>Ga0105244_10000001_pt1 | contig 1034899 bp, 918 predicted proteins | sample KBSM44metaG_FD_80423 | JGI IMG/M metagenome (GOLD analysis project Ga0105244, IMG submission 80423) | Miscanthus rhizosphere microbial communities from Kellogg Biological Station, Michigan, USA - KBS M4-4 metaG | ecosystem: Host-associated > Plants > Roots > Rhizosphere > Soil | place...
ACCGGGTGGCAGCAGTAATTATCATACATGGTGGCAGATAGAAAATTATTATAATGTCAATAATAATAACTCTGTATTTCCGTCAAACTGTACCATGTGCTATGCAAGCGGAGGCTATCAGGTGAATCTTCCGCCGCCGCAGATACAGTCATTACCTCCATATTGTGGGCACTGTTCTGATGGACCTGTAAAGTTGTTTATAGGAGGGGCTGGTGACTTCTTCGGCATCTTTGACATTGGTGGAGAAATAATGAGCAACTGGAAACCTGAAAACTGGTATCTTGCGATGGGTGCCGGGATTATTGGGGCAGTAGTATTAAGGAAGCTAGGACTGGCAACCGCCGAAATAAAGGCAGAAAAAAATCTTGCATTAGGATTAGGTGATGATTTATTCAATTTTGCAGAAAAAAACTCATTTCATACTTATAGAGATTTTTCCACAGGATTTAATAAAAGTAAAATATTAGATGCTATGAAAAGTTACGATAAAATACATTTTAATACAACAGGATTTGGGAAGATTAAATTTTCTAAATTCGACCCTAATGCACCTCTTACATTCAGAAATTATACCAACTGGGAAATGCATACTATTATGAATGATGCTTCATTATTAATTACAGAAAACAATATTTTATAATAAAGCGGCAGATGGTACATATAAAATATTAGATAGTTATTCACCCTTATATTAACTATAATAATCTAAAGTTATGGTATATAATTCAAATAGAAAGTTTAAAATGTGGGCTTATATTGTAAGCCATTCATCATTATTATTACGTAGTGAGATGAAATTTCCTGATCAGGATAATTATACTGAAGATCAATCTTATAATATTGATTTCGAGTTCTGGGCAGTAAATTATATTAATATTCCAACGATTCTTAATAATATTATAATTAAAGAAATTACAGAAAAAGAAGTTCCAATGGAAATCGATAAAAACTTATTGAAATATAATATGAAGATTTTCGAACTGGAATCGGAGGAAAAGAAATATTATATAATTGCTGGAGGACTTTTAATAGGTAAAAACCAATGGGTAAATCAAGACAGAATTCTTAACTCTAATTTAAATTTGGAACATGATGAAGTTATCCTAATTACGAATTAAAAAATTAACGGAATATTCCAAATGTATTGATATTAAATTAGAGTATTGGTTTTCAATACTCTAATTTTAAAAATAAGAATGAAAATCTCAATTTAAATGATATTGCGGATAGCCAGAACAGGAGAAAAGAGAAAATAGGCTATTTAAAATATTAAAGATCATATCAGGTGTTTCAGATGTGTTGGTAAAAAGACCAGCTTGGAAATGTAAGGATTTCTTACGGTAGAAACAGCGCAGGCGTTCTTGAGATCACAGATGCCAATGATTACTATCCTTTTGGGATGAATCATTTTAAAACCGGGAATGCATTCTTTGGACGGGGAAAGCCATAAGGATAATAAATACAACGGGAAAGAACTTCAGGAAACGGGATTATACAGCTACGGCTGGAGAGAATAAATGATATGGCATGGAGAATGTCTGGTGTAAGAGCCGATGGACCTATCCAATATATTGGAAGTGCTGATGACCCAGCAGGAGTCTTTGACATTGGAGGACAGATAATAAGTACTGGGAAGCCTGAAAACAGGTATCTTGCGATAGTTGCCGGGATTATTGGTGCAGTAGCATTAAGGAAGCCAGGACTGGCAGCAAAGGAAATGCAAGCGGAGGGAAAAATAATAGGTTTAGGAATTGATGCTGATTTAGCTTTACACAGGGGGACCGGAGCAACCTAAAATGACAAATTTTGAATTTGACCACATATTAAGTAATCCTGGGCTTCTTCAAAAGACTACATTTATAAAAAATGGTAATCAAGTTATTTGGGATGGAACACAATTTATATCAAAATAATATGGAAGTACTAACAAATTTAGATAAGATCAATATTGTATTAAGTAAATATGAGGGCGATATGGTTAAAATATGGTTATTTGATATGACCCATACCAAGATAGCCTTAAAAATAACTTCACAAAAAGATAATGAAATCATTAATTTAGTAATGGGAAATTGTCAATATATAAAAGGAAAGTTTTCTTGGAAAAATCCTCAATTATCTGTTAGTATTTCTTTTGATACTGAACATTCTGAAAATGAATATATCATAAAGGATAATAAAGCTAATTTTGAATTGACTTGTAATAGCGGAATAGCATTAGCTAAGGGAATAGAATCAGAATTTGGAAATTCTTTTGATAATTTTTTGATAAAATAAATGCATTGGTAACATTCCGAATGTGTTGACTATAAATTAGAGTATTGAAAACCAATACTCTAATTCAAAAGATTGAATACAGATCGGCTATGGAAGTGATAATAGAGCTTATGACAACTGTGCCTGCAACAGTTACATGACAACCCTTATAATAGCGATAATAACAGTAGTTTTGGCAGTACTAATAGCAATCCTCTTTCCTGGATGGGATATGTTTTCATGGAGGTGAAACAACTTTAATTAGACCTTAAATATATAATTATGGCTATATTATTTATAAATCAAACGACATGTGGACTGTGTAATGAAAAAATTACTGATTTGGAGAGTATCTTTTCATTTCCACCTTTCATTCAAAATATTAAAGATCCTTTATATCAATTCAATGATTCTGTATTTCACATTAATTGTTTAAATAAACATTCTTTTGGAAAAAAAGCCGTTGAATTAGCTAAACAATATTTTTATAGCGTTAAACCTGAAAATAGAAAATGTATTGTAGATGAAGAAATTATAGAAGATGTTCATGATTACATATTTATGGGAGTATTAACATCTAATGATGATGAAGACCTATATAAATTTAACTTTATTATATTGAATAAACGTAATCTGCATAAATGGAAAGATAGAGCTGATTTTATCAGTATTGCTGAAAAGTTTATAAAAGACGGAAAATGGGAAGATTTAACTTCTTATAAATATTTAAATAAATTAATTGATTTATTCAAACAAGATATTTTAATATAATAATTTCTTAAAATCCATAATAATGACTATTTTTTTGTATGAATAATCAACCTTTTTCAGGACAAGACAAAATGATAAAAAACCTCCAACGTTGGAGGTTTTTATTATTTATAGGCTTCGATTTTATCAGTAAGCGTATTGATAAAGTTCTGTAGTGGTTTTTCTACCATCATTTTAATGAATGGATTGAATTTCCCTTCGAATAGCATCTGAACTTCAGTTTGGTTATCACTGATTGGGTTTAAAGTTGCTGTTAATGTGAAATCCAAGCTTGAACTTGCAGATTTTAAAACAGCTTTCTGATCATCTACTTCGTCTATTTTTAACGCAATTTCCGGCATTCCCTGTAATCCAAATTTAAATCCGTTATCTCTCGTTTCAAATTTCTGAAGACCATCCGGCATAAAATCTTTATAATTTTCAGGTGATTTCAGCAACTCGGTAAGTTCTTTAGATGATTTATTGACAATAATCTTTCGTCCTTCTAAATTCATTTTTTATTTTTGTATTTAAATTCTTAACTATTACAAATGTATAAAGTTTTTGTCAACGAAAAAAAATTATTGATATCTAAGCATCCTGAAGAACTTGAAAAAAAGCTTGCGTATGAAAATTACACAACTTTAGAGATTGCTTTGGATCTTTTAGAGAACACTTCTGTACAGGAACTTAATGTATATGGAGAGAATTTGGATGAAATCTGGCAGGAGTTCCAAAAGCTTTTCAGAATTATAGAAGCTGCAGGAGGTCTCGTGAATAACCCTGAAGGTAAGATTCTTTTCATCAAAAGACTTGGCAAATGGGATCTTCCTAAAGGTAAGATGGAAAAAGGAGAATCCAGAGAAGAGTCTGCTGTACGGGAAATAGAGGAAGAAACCGGCCTTAGTGATGTAGAGCTTGTAAAATTCATCAATACCACTTACCACATCTATGTAGAAAGAAATGGGGAGAAAATTTTAAAATGTACCCATTGGTTTGAAATGAACTTTGACGGAGAAGATACTTCCACGCCACAAATAGAAGAAGGTATTACTGAAGTTGCCTGGAAAACCACGTCAGAAATTGAGAATGAAGTTTTCCCAAGTACGTTTAAAAATATTAAACTAATTGTAAAAGAATTCTGGGATTTGAAGAAATAAGTAAGAAGGCTGGAAGCTGGAAGAGTGAAGCTGGAAGTTACGATCCAGCACCCTCATTTTCCTGTGATCATTTTAACAATGAAATTTTATAAAGTTGAATAAAAAAGAGGACGCTCTTCAATTGCGCTCATGAACTTCCCTCTCCCAGCCTCCAGCTTCCTTACTGCATTAAATAAAGTCAATCAACTTCTCCAGAGCAATTCCTCTAGACCCTTTCAACAAGATGTTTTCGGACTGAATTCTATTTTGTTTCAAATATTCTATCAGCTCTGCTGTATTTTCAAAAGCAAGATTTGAAGGATTAACGGCTTTAAAATGTTTTCCCACAGTAATAATTTCATTGAAATGAAGATCCTGAGCCAGTTTTAAGATGTTCTGATGCTCTTTCTCGCTTTCATCACCCAATTCCAGCATATCTCCAATGATAATGGTTGTAGTACCTTCAAAACTGATAAAGTTATTCAATGAAGCGGTCATAGAGCTTGGGTTCGCATTATACGTATCCAGAACCAAAGTCCTTCCTTCTTTTTTCACCACCTGAGATCTCATATTGGTAGGGGTATACCATTCCAGTGCGTGTTGTATTTTGTCAAAACCAATTCCGAAATGAAGACCCAGGCTTGCGGCTGCACAAAGGTTGGTAAAATTATACTCTCCGGTCAGCTTTGAAACGGCTTTTATTCCCTGATAAGTCAACCCTACAAAATGTTCTTCTGAAAAAGATTCAAAATTATAATCGGATATATCTTTTCCAAAAGTAATTTTAGGTGAATAGTTTTCAGTTTTTTCTACCTGAATAGGATCATTTTCGTTAACAACAATAGTTCGGTTATTGTTTTTAAGATAGTCATACAGTTCAGACTTTCCTTTAATGACGCCTTCAAAACCTCCGAACCCTTCTAAATGGGCTTTTCCAAAATTGGTAATATAGCCAAAATCAGGTTGAGCAAGGGTACACAGAAATTCTATTTCTTTCTGATGGTTGGCTCCCATTTCAATGACAGCCATTTCATGCTCCGGTTTAATGGAAAGAATTGTTAACGGAACTCCGATGTGATTGTTCAGGTTTCCAAATGTATACTGAACATTAAATTTTTCAGAAAGAACCGCATGAATAAGTTCTTTTGTGGTAGTCTTACCATTACTTCCCGTAAGTCCTATAAAAGGAATGCTAAGCTTGCTTCTATGATAAATAGCCAGCTGTTGCAAAAACTCAAGGGTAGACGGAACATAGAAAATGTTTTTATCTTTGTTTTCAAATTCAGGAAGTTCAACAATCACGGCCAAAGCTCCATCATCAATGGTTTTTTCTGCTAAAGTAGCTGCATTGAAATTCTCACCGGAAAAAGCAAAGAAAATATCATTCTGTGCTATTTTTCTGCTGTCAATGGTCACTTTTGCGGCCTGCAGAAATAAAGGATAAAACTGTTCTATATTCATTTGGAAATATATATTTTTTTTAAAGTGGTCACATGCAATCGCCAAATCTACATGAGTGTTTTAGACTTTTTAACCGAAGCGATTTCATGGTTCAAAAATAAAAAAACCTTCCGAAAGTTCGGAAGGTTTTTTATAAGTATTTTTTGATAAATATTATCTTCTAGTTCTACTCTTATCGTTAGTTCTAGCATCCTGTGCAACACGGAATCCTACCCAACCATAAGCTCTGTTTTGATTTTTATATCTTCTTTGTCCCGGATCCAGCCAATACGCTGTATCCTGCCAAGAACCTCCTTTCACCACTCTAACCTCGTTAGAAATTCCTGAAGTTCTCTCTTTGGTATCTTTCTGTAATTTCACTCTACCTGTTCCATCTACAACAAAGCTTTTCTTAGGAGCGTTGTACATATCGAATCCGGCAGCAGAATCAGAAGCTCTGTAATATTCTAAAGAAGATTGTCTGTCACCATCTCTGTAATTTCTGTAGTCAGCGATAGTCTGTCTTTCAAATTGTCCAGGAAGTCCTTTGTAAACTAATCTTCCGTCAGCCAAAGTATCATATTTGATAGTACCTTCGTCGATCATTTTATAAGTACCGTCTCCGTTTCTTACAATTGCCTGAGGCATGTTACCTCTATAGTAGTTGAAATCGTTGTAATCTTCGTCAATGATTGGTCTGTAAACATCAGCCGTCCATTCAGCAACGTTTCCGTACATACCATACACTCCTAAATCATTAGAAGGATATTGTCTTACGTCAGAAGTTTGAGCAGAACCGTCATTCTTCCATCCAGCGATACCTGAGTAGTCACCTTTACCCATTTTGAAGTTTTCAAGGAACATTCCTCTGTCTCTTCCTTTAGTACCTCTTAATCTTTCGATTTCAGGTTTTTTACCTAGATATTGGTTATATTCTCTGGTTTTAGCCATACCAAGAGCTGCATATTCCCACTCTACTTCGGTAGGAAGTCTGAACTTCTGTACCATTGCAGAATTAGGAGCTCTGTTAGCAGCAAGCAATCTCTGGTTGGTAGTTTTCATACCTGTTTTTTGCTGCATTCTTTTCTCGTTGATATACCCTTGCATTTCAGGATCATTCGATTTGAATTTATCCATGTTGAAAGCAGTACCTCCCTGGTTGTTAGATTCGTTGATATACAAATCTTTAGCAATAATACCAGCCTGCATCAAAGCTTTTTCGTTCGCTCTGTCTGACAGCCATTCACAGTATCTGTTTGCCTGGGTCCAGGAAACTCCTACTACCGGATAGTAATCAAACTCCGGAGAACGCAGATAAGTTTCATTATAATCGTTTCTTGCTAATTTGTTGTCCCATAATAAGGTATCCGGCAAAGCACCGTTATAGATTTCCTTAAAACTCGGGTCACTTGGTGGGAATACATACTTCAACCATGTAAGGTATTCGCGGTATTCGTAGTTAGTAATTTCAGTTTCACCGATAAAGAATGAACTTACCTGCATTCTGCGAGGCGTGTTATTCCAATCGTGCATAACATCATCTTTCACTAATCCCATTGTAAAAGTTCCACCTTCTACATATACCATTCCAGGCCACCCCTTCTGCTTTTGTTGCTTTCCTGCAAAAAACCAACCTTGTTTTTCGTTTGGTTTCCAACCTGTTTTACTGACAAATTTTTTGGTACCGCCACCTTTGCTGGTTCCTGATCCGCCACAACTGGTTAATGCAAGTGTAGAACTTAATGCTATTAATGAAAACAACTTTAGTTTTTTCATAGTCGATATAAATATTTTCAAAGTACAAAGAAAAAATAAATTATTCAATAAATCAAGTAAACATTTGATTTTTTTGAAAAACGTTAACAAATTAATTTTATTGTATCGCAATTTAATTCTAAAATTTTGATTTATTTTGTAATTTAGCAATTTCAATAGTAAACATGAGACGAAAAATAACTCTTTTATCTTTAATCGCTTTTGCATCAACACTTTACGCCCAGAGAAACACCATAGAATGGAATGGTTCTAAAATCCAGGATTTTGGTGACACAAAATTAAATCTTCCCAATTTTAAAAATGAAGGTTTTTCTTTCAGCCAAAATAATGTTTTTATAGTAACCCAACAAAAAATTGGAGAAAAGCAGCTGAAAATTTCAGACCTTGTTTGGGAAGGTGTTTCCAATCAGGATTTGTTTGAGCTGGATAAAGGCAGACTTCCTGATTATGATGTAGCCGATGTTTCATATTATACTTTAAACGGTGAAAGCTATGCCAGCATTAGCATTGCTTTATTTAAAAATATAAAGGGCCGTGTTCAGAGATTGTCTTCATTTAATGTTTCTGAAGCTTCTTCTTTTATCAATACTACAGGAACGGTTAATAAAATAGGAACTACTGCTAATCCTTTATCCAGTGGAAACTTCTACAAAATAAAGGTAGACAAGTCCGGAGTATTCAAAATCACTTCACAGTTTTTAAGAGATAATGGAATCAATCCGAGTTCTGTAAATCCTAAAAACTTCCGAATTTACGGAAACGGAGGGGTAATGCTTCCTGAATACAATCAGGATCCAAGATATGGTGCTTTACAGGAAAATGCCATTCAGGTAGTAGGAGAAGATGATGGGGTATGGAATGATAATGACTATGCTCTTTTCTATGCGCAAGGCCCGGACGGATACAACCTTTATGATACTGCCAATGGAAATGGCTTTAAAAGACACGATACCCGATTCAGTGAGAGAAGTAATAATGTGAAAAACATCTATGAAGATTTCTCTTATTATTATATCAATTTTGATAAAGGTACGGGAAAAAGAGTTCCGACTGTTGACGGAAACCTTCCTGCCCAGCTGATTACGAGATATGACAATTACCAGGTGATCAATAAAGATCAGAAAAACCTGTTAAAGGTTGGGAGAACATGGGTAGAAGATACGCCTTTCACTAATGAAAAAACAGTAACGCTTACTACCAATTCGCCTATACAGGCTAATGATGTGATACGATACAGAACTCAGATTGTAGCCTATAATTCCCAACAGAATACTGTTGATTTTAAGATCAACAATTTAAATCCACATCCGATACAGGTTATCCCTACGGATACATCGAGTTATCAGTATACCTTTTATCCTGTAACGTATTCCGGAACACTCACCAATCTTACAGGAAACCAGTTTACACTGGTTTATAATCCTGATATTTCCAAAAATCCAAATGGAACCTTCTATTTTGATTATGTAGAGGTTCAGTATAAAGAAAATCTTGCGTTCAATGGTTCACAGATGAATTTCAGGGATTATTCGATTGTAAGTGGAAGTAATACAAACTATGGTTTCAGTATCAGTAATGCTGCTAATGTTGAACAGGTATGGGACGTTACGGATATTACCAATGCAAACCGAAGAGTGAATAAAGCAGGAGCCGGCTCTTTCAACTTTGCCTATACCGCTGCTGATCAGAATTTCAACAATGAGTTTGTTGCTTTCCGTGCTGATGCAGCTTTCAGTCCTCAGTTTGTAGGAAGAATTTCCAACCAGAATCTTTCTGCCATACAAAATGTAGATTATCTCATCCTTACCGTACCTGAAATGATGGGACAGGCACAGCGACTTGCCAGCTATCATCAGACTCACCATAACTATAAGGTAGAAATTGTTGACATTAACAAAATCTATGAGGAATATGGCAGCGGAAGTAAAGATCTTACTGCAATAAGAGACTTTGTCAGCAAACTGAACACTCCGCTGGGCAGACTTCAGTATGTATTTATTCTGGGGGATGCTTCATATGATTATAAAAACAGGGTTCCGAATAATTCAAACGTTGTTGCCAGCTATCAGAGTGAGCAGTCTTCAGACTACGTTTCATCATTCGTGACGGATGATTATATCGTCATGACCAAACCGCAGACCACGCTATTAATTGAAAATAACTTACCGGATCTGCCTGTTGGTAGAATTCCTGCAGCCAATGTAAGTGAAGCCGGAGATATGATCAATAAAACACTGGCTTATTACAATTCTCTTCAGGGACAGTCAAGTCCTTTCGGAGACTGGCGTATGAGGCTTGACTTTGTTGTAGATGATAATGATGAAGGTGGAGGTCCGTTTCATAACGTAATGAACAATTCTCTGGTGAGTATATTTGAGCAGCCAGGCCAGACGGATCTTAAAGAATATAACGTCAAAAAATTATATATGGATGCCTTTACCGCTCAGAGTACCTCTGGAGGGCGAAGATATCCACAGGTAAATCAGGCGATTTCCAATGCTATCGGAAACAGTTTATATCTGTTCTATTTCGGACATGGAGGAATCAATGGCTGGGCACAGGAAAGAGTTCTGACGAGTAGTGAGGTTCAGAATGCCAACAATTTCTCTAATGTATACAGCAGATTCCCATTCGTTTCTACCATCACTTGTGAATTTACATTATGGGATGAACCATCCACCAACTCTGTAGGGGAACAGTTTATTAAGATGAAGCAGGGAGGTGTTTCCACAATGATTACTTCCAGCCGTGCTATTGGGGTAGATTATGGACGTGATTTTACCAATACATTTACCCAGAATATCTTTAAATTAACCAACGATGATTTTAATTCATTAGGAAATGCTCACTTAATTGCTAAAAAACAAAAAGGACCAAACAGCAATCACTTAAAAGTAAACTTATTGGGTGATCCTGCTATGAAATTAAGCAGACCACAAAGACTTTTAGTCATTGATAATATTGAAACTCCGGTTCCAGGACTGATAAGAGGGTTGGATTTTGTAAAGATAAAAGGACACATCAATAATCCAAACGGAACATTGAATAATACCTTCAACGGAAAAGTCAGCATCAATATTTTTGATAAGAGATTAAACAAGAAAACATTAAATAACAGTGGCGTGTTAACTCCGGTTTTAGATTATACTGAAGAAGGAAGTGCCATCGTAAAATCTGCCGGAACTGCGGTAAACGGAGTATTCACTGCTGAGTTTTATGTTCCTAAAGATATTAACTATGCTGTAGGCCAGGGAAGAATACTAGCCTATGCAGACAACAAATCAACAGATGTTTTCAATAACCAGGCTGTACAGGTAGGTGATATTAATCCTAACGGAATTAATGATAATCAACCTCCAAAAGTAAAGCTGTATATGAATAACACCAACTTTGCAGATGGTGGTATTACCAACCAGAACCCTATGCTTCTTGCCTGCCTTACGGATGATACAGGAATCAACTCAACAGGATCAGGAGTAGGTCACGATATTACAGTATATCTTGACGGGCAGATTATTAATACTGTTGTTTTGAATGATTTCTATGCAGCAGGAGAAGGAAACGGATGTTTAAATCCTAGTCTTGCAGAGTATCAAAAAGGGAATGTAACCTATCCTTTCAGAAATCTTGCCATAGGGCAACATCAATTAACATTTAAAGTTTGGGATATAAACAATAATTCCACAACTGCTACGTTAAATTTTGAAGTTAAAGATGAATCTGACCAACACCTGACAATCAACCGTCCGCTGAACTGGCCAAATCCATTTACCAATAAAACATATATTCAGTTTGAACACAATTGTGATGACATTCTGGATGTGAACGTACAAATTTATACTATAACCGGAAGACTCGTAAGAACTTTATCGCAACCAGTAGTCGCAGAACCGTTCCTACAGGGCTTTAGAACCCCTCGTCAGGCAATAGAATGGGACGGAAGAGATGATTTTGGGTCTACGGTAGCAAAAGGTACGTATATTTTTAAGATATTTGCAAAAAGTCAAAATCAAGAAAAATGCAAAGGAAGTGCTACAGCTGTAGAAAAAATGGTACTTTTGAAATAATAAAATAGAACATAGACAATAATATTAATAAAAAACTGATAATATATAAAAGACAACATATGAATTTAACTACTAAACTGCTTTTAGGATTTGGTTTGAGTGCTGGTTTTTTAGGCTATTCGCAAGATTTAGGTAAAGTAAACCCAGTTCTTACCGGAGCTCCTTTCCTAAGAATTGCACCTGATGCAAGATCGGGAGGTATGGGAGATCAAGGTGTGGTAACCTCTCCGGATGCCTTTTCACAATTCTGGAATGCGGCTAAATATCCCTTCAGCAGGACAAGTTCTTCCGTAGGTCTTAACTATACGCCTTACATGGGAAAACTTACCAATGATGTATTCTTATTATATGCTTCGTTTCATAAGTTTTTGGGGCAGGAAGAAAGATCTACCATCTCTGCAAGTATCTATTATTTCAATATGGGACAGGTAGACCTGACTCAGCTGGTAGGTACAGAAATTGCTTCAATGGGTACATCAAAACCAAACGAATTCTCTATCGACGTTGCCTACGCTTTGAAACTTTCTGATTCATTCTCCGGTGCTGTTACCGGTAGATTCATCCGTTCAGACTTAGCCGGAGGATTCAACACTGATACTACGCTTAAAGCAGCAAACTCTTTTGCGGTAGACGTTTCAGGATACTATACCTCTCCACGATTCTCAAGTATCGGTGGATATGATGGTAAAGTGAATGCCGGTATCGCTATTCAGAACTTAGGTCCGAAACTGGATTATACAGGAAATGAAGAATCAAGATCTTATCTTCCTACAATGGCAAGATTAGGGGTTGGATACGATATGTACCTGGATGATATGAACAGAGTTGGAATTTCTGTAGAAGGATCAAAACTTTTGGTTCCAGGATCTGAGTATGCAGGAATAGATCCGAATACAAGACAGCCTATTTATCAAATCCCGAATGTAGGACCAATGGCTGGTATCGGAAAATCTTTCAAAAATAAAAACAGTATCATGTACAGTGGTGCTTTAGAATATTCTTATGACAATGCTTTTTCTGTAAGAGGAGGTTACTTCCACGAAAGTGAAGAGCAGGGAGCAAGACAGTTTGCAACAGCGGGTGTCGGCTTAAGATACCGTTCTTTCGGACTGGATCTTTCTTATTTGATCAATATGTCTAAAATCAACAGTGCATTGGATAACACTCTTCGTTTCGGTCTTACCTGGAACATTGGAGAAGAAACATCCAACAACGATCGTTAAAAAAGAGCAACAGCTATATAAAAAAAGCCTCATACATTGTAATGAGGCTTTTTTATGGGCAATTGTGAATCGTCAATTCTCTCCGCTTGTCAATTTCACATACTACAACCATTCACCATTCACTTTGCGAAGCAAAAATTCACTATTGACCTTTAAACAGTGCAATGGTATAATCAAGGAGCTTTCCATCTCCAGACTCTCCATGTCCCGGAACTACAATTTTCACATGGGGATATTCTTTCTTAACTTTTTCAACAGTACCAGACCATGCAGAAACATTTGCATCCCCCAGATATCCTTTGCCTGCCTCTAGCTCTTTCAACAAACATCCGCCAAAAAGAATATTTTCGCTCGGGAAATATCCAACAACATTATCTTTTGTATGCCCTTCTCCAAAAAATTTTGCCATAACATCTTTGTTCCCTACTTTCAAAACAACAGAATCATTGAAACCATTTTCAGGAATAGCAAAATTATTCTCTCTCGCTAATTCAATTGTTTTCACATATGAATAAGAGGGAATACCATTTTTGTGAAACGCCATCAATCCTCCTAAGCTGTCATCATGAAAATGAGTGGGAATGACAGCTTTGATTTTTGCATGCAACTTCCCTTCAATCCATTGTATCAATTCTTCTGAACTTTTATCATCAGTGGGAGTATCAAAAACAATAGCTTCTAGATGATCTTTCACAATCAATCCATTGCAAGGTACATTCCCGAAGTCATTCGTCTGCTTAAAGGAAGTATGAATAAAAGAATTTTCTGAAATCTGGGTGATGATCAGATTACTGGACTCATATATTTTCTTTGCTTTAAAACTTTCCTTATTCTGTGAGCCGCAACTCAGAATGAAAAAAGAGAAGAATATAAAGAAGAGATTTTTAATAATATTTTTCATGAAACTGTTACTTAAAAGTTGAGATAAGCTAAAGTAAGAATTCATGGAACAAGATTTGTTAGCTGTTGTGTTAAAATTGATATGTATGAATGATGAATCATCAATCTGCTTCGTATGTCAGTTTATTTTAAATACAATAACATCTCATTAAAAAAATATAACATTTAAGTTGAGAAAAGTCTCTTTTTTATGGCGATTTTCTTAAATTCAATAGCTATTTTTGTAGTATGAACTATTCGGCGGAACTAAAAAAATTTGTAACCAGTCAGTATGTATATTCTGCCATCAGAATTACACTAGCTACTGTTCTGCCTTGTTTAGTCCTCGCCCACTTTGGGATTTTAAAAGAATATTTCCTTTTTCCGCTAGGAACCAGCTTTGTAGCCCTTACCGACCAGCCCGGACCTTTTATCCGAAGAAGAAATGCTCTTACTTTTGCCATCTGCTGTTTTGTATTTGTAGCGCTCATTGCAAGTCTTGTGATGAATATCAAAGTACTGGTATTGCTGGAGGTCATTGTTTTCGGGATGTTTTTCTCCCTCATTGGTGTTTATGGACAGAGATTGGCCGCTGTAGGTTCGCTATCACTTGTAGTACTCGCGATCTTTATTGATGGCCACCTTACAGGAAGTAATATCTTTAAAAGTCTGCTGATTTTTGCATGCGGCTGTATATGGTTTCTACTCATATTTCTTATTGTAACCACCATTCGTCCGTATAAACTGGCAAGCCAGATGATTGGAGAAAATTATCTTCAGCTGGCTGAGTTTTTAAAGATTAAAGCCAATTATTATCAGAAGAATCCGGATTTTAATAAACTGACCACTCAGGTTATTGCAAAGCAGATTGAAATAAAAAACCTGCAGGAAGATACCAGGGAAACAGTTTTCAAAACAAGAACGATCGTCAATGAATCTACAACCACCAGCCGTTTATTAATGCTGATGTTTCTGAATTCCATGGACCTTCATGAAAAGCTGATGACCTCTGAAAGTGACTATCAGAAACTTCAACAGAGTTTTGAGGACAGTATGATCCTTGTTAATATCCATGATTATCTTAATCTCTTGGCGGAAGAGATCACCAATATCGGAATCGCATTACAAAGCGGTATCAGAGCAAAACCTATGTCCAATCTGGAACTGGAATTAAAGAACTTAAACTACCATTATTTTGAACTCAGAAATAAACAGCTTTCTCCTGACAATCTGGAAAATTTCATGATTCTGCGCCAGATCCTAATGCGTATCTATGAAATTACGAAAGAAATTAACGAAATCTATAAAGTATTTTCACAGGATATCAAACTGGCGAAGAGTTTATCTACGGGATTAGACTTGAAAAAATTCATGCCTAATGAGCCTAAACTTAATGCCAAGGTTTTAAGAAATAATATTTCGTTATCATCCTCTCATTTCCGCCATGCCATCAGAATTACAACAGCTTTGCTGCTGGGATATGTTTTTTCCATGTTCGATTTTCTGGGACTGGGACACACGTATTGGATATTAATTACCATTACGGCCATTTTAAAGCCGGCCTATTCCATCACCAAACAGAGAAACCTTCTTCGTCTCTATGGAACAATTGCAGGGGCAAGTATTGCGTATGCCATTCTGCATTTTGTACATATTAATGGGGTTTTATTTGCCATTCTGCTGATCAGCATGATCATGTGTTTCAGTTTTCTGAAAGGACGGTATTTCTGGGCGGTATTATTCATGACGATCTATGTTTTCCTGAGTTTTAATTTTTTAAATCCCGGGAAAGTCAATATTATTTTTAAAGACAGAATCTTCGATACCGCTATTGCCGGAATGATTGCTTTTGCTGTGTCTTATATTGTGCTTCCGGTCTGGGAACATACCCAAAACCTGGATCTGATGAAAAAATCGGCAGCAGACAATCTTATTTATTTTCAAAGCGTGATTTCTAAATTTTTACAGGGAAATTTTGACCTTGAAGATTATAAGGTAAAACGAAAAAATGCGATCATTTCTCTGGCCAACCTTTCCGATAATTTCCAGAGAATGATTTCCGATCCTAAAAATCAGCAGAAAAAACTGGAAGTTGTGCATCAGTTTGTGGCTACCTCACATCTGATCACAGCCTATACCGCTTCCCTGTCTCAATATTCCAAAAGCAATGAGCAATACCCTGAAATAGATGCTGAAAGCTGGAGCAGAAAGATTGAAGCCGAAATGCAGCAAACCTCTACCCTTCTCAACGGAAATGATATCAATGAAACGTTGAAAATGGAAAGCCGTCTTGAGCCGGAAGATTCTTCTATTGAAGATATGATTCTGAAAAGAAAAACTGAGATTGAGGAAAATGATATCGTTGACAGAAGAGATCCTGATAAAGTATCCCATTTAACAGAGCTTAAAAACATCCACGATATTCTGGAGCTGATCTATGATGTAGCAAAAGAACAGAGAAAAGTGATCGAAAAATACAAAAATGAGACAGATCCTACTCCTCCACAATCGTAAAACAGTAATCGTCGAAAAACTCTACCCTGGCTTTGAATTCATCTGAAAACTGATCGTCATATACTCGGCAGCTTATTTTATGAAGATGCTTCAGCTCGAAAGGTTTCACCTCATAATTTTTCTTTAAAGACCAATATTTTGAGTGGTGAATTTTATACATACTTTCTTTTACACTCCATATAATGGTATAAAAAGTATCTGCTTTATCTTCAGGAATAAATCCCCGCTCGTTTTCATAGGTGAATTTATCAATTACCCTTAAAATCTTAGGATTGAATTTTTCTACATCAATTCCTATCTTATTTTTAGAAATGGCAATCGCCGCAAAGGGAAAAGAATGCGTAATGGAAATCTCTGCATCATACGGAGAAAGAAATGGTTCCCTTTCTTTATATAAAATTTTAGAATGAGGTTTTAATCCTTTCAGGAGCTTACGAACCATCAGGACTTCCAGTAGTTTTTTAGGGTGATAATCTTTTACTTTTTCAGCATTTTCCGGTTCCAGAAGTTGGTTGATATCAAGTTCTTCACTTTCATCATATTTCCAAACAAGGATGGTGGCATTATCATCTGAAAAATCTCTGTAAAGGGGCATTCTTTTTTTATATGAGACAAAAATACTAAAAAAAGCTTGAAGCTGGGAGCGGGAGGATGGAAGTTACTATCCGTTATAAAAACAAGAGATAAATAAAGTCAGAAAAATCGTTTGATGAAAAAAGGAATGGAAGATGGGAACTGGAAGATCGAAGTTACTATTCGTGGTAAAAAGAATTTTCAGACCGAAGAATCCGTTGAGAAAAAAACAAACTCTTTGCTTCCTTAATCTTTACAAACCTCTAGCTTCCCTCTCCCAGCCTCCAGCTTAATTACTTAGACTGATGATTCACATCATTTCTGTGCTCAACAATTTCAAGGTTGGCATCCACGAAGTAGGCACTTCCGAATCCGTTCACATAAGATCCTTTCACAGGCTGCAGAGCAATTAAAATAAAATCTCCCATTTCAGAAATTACCTCCACTACTTTGCCATGAACTTCTTTAAGTTGCGCAACTACAGTGTTCCATGCTTCAGAATCTCTTTCAATCTGAGAAGTTGTTGCTTCAATGGTAAGGCGCTCGCGGGCATAGATTTGCTTGGTAGCCGATTCATCTTCGATAAACATAATGGATGTTTTTCTTCCGTCAGCAAGATTTTTAGTATGTTTTGCCATGAAAGAGACCAGAATATAAAAAGTTTGATCTACCTGTACGAAGGGAGCATAGCTTGAATTGGGGTTTCCTTCAGCATCTACAGTAGCAAGGATGATACTTTTTGAAGCATTGATCAGTTCCTGTACTTTTGGAGCAACGGGTTTGATTTTCTTTTCTGTATGGGTATGGTTCATAATATATTTTTTTATCAGCTAAAATTAATTATTTATATTAAGACTAAATAATATTAACTCATGTTTAATCTCATAAAACTGAACTTGATCTGCCGTTTTTATATCTTAATTATTAATCGTAATTTTGCCTTTCGTTATCAATTGAATTTAAAAACTATTCATTACATATGAGTACTACAACACAATACGTTCCTTATAAAGTTAAGGATATCTCCCTTGCAGAATGGGGTAGAAAAGAAATTACTCTTGCAGAGGCAGAAATGCCAGGTTTGATGTCTATCCGTGAAGAGTACGGACCATCTCAGCCACTGAAAGGAGCAAGAATCGCAGGATGTCTTCACATGACAATCCAAACGGCTGTGCTTATCGAGACTTTGGTAGCTTTAGGAGCTGAAGTTACCTGGTCATCTTGTAATATTTTCTCTACACAAGACCACGCTGCTGCTGCTATTGCTGCTGCGGGAATTCCGGTGTATGCTTGGAAAGGGTTAAATGAGGAAGAATTTGACTGGTGTATTGAGCAGACTTTATTCTTTGGTGAAGACAGAAAACCATTAAACATGATTTTGGATGATGGTGGAGATTTAACAAACATGGTTTTTGATAAATACCCTGAATTTACAAAAGATATCAAAGGGCTTTCTGAAGAAACAACTACAGGAGTACACAGACTTTACGAAAGAATGAAAAACGGAACTCTGGTAATGCCGGCGATCAACGTAAATGATTCAGTAACTAAGTCTAAATTCGACAACAAATACGGATGTAAAGAATCTGCTGTAGATGCAGTAAGAAGAGCTACAGACGTAATGTTAGCTGGAAAAAGAGTGGTAGTTTGCGGATACGGAGACGTAGGTAAAGGGACTGCGGCTTCATTCAGAGGAGCAGGTTCTATCGTTACGGTTACAGAAATTGATCCAATTTGCGCACTTCAGGCTGCAATGGACGGATATGAAGTAAAAAGATTAGACACTGTGGTAGATAATGCTGATATCATCATCACTACAACAGGTAACTTCAATATCGTTAGAGGAGAACACTTCCTTAAAATGAAAGATAAAGCTATCGTTTGTAACATCGGTCACTTCGACAACGAAATCGATATGGCTTGGTTAAACAAAAACTACGGTCAGACTAAATCTGAAGTAAAACCTCAGGTAGACATTTATACTATTGAAGGAAAAGAAGTAATCATCCTTGCAGAAGGTAGATTGGTAAACTTAGGATGTGCTACAGGTCACCCAAGTTTTGTAATGTCTAACTCTTTCTCTAACCAGACTTTGGCTCAGATCGAATTATGGAACAATTCTGCTGCTTACAAAAACGAAGTATACATGCTTCCTAAGCACTTAGATGAGAAAGTAGCTGCTTTACACCTTAAGAAATTAAGCGTAGAGCTGGAAACTCTTTCTCCTGAGCAGGCTGAGTATATCGGAGTAGACGTAAAAGGGCCATTCAAGCCTGAATACTACAGATACTAAGATCTAAATAAAATATGATATTATCCCACTATTTCTAAGATAGTGGGATTTTTTATGGAGTGCCGCAGAGCAATTCCTTATTTTTGTCAACTAAAAAAATAACATGAAAAACTACTTATTTCTGGGAATAATGAGCGCTGTTGTATTCCTTAACAGCTGCAGCAATGATGATAATGAGGGAACCAATAATCCTTCCGAACCAAAAATGTTATTAAGTAAAATCACTACAGTTTACTATGATAATCCATTACAGCCTCAAACCAGCGTAGAAACCCTTGAATACAATAGTCAGGGGCAGCTTACAAAAACTTCGTCCGCCTATGGAACTTCCACATTTGAATACAATAACGGGAAGCCTGTAAAGATAAATCATTATAATACCAACCAGACACTGGAATACTATTCTGCTTTTAATTATAACGGAGATCAGCTGGCAAGCGTTAAAGCAATCTACGACACTCGTCCGGATTACAACCGAACGATTACCTATAATTATAATACCAACGGACAGGTGATCTCTACATCTCTTTGCCAGTCGCCAGACTGTTCCAATCCCATCGTTGATACGTATGCTTATAATGGGAACAATATTTCCTCAGAGATTTCAGAGGGTGGAGGATCCAGTTACAGTACTAAAGTTGTGTATTCCTACGATGATAAACTGAACCCCTATACCAATCTCAATAAGTATATTAGAATTATGATGGGCAGAGCCATTGTGATGAGCCCCAATAATTATCTGATAGAAAAGATAAGCTACAAAAGTAACGGTACCTGGATACAAAACCAAACCAGAACCTCCACGATACAATACAACAGCGCCGGTTTACCTACTCAGGTAGTCTCAAAAGAAGCCAACGGAAACCTTTCAGCTCAGTATAATTACGAATATATCACTCAATAATAACAGACTCTCCAATTTTGGGGAGTTTTTTTATAAGCTGATCCCGCTATCCGCTCATACTCCTCACGCCAGCCGAAGAGCCTCAACGTTGGTTGCGGGGTAACCGCTGCTATCGGGGCTAGGGAAGTAAATGATGAATGATGAATGATGAATCTGTTGGCTGTTAAATAAAATTCACTGGCTTTAGCTAAAACTTAAAATATATTAACCATCACCCGTATTTTACCCATATTTCCCCTGTGCTTAGGCTCTATTTATAAAAAATGAATATCTTAGCCCCTTTAAACAAAACATTAAACTATGAAAAAACAAAGAGTATCGAATGCGTTCGTTGCCGCATCATGGGTAGCATTAGGCGCAGGAATGATTGGCTTTATTGTTGGTCTTGCAAGAGCGGAAATGCTGCTGAATGAAAAAGGATATTATTTCACCATACTTCTTTATGGTTTGTTTGCCGTTGTTTCGTTACAGAAAGCAGTACGTGACAGGTTAGAAAACATTCAGGTGACAGATATTTACTATGGGATCTGCTGGTTTGCCACATTATCATCTATTGTATTATTGGCTATCGGACTTTGGAATGCCACCATTCTTCCCAGCGAAAAAGGTTTTTATGCATTTGCCTTTTTGCTTGCGCTCTTCGGAGCCATCGCAGTCCAGAAAAATACACGTGACAATATGCTTCAGGAATAAAGTAAACTCTCCATTTTGGAGAGTTTTTTATTTAAATAAATTCATTAAAATTTATAAAATACTATAAATTTAACATTTACATTAAAAATATATTAAGTTTTTTGTTATTTTAGCTGTGCTTATTTCACAAACTAATGACATGTACAAAAAACTACTCTTTTCTCTTCTATTTATTCTATTATTTCAGCTTTCAAAAGCTCAGGATGAGTTTATTACTATCTGGCAGCCCGGCTTTATAAGCACCGTTCCCATATCCGTTACAGCTCCCTATCCCGGAGGGAACAATCAAATCTGGTTTCCTGCTATCGGCAATAATTTTACCATAAGCTGGGAAGAAGTAGGTTATCCGTCACACCAGGGAACAATGAATAATGTTACTTCCACAAAGCAGGTACTTATAGACTTCGGAACACCATTACATCCAAATTCAATGCAAGCCAGTTATCAGGTAAAAGTAAGCGGTGGAAATGGGACTTTCAGAATACTTTCTACTGAATATTCACCTTCTACAGGAGTGAAATACAATGGAAGTGTGGATAAACTGCTTGAGATTTCCCAATGGGGGAATATCCCATGGAGTACAATGAACAATGCTTTTGCGAACTGTCCTAATATCACTCTCACGGCTTCCGATGCACCCGATCTGTCCCAAGTTACAGATCTGTCCGGAATGTTCAAATCTGCAAAGAATTTCACTTCCAATAATTCAATAAACAGCTGGGATACTTCATCTGTACAAGATATGTCTGAGCTGTTTTCGCAAACAACATTCAATTCTCCGATTGATAACTGGAACACATCAAATGTTACCAATATGTCCCGTATGTTTTATTTTTCAAAACATTTCAATCAAACTTTAAAAACCTGGGATGTCTCTAAAGTTACCAATATGCAATCGATGTTTATGAGTGCAGAAAAGTTTAACCAGCCTTTACAAGACTGGAATACAGAGTCTCTTACGAACATCATTGATATATTCAATGGAGCAAAGGAATTTAATCAACCAATCAATACCTGGAATATTTCAAATGTAACAAGTCTTAGTGGTATCTTTTCATTAGCCCCAAAATTCAACCAGCCACTCAATCACTGGAATACCTCAAAAGTAACCGATATGTCCAGAACATTTAACGGAGCTTTAAGTTTTAATCAAAATATTAACAGCTGGGATACCTCCAAAGTAGGTAATATGTCACTCATGTTTGCACTCGCTGTAAGCTACAACGAGCCTATGACTTCCTGGGACACGGGAAGCGTGACGGATATGTCTTTTATGTTTCATTTCAATCCGTATTTCAATCAGAATATAAGCAATTGGAATACAGCTAAAGTTGTCAACATGGAACACATGCTTCACGGCTGCTATGAATTCACCCATTCACTGGAAAACTGGAATGTCAGTACCGTTACCAATATGGATTTAATGCTAATGGAGACCACTTCATACAACCACACTTTAGAAAAATGGAATCTGAACTCCTTAATAACTGCCGCCTCAATGCTTACTTCTTCAGGATTAGACTGCAGAAATTACAGTAACACCCTTATTGGATGGTCTAATAACGGTAATACTCCCAATAGTATTCACCTTGGTATCGTTTCAGACTTAACTTATTCCGATACTGCAACTCCTTCAAGAAATCATCTTCTCAATGTAAAAGGATGGAGCTTTCTGGGAGATAATTTAGGCACCTGTGAACATCAACTGGGAACTTCAGATTACAGCCTTAATACTACCCCTCAGATGTATCCCAATCCTGTATCGGATATGATTTATCTGAAAAATATTCAGAATATGATAAGGTATACAATAACCGATATGAGCGGAAGAACAGTTGCTAAAGACAAGCTGGGACATAGCGAAATATCTGTCCGTCTTTTGTCTCCGGGAAATTATGTTCTGCAGATTTTCACAAAGGATACAGTACATTCATTCTCATTCATCAAAAAATAACCCAAGAAAACTAATTCCATAAACAATAAACATGATCTTAAAAAAAATTCCAATACTCATTTTTCTTTTGATGATACTCATGGCAAAGGCCCAAAATGAGTTCATCACCATCTGGAAAACTCAGAATGCACAACTCATTAAATTTCCAGGAAGAGGAACCAACTTTCATGTCTACTGGGAAGAAGTAGGATATCCTCAGCATAACGGAACAATGAGCAGTGTAACTTCAACCACTGAATTCATCATCAACTTAGGAACACCATTAAACCCATCTCCTGCCCAGGCCGGTTACAGAATCAAAATCAGCAATGGAAACGGAAGTTTTGATCAGGTAAGATTTTATAATGGTTCATCAATCCCGGTTTACAATGCTTCAGACCGTTCCAAACTCACTCAAATTGCCCAGTGGGGAAATATAAAATGGAAGAGTTTTGACAATGCTTTTGTATACTGCGATAATATGGATGTAACAGCCACAGATGCTCCAGACCTCAGTATGGTTACCAGTATGCGTCAGATGTTTTATTTATGCATTTCACTTATTGGTAATTCTTCTTTCAATACATGGAATACCTCCACCATTACAGATATGCATTATATGTTTGGTGATGATAATCTTTTCAACCAACCATTGGGAAACTGGGATACTTCGAATGTTACAGATATGTCTTATATGTTTGATTACACAGGATTTAACCAACCTTTGAATAAATGGAACACAGCTAAAGTTACCACCATGGAGCATATGTTTCATGATTCAGAAAATTTCAATCAGGATCTACAAAACTGGAACACGGGAAGCGTAACGAATATGAACGAAATGTTCCATGACACTGCTTTCAATCAAAATATTGGAAGATGGGATTTAAGCTCATTAACAACAGCAACCGGTATGTTTCTCAATTCAGCCATGAGCTGCCTGAATTATGATAAAACCCTTTACGGATGGAGCTACAACCCATCAACCCCGAATAATATCAATCTATCCAGCGCAGCACCATTGGTTTATTCTCATGCCGATGCTGTAGCTGCAAGAAATTATTTAATCAATAATAAAGGATGGACTATTTCCGGTGATACTTACAATGGAGTATGCAACCAGGCACTTTCAACTTCTGAAACGGAAATTAAAAACAAAACCTCCATCTATCCCAATCCGGTAAAAGATCATATTTATCTGAAAAATATTCAGAATGCAGTAAGCTATACAATAACAGATATGAGCGGAAGAACAGTTGCTAAAGACCAGCTGGAGCATAACGAAATATCCGTCAGACTTTTGTCTCCGGGAAATTATATCCTGCAGGTTTTCACGAAGAATACAATGCATTCTTTCCCATTCATCAAAAAATAACCCAAGAAAACGATAAACATTCATCATGACTTTAAACAAAATACCAACACTCATTTTTCTTTTGCTGGCTTTCATTGTAAAGGCTCAGGACGAATTCATCACCATCTGGAAACCTGCTTCTACCGTATTACCCGCAGTAAATGTAGATGCTCCCTACCAGGCAACGACTCAGCAGATATGGTTTCCAGGAATTGGTGATAATTATGACATTTATTGGGAGGAAGTAGGCTATCCGCAGCACAATGGTTCCCTTCTCGATGTAACTTCCACAAAACAGGTTCTTATTGACTTCGGTACGTCAATCGCAGAAAAAAATGATGCAAAATACAGGGTAAAAGTTACGAATGGTAACGGAACTTTCAGACAAATAAAATTCGGAACTCCTCAACTATTTCCTGGTCCTGAGCAAGTCATTCCTATCTGGCAGATCAATGGAAGTTCAGATAAAATACTGGAAATAGAACAATGGGGTAATATTTCATGGACTACCATGGAAAGCGCCTTCAGCCTGTGCAGGCTTATGCAGCTTACAGCAACAGATACTCCCAATCTTAATAATGTGGAAGATGCTTCTTTTATGTTTTATGGTACAACCAGCTTTAAGGGAGCCAGTTCTATGCAAAACTGGGATACTTCGAAAATTAAGAATTTTAGTTTTATGCTTTCTCTCTTATTCGATGTGAATCCATCTTCTGCCGTAATAGAACAGTTCAACTCCCCTTATCTGGACAGCTGGAATATGTCTTCAGCCACCAACCTCAGCTATATGTTCGGAAACAGAACTGTTTTTAACCAGACTCTTAACAGCTGGGATGTTTCAAAAGTGACGGATATGAGCTGGATGTTTGGCCAGTGTGCAAGCTTCAATCAGCGTCTAGATAACTGGGATACTTCAAGTTTAGAGGACATGCATTTTATGTTTCATATGATTCCTGTTTTCAATCAGCCGTTAAACTGGAACACTTCCAAAGTGACCAATATGGCCCATGTATTTCATGGTTGTACAACCTTTAATCAGTCTTTAGAAAATTGGGATATGACAAAGGTGACCAGAATAGATCAGATGCTTAATATTGCATCAGGTTTCAATCAGTCATTAGGAAACTGGAACTTAGTTTCTCTTACCAATGGTAATGGTGCTTTAACACTGTCAGGCCTTAATTGTGAAAATTACAGCAAAACATTGATGGGATGGGCCAACAATCCTAATACAGCCAACAATATTGCATTAGGTTCTCTAACAGGATTAAAATATGCTTCAAACGTGTCGGACAAAAGGGATATTCTCATCAATAAAGGTTGGTCATTAATAGGTGATACAGTAGGAAGTTGCTTATTATCTTCATCAGATGTAAGACTGAGTAAAAAACTTTCGCTATATCCTAATCCTGCAGTAGATGACATTCATGTTGAAGGATTAAGTGATATAAAGCGCTATAAAATTTATGATGCCAGCGGAAGACTTGTCAAGGAAGGAAATCCCAATAATGACATCATCAATGTAAGCTCCCTGCCTAAAGGAAATTATATGATACAACTGATCATGAAAGAAAACACCTTCTCTTCAAAATTCATTAAGAAATAACTATAAAACCTCAATATGGTATTGAAAAAAATTTGGGTGGGCTTTTTTATTTTACTGATATTCGTTGCGAAAGCCCAGAATGAATTTATCACTATCTGGAAGCCTGCTTCTACGGTAATACAACCAATCACTGTAAGTGCTCCCTATCAGGCAGATACTCAACAAATATGGTTTCCCGGAATTGGTGAAAACTATGACATCTATTGGGAGGAAGTAGGTTTCCCCCAACATAATGGTTCCCTTACCAATGTAACGTCTACAAAACAGGTTTTTATTGATTTTGGTACATCAATCGCAGAAAAGAATGATGCAAAGTACAGAGTAAAAGTAAGCAATGGAAATGGTGTTTTTCAGCAAATAAAATTTGGAGACGTACAGGAGGTTCAGCTTCCGGACCAGATTTTCCCGATCTGGCAGATCAATGGGAGTGCTGATAAAGTATTGGAAATAGAACAATGGGGAAACATCGCATGGAACTCTATGAACAGTGCTTTCAGCCAATGTAAGCTCATTCAGATTACAGCCACGGATACTCCCGATCTTAATAATGTTAAAGATGCTTCGTATATGTTTTATGCTGCAAAAAGCTTTACGGGGAACAGTTCTATGCAAAATTGGGATACTTCAAAGATTAAGAATTTCAGATTTATGTTTGCTCTTATTTTTGACAGTATCAATACTACGCTTCCTGATCAGTTCAATTCTCCTTATCTTAATAACTGGGATATGTCATCAGCAACTGATCTCAGCTTTATGTTTGCAGGACGAGGAATCTTTAATCAAACCGTGAACAACTGGAATGTTTCCAATGTAAAGGATATGAAGTGGATGTTTGCGCTTTGCCCAAGCTACAATCAACCTATGGATAACTGGGATACTTCAAGCCTTGAAGATATTCGTTTTATGTTTCATTTTGATTCTGGTTTCAATCAATCTTTAAATAATTGGAATACGTCTAAAATTACCAATATGGCCCATGCTATTCATGGCTGTACAGCTTTTAACCATTCTCTGGAAAATTGGGACATGACCAAGGTTACCAGAATAGACCAGATTCTGAAGGAAACGCCGAACTTTAATCAATCCCTTGCAAGCTGGAATCTTGCCAGCGTTAATAATGGAGCCCAGGCTTTGATGCAGACAGGAATGGATTGTGAAAATTTCAGTAAGACCCTTGCCGGATGGGCAGATAATCCTAATACTGTCAATAATGTTGATTTAGATATTGTAACTCCTTTGACTTATGCTTCCAATGCAGCAGATAAAAGGAATATTCTCATCAGTAAAGGATGGACAATGTCCGGTGATACAATAGGAAATTGTTTACTCTCTTCATCGGATGTAAAGCTGAATAAAAAACTTTCACTATATCCCAATCCCGCGGTAGATGATATTCATATTGAAGGATTAAGTGATATTAAAAAGTATAGAATTTTTGATGCAAGTGGAAGACTTGTACTGGAAGGAAATCCCAATAAGGATATGATTAATGTAGGATCTTTACCAAAAGGAAATTACATTTTACAACTCATTCTGAAAGATACTACCCTCTCTTCAAAGTTCATTAAGAAATAAAACAAAGAAGCCTCGCTGGAAAGTGAGGCTTTTTATTTTGAATGTAAAGATCAACTATTTGTCAAAATGATTAGGATGCTGAGCTTTAATATCATCTACTGTTCCTAATACTTTATCTTTCAAGGAATCCTGATATTTCTGAAGTTTTGCGGCTACTTCTTCATTACCGCTTCCTAAAATTTTTGCTGCTAAAATCCCTGCGTTCAAAGCACCGTTCAAAGCTACAGTCGCTACCGGAATTCCACCAGGCATCTGAAGAATAGACAAAACGGAATCCCATCCATCTATTGAATTACTGGACAAAATAGGAACTCCAATTACCGGAAGTGTAGTACAGCTTGCTACCATTCCCGGAAGATGTGCCGCTCCGCCAGCTCCTGCCACAATTACTTTCAACCCTCTTTCCTGAGCAGTCTTTGCATAATCAAACATTCTTTCCGGTGTTCGGTGTGCTGAAACTACCGTTAATTCATAAGGGATATCAAGGCTTTTAAGAAAATTTGCAGCCTGTTCCATGATCGGCAGATCACTCTGACTGCCCATAATAATTCCTACCATCTTCAATTTTATTAGATGTTCAAAGATAAAAAATAAAGCTGGAAGTTGGAAGAAGGAAGCAGCAAGTTCTTTTAATCACAATCAAACATTTAAACAAAAACCTACCACTATTTCCTTTCTTATCTGTATCATTAAAAATTGAAACAACTGTACCCATTATAATCATTTTAAAACCTCTACATTTGTTTGTTACACTTTATTCACGTTGAAAGATTATAAACTTATTTTTGCTGTTCTCACTGTTGCCATTGTTTGGGGAACAACTTTTTTGGCCATCCGTGTGGCTGTGGAAACAATTCCTGCATGGTTTGTTGCCGGAATCCGACAGTTTCTGGCTTCTGTTATCATGCTTATCGTTCTTCTTTCAAGAAAGGAATTCAAATGGATTGGATGGAAGAATCTGGGATATCAGATCATTTTCGCTTCCCTGATGCTGGTGGTTGCCAACGGTATGACTACAGTAGCTGAAGAAACGGTATCAAGCAGCCTTGCTTCACTCATCAGTGCCTGCTCACCTATTCTGGTATTTCTGGGAAGTGTGGCTGTAGGATTACAAAAGTTTAGTTTGCGTGCCCTTAGTGGTGTTTTGCTTTGTTTCAGCGGAATTCTTTTTATTTTCTGGGATGGACTTAAAGATCTTGCCAACCCCGATTACAGAATGGGTATGATCTTCCTGTTCTGTGCCATTGCAGGCTGGGCTTCCGGAACTATTTTCACAAAGAAATTAAATATTCAGAGCGGAAATATAACATTAAACCTGTTTTATCAGTTTCTGTTTGCGGGAATTGTTCAGATTATTTTTGCATTCCTGTTTTCTGAAAATTATAACTTTGGAAACTGGACCATTAAAAGTATTTCAGCCATGCTATACCTTTCTGTTTTTGGTTCTGTAGCTGCTTTTTTTGCCTTTCATTATGCATTGACAAAAATTTCACCGGTTCAGGTTTCCATCCTTGCTTATATCAACACCATCATTGCCATATTTCTAGGCTGGCTGATTATGGATGAAAAAGTGACTTTCAAATTTATTCTTGCAGCTGTCATGATCATTTGTGGTGTTTTTATTATTAACTACAAACCGGAGATGTTCAGGAGGCAGAAAGTAGCATAATATGTAAAATTTTCCTCAATTTTTTATTTGCTCTGTTGTATTTCTAACCATTAAATTCGGTTAAAATTTACAGGTAAGTATCAGAATTTCTTTACATTTGCCCAAACACAACGAGTATAACCATGAAGCAAAAACTATCCATCATTACTGTTTTACTTCTTCCTGCATTTTATTTTTCTCAAAAAGCAGAGCCCAGGGAAGATATCAAACTGAAAAGCTTTGATTACAAAATCTATATTCAAAACAAAAAAGACAAAGAAACCGATCAGGAATTATATATGATTCCTAATAAAGGGGATACTATCAGAGAAAATGCTCTTGTAAAAAAAATATCAGGGGAAGAAACTCACAGAGGTATGTACAGAATGAACAGCACAGAAATTCATTTTGTAGATATTGATCTCACCACAGAAAAAATCAACCATAAAATCTATAGTCCCAATAAAAAAGGAGTGCTAACATTAGTCAAAGAAAATTCAAATCTGGCCTCTTATCCAAAGGATCTTCCTCCAAAATTCAAAGACAATAAACCTCCGCATCCCAAATTCGCAGGTGGTGAAGCAGCACTGTATCAATGGATTGAAAAAAATATCTATCCGGTTCTGGAAAAGAAATATAAGAAAAAAGAGAAAGGGAATTCTGTTCTTATTTTAGATATAGACCCAAATGGTGTTCCAACTTTTGTAGAAATAAAAAATTTGAATATTGCTGATACCATCAAAAAACAACTCACCGATATCGTAAAAACATCTCCTGTCTGGAAGACCAATATACAAGGGTTTGATGTGTCGGGAATTGTCTTTATTCCTTTAGAATACTAAGGAATATTGCCAGGACTATTTTCATATTCCCTTCATTTTTTTTATATTGTATACTCCAACCTATACAATATGCTGAAAAACACATTATTTTTATTTCTGACCGCCTCTTTCCTTTTGGTAAGCTGTGATTACAAAGAGAAAGAAAAGAACCTGACAGACCGGGAAAAACAATTATTAGAAAAAGAAAAAATATTCGCTAAAAAAGAGTCCGAATATCAGTCTCTTCTGAAAATGAGAGACAGTATTTTTGCTAAAAAAGATTCCGTAGTCATTGCAACATGGCCCACTGAAATTTCCGGCCCATGGAATGGAAAAGTTATCTGTACAGAGTCTAACTGCAGTGAATATGCTGTAGGAGACCAGCGTACGGACATCTGGGAATTCGATAATGATTCCACCCAGCCTATTACCAAAATTATCAATAATAATAATCTGGTAAGGCTGTATACAGGCAAGTTTGAAAATAATGAGATCAGACTGTCTTTTAAAACAGATTCTACGGCCAAAAAGAATGTAGAAATGAGCGTTCTTCTTAATGATATTTCAGACAACAAGATCAAAGGAACAAGAACCATAACTTCTGATGGCTGTACCGCCAAGTTCTCTGTTGAATTAGTACGTTCCACAAAATAAACACATATGATTTTACTGAGTATACACAACCTGAGTCTTCCCATAGAAGATCCGGTACTGAAGTTCCTGTTGGTACTGGTCATTATCCTGGCAGCACCCCTGCTGCTTAATAAAATTAAAGTTCCACACCTGTTGGGTCTTATTATCGCCGGAGCCATCATTGGTCCGAACGGATTCAATGTATTATCCAGAGACAGCAGTATTGTGGTAACGGGAACTACCGGACTTCTTTACATTATGTTTCTGGCTGGGCTTGAGATTGATATGGGAGATTTTAAAAAGAACAAATGGAAAAGTCTCACCTTTGGTATCTATACCTTCACGGTTCCCTTTGTACTGGGATATCTGGGAGGATATTACCTCCTTCATTTCTCCATGCTGACATCTATACTATTCGCCAGTCTTTTTTCGTCTCATACCCTTATTGCGTATCCGTTAGTGAGCAAGTTGGGAATTGCGAAAAATAAAGCAGTTAATATTACCGTGGGCGGTACGATGATCACAGATATTCTTGCCCTATTGGTACTTGCTGTGATTGTAGGAATGTCTCAGGGTGACGTAGGAACAGAGTTTTGGATTAAATTATCCGTTTCTTTCATTGTTTTTGCCCTGATTGTACTGATTGTATTCCCTATTATAGGACGCTGGTTTTTCAAAAGAGTGGACGATAAAATCTCACAGTATATTTTTGTACTGGTTATGATTTATCTTGCTGCTATGCTGGCTGAACTGGCTGGTGTAGAAGCAATCATCGGGGCATTCTTTGCAGGATTGGCTTTAAACAGACTTATTCCTCATACTTCTTCTTTGATGAACAGAGTGGAATTTGTGGGAAATGCCATATTTATCCCGTTTTTCCTGATCAGTGTAGGAATGCTGATTGATTTTAAAGTGTTCTTTAAAAGCTGGGAAACACTGGAAGTAGCAGGAATTATGCTGGTAGCCTCAATTGGAGGAAAATATCTTTCTGCCGTAGCCACTCAAAAAACATTCAGACTGACCAAAGAAGAAGGGAAACTCATCTTTGGATTGAGTTCCGCTTCTGCTGCTGCAACACTGGCTTCAGTAATGGTAGGATATAATATTATTCTTTCTGAAACTGAAACCGGAGAGCCTGTAAGATTACTGAATGAACACGTGCTGAACGGAAGTATTTTATTGATTTTGATTTCGTGTACCATCTCCTCTTTCATTTCTATGGCAAGTGCTCAGAAAATTGCGGAAAGTGACAATGAAGATACGGTTTCAGGAAATACCCATGAGGAAGAAAGTATTCTCTTAGCGATCAATCATGAAGCAACGGTTGAGAGAATGGTAAATCTGGGAATCCTCATCAAAGCACATTCCAATACGGAAGATCTTTTCGCCCTGAATGTCATTAATGAAGACAAAAACGAATCTTCAGTAAAGAATGCGGAAAAACTTCTTCACCAGGCAGCAGATGCAGCCGCAGCCGCAGATGTTAAATTACAGGCTTTAAAAAGGTATGACAATGATGTCATCAACGGTGTAAATAATGTGATTAAAGAACAGAAAATTACAGACCTTATTATAGGACTGGAGGATGAAAAAGGGTTCTCCCCTTCTTTTGTCTATAATCTTTACAACGGTTATCTGCAGAATGATGATGTGAATGTGCTGGTATATCATGCAGCGCAACCACTTTCCACCATAAAAAAATATGCAGTGATGATTCCTGAAAATGCCCATCAGGAAGCAGGATTCTTCCATGCATTGCTGAGAGTGTGGAACATTGCCAGAAATTCCGGAGCAACAGTTGTTTTCTATGCTCCTGAAAATATCCTTGATATTCTGCAGAAAATCATCAAAAAAGCCAATATAGAAGCAGAGTTTATCATTATGAATACCTGGCAGGACGGGGAAAGAACGGCTGCCCAATTGAAAGATGATGAAGCCCTGATTATCCTTATGGCAAAACGCGGTATGAAGTCTTACATTCCAAGAATGAGACTGATTCCGGAACTTTTGAACAGGAACCTGAAAGATAATAATTACCTTCTGATTTTCCCGTTCTCAGAATATGACAAAAACAGTCCGGAAATACGTTCTGTAGGAAATCATGGAGATTTTGTGGAGATTGGAAATGTAATTCAGAAAATTTTTAAATAAAAAGCTGGAAGAAGGAAGAGGGATGATGGAAGTTATCTATGCACAAATAATCACTTTTTATTAAACCATCAAACCATTCAGTCATCAATAGGATCGGGCTTTAGCCCGATATGAATAAGAATAAGAATAACATACATAAAATTGGCTTTAGCCAAAACTTAATTTTAGGTTTCGGCTAAAGCCAATTGAATCTATAATTATTTGTAAACGGGCTAAAGCCCGTTCCTATTGAATTGATTGTATAACAAAGTAAAGGGAGCCGTTTTTAAATTGAAACGGCTCCCTTTATTTATTTTAAACTGATTTTACTCAGCAATTACTCTTACCATTCCCTTCACCATGACAAGCTTTTCCATAAGCTCTTCTCTGGAATCTGCAAGAACGTTAATATGTCCCATTTTTCTTCCTGGTTTGGTTTCTGTCTTCCCGTATAAGTGGATGTAGGTTTCAGGCAACTGAAGAACGTCTTCCATTCCTTCATAGATTACTTTTCCGGAAAATCCTTCTGCTCCTACCAGATTCAGCATTCCGCTGTAGGTGATTGCATCGGTATCTGCCAAAGGTAAGTTTTTAACCACACGGTACATCTGCTCAAATTGAGAATTTGTATTTCCTTCCTGACTCTGGTGTCCGGAATTATGCAGTCTTGGTGCTGTTTCATTCACCCATATTTTTCCTTCTTTATCAAGGAATAATTCAATGGCAAATAATCCCGGTGAGTTTACTGCAGCTAAAAATTTCTCAGTAATAGAATCAATCTGGTTCTGAACATCTTCTGTCAGAAGAACCGGACATACATTGAAGTCTAAAAGATTCAGCTTGGGATCAGCAACCATTTCCGTTACCGGGAAAATATTGGTTTCTCCTTTCTCGTTTCTCGCTACAATGACAGAAAGTTCTTTTTCAATATCAACCAGACTTTCAATAACAGATGCTTCTGTCCATAGATGCTGATAGTCTTCTTCTGTTTTGATGACCTGTACTCCTTTTCCATCATATCCTCCGGTATTCATTTTCTGAACGAATGGTAATGGCATAATGATCTTTTCATCACTGTTCCATACCACCTGAAATTCCGGGCTTGGGATATCGTGTGTTTTATAAAATTCTTTCTGAAGGATCTTTTGCTGGATTGTTTTGATGATATTGGCATTGGGAACCACTTTTATTCCCTGCTTTTCAAGTTCTGCCAGTGCATCAGCATTTACATGTTCTATTTCAATGGTTACAACATCTTTATCTTTTCCGAAGTTCAAAACCGTTTCGTAGTCATTGAAATTTCCCTGTGTAAAATACGAGATATTATGACACGGAGCATCAGAAGCAGGATCCAGCGTATAAAACTCATCATCATACTTCAGTGCACTTTGTATCAGCATTCTTCCCAGCTGTCCGCCTCCCAGAATTCCTATTTTCATTTTTTATTTTTATTAGATTTATTCTTATTGAATTTTATCAATTTTTAAATAGCCCAGTCCCATTGGGTTTATCGGATTTTCTTCATCAGACTTTTTAAGAACGATAGCATATTTTTCTTTCATATAGGCCGGAAGAATATCACTTACATTGAAAATATCATCAATATCCACTCCGTGCTTATCATCAATATGGCTTACAGCGCCTTCAAATCCCATGGTCTGGTAAAATTCAGTAGCTTTTGCTCTTTTTACAATTTCACCCATAGACTGCCCAACCATAAGGTGCTGCTCATGGAATTCTTCAAAGAAACCAGGCTTATAGCCTCCTAAATTGAGGAAAAACAATTGATCTTCTGAAGATTTTTCACCCTTTTCCACAATCTCCACTTTGTACCCATCAGCGAATTTTACTTCCTGATAACAGTCCAGGTGAATTTTCCCTTCTGCCTCCTTCCAAAAGTCTTTCATATCCGGAATCAAATCTTTAAGATTCTCTGCTATTCCGAAGAAAACATCGTGCTGCTCAATATTTCTTCCTTTAGGTGTTGCCCCAAGAATGACATAAAATAATTTCATTTCGTTTTTCATGCATGCAAAAATACGTTAAATTTATCTTTTTCAAATGTTTGGCAGACTACGACAATAATTTTATATTTGTAGTATTATTTGTAGTATGTCAGAAATCATCATACTCTTCCTTGGCGCAATTTCCGCGGGTCTTTTAGGTTCACTTACGGGTTTAGGAGGAGGAGTTATTATCATTCCCTTATTAACGCTGGGATTCGGCGTTCCAATGCATTATGCTATCGGTGCTTCACTCATCTCTGTGATTGGCACCTCTTCCGGTGCGGCTGTAGCTTTCGTAAAAGAAGGCTTTACCAATATGAGAATCGGGATGTTTCTCGAAATAGCGACTACAGCAGGAGCTATTATTGGTGCGCTGGTTTCAGGAATGCTTAACCCCAATACAATCGGAATTATTTTCGCAAGTATCCTTCTTCTTACAGTTATTTTAAATCTTAAAGGGAAGCCTGATCATCAGGAACCTTTGATCAAAGGAAGTCTGGAAGAGAAGCTAAAATTATACGGAACATTCCCGGATAAAGGGATTTTAAAAAGCTATTCTGCAAGAAATACCGTTCCCGGATTTTTGATGATGATGTTTGCCGGTGCAATGTCCGGACTTTTAGGAATAGGTTCGGGTGCATTAAAAGTATTGGCGATGGACAATATGATGAAACTGCCTTTCAAAGTATCTACAACAACCAGTAATTTTATGATTGGAGTAACGGCAGTAGCCAGTGCACTGATCTATTTCCAGAGAGGAGAAATCATTCCGGTAATTGTAGCTCCCGTATTGATAGGAGTTGTTATTGGAAGTTTTATTGGTTCAAAAACGCTGATGGTATCAAAAACCAAAAAATTAAAAGTATTTTTTGCCATTGTTATTACCATTCTTTCAGTTTATATGATGTATAACGGTATCAACAAAAGCTTCAGATAATGAAAAAGAATTTTACAGATGTAGATCTGAACCGTTCCGTAGGAAATCTTCTGAGACTGGGTGTTATTCTGTCTGTGGCTACATCGCTTATCGGTTTTATCAAGTTATTTATTGAAGGTTTTAAAATGCCTGAAAAATATACCAGCCTTGTCGTAGGTACTTCTTCTGAAAAAGTATGGGGATACTTCTGGACCTCTCTTTGCAAAGGAGAAGGTGTAGCGATTATTCAGCTGGGTATTCTTTTGTTGATCTTCACCCCTCTGATGAGAATTGTTTTCGCTTTAATAGGCTATTTAAAAGAAAAAGACTACGTGTATGTAGTCATTTCTTCTATTGTTTTAGCAATTATGGCGGTAAGTTTCTTTGCAGGGTACGCCCACTAATTTTTCACATTTCATAAAACTCTAACGGCAACTGGTCCGGATCCTGGGTAAAGAAAAACTCTTTTCCGGTGAATTCATCTATGCGGATTTCTTCACAGCTAAGCCCCTTTCCTATCAGCTCATTTCTTTTTTCTGTAACATTTTCTACTGAAAAAGCAAGATGTCTTAAACCGCATGCTTCAGGTCTTGACGGCCGTTGTGGAGGATCAGGAAAGGAAAATAATTCTATTACATAATGATCTCCGATAGCCAGATCAAGTTTATAAGATTGTCTTTCCTCGCGGTATACTTCCCGGATGATATTCAGGTTTAAAATTTCTGTATAAAACTTTTTGGAAACAGCATAATCTGAACAGATAATGGCGATATGATGGATTTTCATTCTTTAAATTTTAAACTACTTCTTAATTCAACGTTCTTATTTTATCTCTTTACAGTTATCTTTTCTTCTCGTATCAATAATATATTGGATTTTCCACTCATTATTCTGCTTTACCAATTGAAAACTGTTAGCTCCACAATGTGATAATTTTTCCTTTACATAAAAAGAATAAGGAGTAAATACACTTGCCAGGTTTCCATCTGTATGAACAGCTTCTATGATAATTCTTTCATCCAGATCTCCTTTTGTAAATTTTGAAACAGAGGCAACAAAATCCTGTATACTGTCACTTTTCACAGTGCCATCTTTAGTGATGGTTTGCAGCACCGCATTCTCTGCAAAAGCTGATTTTACAAGCTCAGAATCTGCATTTTTCATGCCAAGGAAGAGATTACGGATAGGTTTTTCAATCTCTTTATGCTGCTGCCCGAAGCCTGAAATACTTATAAGAACAAGAAGTACAATTATTTTATTCATAGTATAGATTTAGATAATTAAAAATAGATAAAATAAAATTTAAATTGATTAACAAATTTTAAAATTCATTTTCCTTAAATTGTACCCAAAATTATTTCAGAGCTTTTTATATGTGGATTATTTATCTGACTTTGGCCATACTTCTTCTGGTCATGACAATATTACCAAAAATTCAGCATTCTCACTGGATATTCAGGGTTCCGGAATTTGCAAAAATACAGGTCACCTATCTTATCTTTTTCACTTTTTTATTAGGCCTTTTTACTGATTCTGAAGAATATTTATGGTATTATCAGGGACTTCTTCTGGTCTTATTTGTTCATCACAGCCATACCCTCATCAAGTACACCCGTTTTTATCCCGTAAAAAAACACAGACAACGTCACAAATCTTCTGATAAACTGCATTTTATTTCTGCCAATGTTTATCAGTTCAATAAAGACTACGAGAAATTCATGAGGCTTGTTAAAAAGCATAATCCTGATTTTTTCATGACTATGGAAAGCAATGGCGATTGGGAAAAGGCAATGAGACCTTTAGAAAAAGAATATGGTTTCCAACATAAAGTGACTCTTGAAAATACTTATGGTATGCATTTCTATTCCAGGATTGAAATCAAAGAAGCAAAAACTCATTATTTCGTAGCTGATGATATTCCGAGTATTGAGATCCATATGACAACGGCAGATGGCTTTTCTTTTGTTTTCTTCGGAGTTCACCCGCCGCCGCCAAGTCCTACGGAAGAAGAAACTTCAAAGGAAAGAGATGGTGATCTTCTAAGCACTGCCAAGCGTGTAAAAGACATCAAGAAACCTGTTATCGTTGTAGGAGACTTTAATAATGTTGCATGGTCAAGATCATCTGTTCTGTTCAGAAAAACAAGCCACCTGATAGATCCGAGAATCGGGCATTCTTTTGTTTCTACTTTCCATGCGAAATACCGTCTCCTAAGGTTTCCTATCGATCTGATGTTTCACAGCGAAGACATTTTTATTAAACAGCTGAAAACTTTGGAAAATTTTGGTTCAGACCACCTTCCGGTATACTGCGAATTTTTTATAGATCATCACAATGATGAACAGGAAGAATTGATTGAAACAGCAACTTCCGAAGAGAAAACCGAAGCAGAAATCATGATAGAGGAAGGAAAGAAAGAAGATGGCGAACGTGAAACTATCGTTACTGAAGATTAATAAAAAAAGTGGACTAAAGCCCACTTCTATTAATTTTTTTTATCAGAATCCAAAGTTCCAGCCCCAATTGATTGTCCTGTTCCAGCCAAAGGCTACTTTTACCGGACCTTCCTCATATTCAGCAAAAAGCATAAACAATACAGCAATGGCAATAGCAACAAGGATATAAAGCTTCTTCTTTTTCATACTTAGAAATTCATCACATCCTTCACTACTCCATTTTTCTGCGTGTGCTTTAATAACTCAGCTTCAATGAAGGCTTTAATCTGCTCTTCGGAACCATTATTGGGGAACAAAAGATGAACATTAGCTCCAGCATCAAGGGTAAAGAATAAAGGAAGTCCTGTTTCTCTTCTGAAATCCCAGATCTTATTGATAACTTCCAATGTACCTGTTTTCATCAGGATAAAAGCAGGGTCACTCATCATCATCATTGCATGTAAGGTAAGTGCTTCATGTTCTACCAGCTTGATGAAACGTTCCATATCTCCGTTTTTCAGGATTTCTTTCATCGGAACAAAGTTTTCCCTTGCTTCCTGAAATCTTCTCTCCGCGTAAGGATTGGTATTCATCAACCCGTGTCCTACTGTTGAGGAAACACTTTTCTGTCCTTCATGAATCAAAAGAACCCAATCATTAAAATTTTTGAATGATTCATGAATTTCAGCATCCGGATATTGTACTCCGAATAGATCTGAACTGCCTTCTACCTCATCTGTTTTCCCCCACACTACAAGCCCATTATACAAACTTCGACATGCGCTTCCACTTCCCAGCCTTGCCAGAAATGAAGCCTTTCTCAAAGATTCTTCTTCGGAATTTTTCCCCGTAAATGATGCATCCAATGCCATCAGACATTTTGCAATGGCTCCAAATCCTGAAGCTGAACTCGCAATTCCTGAACTGTGGGGAAATGTATTTTCAGTTCTGATAATATATTTTCCTTTTAAAATCCAGGGAAGATACTGCTCTATATTTCTGAAATATTTCTCAATTTTCTCCGCAAACTTCACTTCTTCATTTCCAGCCAGAAAAGTCTGTACTGAAAAAGCTTCATCTGCTGTAAACTCCATTGAAGTATTGGTTTTACAATGGTTTAGTGTATAACTGATACTTGGGTTGGCAGGAATCTGATTGTCATACTTCCCCCAATATTTAATCAAGGCGATATTAGACGGACAGCTTTCCGAAACCGTTTGTGTATGAATGTTGAAATTTTCTTTTCCTATAAATTCTTGTGTCGTCATAGTTTCATTTAAGTCATTATTTTAAACCACCCCGTCAAAAATTCTTTGAATTTTCGCCACCCCTCCAAAAGAGGGGAATTCTCACACCTTTATTTGTACTTGACGTGAAAAACAGGAGGTTAAAATTTTTAATACATCTTCTCTATAATATCCGCATATTTTTTGATCACCACATTTCTTTTGACCTTTAGCGTAGGAGTAATTTCTCCTGTATTGATATCAAATTCTGCAGGCATTAAAGTAAATTTCTTCACTTTCTCATAGTCTGCCAGGTGACTCTGTAATTCTTTAACTTTTTCTTTATAAAGGTTGATGATCTTTTCATTTTTTACAGCATCTTCCCAATTGGTAAAAGAAATATTATTCTTTTTGATATAATCCTGTAAAAATTCAAAGTTAGGAACAATCAATGCTGAAACAAACTGTCTACCTTCTGCAATCAGCATAATCTGCTGGATGAAATTATTATTGGTCAGAAGATTTTCGATCTGCTGCGGAGCAATATATTTTCCATTGGAAGTTTTCATCAGATCTTTGATTCTATCCGTAATGATCAGGTTTCCTTTATCATCAAACTTTCCTGCATCACCGGTTTTGAACCATCCGTCTTCCGTGAATACTTTCTGGGTTTCTTCAGGTTTATTATAATATCCTTTCATGATTCCGTTTCCTCTCGCCTGAATCTCATCGCTTTCTCCGATACGCATTTCTACTCCCGGAAGTGGTTTTCCGCTTGTACCATGTTCAAAATAAGTTAAAGGGAAAAGAGTCAGGGTTGCTGTAGTTTCCGTTAATCCGTACCCAACAGTCACATGAATTCCTACTGATTCAAAGAAACGGGTAACTTCCGGTGATAATGAAGCTCCTCCACAAGGTAAGAACCAAAGTCTGCCACCCATTTTTTCCTTAATTTTACTGAAAACCAATCTATCGGCAACAGCTTCTTTGAATTTTAATCCAAAAGGAATTGGTCTTTCATTTCTTCTCAATTCAGCAGTTTCCCAGCCGGTTTTAAGCGCCCAGTTGAAGATTTTTTTCTTCAATGATGAACCTTCTTCTGCTTTTTCCAGAACTCCTGCATATACTTTCTGGAAAAATCTTGGTACCGCACACATCATGGTAGGTTTTACTTCTTCCAGTGCTTTGGCTACATTTTTCGGATCTTCCAGGAAATACACGCGGGCTCCGCCATATAAGCATAATAAACTCCAGCTTCTTTCAAAAACATGGCTTAATGGTAAGAATGCCATTGAGAGCTCTTCTTCAAAGTTTTTAAATTTAAAAAATTCAAAATGAGAGTCAAATGCTTTGATGAAATTTCCATGGGTAAGCATTACTCCTTTTGGGATTCCGGTAGTTCCCGAGGTATAGATCAGTGTAGCGGTATCATCATGTTCTTTCTTACAGATTTCCAGCTCTGTTGAAGCTTTTGCAATAAAATCTTCAAGATAAAAACTGTTGAATTCCTTTTTGATCCACACTGCTTTTTTGGAAACAATAATCGTTTCCAGATTGTTTTCTTCTTTATGTAAAAATTCCAGGCAGGCATCATACTGCATCTGATTTCCTACTAAAACTGTTTTAGCTCCTGAATCATTAATGATGTGTTCTGCCTGTTCAGCATTATTAGTTGAATAAATCGGTACAGTAACGGCACCAATAGCCATTGAAGCCAGATCAAAGATCATCCATTCTGATGAGTTATCTGAATAAATAGCCACTCTGTCATTCTCCTGAACTCCAGATTCTTGTAAGGCATTGGCTGTTTTAAAAATAATCTCACTGAATTTTTTCCAGCTCAGCTCTTTCCAGGCTGCATCTTTCTTTTTAAATCCGATGGCCGCTTTTATAGGATGTTTTTCTACATTTTTAAGGATAATTGCCTCTGCAAGATTCATTTCTTCAGCTTTTTGTCGTTAATATAATTATTCAGGTGAAAGTCTATACTTTCTTTTACAGGAATAAACTGATAGTTCAGCTTTTCTTTGACTTTGTGATTGGAAATGGTGTTGAATGAAGAAATGGCCTCAATATTCGATTTGGTAACCATTTTCAGTTTCGGGATCAGCCATCCTAAAAGGGTATTGGCAATTCTTCCGATATTTAATACAGATTGTGAAAGAATTCTGGCATCTTTAAGTCCCAGGCGGGTTCTGACCTGTTTTGCAAGGTCGGCATATCTGTTATTTTCAGCAACAATAATAAAACGTTCTCCGAAAAGGTTATTTTCCATTAATCCTATCGCCGTATTCGCAACATCTCTTACATCTACGTAAGCAGAACCTCCTGAAAAGGTAAAACTATTGTCTTCAAAAGTAGGGAAAAGTTCACCGCTGCTTTGATTCCAGTTTCCGCTTCCTACAATCATTCCCGGATTGATGATGATCACATTAAGGCCTTCCGCTGAAGCTCTCCACACCTCCATTTCGGATAAATGCTTGGAAATAGCATAGGCAGAATGTTCCAGTTTCGGATTAAAGTCAGAATCTTCATCCAGTTCTCCTTTTTCATTAAAATTATCGAGAACAGCAACAGAACTTACGTGGAGAAATTTTTTAACTTCCGATCCTTCACAGGCAAACAAAAGATTCTCTGTACCCTTGATATTGGTGCGGTACATTTCTTTTTCATCTTTTGGATGAAAGCTTACTTTTGCAGCACAGTGATACACCTCATCTACTCCTTCCAGAGCCGTTTTCAAGGAATCGAGATCGTCAAAATCTACGTTTACCCATTCAATTTTGTTGAAAAAATCGTCAGGATTCTCCGTATAAAAGCTATATGAATGCTTTACTTCGTTTAAATTGCTGCCCGGCCGTTTGGAAGCACGCACCTTTTCCCCTCTTTTAAGAAGTTCCAGTACAATTATTCTTCCCAGAATTCCGGTAGCACCTGTTACAAAAATCATTACTTATTTTCTTGATTGCTGACTAAAATATAACAATATTTTCTATCCGGCAATTCTTCAGGTTTCTGTAAAAATTACCCCGAAAAACTGCTTTTGCAAATTTGCGATTTTTAAAGCATAATTCAAGTTAATTTAACCAATATTATCATTCACAGAACAACAAACCGAAAAAATTTTAACAACATCAGGGTATTAAATTTAAAAGTCCTGAAAGAATTGACAACTTTCAGGACTTTTATGATTAAAAAACACTTTGTTTTTAAGCCATTACCTCATTATTTCGTCTTGGTGCTTTGTCACAAAGAACGTCTGCAATACTTTTGGAAATAAGGTTTCCTTCTGTAAGGTTATCCAGCCAGAAGAATTCTCCTGCAGCATTGATCTCTATGAAGTAATATTCGTCTTCAGGGGAAACAATCATATCTATTGCTCCGTAATCAACATTATAAATATCAAGCAGTTCAAGGAGTTTTGCTTCCACGTCTGCGGGAAGTTCTGTTCTGTTCCATTTATCGATAAGATTCACACCATCTTTTCTCCAGTCTATTTTAGCATCTTCAGACTGCTGAGAATCTATTTCGAATGCATAGACTTCTCTTCCCACAATAGTAATACGAAGTTCTTTTTTCTTTTGAATCATCTGCTGAAACTGCATTGGACAGTACAACAAAGAATCCAGTTCCTCCAGTTTATCTTCATTGACAACGTTGGTAAATACTACATTTTCAACACCGTCTTCATAAATGGCAAAACCCGTCTGCATTTTCGCCACTACATTTTGATGTTTCAGAATAAACTTTTTAGCTTCATCAGGATTGTTGGTAAGACAGGTTGCCGGAATGGTCAATCCTAATTTATCTGCAATTTTCAATTGTTCTTCTTTACTGTCGAGTCTTCTGTACACACTTGGTTTTCCTAAAGAATAGGCATCTACAGATTCGAAGAAACCAAAAAGGGTATTACGGATTTCTCCCATTGCGGCACCGTAAAATTTAGTATCCATTTCTTCTCGCAGACCTTTTCCTATGTTGTAGGCTCTTCTGTACCAGATTGCAGAAATATCATCCAGTCTGTGTTTTGCTTCAGGAGTTTCAAGAATACTTATCCATTCTCCGTCCTGGAAAATAGTGGACAGTTTGTTTTGTAAAGGATATACGTCTACATCAAAGCGAATGACTTCACAGTTGTTTTTTTCAATGTATTCTGTTACTTTTTCAATAGAAAAATTATCTGCGGTATGGGTTATAATTAAAATTTTATTCATGGAAATTGATTCTTTTGATAAGATTGTCGGCAATTCTTTCTGCAATGCGAAACCCCAGTTCTTTTTGCAGCATTCCCCATTCTCCCTGCGGATTGACTTCAAGGAAATAATAGGCTCCGTCTTTTCCTTTGATCATATCGATCGCGCCTATATAAAGTCCCATTTCATTCATCATAGAAGTGAGATTTACTTTCACAGATTCAGGTAATTCGTAAGCTTCCCAGAAATACCCTTCACGGGCTACTCTCCAGTCTGCATTTTCACTGTTATTGATTTTCCCTGTAAAGAAATCCCCGTCTACATAAACGATTCTCAATTCGTATTCTTTATCAATATAAGGTTGAAAAATCATCGGACAGTAAGCGATATCTGAAAGGTGTTCCAAAGATTCCTCCTCAATAACTGTAGTGGAAATCATGTTTTCTCCTGACATAGTTTTTGCTGTTACCCCATGAAGTTTAGCAATGGCTTTTCCCTGACAGTATTGATAGAAAAATGTTGTTATTTTCTCTTCATCATTGGAAAAAATGGTTTTGGGAATGGTTAAGTTATTTCTTTGAGCTACTTTCAGCTGAAATATCTTATTTCCATCTACTTTTTTTTCATTTTCGTAAGGGTTAATCCAGGGAATATGTTCTAAAGCTGTCATCAGATTATATCTCAGACTTCCATATTCGTTGAGAAAGATTCTTTCATAATCCTGATCCAGTTCTTCAGGAGCATTGATCCTCCAGGCTTTTCTGTGCCATACTCCTTTTATGGTATCGGAATGGATTGTCTTCCCTGATTCATCCGTGAGCTCAAATGAATTTTCATGGATGCTGATTTTCTGAAGATGGTTCAGACGGTCAGAATTGAGTCTGAAATAGGGAATATTTTGAGACGTTAGATATTCAAAAAAGATGTCGATATTATAAAAATCTTGTGAATGGGTGATGCAGAGAATCATTTGCCGGTTTTATTAAAAAGGGAAACTTACTATTTAAGTTTCCCCTACTATTTTATTTAATGTTCTGTCTGATCTTACAGTGGAATAAAGATGGTATCATCATCACCGTCCGATGGATATTTCAGCGTGTGCATCATATCATCTTTTGGAGAAGTTACCGTATCTATGGCAGGTTTTGTGATCAAATCCCTTTCAGCAAGGGTTACGTCAGTTCCTCCTTTTACCGTTTCAGGGTCTTTCACCTGCTTTTCTAAGAATGATGCGAAAAATGGCTTCTTCTTTGAGTTTTGGTTTTTCATAATGTTTTAGTTTTGGTTTGATATATAATTAGCTTAAGCTGTATGTATATTTTTTATACTTCTAAAACATCATCATCTCCGTCAGATGGATATTTCATTGTTACATTGTCATTATCAGGCTTGGTAACATTATCCTTAAGAGGAGTCGTGATCTGATCTTGTAGGGATGTAGTAATTTGGTCTACAAGTACGGAAGTAATACCTCCTCCTTTTACTGTTTCAGGATCTTTAACCTGTTTTTCTAAGAATGACGCAAAAAACGGCTTCTTTTTTGAATTTTTGTTTTCCATAAGTTAATATTTTTATTGTTTTGGAAATCCAAAGTACAAAAAATTCAAATCATGGAGAAATAATATTGCGTTTTAATAAAATTTTAACACAATATCAAAAATCAAAGTATAAAATTAATTTAAACCAAGAAATTCCTTAACGACATTTGCAAAATCAACGGGATTTTCGGCCTGCACCCAATGTCCTGCATTTTGTACGGTTACTATTTTAGCTTTAGGAAATTGCTGCTTGATACCAAATTCGTCCTGTGACAGGATATAATTAGATTTTGCTCCTGCAATAAACAATGTATCTCCTTCAAAAACACCAAATTTAATGGCGTTGGATACAAATTCAGTATATTTTTCAGATAATGTTTTAAGATTGAATCTCCAGCCCAGTTTTTTATTGTCATCCCAATACAGGTTTTTCGTTAAAAACTGCACGGTAGATCTTTCCGGAATATACTGGTTCAGAACGGCTTCCACTTCATTTCTTGAGGATACGGTATCAAAGTCAACCGTTTCCAGTGCTTTGATAATTCCCTGATGATGCGGTGGATATGCTTTAGGTGAAATATCGACAACGATAAGTTTTTCAACACGTTCAGGATATTTTATGGCAAACTGCATTACTGCTTTTCCCCCAAGTGAATGTCCCAGAACATGAGCTTTCTGAATTCCGTAATGATCCATATAGCGTGCAATATCGTCTGCCAGATCATCATGAGACATACTTTCTGAATGAAAGCTTCGTCCATGGTTTCTAAGATCGATCAGGTGTACCGGAAGATATTCTCCCAGATCCTTTCCGAAACTTCCCCAGTTGTCAAGCATTCCGAATAATCCGTGAAATACGAGAAGCGGCGTATTGGTTACATTTTCGCCGAATATTTTTGAGTTTAAAATTTCCATTTTTTATAGAAGTTAGAAATTAGAAGTTAGAGGTTAGAGGTTAGAGGTTAGAAGTTAGATAATATAAGAGATCAGAAACAAAGTTGTACTAAATTCTAGTATCTAGCTTCTAACTTCTCTTAATTAATTACCATTTTGCCAGTCTCTTCAAATAAGCCTGTACTGTATTTTCCAATCCCATATAAAGTGCTTCAGAAACCAAAGCATGCCCGATAGATACTTCCAGCAGATTGGGAATAGTATCTGAAAAGTACTTCAGATTTTCTAAACTCAGATCATGTCCGGCATTGATTCCCAATCCTAATTTGCTGGCTTCAACAGCGGTATCGTAATAAGGTTTTATGGCCTGTTCTTTATTGATAAGATAATTTTTTGCGTAAGCTTCGGTATACAGTTCAATTCTGTCTGCTCCTGTTTTAGCTGCATATTCTACCAGTTCCGGTAAAGGGTCAAGGAAAACAGAAGTACGGATTCCTGCTTTTTTAAATTCAGCAATGATCTCTGTAAGGTAATCAAGATGTTTTTTGGTATCCCAACCTGCATTGGATGTAATAGCATCATCAGCATCCGGTACCAGAGTCACCTGTTCAGGCTTCACTTCCAATACCATGTCAATAAAATCCTGATGAGGGTTTCCTTCAATATTAAACTCAGTCGTAACCAATGGCTTCAGATCATAGACATCTTTTCTTGTGATATGCCTTTCATCAGGTCTTGGATGGATGGTAATCCCCTGTCCTCCGAATTCCTGAATTTTTACAGCAGCTTCTGTAACACTTGGGGTTTCACCTCCTCTTGCATTTCTTAACGTCGCAATTTTATTAATGTTTACGCTTAGTTTTGTCATTTTTTATTTTAGATGTTAGATATGAGAAGTTAGAAGTCAGAAGCCTGAAGCTGGAAGTAAACCAGACTTTGTACTTCTATTTGTCTTTCTAAATTCATTATCATTTAAAAGTTTAATTAAAATATGTTTTAAAGTGGATAAAACTTCCAGCTTCCTTCTTCTGTCTTCCAGCTTTTCTACACTTTCACGCTTACCTGCATCACCTGAAGTTCAAATTCTTTTGAAGCCACCAATAAATGGTCAAAAATATCGGCCTGAATCTGCTCAAAACGCTCCCATTTGGAATCATTGGCAAAGCAATATATTTCAAGAGGCAGCCCTTGTGGGGTAATCTCCAGCTGGCGAACCATTCGGGTTCCGTTTTTATCAACATCCGGATCATTTTCAATATATTTCTGTGCGTAATATCTGAAAACACCGATATTGGTAAGCTGCCTTCCATTCACGATTTTATCTTTATGTTCAAGGCTTTCTTTTTCTTTTTTGATCTCTGAAGCTCTTTCTTCCAGATAATCTGAAATCAGGTTAATCTCCTTTAAACGCTCCACATCTTCGTCCGTTAGAAATTTAAAAGAATTGATGTTAAAGTAGATTGATTTTTTTATTCTTCGGGTATTGGATTCAGACATCACCTGCATATTCTTGATCTCTGTGGTCATCAGATCATAAGTAGGAATGGTAGAAACCGTTTTATCAAAATTGGTGATTTTGGTAGTCAAAAGATTGATTTCCGTAATATTTCCTTCAATACTGTATTTGGGAATACTTACCCAGTCTCCTACTTTCAGGTTTTTAGAAGTCGCTACGTGAAGTCCTGTTACAAATCCTAAGATTGTATCTCTGAAAACCAATACCAGCACTGCTGTAATAGCTCCAAGACTTCCTACAATAGTGGTTCCTTTGATGCCAAAAATCACACAAAGCCCGACTACTGTAAAAATGAAAAGTCCTAAAATTTTTACGGTTTCAGAAATAGCATTAAGTGCCATAATCTTATAGAAATCCTGTTTGATGCTGAAATAATTTCTGAAAGCAGTCAATGATCTGTACAGCATTCCTGCCAGCATTAGTACCAATCCCAGATTAATACATCGTATAATAAAAATGGTTGTTTTTGGCAATGCATTTTCCGGAAATATGGATCCCTGTATACCGGCAACAGCAATCAAAGCTGCAAAATGTGCTACGGAGTTGGTGATTTTGGCCTGATAAATAGATTTTAAGATGGGAAACTTCTGTTCATTATGAAATAACCTGAAGACAGAATTAATGATGAATTTAAAAATAAAATCAGTAATAAAAAACAGGACAAGAAGTAAGCTCAATTTTACAATAATATGGAAAACCCAGTCCAGCCCTGAAGGTGATATCTGGGTAATATAAATGTAAAGCTGTTCGCTCAGCTCCTGTATAAAGTTTTTAGTTTCTTGTAACTGGTCATTCATTACAGCAAATTTATGAAATTAAGAATCATCATTTTACTATTCATAATCAATTTTCATCCCAAAAAGTAGTAAACGAAAAATATTGCGGATCAATTTTCAAAATATCAAATCTTCCACAACCCTTAATTATAAATGAAAAATCAACTGCAAATTATCAATTTAAATGAAAAATATTAAAATAAATTACAATTTTAATGTTTTAATATTAAAAAATTATTAAATTTGGTTAAAACTAAACCCATCAAAATCAATTAAATATGAAACAAAATTACTTGTTCATCACGCTATGCAGCCTTGTGTTGTTAGTAAACTGTAAAGGCGGCGATGACCCAATCAATCCTGAAGATTCCAAAACAGTACCTACCGGAACAATAGAAGGTAAAGTATTTGCTAAAAACGGAACAAAACCTATTGGCGGGGCTATTGTATTCACTATTGACAGTAAAAATCAGGTTTATCATACCTATTCCAATGCTGACGGAACATTCAGCCTAACGGCCCCTGAAGGAAACTCTACCCTTCACATTCAGACAGGGAATGGTTTAAACTTCAGAACAGAAGTTCCTGTTACCGTTAAAAAAAATGAAACAACCAGTGTGGCCGACAAAGATTCAAAACTGAATCAGATTGCAAAAATAGCTTATGTAGAAGGCAGTTATGACGAGATAGAAAGTATAATTACAAGTCTTGGTTATACAGCAACCGAAATTAGCTATCAGGATTTAAAAAATTTCAACACCATTTCTCAGTACGATATTATTTTTCTGAACTGCGGTTCCCGTAACTTTAATTATTCAGGAACCAACACACCGAGTAACGACCTTTCTATTTACAGTAATCTCTCTACTTTTATCACGAATGGCGGAAGCATTTATACTTCAGACTGGGCTGCTGCCTATCTGGTAGGTGGAGATAAAAATGTTCCGTACTGTGGTGCTTATGCAGGTTTTCTGGATCTTACAAAGATTTGCTTTAATACCAATGGTAATAGTGCAATGTATAACAACTGCAGCGTTTCCAATGCTGCTATGGCTTCAGCAATAGGATTTAGCACATTAGATATTCAATATGACCAACCTTTGTGGCAAAAAATACAGCATTATGATCCGTCGTTCTGGGAAGTATTGGTACAGAAAGATAATGAGCCATTGATGATAAGAACCAATAAGTACGTCAATACAACAGCTCCTAAAACACCTGTGGGGACATCGTTAAACAATAACCAGATGACCATCTGCCATCATACAGCAAATGGTAACAATATTACCATTACCATTAATCAGAATGCATGGAACGCTCACCAGGCGCATGGTGATTATGTAGGATCATGTTCAGCCACTACCAGCAGCGGAAATATCTACTATACCACATTCCATAACCACGCCAGTGGAAATATCGGTAAATCAGGACCGATTCTGGAATACGTAATCTTAAATTTGTAATAAAATTTTATAACTCAGTTCTCAAAGTGGTCTTTTATAAGGCCACTTTTTTTATATTGCATGTATATTTTTTAAAAAGAATGGATACAACGATTATTAATATTTTCTGCCTTATTCTGTTATTTATCGGGATACTGGGAACATTTCTTCCGGTATTACCCGGGCTTTTGCTGAGTATCTGCGGACTTCTGATCTATAAATTCGGGACAGATGCAGACCTTCCGATGATCTATATCTGGGCATTCGGAATTCTCACCGCAGCTTCAGTAGTATTAAGCTATGTGATTCCGGCAAAAACCAATAGAAAATATGGAGGTACACGCTGGGGAAGTATCGGTTCTGTAATAGGAACCATTGTGGGGATATTTCTTCCGATTCCCTTAGGTTTTCTGATAGGAATGTTTGCAGGGGTATTTATTGGTGAATTACTTCACGACAGCAAGGATATGAATAAAGCTTTACAGTCAACCAAAGGAGCACTGATTGGATTCATTTATGGAACCGGATTCAGTTTTGTGGTAGGAGTGGCAATGTTTTTGGTAGTATTACTTAATATGTTCAACGTCATTTAATTAAATATAAGAAACTATGTTCCATAAAATTGTCATACTCAGCCTGGGAATATTTGCATTAACAGGATGCGATGCCCAAAAGAAAGCCAAGACTAACCCAAAAGCTACTGAAATGCCTGCAGGTACAAAAACAACAAGCACTAACAATCAGAAAGATGGTGTTATATATCTGAGTGAGGGAGAAAATAAGTTTTTAAGAGAATACCAGATGAATGTTACATTCAAAGGGGTTTCTGAGGACAGCCGTTGCCCTGAAGGAGCTAATTGTATCTGGGCCGGAGTTGCTCTTGCTCAGGTAGAAGTAATGGGAACTTCTACCCGACCAATGATTCTGAACCTTGCCAGTGCGGATTATCCGGGAAGAAATTATTACCAATCAACAGAATTCAACGGATATACCATTACATTGCAAGATGTTGCTCCATCCCCAAAATCACAGGATGGTACAAAAGCATTAGCCGGAAAATATAAAATCGGAATTACGATAAAAAAAACAGACCCATCTGCTAATCCTACCAGGAAATAGGCTTCTTCCCCTTGGAAATAAGATACTCATTAATTTTTGAGAAAGGCTTACTTCCAAAAAAACCTCTGTACACAGAAAAAGGTGAAGGGTGTGCCGATTTAATAATAAAATGTTTAGCCGGATCTATGAGTTCGGCTTTTTTTTGTGCAAAAGCGCCCCATAAAACAAATACCACATTTTCTTTTTTCTCTGAAATTTCCTTAATAATGAAGTTGGTGAATTTTTCCCAACCAAGATCTTTATGAGAATTGGGTGTATGGGCACGAACCGTTAAAGTAGCATTTAACAATAAAACGCCCTGTTTTCCCCAGTCATCAAGCTCTTTAGAGGTTCTTACCACTCCCAGATCATCTTTTAACTCAATAAAAATATTCTTAAGTGACGGTGGTGCTGCCACCTGCTCAGATACAGAAAAACATAATCCGTTCGCCTGATAATCATTATGGTAAGGATCCTGACCAATAATCACAACTTCCACATCATCAAAAGCCGTAAGCTCCAATGCTCTGAAAATTTGATTTTTTGGTGGAAAAACTTTGGTTGTTGCATATTCATTCTTCACTTTCTCCCAAAGGGTGGTAAAGTATTCCGTACTTTTTATCGGGGCTAAAATTTCTGTCCAGGTCATAGTGCAAAAATAATAATATTAAAATAAGAGCCTCAGTTATACCTTAAATATCTTCACTTTTCTTTCTATCAGCATATATGAAAAATAGGACAGCAACAATGAAAGGGATATTAATAACAGGTTATTAAGATGATAAGAATGTACAATAACGAAATCCTGTTTCTTCACCATATAATGGATAATATATAATGAGTAAGAGATATTTCCTAAAAAATAGACAACTTTGGTTTCTAAAAAAGTCTTCAGGTAATTGGGCTTCCCTTCATACAAATATTTGATCATAAATGCTGATAATAAAGGAATAAATAACAGCCCTTTTTCCACAAACAACATGGATATGAACAATATGAGAATGATATAAATAATCAGGTTTTGTTTCTTCATTTTAAATGCTGGTAAAAGGGCAATTCCGATCCCAAGAAAATAGGAAGAAATTGTTCTCAGAAGAGAAACCAGCCCATAAGGAAGATCAAGATATCTTGGTGATTCTCCTATCTCCAGCGGGATTTCAGAACCAATATACAAATGGCCGGGAAGATAAGGAAGTACAAACCTCAACGCCAAACTGGCAATAATTAAAATTTCACTGCGCACTTTATAATGCAGAACAAACCATAACATAAAAGGGAATAGTAAGTAACAAACCCATTCTGTACTTAGCGACCAATAGACTACATTCAGCAGATAATCAGGATCAAAAAAACATTGTAATAATGCAGCATTAATCAGAAATCCTGCTATAGAAGTCTTCACCAAAAACAATGCAATAAAAATAACCGATACAATGTATACAGGATAAATTCTATTGATTCTTTTTTTATAAAAAACCTCTATTGTTTTATAATTCAGATTTTTAAGCTTCCCGGAATAAGAAACCGTAAGCAAAAAAGCACTTAATACAAAAAAAATATCCACCGCTACATACCCTTTTCCTACTACATCCTGAATGAATTCATTCCTGAAAAAACTAAAATGAAAAAACGCTACCCATAATGCAACAATCCCTCTAAGTCCCGTTAAAGATTTTATTTCATTTTTCATATGTAATTTCAATCGGCGATAAAGATAGAGAAAAACCTATTAGATTTCATAGGAACCGCCAGAGACTCTTTCCAGGCGAAAAATAATATTATCCGGAAAACCTTCATCCTGCTTCCCTTCTTCCAAAATAAAATGATGTTTTAAAAGAAGCCCTTTCGAGTTTTCATTGAACTTATGGGTAATTGCCAGAATTTCCTCTACCTTTAATTCATTAAATCCAAAATCTAAAACGGCTTTCAAAGCTTCAGACATAATGCCCTGCCTGTGATATTCGGGTAACAGTTCATAACCAACTTCTGCTGTTTTCCGGTCTTCAGAAAAATTCCAAAGGCAGATCGTTCCGATAAGATTCGGCTGATCTTTTAAAGAAATTCCCAAATAGACAGTTTGGTTGTTGCGAGTTCTTTCTTTAATGGTCAAAATAAACTGAAGAGCGTCGTAATTATTTTTGGGTGAGTTTCTTAGGACGAACTGATTGATCACTTCATTGCTTCGAATCCGTAAAATATCCTCAACGTGGCTTTCGTTGATATCTCTCAGTAATAATCTTTGGGTTTCCAGTTTCACATTTCAAATGTAATAAAAGAATATCATCTTATTTTTAACATTCTCATCTTTTTCAGAAAAAAGTAACATCATAAAGTTCAAATTCAAAGGTAATTTATTCTGTAAATCTCTCAGATATACGGAATAATCAAAATTCTCACTAAATTTGCATTGTGTATATAGATAAAGAAGATTTAGACGAATTAGAGTTTCCGCAATTGCTCGCGGAAATCTCCCCATTTGCGTATTCTCCGAAAACAAGAGAAAAAATTCTTCAACTTCGTCCGATGGAAATAGACGAGGCAGAACTTTCATTAAAAAAAACTTCGGAATATCTTTCGAGTTTTGAAAGTTCAAATGCGATTCCGTTTGATGAATATGAAGATATCGAAAGTGAGCTGAAATTGATGCTGATTGAGAATTACCGTCTTGAAAATGCTGCTTTCATCAAAATTAAAACCATCACGGAACAGATCGGAAAACTGCAGAAATTTTTCCCTACCATGCCGGAAACCTTCCCTACTTTATTAGAAGAAGTTTCTGTACTGGAATTCAGAAAAGAGATCATTGAGAAGGTAGATAAGGTTTTTAACCGTTTTGGTGAGGTAAAAAATGAAGCTTCTCCAGCTTTGAAAGGCATAAGAACTGAAATTCAGCTTGCTAAAAAAGCGATTCAGGAAAATTTCAACCGTGCCCTTACCACGTATGGACAGAGTGACTTTTTGGATGATATTCGGGAAACAATTATTGATGACCAAAGGGTTCTGGCAGTAAAATCAGGATTCAAAAAAAGGGTTGCCGGAAGAACGTTAGGAATTTCCAAGACAGGTTCCATTACTTACATTCAGCCGGATAGTGTTGTGAAGCACTATTTCAAACTCCGTGAAAATGAAGAGGAAGAGAAAAAAGAAATTGACAAAGTTCTCCGTAAACTGACTGCAGAACTGGCAGAATTTCAACCTCAGCTGTGGAGATATCAGATTTATATTTTTGACCTTGACCTTATAAGAGCCAAAGCAAAATTTGGTGAATTGATCAACGGAGTTCTTCCGAAAATCAACCATCATAAAACGCTGAGATTAAGAGAGGCTTATCATCCTCTGTTATGGCTTAGAAATAAAGTAGAGAACAAAATAATTCATCCCCAGAGCCTTACCTTAACAGACCACAACAGGATTATCTGTATTTCCGGTCCGAATGCCGGAGGAAAATCAATTACTCTGAAAACGGTAGGACTATTACAGCTGATGATTCAGAGTGGTATTCTGGTTCCGGTTCACCCTAAGTCTGAAATGTTTTTCTTTGAGAAAATCATGACGGATATTGGAGACAACCAGTCCATTGAAAACCATTTATCAACCTACTCATCAAGATTGAAGAAAATGTCCGGAATCATCCGTGAGGCTGATGCCAATACTCTTTTATTGATTGATGAATTCGGTACGGGTTCTGATCCTGAGCTTGGAGGTGCGCTGGCAGAAAGTTTCATGGAGTTTTTCTATGACAAAAAGAGTTTTGCCATTATTACAACTCACTATACCAATATTAAACTGGTAATAGAACAGCTTCCCAATGCCCAGAATGCAGCCATGCTCTTCAATGAAGAAACATTGGAACCGATGTATAAACTGGAAGTAGGACAGGCAGGAAGTTCATTTACGTTTGAAGTTGCAGAAAAGAATAAGATTCCAAGATTCATTATCCATTCTGCCAAGAAAAAGGTAGAGCATGATATTGTCAATCTCGATAAAACGATTGTAAAACTGCAGCAGGAAAAGTTTGAGGTTGAAAAACTGAAATCTGATCTTGCAGAAAGAAAAGAATCTGTAGAAGATAAACGTGACAACCTTCAGAAACTGAATGATCAGCTTCAGCAGAAGCTTTTCAATTTCCAGAAGCTGTATGAAGAGGAACACCGTAAGCTTCAGTTCGGGAATAAGATTGAAACATTCATTGACAGCTATACTAAGGGAAAATCCAGAAAAGATGTTGTAAAAGATTTTGTGAAGCTTCTTGAACAGGAGAAATTCAGAAAACTGGGGAATGACAAAGATGAATCAAAACGTCTGCAGGTGGTTAAGAGAAAAATTACCCAACAGCTGAAAAAAGAAGACGTTATTGAAAAAATTGCAGAAACCAATGAAAGACTGGAGGAACAGCGTAAAACCGACCGGGCAGTGTGGATGAAAATTGGGCAGCGTGTTCGTATTACGGGAAGCACCAGTGTAGGAACCATTGAAAAAATTTCACGCAATAAAGTGATTGTCAATTACGGAACTTTCAAAACAACAATTAATGCGGATGAACTTGAGAGAATTTAATTCATCTGAAATTAATGTAATGCAAATAGTAAGAGAGAGCACCTTCTGGTGCTCTCTTTTTTGATCTTTATTTCTTAATGAATTTTAATCGGATTGTATTGTCTTTATCTTTCAGCTGGATAAAATAAATTCCTTTGGACAAATTACTAAGGTTTACTTTATGGTCAGAAACTTTTCCTTCTCCCGTTTTCTGTCCCACAGCATTATAAATTTCATAATCCGTTACGTCTGAAATTCCTGAGATATTTAAAACATCGGATGCAGGGTTAGGATAAATTTCAGGTTTTGCAGATTTCCCTGATTCTTCAACTCCAAGGGTGAGATTGAGTAATTCTACTCCATAATCTTCAACTTCTCCATAGGTAAATGTACTACAGCCATCTGCTGGCATTGTTTGACTGGAAACAATCCTCATGGTTACACCACACAATGTCACTGCTGCCAAACTTGGAATTGTAAAAACAGACACTGCCGGAGCAGTCTGAGTGATATTATTCGCCACCATAACTCTTTCGCTGGATTCAAAAATTCCGTTGGCATTAAGATCAATCCATGCCGTTACAGTGGTTGTCCCCGGAGTTCCCGTCCACGTATTGGTCACTGAAAGTGTATTTCCTGTACTTCCTATAAAAAACTTGACCTTACGGCTTACATCACTTCTGTAATCTGTATAATTGGAAGGCCCGGAATTGCTGACCATTGGAGTGGTAATTCCTGCAGAATTTACGGTCACATTGGAAATATGCATCAGGCTGGTATCTGTAGATGCACTTGCACAATAATTAAGCGTTGTTGTAAAAAATACAGGATTAGACCATGTTCCCTGTACGGTACACAATTTTACCACCTGCACTTCATAAGTTGTACAAGGCTGCAGATTAGTAATAGTATAGGAATTTTGCCCAGCTACAGGAGTAGCCACCATCCAGATAGTGGATCCAGGTATTCTATATCTGATAAAATTATTCGGAGTATTGGGATCAGCAGTCCAGGTAATAGTTCCTGAGGTAAGAGTTGTAGCAGACACCTGCACGCCAGTAGGAGCATTGGTATCACAGTAAAATAAGGGTTGGAATTCTTCTTCTACTTTGTTGTTTGCCTGAAAGCTGGAAACTCCCAAAATAAAAGAGAATACATACAGTAGTTTTTTTGTCATGTTTATTAGTTTTAAAATTCCCTTGAAAAATAAGAGATTTTTTGGAATATCTCCCAAACTACCCTATATTATTATGCTTTTTTTAATACTTTTGAAATTAATGCTGTAAAAAATACACTCTCATAGATATTCCATTTTTATTTTTACCATGAACAAAAGTTTTTCTATTCTCTGGATTTTTTATAAAAAAATAATGTTTCCAACTTTGGGATTTTCTTTATTGATTTCTTTTTTATCATCATTCAGTATTAAAAATTTTGGACTGAATTTCCTTTTAATCCTTCCCGTTCTTCACTATTTCATTTATGAATTAAGGTTTAAAAACGAATATTACTTTTATGCCAATGTAGGGTTTTCAAGGATTTTTCTTTGGGCAGGAACGATATTATCGGGGATTATTGTAAAAATTATAACATTGTTTTTATGAGCAAACTGCATGTTGATAGTGTGACAAAGTCCTTCAATGAAAGGAAAATTTTGCAGGATGTTTATATAGGATGCGAAACCGGACAGATTACAGGGCTGCTGGGCAGAAATGGAAGTGGAAAATCAACTTTATTAAAAATTATTTTCGGGGTTATCAGCGGTGATACCCAGTTTATAAAATGTGGCAACAAGATTTTGAAAAGTATATCAGACAGAAAAAACAAAATCTCATATTTACCCCAGGACCTTTTCTTACCTAAATATGAAACCGTTAAAAAGCTGATTCCTTTCTTCTGTAATAAAGAAAACACCAATTTGCTGTTTGCCTTGGAACTCATACAGCCCTTTCTTCATGAAAAAATTAAAAATCTTTCTAAAGGCGAACAGAGAACTATTGAAACCCTGATGATCATTTACTCTGAAACAGATTTTGTTTTACTGGACGAACCATTCCACAGCCTTTCTCCAAAAGTTTGTGAAGAATTAAAGAAAATCATTCTTCAGCAGTCAAAGTATAAAGGTTTTATTATTTCTGATCACAATTACCAGGATGTTCTGGATATTTCAGACCATATATATCTGCTTTCTGACGGCCATCTAAAACAAATACAAGATTTTAAAGAACTGCAGCGGTATAATTATCTCCCGAAAAGTATTTAATTTATATATTTGGGGATCAAAAAAAATTTCATGATGACTTTTATAAATAAAGCATTCTATTTATCCGCATTCAGTATTTTATCTATAGCTTTTGTAAAAGGGCAGACAAAAGTTCCTTTTGGAGTGGTAAAAGCTGAAGAAGGATATGCCAACGTACGTGTACATAAAGACGACTACCGAAAAATTGTAGACAAGATCCGTATGCGTAAAGGAGATGTTTTTGTTTATGTAAAACCGGCTCCGGGAGAAACAGAGTGGATCTGGATCAAATATCCGGAGAAACAGGATGATGACAAGCCTTTTGTACGTTATGAAACCCTTGATAAAGAAGGAATGGTGAATAAAGGACGTATTGCCTATGTAGATCAGCTTCCCGCCTATACTCCTTCTAAATCTAAAAACGGAAGATCAATTATTTTCACAGACAATTCCGATCCTAAAATCCCTACCGCACAAAGAAGCAAAGTAGTGATTGATGTCTATCCTTCCAATGCAGGATACCGTAAAAAGGAAAAAGATGCTGAAGGAAAAATTCTTACCATTGATAAAGTAAAACCATGGGGAATAGGAAATGATCTTCCTGAAGGAATGACTGAAATCAAATCTATCAGAGTACAACAGCCCGGAAGAGGGTCTGTTTTTGTAAGAGAAGCCATCAAAAATATGTTCCAGCCTACCATGGATTTTGAGAACATTGGAGTAACTTCCCTTGACAACGATAATATTTTCCTTTATATGATCAATGGTTCAGGAGAAAACAGATATACAACTCTTTGGACAATCAAAAAAGGAAGAGTAATCAGCCAGATTATTTATCATAATCCGGAATAAATTTATTATTTTTGCACCCGAAAAAGTTTTACGCTTATTCATCATAGAAATTGGTTCTGCATCACTGCAGATTAAAAGGGAACCGTGTGAAAATCACGGACTGTCGCGCAACTGTAAGTAACTGAAATCTTTATCAAAGATCCACTGTGCGAGGCATGGGAAGGAGATAAAAGATGTTACAAGTCAGGAGACCTGCCTTTTTCTTAAACAAGTAACTTTCGCGATTTGAAGTTGTATTGATCTGATGAATTGTTTCAGGAATTTCCGAATTTCCTGTTATTATTCTGTTGTTTGATATTATTTCATTTCGCTTTAATTAATAATGAAATATGACTACAGAAGAAAGAATTGAAGCCTCCGAAACCAGAATTTTTAAAGCGGTTTTCCCAAACACAACCAATCATTATGATACCCTTTTTGGTGGTACGGCTATGCAGCTGATGGACGAAGTAGCTTTTATTACCGCTACCCGTTTTGCCAGAAAAAGAGTGGTAACGGTAAGCAGCGACAAAATAGATTTCAAAAAACCGATTCCTGCCGGAACGATTGTTGAACTGATCGGGAAAGTTTCATACGTGGGGAAAACCAGTATGAAAGTGAACGTTGAAATTTACACAGAGCAGATGTATTCGTATGAAAGAGAGAAAGCCATCGTAGGTGATTTTACTTTTGTAGCGATTGACGAATTCAAGAAACCAATCCAGATACTATAAATAAAGATTCGGGCGGCCAGAGGCCGCCCGAATCTTTATTTTCATTAGGATTATTTCAACACTTTTTCTGTTTCCAGACTTCTGTTCAGTAAAAGTTCAAAAGCCTCTCCCATTTCATCCGATGCTCTGCTGATGGCATTTTCAAGCATATTCCGGATTTGTTTTTCGGTAACTCCGGCTTCCGTCCAGCTTTTTCCTGTGGTATGGGAATTTAAAATAAACGGCATGATTCTGTCGATTCCACAGGCAAAAATAGCATCAGGTGTTTTCTCATCTTCAAATTCCAGCCATAGATTAAAGAATTCTGAACGCAAAGGTTCATCCAGAATTCCAAAGATCTTTTGAGCAGAAGCTTTCTCTCGTTCAAACTTACCTACCATGGCTTTTTCATCAAAAATAAAAGTATCTCCGGCTTCTATCTCCACCAGATCATGAATGGAAAGCATTCTTATCACTCTCAATAGATCAATATCCGCACGGTTTTTAGCATACGGATAAAGGATCTGAGCCAGAATAATAATCTGCCAGGAATGTTCCGCCGTATTCTCTCTTCGGGAATCGTCTGCATTATAATTTCTTCGCTGTACATTTTTAAGCGCATCTACAGCCAGGATAAAATCTATCTCTTTCTGAATTTTCATCTTACTTCTTATTTCTGTTATATTGATCTGAAGGATATACCTTTATTTTGGTAATCCATTTATTATTAAGCTTTTCTTTAGTGGTTACTTTCACGCGCCCTTCAATGGTCATATCTTCCTCTTTTTCAAAGACCTTATCAAGTCCCTTATTCGGAATTACAGCATATTCTGTCGTAAAAAGATCACAGCATCCTGATTTCCCAAAAGTAATAAGGCGTTTACGTTTAGCATCAACCTCGAAAATATCAAAGGAATTGGAAGCAAGCTCCGTAAGCTCCTTACTCTTCACAAAAGCCATTCTTGTACTGTTGAATACGTATACATCATAAGAGGCAGAACTGTAATTTCCCATATTCCCATTCCTTACTGCTATATCCTCTGTTCCATCAAAATTAAAATCATCAATGATCACAGGGCTTTGTTCACTCTTTAACGGAAGCATTTTTCCCGGTATTAGCTTTTCGCCCTGATTCAGATTCAGCACAAGATGATCAGATATAAAAGTCTGTACCTTTGTATTTTTATGATTGTACAATTCTACAGTTCCTTTTCCGCTGCATTGTCCATCATAGCAATTCTCCACCTGGATGACGGCATCATAACTCTTCGATGCATTTTTAACTTCAAACTGATACTGTCCAAAACAGGCAGGTCCTAGTAAAACAAAAGCCGGTAAATGCTTATACTTATTGAATAAATTCATGGTAATAATAAATGATTTAGGTGTTTTTTTCCTAACAAAAATACGAATCTTAAGGCCGATCTCAAAATTCAGAAGTCATTATCTCCCCGAGTTTGAAACAACTAAATCCTTTGAAATAGAAGTTTATTTATTTCTGAGAAGCTGTTTCCCGCTATCCGTTCATACTCCTCGCTTCTCTACGATGCCTTTGCTGCTGCGGGGTAACCACTGCTATCGGGGCTATGATATGAGTAATGAGTGATAAATGATAAGTGATAAGTGATAAGTGATAAGTGATAAAAGATCATTTTTTCTCTCCAATTTTCAAAATTCTATTTAAAAATTTAAATATTTTCAGACATTTTCTTGTAAAATTCGTTTTACTCAAAATTGACGACAAAAATTATTATATTGATTTTCAATACTTTAAATGATTTATTTTAAAAATTCCACTACTTTGTATTGCATAATACCATTTTATTTACATATCTTTGTAATGTAAAATCGAAATAGGTACAACTAGCTAGGTTCCGAACTTCGAAAATTATATAACTAATTAACAAAACTTATCAAAGATGAATACCGAAAATACCAAAGCGCAAATGCGAAAAGGAATTCTGGAATTCTGTATTCTAAGTCTCATCAATAACCGCGAAATGTATGTTTCCGATCTTATTGACGAACTGAAAAAAGGAAAACTGGATGTAGTGGAAGGAACCCTCTACCCTCTTCTTACAAGACTTAAAAACGGAGAGTTTCTCTCTTACAGATGGGAAGAATCTACAGGAGGACCACCCAGAAAATATTATCAGATCACAGAAAAAGGAAAACTTTTCCTGGATGAACTTCAAAATACATGGAATGAGCTGACAGCCTCAGTAAACCAAATCACCCAACAAAATTAAAAAACAAAGCTATGAACAAGACACTCTCAATAGGACTCGCAGGTTTTTCTTTTACCATAGAAGAACACGCATATATAAAGCTCAGCGATTACCTGAATGCACTGAGAAGCTCACTTGAAGCTTCAGAAGCAGATGAGGTAATGCATGACATAGAAATAAGAATGGTGGAGATTTTCAAAGATTCTTTAGGAAAACGTGAAGTGATTAACGATACCGATGTAGAAAAGGTAATCGCACAGATCGGAAGCCCTGAAAAAATCGAAGAACAGGAAGAGGCTTATTTTTCTGAAAAAACATCTACCAGAAAAAATAATTCAGGAACCGGTTATACAGATAAAAAACAACTGTTCCGTGATCCGGAAAAACAAAAAGTAGCAGGGGTTTGTGCAGGTTTAGCTCAATATGTAGGAATGGATATTACTACCATGAGAGCAATCTGGCTGGGAATCTTCGTATTAGGAATTTTTACCGCAGCAATTTCCTCTTCATTAATAGGTCTTTTATATGTAATCCTTTGGATCGTACTTCCAAAAGCTGAAACCGCAGCAGATTTCCTGAAAATGCAGGGAAAGCCTATGAACTTCGACAATCTTAAGAATGAGTCTAATAAATTGGTACAATTTGCCAATGAATCTACTCAGAGGGTCGGAGAAATCTATACAGAAAACAAACCTTATATCAACAATGCAAGCAGCGGAATCTGGAATGTATTCAAATATATCGTAGGAGGATTCTTTGTATTAATGGCTGTGGGAAGTATTATTGGAGTATTTGTATTATTCGGACTTTTCGGAATGGATACAGATTTCCCCGGAGCTAATGAAATCAGATTCTACATGGACGATCAGGGGCTTGATAAAGTACTGGCTGCGATGATGGTGATCGGAAGCTTAATTCCGGCAATCCTTTTCAGCTTATTAAGCATCAAGATCTTCTCTCCGAAAACAAAACTGAGAAATATCGGATGGGTTGTAGGTGGTTTATTCCTTCTTTTGATCGGACTTGGAACGTACTTCGGAATCAGCATGGCTAAAAAAGACATGATTTACAAAGGAAACAAGGAAGATGTAGAAAACGTAGCCATCAACACTACTTCAGATACAGTGTATGTAGATGTAAAACAAATCAACATTCCTCAGAACTTTAAAGCTTATAACAATGATATTTATTCTGATAAAAGATCTGTTTACGAAGAAGACTATGTGTCTGTAGATGTAACAAGAAAACCAGATATCAAAACACCATATCTGATCATTAAAAAAGAAGGAAAAGGCTATAATTTCCCAATCCAGCTGACTGTTCCTGTAGAAGTGGTAAACAATAAAGTTCTTCTTCCAAACTATATAAAGTATCCTTATGAGCACAGATTCAGAGATTACAGACTGGATTATGAACTTGTAGTTCCGCAAAAAACAGTGGTTATATCCATGAAAAAAGACCATATTAACATGTATGGAGATTTAGACGGAGACGGTATCAATGATGAAGATCAGGACCAGGATGAAGACAACAACAATGTAAGAATTGAAAAAAATAAAATCACGGTAAACGGTTCCAGTATTGAGTACAACTCTGATGATAAGGACAGTATCATCGTAAATGGAAAAAAGGTTCCGAACAACCAGGCAAAGAAAGTTATTGATTCTGCAGTATCCAATATCAAAAAATCAAATAAAGATATGGACATCAAAATCAAAGACGGAAAAAACGAAATTTCCATACAAACTAAATAATTAACTTCAGAGAGTGGTAGAAGGTGTGAGTGGATGGCAACCGTTTGAAATTCACACCCTTCTTCTCTCAGAAAAGTGAAAATAAAACTCTATTTAGTTTCTTATGTGAAAAAAAAGGTTTAATTTCGTAAAGCTAAAATTTAATAACCAATCAACCAAAAACACAGCTTCATCATGATACAATTTGCAATGGAATTCGTAATGAAAATCGTAGATTTAATTAGCGGTTTGTTTTAAGAGCAATAATATTTCAATATATTTGTAAAGTATAACCAAAGTTTGGTTATACTTTTTTGTTTTTAATTCAAGAAATCTATGAAAAAGCTGTTAGGCAAAGCAATGTTAAAAGTATTAGGTTGGAAAGTCGTTCTACAGGGCGATGTCAACAATCTCAACAGGTGTATCCTTGTGGTAGCACCGCATACTCATAATATGGAATACATTTTAGGAAATTTCGCCTATTGGTCTTTGGAAAAACCTCTGAAAATTATCATTAAAGATGCACACACCAAGGCCTGGTATGGAAGTATCGTAAAAGGACTTGGAGGTATTGGTATAGACAGAAGCCAGAAAAATGATCTTGTAAACTTCGTAGCCAACCAGTTTTCCAAAGAAGATTTCAGCCTTGTTATTACTCCGGAAGGAACCAGAAGCTGGGTTCCGAAATGGAGAAAAGGATTCTATCATATGGCTTTGGCTGCAAAAGTTCCTATTGTGCTGGCAGCAGGTGATTTTAAAAGAAACATTGTTTACCTGGGCTACACCATTCCTTACGAAAGGATAGCATCAGTACCTTTTTCAGAAATTATGCAGGAAATTCAGGACTATTACGTGAAAAACGATATCGTTCCTAAAGTTCCGGAAAACTGGAATCCCAATATTATGGGAACCGAACAGAGCTAGAGGCAAGAGGCAAAATTAATTATCAATTATAAAAATGAAAGGTCAGACAAAAGAAGAAATATTAGCATTCATCAATAACTGGGGAGATGTAACTCTTGCCAAGACACTTGAAATAAAATTCATCGATATTGATCTCGAAAATGAAACCCTTACCGCAACAATGCCTGTTCTTCCAAGAACCCACCAGCCGTTTGGAATCATGCATGGAGGGGCGAGCTGTGTTTTAGCTGAGACTTTGGGTTCAAGCCTGTCTAATATTTTTATCGATGGCGAAAAATATTACGGAGTGGGAACCAATATCAATTCTAACCATTTAAGAAGCAAAAAAGAGGGTATTGTAACGGCTACAGCACGTTTTATCAGAAAAGGCAAAACAATGCATGTTTCTGAAATTGAAATCCGTGATGAAAAGGGGGTTTTGATCAACCATACAACCATGACAAATAATATTATTCACAGATAAGTTGTAACAGCATATAAAAAATAAAGAGCTTAAAATAAATTTAAGTTCTTTTTATTTTGACATCTTTGAGACTAATAATACCTTTGCAGAAAGGAAAATCAACCTGGGAATTTCCTGTATTATTTCCCGCTGATGATTTTCAAAATCCTTCATAACTCATGATTTATTTCAAACTTCCTTTCGATGAAAGACTTCTGTCTGCTGATGAAAAAAGCTCAAAAAATGCAGTCAGCTTTTTTTCCTATAATAGCTTAGATCAAATTAGCTTCAGCGGAGATATTTTTGAAATTAATTCTGTAGAATTTTCCCATACTTCAATTACAAATGAAGACCTAACCAATGATTCTACAAATTCTCCTGCCGAAACTAAAGAAGAATACTGCAAAACACTACAGGAAGTGATTGAGGTGATTAAAGATCATAATCTGCCAAAGCTTGTTTACTCCAGAAGAAAGATCTTTACAGACTTTACACTCATCAATTATAAAGAGAGCTTTAAAAATCTATGTGAATCCTATCCCAATGCTTTCAGGTACTTGTTTAATGACGGACAAAATGCCTGGATGGGTGCTTTCTCTGAAGTATTAGGAAAGTTTAATAAAAGGACTCACGAGTTTGAAACCATGGCTCTTGCCGGAACTCTTCCTGTATCTGAGGAATGGTCTGAAAAAGAAATTGAAGAACAGAAGCCGGTTACGACTTACATTCAGGATATCCTTAAAAACTATTCAGACACGGTACAACAATCGGAAACCTATGACCATATTTCCGGTAATATCAAACATTTACGAACAGATTTTAAAACCAGTATAAAACCTGAAGATCTGGACAGCATTATTCAGGATCTGCACCCTACTCCCGCTGTCTGTGGGATTCCAAAAGATTTTTGTAACGAAAATATCCGTAAATACGAAAAATTTCCCCGCGAATTCTATGCCGGTTATATAAAAGTTGAAACAGAAGATAGTATTTTATACTTTGTCAATCTGCGCTGTGCCAGACTTTATAAAGATGCTGTACATGTTTTTGTAGGAGGAGGAATAACAGCTCAAAGTGACCCGGAAAAGGAATGGAGAGAAACAGAACTGAAGTCTGAAGCCATATTGAAAAACCTGGTTATTTCTTAAAAGATATTTTTTTTATATGTGAGAATTTCCCAACACATTTCACAGATTTTTAGAAGTGTTTACGCTCATTTTTCTTTGCTCAGTGGCAACGCCTTTGCGAACCGGTTTTTAAAGCCATTTATCATCTTTCTGCAAGCTTTGCTCAATAATGTAGGTTTTGGCTAAAGCCTATTGAATTTTATACTCTATTTAAACGGGCTAAAGCCCGTTCCTACTGAATTAATCAGATCAATTATTTATGTAATATATGGATTGATACTGTCAGATTTGCACAGATAGTTGTATCTATTTTCTTTGCTGAGTGCAACGCCTTTGCGAACGATTTTAAAGCTATGAATAAAACCTTTGTGAGCTTTGCGTTGTATTCATAAGTTTTGGCTAAAACCAATTGATCTCTTATCTTTTTTTGAACGGGCTAAAGCCCGCTCCTATTGAATAAGAAAAACAAATATGGATATTGATAGCAAATCTATTCCCTAATTCCTATTCCCTGCTACCTAACACCTCTTACCTAACAAAAAACAAAAACCTCCTTCAAAAAGAAAGAGGCTATATCTATAATGAAATATTCAATTTATTTCTTTACACCGATTCTGCTCCAAGTATCCATAACAAAAAGCAGGATAAGGCCTATTGCTGCAGCTCCGGCTGAGAATGCGAACCTAATGTTATCTTCATCTCCTAGAATATCAGTTGCCTGCCAGTTGATAGCATAAAGATTGATGGTGATGAATACAATAAACAGTACTAAAAATACTTTATAAAACTTCTTCATGACTCTTAAAAATTAATATAATTCTGCACCAGTTGAGCAAAATTTGCGGTGAATAATTTAATTGAAATTGCCAAAAGGATAATTCCGAAAACTTTCTGAAGGATCATCAAAGTAGCATCCCCAATTTTCTTCTCCAGCCATTTCGCTGATTTCAGCACCAAATATACGAAAATTGTATTAAGAATAATTCCGCAAATAATATTAATATCATGAAATTCAGCTCTAAGAGACAGGGCAGTTGTTAAGGTTCCAGCTCCGGCAACCAGCGGAAATGCGATGGGTACAATAGATGCAGCCTTTGCCTCGGTGGTTTTATTGATTTCAATTCCCAAAATCATTTCCAGGGCTATGACAAAAATCACAAAAGCTCCGGCAATGGCGAAGGAATTTACATCAACACCAATAAGTTTAAGGATCTTATTTCCTACGAACAGGAAAACAATCATAATAGCTCCCGCAGTAACGGCTGCCTTTCCGGCTTCAATCTGTCCAAACTTCTGCTGAAGGCTTACTATAATAGGAACTGAGCCGATGATATCGATAACGGCAAAAAGAACCATAAAGCTGGTAACGATCTCTTTAAAAGAGAAACCATCAAAAATTTCCATCTCTTTGTAATTAATAATTTCGCAAAAATATGAAAATAAACTGATTATTTGCTAATTTGTGAATATAAATTAACAATTGTTTTCAAAAGTTCTTCAAGAGCTTCAGCAGATTTCACAGGATGGTATTTTTCGATCTGAACCTTTTGCTGCAGTTTGCTGTATTCTTCTGCTACTGAAGCGCCTTTGTGCTTTTCAAGAAAAGTCTTAAACTCGGAAGCAGAGCCTTGGAAATACTGACTTCTTACTTCTTCATCCAATTCTTCCAGCGTTACAAAGAACTTTTCATACTCACCATTATCTTTAAGGTTTTCCAGATATCCGAAATAATCATTCACATCCGTTTTCATCAATTCTCTGATCTCTTTTTCTGTTTCAGCCACTGAACCTAAAGGTTTTGACGGTACAGTTTCCCTAACTAATGTACGTTTTTTTTGCCAATTTTTAAATAGCATATACGCCACAAATAAGCTTATCAGAATAGCAATATTGATGAGAAGAATATTCCAGTGGAATTTACTTTTTTCTTTTACTTTAAATGAAGTTGTTTTTAACACCGGAGTATTTACGGTCTCCAGAAGGTTATTGGTGTATTCATTTACCTTTTCTACAGTAGAACGGGCCTCCATAATCTGATCGTGAGAGAAGGCATTCAGATCCAAGGTCTTCTGTCCAAGATCTACATATTCTTTACTGGCAGGATCAAAGAAAGCGAATTGTTCTGTTTTAATGGAAATGGCACCTGATTTTTTAGGGATAATCACATAATTAGCCAGAATCTCCCCTTTCATTCCTGCAGTTCCCGGAGCAACGTTAGAGATAATCTTCGGAGCAAAAATTTCATAATCCGGAGAAGCGGCAATTTTAGGAAGTTCCATATCCGACAAGTTACCTTCTCCTGAAACTTTTACTACCACATTCAGAGGCTTTTTAGCTTCCGGTTTTTCTTTGGAAGCGTTATATACGTTGACATTAAAGTTTCCAACAGCGTTTTTAAAGCATTCAGGAGCTCCCTCAGGAAGTTTTCTTACGTTAATTTTTACTTTATTGGAAACAATTTTAGTTTTATTGGAATAAGTACTTACAGAAGCCGATACTCCGGGAACTTCCACATAGCCTGCTTCATTCGGAAATACCATAAACATGGCCAGTACCTGTGAAGGCATGTTTGCATATCCGGACGGATCAATCTCAGACTTATCAAAATTGATAGGATGCACATTGATATTATCCTGTTGCGGAAGATGGATATTTTTCACCTTTCTCAGGTTATCCATATTTCTAGAATACACTCTCAGAACAGCTACTGTGGGCTGATCCTGATACACATCCCTGTCCTCAATCTCCATGTTCAGAAAAACATCATTGGAGGTATTGGCAGCCAGTGATCTTTTGTCAACAATATCGCGGATGCTGACATCAAAAGGTTCTGTTTTGTAGATTCTGTTGTTTACGGTAACCAGAACAGATCCGATTTTTATTTTCCCTTTTTTCTTAGGCTCAAGGGCAATTCTGGAAACTTTTTGGGTAATTAAAGTATTGGTAGCCGGATCAATAACAGTATTGGTAACGGATCCGCTTCCTATGATATTAAATTTTGAAAGATCCGGAAGCTGAAAACCTGTCTGCTGTACGAGATCACTTCCGTTAAGTTCAAGAACAATGGTCAGATTGATAATATCCTTACCGGCATATTCAGATTTATCTGCATCCATAGAAAGATTTACCTGTCCGTAAGTAATTACGGATGCTAGAGTAAGCAATATGTAAATCAATTTTTGCTGCATCACCAATCTTTCTCGTTGCTTTCAGGCATCGAATAAGAATTTTTGTTTAAAATTCTTCTGGCGGTTTCTTTTTCTTTTTCGTTGATTTTATCTAAGATCGCATTTTCAAGATTCTTTGGCATTCTGCCTTCATTATTTTGATTCTGCTTAGGATTGTCACCCTGGTCACTTTTACCTTCGTTTTGTGGGCCGTTACCCTGATCCTGTTTTTTGTCTTTGTCGCCTTTCTGATCATCACCTTTGTTTTGATCATCTCCGCCGCCGCCTTTTCCTGAATTATTTTGTTCTTTTTTTTGCTGTTGTTTTTCTTTCTCTTTCAGTTTGGCAATCTCATAGTTCTTTCTGGTTACCTCACTGTAAGGATCCTGTTTCAGGGCTTTTTTATAATAATCAGCAGCTTTTTCCGGCTGGTTCATCTGCATATAAGCATTCCCTAAATTATGAAGGGCTGCAGCCTTATCAGGAAGTGTTTGTGAAAGTTTTTCCGCTTTTTCAAATTCGGCCTTTGCATCTTCGTATTTTTTACTTTTATACAATGCATTCCCCATATTATAGTGAGCAGTAAAATCTTTATCATTGGATTTCATCGCTTCCATGTATTTTGAGGAGGCTCCGTCATAATCTTTACCGTCAAATTTCTGATTGCCTTCATACACTAAATTCTTATAGCTTTCCTGCCCAAACAGGAAGCCTGAGAACGAGATGGCAACAATAAACGATAAAAATATGATTTTAGTATTCATCACTTGCAAAATTATTCCTTTATATGTTAAGAAACAGAGTTTTATTTGTTAAAATTCGGTTAAAGTACTTGTAGAATTTCTTCTATAAATAAGGGAAATCTACACATTAAAATCTTTTTTAGGATTAAAAATATAAATTAAAAAGAAAAACAGAATAGATACCGCAAGGAAATATTGATAATAATGATTGGCATTCTGTGATTTCACCAAGGTTTCAGCCCCTGCAGACTTTTTATTGACAGCATCTACAATTCTGTCCGGAGCTTCATTGATATTATTGCCATCAATATAAGTTCCGTCCGTAGATCCGGCCATTTTCTTTAAAGCTTCCGTCTGTCTCTTTGAGATCACTGTTCCTCCGTTTACATCAGTCTTGTAGCCCATAAGCTGTCCAAAAACATACTCCGGAACCGGAGCGCCTTCATCCGTACCTACTCCTACAGAAGTAATGCTTATTCCTTCTTTATTAGCTAATCTGATGGCAGCATTATCATTTCCTTCATTATCTTCTCCATCACTCAGAAGAATTACTTTTCTGGATCCTTTGCTTACATTTTTAAATTTTTCAGCAGCAACCTGCATTGCTTTCAGAAAATCCGTTCCCTGAATCTGCATAGAGCTTGTTTCAATACCGCTGATATAGGTTTCTGCAGAATTATAATCCGTTGTCAGAGGCATGATAGACATTGCATTTCCGGCAAAAATAACAATCCCAACCTTGTCATTATTCATTTTCTTCATGGTAGCCAGCATCAGATTCTTGGCTTCTGTAAGACGGCTTGGATCTATATCTTCGGCATTCATAGAATTGGATACATCCAGCATAAAGATCACATTATTCAGTTTCTGGGTGCTCTTCACCTCTTCTGAACCGTTCAGCAGATCGATGATAGAGAATATCAGAAATAAGGTTCCCAATAAATATAGTGCAGGGAAAAACTTTGTAAATCCTGATCTTTTTTCAAATAAGTTTTCGTGAAACTGGCTGGCAGCAAAAATTTCTCTTTTCTGGCTTCTCCATTTTAAAAAACGGATCAAAAAAGAAGCTAACAGCGGCAGAAGCAACAGTAAAAATAAATACCAATAATTTCCTAAAGACCAACTCATCAGCTTAAAATTTTATAAAACACCCATCTCAACAGTGCGTCCAACAACAACATTCCTAAAGCAATCCACAGGAATATCTTAAAATATTCTTCATAATTGTACAGCTTGGAAACTTTTACATCAGACTTTTCCAGTTGATTAATCTCATCATATACTTCTTCAAGGCTGCTGTTTGAGGTAGCTCTGAAATACTTTCCTCCCGTAGTCTGTGCAATTTCTCTTAAGGTATTTTCATCGATGGCAACCTCTGTTTCCGTAAAGATAAGGTCTCCAAAGATGTCTTGTGATGTTGGCATCAGAGCATAACCATTGGTTCCTATTCCGATTGAATATACCTTTATATTATTATTTTTTGCCAATTCTGCGGCTAACTGTGGAGGAATCGCATTCTGAATATTGCTCACTCCATCCGTCATCAGGATCACCACTTTACTTTTGGCTTTACTTTTAATCAAATGATTCACTGCAACGGAAAGTCCTTCCCCGATTGCTGTTCCCGGTTCAAGACCTGCAGAATTAAGGTTTTTAATTTCATCTATAACAACCTGATGGTCTGAAGTAACCGGAACTTTAGTAAAGGCTTCTGCAGCATATGCTACTACACCTATCCTGTCATTAGGACGTTTCTGAACAAATTTTACAGCAATATCTTTCAACGCTGTAATTCTGTCCGGACTAAGATCCTTCGCGAGCATACTTAAAGAAACATCAATAGATAACATTATATCCACTCCCTTTGTATCATCTCTGTCCTGTGAAACCGTGAATGTTCTCGGTCTGGCCATAGCAATGATCAAAGCCGAAAGAATGATATACTTTGAAATTTTCAGTAAAAAAAGTACCCCCTGAATCCCTCCGCTATGATCCATATTTTTTATGGTAGGAACTTTTATACCTTTTCTTTTGCCTCTCCCTGCATCTTTAATGAAAAGTGGGATAAACAATAGAAAAAGCAATAAGAACCACGGACTGTAAAACTCAAAATTAAACATCCTTTCTTAAATTTTCGAATTCTAAATCTTTGGATGATCTTTTCACAAAATCCCTGATATTGGCAAAATCTCTTTCCATTGTTTCCTGATCAGGGAATGTTTTGGCAAATTTTACCAGATCACCTCTAAGGAATACATCCTCTACTATTTTTTCGTTATCCTGCGAAATGGTATTATTTTTTTTCATAACATCAATAAGATCATCAGTAAGAAGTACATCTGCCGGAAGGTGGTATTGTTTCGTAATGAAGGTTCTGGAAATATCGATCAGTTCCACATAAAACGAGCGGAAATTTCCTCCTTCAATATATTTTTTCTTTTTAAGAGAGTCCAGCTCTTTCAACGTCTGATTGGTCGCTACTACTGGAGAATTTTTTGATTTTCTACCCCATTTTACGAACATAATAATGGCAATAACCAGTGCAATACCTGCCAATGCTGCAAGGATATAAAACTTATAAAGTTCCCAATAATCTTTCGCTTCAAGTTTCACCTGCTTATTATTCATGATATCATTAATCTGATCTGCTTTTTGAGCTGTATTAATGACATCTATTTCGTAAGGAATTGTTTTAAGGATTTTATCTCCCACTTTGAATTCCAGTTCCGGAATGGTAAATTTTCCTTCCTCAAAAACTGCAAATTCTATCTTTCTCTCATAGGTATTGGCATTCTGCCCTATACTGTCTTTAGTTTCTTCAAAATGAAACGGGAGAAGCTCATTTTTGGGTGCCGAAGTTACCTGCTGTTCATTAAGATTATCAATCTTTATGGTAATATGATTGGTTTCTCCCAGAGCAAGGGTTTTCTTTTCTACGTTAGAGGATAATATCTGTGAAAAAGCATTTGCACAGATCAGAAAAGATAATATTAAAAGTATTTTTCTCAATGTTAAAATAATAAAGGCAAAACGCCTCATGTTTTTTAGTACGAGCAAAGCCCGGTGTTATTTTTTCTGAAAGTAATTATACAATAATTTTGAATAATCTGAGCCGGTATTAATATTCATAAAACTGGCAGAGCTGTTGGTAAAGTCTTCTTCCAGCGTTCTCAACTTTTGTTTTTGCGCTTCCGCAAAGGTATACCGCCATCTTGTGCTGGAAGTATTGGCCCATATTTCTTTTCCGGTTTCCACATCAAGCAGACGGGCATATCCTACGTCAGGAATTTCATTATCCTTTTCATCATAAATCCTCATTCCCAGCAGTTGATGTTTCTTTGAAGCTACTCTCAACATTTTAGAATCATATTCATCTTCAAAATCTGAGAACAGAAAAACCAGCGATTTTCTTTTAAAAATACCCATCATATATTCCATAGCCTTATCTATTTTAGACTCTGCGGGAACATAATCTGCAGTCAGAATATTACTGATAATGGATAGAATGTGTTTTCTTCCTTTTTGAGGAGGGATTACCTTGTATACTTTATCTGCAAACAGGATCAATCCTACCTTATCATTATTTCCGGCTGCCGAAAATCCTAAACTTGCTGCAATTTCGGCTACATATTCTCTTTTCAACTGGACCTTCGTACCATAATCCATGGAAGCGGAAATATCAACGAGAATCATCATCGTCAATTCCCTTTCTTCTTCCATTACTTTTACAAACGGCTCACGGAAACGGGCGGTTTTATTCCAGTCTATTCTTCTGATCTCATCTCCAAACTGATAGGGGCGTACTTCCGAAAAAGTCATTCCCTGCCCTTTGAAGGCACTGTGATATTGCCCCATTAAAGCAGCTTCCGTTTTTTTTCTGGTACGGATTTCAATCTGCTTTACTTTTTTTACAATATCTTTTATCTGCATAAACGAGTTCAAGGTTTAAAATTCAAAGTTTAATGTTGAATGTGAAATATGGTTTTTGGATTAATCTTTTAACTCAATAGAAACATTCGACCACTCATTATCAAACTTTGTATTGTATTTTTTATAAAAATTGATGGCTCGCTCATTCCAGTTCAATACCTGAAATACCATTCCACTATAGTTATTTGATTTTCCATGCTCCAATGTGGCATCAAATAATTTCTTTCCGATCTGCTTTCCTCTCAACCTTTCCGTTACTACAAGATCTTCAAGATACAGCCTTCTTCCTTTCCATGTCGAATATCTGTCGTAATAAAGCGATATTCCAACAATCTCAGCATTATATTCCGCAACAAAAGCTCCCCAAACGGGAGAAGAACCAAAACCATCCTGAATAAATTCATCCAGCGTCACTGTTACTTCATGCAACGCTTTTTCATATTCTGCCAGTTCTTTGATTAGGTTCAGCATGGAAGCACAATCCTCCACAACTGCTTTTCTTATGATCACATCACTCATTATGGCGCCTGTATTTTTGCTAAAATTCTATTGATAATTTCTTCTGTTGAAATCTCTTCTGCTTCTGCTTCAAATGTTAAGCCCATTCTGTGTCTTAATACATCTTTTGCCAGTGCTTTTACATCTTCTGGAATTACAAATGCTCTTCCTTTTAAGAACGCATATGCTCTTGAAGCAATAGCAAGGTTAATGGACGCTCTTGGAGAAGCTCCGAAACTGATATAATTTTTAAGCTCAGAAAGACCATAGTTTTCCGGATAACGGGTTGCAAACACCATATCCAGGATATATTTTTCAATTTTTTCATCCAGATAAATCTGGTTGATCAATTCTTTAGCATCTACAATGTCCTGAAGGGAAATCACTGGATTCACCGTGGGCTGATGTGACGTTGAAACCATTCTCATTACCTGTCTTTCGTCTTCAAAAGAAGGATAGTCTATGGTACACTTCAGCATAAAACGATCGCTCTGTGCTTCAGGCAACAGATAAGTTCCTTCCTGATCAATCGGGTTTTGTGTTGCCAATACCAGGAATGGTTTTGGAAGCTTCATGGTTTCATCACCAATCGTCACCTGTTTTTCCTGCATTACTTCCAGAAGGGCTGACTGCACTTTTGCCGGCGCACGGTTGATCTCATCCGCCAATACAAAGTTGGCAAATACAGGTCCTTTTTTTATAGAAAAGTCGTTGTCTTTGATATTATAGATCATAGTTCCCACTACGTCTGCAGGAAGTAAATCCGGTGTAAACTGAATCCTTGAAAACTCTCCATGCACAGCATCTGCAAGTGTTTTTATCGCTAAGGTTTTAGCCAGTCCGGGCACCCCTTCCAAAAGAACGTGACCGTTTCCCAAAAGTCCTATCAAAAGACGGTCTATCATGTATTCCTGTCCAATAATAACCTTGTTGATTTCCTGTCTCAGAAGAGAAAATAAGTAGTTTTTTTCCTTTACTTTTTCCGTCAATTGGCGGATATCTTCAGCTTGATATATCTCTGACATAGCTTCATTTAAAATAAGTGGTAAATTTCTGATAAATACTTGCATTAATCAACATAATAAATGCCATTTTTGAGTTAAAGTTTGTTAAAAATCCGGTGTTGACGAGATATTTAAAGCTATAACGCTGAATTTCTTAGGTATAAACAAATTCAGAATTCAAATTATATCAAGGTATATCTTTATTTTATTACAATTCATAAAAAATGTCACAAAATCACTTTTGCAACATTTTAATTTATCTTCTTAATATTTAATCTGAAACTATATTATCTAATTTTAAAGCTTGGTTATTGTAATGGTAAATATATTTTCGGGAGCATCAGTAGTATCTTCATACGCTCCGACATTTATAAAATATTCTGTTCCTGATATCGTGGTAATAGTAAGCGTTTCCGCAGTACCTCCACCACCATCATCTACAGTTCCGGTACATGACAGATTACTGCAGCTGCCACTATAAACTCCTATCTGCGGATCATAGCTGCTGCCAGAAGGCATGGTCACTTTAATGGTAAACTGACTGCCATCTCCTGTGAATTTGAACCAGGTACCATCATTCATTCCTGTATCTCCATTACTTGTACATACGCTTATATTTCCTGTATTATTTGTTGTAGATACAGCATCATCCTGAGTATAGGTGTAAGGAAATACTGATGCCTGCAATGCTCCAGTACACGTATCATTTGCAGGTATTGGAGGAACAGTTTTAAAAACAATTTCTGAACACCCGGAAGATTCGGCACTTCCTGAAACGGATGTTACTTTTAAATAATAAGTGGTTCCGGCTGTAAGCACTGTGGAAGGGGTAAAGCTATTTCCTGAAACTGTTTGCTGATTAATAATATCAGCACTTCCTGAACTTGTTCCCAACGAAACTTTGTAGGATGTAGCCCCTGAAGCCGGAAGCCAGCTGAAATTGGGAGTTAAAGAAATATTCTGAGTATTATTTACCGGATAAACAACAAAAGGACATGCCGGCCCGGCGCTTGGTGTAAGACCTGAAATGGTAACTGCCGATTTATAATCCGCTCTGATTCCTCCTGGAGGAGATGCAATATCTACGACTCCACGGTCACCTTTATAATACAAGGTTGAATAGGGAATATGAGGATAGACATGAAAAGCTTCATCAAAAGTATTGATATCCATATTCGGAGAATTCTCTTTTGCGGCAATAACCAGATTATCTACATTATTATAAGCAAATGGTGCTGTAAAAATAATTTCAACCTTATTATTGTTTTTGGTAACAGTTCCTGCGAATACCTGCGTAAGTTGTGCGGCAGGAATCCAGTCTGTACCGGAAGAGAAAGCAGTTTTTGAGGTATGACCGAGATATACTGTCCAGTTAGAAGATTCAGTAATCGTTGATGAAGAATCCACGTAAAATGTGAGTCCTGTGATATTTCCTGCTGCATTGGCATTTACTTCCTGTTTAGGATAGATTTGCTGTACATAGGAATAGGAAAAAAAACTGCTTATAGGAGCGACACCTACATTTGAACTTCCAATATTGATATTGATCTGGGCGCTCACCGCCGTCACTACAAAAAATAAAACCAAAAGTAAAATTCTTTTCATTATTAATAACATTTATTTATAATACCATGCTAATTTAATAATAAATACTTTCATAATAGCAAAAAAAAATATATTTCATTATATATTTAAACACCAAGAAATTATTTAAACAAAAAATACATTCAAAATTAAAATAACAAACATTTAACAATAAATACACTCAATACCATAAAAATAAAATAAATTAAAGCCATTTTTAATACATATTTCATACATTTACACTAAACATCAATAATATGTATAAAAAGCTATTCTTTTTCAGTTTTTTCATTGCCCATCTCGTTTTCGCCCAAACGACCATGACCAATATAATTTCAGATGCAGTATACTATGATGGCTATGCTGCCACGGTATCCAACCCTGTACCTGCGGGTTTAACCAGACTGAATAATGCCAGATATACAAGAAAACTTACTGATGCAGAGTTAGACGCTTTCAAGGCTAAGATCGCTATGCGGGTAACCATCGCAGCATTGTGTGATAATTATGACCGTCTTGGGGAAGTCTTTTTAGCAATGGTTCCTAAAAACCAATCTACCTACACCATCAATGACCCTAATGTCAAAAGAATTGAAGTGGGCAGATATATTACTCCTTTCATGAATAAAAACAGAACTCCTTCAGAAGTTCCTTACACTTATGATGTCAGCAATTTATACAGTATATTTCATGATACAGCATTACGAAATGCTTATGATCTGTATATGGAACTTGATGTTTTTGGAGTTCCCTATGCAGCTCAAACCCAGGTTTCAGGCTGTTCAGGCAGAATTGATGTTTTTTCGGGAACTCTTACCTTTTTCTCAACGGATACAGGAGCCACTCCTACCGATAGCAACACTATTGTACCCATATTAAGTTATAGCACCCTTAATAACTATAACAATACTGATGTTACCGGAGAAACTGTTAGAATTGTTACTTTTAATCTACCAAACCCTGTTACCGATGCCCGTTTCTTTGTAATTTCTACTCCTCATGGCGCCAACAGTGGCGGTGAAGAATATATCAGAAGACAAAACTACACCTACATAGATGACGTACAGGTACTCACCTATACTCCCGGAGGTATTTCATGTGAACCGTACCGTGTATACAATACTCAAGGAAACGGAATCTATGGAGCCACACCTAAAACTTTCGCAGACTGGACCTCATGGAATAACTGGTGTCCCGGAAATGCTGTTCCCATCAGAGAATTTACATTACCCAACTTAACTGCAGGCAATCATACTTTGAAACACACAATTCCAACGGCAGTTTTCAACCAACAGCAGGGATATGTCATGTTATCAGTTTATATGCAGGGAAAAAGCAATATAACGTTGAATGTAAAAGATATCAGAACGGTTGATGTGAATATTTACCCCAACCCTACTTCTGATTTTGTGAATATAAAATCAAAAGTAGAAGTTAATTCTATCAGTATTTTCAACGCAGAAGGAAGAAAACTTGCAGAAACATACAAAGAGAACAGGATAGATCTTTCCTCATACAGCACAGGAATTTATTTTTTAAGTATTGTTTTAAAAGACGGAACCTCCTTTAAACACAAAATCATCAAAAAATAATAAACTGTAGATCTTTTGAACACAATAATAAAACCCTCTTCAAATCTTTTTTGGGGAGGGTTTTTATATAGGTTACCTTTTCAATATAAGCGTAAAAACATCCTTATATCAATAAAAACAGTTTAAAAAATAATCTTAATCCATCCGTTTTCCCAATAGTTAAAAAACTTTAACTTTAATCCTCTACCCAAAAAAATTGTCATTTCCAGTTTATTAAACTATTTTTGGTGATTAAAAATTTTGCAAAATGAATTATCATTTTCAAGCACACAGACAGGTAAGAAAGAACCTTTTAGATATCCTTCAGAATACATCTCATGAAGATTTAATTCTGATTCCGGATGGTTTCAACAACAATATTTACTGGAATATTGCACATACCGTTGCCACACAGCAGCTGCTGCACTATTACCTGAGCGGAAATCCTTTCCGTATTGACAAATATTGGATTGAAACCTATAAAAAAGGAACTTTACCCAACTTAAATGTTCAGAAATCAGAAGTAGAAGATTTAGAGTTTTTACTTACAGAAACTTCAAAGATTTTAATGAAGGATTATGACAGTGATTTCTTCTCAGATTATACACCCTACACAACAAGTTTCGGGATGGATCTGAAAAGCATCCAGGATGCCATCATCTTCAACAATATGCATGAAAGCCTTCACTATGGATACGTGATGGCTCAGAAAAGAGCAATTTTAGGAGAGAAATATTAGTTCAAAGTTTAAGATTTAAAGTTTAAGGTTATGGGAACAGTTAATAAATTTGAGGATTTAGAGATCTGGAAGCTATCCCGACAACTTTGTCATGAGATTTATGATATTATTGAATCTACCAACCTTAAAAATAATTTTAAACTTTGTAATCAAATCGATGGATCTTCAGGATCAGTAATGGATAATATTGCTGAAGGATTTGAAAGAAACGGCAATAGAGAATTTATACAGTTTCTTTCTATTGCGAAAGCTTCCTGTGGAGAAACCAGATCACAATTGTATCGGGTTTTCGACAGAAGTTTTATTTCTCAGGAAAAATTTGAAACATTAATGGAGCAGACAGAAACGTTAAGTAAAAAGATCAGCTCCTTTATAAAATATTTAAATACAACAGATTTAAAGGGAACAAAGTACAAAAATTGAATTTCAAAACTTTAAACATTAAACTTTGAATTTTAAACATTGAACATTGAACCTTAAACATAAAATTTTAACAACTCAATGAAAGACGATTTTATTTTCGGGCTGCGTCCCGTGATTGAAGCAATTGAAGCGGGAAAAACGATTGACAAGGTCTTTGTGCAAAATGCACTTCAAGGTCCTATTTATGCTGAATTAAAAGCCATTTTAGCGAAAAATAAAATCCGTCCCAATTATGTGCCGGTTGAAAAACTGAACCGCTTTACAAGAAAAAACCACCAGGGTGTGGTTGCCTTTATTTCGGATGTACCGTTTCATAAAGTGGAGGATATTGTTCCACAATTATTTGAACAGGGAAAAACTCCTTTTCTTCTGATTCTGGACAGACTTACGGATGTAAGAAATTTTGGAGCGATCTGCAAAACAGCAGAATGTGTAGGTGTGGATGCTATAATCATTCCGGAAAAGGGTGCTGCTCCTATTAATTCTGATGCTATAAAAACCTCTGCAGGTGCTATTTACAATATTAAAATATGTAAAGAAAACAATCTTGCTCATGCTGTGGATTTCCTTCAGCAAAGCGGAATTTCTGTGTATGCTGCCAGTGAAAAAGCTCAGAAATTAATTTATGATGTCAACCTTACAGAGCCATGTGCTATTGTGATGGGAAATGAAGAAACCGGAATTTCTAAAGAAGTATTGCACCATGCTGATGAAAAAATAAAACTTCCTATTGAAGGAAAAACTCAATCTCTGAATGTTTCTGTAGCATGTGGAGCGATTTTGTATGAGGCGGTAAGACAGAAAATGACTGTGATACCCAACCCATAAACCATGAAAATACAATCACTTTTACCCTTATTTTTTGTCCCACTTATTTTTAATGCGCAGGCAAAAAAAATAGCAACAGACAATCACCTTACCACTGAGCTTGATAAGATGGTTCAGAAAGAAGCGCTCGCTTATATGCAGGATCCTGCACGGGTAGGGCTTTCAATAGGTGTTTTTAAAGATGGTAAAAGTTATTTCTATAATTATGGAACTACAGAAATAGGAAAAGCAGAGCTTCCAACCTCTAAAAGTTTATACGAAATTGCGTCCATTACCAAGACTTTTACCGGAACACTTCTGGCTCATGCTTTAGCAGATGGTAAAATCAAAATGAATGATGATATCCGTAAGTATTTAGATGGGAATTATGCCAATCTTGAATTTGAAGGACACCCGATAACGATTGGGAATCTTACCAATCATTCATCAGGATTGCCACAGTTTCTGCCGGATCAGTCTCAGACCTTTAAAAAACCGATGGATTCTGTAGCGATGGCACTGTCAGATTTTTATAAAAACTATTCAAAGAAGAAGTTTTATGAGGATCTTCATCAGGCTAAAGTGGATTTTGTACCGGGAACAGACTATAAATATTCCAATGTAGGAACACAGATTTCAGGAGATATCCTTGAAAAAATCTATCATAAAAGCTATGGAGACCTGCTTGCAGAGTATATTACAACGCCACTGAAAATGAATCAGACCATTATTGGTACGAATTCTGCACAGCTATTGACTTGTTATAGCGAAAAAGGAAAAGTAATGCCCAGAAATTTCAGTACCATCTTTGCTCCTGCAGGCGGAATTATATCCACCACGGAGGATCTGGTGAAATATATGCGTTATCATCTGGATGAAAACAACAAGTATGTAAAGATATCTCATACTCCTCTTGTGAAAAGTGAAGGAGACGCTATCGGGCTATACTGGAGATTGCACGCCTATGAAGACGGCACCCAAGCGGTGTATCATACCGGAGGTACATTTGGCTTTTCAAGCGTACTTCAGATTTATCCGTCAAAAAATATGGGTATAGTAATATTGTCCAATGAATCGGATGCGGAATCTCAGGGGAAGCTGCATGACATTGCAGATCATTTATTAAGAAATAGTAGTAAAAAATAAAGTTAAAAAATCAAATGAAGAACATTGCAGCGCTTGCGCTTATATCATCAATAGCTCTTGTATCTTGTAAAAAAGAAACAGCAAAAATAACGAAAGTAGACCCTAAAACCGGAAAAACAGTAACTGTAGAAGTTCCTGCCGATTCAGTGGCAAAAGTTGCAGAAAACCCGGCAATCAAAGACTCTGCCGGAGTTATTACACAGACTTTCAAGCTTGAAAAAGGGAAAACATATCCTCTTACCACGTATCAGAGAGATGTAAAAACAATGACAGATCCTCAGGGAAAATCAATTACTGCAACCAGTGAATCTACAGACGAAATGAATTTTGTGGTGGATGATATTAAAGGAAATGTATACGAAATGACCCTTAATCTTGTAGCTAAGAGAAGTTCTCAGTCTGCCCAGGGAAAAACGGTGGTGGTAGATACCAAACTTCCTCTTCCTAAAGAAGATGATCTTAAAATGATCTGGAATGTCAACAAAGCACTTACCGGCAACAAGCTTCAGATGAAAATGGATACAAAAGGGAATGTAATTTCTATCACAGGATTTGATGCTGTTTACACGAAAGTAGGGAATGCAGTAGGTACACTGATCAAAGATGCTAATGAAAAAGCTAGCGTAGTGGCAAGCCTTAAACAATCATTCAATGAAAAAGTACTGAAAGATCAGTTCCATAAAAACCTGATGATTATTCCTAAAAAAGGAGTGAAAATTGGAGAAAAGTGGTCAACTTCTGAAAATGCCGACCCAAGCGGAAGCGTAAAAGTAACTTCAAATTATGTAGTAAAAAGCTTAGGAAACGGAGCTGCTGAAATTGCAGTAACAGGAGGTATCCCTAAGAAAACGGAGAAGAAAGCTCAGGGACCTATTACGCATAGCCTGAGTAGTGAACTGGTTCAGAGCGGAACCATTAAGTTTGACGAAAACACAGGATGGATTACCAACCAGAATATCAACGTAAAGACTACTCAGATAGAAACCATTTCCGATGGAAAACAATCTCAGTCTATGAAGAGTGTTTCCAACTCTTCAGTAATGGTAAACCCATCTGCTAAATAACTTGAATAAATATTCAGGGTTTAAAGATTACTCTTTAAACCCTGAACTTTAAACAAAAAATTATGAAGTACATTCTTGAGTTAGTACTCACTGCTATTATTATTTTCTTTGTCTGGAACATTCTGAAAAGAATTTTCTTTAAGACCTTTTACAGCTATCGTTTTAACAATAACAATCAGAATAATAAACAGCAGGACATACACGACTCGAATAAGAATAACAAACAGAACCTTAACTGGGATGCAGAAACTGTAGACTATGAAGAGGTGAAAGAGAGTAATGACAAAAGGTAAACATTCCAAGAAATAAAAGATAATAACCAGCATGGCAAAAAATAAAAACTTAATTTATATTGCAATTTCAGTAGTAGTATTTATAGTTTTAGCATTTTTATATTCTACCCCTGTATTTTCAGGAAAACAGCTTTTCCAGCATGATATTGTGCAATACAGAGGAGGAGCAAAAGAACTGCTTGACTATAGAGCCAATACCGGAAATGAAACCTATTGGAGTGACTCCATGTTTGGGGGAATGCCGACTTATCAGATGGGAAGCCAGTTTAAGGGTGATATCATCAAGAAAATCGACAGCAATCTGAATTTCCTGCCAAGGCCGGTTAATTATCTCTTCCTGCTATTTGCAGGTTTTTTCCTTTTGGGAATGGTAGTGGTCAGAAACTGGAAGTATGCTCTTCTGGGAGCCACTTTCTTCGGGCTTTCAACCTATTTTTATATTATTATTGCAGCCGGACACAATGGTAAGGTAAATACCATTGAATACTTTGCCCCGCTGTTAGCCGGAATTTTACTGGTTTATATCAGGAAACAATACATCTGGGGATTCATCGTCACCACCCTTTTTATGGGGCTTCAAATTGCGGCAAACCACCCACAGATGACCTATTATCTGTTCCTTGCTTTAGGATTTTTATTCCTTTCTGAGCTGATCAGAGCGATACAGAAAAAAACACCGATGAAGCATTTCCTTATTTCATCAGGAATTATTGCTGCATCATGCATGATCGGGGTTGGAATGAATTCACAAAGAATCATGGCTAATTCAGAATATGTAAAAGAAACTGTTCGTGGAAAACAGATTTTAACAAACGACAGCCATACTTCAGGAAAATCCGGAATGGATAAAGAGAGCATGCTGATGTGGAGCTACGGACAACTGGAAACTTTAAACCTTTTCATCCCAAGATTAATGGGTGGTGGAAGCCAGGAACCTGAAGGAAAAGAAATCATGAACAGGGTTCAGGAACTGGTGCAGGAAAATGTAGGCTCACAATCTGAAATGGATAGAATTTCCAAAGGGTTCAGCGGAGTAACTTATTGGGGTGATCAGCCGGGAACCTCCGGACCTGCATACCAGGGAGCTATTGTATGTTTCCTTGCATTGTTAGGCTTCTTCTTTGCCTCGAAGAAATACCGTTACTGGATTCTGGGAGCTTCCATCCTGACGATCTTACTAGCCTGGGGAAGTAACTTTATGCCGTTATCTGATTTCTTTATCGATTATGTACCGTTCTATAATAAATTCAGAGCACCTTCATCCATTTTAGTTGTTGTGGAATTATTATTCCCATTAATTGCCATCCTGGGATTATACAGATTTTTCACAGATGAAAAACTAACTGAAGAGTACAAACAAAAAATACTTATGTATGTAGGAGGTGGAACTCTGGGATTCTTATTGATTCTTTTAATCTTTGGAAAATCATTACTAGGGTTTGCTACAGAAAATGAAAAAACATATTTCCCTCCTTTCCTACTCGATTATCTGGTAGATGAGCGATATAAATTGTTCAGAATAGATGCGATAAAAGCATTCATTTATGTGGCGATTACCGCTGCTGCGTTATTCTTAACTTTAAAGAAAAAGCTTAACCAGAATATTGCTCTGGTAGTCATTGGACTTGTAAGTTTATTTGATCTTTGGACGGTAAACAAACGTTATTTAAATGACGAAAACTACGTAGATAAAATCTTTGCTGAAAACCCTTTCCAGACAGAAAGCTCAGACCTGTTGGCTGAAAAAGTTCAGGGAAATCCGAATCTGGAATCTATTTTATCCAATGTCAACATCAACAAAACATTGGAAACAATTGCTGAAAAGGACAAAACGCACTACAGAATTTACAACCAGACACTGGGAGTAACCAGTGAAACCAATACTTCTTATTTCAAGGCTTCCATTGGAGGTTATCACGCTGTAAAATTAAGAAGATATGATGATGTACTGAATGAATATATCAATAGTATTGACAGTGTAAAAACACCTAACGTATTAAATTTACTGAATGCAAAATATATGGTTTTCGGAGGCCCCGAGCAGCCACAGGTTGTTCCTAATCCAAAAGCCAACGGAAATGCATGGTTTGTAAGCGATTTAAAATTTGTAGAGACTCCTAACCAGGAAATTAAATCTATCGGAACGATTGACAATAAGAAAACAGCCGTTATTGCGTCATCTGATAAAGCATATTTTGACAACAAGCCCGTTCAGGCGGATTCTGCAGCATTTATCAATCTTACGAAATACCAGCCTAATGAACTTGAATTTAAATCTCAGTCGAAAACGCCTCAATTGGCAGTATTCTCTGAAGTTTATTACCCTCACGGATGGAAGATGTTTGTAGACGAAAAAGAAGTTCCTTATATCAAAGCAGATTACTTGCTTCGTGCAGTACATGTTCCGGCAGGAAATCACCATATCAGAATGGTATTTGAACCTGAAGTGATTGAAAAAGGAAAATGGCTTTCTCTACTGTCATTCGGTTTATTTATTCTTTTGTCTGCATTTGGAATTTTCTGGATGAATAAAAACAAGAAAAAAGAAATTGTAGCTGAACAAAAAGCTTAAATAGTATAATAAGGTTTTTAAATAATATTACGAATGTCATTCTGAATGAAGCGTAGCGTAATGAAGAATCTCAAAATGAAAACACTAGGAACTCATAATTACTATGTCTATATATTAACTAATAAAATAAAGACAGTAATATACACAGGAGTTACTAATGATTTAAAGAATAGATTATATTGGCATAAAAACCCAGAAGCTATTGAAAAAAGTTTCACATCAAAATATAAATGTTTTTATTTAATATATTTTGAACATTTTGATGACATTGAAATAGCAATAACAAGGGAAAAGCAAATAAAAGGCTGGACCAGACAAAAGAAAGAAAACTTAATTAAAGAATTCAATCCAGATTGGAAATTTCTCAATGAAGAGATAGAGTGAGATTCTTCACTACGCTTCTGCTTCATTCAGAATGACATAGGAATCAATTAAAATGGAACAGAAGAAAATATTGATTATCACCTATTACTGGCCTCCTGCGGGAGGTCCTGGTGTTCAAAGATGGCTGAAGTTTGCAAAATATCTGCCGGATTTCGGATGGAAACCTGTCATCTACACTCCGGAAAATCCGAGCTATCCTTTATTGGATGAAACCCTGATGAAAGATGTTCCTGAAAATATTGAAATGGTAAGAACCAAAATCTGGGAACCTTATCAATTAGCAGAAAAGCTGAATAAAAGCAATAAAAAATTTAAGGCAGGACAATTTGATGTAGGTAAAAACCAAAGCTGGAAATCCAAACTTTCCATCTGGGTGAGAGGTAATTTTTTCATCCCTGATGCCAGAGTTTTTTGGGTGAAGCCTTCGATAACATTTTTGGAAAAATACCTGAGAGAACATCAAATAGATACGATTGTAACTTCCGGTCCGCCCCACTCTCTCCACCTGATTGGTTTAGGACTTAAAGATAAAATGCCGGATCTGAAATGGATTGCCGATTTCCGTGATCCATGGACAGAAATTTCCTATTACAAGCATTTGAAATTAACCAAAAGTTCGGATAAAAAACACCGTCAGCTGGAAAGTGCTGTATTTAAAAATGCAGACATTACACTGGCAACAAGCTATACCGATGCAGAAAACTTCAGGAAAGCGGGTGCGAATGCTGTGTGTATTACGAATGGATTTGATGAAAGTGATTCAGAGGGAAAAGTAAAAGGACAGAATCATCAGGATCAATTCACTTTAAGCTATATCGGAGTTTTGGAGCAGCTTAGAAATCCTGAAAACCTATGGAAGGCACTCGATGAACTGATCAAGGAAAACACTGATTTTGCAGCTGATTTTAAATTAAAATTTGCAGGAAGAATCGATGATAAAATCCTATACGCTATTGAAAATTCAAGTCTGAAAAACCATATTCTGAATCTTGGATATCTTTCTCATGGTAAAGCGGTAGAGGAAATGCAGAATTCAAGTCTACTTCTTATTACCAATTTCCCGAATGAAGCCTCAAAGGGAATCATCCCCGGAAAAATATTTGAATATCTGGCTTCAGGAAAACAGATCCTATCATTTGGACCCGATCAGGCGGATGTGGCAAAAATTCTGAACGAAACGCAGTCAGGAAAGCATTTCAACTATCAGGATACAGAAACAGTGAAGAAGTTTATCCTTGAAAAATTCAACCTTTGGAAAGAAGGAAGCCTTCATGAAAACACTCAGCATATTGAACAGTTTTCAAGAAAAAATCTAACCCGTCAGCTGACTGAAATCTTATAATAAAGAAAGGAAGTTAGAAGCTGGAAGCTGGAGGTCTTACTCTACAAATTCCATTTGTGGCTTCTAACTTCTAACTTCTAACTTCTAAATCGTCCACTGATCATTTACAACAGCGATCAGATAGTATTTACCCTGAAATTCTTCAAATACAAAACGAACTGTTTTCCAATCCATTTCGCCATATTTTTCAGTTCCTTTGATATAATTTTCTGTGAAATCATCTTTAGGATAAATCTCTTGTAAGTTATTCAGGGAATTTCCTCCTCCGATAAATTTATTCAATGAATATTGTGATGCCGTAAAATCTTTGGAAAACACCCATTTACCAAGATACTCATTGATCGTTGCTTTATAAGGATCCCCTGAACCATCATGTGCTCCCCAGGTAAACAAGGTTTTGGTAGGTTGATATTTTTCAAAATCTGCTTTAGAAAAATGTTTATCTCCTTTCGTATCAACAAAAGCATACATTGAAAAACGAATTCCTTTTTCGGGATGAATCAAGGAGGCAAAAGTGGTATAATCTTTAGCTTTCAGCGCTTTCAAAACCTCATCATTGGTCTGCTTTAAAACCACCTCTTTATTAGCATTATTCTTAATGATGTCTGTACTATCTGTTTTGGTTTGTGCTATGGAATCTATCTCATTGGGAACAGGTTTCCCAACTTCTTTCTTACAGGCTACTATTATACTCAGAGCGAATACCGCCATTAATATTTTTTTCATATTTTACATTTTGAAATTGGTAAAAAACACCAAAACTGATGCCAAGCAGCAGATGAGGCAAAGAATCATGAATTCGTCATTCATCATTGATAATTTATAATTTCAGTCGTACCTTTGTTAGATGGAAATGTTGGATATTCTCATTATCGGGGCCGGACCAATTGGTTTAAACTGTGCTCTTGAAGCTCAAAAAAATAACCTCAGTCATGTCATCATAGAAAAAGGAACCATTGTCAACTCACTGTACAATTATCCTTTATATATGCGTTTTTTCTCTACTGCAGAAAAACTGGAAATTGATGAAGTTCCCTTTATTTCTACGGCTCCAAAACCGGGAAGACAGGAAGCTCTGGAATATTATCAGGGAATTGCAAGGCAGAAAAAGCTGAACATTAATCTGTATGAAAAAGTTCTGAATGTCTCAAAAAATGATGAAATATTTGAGATCGAAACTACAAAAGCAACCTATCATGCTAAAAATGTAGTGATTGCCACCGGATTCTATGATATTCCCAATCTCATGAATATTCCCGGCGAAAATCTTCCAAAGGTTAAACATTATTACACCGAGCCTTATCCTTATGCAAAACAGAAAATAGTGGTGGTAGGATCAAGCAATTCTGCTGTAGATGCAGCGCTTGAAACTTATAGAAAAGGAGCTGAAGTCACGATGATCGTTCGTCATTCTGAGATTTCCAAAAGTGTAAAATATTGGGTTAAACCGGACATTGAAAACAGAATTGCAGAAGGAAACATAAAAGCTCATTTTAATGCAGAAATGGTCGAAATTAAAAGTAATACCGTTATTTTTAAAGACGAGAAAGGAGCAATTCATGAAATTGATAATGATTTTGTACTGGCTATGACGGGTTATCTTCCGGATTTTGATTTCCTGAGAAATTCAGGTATTGAACTTAATGGAGACTGTCTGAATCCGTTTTATAATCTTGAAACCATGGAAACCAATGTTTCCAATCTTTATCTTGCAGGAGTAGTATGTGGTGGAAAAGATACTCATCTTTGGTTCATTGAGAACTCAAGGGTTCATGCGAACATGATCATCAACACGATTCTTTCCAGATCTTAATCGTAAACGATTAGTATAATACAAGTTCGGGCAATTTCTACGAAATTGCCCGAACTTGTATTTTTGAATCCATGAATCAAAAGCATTCATCTTACATCAAATCTTCTTCAACTTTTTTTCTATCCTTAAGCATCCAGGGAACAATAAAGTAAAAACCAACAGCAATAGCCACAGCCAGTACTCCTGTTCCGATCCATAGGATATTAAACCCTAATTTTTCTGCGATCAGTGTTCCTATATAGGGTGTAATAATGAATGCAATGGAAAATGATATCCCATTCAATCCCATATAAGCTCCTTTATTATTCTCTCCTGACCGTAATGCGGTAATGGTTGACATAAAAGGAAGTGTCCATATTTCTCCCACACAAAGAAGTGTCATAGACAGAACAAGGACGATCATACTGTAATCAAATGCCAGCATGGCATAGGAAACTCCACATAGGAAAGTTCCGATCAACATGGTAAAGGCTAAACTGAAATACTTCTCTGCTACCTGTACCAGTCCCATTTCCAACAAAACAATCAGAAAACCACTGTAACCAAGGATATATCCAATATTTTGCTGGCTCAGATGTGCGGTGTCCTTATAAAATATCGTCAGCGTACTGAAAAGCTGGAAGAAACATATCGAAAACAGCATACAGAATGCGCAATAAATCAAAAATTTACGATCGCGGTACGGAGAACTTTCTTTTTTAATAACAATGGCTTCCTTTACCTTTTTCGCTTTTTGTTTCGCTAATCTTGTACGATCTTTAAAGAACCAGATATACATCAATCCAGCCAGCAAAGCAGCCAGCGCATTACTGAAAAACAGAAATTCATAGGAAATAGCCGACAAAATACCACCCAACGCCGGACCGATAGAAAACCCAAGGTTTACAGCCATACGGTTTAGTGAGAACGCACGGGTAATATTTTCAGGTTTTGCATATTTGGTAATTGCCACCGAGTTTGCCGGACGGAAAGTTTCACTTACAATACTTTGGGCTAAAATAATTCCTGCCAGACCAGCTTCCGTTGTAAAAAGCGGAATTAAACAAAATAAAGGAACACTGAGCAATAAACTCAGACTCTGTACCCTGTATTCCCCTATTTTATCCGTAATCATTCCTCCCAGCCAGGATCCGATAACGGAACCTATCCCGAAAAAGCTCAGTACAATTCCTGAATTTTCAATACTGAAATGTAAATGATTAGTCATATAAACTCCCAAAAATGGAAGCACCATAGAACCGGCTCTGTTGATGAGCATTACCAACGCCAGCATCCAACTCTCTTGCGAGAGTCCTTTAAAAGAACTCGTATATACGTTAATTAGTTTCACAATAATATTTTGGAGGGGAAATTAGAAAGTGCAAAATTAGATAAAAATAACCCAAAAACCCTTGTTTAAACCCTGTTTTTATAAATAAAGTCTATAAAAACAGACCATCATCTGTATCCTTAAAAAAACATTTTTTTAACTATATAAAACCCTAAGACCTTTATAAAAATCGTAAATTGCAGTAACAACAGGCGTTTTGAGCTAAAAAAGACTCTAAAACATAATAAAAACTTAACCAATACGTAAGAATGATAACCTACGAAAATTTACATGATACCCTATCTTTTTACAGTATTGACTGCCGCCAATCCTATTATATTTCTTCCGGAAAACCCATTTTTGAATTTCCCAAAGCGCCTTTCAGAATGGATTATTATGCTCTCTGTATTTGTACCGCAGGAGAAATCAATATTGAGATAGACCGTCAGAAATATAAAGTAGATGTTCACAGTTTTTTGATGGCAGCTCCTTCCACCATTGTAAAGTTTGGAAAGACCAGCGATGATTTTACGATGAAACTGTTGTTCTTTGACAAGAATTTTTTAATTAAAAACATTTCCAATCCTTTTATCATTGAGAAGATGAATCTTTTCTCTAAAGGTTCTTACAGCATTGTAAAAACTACAGTGAAAAATTCTTCATTACTGCAGAATCTTCTGGATGATCTTGAAAAAAAATCCAAGAAGGAAGGAAAGTTTACTGAGGAAATTATCCGTACTATTATTTTCCTTCTGCTGCTTGAAACGGCTGAGATTATGGAACATCAAAACACAGCAAATCCGGCAAAAGAAGAAGGAAAAAAAGACCTTTATCTGAAATTCAGCCAACTCATCAGAGAAAATATTAACAGGGAACGAACGGTTCAATTTTATGCAGATCAGCTGCACGTTTCCAATAAATACCTCATAGAGATTATTAAAAAGGCAAGTGGAAAAACACCTCATGAAGTGATTGATGAAGCCCTATTGAAAGAAGCCTTTGTCATGCTCGGAAATCCTGATATAACGATTTCGGAAGTTGCATTTGAACTGCAGTTCAATTCCGCTTCGGCATTCGGTCGTTTTTTCAAAAAACATACGGCTCTTTCCCCTTCAGAATACAGAATGAAGGAAAATATTCAGTCATGAGAATTTGGGGATAATAATTCTGAACTTGAGGATATATGTCGCTTTATGAATCAAAGTACCTTTATACTGTTAATTAAAAACAATAAAAGATGAGTACGATCAATTCAAAATTCGACAAAGTTTTAAATGCCTCTGAGCAGTTTGGAAAAGTGAACCACGAACCGGATTCAAGTAAAGAAGTTCAGATTAACACTCCTGAAAAAACGATGCCTTTCTCCGACCAGATCGGAAACTATCAGCGTAATAAAGGAATTCCTTTACAGTCTTACGAAAACAGTAAAATCTATATTGTAGGAAGCGGAATTGCAGGGATGTCTGCCGCTTATTATTTCATTCGTGACGGCCGTGTTCCCGGCAAAAACATTATTTTCCTCGATCAGCTGAATATTGAAGGCGGATCTCTGGATGGAGCAGGTAACGCAAAAGACGGTTACATCATTCGTGGAGGACGAGAAATGGATATGACCTATGAAAATTTATGGGATATGTTCCAGGATATTCCCGCTTTGGAACTACCAGCACCGTACAGCGTATTGGATGAATACCGTCTTATCAATGACAATGACCCGAATTATTCTAAAGCAAGACTGATCCATAATCAGGGACAAATCAAAGATTTCAGTAAATTCGGTTTGGAGAAAAAAGATCAGCTGGCGATTGTAAAACTTTTATTAAAGAAAAAAGAAGAGCTGGACGATCTTACCATTGAAGATTATTTTTCTGAATCATTCCTCAACAGTAATTTCTGGTTCTTCTGGCGTTCTATGTTTGCCTTCGAAAACTGGCACAGCTTACTGGAGCTGAAATTATATATGCACAGATTCCTTCATGCCATTGACGGAATGAAAGACTTTTCATGTCTGGTTTTCCCAAAATACAACCAATATGATACCTATGTAACACCACTCAAAAACTTCCTGGTAGAAAAAGGGGTACAGATCCAGTTTAATACGTTGGTTAAAGATCTTGACATTCATATCAATACAGAAGGAAAAACAGTAGAAGGTATTATTACAGAACAGAACGGAGAGGAAGTAAGAATTCCAGTCGGTAAAGAAGATTACGTTATTGTAACTACCGGATCGATGACCGAAAGTACTTTCTACGGAGACAACAATACCGTTCCTGAAGTGACAATAGATAACAGCAATGCCGGACAAAGTGCAGGATGGAAGTTATGGAAAAACCTGGCTGCAAAATCTGAAGTATTCGGGAAACCTGAAAAATTCTGTAGCCATATTGAAAAATCTTCCTGGGAATCTGCAACTTTAACATGCCGACCTTCTGCATTCACAGAAAAATTAAAAGAATTGTGTGTGAATGATCCTTATTCAGGAAGAACTGCTACCGGAGGTATTATTACCATTACAGACTCTAACTGGGTGATGAGTTTTACCTGCAACAGACAGCCGCACTTCCCTACCCAGCCGGATGATATCCTTGTTGTTTGGGTATATGCTTTACTGATGGACAAAGAGGGTAATTATATTAAAAAACCAATGCCTCAATGTACCGGAAATGAGATACTTGCCGAGTTATGCCATCACCTTGGAATGACAGATCAACTGGATAATGTTATAGAAAACACGATTGTTCGTACTTCATTTATGCCTTACATCACCTCTATGTTTATGCCGAGAGCACAGGGAGACCGTCCGAGAGTTGTTCCTGAAGGATGTACCAATTTAGGTCTTGTAGGACAATTCGTAGAGACCAATAATGATGTGGTATTCACCATGGAAAGTTCTGTGAGAACAGCAAGAATTGCCGTTTACAATCTTCTTAACCTCAACAAACAGGTTCCGGACATCAATCCGCTACAGTATGATATCCGACATTTATTAAAAGCTACCCAGGCTCTTAATGATTACAAACCTTTCTTAGGAGAAGGAATTTTAAGAAAAATATTAAAAGGAACTTATTTTGAACATATTTTAGTCAACCGTCCGGAAGAAAAAGAAGAGCATGAATCTTTTTTAACCAGATTCCAGGATTGGGTAAAAGGAGTAAAAGACTAAAAATATCGCTTACAAAAAGTAGTTTTAAAGTAGTATAGTAAAGGTTTATAAAAACATATCCTTATTTTAAGAGAGCAAAGACAGAAAATTATTTTCAAACGGAGATTATCTACTTTAAAAACATGTTTAATTAAAAATAAATCTCATGGATTTTAAAAATATAACGATAGCAGGAAGTGGTGTATTAGGATATCAGATCGCCTTCCAGACTGCCTATCATGGTTTCAATGTTACCGTATATGATATCAATGATGAAGTATTGGAAAAAGCCAAGGGTAAATTCACCGTTTTAAGTGAAGCTTACCAACAAGATCTGGGAGCAACAAAGATACAATTGGATGCAACCTTTAAAAATATCAGCTACTCATCTGATCTTGCCGAAGCAGTAAAAAATGCCGATCTGCTGATAGAGGCAGTTCCTGAAGATCCCGAAATTAAAATAGAATTTTACCACAAACTCGCTCAGGCAGCTCCTGAAAAAACAGTATTTGCAACGAATTCTTCCACTCTGCTTCCAAGCCAGTTTGCTGAAGATACAGGAAGACCGGAGAAATTTGTAGCGCTCCATTTTGCCAATGAAATCTGGAAACACAATACCGGAGAGGTTATGCGCCATCCGGGAACTTCTCAGGAGGTATTTGATTCTGTAATCAAATTTGCAAAAGATATTGGAATGGTCGCCTTACCGATCCAGAAGGAGCAACCTGGATATATTGTCAACTCATTATTGGTTCCGTTGCTTGGAGCCGCAGTTAATCTCTGGATTGATGAAGTATCAGATATTGAAACAATCGACAAAACATGGATGGTAGCCACCGGAGCTCCTGTAGGACCATTCGGTATTCTGGATGTTGTGGGAATTACAACGGCATATAATATCAATAAAATGGAAGCTGAAGAAACTCAGGATCCATTAAAGATCAAAGCCGTAGAAAAATTAAAAGAAGATTATATTGACAAAGGAAAACTGGGAGTGCTGACCGGGGAAGGATTTTATAAATATCCTAATCCTTCATATCGCGACAAAGATTTTCTGAAATAGAATCTTATACTTCAGATTTTAAACTATTAAGAAAGCAGGCCTTATTATAGGTTCTGCTTTTTGTTTTTGTTGGAAAACGCGAAGGCGCAAAATAATTTTTCCGAAACGTTTTTAAGACGCAAGGATTTTATCTCCGATAAAATTGAACACTGTTGATTTCTAAAGTTAAAAATATTGATTGATTAGATTGTATTACACCTGCTGGAAATCTTCGGTTTCTTTGCTCCTTAAATATTCACCTATGTATAAAATTCTTAGCGCCTTTGCGTTTTCCAACAAAAACAAAAAAGCAGAACTCCCAATGAAGTCCTGCTTTATGTATTATATATTTCCGAAAATTATTCCGGTTTAAAAGAATCTTTTAACGTTACTGTACGGTTAAATACCAATACATCGTCTGTAGAATCCTGATCTTTTGTAAAATACCCGATTCTTTGGAACTGTAATGGCTCTCCAACAGCAACATCTTTCAGGCTTGGCTCAGCGAACCCTTTTACCGTTGCTACAGAATCAGGATTGATGAAGTTTAAGAAGTCTACATCTTTTTCAGCATCAGGCTGCTCCACAGTAAACAAATGATTATATGTTCTCACTTCCACAGGAAGAGCATGTTTTGCAGATACCCAGTGTAAAGTTCCTTTTACTTTTCTTAAACTTTCCTCGGTTCCGCTTCCTGATCTACTCTTCTCATCATACGTAGCGTAGATGGTAGTAATCTCACCATTTTCATCCTTCTCTACTCTTTCAGCTTTAATGATGTAAGCAGATTTCAAACGAACTTCACCCCCTAATTTAAGTCTGAAGAATTTATTGTTAGCTTCCTCTTTGAAGTCTTCACGTTCAATATATAATTCTCTCGAGAATGGTATTTCTCTTGTTCCTGCATTTTCCTGCTCAGGATTATTTTCAGTTTCTAACCATTCTTCTTTGTCTTCAGGGTAGTTTTCGATCACTAATTTCACAGGATCTACCACTGCCATTACACGCTTAGCAACCTTATTCAAGTCTTCACGTACACAGAAGTCAAGCAACTGAATTTCGATAAGGTTTTCTCTTTTCGCTACCCCTACTTTCTCAATAAAGTTTCTGATAGAAGTTGGAGTATATCCTTTTCTTCTCATCCCTGAAATGGTAGGCATTCTAGGATCGTCCCATCCGGTTACGACTCCTTCAGCCACTAATCTTTGAAGCTTTCTTTTAGAAGTAATCATATAGGAAACATTCATCCTTGCAAATTCTCTCTGCTTGTTTTTAACCCTTCCTTCTTCGTAAACCTGATCCAAATACCAGTTGTACAAAGGTCTGTGATTTTCAAACTCCAGAGAACACAGTGAATGCGACACTTGTTCGATATAATCAGACTCACCATGAGCCCAGTCGTACATTGGATAAATTTTCCACGCTGTACCTGTTCTGTGGTGAGGTTTATTCAAAATCCTGTACATAACAGGGTCACGCATATTCATGTTAGGCGAAACCATATCAATTTTTGCACGAAGAGACATTGAACCACTTTCAAATTCCCCGTTTTTCATTCTTTCGAATAAATCTAAAGATTCTTCAACAGGACGGTTTCTGTATGGAGATTCAATTCCCGGTTCTGCAGGATTTTTTCTTTGCTCAGTAATCACTTCAGAAGGCTGCTCATCTACATAAGCTTTTCCTTCTTTGATTAATTGTACTGCCCAATCGTAAAGCTGCTGGAAGTAATCGGATGCATAAAAAACTTTATCCCATTTGAAACCTAGCCATTCAACATCTTTCATGATAGAATCTACGAATTCCTGTTCTTCTTTTTCAGGATTCGTATCGTCAAAACGAAGGTTTACGGGAGCATTGTATTTTTCGCCCAGTCCAAAGTTGATGCAGATGGCTTTTGTATGCCCTACATGCAGATAGCCATTGGGTTCAGGCGGAAAACGGAAACGGATCTGATCTCTTTTCAGTCCGTTTGCCAGATCATCTTCTATAATTTGCTCAATAAAATTGAGTGATTTTTTTTCTTCTTCCATTAAAGTAGCTTTTATTTTTTAGCAAAAAAAGTTTCACAAAGTTACGGAAAAATAAGCTTTGGTAAAAGTGATAATTTAAAAGCCTTATCTATTGTTATTCAATATTTTTCACTAATTTCGGGAAGCTAGTACCATTTTAACCAATTATCCGTCATGGCAGTTTATATCTTAAGCAACCGGAAAATTATCAGACATAAAGGCGAAAGAGTAGACTCTTTTTCCAATGAAGAATATTCAATTCCTAATTTCAGGATTGCTAAATGCGATTTTGATAATTATAAGGAACCAACCGCTCAGGCGAAAAAGAAAAAAGATTACACCAACAGAAATATCTTAAATTACAAACTTCTTTCCGAACCCGAAAAACAAGGATATGAAGAAGTTTTAGATGTTTTATTGAGTGAAAAAGGAATTAAAAACTCCCCTCTTACAGCCAATAATCTCGGTGGAACCCAAAGAATGTTTTACGAACTGTACAAAAATATGTCTTCCACAAAAGACAGGAGTGATGTACTGATATTCATCCATGGTTATTTGTATGATTTTGATGATGAGTTAAAGGCTATCCTTGATCTTAAGAAAATATTCATTGATAATCCGGCATCACCTGTAGAACATATTTTATTTGTGAGCTGGCCCGCTTCCGGCAGTATAATCCCATTGAGTTATTTTGATGATAAGGCCTCCAGCATCAATTCCGGAACATCTCTGGTGAGATTGTTTTATTTCTATACTCAATTTTTAAAAGATATCTTTTCCAACCGGGATCTTGCTCCCTGCAATCAAAGAATCCATCTTATGGCTCACTCTCTTGGAAACAGAGTGCTTCAAAGCATGTTATACAGCCTTAAAAGAGAAAATATACTGCGTGTTATTGACCAGGTTCTCCTGTTGAACGCTGATGTAAGCTATAAAGTATTCGAAGATTCAGAAGACTCATTTAATAAGCTGCCATTATTGGCCAACAGGATTTCCATTTACTTGAACCGACAGGATATTATTCTGGGAGCTTCTCAGTTTACGAAAAACATCCTGACTCCAAGGCTTGGTAAAAACGGACCAAGCGATATTGCTCACTATAAAGACATTGTATCTGTTATCGACTGTACATTCGTAAAAGATGATTTGCTTGACAGCTTTAAATATGAAGTGGGAAATCATTGGGGATACCTCTCAAGCTCGCAGGTACAGGAAGATATCTTTCAAAATTTATACGGAATTGACAGAAATCTTATCACCAACAGATCTAAAGATAGTGAAAACATTTTCACAATTATTTCTTAACAAATAATTAAAATAATCCCTGAAAAATGAATTATAAGTTAAAAATTAACTAAAATTCATCAGTATGGCACAATGATTGCTAATTCAAAGATTAGGGAATTACAATTTTTAATTATGGGACAGATTAAAAAAAGGTTTTCTGATATATTAGATTATATAAAGAAAGCTATTTTCGTAAAAGATGTGATTTAATTGTGTAACAACCTCTAAATTCACAAAATATCCGATCAAAAACTGCCAGGTCTTTCCTACAGACCGGAATAAAAACATTCAAACGTTCTGTACAGGAAGGGATTGTCAGGTAAAAAAACTGAGACCACTAAACTCATATTCGATACAATTTAAATATTACAGAGGAATTGTTAAATATTATTAAATAATTCCCCCACTTGTTGTATAATTCAAAAAAGTTATCGACATTTACTTACCAATCAAATAAAATCAATAACATGAAAAGTCTAAAAAAAATCAAAAGAGGAGAATTAAAAACAATCAAAGGAGGAAGACCACCTCTTGGATGTAACAGCTGGAATCCAGTGGCTATGTGCTGCAGATCATGGGCTCCTGACTATTGTGGGCAAACTACATGTCCGGATTCACCTCCACCATTGTGCTAATTAACTTTTGACAGTTATATTTTGAACCATAGCAACTCATTTCTGAGTTCAAGATCGGATTCAAAATTATTTACAAATAAAGCTCCAGTGCCTAAACCTTGAGGCATTGGATTTTTTTTGTTAAATGTATACTGGGCAATAGCATTCAAGCCTATATTACTCTCCAACGCTGAAGTAATCCACCAACTGATATTCTGTTTTTCGGCAAGGGAAATCCATTCATCTGAACCGGAAAAACCTCCTACCAAAGCAGGCTTTAGAATAATATACTGTGGTTGTATTTTTTCTAACAGCTTTTTCTTTTCTTCGGGATCAATAATTCCGATAAGCTCTTCATCCAATGCAATCGGCGTAGGTGTTTTGGCGCATAATTCTGCCATATCATCCCAGTTTCCTGCTTTTATAGGCTGCTCAATAGAGTGAATATGAAGATCGGCAAGCTGCTGCAACACAATAATCGCCTCTTCTTTACTAAATCCTCCATTCGCATCTACACGAAGTTCCAACTGGTCTTTGGAAAACTTTTCTCTTAATTTCTGGAGAATAACATGTTCAGATTTCCAGTCAACACCAATTTTTAACTTAATGCAATGAAATCCTTTTTCCAGTTTCTCCTGAATCTGTTCTTCCATATACCCTGCATCTCCCATCCATATCAGACCGTTGATGGTAATGGCAGATTTTCCTTCCGTAAACTCACTTGGAAAATAAAGACTGTCTCCATATTTCAAATTCTGAACTGCCTGTTCATAGCCAAACCAAATGGAAGGAAACTCTTTCAGTTCTTCTTTTAAAAAAGCCGTATCCTGATTGATATTTTCACAAAGCCACTTCAGCTTTTCTTCATAATCAGGTCGGTCATCAAAACTCAGTCCTCTGAAAATAGCACATTCCCCTACTCCCTTTTTTTCGTTTTCCGAAATTGTAAGAATATAGGTTTCTTTATCAAGCAAAACGCCGCGAGATGTTCCACTCGGGCGTTTAAATTGTAATAAATATTGTAAGTAAGTTGCTTCCATTTATTTTACGCTGTCGATACGCATAAATTCTTCTGCTTTCTCCACCATTTCAATACTTCCGCAGAAGAAAGGAATTCTCTGGTGAAGTTCTGTAGGTTCTATTTCCAGAATTCTTCTGAATCCGTCTGTTGCTTTTGCTCCGGCTTGTTCAGCAAGGAAAGCCATTGGATTACATTCGTATAATAATCTTAGTTTACCATTTGGAGCCTGCGAATAGGAAGGATAAATATAAATTCCTCCTTTCAGCATATTTCTATGGAAATCTGCAACTAATGAACCGATATATCTTGAAGTATAAGGACGGTCACCTTCTTCCATCTGGCAATATTTAAGGTAATTTTTTACTCCCTGAGGGAATTTAATATAGTTTCCTTCGTTGATGGAATAAATTTTACCCGTTTTTGGGAAAGTCATATTGGGATGAGAAAGATAATAGGTACCTAAAGATGGATCTAGTGTAAATCCGTTTACCCCATTTCCTGTTGTATAAACAATCATTGTAGAAGAACCGTAAATAACGTATCCTGCTGCAATCTGATTGATTCCTTTCTGTAAAAAGTCTTCCAGCTGTACTGGAGTTCCGGGTTCGGTAACTCTTCTGTAGATAGAGAAAATAGTTCCTACGGAAACATTTACATCAATATTGGAAGATCCGTCTAAGGGATCGATCAGTACAACATATTTACTTAAATGACCATTTTCACCGCATTTGATATCAATAAAATCATCATTTTCCTCAGAAGCAATACCACAAACAACCTCTCTTTGAGACAAAGCCGTAATAAAAATTTCATTAGCGATTACATCCAGTTTTTGCTGCTCTTCTCCCTGAACGTTTTGGTTTCCCGCAGCTCCTGTAATATCTACAATTCCGGCTTTATTTACTTCTCTGTTTACCACTTTCGAAGCCAATCTTATTGCACTTAGAAGACGAGAAAATTCACCTGTAGAATACTGAAAATCGTCCTGCTTATCTATAAGAAATTCTCCTAAAGTCTGTAATGGTTGATTTGACATATTTTTCTTTTTACGTTTTGCCCAAATTTCGGAAAATTTATCGCATTAAGAAAATTTAATTAAAAAAGAGATTACTCACTGTATATCAATTAAATACAAACAAAACATAACATAATACCTGGTCTTTATTAAAAATTGGGACTCCTAATTTGTTACATCAGACTCGTGAAAAATTAAAATTATTTCATTATTTGTTGATTTTAAGGAAATCTTAATTCCATCTCCGCGTCAGACTATTTCATATCTCGTTGTAAATTTATAATTTTGACGTCCGTAAAAAACTCATGTAATTTTTTATCTAACAATTTTATTTTTAACAATTTAATGAAAATTTTCAAGTTTGGTGGAGCATCGGTAAAAGATGCTGACAGTGTAAAAAACGTGTCCATGGTTCTAAAAAGCCAGGGATTTGCCAAATGTTTGCTGGTAATTTCAGCAATGGGCAAGACGACAAATGAGTTGGAAAAAGTTGTAGAACTTTATTTCAAAAAAGATAACTATCAAACTGAGATTGAAAAGATAAAACGAAAACACATGGAGATTGCGGAAGGATTATTTCCTGAAAATCATGCGGTTTTTGCTGAAATCAATCTCTTTTTTGATGATATTGATTCTTTTTTACGAAGAAATAAATCTCCTAATTACAACTTTGTGTATGATCAGGTGGTAAGCTGCGGAGAAATGATTTCTACTAAAATCGTGAGTGAATATCTGAATGAAATCCAGTTTACTAATCAATGGCTGGATGCCAGAGATTATGTAAAAACGGATAATTCATACAGGGAAGGTACGGTAGACTGGACAAGAACGGAAGAATTTATTTCCAATCTCAATCCTGAAATCTGCTATGTAACTCAGGGATTTATCGGTTCTGACGACAATAATTTTACGGTGACGTTAGGAAGAGAAGGTTCTGACTACTCTGCTGCTATTTTTGCTTACTGCTTAAATGCTGAAGCAATGACTATCTGGAAAGATGTACCGGGAGTAATGACCGGAGATCCGAGAAAGTTCAGTGATGTAAATCTTCTTTCCAACATTTCTTATGAGGAAGCTATTGAGATGGCTTATTATGGTGCAAGTGTTATTCACCCAAAAACATTACAGCCACTCCAGCAAAAGAACATTCCTTTTTATGTAAAATCTTTCGTAGATCCTACCAAAGAAGGAACAAAAGTAGGTGCTTCCGAAAAAAACCAACAAGAAGAATCTTATATTCTAAAAGAAAACCAGGATCTTTTGAAAATCTCTACAAGAGACTTCTCTTTTATTGCAGAAGATCATATGAGCCTGATTTTCGGATTTTTATCTAAATATAAGATCAAAGTTTCCCTAATGCAGAATTCTGCGATCTCTCTGGCATTGTGCCTTGAGGATAAATTTAACCATCTTGATGAGCTCAACGAAGAGCTTCAAAAAATTTTTAAAACCGAAGCAATTAAAAATGTATCTTTATTCACAGTAAGAAATGCGAAGAAAGATCACATTGATAAATTTTACCATGAAAAAAATGTATTATTGGAACAGATTTCCAAGAACACTCTTCAAATGGTAACACAATAATATTAATTGCGACTAAACACACATGAGTTTAATTTCGAAAAACGATCTGATCCAAGCTTCCGGCTTAAATAAAATTGGGTTTCTCAAGAACCCAATAGCATCTGCTGTGATGAGCATTGCTAAAATAAACGAAGTAAATAAATTATACGATAAATTAAAAGACAAGGAAGGCAAAGACTTTTTCGACTCATTTGTGAGAGAAAGAAACCTAAGCTACGTAGCTTTTGAAGAGGATCTGGCAAAGATTCCGAAAACGGGACCGTTTATTCTGGTTTCCAATCACCCGCTGGGTGCTATTGACGGGATTTTAATGTGCAAGGTCTTATCAGAGGTTCGTCCGGATTTTAAGGTAATGGGAAATTTCCTTTTGGAAAAGATCAAACCTATGGAACCGTATGTAATCGCTGTAAATCCTTTTGAAAACAGAAAAGAAGCTTACAGCAGTTCTTCAGGAATGCGTGAAACACTCAAGCATTTACAAAACGGAGGCTGCGTAGGTATTTTTCCGGCAGGAGAAGTTTCCAACAAGAACAATCCTTATGGAGAAATTTTAGATAAGGAATGGGAAAAAACGGCACTTAAGCTTATCAGAATGGCTAAAGTGCCGGTAGTTCCTATGTATTTCCACGCTAAGAACAGCCGACTTTTTTATCAGGTGGCTAAACTTCACCCGAATTTGCAGACTTTGATGCTTCCTTCAGAAATGATGAATGATAGAGAAAAACCTATCAGAATCAGAATCGGGCGTCCTATTACTGTAAAGGCGATGGACGATATGGAAACAATTGAGGAATTGGGAGAGTTTCTGAAACGTAAGGTTTATATGATGAAATCTTACTATGAAAAGAGAAAATCCCTTGCTCAAAGCATCAATCTTCAGAACTTATCGGTGAAGTTTCCTTTATTGAAGGAAGAAAACATTGTTCAGAATATCATTGATGAAACACCTCTGGAAGACATCATTAAAGATGTTGATAAATTGAGAGGAACGGATAAAATGCTGTTCAGTAACGGAAATTATGAGATCTATTTTACGACTTATGAGGAAATTCCTTCTATTATGAGGGAAATCGGACGTCAGAGAGAGCTTACTTTCCGTGCGGTAGGTGAAGGAAGTAATCTTCCGTTTGACCTGGATGAATATGATAAACATTACCACCATCTTTTCCTTTGGGATAATGGGGAGAAAAAACTGGCTGGAGCTTACAGAATGGCACTGGGTAGAGAGGTAATGAAGAAATATGGTATCAAAGGCTTTTATACAAGCTCTTTATTTGAGTTTGAGCAGGACATTCATCCTTTCTTTAAAAAGGTAATTGAAATGGGACGTGCCTATATCTGCCAGGAATATCAGCAGAAACCACTTCCGCTTTTCCTTTTATGGAGAGGAATTGTACATGTATGCCTGAGAAATCCTGATCATAAATTCCTTATGGGTGGTGTGAGTATTTCCAACAAATTCTCAGAATTTTCAAAATCACTGATGATCGAATTTATGCGTTCAAATTATTTTGATTCTGCGGTGGCTCAGTACATCACTCCAAGGAATGAATACAAAGTAAAGCTTCGTGACAGGGATAAAAACATTTTCTTTGAAGAGATGGAATCTGACCTTAACAAGCTGGACAAGATTATTGATGACCTTGAGCCTGAATTGAGACTTCCTGTTCTGATCAAAAAATACATCAAACAAAATGCTAAAGTAATTGCTTTCAATGTTGATCCCAACTTTAATGATGCGATTGACGGATTGATGTATATCAGAATCAGTGATCTTCCGGAAAACACGATAAAACCGGTATTAGAAGAGATGAGTGAACAGATCAGAAAAGAGCAGGAAAATAATCCAGCTGATAATCAGTAAGTTTTTAACTTTATTCAAAAAAAGTACGATGAATACTTGCTTTGTATACTAAAACTTACTACTTTTGCATCACTTTAAAACAACGAAGTAAGTCAAACAAAAATATAATGGTTTCTTAGCTCAGTTGGTAGAGCAATGGATTGAAAATCCATGTGTCCCTGGTTCGATTCCTGGAGAAACCACTTTAAAACCTCTAATTCATTTTAGAGGTTTTTTTGTTTTTTTATCTGTTCCTATTTTCTTACGCCTGCCCTATTACTGCCCTATTAAAATATAAACTCCCTTCCTATTTGTTCAAAAAAATAAGAAATTAATCAAAATTATGGGAATTATTTCTTTCTTGTTTAATGAGTAAAGCTTAATTTAGTAGGTGAAACCTAATTACAAATACAATTATGAGAGTAAAATTATTAGCCAATACTTTTCTGGGTATTGCCACTCTGCTTATTTTTCAATCATGCGCAGAAACCCCTATGGCAACAGAGAACACCATTGCAGCACAAAAAAATACCTCAGCTTTAAAAAATACCTCATCCTTCAGCGTTCCGGTTGCAGGAAATTCTTTTTTAACAGTAAAACCTTCGGGAGCCAGCGAGGTGATTACCTCCACTAACTTAGGAAACTGGACCAACTCTAATACTGTCATCAGTACTTATTTCAGAGTGAGTAATACAGGAACATTAAACCTTGGATTAAAAGCTTCTGTCCCATCAGGAACAAGTGTTGTAAAAATAACGGTAGGAAATATATCAAAAAATATGACTCTAACAGGATCTTCGAATAAAGAGTATACTGTTGGAGATTTTACCGTTTCTACTCCAGGTTATGTGAAAGTTGACCTTCAGGGAGTTTCAAAAACCGGAGGATATTTTGCAGATGTTACAGATATCACTTTCAGTGGAGCGGCTTCTACGGGAACCACTATTTACAGCAATGATCCGTCATACTATTATTGGGCGCGCAGAGGACCTTCCTGCCATCTGAACTATGTAGTTCCAACAACCGATAATGTTAGCTATTATTATAACGAAGTAACAGTTCCTGCAGGAGAAGACAAAATCGGTTCTTATTTTATGGCTAATGGCTTCAGTGCAGGCTATTTTGGGATGCAGGTGAACTCTTCCACAGAAAGAAGGATTTTATTCTCTGTATGGAGCCCATTTGATACTGACGATCCAAATACTATTCCTCCTGACCACAAAATTATCCTCAACAGAGCGGGTACCGGAGTAACCATCGGAGAATTTGGCAATGAAGGCTCGGGTGGACAAAGCTATTATAAATACAACTGGAGTGCCGGGCAAACCTATAAATTCTTATTAAAAGGGGAACCGGATGGCACCGGAAAAACAGACTTCACCGCCTGGTTTTTATCTCCGGATACCACCACATGGAAGCTGATCGCCAGCTGGAAGAGACCCCAAACCAGCACTTATCTGAAAAGCTTCTATAGTTTTGTTGAAAATTTCAATCCCGAAAATGGATATCAGGGCAGAAAAGCAGAATTTAAAAATCAATGGATAAGAACTTCCTCTGGTAACTGGGTTGCCATTTCAGGAGCAAAGTTTAGCGTAGATAATACCTACAACGCACAGCAAAGAATAGATGCAATGGGAGGAATAAGCGGGAATGCTTTCTTTTTACAAAATGGAGGATTCTTTAACACAACTGTTGCACCTGGCTCACAGTTTTCTGTTACTGCACCTACACAAGCTCCTAATATCAATTTTTCAACCCTTCCTTAACATTTTATCCTAAAATTATCAGCCAGTTACTTTATTAAGAACTGGCTTTTTTATTTATTTTCGATTTGTAAAGCGTTGATAGCTCCTATCTAAAAAAACACAGCCAAAAAAATGACTATACTCTCAATATTTATTCCTTAGGATGTTGTTTTCTCCATTCTGTCATATTCATAGGTCGGTTATCCGGACCACATGTTCCGTTGTACTCACATTCTTCAACAAAATATTCATCATATTCAGCGTTGTCCCACCATTCTTTAAATTTTGGAAGGTTGAAATAATTATTTTTCTGTAAAATATTTACTTCCTCCTGATCTAAAAAGAATCTTAACCTTCCCATTATTTTAGAGTTATCTCCATATCCCGAAACAAATCTTTTGTCATACTTATATTGTTCAGCAAAATAAACAATATTTGCAAGTATTTTCACTTTATCTTCCTTTGAAATGCCAGTTTCTTTGTTATTAAAATCAGCAAAATATTCAAGATAGTTTTTGATATAATCCAAGATAAATCTATTTTCTGACGGATCATTAGGAAGATATAGGTTTTGAAGAACTTTAAAAGTATTGGCATGGAGCTTTAAACTTCCGTCACATTGTTTAGTCCAAAACAACTTTCCATAATCTTGTGGATGGTTTTTATTAAACTTTGTTCTTTCAATAACCCATTTTAGGAGTTCAGTATTTGCTGTATATCCAAATGTTTTTACCAAGGCTGACATGAAATTCTGATCATTTAAAATAAGCCATTTGTATTGAGCCTTATTATCATTGAACAGAAACATATTCCTTGCTACAATTGTTTGGACATTCTTTTTCCGAATTTCATTTAAGCTAGCAATATCTCTCCAGTGTGGAATTTTAATATCCGAATCATGTATGCTTGATTTTCTTGTTACATCGAAATTCTCAATGCCATTTAATTTGGGATATATTTTTTTATACTCAATAAGTTCTGGTATATAATAAAAATCTGTAAATATTTTTCTTTGTTTATCGACAAACAATCCTTCATAATCAATCCCGTTATTATGGTACATAACAAACTGTTTATCGCATTTATCAAAAAAATTGATATATAAAAAATTTGATTGAGAATTTGGGTTGATAATTCTTCCAAAAATATTTTTGATTTTTTCATTAAATTCATCAGTGCCCAAAGTATTAAAACCATTTGATTTTAATAATTCATCAGCTGTTATTGCTACAGCTTCCAATTCTTTAGTTTCAAATTGAATTTTTTTTAAGCCTGCACCCGCCTCATCTATTGTAAAAGTTGACCCTTGTTTAAGTTGTTTGATTAAAGCTGTTTTGATAAAATCATCACCCGGATTTTTAATATCTGCAATAGATTTCTTTTCTTGTCCTTTATTATTACCACCTATGAATAGTAGAATAACTGTTAAACCTTTTAAGATTTTCATCGTATTAAATTTGTGTTTTAGAAGTAAAAAAGCATATCATGAGATATGCTTTAGTTTTATTAATTTAATCTGGTGCACCAACACTATCAAATAAATCTGCATATTCGATCATTGATTTTAAATTGGGTAAGTTATAATAATTGTTTACTTTATATTCATTCTTAACTTTAGTCCAATCTTCTTCACCTATAAAATCTCTGTAATCAGCTAATATTGTCATTTCACCCCAATTTTGACCATCATGATGAGACTTTTTAAATATTGGATCATAAATATTTGCCAGAGAAGCTAAAATCTTCATTTTTTCTTTATCACTAAAATTATTTTTAGGCTCGTTGTTGATAAGCTTAGAGCTTAGATATTTTAATATCAATATATCATTTAAATTCTTTGAGTTATTATAAAAAGATTCATACGAATTAAGAAATGAAGTTCTTATATCTAACCCACCATCACAATTTTTGGAAGCAATATAACCCAAAAGTTCCTGGTTATTATTGAGTGAATTTAAATTCAAATGATTAATAACAAATTCATTAAATTTTGGTTCTTTATCATATCCAAAAAACTTGATAAGATTTTTAACGAAAACTTGATCATTCTGTACCAGCCATGTCGTGTATGATTTATTATTATTGAATAAATACATATTTCTAGCAACAATTGTTTTAATATTTTGCTTCCTTATATTTTTTAAATCAGCTATATCTTTCCAGTAATATATCTTGACATCTGTTATATGATTATTATTCTCAGCATCTTTTTCATATTGCAATAATTCAGGATCTTTAGTATAATCCAGTATTTCAGGAATGCTGTATAAATCTGAAATGAAAAGTCCATTTTTAAAAACATATGTACTGTATGGATTAACATCAATACTATTTGAGTTTTTAAAAAGATTAAAGTCTTTTGAGCATTTATCTTCAAAATTAATATGCAAATACTTTGACTCTGATCTCGGATCAATTATTCTATTGAATACTTTATTGACCGTATTAGCAAAGTCTTCCTTACCTGGCTTTTTGTATCCATTATCTTCTAATTCTTTTGATATGATCGATTCTGTAGCTTCTAAATCTTTTAATGTAAATTGATAAGTTGGATAATCTGTTTCACTTTTCTCTCCATTTACTCCGGCTGAAAGCTGTGTTTTAAGAACAGGTAGAAAAGTGTTTTTTATATCCAATGACGTATTTTGTGAATAAAATTCACTCGATATTAAGATAGCCAGAGAAATTATAACGTTCTTTATCATTGTTGTGTTTTTAAAATAAAAGCACAGTTAAATTTAACTGTGCTTTATATATTATTTTTTAGGATGCTGTTTTTTCCATTCTGTATAGTCCATAGGTTGGTATCCTGAACCGCAGCTTCCTTCATATTCGCACTCACCTACATAATAAGCATCATAATCCGCATTGTCCCACCACTCTTTAAATTTTGGAAGACTGAAAAAATTATTTTCTTTTATAACCTTAAAATCAGCATCATTCAAAAAATAACGAAGTCTAGCCATCATCTTATTATCATCATTAAATTTTTTATCATAATTATACTGTTCAGCAAAATATGCCAAGTTAGCCATTAGTTTTAATTTTTCATTTCTTGTAATATCAGTGGATTTATCACGCCCCAAAAATTCTAAATAGCTTTTGATATTATCAATAATAAATCTATTTTCAGATGGGTCATTAGGTATATGAAGTTTTTGTAAAAGCTTGAATGTATCAGCATGTAGTTTGAATTTTCCATTACACACTTTAACCCAAAAAAGCTTACCAAAATCCCGGGGATCCTTTTCATCAAACTTTGTTCTTTCAGTAACCCATTTTAATAAATCAGAATCTTGTGTATACCCGAAAGTTTTTACTAAACTCTCCATGAAATTTTGATCATTTAAAATAAGCCATTTGAATTGCGGCTTACTATCATTAAAAAGGTACATATTACGTGCAATAATATATCGTGGAACTTTAATTTTAAAAGAATTATCACCATTAATATTTATTAGTTCCTTTAATAAAAGCATCGGAAAAATAAATTGTTTATTAGTATTGATGAAAGTATTCTGAGTAGTTGAATAAAGTTCATACTTATTTTGTTCAAGTGTCATAGGGTTGCCATCAAGATGATTCCCAAATAATGTTATATACCCATTCGTTTGATCGATACTCACGCATTTATTAGAACTATGACTGATTGAAAAAATAGTTTCAATTTTATTTTTAAAGGATTCACCTTTTGGCTCAATATAACTATTACTGATCAAATCATCATAGATAATAGAAGAAGCTAATTTTAGATCTTCTACATTCAAATTATAAGGATCATCATATTCCACTTCATCAGACTCAATTTTTTCTTGTAGTTTAATATGTTTTTTAATGTTTTCAACATCAATTTTGGTATCTAAATTTTCTGATTTTGCATATTGTTTATTTGTAATGCTCATATTATTGTCTTGTCCCTTATAGTTACAAGCAATCAATAGTAGAATAATTGTGAAAACATTTGAAATTTGTATCATTAATTATGAATTTAATCCGGAGCGCCTATACTATCAAATCCCTCTGCGTAACTAATTACTTCTTTTAAATTTGGAAGATTATAATAATTATTTTTCTGCATTTCTTCTTTTAACTTAGACCATTTAATCTTACTTCTTGAATCATCTTCAAAATATGCTCCTAAAATATTCCATCTAGAATCCCAGCCATCCTGATTCCTATGATTTTTTTTGAACAGGAAATCATAAGTATTTGCAAGATAAGCTACCATTTTAATTTTTTCATTCTCTGAATAATTATTGTATTCATCTGTTTCTAATAATTTTGAACCAAACTCCATTAAACCATATAAATCTTTAGGATTTGAGCTTTTTCGATAAGCATCAGTCAAACTCTGCAATATTCCATCCCGTACTTCTAATTCTTTATTACAATTTTTAGCAAATACAAGTTCACCTATTTTATATTGATCTTTGGATTGAATATATTCATTAATAAGCATTTCATTAAATTTAGGTTCCTTATCATAACCAAAGGTTTTAACCAGCAATTTTATAAAGTTTTTATCATGAGTTACCAGCCAAATAATATATGTTTTATTATTATTGAACAAATACATGTTCCTTGCAATAATTCTTTGAATATTTACTTTTCTTTGTTCTTTTAAACTGGCAACATCTTTCCAATGGGGAATTTCAACATTAACTTGTGAACTTGATTTTCTAGTAATTTTGTCAGACTCAACGTTATTTAGCGTAGGATATTCTTTTTGATAATCAATAATTTCGGGCAGGTAATAGAAGTCTGTAAAAAGTTTTCTTTTTTTGTCAATATACCCTCCTTCATAATCAACACTATTATTACTATAAGTTACAAAGCTTCTGTCACATTTATCAAAATAGTTGATATATAAGAATGGATTATCTGAATTAGAATCTATTATTCTTCCAAAAATATATTTAATTTTAGTACCAAATTCGTTATCAGACAATTCTTTAAATCCATTTGATAATAATATTTTTTTTGCAGTTTCAGTAGATGCTTCAAGCTCTTCGATTTCAAACGGTACTTTAGCTAATTCAGCTCCTGCCTCGTCAATTGATTTACTTGAACCTTCCTGTAACTGCTTCTTGAGCACTTTTTGTATTATGTTATCATCATTCATACTTAGGTTTTTTTGACTATTGTCTGAATTTTGTTTTTTTTCTTGGCAGCTTGAACTGCTCATTATTAATAAGAAATATATTGTTAATCTAATTTTACTTTTAATATTCATAGAAATTGTATTTTATTATCTGGAACTTTCCTTAGAGTTTTCAGCACTTACATCATACTTTGGAAGTTCTTTATCTTTTTCAGATATTGTATATTTTTTAGGTTTTGTAATCGCAATAATTGATTTACTCTTTTTATCAACAGAGCCTAAAATTATTTTTTGATGCCCTGCTGTTTTTTCGCCATTCCCCTGATTTCCCCCCAAATATACATATCTTGTTCCATCTAAATTTTCACCGGCTATTAATGCCACGTGTGAGAAATCAAAAACTATTAAAGCTCCTACAAAAGCTTCACAATCTTCTCCATTTTCCCATGTACTTCCTTTCCACCCAAAAGCAGCTGCACTTTTGGCAGTATTAATCCTTTTATAATCCTGAGTTTGATCAAAACACCATGCTAGAAATGCCCCACACCAAGGATTTGTATAATCATAATCTAGCCCCGCAGCAGAAGACACATCAAAATATTCCGTGATCTTTTCTTTTAAAGGACTATCTATTTCCCTTAATCCTTTATATTTTTCATATTCTTTCCAGGCAACCTGGAACCATGGAGCATCTCCTACCAAATTTAATCCTGCACCTTTACCACATTCTTCTACCTTAAATACAGATTTCATAGAATCACCAGCTTTAACTTCCCAGTTACCTAGCTTACCTCCACGATACCAGATTTTACGGTTCAGCCTTGATGGTGTAAGCTTATTTAAAATATCAATAATAGAATCTACTACCACATCATCAGCTGATTTACCTGTATCATCAGCTTTCAAATACATAGAATCCTTATACCAATCTGCCATTCCAGTTATTGCAGCTTCCTTAGGCGTATAATCTCTATCTACTCCATCAACAATTGAAACACCAGAGTCACTAGCTTTTTCATCTATTTTCTTCTGAATTTCTTTATAATTACCTTTTCCTGTTATTTGTAATAATCCTCTACCCCTGAAGTTCCAAGTATCATCAACTGATTCATTCCCAAGTCTTCCTCCATATGCTATTTCCACGATCTTTTTTTCATTAGATTTATAACCGTTTTTGGAACTTCTACCATACTCATAAGCCAGATCATTTGGGGGGCTTTGTTTACCCAGTTCAGGATTTGCTCTGAATTTTTTAAAGTGTTTTGGCAGATCTTCTGCAGCATAATCTAAACTTTCCCCATGAAGACCTCCCTTTAAATTGGTTCCTGCTTCTTGTAATGATTGTGCAAAAAAATGAGCTTTTCTTGCACATGTATTGAGTTCAAAAATATTTCTGTATTTATTTAAAGTTAGCGCTAATTCCTGAAGATCCTCATTTTTTGCATTTTTGTATACTTTTTTGAGAATATCAATTGTAATTTCTGCTTTACATCGTGGGCAACCACTTTGGCCATCCCTCTTCACCTCCGCCATTTCCACCACCACCGGCATCACATCATTCTCAATAGCTTCAGGAGTTTCTTTCTGAGATACTTTAAGGCAGCCACTTTCATAAAAAATAAACTGTTTTCTAAGTTCCAGCATTTCTTCTTTCGTAAAGGGAGTTCCGTCTTTTTTGTAGGCTTTGATTCCAAGTTTTTCCATATCCTCTGTTCGAACCAGATCAGCAGGAAGTGTATTGTTGATGGTAAACTGGCTTTTTTCTATTTTCCAGACTTTCTTTTTGGGATCTGCAGGATCCTGCACCTGACGGGAAACCTGTGCTATATAGTAATCAAAATTTTTCGGTGGATTTTTCCATTCTTCTTTTGCGGTGAAGGAAACTTCCAGCAAGCCGTCTTTTCCTGTTTTTTCTTCGTTGTAGCTTTGTTTGCTTTCGTGGGTATAAGTGATGTGATCTGCTTCATTTAAACCTTCTTTAGGAATTTCCTTCAGAACGTCAATCTTCAGAGTTTCTTCAGTCATATTGACGGTGTGCACCCAAAGTTTGTGGGTTTTACCATAGAAAGTCTGCATCCGCTGAATATCTTTACCATCTTCAGTAGAGAACATGATGGAAACAATTTTCTGTTCAGAAGTAATGACAAGTTCTTCATTTGAATCCAGAACTTCCAGATAAGTTGTTGTAGCATCTACCACTACAGGGCGTGCTCCCAGAATGGTAATATTACCTGGAAGCACAATATCCGCAGATGAACTCGCCTGAAGCTCTACCGTAAATACCAAACGGTAAGAAGGATTGGGATTTTCTGTTGTTTTGGGGATAGCTGCCAGCAATTTTTTCTTGTAATCATCATTCGTTGTGATAAGGAAAGACGCTTTGCCTTCATTATTAAGGGTAACCGTTTTTTCCTCCAGCATATATTTATCTTTCTCTTTATAGAAATCATCGCCTTCTCCTTTTACCCAAACTTTTACTTTTAAGGTTTGGTTCTGAAGTCCATCCAGTTCAAGAAATCCATAGGTTTCTTCTCCAAATCCTGTTTCAGTACGTTTTACTCCTGTTCCATACGCCCAAAGTGCTCTTTTTACCGTAGGTTCTGAAACTTTTACTTTTGCTTCTATTTTCTTTCCATCGGTATAATCTCCTGTTAAATAAGCGGAAATCGTGTATTCTCCAAGATCATTAAATGTAATGGTTCCGTCTCCGTTATTGGTCACTTTATCAGGGACTTCTATTTTTATGGCCTCATTTCCGGACAACGTAGCAATTCTTGCTGTTGCTGTATATTTTATTTTTGTTCCTTTTGGAATATTGGCTGCCGGAAAAGTGAATTTATCTATTACATTTTGAATCACCTCAAAATTAAAACAGTCTGAACCTGAGAATCCGGGCTGCTTTCCTGCTCCTATAGGATTAGCATAGGCTTCAAGTATATATTTCCCGAAATACTGACTACTGGCCAGTTTTGCATCGTTATACAGTAATTCTGCCACTCTTTTATTGATTGTACCTGTTCTGAAGGAAGGCGAACTTTCAAATAAAGCGACTCTTCCCACTCCTTCTTTTTTAAGATACCAATATACAGATGTGCCGGAAGGCATATAATTAACATTGAACCTGGAAGCCTGTACTTTAATCGTATCACTGAATCTCACCAAACCAGGTTCTCCTTTGACTCCCATTACGCCCAGACTATTCTCGATTTTCACTTCTACAGACTGGGGTTTTGGATCTGTGGGATCTGTAAATGCCTCTATGGTATATTTACCTGCATTTTTAAAGGTAAGAATAACCCGATCACCAGCTCCTGTAACGGAAACAAGGTGTGAAGAAGAAGCTCCGGAAGAACTGTTATACAGCACTGCTGTTCCCTGTTTCACAGTCCATTGAACCGTATTTACAGGCATAAAGAATCCCTTATTAAGTATTTTTGCCTGATCGGTGGTACTGTTAAGTTTACGTTCAATAGATAAAGGTAAAGGAATATTAATCAGCGTTGAAGATCCGGGACTGACAATTTTCTTAACGAAATCCTGTATTACTTCTACGTTGATAGAGCATTTGGCATCACCTGCTTTTTTGCCATAGGCTTCCAGTCTGTATTTTCCTTCTGTAAGTCCATCAAATATTTTACTCATGGATTGGCTGAAATTGCTTCCTAATCCAATAAATGTTTTTACTTTATCTTTGGTTCCTTCTCCTTTGAAAAGAGCCCAGATAATCTTTTTCTCATCTCCTTTGAACTGAGCTTTTAAATCCAGATTATCACCGCCGAAAGGGTTTGTGATAGGAAACAAAGGACCATTCATTCCTTTGATATAGTAGTAATTTCCGGTAGGCTTATCCGCTGGTACAGGTCTTATCATCGAAATTGATGTCACTGCTATACTTGCTTCAGATGTAGATGATGAAGGCCATTGTGGGGAAGTATTGGCTACAGAAAATTCATCAGCTTCCTTTACCTCTATTTGGGAAACATTATTAGCCTGTCCTGTAGTAGCAAAAGCAATAGTTCCGGGAATGCCATATCCCGGACAATTTCCTGTAGAAGCATCCAACAGTATTTTCATGCTCTTGTTGAATTCTACGTTTTCGTAATAATCTTTATATTTTATGTTGCATTTACCTTTACATGGATAGGTTTTCCCGTCTGAGCCTTTACAGTTTCCAAACCCGTTGCCTCCTCCGAAGCTGTCGGCTTTGTCATCAAGATAGGTGGCAACAGGCTTGTTCTGTGCAAAATACTTATTTTTGCCCAGCTTTTTTTTCTGGCTTTTCACTTCCATCGGAACGGCGGTCCCATTGGAGTTATTGGTTACAGAACTGCTGCAGTACGCAGTAGCTCCTTCTATAATGATGTATCCTTTATCCGCCATGTCATTTGTTCATAAAGTTTAAGTCATTGTGATCGTTTCCCGGTATACTGTTTTTTCTCCGTCTGACAATATAAAGTCAGCTTTCTTTTTGGAATACTGTTTTTTACGGGAGTTGTATTCCATTTCTATATTTAATTTTACCTGATACTGTCCCGGCTGATACAGGTATTTTTTTTCCAATTCTTCTTTTATGATAGCAGGAACTTTAATTTCGGAAATAAAAGAAGATTCAAATCCGTACTCTCTCTGTTCGGCACTGATAATTCCGTGACATTCTATATCTCCGATTCCTTTGATATTCCATACAACAGATTCCTCACTTTTTCCTCTGTTATCTACATAATAAGGAGCAAACAAAAGAAGATTCCAGAAGGGTTCTTTCAGTTTATTTTTATAAAAGCCCGCTTCATCTTCAAGAGCTGACAAATATTGGTTTCTGAAAACATCTACATTCTGATACTTTTCCTGAAGCCCAGCTGTTTTGAGTTTCCAGCTTTCTATATTTTTCTGATGGTCTACTGCTCCCAGAAAGCTTCCTTTTTCATCCACTTTTATTTCCAGCGGATAAGAGCTCTGTTCCAGGATATGCAGGATTTCCATAAATTTATTTTCGGAGGGAAAAGAGGAATCTTCCACTTTTTCTATCAACCAGTTTTTGGTGTGGTCTTCATTTATCTTTTCCTGAACAGTAATTTTAAAGGATGAATAAAATCCTTTTTCTTCCCCGAACTGTATTTCAAGAGCATTTTCCACCTGATAATCATGGATTCCTGATGTATATTTTTGAAATGGTTTTACTCTTGTTTCTACCATACTGATTGGTTGTATTATTTAAAAGTCGTTCCACTCCCGGCGCAACTCACTGATTTTATTAATCATTACACTTATTATCCATCCGGAGGCCGCACCAATCGACAGATATATCAATGTTTTCAAACTAAAAGCCGAATGGAAAATAAATCCAATCTTTAAATGGTCACTCAATGATGCTGAATCAGCATTGTCTACCATTGAATCCCATGCCGAGAATAATATTCCTATAAATCCTCCTGCTGTTATTATTCTTTTCTTCATATTTTTTTGGAATAAAATGTTTTGTTAATTGTATCACCTTCTAAAAAGCTTTATTGGTTCTTTTCTGAGCTTCTCATTGTAAAAACAAAGAAACTTATCAATGTATTAATTATTAAAAAAATCAAAATAGCTTTCCCAAAAAGCGGCGCAATTTCTTCATTGTTTAAGCAATCTGAATATCTGTATTTGATGTAAAACATCCTAAAAGCAAATAAGATATACAGCCCCCTACCACCCTAAAAGCAAAAAAAGATTACTTTCTTATAAAAGAGTAAACATATTCTTTACCATCAGTGCATTCATAAAATATCTGGTATTTATAATAATTCTGATGTAAACTAATATCATCCAACCTCTTTTTTATTGAGGAAGCATTATTTTTTAACATTAATGTATCAGATGTACTGGGTATTTTATTGACAATGATTTTATAAACTGTTGTATCCTTAGGTTGATCAATATTATATTTAGGTTCCCTCCATACCTCTTTCGCATGATTTTCTGTTTTGATTTTCTCTAAAAGTTTTTTTTCAGATGAGCTTAAAGTTCCTTCTTTAGGTGTTGTAAGCCAAAATACAATGAGAAAACCATATCTATAAATGATAAGACCCAGTATTGCAATAATTCCTATTATTAAATATTTCTTCATTAATTTTCAGTATAATATTTTTTGTTATAATCTGAATTGTATTACATACCATTATTTATTACTTCCCTTATTTTTCTATTTATCCAAAGTCTCCTTATTCTTTTCTGATCTACTCATTGTAAAAACAATGAAACTTATCAATGTATTAATTATTAAAAAAATCAAAATAACTTTCCCAAAAAGCAGCGCAATTTCTTCATTGTTTAAGCAATCTGAATTGTTATCTGTATTTGATGTAAAACATCCTAAAAACAAAGCAGATAGACAAACCCCTATAACCCCAAAAATCAAAAAAAGAAAACATAAGATTGAACAAATATTTATTATTTGAGCAGTTACCCTATTTGTCAACTTCCGATCATTAAATTCAAACATTAATAATCTAAATTGTTTATTTTTAAAATTTACTCCCAAAGTATATCTTCTTTTTTAAATGTTGTACTTTTTTTTGCGTTCGGTCTTTTAATAACCTGTATAAATAATTCGGCATTATACTGCTTTCTATAATTATTAATTGTATTTACAGCTTGATACCATTCTTTATCAGACATAGAATCATCATAATCATCATCTTCGTGTGACTTCTTCGCTAATGCAATAGTAGATTTAACATCTACACTTTCTACAAAGCCAAAACACCCTAAAGACCCTCCTAACCAATCTATTCCAACTTTAACACCTCCAGGTTGAGCCATATATACTGTTCCACCCCTCAAATAATGACCTCCGATATGAATCATTACATCTTTCGCAATATTTATATCATCCCGATCATCATGAATCGGAGTTTTACCGTCCAATTCGGTATTTCTTTCCAATGGTTCCGCCGGCAGACTTACACTTTTATTTCTTGAAAGTTTAAATGCCGGGAATTGAATCCAACCTTTTATCTGATTAGGATAAACATAGTCCATGGCATTATATATATTATCATTTGCATCTTTCGGTTCAAATGCTCTATTGAGAAAATAGTATGTATCCTTATCAACCTCACCTATTTTTTGCCATCCATCTCTGGTAACCGCAAATGAAAATATTTTTTTTTGTTCATTAGCATTCATCAAAAACAGCTCTGCATTATAAACACTTACTATACAAGCCGGATTAATGTTTCCTATACCTCTATTGGCTATATTAAATATCCGAAGAATTGAATATCCAATGGTTTTATCCGTAATTACCAATCTTAAATGTTGTAAAAATACTTCTGTATTCACTTTCTCAGAATCTTTAAAAAAGGCATATACTCTTAGTTTAGCAATATTTCTATCTTTTGGCACAGCATAAGAAATCTTTTCTTCACCTGTTACCTGGGGGGCATTAGCTAAATTCGTATCATCATACTGTATTGCCCATTTAAGACTCTTCAATTCTAATTTTGTTGGCTTTCTGTTGTATTGAATCGCCTTAAAAAAATAGCTTTTCCCATTTTCTATAATTTTAACCTCTTTTGTACATGCAAAGTCTTCATAGCATTTTACCGCTTTTACCTGTAGTTGTTTTGTTTGCTCTTTCGCCTGATACTCATCAAATTTCTTTCCTCCTTTTTTCCCATAAAAGGTGTTTTCCTGAGGAGATTTAAAATCCAAAGTTCCCTTGGAAGCATCTTTCATAATATGTTCTGCTTCCTTGTAGGATTTTCCAAAGACATTTCTTACGATATTTCCGCCTTCGCCTACCATATTACTGCATTTTTACCTGTTTACCACTATTGATAAGCACTTCTTTGGCGCTTTCTACATTGATGGCATCTTTTGTACTGATGTAAGAGCCAGCTTCCATATTTTCTGTAATATTTTTCGCCCTTGAGCTTCTTCCTACTTCTGCAGTTTCGATAATATTACTTGCTGTAAGATTGTAATCATCATTAGCAGTTTCCGTGATATCTTCTCCTGCCATAATATTTACATTTCTCTGGGCAGAGGCAATGATATTTTTACCGGCATTAATCTGCACATTTTCTCCGGCTGTGAAGGTTATATTTTTGGGAGCATTCACAATGATATTCCCCTTTCCATCCATGAGATAGGTATTTCCGCTAGGATCTTCAATAAAAATACTTCCTTCCTGATCGTTAAAAATGACTTTATTACCACTTCTCGTTTGAATAGACTTAAGGTGGTTATTGATACTTCCTCCCAATGCCACCTGTCCATGGAACATTCCTCCCATAGCAAACGGAAAATCCGGATGATGATATTCAAAACCTATCATTACCTGATCTCCTACTTCAGGTACCGCAACAAAACCTCTGTTTTGAGTGATCATGTCTGTTCCTCCAGCATCAGGGCTCATCATTCTGATAAAATGGGTAGTATCAGGGTTTTTCTGCCAGTCGAATCTCACCTGTATTCTCCCCTGATTAAGAGGATCGGTATTGGAAATGACTGTGGCAACCTGCGGCTCGGCTTTAGGCTGTATGAATTCAGGTTTTGGCATAAATCCTGTTCCTTCAGCAATGGCTTCAAAACTGCCGTTATAATATCCTCTGGCATTGACTTCATGAGTCACTTCAGTAACCGTGATTTTTGTAAAGTAAGAAGTCTGGCTGGTATCCGGCTTCCGCATTTCAATATCGGCAAGGCAGCCCGGATACAGAAAGGGAACCGTAGTATTTCCCGAAACAGTAAATACTTCTACAGCAGCACTTCCGGCAGCACTTTTCTGAGAGTCACTTACATCCACAAACATATTGGCATTGATAGGAGCCGGAGAAAGTGAACGGGTTTTAAAGATATTGTTGTTAAGTTCATAAGCTTTCGAAGGAATTTCTCCCAGATGTCTGATATTATTTTCAGAACCTTCCATTTTTGTATGGCTGCTGCTGTTATATCCAAAAAACTCAGGATTGGTGTGTACAGCATTCAGTTCTACCTGAACATCTGTTGCATTGCTTCCATAGACGAGCCGAATCGGCTTTTCAGAAGGGGGAAGTTTCCCAAAATGAAGAACTTCTCCATCGTAGTAAAACTGTTCTCCGTATGCTTCTGCAGTTCGTGCAAGATAGTTATAGTGGGTTTCGTTATATTGTGAACTATAATTGATATAGCTTTTGTTCTGTGTATCTACTCTGAAATCAAATTTCTCTGATCCCAGTGCTTCTTTAAGTATTTTATTGGCAATAATTCCTGTATTGACAGCCTGATCTCCTCCAAAACTTTGAGTATGGGGAGCGGCATCCATAAGAATAGTAGGACTTTGACCTCGCAATACTATATTCCCCAGGCTCATTTTTTCCTGGCTGAATGCAGCTTTGGTGATTACCCCTACAAAGGTTCTTTCCGGGCTCTCGCTTTCATAATCTTTATATTTGAAAACAATGGTAATCCTTTTTCCCAAAAACTGGCGGGCTTGTTCCAGGGTGTGGTTTTGAGCTTCCCCAAGAGAATCATGGGCGAGAATAAGTTCAAAATTGTGATGGCGTCTTGCACTTTGCTGTAGGCGAAAATGCTTGAAGTGTTTGATAATCTTGCCTTCAATCACAATATCCAGTTTCACCACACGGTTGATTCCGGGAATATGATTCTCTGAAATCTTATCGGAATTCGAGGCATTTTTATTCATAGTGATTAGGTGTGTTTTTTCAGAACTTCATTTTAAATAAACAGGAGTTCTATAAGGTTAAAAAAGGCAGAACAGCATCCCATAAACCGGGTGTACTATCCTGCCTGATATTTAAATTCTGAATAAGCTTAAGAAGGCCATGCTCCGAAGTAAGAAGAATTCCCCAGATCTATCTGTTCTGCACTGATCACAAAACTGATATACATACTGTTGTCATCTACAGCATCAAAATCTACTTCATGCTGAATAACATAACCGTTGTTCCACTTCAGGGTTGTTAGTGTTCCTTCTTCGTGAGATTTATTGAAAGTGATCTCACCTACGGTAGGCTTATATTTTCCGTTCAGTAAACTTTCCAGAATGTCTGATTTTTCAGTAGCTTCCACCGTGATTTTGATAAGAGCGTTGGAAGGGTCTGATGCTACACGTCCTGATACGTCTGTAGATCTTGATACGCTGTAGTTAAGCTTTAATAACTTTTGCCCTTCACCGTTGTTGAATTTTAAAATTCCTCTTGAATTTCTTTCTGCCATGATTTGTAAATTTTAATGGTTAATATGTTGTGATTGTTTGCTTTCTATATCACCAAATATAGATGTATTTACAAAAAGCAAATAGAATTTATGATTAAATTTTAAAAAGTGTCGTAATAGTACGACTAACAACCGTTAGGCTAATTAATCACTATAAATCAAGTGTTTGCCATTTTTCCACCTGAAAACTTGATTATTTTATTGGCTGTTTAATATTGTTCAAATAAAAACAATCTTCTGATTGCTCCCTGATAGAAAAAAAGTTTTAAGCAGACCACAAATTTTCGGAATCATGCGACTATTTATTAAGATACTTTTTAAAACAATAAAAAAACAGAAAAAAATAAGACCTATCAAAATACTGATGAACAGCACATTGAATAGAATAACGGGCGATACCAGAATATTTATTCAAAAAAACAAGACAAAATACTTGCGCGGTATTATAAAATGTTATACTTTTGCATCACTTTAAAACAACGAAGTAATAAACGAAAACATAAATGGTTTCTTAGCTCAGTTGGTAGAGCAATGGATTGAAAATCCATGTGTCCCTGGTTCGATTCCTGGAGAAACCACTTTAAAACCTCTAATTTATTTTAGAGGTTTTTTTGTTTTATACTACGAGCCGATCCTACGCTCCCTTTCATGATTTCTTTCTATCCGTCAAAAACTGATGGCATTTTAATCAATTCCAGAATACCAATCAAATTTAATCACACAAAAAGGAATTATTGATAATAATTGCATTATATTTAAACATAAACAATTATTAACAAATATAATAATCAACACCAATCAAAATCATGGAACACCAAACCATTCAAGAAGATGTTAATAATGAATTTAACATTCAACAAAGTCAGTTTAAGAATGTTCTTTCTATTTTTAAAGAAGTAAGCAGGTGTTTACCTCAAAAAACGGCCATTATTTCTGAGACCACAACCCTTTCTTATGAAGAACTGGATTATAAATCAGATCAACTGGCAGTTCATCTTCTTACTTTACCCTTAAAAAAAGGATCTGCTATTTCAGTTTGTATGTCTCAATCTGCAGAACGTATCATCGCTTTTCTAGCCGTACTCAAGATAGGATCTGCTTATATTCCTATTGATGGACAGTTACCGGAGAACAGGATTAAAATGATTATAGAAGACTCGGAAACTGAACTTATCATTACTGAGGATTCTTATAGTAATAAATTCATTGGTACAGAAACCCCGCTGATGAATATGAGCCATAGGTGCTACGATTCTGTTAAACATCCTGAGATCAATCCTGACGACATTGATATGATGCAGACAGCTTATATTATTTATACTTCCGGAAGTACAGGAGTTCCTAAGGGAGTAGAAATTCATCATGAAGCTTTTCATGCTTTTATAGTGTCTTTTACAAGTCTCTGGGGATATTCGGCAAAGGACAGAACACTTCAATTCAGCTCAGCCGGATTTGACGTTTCTATTATTGATATATGGGTGCCTTTATTCACAGGGGCAACTGTTGTGCTGTATCCGGATAACAAGATCATAGGAAAACCTTTGCTGGACTTTATCGTAGAACATAAGATAGAAATTGTTCCATTTCTTCCACCGGCTGTGTTGAGTACATTACCTACAGATATTCCTATCGGGAATCTTCATACATTGTCAATTGCAGGCGAAGTACCTTCTGAGCAAACCATAAAAAACTGGTATCACAGAGTTCGTCTCATTAATGTATACGGACCTACCGAAACTACAGTAGGTGTTGTTACACATCATTTCCAGATTGATACCAATCCTCATACTATCGGAAGACCTTTAGAAGGCACTCATATTCACATTCTCAATCAGGAGCTGGAAAATGTGAGTGAAGGAATTACCGGCGAAATTTATATAGGAGGCAAACAGGTAGCGAAAGGATACATCAATAAGCCGGCAGAAACATCAGAAGTATTTATTGATGCTCCTAAATGGATGCAGTCTCACCACGGAATCAATTACAGATTATACAAATCCGGTGACCGTGGATTCTGGAGAAAAGACGGCAATATTGAATTTGTAGGACGACTGGATGAACAGGTAAAATTAAGAGGATACAGAATTGAATTAAAAGAAATTGAACATCATATAGGACAACTTGCCCAAGTAGCCAATGTAGCTGTAAAAGTACATCGTCCGGAACAGGGACAGCCCGTTCTTGTTGCATTCCTCGAACTCTATGAAACGGATAAAAAGCATATCACGCTGGAAGATATCAGAACACGATTGAAACAAAGCCTTCCCACCTATATGCTTCCTGAAAAAATCATTTTGCAGGACAAACTTCCTTTGACAATTACCGGAAAGATTGATAAGAGCAAACTTCATATTCCTTTACAGCAAACTATCAAAAAGGCAAAAGAGAAAGTGGATACATCAGATCTCAAACAGGAAATCACTGAAATCTGGATGGACTTACTGAATCTGGATGAAATAAATGAAAATGATAACTTCTTTGAATTGGGCGGACATTCTTTAATGCTGGGACAAATGCATGCCCGTTTACCTCTAAATATTCAGAAAAGAATATCCCTTCCCGAACTGTATCAGTTTTCAACCATATCTCTTTTCGTAAAAGAAGCAGAAACCCGTCTGGCGCAGACTCAAATGAGTCAGCAACAAAAGGCTCTTCTTGTGCAGGAACAGCTTATAAAAGATGCAGAACTTCCATTTGATTTTGAAATTACCGAACAACCGGATCCAAAATTTCTGTCCAATCCTTCTACCATTTTCCTCACAGGAGTTACGGGATTTGTCGGCTCACATCTGCTGGAGGAAATCATTCCCCGAAATCCCAATGCTACGATCTACTGTCTTGTAAGAGCCGAGAATGAAACGCTGGGATTAGAACGTATCAAGAGTACTTTTTTAAAATTCAAACTGGTGTGGAAAAGTGAGTATGAAGACAGAATAAGAATTGTTTTAGGTGATCTCACCCAACCGAAATTAGGAATTGACGAAAAATTATATGAAGAACTTCTGAAAAATATAGAGGTTATTTATCATATGGGAAGTGATGTAAGCTATGTAAAACCTTATGAACACATCAAAAAACCTAACGTTGACGGTATGGCTCATATATTACATCTGGCAGTACACGAAAAAACCAAATTTCTGATTATTTCATCTTCAATGGGCGTCTACAGCTGGGGAAGAAGCTTTACCGGAAAAACATGGATGAACGAAGATGATCCTATTGAACAAAATTTACCTGCAGTGTGCCGTGATATGGGATACATCCGAAGCAAATGGGTTATGGAAAGCATGGCCGCAAAAGCCCGTGACAAAGGCCTTCCATTAATAAATTTCCGTTTAGGTTTTGTAGTCTGTCATGGAGAAACCGGAGCCACTCCATTGAATCAGTGGTGGAGTTCGCTGATGCGTTCCTGTATTGAGCTAAAAGCCTTTCCGCTGGTCATGGGACTGAAAGATGAGGTGATTACTGTAGATTATGTATGCAAATCCATTGCCCATATTAGTCAGAATCCCGATGCAGTAGGCTTAAATTTCAATTTAAACCCTTTACCGGAACACGACCTTTCTCTTACAGATTTCTGTGTACGTATCACTGATTATTGTGGATTAGAAATGAAAAGTATGGATTTTGGAATCTGGTTTGAACAATGGAAACGGAATCACGATACTCCTGTGTATGCACTACTTTATATATTCTCCGATGATATTCATGAAGGAAAATCTCTTGTTGAAGCCTATGAAAATACCTATTATTTTAAAAGTAATAATACAGAACGTTTCTTAAAAGATACAAATATAAAACCGGCTATATTTAATAAACCGGTTATAGAAGCCTATCTCAGATATATGAAGATGATTTGATGTTATAAAAATTATATTACCATAAAAAGGCCTCTATTTTTAGAGGTTTTTTTGTTAATCTCCAAGTTCCAACTGGTTCTTTACGAGATGATAATAATCGGATTTCTTAGAAACGAGTTCTTTATGACTTCCCTGCTCAACAATTTTTCCATGTTTTAATACAATAATCTGATCCGCATTTCTTACTGTGGAAAGTCTGTGTGCTACAATAACAGCTGTTTTGCCCTGAAAAAAAGATTGAAGATTATCATGTATCACTTTTTCGTTATCGGCATCAAGAGCAGAAGTAGCTTCATCAAAGAAAATAAATTTTGGATCTTTATAGACTGCTCTTGCTATAAGTATTCTTTGTTTTTGTCCCCCAGAAATCCCATTTCCGGAAGCACCGATTTTGGTCTTAAGTCCTAATGGAAGTTCTTCAACAAATGATTTTATATTAGCTGTTGTTAAGGCTTTTTCAAGTTTATCATAATCGATATTTTCATCCCCTGCAGCAATATTTCTTTCTATGGTATCCGAAAATATAAAGCCATCCTGCATAACGGTTCCGCAGTTTTTCCGCAAATCTTTCGGAGAAATGTCTTTACTATTTAAGTGATTGAAATAAATTTCTCCATTTACAGGTTCATAAAATTTTAAAAACATTTTCATTAAAGTACTCTTCCCGCTTCCACTCGCTCCAACAATTGCAGTTACTTTACCTTCGGGAATAAAGAGATCAATATCTTTTAAGACATAAGGAGATCTAGGCCCTTCATACTGGAAAGAAACATTTTTGAAATAAACTCCTCTCTGTATTCCATTCTGCTCGGTATATTTTTTACTGAGCAAAGGAACCTGATTTTCTTTTTCTTCTTCAGCGTGATCCTGAACCTCATTTAAACGGGATAAACTTAATTTGGCATCCTGTAAAGAACGAAAGAACTGAATCAGCTCATTTACCGGAGAATTCATCTGCCCTATAATGTAAGAAACACTTAATAACTCTCCTAAAGTCATGCTTCCTTTGACCACAAAAGATGCTGCCAGAAAAGTGACAATAATATTTTTTAACTGATTGATAAATTCAAACCCTGAAAGCTGTACCTGATCCAGCTTTAGTATTCTTATATTTGTTTTAAACAGTTTCTGCTGTATTTCTTCCCATTTTTCACGCTTATAGTTTTCAAACTGATTCAGTTTCATTTCAGATACTCCATTGATAATTTCATAGATGGATTCCTGATTTTCACTTCTTTGCTGAAAACGGAAATAATCCAGGATTTTTCTTTTTTTCATCCAGAATAAAGACCAGATTACTGATACAAGTGTTAAGATGATGTATACCACCAAAATGGTAACATCATAATACCAGAGTACGGCAAAAAAAACTGAAAAGGTAATGGCAGAAAACAAGGTAATCAGACTTTGTGAAGTCAGGAAAGTTTCTATTCGTTCATGATCCTGTATTCTCTGATTAAAATCTCCCATGAGTTTAGTATCAAAAAACTTTATGGGCAGCTTCAGCAATTTTTTCAGAAAATCAGAAATAATACGGATATTAATATTGGTTCCTACAATCAGCATGATCCAGTTTCTGAATATATTAAAAATGATATTTCCAAAGAAAAAGGCTAATTGGGCAATCAATATATAGGAGATAACCGAAAGGTCTTTCTTACTCACCCCTTCATCCATTAATTTCTGAGTAAGGATAGGAAACACCAGAGTGGTAACGGTGCCGAAGAGCAAAAGCAGTAACATCTGAAGCATTTGTTTTTTATAAGGCTTCAGATGGTTTAACAGAAATTTTATTGATAATTTTTTTTCTTTTGGCGGATTTTGCTGATATAAATCTTCTGTGGGTTCCAGGAAAAGAACGACTCCTTTATCCTCATCAAAAATCCAGTTTTTTTCAAACTTTTCTTCTGATAAGGCAATATAACCGTGTCCCGGATCTGCAATTTTAAAAACAGGTTTTCCGGTCAATACATTTTTTGAAATTTTATATAAAATAACAAAATGGTTTTGGTTCCAATGAAGGATACAAGGCAAAAGAGAATTATTCAAATTCTTTATCTGCGATTTTGCAGCCACCGTTTTAAATCCTATTTTCTCAGCTGCTTCACTAATTCCTAATAATGAAACGCCTTCGCGGGTAATAAAACTTTTGTCCCTCAGATACTGTAATGTAAAATCCACCCCATAATGAGAAGCTATCATAGCTAAACATGCAGGGCCACAATCCATTTGGTCATGTTGAGGAACAAAATTCATAAATAAATAGAATTATTTAAAAGTTACTGTTGAAAGAGCATCCAGTTGCTTTTTTATTTTTACAGGATTCCCTGTAATATTGACATTAAATGAATTATTACTTCTCATACTCAAGGTATTTTCTACATTAAAATCAGCATTAACCAAAGAGTCTGTTTTCAGATTTAAATACTGAACTAATAGTTTTTCTGCATTAAAATCAGTTGCCGATTTCAATGACAGATTCAATTTTTCAGCTTTTCCTTTTATTGTACTATTGGACACAGAATTCCCGGTATAGACTAATTTATCAGAAATGATCCCCAGGTTAGTAGTTCCCACCACATTAAAATTGAGCTGTAAAGAATTTATGATAAGGTCTGCTCCGGTAGAAACAGTTCCGGTCTGAAAGGCATTTACAGCAATTTCTTCTGTAGTATATGGAATTGTTATATACACGTTACAGGTTTTCATTTCTTCAGTCTGTTCATGGGTATAAATCAATATATGATCACCATCCCTGTAAATTTTAATATTCTGCTGCTGTTCTTTATCAGCTTCTATGACCAAAGAGAAACTTTCTCCCTGCGACAGGTATAGATTGGCAATTCTCTCCGTTTTTATTTCTTTTACAGGAATATCTTTCAATCTTTCTTCTTTTGTAGCCTGTGTTGTCATTAAACTTGTCATAAAAATAGAATTAAAGTGTTAATATATCATATTTACATCAGCTGTGGCTTCTCTTTTCCTGCATCTTCAAGCAATGAATCTATGGGTATTGAAGAAGTAAAATCTGCAGAACTTCTTATGAAATTTTTGATAAGATCTTTATTCCATTCTTCCTGATTAATACTATTCCACTTGAGTTTTACCCAATATACAAAGCTCATCAATTCATCATCTACAGCGGTTTGATTATTGAGTACTTCACTAAAAGTTTGGTATAAGATTTCAGCTCTGTTATCAAGACGATCCAGAAAAGGAATATATTCATTGGTAACCTGAGCCAGCATCAGTTTTCTTAATTTTTTCAGAGATTCGGAACTGTCCTGATAGGAAAATTTAATATCCAGATAATGTACTTCTTCTGAAAGCAATAAACTTCTGTATAATAAATTAAAAATCCCTACTGCATTTTCATTATTGTTCTCCTTCATTTCAACTCTTGAAATATTATGCAATTGCTGAATTTTATGGTAAAACATTGAAGGATTGTATTGCTCAAGCTTCTCATCAAACAACATGGTTTCATGAGTCTGCTGTTTAGCCAATGTATAATTGGATCTTTTATAACTTAAGAAAGCATGGATAGGTAAGCTGATTAAGCCATACAAATCTTTTTCTTTTGATTGCAATGAGTCAAAATCAATATATTTTTTAGCACGTACAATCAGCATTTCTGCTTTTTGTATATTTCCGGCCCTTCCTTCTTTTAAAGCTTCATGATAATTGAGACTGTAAAAATTGAAAGCTTCCTTATCCTCACATACGATATTGATAAGTTTTTCCATTTCACTTTCAAAAATGAAATCATCCTTATAATGCTTTAAATTGGTAGATATGAGGTCTTTATGCTGCTGTAAAAGTTCTATCATGTATATATTATTTTCCATAGTGTCAACTGATTAAATATTCTGTGCCTTTTTCCTGAATAATATAATTAATGGCAAGTTTATCCTGAATATTGAATTTATTGGCAGGACAGGCTACTATTCCTTCTTCCCAAGATTTTGGACATCCGCCTCCACAAACCGGAAACATCTTACAGGTATAACAAGGATATCCTTCCTGATTGGTAAGAACGATATCATTCCAGTCCTGTAAATGAAGTGTACTGAACTTCTGGTTCACTTCAATATCTTTTATATTTCCAAGTTTATGAGCTGTCTCTTCATAGGAAGGAACATAGGAAACCTCCGTACAGTTGTAAATATTTCCATACGCATCTATTAATTCTGCATCAGGATTGGTAATCATGCATACTTCATGGTTTCTTTGGGGCAGAATGGAAGGTGAAAAACCGTATCTATATTGTTCTATAATCCATTCTACTTCTTTTTCAGAAAACACTTCTTTTTCCAGGGATACAAGATGTGCTTCATTTCCCCAGGAATGGATAGGAGCCACATAAAAATGGGAAATCTTATCCTGAAAACCATGTTCACTCATCAATTGTAATAAAGGAACTACAGACTGATAATTGCTTTTATCTACATTACATCTTATGGAAATTTTAACTCCAAGTTCTTTATAATTTTCAATACTGAAAATATCAACCAGGTTTTTAAAAATAAGATCGAATGAGTTTTCTCCAGACTTCACAAAACGTCTTTTATCATGAAATTCAGCGGTACCATCCAATGTTATTTCTATTGCCCCGACATGGTGTTGATTAACCAATTCCAAAAATATATTCTTTTTAAGCGCAAGCCCATTAGTTGTCATTTTAGCACCATAACCGATTCCTAAATCAGAAGTTATTTCTTTTAATTTTTCTGACACTTTTCTCAACGTATGCAAACTCATCAGAGGCTCACCTCCAAACCAGCCGATGAACAGTGCCTTGTAATCTTTTAAAGAAAGCTTATGTTTTAATCGTTCAATAAGTTTTTCATAATCTTTAGCCTGCAGATCGTTTTTGGTATGCTGCTGTCCGCAGTAATCACACCCTAGCTGGCAGTTTGAAGAAGGCTGAATAACCTGATACAACACATCGTTGCTTGAAATCATCATTTTATTTTCTTCAACAATTTCCATTAATTCATCTTCGAAAGAAGGCACTAAAATAAGAGCAGTAATAAGTTGGTTTTTTATATCTGCATCAATTTTATCAAAATCTCCCTCTATCAGAAAATCGAAATTCTCTTTCTGTAGAAGAAGTACTTTACAGCTTCTCGTTGAAAAGATGGTGTATTTATCTTCCGAAACTTGCGTAGAGACTGTATAATGAGATAATTTATAGTTCATTAGTTCACTTTTAGAATTAAAAGAAAAAGTGTTCATAGTTTTCTGACATTAAACACATTCGGTCATTTTGGAATTATAGAGTCTTTACGTTTGGCTTTACTGTACAACCAGTATTTCCACAGCCTGTATTATTTGCTGCCGCGTTTCCTCCTTTGATTGAAGATAATTCTCCTTCTTTTAGTGTAGTCACATCTGCTGAAATTTTAGTCAACAGGTTTTGTAATTTTGAATTTTTCATTTTAATTAATTTTAAGAATTAGATGTAGAATCATAGTTTTTGAAGTGTATAATTCTTTAGACTTTTTCACACTTTCCTTGCAAGGGGTATTTATAAATGTTTCATTTGTATAGTACTCTACAAATTACTTCATCTGATAAATCTTAATTTGATCTGTTTTTTTCATCCTGATTACCTGTTTCTCTTTCTTCCATAGATAATTTAGTACTTCCAAATTTGTAGGTTAGTGAAACTCTAAACTGTCTGGTGTCATAATATTGTAAAAAGGTTTGATTAATGTCCTGAGATCTGTTGCTATACAGGGTGAGATTTTTTCTGAAAATATCATCAAAATTCAGCCCTACCGTTAATTTCTTATTAAAGAGCAAAGACCTAAACCCGATATTTAACGTTGACGAGGAAGAACTGTTTATGATCCCTTGTACCGCCGGATAATTATATTCATAATAAAGGGTTGCTAAAAATGTTTTTTTCTTATTCAGAGAAAAGGTATTGGTAGATGTTGTATATCCTCCCCAGCCTGAATAAAAGTTTGAAAATAAATCGATCTTCGGATTCAGCTCATTATAATAGGCTGATACTTCCGTTGCGGTATTCCACCAGCTGAAAAGATCATAATTGAATGTCAAAGATCCTCCAAAAGAGCTCGAATCAAAATAATTCAATCTTTTAAAAACCTGGGAATCATTCATGATATCATGTACCGTTACCTGCCCATAGCCATCACGCTTATTACTATTATACAGACTTAAATTCAGTAAGCTTTTATAGGAATAATTGAATTCTATATTATAGCTATATGCCGGCTGCAGAAAGGGATTTCCTTCTGTATATGACTTTGGGCTCATATACCATTTTGCCGGATTCATTTCCCAAAATCCCGGTCTCTGAATTCTCCTTCCGAAATTCAGTGACAACACATGATCTTCATTGGGTTTAAAAGAAACATAAGCCGTAGGAAAAATCTTAAAATAATTTCTCTTTATTTCCTGATTTACAGAAAAAGAATTGGCATTGGTTTGTGTATTCTCACCGCGAAGTCCTGCTTTTACATCCCATTTTTCACCAAAATGCTTTAATACACTTATATAAATCATCTGCATATTTTCCTTATACAGGAAATGATCTGCCTGTGATGAAAGTAAGCTCTCATCAATCCTGTTATAAAATTTTGAGTCTACCTTATTATCTGTCGTAGTAGAAGTGGCTTTTACTCCGAAGGCAAAATCTGCCCAGCTGCCCGGAAGCTCAACATCTGCTTTCAAGGAATAATTTTTAATATCCTGATGAGAATTATTAATAGCCAACTGATTTTCACTGGAATTACCTACAAAATCCTGTAAAAGGGAGCTGAAATTATTATCTTTCGGGGATACTCCATTAAAATAATCGGCATCTACTGAAAACTTTTTTCCTTTATCATCAAGATCCAGTGTATAATTGACATTCAAAGAAACGTTTTTGGGTTTTCCGGATGACATTCCTTCTGTCTTATAGTTTTTAATCACCGCACCATCTGTATAATTTCTGCTGAAATTATTATTGAACTCATCAGACGTATTATTCGAGAACGAGCTGATAAGCTGTGTTCCAATGCTACTTCTTTTGGTAAGGTTGTACTTTAAGTTCATTACTATCCCCAAATTTTTCTGATGATTCCGGTTATAAATATTATTATTCCAATGTTCGTTAGGGTAATAATAATTAATATCGTTGGTATACATATTTTTCCCATACTGATAGTTGAGATCAACTAAAGCAGAAAATTTATCTTTTTTATAGGTTAATCCTACTGCATGTAAAAAATTAGCATAAGTTGCCTGCTGATACACTGATCGTAGGGTTACTTTCCAGTTATCCTGCGTCGCTTCTTTCAATTGAATATTGATAAGTCCGCTATTTCCTTCCGCATCATATTGTGCCGGTGGATTTGTAATGATTTCAATTTTCCGGATGTTTGCCACAGGAATTGATTTCAAATAATTATAAAGATCATCACCGGATAATTGTATAATTCTGTCATTAACCATTACTTTGACGGAACTTTTCCCTGACAGTTTTATTTCGTCACCCTGAATCCTGACTCCGGGAGTCAGTTTCAAAGCATCCATTGCATCTCCTCCCTGTGCTGAAACAGAATTTTCCACATTAAAAACCAGGCGGTCAATTTTCCTTTCTACTAATCTTTTTTTCGCGGTTAGTTTTACCTCCTTGATATCTGTTTCTTTTGCGGCCTGTACAATCAAATCTGAATGTATGTTTCCATCTACAATGCTAATTTTACTGTAAACTACTGTTTCATTTTGAAGAACTTCCAGTAAATATTTACCATTTTCAGGAAGGCTTACCATAAATTCTCCATTTTCATCACTCATCGCAATTCGTTTTATCCCGTCCTTTCCTGCTGTAATTTCAGCATATGGAATGGCTTTTTGATCCTTATCCAATAGTTTCCCGGATATACTTTGTGCATATGAGAAAGCCGACATGAAAAAAAAGGGAAAGAAATAAAATGAAGAATGGACTTTTAACATATTATTATTCAGTAAAATAATTGCAATACTCTCGTGTAGGGATATTCAGTCCTCCATCCTTTTACAACATTAAGTATTGTTAAAGGCAGAAGAGTACATTCTATTTTTTCGGAGGTGTATTTTTAGGGTCTTCTTCGTCTATGTTGTTAGGAACGGATATTGTATCACTCTTAATGATCTTATATAATTCAGGTGAGTTTTTACTTCCTTTTAGTATTTCTTTAGAATTCATCTTTGCGGGCTCCATAGTATCTAATTCATTTTCATCCCTACATGAGCTTAATAAAAATAAAAGTAAGATCAGAGCTAAATAGTAATTCATCTTTTCCATAATAATCAGTTTTTGTGGTGGAAATATATAGAGGTAAAATAGAATTTGCAAAATTTACAATTATCTAAAGCATTAATAGCGTAAAAAAAGAGCGTTTATACTTAAAAAAAGACAATAAAATCATAAAAAAAATTTATATTTTCATAAAAACCATAAATACAAAAATTTGATTTTCAATCAATTGTAATTTAATACCTGATTTAATAAAAAATTACTTATTTTTATCTTGTTTTATAAATACAAATGAATCATTTAAGGTATATTTTTCTCATTTTTTTTCTTTTTGGAATGTTTTTTTTCCTCCCCGCTCAACACAATCAAAAAGAATTTGGTAATATGAATTACCCTGAGCTGGAATTGGCCATCAAAAAAATAGAAAATAATCCAGAGGAACAATGGAAATATATTACCCGATTTATTCAAAAAGCACGGAAAGAAAATAACCTTGAGAAGATAAGAAGGGGGTATGTTTTGGCTACTTTTAATAAAAGAGGAGAAGAGCAGATTAAATATGGAGACAGCATATTAATGATCGCAAAAAAAATAAATAACATTGACATTATTGGAGACAGTTATTTATCCCTGGGGATGTCTTACATCAGCAATGAGAACTATCCCAAAGCACTCGATGCATTTCTTAAAGGCTATGATTACATCAAAAAGAATAAAGACCCTTATCTGATTCATAATACGGAATATCAGATTGCACAAACCAAATCTTATCTGGGACTCTATCAGGATGCTAATAAGCTGCTGATGAATTGTGTGGCATTCTTCAGAAATAATAATGAGAAAATCGGGGATACAAATTATAAATATTACTATCTCTATTCTTTAATTGCTCTTATAGAAACCAATACGTATTTATCTAATTTTGAAATCAATCAGTCCCTGATCCGGGAAGGAAAAGACTTTATAGAAACCCATCCGGGCTTTCAGGAATACAACGCCTATTTTACATCATCACAGGGAACCGATTTTTATTACCAGGGAAAATATGATCAGGCCGCTGCAAAACTTCAGGAAGCAATAGAGTCCTACAATGACTCATGGAAACACCTTACTGATAAATATTATCTGGGAATGTCTTTCTGGAAAATGAATAAAAAAGAAGAAGCTTTGCCTTATTTTTTATTGCTGGATCAAGAGTATAATGAAACTAAAAAATTAGATCCAAGATTCAGACCTGCTTTTGAAATGCTTATCAATTATTATTCAGAAAATAATGACAGCAGGAAACAGCTGGAATACATTAACAAATTGATTCTTCTGGATCGTGCGTATGAAAAAGATTATAAATACCTTAACTCCACTCTAAACAAAGAATACGACACAAAAAAGCTGTTTGATGAGAAAGAAATGCTGGAGAATAGAATGAAATGGGAAAGACTTATTTATATTATCCTCATCGGTGTTGGGCTTATACTGATTACAGTTTTAACGGTATTGCTGATTAAATACTATCAAAAGAAAAGACATTTCAAGATCCTTTATGAAAAATTTATGGAAAATAAGGATGAAGAAATTCCGGTTCATGAAGAAGTTCTGATGGCAGAAAGTAAAGAAAATATTCTTGATGATCAACTGGGAATAAACCCTTTAAAGGTTGAAAATGTTCTGAAGGTATTATCAGACTTTGAAAAGGACAAGCAATTTCTTAAAAAGAATATCTCACTTGCCAGCATGTCTAAATTGTGTGGTACCAATACGGTTTATCTATCCAGGATTATCAATTTTTATAAGAAAAAAAGCTTTAATGAGTATCTGAATGAATTACGATTGGATTATATTGTTTCTGAATGGAAAAACAAACCTAAAACAAGATATATCAGCATTCAGGAAACCGCTGAAAATGCAGGCTATAATACAACCCAAACGTTCACCAAAAATTTTCAGGAAAAATATCAGATTCCACCTACCTATTTCCTTAGTCGTCTCAATAAGGAAAATTAGAAAACAGTACGGCTTCTGTAATCTGTAAGGAAGTTATTTATAAGAGCGTTTAGCATTACCTGTTCAGCCAGTTCAGGCATTCGGCAATTTGCATTTTGCTGATGAAAACTTCGCTATTCACTTCCGGTTCAGGAGAAAGTCTAAGTTCTACTTTTTGGCTGGAATGCTTGATAATTTCGGAAACCGCTTCTTTATTAATGATAAATTTACGGTTTATTTTAAAGAAGATCTCAGGATTCAATTTCTGAATAATATCCTTGATGGTATCATCAAAAATATAGGTTTGATGGTCTTTTGTGGTAAGGAAAAGGTATTTCCCCGAAGCAAAAAAATAGGCCGTGTTATGCTCGTCTATTGATTTCAGTTTATTTCCTTCTCTTACCATAAAACGTTTCATCACCTCATCATCAGCCTGTCGTAATGAAGAAATGGATTTCAATACCGGCTCAGGGTCAAAATTGTTTCTTATGGAGATAAATTTCTGTAAAGCTTTATGCAAATCTTCTTCTTCAAAAGGCTTCAGAAGATAATCAATAGTAAAATGCCTGAAGACTCTCATGGCATATTCATCAAATGCGGTAATGAAAATAATTGGGGTAAAAAGTTCTACCTGTTCGAAAATCTCCAGGCTCATCCCGTCCCCAAGATGAATATCCATAAAGATGAGATCCGCCGAATCTTTTTCAAAGAAATCAATTGCCTGTTTTTTGGAACGAAGAATAACAGTCTCTGTAACAGGGACTATGCGCTGTGTATCTAAAAGATTTTTCAGATAATTCACAGCCAACAGCTCATCTTCTATAATGGCAATTTTCATAACGGTGCAAAAGTACAAAAAAACCGCTAGAACAATTAAGCTCAAGCGGTTTCATCTGTATTGAATTTGATATGAAGTTTTATAAATTAGGATTATTCTTCTTCGCGCTCATTGGATATTCAATGGTATATCGCGGGTCATTCTGCTGAAGAATATATTCATTACCACTAATAGTGTGGCTTATTTTTTTCTGATTTGCTCTTCTTAAATCGAACCATCTCTGGCCTTCCAAAGCAAATTCTCTAAATCTTTCATCCATGATAAAGTTCATAAATGCTGTAGAATCCATTGAAGACACGGCATTTTGTACTGAAGTATATCCTTCCGGAGTATATCTGTTCTTCATTACTTTAAGAAGGGTTTCTTTAGCCTCAGTCAGTTTATTCAGCTTTAATAATGCTTCAGATTTTATAAAGTATTGCTCTGCTGTTCTGAAAGATACCTTGAATTCTAAACTTCCTCCTTTGGTGACTTTATACTTACTACCATTTTTCTCAAAATACATGCCAAACCTTTTATCTGAGATCATATTATAGGAAGAAATAAGTTCCGGAGAGGCAAAAGACAGGTTTTTTATAGAGTTATCCCATGTATTATCAAGAGCCATAATAGATTCCGGGGAAGCATAATGGTTGGGAGGTGTATTTGCCGTATTTAAATTGCTCAAATCTCCTTTTACCGCCAGTACCTGATCTGCATAGTTTAAGGCTTTGTTCCAGTCTCCTTCGTATAGAGCTGTTCTTGCTTCAAAAGCCAGCAATGCCGTTTTTGAGAATCTGTAATTTGCTCCCAATGCCTGGTTCTGCTCTACCATCAAACCTTCTGCCTTTTTAAGATCAGAATGAACCTGATTGTATACTTCCTGTACTGAAGATGGCTTCAATACCTGTTCAAGATCAATTTCAAGATTAATAGGAACTCCTCTGTCTGTAGAAGCTGTAGCACTGTTGTATGGCTTTCCATATAAATTCACCAAATCAAAATACAGGTAAGCACGCAAAGCATAAGCTTCTGCTAAAATCTGATTTTTCTCAGGAGAATCCTGCATGGTTTTACTTCCTCCATTGATGATCTGATTCAGATAGAAGTTCACGTTATAAAAACTTAACCAAGGAAGTTCCGCAGAGGTAGAGTCATAGTTAGAATCTTTCCACATCGCAATTTCACGATAAGAAATAAAATCTACTCCATTATCATCAATACTTGTCTCATCAGTACGAAGGGCTACCAACGATTTGTGAACAGGGTATTTTGAATAGGCTGACGTAAGTACTTTTCGGTAGTCTTCAGCTGTAACAGGAATGACTTTACCTTCAGGCTGAATATCTAAAAACCTGTCGCATCCGATATTGATAAGGCTGATTGCTGTAAGCGCTATGATTGTTGTAATTTTTCTCATTTTTTCAAGTTTTAAAAAGAAACATTAAATCCTACTGTTACCGACTTGGTGATAGGCTGTGCATAAATATTACCATACGTTTCCGGATCAAAATATCCTTTATATCCATTACTGAATACAAACAGGTTACGCCCTTCTACACTCAGTCTCAAACTACTGATTCCCATAGGATTGGTAAATTCTTTCGGAAGTGTATAGCCTAAACGGATGCTGCTGATTCTGATATAGCTGATTTCTTTTGCCCAAATATCAAGCAGATTGTATGCGCTTGAGTGGTTTCCGGCAAACCATTTATTCGCCATCCATCCGTCCGGGTTAGCATCCATATCAGGACTTGTAATTCCAGGAAGTGAACCTCCTGCTTCATAGATATCTCTTGTATAGTTTCTTCCTCTGTCCAGATCCATACCTCGGTAAGAAGGCGTTCTCATTACCGTCTGCTTCAGATTGAATGTTGCAGAGATAGTAAGATCAAAATTACTTACCTTAAATGTGTTGATAATACCTCCGGTAAACTTCGGATCTCTGTCTCCAACGTACGTAAACAGACTTCTCAGCTCAGCGTTTGAAAGTTTGGTATCCACAAGCTGTCCAGGAAGGAAATCTGCATATACATCATATAATTTAAAGAATTCTACTGCAGAAATCTTTTGATCTCCTTTCCAGAACAATGGGTTTCCGTGTTCATCCATTCCTGCGGTTTTCAAAGCAAAAACAGCATTTACAGGCAGACCTTCTCTTGAAGGAAGGAAAGCATTATCACGGGGCTGCTCACTCAATACTCTACTTTTGTTGTGTGCAAAGTTGATGGTAGTCGTCCATTTGAAATTATCATGATTGATATTTCTGGTAGATATTGCCAATTCAAAACCTTTGTTGGTCAAGCTTCCCCAGTTCATCATTGTATATTCAAACCCTGTTTCAAGAGGAGTTTCTTTCATACTGATCATATCCGTACCTTTTCTGCTGTAAACATCAGCGGTAAGGCTTACACGGTTATTGAACAATCCTAAATCAAGACCAACGTTAGTATTGGTAGTTTTTTCCCATCTCAATTTATCATTCGGTGGGCTGATAACATTGATGACTCCTTCTTTTATTCCCGGAAGAATTGTCGCATCATTATATTCCCCAATAAAGAATGGCGATGTATTTCTGTCGATATTCCCCTGAAGACCGTAAGAAGCTCTCAATCTAAGGTTAGATACTGCAGAAATATTTTTCATGAAGTCTTCCTTCGTCACCAGCCATGATCCTGAAAGTGCCCATATTGGAAGATATTTATATTTTTTATTCACCCCGAACAGGTTGGTCCCGTCATATCTTACACTTCCGAAGAATGTATATTTCTGATCGTACGTATAAGATGCTGTGGCAAACATAGAAGCATAAGCATTCTCTATAGGAGCGGCTTCACGGTACGTTTCATATCTTTTATCTGCTGCAAAACCTGAATTCGGGAAAACAATTGCCGTAGCTCTTCTGGTTTTTGGATCATATCCGAAAGCTCTCGTAATCGTTGTATTATCCTCCGTTTTACGGATTTCCGTACCGGCCATCAAATCAATTTCATGTTTTGAATTGATCTTTGTGCTGTACGCAGCCTGCAATTTCCAGTTGTACTGGAAGAAATCATTATCCCAGTTTTGTTTTACGGCACCCGCTGGCAGAAAGTAATTGTATTTACCATCTTTGTAATAACGGGTATTTTCTTTCATTTTTCTGGTGAAATAGGTATTCTCTGCTGCAAACTTTTCTGTTTTATTAGCATCGTACTGAAGACCTAACTGAGAGGTAAATCTTAAATTTTTTGAAGCTTTATATTCTAAATCTAAAATCGCTTTCAGCGAGTTATTTTTCAGTGAATAGTTAGTATTTTCTCTTTCTTCAAGGAAGTTGAAAGGAATATAGCGGTCTTCAAAACCATCCATATCCCTATCATAATTGTAGCTTCCATCTGCATTGAAAGGCTTCATGTAAGGATTGGCATTTCTTGAATAATTAACCGGGTTGATTGAAGCATCAGCATCCGTTACAAAAGATGTACGTTCACTCTGCGTTCCGAAAATAGAGATTCCTGCATTTAACTTATCGCTTAATTTATAATTGTTTTTTAAAGTCAGGTTATAACGTTTAAACCCTGTACCGATAGTTGTTCCTTCTTCATCATAGTATCCCAGGGAGAAATAGTAATCTGCTCTGTCACTTCCTCCGGAAACACTTAATCCATATTGCTTGTTGATGGCATTTCTGTATAACAGTTTGCCCCAGTCTGTGTTGTTGTTTCTTAAACCGTTGATTTGCTGGCGTGTTAATGAATTCAGTGCATCAAAACCTCCGTTTCTGAAAGCCTCAAGCTGGCTGTTCTGAGTCAGAATTCTCATTACTTCTCCTTTATCGGCACGGTAGGTAAGATCGGCACGCTTGGCAAGCATTAGTTCAAGATCTACTTTTTCGGAAGCATTCAGAAGGTTCAGTTTATCAAAATCAGGACGAGATGTTACGAAAGTATCTGCTGAAAAGTTCAGCTTCAGACTTCCTTTTTTTCCTTTTTTGGTTGTAATGGAGATCACTCCGTTTGCCGCTCTTGCTCCGTAAATTGCAGTTGCAGCCGCATCTTTAAGAATCGTAATATCTTCAATATCATTAGGGTTTAATCCTGCAATAGAGAAGTTCTGAAGCTGGTCAATATTATCTTTATCCGTAAAGTTCGGAACATCATTTCCTTCCAATGGAAGGCCATCAATTACCCATAGTGGATCCTGAGGACCGGAAAGAGAAGCTGTACCTCTGATTCTGATCTTCGCAGGGCTTCCGGGCGCTCCTGTTTCAGGAGTTACAGCCACACCGGCAATCTGCCCTGCCAGCATCTGGTCTACACTGGCAACACCAGCCTGGCTGATGTTATCCATTTTCACCGTAGAAACTGCTGAGGTCTGTTTACGTTTTTCAATTTTCTGATATCCGGTTATGATTACTTCCTGGATCTTATTTTTGTCTGAAATCTCAGAAGTTAATCTTATGGTATAGTTCGTTTGTCCTTCATTAAGCTGAATCACTCGGGATTCGTAACCTGGGTAACTTACCAATACTGTTTTTGTATCAGCAGGGATTTCCAGGATAAATTTTCCGTCCTTATCGGTCACTGTACCTACTGATACACTTTCAATAATTCCTTCTAATTCTGTTTTTGTAGAGACGGACTGTGTCTCAATTTTTATAGATGCACCGGTAATAATATGTGAAGTATTGGAATCTTCTATTTTCCCGGTGATGGTTTTCTTTTGCTGGGCCATTGCTATATTAGCAGCCAAAAGAGGTAAAAGTATTAGAGTTTTTTTCATTGCCGTTTATTTGTTTAAAGCCTCTTGTATACGAATGATTAAATCTGTGTAATGTGCTCTGGAAGCATCATCACCTCTGTATCTTGTCCTGTTCAGTAAGTCCAGAACCTTCTGAAGTTCCGCCCTCTTGTAGGTAGTGACTTCAGATACTCTTTTCATAGATGAATAATTGATATTCCTAAGACCATGATCATCTTCATGGAAATTACAGATGGTCGGGATATTCAAAGTATTATCTGTTTTCAATCCTTTCACTGCTGTTTTTTCAAATAATTTGTTCACAGAAACGATCAGGGCATCCACATAATTTTTCTGAGTCATCTTTTCAAGCATCGTCAGGCTTCCCTTTTTACTGAAAATAGCTGTTCTTACCTGATCAAATAAATTCTCTACCGTGTAGATTTCTTCTTTCGAACCGGACATCTGATGTTTCAATTCATTTTCAAGCAACCTCAGCAATCTGTCATCCATAAATAAAGAATAGATATTCGCATACTGCATTCCTCTTGCTGTAGTATATGGAGTCTGTTCGAATGGTCCCATAGGTGAGTCTTTAACCGGATATGTTTTTTCGGTAATCGGATTAAAGAATAACCATTCCGGAAGGTTGATCGCATTTTTAACAAGGTAATCAACAGCTCTTCTCTGAATGTCTGCAGGAACAGCTTCATACGCCTTTTTCTTGTTGCCAAAAACAGTATGATTCAGGTAAATTCCTCCCACATTCGCCATCACATGACCTGTATACAGATCCCATTGCCCGATAACTCCCAGATACAGTTTTCCGGCATCTGTATATTCTTTACCGTCTTCATAGGTCCATTTCAAGAGATTATTAATAACCACTTTCAGATTTTTCATTCCGTACTCGCTGGCTTTCATCGCATCATCCCCTAAATCTTCAGACTGCGAACGCGGATCGATAGTTTCCAGGTAGCTCTGCTGCTCACCATAGAAATACATCGGGTCATCTTCGTGTTTTTCAATTAAGTTTTTCAGCGCTTTTTTCTCAACAAATTCATCCGGGTACCAACGGTATCCCCAGTCTATGGCATATTTATCGTAAAGACCAATTTTCGGAGTGATAGCTGAAACACCATCCTCCGGCTGAGCTACGTAATTGTAACGTGCATAATCCATAATGGAAGGTGCCGTACCGCCCATTTTGTCAGTAAATTCTTTTGAACGAAGCGATTCTACCGGGAATGCAAAAGATGCTCCCATGTTGTGCTTCAGTCCGAAAGTATGTCCTACTTCATGAGATGAAACAAAACGGATAGCTTCACCCATATGTTCATCACTGAATTTATTACCTCTTGCTTTCGGGTCAATAGGTCCTGTCTGAATTCTCATCCAGTCATGAAGAGAAGTCATTACATTATGCCACCAGATGATATCTGCTTCGATAATTTCCCCACTTCTCGGGTCTACTACTGATGGGCCCATTGCATTTGACTTTGGCGAAGCGGCGTAAGTAATCACAGAATATCTTACATCATCAATATCAAAATCTTCATCTTTCTCATCCGGCATTTTCGCAATCACTGCATTTTTGAATCCTGCCTGCTCAAACGCCGCCTGCCAGTCATGTACTCCGGCAATGATTTTCTCACGCCATTGTTTTGGGGTTGCCGGGTCTATATAATAAACAATAGGCTTCTTAGGCTCTACCAGCTCTCCTCTTAAATATTTTTCTTTATCTTCATCTTTGGGTTCAAGATTCCATTTGGTAATGAAAAATTTTTCATCCATTTTCTGCTGATTGTCATTAAACGACCAGTGTTTTTCGGAGAAAAATCCTACTCTTGAATCCGCTACTCTTGGTCTCATCGGTATTTTAGAAAGCAGAACAAGATTGGTAGTAACCCCTAATGTTACCGGCAGATCTACTCCACCTTCATTTACAGAAGTAGATAATTGAGACTTCACCACAAGGTTCTTAGGAAATGTCTTCACTCCTTCTATATAAGAAAGGCTTGATTTCACAGATCCTCCCAATCCTACATTGGCAAGAACATCGTTAAAGCTCTTCTGATTTCCATCAAAAACTTTGTTGACTTTAATTGCCACAGCTGTAGAATCACTGTTTTGTGCCTCAATATCAAAGACCTCAATTACAGATTCTGAAAAATTGTCTTTCACAGATTTTGTAATGGCATCATTTTTTGGGGATGACACTTTAGGAACCACAGTTTTCACCCATACTTTTTTAGCTACAGGATCACGGTGAAAGGAGATGACCTTATTTTCATAATTCATTCCTTTGTTCAAACCAGCTTCATTCACCTGCATAGGTACCTGAGAAAGTTTGTTAACCACCAAAAACTGACGTCCCATCAAACTGTCAGGGATCTCAAAATAAATATCCGTTTTTACCTGAATGGTATTAAAAAGTCCCTTTTTATAGGTTCCTTTTTTAATCAGGTCTTCAATTTTTTTTGTTTTCTTTGATGAGGATGTCTCTGTCTTATCCGTTTTTTCTTTGTTGACCTTTACTGTATCTTTATCTTTTTTCTGTGCTATTGCCATTGGTGAAGCCATAGCAAGGCCAAGATACAGTGCGAGTCTGTAATTCTTCATTAAAATAGTCCGATTCATTCCAAATAGTAAATATCTTAGTTTCAGCTCGCAAAGCTATAGGTAACGTGAATCATATATATAATATTAGGGAGTGAATGGTGATAATTTGGGAGTGAATGGATTTTTATTTTTACTCCATTAAAGGCAAAAAACATACGAAATATTCGCCATCTACAGAAATATGAAGAAGATTATTCTTAAAATATCCATAAACCTGATTCAAATAATCAATTCCAAATTTCTCTCCCTGCACCGGTTCGGTTTTAGGCTGCCAGGTATTCTTTACCGTGATTCCGTCTTTATCTACAATAATGATAATTTCCAGAGGCTGGTCTATCGTTGCAATATTGTGTTTGGTAGCATTTTCCGTGACAATCTGAAGGGATAAATACGGAATTCTTTTTTCCAGGCTTTCCGGAGCATTAATAATCAGTTCAAACCTCATCTCTTCATCAAATCTGCTTTTCAGAAGTTCCATATACTGCTGTATAAATTTTATCTCCTGTGAAACCTGAACAATATTTTCTTTCGGAGGAACTATAAGATACCGGTAAATCTTTGATAGATTCATGGTAAATTTCTGTGCATTGTCTTTATTGATCCCGATAAGCATATAAAGGGAGTTCAGTGAATTGAACAGAAAATGAGGGTTAATATTATTTTTAAGCTGCTGCAGCTGATTGATCACTTCTGCCTTGTGCATCTTTTCGTTTTCTATCAGCAATAAATTTTTCTCAGACTGTATTTTCTCTTTTTCCTGGTAAGCCAGACCGGTTGCCCTCTGAAATAATATAAAGACCGTTACAATAAGAAACAAGGCTGCCAGAAAAATATAAACAGTATATGTTTTTATCTTACTGATATTTTCATCAATAATAAAATTAACATGATTCACTACGGTATATCCCTCAAAATTATCAGTCTTTAAAGGTTTTATGAAACGTGTTACTTCAACTCCCAGATATTCTGAAACTGCTGTTCCTTTGGTATATCCCACATCAGTTTTGCTGGCCAAAGTATCATTAGGTTTAATATCTGTAAAATCAAAAATATTCTTGCCAATGTATTTCTTTTCAGGATGGGTAATACAAATTCCTTCTTTGGTAAAGACATAAGCGTAGGTATTGGAGCTCTTGTCTACATTGATAAAATATTGATGGAGATCATCCAGGCTAACCGTAGAACCATAATACAGCTTGTTTTTATCAGGCAGTACCAAAGAATCATAGCTCACCCAGTACATACTGTCTTTTTTGGTAATTAAAAGGTCTTTGAAATGTCCCGTCCCATTATTTCTTATCACAATGGGCTTTGCGGTGTGGTCTGTATTCTTAAAAATGTCAGATAAGGGATTGTTACTCTCAGACTTTCCTGAATGCCTGTTTTCATAATAATACCAGCTGTAAGGCAGCAGGTTTCTTTTTTTGTTTAAATCATTCAAAACCAAAGAATAATCCTTATAGTTTTTCAGACCATCTTTCTGGATCAGTGCACGAAGCAGATACTGATAATCTTCAATATTTCTGAATTCATGTTCTATAGATTCATATTTCCTGAAGAATGTTTTCTTGGCAAAATCGTCGGTATTTTTCCGACTGTCTTCTGTGATCAAAAGACTAAGAACAGCAAATGCTGCCACGGCAATCAGGCAGGCAGACAAAGCGGTAATATAAATGGACTTTTTGGATAAAGCGTGCTTAAAATTAATAATCAAATTCTCTAAATTGTGGGTTCCTCTACCTATAAATTATTAGTTTGCAAAGATATAACAAAGATTTTAGGACTGAAAAGTGAATTAAATTTAGATTATAATTTTTTAAACCCGGATGCAGCATATTGAAAATAAAACCTTTGATAAAAGCGTATTGAATCTTTCATTTTTTAAATTGAAAAACAAAAAACTATACAAGCTTAAGTCTTAAAGTTAGTTAATATCGTCATTCAGACTACCGATTCAACACGCTATATTTTGAAAATTAATTATCTTCGCCTACAAATCTTATTTGAAAATGAAGAAGATCATCTCCGGGATATCTATTTTTTGTGCCATCGCTATCTCTGCTCAGGAATCCATCAAGTTTCAGGAGCTGTCATTCAAAGATATTATTGCAAAAGCCAAAAAAGAAAAGAAATTGGTTTTTATTGATGCATATGCTTCCTGGTGTGGACCATGCAAAATGATGGAAAAAAATGTTTTCACTCAGAAAGCGGTCAGCGATTATTACAATACCAACTTCATTAATGCAAGATTTGACATGGAAAAAGGAGAAGGCAGAGATATTGCTTCTCAATTCGGGGTACGTTCCTATCCTACTTATCTTTTCCTGAATGGTGAAGGAGAGCTTGTTTCCAGAAATACAGGATATATGGAAGAAAGCATGTTTGTGGCAATGGCTCAGGATATCAATTCACCCGGAAATAAAAAGGGATCTCTTAAAGACCGTTTTGCCAGTGGTGAAAAAGACCCGGAATTTCTTATCAATATCATGAAGCTGAACGCTAATACAGATTATGAATTTGCAAAAAAAGCGTCAGAAAGATATTTCCAGAATAAAAAGAAAACTGAAGAATTGACAAAAGATGAAATTGGTTTTCTTCTCTATTTCGTAAAATCATCGGAAGATACCAATTACAGTGTTTTTGCCTCCAGAAAGGCGGAGATTGTTAAGTTCCTTCCTGAAGAAACATACACCGAATTTGATGCTCAGCTCAAATTGGGAAAAATAGTAGAACAGTCTATTGATGATAAAAATAAAAAAATCAACGATGACTATTTCATGAAAGCTGCCGAACCATTGGTAGGAAAAGAAGCTGCTGTAAAAAAACTGAATCAGACTAAGCTCAGCTATTATGAACAAAATACCAATTTTCCTGAGTACGAAAAAGCGGCTTTAGATTATTATAAAAATTCTGACACCTTTGATCCTAATGAGCTTCTAAGAGCTGCATGGATATTTGCAGATCATGTAAAAACACCCTCTTCATTAAAGAAAGCGACTGAATGGGCAGAAAAATCTGTCATGAGAAGCGAAACGTCAGAAAACACTTATATTCTTGCCAAACTCTACAATCTTACAGGAAATAAAGAGATGGCAAAAAACTACGCTGAAATGTCTAAAAATATGGCAGTTCAGGGCAATAAGGATTCTCAATTGGCAGATGAACTATTAAAGCAAATAAAATAAACATTACTACCGGATGAAATATAAATTATTAGCAGCAGGCATTTTAGCTTTCCTGTCTACAAGTACATTGAGCGCTCAGGAACAGGAACAAGGAGGACAGGATAAAAGTTTATACATAAAAGGAAATGCTTTATTTGCTCCACTAGGTATTTTAAACCTTGGAATAGAAAAACAGATTAGTCCAAAATATACGCTTCAGGGAGACGTTTTCATTTCACCATGGAAATCTTTCGGTGGGCATAAACTACAATTTTATTCTGTTTCTGCAGAAGGAAGATATTACTTTACGGAAGCTTTCAAACATTGGTATATTGGGGCCAACGTATCTGTGGCGGCTTACAATGCCACAAAATGGAGTTATTGGAATGACAGCACCTTTGAAAACTGGAATGGAGAAATTCTTAAAAATTCCAATCTGTACCAAAAAGGATTTTCTGTGATGCTGGGTGTTACAGCTGGATATCAGTTCCAGTTATCTGAACGATGGAATCTTGACATTTACGGAACGATTGGAACATCACAAGGGTTTTATAAAGGGTATGACAAATCCACGGGAAAACGTTATGACTCTGCTGAGAATTTCAATAAAAGCGGTGAAATCATCCCCTACAGAGGAGGTGTAATGATTTCTTACAAATTAAAATAATACCATGAAGCTATTCGGAAGAAATCATATCATTATTTTAGTGATCACTTTTGTGATCCTTTTTTTAATGAATTATATCGGAAATGATCTGCCTGATAAATTACAAAGGGCATTAATGACTGCTTTTGCAGGAGTTGTCGGACTGACAATCGGATTATTTATATTAAATAAGGGCAGAAATGATAAAAATCCGCCCCAGAATTTTGATTAATTAATCTTCGTACACCACATATCGGGTTCTGATCTTTTCGAAACTTTCAAGATCCTTTTTCCATGAATCTTTAATTTCCGGAATTGATTTTCCGGCGATGATCTGTTTTCTTAATTCATCAGTTCCTGATAAGGTATCGAACCACAGGTTTTTCAGGAAGAAATCCTGCTGAGGATTTTTATAATTCTGATAGGCTTTGATAACCCATTCAAGATTTAATTCTCTTAAATCATTAGGATAACCGGAGAGATTTTCACCATAACATAACTTCCCGTTCAGGAAGGGATCTTTAGCACCATAGCCTGGTTTTGGCGTAAACTGATACGGCAGGCTTTCCGTCCATGGAGAACCATAAATCTGGAAAGGAAGATCTGTTCCTCTTCCTACAGAAACCTGAGTTCCTTCAAAAAAGCACAAACTCGGGTATAAATTGATTGCTTTATCATTGGGTAAATTAGGAGAAGGCTTATCAAGCATTGGATAACGCTGCTTTTTATGATAGTTCTTCATTGGAATAAGCGTGTATTTAGCCTGAACTCCATTTTTCAGCCATTTTTCTCCGTTTACCATCTTTCCATACTCTCCTATGGTAAGTCCATAAACAACAGGAACTTCGTGCAGCCCTACAAAACTTGTCCATTTTTTCTTCAATACAGGGCCATCGGTATATCCATCATGTGGATTGGGACGGTCCAGTACCATGATCTCCACATTATTTTCAGCTCCTGCTTCCATCAGATAAGACAACGTGGAAATATAAGTATAGAATCTTACTCCAACATCCTGGATATCAAAAATGACAATATCAATTCCGGCAAGCTGTTCCGGCTTTGGTTTTTTATTATTGCCATACAGAGAAACAATAGGAATTCCAGTTTTTACATCTACCCCGTTTTTCACTTTTGCACCTGCATCAGCATCTCCTCTGAAACCATGTTCGGGAGCAAAAATCGACTTGATCTTAATCCCATTTTTTACCAGAAAGTCTACCAAATGAGTTCTGTCATTCATCAAGCCTGTCTGATTGGTAACAATTCCTATCGTTTTATCTTTTAGCAGGGGTAAATATATTTCAGGCTGGTCTGCTCCGGTTTTAAAATCCGGTTGAACTTGAGTCTGAGAATAATATTGGTTGAATACTCCTAAAAAAATTAGGCAAATCAGAAGTAAATTTTTAATTTTGAAATCTAAATTCATAAGCTTGAAATTTCCTTTATATTTCTCTAGAAAAATAGCATTTTCCAAAGATAACAAAAATAACCTTTCAAGGGTTATCATCTTCATTGGCAGGCTTTCCGTAGCATTGGGGATTATTGTTTCCTTAATTACCGTGGCCACCGGTTTTGGTTCCAAAAAAGCTATCAAAGAGAGGCTGGCAGATTTCAGCGGGCATATCACGGTAAGATCCACGCGTTCGAATTCTTCATACAATACTTCTGTTCTCGATAACCAGGGCTTAAATATTCCAAAAATAAAGGAGCTTCCCGATGTGGAAAGTACCCAAAAATATGTGATGGTTACTGGAATCATGCGTAATGAGCACAATTTTGCCGGAATCATTTTTAAAGGAATCGGAAAAGATTTTGACAGTTTGAGGTTTAAGAAATTCCTTATCGCCGGAACAACTCCAAAAGTAACGGAAAAAGGCTTCAACAATGATGTTGCTATTTCACAAAAAGTAGACAATGATCTTCATCTCAAATTAAATGATAGCATTGTAACTGTATTTTTAAAAGCAGATCAGAAACCGCTTTACCGTAAATTCAGAGTTATTGGAATTTACAGAACTGACATCAAACTAATTGATGAACAGTTTGTTATCGGAGGAATTAACCATGCCAGAAAAATTCAGGATATGAAACCTGATGAAATCGGCGGAATAGATATCTTCCTGAAAAATGTAAATGACATCGACAAAGATTTTCCAGACATTGAAAAGCTGATCGGCTATAAAAACTATGCTGAAAAAGCTACTGAGAAATTCCCTCAGATTACAGACTGGATCAGTATTTTTGACACCAACATTGCATTAATTATCATTATTATGCTGATTGTAGTGGTGATTAATATTATTATGGTTCTTCTGATCCTTATTATTGAAAGAACAAATTCTATTGGTCTTCTTAAAACATTAGGAGCAAGCAATTCCCAGATAAGAGCCACCTTCATTAATTATACCCTGATTATTATGATTCCTGGACTTTTGTATGGTAATGCCATCGGATTGGGACTGATTTTAATACAGAAATTCTTTGGGATCATTAAACTTAATCCTGAAAACTATTATGTAAGTACCGTTCCGGTAGATCTTAATCCAATTGCAATTATATCTATCTCAGTGGGAATTCTTTTCATCTCCGGATTGGCTTTGATTATTCCAAGCTACCTGATCAGTAAGATTTCTCCGGTGAAGGCGATTAAGTACAACTAACAGGATGATTGATAATGATGATTGATAATTGATAATTGATAATTGATAATTGAAAGATATTTGTTGTTAGTCAGTTAATTTCAGTGTTATCCACAACTTATCCACATGTTATCCACAGCGCAGATAATTTTAAAAGCCTTATCTTTGCGCCGCTTATAAAACATTTATGAAATACGCAAAAAATATCCTTGAAACTATAGGTAACACACCGCTGGTAAAGCTTAACAAAGTATTAGGTGAAGATTTTCCGGCATTAGTATTAGCAAAAGTTGAGACCTTCAATCCCGGAAACTCCGTAAAGGACAGAATGGCTCTTAAAATGATAGAAGATGCCGAAAAAGACGGCAGATTAAAACCTGGAGGAACTATTATCGAAGGTACTTCCGGAAATACAGGAATGGGACTGGCATTAGCTGCCATCATCAAAGGTTACAAATGTATTTTTGTAACGAATTCCAAGCAGTCTAAAGAAAAATGTGATATTCTTCGTGCTGTGGGTGCTGAAGTAATCGTTTGTCCTACAGACGTAAAACCTACTGATCCGCGTTCTTATTATTCAGTATCTAAAAGACTGGCAAAAGAGACAGAAAACGGATGGTACGTAAACCAATATGATAACTTATCCAACAGAACGGCTCATTATGAATCTACAGCTCCTGAGATCTGGGAACAGACGGAAGGAAAGCTGACTCACTTTGTGGCAGGAGCAGGAACAGGAGGAACGATCACGGGATGCGGAACTTTCTTCAAAGAAAAAAATGAGAACATTAAAGTAATCGGAGTGGATACTTACGGTTCTATTTTGAAAGAATTCCACGAGACAGGAGAACTGCATTACGATCATGCTTATACTTATATTACAGAAGGTATCGGAGAAGATATCATTCCTGAAAACTATGATATGTCTGTGATTGATCACTTTGAAAAGGTAACGGATAAAGACGGTGCCATCTATGCCAGAAAACTGGCGAAAGAAGAAGGTATTTTCTGTGGATATTCTGCGGGTAGCGCCATTGCTTCTTTGATTCAGATGAAAGATCAGTTTACTAAAGATGATGTCATTGTAGTTTTACTTCATGACCATGGTTCAAGATATGTAGGAAAAATCTACAATGACGAGTGGATGAAAGAAATGGGCTGGCTGGAAGAAAACAAAGAAGGTTAATAAACCTCTTTTTTACAGATAAAAAAAACGGAGCAAAATTTTGCTCCGTTTTTATTTTTATTGCTTGATATTTTCTTTTAATTTAGTTTTAAGAAAACTGTATTCTTTCTCGCTCATCGCTTTCCTGGGAAACATATAACTGTATTTTCCTTCAAGGGAAATAAATTCATTATTGCTGTCAAAGTATTCAAAATCTTTCCATTCACTGGTTTCGTTTTCACCATCAATATTCACCGTGAAAAAATTCTGATCAAACCTGATTTCATACACTTTACACTTTTCCAGTACATTTAAGTAGTGATTCACCTGTTTTTTCCATCTTGAAACTTTATTAACGCTGACAGACAAAAAAATGGCACACAGCAAAAATATAAAACTCAAAAAGTATAAAATCCCCACACTTTCTTTACTCAGAAGACCTTTCAAAAGGAAAACAATGAAAACAATCACTGCTGCTCCAATGGTAGCAATGGTTTTACCTTTCGTTGTAGGAGAAAAAAGCAGACTTCCCTGATTACCGCTAAAATAAATATCTTCAAAAATCTTTCTATCTGTTTTTAGGGTAATCACCTTTTCTTCATTCATAATTATAGAGTTTGCTTTAAAAAGCTACAAAACTAAACTAAATATCTTCATATTGATCACTTATTGCAGAAAGTTTACTCATCAGTTCTCTGTTTCTGCGGTTTAGAGCATCCAGTTTTTTCAGCATATTATGAATTACTTCAAGGCCTGGCAGATTAATTTCAAGATCATAATGCCAATTGGCAAATTTCTCCAGATCAGGCAGGTCTTCATACATCAGATAATGAATATTATTTTCAATATGAATATTCAGCAGCCCATAATCTACAAGCTCATCAAAAAAAGTAATTTCTATATTATAGATTTTTACGAGTTCTTCCCGCGATATTCTTTCACTCATGGCTTAGGAATTTTTTAGTTGTTCAAAAAGTTCTTTCTGCTTTTCGGTAAGGTTGGTGGGCAGTTTCACTTCATAGGTTACAAAAAGATCTCCATGTTCTCCTTCTTTCTTATAGACAGGAAAGCCCTTTCCTTTTAGTCTTACCGTCATTCCGGTTTGGGTTTCGGGCTTTACTTTAAGGTTTACGCTGCCTTCAAGGGTATTTACTTTCACTTCCCCTCCTAAAACAGCTGTATACAGATCAATCGCTACTTTGGTTTTCAGATCATCACCGATTCTTTCAAAATCCGGATCAACCGGAATATTGAAGGTAATGTATAAATCTCCGTTTGGTCCTCCGTTTACTCCTGGATTTCCGTGTCCTTTCAGCTTGATCTGCTGCCCGTCATATACTCCTGCAGGAATAGTAATTCTGACTTTTTTCCCATTAATTTCAAAGGTTTGCGGATGGGTTTTTGCAGCATCTCTTAAGTTCAGGCTCAGTTCAGCTTTTACATCCTGACCTTTGAATTTACCGGAAGCCCTTCCTCTTGAACTTTTACCGAATCCGCCACCAGATCCACCGAACATATTCTGGAAGAAATCTGAGAAATCTTCTCCTTCACCAAAGTCAGCTCCGGAATATCCTCCGTTATAACTTTGCTGCTGATATTGTCTTTGCTGTTGCTGCTGGGCTTTTTCGTATTCTTCGCCATGCTTCCAGTTTTCTCCGTACTTATCATATTTTGATCTGTTTTCAGGATTGCTGAGCACTTCATTAGCTTCATTCAGCTCTTTGAATTTCTTTTCTGCTTCTTTATCTCCAGGATTAAGGTCTGGATGATGTTTTCTTGCCTGCTTACGGTAGGCCTTTTTAATATCATCCTGTGTTGCGCTTTTATCTACGCCTAGAATTTTATAGTAATCTATATAAGCCATAGAAATGAGGTTTACCCAAATTTATGAATTTTAGGTCTGAAAATTGTATAACGAAATGTTAAAATAAACTTATCTTTGATAAAAAGCCCTACATGAAAGAGGTACTGAAAAACTACTCCGGAATCATATTTTTACTTTTAGGAATCACCATTGGAAGCATCATTGGAATTGTTGCTCCTGGTTTTGTGGAATATATTAAACCTTTGGGAGATATATTTCTTAATCTTCTTTTTGTGAGTGTAGTTCCTCTGGTATTTTTTGCGGTATCCAATTCTATTTCTTCTCTGGAACAGCAGTCTAAATTTGGAAAGATCATCCTTGTGATGTCTCTTACCTTTTTATTCTTTATTCTCACGGCAGCTGTTTTTACAATCTGTGCTGTCTATCTTTTCCCGGTCTCGGGAGTCTCAGGAAGTTCTGAGATGATTACAGAAGCTGCCAATGAGGATACTTGGGGTAACAGAATTGTAAGTTTCTTTACAGTAGGAGAATTCACGGAGCTTTTCTCCAGAAGGAATATGCTGGCTCTTCTGGTATTTGCATTTCTGACAGGATTTGCAGCCAGGAAAACAGGAGAAAAAGGACAGCCTTTCAGGGTTTTTATTGCTTCCGGATATGAAGTGATGAAAGAATTGCTATTATTGGTTATGAAGCTTGCTCCTATTGGTTTGGGTGCATATTTTGCGTATCAGGTGGCCACTTTAGGACCACAGCTTTTTGGATTTTATGCAAAGCCGTTGGGGCTTTATTATATTGCAGGAATTATTTATTTTCTGGTGTTCTTTTCTATTTATGCTTTTATGGCGAATGGGCAGAAAGGAGTCAAAAGTTTCTGGACGAATGCCATCTACCCTACCTTAACGGCAATAAGTACCTGCAGCAGTTTTGCAACGATGCCTGCTAATTTGCAGGCAGCCTCAAAAATCGGAATTCCGAATTCTATTGCCAATCTTGTGATTCCTATTGGGACTACATTGCATAAAAACGGATCTTCCATGTCTTCTATTATTAAGATTTATGTAGCATTCTTAATTATTGGAAAAGACTTTTTTGATCCTGCCAACCTACTTTTAGCGTTAGGAATTACAGTCTTCGTAAGTATTGTAGCCGGAGGAATTCCCAATGGTGGATATATCGGGGAAATGCTGATGATTTCTGTTTATAAATTACCTCAGGAAGCCATTCCTGCGGTGATGATTATCGGGACTTTGGTAGATCCTTTGGCTACTGTTCTGAATGCTGTAGGAGATATCGTTGCCGCCATGTTTGTCAACCGGTTTGTAAAAGTCTGATTGTTGTTGAATTATTTTCTTTTAACAGATGAACTCATTTTTCAAAAGCATTGGCTTATATAACAGTCTCATTATTGATCTCCAAATCAATAGTGCAGAACTGGTACAGAGATTATGGAAAGTAACCTATAAAACCAATACTACCTTCATATCTCTGGAAAAAGATTCTTCAATTCCCACGCGGTTTGAATATCGGGGAATGATTGATGCAAACAGCTTTACTATTAAAAGAAGAGCCAGGTTATTTGATATGAATCGGAGTAATCCTTTATTTCAGGGGACTATTTCTGATAAAAATGGTCAATCTTCTGTCTTTGTAGAATTTTTTCCTTCGGGGTTTCAGATATTTAACTGGATGATGATTCTGTGTTTTTGCTTCTTAGCAATTTTTGTCAATATATTGGGTGATCAAAAAAACTTTATGTTCGCAGGAGTCGCTTTAGTAATTGCTGTCACTCAATATTTCATTCTGAAAAGAGGGATTTCAAAAGGGAAGTATGAGTTTGAAAGAGAACTTATCTATATTGCTCAAAAACCTTAATCCTTTGCTTTACTCACTACGTTTTACCGGTTCCAGATTTTGATATTCATCGGGAGTAAAAAGCCTGTAATGAACTTTAAAAGTTTTTCCTAAAGGAGTTTCCAGTGAAAAGCCACCTGGCCCGAAACCGTCTGTAACATCGAGTGTAAAGTGGGAATATTGCCAGTATTCAAAAAGATCACGGTCTATCCAGAACTCATATCCACTGATGGTACCAATCATGGCATCATTCATTCTGGGAAAAAACCCTCCTTTCTCGAAACATTGTGGCTGTGTACCTTCACAGCATCCTCCTGCCTGATAAAACATCAGGGGACCATATTGGTCTTCCAGCTTATGGATGACTTCAAGAGCCTGCTCCGTTGCAGATAGTCTTGATATTTTTGTTTCCATTGTTTTTATTTTAGCTTAAAACAAAATGTATCGTAATAAAAAATCCCGGTAAAATATATTATAACCGGGATCCACAACACATCATCAATTAATTTGAGCCGGCAATATCCAAAACGATTCTGCCGTCAATCTGACCTTTTTTCATTTTATCAAAAACATCATTAATATCTTCCAGTTTTGCGGCAGTGACTGTAGCTTTTACCAATCCTTCATTGGCAAAATCCAGTGCTTCCTGCATATCTTTTCTTGTTCCTACAATGGAACCCCGGACGGTGATTCTTTTTAAAACGGTTTCAAAAATAGGGAGTTCAAAAGAGCCGGGAGGAAGGCCGTTCAGAGCGATGGTTCCTTTTCTTCTCAATACATCTATTCCCTGTTTGAAGGCAATTGGTGAAACCGCTGTAATCAATGCACCGTGCATTCCGCCAACTTCTTTATGTAAATATTCTCCAGGATCTGTGTTTTTTGCATTCACTACAAGGTCTGCACCTAATTTTTTTGCAAGCTCAAGCTTATCATCCGCAACATCAATGGCTGCAACATGCATTCCCATTGCTTTTGCATACTGAACAGCTACGTGTCCCAGACCTCCGATTCCTGAGATAGCCACCCATTCTCCGGGTTTTGTTTCTGTTTCTTTCAATCCTTTATAAACCGTTACTCCAGCGCATAAAATAGGAGCAATCTCCAGAAAGTTGACATCTGATTTCAAATGTCCTACATATCTTGAATCCGCAATGACATATTCTGCAAATCCGCCATCTACACTATACCCTCCGTTTTTCTGTGCTTCACAAAGGGTTTCCCAGCCCGTGATACAGTAATCACAGCATCCGCATGCACTGTACAGCCATGGAACTCCTACTGCATCTCCTTCTTTTACAAAAGCTTCCGGTCCACAGGCCACCACAATACCTACTCCTTCATGTCCTGGAATAAGAGGCATTTTGGGTTTTGCAGGCCAATCGCCATCCACAGCATGTAAGTCTGTATGGCAAACACCGCATGCGATTACTTTGACAAGGACTTCATATCTTCCGGGTTCTCTTACAGGTACTTCTTCTATTTTCAGTGGCTGGCCGTAGCCTTGAACTACTGCTGCTTTCATTGTTTTTGGAATCATATCTTATTTTTTGGATTGAGTTATTTGGGGTTATTTGTTTTTATATCCACTTCTGAACAAATAAGTTCTTTGCGTGAGGGATAGTAAGGGCGGCGAGGAACGAGCCGGTGCGAAATGCAATGAAGCACCGAAACGCAGTGCAGCCCTGGATAGCCCGACCGTTTTGCCCTGGAAAAAGCCAAGGCAATCGGGCACGTCCTAAATAATATTAAAAGAAACCTAGCTTATTCTTGTTGTAAGAAATCAGCATGTTTTTGGTTTGACGGTAATGGTCGAGCATCATTTTATGGTTTTCTCTTCCGATTCCAGATTGTTTGTAACCTCCGAAAGGCGCTCCTGCAGGATATGAATGATATTGGTTTACCCAAACTCTTCCTGCTTCAATCTGACGCGGAATATTGTACAGCTGATGAGCATCTCTGGTCCAAACTCCTGCTCCAAGTCCGTAGATGGTATCATTGGCAATTTTTATCGCTTCTTCTTCATCTTTGAAAGTGGTAAACGCCAGCACCGGACCGAAAATCTCTTCCTGGAAAATTCTCATTCTGTTATTTCCTTTGAAAATTGTAGGCTGAATGTAGTATCCGTCTTCCAAATCTTCTCCAAGGTTATTGACATCTCCTCCTACCAGAACTTCTGCTCCTTCTTCTTTTCCAAGCTGAATGTAAGAAAGGATTTTATCTTTCTGAATCTGTGAAGCCTGTGCTCCCATCATCACGGTTTTATCCAAAGGATTTCCCACTTTGATAGCTTTTACTCTTTCAATCACTCTTTCAATAAAGGCATCTGCGATACCTTCCTGAACCAGCAGCCTTGAAGGACACGTACAGATCTCACCCTGATTAAGAGCAAAAAGTACGGCTCCTTCTATCGCTTTATCTAAAAATTCATCATCGGCATCCATTACTGAATTGAAGAATACATTGGGTGATTTCCCTCCTAATTCCAGGGTTACAGGAATGATATTTTCTGTGGCATACTGCATTACCATACGTCCTGTAGCAGTAGATCCGGTGAATGCTGCTTTGGCAACTTTCGGATTGGTCACTAAAGCTCTTCCAAGTTCAGCTCCAAATCCGTTAACAATATTGATGACACCAGCTGGCAAAAGGTCTCCAATCAATTCCATTAAAACCATGATTGAAACGGGGGTACTTTCTGCAGGTTTCAACACCACACAGTTTCCAGCTGCCAATGCCGGAGCGAGTTTCCAGACAGCCATAAGTATCGGGAAATTCCATGGGATGATCTGTGCGATGACTCCAAGAGGTTCATGAACAATCAGAGATACCGTGTCTTTATCCAGTTCATTATGAGATCCTTCATCTGCACGAATTACAGACGCGAAATATCTGAAATGGTCAATGGCTAAAGGTAAATCTGCAGCCAGTGTTTCTCTTACGGCCTTCCCGTTGTCTATTGTTTCTACTGTAGCAAGATATTCTAAATTCTGTTCTATCCTGTCTGCAATCTTATTCAGAATAATGCTTCTTTCTGTAGAGGAAGTGTTTTTCCAGGTACGGAAAGCTTTATCCGCAGCATCTACAGCCAATTCCAAATCTTCTTTAGAGGAATGGGCTACCTGGGTAAATTTTTTCCCGTCTACCGGAGAGACTACGTCAAAATACTGTCCTTTAACAGGCGGTGTGAACTTACCATCAATATAGTTATCATATCTGTTTTTGAACTCCGGACGCTGTAAAAGGGTCGTTGATCTTGGTTCTGTAATAGTACTCATATTAGTTTGTTTTTATTTTTTCGATACCACCAAATTACACTGAGATGCCCAAAAGAGTATAGCACAATCGTATAAAAAAAGTGTAAAATAGTGCAAGGGCTTCAATTTTAGTATTTTATTAACAGCAACGTACTCTCAAATTTTCTATATTTGAGTTACCTCCTTTTCAAAAAATTTTAGAAATGAATAACAATAGTAAGATTTTATTAAATACTCCTGAATTACGTAAGGAGAACCAGCTATTGAGTCTTGTTGAACACCAGACGAAATTCAATCTAAACAATTGTGAGTTCAGTATTTATGAAACTCATAAGGCTGCTTTTGATGTAAAACTTCATTTTGAAAATATTGCGTTTACAGCTATGCTGAGAGGTAAAAAGCATATGAAACTGGATAATAAAACCAGTTATTTTGATTATTATCCGGGAGAAAGTATTCTGGTAGCACCGGGCGAAACGATGGTGATTGATTTTCCTGAAGCGGATGAAACCCCTACGCAATGTATTTCATTAAGCCTTAATCCGGATTTTATTGAGGATTCCCTTAATTATCTCAATTACCACCTTCCCAAAGTAGATGAAACCTCACAATGGAATATTCAGCTGGATGAGTATTTTCTGTTTAATAATAAAGCCCTTGCTTCAGCTACCAATAATATTATGAGAATTGCCATGGATGATAATTCTCAAAAGGATATCATGGCTGATTTTGCTCTGAAAGAACTTCTGATCAGACTGATGCAGACCCAGGCAAGGAGTATGGTAGAGAAGAATATTGTAAAGAATAAATCCAGAATAGGTTTTGTGGTGGATTATATTAAACGAAATCTGCACCAGAAATTATCTATTGACAGTATCGCTAAACTGGCTTATGTAAGCAAATCGAATTTCTTTAAAATGTTCAAAGATGAGCTGGGAACTTCCCCTAATGATTTTATTCTGCAGGAGAGAATTAACAGGGCAAAAGAATTGCTAGCCAGCCAGACCAGTATCAAAGAAACTGCTTTTCAGACGGGATTTTCAGATACCAATTACTTCACCAGGGTATTTAAACAACTGGAAGGAGCAACTCCGAAAAGTTATCAGGATAGGATGATTACGAGATAGCTAATTGACAATATACCAATAAAAAAGGGCTCCAATTAATGGAGCCCTTCTTATGTAAAAAAACAATAATTACAAAATTAGTAACCTTTATTTTGTTCAATTTTTGGATTAGCCTGAATTGCCGTAATAGGAATTGGCCACTGCCATTTGAAGTTTCCAGCCTCAAGAGTCTGTGCTACCGCTGGTGCACCTGTACCGTCAAAAAGGTCTCCTTTCCCTGATCTCTGAACAGCAAGGTTTAATCTCTTCAATGTGTACCATCTGTCATTTTCAAATGCAAGTTCCAATCTTCTTTCTTTCAGAATAGCATCTAAAAGAGGCTGTCCTGTTTCAGTACCTGGAGTAAATGAAGAATGTCTTTCTGCTCTTAGTTTGTTCAATAAAACAAGAGCCTGTGCACCATTACCTGTTCTGTAATAAGCTTCAGCAATATTCAATAATACTTCAGCAGATCTAAGATATTTAATCGGTACGATGTTAGCAGGGCCACCATTACCAGCATATTTTGTAACGTGGTTGTACTTTTGTCCGCTATATGTACTGGTTGTGAAATAAGCTGCTTTTCTGATATCGTCAGCTGCATAAGCTGTGTATAGATCATAATCTACAACAAACTCAGATCTTAGAGCTGGAACTGACTGGTTATAAGCTGCACCAACAGTATTATTTGGCTCTGCCGCAGCGTTCGATACCTGGAATAATACTCCGTCAGTAATTCTGGATAAACCTTCATTTTCTTTCCAGATTCTTGTAAAGTTATCCAGTGTTGTGATGCTTGGAGAAAGTCCTAATGCTAGTTCACCATATTTAATTGTATTGGTATAATCTCCTTTATAAAGATTTACTCTTGATAACAATCCGTATACAGCTGCTTTGCTTAATCTTCCTTTATCAGCATCATTTTGTGTAATATTATCAACGGCAAATAAAAGATCAGCGATAATTTTATCATATACCTGCTCAACAGTCAGGTTTCGAGATGATGTTGTATTAGAAGGATTATAATTTTCAGCATAATAGATTCCAACAGAGTTTTTAGCACCTGCAGACTGAGTTGGGATTTGAGAATATGCTCTTACAATATCAAAATGAGCGGCTGCTCTTAATGCTCTTGCCTCAGCTTCTATATTTGTTTTCTGCGCTCCTGATAATACTCCGTTATTGATGTAAGACAATACAAAGTTTGCTCTGCTGATTACAAGGTAAGCTGCACTGTATAATCCTGTCGTCTGTGAGTTATCAGAAGAAAATTCAAAGTTTGACGCTGCAAAGTTGGTATTTCTTCCTGAAGCTGTACGGATTAGGTTGTCTGTAGTAAGGTCACCCATAATAAGCTGACTTCCTGTATCACCACTGTAATATCCAGCTCCTTTAAGAACTGTATAGGCACCGTCCATAGCCTGTCTGAATGATTCAGGTCTGGTCATTGCCTGGCTTTGATCTTCATTGATTGAAGAGATCTGATCTAAATTTCTGTCGCAAGACGTTAACGAAACAAAAATGGTTAACGCAGCTAAACTTATTTTTATTATATTCTTTTTCATAAAGCTATTCAATATTAAAATTCTAATTGCAATCCTACCAAGATTGTTTTTACCGCTGGATAAGTATAAAGGTTATATGCTCCAGGAACGAACAATGCTGTAGATTCACCAGATCCTACTGAAACTTCAGGTTCTCCGTGGAATTTAGTTACTGTAAATAAGTTTTGTCCCTGTACATATGCTCTAAGCTTATTGATAGGAGATCCTTCTCCAAGGAACGCTTTATCAAATGTATATCCTAATGTAAGTGATCTTAATCTTAAGTAATCAGATTTTTCAATCCACTGATCAGAATCACGCATACCGTTTGAGTCAACTTTTTGGAATACCCCTGTATCTCCTGGATTTTGCCAAACCTGAGCAGCAGACTGCGCCATATTTCTACCTGCAACAGCCAATGTTGGGTCAACAGCAGCAGCATACATGTTGTTATACGTATATCCACCTAACTTGAATGCAAAGTCTGCACTGAAATCAAGTCCTTTGTACTGAACTGTAGTTCCGAATCCACCAAAACTTTTTGGGAATGGAGATTTATCAGTAAGAGGAACAGCATTAGAAGCACTGTAAACATTAGTAATATTTCCAGCTTTATCATAATATAATGCATTTCCATTACTTGGATCTACTCCTGCAAATCTAACATTATAGAATACATAAGGAGTTTCACCTACTTTAAGATAAGTATCTCCCAAGTTTCTTTCTGTCTGACCGTCTGCTAACTTATCAAGAACTGATTTCTGGAAAGACATGTTAGCATGTAAGTTCCACTGGAAATCTTTCTGCTTGATTACATCTACGCTAAGCTCAACTTCAAGACCTTTCTGAGACATATCTCCCGCATTGATATACTGGTAGTATCCTCCTTCTTGTTTATCCAAAGGTACAAGCTGTACGAAATCTTTTCTCTTATTTTTGTAAACTTCAACGGATCCACGGATTCTTCTGTTCCACATTGTGAAATCAACTCCTAAGTTGGTGATCGCGTTAGATTCCCATTTAAGATTACTATTACCGATGATAAAGCTGCTGGATGTACCAGGATATAATGCTCCGTTAGCACCATATAAACCATAGCTGACATTGGTTACGTTGTAGTAATCCGGCAGTGTTCCGTCATTACCTGTCGTACCATATGATCCTCTAAGTTTTAAATCATTGATAAAACCACCTTTCATGAATTCTTCCTTCGCGATATTCCAGGCAGCACTTGCAGACCAGAAAATACCACTTTGGTTATTGGCACCAAATCTTGATGAAGCATCTCTTCTCAATGATCCTGTTACCAAATATCTACCTTCATAGTCATAGTTTAACATACCTGCTAAACTGAACAGGGTATTTCTTACTTTAACCCCGGTAAATGTATTTCTGTCAGACGGTGTCGTAATAGATGGAACATTTAATGCTGGAGACTTCAATCCGTAAGCTCCACCGTTCATTGTTTCGTTGTAGTTATCGTTATATTCGATAAATCCTAAGAAATCGAAGTTGTGGCTTCTGTATGATTTTTTATAGTTAATGGAGTTATTCCAAGTATAGTTAAATGTATAGAATGAATTTTTGTTCAATGAACCTGTAGGAACTTTGTTCACTGTGATATCCAGGTTTGAACCTTTCTTCAGCCACTGAGTTCCCATGTACCAATCGAAAAGTCCGTTAAAGTTTGTTTTAAACTTCAGACCATCGATAATTTTATATTCAGCGAATAAAGTTACCGGAATTCTCAGTCTCTGATCATCTAATCTGTAATTACGGATCTGCTCAACAACGTTAGAACCCGCTCTCATTGTCTGATTATAGCTTCCGTCCGGGTTGTAAACAGGCTCGTAAGGAGCATATTTATACATTGCTCCAAATGGGTTCTGTGTATTGTTTCTGTCTCTGAAATTTTGTGTTTCCTGATACTGAACACCAAGGTTGATTCCTACGTTCAGTTTTTCACTTAGCTTATTCGTAAATCCGAAGTTACCTGTATATCTCTTAAGACCGTCGATATCTCTGATGATCCCGTTGTCAGAATCATACCCTAAAGAGTAGTAGAAAGTACTTTCTCTGGATCCACCCTGAGCACTGAACAAGTAAGACTGGATGCTTGAAGGCTTCAACAGATCTTTTTGCCAGTTGTGATCAAAAGCAGCAAGTCTGTCCATTTCCTGCTGAGATCTCGGCTTAAATCCAAGGTATCCCAATTGATTCTGGAAATCCATCAGCTCTCTGGAGTTCATCATGGTGTAGTTCTTGTCTCTCAGCTTTTCACTGAAACCAAATTTAGTTTCAAATGAGTAATGAGTTTTCCCGGCTTTTCCGGCTTTAGTAGTTACTACCACTACTCCATTTGCTCCTCTCGCACCATACTGTGCTGTAGCAGCAGCATCTTTAAGAATTGAAATAGACTCTACGTCTGCAGGGTTGATTGCACTGAACTGTCTTGCAGTCATGTACATCCCATTTACTACGTAAGTAGGCTCTGAAGAACCTCCAACACCGGCAATCCCTCTCACCTGGATGGTAGCAGCAGCACCTGGCTGCCCAGTAGTACTTTGTACAAATACCCCTGAAGCTCTACCCTGTAAAGAGTTACCGATAGATGTTGTAGGAGAGTTTCTTCTGATTTCGTCTCCACCCACAACAGCCTGAGCCTGGGTAATTTCATCTGCTTTTTTCTTCTGGTATCCAGTAACGATTACCTCATCGATCTTATTCTCCTTCAGAACAGAATCATTCTTAGATTTTTGCGCAAAAGCAGCTTGTCCTAAAAAAAACAAAGCTCCTGCACTTAATACATGTAACTTCACATTCATATTAACAGATTTTAATATATTCAAGGGACAAATATGTTAATAAATATCTGTAACATCAATTCATTAAATGCTGAAAACAGGCTTCCAGAACGGAGAGATTCACATTGATACTTGAAAAATGATGGGGAATCATTTTAATTGTATTTAAAAAATTAACAAAAAATAAGTCATTTTAAATATTAACGGAATTTTAATAAATTTTAAAATTAAAATCAATTTAAACCAATTTAAAGTAATAGGTTAAAAAAATAAACTTCAATAAATAAAACTTACGAAAAATATAAAATAAAACCCTGCCTGATTTTAAGAGAAAATGTAAAAAAACATATTCAATTTCTTAAAATTTACATAACAAACGACGAGTTTACCCCTCAAAAGACTGTCTTAGAGACAGCCTTTTGAGGGGTAAAAAGAAAAAATTGTTAATTGCTAATATCCAGGATTTTGTTGAATTTGTGGATTCAAATTAATAGCATCTATAGGAATTGGCCATTGCCACTTATTACTTGTGGAAGATAAAGTTGGAGTGGGAGCAGGAGTTCCATTACCATTGCTTAAAGCGCCCTGGTTAGGTCTTGACAAGCTTAATCCTAATCTCTTTAATGTGTACCACCTGTCAGCTTCTCCCATTAATTCAAGTCTTCTTTCTTTTTGAATTTCATCCCATAAAGCAGTACCTGTTAAATTTAACGGTGAATAATCAGAATACCTGGATTGTCTTAAAATATTAAGCAATGCTAAAGCTCTGGCTTGATTAGAACTAAAAGCCGCTTCTGCGCCGTTAAGATAGACTTCAGCTGTTCTAAGATATTTATAATTAACCACATTCGGCAATGATCCTCTCGTATTATATTTAATTACATTAATATAGCTCAGGCCAGAAAATGTACTTACTTTAAAATAAGAATTTTTTCTTACATCAGTAGCTTTATATAAGTCATAGAAGTTCTTGTATACTACAAATTCTGATTTAATGGCTCCACTTATAATTTGATTATAGCAGCTACCAATTGTAACTCTTTCTGCATCTGAATTCAAAATTTCCAATAATGTACCATCTTGATTGGTACTATTCCAAACAGAAGGGAAATTACCTATTGCGCCGACACTAGGAGATATTGCTATAGACTCTTCTGCTGCAGCCAAAGCTTTTACATTATCTCCCATAAACAAATATACTCTTGATAATAGTCCTGCAACTGAAGCTTTATTCAGCCGGCCCTTTACAAATGGAGCAGCAGTATTATTAGTGGCTGGTATATTAGCTTTTGCAAATTCTAAATCAGCTATGATCTTTTCATAAACCTGAGAAACATTTAAATTCCTTGTCACCGGAGTATTGGAAGTAGTGGTCATATATGCAATTCCAAGAGAGGTATTTGCATCTGAGGATTGTGTTGGAATTTTACAATAAGCTCTGGCAATATCAAAGTGTATAATACCTCTTAATGCTCTGGCTTCAGCTTCAACTTGTAATGATTCTGCAGGAGTGAGAACTCCTTTATTTAAATTTTCAAGAACAAAATTAGCTCTGGAAATAGCAAAGTAACCTGCTCCATACAATGCTGTAGTCTGCCCGTCATCAGGACCAAATTCCAAAAGCCATGACCTTGTTTCGGTAAGTCTTCCTGATGGGCTCTGGATCAAATTATCAGCAGTTAGATCAGCCATAATATTTTGACTTCCGGAATCGCCACCCGAAAAATATCCTGTTCTTTTCATAGCATCATATACTCCATCTAAAGCAAACCTATAATCAGTATATGATTTAAATGCATTATCCACAAATGTATTGGTATTGGAAAATTGTTCCAACTCCTTATCACATGAAACCGTTGCTATAAAAGCAAGTAATAAACCTGATATAATTATCTTTTTCATTTTTTAAGTTTTAAAATTCTACTTGAACACCAAACATAAACTGTCTTACTGCCGGATAACTAAATAAGGCATATGATCCAGGTACATAAGTTTGATTTGCTGACAATTGATTTTCGCCGGAACCCACTGCCACCTCAGGATCACCTTTAAATTGGGTCCATGTTAATAAGTTCTGCCCTTGAACATACACCCTGAGTAAATTCAATGGAATACTTTCGCCCAGGAATTTTTTATTAAATGTATAGCCTATCATTAAAGTTCTAAATCTTAGATAATCTGATTTCTCCAAGAATTGATCAGAATCTCTTAAACCTACTGCAGTTGGCTTTGGAAGAACATTTGTATCGCCCGGATTTTTCCAATAATTAAGGGCATCAATACTCATATTATCCGTTCTAGATGAGGGGTCTTGTAAAGTCTGAGTTTGATAATTATAAGTATACGCTCCTGTTTTGAATGTAAAGTCTGCTGAAAGATCAAATCCATAAATTTCAGCACTAAGACCAAAACCTCCAAAGAACTTTGGAATTGGGCTTTTGTTTGTAAGGTCTTTAATATCTGCAGAGGCATTATAAACATCCGTAGCTGTTCTTCCATTAATTGTATAAAAATTCTCTCCGGTATTGGGTGTTATTCTATCCGTAAAATATAATGCTTTTCCGTCTGAAGGATTTACCCCTGCATACTCTACAAATCTGTAGAAATATGGCGTTTCACCAATTTTTAAAGCGGTCTCCCCCATATTTCTTTGGGTACTTACTCCGTCAAGAGATGTTACTTTAGCTTTTTGCCAAGATGTATTTCCTCTTAATGAAACTTTTAGATTCGTTTTTCTGATCACATCAAATGTAAATTCAGCTTCAAGTCCCTCGTTACGCATATCACCAAGATTTTTGTATATTGAATAGTTACCTGATTCGTAGGGAAGTGGTAATAGCTGAATAAAATTATTTCTATCTGTTCGATAGACTTCAACAGCTCCTCTAAATCGGTTATTTAAAAAGGCAAAATCTACTCCTAGGTTGGTCGTTTTATTGGTTTCCCATTTTATATCAGGATTCCCTGTTATAGTGGTAGGCGTCATTGTTGCTCCGCTTCCATAATCTCCATAAGAAACATAACCTACGTTAGCAAAGTTTGGAATATTTCTATCATTTCCTGAAGTACCATAAGATGCTCTGACTTTAAGTTCATTAAAAAAGCCTCCATCTAAAAATTCTTCTTTTGCAGCATTCCAGGCTAAACTACCACTCCAGAATACTCCAGATTTATTATTGGCCCCAAACTTTGAACTTTTATCCCGACGAATAGAACCTGTAACTAAATATTTCTTTTGATAATTATATTCGAACAAACCTAATAGAGAGAATAACGTGCTTTTTACTTTATCTCCGGTAAAAGTATTTTTATCAGATGGAATGGTATTCGAAGGAGCATCTGAATTAGGATTTTTATAATTAGTACCACTTGCCGCAATATTTTCTGTAAACTCACTATTAAACTCTACAAGACCGGTAGCTCCAATAAAATGATCTCCTAATTTCTTTTTAAAATCTATTCTATTTCCATAAATATAATTGAATGAATAAAAAGTACTTTTTCTAAGTGTCCCTAAGCCAGCTGCTCCATTTACGATAACATCTAATTGAGATCCTCGTTTCAGGTCATTCGTATTTACTAAATTATCATATAATGAGTTAAAATACATCCTGTAAGACACATCTTTATTGATTTTATATTCACCAAAAATATTTCCGGTAGCTCTTAACCTTTGGTCATAATCAACATTATTCCGTAATGCTTCAACAATATTAAAACCTTGTCTCAAATCATAATTATAGGATCCGTCCGAATTATAAACCGGTTCAAATGGATTATATTTGTACATGGCACCAAATGGACTTTGGACATTACTTCTATCCCTTATATTCTGAGTATACTGGTAAGCAGCTCCTAAGTCTAAACCTACCTTCAGTTTATCACTTAAGTTATTTTCAAAATTAAACCTCCCTGTGTATCTGTCAAGTCCATTAATATCTCGAACAATCCCATCATCTTTATCATAGCCAAGGGAATAGTAAAATTTATTTTTATCATTTCCCCCTCTTGCTGAAAACAGATAACTCTGGAGAAAAGAAGTTCTTAGAACATCTTTCTCCCAACTATGATCCAGCTTTAGTAAAGCCTCTTCCTCCGCTGCTGTATAATCAGGTAAGCCTGGTAACCCCAGAGCCCTCATTTCTCTTTCATATTGTAATTTCTGAGCAGCATTCATCATTTCAAAATTCAATTCCTTATTTGAAATTTTTTGAGAGAAGCCTAATCTATTTTCAAATGAGTATTGTGTCCTGCCATTCTTACCTCTTTTCGTAGTTACAACGACAACTCCGTTAGCTCCTCTTGAACCGTATTGTGCTGTCCCCGCAGCATCTTTCAGAATGACTATACTTTCTACGTCATTACCATTAACAGCATTAAATTGTCTTGCTGTCATATAAATCCCGTCCACTACGTACAATGGTTCTGAATTTCCCGTAAACCCGGCAATCCCCCGAATATTAATCTCAGCGGTTGATCCCGGCTGTCCGTTTCGTGATTGAACATATACCCCCGATGCCCTTCCCTGTAGCATATTCCCTACAGAGGTAGCAGGTGTTTGTGTTTTTAATTCTCCAGCTGTAACTGTAGATTGTGCCTGGGCAATTTCATCTTTTGCTTTTCTTTGATACCCGGTTACAACAACCTCATCAATTTTATTAGCTATGGTATCCTTGCCCACTTTCTGTGCAAAAGCAGTCTGCCCAAGAAAGAACATAGCTCCTGCACTCCATACGTATAATTTCACATTCATATTAACATATTTTAATATATTTTAGCAACAAATATGTTAACAATCCTTAACAACATCAAATCACAACACACTACAAAACAACATGTTAAAACGTATTTAATTCATAGTAAATACTGAAAAATGGCAGCTCCAGCAGAGAAACCATTTCTATTGATTTAAAAAATAAACGATAATAGAAATTTGACAGAATTTTGACAGGCGAAAAAAATATTATGAGGTTTCACTTTATTGGAAAAAGCGGTAAAAAAAATCAACAAAACAAAAATTTCCGATTAATAATATCCAAAACAAAATAGTTAATATTCACGTAAAAAGCATCAAAATACCCCACAATGAATGATAATACTTCACAAAAAACAGCAAAAAAAACAAAGCATCCCAAAATATGAGATGCTTTATGTATTAATTTTCTAAAAACTTATGGTTGATAATGATAATATCTGGCTCCAATTAAAACAGGATTTTCTACTTCAATCGAAACAAGCCCGAAACCTTTATAATTTCTGTTTACAGATTCTCTCAATTGTTTTCTATGAAGTTTTTCATAGGTTTTAAAATCAACAGCAGATCTCTGATTTAAATTTTCGAATAAATGCCATTTTCCAACTACTTTTCTCCAGTTCTCAGAAACTTTACCGGCAAACACTTTTGATTTCGAACCGCTTCCATAGCCTACAAAACCAATTTCTTTTCCTGAAAGTTCTTCATTTTCATTAAAAGAGGTTTGTAGTGCAGAAAGAAACGCCATAAAAATAGATGCAGTATACATATTTCCTATTTCTGAAGAGGCTCTCTGGCTCTTTTCTATCTTATCATTAATTAATTTCAGATAGCTTTCTGATTTGGCAACCGCCTTCTGTTCTTCTGCTGTTTCATAGGACAGACCATTTTCAAGGCTATATATTTCAGTAAAAACCCTTTTCCCGTGGAAAGCATAGGGAAGATGGAAAATAATATGTTCCCAGTTTTCATAAGGTTTATTCTGCCCTGTGATCTTTTTATAATGATAATAAGCTTCTTTTATTCTATCCTGATAGCATTGATTAGAATATTGTCCGTCAAAAACAGGCTCATCTGTAAAAACTTCAACCTTGTCAGGATATGTTTCCGGAGCTCCATTCAAATCTTTTTTCTTATATAATCTTCGCGGCTTGAAAAAATCAAAGACACTTTCTGAAGCAACGCCCCAGTTATTTTCAATTTCAAGAAGATCCGGTTTTGATGAAACCAAAAGAGCGACAGCCCCACCTCCTTGGGTATATTCTCCTGAAGAAGCCAATTCATATTTTGCATAATCACTGGCAATCACGACTGCTTTTTTATCAGGATTTACTCTTACAAAATCCAGAGCATTATGTAGTGCATCCACTCCTCCTACACAGGCAAAAGTCATATCCAGTACATCACAGTTTCTGAAACATCTTGTCCCAAATTCTTCTTCCAATACTTTTTCTACCATTTGCACAGCGTAGGAAGCCGTAGGTTTTGCTGCATCCACCGCACTTTCTGTTCCCAAATATACTCTTGCTATTTCTTCAGGATTGATTTGATAATCTTTTATAAGCTTCAGTAGTGCTTCTGCTGCAAAAGTAGCAGCGTCTTCGTGAACATCAGAAAGTCCCATTTTATGAAGACCTAAGCCTTTTTCCAGTTTCGCCGGTTCTATTCCTCTTTTTTCTGCTAAATCCTTAATCTCCAAATATAAACCAGGCACATAATAGCCCGCTGCTTCAATTCCAAAACTCATAATTGTCTAAATTTTAAACGAATTTATGAAAGATAATGCAAAAAACAGTGGTTAAAAATGCTGATTTTTGTAATATCATTAAAAACCAATGGATTTCACCATATAATCTGACCCTTTAATTTCACTTAACGACAAAAAGAAAGCCGACACATCTGCCGGCTTTCTCTATTTATTTGTAGTTTTCAATTGCTTTATTGATCACATCAATCTGTTTATTAATACTTGCTGCATTTTGTGGATTCTGTTTCAGCAGTTCCATTTTTTTGCTCAGCCCATCTTTCAGCATCTGAACCATCATCATTTTAGCCTGTGGATTATCTGCCATCTGGTTTTTGGCATATCCTGCTATTTTGGTAACGCTTTCCGTTGCCTTCAGATTATCGGAAGTCATAATCCAGTTGAAACCATCTTCTGCTGCTTTTCCTAATTCCGGGTTCTGGAATTTAATGAATGGATAAAAAGTGGCAAGAGGGGCAATGTTTTCAATCTGAGAGGTAATTTTGTTCTTCACAATAATCGGAAGCAATTGTGCTCTGAGTTCATCTGATGCTCCTTTCATATCAATTTTGTCAGCCAGAGCATTTGCTCTTGAAGGATCAATGGAAAGAAGTGCACTCATTGAACTTCCTTTCACAGCATTGGAAACAGCGTTTACTCCTTTTTCAAATAACGGAAGGTATTTCTTATCTTTTGTTTTTCCCAAAGCCGCAATAGCTGCAGCCTGAGTTAATGTCTTCGGATCATTGGAAGCCAGTTTTTCAACTTCAGCACCCAGCACTTTCATTTGTTCAGTATTCGTAAGGTCTATTAAATTCAAAGCTTTTATTCTTACTCTGAAGAAAGGATCTTTCAATGCGGCAGTCAACAATTTTACAGCAGCAGGATTTTTCCCCACCTGATCTTTAATTCCGGTTAAAGCGAGATATCTGCTTTTGAACTCTTTGGAATTTATAAACTGCATCAGATTCTGTTCCGGAGTTTTGGTATCTGTAATCTCTGCCAGCAGAACTCCGTCTGCATTGATATTTACAAGATCTGGAGTTTTAGAAACATCAAAGCTGAAAGTATTTTTAGCTTCTGCATTTACCCAGACATTATATCTTTTAGGCTTTCCGTTGTCATATACATCTATAGCCAAAGGAAATTCAAATGGTTTTTCCTGAGTTTGATTAATCGTTACGGCAACCTGTTTTTTTACAGGCTCAAATGTAGAAGAATAATTGATCTTCGGGTTTCCGTTTCCAAAATACCATTGATTGAAGAACCAGTTCAAATCTTTACCGGACACTTTTTCAAAAGACAGGCGCAACTGATGGGCTTCTGCATTCTGATATTCGTTGGTTTTCAGATAATCATTCATTCCTGCGAAGAAGGCATCATCACCAAGATAGTTTCTCAGCATATTTAAAATTCCGCCACCTTTCTGATACGTTACCAGATCAAAAACATCTTCCCGGGATTCATAATTGAACCTTACCAGGTTTTTATTAAAATCTTTTGGGTTATGAATATACTGATTCACATCCGTCATCAGGTGATAATCTGCCTGGTCTTTTCCATATTTATATTCATTCCAAAGGTATTCGGAATAGTTGGCAAAAGATTCATTGACGGTAAGATTGCTCCAGCTTTCTGCAGTCACCAAATCTCCAAACCAATGGTGGAACAATTCATGAGCAATGGTATCTTCCCATGTATTTTCATCGATAAGCTGTCCCGGTTTCTGTAAGATATCACTTCCATGAAGGGTGGCCGTGGTATTTTCCATTGCACCACTTACATAGTTTCGTCCTGAAATCTGAGCATATTTTGCCCATGGATAATCATAGTTCAGCCTTTTGGAGAAAAAGTCAATCATTTCCGGAGTATTTCCATAGATCTGCTTGGCATAAGGCTCATATTCTTTTTCAATATAATAATCAACCGGAATATTTTTCCATTTGTCTTTTACTACTGCATATTCGCCCACTCCCATAAAGAAAAGATAAGTAGAATGTCTCTTATCCATCACCCAATGATCCGTTCTAAGCCCGTTGGATTCTTTTTTAGAATCTTTCATCAGACCATTGGAAAGGGTGACATATTTATCAGGAACCGTCATGTAGATCTCCTGTGTTGTCTTTTGATTGGGTTTATCAATCGTTGGAAACCATGCGGAAGAGGATTCTGTTTCTCCCTGTGTCCAGATCTGGGTAGGCATATCCGGTTCTGTTCCCTGAGCATTGATGAAGTATAGCCCTTTCGCATCATTGATTGCCATACTTCCCTCCTGTTTCACTTCATTCGGGCGGGAGGTATATTTGATATACACTGTATAATCCTGATTTCTCTGATATGTCTTATCCAGAGTAATTTTTAGAACATCATCTTTATATTCGTATTTTAAAGGAGATTTTTTGCCGTTATTATCAAGAGCTACTTCATGAATCAACATTCCTTTTGCATCAAGAGTCAGCTCGTTTGTAGCATAAAAGTAAGGTGAAGCAGTAAGCCATTCTTCCCCATTCATCTGTTCTTTCTGATAGTCAAAATTTACTTTCAGCTTCGTGTGTTTAAGTTCCGTTACTTTGGTGTGGGTAGCTCTGTATACTTTTTCTCTGCCTGAAGTTTCGGTTTGTGCTGATACATTTGCGGAAAATAAAATTCCAAGTATAGCAATTGATAAAATGGCCTTTCTCATCGGTCTACTTTATTTTTTAGAATTATTTTTTAATGATTATATCGAAAATATCATTGACTAAGGTTTCATAGTCGCCTTTTTTAAGCTGTTCCTTCGTTTTTGCAAAGGCTTTTTTGAGTTCGCTTTCCGGATTTTCGTCATCAACTATTTCTGTTGATGCTACTCCTTTCAGCTGAAGTACAGCATTTTTCAGGGCTTCAATGTCTGCATTTTCTTCTATATTAATTTTTAAATACTTCATGATGTATTTTTAAGCATTTGAAATGTGTGATCTGTACCCGTCCATTGATCTCTTTTTCAAAAGAATCCAATGAGCCGGCGTTGTTCTTTCAAATGTAAGAAACAATTGTCAAAAGAAAGCGTACTAAAGTATTTATATTCTGATTCCATAACTTATGGGCACAGATAAAAACATCTATTAGTATTAAAATAATAGAAGTGAATAAAGAATTAAGTGATAAAAGAATATTAAATCGCTACAGGAGCTTTGATCCCAGGATGTGGATCATAGTTTTCCAGGGTAAAATCTTCGAAATCGAAATCAAAGATATTTTTCACATCAGGATTCAGTTTCATCGTGGGAAGAGATTTCGGTTCTCTGGCAAGCTGTCTGTTTACCTGTTCAAAGTGATTATTGTAAATATGAACATCTCCGAAGCTGTGAACATAATCTCCTACTTCCAGATCACAAACCTGTGCCACCATCATCAAAAGCAATGCATAACTTGCAATATTGAACGGTACCCCAAGGAAAACATCAGCACTTCTCTGATACAGCTGTAAGGATAATTTGCCATCAGCTACGTAAAACTGGAATAAGGCGTGACAAGGAGCCAAAGCCATGTTTGGAATTTCAGCAACATTCCATGCTGACACAATTAATCTTCTTGAATCCGGGTTCTTTTTGATCTGGTCAATTACTTCTGTAATCTGATCTACCACTTTTCCGTCTGCTCCGCTCCAGCTTCTCCATTGTGCCCCGTAAACAGGTCCAAGATCTCCATTTTCATTGGCCCATTCATCCCAGATGCTTACTCCGTTATCTTTAAGATATTTGATATTGGTATCTCCTTTCAGAAACCAAAGCAATTCATAGATAATGGATTTCAAATGCACTTTTTTTGTCGTTACCAAAGGAAATCCTTTAGACAGATCATATCTCAGCTGATATCCGAAAACACTTCTTGTTCCAGTGCCTGTTCTATCGGTTTTATCAGTTCCGTTGTCTAAAATATGTTGTAAAAGATCCAGGTAATTTTGCATTTTGAATGAGATTTTAAGTTTCAAATTTAGTGAAAACCATTAAAAAAAGCACTCACTTTTATGAATGCTTTTTATAGGGATGATGTTTATTTTCTATTAAACAACTGTATATCTGCAATCTAACAGACATTAATTTTACCATATATTTTCAATGGTCTGATGAATGGTATTGACAGTGAATGATTCTCCGGTTTTTTTGCCGTACATCACTTTTACCAAAGGAGATTCTGCGGAAACGGTCATAATTTTGTACTTCTCAAAAACAATTTCTCCCATTGAAGCAGCAACGTAAAACAATCCTTTATTGGTTTTTACCAATGCCCCGTTCTGAACTTTTTCCGAAGGATCAGATGTTATTTTCTGCAAAATATTTTGCTGGTTCAATACTTCGTTAAGCTGTCTCTGAAGATTATTGATTTCCTGCTGAAGCATTTCTCTTCCGGTTTCATATTTGTCCCCCATTGAGCTTTTTGTATCATTATTGGAAGCCCGTGTTTCTGCAATAAGGTTTTCAAAATACTGGATTTTGTCGGCAACTTTTGCTTTAATGATATTGATTATTTCCTGTTTGTTCATTGTAATGGTGGATTTTTATTGTAGGGTAGATAAACCACCCCGTCAAAATCATAGATTTTGACACCCCTCCAGCGGAGGGGAATTGAGAACCTTTAAAGACGAGTCGTTAAGATGTACTACTTATTTTTCAAATACCGCATAATCCGAAACCTTGAAGCTGAAATCTTTTCCATCATTGAAATCTCTTTTTGTCTTATCAAAAATATTTCTGAATGTTCCTGATAGCTGTTCGTCTTCAATAGAAAAGTTAACCGGCTCTTTTGACATATTCAGGACTACCAATATTTCATCTTTTCCATTTTTTCTTACGTAGGCCAGAATTTTATCATTGGCTGTCGTATTAAGAAGATAAGTAGTAACATGAGGATCTCCTCCTCTTAAGGCAGGATTGGAAGCTTTTACCTCCAATAATGTTTTATAGAAATCGGCAACCTGGTAGGTATTGGTCCATTTGATGGCATCTTTTTCGAAAAATTCCAGTCTCTTCATATTCGGAAGTTCCTGACCTGAGTATAATAAGGGAACCCCATTCCATGTTGCAGAGAATACTGCCATAGGTTTTGTAATCACTCCATATTTTTCATATTCGGTTCCGTTCCATGAGTTTTCATCGTGATTGGTGGTAAACCATGCTCTCATTGAGGTATCTCCAATATTGGAATATTGTCTCAGCAGATCTTTTAACTCCTGAAGAGGTTCATTTTTTTTGTAATAATCGGCAGACTTGTGCATCCATTTCCAGGAATAGCTGGCATCAAAAACTTTTCCGTATTCCGGGCTTTCCAGCTCATCGAATTCTCCCAGCCAGAAAAGGGGTTTTACTTTTTCCACTTCGGGGCGTGCCTGTTCCCAGAAATCTACTTCTACCCATGAAGCAAGATCACATCGAAAACCATCGATATCGGTTTCCTGTACCCAGAATTTCATGGCATTGATCATAGCCTGACGCATTTCCTGGTTCTTATAGTCAAGTTCAATAATATCATCCATTCCGGAGGCGATATGAAATTTTCCGTCGGGATCTTTCAGATAAAATTCCGGATGTGTTTTTGTCCAGACATGATCCCAGCCTGTATGATTGGCCACCCAGTCGATGATTACTTTGAATCCTAATCTGTGTGCTTCATTCACCATATCTTTAAAATCCTGTAATGTTCCGAATTCAGGATTGACAGAGGTATAATCTGCTGCAGCATAAGGGCTGCCCATACTTCCTTTTTTATTCTGCTGGGCAATTGGGGTAATAGGCATAAACCAAAGTGTTTTTACTCCCATCGATTTCAGGCGGGGCATTTCTTTTGCAAATGCTTTGAAAGTTCCTTCCTGAGTATATTGTCTTATGTTTACTTCGTAGATATTTGTGTTATGTTTCCAATCTTTTGGCAGTTCTGTCATCTTCCGGATTTTTTTTTGAGTGGTACAGGAAACAATTCCCAGACCAATTACAGCTAACAAAATTAATTTTTTCATTAAACTATTTTTAACAAAAGTAAGGATTGTTTTTTGGCTGAAAAAGGAGAAAAAAGGCAAAAAGGAAAATTTACGTTCTTTATTTTCTTACTATTTTGTCATAAAAAAAGCCCCGGATCAAAATCCGGGGCCAGTATATTGTGTTGACTATCTTTCGTCATCATTGTCATCTTCCTCATCAAAGACATCGTCATTGTAGTCTTCTTCTTCCTCATCATCAAAGCTGTCATCATCTTCATCTGAAAAATTCCCTCCAGCTCCAAAATCGTCATCAAAACCAAACTCGTCATCTGCCAAAGGCATTGCTGATTTCTTTTTGCTTCCTCCTGCACTTCCGTTTTTACTAGGTGCCTTCAATGGAACGTTTCCAAATCGGTATACGGTGATTGGATAGTTTACTCCTTTTGTTTCTTCAATTACTTCTACAAGCTCACAGAAGAATTCCCAAAGATCAAGGAGCCCATACTGGAACTGTGCTTTGTCGCCTACATTTTCAAAAGCCTCATCAATGTAAACATCTGACATAATTTCACCATCACCATCATCACTCATATCTTCCAATGGGACACTTTTTACGATTGTTCCGTCATCTTCTAACAGATTAAAAGTAGAAAGCTCATCTCCCTGCAGACTGAATGCACTTTTAATTCCTAAATGTAAGTTCCATAACGTTTGTTTTCCCTTAACTTCAATATCACGGAAAATATCCTCTTTCGCATCTAATATTACGCGGATTTTGTAAACCATATCAGTTTCTTAAATTACTTTTTTGCCTTTATAATTATGATAAATCTCTGTTGCAAATATATAATAAATGACATGTGACAAAAAAATATTTCAGGATTTTTTAAAATATTTTTTTTTCTTACATTTTGCCGGAATTATTTACTTTTTTCGAGCATAAAACTGAACTTCGTACCTTCAAGGTAAACGCTTTCTACGGTAATATTTTCGTTATGTGCTTCAAGGATGTGTTTTACAATGGCCAAACCAAGTCCGGAACCGCCTTCTCTCCTGCTTCTGCTGGTTTCCACACGATAGAATCTTTCAAAAATTCTTGGAAGAATTTCAGATTTGATTCCCATTCCGTTGTCTATAACCTCTATCAGTACCTTATTTTTCAGAACGCTGGTTTTTACAATCACTTTTGCTTCCTGTCTATTGGCATAATGAATAGCATTGGAAATCAGATTGATGAAAACCTGGGAAATTTTTTGTTTATCAGCCTCCACAAAAATCTGTGGATGAAGAGTCTGAATCTGTAGGGTGGTATTTCGTTTTTCCGCTTCAAGATCAAGAAGGTCGAAAATTTCTTTGATTAAAAGATTGACATCAAATTTTGAGACAGTAAGATTGATTTCGCCGGCTTCCAGTCTATTGATCATGTCAAGATCTGTTACAATAGCAATAAGTCTTTCTACTGATTTATCAATTCTTTCCAGGTATTTGTCCCGAATAGTAAGGTTATCCACCCCGCCATCTCGTAAGGTTTCTACATATCCCTGGATAGAAAATAAGGGCGTTTTCAGTTCATGGGAAACATTTCCGATGTATTCTTTACGATAGCTTTCCATCTCTTTCATCATATCAATTTCTGATACCTGCTGCTGATTGAGGTCTGAAAATCTTTCACCCAATTCTTTGATGGTAATATTTTCGTCATGATTCTGCACTATTTCCTGCGGAAGAAACCCGGAAAGGCCCTTTACCTGCTTTCTGCTATAGTAATTGAAAAGAAGTTCCAATACTACACAGTTTATCATAAAGATCAGGATAATACAGATGAAAAGACCCGTTTTGAACAAAGGGGTCTCATAATAGATATCTTTCAGCGAGTCGAATACAACGACTAAAAGGAGCATTACCAGTGTCAGCAGACAAGAGGCAACGAGGGTAAGTCTGTAAAATTTCAATTTTACAACGTTTTAATGATTGAACGTAAAGTTAAGATTTTTAAATAATTAAACGATTAGTTTATACCCAATCCCTTTTAATGTCTGAATCGTATTGATTCCGAGTTTTTCTCTTAGCCTTCTGATATGAACATCAATAGTCCTCTCTCCTACAATCACATCATTACCCCAAACTTTTTCAAGAATCTCTTCTCTTTTGAAAACCTTTTCAGTATTGGAAGCCAAAAGGTAAAGCAAATCAAACTCTTTTTTGGGAAGAAGAAATTGCTGTCCGCTTTTGGAAACTCTGAAATTATCTTTGTCGATAACAAGGTCTCCGATTTCGATAAGTTTAGCATTTTCAGAAACCTGTGAGGTTAACTGTAATAATGCATTTACTTTAGAGATAAGGATTTTCGGTTTGATCAGTTTTACGATGTAATCATTGGCACCTGCCTGAAAACCTGCTAACTGAGAAAATTCTTCGCTTCTTGCGGAAAGGAACACAATAAGTGTTTTTTGAAGTTCTTTCACTTTACGAAGTTCCTGACAGGTTTCTATCCCATCTTTTTCAGGCATCATAACATCTAATAAGATAAGATCCGGAACAATTTCCTTTGCTTTTTCTATACCTTCGTTACCATTAGTAGCTGTATAGATATCATACCCTTCCTTTTCCAAATTGTAAGACAGAATCTCTAAAATGTCCAGTTCATCGTCTATTAAAAGAATTTTTTTGCTCATCTTCTAGTTTAAGAATTCCCACAAAATTAATTATTTCAATTGATTTCATCTATCTGTCAAATGTTAACTAATTATTAAAAAATAACATTTTGCAATTAAATTATAAAATCAATAAAAAAATCAATAAATAAATATACACAAATCAAATATAAGGAATAATATCTACAATTAAAACAAAAATTATAATTATATAAATTAAACATCGATAACTGTAAATCTCGTTCATTCGTTAATACAAATTTCATAATTAATTAAGATTCTCCTAAAGTTTTCTTAAAAACTTAGCCTTTATTTTGCCCTTGAAAAAGAAGTAAAAGAAGTAAAATGAAAAAACAACTCCACAAGAGCATAATGCTACTTGCCTTGTTTTCTGCTGGCTATGCTTTTGCACAAAGTCAGATTTTGGAAGGTAGGGTATTGGACGAGAAAGATAATACTCCTATAGAAGGGGTAAAAGTAAAAGTAAATGGTCAGGAAGTAATGACTGACATTTCCGGATACTACTCTATCAACCTTTCCCCTGGTACCAATTACATTGTAACGGTAAGCTCCAATGGATATAATAGAAAAGAGATCAGTGAAGTTATTATCAAAAATGAAGGTAATACTCATCTTGATATCGTTCTGGATAAGCCCTCTATCAAGGAAAAAGAAATTGAGGGAGTTGTCATAAAATCAAATGCAAGAAAAGAAACCATAGCCTCTACCATCGGTTTACAGAAGAATGCCGGTGTAGTTTCTCAGGTTATTGGGGTTGAAGCTATTAAAAGAAGTCCGGACAGAAACACGGGTGAAGTTCTGAAGAGAGTTTCCGGAGTGAGTTTATCTGAAGGAAAATATATTGTAGTAAGAGGTTTATCAGACCGTTACAATCAGGCGATGCTGAACGGTATTCAGCTATCCAGTACAGAACCGGACAGAAAGACTTTCTCTTTCGACCTTTTCCCTGCTAACGTTATCGAAACACTTGTCATCAACAAAACTTTCATTCCTGAATATACCGGAGAATGGGGAGGAGCTTTGATTCAGGTAAATACAAAGGATATTCCTAATAAAAATTTCTTCAATGTACAGGTAGGTGTAGGAGGAAATACGGCTACTATGGGACAGGAATTCCATATGCAGAAAGGTGGAAAATGGGATTTCTTAGGAATTGATGACGGTTACAGAAAGCTGCCCACCAATATGCCTGCAAAAAATGCGTTCAGTATTTTAAGTGAGGGTCAGAAAACCGATATTGGTAAAGGGTTTACAAAGAATTTAGGATACAACAGTATTGGTTATCCTGAAAACTTAAGTTTACAACTTGACGGAGGTTTCAATACCAAATTATTCGGAAAAGATTTAGGGGTAATTGCTGTTTTAAACTATAGTAATAACAAAAGAAGAACTGAATCTACCAACCGTTTCTTTACCATCAACGACCAACTTGCTGATACCAACTTCGATTATTTTACAGAAAAATACAGCAATGATATTATCTTAGGAGGAATGCTGAACCTTTCTTTAAAGCTCAACAGCAATAATAAAATCTCCTTAAAGAATATCATCACCAATAATACGGTGAACCATATGTCCTTCAGAACAGGAAAGGACTTTGAATTTGATCCTATCAACGGGACAAACATTATGGCAAGGGAAATAGGTTTTAAAGAAACTACTTTCTACAATTCTACCCTTACCGGTACTCATAAAATAGATGCTCTTGGCGGGCTTACTGTAAACTGGTACGGAAGCTTCGGAATCCTGGATCAATACATCCCTTTGTTACAGCGTTTACAGTATAACCAATATACTAACATGCCGGGAAGCCCTTATTTAGCATTGATTTCTAATGGTCTTTCTCAAAAATCAGGTAGTGTATTCTACTCTACGCTAAACGATTATTTATATAATGCGGGAGGTGATATTTCCAAGACATTTACAATGTTTGGCCAAAAACAAACCATCAAAGGAGGTTATTTGTTCCAGGTAAAAGACAGAATATACAATTCAAGACCATTCTCTGTAAGACTTGAAAACTTCAACCAGGGATTACTTTCTCAACCTTTTGAAACTATTTTCAATCCTGGTAATTTTGGAACTAACGGAGGATTTACATTTGATGAGATTGCAGGAAATCAGTACAGATATATTGCCAATACCATCCTTAACGCAGGATATTTACAGTTTGACAACAACTTCACACCGTGGTTAAGAGCCGTTTGGGGATTAAGAGTTGAGAACTTTGATCAATTGGTAGGAAGCACGAAAAAAAGTGATGACCGTTTTGTCAATACACGTGTTACAGACTTTTTACCAGCTGTTAACTTAACATTCAAGGTAAATCCTAAAATGAATATCCGTCTTGCAGGTTCACAAACTGTTGTAAGACCAGAATTTAGAGAGGTTTCTCCGCTGGCATATTATGATTTTGATCTTGGAGCGACTGTAATTGGGAACAAATCAATTGAAAGAACTAAAATTACGAGCGCCGATGTTCGTTGGGAATATTACCCAAGAAACGGGGAGATTATCTCGGTGGCCGCTTTTTATAAAAATTTCAAAAAGCCGATTGAATTATACTTCAACCAATCAGGGGTAGGAACCAGTAACACCTTCAACTACCTTAACGTAGATAAAGCTGATGCTTATGGTATAGAAGTAGAGGCCAGAAAAAAACTGGATTTTGTAAGCGCCCTTAGAAACTTTACGCTGGGTGGAAACGTAGCCTTAATTAAAAACAAAGTAACAGACGAAGCGACTAAGATTGACAGACCAATGCAGGGACAGTCTCCTTATACTGTCAACGTAAGCCTTCAGTATGATACTGAAAAATCAGGATGGTCTTCTACTGTACTATTTAACATGATCGGAAGAAGAATCCTTTATGTAGGAAACGACCAGGTTCCACCAATCTGGGAAGCACCTAGACCTCTTTTAGACTTCCAGCTTGCTAAAAAATTATGGAATAACAAAGGAGAAATCAAGCTGAATGTTTCAGATATTCTGAACCGTCGTGCTAAATTCTACCATGACCTGAATGACAACGGTAAGTATGACAGCAAAGATGCTCTTGCCATTGAAAGACTTTCAGGAACCAATATCAGTTTAACACTGGGATACAATTTTTAATTCACTCAACAAATAATCTAATAAATAATTTAATTCTTTATAACATGAAAAAGTTCGTTTTATATTCTTTAATGCTTGGCGCTCTAGTATCAACTACCGCATGTAGAAATATAGAAGAAGATGGACCTACCATTATTCAAGATGGAGGTAACGGAAACGGAAATACTGAAAACCTTATTCTTTCAGGAAAAATCACTTCCAGCATTACGCTTAAAGCAAATAAAATCTATAAGCTAAGAGGACTAGTATATGTAACTAACGGAGCTACTTTAACTATCGAACCAGGTACAAAGATCGTAGGTGAAGCTGATAAAAACGGAGCTTTGATCATTACAAGAGGAAGTAAAATCATGGCAGAAGGAACAGCTGCCAACCCTATTATCTTCACTTCAGAAAAACCAAGTCCTAAAAGAGGAGACTGGGCAGGTGTAGTAATTTTAGGAAACGCTCCTACTAATGCATCTTTCGGAGGAGCAAACGGAGTTGGAGAAATTGAAGGAGGTATCAACAACTCTGACGGTCTTGGACTTTATGGTGGAACAAATGCTGCTGACAACAGTGGTATCTTAAAATATGTAAGAATTGAATATGCAGGATATGCATTCTTACCGGATAAAGAGGTTAACGGACTTACTTTCGGAGGTGTAGGTAACGGAACTACAGTAGACTACGTAGAAGTTGCTTATGCTAATGATGACAGTTTCGAGTGGTTCGGAGGAACAGTAAACTGTTCTCACCTTATTTCTTACAAAGGTCTTGATGATGATTTCGATACAGATAACGGTTTCTCAGGAAATGTACAGTTTGGTATCGCAGTAAGAGATTCTCAGGTGGCAGACGTTTCAGGTTCTAACGCATTTGAATCTGATAATGATGCTAACGGTTCTACATTAACACCTCAGACATCAGCTACATTCTCTAACATGACGATTATCGGGCCAATCAACTCTGCGGCTCCTGGATCTATCAACGCTTTATTCCAGAATGCATTACAGATCAGAAGAAATTCTTCAATCTCTGTATTCAACTCTGTATTCACAGGATTCCCGGTAGGTTTATTCATTGATGCTACGAAAGGAGCTCCAACGGATAACAATATTGTAGGAAATAAATTATTCTTTGAAAACAACATTTTAGCAGGAAATACAACTCCTTTAAAATTCGGACCATCTACATCAACTCCGACGACATATACATTAAACGATCTTACGACTTGGTTTAATGCTAAAGGAAATACAATCCTTGCTTCTACAGCTGATGTAAAACTTGCCGGCGCATGGGCTCCTGCAGGAACTACACCAAACTTCACTCCTACTGCAGGTTCTCCATTATTAACAGGTGGAGCATTTACAAACCCTAAATTAGCTACTTGGTTTACACAAGTAACATACAGAGGTGCTGTAAAAGATGCTACAGATACATGGTATGCAGGATGGACAAACTTTAACTTATAACATCATCATATAAGTACCTAGATTTAATTTCAAATAGAAGGCCTTCAGAAGTATTTTCTGAGGGCTTTTTTTATTGTTAATATCAGACATTATGATTAACTGCCCAAATCAATATTAAGGGGTGTTCATATTGTAAAAACAGAAAAAGGGAATATGAACAGTAATTTTTATCGCAGATGGATCGATTTTTATTTATTTTATGAATAGGTTTTAGCTAAAGCCGGTGAATTTATTCATATTTAATAACGGGATAAAGCCTGTTTCTATTGATAGAGAAGAGACCCGAAACCCGGATCCCGAAACTCATAATTTATAATTCAATAAAAAGCCACCAGAAAAGCTTCCGATGGCAGTTACAAAAAACAAGTGTATAAAAAATATATACTTCAGATTAATTTCTCCAAAACAAATTCCCGTCATTCATCAGGGCTTTTATTTCAGACATCCTGGAAACGGCTTCTGCAGAACATGAAGCTTCTGTGAGAACAATTGCAGCTTCATCACCGGCTTTAGGCCACTGCTGTTGTCCTTTTTCATCCAGAGGAAGAATGCTTTGAGTAGCAAACTGTAAAGCTCTTGACAGAGCAAATTCTGTGGCATAACCGTACAGCTCTGCAATAAGATTGGCTTTCTGCAGCATACTTCCGGATCCGAATGTACTCCAGTAGTCCTGTACGTTATCATTTCCGATCAACACATTCACACCATACTTTTTCAGGGTTGGTATTGGCATTACCGTTCCTTTAAAAGGTACAGAAGATGCAATTCCTACTTTTCCGGCAGCCAGTCTTTCTGCAATCTGCTCAGTTTCTTTAGGGGAAAGATGAGCCAAAGCAAATGCATGGCTTACAAATGTTTTTCCCTGAAGCTCCGGATTTTCAATTGCTTTATCAATCAGATAATTGATGGTTTTCATTCCGGACTCTCCTGCTTCATGCAGGTGAATATCAATGCCTTTATGGTGATCCAACGCGAGCTGAACGGTAAAATCCATTACCTTTTCAATACTTCCGTCAATGCTCAAAGGATCCAATCCACCAATGAATGCCACACTTTTCAGCTGGGCTGCCGCTTTCATCAAAGGAGCAGATTCCGTATAATAAACACCATGCTGTGGGAAGGCAACCAATTCAGCTTTGAAAGAATCTTTTTTATTTTCAAGAGCCTGTTCAAGGTGTTCCAGAGATTTCAATCCTGATGTAGGATCAATATTAAAATGGGTTCTCGCAAAATGAGTTCCGTAGTGCTGCTGCAGACTGATCAGCTGCTCTGCTCTGCTTACAGAAGTTTTCAACAGTTCAGGGATAATTTCCTGCTCATAGGCAATCATATCTTTCACCGTTCTTCTTTTCGGAGAAAGTGCCTGCCATGGCAGACCATATAATGTTTTATCCAGATGGATGTGCATATCTCTGAAAGCGGGAAGCATCAGATATCCTTTTGCATCGATTGCTTTTAAAGAAGGATCATTTGCTTTTACTGTTTTTATTTTTCCGTCTTCAATTTCGATACTGAAAAGATCAGTTTTTGTTCCGGTAACCTCTTCATTTTCGTATTCAAAACCTGTTTCCAGGCGGACATTTTTAAGGGTATAGTTTCCTTTTGCAGTTAATTGATAGGGAAATTGCATGATTTTAAATTTAACAATACAAAATTAACCAGCCCTGAGGGTAAAACCGGTGTATCAATTATGTCTTGTTTTGTACAGATTATTCTTTGAATTGGGAAGGTGTCATTCCCGTCTGTGCTTTAAAGAATTTGGAAAAGCTGGCGTGATCATAGAAACCGAGATCATATACAATATCTTTCACAGACATTTCAGAAACTTTTAAAAGTCTTTTGGCTTCCAGTAAAATACGATCCTGAATAAGAGATGATGCCGAAGCATTAAGATTTTTCTTGCAGACAATATTCAGATAATTGGCAGAGATATTCAGTTTATCAGCATAAAAAGAAACGGATCTTTCTGTTTTGAAATGTTCATCAATAAGATGCAGAAACTTTGAAATAATGGGGTTTGAGTTATAGACTTCAAAATCTTTGAAAGCTCCTTCCACAGATTTACTCACCAGCAGGCCAATCAATTCGCTTCTTTTCTGAATCAGTTCCCAGAATATTTTTTCTGTGCTCAGCTCTTTCTGGATGGCCTGAAATTCATACAGAAAATTTTCAAAAACGTCTTTGGAAAGATTAATCACCGGATGATTCTGGTAATAGGATGCAGAAAATCTTAACGAGGGCAGAAAACTTTCAAACCAGTCTCTGCTGATCATCAGCTGATAACCAATGGTTTCTTTTTCAATGACCCACTGATGTACCTGATCCGGAAAAACAAGATGAATCTGGTAGTCTTTCACCTGATATTCTGTAAAATCTATGGTATGCGAACCGACTCCGTGCTCAAAAAGATTGATGATAAAAAAGTCATGTTTGTGGGGATCATCAATGGAGCGTGCTCCCGAAAGTTCATTGAACAGCAGATTACAGCCTTTCAACTGATTTTCACTAAATTCCTGAATTCCTAAAATAGGAAAATGATCCGTATGGTAAGCCACTCTGCCTGATTTTCTCCTAAAATTACTAAAATTTATGAGAGAAAAACTAAAACAACCACAAAAGGAACAAAAGTTTTATCTCCATCACGCTATCTTCAATTTCAACCCTCCTTCTGTGACGGTTTCTGAAATTTTAATGAATTTACAGGCTTTCCCTCGTAAAACTTTTATACCCTTTGTGGTCAAAAAAACACAACTAAAAATATATTAAATTCCTTTTTATATTGAATTAAAAAACAATGTTTCCCTCATGTACTAAGGACTTCACATCCGAAATTCTCGAAACAGCTTCTGCAGAACAACTTGCGTTGATAAGAACAAAATCTGCTTTATCTCCGGATTTTGGCCATTGCTGTGTTCCTTTATCATCCAATGGAAGGATATTTCCTGTTGCAAGCTTTAAACTTCTTGACAATAAAAATTCTGTTGAGTATCCATACAATTGCGCCATTAAGTTGGCTTTCTGAAGTACACTGCCAGTTCCGAAAGTATTCCAGTGATCTATAATACTGTCATTTCCTGTCAGAACCGTTACCTTATGTTTGTAAAGCGTTGGTATGGGCATAATCAGCCTGCCAAAAGGGATTGTGGAAACAATTCCGATCTGCGCTTCACCTAATTTTTCAGCGATTTCTTCCTGTTTTGCTGGTTCCAATTTTCCAAGGACAAAACAGTGGCTTATGTAGGTTTTCCCTTTAAGCTCAGGATTTTCATTCACTTTTTTAATCAAGTATTCTACAGTTTTTAATCCTGAATCTCCCGTTTCATGCAGATGGATATCTATTCCCTTTTTATTGTCCAGAGCAAGCTGAACCGTGAAGTCTACTACTTTTTCAATATCTCCATCGATGTTGAATGGGTCTACTCCTCCAATAAAATCAATATCCATTTTCGCAGCTTCTTTCAGGTAAGGCACAGAGTCCGTATAAAACACTCCATGTTGTGGAAAGGCTACCAGCTCAGCACCAAAGCTTTTCTTTTTATTTTCTAAAGCCTTCTGTAAATTCTTTAACGACTGAAGTTTGGAAGTGGGTTCAATATTCACATGGCTTCTGGCATAAGAAGTTCCTTTTGACTGTAATAATTCGATCAGTTTTTCTGCCTTGAAGGTTGAATTTTTCAGCATTTCCGGAAGCATTTTCTGCTCCAGCTCTATCATTCCTTTGATTCCTCCCGTTCTTTTTCTCACAGCCTGCCATTGATCGCCATAAAAGGTTTTATCAAGATGAATATGCATATCTTTAAATGCAGGAAGCATCAATAATCCTTTCGCATCAACCGCTTTACCGTTAGGTTGGTTAGGAGCAATTTTTGTAATTTTTCCATTTTCAACTTCTACATAGAACAGATCTGTTTGGGTAGAAACTACTTCCCCATCCTGGTATTCAAAACCTGTTTCCAGACGAACATTTTTAAGGCTCATTTTTCCTTTTGCAGAACTATTATTTTCATCAGATAAAGGTGATGCCGTCATAATATTGGGTATTAAAGTTAATCCTGCTACAGCCAATGCTGAATTCCGGATAAAATCCTTGCGGGAGATATTATTGTCTGAGGTCTTCATGTCCAATCTATTTAATACAAAATTAAAAAGAAGTGTCCCTGAACAAAGTGTATGAATTATTACAAAATCTGTATGATTTATGCATTGTTTTGATTACTTACTAAAATACCCGGTCTATCTTTTCATACTACAATAAAAAAAGTATTCACGGCAATTGTCATTCCGTAGGAATCCAGATTATATTGTTTTTACACTGTCGAGACTCCTACGGAGTGACAAAGAGACTGGCCAAACTTTCTGTTTCAACTATAGCTAATAATTAACAACTAATATAAAATTATCAATACCGCTTGTCATTCTGTAGGAATCCAGATTATAATGTTTTTACACTGTTGAGACTCCTACGGAGTGACAAAGAGACTGGCAAAGCTTTCTGTTTCAACTATAGCTCATAATTAACAACTAATATAAAATTATCCATAACGCTTGTCATTCCGTAGGAATCTAAGCTATTATTAGTTTTATTTGTTGAGACTCCGACAGAGACTCCGTTGAGATTTTTTCAATCTAAACTCTTCAAATCAATTTTTTTTTGCATAAAAAAACCGGATCTAAAATCCGGTTTCATTATTATTTATTTGTTAGAATATTCAAATTTTCTTACAGCTTCCAGCGTCATATCAATTTCTTTATCCTTGATTGCATCACTGATGAAGTAAGTTTCGTACCCACTTGGCGGAAGGTATACCCCATTCTGCAACATTTGGTGGAAGAAGTTATTGAACAATGAATGATTAGCTTCCTGTGCCTCATCAAAGTTTGAAACTCTGTTGATATGGAAGAATACAGACATCATAGAACCTTTTCTGTTAATTTTATGAGCAATTCCTTTTTCATTTAGAATTTTTCCGATTTCGAAATCTAAAGTTTCCGTAGTCTTATGTAATCTGTTAAAAAATTCAGAATCATTTTTAATAAGCTGAAGTGTTTTTAATCCTGCTCTCATAGCCAAAGGATTCCCACTCAATGTTCCTGCCTGATACACACCTCCTTTTGGAGCAAGATGATCCATAATTTCATTTTTCCCAGCGAAAGCTCCTACCGGAAGACCTCCTCCGATTACTTTTCCGTAAGTCACTAAATCTGCTTTTACATTAAAAAGCTCCTGAGCTCCTCCGAAAGCCAGTCGGAAACCGGTCATTACTTCATCAAAGATTAATAAAGCTCCGTTTTCATCACAGATCTTTCTCAGGTTTTGTAGGAAATTGTTTTCCGGCAATACACATCCCATATTTCCCGCAACTGGTTCTATAATTACGGCTGCAATTTCTCCCTGGTTGTGACGGAATAAATCCTCAACCTGTTCAAAATCATTATAACGGGCTAACAAAGTATCTTTTGCAGTACCAGCAGTTACTCCCGGAGAGTTTGGATTTCCGAATGTAGCAGCACCACTTCCGGCTTTAATCAGGAATGAATCTGAGTGTCCGTGGTAGCAACCTTCAAATTTTACAATCTTATCTCTTCCTGTATATCCTCTTGCCAGCCTGATTGCACTCATACATGCTTCTGTTCCGGAAGAAACCATTCTGATCTGGTCAATATTCGGGACATTTTCAATAATGAATTTTGCAATTTCTGTTTCCAGTTCTGTAGGTGCTCCGAAAGAGAATCCTTTCTCTGCCTGTATCTTCAGTTCTTCCAGTACTTCAGGATGGGTGTGTCCTAAGATGGCCGGGCCCCATGAATTGATATAATCGATATAAGTATTATCATCTGCATCGGTAAGGTAAGCACCCTTTGCCGATTTCATGAAAACAGGCACTCCTCCTACGGATTTGAATGCTCTTACCGGAGAGTTTACTCCTCCCGGAATGTATTTGTAGGCTTCATCAAATAAAGCCGAACTTCTTTGATACTTCATATATACTTAGTTGCTGTTGACAGCTGCCGGTTGGCAATAAACTGTCAACGGTAAACTCTCAACAAAAAATTAAATTAGTTTCGTGGTTTTTTGTCTATTAAATAAATCAGTTGTCCTGCAGATGGCTGTTGTCCTTCATCCATTCTGTTTTTGGCATACAATTTATGTAATTTGATTCCGAATTTCTGGGCGATATCATGCATATCTTCTCCGGACACCGCTTTATAGGTTGCTGTATTTCCTGTAGAATTTTTTGACTCAAGGAAAACAATATCATTTTTCTTTAAGGTTTCACCTTCCAGTTCATTCCACTTTATCAGTCTGCTTTCGCTGACTTTGAATTTATTGGCGATGAATTTCACATCAGTATCTTCAGGAATTACAATATATTTCAGACCGTCATTCGGATGGCTTTTGATAAGAATGGAATTAAGAATTTCAGCTTTCGTTTTGATTCTTTCCACTCTTTTTTGCTGTTGTGCGTAAGAAGTCTGTTTGTAAGGAACTTCTACAGTCACCGGGTCTTTAGCTTTTTTCAATGCTTTTGAAGGCTCCAGCTGTGCCATGAAAGTTCTGTCGTCTTTCAGATCCGGATACATTTTAAGAACAGCGTACAATACTTCATTAGAATTGGTATTGTCGTATTCGTATAATCTGTATTTTTCAATTTTGGTAATAAGAATTGAAGCATAGCGCGGATTGGTGGCATATCCTGCTTTTTTCAAACCGGTTGCCCACGCTCTGTAATCTCTCATATCCAGTTTGAAAAGATTTGCGTAATATTTTCTTGTGGATAAAAATATAGAATGATCTTCATAAGACTGTCTGGGATCGTCATACACACGGAAGCATTCATTAGGTGCATCATCAGTATGTTTCATCGTTCTACCGGTCCAGTCTTCTTTACATTTTATACCGAAGTGGTTTTTACCTTCCTGTGCCAATCTGCTTTGCCCGCCTCCGGTTTCCAGTAATCCCTGGGCAAGAGTAATAGAAGCCGGAATTTTATATTTTTCCATTTCTTCTACGGCATATTTAGCAAACTTCTGAATATACTGATCTTCGGTTGCCCAAGTCTGGGCTGAAAATTTTGATAAAACTAAAAGGCTTATGGATAGAAAAAGTCTTTTCATCTTATATTTTTTATTGTTTTAAAATGAAAGATGGAACACTAAGTGTTTCATGTTTTTCAATTTTACTTATATAATTAAATTTCTATTCTGTTTTTCCAACAGCAGATTAGCTCCTTCAATTCCCTGTAATCCACCAGTGTGAAAGCACAAAATCTTACTGTTTTCAGGAAAATATTCTTCTTCTATCAGTTCAAAAACCTTCTCCATCATTTTCCCTGTATAAATCGGTTCCAAAGGAATACCGTATCTCTCTTTGAAATCATTGATAAAACGGACGTTTCCATCATTTATTTTACCATAACCTCCAAAATATGAATCTATTAGATTAAAATTTTGTCTCAAAGTTAATTCAAAAATTTTATTTTCCAGTGAAGCATCATCAACCGCTTTAAATCCTATAACTTTCTGATTTTCTTCACAAAATTTTGAAATCCCTGCAATGGTTCCTCCGGTTCCAACTGCGGTGCAAAGATAGTCAAAATCTTTTGTTTGTTCGTTGAGCATCATTTTCACCCCTTCCACTGCCTCTTCATTGGTTCCACCTTCAGGAACAATCAATGCCTCAGGGAACTCCTGCTGAAGGAATTCTGTGAGTTTTTCTTTATGGCGGTATTCTTCACGGGTGACAAATTTCAGGTTCATTCCATTTCTTTTGGCAAAAAGTAATGTGGGGTTATCCCTCCATTTATGCTGAAGCTCTTCTCCTCTGATGATTCCCAGTGTTGGAATACCTGCCAGACTTCCTACTGCGGAAACTGCGGCTATATGATTGGAAAAAGCACCTCCAAAAGTAATAATATAGGGATTATCAGGATTTTTTGCCAGATAATGATTGACATTATGGAATAGTTTCCAGTATTTATTTCCTGAAATTAGCGGATGAATCTGGTCTTCCCTTTTAATAAACAGTTGTATGTTTTTATGAATTGGAATTTCCTGAATGGGAATAGGTTCTGTGGGAAGTTGTAATAGCATTTCAGTTTTTAGCGACTCAAGGTTTATTCTTTACAAAAGTAGGAAAAGATTTAGTGTGGTGTGAGTTTTCTTTTTTTCTCACAGATAATGCAGATTTACACAGATTTTTTTTGTTTTTTTTATTCTATATGAATTGTTTATTGTAAGTTTCGGCTAAAGCCGAATAAATTTGAAATTATTTGATAAGCGGGCTAAAGCCCACCTCTATTGAATATAGATAATATTTAAAATCACAGTCTAAATATAAAATACAAAACCAACCTCTCAAACCCCGAAACACGAATCCCGAAATTCATCATTCATCATTCATCATTCATCATTTCAAAGGTATTTTCTAAAGTTCCAGAATTTTCTTTTTTTGAGATAATCCAGGTTGTTTTCATGCGCATAAGCCTCTCTTTCAAAGGAAATTCTTCTGTAAGCAAGATATCCGTCTTTAAGTTTGAAAAACCAGTAATAATATTCAATAACATAAAAAATATAGAAGAAAATGATGAGCATTTCCATCTGTTGCCGCAAATGGATTTTTTCATGATTAATCAATACATTATTTTCCTTATCTTCGGGTTTCCTAATGAAGATAAAGGGAAATAGAGCAATGCCATTAATTTTTAATTTTTTTAAAGGCTTTTGGCATACAATTATCATAGTAACAAATATAAAAAGTTTTTTGACTAGCATTTAACTTATGGCCCATTATGACATCAAAGAAGGTGAAGACTTCTACTATAATGAACAGGGGTACAAGGTTTTTACAGAAAAATTTCATCTGAAAAGAGGATATTGCTGTAAAAGCGGCTGCAGACACTGTCCTTACGGGTACGATAAAAAGACTGATACATTCATTAAAAGTGATAAAAAAAATAAATAAAATGAAAAAATATATTTTTATTTTGTTGGCATCTGCTACTTTAGGCTTAACTTCTTGTAGCCCTTTTCAGGTACGTTCAGATTATGCTGAAAGCGCCAATTTCAATTCTTATAAAACTTACAAAATAAGAATTGATGATCTAAAATTGAATGATATTGATAAAGACAGGGTACTGAACGAACTGTCGAGACAGCTTCAGAGCAAAGGACTTCAGTCCGGAGAAAATCCTGATCTGATTATCAACGTAAAAGCAAATCATAAAAAGATTACTGACATCAATTCCTCTTCTCCTTACGGAATGTGGGGATGGGGCGGACCTTTCGGATGGGGTGTTGGTATGAACAGAACCTGGACAACGAATTACAATGAAGGCGCTCTGATTGTTGACCTTATTGATGCAAGAAGCAACAAATTGGTTTGGCAGGGTATCGGAAGCGGGATTTCTGTAGACTCTCCAAAAGCAAAACAGAGACAGATTCCAGATATTATGGCTGAGATTATGAAGAATTATCCGCCACAAAGAAAATAAGATGTAAGTCATCCATTATATAAGCCGGTACGTTTTGTATCGGCTTTTTTATGCTTTGTGTTTTTTTCACGCAGATAAGACAGATCTGCCCAGATAATTATGTTTAATGATTCGTGAGTTTTGTATGATTATTTTTAGATTTTGGCTGAAATCAGATAGATTTTTGATTTATTTTATCAGTGAGATCCTTCGACTACGCTCAGGATGACAGCCACTCCTATTGAATTGAATGCAGATACAGATATTTAATCGCCACATCATTCATCATTCATCATTCATCATTCATTACTTATTTTATTTACATGCAGTGCATTTAAAATTAACGATTTTGTAATTTTTTATTTACAAAAATTGTAGTATTCTTGCTTAAACTTGTATTAATATGAAAAAAGTTATTTTATTTTCTGTATTTGCGGGACTTGCCCATGCTCAGGCTCCTGCAGGATACTACAACTCTGCCAACGGACTGAGTGGCGCAGCGCTGAAAACCGAATTAAGCAGCATTATCTCTAACGGACATATGGATAAAGGCTATAGCGGGCTTTGGACAGCATATAAAACCACTGATATTGATAAGGATTACGAAAATGACGGAACTATCCTTGACATTTATTCTGAAAGACCTTCAGGGGTTGACCCTTATAACTATACTCCGGGAAGTGATCAGTGCGGTACCTATTCTACTGAAGGAAATTGCTACAACAGAGAGCATATCGTACCTCAAAGTCTTTTCAATCAGGCTTCTCCCATGGTTGCAGATATTCACTTTATCAGAGCTACAGACGGGAAAGTAAACGGAATGAGAAGTAATTATCCTTTCGGAAAGGTAGGAAGTACTTCTTTTACGTCCCAGAACGGTTCAAAGCTTGGAACTTCTGCTTCTTCAGGATATTCAGGAACGGTATTTGAGCCGATTGATGAGTTCAAAGGAGATGTGGCACGTATGATTTTCTATTTTGTAACCCGTTACCAGAGCAAACTTTCTACATTCTCATCAGGAAACATGTTAGGAAGTTCTACTTTTCCGGGATTACAGACTTGGGAGCTGAACGTTCTTCTGGCATGGCACAATCAGGATCCGGTTTCTCAGGCTGAGATCAAAAGAAATAATGCTTCATATACTTTTCAGGGGAACAGAAACCCTTTCATAGACAATCCAAATTATGTCAACCTTATCTGGGGTTCTCAACAACCTTCAGGTGACACTCAGGCACCTACTGCAGCGACAGGTCTGAATGTTTCAGGAACAACTTCCAGCAGCATTTCTCTGGCATGGAATGCTTCTACCGATAATGTAGGGGTAACAGCTTATAATGTTTACATGAACGGAAGTCTGCAAACTACAACGAGCACAACTTCAACAACAATTTCAGGGCTTACTCCTTCTACCACTTACAGCTTTTATGTTGTAGCGAAGGATGCAGCAGGAAATTCTTCATCGAACAGTTCCACGGTTTCCGGTACTACCAATTCTGGAGGTACTACTCCAGGTACCAACTGTGCCAATGAAAATTTTGAAACTATTCCTGCAGCCAGCTCTACTTATTCAACCAAAACATGGAGCAACGGAGGTATTTCATGGACCGCCACAGATGCCAGAACTGATCAGACTCTTAATAACAAAGCAATTACGGTAAGAAACGGTTCTTTAACATCAGGCAGCTCTGCAAACGGTATTGGATCCTTAACAGTAACTACACAGCTTAAGTTTTCCGGAACTAATGGTACTTTTGATGTAAAAGTAAACGGAACAACTGTAGGAACTATTCCTTACAGTGCGTCATCTACAACGACAACTATCAATAATATCAACACTTCCGGGAATGTAGTGGTAAGCCTGGTTAATAATTCATCCAGCAACAGAGTGGCTATTGATGATCTTGCATGGACGTGCTATTCAGGATCAAGTGCGAGAATGGCTCAAAATGCAGCTGCTGAAACAACTTCTAACAGTTTTAAAATCTCTCCAAACCCAATCACCAATCAGGAAATTTTTGTAAAAGGAGATCTTCAGAAGGTAAAAAAAGCTGAGATTTATAACCTTCAGGGGAAAACTCTTCAGACGATTGATCAGCCTTTCAGAAATGGAAATTCTATTAAAACCAGAAATCTTGGTCAGGGAGTTTATATTTTGAAGCTGGATCAGGTTACGATGCAGTTCCTTGTAAAATAATTCAGATCTCAACTTTACATAAAATGCCGGTCTAAAGAAGACCGGCATTTATTTTTTAAACTCCCGCTGATTTTGCTGATTGAGCAGACCTTTTTAACGCAGAGGTTTTATTTTTTAATGCTTTATTTTAAGAAAGCAAAGAGTGATCAGCAAGCTGATTTGATTAAGCGAATGTTCTAATTTCTTTGTTTCTTTTGTCTTAATTAGTTCAAGGAAATCTTATCCAGATCGGGATATCCTGATCCTTTGAGAAGATCTTTCCATTCTTTATTTTTGAACACGAAAAGATTGCAACGGTATTCATCAGGTCTGTTATCTATTTTGGTTTCACAATAGTAATAGAGCATATCTTTGTTTCTCCATATGGCCACTTCCTGTCTCATTTTATTATGAGTCTGAATGATTTCATTGTCTTTAACTTCTGATTCAAAACCTTCGCGGATGGTATCAAATCTGGGTTTCTGGAATATTTTGTTCAGATTATCCAGAAGTGCCGTCTTTTCTTCCTCTGTATAGATATCAAGCTGATACATTCCCAACTCATCTTCTTTTTCGTTAGCAAGCGGGCCAATTTCCTGATCTACTTTTCCGAAGTGCAAAATTACTTTATTGGTATTTTTATGATTCTTTCCTTCCAGATCTATTCCATTGAAATGTAATAATTCTTTTGATGAAAAGGCCAGTTTTTCATTTCCAATCAGGGTCACTTCGTTGGTTCGAACAGCTTCTTTCTCTGTTGCTCCGGCAGATTTTAAAATTTCATTGATATTTTGTCCCACAGCAACTTTAGCAAGATTGAAAGGTTCTGTCTGAGTACTTCCCTGTGTTTCAACCAGAGACTCAGTATCTTTATTTTTCTGATGGCCGCATGAAGCAATCGCCAAACAGATCATTGGTATTACTATATATTTCAATCTTTTCATAATGTTAGTGTTAGTATGCAGTTCTCAATAATAAAACAGAAAAAAGTGGATTCAAGTATCCGGAATCTGCTTTTTTATTTCTTCATCCTTTTAAAGGCTTATTTTTAATTCATATACTTATACCACGGAGAAGCCGGAGGTGTGGGATATTTTAACCCGAACACAGCATTATTACGATAAGCCTCTTTGGTCACAGAAATATATTTATTTCTTATTTTCCCATCATCTTCAATGGAGATACTTAGTATGGAATAATTTTTTCCATCATCCCAGAAGAAAGAGGTTGGATAAGTAAATGAATTTTTCTCATTTGGATTCCATGAAACTTTTTCGGGAGAAAGTTTTTTCAGTTTCTCAAAAATAGGTTTTACCAGTTTGGCATCTACGGTTGCTCTATCAGTGATAGAAGCTGTGGGATTTCCATGTTTTTTTACTATTTTTTCTGCAAATCCCAGAGAGTATTTTTCGGCAGCATTGGTGTCTAGTGCTCCTACTTTTCCTTTGTATATGGTAATCCTTGTTCCCATGGTATTATCTAATGGTATATTTCCATAGGTTATTCCTTTGTTTTCATCTGCATAGTATTGAATAATATCGGCTTTTGCGGCATCTTTCATAAATAAATCTTTGTTTTCAAAGTCGTATTTTTTGGCATCATCGCCTAATGAAACTGATGAAAGGTCAAATGATTTATTTCCACAACAGATATTGATTAATACTGCAAAAATAAGCAAGAAAATGTTCCGCTTTTTCATAGAATAATATAAATGTAATTAGATTATTTCAAATTCTTCCTTTCCTTCCGGAATATAAAATGAAATATCAAGCATCAATTCTTCTTCTGTTTCCGGGTTTTCCAGATATAAAGCAGATTCTCCGTTTGCCTTTTTTAAAAAAGCGACTTTATTTTCTGCACATACAAACATAACGGCATCTTTAGAAACTGGTTGTATTTTAAATCCGGATTTGAAATCTTTTACAAGATCAGTAAAACGTTCTTCCGATTCTGCTTTCGACAGATACATTGAAGCGGCCATATTTTCCTCTCTTTTGGAAATTAATTTTTTATAATCCTCAAATTTATTTTCTCTTATTAATCTTGATATATGATCATAAGCCTGTTCCAGTTTTTTTCTGTTGTCCTTAATATCCTGCAGATTTCTTCCGTTCTGCCACGCAGACAGCTGATAGGGAACTTCTGCTTTAAAGGAACCCACATGTTTAATAACCTGTTTCTTTTTATCTTCTATGGCTTCAGAACGATAGTCACCAAACTGTTGGTCAAAGACAAAATCATTAGCCACATCAAAAAGTTTAATATTAAATTTCAATTCTGATTTAGGGTGCAGCTGCAAATCGCCAATATTGGGTAAAATGGTTGCTGATACAGACTGAACACCACTTTTCAGTATGGCAAAATTAATCGGAATATTAGTAGCTACCTGCCCTTCAACATTCATATGAATCACAGGATAATCATTAATCCTTATCTCGAACAAACAGGCTGATGCACTGAAATCGATCATATAATAGGGTTGTTGTATCATAATTTTAGTTTTTAATGATTTTAGACCAATCGGTAAACATTTTACTGATGGTATTGGTATTGATGATGCTAAAGCAGAACATTCCCAGGAGAATAGAGCTCCAGCACCACGCAAGCTTCACTCCGTTCTTATCTGTTATAAAAAAAAGAATCAGCATAGTGACGGTTCCAAAAAAGAATGTGAAAAGCAGGGTGTATAGTATGGCCTGAATAATATACATATTGAATTTCAGTTTTCTGAAAACCCAACCTATCATACTGACCACCATAATCAGGCCTATAGGAAGCAGCAATGCCCCGAAAAGAACAATTTCGGGTTTTTCGATCAGTATACTTTCATACCCGAAAAATGTATTAAAACTGAACTCCTTCATACTGTTTTTCCTGATTTGAAACTTCTAATAAGGTTTTATCTTTATAGCCTAGCATTTTTGCCAGAATAACATTGGGAAATTCATGAATTCCTATATTATAAAGGCTTACACTGTCATTGAAAAATTCTCTTCTGTCTGCTATTTTATCTTCCATTCCGGAAACTCTTTTCTGCAGTTCCAAAAAGTTATTATTAGAAAGAAGGCCCGGATAGTTTTCTGAAACGGCAAAAAATGATGAAAGCGCTCTTGAGGTCTCGTTTGCGAGTTCCGTTTTTCTGTCAGAATCATTCGTAGTGTTATAGAAAGTTCTAAGCTCAGTCAGTTTGGTAAGCAGATCTTTTTCATGATTCATAAACTGTTTGGCAACGTTTACAAGGTTAGGAATTTCATCGGCTCTTTGTTTTAAAATAACATCTATATTCCCATATGCTTTTTCCACATTGAATTTCAGCATGACAAGCTTATTGTACAAACTGATGAAAAAAGCCAGAATGGCTATGATAAGAAATACGGCGATAACGATGGCTACAATTTGATCCATTATTGTGATAAGATTAAAATCATTACTATAAGTATAACAATACAGGTTACCAGAAATGATCTCAACAGAGGCTGGTATTTATTCCAGACTGAAATTCCTGCTGCAGTGGTAATTCCTAAAAGCTTATGATCTGTATCTTTTCTGATAAAGGCTTCACCGTTTCTGGAATCAGCGGCACCTACCAACAGCATTTCCTGACCAGATTTAAGCAGTGTTTCCTTGTATCTTTTCTGTCCGTTATAACTTACATTTGTTTCTTCGATGAATATCAATTCTATTCCTTCCGGATGTACTTCAATGGTTCCTGTATCATCCTGCATCTGAAAGAGATTGCACTGGGTTTCTTTATGAATGGTTGTATAAGAGTTTTTTCCATCCTTATCTCTTGTAACATCTTCAATCGTATAATAATATCCTATGCATTCTTCTCTTGCAACAGGCGAAATCAAAGGTTCTTTCATAATCAGTTTCCCCTGAATTTCTACCAGTCCCATGGCTACTGATTTTATTTTGGATGTAGGTAATGATGCCTGAATTCTTAAAAATCTTTTTCTAGAATTAGGAAGCAGTAAAACAACTGCAATAATAGAAAGTATAACTAACGGTAAATACGTAATTACTTTTTCTGCATAATAATCATAATTATCCATCAATAAGAGTCTGCTATGGAGTATAAGTTTTTACAAGATGTGCAGCAGCAGTTTCCTGTCCGTCTGCGGTCTTCACCTGATTGTCTACAATATAGAGAACAGAGGAAGTATTGGGTTTATTATTGGTGTATTCATAATATTGTACAAGTACCATGGTTTTATCTTTCATATCCCATAGATAGGCTGCATTTCCTAATATTTTTCCTTCGCTGTTCTTTGCGGGAATTCCGGCAAGAACCTTAGGATTTTTGTATTGTGATTTCAGATAAGCCAAAAGATCATTTCCTGCAGCGGTATCTTCCCATTCTATTTTTATTCCTTTTGTAAGTTTTTCCGCAGGATTGTTTATTAATAATCCTACCGTAGAGCTTTTTACCTTATTTTCTTTATGTTCCGGAAAGGAGATATTCCCGAATTTGTATCCGGCTACATCTTTGGTATACGCAATAGGGAGTGTGGTTACAATTTCCCTTGCCTCTGTCTGATACTTGGTATCTTTTAAAACTTCTTTATACCCTTTGGAAAAATCTACTTTCTCCAGGTCTGTCTTCTGTTGTGACTGGCATGATACAAACATGATAAAACACAAAATTATTAAAACGATCTTTTTCATATTATCTAATTTCTTATTAACGGAATATCGGCACTGAATCCGAAAAGTTCTTCGAGACTTTTGATGACATCAAATTTAGGTACAATTTCGTTAAATTTACCTTCTGCGATAATACCTTCATCTTCCGAACTTCCTTTAAGTTCTGCCGGTTTTTTATTACCTCCTCTAGGTATTTTCTTTTTGGCGGACATTCCTACTTTTCCTTTGATCACATATTCAGCATTGAGCCCATCGAATCCTAATTCCGGACGGTAATTTAATCCTTTATCATCAAATTTCACACCATGCCCGAATGTAATGGAAGCTGATCCCTTACCGCTCATCTCAAAATATCCTTCTACTTTAACAATAACAAGATTGGCTTCTGCTTTTGCCCAAACTCCTGCTTTCAATTCAATTTTAAGGGTATTTTTTGCTTCTATTTTTCCCTGCGTGTCCCCTTTTTCACTTACGGTATTGAATGAAAAACCAACTGAAGTTTTGATTTCACTTGAAATAACGAGATCAATATAAACATCTGAGCTTAGTTTAGCTCCGAAATCATCATTCCCAAATTCCACCCCTGTGTTCATCTGGTCTTTGATCACTCCATATAATCTCACCGCTCCCGGCGCAGCAGTTCCTCCACTTACCGCTCCTGCAACAAGTCCAACAGCAGTACAGAGAAGGTCAACAGTGACCTCTAATCCTATCAGGGGTTCTGCATTAAAAGATATATCAACCTTTGTTCCTAATCTTTCTATTTCTGTATTTTTCTGTTTGGCTCTTTCCAGGCACCATTCTCCCTTCAGATTAATATTGGGTGGTTTGATGGCAAAAGTTACCGGAAGACCTTTAAAACCCATGTTTCTAACTTGTCCTTTAGTTTTGTTGGTAATACCATCAGACATTGCTCCGAGTGAGCCAAAAAGATCATAGAGCTTTTTAAATTTTGTTTCGTATTCTCCTTTAAGCTCTTTACTTCTCTGAAAATTTCCGCTTCTGTTCTTTTCCCATTCACTTTTCAGGCTGAATCCGAATGAAGCATCTTTTTGTTTCCATCTTCTTTCAGCGCCTATTTTACCGGCTTTTGCCTGTAGGTCTTTATGTTTTGCAGCGGGCTGGTTTTGCCATTTTACGCTAAGCTCATTGGTAAGATTAACAAAGAAAGTTAGCGTCCATTTAATATCCGGATAGGCCTTGATTAATACAGTGGTTCTTTTTTCATTACTGAAATACCTGCAGGTATGGGCATGCAAATGGAACTGGTTTGGATTAGCCCACATAGGCCAGATGTAATGTATAGGCATCGTATCAAATTTGGATAAATCTGAATACACTCCATAATTAAATGAAGGTGTAGTAAATGTCTTTACGGTGTCTCCTTTATCGATGGCCTGGCCTACATCTACGATCAGGACCTGTTTCTTATGTTTTCCTTTGCTGTCTCTGAAACATTCATTGGTTTGAAAACCTGTAACATCAATCGTTAAGTCTTTCTTCATAGATACGCTAGGTGCTGTCACTTCATAGTTAACAGTCTGGGCATCATGGGCATTGAACACGAATGAGATATCTACTCTACGGTTGTTTTCGTAGTCTTTTTCATTTTTATATTTGATATTATCTCTTCCCTTTTTATCATCTGTAGGATCTACTTCTCCTTTTCCCACAGAGATTATTCTTCTGGGATCTAATCCTCCGTCTGCAAAGAATTTTTTGACAACGTCTGCTCTTCTTTGGGAAAGTCCTTTATTATAATTCTGTTTTCCAATAACACAGGCATAACCACTCAGATTCATGGTGGCATCTTTATGTTCTAAGAGGAATTTGAGTACATTATTCAGAATGGCTACTCCGTCTTTATCTATGACCGTAGAATCAAATTTATAAAAGATTGTTCTCTGAATATGTTCCTGCAGTGCAGGCGATTGTATTTGCTTTACACCGTTACCATTATCAAAAACTTTAACGGTTGTATTATTAGCCTTACCATCTTTTATTTCACTTTCTGTAATCTTAATGACTTCAAACTTACAAGGTTCCAGTCTGACAGAATTTACATCCGGCTTATAAACTTTAGTCGGGGTCTGGTTCTGGGCTCCGTTGGTATTGGTGGTAACAACTTTATTTTTTACATTAAGATAAATGGCATGAAGATCATCACCCAATTTATCTTTGATGTATTGTTTTGAGGCGTTATCCTTTACTTTAACATAGAATTCCTCTACATTCTGGATATTGTCTACATAGGCCATCCAGGCAAAGGTATTTTCTATTTTCAGATTTACTTCACCATCTATGACCTGTACATTGTTGTAGGTATGTACCAGCTTATCTGCTTTTGCTGTCTGCTGATTCCAGAGTTCGATACTGAGTGTATTTCCGTTAAGACCTTCCGTCATCAGGTTCAGGTGTACAATGTGTCCGTAGGAAATATATTCATTCTTTTTATTGTTTTTGATGCTTTTGCTGTTTTTCTGGGTAGACCATTTGCTGCTGACAATTTTGGGATCACACCAGCCTTTTACATATATTCCTGTATCATTTTTGGGGTCTCTTACTCCTGACAGGCTGGCTTCAATATAAAACTGATAGCTTCCACAGAACTGTTTTCCAATTAAAAATTTATATCCTGTAGCAGAGGTTATCTGATTGATAATAATTTTTTTACTGCTGTTCTGCCTCATCCAGGTGAGAGGTTTCTTTTTGTCTGCGTCTGTAGTGCCTGGTAACCATTCGCCCACGCCAAACTGTACCCACTGATCCGGCTTTATAGTAACCCTCTGTCCTAATACAGACATTTTGGGATAATACAATCCGCTTACAACTTTTATTTTTTTTACGCCTTTTGCCATTGTATTATCATTTAGATTGCACCATCCTGCCCTCCTCCTGAAGGCTGTTCGTTATACATTTCTTCGGAATCCACCAACGGATTGATCTGCTGCTGGACATCTTTGTCAGCATTTTTAAAGTTCTGCTGGCTGGCTTCAGCTCTCTGCCCATGGTCTATAATCTCAATACATGGAGTTCCGGCAATAGCACATACTGCTTTGCTGTCTTCTACAATAATATATCCGCCATTGCTGAGCTGTACTTTATCATAAAACTTCTGCCATTCTGTAACCATAATTTTGCAGGGAGGTGGTGGGCCACCCATTTTGGTACAGTTTCCGAATGTATTTTTTTCAAATGTGGCTGCTCCAATTTCTTTCGTGGTAACGATCAGTTTTTTGGAAGCGCTTTTATCATTGGCATATTCTTTTTGGTGTGTAAGTACTTTCAGCTTGTCCGGAACCTGTCCGAACTGGCATTTGCATAGGGCGCCCTGTACTACAATATGTTTTTCTGCCATATTAATTTTATCTTTAGTGAAATGGTATTTTTATTTTTCATCAATTCCTGAAACTGATACTGAAATCTTTTTTTCTTCCTGCAGCATGATACTGCATTCCAGGTAAAGAGATTCCGGAAGTGAAGTTTCTCCTTTCAGATAGCTTATGAGTCTGAAAGTTCCTTCTTCATTCATCACAGGTTCATCTTCTATAATCAATGAAAAAGGTGATCTTCTTATAAAATCATCAATATCTCTTTCTTCATATAACTTTCCTGTTCCTTCTATGGTAATCAGGCCTGTTTCTTCTTTCAGCGGATCTGTTTCCAGGGTAAATTTATATCTGGGTTCAATTGCATTGTCCACTACAGGAAAAGTTGTTGTCATCTCAGTTCTATATTCCTTTCCAAAACTCTGGTATATTCCAAAGAATAAAGTGCGGATGAAGTAATCATTTTTAATGTAAAGATTGATGGCTTCAGGCTGGCTGATTATTTTTTCAATCTTTCCGCAGTATTCGTCTACGGTTTCGCCTTCAAATTCTTTGTATAATTCTTCTTTTACAGCCGTCCATCTTTTAAGAAATACGTCAGCATTTTCTACGGCTTCAAATTTCCCGTGTTCATCTGTACTGATCTGTAAAGGATATAAAACCTTAGAGGTTCTGTAAGCCAGCAGGTCTGCAATTTCATTCACTTCTTCTTCATTAAGATACAGGTTGGATGTTCTGTCTATTTCAAAAAAATGAATTCCTTTATCTGTTTTTAACCAGCGAACAGAGGTTTCATATTTTAGTTCGTTTTTAGATTCTCCTTTTTCAATGGTAATGACGACACTGTATCTTCGCACTGAATTTTCCGGCTGAAGGGTAAGGCTGTTTCCTTTCCCGAATTTTACCAAAATATTTTTATCTGCAACCGCAGTTCTCGGAACAAAAAGTTCTTTCTGCCCGTTCAGGTTGATCAGGATCATATCCTTAACCGTGCAGTGATTGTTATGAAAGAGTTTTAATGCATCTTTATCCAACCCGTACAGCGAGGCTATACTTTTTAAAGTTTCATCTTTCTGAACGGTATGTATATTATATTTCTGCATAAAAATATTCCTGCTTCAATTCTTTTCTTTATTTGATATTTTATTACAAATGAATAACCCTTGTTCTGTTAGGTCTTGGATCCATACCAATACCTTCTCTTCTTGCTGACCAGTGGAGATATTCATGGCGAAGTTTTCTTAAATCATCTTGTTCCTTTACTTCTTTCTGATAAGCTGTCTGACGGTTTTCCGGGATTTCGTTTCCTCCGTAGGCATCCCGCAGGGCTTTATAATGTTTGAAAGAGTAAGGCTTGCCATCTCCCATCACGTAAGTTCTGAGACGGTCTTTTATTCCTATTAAAAACTGATCATCCAAAATAGAATATTTATCGTCTGTCAGTTTCTTTATGGTAATAGGAAGATTTTTATCTACCCCATATTCCGCCATAAAATGCAAAGGAATGTAGCTGTATGTCTTCAGCAGCTTGCGTGTTCCTCTTAGTGATAAATAGAATCCGGGGGTAATGGTGAGCTCATCTTTATGATACCAACCTTCATTTTCAAGCTCTGTTTTTAATGCTTTTAATTTGGTACTGGTAGTCCATGAAGTTTCCACTTCTTCCCATGTTTCCTGTCCGTTTTCGTAAGCTCCACCTACATCACAGTGTACCCCGGGGAATGTTTTTTCAGTTCCGATATGCACTCTCGTAAGGTCAAAATTTTCCCTATGTTCATCTTCTGCAGTAAAGTGAACTACGGTCTGTGCTTTTCCGATATCATTCAGGCTCAGTTCTTCAACGTCATTGCTGAAATTAGGTACTGGTGACAGGTATTTTGAATAGGAAGAAACAGTATCGTAAATTCCCAGGAATCTTACTTTCAACACATCTACTTTTAATCCTGCTTCTTCTAGTTTAAGGCCAAGGTGACCCCATTTTGGAAGTTCTTCTGAGGCAACACCCTTTCCATCATCATCGGAATACGTTGTCACCGACACCGCTTCATTGGCAACGGTTCGGGAAGTGGCTTTATATTTTGCTTTTCCGATTTCGTATACAAAATTACGGGCAGCAGCAGCTCCACGGCTAAATCCGAATACATCAAAAGTAAGCACAGCAATTTTATCGGCTTTCTTTTCTGCTTTAATGGTTTTCACCTTTTTTACAATTTCTTCACAGCCTTTTCTCACTTTCGATCTGATTCCGGTTTCTCCTGTTCCGAAAGCATATCCCAACGTAGCATCGCCTTCTTTATCCTGTGTACCGATACCTTCTATATAAATGCCGAAGTTTTTATCATAGTTGTCCCACATGCGGGCAACATTACTCCAGTCATTGTTGTAGCTGGTGTTGTCTGTCGCTTTTCCGCCGTGTTTTTTATGGGCATCTGTTCCTTTTTTTCTTTCGTCTGTATTGGTTTTATTATTCAGGGTTCCGTCAAAAAAAATCCCAATGGTAATATCCAGTACTTCCTCTTTGGATACAGATGGTGTATAACTTCCAAATTGATTGTTGTGCATAGTTCTTGTTTTTAAATTGACTGAGTGAATGCTATCATTCTATCTTTCGGGATACCCTGATTTTTGCTTTGGTAACAGGCAGTTTTTCTTTTTCAGATTCTAAGGACACCAAAACTCTGGTATTGTCTTCATTTACTTTAATGGTAAGATCAATGTTTTTGTCTTTTCCTGATTTCTGAAACAAGTCAAATATTTCTTTATCATCAAAAGCGTCTATCCAAACTGCATATCTGTTGTTGTTTTTATCTTTCCAGTAAAAACCACAGAATCTTGGTACAGCTCTGCTTTTGTAAGTATTATCTTTTAAGCTCTGGTCAAAAAGATTTTCCTGCTCTCCGTTATAATTGGTAAAACCGAAATCGATCCATGTTGCTCCTTCAGGAAGAATCACAGCAGGTTTCCAGTTGTATTTTTCTCTGTAGACGTTGTAAACATCTGCAGCAGGATAACCTTCTTTTTCAATTTTCTCCCGTACTTCCGGCTTGAATGTCTTGTAAGACGGATCTTTAAGCATTCTGTCGGCAAAACCTTCCTTCAGCATATACTGAGCATTATCATAGGCTTTTTCTTTGGTAATTACGGTATCATGAGCCTGGAAAGCACCTATTTCTTTCTGGTTTCCGGGACCTTTCATCCATAACACCACTCTTCCCTGTGGAGCCAGTCCGACAACAAAAGAGTTGTAGGTAGATTTCTTTTTCGTATCCTGATCTACAAATCCTTCATCAAAAAGGGCTTTTATCTTTTCTTTATCCAGATTCCATTTTCCGGTGTAGAATTTTTTTTCTACCAAAGAATACCATGTGAATTCAAGCTCATGGGGAGCATTCATCCTTTCGGTTGTCACGTTCATTGTACCACCTTCTTTGCCCCATCCTGTATTCTGTGTTCCCCAGATGGCATCAAAGCCGTATGTAAAATCATCAGCGACAATTGCTCCTTCATAAACTTCCATCGGATATTCCTGCGGGGCAGAAACGGTTCCGAGCCAACTGTATTTTTCTTCCATTTTTTTATTCTGACAATTCGTTAATGAAAAACACCATATAAAAAGAATCAGCAGGTTATATTTACTTATGACCATGGGACATAATCTTCTTGTTACTTGCTAAAACCAGATTTTCTTTATGGGCTTCCACATTGATTTTCTTTGCTATTTTTTCAACCTTTTTTCCTACGCTCAAATGGTAGGAATCTTTGACTGTTATGCGCAGATTGGTTGCTGTTTTGATGATCGCCATATCAGAAAAGTTTTGATTTTTCAGCACTGTTGAATTCTACAATTTTTCCACTCTGCATGGTCATATTTTCCAGTTCGCTGAACATGGAAATTTCACCGGCTATTTCATTGGAAGTTTCAGATTGTCTCTTGAATTCTTTTTCAATCATTTCCGTTCGGGTATCGGAAGCTTCCGTGATGTCTCCTGAAGCGGTAAGTTTCATATCTTTTCCTGCTATGGAAACAATATTATCGTTCGCTGTACTGGTAATACTTGCGCCTGCTCCTATCGAGATTTCTTTTCCGGCTGTAATATTGATATTGTCACCTGCATTTAAAGTAAAGTTTTTAGGTGCTTTCATGCTGATATTTCCCTGTCCGTCCATGAAATAGGTATTTCCGCTCGGATCCAGGATCGTTACACTGCCTTCTTCATCATTCATTAAAATTCTGATTCCGCTTCTGGTTTGGATGGATTTCAGGTGATTGTTAACGCCACCTCCCAAAGCAATTCCACCATGAAACATTCCTCCCATAACAAAAGGTCTGTCTGGATGGCTGTGTACAAAATTAACCATCACCTGATCTCCCACTTCGGGAATGGCTACATAACCACGGTTTTGGGTAATCTGATCCGTTCCTCCTGCATCAGGGCTCATCATACGGATAAAATGAGTAGTATCATTGGTCTGCCAGTCAAATCTCACCTGTATTCTTCCCTGTCCTTCGGGATCTGTGTTAGAAATTACGGTAGCCGTCTGTGGTTCAGCTTTTGGAATGGTAAATTCCGGTTTTGGAAGAAATCCTGTATCAGCTGCTATTCCTATGAAGCTTCCTTTGTAATGACCGATGGTATCAATTTCATGTTCCGCTTCTGTAATCATGATTCTGGTGAAATAAGAAGTTTCATTAGAATCCTGTTTTCGCATCTGAACATCTGCTACACAACCCGGATGCAGGAAAGGAACTGTTGTATTTCCTGAAATGGAAAACACATTCACCGCTTCACTTCCGGCCGCACTTTTCTGAGAGTATTCCACATCAAGATGGGTGGTCGCTTTAATGGGAGCCATCTGCAAAGCCGGCGTTTTATAAATAGATTCGTTATGACTGTAGGCTGTTTTCGCCAGATCACTTACATGTTTAATGGGTGTTGAACCCGAAGTCAGTCTTTCATTTTTGTTACTGTTATAGCCATAGAACTGAGGCTTGGTATGTACCGCTTTCAATTCTACTTTTATATCATTGGCACTGCTTCCGTAGGTAAGGGTAATGGGTTTATTCTGAGCCGGAAGTTTTCCGAAATGTAAAACTTCACCATCATAATAGAACTGTTCACCATAGGCTTCAGCCATTCTTGCCAGATAGTTATAATGCGTTTCATCATACTGACTGCTATAAATGATCTGAGAAAAGTTATTGGCATCTACCCTGACATCAAATCGGCTTTTATCAATTCCCTGTTTAATCACTTCTTCAGCAATGATCCCTACATTCACAGACTGGTTCCCTCCAAAGCTTTGGATATGCGGTGCACCGTCAAGAAGAATGGTAGGACTGAAACCTGTAAGTACAATATTTCCTAAACTCATATGTTCCTGACTGAATCCTACTCCGGTAATGACTCCTACAAAAGTTCTTTCCGGGCTGTTGTCTATATCTTTATAGGAAATAATGGCCGTAAGCCTTTTTCCAAGGAATTTATTGGCCTCTTCCAATGAATGGGTCTGTCTGTCCCCCAGCGTATCGTGTGCCAGTGTCAGTGTAAATTCGTGATGTCTTCTGGTACTTTGTTTAAGCTTGAAATGTTTATAGTACTTGATAATTTTCCCTTCTATGACAAGAGAAAGTTTTACCAGACGGTTGATGCCTGTATGATGGTTTTCAGAAATACCATCCGCATTCTGCGTCGGACGAAAAGACGTCGCTTGTGATTTTCCAGGTGTATTTGACATATTTTTAGTGATTTGATTAGTTTTCTAAACGATTATTCAACAGAAAGGGAGTTTAAAAATAAAAACAAAAGCTCCTGCAGAATATAGTCTTAGGTAAAAAAAGACCGTCTTATGAAGGACAGTCTTTTATTTTTAGTTCATGAAAGACTTAGCTCATTGGCCAAAGTCCGTCATAGAATGAATTTCCATACGTAATGCTTTCAGCACTTATTACAAAGCTGATCAGCATGTTGTTGCTGTCTATTGCATCAAAATCTACTTCATGTTGGATAACATATCCGTTTTCCCACTTCAAAGAAATGAGTGTTCCTTCTTCGTGAGATTTATTAAATTGAATTTCTCCGTTTGTAGGTTTATATTTGCTGTTTAACAAGCTTTCTAAAACATCAGATTTTTCTGTTGCTTCAATGGTTACTTTAATCAATGCGTTTGACGGATCAGATGCTACACGTCCTGAAACATCTGTAGATCTTGATACGCTGTAGTTAAGCTTTAATAACTTCTGACCTTCACCTCCATTGAATTTTAAGATTCCTCTCGAATTTCCTGCCATATTCTTACATTTTAATCATTAACGACTGTTCCCTGATATAGGATTTATATAACAAAGATAGACTTCAGGTTCTAATTTAAAAAGTTTTTAAGGCACTGTTTTAGAAATTGTAGTAATTCTACGACATTTTTAGAATTCCGGATTAAAAAATAAATTTAGAATTTTAAACTAATTTATTTTATTTTTCATTGAAAATATTCTACAAAACCCACGAGAACTAGAGTGCTGAAGAAAACACTCAATAAGCATTTCCTTCAGTATCATCTATTTAGTTTGTCTTTCCTCCGTGATTAGTGATGTTTATAAATATACCCGATTACCATAATAATCAGGTTGATGATGATCATAATCAGTAAAATATTACCGTATTTTCTTTTTTTATCGATAAAACTCAGAGCAAGAATTATAAAGAATATCAATAAGGTATACACAGCAGGATACATTTGAAAAGCTTCTGCAAACTTTCCTTCGAACACCAATACAACGGCTCTCTGTGCACCACAGCCCAGGCATTCTACTCCCAGGAATTTTTTACTGGGGCAGGTAAGCATGAAATCATCAATATCCATCTGTACTGGTTTTATAAGAGACCTGTTAATTAAGAAGAAATTTTGGCTCTGGTATACTGATGTGGGAAAAAGCAGTTTTCTTTCATTTCAAAAGATCCCTGAACAGCAATATATGGGTTTCTAAGGATCTCTCTTGCTACGAAAATTAAATCGGCATCGCCTTTCTGAAGAATTTCTTCAGCCTGCTCCACTCTAGTAATCAACCCTACTGCTCCTGTCTTTACAACAGCTTCATTTCTTATCTGTGATGAAAAAGGAACCTGATAGCCATCGAAAACCGAAATTTTGGCACCATGAATATTTCCGCCACTGGATACATCAACAAGATCGACAGCATGTTCTTTTAAAATTTTGGCCAGCTCAACACTGCTTTGGATATCCCAGCCATTATCCGCATATTCCGTTCCTGAAATTCTTACAAAAAGAGCTGTATTTTCATCCAGTTCTTCATTAACAGCATCTACAATTTCGATCAGAAATCGGATTCTGTTTTCAAAACTGCCTCCATATTCATCTGTTCTGATATTGGAAAGTGGTGACAGAAACTGATGAATCAGATATCCGTGCGCCCCATGAATTTCAATAACATCAAAACCAGCTTTCACAGCTCTTCTCGCAGCTTTTTTAAAATTCTGAACCTGCTCCTTTACCTCATCTGTAGTGAGTGTATGGGGAATTCTTTCTGTGGGGTGATAAGGAACAGGACTTGGTGCCACCGTTTCCCAGCCTTCTTCCAGAGGAATCTGTATATTATTCGAGGTAGATCCTTTTCTTCCCGCATGAGCCAGCTGAATTCCTATTTTGCTTTCTGAATTTTTATGAACAAATTCTACAATTCTTTGCAGCTTTCCTGCTTGTTCATCATTCCAGATTCCCATACAGTGATTGGTAATTCTTCCTTTAGGTTCTACTCCTGTAGCTTCTACCATCAAAAGACCTGTTCCGCCCTGAGATCTGCTTCCGTAGTGTACAAAATGGAAGTCGTTAGCCTCTCCGTTTTCACATGAATACATACACATGGGAGACATTACCCATCTGTTTTTTAACTCTACATTTCTGAATTTTATTGGTGTGTATAGCATTTTACTCTTTAAAAAAATTGAACTTTTCACCGGAAGAATAAAATATTGCCCACTTCATTAAAAAGAACTAATTTTACCCCCCTTTTTTAGTTGACAATATATGAAAAAAGACATACAGATCAGTTACGAATATTTTAAAAATAGCAGTGAACTGAGCGATATAGAAAAACAATTATTTGAAAGAGCCAAAGAGGCTCGTGAGAATGCTTATGCGCCTTATTCTCAATTTTTGGTAGGATGTTCCGTATTATTGGAAAATGGAGAAATTTATTCCGGAAACAATCAGGAAAATGCTGCCTATCCGTCCGGGCTCTGTGCAGAAAGAACTACTCTTTTTTGGGTAGCCGCCAATTTTCCGGATGTGAAAATAAAAAAGATCTTCGTTGTAGGAGGTCCTAAAGAATTTCATGAAAAGAATCCTCCGATTCCTCCTTGTGGAGCATGCCGCCAAAGTTTGATTGAGTACGAAACCAAGCAGAACGAAAATATTGACCTTTATTTCTCCAGTATGAATGAAGAGGTTGTAAAAGTAAGTGCAGTAAAAGATCTGCTTCCTTTTTACTTTGATTCAACATTTTTGTAACCACTGGTTTAAAATCTTTTAATTTCAAGGATTTCATCCACCATGTCAAGGTTTAAAACCTTGACATGGTGAATAATAACTCAGTAAACAACAAACTTCACATTTCAGCATAAAAAAGGCTATCTCTTATCTTGAAACAGCCTTGTTTTTCTTTTATTCTTCAGATTCTACCTCATCATCTTCGTCTTCGTATTGCTCCAGATAGTAGCTAAAGCTGAAGTCTTCCACTTCCTCTTCGGCATCTTCAAGAGTAGTCAGCAGGTCTTCAAAAATCTCAAGCTGATCTACAGTCATATTTACGAATTCCAGGTGGAGCGGCATTTCCAAGTCTCCGGTGATGGTGTCAGACAGTGCATCAAGATTATCGCCAAAATGTTCAGGAAGCTGAATTTTTTCCTTTAACTGAGCGTAAAAATCTTCATAGTCACCTATGTCTGTAAAATCTATATATACTGTCTTCATATTGAACTAAATTTCCAATTTTTATTGATTAAAAAAGCTTTGCATTTTTGGCAGAAATCTTTTCAGAACTATCCATACAACACTTTTATTTTTCAAAAATACGACTTATCACTATTTAACTACAAATTATACGCTGGTCATTGCGAGGAGCTGTGCGACGAAGCAATCTCAAAAAACATCTAAAATATGCTGGATATCATCCGTAAGATCTTTCCAATCTGGGTTTATACTATTAATTAAATCCAATTTCTTTTGTCTTGAGCCAGCCTTTATTTGTTTTTCTCTAAATATAGCATCACCTATTTCCTGAAAAGCCTCCCAATACCCCAAAATATATAAATTATATCTTGGGGTAAAGCTTTGTGAATAGTATGCTTATTTATGATTTTTATTCATCATAATATAGACAAAACCTGCTTTCATCTGTGATTCTTTTTTTGAGATTGCTTCGTCACTATGTTCCTCGCAATGACTATTTCTTATTTACAGCCTACTGTTTCTCAAAACTCTTATAATGGTTTTTGGTAAGATATACGTCTCCATTTTGAGTGTAAATGATACGGTCAGCATTTCTTCCTCCACAATGATAGTTTACATCTGCTTCAAAATATTTCTCTCCGTCCGGCAAACGTTTCTCCCTGTTTCCGAATTTATCTCCACCAATAGCTTTTCCCGGAAGCACATCACAAAGATTCCCCTGGGAAGGATTCCATCCCTGTTTTCTGGCTTCATTTTTAGTGATATAATAATCCGGAAGTTGATGATTTTGTTTTACGTAGCTGATAACCGTTTTTTCTTCTGTAAGCTGATCAATGGAAACCTGAGCAGATGAATTTCCGTTATTGGAAGCTCCTTCTGAAGAGGTACTGCCATAGCTCACCGTTTCCTTTTTTACTGAATCTGACTGATCTTTTTTATCTTCAATAAAATTTTTATAGATATACATTACAGACATTCCGAAAAGGAGTCCCAGACATATAAAAAACACGGGTCTTATTTTACCATTCATAACAATCGTTGTATTAATGTGACAATTTACCAGTATTGGTACAGTGTATTATGCTCTCCATTCTTCGGGAATATCACAAACCGGAATAGGATCCATTTTATGCTTGGCGGCTTTATGCATTCTGTCAAAAATTAAAAATACTTCCTTATCTCTTCCTTCATAATCATCGGCAGTTTTATTTCCGTATTCTTTCTGGATTTTTTCCAGTTCCGGATAAGATGCACCAATTTGCTGCTCATCTGTTCTGTCTACATCCCAAAGTCCGTCAGTAGGAATCGCTTCCTGAATGCTTTTAATTAAATTAAGCCCTTTGGCCAATTCATATACCTCCGTTTTATAAAGATCTGCAATGGGAGAAACGTCTACTCCACCATCTCCATATTTTGTATAAAATCCGATCCCGAAATCTTCCACTTTATTACCTGTTCCGCAAACTAAAAGTCCGTTCAGCTGTCCGTAATAATATAAAGTAAGCATTCTCAGACGTGCTCTTGTGTTGGCGAAAGCCAGTTTTTCATTAGGATACAGATCATCTTTTACATCAAAAGTTTTGTAAAGCTCCTCAAAAGCAGGGGTCAGATCTACAGACATTGTTTCTACATTCGGAAATCTGGATTTAAGGTCATCCATATGATCCTTTGCGCGGTCTACCTGATCTGCTTTCTGACGGATTGGCATTTCAATCAATAACGTTTTCAGTCCGGTCATTGCAGCCAGCGTAGAAACAACTCCTGAATCTACTCCTCCTGAAACCCCGATTACATATCCGTTTACTCTTGCTTTTGCCGCATAATCTTTTAACCAGTTTACAATATGATCTATCACTTTTTGTGTCTGCATCGTTTATATTTTTTTAGTCTATTCCAAATTCCTGAGGGTATTTCACCACTCCTTTTTTATTTTTTAATCCATCTTTTACCAATTCTACAGCCATTCCGTTTTCTTCCGGAATATCGAATGGAAAAGAAATCCCAAAATTACTTGTTTTTTTGTAACCAAAGCGCGGATAATAATTTTCATGTCCGATCAATATTACAGATTCATATCCCAGTTCTTTGGCAATATGGTGTCCCTGCAGAATCAATTTCCCTCCGATTCCCTGATTTTGAAATTCAGGTTTTACAGAAACAGGAGCCAAGGCAAGAGATTGGAAAGATTCTCCATCCTCTTCAATGGTAATTTTTGTAAACAGAATATGTCCGGCAATTTCTCCGGTTTCATCTTCTGCCACTAATGACAATTCCGGAACAAAGGCTTCAGATTTTCTTAATTTTTCTACCAAAAACTGTTCCTGATGATCACTGTATTCCATTTCTCTAAAAGCCTCTTCTGTAAGTTGAAAGACTTTTTGATGGTCTTTTTCCTCTTCCTTTCGTATCGTTATCATTTTTAAATATATTTCTCTTTTTTCAGTTCATACCAAAAGCAAGTTCCGTCCGGTTCTTCAAACTCACCTGTTTTTTCGAATCCTAATTTTCTTAAAATATGGTTGGAAGCATCATGTTCAGAATGGGCATAAGCATAAATGACCTCTGCATTCAGATCGTTAAAGCCATAATCCAGAGAGGCTATTCCGGCTTCCACAGCATATCCTTTTCCCCATGATTCAGGCAGAAAACGATATCCCAGTTCCAACACATTTTTATAGCCATTCGTTTCATGAGTCAGTAATTTTAATCCACTCCATCCTATCAGAAGTCCGCTTTCTTTTTCCACTACTCCCAGCCTTCCAACACCATTTTCCTCATACTGCTTCTGAATCATGCTGATAACATTTTTTGATTCATTGATATCGGTCAAAACGGGTACACCAATATATTTCATCACCTCAGGATTGGAATCCAAAAGAAAAATGCGTTCAACATCTGCCTCTTCAAGTTTTCTTAAAATCAGTCGTTTTGTTTCTATTTTCATAATGATTAGTTTTTATTCTTCTGCACCAAAAATGGTAACCTCTGTTTTTGTTCCTTTCTTTATATCTTTTTCCTTTATCTTATTCCCGATTATATTCAGAGTCTGTAAAGCCGGATTCCCGGAAATATCAATTTTTTGAAGTTTATTATGTTCCAGATTCAGTTTTCTTAATCCTTTACACTGAGCCAGGTCAATTGTTTTTAATTGATTTAAAGATAATGTTAATTGATCAATTTTTGGAATTCCTGTCAACGAAATACTTTCCAACCTATTATGATCCAAATACAAAGAACTTAAGTTTTTCAGATTTTCTGTTTTGAATGAAGAGATTTTACATCCTGTACATGACAACAACTCAAGCTGATCGAGGTTGCTTATTACCATATTAGGAATTACATTATCATCCAGGACAATCATTTTTACATTTTTAAAAAAGTGCAGATCATCCGTAGAAGTAATTCCTTTCTGAACAAGGAACAGATTGGTAACCCTATCTGCCTCCGGAGATTCCAGCATTCCATTTTTATTCAGATCAAAATTTTCAAGTACTGCTTTTTCAAAGTTTTTATCTTTAAATTCAAGCTTTTGCCCATAGAAAAAAGAAAGTCCATAAATAAGGTAAATGGCAGTAAATATTTTAATTTTCATCATAAATTGTGTATTTAATCCTTATTTTTGTAAACTTAAATTCCATGTAAAAATAATGAAGATTTTTAGATATATTGCACTTTCTTCTCTTTTAGCTGCCGGACTTATTTCCTGCAAAAAAGAACCTGAAAATCAATGGAAGGTAGAAGTTAAACAAACTGCCGAAAAAGTTGACATCACGGATATTTCCAAAGAGTTTTACAACCCGGCTCTTCCGCTGGATCAGTTTAAAGCTCAATTTCCCTGGTTTCAGGGCAGTGTTTCTGATGCCGATTTTGGAAAAAGAAGAGCAGATGCTGAAGAAATAAAAATCTATAAGGAAGCGATTGGGAAAATAGATCAGGCAAAGCTTCAAAAAGAACTTCAGAGTTTATTTTCACATATCAAATATTACTTCCCACAGTTTAAAACCCCAAAAGTATATCTGTTTTCATCAGCTTTACAGATGGTTCAGGATCCGATATTTTATGACCAGAAGGGCAATCTGTTATTTATAGATGTCACCGGTTTTATGGGAGATGGAAATCCTAATTATAAAGGCCTGGAACTGTATTTCCAAAAATCAATGAACCCACAAAATATTGTTCCAAAAGTGTCGCAGCTTTTTGCTGAAAACATTGTTACGGAATCTCCTGATCATCAGAAATTTATTGATCAGATTATTCTGAACGGAAAAGTAATGATTCTACAGGATGCTTTTCTCCCCGATGTTCCCGATTATCTGAAAATGAATTATACTCAGAAGCAGTATGAGTGGGCAACAAGTAATGAAGCCAACATCTGGAATTATTTTGTAGAAAGCAATCTTATTTTCGGAGATGATCCAAGATTGGGAGAGCGTTTCATTTCTCCTGGCCCATTCTCGAAATTTTACACAGAGATTGATAATGAATCTTCACCGCAAATCGGAATTTTTACGGGATGGCAGATCTGCAAGACATATCTTAAAGAAAAACCTGAAACAAAGTTGACCCAGTTCCTGAAAATGGATGCTACCACAATTTTTAATCAATCCGGTTATAAACCGAAACTTAAATAATAGAAAATTTAGAATTTAGAAAAAATAGAAAAATGAGAAAGACTCAGATTACGATAGATGTAGAGCTTGATGAAAATCATGTCCCGGAAAATATTACATGGAATGCTCAGGATGGTGGTATTGATAAACAAGATACCAAAGCAACCATGATTTCTGTATGGGATGATAAAACAAGAGAAGCCCTAAGAATTGATCTTTGGACAAAAGAGATGCCTGTAGACCAGATGAAGATGTTTATCCACCAGATTTTAATATCTTTAGGAAGTACGTATCAGAGAGCGACAGGTGAAGAGGATGTAGCCCAGTGGATGGAGGAAATTGCAGAAGAATTTGCGGTGAAATCTGCTATTAAGTAAAAAATACAATTGCAACAAGCTGAAGGCAGTAAGCGGTAAGCTTTTTGTATTCAGCTAGAGCAACTTTTAATAAAAACAATGAACATTAAACCCATATGCTTAATGTTCAAGCCTAAAGCAAAAAATTATGAATTTTAATACAAAAGTAATTCACGGAGGGCAGCACCACGAGTCTGCAACAGGTTCTGTAAATGTACCTGTATTTCTGACCTCTACATTTGCACAGAAAAGCCCGGGAGTACATTCCGGATATGAATATTCAAGAGCTGCCAACCCTACAAGACAGGCATTGGAAGATTCTTTGGCGAGTATTGAAAACGGAGCGAGAGGTTTAGCTTTCGGTTCCGGTCTTGCAGCCATCGACTGTGTTTTGAAATTATTAAATCCTGGTGATGAAGTAATTGCCGTAGATGATCTTTATGGTGGAACTTACAGAATGTTCACAAGACTTTTCGAAAAATATCAGCTGAAATTTACATTCGTGAATTTTGATGATGTTTCTAAAATTGCTGATGTTATCACGGATAAAACAAAACTGATCTGGGTAGAAACCCCTACCAATCCATTGATGAAATTAGTGGATATCAAAGCAGTAGTAGAAATTGCAAAGGGAAAAGATATTTTAGTGGCTGTAGACAATACTTTTGCAACTCCTTATATCCAGAGACCCATTGATCTTGGAGCTGACATCGTAATGCACTCTGCAACCAAATATTTAGGAGGACACTCTGATGTGATTGCAGGAGCTCTTATCGCAAAAGATGCTGAACTGGGAGACAAGCTTCACTTTATCCAGTTTGCAAGCGGTGGTATTTTAGGACCTCACGATTCTTATCTTGTATTGAGAGGAATCAAAACACTGGCGTTAAGAATGCAGAGACATTCTGATAATGGACTTGCTGTAGCCAAATATCTTGAGACCCATCCGGCTGTAGATAAAGTAATTTATCCTGGATTGGAATCTCACCCACAGTATGAATTGGCAAAATCTCAGATGAAGGAATCCGGAGGAATGGTTTCATTCACTTTCAAATCCGGAAAGAAAGAAGATGCTATCAAATTCTTAGAGAAAGTAAGAGTATTCACCCTTGCAGAATCTTTAGGAGGAGTAGAATCTCTGGCTAACCACCCTGCTCTGATGACCCATGCTTCAATTCCGGCAGAAAAACGTGCTGAATTAGGAATCACTGATGACCTGGTTCGTTTAAGCGTAGGGATTGAAGATGCTGAAGATCTTATTGCAGATCTTGAGAAAGCTTTTTCTTAATAAACTATAAACTAAAATGAGAAGGGTTGTCAAATCCTTCTCATTTTATATCACACACCAAATACTATGAAAAATACAAGAAAAGCTGCTATTTCCGATCTGCCCCAACTTTCGGAATTATTTGATCAGTACAGAATATTTTATCATAAAACATCCGATATTCCCGCAGCAACAAATTTTCTAAAGGAAAGACTTGAAAATAAAGATTCCGAAATTTTTGTAGCAGAAGAAAATGGTAGCCTGACAGGTTTCGTACAGTTATATCCCCTATTTTCATCCACAAGAATGCAGCGCTACTGGCTGTTGAATGACCTTTACGTAAATGAAACCCACAGAGGAAAAGGCTATTCCAAAGAATTAATTGAACAATCTAAAGAACACTGCCGTTCATCTAAAGCATGCGGTATTCTTTTAGAAACCGGAAAAAGTAATGATATAGGGAATCAGCTTTATCCATCCTGCGGCTTCGAACTGTATGACTCCGTGAATTTCTACGAATGGAGTAATTCATAAGTAATGAATAATAAGTAATGAGTAATTTTTCTGTAAAATGTATTCATTGCGATCATTGGTTTTCATTATATCCGCACCTCAAAATCAATTGATAAAAACAAAAACAATATGACCGATTTTCAAAAATACATTCAACGATATTTAGATCAGATTCCAGCAGGAGACTGGTTGAATGAGCTGCAGATATCCGCAGACAAAACAATAGGAATTTATTCTAACCTTACTGAAGAGCAGTCTACTTTTGCTTATGCTGAAGGTAAATGGACTTTAAAGGAGCTTCTACTCCATTTATCAGATACGGAAAGAGTGTTCCAATACAGAATATTAGCTTTTGCCAGAGGAGAGAAAAACAATCTTCCAGGCTTCGACGAAGATGAATATGCTAACCGATCTTTTGCAAGTGAAAGAACCATCGAATCCCTTCTGGAAGAATACAAGCTGGTAAGAAAATCTTCTCAGATTCTATTAGAAACCCTTCATCCTTCCGCTTTACAAAATACAGGTACAGCCAATGGTCATGAAATTTCTGTAGAAACCATCGGAAAACTGATCGTGGGACATAATTATCACCACCTGAATATTATCGAGGAAAGGTATTTATCGAAATTGGGATGGATGTAGCAAAACGAATCGCGTTCATCAGTGTATTTATTTTTGTGCTCTCTCTTTGTTTTACGGCTTTTAAAGTTGAGGATATGGGAGAAATTAAAGATTATAAATCATTTGAAGCTTTCCTTATAGGTCCCATTAGTTTTTTGGGCGGAGGTTTATTTGAATTTTTAGTATGGACCGCCAATGGCTGGTTTTTCATTGCTGTTATATTATGTTATAAAAGGTCTTTTCTCCTCTCAATCACATTAGGTATAATAGCCTTTTTAACAGCCGGCTCTTTTTTTTTCTGGAAGGAAATTTTAGCTGCTGAAAATGGAAGGATGGGAAAAATACACAGTTTGGAAACAGGGTATTTCCTATGGATAACTTCTATTTTATGTTTAACGATTGGTTCGTTTTATTTAATTATAAAATCTAAAAGAAATAAAATATTGCCCTAATTTCCCATGAGATCATTAAAAAATTTAAATATCACAGAAAGTATTCAATCTAAAAAATTAGTTTTTGAAGAAAGCTCCTATGATAAGTTTGACACTATTACGATCTATTTTGGTTCTTCAGTAATGGTTTGTGCTTCTCTATTTTTATTAAGAGATATAACACCTTCTCTTAATAATAGCTTAGAATATTCGATTCTTATAGGCTTGCTTATCTCTAGTGGATATGTTTTGTACTGTAAATTCACTGAGAAATATTTAAAAGAAATTCCGTTTGCCATTTCTAAAGAAGAAGCAAAAAAAAGAATTATTGAGTATGGGAAAAGACACCATTACAGAATTTCAAAGATTTCCGGCAATCTGATTTTTCTTAACGAGCCAAGTGACAATTATAGTCCAGGAAAAGAACATGAACAGACCACTATTGTGTTTTTTAAAAACAATGCTATTCTTTATACTTTAATTAAGGAAGGATCAAGATCGAATTTCCCTGTATTGCTTTCTCAACACTTAACCAAAAGGGATTTCAAAAAAATACTATGCCCTGAATATGTTGAACCCATTAAACGTACAACTTATTTTAATTCATTCTTTCACGGGTTATAATCTTTAAAAATTTACCATTTACTTAGTGATCGTTTGCCTAAAATTCACAGATTCTCTACCTTTATCCTTTCTTTGAACTCATATACTATTATGGAACATATTATCGAAATATTAAAATCCGGCGGAACAATCCTTTATCCTACAGATACGATTTGGGGAATTGGTTGTGATGCTACCAATATAGAAGCTGTCAATAAGATTTTTGACATTAAAAAGCGTGAAAAAAACAAATCCATGATCATCCTTGTTGAGTCTGAGAAAAGACTTCAGGATCTGGTGGATGTTCCTGAGATGGCGTGGGAAATTATTGATCTTAGCGAAAAACCGGTAACTATTGTTTATGAAAATCCAAGAGGTCTTCCGAAAGAACTTCTTGCAGAGGATGGAAGTATAGGAATCCGATTGGTAAAAAATGATTTCTGCAAAAAACTGATCACAAAACTGAACAGACCTTTGGTATCTACCTCCGCCAACTTCAGTGGTGAGAAAAGTCCGTTGAAATTCTCTGATATTTCTGAAGAGATGATCAGCCTTGTGGATTATGCGGTAGAAGAAGACAGAGAAAAAGTTTCAAAATACTCAGGTTCTTCCGTTATCAAAATATGGAATGACAACAGGATAAAAGTTCTTCGGGAATAAAAATCCGGAACCTTTATATTTAATTTTTTTAGAGTCTTGTCAGTTCATATCGGCAGGATTTCTTTTTTTTAATTCTATCTTTGCAAACTCAACTCATAAATTATTTGCTATGAATCATCAGGAATTTGCTCAAATGTGGGTTAATACTTGGAACTCTCATGATTTAGAGGATATTCTCTCCCATTATTCGGATGATATTGAGATTACAACTCCCATGATTGCAATGGCTGCCGATGGTAAGGAAAGTTCTTTAAAAGGAAAAGAAGCCGTCCGTGAATACTGGAAAAAGGCATTGGAAAAATTTCCTGATCTCCGTTTTGATCTGATACATTCCACTGCGGGAGTAGATTCAGTAGCATTATTTTATAAGTCGATTATGGATAAACATGCTGTTGAAGTCATGTTTTTTAATGAAGACGGAAAAATTAGTAAAATGTATGCTCATTATGATTAATAGGTAGCATGCGTAGAAATTGTCACTATTATTAACGATGAAAATTAATCTTAATCAAAATAAGAATTTAAAACTATTTAAAATCATTTCTGAAGCAGCAGAAAGGAATAACCAGTCTGTATACATTGTGGGCGGTTATGTGCGTGACCTTCTGATGAACAGAAAAGCTTCTACAGATATCGACTTTGTAACAGAGCAAAGTGGTATTGAGCTTGCCCAAAATGTAGCTCAGGGTATAGATCCTAAATTAAAAGTTTCCGTATTCAAAACATATGGAACAGCGATGATCAAGTATAAGGAACTTGAACTTGAATTCGTAGGAGCCAGAAAAGAAAGCTATACAGAAAACAGCCGTAAACCTGAGGTGGAAGGCGGAAGTCTGGAAGATGACCAGAAAAGAAGAGATTTTACCATCAATGCGATGGCTATTTCTTTAAATAAAGAGAACTTTGGAGAACTGATCGATCCGTTTAACGGGGTGGAAGATCTTGAAAAAGAAATCTTAAGAACTCCTTTAGAACCGGCTCAGACTTATTCTGATGATCCATTGAGAATGATGAGAGCAGTACGTTTTGCTTCAACTTTAAATTTTAAAATCGAGGAGAACTCTCTGAAAGCGATCCAACAGGAAGCGGAAAGAATCAAAATTGTTTCTATGGAAAGGATCATGGTAGAGTTCAACAAAATCATGCTTTCTGAAAAACCGTCTATCGGACTGAGACTGATGGAACAAACAGGTCTTATGAAACTGATTATTCCTGAACTGATTGAACTAAAAGGCGTGGAAGAAGTGGAAGGACAAACCCACAAGGATAACTTTTATCACACGCTGGAAGTTGTGGATAATATTTCTGTGAATACGGACAATCTGTGGCTTCGTTGGTCTGCTCTGCTCCATGATATTGGAAAAGCTCCAACAAAAAAGTTTGTAGAAGGAACGGGATGGACCTTTCACGGACATGAATTTTTGGGCTCAAAAATGGTAAAAACACTTTTCCAGAGATTGAAATTACCATTGGGAAGCGATATGAAATATGTTCAGAAAATGGTAAAACTTTCATCAAGACCTATAGCACTGATTACTGATGACGCTTCAGATTCTGCATTGAGAAGACTTTTATTTGATGCAGGTGAAAATCTTGAAGATCTTTTTACCCTTTGTAAAGCAGATATTACCACGAAAAATTCTAAAAAACAGGAGAAATTCAAAAGAAACTTTGAATATGTAGCGGTAAAGATCAAAGAAGTGGAAGAAAAGGATCAGGTAAGAAATTTTCAGCCGCCTATTACCGGTGAAGAGATTATGGAAATGTTTAACCTTAAGCCAGGCCGTGAAATTGGTATCTTAAAAGAGAAAGTCAAAGAAGCTATCCTGGAGGGTGAAATTCCTAATGAAAAAGAAGAAGCCACAAAGTTTGTTATTGCTGAGGCTGGGAAACTGGGATTAACATTATAAAGTAAATTTATAAAAAGCATAAAAAATCCGGCGGAATGTTCCATTCCGCCGGATTTTTTATGTGCACTGATGAAAACAAAGCCGGCCGGTTTCTTCGAAACCGGCCGGAAAAAAACACAAATGATGAAAAAATAAAAAATTATATTTTTATATACTGTAAGGTATTATGGATTCAGGTAAGTTCCGTTAGCACCCAGACCTCCTGTTTTAAGAGATCCCAGTTTGCTACCCGTAGTTGCTGAATACACTACCATTTCACTGTCCTGAGTAAACTGTTTAACATCTGATGCAAAAATTCTTCCATCAATTACATTAAATCCATAAAGCGTAAAATAAGGACCTCCATCTGCAGCTGTTAACAATGGAGTTGTAGGAATTACAGGAGTCGCTAAACTTGTTGTATACACTTTATTCGAAGAGCTGAAGTATAATTTATCGTTATCAATCTGAAGATTGGTTGCACTAGGAATTCCTGTTAGTGTAATTACTGGTGTAAGAGTTCCTGTACTTGAAATCTTATAGATGTAAGAATCTGTAGCTGTTGAAGAAATTGTGTAAACATTGGATTTGTAAGACACCGTATTTCCAATCTGACCATTCGGAACAGTAATTTCAGTTTTATTGTCATTGGAAGTATTGATATAAGTAATCTTATTTCCAAATCCTGATGAAGCATTTTGTACAAAAACATTTCCTCCTGCTTCTACTGTTTTATCAGAAACGTCAGTCATACTGATTTTACTTACAAATGAATAGTCAGAAGCTTTATATTTCGTTACACTTTTCGTATTGGCTGTGAAATTGGTATTGGAAACATAGATAAAGTCATTCGCAAAAGTAATTCCTCTTGGATTATCAAGCTGATCAGTAATTACTGCTAACTTCTTGAACGTATAACGGTCTACAACAACAATTTTGTTTGAGTTATTGATCACAAGATAAGCCTTATTTCCGTTAAGACCAATCGTTTGAAGAACATCACCAAGGATTTCTTTATTGTTATAACCGTACACATCATCCTGCTTCAGGCTTAAATCTCTTGTCAGGAATGTTACTTTAGCTCCCTGGCTGTTAAAATTCCCTTCATTAGAGATAAAATATCCGTTCTGATAAGTGATCGGAGAGATTTCAATTTCGTCAGAACCATTTGTACATGAAGAGATATTAAACAATAATACCACTGCAAAGAGTACAGTTAAAAGTTTAGTTATTTTCATAATTTATTCAATTTTATTTGTTAAAAATTTATTGCTGCATACACACTATAGTTTCTTTTCGGTAAAGGATAAAAAGCAACGGTTTTATAGTATGTATTGGTTAGATTATTCACTTTAAACCCTAAAGTATATTTTTTGGCTAAGGTTGCAGAAACGCCCATATTTAAAAGAAAATAAGGATCTATGGCATCTGATCTTTTTTCATCACTTGTCGTGTAGGTAATACCATTCAGCAGTCCCTGTGCGAAAAATTTAAAGAAGCCATATTCATAATCTATATTCGCCGTCCCTCTGTGCATGGGAACGTAAGGTCTCTGCATCTTCGTTTCTTTATCAATAGATTTTGCATAATAGTATCCTGCATTTGCTCTGAATTTATGATTCCCAAACTGTTTACTGAAAGACAACTGGGATTCCAGCCCGTAAGATTCAAATTTATTGATATTGGATGCCTGCCAGTAGCCTAAAGCAGTGGGAAGCCATACAATAAGATCCGTCACATTCATATAATAAGGAGACAAAGTAAGTTTGAAATCTCCCATTTTGAACTCATTTGTCATATCAAACTGAGTAGAAGTTTCGGGTCTCAGATCTTTATTTCCTCCCGGTTCATAATAAATATCATTAAATGACGGATATCTGAAATTCTTTGATACGTTAAGACTCACATCATACCATTTCAAGGCACTCCATTTTCCGGAGAATGAATACATAAAAGGAGACTTCACATCTTCCACAAAATCTTTCTTAAATCCACCTTCAAAACGCAGGTCATTCGTAGCAAAATACCTCAACAATCCTGAAATTGAGCCGATATTTCTGCTTACATCAGATATTCCACTCGCGTACCCTTCTCCTTTATTGATCTGAAATTCTCCGATAAGATTAAAATTCCATTTTGAATTCAGGAAATAATTGAAATCATTTTTGAAGATATAATTTTTCCCGGTTCCACCACTGGATTTAGGTTGATTTAGTGAACCGAAATACTGAAAGTTTTCTTCCGTATAGGCTGCTTTAAAGGAGTTGCTGAAATTTGTTTTGTTCCAGTCCCACGAAAGAAGACTTCTTACACTTTGAGTCTTATATTTTGTCTTTGTTCCTGTTTCTTCATACACAGGATAATGCTGTGAAGAATCAAAAAACTGGCTCTGCCATGAAATTTTATGATCATTCGTTATCTTGTAGGAAGCTCCTGCATTGAACGTAGTATTGTAATAATTTCCGTTTCTGTTAATATAGTTCAGATCGCTTACCTTATAATCATTTTCACTTACAGAATAATTTCCGGAAGCTTTAAAACTGAACCTTTCATTACTGTAAGAACCTTTTACAAAATTATTATAGGTATTAAAAGAAGCAACCTCTGAAAATAAAGAACCATGGAAACCTTTGTTAAAATCAAGGGTATTATTCAGGTGAATACTTCCTCCGATAGCACCACTTCCATACACCACACTTCCGCCACCGGCTTTTATACCGATCTGATCATAGCCGAACAAAGCAATATTATTGATATCTCCCTGTCCCAGAAAACTGGAATTGATATTAATCCCATTCCATACAAACGCTGTCTGCTGAGCGGTAGTTCCTCTGAATGAAGGTGAAGAAACAGCACCACGACCATTTTCTTTAATAAAAACCTGCGACTGAAATCTCAGAAGCTCCGAAAGATTACTGGAGTTTTTCTCGGCATCTTCCGCCGAAATTATTTTTACAGGATGAAAAAGTTTAACCCTGTTCATCTGGTTGTCGAAAACATAAATAGTATCGATGGTTTTCTCTTGTCCAAAAAGAAAGCAACCATACGATGAAAAAAGCAGTACTAAAGATCTTTTTATATCCATACTTTTTTACTTTTCCTCCGAAAGCAATATGTTTTTTTAATTATAATTCCGGCAGGTCTCCTGACTTTCGCATTCTGCTCCTTCCCGTTTTTATACAGTGGTTTTTTGCAGAAACTTTTGTTGCGATTTACAGTTGCGGGGACAGTCCGGGAGTTACACCCGATTCCCTTTTCATTCCAAAATACTGGAAACCAAAATTTTTGCAAAGATAGTTTTTTATATGTATCCGCCCAAAACCATACGTATGCTTAAAAAGCCGGTCTTCTTATGAGGTGAAACAAAAAAAGAACAGCTGCTTTCAATATTGAAAACAGCCATTCATCCCACTACTTTACTATTTATATATGTTACTTTTTAATCAGTTTATAAGTCTCTTTTTTACCTCTTTTCTCAGAGTATTGTAAAATATAATCTCCTTTTGACAAGGATGAAACATCAATCTGTCCTTCTACAGCATTGAATGATTTCACCCTTTGTCCAACCATATTATAAATTTCTGCGTTCTCTATTTTTCCTGTTCCTTTAAAATATAGAATATCAGCAACTGGATTAGGATAAATACCTATGCTGTTTTTTTCTTTTACAGCATCATTGATGGATAAAAATTCAGAAGTATCCAGATAAAAAGCGATCATCTGACCTGAAGCATTTGTTCCTGAACCGGCAATTTTCTTTCCGTCCTGTGAAATAGCCAGAGGAAGTCCCATTGTTACTCCATTCGTTGCAATTCCTAAAGATGCTGCATAATCATTCAGATTAATCCTTCCGGTAGCAGAAGTCCAGATAAAACCTTCTCCCGACATGGGAGGAGCACCAAATGCTCTGTAATATCCGATAACTTTTTTCCCATCAGCAGAAATTCCTGTTGCACCTCCTTTGAAACTGAAAGAAGCATTAGGATGGGTGATATACGTGAGCCCGCTTACAGTATTCCAAACATAGGGATTAGGATTTGCAGATCCTATGATGGTATTTCCGTCTGCAGAAATCCCTCCTGCTTCCCCTACATTATTCCCGTTATTATCAGTAATAAAACTTTCTACTCCATCCTGCCATTTTGCACCGCTTCTCGTACCGTTTGATTCATCCTGCCATCCTACAATCACCGTTCCTGTAGCATTAATTGCATTTGCTCTTGAACTGCGTCCGGAAACAATACTTCCCAGATCTACCATTCCGTTTACTTCATCCCATTTCACAGCGTGGGCATTCGCGGCAGTAAGAAACCCCAGCCCTACAATTGTATTTCCGTTGGTAGTCATTCCCCAGGTAGAACTTACACTTCCGTCCCATCCGGTAGGAACAAGTCCGCCCCGGTTTACCCAAGTGGCAGCAGCAACATCATACGTTGATATTTCATTAAATCCTGTTGCGGTATTGGTAATGGAAGATGATATTTTCGTTCCGTCATTCGAAACAATAGTTCTTCCTGCAGCCGGATATCCGTTTGAAATAGAACCTATCTGTACAAGTCCTCCTGCTGCATTCCATTTATAAATTCCTCCTGCGCTGGTATGCATACTTACTATTCCATTATCAGAAACTGCACCTACATTATAATTTCCTAAACCTATTACAGTAAGCTGTGCCCCTGCAAAACAAAATTTAAGGAAAATACAAGCCGTCAATATTTTCATTGACATTCTGTAAAAATTTTTCATATTTTATTATATTTAGCGTTTCGAATTGGTGGAAACAATATTAATACAATATTTAGCCTATCCAAAGAAATAGGCTTTCATAATTCGTGAATTTCAAAAGAATTTAATTTTTAAAACACTAATAAACAAACAGATACAAAACAACATTTTGAATATGGATTTTACCAGAACTATTCAAAAAAACACAAAAAACAAATTACCAGAACAAAAATTATTTCAAAACAGCAGAAAAATATTCCTGTTTATTTTTATTTACAGCTCTTATTGTATCAATGGACAGTCCGGTCCGGACTTTACTATTTTAGCCGATAAGGCATTTCTCAAGCTCTATCAGAATTCTGACGAATGCATCAGTTATACTCAGGGAATTCTGGTTAGTGATCAGAATACGGAACACAAAATTGTGCTTCAAAATATTATTTCACAAGCTTTTGCCATGAAGGGCGATTATGTACAGTCTGTGAATATTTTTGCTCAAAAAGAGGATAATAATCTGGCAAATGATCTTTCCTATGATAGGCAGGTCTTCAGTGATTATAATCTTGCGGATCAGTATCAGAATCTGGGGTTGTACAACCAGTCAAAAAGAATTATTTCTCATCTTTTATCTGATCAGAAGCTCCTTAAAAGTAATGATCCGACTTTAAAAGTCACTACCGCAAAACTGTATCAGCTTCAGGCTTTGAACTCCGGAATCAACAGGGATTATCCAACAGCATTGAAAAACCTTGATAAAAGCAATCAATACCTCAGAGGTCATAATGAAGAGAAGAAAATCTTAAAAATCGAAAACAGGATTTTCCAGTCTTCATACCTACTGAAGCAAAATAAACTCCCTGAACATAAATCCCTTATAGAAAGTGTCATTTCAGATCTTGAACATCAGAAAAACAAACCTTTTCTGCTAGGGCTGGCTTATGAGAACTTATCTCAGTATTATTTCCAGAAACAGGATTATACAACAGCTATTGAAAAGCTGGAAACCGGGCTTGCATTGATTGAAAACCTTCCTTTCAACAATTTAAAAATTAAAATTTACGAATCACTAGCCCGTAATTACTACACTATTCATAATGATGCAAAATACCATCAATACAATAAACTTTATACTGACTTAAAAACAAAAACAGATGTAAGTTCGAAAGAAGGAATACGGTATCTTGTGAAACTCGTTGAGACCAACCAGAATAAAAACATTGAATTTCAAAAACAAATATCACTCAGGTCTTCCCTGTTTTTGATTATCATTTTATCTTTGATTGTTATAGCCCTTTTTACCTATTTTTTACTGGTTACAAGCAAAAATAAAGATTTAAAAAAGCAATTTGATTTCTTTGAAAAGCAGATCAGCCAGAAACCTCAACCTAATTTAATAAGCAAAACTCCTGCAGCAGCAAAAGATTCCGGATCTACCAAAATCTCCAGGGAAAAAGAAGATGAAATCCTCCAAAAGCTTGAAGAATTTGAAAAATCTGACCGCTATCTGAATAAAAATATGTCACTGTCTATGCTTTCTTCACAAATGGAAATCAATACAAAGTACTTATCCGAAGTTATCAATAATAAAGAAAAAAACTTCAACGGATACATTAACAAACTAAGGATCAATCACATTGTACAGTTATTAAGAAGTGATACAGCTTTTCTTAACTATAAAGTGAGCTACCTTGCAGAGTATTCAGGATTTTCATCCCACAGTGCCTTCACAACCGTTTTCAAATCCGTCACCGGAATGTCTCCCAATGCCTATATTCAGGAAATCAGTAAAACTAAAGCCGTATGAAACTATTTTTAAAAATACTATCACTGCTGCTGATCGCTTTTTATATTTTTACAAAAGCACAAAAGACACCAGACAGTGTCTTAATGAAAAAAGCTAAACTTGAAATTTATGACAACCCTGATAATACCATTAGAATTGGGGAACAATTATTAAAGAAATCTCACGATGTAAAGACCTCTATTAATCTTTATATGCTTCTTTCCACAGCCAATATTGCTAAAAGGAACTTTGAAGAATCGTTAAAATATATTTTAAAAGCAAAGGAACTTTCCCAGAAAACCAATGATCCCAAAAGCCAGTCAGGAGTACTGATCTCAGTGGCTATACAGTATCAGCAAATGGAACTTTTCAGCAAAAGTCTTGAAACATTGAATGAAGCCGATCAGTATATTGCAAAAATTCCGGCCAAAAATCCAGAAAGATATAGTGAGACGGCTGCAAGCTACGCCATAAGAGGAATGATTTATAAAAGCCAGTCCAATTCAGAAATTGCATTGGAAAAATTTCTGATTTCTATACAAAATTATGAAAAGGTTCCCGTGAAGAAAACTACTTATTCCAATATGAGTGTGGTGTATTACAATATTGGATATTGCTATCTTAATCTCAATCAAATTGACAAAGCACAGGAAGCTTTTTTACAATCTATCGCCTTCGCCCGAAAGAATTATGCTAAAAGTCTGGAAGCCTTTGCCCTGAAAGGAATTGCTGAAATCCATAAACAAAAGCATGAAAATCAATCTGCCATAAGCCTTTTACTAAAAGCGGAAAGCCTTTGCAAAAATACCGGAGATATTATTCTGAATGAAGGACTTTACAAAGAATTGGCTGATAATTATCTTGCTATGGGACAGCAAAATCTCTATCAGCAGTATAATAAAAAATACCTGGAAATGCGTTTCAAAAGAAAGCAGAATGAACTGAAGTCCATTAATCAGGTGATTGACAATCACAATAAGGAAACTGCTTTGAAAAGTAAAAATCTGAAATCTTATTATCGCTACATTAAAATTGTATCTGTTCTGCTGGGATCCATTTTTATCATTATTCTTTTATACTTTATTATAAAAATAAGAAAACAGAATAAAAAGTTTCAGAAAGATATACAGCAAATGATAAGAACATCATAAGCTCTGAAAAACAAAAAAACATTCCTGTCCGGAATGTTTTTTTATGATCTGAAATTTTCAATTTATCTACCAATAACCTCAGTGATCGGGTTTCCTACATTTCCACTTGGGAACTGAATTTTCAATAGAGAAGATACAGTAGGAGCAATATCTGTCATGTGATATTCTTTATTGCTTTCTCCTTGTTTCACGCCCCATCCCATAAAGATCAATGGAATATGTGAGTCATAAGAATTCCATACACTGTGTGTAGTTCCTGTTTTAGAATATGGAGGAAGCATAGAATCGTGAGAAATTAACTGGATATCCCCGCTTCTCTGTCTGTTGATCCCATTGATAATTCTCTGTTTAATTGGCTCCGGAATACTCGCTTCCTGAACTCTATCTACAGAAACAGCATATAAAACAGTAGGATCTTTCTCAATTTCTTTTACGGCAAAGTTTCTTACATCATCCAGTTCAAGCTTGCTATCTGCTAATACTTTTCTGTCGAAATAAACCTGGTAGTTATCAATGGCATTGACCAATTTATCTGCTCCGAATTTATCTTTCAGTTTTTGGTTCAGATTCTTTTCAGCATCTTCCCCGAAGAAACCTGTAGTGATTTTATGTTCTTTAAGAAATCCTACAGAATGTGCTCCACCGTGGTCAGCAGATAGGAAAACCGTATATTCTCCTTTTCCTACTTTTGAATCCAGATATTTGAAGAATTCTGCTAAATCCTGATCTAATCTGATATACACATCTTCTACCTCAATAGAATTAGGTCCGAATTTATGTCCTGCATAATCTGTAGAGGCAAGGTTGATGGCTAAAAAGTCTGTAACAGCATCTCCACCTAGTTTTTCACCTTCAACAGAAGCTTCGGCTAACTTTAACGTCAACGTATTTCCGAAAGGTGTATAGCGGATATTATCTTTTTTAGTTTGGTAGTCTTTTGCTAAATTACTGTAAGGGAAAGTAGGTGTTTTTGCACTTCCCAACAGGCCTTCCCAAGGCGAATTGTCCGGTGCACTTTCCGTATATTCATTGATTGGAAGTAAAGTATTCCAACCGTTGGCTACTAATTTTTCAGGAAGATTCTGAGAGTTGAATGATTTTACCCATTGAGGAAGGTCATTCATATACCAGGTACTGGTAATAAAGTTTCCTGTACTGTCATCAAACCAGAAAGCTCCGTTTGGCGTGTGTCCTGCAGGAAGAATAGAAGCACGGTCTTTTAAAGAAACTCCTACTACTTTTCCCTGAAAGTTGGTGGCCAGCCTTAATTCGTCAGTCACCGTAGTAGACCAAAGATTTTTTGGAGAATGGCTTCCTGTTTTTACATTGGTGGTTCCCACGGGCTGAACGCTTTCATCCGCAGTACAGTACACTCCTTTTCCTGTTTCCTTATCCGTCCAGTCGTTTCCTGCAATTCCGTGGATAGCCGGTACAGATCCTGTATAGATACATGTATGTCCCAAAGCCGTAATGGTAGGAACATAAGGAATATGTACATTATTCAAAGAATATCCTGTATTCAAAAGTCTTTTGAAACCGTCATTACCATATTTACCATAAAAACGGTATAAATAGTCCCAACGCATCTGGTCTACTACCAGACCTACGACTAATTTGGGTCTTTCCAGTTGAGTATTTTTGTTCTTCTGTGCATTGATTGTAACTACGGACAATAAAGTAGCTGCCGCAATTGAAATGTTCCTAAGCATCCAAGTAAATTTTTATTGATGACAAATTTAAGGGTTTTGAAAGTTTTGGAGTATGAAATTTTATTTAAATTTGATTATTGTACAATTATCAATCAATCTTCTATGATTTTAGGCATATACTGGTATTTCAAATTTCCGGATCATTTATATGACTTTACGTTTTTCAAATTCTATCCGGGATATGGCGGCCATGCCGATAATCCGGCTGAGCTGGCAGCAAGAGTTCAGGTTAAAAATACAGATGATTTTATGATGAAACTGGAAGAACTGAAATCAGGCTTTAACAAAACCTATCTACATGTCAATACCGATGGGAATCAGTTGATCCTCAATATCGGGGACCATATGCTTTTTGATTTTCACTTTCAGTTTGCCGTAGAGATTGAAGAGCTATTGATCCGTGAAAATGCAATACTATTAGATTCAAGCCTTCCTTTCACCCTTCAATCCAGCAAAAGCTATCCTCCTGTAAAAGAAGAATTCAAAAGTATAGAACACCGGTTCATTCAGATGGTGGGTTCAGATTTAAAAAAAAGTAATGCTGAAAATTATACGGCCAGAATTGACTGTAATCTACCTTTAGAGCATAAACAAAGTCTTATTAATGATTTAGTACAGATGTGCCGGGAGGAAAATCTCCATGTATTCTATTATCATGATTCTGATTTTAATGCTCATTGCAACCTGATGCTGTTTTTCAGCAATGGCAGGCAGAAAAAAGAGAATATCCAAAAGGTTGATATGAATTCTTTTGGAAGTAAAGTTCGTCAAATTACCCGGAAATACCCTCTCCATTTCGGTCATTTCGGAAGCTTTAAAGAATATCCTTTACAAGGGCCTCATGTAATGTTGATAGCAGATGAAGAATATATTTTAAACAAAAAATAAAACCATTTAAATTCAATCCTATGATCAAATTCAAATATGTCATTCTCTATGTGGAAGATGTAGAGCAGTCTATGAATTTTTATAAAAACACCTTTGGTTCTGAAATAAAGTTCATTACCCCTGAAAAAGATTATGGTGAGCTATTGACGGGAGAAACAACGCTGTCATTTGCTTCTCTCAGTCTTGCGAATTCCAATATTAGAAAAGGATTTTTAAGCTCAAAAACTCAGGATAAGCCTTTCGGAATAGAACTGGGATTTACCACAGACCATGTAGAAGCCCTGGTAGAAAAGGCCATAAAAAACGGAGCTGTTCTTTATGAAGATATCACGGTAAAACCATGGGGACAAAAAACAGCCTATATCCAAGATCCTGATCATTATCTGGTAGAAATCTGTACTGAAATTCAATAAGTATAAAAAAATTTGATGTGGAAATAAAGAAATTACAAAAATTATCCTCTAATCCAAGTTTAGAATGGGGACATAACGGTTATACAACAGAAATAAGATACATCGTTTCATCTATAGAATCCGGAGGCTCTTTTGAGTTTATTTTAAAAGAAAAGTCTTTGCCTTATACCAAAACCTGGGAAACAACTTCTGAAGAACTGGAAGAACTCAATACAATTATTGAAAAGGAAAATTCTTTCGGTGCTTTTGTTGATGAAAAACTTGCAGGCTGGATTATTGGTGAACACAGGACATGGAACAACAGCTTTTATATTGAAAATATTCTGATTGACGAAAAGCACAGACGACAGGGAATCGGAATCAGCCTTATTAAAAGTGCGATCAAAGAAGCCAGAAGATTAAACTGCAGAGTTATTGAACTTGAAACACAAAATACCAACTATCCCGCTATACAGTTTTACAGAAGAATGGGATTCACTATTACCGGACTGAATACAAGGCTCTATGAAAATGCAGAGGAAATCGCACTTTTCATGACTTTAGATGTAGAATAAATCTCAAAATCTTACCCTCTTTTAATTCTAATACGTTAAAACACTTGTTAGTGTGTTAAAAATTTTATACATTAGTAATCAACAAATTAAAATCTGATTACTATGAAAAACCTTAAAAGACTTAAAAGGAATCAGCTTGTACTGATCAGTGGAGGTGACACTCCCTATGCATTATGTGATATGGATGGAAATTGTCCGCCTACTATAGGCTCTTACTATTGTAGTGACGGTACCTGTTACAGGGTTTCCGGTGGTGGCGGTAGCAATCCCGGATGTAACGAACCTATGCGCCTGTGCCAGGAATGGGAAACAGGATGCGGATGTGTTTATATGTAAAATATTTTTGTTAGATAAAATTTTGTTGAGGGCGGTTTTTACCGCTCTTTTTTATGACCTTTTAAAAAGCAAGACATGCTTACATTCTCCGGCAATTTCATTAATTTCGCAAAAACAGAAACTCCAATATCATGGAAAATCTTCTGAAATATATCAGATCTCTCACCCCATTTTCTGACGAAAGCTGGAAAACACTTCAGCCTGCTCTTTCGGAAAGGAATTACAGGAAAAATGAACTGATGTTACAGGAAGGTGAAATCTGCAACGCTTTATTTTATATTGATAAAGGATTTTGTAAGAGCTATTATGAAATAGAAGGAATCATAAAAAACACCGGATTTTTCTTTGAAAACGAAGTGGCAACTAATATCAGCAGTTTTGGAAGTGGTCAAAAGTCTGAATTTAATATCATCGCTTGTGAAGATCTGCATGTTATTATTTTTGATAAAACAAAATTATTTGAAGCAGCTAAAAATACACCTGAAATTGAAACACTAGGCCGCCATTGTATCCGGGAATTTGCTTCCAGACAAGAAGAATTTTCGACTCTTTTCAAACTTTATACAGCAAAACAGAGACTGGAATATCTAGAAACCCAACATCCCGAAATGCTGCAACGTGTCTCACTCACTCAGCTGGCTTCATTTCTTGGAGTAGCAAGAGAAACATTAAGCAGAATCCGGAAACGAAGAATTACCCGTTAACGAATTACATCCAAAATAATATATGAAAACACTGATCTGGCAAGGAATTCTTTTCAAGTCTCTTGAATATTTTAATTTGCAATCTGATGATAAAAGTCATAGCGTAACATCAAAAATCATCGGATCTTATGAAGATAAAATCTACGCTGTAAACTATACCATTAGCATTGATAAAAACTGGATTGTTCAGAATTTTTTAATCGAATCTGAAATCAATAACAGTAAAAGAATACTTACAGGAAAAAGAATCCGGGATCAATGGGAAATCAATAATGCTGTACATCCTGAATTCAATAATTTTCCATTCATAGATATCTCACTTACGCCATTCACCAATACTTTACCGATCAACAACTTAAAACTTTCAGAAAACAGTTCTAAAAAAATTGATGTTATTTATATTGATGTTTTAAACCATCATATCAGACCTGTTCAGCAACAATACACCCGAACAGCGGCTAATAAATACCTGTATGAAAATATTGAAACCGATTTTAAAGCAGAAATTTCAGTGGATGAAAAAGGATTAGTTACCAATTATCCAAGACTGTTTGAAAAGATTGCAGAACTTTGAGACATAAAAAAATATCACAAATGATGAGATAAAGCTGCGGTCCTTTTTTTCACAGCACACATATGATCCCTTATGCCCCAAGATAACAAAGCATAAAAATAAATATGGATGTCAATTTTTTAGGATTAATTGGTAATGTAATAAGGTTAATTTTTATTTTTAAACTCAACTATAAAAAACAACAGGAAGCATCTCAAAAAGATTTTGAAAAAGAAGGTGGCTATAGTATTCATTATAATTACAGGGGTATTGCTATTTCAGTAATTAAATAATATTCAGCGTAATAAACAGTCCTTTATAATTGTTATAAGGATATGAAAACAATTGCTCTCCTACTCTTTTTTTTCGTTTCCCTGACTGTCATTTCAGCTCAGAATCATCACTCCGAAGGTTTTTATGAAACTTCAGATCACGTAAATATCAAGTACAAAGTATCCGGAAAAGGAGAAGCCTGCATTTATATTCCCGGAGGTCCCGGACAGGGCTATCCATCGTTTGAACTGATGGGTGGAAACCATCTGGAAAAAAACATGCGGATGATTTATATGGATCAACGGGGTTCCGGGGCGTCCGGTACTTCGGAAAACTATCATCTCGATAAAATGATTCAGGATATAGAAGAACTGAGACAGCATCTCCAATTGAAAAAAATATTTCTCCTTGCTCATTCCTTTGGGGGAATCATTGCGGTCAGTTATGCAAAAAAATATCCCCAGCATACGAAAGGGCTTATCCTCGCCAATGTCACGCTCCACTTCCTGAATGATGAATCGGTTAAGGAACAGATTGAATACGGAAACAGTCTTTTACAGGCAAAAAACAAAGCCATTCCTAAAGACAGTCTTACCTCAGAACTTTCAAAAATAAGCAGTGCATTAAGGAAAAAAAGAATCGGATATAAATTTCTGACTGAAGATATTGAAACCATAAAAGAATCCGATAAGATTGATTCTCTCCATCCCCGAATCATCGACTTCGGAATGGCCGTTATCTCAAAACCTAAAGACTTCCCGGAATATTATGCAGATTACGCTCCCATTACAAAAGATATCTCTGTTCCTGTATTGATCATTACCGGAAAAAAAGATAAAGCTGTCGGTACTCAGCATTATAAAACCTTCCGTTTTCCCAATCAAAAAGTGGTATCCATTGATGGTGGACATCTTTTGTACTATGAAAAAAATAAAGAGTTTGTGAACGCTGTCAGTCAGTTTGTGAATACTACAAAGTAATATTGTATTGACTATTTTACAAATATTAAGTTTTTGGCGCGGCCTCCGGCCGCGCCAAAAACCTTTCTCAATATTCAAGAATTTAAAAACAACCCCTGCTGTTTCAAATGAAACAGCAGGGGTTTATCTATTTTAACTCCTGCTTAAAAGCGGGCTATTATTAAAATTTAAGATCTCCATTCTCCGCTGGCGCAAGCGTCCTCGCTCGTGTCCCTCATAATAATTTAATTCAAAATTCACTTAACATCCTCCCTCGTGAGCCCCTTAGATCTCTAAAAAATATATAACACAATAATGACAATGAGTTTTTAGTATTTTTATAATATGAGCAGAAAACACAAATTTCATGAAAAAGAAGGAGCTTATTTTATAAGCTTTGCCACAGTATTCTGGATAGATATTTTTACACGAATGGAATATTTTGATATTCTTATTGAAGCATTAAGATATTGTAGAAAAAACAAAGAAATGATTATTTTCGAATATTGTATCATGCCTAGTCATGTACATCTGTTATTCCGGTCAGAGAAATGCCAACCTTCAGAATTAATAAGAGATTTTAAAGGTTTTACAGCTAAAAAACTACTACAAGCTATTGAAGACAATACTCAGGAAAGCAGAAAAGAGTGGTTATTGTGGATGTTTAAAAAAGCAGGAAGCCAAAATTCTAATATAAAAAAGTATCAGTTTTGGCAACAAAATAATATGCCCATAGAGATATGGTCATTAAAAGTATTTGAACAAAAACTAAATTATGTTCATCAGAATCCTGTAGAATCTGGATTCGTTATGGAACCTTGGGAATGGAAATACAGCAGTGCCAGAAATTATTGTGACGATTATGAGAGGATTCTTGAAATAGATGTTAATTTATAATGTGGACACGAGCGGGACGCTCGCGCCAGCGAATCCTCAAACGAAAGACCTAAATGAAGTCGTAATGCATAAAAAAACCGCACCAAAAGGTGCGGTTTTTTTATATAAAATCCAGTAAATTAAAATTTAAGATCTCCATTCACTTCTCTAACTGCATTAGCAGCTTCAGCGAATTTCAATTGCTCTTCAGCAGTCAATGTTACGTTTACAATTGATTCTACTCCGTTTGCTCCGATAATTGCTGGAACACCAAGGCAGATATCATTTTGTCCGTATTCTCCTTCAAGCATTAAAGAACAAGGGATCATTTTCTTCTGGTCACATGCAATAGCCTGAACCATTACAGAAACTGCTGCACCTGGAGCATACCAAGCTGAAGTTCCTAATAATTTAGTAAGAGTAGCTCCTCCTACTTTAGTTTCTTCGATTACATATTTTTGTTGCTCATCACTCAAGAACTCAGTTACAGGAACCCCATTTCTTGTCGCTTTGCTCAATAATGGAAGCATACCTGTATCACTGTGAGCAGCGATTACCATACCGTCAACATCAGAAATTGGAGCTTCCAATGCTTCAGCCAATCTGTATTTGAATCTTGCAGAGTCTAATGCACCACCCATTCCGATGATTTTGTGCTTAGGAAGACCTGAAGTTTTGTGAACAAGGTAAGCCATAGTATCCATTGGGTTAGAAACCACGATGATGATTACTTCCGGAGAATGTTTTACTAAGTTTTCAGTAACTTCTTTCACGATACCAGCGTTGATACCGATCAATTCTTCTCTTGTCATTCCAGGTTTTCTTGGAATCCCTGAAGTGATTACTGCTACATGAGAACCTGCAGTTTTGCTGTAATCTCCTGTTGTACCCGTAATTTTTGTATCAAATCCGTTAAGAGATGCTGTCTGCATCAAGTCCATTGCTTTTCCTTCAGCAAACCCTTCTTTAATGTCTACCAAAACTACTTCTGAACAGAAGTTCTTCATTGCGATGTATTCTGCACAGCTTGCTCCTACAGCGCCTGCACCTACTACAGTTACTTTCATATTGTTACTTTTTAAAAATTATTTTTTGTTAGTTAAGTTTAAATTTGAAACTCCCCAAATTTAACAATTCCTGAAAAATTGAGCAATTTTTCAGGAATTTAATTAGATTTAAAATAAATTAGTTGACGTTCAGTAAAAACGTATATAATTTTTTCGCGCCGGAAAGCACTTCATTGTAGTTTTCTTCAGTTACCTCTGTATCCAGAACTTCTTTAAAATTCTTCCACATAGGCCCTGTATTTTCCTGATAACATCCGAAAAAGTTGAAGGTAACCTCATCAAATCCTTCCGTTTTTGAAAGCTGTTTTGCAATTACATTTCCACCAAGGGTAGAACCTTCAATCACATACATGGCTCCAAGTGCCTCATGCTCGTTATTGAAATCCAGAGGATGAGATACTTCCTGATTTTTCAGAGAAAGGCTTTTCAGGTCTTTTTCAATAAGGGAGAGTTTTTTTCTAGCATCCAGCTGAAGTTTCTCTGCATACTTACCGGAAAGGCTGTTGAATATTTTATCTTCACTGTGAAGAAGCATCAGGTAATTGGTGTGGATAATCTTTTTATAATCCTCTAAAGTGAAAGTTTTGTTAAAGATCTTTTCAGAATTAAAAAGTTTTTCTGCTGCATCGTGATAATCTGCTGTATTCTGTTTAAGATATTCTGATACCATACATAACGTTTTAAAAGTTTCTCAAATATAAGGCTTTTTGAACGTTAAAATAAAGGAAGTTCCCTCACTGTTGCTTTCAAAATCCACATTTCCTCCCAATCTTTTCATAATGCGGTGTACAATAGACAGCCCTACTCCGTTTCCTTTAAACTTCTTGGCATTATCCATTCTGTTGAAGATTTTAAACATCTTATGTTTCTCCTCTTCAGGAATACCAATACCATTATCAGAAATCCTGTAAATAATAGTCTGGCCGTCTTCAATTCCTTCAATTTCCACTTGCGGAAGATCTTTATGGGACGAATACTTAACCGCATTATTGATGATATTCAAAAATACCTGATGAAGCATGGTTTTATCAGCCATGACATCCGGGCATTCCTTAATGATAATTTCACTGTTCGGACTGCCGTAGGTCATCTTGGCGTTTTCGGAAATTTTCTCAATTGTATGAGCCGTTTTAAGACTTTCAAGCTGAATTTCGCTATGTTTCGCACGGCTGAGCTGCAGTACATCATGCATCATTTCTGCCATATTGTCGATTTCCTCGATAATCGAATTAATCTTGGTCTTGTTTTTTCCAGAATCATCTCTAAGATTTCCCAAAAGCATTTGAGCATTCAGCTTCATTACAGTCAAAGGAGTTCCCAGATCATGGGAGATGGTATAAGAAAAACTGTCAAGCTCTTCATTTACTTTTTTAAGCTCATCATTAAGCCTTTTGATTGCATTATAATTTTTATGAGAAGTTTCTAAAATGAGGTCCCTTACAGCCTGTACAGCACTCACATTTCTGGAATTCCATCTTTTAGAATAGCCTTTGATATTTTCAGTAAAAATACGGAAGGAAGTTCTGGGTGATATCATCTGTCTTTCTTCGCCGTTCTGAGAAAACACACTTATTCTTTTCTCCGGATTTCCAGCCCAGTTGATGTGTTCATCAAACTCTTTCCGAAACCAGATCAGCATTTCATTTTTATCTCTTTCAATAAAGTAAATAACAATTCCTGCTGCATTTTCAGACAGATCCAGCTCTTTATCATGGTCTTTAAGGAAGTTTCGGCTCACATAAATCAGATCACTGGTATTTTCAAGTGCCCATTTTGCAATGGTACTGATACTTTCCAACCCTGGAGTATTTCCATCTGTCACAATATTCTCATCGGAAACAATGGCAAGCCCGTCTGCTTCAGGTAAGTTTCGGATCTCTTTTTTGCATTCGATAAGAGAATCAAACAGGTTATGGTGCTTTAGAAATTCCGTTTTCATCTGAGACATTTTCTCATTCAGTTCCAAACGGTAGTTCAGCTCACTTTTAGATTTAAAAGATGAATAGGCATTCGCAGCCAGCGTGGTAAAAATTCCGGCCTGTACTCTATCCTCAAGGTCAATATGCTTGGGTTCTACATTCTGGCAGGTAACCAGCCCCCAAAGATGATCATCAATAATAATAGAAACACTGAAGCTTGAAGCCGCTCCCGAATTTTTAAGATACTGCCCATGAACAGGCGACATCCCTCTGGAAGCTGAAAAAGTAAGATCAATACTTTCCGCACTTTTGCTTAAAATAGGAACAGTATCAGCATATACATTACTGAAAATTCTTTTTCTTTTTTTCAGATAAAGATCCCGTGCCTGTTTCGGAATGTCAGACTCCGGATAATGAAGCCCCAGAAAACTTTCCATATTTTCATTTTTCCTTTCGGCAATTACCTTTCCGGAACCGTCCATCATGAATTTATAGACCATCATCCGGTCATAGTTTACCACCTTTAACAGCGTTTCCAGAAGATGATTCCAGAGTTCTTTTTCGTTATCAATGATGTAAAAATTGTCATACTTATTGGAAATCCTCTTGTCAGGATTGAGCAGGACTTCTTCGAATTCAAGAAAAATGGAAGATTCACTCCTGAAAACAGAAAAGTGATACTCTTTTTCGTTGATAAAAATTTTATCGAAATAGGTTTCGTTTTTACGTCTGGTAAACCTTTCCAGAGAAGTATATATTTCTGAATTGATAATACTCTGAAAGCTTTCGGGAAAGTCTGTAATCTTCTTTTCGAAAAGCTTTTCCGGGTTTTCGATGGTAAATATATCCGAGATATTCCTGCTAAAAAAAGTGATGGTGTGGGATTCCGCATCAATGCCAATCAAATAGCCAAAACTTTGTATAGAACCCGGAATATGGATAGGTTCTTCATGACATTCTACAAAATTCATATATCTCTTCAGTCTATTAATCAAATATAGCGTTTTTTTGAACAGTGTTTACTTTTGTGGTATATAATTTCAAAGTACACTCTACGACGCATTCATGGGAGATAACAGATAAAAAATGTAGTAAAAATGCATTTAAATATTCTTCATTTTCACCCCTTTTTTATGCCATATCATTAAAATATACGAAAAAAAATCCAATAATAAGGTTATGCACTCTTTAATCATGATTCATAACATGGATTACAGATTATTAACTTTAATAATTGTTTTATTTAAACAATTTTCGCTAAATTTATATCACCAAATAATGAATATGATCAAAATTAATTGAATTATTCACAATAAATTCAATATAAAATTTAAATTCAAATAATACTATTATGAAAAAGTTCCCATTAATTTTATTTTCTCTGATCCTCTCTGTAGGATTGTGGAATCCATCAGAAGCATGTACAAGGGTAGTTTACAAAGGACCGCAGAACACCGTTATTACAGCCCGTTCTATGGACTGGCGTGATGAAATCCCGGCCAATTTATGGGTTTTGCCAAAAGGTATAGACCGTAACGGGCAGGTAGGTTCTAAATCGGTAAAATGGACTGCCAAATACGGAAGCCTCGTCAGTACGTCATGGGATATTGCATCATCAGACGGAATGAACGAAAAAGGATTGGTTGCTAATCTGCTTTGGCTGGGAGAATCCCAATACCCGAAATTCGATGGAAAAGGAAGTAAAAAGGGAATTGCCATCTCATTATGGGCACAATATTATCTTGATAATTTCGCCACCGTAAAAGAAGCGGTAGAGCATTCACAAAAAGAACCGTTCGTGATTGTAAGTGATTATATTCCGGGAACAGAGAGATTTACAACCGTTCACCTTTCCATTTCCGATGCTTCAGGAGACAGTGCCGTATTCGAATATATTAACGGAAAACTGGTGATCCACCATGATCCTTCTTACACTGTTATGACCAACTCTCCTATTTTTGAGGAACAGCTCGCTCTTAACAATTACTGGAAAGGGATTCCCGGAACAGTTATGCTTCCCGGAACCAACCGTGCTGCAGACCGCTTTGTGAGAGCTTCATACTACATCAATGCAATTCCGCAGACTGCCGATACCCGCACAGCAGTAGCCAGTGTTTTCAGTGTCATCAGAAACTGTTCTGTACCTTATGGAATCTCTTCCGCTACCGAACCCAATATTTCATCCACAAGATGGCGTTCTGTTTCGGATCAGAAAAACCTGGTATATTATTTTGAAACCGTTTTCACTCCCAACACATTCTGGGTAGATCTTAAAGATTTCGACCTAAGCGCTAAGGGAAAAGTGATGAAACTGGATTTGAGTAATAATAACACCTACAACGGTAAATCCAATGCAAGTTTTAAAGAATCTGCACCCTTCACATTCTTGGGATTAAAATAGATATTTCGCCACAAAAAATGCTTGCGCTTAGTAAACAATGCCCTAAGTATGCCCCATTATGATTTTATGAGATACTAAAACGGGCTGAATAAGCAGTTGTGGTAAAATAGAGTTCACAATAAAAAAACAAAAAATAGATATGGCCTTTTTTTCGATTAAAAAGAAAAGCCTGATCCTGTGCATGCTGGCTTGTGCGTTATCAGCCCATGCACAAAATCAGGATTCTCTGAAGACCACACCTCCTCCACAGGAAGAAGACAATGTAAAATATCCACAGCTGCAGATCAAAGGCCTTTTTCAGGCACGTTATCTGGTAGGAATGTCTAAAGATGTTGATGTAAACGGGCTTCATCATACCGATGGCTCCGGAACCGATAATAATTTCATGCTCAAATACATGAGGGTTCAGGTTCGGGCACAGATCAGTAAACGAACGGAAGTTGTTGTTTTGGCCAACCTTGCCGATTTTAAAAATGACCCCAAAAGCAGAGTTCTTGAAAATGCTTATCTGAAGTATACTTTCAATCCTAAATTAGCCATTACTGTAGGACAGTTCAGACCTTGGTTTGGTATTGAAGAGACTTACCCTATTGATATTATTAAATCTTTAGACTGGTCCAATCAATATACGGAATTTGGAAAACTGGGCTGGACAAGCTTCCAGATCGGGATGTCTGCTACTGGACAACTTCAACTGGGAGAAATACCCTTCCAATATGCAGTTTCCGTGGTGAACGGAAATGGAAAAAATCAGATCAACGATAATGACAACGGAAAGCAGTACTCTACCCGTCTTGTTTTCGGATTATCAAAAAAATATCATTTCAATGTAGGTCTGAATGGAGGTACCGGAGAAGTTTTCAGCAAAAAAGTGTATGCCTTAGGTATAGATCTAAGCTCACTGATCCAATTTGATCCAAAATGGAGCCTTGATATGCAGCTGGAAGCCAAACAGGCAACCAACCACGTTCTGTATAACTCCATTGCCCCGGAATTACGTCCTGACAATCCTGATCAGTATCTTATCCGTGGAGCCTACTTCCTGCCGAACCTGAGATATGAGATCAACCACAAAAATCTCAGTGCTTTCGAATTATCCTGCCGCTACGAATATCTTGACACCAATTTCAGAATGGCTTCTAACCCAAGACAGACCATTACCCCAATGTTCGGATTGGAATTCCTGAAAAATTACGGAGCAAGAATTCAGCTGGGAGTACAGTTTGACCGCTACAAATATCAGGTGGAAAACACCTCACAATACAACAACAATCTATTTATAGTGCAAGTTCAGAGTAGATTTTAACGATTAAATAGTTAGTATCATGAAAGAAATTAATATCAAAAACGTAGCGATCACATTTGTTGTTGCGTTAATCATATGGTTCATCCCTGCTCCGGAGGGTGTTGCAGAAAATGCCTGGCATCTTTTTGCCATCTTTGCGGCAACTATTTTAGGAATCATCCTTAAAGCTGCTCCAATGGGTACAATGTGTATGATGGCCATTGGTTTTACAGCCCTTACACAGGTAGTTGCTCCGGGAGATGCCGGAAAATCCATTACCAAAGCGCTTTCCGGTTTTGGAGACAAAGTAATCTGGCTGATCGGGATTTCATTCTTTATTGCCAGAGGATTTATCAAAACAGGATTGGGAAACCGTATCGCCTTTTTATTCATCAGGGTCTTTGGTAAAAGTTCACTGGGACTTGCGTACGGATTAGGGCTTGCTGATGTTTGTCTGGCTCCTGCTATTCCGAGTAATACAGCAAGAGGTGGTGGGATTATCTACCCTATTATGAAATCTATGGCAATAAGCTTCGATTCCGTTCCTGAAAAACCGGAAACCCATAGAAAACTGGGATCATTCCTGACTTTGAACAGCTACTATATGAACCTCATCGCTTCTTCCATGTTCCTTACCGGAACAGCAAGTAATCCGATGTGTCAGAAATTTGCAGCCAATCTTGGGATTGATATTACCTGGATGTCATGGGCTGCAGCAGGTTTCATTCCGGGTGCGGTAGCATTCTTTGTCGTTCCTTTGGTATTGTACAAATTATATCCGCCTGAACTAAAAAAAACGGGTGATGCTCCGAAAATGGCCGCTCAGAAATTAAAAGAAATGGGCCCTATTTCCAGAAACGAATGGCTAATGCTGCTGGCATTTTTTATTCTGTTAGCCCTTTGGATATTTGGGGGAGCACTTTCTATTGATGCTACCACTACAGCATTCATCGGATTAACACTATTGCTGTTAACTTCAGTGCTAACCTGGGAAGATGTAAAAGGAGAGAAAGGAGCATGGGATACTATCGTTTGGTTCGCCGTACTGGTGATGATGGCAAGCTCTTTAAATGAATTAGGTTTCATTGGATGGTTCAGTAACCTTATCAAAGTACAAATTGGAGGTTTGAGCTGGCAGGTAGCTTTCCCGGTTATTATTATAGTCTATTTCTTCAGTCACTATATTTTTGCCAGTGCTACCGCTCACGTAGCGGCTATGTATGCAGCATTGCTGGGTGTTGGGGTTTCTTTAGGAATTCCTCCTATGCTGTTGGCAATGATGCTTGGTTTCATGGGTTCTATTTATGGAGTGCTTACCCATTATGGCCACGGTCCGGCTCCTGTATTCTTCGGAAGTGGATATGTAGATCTCAAAGCCTGGTGGGTAAGAGGTCTTGAAATAGGAATCGTCCTATTGATCATTTATATGGTTGTAGGAGGATTGTGGATGAAAGTCTTAGGATATTATTAATCAATAAATCAAAAATATGTTATCAACACTGTCAAGAAAAATGCTGATGTGTCTTACAGGACTCTTTTTGGGATTCTTCCTGTTGATTCATTTCCTTGGAAATCTTCAGCTTTTTCTTCCACAAGAACAGGCACACCTGCAATTTAATGCCTATTCGCATTTTTTATCAGGAAATATTATCATCAAAATAGTTTCTTACGTTTTGTATGCCAGTATTATTCTGCATGCTGTAGACGGACTGATCATTACGCTAAAAAATAAAAAGTCTGGTGGCGGTTATCAGACAGACAGACGTGGAAGAGCCAGTAAATGGGCTTCCAGAAATATGGGAATCCTCGGGACATTAATTCTGATTTTCCTGGTGATCCATTTCCAGAACTTCTGGTATATCTACAAATTCGGAAATCCGCCTTTGGATGAGAATGGAAATAAAGATCTCTACATTCTGGTAGTGAATGTCTTTAAAGAATGGTGGTATGTTATCATTTATGTTTTATCAATGATTGCTTTATGCTATCACCTGATTCATGGGATACACAGTGCAGTAAGAACGCTGGGACTGTATCATCCTAAGTTTGTACAATGGTTCAAAACGATTGGGATTGCCTATTCAATCATTATCTGTGTAGGTTTTGCATTGATGCCGGTGTATGTATTCTTTACTTATCATTAAACAGAACGGTCATGATTTTAGATTCAAAAATACCACAAGGCCCATTGGAACATAAATGGGAAAATTATAAAAAGAAAGCAAGACTCGTTAATCCTGCCAACCGTAAAAAACTGGATGTTATTGTTGTAGGAACAGGGCTGGCGGGAAGTTCTATTGCAGCTTCTTTGGGAGAGATGGGCTATAATGTCAAATCATTCTGTTTTCAGGACAGCCCGAGAAGAGCACACTCTGTGGCAGCGCAGGGAGGTGTAAATGCAGCAAAAAACTATAAAAACGATGGTGACAGCGTATACAGAATGTTTGTAGACACGCTGAAAGGCGGAGATTTCAGAGCCCGTGAAGCCAATGTATACCGTATGGCAGAATGTTCTCTGAACCTTATTGACCAGGCTGTAGCTCAAGGCGTACCTTTCGGTCGTGAATACGGAGGGTATCTGAACAACCGTTCTTTCGGTGGAGTTCAGGTGAGCCGTACTTTTTATGCCAGAGGACAAACCGGACAACAGCTTCTTCTGGGAGCTTATCAGGCTTTAATGCGACAGGTTGGAAAAGGCTCCGTACAATTATTTTCAAGACATGAAATGCTTGATCTGGTTACCGTTGACGGGAAAGCCAGAGGAATTATCGTTAGGAATTTAGACACAGGAGAAATTGAAAGACATGCAGCACATGCTGTAATACTGGCAACAGGTGGTTACGGAAAAATCTATTACCTGTCTACCCTTGCCATGGGATGTAATGGCTCGGCCATATGGAGAGCCCATAAAAAAGGAGCTTTAATGGCTTCTCCAAGCTGGATTCAGGTACACCCTACTTCTCTTCCGCAATCCGGAGATTATCAGTCTAAACTGACCTTAATGTCTGAATCATTGCGTAATGACGGACGAATCTGGGTTCCGTTGAAAGAAGGTGAAAACAGACCACCCAATGATATTCCGGAAAATGAAAGAGATTATTATCTGGAAAGAAGATATCCGGCTTTCGGAAATCTTGCACCAAGGGATATTTCTTCCCGTGCGGCAAAGGAAAGAATTGATGCCGGTTTCGGAATCGGACCTTTGAAAAATGCAGTATATCTTGATTTTTCAAAAGCAATACAGGAACAGGGAAAAGATAAGATCAGCGAAAAATATGGAAACTTATTTGATATGTATCTTAAAATAACAGGATATGATGCCTATAAGGAACCTATGATGATCTCTCCTTCTGCACACTTTTCAATGGGCGGGCTTTGGGTAGATTATGAACTGATGACCACTGTGCCGGGACTTTTTGCTTTAGGTGAAGCTAATTTTGCAGATCATGGTGCCAACAGATTAGGCGCAAACTCTCTTTTACAGGCTTCAGTAGACGGATATTTCATTGCTCCCTATACGATTGCCAATTATCTGGCCGATGAAATTCATACCGGAAAAATTTCAACGGATACTCCGGAATTTGAACAGGCTGAACAAGCAGTGAAAGAACAGATCCAGGACTTTATGAACATCAAAGGAACCAAAACTGTTGATTATTTCCACAAAACATTGGGAAAACTCCTGTACGATTATTGCGGTCTGGCCAGAAACGAAGAAGGATTGAAATATGCCATTCAGGAGATCAGAAAACTGAAACAGGAATTCTACAAAGATGTAAGAGTTTCCGGACAGGGAGATAAAATGAATACCGAACTGGAAAAAGCAGGCCGTGTTGCCGATTATTTCGAAATCGGAGAACTGATGTGCTATGATGCATTAACCCGTAACGAATCCTGTGGAGCTCATTTCCGGGAAGAGTTCCAGACAACGGATGGAGAAGCGATGAGAAATGATACCGAATATCAGTTTATCTCTGCCTGGGCATGGACGGGTGAAAATGGCGAACCAGCATTGATTAAAGAGCCTTTAATCTTTGAAGAGATTCAGCCAACGGTAAGAAGTTACAAATAAAAAACAGAAAATTATGGATTTACATCTTAAGATATGGAGACAGAAAGACAGAAAAAGTGAAGGAAAACTCGTTGGTTATGACCTGAAAGGATTGAATTCCCATATGTCTTTCTTAGAAATGCTGGATACCCTGAATGAAAAACTGATCACTGAGGGAGATGAACCTGTAGAGTTTGATCACGACTGCCGTGAAGGAATCTGCGGACAATGTGGGATGATGATTAACGGTATTGCCCATGGTCCCCTGAAAAATACAACAACCTGCCAGCTTCATTTAAGGTCTTTTAAAGATGGGGAAACGATTCTGATAGAACCATTCCGGGCTGAAGCATTTCCTGTAAAGAAAGATTTAAAAGTAGACCGTTCTGCTTTTGACAGAATTATATCTTCAGGAGGTTTTGTATCTGTAAATACCGGCCAGGCTCCTGATGCAACGGCCATTCCGGTGACTCACCAAACGGCTGAAGAAGCTTTTGATTCTGCTGCATGTATCGGATGTGGAGCTTGTGTGGCTACCTGTAAAAATGGAAGTGCCGCCTTATTTACCTCTGCAAAGATTACCCACATGGCACTTCTTCCTCAGGGGAAAGAGGAACGAAGTAAAAGAGTGTTGGATATGATTGCACAAATGGATACGGAATTATTCGGGCACTGCTCCAATACGGAAGCCTGTGAAGTAGAATGCCCTCAGGGAATTTCCGTACTCAATATCGCCAGAATGAATTTTGAGTATAACAGAGCTTTGTTTTTCAGAAAGAAGAATTAAATGAGACCAAAGTCGAAATGATACTATTTAAAAGGACGAATTTGCTTATTGACAAATTCGTCCTTTTTGTTTTTCTATAAAATTCACATTCCTATGCTTCTATCATCGCTACTACTCTCGCCGGAGCTGCAGATCCTCCGACAATTTTAAGAGGAAATACACAGATCTTAAATCCGGACGGAGGCAATGCTCCAAGATTGGTAAGCTGCTCGATATGTAAATATTCTTTCTCAATTCCTACGCGGTGGCCTTCCCAGAAGAATTCGGGATCATTCAGTTCTTTGGCTTTTTGAGCCATATATTTTAGAGGAAGATCCCAGCCCCACTGATCAATTCCCATTACTTTCACGCCCTGGTCAATCAGCCACTCTGTAGCTTCTTTGCTCATTCCTGTTCCTTTTTCTACAAAATCAGGAGTTCCCATCATCTTATCACGATCCGTTCTGATCAGTACAATATTTCCTTCCTGGATAGTGATTCCGTTTTTATTCAGATCATTTTTCAGATCATCTACCGTGATGGCTACAAAATCTTCTTTATGAGTACAGTCGATCACAATTCCTTCTCCATAACACCACTCCAATGGAATCTGGTCTATTGTTTTAGCAGGTTTCCCTTCTACTACAGGGCCGTAATGCCATGGAGCATCAATATGGGTCGTAGCATGAAGTCCCATATTTTTGATGGTATCATCTGCCCAACCCGTCCAGTTTTTAGGAAAAAGTCTTGAAGGAAGTCTCAGTGCCAGACGAATCAGCCAATGTGATTTTCTGTGTGCTTTATGTTTGATTTTCACCCGCATGAACCATGGGTCGCCTGCATTATACTGAATAGGCTTTGTTAAATCGACAAGTGTTGTTTTCATATGATTTAGCTAAGGAAGCAAAGATAATGAATAAGGTAAAAAGTACGAATAGATATTAGCAAACGAAAAAAAGATTAGCCTTTACTAATCTTTTTCCAATTCTATCGGGTTTTCATATTTTTTATTTTCTTCTCTTTCTTTTTGTCTCTGCCTTATCATTTCTTGGCCTTGTATAATAGTGGTTTCAGAACTTTGAAGTACACCCATTAAATTGGCATTAGCATCTTTTACCGCTTTTTCAAATTTCGGTCGAGTTGTTTCAAAAGCTTCATTATATCGATTTTCGTTCATCTTAATTAATTTACCTTTTAACTTAAATGCAGGTGTAGATTTTACAAGCTCAAAATCATACTCTTCTTTGTCATCTGTTATTTTAACAATCAATCCAGGCAATCCGCTAAATTTATATGGCCCATAGGGTAAAGGAATTTCGGGAGAATACCAGGCGGTCCAATTTCGCCCCTTAAAGGTAACTTCTGCTTTTTTACAATTTATTGTGTTTATTATTTTTGTATCATTACTTAATTTCCAATTCTTAATGACCGGTTCTTTATAGGTGAGTATTGACATTCCAACTAAGTTAAAATACTGTATATTTTCATTTGATTGTATTATGGTAAAGGCAAATTTTGTTTTTGGAACGGATACTCCCTTCGAACTTAACAGTTTTGCTCCATTTTCCAACGTTTTTATCGGAAGTGCTTGAAATACTGAATCTCTTTTCAGTGATTGAATACTTGCAAAAAAAGAACGTTTATCACCTACCTGTAATGAAAAAAGTTCTTCATGTCTATAATCAGGAGTTAATGTATTCAATTTGGCTTTTAATAAATAGGTAAACTCACCACGCAGAGTATCTTTTTTATGTAATTGAGAAAAAAATAAGACGCTAAAACATAAGCTTAATAATTGAAATATTTTTTTATAGTAATACATAGAATTATTTTGGATTACAAAAAAATTTGCACTTATAACTTTATAAGGTCATAAGTGCAAATAATTAAATATGAAACATTATTTACAGTAATTTGCTTCGAGATTAGCAAGCCACTGATTTGCTTGTTCAGCAGTCCAATCTTGAGTTGTAGTAGCAGTCTGACCACAAAATTCTGCAATCCACACCTGTTTAATACCTCCTTTTACAGTTTTAAGGTCTTCACGAGTCAATTTTTTTAATTTTTTCATAAAATATGTTTTTTGGTTAGATCATAAATATATATAACTAACTCTTATCCATAGCATGTCTTTTATTATGTTAAGTAGCTATTTATCTGAGTAAAACATATTTTTCACTTAAAGATTTTCCGTATAAAACTGAATGGGTTTTATCATATTAGTTAAACAAAAAAGCATTTATTAAAAAATACTTTTGGGTATTTTTTAATATGTTAAATAATTAATTTCAAACAGAGATTTTTAGAGGTAAAGTGTAAAGGTTCTTTAATTATTTTGATGCATCATTATCCTTTTGCTTTGTTCCTTTGTTCTTAAATTCCTTTAGGAATCATAATCTTCTTCGGATCGTTCTCATCATACATGATCTCAATGTTTCCATATTTAGGGACAGAAGAAAGATTTAAAAGGCTGACAACTTTCTTAAAGACTGCAATATGTTCAGTTCCTCTGAAATCTTTAAAACTCACCTGAAACATAATCTGCGGCTGATCATTTACCATAAGACCAGTCTGGCTTACACTAATGATATGGGCTTCCGCATTTCTTCCTGAGAAGAGGATCCGTTCTTCTTTTTTATTTTTAAAAAGCTTACTGATCAACAATTGGAAAACCAATATATAAATCAGAGTCATCACTCCACTGAAAATAATCGGGTGCATGAAGGTCAGAAACCTCCAGCCAAAATCGAAGGATTCCCGCATGTAGAAATAATAATATAATCCAGTCACATAAGCAAGTAAGAATACAATGAATGCAACTCTTAAAATGATTCCAAAGGAATTAAAACCAACTTTCTGGTCGCTTAAAATAAAGTAAGGTTCCTGTGACACTTTGGGATTCAGCAATACTTTCACCTTATTTCCGACAGCAAATCTTTTTTCCTGTGGTTTGGAATCGTGAAACATCATTTGATGTTCAATTAATGTATTTCTAAGATTAGGAAATGAAAGAACGATCTGAATGACATTCATATTGGTTTTCGGAATGTATTTCAGAAGTTTATAATCAATGATTTTTCCTTCTCTCGGAATTCCATTCCTTAGTATAGACTGGATGGTACTTTTCTCCTTAAAGGTTTTGATGAAAAGAATATTAATAAAGAAGGCAATCACATACATCCATATGAGCAAAGAAAAACCGAGATACCCATAGCTCACGGCTAATGAATTTCTCGGTTCTGTTGCGAGTTCCTCCCCCATCATATAAATGAAAATCGGAAAAGGAGCGCAGAAAAAAAAGAAAAAAGCTCCCCAGAAAATGATCATGAATTTCATAACTGTTATTTTGTGTGGTCTGATAAAGTTATGATATTATTATGAAATGACCGACTTCTTTTTATACCTCTTTTTCGAAATAAAGTCTGTAGTATTTTCCTTTATCATCTTCACCCATTTCTATTTTCTGTCTGTCTCCGTGGATGTAGATGTGGAAGTTCTTATCTAATTTAATGATACTCTTAAAGTGTCTCTGTGTCTTTTTTACCGCTGCTTCACTGATCGGGAATTCTTCAGCGATATTCACCTGCATATCCTGTTCGTAATCTGTTTTAAAGTTCACGAAACTTTCAATTACATGTTCGTCACCCAATACCTCACTGGCAAATTCATCCAGCTTAAACTCTTCTTTTTCTTTGAAGAAATTGATAGATTTATTAAGGAAATCTGCCTGATCCGCTTTGGAAACTTCAAATTCCTGAGGAAGCTGTTTTGTGATATAATCTTTATAAACCATCAAAGCTTCCTGCGTGTGGAAATATTCGTCATCACGCTGTTTTACTTTCAGGAAATCTTCGAACCAGTAGTACATATCTCCGTTTTTGTTGTTGTCAACTACAGAAAGTATGTATCCGGTTTCTTTATTATTGTTATAAATCAAAGCAGCTTTATCAATTTTGGATAAACCAATTCCCTGATCTTTTTCAATATCAAATGTTTCTTCTGCGGGATTTATTTTCAGGAAAGATTCTCTCTTCTCTGTTTTAAAGATCCCGATTTTATCTACCTTGTCCGGACGGTCACTTTCATCTTCAAAAAGAACGATAAAAAGCTCTCCACTCTGAACTCTTGGGTTTTCTGCGGCTTCAAAAAGATGCTTTGCAATATTCTCAGATTCCCAGATGAACTTGGACTTGTCATCAAAAATCTCAGATACAGCACTGTACACCGGATTATTGACCAGGTAAGTATCACTATAAAAATGGAAGGTTTCTTCCGATTTAAAAGAACCTAAAAAGTAGTCTTCAAGCATTTCTGCCATTCCTTCTTCCAGTTTCAATTCCTCCTGGGAAATCGTCAGGGAATCCCCATTGATCTTATTTCCTACTCTGTGTACTATTATTTTTGAAAACATTTTTCTGAATATTTGGACTGCAAAGATATTCATTCTTATCCTTATTGCGAAACTTAAAAAATGTCATTTTAGAGAGAGCTGAGTTTTTAACCACCCCGTCAAATCTTCAATTTGCCACCCCTCCAAGGGAGGGGAATTATCAGTCAGTCATTTGTAATAGGTTTGTGGAAGAAGTTTTGGTGACTTTTATTTTCCAAATTGATAAAAACCTTATCATTTTGACATACTTTTTTGTTTAAAAAATTCAACAACAAAGACACAACACACTTAATATCAATACATTAATTCTATTTCTTTTCTAACGGAATATCATTGGTATCATCATTTGAAAACATAGAAAAATGGACTTAAAAACTTTAAACAGAATAGACAAGCTCAGAAGATTAAAAAGCAAAGGACCTGAAACTCCAAAATGGCTGAAACCTTATCATATGCTCTTTTTTGCTTTTTTAACCATTTTCATCTTTGGTGCGATCATTAAACTATTAGAACACAATCCAAATTAAAATATAATATTATGAATTATCTGCAAGCCGTAAAGGAAATCACAGACGTGGTTCCCGACTTTGAAAAAGAAGTAAAAGAAATTAAAATTCAAAATTCATACAGCATCATCAGAACTTTTACGGAACGTATTAAAAATATGATCCGCCAGAATGACAGAAATCTGCTGTTCAGAAGTTTACAGAAAATGGACAAAATATACACTGACGGAGATACGGTATTAAAGAACGCTATTGAAACTACTTTTATCTATTCTCTGGACAATTGTACTGCTTTCTGCAGTGAGGAATACAAAAAAGTGATTTTTAGTCACATTTCTGCCAACCTTCAGAAGGTGTATTCAAGACAAATTTACAGCCATGGCATATAACGGTTTTGTTACATTTTTCATCCGTTTCATTACAAAGTGTTTAAATTAAACAAAAATTAAAATAACTCACAATCAATAGATTATGAAAAATAAAATAAGAAGAATTTCAGACTGGAAAACCTGGAAAACTACGTCAAACAGACACAATACAGAGATATTACTCACTCACATAGCAGTGATCCTAGGAGTTTTTATTTTTGCAGCCTGTCTTTAGATTTTGGTATACATTTCGCTGCACTAAAAAGTGTTTGAAAAATTCTTAATTATGATGAAAGTAAAAATGCAAACTATTAATAAAAAAATAGCTGTTGAATACTTAAAATTTTTCTATCCGCCACTTCGCAATGAAATCACACAGTTGTCTGTTCAGGACAATTTCGCTGGAATCATGCAGGCTACCGTGAATTATCTGAAGAATCTTTTACAGGAATCTAAAATCAGCATTATTGCCCATCACCTTAAACTGATGGACTCAATCTATAAAAACGGTGATTCTTATGTAAGAACCATGATTGAAAATCTGTTTGTAAGATCTTTTGAAAGTTTCAAAAAACACGCAAAGATTCAACATTGGAAACTCCTTTATCAATATATGCCTGTAAGCTTCCAGATCATTTATAATGAGCAACAGAAGCAGGATATGATATATTTTGGAAAATAAATTAAAGCAAAAGGCGAAAGGGTAAATCGAATATTTACCTTTTCACCTTTTTATTTTTTCCCTATTAAATATAGCTTCCATTTTATTTTGTTTCACTGTTACGTGTGAAACCTCTATATTTTTGTAACAATATACCCATGAAATACTCTTTTTATGCCCTGATGATGGCACTCTCATTGATCTCTTGTGAAAATAATGACACTACGATTGATGATCCAAGACCTGTTGATAAAAGTCTTTACCAGTTTCAATTTAAAAGCTATGCTGTAAAAAATACAGTTTTGTACAAAGGATCAAATGGAGAAAAATCTACACCGGATGAATCTTACCTCAACAATTATTGGAGCTTATATCAGGAACCTGCCTGGAAAAAAATAAGCCTTGATCTTAAAAACAAAACCATTAAATTGTTTTCCGAGACCTCATCTACAGATTTCACCTATAGTTTTACGATCGTCAATGACTCTGTACTGATCAAAGAGAATAACAATAATAAGCCAAGTTACATTGGCGATTTCAATAAAAACACCTCTTCATTCACGTTAAAAAGAACGTACAGATATGTTAAAAAAGTACCCCGAAACGATCAGGACGCACTATTAATTACTAAAAGTGCCCATTTTGGGACTACCCAATTCGAAAATATTTTTGGAAATATATTTACGACTCCCTCCGAAATGATAAAAGCAGGAGATCAGGTTTTGTGGACTAATATTGAATATTCTTATAAAGAATTGTAGTTACCCTCTCGTTCCTTAATTATTAAACTCTAAAAAACTTCCCGCTTATTAAGATCCGGGAAGTTTTAGTTGATGAACTTTCTATAATAATATATGTCAAAGATCGTTTATTGGTAAACCATACCATGAAAATAAGATTTTCGCTATTCCTTCTGTTACAAATATACTTACTCAATGCCCAGATTTCTGACCAGTTAAAACAACTTATTGATCCTATTGATAAGGGATATTTCGACTTAACACTTAAAGAGGATTATAATACAGAAGAGTATTCCAAATTATCCGAAATATATAATGAGATTGATAAAACAGCAACCAATGATGAACTATTTTATTTGGCATTTAACGGAAGTACTTTTATAAGAATCAATGCAATATCTTCTCTTATAGATAGAAATGACAAAAGGATTGTTGATTTATATCGTTATTATTCCAAGTTTACATTAATCTATTATCAAAAAATGGGATGTATTATTATGCCTCAGGATATGGCATTAAGCAACATACGGGGAAATGTAATGTCTAAAATCAAATATTATGAAGACTATGAGTATATGAAGGAACAAAAAGATTTGAAACTGTTTTTTTCCAATGAAGACATTGAATACTATAAAAAATTCAAGGTGAATGATTTTAAATCGTACTTGAAAATATTTGATGAAATTGACAAAAAATTTATTCCGTTAAGAATAGAAAATAATGATTCTATTAAAGAAATATGGAAAGATAATAAACTTCAGATGACCTCATTCTAAAAAGTAAATCCCGGGTAATATTCCCGGGATTTTATTTCTTATTTCTTCACAAATACTTTCTCTATGGTCTGTGATTCTTCATTAGTAAGTTTTGAGGTTTTTCCCAACTTGGCAATGAAAGACTTTACTTCTTCAGGGGTTGCCGGCGATCCCAGATTTTCTCCTTTGTCATCAAAAGAATCTGCCAGTACTTCTCCTTTTGGACTGAGAACCAGCCAGAAAGGAAGTCCTGCATTTCCGCCTTTATATTTATTCATAAGTTCCTGTCCGCCTGGATTTTCAAGGTTCTTCTTATCTCCCCTTTCCTGAACGTCTACATAAGCAGTGACAAATCTTTTATCAAAAATAGGTTTGGTTTCAGGAAGATCCATATTTTTTTCCATCATTTTACACCATTTGCACCATGAAGCATGGAACACCAATAAAACATTCTTCTTTCCTGCTTTAGCTTCCGTGAAAGCCTTATTTAATACAACATCTGCTTTTTCCTGTGCTGCTCCCAACTGAAACAGTAAAAGGCTGACAACGATAATAATTTTAGAGTATTTCATTCTGAATTTTCATTTAAAATCAACACGAATTTAGGTATTTAATCCTTCATTTATTTTATTTAACTTTAAATATTTATAAAATGATTGAAATAAGAAAATATTCTAATCAGGCAGGACATGCTGAACCTAGACGGGTCATTAAATATACCTTGTTCTGGTGCCATCATGGAACCGCTGAAATTTTGATTGATGAAAATATCTTCACCTTGAAAACAGGTCAGACTGTAACCATTACTTCGGGACAGTTTCATCAGTTAAAATCTGTGGAAGGAGAACTTACTGCATTAGAATTTACCCTGGACTTTTTCTGTAAAAGCGATAGTGATATAGAACTTATTTTTCACAACGGGCTCTTTTGTCATTTCGGGATGAATGAAATCATTACCATACAGCATCCTGCATTTTTCTCTGAAATGCTGAATACTATTGAAAAAGAAATTCAGGAGCAGCCTTATCAGTATCTGATCTCGACCCATTCTCTGGTGGAACTGCTATTGGTAGAAATTAACCGCAGTAAGATTGCCAATGGTGATGAAATTTGGAAACCGGATGCTTTATTTTTAAAGTTCCTGGAAAGTGTGAGGGATAACTTTAAAAACAATTATCAGGTCTTTCATTTTGCAGATTTTCTTGGAACCACTGAAGCCAAACTGAATGAGGTTTCAAAACTTCACACCAACAAAACCGCTCAGAATGTGATCTACAGTCTTATTATTTCTGAAGCGAAGAGACTTTTACTTTATGAAAAACTTACCGTAAAAGAAATTGCTTACCTTCTTGGTTTCAATGATCCTTTCTACTTTTCCAATTTCTTTAAAAAACATACTTCCCGTTCTCCAAAAGATTATCAGAAGATCGTAAAGGAAATTTAAAAGAAGCCAGATAGAAATCAGGTACAAAGTTGGGGCTAGGCAAAAAAATGTAGTAATCACCTTATGAAGCAATATAAATATCCTGTTGCTTAGAAAGAATCAATGAAATTGATTCCGCCTTTGCTTCCTTAAAAGTATAATATCAACTTCTTAAAACTTTGAATCAGTCTTAAAAGTTGGAGAGGTCTGTAATTCTGGATTTTTATAACACGCAAAGATTTATTTTCAATTCCGTTTTATCTTAAGTGAGCAAAGAAATGAATCGATATTCAATCGATTCTGATGAAGCATGTGTTTAAAGCTATACTATAATTTATAACTAAATGTCAATATACTGAATTCTCCACAGCATTTGAGACTCGTCCAGAATTTTTATACATCATCACTTCCAGCTTCCAGCCTCCAACTTCCATCCTTCTGCTTCCCTCTTCCATACAAATATTCTATGCTTTTCCCGGAATTGTCTATTCTTTAGATGACGGCTTTCGCTGAACTTTGTACTGTAATTAAGACCTAAAAATTATACGTATGAAAACTCAACAGGATGCCGCTATTTTTTTATTAAGAATTACCTTGGCTTTCGGATTTTTATCTGCTGTAGCAAGCAGGCTGAATCTTTGGGGAAATCAGTCTTCCGGCTGGAACAATTTTGTTAAATATACAGCTGAAATAAATTCATTTTTACCACAGTCGTGGGCAGCTGGTATTGCCGTATTATCTACCACCGCTGAATTGTCAATTGGAGTGCTGCTTCTTTTGGGATTTCAAATAAAAAAGACAGCATGGTCTGCCTCTATTCTCACCCTATTTTTTGCGGTTGCGATGAGCATTTCTTCGGGTATTAAAGAGCCTTTGGATTATTCTGTCTTTGTTTTCAGTGCCGCAGCATTTCTCCTGAGTACTTTTTCCCGTTACGCCTGGAGTTTAGACCATTTTTATAACAATAACAATTAAAATTTACATAGTATGAACACCAACATCCACGATTACATCGTAAAAACAGAACAGAAAGAATGGCAGCCTTTAATTGAAAAAGGGATTCATTATGAAGGTATTTTTGTAAAATCTTTAAAATTTGATCCTGAAAACAATCGCTCAACCAGTATTCTTTTAAAATTTGAACCGGGAGCCAGCTACCCTTATCACAACCATCCTGCAGGTGAGGAACTGTTTATCATGGAAGGCGATGCCACTATTGCAGGAGCCACACTTGAAAAAGGAGATTATTTATACACCCCACCTAGCTTTAAACATTCCGTGAAATCGGAACATGGATGCACCATTCTTTTTGTGATCCCTGAAGAAGTGGAAATTCTTTAACCCGTTATTAAAAACAAAACCACCGTAAAAAGATTTACGGTGGTTTTGCTATAAAATATTTTTGGTCTTGAGCTGAAATATTTATTTCAACACTGTTTTGTTTGATGATATGGGTGTGAAATCAAATAAAGTTTTTTTCTTTCTTATGATATCCAACAAAGTCTGCACTGAAAAGGTGAGAATAATATACAGTACGATGAGCACCGAAACATAACCAATTTCATGCTGTCTATACCCAAAAATTCCTTTCCCCCAAGAGATCAGTATCCATTGAATCATATACATTGAGGTTAAATTTTTGCTGCAGTATTTTAGAACACGCATGAAGCCATTTTCTTTACTATTTGTCGTTATTGTATTGATCAGCCATAAAAACAGTAATGTCCAGCCTGCAAAATAAATTACTCCTCCAGGTCCCATATGATAAAAACCGTTGTAATTATAATCACCATAAAGAAAAACCAGCGGTGCTCCTATGGCAATGAACAACAGCCCCACATACAGCATATTTTTAAATATCTGTTGGATATTGTAGTTTAATTCCTGAAACCACTTACCGAAAAACATTCCGATGATAATAAAAGCCATCCATGGGAAAACAGGAAAATAGACATATGCCGGATAATCCGTATTGAAAAGAAGATCCAGAACATAATTGATCACGGGATAGTCCAGATTAATTCCGCTCACTTCTCTGGATATCAGGGCAACGAATAAGCCTATAGCCAGCATAATATATTTATTTTTCACATATTCTCTGATAAACCCAACGAATAATAAAGACATCCCTGCAAGCTGTAAAATATCACCCAGCTGTACCAAATATACATACTGTTGTTCTATAGGAGCATGCCATCCGTATTTTTGGATAAAATTATCGGGAGCAAAATTAAAAATAACAGGGACCATAAACTTCATAAAATTCATGAAAAGACCTGCAAACACTAATAAGACACCTCTTTTTAATGCACTCTTAAGGCTTTGATGGCTGGAAGTCATAAAAGTGATTCCCATACAGATCAGGAAGATGGAAGTTCCTCTTCCGAGAAAAACAATAAAACTGCCAATGGCTGTTTCATATTGTGATTTGACATTGGCATACACCAATAAGGTATGTATAATGATCATTCCGAGAACACTTATACCTTTTATTAAATCCAGAGTCAGGATTCTTTTGTTTTGTTGTTCCATAGTTTTTAGTGGAAATTGTGGATTAGATGGATAAAATTGTAGTCATTATTATTTCTTTACACTATATTTTTATTTATTCTAAATAAGAATCAAATATACAAATTAAAATCACTTTTTATAATCCATTATGTAATTTTCATAAACAATTAATAATTAAACATTTAATCCAACAGTAAAGAACAATAATGATCTAATATTCATCCCTATTCTATCTTATAATTATCCATTAAATCTGTACAAAAATGAAATGATTAAAGCACTTTAAATAAAAAAACTCTTCCGCTTGGAAGAGTTTTTTATTACAGTTATGATTTAGATAATTCTGGTGGACGCATTTTGTATTTGTAACTGTTCAGTGTTTTCAAAAATGCTACGATATCAAAAACTTCGTCATCTGTCAGATTCAGTGTTTGCTTTAATCGTTACAAAATCATTGGCAGAAAACATTTATTTCAGAGTATAAAGCAATAGGATGTAAATAACATGTCATTTACTAAAGTTTCAATAAAAAAAATAAACCGCACAATAGAGTAATTACTCCACACAAGAATGATAAAAACACAGAAACCGTAATCAAATAACATATGATGTATATGTGATGTACGTATGATGTATATCAAAACATGCAACAACCTGGAGTATATCCTTACTTTTATTTGAAGAAATACGATTCAACAAAACGCAAGGATATACTATTCTTTTTATGAAATACTCACAGAAAAAGAGATATTAATTTATTTTAATTCTAAATTCTTATATATTATGAAAAAAAAATTATTACTAGCAGGCTTGCTTACCACCTTTTCCCTGGTGGCTAAATCACAAGTGGGGATCAATACAACTAATCCTCAGGGAGTATTTAACATTGATGGAGTAAAAAATAATCCAACAACAGGAACCCCGACAGCAGCTCAGGCTACAGATGACCTGGTAATGACTTCTAATGGTAATCTGGGACTGGGGCTTACCACTCCCGGCACCACCCTGGATGTGAACGGAGCCATTACCAACCGTGAAACAACACTGGTTGTTACTGGTAACGCAGCTACTATTCCAGCTAATATAAGCCAGGTACAGCTTACCGGTGCTGCTACTACAACAATTGCTATTACGGCGCCTGCTGCCCCCAATGCAGGTCAGCGAATCGTTGTTTTTAATAATACAACGGGAGGCTTTGGTGCTGCATTAGGTGGTGTTACCATTCCCAATGGTAAGGCTTTGGAATATGTATACAGTAATTCTGGCTGGAGATCTACGGATGGTGGTGCTGTAGGAGCTACTTCCATTAATATTTATAATACAGATGGTACACTTACCAGTAATAGAACGGTAACACAGGGTGCCAATACTCTGGCATTTACCGGAACTCAGACCAATGCATTTTCCGTGGATGGAAATACCTTATCAGTAGATGCTGCCAATGACCGCGTAGGGCTTGGTACCAATACACCTGATACTAAACTTACCATCAGTACACCCGATAATAGTTTCGGTTTGAATCATACCAATGGTACAATCAATCTGAAAACGTATATTGGGGGAGGATCCGCCTACTTTGGAACTACCACACCCTACAACCTGCATCTAGTAACCAGTAATAGTATAAAGATGACAATTACTCCTTCTGGCAATGTGGGGGTAGGAACAAGCATTCCGGATAATTCAGCTTTACTGGATCTCAATTCGGCTACTAAAGGATTTTTGCTGCCAAGAGTATCGTTAACATCAATGACAGATGGAGCAACAGTCCCTTCACCTGCAAAAGGATTGATGGTTTACAATTCTAACACAGCATTAACTCCTTATGGAGAGGGACTTTATTATAATTCAGGAACTTCCGGAGCACCCAACTGGAATAAACTATCCCCTCAGAAAAGTGATTATATCTTATCACAGGTAGTAGCGGTTGCAGCAACAGTTCCTGTAGATCAGGCTGCTGCGGGAGTAGGTAATATTGTAGATAATATAGATCTTGGCTTAAGCGCTACTGTAGTGGTTCCTGCTAATTCTACCGCCAAAATATTAATGACCTACACTGTTCCTATTGGGACTTTCCCTTTAAATACTAGTAATACAGTTGTTAATGGATATTTTGGGATTCGTTTTGTTAAAGACGGAGTAGAAGCACCTGAGGGTTCCCGAAAATATTCTGTCCCCTATTCTTCTTCCGGTTCGCATATGATAAGTGTTTCAGGGAGTTTTTCTGAAACCGTTGTTAATAATGGACCATCACCTCTGAATATAGTATACACACTGAATGGTTATGTGGAAGGGACTGCAACTGGTACCAGGTTTAATATGTTCGCTTCATCCGGACCAAACTTCAACTGGGGTAAGGGATCTTTAAGCGGGACCATATTTGCTAAAGGGAACTAATACAAAAGATTACCTATAAATTCTATTTTCACAATGGAATTCTACAAAAAAACTCTTCCAGTGGAAGAGTTTTTTATTACAGCTATGATTTAGGTAATTCTGGTGGACGCATTTTGTACTTGTAACTGTTCAGTGTTTTCAAAAATGCTACGATATCAAAAACTTCGTCATCTGTCAGATTCAGTTTTTCTACCATTCCTGATTTGTGAGGAAATTTCGGATCATTGAGCTGATCTGCTTTGGGTATTTCTCTGCCCATTCCGGCGTTATACATCATGACGATATTGGCCAGTTCAGGGAAAAGTCCGTTATGCATATAAGGTTTATTTTCAGAAACCTCTCTCAGTGTAGGGGTTTTGAATTTTCCTACGTCTTCATTTTTTTTAGTAACGATATATCTTCCCAGATCTTCATATTTCCTTCCGTAGTAGGTGAGTCCAAGATTATGGAACTTCTGGTCAGAAAAATAAGGGGTGTTATGACAGTTGATACAATTTGCTTTTGTTCGGAATAAATGAAGCCCGTTAATTTCAGAATCCGTTAAAGCATCTTTTTTTCCGGAAACGAATTTATCAAACTTTGATGGCGGGCTGATGAGCGAACGTTCAAAAGTAGCAACAGCCTTTGCAATTTTCTCTTCAGTCACTTCCCCATTTCCAAAAGCTTTGACAAAGAAAGGTTTATAATCTTTAATTTTTCGGATATTTTTTGTTGCCATTGACATATGAAGATTCATTTCTACAGGATTTTCAATGGGAGCTTTTACTTGCTCTTCCAAAGTTGATGAACGACCGTCCCAGAAGAATGTTTTGGCATATCCTATATTCACCAGAGTAGGTGCATTTCTGGTTCCAGTCTGCCTGTCATGACCAAAAGAAACTCTGCTTCCGTCTGACCAGCCTATTTCGGGATTGTGGCAGTTGGCACAGGAAATCTGTCCGCTTTTAGAAAGTCTCGGATCAAAGAACAACATTTTCCCTAGTTCCATTTTATCTTCGGAATAGGGATTATCTTCAGGAAAATTCATTTTAGACAAAGGTCCGATATCCTGAAAACCTTCTTTAGCTTCATCAAATAAGTGAGCAGCCGGCCATTTGCTCTGGTCTCCACTGCTGTATAGCGTACGAAGTTCTTCCACGGTATATCCCGTAGGGTCATTAGAAGTATAACTTAGTAAACATATTATCCCGGCAATTGCCAGAAAAGCAATATATCTGTCTTTCATTATTTTTTAATAATAAACATTCAATCCTACCAGGGCAACATGATTAGCTCTGCCATTGTAGTCAACTTGATTTTTATAAGTACTGTTCATCAGCCAGATCTGGGAAAAACTTGCAAACAATTCATACCTTATTTTGTTCTGATCAAAAATATAATTTGCATTAAAATTAAGACCAATTTTAGGTGTTGCATCATACGCAAAGTCCGGTTGTGCTATTTTAGTTGCAAAGATATTCTCTTTTGTGCTTTGATAAGGCTGATAATTGAATTCTTTTTCCAAAGGAACATAAAGATTTTGAGATAGACCAATAGCCAGTTTATGAGAAGATTTTAAAGCAAATTCTTTTTCAGCTCCGAGTCTGTAATTGAAAAAAGACAGTTTTCTATCCATTACTACAGACAAATCTTTTACACGATTTTTCCCATAGGCTGCATCGAAAAGAACCTTGAACGCCTCATTTTTATGATTAAACCAGATCAGGCTATTCTGCCAGGAAAGATTCTTCTGCTCCAGACGGTATGATGTGTAATCCAAAGGATAATTGTAATTGGTATCCAGCTGATCCTGATACGTCATCATAGAAGCCCATTTTTTCCCATTATAATTTTCTAAAAAGTTAAGGTAGAAGCTATGCAGCTTTGTTTTCAGCCCGGAATATTTTGTATAGTCTTTCTGCCAGTTATAGTTTGCATCCTGATATTCAAAAACTCTGTAGAAGCGTTCAATAAGGTTTTTGTAATCATATCCGGCAGAAAAATGAGTATTATTACTATTAAAGGCATATTCTCCGCCCCAGATATAGCCTCCCATTTTATATTCAGAAGTTTTATATTGGGTAATTCCGATATACTGATTACCGTAGCCTTCGTTATAACGGATATAAATACTGTCATTCGCAGGTACATTTCCTTTCATATTCACAAACATGATATCATTTCCTTTGTAATGATGCACATAGCTCAGTTTTCCAAATAGAGCGTGCTGCTTCCAGTTCAACCCTAATTTTGCAAAAGCTTTGTATTTATAATCATCTACTTTGGGTCTCGGATCTGCATTCTGACGATAAGATTTAGCATACATTCCTTCTCCTCCCAGCTGAAGAATGACTGGTTTTATCGGATTATAGGCAAACTGTCCGTTGATAAGATAACTCTGTTTCTGCCATTTTGCCGAACGGGAAACCCAATAATAAGAGGGATTGTAAATAAAGGAAGAATTGTTCGTTCTTTCATCACTGAGGATATAAGGAACATTATCTTCGGTTGTTTTGTCTGCTTTAAGTCTTCCTGATAAAGCGATCTTATGATTAAGCTTATATACTCCTTCAGACAGAAAAGTAAAACTTCCAGTCTCTTCAGGAGTCTGAACTCTTTTAAAATTTTGCTTTGTTGAAGAATATTGAAAAGTTGTCCTGGAAAAATCCAAGGGCTGAAAAAATGAAATATAGGGATCATTGATCCTGATATTCTTTTCTACAGCACTTATATTAATACTGTCTAACTGAGTTGCCTGAGCATGAAAGAACTGAGTGCCTGCTACAACCAATCCCAATATACTGTATTGAAAAACTTTAATTGTCTTATTTTTATTATTGTGCATATCCTCTAGGGTTTGCTTTAATCGTTACAAAATCATTGGCAGAATTATTCGTATCCTGCAATACTACACGTCCATTGGTAATTTCCTTTGTTTTACGGATTACAGAAAATCCGGTAAAAGTAGCTTCAGCCTGTCCCGCAGCATTAACAATAAATGTTCTTGAGGCATCTATATCTGCCGGAAAGTCTTTTGGTGCTTTTTGTTCTTTGTCTGTAATATCAATTCCGTCTATGATATAGTTCTTAGGAATTTGCAGAAATAAAGTTCCGGTTGGAGCTTTAGGTGACGCCACTTTTTTCCAGCTTGCCACTTCTGCATCGGTTGCTCTCAGAATTCCCAGCCCCAGCATTGAAGTTACATTAAGGATTAAATCATTGGATGCAATACTCCAGTATGATACCAGCATATCCGGCACCAAAATATTCTGGATATCCCATGCAAAAGGTTTCTTACCAATACTTGTATTATAATCACCCATATAGGTTTCAAAATCTGCATGGCTCAGGTCTACTGTTCTGTCAGGTTCCTGTATCGCTACACCAGTACCGTTGATATCATCAAAAGGCATTTTATGGTTGATAGCGGTTTGAGCAACCACAATACTTTTCCCAGGCAAAATAGGATACTGATTTCCGTTTCCTGGTATTTTAATGAATATATTGGAATATACATATGCTGTGTTTGCCTCAGATCCGCCGCCGGCAGTTTTGCTCCAGTCGTACTGTCCATTCGATAAAGTATAAGTAGTTGGATTATTATTCGTATTCCCCTCCAGAAATACCAGATATAAACCGTCAGCATAAATAGTCTGATCAGAATTGTTGTGAATTTCAATAAACTGATCTCTGAAATTGGCTCCTAATTTCGTATCCGAGCCTGCATAATAGTACTGTTTGATTACAAGATCTCCTAAGTTTCCACTGGTGATTCGGACCAATTTTGAAGAAGTATTGGCATTAATGGTTACTTTTTCATCAAAACCTCCGAAGTGTACAATTTCATAGCTGGTTTTTTCTCCAATCTGTTGCTCATATTCATTCTGCTTCAGTTGCAGTTCAGCCTGAACACTATAAGTTCCCGGTAGAACAGCATCCAAAATCAATTCACCGTCTGCATTTGTCTTTCCTATAATCTGATCTTCTGTTGCAGAGTTTTTCAGAATCACGGTTACATTGGCAACTCCTTTATCGGAAACGGAAGGATATTTTGAAGCATCATATTTTATATTTATGGTAAACGGAACAGGTTTAATCTCATTATTACCAAAGTCATCATCTCTGTTGCATCCTGTCAGAACAAGGACAGGAAATAGGAGTAATAGTATGAATTGTTTCATTATGTTCAAGTTTATTTTTAGTAGTATTAAAATCGGTATGAAATATTTCCTCCAAACGAGGTAGATGTAAAGTTGCCGTATACAGCTCCTCTTTCGTCGTATGCTTTTAAGTTGAAAACATTACTCACATAGATTGAAAGTCTGAAGCCGCTCAGGAAATCCTTGGTAACTCTTAAATGAATATTATGCAGGGTTTTGTTATATAAACCTGAAAGTTTTTCATCGGAAGGTTTCAGGAAGAGTCCCTGATATTTTGGATTAGTACGGTCATTTTCCGGAATCATCTGTGTCTCTCCGTCATGTTTGATATACCCTATCGGATAAATATCATTCATACCATTCAGGGTTCTGTCTGAAAGGAAATGATCTGTTCTCAAACCAATGATTAATCCTGAGGATGCCAGGTGATAATCAAAACTGAAACTTGCTCTGGCCATAGAACTTTTGTTTCGGGAATCGTTATAAATTCCATATTCATAGTCTTTATCTGCAATCTTAGGAGCAGTGATCTTGTAAAGACCTTCATCTTTATGGCCGGAAGTTTCTACATAACTGGCATTGAAACCTATAACAAGATTTAAAGCTTCAATCTTTTTGAAACTTGCCATCAGCTCCAGTCCTTTATCTACGGACTGATATCCGTTAACTATTCTGTTTTGGAGATAATTAAATTTTTCTGTTCCTATCACTTCAAAAGTAGGTACTTCTGTTCCTGAGACATTGACATTTACTTTCGCTTTATCCATAATTTTATGAACACTTGCTGTGGTAAATCCATCAAATAATCGGTTGTAATAAGCTGTAAGGTTAACTGTTGCAAAAGGAAATCTGTAATCCATTCCTACTTCAGTTTTCCAGCTTCGTGACGGTTTCAGATTGGCATTATCTCCCGGCGTAACAACAGTTTGCATGATCGCAGCTGAATAATATCCCGGCAGACGATAATCACCAAGAAGGAAGTCAAAATATCTTGGGGCTGTGTAAATCTGATTCAAAGAAGGAGCTTTGGAAGTGAGCCCAAATCCTCCTCTTACAGAAAATTTTCCCATTTGATACGAAGTATTTACCCTTGGGGAATAGGTAGAATATGAATTCTGCAGATCGTAACGAAGTCCCAGATTGGTTCTTAAGATATGTTTATTAGCAAAAGCTTTCGTAATATTATCCTGGATATAGAATGCATATTGTTTGGATGCAAAAACATGATCACGATAATTAAAGTCTCTCATTCCGTTTGATCCATGACCTGCCGCATTAAATGTTGTAAACTGACCTGCAGTTCCGTAACGGCCTTTTCCGAAGTTGTTTCCATATCTGAAATTCGCTCCGATGCTGTACATATGAACCCATTTGGAGGCTGTCACTTTACTTCCGTTCACACTTAAATCAGTGAAAATAGTAAGTGGTTTACCGTCTGAGAAGGCCTGGTTTTCATAACTTGGGGGTGTATAAGGAGCGTAATAAACACCATCAGTGGTTGAATTTCCATAAGGACGGGCTCCCTGGTTAAGCCAGAATCTTCTCTCCGTAAGCTGCCTTGAATAGCTGACCCCTACATCTGCACTGACCGTTCTGAAAAATGGTTTGCTTCCGTTTCGATTAAAGTTATAACTTATATTATTTCCTAATGAAAAACTCTTGTTATCTACATTGATAATCATTCCGTCCAGATCATCAGGATCTCTTTTCCCTTTGCTGGTATTGGTAGAAAACGAAGCGGAGAATTTATTACTGAAACCGTTTTTATTTTTTGATGACCAAAGGAAGTTGACATTTGTTCTGTCATATCCTACCAGACTGGTTCTTGGATCAGAAAGTGAATTCATATAGCCCACAGATACATTCAGGGCATTGTTGTTTTTAAGCTTAAATCCTTTTGTAACCCCTACCTGGTAAGTTCCATCTCTGAGCGATGCATCCAAACGGAGTGGGGATGCTTTGGCAATGGTTGTAACCTTGATAAGTCCTGAAGTTAAATCTCCATATTTAGCATCCGGAACCCCTTGTATTACTTCAATACTTTCAATATTTTCAGTCGAAATTTCTCTTAAATCGACCCCGTAATTCGGTTGGCTTGGTGTTAAATTTCCTCCATTGGTAGAAGTACTAAAACTTATCCCGAAGGGGCCGCTGTTTGCAGAATCATAGCTCTGCATATTTTCATTATTGGATAAGGCAATATCGTTGACCATCAACTGTACACCAAATGCTCTGTTTCCAAAATCATCTCCACCGGGAATATTACCGGATCCTGTTACAGATGATCCGCTTGCTGTTCTGAAAACGATATTTTTAAACTGGGTATTGTCAAATTGTTGTACATATTGACCTGGTAACTGTTGTAAAACATCTCCGATAGAAAATGATTGTAAATTTTGAAGGGCTTCCTGCTGGATAGCAATTTCAGAAAACTGTTTTTTTCTGGCGGTAAGCTGTACGCCTTCAATTCTAATCGCTGGTTTTTCTAAAAAATTTTCTTTGGATGGAATGAATTGTACTTTAAGCTCTTCTCCTTCTTTTAGAGTGATTTTTTCTTTTTTATTGTCGGCATTCAGGAGGGTTATCTGACAACTTCCTTTAAAAGTCAGAGTCTGATCTTTGTAGACCAAACCTTTACATTTTTCTATTTCTTTGGTCAGAAGTTCTCCCTTTTTAAGTTGTCCATCATGATAGAACTCTACATTCTGTGCAGACAAGAAACCTCCTGCTGTTAAAAAAACAGCACCTGCTAATAACGATACTTTCACCCTTAAAATATTTAGGCCGCAAAATTAATTATAATTATTCTAAATAAAAAATAGGTTATTGAAATTATTAAAGATATTTTAATGTAAAATAAAATAATATTCATCCGATCTGTTTTTATGAGTATTTATATACGAAAAACCCCGCGGTAAAATTTGTTTACCGCGGGGTTGATTTATAATTAAATGTTAGTGTTTACATCTATTATTTTACTTCTTCGAAGTCTGCATCCTGTACATCCTCAGCTCCAGCGTTTCCACCAGCATTCTGAGCTCCAGCACCTGCATCAGCACCTGGCTGTTGACCCGCTGCATATAATTCTTCAGAAGCGGCCATCCATGCTGCATCTAATGCTTCAGTTTTAGCTTTAACATCATCAGCATTTTTAGCTTCGAAAGCTGTTTTTAATTCTCCATGAGCTGCTTCGATTGCTGCTTTTTTGTCAGCAGAAAGTTTCTCACCGAATTCTTTCAATTGCTTTTCAGTCTGGAAGATCAATCCGTCAGCTTTGTTGAAGATTTCAACTTCTTCTTTTCTCTTAGCATCTGCTGCAGAGTTTTCCTGAGCTTCTTTCTTCATTCTTTCGATTTCTTCGTCAGAAAGACCTGAAGAAGCCTGAATTTTGATAGACTGTTCTTTACCAGTTCCTTTATCTTTAGCAGATACGCTTAGGATACCGTTAGCATCAATATCGAAAGTTACTTCAATTTGAGGAACTCCTCTTGGTGCTGGTGGAATATCCTGAAGATCGAATCTACCGATTTCCTTGTTATCGTTGAACATTGATCTTTCACCTTGTCCTACTCTGATGCTTACTGCTGGCTGGTTGTCAGATGCAGTAGAGAATACTTCAGATTTCTTAGTTGGGATGGTAGTATTCGCTTCAATTAATTTAGTGAATACAGAACCCATTGTTTCAATACCTAAAGAAAGCGGAGTAACGTCAAGTAGTAATACGTCTTTTACATCACCTGTCAATACACCTCCCTGGATAGCCGCACCAATTGCTACAACCTCATCCGGGTTAACTCCTTTAGATGGTTTTTTACCGAAGAATTTTTCTACTTCTTCCTGGATGATTGGGATTCTTGTAGAACCACCTACCAAGATTACTTCGTCAATATCAGAAGTTGATAAACCAGCATCTTTTAATGCTTTAGCAACAGGCTCCATAGATCTTCTTACAAGATCAGCAGATAATTGCTCGAATTTAGCTTTTGTTAAAGACTTCACTAAGTGCTTAGGGCCAGTAGCAGTAGCTGTGATATAGGGTAAGTTGATTTCAGTCTGAGGAGAAGAAGATAATTCAATTTTAGCTTTTTCTGCAGCTTCTTTCAATCTTTGAAGAGCAATGGCATCAGATTTTAAATCTACACCTTCTTCAGCTTTGAACTCGTCAGCCATCCAGTTGATGATCACATCATCAAAGTCATCACCTCCTAAGTGGGTATCACCGTTTGTAGACAATACTTCGAATACACCGTCTCCTAAATCAAGGATTGAGATATCGAAAGTACCACCTCCAAGGTCATATACTGCGATTTTCTGATCTTTATGGTTTTTATCAAGACCGTAAGCTAATGCTGCTGCTGTAGGCTCGTTGATAATTCTTTCTACTTTAAGACCAGCAATTTCACCAGCTTCTTTAGTAGCTTGTCTCTGTGCATCGTTGAAGTATGCAGGAACAGTAATTACCGCTCTTGTTACTTCCTGTCCAAGATAATCTTCAGCAGTTTTCTTCATTTTCTGAAGCGTCATTGCAGAAATTTCCTGTGGAGTATATTCTCTATCGTCGATTTTTACTTTTACTGTATCGTTTGGTCCGGCAACTACTTTATAAGGTACTCTTGTGATTTCAGAAGCATCATCTTTAAAATGAGTTCCGATAAATCTTTTAATAGAGTAAACAGTCTTTGTTGGATTCGTTACAGCCTGTCTTTTTGCAGGATCACCTACTTTTCTTTCTCCATCTTCCGTAAAAGCTACGATAGAAGGAGTAGTTCTCTTACCTTCTGCGTTAGGAATAACAACAGGGTCTTTTCCCTCCATTACAGCAACACAAGAGTTGGTTGTTCCTAAGTCAATTCCAATTATTTTACTCATAATATTTTATATTTTTTCTATTTTTAATTTAATTTACACTCTCAATTTCTCAATATCTGTACCATTCGAAGAATTATGACAAAATGACACAATAAAAATAAAAACCCTGATAAATTGAGGTTTTTATATGGTTTAATATGGAAATTTTTTCCTACAAGATTTTATCAGAATGCCATAAATAAGCTTTCCAGGATTTCAATAACTATTTTGAGATTTTTTCTGGTACGCTTCTATAGTACCACAATAAACTGTCATGACTGATCAGAGGTATTCTCTCATTTTTCTTCATAAAAATAAAATTTGATCCATATCAATCCCGTAAAAAAGTATTGATTATCAACATGATTATATTAGTTCAACAAATTAATTCACCAATCTTTAAAAATTAATCAAAGTTTAACCTAAGAAATAAGGTGATAGTCTTTGTGAATTATTATTTTTGATAAAATATACACATTTAGAATGTCAATACACTTTAATCCAAGAGATATTACATGGCTTGCCTTTAACGAAAGAGTTTTGCAGGAGGCTATGGATGAAAAAGTACCCTTACATTTAAGAATACGTTTCCTAGGAATTTTCTCCAACAATTTAGATGAATTTTTCAGAGTACGTGTTGCCGGATTAAAGCGTGCCATGGATTTTAAGGAAAAAGTGATTGCTGAATCTTTCTATCAGCCTCCTACCAAAATCCTTCAGAGAATCAATGAGGTCGTTATGAGACAGCAGCTGAATTTTGATAAAACCTGGAAAAAAATCCAGACTGAAATGGCTGATCATAAAGTTTCTATTAAAAACTCCAAAAACCTGACAGCAAAACAGAAAGAGTTTGTCCGACAATATTTTGACGAAGTGGTAGAATCCAATGTGATCCCGATTCTTCTTCATGAAAATACACCTATGCCCTATATGAGAGATAAAAGTCTTTATCTGGGCGTAGCCATGAGAAAAAAAGACTGGCAGTATTCCAGTAATTATGCAATTATTGAAATTCCTTCCCGTTTTGTGGGGCGATTCGTATTGCTGCCAACGGAAGATCCGGAAGAAAAAAATGTCATGTTACTGGAAGATGTGATTACTTTCAACCTTCCTCACATATTTTCTTATTTCGGATATGATGAGTTTGCTGCCAATGCATTTAAAGTAACAAAAGATGCGGAACTGGATCTGGATAATGATATCAGAACCAACTTCGCAGAAAAGATAGAAAAAGGACTCAAGAACAGAAGAAAAGGAAAACCTACCCGTTTCGTTTTTGATAAAGATATGGATAAAGCTCTGCTGGAACTTCTTATCAGAAAACTGAATCTGACCAAGAAAGACAGTATCATTCCCGGAGGAAAAATTCATAATTTCAAGCATTTCATGGACTTTCCTGATGTTTTTGAAAAGTATGAAAGACCGGTGGAAAGAACCTCTTTTACCCATCAGGCATTTGAACATGGGGAAAGGGTAACGGATGTTATTTTAAAAGAAGATGTCCTTCTTACTTTCCCTTACCATAAGTATAATCCGGTGATTGACCTTCTTCGCGAAGCCGCCATGGATCCGGATGTGAAATCCATACAGATCACGGCTTACCGTCTGGCCAGCAGCTCAAAAATTATTAATGCATTAATCTATGCGGCACGAAATGGTAAGGAAGTGACAGTGATGCTGGAACTTCAGGCAAGATTTGATGAAGAATCCAATCTGGAATGGAAAGACATGCTGGAACCGGAAGGAATTACCGTTCTTGTTGGTATTCCCAATAAAAAAGTACATGCCAAGCTTTGTGTTATCAAAAAGAGAGCCCACAATAAAACAATTCAATATGGATTTGTAAGTACCGGAAACTTCAATGAAAAAACGGCAAGAATATATGGAGACCACCTGTTGTTAACTGCTGACCGTGGCATCATGGCAGATATCAATAAAGTCTTCAATGTATTGAAAAAACCGAAAGATGATTTTATTTCCATTTTGAAAACTTGTAAAAATTTATTAGTTTGCCCTCAGTTTATGCGTGAAAAAATTGTTCACCATATTGATAAAGAAATTGAAGAAGCTAAAGCAGGACGAAGAGCAGAGATCATTGTAAAAGTAAATTCTCTGAGCGACAGACTGCTGATAGAAAAATTATATGATGCCGCAAAAGCTGGCGTAGTAACCAGACTGATTGTAAGAGGAATCTATTGTGCCGTCAACCAAAAGGATTTTAAAGAAAAAATAAAAGCTATAAGTATTGTAGATGAATATCTGGAACATGCCAGAGTAATGTATTTCTACAATAAAGGATCAGAAGACATGTATATTTCTTCTGCCGACTGGATGACAAGGAATCTTGACTACAGAATTGAAGCAGCCGCTAAAATTACGGACAAGAACCTGAAGAAAGAATTAAAAGACATTCTTGACATTCAGCTTAGGGATAATGTAAAAGCCCGAATTCTGGATAAGAGACTGAGCAATGAATATGTAAGAAATGAAAAACAAGAATGCCGATCACAAATAGAAACCTATAAATATTTAAAAGCTAAAACAAGCAAAAAATGAAGATAGCAGCGATAGACATAGGGAGTAATGCAGCCCGCCTTCTTATCAATGAAGTAAAGATTAATAACAGAAAACCTGAATTCATCAAACTTAACCTTCTCAGAATTCCTCTGAGGCTGGGAATGGATGTTTTCACCATCGGAAAGATAGGCCCGGAAAGAGAAAAAATGGTCATTGACTCCATGAAAATCTTCAGTGACCTGATGAAAATATACAAAGTAGATCATTACAGAGCCTGTGCTACCAGTGCAATGCGTGATGCCGCCAATGGTAATGAAATCATCAATCTGGTAAAAGAAACGTCAGGTATTAATATTGAGATCATTTCCGGTGATGAAGAAGCAACGCTCATCTATGAAAATCACGTAGCAGAAGGTCTTGACAAAGAATTTGCCTATCTATATATTGATGTAGGTGGAGGTTCTACAGAACTTACCTTTTACGAAAACGGTAAAATGGTTTACGAAAAATCCTTCAATATCGGAACAATCCGTCTTCTCAACAATCTTGTAACGATGGACAACTGGAAGGAAATGAAAGATGAAATCAAGAAAAATATCGTCAGCAAAAAACCAATTGTAGCCATCGGGTCTGGAGGAAATATCAACAAAGTATTCTCCATGAGCAAAACCAAAGACGGAAAACCAATGTCTTTGTCTCATCTGAAAAAGGTTTATAGAGAGTTCAATGAATTGTCCGTAGAAGAAAGAATGAGCAATTACAACCTGAGAGAAGACCGTGCAGACGTATTGGTACATGCTCTGGGAATTTTCAACAACGTAATGTCCTGGTCTGAGATCAACAGGATTTTTGTTCCTAAAATCTCAGTAGCAGACGGATTGATCCATAATATTTACAGTCAGTTACAGCACAAAAAGTAACAGCTACAAACAATATTGAAAGCCAGCCATTTTTGTGCTGGCTTTTTCTTTGAGAAGCTGTTTCGCGCATTGTCATTGCGAGGAGCAACGCGACGAAGCAATCTCTATGCTCTCTCATATTATTAAGTTTTGGCTAAAGCCAATAAGAAGATTTACCATTTTTAAAGACGAGCTAAAGTCCACCCCTATTGAATTTTAACACAAACATCTTTTATCTTTTATCTTTTATCTTTTATCTTTTATCTTTTATCTTTTATCTTTTATCTTTTATCTTCTAATAAAAATTTTTCAGAATTTAAAGTAAAACCTCATCTTCATCCGTCATACCAGTATCAATAGCAAAGCAATGAACCCAATCAAAATAATTCTTACAGGAGCTACAGGAATGGTAGGCGAAGGTGTCTTAATGGAATGTATTGAAAATCCTAATGTTTCTGAAATTCTGAGCATAAGCCGAAAACCTTCCGGAAAAACACATCCCAAACTGAAAGAATATCTTATCCCTGACTTTCTATCCATAGACCTTCATGATGAAAATCTGAAAGGCTATGATGCCTGCTTTTTCTGCGCAGGAATAAGCAGTGTAGGGATGAATGAAGAAGACTACACCAAAATCACTTACGATACAACCCTCCATTTTGCAAAAGCTGTTTTAAACCAAAATCCGGACATGGTTTTCAGCTATGTCTCCGGAGCAAGCACAGACAGTACAGAGAGTGGTAAACTGATGTGGGCACGCGTAAAAGGGAAAACAGAGAATGATCTGAAAAGAATGAATTTCAAAGGAGCTTATAATTTCCGTCCCGGATTTATGAAACCCGTTGATGGTCAATTGAATGTAAAATGGTTTTTTAAACCTTTTATTTGGATTTTTCCTGTTTTTTTCCAATCAAAATCATTAACTTTACACGAAGTGGGTAGAGCAATGATCAAAGTGACACAAAATGGATACCCAACATCTACTTTAGAAATTAGAGATATTAAAAATTTAGCACTATGAGAGACATGTTAAAAAGAATTGTTCTGGTTATTTTTGTACTGTTGCTTGTGACTGCTGTTTCAGGATATTTTTATATGCAGAAACATCCGCTGGAAGGAAATAAATCAGGAACGATTTTAAATTTTTCCGGAAAATCAGGAAAATAATTTCATCTCAACTCTCTTATTCGAACAAAATTCTATCTTTTATCAGAAACAAACCTATTTTTTAAACATTTCTTAAGATTCCATTAAAATAGTTGCGAAACAGAAAGTTCATTTTTGCATATCTAATTGAAGTAAAAATGATCAACAACTACCTATTAAAAGGGTCTGTGATAGCTGCCTTCTTTTTTCAGAGCGGTCTTTTCGGACAGACACTGATTCATTACTGGAATTTCAACAATAACACTTCTGCTGCTGCAGTCACTACCCCATCGTCAACCATAGTGAATGGCTCTCTTGCAGCGATAGCAGGAGGAACAAGTATAATTGATTTTGCCGGTGGTACAGGACAGAATTTTGATTTGCAAAATTTAAATGCCAGAAATGGTGATGCATCCGGAACTCATTTAAGATTCAATAATCCGATTGGAGGAGCTTTACAATTTAATCTTCCTACAACAGGATACAAGAATGTCATTGTTAAGTTCACGACCAGAAGATCCGGACAGGGAGCCGGAACGCAGACATGGTCTTATTCCACAGACGGAACTGCCTTTGTACAACTTCAGACGGTGAATCCTCAGGATGCAGATCCACAATTGACTACATTGGATTTTTCTGCTATTCAGGGAGCTAATAATAATCCTAATTTTAAATTAAAAGTTGAATTCTCTGCAACAGGAGGCGGAACAGGAGGAAACAACCGTTTTGATAATTTTACAGTAGATGCAACCTCTGTTGGAAGTGCAGACACAACTCCACCAGCAGTCACTTATCTTCCTGCTAATACTACCAATAACGCTTCAATTACCGTAAATCCAACTATTTCTTTTAATGAGAATGTAAGATTAACAGACAATTCAGCAATCAACGATTCTAATGCACAAAACCTTATAGATTTCCGTCTTGGAAATGCTTCAGGTACACAAGTTCCCTTTACTGCCACTTTCAGTAATAATACCATCACTGTAATTCCGGCTTCCGGCTTAGTTCCGGGACAAACGTATTATGTAGCTCTTAAGCCCAATACGGTAGAGGATTTCAGTGATAATAGCGTTACTGCCGTTACGTCCAGTACTTTTACGACTGCCGGAACTATTATTTCCTTAGAAAAGAATTTCATTAAAGTCAATGAAAATGCAGGAAATCTGGCGTTAAAAATTAATATAACAAATCCATCAACATCTACAGTAAATCTTGTTGTTAAGCCCGCACCATTCAGTACTGCTGATACTAATGATTTTACTTTAGCCAACCAGACTATTTCTATTACTCCTTCTACAACAAGCTACACCGTGAATATTCCGATTATTGATGACACAGTGGCAGAACAGCAGGCTGAATACTTTGTAGTAAGTCTTGAAAATCCTGTGGGAGCAACAATATCAGGAGATAATTCGGCAACCGTTTATATTGTAGATAATGATAAGCCGACACCGGTTCCTTCCCATCAGATTCAATTGAATTACCTCGGAAGTTTTGATCCTTCAGGAAATAATAGCAGTTCTACAGAAATTGTAGTTCATGATGCATCCACACAACGTTTGTTCACGATCAGTTCGATTACAGATGTTTTTGATATTATTGATTTCAGTACTCCGGCAGCTCCATCAGTTGTAAAAACAGTCAATATGGCTCCTTACGGCGGAATTACGAGTATTGCCGTAAAAAACGGAATCATCGCAGCTGCTTCTCCGAATACCGATCCTCAGCAAAACGGTTCTGTAGTATTCTTTGATATTAACGGAAACTTCCTGAAACAACTAACTGTAGGAGCGTTACCGGATATGATTACCTTTTCCCCTGACGGAACAAAAGTAGTGACCGCCAACGAAGGAGAACCTAATGACGCTTATACGGTAGATCCTGAAGGAACTATCAGCATCATTGATATTTCCGGAGGGATTGGAAATCTTACCCAAAGTAATGTAACAACACTCAATTTCAATAGTTTTGATTCTCAGGTAGCAGCTTTAACGGCTACCGGATTAAGAAAAGTAAGAACGAATAATACGCTTTCTCAGGATCTGGAACCAGAATATGTAACCATCAGTTCAGACAGTCAGAAAGCATGGGTAACCCTTCAGGAAAATAATGCCATCGCAGAGATTAACCTGGCAACCAAAACCATCACAGGAATTTGGGGATTAGGCAAAAAAGACATGAGTATTCCGGGGAACGGATTTGATGCTTCGGACAATAATGGAGAGGTTTTAATTGCCAACTGGCCGGTGAAAGCCTATTATACTCCGGATGCAGTACAGAATTATAAGGTAGGTAACACAAATTATATTGTAACCGCCAATGAAGGAGATGAAAAAGATCTTTCCGGATATAGTGAAAGAACAACTGTGGGAGCTAATACTTATACTTTAGATCCTGTACTTTTCCCTCATTCAAATATCTTAAAGGCTTCTTATAATCTTGGAAGATTCAGGGTTTCATCTGCTACCGGAAATACAGACGGAGATACAGAATTTGAAGAAATCGCAGCTTTAGGGGCTCGTTCATTTTCCATTTTCAATGCAGATAACAAGCAGATTGTTTATGATAGTGGTGATCAGTTTGAAAGATATATTTCCGTGAAGCATCCATTAATTTTCAATGCAGATAATGAATCAAATGCAGTCAAAAACAGAAGCCGTGCTAAAGGTCCTGAACCAGAAGGAGTGGCATTAGGAAATATCAACGGGCAGACTTATGCTTTCATTACCTTAGAAAGAACAGGTGGTGTTATGGTTTACAATATTACAGATCCTAATAATCCTACCTTCACAGATTATAAACATTCGCGATCAACTTCCGCATATGGAGGAGACAATGGTCCTGAAGGAATCATCTACATTGCTCCCCAAAATACAACAGCCAATGGTTATGTGATCGTTGCCAATGAAATCAGTGGAACGCTCTCCATCTTTGAAGTTGCTACACCGGCAACACTTGGAACTGGTGAAATTAAAACTGAACAGGCTACATTCAACATATTCCCTAATCCCGTAAACAAAGGAAACACTCTTTATTTCAACAGAAAGCAGGATTACGAATTGTATGATATGTCCGGGAAATTAATCGGAAAAGAGAAAAATGCTTTAACAATAAGCACGTCCAATCTTTCTACAGGAGTTTACCTTGTAAAAACCTCAGAAGGACAGATAAAAAGAATTATTATAAAGTAAAATATAATATTTAGTTGATTGAAAAAGCTTCGGATTTCCGGAGCTTTTTTGTTGTTGATAAAATGACATCAGCCCTATTTCTTAAATCATTGAAAAAACTGTGTCTTAAAAGCTTTATATTTAAGATGATTTAACTTTAAAAATACCTGAAAAAATCATTTTATTTCTATATTTACTCCAATCAAAATCCAATCACAATGAAAAATATTAAAACAGCAGGAATTCTGGCTATCCTTTTACTCGGGACAGGAACAGCTTTTTCACAATCCAGGAAAACAGAATCTGCAAAAGGTGTAGAAAAAACGGACAATAAGAAGATTGTACATGTAGAAGGTGTAGGCCACCAACTCAATTATTCTCTCAACGGAGGAGTTGCTGAAGTAGAAGGTGGTGACAATACGGTAACGATCAAAGGAAGTGCAAAAAAGATTGCAGTTTCGGGAACGGGTAACAAAGTATATATTGATAAAGTGGATAAAGTTTCCATAGAAGGAGGTAATAACACAGTATACTACCGAACTTCAGGAACAAAATCAGGAAAACCTGATGTTTCTGTTACAGGAGTGGGGAATAGAGTGGTAAAACAATAAAACATAAAAAAATGACTTAGATTGCATCTAGGTCATTTTTTATTAAGCTTCAATAGCGCTTTTTCCTTTAAAATATAAACTTCCTCCATAATTCTATAACACTGCGGCTGATATTCACTTTAATTTTATCCCGCGAAATGAAAAAAGTCTTTCACATACTGTTTCTCCTCCTATACATCGTGGTTTCCTCAGGGTTTACAACCAGCAGGCATGTATGTAAAGGAAATTCAAGTGAGATCCATGTAGGACTGAAAAAACTTTCTGATCTGGATTGCTCCAAATGTAAAGCCAATAAACAGAAAAACCATAGTGGATGCTGTAAACTGGAAGTCAAAAAGATCTGTAAGGAAGACAATCTTCCGCATTCTTACAAAAATTCTCCGGTTAAGTTTTTGTCAGCTTCCATTCCGTATTATACTTTAGGAACTGTATTTGAGCAGGCATCAGTTCTTGATCCTGAAAACCATACCTTCTATTTTGATCCTTCAAAATACCATCTCAATTATCCTTCCCTTTTCATCCTTCATTGCGTTTATAGAATTTAGAATAGATTGAATTATACGATAATCCCGATCGGGACAATTATTTTTCAATTTTTAATTCTAAATATATCCTATGAATTTATCATTCAGAGCACTCATCTTATGGCTGGGCTGCCCTGCCCTATCCTTTGCCCAAATTACGGGTTTAGAGGAAGTATTACTAAGGGCCGAAAAAAATTACCAGTCTATCAAAAAAAAGGAAATCAATATACAGGCGTCACATGAAAGGCTTAAACTTCAAAAGACGTATTATCTTCCGGAAGTTACAGTGATGGCTCAGCAAAACTTTGGAACCATCAACGCCCAAAATGGTCCGATGTACAGTCAAGGTGGCCTTGGAGCAGCCTCTACCTCTATGCCACTGGCAGAACAAAACTGGAATGCAGCATTCGGAAGTTTATATCTGGCCAACATCAACTGGAATGTCTATACTTTCGGAAAACTTAAATCCAAAGAAAATGTAGAAACAGCTGACATAGAACTTCAGAAAGCAGATCTGAATCAAGAGATTTTTCAGCATCAGATCAAAACAGCTGCAGTTTATTTCAATCTTTTGGTAAGCCAGCGCCTTGAAAATGTACAGCATGAAAACCACAAACGCTCCGAAGTTATCTATACCATTGCCAAAGCAAGAGCCGAAAGCGGTCTCATTCCTGAAGTAGATGCTTCCCTGGCAAAAGCAGAAATGTCCAGTGCACAGACTGCAATCATCAATGCCAACGATCATGTACTGGAATACAATAAAAAACTATCAGATCTCCTGGCAGAGAACTTTACAGAATATCAACTGGATCATTATTTCAGCAAAAGTATTCCTTCCTTTGTTCAGGAAAACTCATCTCTTGAAACTCATCCTAATATTCTTCTTATTAACGGACACCTTAATAAAAGTAAAAAACAGGAGGCTTATTTAACGACAACCGGACTTCCTTCTCTTTCTCTTTTTGGCGTATTTCAGGGACGTGGTTCCGGTTTCGGATGGAATTATGTTCAGGATAATTCTGCTTTTTCACAATCTTATTTAAAGGGAATCGGAGTAGACAGAATGAACTATGTGGTGGGTTTTAACCTCAGCTGGAATCTTACAGATTTTTACAGAAACCAATCCCGAGTGAATGAGCAGAAACTGATGACAAAAGCATTGGATTTTGACTATCAGCAGCTGCAACAGGAACTTAATAATCAACAAAGTCTTTCTGAACTGCAGTATAAAAATGCATTGGTAAAAGTAGCAGAAGCCAAAATTCAGATGGAAGCGGCAACGGAAGCCTTTCATCAGCAGAAAGCATTGTATGAAAATGGGTTGACAACCATTGTAGACTTCACGCAGGCTTTGTATCTTCTGAATCGGGCTGAAATCAATTATGAGATTGCCCAAAACAATTCCTGGCAGGCCATTGTACTCATTGCTGCTTCCCATGGAGATATTTCACTGATTACAAAAGCAATTACCCACTCACCAAAAATTTAAACATGAATCTTATAAAGTTTGCATTACGCAGACCGATATCTGTAATGGTATTGGTATTGGGTCTGCTGTTTTTTGGAATCAAAGCAGCAAAAGATGTTAAAGTAGATATTCTTCCGGATATGAATCTTCCTGTAGTCTATGTTGCCCATTCTTTCAATGGGTATACACCACAGCAGATGGAAGGATATTTTACTAAAATGTATGTGAATATGCTTTTGTTTACCAACGGAATCAAAAGTATTGAATCTAAAAACACTCAGGGACTTACCCTGATGAAAGTGAATTTCTACGAAGGAACCAACATGGGAGAAGCTATTGCACAGATTAATGCTCTTTCCACCCGCTCACAGGTATTTTTACCTCCCGGAGCACCGCCTCCGTTTATTATCCGGTTTGATTCTTCTTCACAGCCTGTAGGACAATTGGTTTTCCGCAGCAATACAAAAAACAATAACGAGCTTCAGGATATTGCTAATTTCAATGCACGTCCTTTTCTGATCGCTATTCCGGGGCTGACGACTGCTCCACCATTCGGAGGAAGCCCACGTACCATAGAAATAAATGTAGATCCTGTAAAACTCCGGGCTCATCATATGTCTCCGGAACAGGTAGTGGAAGCCATAAGCCGTAATAATATTACTTCTCCATCCGGAAATGTGTATATCGGTGAAACCAATTACCTCACACCTACCAATAATACGGTAAAAAAAGTGGAGGAGCTTGGAGATATTCCGCTTTTCAAAGGCACGGCAGACAATGTATATATCCGGGATGTAGCAACGGTAAAAGACGGAGCAGATATTGCCACCGGATATGCATTAATAGACGGCAAGCGTTCGGTTTACATCAATATCGCTAAAGCCAGCAATGCGTCTACCCTGGAAGTAGTTAATAAACTAAAAAAAGCATTACCTAAAATTCAAAGAAATATGCCGGATGATGTCCAGATTTCCTATGAATTTGATCAGTCTGTTTATATTTCAAATGCTTTAAAAAGTCTGGCTGTTGAAGGAATTCTTGGAGCTTTACTTACTGGTCTTATGGTGATGTTGTTCCTCAATGACCGCAGAGCTGCTCTTATTGTTATCATGACCATTCCTATTTCTATTATTTCCGGGGTATTATTCCTAAAATTATTCGGACAATCCATTAATATCATGTCTTTATCAGGACTCGCATTGGCAATTGGAATTCTGGTAGATGAAAGCACGGTGACTATTGAAAATATACATCAGCATTTTGCCATGGGTAAAACGCGTGCACAAGCCATATGGGATGCCTGCCAGGAGATTGCCTTTCCTAAATTATTGATTATGCTTTGTATTCTGGCAGTATTCGCGCCAGCCTTTATGATGAATGGTATTCCGGGATCATTGTTTATGCCTCTGGCTATGGCCATCGGTTTTTCTATGATTGTTTCTTTTGTTCTGTCACAGACTTTTGTTCCGGTAATGGCCAACTGGATGATGAAACATGAGCCTAAAACCTGTGAAAATCATAAACCTAACTGGTTTACCCATTTCCGTGACCGCTTCACTGGATTTTTATCTTCATTGATGAAACGTAAGAAGATGATGGTGAGTCTAAGTCTGGCATTCGTGTTATGTCTTGGTGCAGGGCTGTATCAGATCACAGGAAAAGATGTATTGCCTGCTGTTAATTCACGACAGTTTCAGGTTCGTATAAAAGCTGCGGAAGGAACTCGTATTGAAGTTACAGAAATAAAAGTCAAAAAGTTTCTGGACCACCTGAAAGTAAAGGTAGGAAAAGACAATATTGCCATTTCTTCAGTCTTTATCGGACAACATCCTTCCACCTTTGCAGTGAGTCCTATCTATCTGTACAATGCAGGGCCGCATGAGGCTTTGATGCAGGTTGCATTAAAAAAATTCGATGGTAATTCGGATGAACTTAAAGATGAGCTCCGCAAATATTATAAAGAGAAAATGCCGGATCTCCAAATCTCTTTTGAGCCTATTGAACTGACAGAGAAAATTTTGAGTCAGGGCACCAATACTCCAATAGAAATTAGGGTTTCAGGTATGATGAAAAAAATGAATCGTATGTATGCAGAAAAGCTTTTAACTAAGCTGAAAGAAATTGAATATATGCGTGACCAGCAGATTCCTCAATCGATGAGCTATCCTGCCCTTCAGATCAATATAGACAGAACACGGGCTGCCCAATTGGGACTGGATGCTCAGGATATTGCAAAATCATTGGTAACAGCCACCGCTTCTACCCGATATACCAATAAAAATTTCTGGGTAGGAGGAATGATGGGAATCGCCTATGATGTACAGGTTCAGACTCCTCAAAATATTCTGAACAGCAAAGAGGAACTTTCCAGCCTTCCATTATCTAAAAATTCTGACAGACCTGTTCTAGGAGATGTAGCTACAATTACTCCTTCAAAAGAATTGGGTGAAAGCTATAACCTGGGAACGATGGGCTATACTACAGTTACAGCCAATATTCACAAAACCGATCTGGAGAAGGCTTCTAAAGACGTGAAAAAAGCAATTGAATCACTAGGAGAACTTCCCAAAGGAGTCAATATTGAAGTTTCAGGAATGTCACCGGTATTGGAAGAAACGATGAACAGTCTTTCTTCAGGATTGCTTATTGCTGCGGCAGTTATTTTCCTGATGCTTGCAGCAACTTTTCAGTCTTTCAGAGTGTCTCTGGTTATTCTTACTACCGTTCCGTTCGTTGTTGTAGGATCTTTAGCCTTATTAAAAATTACAGGCTCAACCTTAAACCTGCAATCGTATATGGGACTTATTATGTCTGTCGGAGTGTCTATTGCCAATGCTGTTTTATTGATCAGTAATGCAGAGACGATCAGAAAATCGACGGGTAATGCTTCCGAAGCAGGTATTGAAGCTGCCAGACTGCGTATTCGTCCTATTATTATGACCACACTGGCCATGGCGGCCGGAATGCTTCCTATGGCTATCGGTTTTGGCGAAGGCGGAGATCAGGTATCTCCACTCGGCCGGGCAGTTATCGGAGGACTTATTTTCTCTACATTTTCTGTACTGGTTATCCTTCCGCTAGTTTTTGGATGGATTCAAAACAACGCAAGCATTATTTCTCCTTCATTAGATCCTGAAGATGAGGAAAGCATTCACTATTCTAATACCCACCCATAATTTTTACATTCAATGAAAAATATTTTATATACAGCCGCAATCTTAAGTTTTCTCGTTATCCAGGTTTCCTGTAATCAGGAAAAAGAGACTCCCAAACCGGAAACTAAACCTATGATGATGAACAGTATGGAAACTGTAATTATTAAGAAAAGCAATCCTAAAGTTGACCTGAAACTTCCTGGTGAACTCGTTCCGGATCAGGAGACGGCATTATTTGCCAAGGTTCAAAGCTATGTTAAGAAAATCAATGTTGATATTGGCTCTTACGTAAATGCCGGACAGGTTCTGATGATTCTTGAAGCTCCGGAAATACAATCACAGGCTGCCAGTGCAAAAGCAAAATGGCAGGCACAGGAAGCCATATACACTTCAACAAAATCGAGCTATGAAAGAATGTACAGAGCAAATGAAACGAGAGGAGCTATTGCAAAAGACGCACTCGATCAGATTACTGCAAGAAAATTATCTGATCAGGCACAGCTTAACGCTGCAAAGTCGGCATACCACGAATTGCAGGATATCAACCGCTATCTGATTATCCGTGCTCCTTTCAGCGGGGTCATTACGGAAAGAAATGTAGATTTAGGGGCTTATGTAGGACCCATGGGTGGAACTCCACTTTTGGTAGTGCAGAATACTTCAAAGCTTCGGCTCAGTTTATCCGTTCCTGAAGCCAATGTTCCTTACCTCAGTGTAGGAGATACTGTTTCATTCAGGGTCAATGCTCTTCCTGAAAAGAGTTTTAAAGCAAGGATATCCAGAAAATCAGGTTCTTTAGACCTAAAACTGCGTTCGGAAAAAATAGAAGCCGATTTTATCAATCATTCTAAAGAATTAAAACCTTTCATGATTGCTGAATCCACGATCCCTTTACAGAATAATGAGGCTACATTTTTTATTCCCCGATCTGCTTTGGTGGAAAGCAATATGGGAATTTATATCATTAAAAAAGAAAATGGAAAAGCCAGATTTGTCCCTGTAAAAAAAGGAAGAATACTGAATGATACCATTGAAGTCTTCGGCGATCTGTCAGAAGGTGACGCTATTATTAAGAAGGGAAATGAAGAGATTTTAGAAGGAAGTTTAATCAAATAACATCAACAATGACAATAGTAATCAGAAACGCATTCATGATTATTTTCAGTGCTGTTGCGCTATCTGCATGCACTCAGGAAAAATCTAAGAAAGTTAATGCGGAGCAGCCAACAATGGCTCAACAAATGAAGCCGGAAACTTCCGGAAAGTTTGCAAAAGGGGACAGAGTTCCCAATGAAACGGTATGTATGGTTAATAATGCCTACATGGGTAAAAAACAAATAGAGGTTCCTCATGCCGGAAAAATGTATTACGGCTGCTGTGAAATGTGTGTAGAAAGGATTCCCAAGGATAAAACAGCCAGAGAAGCCATAGATCCGTTCAGTGGAAAAACAATAGACAAAGCGGATGCCTATATTGTTATGATCAGTGACGAAGGTGAAGTAGCTTATTTTGAAAATGAAGAGAACTATAAGAGATTTTTAGCACAGCATTCATAGTTATATTTTCCTGATTATTGTTTTTAATAATCAGAACCCTCGCAGGCTTACAATCTGCGGGGGTTTGTTATTATCATTTTTTTCAACAAAAAAAGACAGGCTTTAAAAAACCTGTCTTTTAAAAATATCTCAGATATAATTTTACTCTACGTTGATTACCTTTTCGATTTCCGGAGCATGTTGCTTGATGGTATTTTCAACGCCTAGCTTTAAGGTTGAAAAATTCAATGAGCACCCGGAACAGTTACCTAAAAGTTTCACAAACACCTGATTATCTTTCACATCAATAAGCTCAATATCACCACCGTCTTTATTCAAAAACGGTCTGATGCTTTCCAGAGCTTCCATTACTCTTGTTACTGTATCTTCGTGCGTTATGTTTGTTTCCATATTTTTCAGTTCAATTTGGTACTTTCAAGTATATTGAAAGCTATTATTATTTTGCTTTTGGTGAACATCCAGCCATTGTTGAAATCTTCACGGCTTCGGTAGGAGGAAGACTTTTATTCCTTTCCACTAAGCTTTCTACCATTTTTCTGGCAGTTTCTGTATAGATATCTGCAATTTTAGATCCATCCTGAAGCGCTGCCGGTCTCCCTACATCTCCTGCTTCTCTGATGCTTTGGATCAACGGAATCTCTCCTAATACAGGAATTCCAAGATCTTCAGCTAAATATTGTGCTCCCTGGTTCCCAAAGATATAATATTTATTGTCAGGAAGTTCTTCCGGTGTAAAATATGCCATATTTTCGATCAATCCCAGAACCGGAATATTGATACTCTCCATCTGGAACATGGCAATTCCTTTTCTTACGTCTGCCAATGCAACATGCTGAGGTGTACTTACAATCACCGCACCAGTTACCGGTACTTCCTGAATAATTGACAAGTGAATATCACCTGTTCCCGGAGGAAGATCGATTAATAAGAAATCCAGTTCTCCCCATGCAGCATCTCTGATCATCTGGTTCAAAGCTTTTGAAGCCATAGGACCTCTCCATACTACAGCCTGGTTAGCTCCTGAGAAATATCCTATTGAAAGCATTTTCACGCCATAATTCTCAACAGGTTTCATCATACTCTTTCCATTTACTTCTACAGAAATAGGTTTTTCACCTTCTGTATCAAACATGGTAGGAACTGAAGGGCCATAGATATCAGCATCTAATAATCCTACTTTAAAGCCCATTTTAGCTAGTGTCACTGCCATATTTGCAGAAACTGTAGATTTCCCTACCCCTCCTTTACCGGAAGCAATAGCGATAATATTTTGAATTCCCGGAATTTGTTTTCCTTTGATCTGACTTTGCTGAATTTCACTAGGCTCCGGAGAAACGATTTTAAGTTTTAAATGAACCTCTTCTCCAAACTCACTGGCAAAAGCCTGTTTCATTGCTGCCTCCAGTTTTTTCTTTTCGTGCATTGCAGGCGAATGAGCGGTCATGTCAATATAAACATCGTTACCCATAATCTGAAGATTATTCACCAAATCGTCTACTTCTATTTCTTTAAGGAAATCCTGAACCTTTTCTTTCGTCAACATATAAATATAAATTGTTTACAAATTTACGCATTTTTTCGGTAATTTAGAATCAATAAAATCTATAATATCAGGTGATAAATCAGATCGTTAAAAATTTCTTATTTCTGTTTTTTCATTCTGATACCACAACCAATCCCAGAAAACAATTATATGAAAACCACTTCCTATCCTTCCAAATATGCACAGCCAAAAGGAATTTTCACTGTCGGAAAAACAAAATTTAAATGGTATAATCTGGCAAATGACCCCACACAAGTTTCTTCAAAGGACATTGAGCATGCCCGGAAGTGTATAGAAAATGCTGAAGAAAACTTTAAAAATATTCATGATCTGGGATTCGTTATCATGCACCGCTGCGGAGATCAATATCTTCTGTTAGTGTGTACGTGGCGAAGTGAAAACGAATTATGGGAAAGTGTATACTATGACGGTTCCGGAAAATTTGAAATATGGGACAGGAACAAAACCCACCTTCCGACTTACTGTGTTTGGGAAATGGGTATTGTTTATCATGAATCTCAGTCCTGGAAAAAATTTCTTGGTTCCGGACGGGAAGAAAAAGACAAAGAGGAATATCTCAATGATTTCTTTGAGGGAGAAGTATAAGTGTTCTGTCTTGTCATTGACTATGTCGAATCTTCGATTTCTGACGAAGGAAGAATCTCATAAAAAGAAGAGATTCTTCATTTCACTCCGTTTCATTCAGAATGACATGCATCAAAAAATAATTAAAATCCAGAGTATTAGTTAGCTCTGTTTTTTTCATCAAATTTCACATTACGGTCAGTTCCTTTTACTTTTTTATTTCCAAAAGTATAAGTTGCAGATACAGTAAGTCTTCTGGCATCGTAATAATTATTGAAAGAATGAGTTCCTGTAGTATAATAAATCTGTCCTAAACTTTTTGACTCTTTAAAAATATCAGAAACCAACACATTAATCTGTAAATTTTTCTCCATGAAATTCATCTTCATTCCGGCAGTCAAGTTCCCCAGATACTCCCAATGTACCATTCCAAAATTGGAAGGGAGACGAAACCAGTAATTAAGAATAAACTGAATAGTTTTATTTTTATTGAGTGACAGATTGTTCTGAAGATTGAAATCATAGCCCATTCCCTTTCTGGAAGCAGCATCTGTAGCAAAAACCTGTGTCTTCATATAAGAAAGATCCGCAGAATAATTGGCTTCCCATTTCTTGAAAAATGTATCAGAATAGTTCAGGGTAATTCCCATACTGTTTTGAGTATAAAAATTGGCAAAAGTACTGATCCTGTTTTCTCCATCAAGATTCACAATCTGTCCAAAACCGTCTAATGTTCTCTGAAAGTACGTTGAAGCAGATAATTTTCCTTTATACACATAAGAGACTTCAAAATTATGGTTGAAAGAAGGCTTCAGAAAAGGATTTCCGGTAAAATAAGAGTTGATGTTGATATACCACCGGTATGGATTGATCGCACGGAATCCGGGTCTTTCGATTCTTTTGGAATAACTCAGGTTGAAAGTATGATTTTCATTGCTTTTATAACTGATATAAGCCGTTGGAAAAAATTTTCCGTAAGAATTCTCAGTCTGCTGTCCGGAAGTTAAAGAATTTCCGTTAACCACAGAATATTCGTAGCGTAAACCTGCTTTTGCCGACCATTTTTCACTGAATGATTTTTCAAAACTGATATAAGCGGCATAATTTTTCTCGTTATACTCAAACTCATTGCTTTTCAATGGATCTGTGATATATTGTCCATTCGTTAAATTCTGATAAAATATACTGGAGTTATTATCAAAATTGGTGAATTTCACCCCAGCTTCTGTCTTTGCAAACTGATAAGGCAATGTAAGATCCGCCTGCCCGGAATAAATTGTATAATCCACCATAGAAGGTGATTTTACCACAAATTGATCGCCCGAACTCTCTGTAGTGGTAAAATCAATAGTTGTTTCCGGCGTATTGGAAAAATAATTTCCTGTGATACTCAGTTTATGATCCTGCTTCCCGAATTTCAGGTCATAATAAGCGCTGGCGGTATGTTGCCTTCCCGTGGCTCTGTGCTCTGCATCGGTAAGGAGTGTATTCGTATAATTACCATTCTGGAAATAGTTTGAAGTATTCCTGATATCCATATTGGAATGCCCGAATCCGAAATCATAAATAAATCCGATATTAGATTTTCCTCCCAGCTGATAATCAAGACTTACGTTTGTACCAAACCCATCTCCGAAATCTCTTCTGTTGTCATTGCTTTTAAGACCGTCTGCTCCTTCTATCCAATAATTTTCATAGGAATGTTTTTCATTTTTATTTTGTCTTAGTTTTATCGAAGTACGTAGTTTTTCATTCTGATAATTTACCGTTATGCTGTTTGAATTTCCGGTATAGGTCTGTTGCTGAAGGCTGGAGGTTAAACTTCCACTCCACCCGAGATTCTGGTTTTTCTTTAAAACAATATTGATTAACCCACTGTTTCCCTGTGCTTCATATTTGGCTGGAGGTGCTGTAATGACTTCAATTTTTTCAATATTTTCGGATCTGAGACTTTTCAGATAAACAACCAGTTCAGCATCTGACAAATTCAGAATTCTGTCGTTAATCATGACTGCTACTCTACTCTTCCCAACAATGGAAACTCCTGAATTATCATCTACTTTTACCAGAGGAGTTGTCGCCAGAGCATCAGCTCCATCCATTCCCTGTGAAGCAACAGAATTGGAAACATTAAAAACAAGTCTGTCTGCTTTTCTCTCAATCAGTTTTTTTCTGGCAGTAAGCGTAACGCCTTCTATTTGTTTTTCTTTTCTTATTTCAACAAAAAAATCCTGTTTCACAGCTCCGTTTATAACAATATCTTTATTGGATATTTCTATACCATCCTGGATAACTTTAATATTATAGTTCCCGTTTTCTGAAAGTTTCAGTGAGTAATTTCCTTTTTCGTCTGAAATAGCGGTCTGCTTCTTCTGATCCTTTATTGCAATAACTTCTACGTAAGGAACACCATTTCCGGTTTGGGTAATCTTCCCTGCTATACTTTGTGCGAATACAGCTACAGGCGACAGCATGATCACAGCAAATAATGTCTTCTTCATGAATTATATCGTTTTTAGTAAGACAAACCGTAATTGTCTTTTATTACATCACTTTTACTGTTTTTCAATATCTTCGCTTCATAAAATCAGAACATGAAAAAAGGGCTTATTGCATTTTCCATATGTATTACTCAGATCATTTCGGCACAGAATTATTCAAAATATGTCAATCCATTTATAGGAACCGGAGGCCATGGCCACACTTTTCCGGGCGCCATTGTTCCTTTTGGAATGGTACAGCTTTCTCCGGATACAAGAATTGACGGAAGCTGGGACGGATGCAGCGGATATCATTATTCGGATTCCGTGATCTATGGTTTTTCTCATACCCACCTGAACGGCACCGGAGTTTCGGATTATGGAGATATTATGCTCATGCCCACCATGGGAAATCCAGGTCTGAACAGCAAAGATTATTCTTCAAACTTTTCTCATAAAAATGAAAAGGCAACCGCAGGATTCTATGCTGTCAAATTAGACAAAAACAATATTGATGTTCGTCTTACCACTACCAAAAGAGTGGGCTACCACGAATATACTTTCAACAATGCAGGGAATGCGAATATTATTTTAGACCTCAACCATAGAGACAAACTTCTGGAAGGCGAAGTAAAAATCATTGATGACAAAACCATTGAAGTATTCAGAAGAAGTGAAGCCTGGGCAACCAACCAATATATTTATGCCAGAATTGAGTTTTCAAAACCGATGAAAATTTCAAAAAAAGAGGCCAACGGAAAACAGGAAAACAATCTTTTTACCGGAACAAAGCTTGCGCTGGCATTTTCAACCAGTGTTAAAAAGGGAGAAAAGATTAATGTAAAAGTATCCCTTTCTCCCACAGGTTATGAAGGTGCAGGAAAAAACATGTTGGCAGAAGGACAACCGAAGGATTTTGAACTCGTAAAAAAACAGGCAGAAGCTGATTGGAACAAAGAACTTTCAAAAATTGAAGTAAAATCTGATGATAAAGACAAATTAGCCGTTTTTTATACCGCTTTGTATCATGTTTTCACCCAACCCAACATCAATATGGATGTTGACGGAAAATACCGGGGCAGAGATAATAAGCTTTATAACGCCAGTGATTTTGATTATTATACCGTATTCTCACTTTGGGATACCTTCAGAGGAGCTCATCCGTTAATGACTTTAATTGACAGAAGAAGAACCGCAGATTTCATCAATACATTCATCAAACAATATGAACAGGGAGGAAAACTTCCGGTATGGGAACTGGCTTCCAATGAAACGGAATGTATGATTGGCTATCACTCTGTTTCTGTCATTGCAGATGCTATGGCTAAAGGAATTCAGGGGTTTGATTATGAAAAAGCTTTTCAGGCTGCCAAAGGTTCTGCCATGCAGGATATTTTTGGATTGAATGCTTACAAACAGAATAATTACATCAGTATAGACGATGAGCATGAAAGTGTTTCCAAAACCGTAGAATATGCCTATGACGACTGGTGTATTGCTCAAATGGCAAAGATTTTAGGCAAAAAAGAAGAATATCAGGAGTTCATGAAACGTTCTCAAAACTGGAAAAATCTTTACAATCCTAAAACAGGTTTCATGCAGCCAAGAAAGAATGGAAACTGGTATGAGCCTTTTGATCCAAGAGAAGTCAACAACAATTATACAGAAGGGAATTCGTGGCATTATTCTTATTCCGTACAGCAGGATATTCCGGGACTGATTGCCGCTCACGGCGGAAAAGAAAAATTCGAGCAGTTCATTGATGCCATCTTTACCGCTCCTGATAAAACAACAGGTAGAGAGCAGGTAGACATTACAGGATTAATGGGACAGTATGCTCAGGGAAATGAACCGAGCCACCATATTGCTTACCTGTATAATTTCGTAGACAAGCCTGAAAAAACAGATGCCAAAATAAAATACATTCTTGATCATTTTTATAAAAATACACCTGACGGATTGATTGGAAATGAAGACTGCGGCCAGATGAGTGCCTGGTATATCCTAAGTTCTATGGGAATTTATTCTGTAACTCCAGGATTACCGGAATGGGAAACTACCACTCCTTATTTTGATGAAATTAAAATTCATCTTGAAGATGGAACCACAAGAACCATTACTAAAAATACAGGCAGAGCTGAACTTAAAAAATTAGGGTTTGAAAACGTAAAACCGACTAAAGATTTTAAATATACTGAACAAACAGCCTCTCCGGTAATTGCTGCGGACAGAATCTTTGATTTCTCTACCAAGGTGGAAATCACCCCATTGAATCCGAATGACAAAGTATATTATATGACGATGGATGAAAGTGACAGCAATAAAAGAAAGACTTTCAGTACTTACAAAGGTCCATTCTCCATAACCAAAACCACTCAGGTAATGGCTTATGCTGAAAGAAACGGTGAAAAAAGTTCTGTTACCACCGCCAGCTTCAACAGAAGACCTAATTATTGGGATATTAATATTCTGTCAAAAGTTACTCCGCAATATAGTGCCACCGGAAACCTGGCTCTTATTGATGGAATCAGAGGGGATGTCAACTGGAGAAAAGGTGAATGGCAAGGCTATCAGGGGCAGAATTTTGAAGCAGTTATTGATTTCAAATCTCCTCAGCATATTAAATCATTATCTTCCACCTATCTTCAGGACAGCAGAGCCTGGATTCTGATGCCTAAAAAAGTAGAATACTACGCCTCTATGAACGGAAAAGATTTTATCCTTCTTCAAACGGTGAAAAATGATATTGATCCTAAAGATGAAAAGGTACAGATCAAAGACTTTTCTGCCAGCATTCTTCCTACTGAAGCCCGATACCTCAAAGTAAAAGCTTACAATTTCGGAAAACTTCCGGAATGGCACCAGGGCGCTGGAGGTGATGCTTATATTTTTATTGATGAGATTGGTATGAAGTAAGGAAGATGGGAGAAGGGAGATGGAAGTTTCTATTTGACGAATTACTTCCTAAAGTCCATTTGTAAGAGAATTTGATTTTCAAAAATTTAATAAATAGATTAATATTAGTACTTAGGCTTTCAGAAACTTCCTTCTTCCAGCATCCATCTTCCGGCAATAAAAACCGCCCTTCGAAAATATTCGAAGAGCGGTTTTTATCAATTCATTCTTTCCGACCATTGCAGGACTTTCGGAAGTTCCATATCAGAAAATTCAATGTGGATCACTCTCCTTTTCTTTCCGTTGGTTGTTCGGTTGGAACCATGAAGCGTTAAAGGTTTCATGATCATAATTCCTCCTTTTTCAACGTTACAGATTTCTTCTGTTTCAATGGTCCAGTCGATGGTTTCCGGTCTGTAAATACCTTTTGCATGAGATTTTGGAACTACTTTCAGTGCTCCGTTATTTTCATCGGTATCATCCAGATGGATTCTGATGGTATAAATATTTTCCAGAATATTCAATGGAGGCTGTACCGCAAACTGATTTTGTTTGGTTGTCCATGGCCCGAAATTAGCTAACTCCAGTTTTTTATCTACAGAAATCGTCAGATCCTGATGATAGGCTACATACCAGTTGGAGGTTTCAGGTTTATCAAAATAAATACTTTTTACCACAAAATATTTTTCTCCGAAGATCTTCTTCACCACTTTCTGAATATTGTCATTCAAAACAAGGTCTTTGATTTCCGGAACTTCTTTTAAAAACTGTCTTATGGCAAAGAGGTCTTCAGACTTTCTGAAATTTTCTTTGGAAGTGTCTATATTTTTCAGAACAAGATTGATATCCTCTAACTCTTTCTGCGAAAACACATTATTGATAACAGCAAAGCCATATTCTTCAATATGGCTTTTATGATTTTCTAAGTTATTTAAACTCATTGATATTTAAATTTTGTCTAACGGCTCAGTCAATTGCCCTTCCCATTTAGAAACTGCTGTAGTTGCCAGTGTATTTCCTAATACGTTGGTCATACTTCTACCCATATCACAGAAATGGTCAATTGGGAGAATTAAAGCAATTCCTTCCGGCGGGATACCGAACATTGAACATGTTGCCACAATAATTACCAGAGACGCTCTCGGAACCCCAGCGATTCCTTTTGACGTAAGCATTAATACCAAAAGCATCGTGATCTGCTGTCCAAGAGTCATTTCAATTCCGTAGATCTGTGCAATAAAGATTGAAGCAAATGTCATATACATCATACTTCCATCCAGGTTGAATGAATATCCTAATGGCAAAATAAAAGACACTACTCTGCTGTTACACCCGAATTTTTCAAGTTCTTCAACCAATTTCGGGAATACAGCTTCTGAACTTGTAGTAGAGAAAGCAATCAGCAATGGCTCCTTAATTCTTTTTAAAAGATCAAAAAGACGGTTTCCTAAGATGAAATATCCCACTAACAAAAGTACCAGCCAAAGAACGGCTATGGCAAAGAAGAAGTCTCTTAAATAAATAGCATATACTTTAAAGATTTCAAAACCGTTGGTGGCCACTACCGCAGCAATAGCTCCCAGTACTCCAAGCGGAGCAAACCACATGATGTATCCCACCATTTTAAGAATAGCATGAGCAATGATATCAAAAAGCTTTACTACAGGTTTAGCATATTCTTCTCCTAAATTAGCAAGGGCAACTCCAAACATCACAGCAAATACAACGATCTGCAGTACTTCATTGGTAGCAAAGGCTTCAAATAAACTTTTAGGAATCATATGCTTTACAAAGTCTTCCATAGAAAAACTTTTGCTGCTTTTAAGAAGTTCATCCGCAGAAGCAACATCCTGAATTGGCAATTTTGTAACATGCCCAGGTTCAAGCCAGTTAACAAGAATCAACCCAATGAAAAGGGAAATCAGAGAAGCGGAAATAAACCAAAGCATTGCTTTTGTTCCTACTCTTCCGATCATTTTGATATCACTCATTTTGGCAATTCCCACTACTAATGTCGTAAAAACCAATGGAGCAATAATCATCTGTACCAATCTGATAAAAACCGTTCCCAACAGTTTTATATTCTTGGAAAAAGGTTCTGCACTATCCGGATAGCTTACGTGTACAATACCTCCAATTCCTACTCCCAGAAGAAGAGCAATGATAATTGCTATAAAAAGTTTATTCTGTCCTTTCATATATATAGTTCAATTTGCGCAAATATAATGGTTTTTCAATTGACAGTAGATTTTCTTCTATCAGGATGAATTTTAGATTAAGTTTTTAATCCCTGAAAATTAAATCCCTGGTTTAGAAAATATTGTAAAAAAATTAAGAAACATTTATTGAATTTTTATTCTTTTGGTACAAATTTTATTATTACATTTGAGTGTATAACAACATTAATAAATATACAATATGAAAAAAACTATTGCAATGGCTGCATTAGCTGTAGCTGTATCTTTCGGTGCTATTTCTTGTAAAAAGAAAGTTTCTGATGCCGACCTTCAGACTCAGGCTACAACTATAGTAACTTCTAATCCCAATGCTTCTGTTGAAGTAAAAGAAGGTGTAGCTCACTTAAGCGGTACTTTCGCAGATCAACAGTCTAAAGACGCAATGATTGCAAAATTAAAAGCGATCAGCGGAGTTAAAGATGTAATGGATATGTCTACTATAGCAGCGGCTCCTACCCCTGCAGCACCTGTTGAAACAGCATCTGCTGTAGATCCTGCTGTTCAGAAAAAAGTTCAGGATGCGGTGAAGGATTTCCCTTCTGTAAAAGTAGAAGTTGTAAACGGGCAGCTTACTCTTACAGGAAATGTTTCCGGCTTACAGGCTAGAAAAATCAAAGAATCTGTAGATGCTTTGAAAATCGGAAAGTATAACAACAACCTAATCGTAAAATAATTTAAAATGGGCGAATTACAAGATAAATATTCAAGCGTAGTTTCAGCGGCACAGTCTGCAGGGATCTCAAATCTTCAGGTTCAGGAGCAGGACGGAATTCTTTATGTTTCCGGAAATGCTTCCAATACTGCGGCTAAAGATGCTGTATGGAATGCTCTGGGAGCTATTGATTCTACTTATTCTGCTTCAGATATCAATATTGATGTACAGGTTGCAGGTCTTTCTTCGGGAGCTTCTTTAACGGTAGCAACGGAAGAATCTAATCTTAATATCAGACAGGAGCCTTCTACTGAAGCTGCCGTAGTAGGTAAAGCTGCAAAAGGTTCTTCTGTGACTCTTATTGAGCAGACTTCTGATGACTGGTGGAAAGTAAAAACTGCTGACGGTCAGGAAGGATATGCTTATTCAAGATATTTAAGAGCATAATTTTTATTAAAAAGTAATAAATTTTTATAAAAAAAGCATAGAGACATCCCAACTTTGGGATGTTTTTATATTTTTACGGCTCTGAAAAGAACTAATGAAGAAAACTCTGTTGCTATTGACTTTGATGCTCACAGTCATTATCCTGCACGGTCAAAAACTACACATTGACGGAAAAATATTCGATTCTGAAAAGAAGCCGATAGAAAACTCCACCGTCTATCTTTTGAAAGAAAAAGATTCATCCATCATCAATTATACGGCAACCAATAAAGAAGGGAAATTCTCTCTGAAAATTGATGAAATAAAAGAACCTTCCATTCTTAAAATTGATGCCGATAAATTATCTTCTTACTCCAAAAAATTTGAGAAAATAGATCGGGCATTATCTCTGGGAGAAATTCAGCTTGAAAAACAAGGCATCATTACTGCCATTGATGAGGTGAAAATTACAGTATCTCCTGTAAAAATTAAGAAAGACACCATTGAATTCAATGCAGCCGCTATCAAAGTAAGGCCTGACAGTAAAATTGAAGAACTTCTGAAGCAGATTCCCGGTGTGGAGGTCAGCAATGAGGGAAAAATTACAGTCAATGGAAAAGAGGTGGATCAGATCATGATTAATGGAAAACCTTTCTTTGATAAAGATGGTAAAATTGCCCTCCAGAACTTACCTGCAGATATCATTAAGAATATTCAGTTTACCACCACCAAGACAAAAGAGGAAGAACTTAGCGGAAAAACAGCCAAATCACGGAATACCACAATCAACTTTAATATTGACGAAAAGAAAAATAAAGGATTACTGACGAGACTTACCGTAGGATATGGATCAGACAAGCGGTATGAAGCAAGCGGATTGGCCAGTTATTTCAAAGGAGATATGAAAGTGAGTATTCTTGGCTCTTCCAATAATATCAATTCACAGGGATTTTCCAAAGATGATGTCTTTGACAGTATGGGTGACGGGAGAAATTCCTGGACGGGAGGATCTGTTTCTTCATCAGGAAATAATCAGGGAGGCGGTGCAAAAGGAATTCAAAGGTCTACCACCATAGGTTTAAATTACAGTGATAAACTGGGAAAAGATGCTGATCTGGATTCTTTCAGCCTGATGCACACCGATTCTAATACAGAAACAAAATCCAAAGTTTCAAGATCTACTCTTCTGCCCACTTATACTCTTCAGACCAATTCTGAAAGTAATGGAGAAAATGAATCCAAACAATATAGTTTTGATACCTCAGCCAAAATTACATTGGATTCCCTGACAAGTATCTATCTTTCTCCGAGATTTTCCAGGAACAGCAGCTTTAGTTCTAATAATTCACGGTCATCTACTTTAAATAACGGTAGCCTTCTGAATGAAAGTAATGCTTATTCAAACAATAATTCAGAAAATAATTCATTTAATCCTTACCTTTATTTCTCAAGAAAGTTCAAGAAAAAAGGACGTGTGATTTCTGCCAATATAAACAGTTCCATCTCCGAATCTAAAAGAGATAACCTGAACCAGTCTCAGAATACCTTCTATCAACCCAATGGAACAACAGTAGACAACAGGGACCAGTTGGCTAACAACAAAAATCAGAACAGCAGTTTTAATTTCACTGCCGGATATACAGAACCCGTTTCGGATTCAGCAAGGGTAAGTTTTGAAGTAAAATATGAAAACAGATCTGTCAGAGATTTGAGAAATGTAAACGATTTTGATAATACTACAGGAGATTATACTAAATTCAATCAACTTTTATCCAACAATATGAAACAGAGAATCAATCAGATCTCTCCTGAATTCACTTACCAGCTGAGTAAAAAGAAACTGAATTTCTGGGCTTCCATGAACCTTGACATCTCTGATATGAAAGTAAATTCTATCTATAACGGACAGCAATATGATCTGCAGAAAAATTTTGTTTTACCTGGATATAATGTCAATCTTTACTATCAGTTGAGTGAAGGGAAAACCTTGAACATTTACAACTATTCCAACTTCACCATCCCCACCGCAGAACAGCTGACTCCGTATAAAGATGAATCAAACCCATTGATTACCTATCAGGGAAACCCTAACTTAAAAAATACGTGGACCAACAACCTTTATTTATATTTTAGTAATTATAACAAAGTAAAAGATCTCAGTTACTATTTCAATATTGGGTTTACGTACAGAAATAATGATATCATCAATTTTTCCAAGTATGATAATGCAGGAAAACAGGTGATCACTTATGACAACATAAGCGGAAATAAAAGCATCAATGCCGGCGGAGGTTTCAGTAAAGTATTGAAATGGAAGAATAATAAACTTATTATCAATCCAAGATTTACCATGAATTATGCTTACAATAACGGTTTTATTGATGGACAATCTTTCACCAGCAATTCTTATAATCTAAACCCAGGCCTTAATCTTACCTATGAAATTAAAGATAAAATGACCATCAAACCTTCTTACAGACTTGGATACAGCTTCTCAAATTATACCAATTATGATATTAATACAGTAAATACAGCCAATCAGTCATTAAAACTGGAACTTACCAATTATATGCTTCAGGGCAGATTTGTATTTGGGAATGATTTTGAATACAATACCAATTCCAATATTGCTCCGGGCTTTAAAAAAGATTTCTATTTCTGGAATACCAGCCTTGGATATTCATTCTATAAGAAGCAGTTTACAGCGAAAGTGAAGATCTATGATGTTTTAAATCAGAATCAAAGTGTGAGAAGAACAATCACAGACTCTTACTTTGAAGACCGTGAAGACCTCATTCTGAAAAGATACATCATGTTTTCCATCAGCATGAAACTGAATAAGTTTGCAGGTAAAAAAATGCAATAAAGCAACACCATACTTTTATATATATTTTAGATAATGGCCGGATCTTTCCGGCTATTTTGATGAATAGCCTAACATTCAACCCCGAACACCATTACAAATGAAGACGTAATATTCCCATCCTCAGGAGGGGTGGCGAAAATTCAAAGAATTTTTGACAGGGTGGTTTACCATAATACTCATTCCAATAAATACCCATAACCTTTTAAACAAGATATACGGATAAACCTATTTTTATTTTTAAATTAGCAGCAAATTTTTTTTATGAAAATCCATATTTCAGTATTATGTATTCTTTTTTTCATTCTTGGAAAAGCTCAGAAAACGGAACAGAAAGATACTTTCGTTAAAGACAATTTCACCAAGAAAGAATTTTATATTCCAATGCGTGACGGAGTGAAACTTTTCACAGCAGTGTATATCCCGAAAGATATAACAAACAAAAATAAATATCCGTTTCTGATGCAGAGAACCTGCTACAGCATCGCCCCATACGGAGAGAGTGAATATAAAACAAAGGTGGGCCCTAACACTTACCTTATGAAAGACAAGTATATTTTCGTGTATCAGGATGTACGCGGAAGATATATGAGTGAAGGTACTTTTACCAATATGACTCCACAGGTAGAGCGTAAAACCAAAAAAGATGTTGACGAAAGTACAGATACGTATGATACTATCGAATGGCTTTTGAAAAATGTTAAAGATAACAATGGTAAAGTAGGCCAGTTTGGAACATCATATCCTGGATTCTATACTGCTGTAGGAACCCTATCACAGCATCCTGCTTTAGTAGCTTCTTCACCACAGGCACCTATTTCAGATTTCTGGAATGATGATTTTCTTCACAACGGAAGATTTATGCTGGGGTACTTCAGAACATTCCCGGTTTTTGGTGTACAGAAAACACAGCCGGAAAAACAGGCATGGTATATGGATTCTTTCATCAAGCAGACTTCTGAAGACGGTCTGAAATTCTACAGAGATATGGGCACACTGAAAGATGCTTATGAAAAATATTACAAAAATAATTTCTTCATGACAGAAATTATGAACCATCCCAACTACGATGAATTCTGGCAGAAAAGAGGTCTTCTTCCTCATCTGAAGAATATCAGCCATGCTGTAATGACCGTTGGCGGATGGTTTGATGCAGAAGATCTTTCCGGTCCTCTGAATATTTATAAGACGATTGAAAAAACAAGTCCTAAAGCCAAAAATACAATTATAATGGGACCTTTCTCACATGGCGGATGGTCTCAGGAACAGGGAAAACATTTCCACAGTGAAACGTATTTTGGTGACAGCATTGCTACTTATTACCAGAAAAATATTGAAACAAAATTCTTCAACCATTATCTGAAAGGCAACACCAAAGAAGATGCGGGACTTCCTGAAGCACTCATGTATGACACCGGTGCTAAAGAATGGAAAGAATTTGCTTCTTATCCCCCTAAAAATGCACAGAAAGTGAATTTCTATCTGGCAGATAAAACCTTGAAAAAAGCTTCAGGGCAAGGCTATTCTGAATATTACAGTGATCCAAACAATCCTGTTTTAAGCTCAGATCATTTAAAAGATTTCAACGGCTTCACTCCTAAAAATTATATGTCGGAAGATCAGAGGTTTGCAGTAGGAAGACCTGATGTATTAACATTCACAACAGATGTTCTTACTGACGATATTACATTTGCCGGAGAGATCATGGCTAAACTGAATATTGCTTCTACGTCCACAGATGCAGATTTTGCTGTAAAACTAATTGACGTTTACCCTGAAGATTTCAAACCTGCAGAGAAGAAAGAAGGTGTTATCTATGGGAACTATCACCAGATGGTAAGAAGTGAGATTATGCCTGCAAGATTCAGAAATACAAAAGAAAAGGGAGAAGCGTTGATTCCTAATCAGAAAACAGCTGTTAATTTCAGGCTTCAGGATGTGGTTCATACTTTCAAAAAAGGACATAAAATCCAGATTCAGATCAGCAGTACATGGTTCCCGCTTTTCGCTATCAATCCGCAGAAATTTATGGATAATCCGAATTTTGCCAACAAAGAAGATTATACAAAATCATTTATTAAAGTATATGACGACAGCTCCATTGAAGCTGAAGTTTTAAAATAAATTGAAAAAGCTGTTCGTTTGAACAGCTTTTTTTGTTTTTATGGCCAGTCGCAATCTGATTTAATTTTACGGATGATTAAGTTGTTCATCTCCCACTGATCACACAGATTTTCACAGATGACAGGAGTAAAGGCAGTATGAATGACTATTCCAGATTTTTTTATTCCTCAATCGTTCTGAAAGTCAGATTTACTCTTGGCGTTTTCACTTTTGTGGTTGGAGGAAGCCTGTGCAGCCAGTTGTCCTGAGTAGTTCCTTTCATAATTAATAAACTTCCGTTTTCCAGGAATATTTCTGCCTTTTCTTGGGTTGTTTTATGTTTGAATAAAAATTTTCTTTCTGCTCCAAAGGTCAGAGAGGCAATCGCTCCATGTTTTTTCAGATCCGTTTCACCATCGCTGTGATATGCCATCCCTTCACTTCCGTCATGGTATAAATTGAGCAGACATGAATTGTAGGTTTCCCCTGAAACTTCTTCACACTTCTTTTTTAATTCTAATAATTCAGGAGTCCAGAATTTGGCATATTTCGTTCTTTTCGAATAGGTATATTCAAAAGCTTTTTCTCCAAACCAGGCTACTTTTCTTTTGGTTAAAATCAATTTTCCAAAGATTAATGCCTCATCGTTTTCCCATGGAATCTGATTGAGCAGATAATCATAATAAAAGGCAGATTGTTCTGTTGAAAAAATTTTTCCATAATAATGAACAGTGCCACCATGTGGAAGGACATTCAGTGGATAATCTGATATTTCTTCGAAGAGACTCATCATAGTTTTAGAATTAAATGCTTTATGTTGTAAAATGTACAATGTACAATGTATTGATGTCTTTTATATTTAAACACAAATGGCACCAATGTTTTTCACAAATGACACGAATTTTATATCAATAGGAACGGACTTTAGTCCGTTTAATAAAAAATGTTTCAACAAACCACTGGCTTTAGCCAAAACTTATCTACATCATTGATTTCAGGAATAAATACGTGAACCTTCCCAACCTACAATCAGCTGTTTCCTTTCACTTCCCCATCGGTAGCCGCCAAGATGCCCGGTAGACTGAATAACACGGTGACATGGAATAAGAAATGCAACAGGGTTACTTCCAATAGCTGTTCCCACCGCCCTGGAAGCTTTAGGGTTTCCAATTTTTTCAGCCAGGCTGCCATAAGTAGACAGTTTTCCCATCGGAATTGTCAACAGGCTTTCCCATACTTTAAGCTGAAAATCGGTGCCTTTTAAGTGTAATTTTATCGTATTGAGTTTTGTCCAGTCTTTATCGAATATGGACAATGCATTCATTTGAAAAGCATCCTGTTTTTCAATAAAAGAAGCATTGGGGAACTTCTCTTTCAGCTCCCCTAATGCTGTTTCTTTATCGTTTTCAAAAGCCATGTAGCAGATTCCTTTTTCTGTAGAAGCTACCAGTATATTTCCGAAAGGACTTTCAGAAAAACTGTAATGAATACTGAGGCTTTTTCCGCCGTTTTTATATTCTGCCGGAGACATTCCTTCTATTTTTACAAACAGGTCATGAAGCCTGCTGGTACTGGAGAATCCCGTCTCGTAAGCGGTATCAAATAAGCTTGCTTTTTCTTCCTTCAATAAGTTTTTAGCATGTTCAAGACTGATGAACTGTAAAAACTTTTTCGGACTTGTTCCTGCCCAATCAGTAAATATCTTCTGAAAATGGGCCGGACTCAGGTGAATATTCTCTGCCACTTCCTCCAAACTTGGCTGAAGCCTGAAATTGCTCTGGATATATTCTATCGCTTTAGCAATTCTGTTATAATCTATCTGACTTTGTGTGGACATTGTATTATTATTTTACCTCACAAATTTCCAAAGAATATACGGCAGAAAAAATCCGATTCTTGCGGAATATTAGTTGTTGTTATAAATATCGTAGTAAGCAAGCATTTTGTAATATAACTTCGCAGATAAGAAAGCCGTTGGCTTAGCCATTGGAGAATCCATTAATTCTACAATATCAAATGCTACTACATTACATTTTTCAAATACTTTTCTCAATAATTCCAGCGTTGGGTACCATTGTAACCCACCTGGCTCCGGAGTTCCTGTAGAAGGAGCAATGGAAGGATCAAAAGCATCTAAATCAATTGTGATATAAACATTTCCTGATACTTTTTCCAATACATCGTTGATCCAGTTTTCGTTGTTCGCAATTTCGTGAGCAAAGAATACTCTTCCTTCCGGTAAATATTCAACTTCTTCAACATCCATAGAACGGATTCCCACCTGTACTAAGTTATGCTTCTGATTCGCTTCAAAAACAGCACAAGCATGGTTTGATGTAGAACCATGGAAATCAGGACGTAAATCTGTGTGAGCATCAAGCTGAAGAACGGTAAGGTTTTCAAACTTCTCTCCTACTGCACGGATAGAACCAATAGAAACAGAGTGTTCGCCCCCAAAAAGAGTGAATAATTTACCCTCATTGTTCAAAAGTTCTTTTGTTTTCTGATAAACCGCTTCTGTCATTGCTTCCGGACTGGATTTCTCAGAAACTTCTCCTGCCAAATAAACTCCCTGTAGGTAAGGTTCTGTTTGAGTTTCAATATCATAAAGCTCCATGTTTTCAGAAGCGTTTAAGAATAATTCCGGACCTTTATCAGCTCCTTTACCCCATGTTGAAGTTCCATCATAAGGAACAGTTACCAACATTACTTTCGAATTCTCTAACGTTGCGTTTTCTTCGGGAATTCCTGCGTATGTTTTCATATATAATTATTAATTAAAAAATTAAATGATTGAAAGATTAAATGATTTCACAAAGATACAAAATAGTCCTTGAGTTATAAGTGATGAACGGTGTGTTATGAATTTTTAACCTTCATTCTATTTTTTAAATTTTTAAATATTTTAATGTTTAAATTTTAAAAGTTATTTTTGTACAAAACTCATAATATGCCTTTAAAAGCTGTTCTTTTCGATATGGATGGTGTGATTGTAGATACAGAGCCATTGCATAGAAAAGCTTATTTCAAAACGTTTGATGAACTGGAAATTGCGGTTTCCGAAGATTTATACACCTCTTTTACCGGAGCTTCCACCAAAAGGGTTTCTGAAACACTGATTAAGGAATTCAATTTAAATCAGACTTATGAATCCATTGCAGGGATTAAAAGATCTCATTTCAAAGATTATTTTTATAATGATGATGAATTTGATTTGATTCCCGGAGTAAGGAAACTGATTGAACATTATCACGAAAATGGCCTCAAGCTTATTCTGGCTTCTTCTGCTACCATGGTAACCATCAATATGGTTTTTGAAAAATTCGGGTTAGAGCAATATTTCAGCGGAAAGATCAGCGGTGCTGATTTAAAAGAATCAAAACCTCATCCTGAAGTTTTCTTACTGGCAGCAGAAATGGCAGGAGAATCTGTTGAAAACTGTATGGTGATTGAAGATTCTACCAACGGAATTCTGGCAGCCCACAGAGCGCAAATTTTCTGTGCCGCATACAGAAGTCCACATTCGAAAAATCAGGATTACACCTTAGCGGATACTGTAGTCTCGGATTATGAAGATCTCGAACTTGATAAAATTTCAAAATATTTTTAAATAAAAAAGCTCTCAGAAAAATCTGAGAGCTTTTGTTTTGTATGTACTTTGTCATCTGAACGAAGTGAAGATCCTTAACTTTCCTTAATTCTTAATAAAAAACTTAATGGTTAAATTTTAAACATTAAGATTCATTCAGTGGCTAAGATTATTAAGATGAGATTGCTTCGTCACCTTCGTTCCCCGCAATGACAAATTAAAGTCTTATTTATAACCAAGCAGTTTCAATATATCTTCCGGTTCCTGTTTTTCACGGAAAATTTCGTATTGCAGTTCGCCGTTTTCATCTTTCTGAATCAGGACGTGTCTAGGCTGAGGCATCAGACAGTGGTGTACTCCACCATATCCACCGATGGTTTCCTGATAAGCTCCCGTGTGGAAGAATCCGATATACAAAGGTTTTGTATCACTGAAAACAGGTAAATAAATTGCGTTGGTATGCTGTTCAGAGTTATAATAATCATCAGAATCACAAGTCAGTCCTCCCAGGAATACTCTTTCATAAGTATCTTCCCAACGGTTAAGCGGAAGCATGATAAAGTGTCTTGAAATTGCCCATGTATCAGGAAGAGTGGTCATGAAAGAAGAATCAATCATATTCCATTTTTCTCTGTCATTCTGACGTTTCTGAGAGATAATTTTGTAAAGGTTCGCTCCACTTTCCCCTACGGTAAAGCTTCCGAATTCCGTGTAGATGTTAGGTTCTTCCACTCCTTCTTCTTCACAGAATTTTTTGATCTGAGAAACAATCTCTTCTACCATATACTGGTAGTCATAATCAAAGTTCAAAGAAGTTTTGATTGGGAAACCACCTCCGATGTTCAGTGAATCTACTTCAGGAGCAATTTTCTTCAAACGGGCATATACACGAAGACATTTGTACAATTCATTCCAGTAGTAAGAAGTATCTTTAATCCCGGTATTGATGAAGAAGTGAAGCATTTTCAATCTTGCATTCGGGTGTTCTGCGATCTTCTGGCTGTAGTAAGGGATGATATCTTTATATCCGATTCCTAATCTTGAGGTATAGAATTCGAACTTCGGCTCTTCCTCTGATGCAATTCTGATTCCGATATTAAAGGTAGAATCAATGCTTTCCGTAAGTTTATCCAATTCTCTGTAATTATCAAGAATCGGAGTAATATTTTCAAAACCGCTGTTGATCATATCTGAAATCTTTGCCAGATAATCATCAGTTTTGAAACCATTACAGATGACTTCAATATTTTTATCTACTTTCTCTTTTTCATAAAGAGACTTTACAATATCCATGTCATAAGCAGAAGAAGTTTCTATTGAAATATCATTTTTCAATGCTTCTTCCAATACAAAATTAAAATGACTGGATTTTGTGCAGTAGCAGTAGGTATAATTCTTTCTATATTCGGTTTTTTCAAAAGCTTCTTTAAACCAGCTTTTTGCTTTCTGAATATTTTGAGAAATTCTCGGCAGATAGCTAATCTTTAGCGGAGTGCCAAATTGTTCAACTACGTCCATCAGTGGAACGTCGTGAAACAACAAATTGTTCTCAGAAACATTAAATTCCTCTGTAGGAAAATATAATGTCTGATCAATAAGTTCCGAGTACTTTATTTTCATTTCTAAACAAGTGAATTAAGAAATGCAAAATTGCTAAAAAAGTTTCATTTTTAGGTGTTAAAATTATTATAATTTTAAATAAACACCCAATATTAAATCTTATAGAAATTTATCTCTGATAATCAATACGTAAACTTTTGAATATATTCCCTCCTTTTAGCATCTGAAATCCCTAATGTCTGCTGAATATAGGCATCCGTAGAGCCATACTTTTTATTGATCTCCCCAAAAGCAGCATCAAGATATCTTTTTTCAACCCAGCTCAGTTTTTCCAGTACCTGTAAATCCATTTTCGGATAGAGAAAATGTAAAGTATTGGCAAGACGAAGCCTCTTCTGAACAAGATCTTTCCTATAATTATTAGAGAGAAGATATTCGTTGTAAATAGTCTCTTTATCAAATTTCAGAATCGTAAGAAGTAATGCCGTGATAATTCCCGTTCTGTCTTTTCCCGCTGTACAGTGATAAAGAATCGGATCTTTAGATTCCAGAATTTCTGTAATAATCTTTTTTATGGTTTCGGGGTTTTCCGTCACATACTCACGGTAAAAATCAATCATTCTTTTATCGGCATCGGAAGCATTCACTTTACCTTTTAGAACCAGTTTTTTCGCCTGAGCCAACTGATCTCCTTCATCTTCGAACGCTGAATATTTTTTGTATGCAGTTTCTGCCGGCAGCTGATCCGGCTTCTGAGTAATTTCTTTTGAATTCCTAAGGTCAATAATTTCTTTGATCCCCAGTTTTTCAACATCATCAAAAGATTTCTTTTTAAGCTGATGAAGATGGGCACTTCGGTATAACTTTCCTTCTCTTAAAGTTCTTCCTTCTGTGTTTTTAATATTTCCTACCGTACGGAAATTCGTTACTTTCTTAATATGAATTACTTTTTCAGTTTCATTTTTTCCATATTCGGGTGTTTCAAAATGCTGGGTCTTACATGAGACTATGCAGCATAATGAAATGGTGAACACTGATATTTTGATTAGTTTATTCAATGGTTTTTAATAAGTTTTGGCTAAAGCCAAAGGATGTATTTATTTTTATTAAACGGGCTAAAGCCCGTTTCTATTGATGTAAAAATTCGTGCCATTTGTGAAAAACATTGGTGTAATTGGTGTTTAATGACAGTCTTTTTTTAAATGGGTAAAGCCCGTTTCTATTGATATATAATTGGATCCTTTTAATAGATTGTTGGATATTCTATTTCGCTGACTCCTACGAATAACAAAACATCACCTGATTCATATTCTACAGAAATCTCATCTTCAACAGCAAAATTTCGGGTTCCTATTCTTGATGTGATGCTTAGATTTTCGTTGGTTAAAGGCCAATTAAGCCCTTTTGTTGTTATATTGTTCACCGATGGAAAAGGGTAAAGAGAGATCATTCTTTTTTCCGCTCCTTTCAATGTAAAATGATTGGGAATAAAATAATACTCTGAAAATTCATCATAAAATTTAATGTTCATCTGATCTTTGAATGCATAGGCAACGGTAAGGTTTCCCAAAAAATGATCCTGCTCGCCTCCACTTCCTCCAAAAACATCAGTTTCTGAAAACCCTTTTTCCTGAATAATTTCCAGTGCTTTATGAAAATCTGTTTTTTCCTGATCTAAGGTAAGGATAAATTTTCCTTCATACATATCTTCATCTGATCCGGAGTGTGAATCAAAGTCACCGGATATAAAATTCAGTTTATCCAGAGGAAAACCCATTCTTTTTAAATAATGAAAAGCACCGTCTGTGCAGGCAACTAAACCATAATTATCAGGATTGGGTAATGATTTTGGAGCCTCTCCGTTGATGAAAAGTAATGCTTTATCTCTCATTCGGGTTCCAGTATTCTTCCGGTTCGTTGTTCAGTTTTGAAATGTATCTTGCCAACACAAAAAGATAATCTGAAAGTCTGTTTAAATATTTAATCAATTCAGGGCGTACTTCTTCTGATTCATTCAGAAATACCAATGAGCGCTCTGCTCTTCTGCAGATGGTTCTTGCTGCATGTAAAAAAGTTGCAGATTTTCCACCACCTGGCAAGATAAAGTACTGAAGAGGTTCCAGCTTTTCATCGAAGGCATCCATCCATTGTTCCAGCTCTTCAATTTCAGTTTCTGAAATAATAATCGGAAGGCGTGATTTTCCGTTGGCAAGCATCAGCTTATCTACAGGTGTTGCAGCTTCTGAACCTACCGTGAATAAATCAAACTGGATTTTCTTCAGCTGTCTCAACACTTCTTCATCTTCAATATGACTTTTTGAAATCCCAATGAATGAATTCAATTCGTCTATATTTCCGTAGCTGTCTACTCTTGCGCTGGCTTTGGAAACCCTTGTTCCGCCATACAATGCAGTCTGGCCTTTATCTCCTGTCTTTGTATAAATTTTCATAGTACTAAAATACTTTTTTTTGTACAATGTAAAAAGTAAAATGTAGGAATTAGTTCCTATCCTATCTGAAAAAAAAATTGCCTGACATTAATTAATACCAGGCAATTTTACATAGATGTTTGTATATCTTTTGAAATTGCTTTCTCATTGTTAAGCATGACAAGCAAATTTCAATTCCTTATTGATGAATTAAAAAGTATAATTGACATTGAGCTGAAAAATAGTTCCGTTAAATCCAAACTGATTGACCTCCCAAGGGTATTTGAACCTTCCTCCAAGATCTGTTACTACATCTCCTTTGCTGTCTATTATATCCGGATAAATATTAAATAAGTTATTGACAACTCCGGAAACTTTAAGATCATTCGTGATTTTATAGGTTAAAACGATGTCTGTAATTACCTTACCGGAAAATGTCTGATCTTTGGCAGGATCAGTAGCGTGCTGCCATGTAACCGAACCAAAATACGTATTATTAAGGTTAAAATTAAACTTTGAAATATCATACGAAAGGCTAAGAATAGTTTTTGTTTTTGGTCTTGCAGAGATAATTCTGGATTGTTCCTTTCTATCAAAAAAGTTTTCTGAATAGCCGTTTTCAGCCAAAATAGGTGGAACGGCAATATTATCTACTATTTTAGTTTCGTTATAATTGAAAGCAGCAATAATTCCCAATTTTCCTTTGCCAATAGCAGAAGTATAATAATTAGCTACAAAATCAACCCCTTCAGTCACTGTATTTACCGCATTGGTAAAAAACTTCAGGGAGGTTATTTTGTTATTGTTTAATATGACTTCCACAGGATTTGTCAGATCCGGACTCCCTGGAGCACCGGTTTTGTACCCAATATCTCCTGAGAAAAGAACCCGGTCTTTAATTTTTATTCTGTAATAATCCGCTGTAATAGTAAGGTTTTTAAAAGGCTTTACGGCAAATCCTCCCGTAATATTAAAGGCTTTTTCAGCATTTAATTTAGGTACCCCAAGATCAGATCTTATAATTTGAGAGTCATTATTAAAAGTACCCTGATTAGCTACTGTATTCCCTGTAATTTTGGTTTGAACATTAGAGTAATAAATCTGGTGTAATGAAGGCGCACGAAATCCTGTAGAAACCGACCCACGGAAAACCAATTTATCATCCAGTACTTTATACCTTGCATTTCCTTTCCATGAAACATTATTTCCGAAATCACTGAAATTTTCATACCTCACCGTTCCTCCAATTAACAGGTTTTTCGTAACATCCCATTCAGCATTCATGTAAGCTCCGATATTCTGACGATTTTTGTTAACTTCATTTTGAGGCTGCAGTCCTGGAAATGATTCTGCTCCACTTCCTTTATAAGATGCTTCTTCTCCTGCCCTTGCCTGATAATTTTCATTACGTACTTCAGCTCCGGCTCCTAAAACAAGGGCACCAAAATCCCTGCTGATATCTACGTTTCCAATAATATTACTGAACTGGTGGCCACCTGCTTTAAAATAGGTTGGTGAATTTGCCCCCAAAGATGTATTAATAGTATTTCCTACAGCATAATCTACGGCATTAGAGCCAAAGGTTGCACTGCCATCAAAACTCCATTTTCCAAACATTCCTTTCCATCCGGAGGTTAAATTATAATCGTAAACATCTGTTTTAAATTGTGGTTGAAATCCATTGTAAGGTTGTCCTTGTGGAGTTAATAAACCAAAATCTGAAGTTACCCAATAGGGCGTTCTGTACAAAGCAAAGCTAGTCCCACTTCTGTAAGTGGTACCCCCAAAAGCATAAAATTTACCTGTTTCACCTGTTGGCAATTCAAAATTGACAAACATATTACCCACTTTTGTTTCCGGCTGCCCTATAATCATTCCCAGACCAGGATTAGTTTGTGTCCAGGCATTATCGACACCAAAAAGTTCGTCTTTTGTAACAGAGCCTGTGCGGTTCGTTTTATTTTGAGAGGAAAATCCAAATGTAAGATTCAGGCTTCCTGTTTTTGCTACTCTGATTCCCGTATTAAAATCTGCTCCGATATTAAAACCGTCTCCTTTTGATGTAATACCTGAAAAAAGATTGACCGTGCTTTTTCCCACACTGTTTTTAAGAATTATATTAATTACTCCTGCAATAGCATCCGAGCCGTATTGTGCAGATGCTCCATCTCTCAATACTTCTACATTTTGTAAGGCTGCTGAAGGAATACTTTTCAAATCTGTACCTACTTCACCTTTTCCCGGTGTATCATTTACATAAATTAAAGCACTTTGATTTTTTCTTTTACCGTTCACTAAAACCAATGTTCTGGAAGGCCCTAATCCTCTTAAATCTGCAGGATCAAAGTGAGCCGTTGCATCAGAAACAGTTTGCTGTGATGAATTAAAAGAGGGTACAGCATACGTCAAAGCTTTATCAAAAGTAACCTGCCCCGTGGATTTTAGCTGTACTGCCGAAATATTGTCAATAGGAATGGCAGAGGTAATGATGGTTCTGGGCTTGGTTCTACCTGTGGTAACCACCACTTCATCTATTTTATTTTGTTTTATGCTGTCCTGAGCATATCCCATAGCACCTGCTCCGCTTAATACTAATGCATAGATTTTTCCATTAAATAAATTATTTTTCATGTCAATTGTTAATTATTCAATAAATCTAATAAAAAAATTAATATTAAACACGAAAACAAAACATATAATAATAATTCTCTTTCATATTTGCGGAAATCATACCATTTCATTAAAAATAATAATTAACATACAAAACATAAAGTAATTTATTAATAACAAGAAAAAAAATAAATCAATAACATCATATTTGTATAAAAAAATTAATTAGTCAACATCAGAAATAAACATGATTTCATTCGTTCTGATGAGTAGTTTTCAACGGGTTGATATTGCTTCGCCTATGGCTCGCAATGAGTGGGAATAAAAAATGGCCGGGAGAAACCGGCCATATCCAAATTATTTATTTACCTCTACGTATTGTATGATGGTCTGATTTTTTGGGTTGTAGATAATTGTACTACTGTTGGGAAATCTTTTCAGCTTATAATACTGAATGTTTTTATCGGATTTAATATCTTCAAGAATACTTGCATCAAATGTATTGTCAGGAAGAAATTTCGATAGGAAACTTATTTTATCAATAATATTCTGTCCATCAATCTTTCGGGCAGTTTTATCAGATTTACTTTCGTCAGAAGCAGGCTGTCCCTCCAGAAACGGAAGCAGTACTGCAATATCTGCTTTGTATTTGAAAATATACCCCTGAGGTCTTCCCGGAATTGTAATTTTCTTACCCTTTTCTTCAGAAACTATAGAAGCTCCTGTACCAGGAAAAACAGTATTAAACTTAACGTCTTCGGAATTGGTTAAAGAATTTATAGATTCATTGACTGTTTTCTTTACCGTCTCTTCCACCACTTCCTGTGTTTTTTGCTGCACGGTTTCGGTAGTTTTTTGAACAGTCTGGTCAATTTTTTCCTCTATCTTATTGCATGATACTACTAAAAAAGCAGTGACAACAGGCAAAATATACTTCTTCATAATTCTATTAATTGCGATTTTTTTTAGTAATACACTACTCTTCTAACGCAAAATTAGAGCCAATATTTGAAGATTAAAAAAATATTTTTTCAATATCAAAAATCCTACTGACAAACTGTTGTCATAGCCCTCTCTTACCTTTGTATCAACAACAAACAAAACAAATACATTATGACAACTACAGCCACAGCCACAAAACAATTCATGACTTCTGAACAATTATTAAACGATTGGCAGGGACACAGAAATCTGACGAGAAGAGTCATTGAATCTTTTCCTGAGAAAGAACTATTTGAATTTTCAGTAGGCGGAATGAGACCATTTGCAAAGCTTGCAGTAGAACTGATCGGAATTGCCGGACCTGCTTTAAAAGGAATTGTGGAAGGGACTACAGAAGCTTACAACGAAGAAGCTTTCAATCCGAAAACAAAAGAAGAAATCTTAAAGAAGTGGGATGAAGAAACAGAAGTGATTAATCATTATTTCAATCTGATTTCTGAGGATCGTTTCCAGGAAACTTTCAATTTATTTGGAGAGTATGAGTTTCCGGTATATCAAAACATTCTTTATTTTGTAGATAATGAGGTTCACCACCGTGGACAAGGATATGTGTATCTGAGAGCTTTGGGAATTGAACCTCCTTTCTTCTGGGAAAGATTCTAATAAAAACGGAAGGGTAAAATCGCAAAAAGGCGGAAAATCCTGAAAAAAATCACATCTGCAATGTCATTTTTCAACAGTGATTTTTCTTCAATTCACTACAACTTATATCATTTTTTTCGACTCAACACCACTGCTTTTTTGTGATTTTGCTTTTCGCTTATTAACCATTTCATTTATTTGCCTCAATTAAGTCTTTAAACCTCAACAGATGTTCTGTTGGGGTTTTATTGATGTCTTTCTGTCATTTTCAGAAGCAGTTCTTTCAATCGTGTGCGAAGACTTTCGGGTTCCAGAACTGTGGCATAGTCTGCAAAAGTGATGAGCCAGCGGGGAAACCCGTCATTGATCCATTCTGTTTCAAAAGTCAGTTCTACTCCATTTTCGGTTTCTACTTCTTCTATCAGTCCATAATATTTTTTAGAATTTACCAGGTGATTCATGATCTTTTTGTCAACCAGAAGTTTAGCTTTAACCTTATTTCCATTTGATTTTTTGCGATAATCATTCACCTGTCCGTATTCCTGCACAAAAGGATTCGGTGTTTTTGAAATTTCCAGAATCCTGTCAATACGAAATTGTCTGAAATCTTTTCTCAACATACAGAATGCCATGATGTACCAAAAATTAAACTCAAAAAACATCCCCACTGTTTCAATTGTTCTATTATTCACTCTCCCGTCTACCGTCTGATATTTTATATTCAACTGGCTTTTCTCTGCAATACTTTCGAGAATAATAGGAATCACATTTTTCAGCGAGTCCCCGGAATCTGTATGAAAGCTGAAAACATCAATCTGTTTTTCAATATTTTTAATCAGATTTTTATCCGAATATTTCAGCACTGAACGCACTTTTTCCATGGCAGCCTGATAATGGTTCCCTAAGCTTTGATGGGAAAATTTCTGCATCAGTTTTTCCGCGGTAATGAAACTTAACACCTCTTCTTTGGTAAACATGATCGGAGGAAGTTTATAGCCGTCCATTAATGAATATCCGTTACCCGCTTCTCCCACAATGGGAATCCCGGCATTTTCCAGCGTTTTCACATCACGATAAATGGTTCTGATACTGACATCGAATTTTTCAGCCAGATCCTGAGCCCTCACAACAGGTTTAGACTGCAGCTGGGTAAGGATGGCCGTTACCCGGTCTAGTTTTTTAAGATAGTGGTCGTTCATTATATAACAAAGCTAAAAATTCTTTTTCGAAGTATGGCTTATAAATAGGACCGCTTTTTTTATTAATTTTATTTTCACAAAACAGTTTCCTATTTATGCTTCACACTCATTTCGTTCAATCTATTGAAAAAATCTTAAAACCGGAACAGGCAGTGATAGACGGACTTGTTTCCAATCTGGAATCCAAAACTTACAGAAAAGGAGATTTTCTGTTAAAAGCCGATGAAACCTGCAGGTATTTTTATTTCATTGAAAAAGGGCTTGTAAAACTGTTTTTTGACAATGGAGATAAAGATTTTATCATGACATTTTTTGCTGAGAATGCTTTTTTCGCAGAGTTGAGCGGTTTTCTTACCGGAAATCCATCAAAATATATGATCGTTGCTCTGGAACCTACAGAAGTTCTTCGGGTACACAGAGATGTTGTTGAAGGATTATGCAAAAAATATCACACGGCAGAAACACTTTTCAGTAAGCTGTATTCAAAAGCTCCGGTGAATATGATGGGAAGGATCAGTGAAATGCTGGAAGATGATGGAAAAAAGCGGTATCACAATTTTCTGAAACAAAGACCTGATCTTATTCAACGCATCAGTCTTGGGGATCTTGCTGACTATATTGGCATCACTCAGGTTTCTCTGAGCAGAATCAGAGCACAGAAATTATGAGAAGAAGGGGTGCTGGAAGCTGGAAGAGGGAAGTTATTGCAGACTGAGTATATATCATCTACCTAATAGTAACTTCTAGCTTCTAGCTTCTAAAATCTTTCCTTTTAAAATTTATCATTTGTAAAAAAATTCAGGGAAATTCCACTCTACATTTGTCACATAATTAATCACAAAAACAAATATTATGTCACAAAGAATCAACGCATTTGCGATCGGAAATAAGGCTATAAATGCACTTCACAACATGGGTTTTCAGGTACAGCATTCTTCACTGGACAATTCATTTCTGGAACTGATGTATTTCAGAGTTTCACAAATGAATGGCTGTGCTTTTTGTCTGGATATGCATTCCAAAGAATTAAGAGCGAAAGGGGAATCTGAGCAGAGAATATTTCTGGTAAGTGCCTGGAGAGAATGCTCATTTTACACCGATAAAGAAAAGGCAGGGTTTTTATGGGCGGAGACTTTAACTGCTTTGAACGGTAAAGAAGTGAATGATGAGATTTATTCAAAGGTAAGTCATCATTTTTCTGAAACTGAAATGGTAGATTTAACCATGGCTGTTATTGCCATCAACAGTTATAACAGAATTAATATTGCTTTCGGAGCTGATGTGGGTACTTATCAGGTTCCTGAAAAAGCACTTTAAGCAATGCTGTAGAAATGTAAAAACTCAGCCTGACCGCTGAGTTTTTTGTTTAATTTTCTTTAAAAGTATTCACCAGTTTATCGAGGTTCAGACTCCTTGCCGATGCATCGAAAATTTCACGATAAGTTCCTTCTTTATTGTAAAGTTCATCATGAGTTCCGTTCTCTACCACTTGTCCTTTCTTCATCACATAAATGGTATCTGAATCCAGAATCTGTGACAGGGAATGAGAAATGATAATTACCGTTCTTCCTTCTTTTATAGCATCCAGAGAATTTTTGATCTGTTCAGTAGCGATAGCATCCAGGCTGGCTGTGGGTTCATCCAAAAAGATAATCGGAGGGTTTTTAAGAAATAATCTTGCAATGGCAATTCTCTGCTGCTGTCCTCCGGAAAGCTGAGTGGCATCATGCAGGTATTTGTCGGGAAGATCCATAATCTGCTCGTGCAGATAAGCTTTTTTTGCGGCTTCCTGAATTTCTTCAAAACTTGCATTCATATCTCCGTAACGGATATTATCTTCTATGCTTCCCTGAAAGATATGATTTTTCTGAAGTACCAGCCCAAGGTCACTTCTCAGAAAGGTATTGTCGTATTCATTAAGGTTAACTCCATCCAAAAGAATTTCTCCGGAATCCGGAAGATAAAATTTGCATAAAAGATTAATAACTGTAGACTTTCCTGCACCACTTAATCCTACCAAAGCCGTAGTTTTCCCATTTTCAATTTTCATAGAAACACCATGTAAAGCTTTGGTTCCGTTGGGATACGTAAAATCTACATTTTTCAGTTCAAAAGTTCCTTTGATTTGTTTTTCTACAAAGTTTCCATTCGATTCCATCTCGTTATCTGCATTGAGAATATCGAAATAACCTTCGGCATAAATCATGGCATCGTTCATATCATCATAAATTCTATGAAGCTGACGAATGGGTGCTGAAACATTGTTAAAAAGCATGATATGAAGCATGATGGCACCAATAGTCATTTGCTGATCGAGCACCAGATAAACGGTTAAAAGAATAATCAGAACCACTCCAAACTGTTCTATAAAAGTTTTTAATCCATCATAGATAAAATTGGTTCTTCTCGTGATCATCTGGCTTTCCATCAACTCCATCTGAAGATCATATTGTTTTTTTCCTTCAAATTTTTCACGGACAAAACTTTTAATGACCATAATAGAATTAATCAGATTTAAAAGTCCGGATGTCTTTCTTTCCCTTTGATTTCTGAGCTGGCGGCGGACTCCTCCCAATTTTTTGGCCTGCAAAGAACTTATGTAAAAATAAATCGGAACAATAATCGTTGAAACAAGTCCCACATAAACATTCTGCATGTACATAATGATCAGCGCAATAATTGCATTGGAAAAAAGAGGAAGGATATCAATGAAAAAATTCTGAACCAGCCTTGTCAGACTTTCTATTCCACGGTCTATTCTGATCTGGAGTTTTCCGGACTCATGGTTTTCATCATTAAAATAAGCAACCCTGTAGGTTAAAATCTTATCAATCGCCGATTGTGCCAGTACCGAGCTTACGTTAATTCTAATCTTTTCCCCATAAAATTTCTGTCCGAAATTGATAAATATATTCAGCAATTCCTTTCCCAGTAAAATAATGGAAATGATGATAAGAATATGAATTCCCTCTGACATGGGATGCGGAAGATGGGTAAGCTTAGTCACCTCATCTACTGTATATTTCAAAACAATTGGGTTCACCTGCGCTGCCAAAGCTCCGAGAAAAGTAAGAAACAAGGTTCCGTAAATCATTAATCGGTAAGGTCTGATGAATGGGACAAGCTGTTTATAAATTCCGAATAAAGTAACGGTTCTGTTAAAAGGTTTAGCCATAGAAATCATTTTAAATGAAAAACGTACCGCTTTCAAAAGAAAAAGGTACGTTTTATTATCATGTTCAGCAAATAAATGCTTTATATTTTATCCCTCATACATATAAGTCGTAAGGTAGTGCAGCTCTTTTCTGCTTGCTTCTTTAGACTCTGCTTCCGCCTGTTCCAGCGAATATTGAGAATTAATTTCCTTTTTCTGGAAAACAAATGAGTTGTTGGCATTCTTATCCACAATATCATTAAAGATATGCTCAATTTCAGAGTTGGCTAATGAGGCAAAACTGATATCTTCAAAACCATACATCAGTCTCAGGTCATCAAACTGTTTGAAATTATCATTGACAAATCCCTGAAACTGTGCTTTTGAATCAAAATTACCTGCCCAGATATTGTAAGCGTATTTCTTCTTTTTAGGCTTATCCAAAATACTCTGATAAACAAAGTTTTCACCCAGATAGGCTTCTCTTACCTGTGGATCGTTTGCCAGATCTTCCGGAAGTCCTTCTTTAAGGATCTTTCCTTCAAACATGATATAGGTTTTGTTGGTAATGGCTAAAGTCTGCTGTACGTTGTGGTCGGTAATTAAAATTCCGATGTTTTTATCCACAAGGCTTCTTACAATTTTCTGGATATCTTCCACGGCAATCGGGTCTACCCCTGCGAAAGGTTCATCCAGAAGGATAAAGTTCGGGCTTGTAGCAAGACAACGAGCAATTTCGGTTCTACGTCTTTCTCCTCCGGAAAGAAGGTCTCCTCTGTTTTTACGGACATGCTGTAAAGAAAATTCTTCAATCAGTTCATCACATTTGATCTGCTGCTCACGCTTTGAAAGCTTAGTCAGCTGCAAAACTCCCATAATGTTTTCCTCTACGGAAAGTTTTCTGAAAACAGAAGCCTCCTGAGCCAGATACCCGATTCCTTTTTGAGCTCTTCGGTACATAGCATCAGTAGTAATCTCCTGTTTATCCAGGAAAATTTTTCCTGAAGTGGGCTTAACCAACCCTACGATCATATAAAACGATGTGGTTTTTCCGGCTCCATTCGGACCCAGCAAACCAACAATTTCTCCCTGTTGAACCTGTACAGAAACGCCTTTTACAACTTTTTTAGGACCGTATTCCTTGATTAAGTTTTCTCCTCGTAAAATCATAGGGCAAATATATCAAAAATATAAACTTCACTTATAGGTTAAATGCAAACTTGTTTAGGTTAAATGCAAACTTGTTCATTTACAAACCATTGTAACTTTTTATCATTTTAATCTACTCATCATAAAACATATCAATCAATTACAAATAATAAGAAATGGAAAATTACGGGTACACAAAAACAGAGAATGTACAAAACCAGCAAAGCAATGTTCCTTACCGTTCGGAAAAGAAAATCCCAGCTGCCATATTGGGAATTCTTGTGGGATGGCTGGCTTTAAATAAGTTTTATCTGGGTTATACCAAAGAGGGAATCATTCAGTTGGTTCTGAATGTCGTTACTTTTGGTGCAGCTTCAATTATTCCTTTTATTGAGGGTATTTTATATCTCTTTATGAGTGACAAACAGTTTGATGACACTTATGTTTATGGAAAAAAAGGGTGGTTATAAGAAATTATTATCAACCTATTATAAATAAAAAAGAGACTGCCTGTTTGGGTAATCTCTTTTTTTATTGGGATGAATTTAATTATTATTTATTTAATAAGATAGCCGCTTCTTTTGCAAAGTAGGTAAAGATCATATCTGCTCCTGCTCTTTTGAAACACGTCAAACTTTCAATGATTGTTTTGTCATTATCCAGCCAGCCGTTTTGGGCAGCAGCTTTTACCATGGCATATTCTCCACTTACATTGTATACTGCAATCGGAAGATCGATAGCTTCACGTACTTTGGAAACGATATCCAGATAAGGAAGTCCCGGTTTGATCATGATCACATCTGCTCCTTCGTGGATATCTTTAAATACCTCGTTCAATGCTTCACGGGTATTGTGAAAATCCATCTGATAAGTTTTTTTATCTTTCGGAATTTCCATATCATCTTTCGGTGCACTGTCTAAGGCACTTCTGAAAGGTCCATAGAAAGAGCTTGCATATTTGGCTGCATAACTTACAATTCCTACATCTGTAAATCCGCTTTCTTCCAATGCTTCACGAATGATCTGTACTCTTCCGTCCATCATATCACTTGGTGCCACAAGATCAGCTCCTGCTTCTGCATGAGAAACCGACATTCTTGCCAGTGCATCATTGGTAGCATCATTTAAAACTTTGCCGTTTTCAATGATTCCGTCGTGTCCATAGATTGAATAAGGATCCAGGGCTACATCAGGCATCACAACCATTCCCGGAACGGCGTCTTTAATAGCTTTGATGGTGTTCTGCATTAATCCGTCTTTGTTCCAGGCTTCTTTTCCTGTATTGTCTTTCAGGTGTTCTGACACTTTCATGTACAAATTGACAGCTTTTACCCCCAAAGAAAATAATTCCTTACATTCCTTCACTGTTAAATCTATACTCCGCCTAAAAATTCCCGGCATAGACGGGATTGCCTCCTGCTTGTTTTCGCCCTCCATTACGAAGATCGGCATTACAAAATCATCAGTTGTAAGCACATTTTCTCTTACCAAACTTCTGATAGATTCATTAACTCTAAGTCTTCTATTTCTTGAATGTATCATTTTGGAATACTTTTTGAATAAGTTTCTACAAATTTAATATAAGTTCTGCAAAAAACTATTGTACGAAATTGTAGAATTTATTACATTTGTTATATATATTCGAGAAATTATAAATTTGATGAAAAAACTTTTACTTTTATTTCTATTTGTAGGCACTTTTGTTGGATTTTCCAACAATTTCAAAGCTCAGCTTAGAGAGCCGGGTTCCATCACTCAAAAGGCGGATGATGGTGTATTGCTTGCCTATCCAAATCCTGCAAAGGATTTCCTTATTATTAAGGCAAAAGATTCTTCTTTAAGAATCAAAAGTGTGACTTTTTATTCAATTTTGGGTATGCAGGTTGCTAGTTATACGGTGAATATGAATTCCGGAGAGATTAATATTGAAAAATTAAAGCCCGGAAAATATATGATCCGATATATTTTAAGTGACAACACGCAGAAAGTTACTCAAATCGTGAAACAATAAATTAAAATCCTGATAATCATCAGGATTTTTTCTTTTACATTAATTCTGTTTTAATATTTCCGTAACTTTCGGGACTTTTTCATACTAATAGTAAAAAGAACAATTTAATGCTAAAAGCTGAACATATTAAAAAGACCTATAATGCCGGAAAAAAGGTCGCCCTGGATGATTTTAGCATCCATGTTCCAAAAGGCAGTATTTATGGCCTTTTAGGCCCCAACGGAGCCGGAAAAACTTCTTTTATCCGTATCATTAACCAAATTACACAGGCCGACTCTGGAGAAATCCTTATTAATGGACAAAAACTGAACCCTGCCCATATCAAAGACATTGGCTATATGCCTGAAGAAAGAGGACTGTACAAAAACATGACTGTTGGTGATCAAATTCTATATTTCGGGGAACTGAAAGGAATGACCAAAAGTGATGCTTTGAATGAAGCCAAAAAATGGTTTGAAAAACTGAACATTGATCAATGGTGGAAGAAAAAGCTTTCTGAACTTTCTAAAGGGATGGCACAAAAAATTCAGTTTGTAGTTACCGTTCTTCACAGGCCGCATCTTTTGATTCTTGATGAACCTTTTTCGGGTTTTGATCCTGTGAATGCCAACTTAATCAAAGATCAGATCATTGATCTTAAAAATAACGGAACAACCATTATTCTTTCTACCCACAGAATGGAAAGTGTAGAGGAAATGTGTGATTATGTTGCTTTGATTAATAATTCCAAGAAAATTATTGACGGAAGGGTTTTTGACGTAAGAGAAAAATTCAAGAAAAATATTTTTGGGATTACGCTTTCTGAAGTAAGCAGTGATCATTTTGAAAATTTCAAAAATAAATATGAGATCTTCAATTTATCTAATGAAAACAATCTTGTTTCTTTTGATCTGAAAAATGAGGAGAGCCAAAATAATGTGCTTCTTGATCTGGTACAGGTAGGTAAAGTAAGATCTTTCGACGAAAGAATTCCTAGTATGAATGAAGTGTTTATTAACGCTGTCAGTAACCATTCTTAATTTATGAATAATATTTTTTTAATTACCAAGAGAGAATTTCTTACCCAGGTTAAGAAAAAATCTTTCATTATATTGACTTTGCTTGCTCCTGTAATGATTATTGCTTTCGGAGCAGTGGTGGGTTTAATGTTTAAAGCAAATGAGTCACATAGCATTATTGAGGTGGTGGATAAGAGCGGTCTGTTTACCAACCATCTTAAATCTAATGATAAATTAAACTACGTTTTTGTTTCCGCGGCTGATGAAAAGTCTAAGATTAACAATTTAAAAGGAAATGAATCTCTGGACGGCATTCTGATCCTTCCTGAATTGAAAAATCAGAATTTCGATGCGCTTGAAAAAGAGGCAAGACTGGTCATCAACAGCAAAATAGGATTTGACACCAAGCAGCAAATTGTATCTGACATCAGCAATGTGGTCAGAAAAGAAAAAATCAAGCAATTGGGTATTCAGGAAACTCAATTGAATGATCTTGACAAAAACTTTACTTTAAAAACCATTAATGTAACGGATAATAATAAAGAGGATTCTGATCTTGCTTTTGGCGTTAAATCCGGATTGAGCATGGTTCTGATGTACGTTACCTTTATGTTCATCATTATTTATGGGGTAAGGGTGATGAGAAGTGTTCTTGAAGAGAAAAATAACCGTGTTGTAGAGATTATTATTTCCTCTGTAAAACCGTTTGAACTGATGATGGGTAAGATTCTGGGAGTAACAATGGTTGCACTGACCCAGTTTTTGATCTGGATTACCATGTCTGTCATCGGAGCATTGGTATTAAATACAGGCTTTTCTCCGCTTCAGAAAAATATTCCGGGGGCCAATGAAGAGATTGCAAGTAAGCTGGACATTGGGCAGCTTGCTACCCAGATTTCTCACAGCTTACTGGAACTGAACTTCCCGCTAATCATTTTTGTATTTATCGTTTTCTTCCTTTTAGGCTATGTCTTCTATAGCTCTATTTATGCAGCCATTGGTTCTGCTGTAGATAATGAAACAGAAACACAGCAATTTACTTTATTTGCAATTTTACCCTTAACATTAGGCATGTATGGCAGCTTCACACTGATGAATAATCCGGAAGGACCTTTAGGCTTCTGGCTGTCTATCATTCCGTTTACTTCACCAGTTGCTATGATTGCCAGAATTCCATTTGGAGTTCCTGCGTGGCAGATTGCATTGTCTATAACATTACTGCTGGTAACGACTATTTTCATGATCTTCCTTGCCGGAAAAATCTATCGTGTAGGTATTCTGATGTACGGAAATAAAGCTACTTTAAAAGAGCTTTGGAAGTGGATTAAGGGCTAATTAATCGAAATAGCAAAACGCTAATTTTATCTTTTGATTTTCCAAAAGACATATCAATAAAAAATCCCGGAAACTGAGTTCCGGGATTTTTTTATTTTGAAATATTCTATTTGAATATGTAGCTTAAAGTAAGTGCGATTACCTGTTCTGATTTTTTCTTATCAGTACCCTTGGTTTCTTTAGCGAGACCTGGATAAGTATCTCCTAGACCTAGGTCGTATTTTAAAGCTACTTCAAGTTGTCTTTTGTAGCTATATCCTACTCCCAGTCCAAGTCCCCAGTTAAAGCTCTTTGCCTTTCCATTTACGCCTGACGGCTGGTTAGGATCGGTAACATCCGGGTCATAATAAGGTCTGCTTACAGGAACGTCTTTTACGTTCTGGCTCAGTAAGAAGTTAAATCTAGGTCCTATTAATCCAAAGAATTCTGATTCAGCTTCAGAGAAATATCCTTTGAAATAAAGAGGAACACTCAGGTAGTTATTAGCATATACTGCATCATAACCGCTTACCCCTTTAGCATCTTTATCTTTACCTGTTTCTCCTGCACCATAGTACAGAACTTCAGGCTGAATAAAGAATTGGTTTGCCTTTCCTACGGGAATCAATGCCAATGCTCCAGCTTGGAAAGTGTATCTTGGGCCTGAAGGATTGTGGGCGTTAGATACTCTGGAGTAGTTTAAACCTCCTGTAACTCCAAATCTTGTACTTTTCCATTGCACCTGTGCAAAGGATAAAGCAGAAAGAGTTAAAGCTGAGGCTAATAAAAGTTTTTTCATATGATGTGGTTTTATATTATCCAAGAATTTTTGCTACAGTAGCACCGATATCAGCTGGAGAATCTACAACGTTGATACCGTTTTCTCTCATGATTTCCATTTTTGCCTGAGCTGTATCTTCAGCACCACCTACGATAGCACCTGCGTGACCCATTGTTCTTCCTTTTGGAGCTGTTTGTCCAGCGATGAAACCTACAACCGGCTTGTTAGATCCGCTTGCTTTGTACCATCTTGCAGCTTCAGCTTCAAGACCTCCACCGATTTCACCAATCATTACAACTGCTTCAGTTTCAGGATCGTTGATGAATAGCTCTAATGCTTCTCTTGTTGTTGTTCCGATGATTGGGTCACCACCGATACCAATTGCTGTAGAGATACCGTAACCAGCTCTTACTACCTGGTCAGCAGCTTCGTAAGTAAGGGTTCCTGATTTTGAAACGATCCCTACTTTTCCTTTTTTGAAAACGAAACCTGGCATAATACCAATTTTAGCTTCTTCAGAAGTAATGATTCCAGGGCAGTTTGGTCCGATTAATCTGCAGTCTCTGTCAGCGATGTAAGATTTTACTTTTACCATATCAGCTACAGGAATTCCTTCAGTAATACATACAATCACTTTAATTCCTGCTTCAGCAGCTTCCATGATAGCGTCTGCTGCGAATGCCGGCGGTACGAAAATGATACTTACGTTTGCTCCTGCTTTTTCAACAGCGTCAGCTACAGTATTAAATACCGGTTTTCCTAAGTGCTCGCTACCTCCTTTTCCTGGAGTAACACCACCTACTACGTTTGTTCCGTATTCAATCATCTGACCAGCGTGGAAAGTTCCTTCATTTCCTGTAAATCCTTGTACAATTACTTTAGAATCTTTGTTTACTAAAATTGACATTTTATTGTTGTTTTAATTTATTTATTTTCAGTTTATACGTCTTATACGTTCAGACAAAAATAATGATTATTTGTCGTTAAAAAAATTTTTAAATCTGATTTTATTCATCATATCTTTTCAACAGATCGATTAAATCTTGTTCCTTAAGTCTGTTGTAATTAATATTTTCAATCAGTGGTTCCAGCTCGGGTTTATCAGCCGTTAATTCCTTCAATTTCTTCCTGTTATTGACAAAAAGACTTAACGGTTGTCTTATATCTCCTTTGTATAAAACATCTGATGTAAGAGTGGATCCGTCATAACCATGACGTCTGTATGCTTTCAGCCATTTTATTTTTCTACCATCATATACCAGTTCTACCAAAGTTTTGGTTGATTCTAAAGGAAAATAAATAAAAACTCTTGGCTTTCCTTTAAGATCTACGAACTCAATTTTTTGAATTTCAGATGGTTGATATTTAACAGTTTGTCCATTTTCCAGAATCTTAACTTTTCTGTCGCTAATCGTTATCTCATCAATCTGATTACTATCAAAAAGATTAGTTATAAAAGGTATTTTAGCATCTACTGTTCTGTTATCACTAAATGTAACTTTTGATTCAATCTGTGATTTCTGAGCGAAACTTATTGAATATACAAAAAGAAATAGAGCTAATAAATTCTTCATCATAGTTTTCTCAGTTTTACTTCTTTTTTCAGATAGGTTTTGAAATCTTCTGCAAACATCCCGATATAGGTTCCTTTTTCCAGATCTCTGTTCACTCCTGTTTTTCCCAAAAGTACGGATCCTGCCTCAATTTTATTTCCGGAAGCAATTCCCACCTGCCCCCAAAGCGTCACCTCATCTCCAATGACACAACATCCTGCTATTCCTACCTGAGAAGCAATCAGACATTTTTTTCCGATAACAGTATCATGCCCGATTTGAATCTGGTTATCCAAAACAGAACCTTCACCAATGATGGTAGAGTCTGTAACTCCTCTGTCAATGGTACAGCCATTACCGATCTCTACGTTGTTTTCAATGATAACATTTCCTACAGAAATCAGACGGTCAAAGTTTCCATTCAGTTTTCTGTAATAAAATGCGTCACCTCCTAAAACGGTGTTAGACTGAATAACAACATTATCTCCGATTTCGGTACGGTCTCCAATCACAACATTTGGAAAGATAAGGGTGTTTTTTCCAATTTTCACATTGTTTCCGATCACTGCAGAATGGTGAACTTTTGTACCCTCTCCTATTTCAACATCATGAAGCTCTTCTGTGAAATTATATATTCGGGTAAAATGAGTATTGATTTTATTAAAGTCTCTGAAAGGATCATCAGAAACCAAAAGTGCTTTGCCTTCCGGGCATTCTACTTCTTTATCAATTAAAATAATAGTGGCTGCAGAGTTTAATGCTTTGTCATAGTATTTAGGATGGTTTACAAAGACAATATCACCAGGTTTTACCATGTGAATTTCATTGGTTCCCAATACTTCAAAATCTTCCGGCCCTACAAATGCTGAGCCTATTAAATCTGCAATCGTTTTAAGCTTTTGCGGAGAATGGAATCTCATAACAATAGATTTTCTTATAAAACAAAATTCGGACTGCTGATGCAAACCGAATTTATGTAATTTTTATTTATTATTTTACTCTTTCTAAGTAGCTACCGTCTTCAGTGCTTACTTTAATTCTGTCTCCCGGTTCAATGAACAAAGGAACCATTACTCTTGCTCCTGTTTCAACGATTGCGTTTTTAAGAGCATTGGTTGCAGTGTTTCCTTTTACCCCTGGATCAGCTTCGATAACATCAAGATATACCGACTGTGGAAGTTCAGCAGAAAGTGGTGTTTCATCAGCTTCTTTCAAAATGATTGTTACTTCTTCACCAGCTTTCATAAACTGAGAGTTTTCAATCATTTCTTTATTGATGTATAACTGAGAGAAGTCATCATTGTTCATGAAGTGGAATCCGTTCTCATCATCATACAAATACTGAAACTTTCTGGTGATTACTTTTACTTCATCAATTTTGTGTCCCGCAGAGAAAGTGTTATCAATTACTTTACCATTGGTTACAGACTTTAGTTTTGTTCTTACGAAAGCAGGTCCTTTTCCTGGTTTTACGTGAAGAAACTCAATTACTTTATAAATATCATTGCTATACTCGATACATAGCCCTTTTTTGATATCGTTACTTGTTGCCATTAATATATTTTATATTCTTTTTATTTATTATTCTCTTTATTCACCAAATCAATTATATCTTCCAGGTAATACTGATTGGCTTTTAGTTTTGAAATCACCTCCGGATCATTATCTGTAAGTTTAACAATGAGTTTTGTATCCACTACCAATCCAAAGCTGACATCTCTTTTATCAGAGGTATTATTTGATTTTTCAATATCAACCAAAAGAACCTTGTAAGAATTTCCTTTTTTATCCTTCCACGCAAACTTAGGTGTTAAACCTGCATTCAAAGCGCCTCCTAACAAGCCTCCTCCGTAAGGATTATTGTATGAAATTGCTTTTTTATCTTTTACTTCATCCAGATAGATCAAAAAATATTTCTTCCCGATTACATTCACTCTTGCAAATGTATCAAAAGAATAGATATACGCTGCATAGGTCATACTAAAATACAGGTTATCCTGATATTTCATCAGCCATGCTCTATTCTCCATCTTTGCCTTTTTATCAGTATCTGCAAATCTGAATGGCGACATTTTGATGTAATCTTCATTCTGACTTTTTACTTCTGCATAAACATTGGGTTTAGCAAGGCTGTCTTTTTTATAATCTGAGAAGCCGTAATAGAACTCCATCCCTGTTATCCTTTGGTTTTGGGAAAGGCAAAAATGTGAAATTACCAATGCAAAAAGAAAAGATAATTTTTTCATTAGTTACTCTCTTTACCGGTTCCGTAACCTTTTACGATACCTCTTGGTGAATTTTGAATAAACTGTAAGATTTCATCTCTTTCAGCCGTTGGAAGCATTTCTTTTTCAATATGGGAAATAGCCTGAGAAACGTTCATCTTCATCTGAAAGATCGCTCTGTAAATTTTCTGGATTTCAAAGATCTTTTCATTCGTAAAACCTCTTCTTCTTAAACCAACAGAATTGATCCCTGCATAAGACATAGGCTCTCTTGCTACTTTTACATAAGGCGGAATATCTTTTCTTACCAGAGTACCCCCGGAAATCATGACGTGTTTTCCGATTTTACCAAACTGGTGAACTGCAGATAAACCTCCCATTACCGTATAATCTCCAATCTCCACGTGCCCTGCAATACCACAACCGTTGACAATGATAACGTGATCTCCGATAACACAGTCATGTGCAATATGCGAAGTTGCCATAATAAGACAGTGAGCTCCAATTTTGGTAAACCCTAAGGCTTTTGTCCCTCTGTTTACGGTAACACATTCTCTAATTGTCGTTTCGTCACCGATAATCACCTGGGTATCTTCACCATCAAATTTCAGATCCTGAGGAATCGCAGAGATTACCGTTCCAGGGAAAATCCTACAGTTTTTTCCTATTCTTGCACCATCCATAATGGTTACATTAGGACCAATCCATGTTCCTTCTCCAATTTCTACGTCCCCTGCAATAGTAGTGAAAGGTTCTACGATTACATTTTTGCTGATTTTCGCACGTTTATCTACGGCTGCTAATTGATGAATCATTTAATCAACTTTATTTTTTGCAACTTGAGCCATAAGCTCTGCTTCTACTGCTACAGTGTCTCCTACATATCCATACCCCTGCATATGAACAATTCCTCTTCTGATAGGCTCTATCAATTCAATTTTGAATATAAGCGTATCTCCCGGAATTACTTTTCTCTTGAATTTCACCTTATCAATTTTGATGAAATAAGTAGAATAGTTTTCAGGATCCGGAACGCTGGCCAGTACAAGAATTCCTCCTGTCTGTGCCAATGCCTCTACCTGAAGTACTCCAGGCATTACAGGTTCTTTAGGGAAGTGTCCAACGAAGAATGGCTCATTCATCGTAACATTTTTCAGACCTACAACGTGAGAATCTGAAAGTTCAAGAACCTTATCAATCAATAAGAATGGAGGTCTGTGAGGCATAAGCTTCATAATTCCGTTGATATCGAATACGGGTTCTTTTGTCAGGTCAAAATCCGGAACGTTTTTCTTTTTCTGCAATTTCCACTGGCGGTTTAGTTTTTTCGCAAACTGAGTATTCACAAAGTGTCCCGGTTTGTTAGCGATAACTTTACCTTTTATTTTTACACCTGCCAAAGCAAGGTCACCGATTACATCCAGTAATTTGTGTCTCGCAGCTTCGTTAGGATAATTTAAATTAAGATTGTCCAGAATACCGTTGGGTCTGATCGATACATTGTCTTTTCCAAAGGCTTTCTTTAATTTTTCTGTAGTTTCAGGAGTAAGATCTTTATCTACATATACAATAGCGTTGGAAATATCTCCACCTTTGATCAAACCATGATCTAAAAGCATTTCTAACTCATGCAGGAAGCTGAATGTTCTTGCTGATGAGATTTCGTCTTTAAATTCTGAAATATTTTTAAGGGTAGCATTCTGAGTCCCTAATACTTTAGTCCCAAAATCTACCATGGTAGTTACTTCGTAAGTATCTGAAGGAATAATTGTGATTTCCGAACCTGTAGCCGGATCACTGTAAGTAAGAACTTCTTTTACCACAAGATATTCTCTTGCTACCGTTTGTTCTGCTACTCCAACACTTTCGATTGCTTCTACAAAGTATTTTGAAGATCCATCCAAAATAGGAGGTTCAGAGGCATCCATTTCTAAAACTGCGTTGTCTATATCACAACCAACCAGGGCTGCTAAAAGGTGTTCACATGTGGTAATTTTTACCCCCAATTTTTCTAATGTAGTTCCTCTTTCTGTTGCTACAACATAATTTACATCTGCTTCTACCTGAGGATGTCCCTCCAAGTCTGTTCTTACAAATACAAAACCTGTATTTTCTTTTGCAGGTTTAATGGTAAGTTTTACTTCTTTACCCGTATGAAGGCCAATTCCAGAAAGAGTTACCTCTTGCTGAAGTGTTTTTTGCATATCACTCATTAGTATTATCTTTTGAGTTATTCTCAAGATTATTTATTCTATTTACTATTCCAGGTAAGTTCCTGAAATGAACATAACTCCTCAAATAGTCATTGTAACTGATAGCCGGTGAGCCGTACAATGTTTCTCTGTCATTAACGCTGGAATTCACGCCACTCTGAGCCTGGATTTTCACCTGATTTCCTATTTTGATATGTCCTACAATTCCTACTTGACCACCGATCTGGTTCCAGTCACCGATTGTAGTAGAACCGGCAATTCCCGCTTGTGCAGCAATCACATTATTCTGACCAATTTTCACGTTATGAGCAATCTGAATCAGATTATCAATTTTGGTACCTTTACCAATAGTAGTAGAGCCTATTGTAGCTCTGTCAATACTACAGTTTGAACCAATTTCAACATCGTCTTCAATAATTACATTTCCAAGCTGTGGTATTTTTTTGAAGCCTTCAGCGGTTGGCTGGAAACCAAAACCGTCACCTCCAATTACCGTATTGGAATGAATGACACAGTTATCCCCAATAATACAGTAGTCGTAAATTCTGGCTCCACTGTCTATTTTACAGTTTTTACCAATTTTCACTCCTTTTCCTATATATACATGTGGATAGATCTGTGAACCTTCCCCAATTTTAGCTTTCTCAGAAACATAAGTAAATGCCCCGATATAGGCTTTATCTCCTATAATGGCAGTATCATGAATGGAAGATCCATTCTCAATACCTTCTTTTCTCCCCTGCATTTCCTGATATAAATTCATCAGAATCTGAAAAGAAAGATAGGCATCCTTTACAACAATTAAGGTAGGGTTATAATGATTTTTCTCCAGAAGTTGTTCCGAAACGATAATAACAGAGCATTTTGAGCTATCCAAAAAATGAGAAAATCTATCTTGTGCTATAAAAGAAAGATGTCCTGATTCCCCATTCTCAATTGGTGAAACTCCCGTAATAAGTGCATTCTCGTCACCTATTATTTTTCCGTCAATAAAACTTGCAATTTGCGAAGCTGTAAATTCCATATTCTGCAAAGATAAGAAATTCTATAATTTGCAAACATGTTTTAGTTTCAGATCGTAAATTTTAATATTCTTTAAGAGTCCAATTTGGAGATATCTCTTGGAAACATAAGGATATAACGAGTGGTTTTATTCACGATCAACCCGGATAAAAGCTGATCTTCCGACTCGTGCAGCCTCGTTCTCCTGCCATTTTTATGCAGTAAATAAATCGGCTGTTTCTCTGCATGATAGGGCAATAATTTTCTTTTAATTTCATGAACCAATTCATTACCATTATCGATTCCAAAAAATTCATTACTCTTTTTTATTTTTTCATCAATTATTTTCTGGTCAAATGGATGAGATGATATGATTGTTTTAGGTAAATTTCTCTGAATTACACATTTACACCAGTATGACAAGACAAAATCATCCGAATTCTGCCATTCTTTCATTGCCTGAATTACGTCATTATCATCAAGATTGGTAAATCGTTCTATATCTTCATCCGTTGCAGCACTTTTTTCACGGTATAAAAAATATTTCAGATTATCCGTTGCAGGAAGCTCTGTACCCTGAGAAATCAGATATTTTGCTCTTTCAAGAATTTTAACCAAAAGAAATTCTGCTAAAGCTGAAGTTTTATGATAGTACACCTGCCAGTACATAAACATTCTGGCGGTCAGGAAATTTTCAATGGAATAAATTCCTTTTGCATCAATCACCAGCTCCCCTTCTTCACACACATTCATCATGGAAATAATTCTTTGGGTATTAATATTTCCTTCTGATACTCCGGTAAAAAAACTGTCTCTTTTCAGGTAATCCAAACGGTCCACATCCAGTTGGGAAGAGATCAGCTGATTAAAAAATTTTCTGTGATATTTCCCCTGAAACATTTCAATCGCCATTGAGAGTTCCCCTTTGAATTCCTCGTTCAGCTTGTTCATCAACAGTAAAGAAAGATTTTCATGGTGCCAGTCATCCATCAGCATACTTTCAAGCGCATGAGAAAACGGACCATGACCAATATCATGCATCAGAATAGCCAGCATCGCTCCTTTTTCTTCTTCCTCAGAAATTTTTACTCCTTTCTGTTTCAATGTTTCCAAAGCCGTAAACATCAGATGCATTGCTCCCAGTGCGTGGTGAAATCTTGTATGGGTAGCACCGGGAAATATCAGGTTCAAAAGTCCGGTCTGCCCGATTCTTCTTAATCTCTGAAAGTAAGGATGCTCAATGATATCAAATAAAATTTCGTGTGGAATTTTGATAAATCCGTGAACAGGATCGTTGATGATTTTTAGCTTATTCTGCATTGAAACGTCAATATTAGTAAACAAAGTTAGGCATTTTAAATTTGAGTTATGATTAATTTCATGTTAAAAGAAGATCTATTCCCCTTCAGGATTAATTCCTTAAAAACGTTTGTCATTATTGTATTTTAAGCCTATCTTTGATTGAGAAAACACGATAACTTTTAATGAGAAAATACTCTCTTTTCCTTTTATTATTTTTAAGCTTACATTTTTCCGCACAAGTTATCACTGAGACCCAAAAACTGGAGTCTCTCTGCAGAATTTGGGGATTTTTAAAATATTACCATCCTCATGTTGCCAAAGGAAATATAAACTGGGACAAACAGCTTTTTCAGAAGATTAATGAACTGGAACATATTCATGACAAGCAGTCTCTTAATACCCTTTATTCTGATTGGATCACCAACCTTGGAGAAGTTCCTTTGTGCAAAGAATGTTCAGTAAAGGATCATAAAGTTTATTTCCTTAAAAATTTTGATTTGCGCTGGATTGATAATTCGCAGATTTTCTCTGATGATGTATCTCAAAAACTTCGTTATATTGAAAAAAACAGGAATCTTGGAGACAATCACTATGTTGGAAAAGGCGGGAGAAAAATATATTTCAGAAATGAAAAATCGTATGGCTCTGAATTTACTTCCAAAACAATTAGCCTGCTGGAATTATTCAGGTACTGGAATTATGTAGAATATTTTTTTCCTTATAAATATGAAACCGATCAAAACTGGAATGATGTTCTTTCCGAAATGATCCCAAAATTTCTCATGATTGATAATGACGAAAATTTTCACCTTACATTAGCAGAACTGGTCACTAAAACGGATGACTCACATGCCTTTATTTCTTCAAAAGAGATTCAGCTCCATCAGTATGGTAAACGAAAAGTTCCTGTAGAATATTCTTATGCTGAAGGAAAACTGGTTGTTATAAAAATCAACAACACCCGATCAAGAAACAGCAGTCCTTTGCATACCGGTGACATTATCTATGATATTGATGGTAAAACAATTCCTCAAATGATCAATAACCTGGGAAAATATGTTCCTGCTTCGAACTCATGGGGCAAAGTCAGCAAAATAAAGGACAAACTTCTTTTCAGTAACAATGATTCTATTTCTGTAAAGATTGAAAGAGAAGGGCAAAATCTGGAAATAAAAGCCAAAACCTATCTTGTCAAAGATATCTTTCATGAAAAAATTGTGGCTCCCCAAAAGTGGAAATTCATTGATGATGAAAAGAAAACCGGGTATGTTAATATGGGAATGATAGAAAAAGAAGATCTGGATGAAATGTACAGAGAATTGAAATCTACAAAATCCATTATCTTTGATATAAGGAACTACCCTAAACAAACCATTATTCCTTTAAGCTATCTTCTGCTTCCAGAGCCAACCGTGTATTATCAGTTTACTTTTCCTGATACCAGCTATCCCGGAAAATTCTACAGCAGAAAAAATGTGACCGGCAGAAAGAATCCTGAATACTATAAAGGAAATGTAATCGTTTTAGTAGATGAGAATACACAGAGCCAGGCAGAGACCACAACAATGATGTTCAAACAGCATCCGAAAGCTAAAATTATCGGCAGTAATACTTCCGGAGCTAACGGAGATGTTGTTATGTTTAAAATTGCTGACCTGGACACACGGTTCACTGGCCTTGGGGCTTATTATCCTGACGGCAGGGAAACTCAAAGGATAGGAATAATCCCGGACATTCTTGTAAAACCCAGTGTAGAAGGACTTAAAAACGGTAAAGATGAAGTCCTGGAAAAGGCTTTAGAATATATAGAAACCATTCCTTAAATGAAGCAAAAATGTGAAATATTTTACGGTATTTTCATTTAACTAATATTTAACTTTTAATCTTTCGATTTTGTGAGATTTTAAAAGGAATTGGTCAACATTTTGATACAATAACCATGTAAAAAATAAATTATGTCAGAAAAGATATTATGGATCGATGATGAAATAGATTTACTTAAACCTCATATCGTATTTTTAGAAAAGAAGGGTTACCAGGTAACTCCTGTTAATAATGTGAATGAGGCTTTGGAACTTATGGATTCAGAGAAATTTGCTTTAACGCTAATTGATGAAAATATGCCCGGCATTTCCGGATTGGAAGCCATTCCTATGATTAAGGAAAAAGATAATGCCTTAAAAATCGTCATGGTGACCAAAAGTGAAGAGGAACACATTATGGAAGAGGCTATCGGTTCCCAGATTGCCGATTATATATTAAAACCTGTAAATCCTAACCAGATATTACTTTCCTTAAAGAAAAATCTTCAGGAGGATAATCTTGTTGAACAAAAAACTATTTTGCAGTATCAGCAGGAATTCAGGAATCTTTCTATGGAACTTTCTTATTTGAGAACCTATCAGGAATGGGCTGAATATTATAAAAAGATCCTCAGCTGGGAAATCAAGTTTGATAAAGTAGCAGATAGTGAATTTGCCGACCTTCTGCAATCTCAGAAAGAAGAAGCAAATATTCAGTTTGCTAAGTTTATTGAGAAAAACTATGCAGATTGGCTTATTGATTCAGACAAGCCTCTGATGAGCCATACCCTGTTCAAGGAAAAGGTAAAGCCTGAAGTGGAAAAAGAAAAAGTTCTTTTACTGATGGTTGATAACCTTCGTTATGACCAATGGAAAGTAATTGAGCCTTTATTTACAAAATATTACAATAAAATATCAGAAGATTACTACTACAGTATTCTTCCTACCGCAACACAGTATGCGAGAAACTCTTTCTTTGCCGGATTAATGCCATCCGAGATTGAGAAACGTTTCCCGGATAAATGGTTTAATGATAATGAGGAAGGAAACAAAAATGAATTTGAGCGCGATTTCCTTGAAGATCAAATGAAGAGAATTGGTCTCGGATCAAAGTCTATGAAGTATCTTAAAGTACTGAACGCTGATTTTGAAAGAAAGATCTATGATGATTTCAATCAGCATAAAAATAATGATCTGTTGGTCATTGTATACAACTTCATTGATATCCTTTCCCACGCAAAAACAGACAACCATATTGTAGATCAGCTGATCCGTGATGATAAAACGTTCCGTTCTCTTACTTTCAACTGGTTTGAAAACTCTTCTTTACTGAAGATCATTAAAACCGCTGCAGAAAATGGATATAAACTGGTTATCACTACAGACCACGGAACGGTATACGTGAAAAAACCAAGTAAAGTTGTAGGAGACAGAGAAACGTCTACGAATATCAGATACAAAACAGGTAAAAGCTTAACGTATGATGACAGTGATGTATGGGCAATTACCAATCCTGAAAAGCTTTTCCTTCCCAAAGGAAATTTAAGTTCGAAATATATTTTTGCTAAAAACAATATATTCCTGGCGTATCCTAAAAATTACAATCATTTTGTAAATTACTATAAAGAAACTTACCAGCATGGGGGGATTTCACTGGAAGAGTGTATCATTCCCATCAGCGTTCTAGAACCCAAGTAGTTTTTTTCATAGTTTATTTAATTTTGGGTTTAAGGCGGAAAAAATCGAATGATTTTTTCCGCCTCTTTTTTATAGTTCATATCTTCGTAAAAAATAAATCATGTTTATTATTTCGCTCACTTATAAGAGTTCTCTTGAAGATATAGAAAGACATATTCCCCAACATAATATTTTCCTCGACAAACATTATGAATCCAGAGTGTTTATCACATCAGGAAGAAAAGAACCAAGAACAGGAGGGATCATTATTGCCAAAACGGAATCTAAAAAAGATATTGAGCAGATTATTACTGAAGATCCTTTTTATATTCATGAAATAGCAGATTATACCATCACCGAATTCATCCCGTCCAAATACAATGACAATTTTAAAATATTTATAGAAGAATAATGAGATTAATCACCTACAATGTCAATGGAATCAGAGCAGCTTTCACGAAGGATTTTCTAGGCTGGCTGAAGACTGCTGATCCGGATATCATCTGTATTCAGGAGAGCAAGGCAGGAAACGATCAGATAGATATCGAAAGTCTTGAAAAATTAGGATATCACAGTTATTGGCACTCAGCGGTAAAAAAAGGCTACAGCGGGGTCGGAATTGCCTCAAAAATAAAACCCAATCATATAGAGTACGGTTGTGGTATCGAAAGCTATGATAATGAAGGAAGAATCATCCGGGCAGATTTCGATGGATTTTCTGCCATTTCCGTCTATGTGCCTTCCGCTTCTAATATTGAGAGACTGGATTTTAAAATGCAGTTTTGCCATGACTTCCTGGAGTATATCAAAAACTTAAAGAAAGAAATTCCTAACCTGGTTATATCCGGTGACTTTAATATCTGCCATGAGGCTATCGATATCCACAATCCTGTGGGTCTAAAGAATGTTTCAGGATTTCTTCCTATGGAAAGGGAATGGATGACCAATTTCATCAATGAATGTGAATTGATTGACAGTTTCAGGTTTTTCAATAATGAACCTGATCATTATACATGGTGGAGTTACAGGCAAAATTCAAGGGAAAGAAATAAAGGATGGAGGCTGGATTATAACTTCACCTCTTATAGTTTAAAAGATAAACTCAGCAGGGCTGTCATTTTAAAGGAAGCAGTACATTCTGACCATTGTCCTGCTTTATTAGAATTGGATGTTTAATCATCGGGATATTACCGCATACAAAAAGCCAGCTGAATCAGCTGGCTTTTTTTTAATTTAAATCATAAAATTAATCGACAATTTCATATTCGACCGGAATTGTACCATGACTGATATCTCCGATCTCATCGAACGCAGCTTTAGACATATCTAAAGATCTTGATGAATGGAAAGGCCCTCTGTCATTAATTCTCACTATTACCTCTTTACCATTCTTAAGGTTTGTTACCTTAACGTTTGTTCCAAATGGAAGCGTTCTGTTTGCTGCAGTAAACTTTGAGTTATCAAAGATTTCTCCGCTAGCAGTTTTTCTACCGTTAAATTTATCGTGGTAGTACGATGCATAACTTGTTTTTTTCGCATCTAAGGCATTACTCGTAAAAGAATAAACACCTAAGGTTGAAATCATCATTATGATTACGAGAATGAATCTTTTCATCATTTTGAACTTTTATTGGTTTTGACGGGACAAAAGTATCAGGAATCTTTATAAAACCCTATCCAATATATTAAAAAGAGTTAATGAAACAGTAAAGAAATGTTAACAAACCCTGCAATACCCTATTAACAGGGCTTTTAGACCACACTGTTAAAAAATGTTAAAAAAAGACCTAAAAAGTTAATATAATTAACTAAATCACATAAAATCTGAAAAAGCAAAAATAAAAACAATTTGAAAATCAATAAGTTACAAAATTAACAACGTTAAAAAATTGAATCAAAAAAATTATTATTAAAATCAGAAATCATAAAATCTGATTCTGGAGAAAAGTCCTGATAGAAGATATCTGGCTTTATAAAATCAGGTTTCTGAATCAGATTTTAACAGCATTATATTTTGTTAAAATTTCCAGATTGATTCTTTATTTCCATAATCTCATGATTCTACACTGAAAAATTACATCAATATGATTACTTACTGTCAAAAAAATAAATGAACGCTATGCCTCTTAAAAGTAAAAAAACCAATGATATTCTCATTGGTTTTTATGATGTAACTAAATAAATTTCTTTATTTTAAGTATTCTAAAACGTAGTCATACGTTCCGTTAGGATATACTACAGACATACTTGGAGACCCTGTAACAGCAGCCCCTGTACCTGTATCATATGAATACAATTCTCTAGAATATACATTGTTTGTACCCGCTTTATAAATAGTAATTCCGTACATAGCAGTAATACCAGCAGGAGCAGGAATTGTTACTGCAGTAGTAGTACCGTTTGCAGCGAAAGTTCCTTTTATACCATAAATTTGTGCGTTGTTTACTTGTCTGTTTGTAACAGTTTCAGTAGTAAGAATATTTTCTTTCGCAGAAGAACTTAATGGTAACCATTGTCCTGAAGCAGAAGAAAATGCCGGCGTTGGAGTAGGATTGCTAAAATAGTAAAAACCTACCCCTACAGTTTGACCTCCGATACCTGATCCTGTAGCAGGAGTAGTACCAGCAGTAGAGTTATATACAATCATCCCATCATATGCTGTAGGGAAATTAAGCGCACTAGTCACTGGAGTTACAAAAGTAAACGTAGTTAAATTTGTTCTAGGAAATGCTAATCCTTTACCATTACTAGTTGATGTTGTAAAGCCGTTTGCAGAAGCATCTAAAAATACGGACTGTGTAGCTACTGTAGCACTAACAGTACCGTTTGATCTCAATTGAGCGAAAAAAGTGCTTGATGCCGCAACAATGGCAAACAATGCTGATGTTAAATATACTTTCATAAGTGTGTTTTGTTATTAGAATGAACTATAGCTATACCAATTTGTCCCATCACAAATATAAGACAAAGATCCACCTGATTGAAGAGGTGTCGTTGAAGCAGTACTGTGAGCTCCCGATACACTAAAGAAATTACCTCCGGTAGCATCAATAAATGTAATAGTTTTACCGTTGGTTTTTGTTAATGTGGCTAAGTTAAATGTAACATTTGACGTAACAAGGATTGCGTTATTCAAGTCTGCATCTGAGATTGTAGCAGCTGTTTGTGCTCTTACTGTCATTCCAGCAGGAGCGACAGAACCTCCACCAAATGGCTTCCATTCAGGAACAGTATTGTCGAAATAATAGAAACCCGGACCAGTAATTTTAACTTTTCTTGCACCTGTACCTGTTCCGGAAGTAATGTAAACAATTGCTCCATTCTGAGGTGCACCGTATGTACCACTGGTGTCATCCTTAGAAGATAATTCTGCTGCCGTCATACGAGGGACTAGTAAGGCATCAGGTCTTGCATTGTCTGTAGTATTTGCTACTACGTCTAATGTTGCGGCAGGTGTGGTTGTGTTAATCCCCACTCGCCCCTGTTGAGCCTTAGAAACGGCCGAAAGGCCAACAAGCATAATTGCTGTTAATAAAAATTTTTTCATAAGTTTTTAAAGATTTTTAATTACATTTTTTCATCAATATTTCCAAAAAGCTTAATAAATCTCAACTTGTGAACACTGAACTAAAAATAAAATATTCAAATAAGTATTCCAATTGATTTTAACTTCATTTCAATGATTAACTTGCTGAAATCATACGCTTTAAAAATATTGCTTCTTGCGCAAATTTAAGACATAATTTTCGATTTTAAATACATTATAAAAGAAAATTAAAAATTCTTAATTACACAAAATATTAATAAATTGATTATCAATACAATAAAAATAAATTACCGAGAAAATTCTATGTTAATTTTCGTTAATAATTTAATTTTAAAAATGATATTTTTACTTGATTAATAAGCGTTTAGCTAGACTAACTCTCCATATAAGTCAAATTCTTCGGCAGAGGTAATTTTCACGTCTGCAAATTCACCTATTGAAATATAAGTATCTTCGGCAGAAACCAAAACTGTATTGTCCACATCTGGTGAGTCATACTCTGTTCTTCCGATAAAATAATTCCCTTCTTTACGGTCAAAAATACATCTGAATACTTTACCGATTTTTTCCTGGTTTTTCTCCCACGAAATCTGAGACTGAAGCTCCATGATTTCTTCTACTCTTGCCTCTTTTACTTCCTGTGGAATATCATCTTCCAAAACATGAGCAGTGGTATTCTCTTCATGAGAATAAGTAAAGCAACCTAATCTGTCAAACTTTTGCTCTCTTACCCAATCTTTAAGCTCCTGAAATCTTTCTTGTGTTTCTCCTGGATATCCAACAATAAGCGTTGTTCTGATTGCCATATCAGGAACTTTCTCTCTGAATTTTCCTAAAAGGGCATCCGTTTTTTCATGGGTAGTTCCTCTCTTCATAGATTTCAGCAAATCTGAATTGATATGCTGAAGAGGAATATCAATATAGTTACATACTTTAGGTTCTTCACGGATAATATCAAGAACATCTTCCGGGAACCCGCTTGGGAAAGCATAGTGAAGACGAATCCATTCTACTCCTTCTACTTTTACCAGTTCTTTCAAAAGATCACCCAATGCTCTTTTTTTATAAAGATCCAGCCCATAGTAAGTAAGATCCTGAGCGATAAGAATTAATTCTTTTGTTCCTTTTTTTGCCAGTTTCTGAGCTTCTGAAACCAGCTTTTCGATAGGCGTTGAAATATGTCCTCCTCTCATCAATGGGATGGCACAGAAAGAACACGGTCTGTCGCAGCCTTCAGAAATTTTAAGGTATGCGTAATGTTTAGGAGTTGTTGTTAATCTTTCTCCTACCAGCTCATGTTTATAATCTGCTCCAAGGTGCTTTAAAAGTATTGGAAGGTCTCTGGTTCCGAAATACTGATCTACATCCGGAATTTCTTTAATCAAATCCGGTTTATATCTTTCGGATAAACATCCTGTAACGAATACTTTTTCAACCTCGCCTCTGTTTTTAGCATCCACATAATCAAGGATGGTATTGATAGACTCTTCTTTAGCATTATCAATAAATCCGCAGGTATTGATGACCACAATGTCCCCACGGTCTTCGTGAACCACTTCTTTGCCATTGGCCTTCAGCTGGCTCATTAATACTTCAGAATCATATACATTCTTGGAACATCCAAGAGTGACTACATTGATTTTCTTCTTCCCTACAGATTTTGTACGCATCGTTTTGATTTTGAGTCTGCAAAGATACAAAATATTGGAGAGTTAAGATTAAAAAAGTAAAACCACTTTATAAAAGTGGTTTTCAGGGATATGCTTTAAAAGTTTTTTTCTTTAAATCCAGGAGCGTTCTCGTCTTTTTCAGAAAGGATGGCGTCTTTTTCATCTACCTTCCAGTCGATATCAAGATCGGGATCATTGAATTTTACACTGCCTTCTGATTCTTTGTTGTAAAAATTATCACATTTATAAGAAAATACAGCGTGGGTACTAAGCACAGAAAACCCGTGCCCGAAACCTCGCGGTACATAAAGCTGTAATTTATTTTCAGCAGTAAGTTCTATTCCGAACCATTTTCCAAATGTAGGCGAGTCTTCTCTAAGGTCTACAGCCACGTCCCAAACGCTTCCTTCAAGACAAGAAACTAATTTTGCCTGAGCATGTTCTCCTTTCTGAAGATGTAATCCTCTTAATACTCCATAGGAAGATTTGGAAATATTATCCTGTACAAAGTGCCCGTTCATTCCGGTAAGTTCCTCGAATTTTTTTTCGTTGAACTTTTCAAAGAAGTATCCTCTTTCATCCTCAAATATGGTAGGCTCTATGATGTAGCAGTCTTTAAGCGGGGTTTCTTTAATTTTCATAATAGTTAAAAAACTCTATTTCAATGTGGTTATTAATGTTTTAAACAAAATTTTTGCATCGTTTTTAAAAGACATATTTTCAAAATAGTCCAGATTCATTTTTACTTTGTTCGGAAATAATACTTCATCATTATATGCTAAAGGATCTTTCTGGTTTTTCAGAAGATTTTCTTCATCTCTATATTTGATGCTTGCTTCACAGGTAAGCCCGGGCTTAAGTTCCAAGACTTTTCTATCTGCTCCGGCGAGTTTATCATAATACCCTTCGATATCCGGTCTGGGACCGACAAAACTCATTTCGCCTTTTAAAATATTAAACAATTGCGGAAATTCATCCAGCTTAAATTTTCTGAGCGTCTGCCCGATTTTTGAGCATGTTCTCGTCTCTTCATGAATTGTTTTAAATTTAAAAATGGTAAAAGGTTTTCCATACTGCCCTATCCGGGTCTGAAAAAAAATTCCATTGGAAGAGGTATCCCAACTTGCAATCACAAATAAAATGATCAGTACCGGCATAAGAAAGAGGATCAATATTGCCGCTAAGGTAAAATCAAAAACCGCTTTCCAATATGTATACTGATTCATTAAATTCGATGATATTAAATTCCAAAGTAAGTATGCACTACTTTTGTGATTCTTTCTCTGTCATCATCTGACAGGTTAGAGCCTGAAGGAAGACATAATCCGTTATCAAAAAGCTTTTCTGAAATATTCCCTCCATAATAAGGTGAGGTTTCAAAAACCGGTTGTAAATGCATTGGTTTCCACAGTGGTCTTGATTCAATATTATCTTCTAAAAAGGCAAATCTCAAACCTTCTCTGTTTTTCCCTGTAGTTTCAGGATCAACAATGATTGCAGACAGCCAATGGTTTGAATAAAAATCATCTCCTGACTCTGAAAATACTGTTACTCCTTCAATATTCTTGAAAAGGTCAACATAGAAATTGTGCATTGCTCTACGGGCCTCAACTCTGTCCTTAAGCACTTCCATCTGCCCTCTTCCTATTCCTGCAACAATATTGCTCATTCTATAATTGAAACCAATCTGCGAATGCTGATAGTGAGGTGCATTGTCTCTTGCCTGTGTAGAAAGGAAAACGGTTTTATCTTTATCTTCCTGAGTGTGACAAACCAAAGCTCCACCTCCTGAAGTGGTAATAATTTTATTTCCGTTAAAACTTAAAATACCAAAACGTCCGAATGTTCCGCATGCCTGTCCTTTATACGTTGAGCCAAGAGCTTCAGCCGCATCTTCTATCACAGGAATCTGGAATTCCTGAGCAATCGCTGTAATTTCGTTCATTTTTGCCGGCATACCGTAAAGGTGAACGACAATGATTGCTTTAGGTTTTGTTCCTTTTTGGATTCTGTCTTCAATGGCTTCTCTTAGTGCTTTTGGACACATATTCCATGTAACAGGCTCACTATCGATAAAAACAGGAATTGCCCCACAATACGCAATTGGATTGGCTGAAGCAGAAAAAGTCATTGATTGGCAGATTACCTCATCACCATGTACAACTCCACATTCGATAAGAGCAAGGTGTAATGCTGCAGTACCTGCAGAAAGTGCTGCTACTTTTGCGCTTCCACCTAAAAACTGCTCCAGATCACTTTCAAATCCATTAACATTAGGTCCCAACGGAGCTACCCAGTTTTCTTCAAATGCTTCGTTGATGTATTTTTGTTCATTCCCTCCCATATGTGGCGAGGACAGCCAGATTTTAGTATTCATATTTTTGATTCGTAACTTTTTTATATAATATTTTTCTTGATAATTCTCCCCGGATTTCCTACTACCACTGAATAATCAGGAATATCGTTTATAATAACTGCTCCGGCACCTATTACACACCATTTTCCAATTTTGATACCCTGAATGACCGAAGCGCCGATCCCAATCTGAGAGCCTTCACCGACTTCTACTCCTCCGGCAAGTGCCGAATTGGGTGAGATATGGACAAAGTCTTCAATCACACAATCATGATCTACGGATGCATTGGTATTGATGATACAGTGCTTTCCAATGGTAGTATCTGCATTGATGACAACGCCACCCATGATTACAGTTCCCTCTTCTATTTTCACAGAGCCTGAAATAATTGATTTTGGATGTATTAAGACATCAATCTTATTCTTAATTTGTTCTGCGATTTTCTTACGGGTAAGGTTATTTCCAATTGAAATAATAAGCTTTTCCTTATCATCCGGTACATGATTCAATACAGGAAATCCATAGCATTCCTTTTTAGAGGCATCCTGATCTATGAATGCCTTAATTTTTATGTCATTAGCAGCAGCAATATCTGCAATTACCTTTCCATGTCCACTTGCTCCAAATAAATACATTATTTTTTCTTTCCTTTAAAAGGTTCTATGGTAACGTGGCCATCTGCTGAAATACCTTCTCTTATAAAAACTTTCTTTATAGTAAGAAATATTATTTTCAGATCCAGCATAAGCGATACATGGTCCACATACCAGACATCTAAATTAAACTTTTCTTCCCAAGAAATAGCATTTCTTCCGTTAATCTGTGCCCAGCCGGTAATTCCCGGTCTTACTTCATGTCTTCTTGCCTGATAATCATCATATAATGGCAGATACTGTACCAACAATGGTCTTGGACCAATTAATGCCATATCTCCTATCAAAACATTAATCAGCTGGGGAATTTCATCTATAGAGGTTTTACGGACAAACGACCCAACTGCTGTAAGTCTCTCTGCATCTGACAACAGATTACCTTCAGAGTCTGTTTTGTCATTCATTGTTTTGAATTTTATAATGGTAAAAATTTTACCGTTTTTCCCTGGTCTTCTCTGCAAGAAAAAGGGTTTCCCTTCATTTGCGATAGCCAAAGCAATAAAAAAAACAATAAAGACAGGGCTTATTATAAGCAAACCGGTTAAGGCTAATATAAAATCAAAAACTCTTTTTACAAAAACACGATACATCTTTTTCTTTTCTCTTTTTTTTAAGCGTTAATAATTTTATCATACGATTGTTGTACCTGAAATTCTCTTTCCAGGAATTTCCTGCTGTTCTCCCTCATTTCTTCAAAATCGTTCGTATTCATTTCTACAAATTTATCTATTGCATTTATCATATCCTGAAGATTTGCTGAATCCACAGCTATGCCACAATTATTCTTAACCACATCTGTTCCGATGTCTGTACAAGGGTCTGTAGCAGTAAGAACCGGTAATTTAAACTCAAGATACGAGAGTAAACGGGATGGATAATTTGGGATGGTAAAATCTTTATGCAGGAAGATCAGCCCAACATCACAGGACTGTACCAGCAGGTCATAATCAGTTTTTGGAATGGCAGATAAAAGTAATGCGTTTTTAGGGCGGAAAGTATCAAACCATTTCCTCATTCTGCCAAATTCTGTTCCTGACCCCACTATCACAAAAAATAATCTGTCATCTTCAGCTTTCGCTTTTAAGGTTTCTATCACAAAATCAATGCCCTGAGGTTTTCCCAAATTTCCGCCATAGATAAAGATTTTCCTATTTTCCGGAATTCCATATCTGGCATGAATTTCTTTATATTGGCAAATGATTTCTCTGTTTAAAGGTAAGAGTTCAATAGCATTTGGATTTACCTCCAGTTTTTCTTTAGGAATAAAAGAATTGTGCTCCATCACAAATTTTAGATTCGCATCAGACATACACCCAATTTTATCGGAAATCAGATATAATTCCTTTTCTTTATTTCTAAAGTAGTTATACAATAATCCTTTCTTAGACATCAGCTGCATATCTACAGCATTTTGAGGGAAGATATCCTTTAGAAGAAGATATGTTTTAGCCTGATCTCTTTTTTTTATATATTTAATAAGGTTCGTAAAAGTAATAGGAGGTGTTGCATAAATAACCAGATCAAATTTCACTCCTGACAAGTGTTTTTTGATGGCTCTCAGAAAGAGTTTATCTATTGTTAGGGTAGAAATTCCCTTTTCAATAAAGTTCGTTTTCTGGATATTAAGTGTTTTTACATTCAGGAAAACAGTATTCCCTTCTTTTTTCACTTTTGTTTCTTGATTTTCGCATCTTTCAACAGGAGAAACTATGTATAGATGATGCCCATGCTGGGAAAATTCCCGCATTAAATCTTGATAAATACCACGTTCTTTTAAGGTATTTATCTTCACTAAGGTAAGAAACATTATATTCATAATTTACTCCAGACTACTCTGTTAACGTAATCGGTATAGCTTAAAATAATTCTAACCATTTTTTCTGACACATTGGGCATAGAATAATCAGCCACAAGCCTGTAGTTTCTATTTTCTGCTGTTTGCTGCTGCCTAAGCTGTACTAATCCCTGTAAAATTCTCTCAGGAGATAATCCTACCATCATTACAGAAGCTTCTTCCATAGCTTCAGGTCTTTCGTGCGCTTCTCTGATGTTAAGCGCTCTGAAATTAAGGATTGAAGATTCTTCTGAAATGGTACCGGAATCTGACAGTACTGCATAACTTCTCATTTGAAGAGCATTATAATCATGGAAACCAAGTGGTTTCAGAAACTGAATTTCAGATCTCACCTGAACCTGCATTTTATCAATCATATTTCTTGTTCTCGGATGGGTAGAAAAAATGATCGGATATTGATATTCTTCTGCAATTGCATTAAGGCTGTTGATGAGTCCTTTGAAATTTTTATCTGAATTAATATTTTCCTCTCTATGTGATGATACAACAAAGTATTTTCCTTCTTCAAGATTTAATCTTGTAAGAACATCGGAATTTTTAATGCTGGGAAGATAATGATTCAGAACCTCATACATCGGGGATCCGGTTTTAATAATTCTGTCAGCCGGAAGGCCTTCTCTTAAAAGGTATTCTCTGGCAATATCAGAGTATGTCAAATTAATATCAGAAATGTGGTCTACAATTTTCCGGTTGGTTTCTTCGGGAACTCTTTGATCAAAACACCTGTTTCCCGCTTCCATGTGGAAAATCGGAATTTGTCTTTTTTTGGCAGGAATAGCACATAAACATGAGTTTGTATCTCCGAGTACTAAAAACGCATCCGGTTTCACTTCTTCAAGAAGCGGATCTATTTTAACCAAAATGTTTCCAATTGTTTCCGCAGCTGTTTTTCCTGCTGCTTCCAGAAAATGGTCAGGTTTTCTTAAGCCTAAATCGTCGAAAAAGATCTGGTTAAGTTCATAATCGTAATTTTGTCCTGTATGGACTACAATGTGTTCTACAGCGTCAGAAGTATCTAAAGCTGATAACACTCTTGATAATCTAATGATTTCCGGCCGTGTGCCCACGACTGTCATTACTTTTAATTTCATCATATGGTTATAAAAAAGTTATTCTTATAAAGTGGAGAACTACAAAGGTAAAAAACGCGAGTAAAGTTTGCGAAAACAACCTGTATTTGTTTTTCAATTTTTCATCCTTATTAAGGAAAAAAGGATAAAAAATGATTAATGAAGCTAAAAACCAGGATAAATAGGCAAACCTATGAGCGTGATTTACTCTTACCAAAAATAAAAATATAGTATTTGTAAAAATAAAGACGTTCACTATCCGATGATAAGTGACATCTTTTATCTTTTCAATGAATATAAAATAATAAGAGATTACCATGATAACCAAACTGTAGGCAATCAAATCCCAACGGAATACCTGCTCATCAATATTTTCTATAAAATATTGGGCTCTTTCATCGGGAATTATGTTGGAAACGGTATGTTCAATTTCAGTTCCAAAAAAATAGGAAACAGGAATTGCCAATCCCCAAATCCAATAGAATTTTCTATCAACTTTCCTTATCAGTCCTGAGAAGATATATACCAATACCGGAAGCCCCAAAGAAAAATGAGATCCAAATGCCAGTAACATGAGTAAAGATTTCCACCATTTGTTTTTAATAAAAACTGCATATAAAAACATTGCAGATGCCATCCCCTGTCTGATACCGTAAACATTATAATTCCAGTAATAAAGGGAAGCTGTATGACAGATAAAAAATAATATCCAATGCTTTTTAGAAATATGTTTTGATACCAACACCAACAGTGCTACTGATACTAAACCACATAGAACAAAAAAACCTCTCTCATTGGTAATATATGAGGTAAATAAAATAAAATACCCAAAAAACAAATCCTTATTCGGCATTGGTGAAATTCCTTCTAGACGTGCTATATCAAAGAATTCCCTATACATTTCTGAATCTGTGAAACCAGTTATCCCTACTGGTCTGAAACCAATAAGGATAACCAACAATAAAGGAATAAGATAGAAATAGCCTGTATTTCCATCTATATTTAGTAACCGTTTTTTTGAATAACTATCTATCACAACTCCTGTAACCAGCAATGATGTAAACAGATAGAATACAATTGAAAAAGCAGCCGGTGTATACATTTATTTATACTTTTACGAAATATGTATCAGGGTCTTCCGGGTTGAATGCTTCGTTAATCCAAAAAATGGTATAAAGATCTTCATTTCCTATATTCTTAATATTATGGGTATACCAGATAGGCATATCTACGTAAGCGGGCTCATCACCTTTCAAATAAAAATCGAAGATTTCATCAGTATCAATTTTTCTCAACTGGATAAGTGCATCTCCTTTTATTACTGCAAATCGTTCAATTTTTCTGGTATGGAAATGATCTCCCCTCGTAATCCCCGGAACTGTTGTAGAGAATGAACACTGGCCACCTATTCCAAGTCTGATCACCTCTACAAAAGCGCCTCTTGGATCTGTATGTTGTGTGAATTTTACAGGATAATGGTTTTTAATATCGAAATAACAACGGAAAGTATTGAACAAGTTCAGATCAAAAACTGATACAAGCTGTGGAATCTCACCATTATCAAAATATAATTGTTTATAGTTTTCAAGTTTTGCCAATACTTCAGAAACTTTATTTACTGAAGTATGCTCTGCTTCGTACAGCTCTTTGGTATCTGCCGCCTCTATCTGTCCGATAATTTCCTGTACAAGTTCTCCTACGTAGATTAGTTGCACTTCACTGTCATTATCAATAACAGGAGTTTCGCCATGTGTAAGTTTGTAGCAGAAGGTAGCAACGAAAGAGTTGTAGTTTGGCTTTCCAAAAGGTCCAAAAACATTAGGAATAATCATTCCTGTAAATTTTCCGCCAGCTCTTTTTGCCCAGTCTGCCAAAAGTATTCTTCCTTCTTTTTTCGATTTCCCATACAGGTTATCTCTTTCTTCCTGAGAAGATGATGAAAATATAACATGAGCTTTTGATCCTGTTCGTTCCAAAGAATCTATTAATTTCTTTACGAGTTCAATATTGTTATTGAAAATCACTTCAGGATCGGGATGGCGGTTCATTGCCGCAAGATGTACAATAACATCACACTGTTTTACAAATGCATCCAGCTGATCCGGTTGATCAAAAAAAGATCTGTCAAACTCAATTCTCTGATACTGCTCAGGTTTTAATCCGAGTGTATTGTACAAATGTGATCCTACAAAACCGTTTTGTCCGGTTATTCCTATTTTTTTCATCACTAAATATTTTCAAAATAATCCATAGGGAAACGATGGTCATCATCAATTTCACCTAAAGAATAGTTTACCATTACTAAAAGTTTCGATCCGTTTTCTTTTACCTGAATTGCGGATGCATACCCTGCCGGCATATAAAGTACATCCAATTTTCCGGCATTCAATTCAAAAGTAAGAATCTGAAGATCTTTTGAGGGTTCTCCCCAGTGATCAATTTTAACCAATCTAATAATAAAAGCTCCCTGGATGGCTGTAAACCAGCGTTGTTCTGTTTTATGTCCAGTCCATCCTCTTATATAGTCAATGCTGTTATTCTCAATGCAATATATTCTTTTTATTGCAGAAGCATCATAATTATTATTGACAAACAAATTTCCTCTTTCATCAGCATATTTTCCGCCTTCAATAATTTTTGGACTATTCATCTTCTAGTCCGGATATTGCATGATATCCTCTCCCAATACTTCTTTTCTGATCAAAGGAAGCTTCAAAAGAAGTTTTTTCATTCCTTCTACATCTTGCTGCTTCGTATTATGAGAATGATAATCTTCTATTTTTGAAATGTCTTTCATGCCTTCTGAGAAATATTTATCGTAATTAAGATCTCTGTTATCTGCAGGAATTCTGTAGAAATCTCCCATATCTTCCGCTTTCAGCATTTCCTCCCGTGTACAAAGCGTTTCATAAAGTTTTTCCCCATGTCTTGTTCCAATTACTTTTACCGGAATGTCTGCTTTAAACAATTCTTTCAGAGCCTGGGCCAGATCACCGATAGTTCCAGCCGGTGCTTTATTGACAAACAGGTCTCCTGTATTTCCATTTTCAAAAGCAAATAAAACAAGTTCCACAGCTTCCTCCAATGACATTAAAAATCTTGTCATCTTTGGATCTGTAATCGTAATAGGTTCACCATTTTTGATTTGTTTAACAAATAATGGAATCACAGAACCTCTGGATGCCATAACATTTCCGTACCTCGTAAGACAAACTGTTGTATTTTTCAGATTTCTGGAGGCTGCTACTACTACTTTTTCCATCATTGCTTTGGAAATACCCATGGCATTGATAGGATAGGCTGCTTTATCTGTACTCAAACAAATTACTTTCTGAACATGATTTGCTTCAGCGGCATCAATTACATTCTGTGTTCCTTCTACATTGGTTTTTAATGCCTGCATAGGGAAAAATTCACAAGAAGGAACCTGCTTCAAGGCTGCAGCATGAAAAACATAGTCTACCCCTCTCATCGCCTGTTCAATACTTCTGTAATCTCTTACATCTCCAATATAAAACTTCAATTTATCATTTTTAAAATGATTTCTCATATCATCCTGTTTCTTCTCATCACGGGAAAAAATACGAATCTCTTTAAAATGCTCGGTATTGATAAATTTAGTAAGAACCGCTGTTCCGAAAGACCCTGTTCCTCCAGTAATTAGTAATACTTTATTTTGAATATTCATGGAAAATTTTTAATATATTATTATAATGACTGATAAAAGAATAGCTGTTTTTAAAGTGTTTCTGAGCATTCAGGCTCATTCTTTTAAAGTCTTGTTCATTCACGTTACTGATCGTTTCTGCAATAGCTTCGGGATCGTTATAATTTACAAAAAAACCTGTTTCTTTATCCAGATTCATATACTGAATGTCTCTGTATTGGGTTGTAATCAACACACAGCCATTCTTTAATCCTTCAATCAGGGATATAGGCTGGCCTTCTGCATTGTAATTGGTAGGTAAAATCAAAAAGTCTGCGCTCTTTAAAAGCTGATCTTTGACTTCTCCCTGAACCAACCCTTTATAGACCACATTGCCTTCCATGTTATTTTCTTTCACAAAAGTATGAAAGTAATCTTTTGCTTTTTCAACGCTGTCAAAAGTCACATCATCCGAGTTACTTAAAAAGTTTCCACAGAAATAAACCTGTGGAGAAATATTATATTTTTCTTTAAGGATTATGGATGAATGTAAAACATCCAGATAGCCTTTACTTTCAATAAGATTAGAAAGATACAAGATCACGGGTTTGTTGTGATTGTATTTTTTCTCTATCGGCTCGTCATTATCAAATTCAGGAATTCCATTAGGAACTACTTTAACTTTTCCTTTATAATTATCTACAAAATCAAAAAGGTCAATATACACTCTGGACAAAACAATAATACAGTCACATTGGTCATATGTCTTTTTGATAATCTTTTGAAGGAAAGGAGATTGTTCCAGATAGAACGTTTTAAAATTGCCTCCATGCAGATGGGCTACGATTTTCTTTCCAAATAATGCAGAAATCCAGACGAACACGAAATCCCTGTAAAAGCCCAGTTTGGATTGTGCAACTGCAATGTAGATCATCTTCGACTTACCTATTGTCATCATATAAAAGTAAATCAGCTTGATGCATGCTGTAATATATTCCAATATCTTCTGAAAATTACTGTCAGTATCTACACTTACGGTGATATATTTGAACGGAATCATTTGCTTTTTCAGTTCGTCCAAAAGCATATCAAAACATATAGACTGACCACTTATATTTTTAGGAGAGGATTTTACTCCCATTAAAACAAATTTCATCTTTGTAATTTTATATTACCCGGGCTAAAAATTCTGATAATAACAAATACAATTACCAGGGTAATAGAGTTAATAATAATATTAAGGAAACCAATATTCGAAAAGGCAACAGATCCAGAAATAAAGAGCGTATAGAAATAAATATACTTAAATCGTCCTTTCTTGCATCCCTGATAGAGTGTATTGGCAATTCCTCCAAGTAAAAAGTAAGCAATCAGTAAACCTATTGCTCCAAAGTTCATATATGCTGCATAATTACCTACAGGAAAGGAAGTCATATAATCATCATCTACACGATAAGGTTTATCAATAAATCGTTTTTCGTTTGACATTACTGCGAGGTAAAGGCCATCATCTCCTTTTGGAAGCTTACTTACATCACTTCTTATAATAGGATGCAGTAAAATTTTTACGACATCTACATATCCTTCTCCATACCAGAAGCCATGTCTGTCAAACATATCTATGATAAATAAATACCTATCCAGTCCACTCATGTCAGAAAGCAGCTGATAAGACTGATAAGAGTTTTCGTCTTTAGTTGTCATCACAGATACCAATCCTTCATTATTCCAGGCGGCTGTTCCTCTGAATTTTGGGATGATGTACATTACTCCGAAGAAAAGTGCTATCAGTAAAATATATTTAGGCTTAAAGAATTGTTTAATGGATGCTGGTCTTTTTATTTGTATAACAATAAAACAGAATATAAGCATGTATAATATCTGAGTACGTCCTCCAGTAAGCAGAGAAGATAGCAGGAATGTAATAAAAAACGCTCCCAAGTTGATCTTTTGTACCAAGTTTAACCGGTCTCTTAAAAGATAGAGATATAATACATAATACCCGATAACCTGCTGGGTAAAATAGATATATCCCAGTTTACTTATATTTTCATTTCTATTGATAAAAATTTGAAAAAGATTATCAAGCTGTAAGGATTTAAAGTTATAAACAGAAAGTAAGTAAAATATAATACTTAATAAAAATAACAAATTCTTACTTTGCCCCACTGTAATTATATCCAGCTTTCCGATCAAAGAACTTAACATTTTTTTCATAAAAGATACAGTACCTATAATAAAAAAAATAATACAGCCTATGTGCAAAAGAATATACTTGAACAGTAAGTTATCTAAATTATCAGTATCAACAGGAGTATAGATAACATCAGGATGTTTCACTATATAAAACATATAGGGAGTAGCTAATACTGAAAAAAACAATATAATATTTATGGGTAAAAGAAAATCATACTTTTCATACCCAAAAAGTCTGTGATTCTTCTTAAAAAAGAAAAATACCAGAGTAAGAAATATTATATATAATATTATAAAAAAAGTCATCTAAGCTGTTTTAGAATTTTCTCATTGATAGAAAGAAACGCTGGCCATGAATATTTTTCTTCTGCCAGTTTTCTACATCTTGCAGGCATTCCATCCTTTTCGGAATTATTTAATATTTCCAACACTTTTAAAGCTATATTTTTAGGATCTGTGGTAGATATTCCGCCTACATTTTCATTACAATAAGTATCCAGGATCATAAATCTTTCTTCGTCATTATCTGCAAGCATAATAACCGGAACTCCCGAACTGAAAGCCTCAAGTGTTACCAATCCTAAATTAGGACCGTCTACAGTCTGTAGGTAAAGATCAAACATAGGAATAACCTCATTAACATTATCTATAAATGGTCTCAAAAAGACTTTATCTGATAATTTATAATCTTTTATCATACCAAGCAGTTTTTCTTTTTCAGGACCTTCTCCATAGATGACACCTATTGTATCTTCGTCCTCGATATGTCTGAAGGCTTCTACAAAAAGATCAACTCTTTTTATGGGGTAAAGTCTGCAACATATTCCAACAATTTTCTTATTGAGAGGTAAATTAAACTGTCCTCTGTTTTTTTTATCAGAAACATTAAATTTATCGATATCTACAGGAAGCCTGTTAATTATTACTTTGGAAGAATCGACTTTATTTTTTTGCTTTAGCTGTAAAGATAAGTATTCACTCAGTCCGATAAAAATATCTGTATTTCTATTAGGGAGCTTAGTTTTCCATATAAGTTTTTCTTTGGCATCTGCATTTTCATATACATGCATGGTAATATATATGATTTTAATTCTTTTATAAAAAATTTTCAATAACCAAAAAACCAGTGCGGAATCAGGCTGGCAACAGTATATTGTATCAATATTATGTTCTTTAAGGTATTTTTTTACTTTAAAGATCTTTGAAAGCATTTTAAAAGTACTGGTCTTATCAGAATCATCAAACTGAAATATTCTTTTTCTATCAATAGCCGGGAAACGGTCCAGTAAATCCATATTGCCGGAAAAAACAGCATAATGAAGATTATCATACTGCTGATCCAAATTTTCGAATAACTGTGCAGAAAAACTTTCTGCCCCTCCAAAACAAAGTGTATTAGAAACAATCAATATGTTATTCATTTCCTTTTGAAATTTGTTTATTAATAATATACATAGAAATACCAAATAAGCTACCACACCAAAGTATATTATATCCTAAAAAAGCAATTACAGACCCCGTAAGACCAAAATAAAATGTAAACGGATAATATAATAATGCCGCAATAATGATCATAAAGACTGAAAAGTATAGGGCCACTTTATTTTTATCCATCACCGTAAATAGATAGTTGTAAGGGATCTGAATGAAATAAACCAAAATTGAAATTAAAGATAGTTTCAATAACCACAAGTGGTTCATATCAAAATTCTTGAAGAGATAATTGATGTAGTCTGAGACAAAATAAGAAACCAATAAAATAACAAGTCCTGCCGCAAATAACGGAACCGCAAGTTTTATTGAATTTATTTTTAGCCTTTGAAGTGACACTTTATACCATTCTACCTGTTTATTAATCAGAAAGCTACTGATTGCACTTGTAAAAATAGAAAATATCCCCAGAATAGTAATAATTATACTAAACAGACCAAAATCTTCTGGACTGCATATCTTTTTTACAATAAATAAATTCAGTCTTGCAGATAATAAATATATCGTACTGCTCATTAACAGTGGTAATGTTCTTTTAAAAAGATCAGTCTGATAAGTATCAAGAAAAATGATTTTTTTGGCAATTCCTTTTTCAAAAAAAAGAAGAATAAAATTGACCAAACACCAGATTATACTGTTAAATAAAAATATATAGCTGATCTGATGCAGATCAAATCCTTTATAAATTCCAAGAACTACAAAAGATATAAGACTGATATAGTGTAAGCTTTTTAATATTGAAAATTTTAAAATTTCCTCCTTAGAAAGCAACGTATAATAATAGGTTTCAGACAAAGAATCGATTCCTCGGGAAACTATCATTAGCAATACAATTTCACTGAAAATATCCAGTTTCAATAGTACAAACGAAATAAGAAATATAGAGAATGAAATCAGGATTCTAATGATATATAAAGATATGGCATACTTATCCCTAAGTCTTGTTTTCAATACAAAATCACGCCGCATTGTTGTTAACAACGCAACAGCTAAAACACTGGAAACCAACTGCCCCACAGTATTAGCAAATGTAAGTTCTCCAATTTCTGCGAGAGATGCTTTCTTGGAAAAAGAAATAAGGATAACAAAAACTGAAAATCCGGCAATATATTCCGGAGCAGACATCAATAGCATATTTTTGAAAGCTTTAATTTTATGTTTCATAAATCTTCTATTTAGTCTGATTTCTCGAAATATTCTTTTGCAGGATTACCTATTACAGTTTTGTTATCTCCAATATTACCAACCACATTGCTTCCTATACCTATAAGACTTCCATTGCCTACTTTTACGCCATTTTTGAAATTTGAAGAAGCTCCTAAATAGCAGTTCTCTCCGATGATGACATCTCCACAAATAGTATTATTCGCTGCAACCAGGGTATAATCCCCAATTTTAGAGTCATGGTGAACAACAGTATTGGGCAGAATACAAATATGATTTCCTATCTCTGCATTGGCAGTAGCTACTACTCCAGCCATAATAAGGACGTTCTTTCCTACCTTTACATTCCGTCCGATAACAGCTTTAGGATGTATAAGAGTTGTAAATCTGTTACTCTCTATTTCAAGTCCATCAATTATCTGTTTTCTTTTTTTATAAGAATCAGGACTGCCATTGACAGCCAAGATTTTGGCTTCAGGAAATTCCTGAAACGCCTCTCTGCTATAGATTTTAATGCCATACTGTTCCATTCCGATCATCGAAGGATTATCAGAAATAAAACCTATACAGCACTGTCCTTCAGACAGACAGTCTAGTGCCTCAATGCCAGTCCCGCTATAAGGAAATATTAATATTTCTTCTTTAGTTTTCAATAGTTTTAAAGTATTCAGCTGTTCTTAGGATACCTTCTTCCAGATCTACTTTTGCTTCAAAACCTAAAATTTCTTTTGATTTTGCTACACTTGGGATTCTCATTTCAATGTCTGCACTAAGGGCATCTTTGAAGATGATTTTACTGTTGCTCTTCAGTACTCTGCATACAGATTCAGCAAGTCCTAATGTTGTAATAACTGTTCTCTGATTACCCAGGTTGAAGCTTTCTCCAATAGCTTTCGGATCTTCAATACATCTGATCAGACAGTCTACGAAATCATCAACAAAGCACCAGGCTCTGATTGCCGTACCGTCTCCGTAGATATAGATATCTTCATCTTTAAGGGCTTTCTTAATGAAAATCTGTAGAGCACCTTCCCCGGTTTGTCCAGGACCATATACGTTGAAAGGTCTTACAGTAACCACTGGAAGTTTATGCTGCTTGTAATAGGCATGAGCCAAATGTTCTCCGGCTAGCTTACTTACTGCATATACCCATCTTGCTTCTCCTACGCTTCCTGCAACCGCAGTGTCTTCTTCTCTACTTTTGAAAGCGTGGCTACCAAAAATTTCAGAAGTACTGAAGTCTACAAATCTGTCTTTTATTCCGTTTATTTTTGCTGCTTCCAACGCATTCGCAGTTCCTATCATGTTTACGCTCATTGTTCTTACCGGATCTTTGATTACAGTATCAATACCTGCAATACCTGCTGCGTGAACAACAACATCAGCACCTTTCATGCTTTCTGTTAAAAATGGTAAGTCTAAAACATCTCCTTTGATGACCGTCAAATTCTGGTGATTTGCTAACCCACTTGAGCTTAATGTATCTCTGTGAAAGTTATCATACACCACAATTTTATTATTTTCTATGTAATGTTTAATCAGAGTATTGGCAATAAATCCTGCTCCTCCGGTAATAAAAATCGTTTTGTTAGTTATCATTTTAAATAATTTTTTTTTGATTCGTTATATAGTTATATTCTGTTGACTATTTGTGAGATTTTGAAGACTGTATCTTCTGTAAGTTTTTCATACAATGGTAAAGCAATTCCCTTAGAGTATGCTCTGTAAGCATTCGGGAATTTTTCTTTATAATCCAGGTCGTATTTGTCTACATAATATTTCATGGCAGGAATACATTGAGCACCATAATTTGCCCCAATTTTGTTGCTTCTTAAAAAATCCAGTACCTGACTTTGCTGTAAACTATCGTCAATTAAGACATGAAAAGTCTGCCATGTATGATTTCTTCCTTCAGGTACTACGGGTAAGGTGATCTTTGGGTTTATAATTTCCGATAAATACACATCTGCCAGAGTTTGTTTCATCGTAAGGATATTATCCAGCCTCTGGATCTGGCTGTGAGCCAGTGCTGCCTGAAAGTCTGTCATTCTATAGTTGTATCCTGCTTCTACAAATTCCATTCTGCCATCCTGCATTTCAATACCATGATTTCTAAGTATTCTTACCTTTGCTGAATACCCGGCATTATTCGTTGTCAGAATTCCTCCCTCACCGCTGGTAATACTTTTACGGGGATGTAACGAGAATGAACCGAAATCACCAAATGTCCCTACTTTCTTATTATTCTGAGTTGCTCCCAAAGCACATGCAGCATCTTCAATGACATACAGATTATGCTCCCTGGCAATATTCATTACATTTTCTATATCGCAGGCTAAACCAAACTCATGAACCGGGATAATAGCTTTTGTATTCGGAGTAATAGCTTCCTTTATTTTATTGACATCCATATTAAATGTATTTTCATCAATATCTACAAAAATACATTTTGCACCCACAAGCTCCACTACATTGGCTGTAGCCACGTAACTGAATGCAGGTATAATGACTTCATCACCAGCACCAATTCCTAATGTAATTAATGCAAGATGTAAAGTAGAAGTTCCGTTACTCAGAGCTGAAGCATATTCTGCTCCCAAATAATCAGAGAAAAAGGTTTCTAATAAGCCTACATTCTCTCCCTGCACCAGCATTCCAGATTTTAAAACATCCACAACACGGTTAATATCTGTTTCATTAATATCCGGACTTGCCAGTGGAACAAAGTTTGACAACATAATTAGTTTTTTAATTGATAAATCCTTTCAATGATATCTACTACTTTTAACCCTTCCAAAGCATTGGTTGTAATAGTATTTCTTCCTTTTAATACATCTACTACATTTTCAATAATATAGTGATGATTGGCAGCAGAACCTTTATAGGCACCATAATCATTCCCAGGGTTTGTAGGTGGCAATTCTGGCATTATATAATCTTTCACATTGCACACCTCAACTTTATCCATATATTGGCCTCCAATTTTTATAGCACCGTTCTCTGCGATAATTGTCATTGAACTTTCAAGGTTCTGATTCCATACTGAAGTAGAATAGTTTAATGCTCCCATCCCACCGTTTACAAAATCGAAACTAATAAATCCTGAGTCTTCAAAATCGGTAAGAGTCTGGTGGTTAAAATCAGCAAATTTTGCCTGTATATTTGTTATATCACCGAACAACCAGTACATAATATCTATAAAATGAGAAAACTGAGTAAATAATGTACCACCATCCAGATCTTTCTTTCCATGCCATGATTCCGGCTTATAATATCTGTCATCACGATTCCAGTAGCAGTTAAGCTGAACCATGTATATTTCACCTAATTTTCCGTTTTCTACCATCTCTTTTACCCAGGCAGATGGTGGAGAATAACGGTTTTGCATTACAGCAAAAACCTGTTTGTGTTTGTGCAGGGCCTGAAAAATAAGTTTTTCCGCATCCTGCTTATTCAAAGTCATTGGTTTTTCCACAACAATATGCTTTCCGGCATCAATTGCTTTATAAGATTGTTCAAAGTGGAATCCGTTGGGAGTAGCGATATTGATAACATCTACTTCTATTCCTGATTTCAAAAATTCATCTAATGACTCAAAGAAAGGAATATCATAGCTTTCAATTCCTAAAGCAGATTTATCCTTTATGTCTATAAGAGCTACAAGCTCACATTCTGAATTTCTTGTGATCATTTCGGCATGTCTCTTTCCGATATGCCCGCAGCCCACTACTGCAAATTTTATTTTTTCACCCATTTGCATATTTAAATTTTTGAAACTTTATTATTTTCTAATTTGTATTTTTCTCCACTTTCTTCACAAATGGCCATATTTTCTGAGTCAAATTGAAGCCTATGTCCGAATTCGCTCATCCATCCCATTTGTCTGGCAGGATTTCCTACTACCAATGCATAATCCAGAACTTCTTTTGTAACCACAGCACCTGCACCGATAAAAGCATACTGACCTATATTATGGCCACAAACAATCGTTGCATTAGCTCCTATGGAAGCTCCTTTTCCTACATGTGTTTTCAGATATTCATTCTTTCTGTTTACAGCACTTCTTGGATTTATTACATTGGTAAAAACCATTGAAGGTCCTAAAAAGACATCATCATCACATGTTACTCCTTCATAGATAGAAACATTATTCTGGACTTTTACATTTTTTCCCAAAACTACCTGGGGAGAAATAACAACATTCTGTCCAATATTGCATTTTTCACCCAAAATGCAACCTGTCATAAGATGTGAAAAGTGCCAAATTCTGGTTCCGTTTCCTATTTGACATCCTTCGTCAATAACGGCTGTTTCGTGTGCAAAAAAATCCGACATATCTGTTTTATATTAATTAAAATAATTTTTAATTTCTGTTATAATATGATCCAGCACTTCCTGGTCAAATTCTGTATGTACAGGAAGAGAAATAACTTCTTTGCATAGTTGCTCCGTAACCGGAAGACTAAAGCCATCCTCTACATATTGATAAAAAGCTTCCTGTTTATACAGGGGCAAAGGATAATATATCATACTTGGGATATTCTTATCTGCCAAATATTTTTGTAATCCATCTCTTTTTCCATTCTTCACTCTAAGGGTATACTGATGAAATACATGGGTAGAATTTCCAGCTCTCTCAGGAGTGTGAATTTCAGCTATACCCGTAAGATTTTTATCATAATAGTCTGCCATTCTGTTTCTTGCAGCTGAATACTCATCCAGATGTTTAAGCTTAACTTTCAATACAGCGGCCTGAATGGTATCCAATCTTGAGTTACAACCTAAAACTTTGTGATAGTACTTCTTTTCCTGACCATGGTTGGCAATCATTCTGATTTTGAAAGCTAATTCATCATCATTGGTCATCAAAGCTCCTCCATCACCATAGCATCCCAGATTTTTTGACGGAAAAAATGAAGTGCATCCGATATGTCCGATAGTTCCAGTTTTTTTAACGGTTCCATCTGAAAACGTATAATCAGAGCCGATTGCCTGAGCATTATCTTCTATAACAAAAAGGTTGTGTTTTTTTGCAAATGTAAGAATTTGTTCCATATCAGCACTTTGTCCATATAAATGAACAGGAACAATCGCTTTGGTATTGGGTGTAAGATATTTTTCAAGATCTTCCGGCTGTATATCAAAAGTATCTTCGTTTACGTCTACCATTACAGGTTTTAATCCTAAAAGACCAATAACTTCCGCAGTCGCTACATAAGTGAAAGCAGGGCAGATTATCTCGTCGCCGGGCTGCAGATTAAGCGCCATCATGGCAATTTGAAGAGCATCTGTTCCATTGGCACATGGAATAACATGTTTTACTCCGAGATATTTTTCGAAATCATGCTGAAATTCTTTTACAGCAGGGCCATTGATAAATGCAGTATTGTCTATGCATTCCTGAATACCAGCATCTATGTCTTCTTTTATTTTCAGGTATTGACCTTTAAGATCAACCATTTGAATTTTCATATTTTAGTTTTTTGAGTGCGTATAGAGGTGCGTTTTTAACTTATGACAAGTTCACTGATTTTATTTCCTATGGAAAGGCAAGATGTAGCCGCCGGAGAGGGAGCATTTCTAACGTGGATAATATTTCCGTTTTTCACGATGTCAAAATCATCAATTAATCCTCCATTTCTGTCGCAAGCCTGGGCTCTTACCCCTGAACCTCCCGGCACAAGGTCATTTTCCTGTATTTCCGGTAAAAGTTTTTGAAGTGCTTTTGTAAACGCAGATTTGGAAAGTGAACGATGCATTTCTCCCATTCCTGTTTTTCCGTATTTCGCTACAATTTTTCTAAATCCCGGCCACAGCATCGTCTGCATAGCTTCATTGAAATTGAAATCGAAAAAATGGTATCCTTCTTTTTTAAAAGCCAGCACTGCATTAGGACCAGCTTCAATATTACCATCAATCATTCTGGTAAAGTGAACTCCAAGAAACGGAAAACTAGGGTCAGGTACAGGGTAAATAAGGTGTTTTACCAAATACTTTTTTTCATCCTTAATTTTATAATATTCTCCTCTGAAAGGAATAATGACCACATCATTTTTTTCATTGGTCATTTTGGTTATCTTATCAGAATATAATCCTGCACAGGAAATAAGTTTTTTAGTCTTAAATTCGGAAATATTAGTGCTGACAATAATTTCAGATCCTTTATCAGTAATGTTTTTTACTTCATGTTTGAATCTTACTTCACCACCTGCTTCTTCAAAAAGTTCTTTTATTTTTTTCGCTATTCCCGGGTAGTCGATAATTCCGGTTTGTGGAACTTTAATTGCTTTTACGCCTTCACAGTGGGGTTCAATTTCACGGAATTCTTCTCTGGAAAGATATTTTAAATCCTGAAGTCCGTTTTCAACTCCTCTTTTATAGATATTATCTAGAAGAGGTAATTCTTCCTGTGAAGTAGCTACAATGATCTTCCCGCAAAGGTCATATCGTATGCCATGTTTCTCAGCAAAGTTGATGACTGAGTTATACCCTTCAATACAGTTTTTAGCTTTAAGGCTTCCCGGTTTATAATAAATCCCGCTATGGATTACTCCACTGTTATGTCCCGATTGGTGCAATGCCACATCGTTTTCTTTTTCCAAAATCAGAATCTTAGAATCAGGATTTTTCAATTTAGTCTGATAGGCTGTAGCCAATCCTACCAGACCCGCACCAATGATTATGATATCATAGTTCATTATCTATTATAATCTTGCATCAACCAGATTTCTGTCCAAACATGCTTTGGTATCGAAAACCACAGCATTTTCTTTTTTAAGCTGATCCAGATCCATTTCCAGAAACTCGTTGTGAGATACCGCAATGATTAAAGAATCATATTTTTTGCCTTCCTGAAGAGTTTCGAGAATATCAATTCCATATTCATGCTTTACTTCTTCTTTGCTTGCCCATGGATCATATATTTCTACATTTATACCATAATCAGCAAGCTCCCGGTAGATATCCACTACTTTGGTATTTCTGACATCCGGACAGTTTTCTTTGAATGTAACTCCTAAAATCAGGGCATTTGAATTTTTAATCACTCCTCCTTTTGCAATAAGAAGTTTCACTACTTTAGCCGCAACAAACTTTGCAATGGAATCGTTTACACGTCTTCCAGATAAGATAACATCTGGATGATATCCCAGCTGTTCAGCTTTGTGTGCCAGGTAATAAGGATCTACGGAGATACAATGTCCACCTACCAATCCTGGTTTATATTTAAGGAAGTTATATTTTGTTCCAGCAGCTTCTAATACATCATTGGTATCGATACCTACTCTGTCAAAAATTAATGCTAATTCGTTAACAAAAGAAATGTTTACATCTCTTTGTGCATTTTCAATAGCTTTTGAAGCTTCTGCAACTTTAATGCTGGGTGCTTTGTGAGTTCCAGCTGTGATGATTTTTTTATATAAATTATCTACTTCTTCAGCAATCTTTTCGGTAGAACCTGAGGTTACTTTTTTAACACTGGTAAGAGTATTCACTTTATCTCCAGGATTAATTCTTTCCGGAGAATATCCTACAAAAAAGTCTTCGTTAAAAGTAAGTCCTGAATATTTTTCAAGAACCGGTACGCATTCTTCTTCTGTACATCCTGGAAAAACCGTAGATTCATAAATAACAATATCTCCTTTTTTAATGATTTCTCCTAACATCTTTGAGGCTGAAATCAGTGGATTAAGATCAGGAGCATTATATTTATCAATAGGGGTAGGAACTGTTACAATGAAAACATTAGCTTCCGCAATATCAGATAACAGGCTTGTTGCTTTATAGCCTAAAGAACCATTTGATTCGTTATATTTTTTCAGTCCGTTATTTAATTTATCAACATCAGCTTCAAGCGTTATATCCTTTCCGTTATTAAGCTGTTCAACACGCTGTGTATTGATATCAAATCCAAAAACAGGATAGTGATCTGCAAATTCAAGAGAAAGAGGAAGACCCACATAGCCCTGGCCTATAACCGCTATTTTATATGTTGTTGTCATTAACTAAGTTTATTTTTTATTTTTTGAAACCAAGATTGTTCTGTATGCTGGTTATAACCATAACCATATTTGTTACTATATCCTAAATTTTCCCTGCTCACATCGTTAAGCACAAATCCTACATTTGTAATTTTTTTCTGATCAATATTACGGTTGGCAAATTCCAACAATGCTTTTTCTGTGTATTTAGATCTGGAAACGTAAATAGTTACATCAGAAAGTTCAGCAATAAGGAAAGTGTCGGTTACAAGAAGCAATGGTGCTGTATCCAGAATAATATATTCATATTTTTCTTTCAATTCTGCAAGAAGGATCTCATAACGCCCGTTAGATAGCAATTCTGTTGGGTTTGGAGGAATCATTCCTGAATAGATAACATCCAGGTAAGGATTAAAAGATGATACATGAATAATATCTTCAAGCTTAGTCTCATCATTGTAAAGATACTCCGTAAGCCCGGCAAGTCCTTTTCTGGCAGGATTATATCGCTGAAGCTGAGGGTTTCTGATATCAGACCCGATGATAATTGCTTTTTTCTTTGGATTCGCTAATGTCAAAGCTAAGTTGACAGATGTAAATGTTTTTCCTTCTCCTTTTACCGTTGAAGTAACAAATACTACTTTTCCTTTTTTCTCTTTTGAAAGCATGAAATTCATATTGGTAATAAGAATTCTGAATGCTTCCGCCATAGGAGTAATATCATTCATTTTAACAATCTCAGAATCTCCTTTTTCAAGACTTGGAAGTTCACCAATAATAGGTGCATGTACTAGCTTTTCAAGGTCATGTTTTGTAACAATCTTATTGTTGAAAATAGTAGATAGGTAGATAATCAAAAATGGAATTAAAAGTCCCAAAAACAATGTTGAAATAAGGACAATCTTTTTATTAGGTGCAATAGGATTTGATAATGCATATGCTTTATCTATTATTCTCGCTTTAGGAGCTGTAATAGATTCGGCAATTGCTGTTTCTTCTCTTTTTTGAAGTAACAACAAGTATAAATTTTCCTTGATCTGCTGCTGTCTTTCAATACTTCTGAACATTTTCTCAATAGAAGGAAGTTTAGATATTTTATCTGAAACTTTATTCTGCTCACCAAGATATTCATTTCGTGCCAGCTCAAGACCTACTCTGTTTCTTTGCAAACTCTGCTCAATAGACTGGCGCATTGTATTGATCTGTTTGGTAATATCTACCACTGTCGGGTTTTCTACAGTTGCAGACTCTAAAAATCTGTTTCTCTGAAGAATAAGCTGATTATAAGTAGAAATTCCGGCTATGGCTTCAGGATTTTGTAGCCCTACATTGGAAGGTAAAGCTTGGTACTGGCCCTGTCGACTTACAAAACTGATCAAAGCATTAGTAAGTTCCAGCTGTGCATCTACATCAAGCTGTTTTGCCCTTGCAGCGGCAGAACTTTCCAGACTAATTTTTGCCTCTGTTTCAAGATCTGTAAGGTTATTTTTAGATTTAAATATTTCTTTTTGACTTTCTACATCTCCAAGTTCTCCTGTAAGCCTTTTAATTCTGTCTTCGATAAAGTCAAGTGTCTTCTTAGATTCCGAATTCTTATCTAAAATAGCGTCATTGTTATATGCTACAACCAAAGCATTAAGTACATCTTGCGCTTTTGTAATCTGTGGATAGTTCATATCCAGTTTTAATACAGTAGCATCTTTATTAATTAAGCTTACCGCCAGCGTGTTTTGCAGCATGTCTACTTTACCATCTACTGTTGCAATGTAAAGTTCAAGATCATTCAGATTTACTTCTTTTAAAGCAGTCGGATTATACTTAACATTTTTAGTGATGATAATATTAGCAAAAGGAAGTCCTATTGTCTTACCATAACCGGTAACAATTTCTTTTTGAGGCTTGTCTGTACTTACAATAAGTTTCTCCCCTTCTATTTTAAGCAGAACAGGAGTGAAAATCCCACCCGGCTTCTCATTAATTACCCTTACTTCAATGGGTGAAGTATCCTTATAAAGTTCAATTTTTCTGAGTTTAGACTTTGTAAAAATATCGGTCTGAAGGTTTTTATTAATGACTACTTCTTTCATTAATCTTTTTGACTTCAGCATCTCAATTTCATTAGCAATACTGTTTGTTTTCAGACCTCCTAAATTCGAAAAGTCAGGTAAAACGCCTAAATCATTGTTTATGGGAGACGATGAGTTTTTGGCATCTTTTACAAGTACTGTTGTCTGTACATTGTAAACAGGAGTCATAAACTTCAATGCAACATAGCCTATTACCAAAGCGATAAAGGCACTTAGAGCAAACCATGGCCATTTTCTTAAATAGGGTTTTACTATTTCATTAATATCAATATTCCTTGAACTATTTTCTACTTCTAAAGGTGTTGAAGACTGTTGGGTGTTCATTAATTCTGTTATTTCTTAAATAAACTTATTACTACTGCTATTGCTGTGATAGCTATAGAAGCTGCCGTAAGGTAAAGAGTTGTATTTGGATTTTGTTTTGCTAAAACATCTTTGGTATTGCTTGAGGAAACAATAATGGCATCCCCTTGCTTAAGATTATAATATGGAGAATTAATTAAATTAGCATCCTGAATATTGATACGGCCATGAGAAACGACACCATTTTCTGTTCTTATAACCAATATGTCCTCTCTTTTCCCGTATTGTGTCAGATCACCAGCCATACCTAATGCGTTTAAAACAGTTGCCTGTCCGTTGGCTATAGTATAGTCTCCCTGCCTGTTGACTTCTCCAAGTACTGTAACTTTAAAATTCGAGAGTCGGATATTAATTGTCGGATTAATAACGTATCTGGTCATTTTTTCTCTAAGTTCATCTTTAAAAGCAGTCAAACTTTTGTCTGAAGTATTCAGTTTACCTAATATAGGAAAATCAATATCTCCATTTGCATCTACGATATAAGTGGGTCCTGAAAGTACTGTTGATCCCTGATTAGGAGTATTTCCGCCGGCCATAGCATTTGTCTGGATAAGTTCTGAGGAAGAATAATTCTGATTAAAAGGCTTTACAACATCCATATCTTTGGCAGTAATCAGAATAACCAACTGATCTCCAACCTGAATTGTGTTTGTTGAATTTTTAGCAGAGGCATTAATTGCAACCTGTTCGATATTCTGCATATAATTTAAATCATTCTTAGCATTAGGATTTACTTTACAGGAAATCACTAATGAAGATGCCAAAACTACTGCTAATATTTTTCCTTTCATTATCTTGTTAAATTATGCAAATATACATTTATATTTTATCTATTTATCGAGGGCCTCATAGATTGAATTATTGCTTCGGAATTCCGGCACTATTGTTTTAAGAATCCTTACAACTTCCACTTTATCTCTTCGAAGGGAAGCCTTGGTAATTTCTTTAGTAAGCCTGTCTATATCTTCAAATCCCATTGAAGGATCTTTAGAAATCATAATTTTATCATTATGAGTAGGAAGTGTTTTTGCATCATCACTCAAGAGTTCTTCATACAGCTTTTCTCCCGGTCTCAATCCAGTGTAGATGATCTTAATATCTATATTAGGTTCGAATCCTGATAATTTTATCATTCTTTTGGCAAGATCAATAATTTTAACGGGTTCCCCCATATCAAAGACAAAAATTTCACCTCCCTCTCCCATTGTTCCCGCCTGAAGTACTAGTTCACATGCCTCAGGAATCGTCATGAAATATCTTACAATCTCCGGATGGGTAATGGTTACCGGTCCTCCAGCTTCAATCTGCTTTTTAAAATGAGGAATTACAGAACCGTTGGATCCTAACACATTTCCGAATCTTGTTGTAATAAATTTGGTAACGTTTCCTTCTACATTCTGAAGTGATTGCACAAAAAGTTCTGCAGCACGTTTGGAAGCTCCCATTACGTTAGTTGGATTTACAGCTTTATCTGTAGATACCATTACGAACCTGTTTACTTTATACTTGCTGGATAGTTTTGCAACAATCTTAGAGCCTAATATATTAACAAAAATAGCTTCATGAGGGTTTTCCTCCACTAAAGGTACATGCTTGTAAGCAGCTGCATGGTATACCATTGAGAAATTATACGTCTGGAACAGAGATTCCATTCTGTGATGATTGGAAACATCTCCTAAAACAAATTTGAAAGCGATATGAGGAAATTTCTCTCTCATTTCAAGTTCAATTTCATAAAGCGGAGTTTCTGCCTGATCTAAAACGACAATCAATGAAGGATTGAAAAGAGCAACCTGTCTTACAATTTCACTTCCTATGGATCCTGCTCCACCGGTTACCAATACTGTTTTATCAGAATGTCTGCTTTTGACTTTTTCGTTCTGAATTTTGATAGGCTTTCTATTTAACAAATCCTCAATTTGAAGATTTCTGATAGATCCACCCAGATCACTGTCTCTAAGCTTTTGTACAGATGGTGCTTTAAAGACGTTAAGATCTTTCTCTAAAAACAGATTCACCCATGAATTCATCTCATCTCTGGCCATCATTTCTTTAACAACAAGAACGCCGTCAATGATAAGATCTTCTTTGGTGTTTTCTTCTATTTTTTCCTTTTCATAAATAGGCTTTCCCAGCAGGGACGCCCTTTTGGAGTCTGTTCTTTGTGTCAAAAAGCCTACTACCTGATAGGGAAGACTTGGATTATCAAGAATAGCACGTGCAATGGCAATAGATTGTTCATCAATTCCCAATACGAGAATTCTTTTTTTCAGTGCACTTCTTCTGTATTCCCTTACAATATGGAAAAATTCTTTCACATAAAGTCTGAAAAGAAATAGTCCCATAAATGAAATTACAAAATAAAGCATCAGATAAGGAGTAAGGATAAACTTACTTCCTGTGATCCAGAAATAGCAGATATTTATTGTTCCGATAGCCAGCATTGTGCAAAAACAGGAAATCAGAAGCTTAAATAAGTCTATAAATGTGGAATGGCGGATAATCCCGGCATAGGTCTTGAAGGCATACATAAAAGCAGCATTTACAAGAATAATAAAAGCAAAAATCAGACTTTTATCATCATGATATATAAATTCCTGCTTGGTAATTTTTGCGATAATGTAAGTAGAAAGAAATAAAGATATTACAAGAATAATAATGTCTATTACAAGAATTATCCATCTAGGAAGATATCTTACGTCTGAGAGATTGACAACATTATCCCCTCCAAATATTGTTTTTCTAAGAGAATTGTACATTGTCTGTATTGGTGTTCATATTTAATTAAGGTATAATATCTAATTATCCAGTCAAAGATAATTTTGACACAATCATACAAAAATAAATAAATTTATTTCAATATGCTGAAATCAAAAATAAATTTGATGTTATATTTATAAAATCTAACAATTTCATTGTGGTACAGCTAAAGCCACCGACAAAAATCATACCATAAGAATACTTATAAAAATGACATTTATTTGTGAATATTCTTTATTTCAGCTGTTTTTAAAAAAATTATTTATTAAATCTTTATGTATCAATCTTTTTCAATGAACTGATTATTTTTTTACGAAAAGTCATAAGTCAAGTTTTTTTTTAAATTCGTTAATATTCAGTCAAAAATATCAATTATTTTTTCATATTCAAAACCTTTACTCATTAAATGTTTTATTGTTTTGGTTTTTTTTTGATATTCTTTCAAGCCCGTTTGTCTGGAATAGTAATCTTCAAAAATCTTTCTGATCGTCTTCTCATAGTCTGAATCATCAATCTCATCAAAACATGAGTTGATTAACCTTTCAGAAATCTGTTTCTGCTTCAGATTCATTTTAATTTTGGTCTTTCCCCAGTGCTTGATATAAAACTTACCTCTGATATAGCTTCGGGTAAATCTTTCTTCGTTCAGATAATTTTCTTTCAGGAGAAATAAAATAATATCTTCTTTCGCTTCCTCAATAAGGAGAAACTCTCTCATCTTCTGCTCCACTTCCGCATGACAACGATCCTGGTAAACACAGTAATTCACCAGTTTCTGTTTAATTTCGTCAAAAGTATAGGATTTCTTTTCCATTTGAATAAAAAAAGAATGAGCAGACTGCTCATTCTTTATATGATATTGGAATGCCTGTTAGTAATTAAACAGAGCTTTACCTTCCATTAATTCGTTTACCTTTTTTCTTACAGATCCAAGAACCTCTTCATTTTTGATATTGTCTACTACATCAGAAATCAATCCGGCGATAGTATCCATATCATTTTCTTTTAATCCTCTTGTTGTAATGGCTGCAGTTCCCAACCTGATACCCGATGTTGTAAATGGAGATTTATCATCAAAAGGAACCATATTTTTGTTACAAGTAATATCAGCAAGTACTAATGCTTTTTCAGTTTCCTTACCGTTTACTCCTTTGTTTCTAAGGTCTACCAGCATCAAGTGATTGTCTGTACCTCCACTAACGATATCAAATCCTCTGTCGATCATCGCTTTTGATAATGCCTGAGCGTTAGATTTAACCTGTTTTGCATATGTTTCGAACTGTACATCCAAGGCTTCACCGAAAGCTACCGCTTTACCAGCAATCACATGCTCAAGCGGTCCTCCCTGAATACCTGGGAATACAGCACCATCCAATACCTGGCTCATCATTTTAATTTCTCCTTTTGGAGTTTTGTGGCCGTATGTATTTTCGAAATCTCTACCCATCATGATCATTCCTCCTCGTGGCCCTCTAAGGGTTTTGTGAGTAGTGGTAGTTACTACATGACAGTGTTCGAATGGTGAGTTTAATAATCCTTTTGCTACTAATCCAGCCGGGTGAGCGATATCTGCCCAAAGAGTTGCTCCAACTTCATCTGCTACCTCTCTGAATTTTGCATAATCCAAATCTCTTGAGTATGCTGAGAAACCAGCGATAAGCATTTTTGGTTTTTCTCTTAGTGCAACTTCTCTCATTTGGTCATAATCAATAAGACCTGTTTCCTGCTGAACTCCGTAAGAAACTACGTTATACTGAATACCAGAAAAATTCACTGCAGAACCGTGAGTAAGGTGTCCTCCCATTGAAAGGTCCATCCCCATGATTTTATCACCTGGTTTCAAAACGGCAAGATAAATGGCAGCATTCGCCTGAGAACCGGAATGTGGCTGAACATTCACATAGTCTACTCCGAAAAGCTCTTTAGCTCTGTTAATTGCTAAAGTTTCAACCTCATCTACTACTTCACATCCTCCGTAATATCTTTTTCCGGGATATCCTTCAGCATATTTATTTGTCAGTACACTTCCCATTGCTTTCATCACGTTTTCAGAAACAAAGTTTTCTGATGCGATAAGCTCTAATCCATGAGTTTGTCTTTGTCTTTCCTTTTCAATCAGGTCGAAAATAATATCCATTTTACTTTTAGTTTTTGAAATTTTCACCCCAAATGTACGGAATTTTCGTTGAGATTTCTCTATTGAAAAAATGATTTTTAAACACTAAAAAATAAAAAAATACCTCCTTTTATATTAAAACCGTATAAACTTTTACATTGATTATTTTAACCATAAAAGACCCAAAAGTTTAAATACTTAAATTTTATAGGTCCAAAATTTATGCATAAATACACCTTAGTTTCATAAAAATCTTCGATTTTCATCTTATGTGAACTTTTCTGCGGACTCATTTTAAACTTACTTAAATGAACTAAATTGTTTTAAAATGAAAACTTTTGTGACTTTTGCGGTTTTTTTTTAAGTTTAAATAAGAAAGCTATTAAAATTCTTCATCCGAAAGCTCTTTATTTACGACAGCACCAGCAAAACTTCCCTGTGCAACTGCATTGGCTACGGAACGCATCATGGTCACATTATCTCCACAGGCAAAAACTCCTGGAACATTTGTTTTCTGCATCATATCTACTTTAATAAATCCCTGTTCTGTCAGTTCACATCCCAGATCCTCGGATACATTGATATTTTGTTCAAAAGGAATTTTGGCATATAAAGCCTGTAAAGGAACTTCTTTTCCATTTTTGAAAATAATTTTCTGAATGGATCCGTTTTCATGTTTTATTTCTCCAATTTCCTCCTCGTTCAGAATGATTTTATTCTGCTTCAGTTTTTCAATCTGTTCATCAGTAAGAACAGCTTTTCCATTGGTGAATAAGGTGAGGTTTTTAGTCAGATTAAAAATCAGTTTTGAAAATTCGTAGGCCATGTCTCCATTGGAAAGAATTCCGGTTACTTCATTTTTCACTTCATAGCCGTGGCAGTAAGGGCAATGTATAACAGAGATTCCCCAGCATTCTGCAAATCCGGGAATATCCGGCATAAGATCTTTTACTCCTGATGCCAGTATCATTTTTTTAGCCTGAAATTTTTCACCGGCTGAAGTTTCAATTTCAAAACCTTCAGTTGTTTTTACTGTTTTCACCACTGTTCCATTGTAAAACCGGACCGTACTGTATTTTTCTACATCTTCTTTTGCCAGCTTTGCAATTTCTGCTGGTGTTTTGCCATCGTGAGTCACAAAATTATGAGAATGAGGAGTCTGCCTGTTACAAGGTTTTCCGTTATCAATAATGAGAACATTTCTTAAAGATCTTCCTAATGACATTCCTGCTGATAATCCTGAATAGCTCCCTCCTATTATGATGGCATCAAAGTTTTTGTTTTCCATAGTTCAGTTGATAGTTGATAGTTGATAGTGCAAAGTTAACATAAAATCAACTAATGCAATAATGTTGCAATAATATTTATCTATTAACTTTATCCTGTCTACAAATCATCATTTTTTATTCTTATCGAAAACTACTTCCACTCATTTTTGACTTCATCAATTTCGTCCTGAATTCTTTTATTGACATCTATTTTAGCTCCCTGCAAACTGAAAATTGCGGTACCTCTTTCTCTTGCATATGGATTGGCAATGGAATCTTTTAATCGGGCAACTTCAAAGAAAGAACCGGATTCATTCAGTTCTTTTCCTGCTTCGGAAGCATCTTTTACCCTTATAACATTTTTATATTTTTTACTCAGATCTATCCAATTGATATAGTCTGCATGAAATGACATTGCTTTTACGCCAATTTTTGAATAATAATTAATAGCTCCTGTCTGTCCGTAATTATCACACAATACCATGGTATTTCCGGACTTTGACAATTTAGAATATTCTTTATCCACTTTTTGAGCCAGTTCTTTCCAGCCCTGCATATCGGCAAAATCCTGTGGTAAAGGATGATCTTTTCCATCTTCCCAGCGAAGCAATCCTAATTTCCTGTACTGTTCCTGATGGGATTCAATATATTCGGGACTTTTATTTGGAAAGGCGACATGATATAAAGGGAGAAATAATAGTATGGGAATGAGAATACTGACAGGTTTCAAGAATCTCTTCCAGCCGTTTTCAAATACATTTCCAAGAAAAACAGCTCCAAAAGCAATATATACCGGATAAAGTCCTATTGCATAATAATCTTTTGCTTTAAAAAACAAAAACAGGGTGATCGTGATGATATAGCTCCAGAAGAAAAATCTGAACTTCTCAAAAGGTTTATACAACAACAATGCTCCCCATCCTGTAATAATTACAAAAGCAACTCCAATGAAAAATAATACCTGAGATTTCATAAAATCCATCCTATTTACATGGACAAGCTGTTTTTCTGAAAGTTCTTTCATATGATGAATAACCGGAAACTGGTTCTGATACTGCCAGAGAAGATTAGGAAAAATAATGATTAACGCTAAAAGCGATGCCCAATACACATGGGGCTGCATAAAAATCTTTCTCTGCTCTGTTAATAATAATGCGGGAACAAGCCCCAATAATGAAAAAGCAATATTGTATTTGTTTAATATTCCAATTCCGAAAATAACGGCTCCTATGTAAATCCATTTTACTTTTTGGGAATCAAAATATTTAATCAAACTATAATAAAGAAACAGCCACAGAAAAATTTCTAAAGACGTTGGCTGAAAGAGCATATTTACCCTGAGAAGTACTGAGAATAGAATCCCTGAAGCGGCAAGTATTTTAGCAAACAGGCTTCCATTAAGTTCTTCAACGATCTTCCATGTCAGCACAATGGTTAAAGCTCCGAATAAAGCGGGAAAAAATTTAACCCAAAATATAGAATTCCCCAGCATTTTAATCATCCAGGCCAGCCAGGAATTAACCGGAGGAACTGAGAGATATCCCCATGCAAGATGGTTTGCCTGATCAAGATGCAGGTATTCATCTCTGTGCAGCTCATACTCAGGGCTTATCAGTGAGTATTGGAGCGCAAACTTGGCAATGATAAAAAGAATCAGAATCCAGTAGTCTTTTTTCATGGAGGTATCGTTTGGAGTTTAAAAGTAAGACAGTTTAAATCTCTTTTTTGTTACACTTACATTATTTCAAAGCTATTATTAATAATTTCAGTTTTAATCTTCTGAATATTGCCAGACCAATACTTAATTTCTTCAATCTTCTTAGGACATTCTTCCAGAGGAATCTTCTGACAGGCTGCTAAATATTCCTGATATGTTTTCAAAATAGTATTCAGGTAGGTTTCGTAGTCTTTAGGATTTTTAGGAATATAGCCTATTCCATCACAGCCACAGCTATGAAAGCATTTTCCAGTTTTAAAAAGACTTTCTATGATTTTCCATTCTTTGACCGCTGTTTTTTTAGGAGCCTTGAAATCTTTTCCAAGATCAGCCATCACACTGGTGCATTCAGGACATTTTATCGTTCTGTTTTCAATCTCTGAAACAATTTTCTGAAACTCTTTTGTTTCTGCTTTTGTAAAAACGTATCCTATTTTACGAATTGATTTCCCATTGGGTTCATGATATATTTTCTCTTTTTCAATCCGACGTAAGATATCAGCGCTATCAGGCTGTTTAAATGATTTCCGGCATTTAAAACATACATAGTGTGATTTATAAGTTTTCGCAGCGTATCTGCACATTTTTATGGATTTATCTGATTCAAATATAGGAATTTACTCCTGTAAAAGGTTTTGATATAAAAAAAGAATCCCGGAGAACAAAAATTCTCCAGGATTCACAGTTTAAAAGTGTATAGTGTAGTTTATTATTTTTTATTCGCTTTTTCTTTTAGTTCTTCTTTGTCTTTATCAGAAGGGTTCCAAACTTTTATTTCAGTGTCTTTTGTAATGTTTGATCCCGGAAGAATCTGAACGTTGATACCGTCACTTGCTCCCAATTTCAAATATACTTTCTTGAATTTCCCATCTTTTTGTTTTACTTCTACGAAAGCTACATCTTTTCCTTGTTTCTTTTCATACTGAACTAAAGACTCATCCAATAATAAAGCATTTTTCTGAGAACTTAAAACAATTTCACCATTTGCAGAAAAACCTGCTCTAATATACTCATTATTAGGATTAGTTACATTCCCTTCTACCGGAAATTTGATTGTTCCTGCATTATCTTTTCCTTTAGGAGCAATCATCGTCAGTTTTCCCGGGAAAGTTTTGTTTTGCAGGGCACCGATTACGATATTCATATCCATTCCCTCACTCAGTTTTCCAGCTTGTGCTTCATCAATTTCACCTTTAAAGATCAGAACATTCAGATCTGCTACGGAACAGATTGTAGTTCCTGCGTTAAAGTTATTGGCTTCAATTACCTGGCTTCCTGCTTTTACCGGAACTTCAAGTACAGTACCTGAAGCTTTGGAACGGATCTCAGTGGTCGCTAATCCCTGCCCTTTAAGTTCAGGAGTCGCTCCTGTCTTAGCGATCTGTAATCTTTTTTGAGCAGTATTCAATTGCTGTTGGGCATTTTTCAAAGTTTGTTGTTGAGAAAACAACTGCTGCTGAGCGTTCAGATACTCCTGTTTAGATGCTACTCCCTGCTTGTATAGTCTTTCCTGCATTTCAAACTGCTTCTGCATATTTCCTACATTCATCTGAGCATTACTGATCTGAATCTGCGCATTCTGAACTTCCTGTTGAGATGCGTTTACTTCAGAGATGCTTGGAACGATTTTAACGGTAGCAATCAACTGTCCTACTTCTACTTTATCTCCTTCTTTTACTAAGATTTTATCTATAATCCCTGCGATATTGGGTTTAATTTCAATTTCTTCTTTGGGAACAATTTTTCCCGTCGCCATTACCTTATCATCCATATTCTGAACAGTAGGTTTACGGGTAAGGAACTCCTCACCTTCTTTAGAGTTTGATTTTATAAGATAGCCAAGCCCCGAGAACAATGCCACTGCAAATAAAAGCCCCAACACAATATAAATGGCTTTTTTCCAGGTGAATTTCTTTTTCATATGTATAGTTTATTTTTTATTAAATAGATTGAAAAATTTAAAGATTAAAAGATTGATTCTGTGCATTTATTAATCATTTATCTTTATTTTCAAATTGTTTGATTTTCAAATTAATTACTCTGTTCTTAATGCTTCAATAGGTCTGATTTTTACGGCTCTCTGTGCAGGAATCATCCCGATTATCAGTCCCAGAATTACCATTACAGCCATCGCAGCAAATACATTCCCATAGTTGACTGTCGGATTATAGAAAGGAAATGAATCCTGTCCCTGGGTAACCGCATTAAGAATCATCAGCACAAAAATTCCAAACATAAAACCTAATAATCCCGAGGACAGTGTGATAACCACACTTTCGAGCAAAATCTGATTTCTTACTTCTGCCGGTTTCGCTCCCAATGCTCTTCTGATCCCGATTTCTTTGGTTCTTTCTTTTACGGTAATCAACAGGATATTTGAAATGGCAATTACTCCCGCCAAAATGGTAAGTGTACCCACGATAATTGTTAACAACTGCATTCCTGTAAGAAAACCTGTCAGTTTTTTAAACTCTTTTCCAAGGTTGAAACTTCCGAAAGCATTGGTATCTTCAGGTGAAACTTTATTTTTTGTTTTTAAAACCTGCTTTACATCTTCTTCTACAGAGTTCACATTGGCATTGGGCTTACTGACAATGGCAAACAAGTCAATCTGATCTCCTGCATTATACATTTTTGTATAGGTAGAAAGCGGAATGAAAGCCGTTTGGTCATTTTCAAATCCTCCTCCTTTTTTCACTCTGAAAACTCCAATTACATTAAAGAATATCCCTTTAATATTGATTGATCTCCCAATGGGATTTTCTTTTTTCTTGGCATCAAAGAAGTTTTTATAAATTTCTTCTCCAATAACTACTACATTTTTATTTCCAGAAACATCAGCATCATTGATATAGCGTCCGAAGATCAGTTTCTTTTCCGAAATCTTATTTCCTACGGAGTAGTCTCCGGTAAGTGAATAGGTCCCGTTCTTCCCGTTTCTGGACATAGACTCTCCCGGTGTTCCGGTAAAGCTTCCCCTTGCATTTTGTGGTGATATATAGTCTATGGCTGTCACTTTTCTTTTCAGCATTTCCATGTCGTTCAAGTTCAGGTGAACTTCACGTCCCTTAGGAAATCCTTCATAAGGAATAGAGGTTTTCTGCGCCCAGAGAAATATTGAGTTGGTGGCAAAACCGGAAAACAATTTATCAAAACCATTCTCCATTCCTTTGGCTGCTCCAAGAAGGCTTACATACAAAAACATCCCCCATCCTACGCCGATCATGGTAAGAAATGTTCGGAGTTTATTATTCCTCAATGAGTAATAGATCTCCTGCCAAGTATCTTTTTTAAATATGATATTCACCTTTTTGAATTATAAGTTATAAATTATGAGTTATGAATTTCATTAATCCGTTTATATTTTTTGTAAATTACTCTGTTCTCAATGCTTCAATCGGTTTGATCCTAGAAGCTCTGTATGCCGGAACAAATCCTGCAATTAATCCTGAGAAAATCAGGGCAATGAATGCCATAATAATGGCTCCCCAGCCTACACTTGGACTTTTGATGAAGAATTCTTCAAGGCTATCGCCAATAAGGCTCAATGTTAAAACTCCTACTCCTACTCCAATAAGTCCGGATACCACTGTGATTACAACACTTTCCTGAACAATCAGACCTACAATGCCGCTTGGTTTTGCCCCAATAGCCTTTCGTACTCCGATCTCCTTGGTTCTTTCTTTTACGATATACACCATAATGTTACTGATCCCAATAATTCCGGCAAGCAGCGTTCCCAGGCCAATGAATCCAACAATTGCTGTAAGAACCGCCATAAACATAAATGTGTCATTCATGTTTTGGGCATTATTCCATACCCGTATCCCTTTTTCATCATCAGGAGAAACACTTTTTCTCGCTTTTAGTTTATCTTTAAGCTCATCACCATATTTAATGGCCTGTTCCGGAGTCAGTTTATCATTGTATGTAATATAGGCTATATTTACTGTATCAGAGCCTTTTTTCATCTGCTGTAAAGTTGTAATAGGAACAGTAATATGCCTTTCATCGCGATCTCCTCCATCATCTGAAAAAACTCCAATAACCTTATACATCGTTCCATTAATATCGAGTTCTTTTCCTATCGGGCTTCCATTTTTAATCAAATCCCTCTGAACCATTCTTCCAATAACTGCAACATTTAATTTCCTTTCAAGATCCATCGCTGTGAGATACCTGCCATCAATCATTTTTCTGTTTTCAATGACTTGCTCTCCTGGTTCAGCCCCATTAATCTGATAAAGACCACTTTCTTTTCCATATTTCACCATTAAACTGGCAGTATATCTTGGGCTGGAAGGTCCGGCTTTTTCCTTATCTGCATTAATTAAAAAGTCATAGTCTGAGTTATTCATTGTTATACTTCGATCAGACTGAAGGCCTTTATATGCTAAAGAAGTTTTTCCTGTAGAAAAAATAATAAGATTTTTAGCATCTCCTGCAAACCCTTCAGAAAATGCATTCTGAAGTCCTTTTCCAATTCCAAAAAGTACAATGAAAATAAACAGCCCCAAAGCTACAGTAAAGCCTGAAAGCACCGTCCTAAGTACATTACTCCGGATAGAACTGAATATTTCCTGCCAACGATCTAGGTCAAACATAGTTTTTATTTTTTTACCTTGTAAAAAAGTCAATTAGCTGCGCTCTCAATTTTCTTCGAAGTCAATTAACGTTGTTGTCAATTTTATTCTTCACCAGACTTTAATTACGACCTAATTTCTGTTTACATTTCTAATCTCTTTTCAACATTTTACTCAATAAAATAAATGTCGTTTTTATTAAATTTTCAATTTTTGTCAATCCTTGTCTTTCAATATAATTACAATCTATAACAATATCAAAACAAGAATCCAACTCAATAACCGATCCTCTGGCAATTTCAAAATACCTTTTCCTTTCCAGTTCAGATTTTCTTGAACATCCTTCAGTAATATTTGATACTACAGAAGTAGAAGCTCTCCTTATCTGGTCGATTATATTAAACTTTTCATTATCCGGAATTTTTGATAAAATTTTATAACATTCTATTCTTAATTCTCTGGCTGACTGATAAACATCAAGCTTATAATGGTTCAGATTTAAAAATATTTTTATTTTTTTTCATATTCATTTGTGTGTGCATTTTATAAATTATTTGTCCTCCTCATTGTAAAATTCATTTGCGAAGCAAAATTGACCATTCACTATTCACTTATAGTACAATCTGCTTAATAAACTCATCACTTTCAATAATCCCGTCTTTCAGTACTACATTTCTTTTGGTTTGTGCAGCAACATCCGGTTCGTGGGTTACAACGATAATTGTTTTTCCTTCATTATTGATATCCTGAAGAAGCTTCATAATATCATGAGTGGTTTTGGAGTCCAGTGCTCCTGTAGGCTCATCTGCCAGCACTACTTTTGGATCGGTAATTAAAGCTCTTGCAATAGCTACCCTCTGTTTCTGCCCTCCGGAAAGTTCACTTGGAAGGTGATTGGCCCATTGTGCCAATCCTACTTTCTCCAGGTATTCCATCGCTTTCTGATTTCGCTCTTTTCTCGGTACATTCTGATAGTACAGAGGAAGGGCTACATTTTCCAACGCCGTTTTATAATTGATAAGGTTAAAAGACTGAAAAATAAATCCTAAAAACCTACTTCTGTATTCCGCAGCTTTTACTTCAGATAAATGTTCGATAGGAACTCCATCCAATTCATAGGTTCCTGAATCTTTTTCATCCAGAATACCAATAATATTAAGAAGTGTAGATTTTCCGGAGCCGGAACTTCCCATAATAGAAACAAACTCTCCTTCAGAAATATTCAGATTAATTCCTTTAAGGACATGAAGTTTGCTTTTCCCTGTATCGTATGACTTATTTAAATCCTGAATTACTAACATTAAGTGATGTATGTTTTATACCCAATAAGTAGATGATATTTTCAAATTGTTACAAGAATAAAAATTTATTCAAATATTTTTTTGTTTAACACTATAAGCCTTTATTAATAATACTTTACAATATTTTGTTTAACTGTAACTTGGTATTTCCATCTATTTATCCCCAGGATTGCTGTCCAGCCTATTATTCGAGCCCCTTTCATGTAAATGTGGAAAACTTTTCAAGCTAAAAGTCAGCCTATTAGTATTTACCTCTTTCAAAATCAGTTCTTTTTTTCGAACTTTGCTGTTAGTTCTTTACAAGAAATACTGATTGGGGAAAGTGAATAACTTTAATTCACAATACACAGACAAACAAAAAGTTAAGTATTTCCGGAACGTTATCCACAAGGATCTAAATTATTTAATTATAAAGATATTTAATATGGGAATTTTTGATAAAAGAGTAAGCTATAAGCCATTTGAATACCCGGAGGTTCTTCAGTTTGTAGAGGCCATCAACAAATCGTTCTGGGTGCATTCGGAAGTGGACTTTACTGCAGATGTTCAGGATTTTCATTCGCAGTTGGAACCACATGAAAAGCATGCTGTGAAAAATGCGCTGTTAGCCATTGCACAGATCGAGGTGTCTGTAAAGACATTCTGGGGGAATTTATACAACCACCTACCAAAGCCGGAATTCAATGGATTAGGATCTACTTTTGCAGAGTGCGAGTTTCGTCATTCTGAAGCATATTCCCGTTTATTAGAGGTACTAGGATATAACGACGAGTTTCTTAACGTAATCGAAATTCCTGCTGTAAAAGGAAGAATCGAGTTCTTAGGAAATGCGCTAAAGCATGCTAATTCTGCGACTCCTAAAGAGTATGTTTCTGCTTTATTGTTATTCAGTATTTTAGTGGAAAATGTGTCTCTTTTCTCGCAGTTTGCTATTATCCTTTCTTTCACAAGATTCAAAGGATTCATGAAAAATGTTTCCAATATCATCGCATGGACTTCAGTAGATGAGCAAATTCACGCGAATGCAGGAATCTACCTGATCAACAAAATCCGTGAGGAACAACCTGACTTATTAACAGACAGCGATATTGAAGATATCTACACTTTAGTAGACGAATCTATCGCAAGAGAAGGGGATATCCTTAGCTGGATCTTTGAATTGGGAGAAATTGACAACGTTTCTAAAGAAGATCTTCTTAACTTCATGAAATACCGTGTAGATGACAGCTTGAAGAAAATCAATATGAAAACAAGATACAACATCACTCCGGAACAATACAGACCAATGGTATGGTTCGAGGAAGAAGTTTTTGCCAATTCATTAGATGATTTCTTTGCAAAAAGACCTGTAGACTATACGAAGCACGATAAGAGTATTACTGCAAACGATTTGTTTTAATACAGAGGCGCGAGCGAAGCGAGCGTCAAAGCAGTCAGTATTAGGATTATCCTTTTTCTGACAATATAGTGGAATTGCTGTTCATGAATAAAGCACAAATACAAAAGAAATGATCAATGTAATAGTAACCTATACGGTAAACCCCGAATTTGTTCCAAACAATAAAACCAATATCCAAAAGTTTCTGGAAGATTTCAAGAATTTAGATCCTTCCACCTTTGAATATAAAGTTTATGTAAAGGAAGACGGTGTTACTTTTGTACATTATTCAAACTACATCAATGAAGAAGTTCAGCATGAAGTTTTGAATGTTCCGTCTTTTAAAGAATTTCAGAGGTTAAGAGATGAAAGCGGACTGAACGGTTCCCACAAAGTAGAAATTTTACAATCAATACTATAAAAAAACAAAATTCCGGAGTGATTCTCTCATTCCGGAATTCGAAAATATAACATCTATGGAAGAGCAAAATTCAAATATATGGTGGCTCAATGAAGAGTCTGAGCAGATGCTGAACAGAGGATATCTGTTGAAAGGTGAAACGGTAGACGGAGCTATCGACAGAATTACCACTGCCGCTGCAAAAAGGTTATACAAACCTGAACTTCAACCGGCATTCAAAGAAATGATCACAAAAGGATGGATCAGTTTCTCTTCTCCTGTATGGGCGAATATGGGAACAGAAAGAGGTCTTCCTATCTCATGTTTCAACACTCACATTCCGGACAGCATTGAAGGTATTACTCACAAAATGGGTGAAGTAATCATGCAGACTAAAATCGGAGGAGGTACTTCAGGGTATTTCGGAGAATTGAGAAACAGAGGAACCGCTGTAACGGATAACGGAAAATCTTCAGGAGCAGTTTCATTCATGAAGCTTTTCGATACGGCAATGGATGTTGTTTCTCAGGGAGGTGTAAGAAGAGGTGCTTTTGCTGCTTACTTAGATATTGACCACGGAGATATTGAAGAATTTTTATCCATTAAAGATATCGGTAGCCCGATTCAGAACCTGTTTACCGGAGTATGTGTACCAGATTACTGGATGCAGGATATGATTGATGGTGATATGGAGAAACGTAAAGTTTGGGCAAGAGTATTGGAAAGCCGCCAGCAAAAAGGTCTTCCATATATTTTCTTTACAGACAACGTAAACAGAAATAAACCTCAGGTGTATAAAGATTTGGGAATGACGGTAAATGCAAGTAACCTTTGTTCTGAGATCATGCTTCCATCTACAATGGAAGAATCTTTCATCTGCTGTCTGTCTTCTATGAACCTTGAGTTGTACGATGAGTGGAAAGATACAGATGCTGTAAAATTAGCAGTATACTTCCTGGATGCTGTATTATCTGAGTTTATTGACAAAACTGAAGGTAATTATTATCTGCAGGGAGCAAGAAACTTCGCAATGCGTCACAGAGCTCTTGGATTAGGAGTTTTAGGATACCATTCTTATTTACAGAAAAATATGATTCCGTTTGAAAGCTTCGAAGCAACTCAGTTCAATGCAAGAGCATTCAGACATATTAAAGATCAGGCTGAGCAGGCTTCAAGAGAACTTGCCAACATCTATGGAGAACCGGAAGTATTGAAAGGATATGGATTAAGAAATACCACCACAATGGCTATTGCTCCTACCACTTCAAGTTCTGCAATCCTGGGACAAACTTCCCCTGGAATTGAGCCTTTCTCTTCAAACTATTATAAAGCAGGTCTTGCTAAAGGAAACTTTATGCGTAAGAACAAATACCTGGCAAAACTTTTGAAAGAAAAAGGACTGGATAATGAAGAAACATGGAGAACTATCATGTTGAACCACGGATCTGTACAACACCTGAATGAGCTTACTCCTGAAGAAAAAGCAGTATTCAAAACATTCAAAGAAATCTCTCCAATGGAGATTATTTCTCAGGCGGCACAGAGACAGCAATACATTGACCAGGCACAATCACTGAATCTTCAGATTCCTTCTACAATGCCTGTAAAAGATGTCAACTATCTTTATATTGAAGCTTGGAAAAAAGGAGTAAAAACGCTTTACTACCAAAGAAGTTCATCAGTTTCAAAAGAAATGATGGTTAACTTCGTTTCATGTTCAAGCTGTGAGGCATAGGACCAAGTAATAAACACGCTATATTTACAAAAGCATACCGAAAGGTGTGCTTTTGTCGTTTTCAAAGAAATGCTCTGAGATTTTTGGTTTATATTTGTGTTTATTGTTTAATACCAAAACTACAGATATGAAATTCGGACAAGTAGAAGACCCTTCAAAAATAGATTTCACATTACCTAAAGATCATCCCAGAACTAAAGAAATACTGGCACTCAATAAAAAAGGTCTGGAAAACATTTCTATCGGATGTGCAAAATGGAACAAAACAGACCTTAAAGGGTTTTATCCTAAAGGAACTAAAGACGAACTGACCTATTATGCCACTCAGTTTAATTCTATCGAACTGAATGCTACATTCTACGGAATGCCAACCCCTGAACAGGTAACAACATGGAAAGAAAAAACTCCGCCAGACTTTAAATTTTTTCCAAAGATCACCAATACGGTTTCCCATTTCAGAAGACTGATTGATGTAACAGATCCGGTGACGCAATTTGCATCTTCGGTGATCAATTTTGATGAAAAACTGGGAATGGCTTTCCTGCAGCTTCATGATAATTTTAAACCTAAGGATTATGACAGGCTGGAAAAATTTGTAAAGGAATGGCCTAAAGAAGTTCCTCTAGCAATCGAACTCCGAAATACGGAATGGTTTACTGATGAGGAAATCCTGAATACTACCTGTGAGCTCTTTGAAGCCCATAACATCACCAATATCATTGTAGATACTGCCGGAAGAAGAGATATGCTTCATATGCGCCTTACAACCCCCAACGCATTTATCCGCTATGTAGGAGCCAACGCAGAAAGTGACTACGAAAGACTGGATGACTGGTTGAAGCATCTCACAAAATGGAAAAAAGAAGGACTTCAGAATCTTTACTTTTTCGTACATCAGAATATTGAAAAAGCCTCTCCTTTATTATCTGCTTATTTCATCAAAAAAGTGAATGAGGAATGGAAAACGGATATTCATATTCCACAAATGGCAACGGAGAGTACAGGAACCCTTTTTTAAATTTAAATGGAATAAATTCGGTATAAGTAACTTCCTTTTCATCATGAAAAAATTCGTACCTTAGAGTATAATGTTTTCCAATAATCATTATACTTTAAAAAACATAAATCATGGAAAAGGAAATTTGTACAATCAGTATTGCCAATAACTGGCTTGGTGATGAATATATCTTTTATGAAAATCATACCATAAAAAGAGTATATGATAATCACAGTTTGAATTCCAATAAGAGCGAATGGCTCGAACCTAAAGAAATCAGTAAACAGAATAAGGATAAGCTGATCAAAGCCTGTTCTGAAGAATTTAAAGAACGGATTATGCAGATTCTGGATTATCCTTAACAAAAAAGGTAATGAGTATTTGAAACTCATTACCTTTTTTATTTATTTTTTCTAAGAAGCAATACCAGATTGAGAAATATAAGCAGAAAGTCCAGTGTAATCCAGATTCCTAATTTTGTATTCTCATAATTATAAGCATCTACCTGCTTTTTGGCGGCATCAGAAAGCTTCATACTTTGATTAATATAATTCTGTACTTCTACAATCTGATCGATATTCTTATTGGGTACGGAATGCTGAGAAAAGTACACCAGGTTTTTCTTTCCAAGATAGCCTGCAATCCAGTATTCATCAGACTTATCCATTTTCAGGTATTCTATCCTGTAATATTCCGGACGTATTTTCCCTATATGCTTAGGTTCAAGGTTTGTATTTTGCTCTGTTTTGTTTACTTTGATCAGGTAAAAATCCAGTGCCTGCGGAAGTTTATTAATCACCTGCAGCCCTACAGAATTATCCACAAATGCCACAGCACTTTTCTTGATAAACCAATACGTAAAAACAGAAATTGAAAAAACTACTGTTACGATACGAAACAGCTTCGCCCACTTGGCCATACTTCCTGATTTAACCTTAAACAGGATCAGAGAAAGAACACAAGCCAGAAATATTATAAAAATAATGAGTGTCATATTCTACAAAGATACTTCTTCTCTCTATTTTATCTATATCTGAGGTCATTTTTTTAATTTTACCCCATCATGAAAAAGAGCTTTCTCTCTTTCTTTTTGTTCGGATTATATTTTCTAATCTACATTCCATTCTTTATAAAACTGATCGAGGAAATTCATCATATACTGATGTCTTTCTTCTGCCATTTCTTTTCCTTTTTCAGTATTCATCATATCTTTCAGAAGCAATAATTTTTCATAGAAATGATTAATAGTTGTTCCGTTAGATTTTTTATATTCTTCTTTGGACATTCCCAATTTGGGTTTCATATCCGGGTGGTACATCAGGTTATTTTTAAAACCTCCAAAGTTGAATGTTCTGGCAATTCCGATAGCTCCTATCGCATCAATACGGTCGGCATCCTGTACAATCTGAAGCTCAATGGGAGGATTCTCCGGTGCCTGATCTCTGTTTTTAAATGAAATATTTTCAATCACAAATAATACCTTACGGATGATTTCTTCAGAAACGCCCTGTTCTTCAAGAAATGCTCTGGATATTTGGGGAGCAATGGTTTCATCACCGTTATGAAATTTAGGATCGGCAATATCATGAAGAAGAGCAGACAATTCTACTACTTCTTTGTTACAATCTTCTGTTTCTGCTATTTTAGCGGCCAGCTTCCAGACTCTTTCAATATGAAACCAGTCGTGTCCTGCTTCTGCTCCTTCTAATTTTTCTTTTACAAATGCTACTGTGTTGTTAATCGTACTTTTCATTTATCTATCAGTTCATTTAAAATAATATCCCAAAGCTTGTTGTTGTAACTTCTAAAAAAATTGACATGTCCGATTTCTTTTTTATCAGATTCTGAAACATTTACTAACCGGTAAGTTGGTTTAAGATTAGGATAGGTGTCATTTAATAAACTCAACACGCCTTTCTCTGTCAGCCAGACATCATCTTCCGCCCGAATTACAAATACTTTCTGGGTCAAATTTTCAGAAAAGTTATCAATTTTCTCCAACAATCTGTTGGTTGATTTCTTGTTTAAAATTAAGGTTCTCCAGTCATATGCGCAATTTTTTGGAAGACTTTCTCCCAGTCCGAACCAATGGGCGGGAAAATATCCTAACAATGAAGTCGTTAACGGCTGAGCAATTCCAAAGCCTAAATAGGCTTCAACTTTTGTCATCCCTTTAAGGTTTCCAACAAAGGCATTTTGGGTTCCCACAAAAACAAATTCTTCAAAGATGTTGGAATCTTCATTCATTCCCAGAATCAATGCGCCTACAGAATGGCCTAAACAGTATTTTTGGTGCTCTTTAAAAGTTGATTTAATATATTGAGTTACCGATTTATAATCTTTGGAACCCCATAACCTCATAGAAGCATGAAATCCTCTCATATCTTTCGGTTTGGAAAGACCAATTCCCCGGTAATCATAAGTAATGACAGTAAATCCCTGTTCAGAAAAATAGCTGGCAAAAGAAAAATAAACCTGCTGTTTTACCCCAGTTGCTGAATTAATCAGTAGTAATTTCCCATTATCTTTTTCCGGTTTAAACAAATGGGCGGTCAGCGTGACATGATCTTCTGTGGTTAGTATTAGTTTTTCCATAGTATAAAAAGAAAAAATCCACTATAAAAGTGGACATTTTACTTATATTTTTATGTTAAGTTTCAGACTTTTGATATGTCGTAAATAGCTTTAGGAAAAGAAATCTGAGATTCTCGGAAGTCCTGTCTGAGAGCCTTTACCTCCGGAAACTCTTGATGAGACTTCATTTCCGAATTTTACACATTCTTCGATAGAATTCCCATGGCACATCGCAATGGCAAATCCTGACGTAAATGCATCACCCATTCCCATTTTATATACTTTTTCATCCTTATCGTTTCTGTAATATTTCATTTCTGTACCATCAAAATAAATGGTGGAATTGGTATCATCTCTTACAAAAACTTTATTGAAATATTTTTTAAGAACCTCTTCTCTTTTTTCTTCCCCGAAAATAACGTACAACTCATTGCTTTTAGCAACAATAAAGTCAACCAGTTCTAAAATTTCTTCACTGACTCTCATTGCAGGTGAAGCGTATAATCCTACTTTTTTTCCGTATTTCTTGGCTTTTCTAACGGTATGCTCTACAACATCCATAGAAACCTCAAGCTGTACCAGCACAAGATCTGTGGTATGAAAATACTTATCTGCCTCGTCTATATGTAATTTGCTAAGGTATTTATTGGCTGCCGGTACTACAACAATAGCTGCATTTCCGTGGGAAGTGGTTACATAGGCCGTTCCCGTAGCTTCTTTATCTGTTTCGTGAACAAATCCTACATTCACATTTTCACTTACCAGATTTCTCATAATCTGCTGCCCAAGAGGATCCATTCCTACACATCCGATAAAGTATACACTTGCTCCCAGCCTGGCTGTACCTACTGATTGATTAGCGCCCTTACCTCCAAAATAACTATCTGACTTAACGGCTAAAACCGTTTCATTAGGCAAAGGGAGTTTTTCGGTTTCAAGAACCAAATCTATCGATGAGCTGCCCACAACAATAATACGGGGTTGTTCTGATGAGAAATTCATTGTGTTTTGTATTAGCTTTAAAATTTATAACTGACAAAAATTGCGTCTCAAAAATAGCTAATTTAAAATTAACTTATTTCTATAAATTCAGTAATTATTTTCACTGGCTGCTGATCTTTGTTATACGCTATATAGCTGGCATAAAATCCTTCTCCATATCCGGTTTCAAAAGCAAATATAGTTCCGGGATGTTCCTTTGCAGGTTTAAGAAAGGCATACTGATCTATTGCGCCCTTTTCATCAAAGAAGTAGTCATGGAAAAATTCTTCGTAGATTCCCATAAAATCACCTCCTTTATTTTGATACAACCTCTGTTCAAGTTCGTTCAGACTGTTTTGGGTATCCACATCCATGAAACATCCCATCCCGCTTTCTACAGGATATCCGAACACTTCTTCTTTCGCAAGATCTTTTATATTCTGTCCTGCTGTAGTGGCCATTTTCCATTCTTTAATTTCAGAATTACTGAATATAATTTCGGCATAGGCTACACAGTTGCTCTCTCTTTCTTTATGTATCATTACAGAAAAATCTCCTTTGGGAAATTCCGTGGTAAAAGGAAGCATATCATTAGTGATCAAAGGATCACAGGTAACAATCTTTCCACTTGAAAGGTAGATCTTCCCTACTTCAAAACTTTCCAGCAACGGACTTTCTACAAAGTCTTTCGAGAATAGTTTTTGTATGTTTTCTATATGTGTCATTTTTATTTATTCTTTTAAACCATCAGGCTGGATACAATTTTCATCTGTACCCAGCCTGAGATTTCTGACAAATTTATTGTCTATATTTTACAAACTTTTCAGTTTCTCTTCAAGGATAAAAATATCTATACTTTTTACCAACTGCTTGTTTCATCAAATATTTTAAATAATCCTTCTCTATATGGTTGCTTTAGCTGCTTTATTCTGTTTTTCAAAACTTCCCAGCTTTCTTCTGAATATGATTCCAAAACAGCTTTCAATTCCTCTTTATTATTATTAACATAGTCTACAGGAACTGGAAAAAAGTTATTCCAGTGGGGCTTTTCTTCAGAATTTTCATAAAGAGCAACTGTTCCTATCCTATCATTGAGTTTTCCTTTTCCTTTATAAGGTAAAACCTTTATGACAGGAAACTTACCTCCAAAACCTTTGGATAGATTGGTAGTAACAGCAATCATTTTAGGTTTTTCAGAAATGACTATTGCTCCGTTAGAATCTCCATATTTAAAATGTTCTTTTTGCCTTCTCCAATAAAAAATATTTACAAGTAAAAGAATAATAAAAGCAAATCCTCCCCATAGCCATGAAACATCCCATGCAAAAGCTAACGAAAACAATAAAGCAATTAACAAATAAATAGGTTTATAGATGTATTTTATCAATACAAATGGCATTACTCTAACCCTTCCAGGATTTGAAGCAACTGTTCTACTATCTAATGTTAAAATATCTCTATTGTCATCCATATTTTAAGGAGTATTAAATATTTTACAGACTTTTCAGTTTTTCTTCAAGGATCGCAATCTTATCCTGAGCATCTTTTTGCTTCTTACGTTCTCCCTCTACAACTTCAGGCTTAGCATTCGCAACAAATTTTTCATTGGAAAGCTTTTTTTCTACTGAAATTAAGAACCCTTTTAAATATTTTACTTCTTCTTCAGTTTTAGCTTTTTCCTCACCTAAATCCAAGTTTTCACTTAAAGGAATAGAAACTTCAGTAGCTCCTACCAGGAATGTAAAGCTTGGCTTATCTGTTTTCTGCCCGAAGTGAATTTCAGAGATATTTGCTAATTTTCTCACTACATCTTCATTGGCAAATTCAGTAGCATTGGTATATACCTCAGCGGCTTCTCTTGGTGAAATTCCTTTTGTCTGACGGTAATTTCTAACTCCTGAAATCAATTCTGCTGCAGTTTCAAAATTCTTAATAATAGTCTCATCAAACTTTCCAGCTTCTTTCTGCTGAGCAATCACTAAAGCTTCATCAATACTTCTTTCCGAAATAGTCTGCCATAATTCCTCTGTAAGGAAAGGCATGAACGGGTGAAGTAACTTCATCAGCTCTTCAAAGAAATATATTGTTTTGTTATAAACATCCTTAGAAATTCCTTCTCCATAATTTGGTTTGATCGCTTCAAGGTACCACCCACAAAAATCATCCCAAATTAATTTATAGATCAAATGCAGGGCATCAGAAATTCTGAATTTCTCGAACTGGTCATTAATTTCGGCAATTGTTTTATTCAGTTTATTTTCAAACCATTCAATAGCCTGATTATCTGTAGCAATAGCTGGCTTATCTTCATGATTCCACATGTTGATCAGACGGAATGCATTCCAGATCTTCGTCATGAAGTTTCTTCCCTGAAGCATTAAATCTTCATCAAAAAGAAGGTCATTTCCTGCTGCAGAGCTCAATAGAATTCCTACACGTACTCCATCTGCTCCATATTTATCCATTAATTCAAGAGGATCAGGAGAGTTTCCAAGAGATTTTGACATCTTTCTTCTCTGCTTATCTCTTACAATTCCTGTAAAATAAACATTCTTAAATGGAACTTCTTTTCTGTATTCCAATCCGGCCATAATCATTCTGGCTACCCAGAAGAAAATAATATCAGGACCTGTAACCAGATCAGATGTTGGATAGTAATAGTTGATATCTTTGTTTTCAGGATCAAGCAATCCGTCAAATACAGACATTGGCCATAACCAAGATGAGAACCATGTATCCAATGCATCATCATCCTGTCTAAGGTTTTCTATCGTCAGAGTTGAATTCCCTGTTTTTTGTTTTGCCAGTTCTAAAGCAGCTTCTTTAGTTTCTGCAACTACAAAATCTTCATCACCTTCTCCATAATAGTAAGCAGGAATCTGCTGTCCCCACCAAAGCTGACGGGAAATATTCCAGTCACGGATGTTTTCCATCCAGTGCTTATAAGTATTTTTAAACTTCTCCGGATAGAACTTCACTTCGTCATCCATTACTACATCCAAAGCGGGTTTAGCAATTTCAGCCATTTTAAGGAACCACTGTACTGAAATCTTAGGCTCAATAACAGCTCCTGTTCTCTCAGAAGTTCCTACTTTGTTTACATAATCTTCTGCCTTTAACAAAAGATCTTTCTCTTCAAGTTCTTTAGCGATCTGCTTTCTTACATCAAATCTGTTCTTTCCGGCATAATGTAAACCATGTTCGTTAAGATTTCCGTCATCATCCAGTGCATCAATCATTTTCAGCTGATGTTTCTGTCCGATTTCGTAGTCATTGATATCGTGGGCAGGTGTAATTTTCAAAGCCCCTGTTCCGAATTCTATATCAACATATTCATCCTCAATAATTGGGATTACTCGGTTAACGATCGGTACAATTACATTTTTACCTTTCAGGTGAGCATATCTTTCATCATTAGGATTGATACATACGGCGGTATCCCCAAAAATAGTTTCAGGACGCGTAGTCGCTACTGAAAGGAATTCTTCTGAACCTTCAATTTTATATTTAAGGAAATACAATTTCCCGTTCTGTTCTTTAAAGATTACTTCTTCGTCAGAAATATTGGTTTTCGCTTCCGGATCCCAGTTGACCATTCTGTAACCTCTGTAGATTAATCCTTTATTATAAAGGTCTACAAAACTTTTGATAACCTGCTGCGAAAGTTTGTCTTCCAAAGTGAAGCGGGTTCTGTCCCAATCACATGAACATCCTAACTTTTTCAACTGCTCAAGGATGGTTCCGCCATATTTATTGGTCCAGTCCCAGGCATGCGTTAAAAATTCTTCACGGGTAATATCTGACTTATTGACTCCTTCAGACTTCAGTTTAGCAACAACTTTAGCTTCAGTAGCAATTGAAGCGTGATCTGTTCCCGGAATCCAACAAGCATTAAATCCGCGCATTCTTGCACGACGGACCAGAACATCTTGAAGGGTATTATTCAACATATGCCCCATGTGTAATATCCCCGTCACGTTTGGCGGAGGAATGACCACGGTATACGGTGGTTTGTCATTAGGCTCTGAATGGAAAAATTTGTTTTCCAACCAGTAATTGTACCATTTTTGTTCTGTTTCCTGTGGATTGTACTTTTCTGAAATCTGCATAAATTCTATTTCTTTGGCTTGCAATTTGCAAAAATAGTCTAAAGAAAAAAATTTTTAAGCATGAATTAAAATAATTTTTAACTTTGTTTCACAAAATTTATCTAACAAACGTATTAACATTCAAGAATATGAAAAAATTAATTGCAGGAATTGCACTATTCGGGACATTTGCTCTGGCATCTGCACAAACAATTACATTTGATAAAACAACTTTCGATTATGGTACTATTAAGCCTAATGCTGACGGTACAAGATTCTTTACGGTAACGAACTCAGGTGATAAGCCTTTGATCCTTTCAAATGTAAAACCGTCTTGTGGATGTACAACTCCTGAATTCAGCCAAGATCCTATTATGCCTGGGAAATCAGCTAAGATCAAGGTTGGATACAACACCGCTATTCCTGGCCCTTTCAACAAAATGATTGAGGTTTTTTCTAACGATCCCGCTAACAACAGAAGTGTAATCTACATCAAAGGTAACGTAGATGCTAATGCTCCTGAACCAAAAGTATTGACTCCTGCTGAGCAGAAAGAAGCTGCTAAAGCTGAGAAAAAAGCTGCAAAACTTGCTAAAAAAGCTGCTGCGAAGTAATCTCTACTCAAAAAAAATAAAAGAACCGTCTCCAATGAGGCGGTTTTTTTATTACATTTATGTTTGATTAGGTGGCAGATGATAGGTAATAGATGGCAGTAAATGTATTGACGTTTATCAAATATATTATCTAGGTTTTAGCTGAATCCTTCGGATTTTTTTTAAATGGCTGGGCCAAAGCCCCCCCTATTGAATTTAAAGAACAAGATCTTTTAATCTTTTAATCTTTTAATCTTTTAATCTTTTAATCTTTTAATCTTAAAAATATATGGATACCGATTTCTCAGATGACTTTAAGGTAAATGGAAAATTTTCGATAAAAAAAACGTCAACTTCTTATAAAGGAAAGCTTACTAAAGAAGAAGGAGAGCAAATGCTGATTCAGGAGAAAGAAAAACTTCGTGAACTGCAGGAAAAATTATATGCTGACGGAAGCCAGTCTTTGCTTATTGTATTACAGGCTATGGATGCTGCCGGAAAAGACAGTATGATAGAGCATGTTTTCGGAGGAGTGAATCCTCAGGGATGTAATGTGACCAGTTTTAAAACCCCAAGTTCCAAAGAATATTCCCATGATTTTTTATGGAGACATTATCTTGCATTGCCACAGAAAGGAATGATTGGAATTTTCAACCGTTCTCATTATGAAAGTGTTCTGGTTTGTAAGGTGCACCCTGAATACAATTTGAGCGAAAAAACATGGTCTTCCGTAAAAGACTTTGACAGCAAATTCTGGGAAAACAGATATGAAAGCATCCGGAATTTTGAAAAACACCTTTCACAAAACGGAACTACAATTGTAAAGATCTTTTTACATGTTTCCAAGGATGAACAGAAAAAAAGACTTCTGGACAGAATTGACGAACAGGAAAAAAACTGGAAATTCTCTGCGGGAGACCTTCCGGAAAGAGCATTATTCGATCAATATATGGAGGCTTACGAAAACGCAATCAACGAAACATCAAAAGACCATGCTCCCTGGTATGTACTTCCTGCTGACAGCAAATGGTTTGCAAGAGTAGCAGCAATCCAGATTATTATTGATACTCTGGAAAAAATGAATCTTAAATATCCTACTCTTTCTGATAAAGAAAGACAGGAGCTTCAGGAATCTAAAAAACAATTGGAGAGCGAATAAATGAGGTTGGAAGACGGAAGTATGAAAATGGAAGTTTAAAATCATTACGTTTAAAAACTTCACTCTTCCAGCTTTTTAAAAAAAATCACGAGAAAATCTATAAGCCGGATTCTGTACTTCCGAAGAAGCGCCTGTTATTTATCTACGTGGTACATTGCTGCAACACTTGAGCTGATTACCCCTCGGTTTTCAGGACGAGCCGCCCCTATTTCCATTGCTGAAAAGAACCGATATACTTACCATTGCACCGCAAAGAGTTTACCTGGTTTCACTACAGCCGAACTGTACTTGCTTTCTGTTGCACTTGTCCTACCCTCACGGGTGACGGATGTTATCCGCTTTGCTGCTCTATGGTGTCCGGACTTTCCTACCTCCCGTAAAACGGGAAATCAACAAGCCGATTTTCTCGCGGAGGCAAAGGTACGCAAATTTTGCGGTAAAAAGGTAAAAGTTCAGAAAGCCTCAATGGTTTTAAGCGCTATGTAAATGAGTAGATATATAAATATTTTTCTTTTGTTTTTGATGAGAATATAAATTACATGCTACAAAATTCAAAGCATGTTCACTATTCTATGGTTTAGCTTTTACGATTTTTTGTTATAATTTTCACCAATTACCACTTTATTATTATCTTCGTGCCATTATATATCTATGGATTCCAGAGAAAAAGAATTTGCGCAGCTTATCAAGGATAATCAGGGACTGATTATTAAAGTATCGCGTCTGTACACAAATTCTCTGGAAGATGAAGAGGATCTTTTCCAGGAAATTGTGTTACAACTCTGGAGAAGCTATGATTCCTTTAAAGGAAATTCTAAAATTTCCACATGGATGTACCGTGTAGCGCTCAATACAGCCATTACCCTCTTTAGAAAAAAAAGCAAAAGCCTTCCTACGAATGAGCTGGACATCAACCATAAAGATTTTGTGGAAGATGACGATGAAAAACAGCAGCAGGTATCACTTTTGTATACTGTAATCAAGACTCTTCCGAATGTAGAAAGAGCCATTGTCATGATGTATCTTGACGATCTGCCTTACAAGGACATTGCAGAAAACCTCGGAATCACTGAAGTCAATGCACGCGTGAAAATGAACAGATTAAAGAAAACCCTTAAAGAACAGATGGAAAAATATGCCTGAATTTGATTTAGATAGCTTTAAGAAAACATGGCAGGAACAACCTGTACAAGATAAATATGACAACACTGAGATTCTTCAGATGCTGAATAGAAAATCACGTAACTATGTGAAATATATTTTCTGGATCAGTGTTATAGAATTTCTGTTCTTTTCGGTATTGGGACTGTTTTATCTTTTCCCGGAAGAGGAATCAGACAGCTTCCGTAAAATGCTGGAGCGATTAGGGGCTCAGGAATCTCCTGAAGCAGAAAACAATTTTGGTTATGCTTATCTGGCTATAAAAGTCTTAAGTTTATTAATTACAGCTTATTTTGTATTGAAATTCTATCAGAATTACCGAAAAATAAAGATTGAGGAAAATCTGAAAGGGCTTATTACCCGCATCATTAAATTCAAAACAACAGTCAATGCTTTTATTCTCATCAGCATTGTTTTATTGTTAATATTCACTTTTGTACTGATCGCTTTCATCTTTTATATATTAGATTCTCAGAATATACAGCCTAATGGCTCCAACCTTACGATTGTTATTGTTGGAATTGCCGTAAGCTCATTGCTTGCAGTCTCTATGATCTGGTTTTATTACAGACTGGTATATGGAACAATTATTAAAAAACTTGATAAAAATCTAAAGCAGCTTAAAGAAATAGATTCTCAGGAAAATTAATATACATAGGCATAGTTCGGGATATAATTGCTAATTTTATTCCACCAAATCTTAAACTATGCCCTTATCTTATGTGTATGGAACTTCTGAGGTTTCATTATTAGGACAGACTATCGGAGCGAATCTTAAAAGTACTGTCGAAAAATATCCCCATCAGGAAGCATTAGTCTGCGTTCATCAGAATTACAGAGCTACTTACCAGGAATTTTACAATCAGACAACAGCTGTTGCAAAAGCTTTATTGTTTTTAGGAGCAAAAGCAGGCGACAGAATCGGAATCTGGTCTTCCAACCGTTATGAATGGGTACTTTTGCAGTATGCCACTGCAAGAATAGGAACTATTTTAGTGAATATCAATCCAGCCTACAGAACTCATGAACTGACCTATGTTCTCAATCAGTCTGAAGTTCGTTTTATTTTTTCTTCTTTAAGCTTTAAATCCAGCAATTATAAAGAAATGGTTGAATATGCAAAAGAAGTGTGTCCAACCCTTGAGCACGAAATATTCTTTGATGAAAACTGGGAAGAATTTGTTAATAACGGCCAGGAAATATCAGATGAAATGCTTCACAGTTTTGAAGAACATGTACAGTTTGATGATCCTGTTAACATTCAATATACTTCCGGAACTACCGGTTTCCCGAAAGGCGTTACCCTTTCCCATCATAATATTCTCAACAATGGTTATTTCATTGGTATCAGGTTAAAATACACTCAGAAAGACCGTGTTTGTATTCCCGTACCTTTTTACCATTGCTTCGGAATGGTGATCGGAAATATGTGCTGTACGGCACACGGAGCGTGTATGGTGATTCCCAATGACAGTTTTGATCCGGAGATTACTTTAAAAGCTGTTTCGGACGAAAAATGTACTTCTTTGTATGGAGTACCAACCATGTTTATTGCTGAACTGGCAGTAAAAGATTTTGACACCTATGATTTTTCAAGTTTAAGAACTGGTGTGATGGCCGGTTCCGTATGCCCGCCGGAAATCATGAAGAAAGTGGAAAATCTCATGAATATTAAAGAAATGAGCATCTGCTACGGAATGACGGAAACTTCACCTGTATCTACTCAGACTTTAATAGGAACACCGCTGGAGAAACAGGTGAGCACTGTAGGAACTGTTCAGGATCATCTTGAGATAAAAATTGTTGACGAAAATGGCAGGACTTTAAAACGTGGAGAACATGGTGAGCTCTGCACACGAGGCTATTCCGTAATGCTGAAATACTGGAATGATCCTGAAAATACTAAGAAAGTCCTGGATGAAGCCCGCTGGATGCATACCGGAGATATGGCAGTAATGGATAAAGACGGTTATATTACCATTTCCGGAAGGATAAAAGACCTCATCATTCGTGGCGGAGAAAATATTTCGCCTAAGGAAATTGAGGACTTTTTATATACCTATACCCATATTCTGGATGTTCAGATCATAGGGGTTCCGAGTGAAAAATTTGGAGAAGAAGTTATGGCGTGGGTAAAAGTGAGAAAAGGATTTACCCTCACTGCAGAAGAACTTCAGGAATACTGCAAAGGAAGAATTGCCCACTATAAAGTTCCGAAATACTGGAAATTTGTAGATGAATTCCCAATGACTATTTCCGGAAAGATAAGAAAGGTAGAAATGAGAGAAATTTCTATGAGAGAACTAGGACTGGAAAATGTAAAACAGATTTGATGGAAAAGTAAAAGATTCCATGCCCAAAAGGCAAAGAACGAGTCCATCAATTTATTATAAAAAGCAAAAAGCATTTCAGATTGAAATGCTTTTTTATATTTTAAAGTTCTTTTCTTAACCTTGCTACAGGAATATTGAGCTGTTCACGATATTTGGCAATCGTTCTTCTGGCAATATTATAACCCTGTTCTTTCAGAATAACTACTAATGCATCATCTGTAAGCGGTTTTCTCTTATTTTCCTTATTGATAACTTCCTGAAGATGGGTTTTGATCTCTTTGGTAGAAACTTCTTCTCCATCATCATTCGTTAAACTGTCTGAGAACAGATCTTTAAGATATACAATACCATTAGGGGTATCTGCATATTTACTTTTTACGACTCTTGAAATGGTAGAAATATCAAATCCTGTAATATCTGCAACATCTTTCAGGATCATTGGCTTCAGTGATTTTTCGTCTCCTGTGATAAAGTAATCCTTCTGGAACTTTACAATCGCTGTAATGGTCTGTAATAAAGTATTCTGACGCTGATTAATCGCATCAATATACCATTTTGCAGCATCCAGTTTTTGTTTAATAAATAAAGCAGCCTGCTTGTGCTCCGATGAGTTCTTATCATGGGAATACGTAGTCAGAATATCTTTATATTCTTCAGAAACTCTTAAAGTAGGTGCATTTTTACTGTTCAGCATAGGAATTACCTGGCCGTCTTTCACCTGAATAACAAAATCCGGGATAATTTCCTGATTGATTGTAATCGTCTGTGTATCAAAGTTCCCTCCTACTTTAGGAGATAGTTTTGAGATTTCATCCAGGGCATCTTTCAGATCATCTTCTTCAATATCATATTTCTGAATGATTTTGTTATAATGCTTATTGGTTAAAGCTTCAAACTGATGTCTTAAGATATTGGCAGCCAAAGAAACCGCTTTATCTGAGCTTACTTTCTTTTCAATCTGTAATAGCAGACATTCCTGCAGACCTCTTGCTCCCACTCCGGGTGGATCCAGTTTCTGAACATAATTCTCAAGGATATCTTCCACTCTTTCTTTTGTGGTATAAATTCCCTGCGAGAAAGCTAAATCGTCAACAATAGACTTGATTTCTCTTCTCAGATATCCGTCTGTATCCAAATTCCCGATAAGGTATTCTGCAATCTTCAGATCTTCAGCACTGATATTCACCAAATGAATCTGTTCTCTAAGATAATCATATAAAGACTGTCCTTCCGTTAAAAGACTCTCGTTATCAAATTCTTCATCATCCGGAGAATAGTTGCTGGATGCGGTTTTATAGCTTGGCTCATCGTCATAGATATATTCATTGACGTCGAAATCTGTTTCAATGCTTTCCGTACCCTCATCCTGATAAGCGTCTTCAAGAGAAGAATATTCATCTTCCTTAGAATCTTCTTTTGCAATTTCCAAAGCTGGGTTTTCTTCTAACTCTCTCTCCAACTCCTCTTCAAATTCAAGAGTATGAAGCTGAATAAGCTTCATCAACTGGATCTGCTGAGGTGCCAGCTTCTGTCCTAATTTGAGTTGTAAGTGTTGTTTAAGCATATTCTTATTTGCGTTTTAACATAACATATTCTACGAATTTAATAAATTTATTTGATAAAAAACGCATTTAGCATGATTTTTGCATTACTTATCCTAATATAATAAACTATTAAATAATAAAAAAAGCCTTAACTTGTGATTAAGGCTTTTTTTATTGTGTTAGAATTCAGCGCTTTTCGGCGTTCTTGGGAAAGGAATTACATCTCTGATATTCGTCATTCCTGTTACGAAAAGAACTAATCTTTCCAGTCCTAAACCAAAGCCTGCATGCGGCACAGAACCAAATTTTCTGGTATCAAGATACCACCAAAGTTCATGCTCATCTACGTGCATATCTGCCATTTTCTGTTTTAAAACATCTAGTCTTGCTTCTCTTTCTGATCCACCGATGATCTCACCGATACCAGGGAAAAGAACATCCATAGCGGCAACGGTTTTGTTATCATCATTCAGTTTCATGTAAAAAGCTTTGATTTCTTTCGGATAATCAAATAAGACTACCGGGCTTTCAAAATGTTTCTCAACAAGGTATCTTTCATGCTCAGACTGAAGGTCAGTTCCCCAACTTTCAACCGGGTAAGCGAATTTTCCTTTTTTGTTTTCTTTAGAGTTCAATAAGATTTCGATGGCTTCCGTATAGCTTACACGTTTGAAACGCTTAGCCACTACATTCTGAAGTTTTTCGATAAGTCCTTCTTTTGCTCTTTCTTTCTCAGGTTTTGTTTTTTGCTCTTCTGCAAAACGGTTGTCTAAGAATTCAAGATCATCTTTACAGTTATCCAATACATACTGGATTACATATTTTAAGAAATCTTCCGCAAGGTCGATATTGTCTTCAAGGTTGTTGAATGCCACTTCCGGCTCAATCATCCAGAATTCTGCAAGGTGTCTGGTTGTGTTGGAATTTTCAGCACGGAAAGTAGGTCCGAAAGTATAGATTCTTCCTAATCCCATGGCTGCAGTTTCTCCTTCAAGCTGCCCTGAAACGGTAAGGTTTGTTTTTTTACCGAAGAAATCCTGTGAAAAATCAATTTCTCCTTCTTCAGTTTTAGGCATGTTGTTCAGGTCAAAGTTGGTTACTCCGAACATTTCACCTGCTCCTTCTGCATCTGCTCCTGTAATAACCGGAGTGTTGATATAGAAGAACTGGTTTTGGTTGAAGAATGAGTGAACTGCAAAACTTACAGCGTGACGCACTCTGAATACAGCTCCGAAAAGGTTGGTTCTGAATCTTAAGTGTGCCTGCTCACGAAGCTTTTCAAGGCTGTGTTTCTTAGGCTGAAGAATCGTACTCTGAAGTTCTTCTGTAAAGTTATCTCCTAAAACAATAATCTTTTTAGCGATAATTTCCACAGACTGTCCTGCTCCCTGGCTTTCCACCACTTCACCTACTACTTTCAGAGAAGAAGCAGTACTGATATTCTTGATGATCGCTTCATCAAAATTTTCGAAATCAACAACTATCTGCAAATTATTAATCGTAGAACCATCATTAAGCGCAATAAAGCGATTTGCACGGAAGGATCTTACCCATCCGTAAACGGTAATGTCATGATGTAATACTTTCTTGTAATCCTTTAGGACTTCTTTGATCGTTTGCTTTTTCATTTGTTGATGATAAATTTTTTATATAAAAATTAATGTCTGCAAAGTTACAAAAAAACAGCGCAACTTAATGATTGCGCTGTCTTTAAAAATCATTTAACAGGTATTTAGACTTTCAGTTCAGGAAATTCACCTTTTTCATCTGCCAACCCTTCTTCATTTTCAGGTTACATTTCCACTCAATATTGTCCTGAACTTCAATAAAATCCGTATTGACCCGGAATGAACACACTTACATTATCACCTTTAGAAAGAATAAATTTGATTTACTCTGAGCTTTCATGGAATTAGTTTTATTGAAATGGTTATTAGTTTTTAAGTGCTAAGTTCGTGGTAAATTACCAGGTCATACATCCATTTTTAGACTATACTATACTTTTAAACATTGTTGTGGATTCAACGGATTTTAATTTTAACTGTTTACGATTTTTTAAATGATCACTACACTTTTACATCTCTAAATTCTGAACAAATATTTCATTCTTTACATTTTGTTTTTTACTGGTTATTATTTCTCATTTCTACCAGCTTCGTTAATAATTTTGTTATCCAGTTCCTAACCCTGATCTTTTAATTAACCATTAGTTTGGAATGATATCTTGTACTGTGTACATACAAAATAAAAGGTTGTGTTTTTACCTGAAGCAAAGATGCAGGAAGTAGAATAACGATACAAGTGAATGCTTTATAGATTCATAAATTTATATACCTAAAATCATGAATTTATAAATAATAAAATATTAAAAATCAATTAATTAACCCTGATTCGAAGACATGTTTTCGATTTCTTTCAGATAGATAGAAAGTGGTGTTCCGGTGCGTTTTTTGAAAGCTAAAGTGAAGGCCTGTTCATTATTATATCCTAATTCTTCGGCAATAAAAGGAATTTTATAAGACCTGAATTTTCTGTCATTGGCCAATCTGCTGATGGCATAATCAATACGAAGATCGTTGAGATAAGTAGCAAAGTTTTTTCCTTTGTAAGTATTGATAATTTCCGACAAATATTTCGAGTTTGTTTTTATTTTTTTGGCAAGACTTCCCAATGTAATTCCCTTGTTCAAAAACTGATCATTGTTTTCAAATATTTCAAGTTCTTTTAAAATATTCTGGGCAATATCTTCAGAAATAGTTCTGGATGTCTTGTCCTCAGAATTTTCCGTATTTGCTACCGGAAGAATCTCAGAATGAATTTCGATTGGGGTTTCCGGCTCTGTATTTTTCCCTACCCTATTTTCATTAACAGACTGAATAAGATCCTGAGCAATCTTCTTATAATTTTTTTCAGATTTTTTATATTTAAAATAAACGTTGATAAACAACAGGTGTGATATCAATAAAAGACTTAATACAATATAAAAAAGGCTTTTTCTTTTGGTAAGTTCATTGGTAATACTTTCTTTCTCCTGCTGTAATTCCGGAGTATCATATCTTCTCGGAAGTTCTCTGGAAATATATCTGAACTGATTATCCAGCACTTGATCCACCTTTAAAAAGCGATCTACATAATACAGCTGTTGTTCTTTATCACTGTTTGCTTTATAATAATCAATCAGATAAGTGTATACATCCCTCAGCTCCGGATAGATATAACTTGTTTTAAGAACCATAGAATCAATCTTTCGGAAAAAATCTACAGCTTTTTCTTTTTCCTGAAGCCCGGCATAGGATTTCCCCAAATATAAAAGGGTATAATTCTGATCTCTTCTATCATTATTATTGGTAAAGAAATATTTTTTACACTCCAATAAACCGTCAATAGCTTTCTGATAATTTTTTGAATGCAGATTATAATATCCTAATAATCCAAGATTCTGATGATAACGGTAAACATCTCTATTTTTCTTGGAATCCTGTAAACCTTCCTGTATCAATGTATAAGCAGAATCCATTTTACTGATCTCTATATAGGCATCTGCCAGATTCAGTTTGAGAGAATTTATCTCATCTTCATTCATATAATCAACATCATAAGCATAGTGCCTCAGGACTTTTGCTGTTTCCTCATGTTTTCCTATATAATTATTCAGATAGGCAATATTGATATGTGCCATGGCAATCTGCCTTTTATTTCCTTTTTCTTTTGCATATTTCAGTCCCAAAATATAATTATTCAATGCAGACTGGAGATTATCATTTCTAAAATAAAGGTTTCCTTTTAAAAGATAAGTTCTTGCCGGATAGGTATTTTCTTTAGAATTTTGTGTAATATGTTGTAAGCTGTCAAGATATTTTAAAGCATTAGGTAAGTTCTCTTCGAAATGAAGCATAACATATCCCTCAGCAATCTGAGTTGTATTTTTTTCAGATTTTGCCTTTTTAAGATAACAATTGGCAATACTTTTACTGTTTCCTTCTCCTATACGGCTTTTATAGAATTCTTTACTCAACTCTTCATAAGTCCGTTTCTCTGGAATATTCTTTTCTATATTATTGGTCTGTGCCTTAAAGAACACATTTCCAATAATCAAAAACAGTAGTAAAGATTTTATTTTCATCATTCATCCTAGCTATATTACAAAAATATTATTTTTCTTCAGTAGATACACTACTCCTTTTGCTTTTTTCCATGTATTCATCCATATTTTCATTAAAATTTAAAATAATAATTCAACAAAAAGTGAATACATATTAAAGATTATACTCATTTCAAATATCATTTCCATTCTACTTTACCTTCCAGATAATATACTTTTCCATTGTTTTCATACAAAAGATCATATCCCTGAGATGTCAGGTAGAAATGACAGACTTTCATCTCGCCGTTTCTGTCTTTAAATTGAATAATAGCAGGACACATTTTCGCGCGGTCCAATCTTTTTACAATCAGATCAAAATTTTTCCGGATATTTTTTTTACCGTAGAGAGATAACATTCTGTCATCAATAAAACGGACATACTTCAAAGAGGAAAGCGGGTAAGTAATTAACGTAAAAGGTTGTCCCGCCAGTTTCGCTGCATTCTCATTAAAAAAGTTTGTGATTGAAATACTATCCTGTGTAATTTTTTTCACCACACTTGATTCATATCTTTTCCCGTCATTAAACTCCATACTATATATAGCTTCCATTTTAATCGCAAATCCTTTCCCTGATTTTCTTAAATCTGTAAGGTCTGTAAATGCTTTTCCTTTTTTGATCACAATCAAAACATTTCCTTCTCCAAAATCACAGTCATAATATTTTTTATAATCAAAAGACTCTTCAATATTGGTCTTCAATGTATCTGTTGCAGTATTTTGTGAAAAAATAAGTACCGGAAACATCAATAAAAATAGGATCAGTTTATCATTTTTCATGGCTGAAGTATTTAATGGTTTAAAATCATTTACTTAATTTTTTGAGATATTGATAGTGGGAAACAACAGCTTTCACAATACTTTTCTCATGGTATGGAAAATTATTCCTGGCAGCTGCTTTTCGGATCGCCGGAGTAATAATGGTATAAACAGTGTGAGGTAAACCGGGAAAAAGATGATGTGCTGCGTGGGAATTAAATCCTCCGAAAATCCAGTTGGCCAATCTGCTGGTTGGGTGATAATCCAATGAAACGGCTAACTGATGTTCATAATAATCATATGGCAGATACCCTTTATCATCCGCTTTGGGAAAATCTGTTTCAAGACTCAGGTGAGAAATGATCAGGGTCAGCACAAAAAACAACGAAATTGTCACATGCATGATGATAAAAGATGCAACAATCGTCATCACCGGAATATCAGTAAAAAGCACAGGCAAAATCAACATATAGCTGAAGTAAGCTAATTTCAACAGGATAACTTCAGCCACAGACAGTATAGAATGTCTCTGATTTCTGAGATTGGCCAATTCTTTTTTTCTGACATATATAAAATCTTTGATGACAATCCAATGCAAGGTGTAAAAACAATACAGTATGGTAGCATATAAATGCTGATAGGCGTGGATTCTCCTTTTGGGATGATGTGCAGACAACCGTAAAAAAATATTATCATCAATATCTGCATCACAGCCATCTACATTAGGAAATACATGATGGGATGCAATATGTCTTGTTCTCCACAATCTTGCATTCACTCCCTGCAGGTTAAAGGTGATATAATAAATAATCTGATTCACCTTTTTATACCTGGAAAATGTGTTGTGTACACAGTCATGAGCACAATTAAAAGCCAATAGTATTCCCGTAAGACCCAGGACAACATAATTCAAAGCCACGGCCCAATTCTTATCTTCCATATAAGGATTAAAAAGATTAGCATATAAAAGCAGGAAGCTCAAAGAATAAAACAGAAATTTCACAATCATCAATCTGCCGGCCTTTTTTGTCACTTCATCTGCCAGTAATACTTTCACCTCTTCACGCAATTCTGAATAGAAAGGAGAGGCTGCCTTTTTAAATCTGATTTTTGGTTTCATAATCATTGTATTAATTATTTAAAAGACGAGATTAATTCCCAAACCATATCGGAATCCTTTAATAGGAAAAGGCTTATAGATGTTATATTCAAAGTTGTATCCGAATTCTGCACACAAGAAATGGTAGAAGTTGATTCCTGCTTTAGGCGAAACCGCATAAGGTGAAACTCCCACACCTGCATATAAGGCTGATATTTCTACCCCATCTTCAAAGGAAACAACTTTTCTGAAATAATCAAATTCGGGAATGACCAGCAGCCTTCTTTCGTCCCACCAGTTAAAGTGGCCTCTTAAGCTGTAATAATTCTTATCACCATCAGTAAGTTTTGTTCCTATTGACAGGAATGCCTTATTATCCAGTGAAGTTCCTTCAATTCTGGTGCTGAGAAGAATGACCAGCCATTTTTTCTCTTTGATTTCTTCAAATTGGGCTTTCAGAAAGCCACATAGAAATATTGCGGTGATGACAACGAACCTTTTCATAACGCCTGATTTGTTTTTTGTTTCTTGAAATTCCAGTTGATAAGAGGGAGTTTCCTCCTTCCGTTTTCATTCCATCCGCCAATCTGTATTCCTCTGAAATCCTTACATTTATTATACAAACCGATCTGTATTCCTCTGCATTTCTGCCCGATATTGGCTAATGGTGCTACAGAAACCCCTTTCATCTCATGATGCAGATTAAAAAATGGAGAAACAGACATGCCGTTGGTTACCGCATAGGTATTCACATTACTCGATATATTGATCTCCAGACCATTGGTGACCGTAGGTTCCATGTTGATCAATGAAAGCTGAAGTCCGTTAATGGTATTCATCTTTTCGCGGCGAAGAATTACATAATCATTATTAAGATTCCAATGATCCGGCTGTAAAGTAAAAAGCATTAATGGAGGAAGGAAAATACCCATAACGTTGAATCCCATTCCTAATCCATTTACTTTTTTAGGTTTAAAATGATCTTCTTCATCATAATATTTAAATAGAATTCCGTTGACGTTCTTGACATTCTTTGAAGGCGAAGCTGCAATCAATCTTGGTTTCAAAGAATCTGCTTTTACACTGTCTGATGCATACATCAGGCTACTGAATAAAAGAACTGCTGCTAATAAAATTCGTGTTTTCATAACTCGTTATTTTAAAATTACAGTTCAAAATTATCAGCGAAGGGCTCAGTTCCGAATGTGAAAAAAAATTAAAAAAAATACTACATTTGTGAAAATCACAAAACTATGCACCAGGAAGCTCTCCTCAAGGAAATCCGAAGAAAAATCGGTGAAAAATCTTTAAATGATGAAATTGCCAACATCCTTAATATCAGCTATGATGCAGCTCACAGAAGAACTTCTTTGAAAGCGAAGTTTAGTTTTGAGGAAGCACTGGAACTGGCCAAATACTATCAGATCTCACTGGATCAGTTTCTGGGAACGGAAAACCAGTTGGTAGTCAAAAGAACACAGCCTGTAAAAACTACCGAAGATCTTCTCAACTACTTCGAGAACTCTTTAAAGATTTTGAATGTTTTTCAGAATATTACCAATTCTAAAGTATTTTATTCAGCAAAAGACATCCCGTTTTTTTATACGATTTCAGATTCAGTGCTGTCCCGTTTCAAATTTTATGTCTGGATGAATCTACTGAATCAGGATAAATTCTTAAGTCCTTTTCACGAATTTAATATGGAGTACCATTCTGTAAAAAATGAAATGCTGAAAGATCTTTATGATAAACAAAATGTAACGGAAATATGGAATGACACCACCATTATGAGTGCATTGAGGCAAATTTCATTTTATTATGAAATGGGATTGTTAAAAAAGAATGATGTGGATCTCATTCTGGAGGATCTGAGAAAATTACTGGAAGGACTTGAAATCAAAACACTGGAAAAAACTAATTTCCAAATATATGTGAATGATTTAGTAATTTTAAACAACAGTATTTTATTCAAAAATGAAGAGCAATGTTCTTTTTTTGTTCCTTTCAGCATGTTCGGATATATGATGACCAATGATAAAATCACCTGTGAAGATTCTCTGAGCTATTTTGAACATCAGATCAAAAACTCAAGATCACTGAATGAATCCGGGAACAGAGAGAGGAAAATGTTTTTTAATAAAATGTATGAACAGATTGACCGATTAAAACAAAATTTATCATGAATACTCTTCGTAACGGCGAATATTTTGGGGAAACCAATCAAATGGTCAATTTAGAAGGATTAACCATCACTGATACGGAATATACACATCCTTACGTAGACTGGCATTATCATGAGAATGCTTACTTTACCTTCCTGCTTCAGGGCAATATGACGGAAGGAAATAAAAAAGAAACTTACAGCTGTTCTGCCGGAACATTATTGTATCATCATTGGGAAGATCCGCATTACAATAGTAAACCTGATGTTTTTACAAGAGGTTTTCATATCGAGCTCTCCCAAAGCTGGTTTGACCGTTTTGATATTCAGAAAAATAAAGTGGAAGGCAGCATTAATATAAAAAATCCGGCCTTAAAACTATTGGTGTATCAGATGTTCAAAGAAACCAAAACTTACGATATTTCTTTTGAACTGGCCGTTAATCAGCTGTTAGTAAACCTTTTCAGCCAGTTAACCCATCAGAAGGAAAGTTCGGAAAGAAAACCCGTGTGGGTAAGCCAGATTAATGAAATTTTACATGAAAGCTTTACAGAAAACCTCAGTCTCACTGAACTTTCCAATATACTGGACATTCACCCTATTCATCTCAGCAGGGATTTCCACAAATATTTCCACTGTAATCTTGGCGAATACCTAAGAAAATTAAAACTTAATAAATCATTGGAACTTCTCGCGTTACCTCATACTTTAACAGATGTTGCTCTGGAATGTGGTTTTTCAGACCAGAGTCATTTTATCCGGTGTTTTAAGGAAAACATTGGAATTACCCCTTTGAAATACAGGAATCTTTTGAAAAATCATTGAACCTCTATTTGAAAGTAAGAGGATGTTTCAAACAATTGACCACTAAAGAGATTCTTCCTGCGTCAGAATGACATTTTGAGAGATCATCATTCACGATTTGGATACATCATTCCCCGATTCGGCTACATTTACCCTTCTGTAAGTTTCCATCTTTGTACCATCATTTAAACAAAAAAATATTTACAAATGGAAACAAAAAAAGTATGGTTCGTGACAGGAGCTTCAAAAGGCTTAGGATTTGAGTTGGTAAAAAAATTACTATCCGAGGGATTTCAGGTTGCTGCCACAAGCCGTACCGTTGAATCCCTGATCTCCACTATCGGAGAAACATCGGTAAATTTTCTTCCACTCAGCGTCAACATTACAGACAATAATGATATAAAATCTGCCATTGAAAAAACGGTTGAACACTTCGGACGAATTGATGTGGTGGTCAACAATGCGGGATATGGACAGATCGGAACGCTGGAAGAACTTACCGATGAAGAAGCAAGAGAAAATTATGCTGTGAATGTTTTCGGAACATTGAATGTGATCAGAAATGCTATGCCTTACCTTCGTGAACAAAGATCAGGAAACATCTTCAATATTTCTTCTGTTGGCGGATATTCTGCTAATTTTCCGGGCTGGGGAATTTACTGTTCTACAAAATTTGCAGTGGCCGGATTTACGGAAGCACTGGCCGAAGAAGTAAAAGATTTTGGAGTTCATGCTACTGTGGTTTATCCCGGATATTTCCGTACCGATTTTTTAACTAAAGATTCTGTAAAAACACCTTCAAATCCTATTCAGGCTTACGAAGCGGCAAGAAATTCTGAACAGGCACACCTCAATGAAATCAACGGAAACCAACCCAATGATCCAGAAAAGGCAGCTGATGTTCTCATCCAGATCAGTAAAGAGAAAAATCCTCCTGTACATTTATTATTGGGTGTAGGAACGATGGAGTTTCTCAATAATAAAATTGATATTTTAAAGAAAGATGCTGAGAAATGGGAAAGTTTGACTGTTTCTACTGCCATTTAATTTGATACTATCCTTCGACTCCGCTCAGGGTGACATTCCTAATACTTGATGTTTCAATTTATACAGATGAATTAAATATAAAGTGTTACAAAAGTCAGTCAGCGCGGAGCCGAAGACTTTTTAAGATCATGCAATACACTTTTTACAAAAACAACTAACTTAGCTCTTATGAAACAACCCGTTCGTTTTAATTCTATATCAGATTTTCATACTTTCTGTGGGCTTCCTAATCCTGAGCATCCGTTGATCAGTGTGATAGATTACAGCAAGGTTCGTTATATCGTTGACAATGAAGAGCTGAAGTGGATTCAGTGTTTTTATTCAATTGGTTTGAAAAAGAATGTCACTCCAAAATTCAATTATGGGCAACAGCAATATGATTTTGATTCAGGAGTGTTGTGTTTTGTTTCGCCACAGCAATATTTAAGTCTTGAAATCAATCCGGATATTGAGGTAGAACCCACAGGATTTTTATTGCTTATTCATCCTGATTTTCTGTGGAATACTTCGTTAACCAGAAAAATAAAATCATATGATTTCTTCAGTTATCAGGTAAAAGAGGCACTTTTCCTTTCTGATAAGGAAGAGAAAATCCTTGTAGAGATTTTTAAAAATATTGAACGCGAATATCAGTCCAATACGGATAAATTTACCCAGGAATTGATTATCGCCCAGATTGAATTATTGCTGGTTTACTCTGACCGTTTTTATGAACGTCAATTTTTCACCAGAAAAAAATCAAGTCATGAATTATTGTACAAATTCGAAGATATCCTTTCTCAATATTTTGAAAACGGAAATCTCCTTGAAAATGGTATTCCATCAGTAAAAACCATTGCCGAGCAGATGAATATCTCTCCCAACTATCTGGGAACACTGCTCCGTTTGCATACGCAGCAAAATACACAGCAGCATATTCAGAATAGATTAATTGATTCCGCCAAAGAGCGTTTGAGTACCACAAATTTATCGGTGAGTGAAATTGCTTATGAATTGGGATTTGAACATCCGCAGTCTTTCAGTAAACTCTTTAAACAAAAGACGAATCAGTCTCCTGGAGAATTTAGAAAATTGTTCAATTAGAATAGATCGCAAATAAAACAGTAATGTTAATTTCATTCTATTTTACCATGAAGAAGTTTGTTACTTTTGTTTAAATACTTCTAGCAATGAAACCTGTTCTATTATTGATCTTTATTTTTACATTTTATCTTTATCACGGACAAAACAAAAACATAGTCAATCCAGAAAAAATTGAAAATCCGATTCAAAAAAATAATGTTGGTAAGATTGTTTTCGTTAATAAAACTATAGCTCTTGAAAACCTGAAATATTCGGACTTCCTCACTTCTTCTGTGTTTCAGGAAAACGGAGATCTTGCCATTCATGCTTTCTTTGATAACTCTCTTGTCAACAATCTGCATCAGCTTGAACCCAACTGGACAGCAGAAGAACTTCTCAAAAAAGGAAATTATCAGTTCTCATTTTATGTGGACGGAAAGCTGATTTATACAGAAAATCTCAATACAGGAGCAGGTACAGCAGAAAATAAAAAAGTCAAAACTACATTGCGAATTCCTCTTCTCAGCAGTAAAAATGAAGATTCATGGGGAAGATATTTATGGATGCGTTTTTATATGGCCCATAATGGAATTGATGCACTTTCGCCGGGAAACCATGTTCTAAACATTGAAATCCGGCCTTATCTCAATGTTTCCACAATCAAAACAGGACCTGTTATTGCAGAAGGACAAATCAACCTTACTGTTCCAGTTCAAAATATTTCGGAGCAGCAAATCGCTATTCAGCCTATTCAATCCAATAGCGGATGGAAGATTTCTCATGAGAAAATCAATACGGAGATCATCAAATCTCTGAACAGGAAAATTGCAGAAAACAGGTTTAAAAATATAACAGGAATTGTCATTATCAAAGAAGGGAAATTACTTCTTGAAGAATATTTCAACGGCTCCGGAAGAGACTCTCTGCAGGACACCCGCTCAGTAGGAAAATCATTTTCTTCGGCATTAACAGGAATTGCGATCAAAGAAGGATATTTAAAAAGTGAAGATCAAAATCTGAAGGAATTTTATAACCTGAATCAGTTTAAAAACAATTCTTCTCAAAAAGAAAATGTTACCCTAAAAAGCTTATTAACCATGAGTTCCGGATTTGATGGAAACGATGAGAATTATGATTCTCCCGGAAATGAAGAAAATATGTATCCCACTGAAAACTGGGTAAAATTTACTCTGGATCTGCCGATGACTGAGAATACGATAGGAAAAAACTGGAGTTATTTCACGGCCGGAGTTGTGTTAACCGGAGATATTTTAGATAAAACAGTTCCACAAGGTCTGAAAAACTATGCAGATAAAAAACTATTTCATCCTCTTGGAATTACGAATTACAAATGGCAGTTTACTCCACAGCAAAAGCCTTCTCTGGCCGGAGGATTACGCATGAGAGCTCTTGATTTTGCAAAATTCGGGCAACTGTATAAAAATAACGGAATCTGGAATGGGAAAACGATTTTGACTCAGGATTGGATTAAGAAATCTTTCACCAATTACTTCACAGATAATCCTGATTTTGAAGGATATGGATATTTATTCTGGAGAAAATTTTATACAGTAGGAAACAATAATTATGAAGCTTTCCAGTCCAGTGGAAATGGAGGGAACAAAATTATTATTTTTACGAAAATTCCTGTTGTCATCGTGATTACAGCGCAAGCTTACAACAAGCCTTATGCCCATCAGCAATCCGAAAAAATAGTACAGGATTATCTTTTACCCGCATTAAAAATGAGTAATGAATAATCAGTAATGAAAATAGTAATGTGAAAATAGTGAAAGAATAGCTTATTGCTTATTGCTTATTGCTTATTGCTTATTGCTTATTGCAAAACTATTCGTCTTTCTTTGAAGGAATAAGAAAAACATCAATAAGACCTTCAGGAAGTTCCATTTTGATGGTTCTTTCTTCTCTGTCAACTTCAAGAATCCAGTCTTTGATCATAGGAATAACCACTTCTTTTCCATCCAGATTGGTAATGAAATATACCTGTGCTGTCTGATCGTTTACAGATCTGATCACCCCACAGTTGCTATCATTTTGATCAAAAATTTCAAATCCGATGATCTCGTGGTAATAGAATTGTTTTCCTGAAAGTTTAGGCAGTGAAGTAAGCGGAAGGTAAACACTTTTACCCAACACCTGATCCACCATAGCCTCAGAAGAGTTTTTGAATGCAAGATTCAGAGCATCCAGTTTGCTCCATGATGATTTTTCAATAAAAAATGGAACCAATAATCCGTTGATTTCAACGAATATTGATTCCAATTTATTGTAAAGCTCGGGTTGATCGGTATCCAATTTAAGAATTACGTTACCCGCAAGTCCATGTCTGCGTGTGATTTTACCTAAAAAATAGCAATCTTCTTTACGCATAACAGGGTTTGTTCTTAAGCTTCAGTGTTTTCTTCAGTTTCAGCAGCAGGAGCTTCTCCTTCTGTAGCTTCAGCAACAACTTCTTCAGCAGGTGCGTTGGCAGCTTCTTCAGCAGCTTTAGCATCAGCTTCAACTTGTGCAGCAGCAGCAATTCTAGCTTCGTTTACTTTTACTTCAGCTTCTAAAGCAGCTTTCTTAGCGTCAGCTTTAGCAGTTGCTAAACCTTCTACTTTACCTTGTACTTTAGAATCTTTAGCTTCTACCCAAGCATTGAATCTTTTTTCAGCTTCAGCTTCGTCAAAAGCACCTTTAGCTACACCACCTTGTAAGTGTTTTTTGTAAAGAGCACCTTTGTAAGATAGAATAGCTCTAGCAGTATCAGTAGGCTGAGCACCGTTGTTTAACCACTGTACAGCCGAATCAACGTTCAATTCGATAGTTGCCGGATTAGTAATTGGGTTGTAAGTTCCTAGTTTTTCGATGAATCTACCATCTCTTCTAGCTCTAGAATCTGCAACCACGATGTGGAAAAAAGGTTTTCCTTTTTTACCGTGTCTTTGTAATCTGATTTTTACTGACATAATGTTTGAATTTTACGGGAACTCGTCCCAGTTAAATATTTAAGAGTGCAAAGATAAACAAAAATTCTAATTTAACAATTAATAAATATAACAATTTATCAATCTAATAGGGAAACAATATTTTGGTCCTTTTTTTAACTGATTGTTACATTGGTAAATTTTCAGATTGTTATATTAAAACCATATTATATTGTTCCCATATAGAAAAGTCCCAGACATTTCTGGTTTTCTTCAATGGTTAAAGAGTTTTTCAACTCCTCTACAATTTTAGGAGAACTCCAGTAGCATCCGATATTATTTGCAGTACAGGTAAGATACATGTTCTGAACTGCCATTGAGGTAGCCGCTATTTCTTCCCACTCAGGAACCATTCCGCTGAAATTGACAACAATGGAAACTACAGCATCAGCTTTATTGATTTTAAAACCAATATCGTTGTATTTTTTCTCTAAGAAAAGCTGTTCTGATGTAACTGCCTTATAGATGGCCTGCATTTCTGACGCAAGCTGTGCTTTTTCTTCTCCTTTGAATATTTTGAAACGCCAAGGTTTGGTACGTTTGTGATTAGGAGCAAATGTGGCAGCATTTAAAATTTCCTCCAACACTTCCTGAGATATCTCTGTATCAGTATAATCTTTTGGAAAAATACTTCTTCTTTGCTCTATGATTTCTTTTAAAATGGATGCATTATTCATACCTGCAAATTTACAACATGGAATTCAATCTCTTCCATTTAAAATGTTAAGTATTTACTTCCTGATGATGACTAACCTTTTCAGGATAAAAAAGACTAAAAAAAGAGTATAGAAAACCATTTCTCATAAGGTTTCCTATTCAAAGCCTGTATATAAAGATTTATATTCTACAATACTTCAACAATCTTCTGATGGATTTTGTTTAAAGTAAATTCATCACCGCTCTTTCTGCCCATCATCTCTTTAGCCATAGGACTTTCCGGAGATATGGCATAGAACCTGTCTCCTTCAAAAAAGAATTCTCCCAGTGACACAGAAATATAAAATCTGGCTTTATTGGTAATGACCAACGAACCGAGCTGTACTCTTTCAGTGGCCGTATTGAGAACTTTTGCCATATTTCTTTTAAGATCATTCAAAGCTCCCAATTGTCGCTGCATCTGATAGATCTCCTCCTGCATTTCTTCTCTCATGCTGTCATATTTCGGAGTTTTTTTGATGTCACGGCTGGCTTCCAGGGTAAATTCGATAAAGTTTTTTAATTTTTCAATTTTCTCTGCGATGGTAGTCTTTACAAAGTCTCTGATATCACTTTTTTCAAATACAATCTTCTCCATACAATCTATTCTTTATATAAAGATAATATTTTTAGAATAATATTTCTTTGGCTTTACAAAAATAACGCTTACAAAAATAAAGGAGAAAAAAAATGGGATTCAGTTCCAATAATGATCTGTAATAAAAAAGCCTTGTAAAGTTTACAAGGCTTCTTTATTATTTTTCAGCAAGTTTTTTCAGATCGCCCAGCCCCTGGCTGAACATTTTGTCCATATTGCCATTCATCAAAGGTTTCATAACCTTCATCATGGGAGTCAGTTCGTTATCTATCATCCAGGTTACTTTGGTACCACTTCCTTCAGGAACCAACATGAAATTAGCTTTCATATCTCCTTCAAAAGGTTTTATAAAGTGAAGTTTTGTACTCATTTTCTGGTTCGGTATCAGTTCAGTAATGGATTGCTCTCCTTCACCCACATTTTTATCTCCTTTCCAGTGATAGGAATCTCCTACTTTATCTCCGTTTCCGGAATACGTAATGACAATATTCTTATCAGCTTTAGAAAAAGGATCCCATTGGTTATATCCTTTTAAATTCCCTGTATAGCTCCATACTTTTTCCTGTGGTGCATTGATTACAATAGATTTTTCATAGTGGTAATCTTTACTGAAAGTGAGCATGGCAATGACAGCATAGATAATAATCAGTACGATGATGGTACCAATAATTTTTAAGAGTGTTTTCATAGTCTATATATTTAAGGTTATTTATTTTAATGATGACTTTTAAATCTGTTCTCAAAATTAAATATTCCCACATCACTCCCTCTTTCCATATGACAAGATTAAATAAAGATAAGGTATTTTTGTCATAACCCGCCAGTGAGGCATTATTTTTGCGCGTTTCAGCTTTGATTCCCAATGAATCATTAAATTTACCTTATATAAAAAGATCAAAAATGAATATTTTAACAGAAAAATTTAACACTCCATACCATTCGGCACCATTCAATGCCATCAAAAATGAAGATTATCTTCCGGCATTTCAGGAATTGATTCAAAAATCTGAAGAAGAAATTGAGGCTATTGTCAACAATCCTGAAGCACCTACTTTTGAAAATGTAATTGAAGCACTGGCCTATTCAGGAGAGCAGCTGGATGTGGTATCCAATATTTTTTTCAACTTAAATTCTGCGGAAACCAGCGACGAGATTCAGCAAATTGCTCAGGAAGTTTCCCCGATCTTAACAGAATATTCTTCAAAAATCTCTCAAAACGAAGCCCTTTTCAACAAAATCAAAAAAGTATATGATGAAAAGGAAAATTATAATCTCAACGAAGAGCAGGAAATGCTTTTGAATGAAACCTACAAAGGTTTTGTAAGAAGCGGAGCTTTATTGAATGAGGAAGACAAAGAAAAACTAAAGAAAATCAGTATGGATCTTTCTTTAAAGTCTTTACAGTTCGGACAAAATGTACTGGCTTCTACCAATGCTTATTTTAAACATATTACCAATAAAGAAGATCTTGCAGGAATTCCTGAAGCCATCATCGATCAATATGCGGAGGAAGCAAAAGAAAGAAATCTTGAAGGCTGGGTAGTGACGTTACAGTATCCAAGCTATATTCCGTTTATGACCTATGCCGAAAATCGTGAACTGAGAAAGGAACTCGCCTTAGCCAATGGTAAAAAATCTTTTGACGGCGGAGAATATGACAACCAGAATCTGATTAAAGAATTGCTTACTCTTAAACAACAGAAAGCTGAGCTTATCGGATATAAAAACTATGCAGATTTTGTTCTTGAAGAGAGAATGGCTAAGTCTCCGGTAAAAGTTATTGACTTTTTGAATGAACTTCTAACCAAAGCAAAACCTTATGCTGATAAAGAAATTGAAGAATTAAAATCTTTAGCAAAAGCTGACGGAATTGAAGAAATACAGAGCTACGATCACGCATTTTATGCTGAAAAACTTCGTAAAGAGAAATATGACCTGAATGATGAGGAACTGAAACCTTATTTCCCGTTAGATCAGGTACAGGATGCTGTATTCGGGTTGGCAGAACAACTTTTCGGATTAACTTTTGAGGAAAGAAATGATATTCCGAAATACCACGAGGATGTAAAAGTATATGAAGTAAAAGAGAACGGGACTTACAAATCTCTTTTATACGTTGATTATTTTCCAAGAAAAGGAAAAAGAGCCGGTGCATGGATGACCAGCTACAAAAATCAGTACAAACAAAACGGTGAGAATTCCCGTCCGCATATTTCCATTGTCTGCAACTTCAGCAAACCGACAAAAGATACCCCTAGCTTACTGACATTCCAGGAAGTGACTACTTTGTTCCATGAATTCGGGCATGCTCTTCACGGAATGATGGCGGATACCCAATATCCTACCCTTTCCGGAACATCTGTAAAATGGGATTTTGTGGAACTTCCATCACAGTTTCTGGAAAACTTCTGTTATGAACCTGAGTTCTTAAAAACGTTTGCAAAGCATTATAAAACAGGAGAAGTACTTCCTGACGAAAAAATTGAAAAGATTGAGCAGTCTAAAAACTTTATGGAAGGCTACCAAACATTAAGACAATTAGGCTTCGGACTTCTGGATATGAACTATCATACGAAAGTTGAAGAATTACAGAATGAAAGTGTAAAAGAGTTTGAAGATAAGTATACCAAAGTAACCACACTTTATCCTTCAAATTCAGAAACGGCAATGAGTCCAAGTTTCTCTCATATTTTCCAGGGAGGATATTCTGCAGGATATTATTCTTACAAATGGGCAGAAGTTCTGGATGCTGATGCTTTCCAGTATTTCAAGGAAAACGGAATTTTCAATCCTGAGATTGCGGCCAAGTATAAAGTATTGCTGTCTTCAGGTGGAACAAAAGATCCAATGGAGCTTTATAAAAATTTCAGAGGCAGCGAGCCGAAAGTAGAGAGCTTATTGAAAAGAGCATTTGGATAGGATGTATATATTCAGATTGTGACAGAAAAAATAAATGTAAAAAGGACGGCGATTGCTGTTCTTTTTTTTTGACCTTAATACCTCCATGAAAATATATAAATTAGCCAGCCTATATAAGTTCAAATTAATTGATAAAAAATTATGAGAAGATCACTGATAATAAAAGGATTTTTAATTCTCAGTTTATTTTGCACTTATGACTGTTCAAGCCCAAAAGAAACGGCAAAAGAAAATCTGCAAAATGAAGATTTGAAAAAGTTCATTGGTAAAAGCCTAACTCTTACTGGCCAAACAATAAATATGAAGCTTGGTACCCTATTGATCACAGGAAATGGAGAGAGTATCTGGATGGACGGAATGAACAGAAAACTAAAACTCAGTATTAAAAAATAAAACACGACAAATAACCATACTCTAAATACTTTTTACCATGAGAAATACATTCAAAATTTTAGTCTTAACCGTTCTCTTAAGTAATTTATCTTTAGCTCAAAACAATAAAGAAATTGCCTTGCAAAAAGGTAATGAAGCCGTTAAGCTAATGGACAACGGAAAGATTGAAGAGAGCATTATGCTGCTTGAGGAAAGTCAAAAATTAGATCCTGAAAATTTTAATTATCCTTACGAAATTGCGTACGCTAATTATTTAAAAAAGGATTATAAAAAGGCAATAGAAATTGCAGAGAAATTACAAAACTATAAAGAGATAAGTGTTCAGCTTTATTCTCTTTGGGGAAATTCTTATGATAATCTTAATAACCCCAAAAAAGCAATAGAAATCTATGATTCAGGAATTGAAAAATTTCCAAATAAGGGATTATTATATCTGGAAAAAGGAGTCGTTTATGAACTAGAAAAAGAGTACAATAAAGCTGTTGCGTCTTATCAAAAAGGAATTTCTGTAGACCCAAAATATCCATCTAATTATTACAGAATTGCAAACCTTTATCTTAATTCTGATGATAAAGTTCCCGGTTTAATTTATGGAGAAATTTTTCTCAACCTTGAAAGAACTACTGATAGATCTAGAGAAATGAGTAAAAATTTATTTGATGCTTATAAAAATTCGATAGTATTTGAAAACAGAGAGATGAAAGAACTGAATCTTTGTAAGCAAATGAGTATGACCCCAACAGACAAAAACCTTCCTTTATGTTTAATGTTTGGTAAGTGGTTTATTTATGGGTTATTACATTCAAAAGCAGAAGAATTCAATCTGGATACATTATCCAAAGTAAGACAGGGGTTCTTGAAATCATATTTCGAAAAAGACAACAAAGATTATCCAAATATACTTTTCGACTACCAGGATCTAATGTCTAAAAATAATATTTTTGATGCCTACAATCATTATTTATTTCAAATGGGGGCTGAAGATGAATTTTCAAGCTGGTTTCAAAAAAATGAAACTGAATATAATAAATTTGTAGAATGGTATACTAAGAATGAAAATAGTATCAATATAAATGAAAGAAACTTTTTCCATTTTATCAACTAAAAAGAGCTCTTACATAGTATAAAGTTAATATTAATCAGGATTTTCTACAATACAAAATAATCTAAATTTCACATGACCATCCAAGAACAAATCCAAAATTATATCCACAGCCAGCCTGAACCAAAACGCAATGACATGCAGGAACTTCACCAAACCATTCTTGAGCTCATGCCGGAATGCCAGCTATGGTTTCTTGATGGTAAAGACAGTGAAAATAAAACTGTTTCTAATCCTAATATCGGATATGGATTGTATACCTTGCAATATGCAGGTGGAAAAACAAGGGACTTTTACCTGATCGGAATGAGCGCCAATACAACCGGTATCTCAATCTATGTTATGAACATCAGTGATAAAAAATATTTATCCGAAACGTATGGAAAAAAAATAGGTAAAGCCAGCGTAACAGGATATTGTATTAAATTCAAAGCTCTGAAAGATATCAACATTGAAATACTGAAAGCAGCGATACTGGATGGACTTAAAGAATAAAAAATACTGAAATTCTTTTTACTCTTAAAAAAACAGCATATCTATTCTAAGAAAGCTAAATTTGTACTTTATAAATAAACATCCATTCTGTAATTTTAAATAATGAGCAGTATAACACTAAGATTAGAAAACGTAAAAAAACTTCAGGCTAAAAGATGGGAAAATGAAGACCATTGGGACACCTTAAACGATCTATTGGTCAAAGAATTAGATGAAATTTTGCTTATTGAGCCTAAAAATACGGCAGCTTTAATTAGTATTGGTGCTGTTTATTCTGATATGGGTGAAAATGAAAAGGCCCTGGCCTACTTAAAAATGGCATTAGATTTGGGTTCTAAAGACAAAAATCTTTTTGTAAACCTGGCCATTGTGCTTATTTATATGGAGAAACATCAGGAAGAGTATCTGGAATATCTTGAAGAAGCCGAGGATACCATTGAAGATCCTCTTACTTTTAAAGCGTATTTTGATCCTCAGTCCCAGTAAAAAATCAGTTCAATTAAAAACTTAAAATCATGTTACTAGCCATATTACTTCCTTTCTTATCTTTCATGGTCCGTGGAAAAGTTCTCACCGGAATTATCTGTCTGATTTTACAGATCACTCTGATCGGATGGCTTCCTGCCGCAATCTGGGCAGTACTTTCTTTAAATAATGCAAGAGCAGATCAACGTAATGACAGACTGATTAAAGCAATGCGCGAGAATAAAAAGTAAATCAGATAAAAATCTGATTACATTACAATTATTTATCATCAATTAAGATCCCATTCCCATCAGGAAATTAGAGGCAACTCTGTGAAAAAGTATTCATAACTGATTAAAATGTATATTTGTTTGACCTCAAATTACCTATTATGAAGTTCTTGAGCTTTTTCTTCCTGTTTATTTTTTCCCTCCAGTTTTCTGCTCAGCAATATGGGAAAGAGCTGGATCGCTATTTTACAGCGCTGACCAATCTGAAAAATTTTAATGGGAATGTAAAAATTGCCAAAAACAATACAATCCTTCTTGATAAAACATATAACATTTCCCATGAAGACAAAGCATTACAGGTGAACAGAAACAGTAAATTTATCATTGCTTCCGTTTCCAAGATCTTTGTAAAATATGGAATCTTAAAACTTGCTGAGCAGGGAAAACTCAAGCTTTCAGATCCTCTTAATCTATACATCAGAGATTTTCCCAATGGTGAAAAAATTTCTATTGAGAATCTTTTATTTCATCAATCCGGGCTTCCAAGAGAAATCAAAGATTATGAAAAATATGATCATCTCAGTCTTGACAAAATAATAGAACTTGCCAGGCAAGAAACATTGCAATTCGAGCCTGGAACACAAACTTTATATTCAAATGTGGGATATTTTATTCTTCACTACATTATTGGTAAAGTATCGGATAAAGGGTATTGGGATTTCATTCAGACAGAAATCATCAAAAAGTATCAGCTAAAAAATACGGGTGAGTTCAACTCTGCCAAGTCATTATCGGATTTTGCTTATGGATTTTCAAGTGAAAATGGTAAAATTACACCGGTTTCTCAGAACAGTATCAACAGGTTTGAAACCGGAAACTATTTTTCGACAACGGATGATCTTTATAGTTTTAGCAAACAACTTATTTCAGGAAAACATCTCAAAAAAGATCTTGCTCTTAAAATGTTTGGAAACAACAGTCAATTGATACAGGCAGGAGGCCGGCCTGGCTACAGAGCCTATTATTATCAGGATTTAAAATCTGGTATTACTTTTATTTTCACCTCAAATTTCACAGATATTCCATTTCAGAAAGTGACTGAAGATATTATTAACCTTTTAAACGGCCAGCCTTATCAAATTCCTCAGAAAATTAACAAAAAAGCCATTGAAGTTCCGGATGAAATTCTTAAACAATACACCGGAAAATTTGCTCTTGAAGCAGATCAGTCACAGGTTTTCACTGTTATCTTAGAAGATCATTTCCTTTATATCCTTGATAAAGACGGTGAAAAAACCAAAATTTATCCTGAATCACAACATTCTTTTTTCGACAACCCGGAATCTGAGGACGGTTATCAGTTCTTAAATGGTGATGACCATCAGTATCATTTACTTATCATTTCCACAGGAGTTCGATTAAAAACCAAACGGATACAATAATCATTAAAAGGATCCTGGATTATAGAGGAATTAAAATTTACATCAACAACTATATTGTATAACATAGTAATAAAAATAAACCATATCTTTGTATAACAAATTACATACTTATGATTATTAAAAAATTGATAACCGCTTTTGTTTTGCTGCCATTTTTAACTCAAACAATGGAGGCACAAACAAAAGGATATGAAAAGAAAATTGACAGTATTATCCAGACTGAATTTGGAAATAAAGAGGAACCGGGAGGTGTTTTTTTAATTTCTCAAAACGGAAAAAGTCTCTATCGTAAGGCATTTGGAAAAGCCAATCTCGAACTCAATGTCAATATGACATCGGATCAGGTTTTCCAGATCGGATCAATGACCAAACAGTTTACTGCTGTGGCGATTCTGATGCTTGAACAGCAGGGAAAACTTAATGTTAATGATCCCGTTTCGAAATACATCAAAGATTATCCTAACGGAGATAAAATTACCATTCACCACCTTCTGACCCATACTTCGGGAATTAAAGATTTTACGAAAATAAAATCTTTGCCTTCTATTGCTCAAAAAGAAATGAAGCCTGAAGAAATGGTCAATTTTTTCAAAAACGAACCTGTCGACTTTGCACCAGGAGAGAAGTTTGATTACAATAACTCCGGGTATGTCGTGTTGGGATACATCATTGAACTGGTTTCCGGAACTTCTTATGAGGATTTTATTAAGAAAAATATCTTTGATAAAGCAGGAATGAGCCATTCTTATTACGCTTCCGACAGAAAAGTAATTCCTCAGAGAGCTTACGGCTATCACAAAAAAGAACAGGGGTTTGTGAATAAAACCGTGATTAGTTTCAGTGTTCCGTTTTCTTCCGGTTCGTTGATGTCTACCGCAGATGATATGCTGAAATGGCAGCAAGCTCTGAATCAAAATACTTTACTGAATTCAAAAGAAACCCAAAAAGCTTTTCAAAAATATAAGCTGAACAATGGTGAAGAGTTTACCTATGGATACGGATGGCATCTGAAAGAAATTAACGGAACACCTGATCGTGAGCATGGAGGAAGTGTTTTTGGATTTAAAAGCATGGGAATTTACATTCCAGGTGAAGATCTCTATGTGATAGGGCTCAGCAATTGTGACTGCCACTCTCCTACAGAGGTTACCCGAAATATTGCTAAGGCTGCTTTACAAGAAATCAAAACCTCAGCAAAAAAACCTTAGTTTTATTTCCTGCTTTTTATTTCAGGAAGAACATAGTCCGGAACCTTAAAAATACAGGCCATTACAAAAATCAAACAGAGAATATTAATCAGTAAAGTAACGGAAAAGGCATTGTGATACTGTTGTACGGCAGGTTTTGTTCCCAGAAAATAATAGAAAATACTTCCTACAGCAACAATCCCGACTATAGCAGCAATCTGTTGAAAAGTATTATAAACCCCGGAAGCATTTCCAACCAGTTTTTCAGACATTCCTGACAAAGCAATATTCGCCAGTGAAGGAATAATAAATCCTATTCCCAGCCCATGCAAAAATAAAAGCAGACAGAAAACGGGAAAATCAGTCTGCATTCTGAATAAAAATAACTGAAGCATAAGAATCAAAATAATAAAGCTAAGCCCTGCCATCAGGGCCTTTTTCCCATATTTCAAAATGAGTTTTACAGAAATGACTGAAGCTAAAATAAAACCAAATCCCTGAAAAACAATAATCTCTCCTGCCTCTAACGGACTCATCTTTAGTCCATACTGAAAAAACAGAGACAGAATATAAAAATAGGAATCCAGCATAATAAAAAAGAAAGAAACCGCCACAATTCCCAAATTGAAATTTTGATAACGGAATAATTCAAAATCAATCAGATAGGAACGTTCATTTTGGATTCTCTTCTTCTGATTTTTTATAAAACTGAATAAAATTCCACCAGAAATAATCATTAATGAAACATTTTTGAAATGAAGACCTTCATGTTCAGACATTGTTAAAGCATAAGTTGCACAGAACAATCCTGCAGAAAGAATGAGAACTCCACCAGCATTGAAAGATTGTTTTACAGGCGTTTTAGATTCGTTCAATAATTTCAGGCTAAGAAAAATAGCGGGCAAGCAGATGGGAATATTCATCAGAAAAATAAGTCTCCATGGCTCTTCCATAACAGTCAAAGATGAAAAGTATCCTCCCAGAAACTGTCCCAAAACGGTTGCAATCCCGATAGTAATTCCATACCATCCCATCGCTTTGGTGCGTTCCTGATGAGCGGAAAATAAAATCTGTATCATGGAAAGTACCTGAGGCGCCATCATGGCAGCACTGATTCCTTGTACAAACCTTGAAATTACCAGCTGACCAGCTCCTACAGAAACTCCGCACGCAATAGAACTTATCATAAAGGCAATCAATCCGAAAATATAAATCCTTTTTCTTCCGTACAGATCTCCCAATCTGCCTCCTGTAATCAGTAAAGAAGCAAATCCTATAAGATAAGCGGCAATCATAAACTGCATTTCTCCATGAGAAGCATGAAGGTCACGCTGTATGGAAGGTATAGACACATTGATGATAAAAACATCCATGATTGTTAACAACTGTCCCAACAGTATCACTAATAATTTCAAATACTTATGTTTCATTTTTATATAGATATATCTATTTTTAAATATTTAAAAAAAATTAGGGCAATAAACCCTGAACAATTTTTTTTATCTGGTCAAAAGAATCAGTTTGTTTGTTGATCGTAGAGGTAACAACAGCTCCTTCGATTAACAGAAAAATATGATCTGCTATTGAATCTGTGTCAGCCAGCTTTGCCTCTGTTCCATATTCATTGGCAAGTGTTCTGATCAAATCCTTTTGCTTTTCTTTATGCTGTATGGCAAAAGCGGAAACAGAAGGATTGCCCTCTCCTATTTCGGAGACAATTTTAATGAAATGACAGCCTGCAAATTTTGAGGCCTGCTGCAATTTTTTTCTGTAATCAATGAGGGCAAGAAGTTTTTCTTTCGGGTCTGAAATCCTGGATATACTGTTTTCATATCCTTCAAACCAGCCAAGCTCCTCTTTGATAAGATAGGCCTGAAGAAGATCATTTTTGGATGAAAAATGATTGTACAAAGATCCAATGGCAATATCCGCTTCTGCAATAATCTGATTGATCCCCGTAGAATTATACCCTTGCTTATAAAATAATTCTGAAGCAACCCTGATAATCCTCTCGCGTACTTTTTCTTTTTTCATCGTGAAAATTTTTACAAATGTAGATAAAAAATAGATAAGTCTATCTATTTTTGAAATTGAGATAAAAACTTTATTTTAGATTCAGGAAATACCATCTGCCATTTAAACTTCCAATCATGAAATCACTGTCGCTCTTTTTGATATTTATATTGCTAACCGTATCTTGCAGTCAATCACAGAAACCTAATCTTTTAAAAAATATGGAATCCTCCAATCCTGTCGTCTACTTTGAAATTCCCGTGCATGATCTGGCGCGTGCTGAAAAGTTCTATTCTGCTGTTTTCAACTTTAGTTTTGAGAAAGAAATCATAGACCGCTATGAGATGGCATTGTTTCCATTTGAAGAAAAAAACAGTGGCATTACAGGTGCATTAGCTAAAGGAGATGTCTACAAACCCTCCAAAAATGGTGTCATTATTTATTTTAAAGCAGAAAATATTGACCAAACATTGGAAAAAGTTCTACGACATGGAGGTTCTGTTCTTTACCCCAAAAGGATAGATGAAAAATACGGTTTTGCAGTAGCAGAATTTGAAGACTCGGAAGGCAACAGAATAGCGCTGCATGAAACAGTAAAATAGCCATACCATTCATTGCATATTATTTTTTTTCATATGGTTGAAGCATATTTTGTATATTTAAATAACCATTTGAAATCTAATTTGGTAAATACCTATGGCGGAAGAACTGTATTTCATCAAAACCAATCCCATTATTGCCAAAATAAATTTGTACAATAAGCTCAGCCGTGAAGAAGAAAATATTCTGAAATTCCTTGCGCCTGAAGCGAAAAATACCCTTGAAACAATTAAAGAAAAAGTAAAAGATTCTGTTGAAGAACTTAGCCAGGAAGAACTTCTGCTTATTTTTCAATGGTTTCATAAGGTGTATTCTTCAGATCATGAGGAAACCAAAACACAGCTTTTCATCAATGGTATTGATCTTTTTTATGAAATTCCGACTAACATTCATGCCGAAAATTTCCTTCAGATTCTTTCAGATTATGAAAAACTTCTGAAGCAGGATATGAATTATATTGTAGATTCCAAAAATTTCAATCAATTCCTGATCTACGGGATTTTTCTGACAGAGATTATCAACAGAGAACAGCATCCGGATAATATCCTTTGTGAATATCTGAAACCGGATAACCAGTCTTTATATCTTCTGGCTGAAGACCAGTGTAATTTGAAAGATTTTGATCCTGCCATCATCCCGGATCTTCAGCATTATTTTACTGATCTGTATGATCTGACTAAGTTTTACAAAGGTTCTATCATCAAACTTGAGAATCAATAAAAAGAGGCTTCTTAAACCTCTCGCAGCATTTCAGGATTTTTCATGAGATACTCTAAAGCTTCTGTCACAGCCTGTTCAGGACTTTTAGGATTGAATCCTAATTCATTTCTTGCTTTAGAAATATCAAAATCCTGTTGTAATCCTGAAAACATGGCAATATCTTTTCGGGTAAGTACGGGCGGTTTTCCACTCAATTTTGCGGTAAGCTCCATGAGACCAGCAATCGTAAACAGGATTCCTTTGGGAACGGAACGGGGAATATTCAGCTTCAGTTCAGGATAGAGGGTATTGGCAAGAATAGTTGTATCCGTGATCGTCATGCATTTTTCATTGGCAAGAATATAACGTTCACCCGAACGTCCTTTTTCAGCGGCCAGATAGCATCCTTCTGCAACATCCTTCACATCAATCCAGTTCAGCGTAATTTTAGTGTCTACCGGAATTTTTCTATTCAAAATTAATTTAAGAACTCCATAGGAAACATTTAACGGTAAAAATGCCTTACTACCAATCATCGCAGAAGGCATTACTGAAACTAATTCTATTCCTAGTTTTGAAGCCAGGTCAAATGCCAGTTTCTCCCCGTCATTCTTAGAGTTATAATACATATCTCTGCGATCCGGATTATAACCATTGCTTTCTCTGGTAGGTAAATTTGTATAATTGAGAGCAGCAATAGAACTTACATATATTATTTTTTTTACGCCTGCTTCTGCGGCAGCTTCAATAGTATTCCGGGTACCATTGATGTTTACTTCATAGATTTCCTTTTTAGGATCTTTAGCCCATAATTTGAAAGAAGCGCCTACAGCATAGAATGTTTCCACTCCCTGCAGTGCTTTTACAAAAGAAGCTTTATCGGTAATATCCGCTTGTACCAGCTCGCAATACAATCCTTCAAAAGGTTTTTTGTTTTTTGTATTTCTTACAGCAGCTCTTACCGGAATCCCTTTTTCAAGTAAAAATCTGACTAAATTATTTCCCAGATGTCCATTGGCTCCTGAAACAAGACTTACATTATTCTTTGTCATTACATTAATTTTAATGCTGCAAAGTTCATCTTCCCTATTCCAGAACCACTTGACTTTTGTTAGTTAATTATTTTCCTCCGGATTCTGCTCAGGCTTTCCGGCTTCATTCCTAAAAACGATGCGATGTATTGGATAGGAACATTTTGAATGATGCCAGGATAATCATTCATGAGTTTCAGGTATCGCTGTTCAGCATTTAAAACAGATAACTCTCTGGAACGTTTTTCGTTATAGGTAATCGACTGTTGGAAAATTGAAATACTAAAATCCTTCATCGCCTGGCTTTGGCTGATCAAAAAATTCAGGTTTTCTTGGGAAATTCTCAAAAGTTGAGCATCGGTGATCGCTTCTAAATTATTTTCAGAAACTGTACTGTTGATATAATCTGAATAAGAGGTAAAAAATCCAGGCGGACAATTGATATGCGTGGTTACTTCATGACCATTTTCATCGGTATAAAAAAGTCTGAGATAGCCTGAAACAATATAATATAGATATTGAGGTATTCTTCCCGCCTCTTCTATAATCGTATTTTTTGAAAATGATACAGGCTCAAAATATTTTTTGACTGCTTCTGTTTCTTCCTGACTCAAATCATGGCCGGAATAAATATGTTGTAAAAGCTTGTCATGCATTGAACTGAGTATGTTTTAATCTTTCACAAAAATACCAAAAGAAAACTTCAATATTTATGAACTTAAAAAATATTTACCTGCCTATGTAACATCCCGGATTCAATAATTGTCTTCTATACATAACCGAAAGAAAATCTGCTGCTGAAAAAGGAAATAAAAACACTACAGGAACGAGTACAGAACCAGGATAAAAACTATAACACAGCCAGCAGTCTCCTTTTACGATGTGGAACTGTTGGCTTTTTTATTGCCCCTCCGGAGAATAAGAAAGTAATATACCATTCCACCTGCAAGATAAGCCACGCCATCCCAAAAATCTCCTGTAAAATGAGGGGATAGTTTCGGGCAAAGCACTTCAAACAAAAAAGACAGATAAAGCACTGAAGTCAATACAAATTTCAGATCAGGTTTCCAGTGATAGCCCAGCACAGAATTCATGATATATTCTATCAGATAACAATACATAGGAACTGTCATACAATCTGTAAAATGATCATTGATAACGGGAATAAAAATTCCGTTTCGTCTCAGCAGAATAATGAGTCCCCAAACTGCCAATCCCATCAGGAACCAAAATGAAATTCTTCTGCTCATCACATATGCAGTACTGCCATTATGATCCCAAGAATTACCTGCAGGATTTTTGATATAACTTCCTGGGAGTCTGTTGTATTTTCTTTTTCAGTTTGATCTGCTGATTCATAATTGAACTTTTGCTTCCCTTCCATTTTGATAAGATTTAATCCTGCAAATATATCAAATTAGAACAATTGTTCTAATTTTAAAAATATGATTTATATCCGTTCTGATATTCTTATCTTTGGATAATGAAGACCAAGGATAAAATTCTGTCTAAAGCACTGGAATTATATAATGACAAGGGGTACAACAATATTACCACCAGGCATATCGCAGCTGAACTCAATATCAGTGCGGGAAATCTGCATTATCATTTCAAACATTCGGAAGACCTCATTAAAATCCTTTTCTCTGAGCTTACTCTGAAAATGGATGAGCTGCTGAACCAAATGAAAAAAACAGAGGATAAAACGCTGGATGATCTTTATCAGTTCACTTATTCTACCTGCAGAATTTTTTATTCTTATCGTTTCATCTTCATCAATTTTATAGATATTCTGAATCAAAATCCCGACATCAAAGCCAGCTATGAAGGGATTAATTTCAGCAGGAAAGAAGAATTTCAGCAGATCTTTTCAGATCTTCAGAAGAGTAATATATTTCAGAAAGATGTTCCTCATTTTATTATAGAGGGTCTTGTTGAACAGATTTTCATCATTGCAGACAACTGGCTTACCCACAACAGGCTTATATTAAAACTCAGTCAGAAAGAAGCAATATTGCACTATACGATTCTGCAGATGAATCTTTTCTACCCGATTCTCAATAAAGAACAGCAAAAACTTTATGAAGAACAATATATTCAACAGTCATAACATGACCGTCAGAAAAGGGATGAATGATGATCTCCCGGAGATGCTGCAGCTTTTTACCGCAACTATAGACGAGATATGTAAAAAAGACTATGATCTTCAACAGCTTGAAGCATGGAAATCCGGTGCAGAGAACAAGGAAAGGTGGATGAAAGTGATGAGAGATCAACATGTTTTGATTGCTCTCACCGAAAATAAAATAGTAGGATTCTGTACTCTTGATCAGGGAAATTATATTGACCTGCTTTTTGTACACAAAGATTATCAGCATAAAGGAATTGCCTCAATGCTTTATAATTTGATTGAAAAAGAAGCCCTGCAGCATCATGAGAGAGAACTTACTGCTGATGTGAGCAAAACAGCCAGACCCTTTTTTGAAAAAAACGGTTTTCAGGTTGTTCTGGAGCAAACAGTGTATGTAAAAGGAATTGCGATGATGAATTATAAAATGGCAAAAACACTTATCTTTTAATGTTAAGATTGATGGAATTACAACCGGAATATAATGAGTATAGAATTTCAGTTCCTCAGGAATTTGAAAATGTATTTACTCATTTTTATTTTGCTGAAAATACTTCTGAAATATCAGTAACCAAAACACTTTTGCCAACTTATCAGACGATCCTGTTATTTTGTTTCGGAGAAAGTGCCACGATGTCTACACGGGAAAAAACCATCATAAGTATTGATAAATGTATGGTATTCGGTCCGGTGAGACAAGCTTTTGACTATACGCTTCCGGCAGGATGTTCTATTCTTGTCGCCAATTTTAAAGATGATGCATTCTTCAGATTTTTTGGAAAAATATCCATTATGCAATCGGTAAAACATCCGGATGAACTATTGAAAGAAAACTGTTTTACAGATCTGTGGCATCAGTTGACAGCATTACATTCTACTACAGAACAAGTGAATCATATCTTAGAATTCTGCAGACCTTATCTGCAGGATCGGGATATTACCAGCCAGCTTCTGAGCAGTTTTGAGAATGATCTTCTAAACCCTGTTAAAGTTATTGCTGAACAGACTCATCAAACAGAAAGAAACATCCAGCGAAAACAGAAAGAGCAGTTTGGGTATTCTTTAAAAGAGCTTAACCGTTACAACCGTTTTTTAAAAGCCATCAAAATCATTGAAGAGGAAACCGAAAAACAAAATCAGATTAAATGGTTTACCATTATTGATGAATGCAGTTATTATGATCAAAGCCAGCTTATTCATGATTTCAAGCATTTTATCAATATTTCTCCTGCTCAGTATTTAAAATTCCAGCAGGAGATCTGCAACCCAAAATCGAAATAGGTTATTTCGTTTTCTTACAATTTTCGAAGCGTACACCAGACTACTTTTGTCTCATTAATCTAAACAATCAAAGTAATGAGACATTTAATCATTTACGCACACCCTAATGATAACAGTTTAAATCACAATCTTTTAAACACTATTGTTGAAACACTCCAATCCCGTAATCAGGAAGTTATCGTGAGAGACCTTTATGCAGTCGGTTTTGATCCGGTTCTTTCCTTGGCTGATATGCAGGAACAGCGTTTGGGAAAAGTATCAGATGATATAAAAATTGAGCAGGAGCACATTTCATGGGCAGAGCAGATTACCTTTATCTATCCTATCTGGTGGACAGGTCTTCCTGCAATCATGAAGGGCTATATAGACCGCGTTTTCAGTTATGGTTTTGCTTACCGCTATGATCAGGGCATCCAAAAAGGGCTTTTGAAAGGCAAAAAGACCGTTATTCTCAATACTCATGGGAAATCTCATGAAGAATATGAAAAAGCAGGCATGGATAAAGCTCTGACATTAACTTCTGATCATGGTATTTTCATGTACTCCGGACTGGAAATCATCAGACATTTATTTTTTGATAAAGCAGATAAAGCTTCTTCTGAAGATCTGGAAATCTGGAAAAGTCAGGTTAAAAATTTATTTTCCGAACCTGTATTTAACTATTAATTTTTACTTAATGAAAACATCTGTAGAAAAACAAGATATCAGTCCTGTTCTATTGGGTTCTTATAAACTAACGAAAAAAATAATAAAATACAGTTTTTATCTCTTTATCCTCTATTTTGTTTTTAAAGGATTTATGGCATGAAATTAGCTTCAAAAATCGCAAGTAAAATTGTTTTGAACCATTATTTTAAGCCATTAAGATTGATGGATGGTTAAGTTTTTATTTAAAAACAAATCTTGTTATAACCCTGCAATGCGTCTTAATGGTTTAAATATTGGATCCTCAGGAAATTCCTGTATATTTACCCAACAATGAAACATCTAAACAGTATATTACGTCTTCCATTCTTCAGTGAATATTACACTCCGGGCTATCGTTCGGGAAGACTTTCTATATCTGTAATCCAATAAAATAATCTAACGTATATATAGAACCCGGACAGTCCCTGTCCGGGTTTTTTCATTTTAAAACTATTCAACATGATTCATTCATTACAAGAAAATGTGGCTATTATCCTGCCTGAAAATGGGCTGGAAGAAAAACTAGCCCAAGCCAAAAAGGAAAATAGAAAACTTTCCATCAAGTTAGGATTTGATCCTACGGCTCCTGATCTGCATCTGGGACATGCCGTGGTATTAAAAAAACTGAAGCAGTTTCAGGATCTGGGACATCAGATCATCATTGTGGTAGGAAGTTTTACGGCCAGAATTGGTGATCCTACCGGAAAAAACAAAGCACGAAAACCTTTAAGTACTGAAGATGTACAGCACAATGCCCAGACGTATATCAACCAACTTTCCAAGGTCATTGATGTTCAGAAGACAAAGATTGTCTTCAATTCTGACTGGCTGGACACACTGGACTTTTCTGAGGTAATCCAGTTACTTTCAAAAGTTACCGTTGCTCAGTTGATGCACCGCAATGATTTTAATAAAAGGTTTACAGAAAATACTCCCATCGCCATGCATGAACTGGTATACCCAATTCTTCAGGGTTTTGATTCTGTAAAAATTGAATGTGATATTGAAATGGGCGGCACAGACCAGCTTTTTAACTGTACCATGGGAAGACAGCTTCAGGAAGTACACCAGATGCCAGCTCAGATTGTGATGTGTATGCCATTGCTGAGAGGTCTTGACGGAAAGGAAAAGATGAGCAAATCTCTGAACAATATTATCGGACTTACGGATGAACCTAACGAGATGTTTGGAAAAACCATGTCTATTCCGGATGCATTGATTGAAGAATTCATCAACCTGGCCACCGATTTTTCGATGGAAGAAAAAAGAGCACTTTTTTCCGGAATAGCAAAAGGGGAAAATCCCATGGATATTAAAAAACAGATTGCTAAAAACATCATTACCCAATACCACGATGCTGCTTCAGCAGAAAATGCAGAACAGTTTTTTATCAATCAGTTTCAGAATAAAAATTTTGAAGAGAAAAAGTATGAGCCTGTTTCTATAAGTTCTTTGGGAAAGATTAAAAACAGGATATCTCTTGTTGAACTTTGTCATCATCTTAAAAGTGACCTCAGCAAATCGGCAATCCGGAGACTGATTGAGAATGGAGGAATTCAAATCAATAACAGTAAAATAACAGACTCTAATGAAGAAATGGAACTGATCCCTCAAACCAAAATAAAGATCGGGAAAAGGGGCTTTTTTGAGCTGATATAAAAGCGGGAAGATGGGAGCTGGAGGAGGGAAGTTTTTGAAAGACGATGAACTTATAAAGTTTTTTGATAGGAATATTTTTAAAACAAAAGCTAAAATTAAAAAACACAGAAGTTCTTTACAGTCCGAAAATAACTTCCAGCTTCCCTCTCCCATCTTCCATCCTTCAACTAATTTCAATATCTTCGTTTTCTAAAAACTATTTTCCAATGAGCTACATCATGGTCGACATAGAGTCAGACGGCCCGATTCCAGGAGATTTTTCCATGGTCTGCTTCGGAGCAGTACTTGTGAATGAGGAACTAGACACCACCTTTTATGGAAAACTGAAGCCGGTTTCTGAAAAATTCAACCCTGATGCTTTAGCGGTTTCCGGTTTCAGCAGAGAAGAAACAATGAATTTTGATGATCCGGAAAAGGTAATGCTTGCCTTTGAAGACTGGATTAAAATACATTCTAAAGGCAGACCAATATTCATCAGTGATAATAATGGTTTCGACTGGATGTTTATCTGCTGGTATTTCCATCATTTTATCGGACGGAATCCTTTTGGCTTTTCTTCGAGGAGACTTTCTGATCTTTATTGCGGACTGGAAAAAGATACTTTTGCCCAATGGAAACATCTGCGTAAAACCGAACATACCCACAATCCGGTAGATGATGCCAGAGGAAATGCCGAGGTTCTGCTCTACATGAAGGAAGAGATGGGACTGAAAATAAGTTTTAAATAACCTTTACAACTTATGGGAAAAGACACTTCAATTTATATGTTTGACAGTGAAAAGGCAGCAGTGAATCTCTATGAGGATCTACAGCACAGACTGTATCATACCCAAACATTCAGAGATTATATTAACGACAGAAAAAAGGCTCTGAATAATGATAAAATCAGCTTCGACAGAATACTGGAGACTATCAAAAATGATATCAACAATATTACGCCTGAAGATATGCTGGAAATCACGTTGTTCTTTAGAAGTCAGATTGAGCCTCTCTTTCATCATGATTCCTGGGAAGCAAGGAATGAATATTTTGAAACATTATATCAATATTTAGGAATTTTTTGGCTTTACGAGTTTCCTAATGCTGCTGCATATTATGGCTATATGCATCAATACGAAAATTACACTGAGTTCTTCCCCATGAGCATGCTGAAGAATTATCAGTCGGGTATCAGGATCTGCTCAAAAGATTTTCTGCTCTTCAACGATTATGTAATTTTGGTCACAAAGGAAATTCTTGACCGGAAAATACATGATCATGAGCATAAACTGACCGAAGAAGAGGAAAGAATCGTCAACAAAATCAAAAAGGAAAATCAGGATAATAGCCTGCTCTTTGAAATCATTGAAGAGGAAGTACAGTTTCTTGCCAAAGTATTTTATCCCAGTGAAAAAAGTCCTTATAGTCATTCTGTTCTCCATTCTTATTCTTTCTTCCGGAAATCTATAGAAATGAAATCCAGAATTGATGCAAAAAAAATCCAAAAATTCTTATCTTACAGTCTTATTAATGCTGATATAGCCTAAAATTGGAATTCTAAAAAATATGAGTACTTCCCTTATTTACCGAAAAGCTACTGACAACGACATCGATTATCTTCTTGATCTGAGAATGAAAACGATGAATCCTCATTATGAGACTTCAGGACTTTCTACTGACAGAGAAACCACCCTGCAAAGGGTTCTGTACCAGTTTGAAAAAGCTGATATTATTCTTTTAGACAATCAACCCATCGGACTGTTAAAAGTAGACCGAACATTTACCAACATTGAGGTTCTGCAACTTCAGATTGATCCCAGCCAACAAGGTAAAGGTCTTGGAAAAAAGATTTTGTCAGATATTCTGGAGGAAGCTTCATTAGCAGGAAAAACGGTGTCATTAAGTGTTTTAAAAACCAACAAGGCACAGCATCTTTACACAAGTCTTGGATTTAAGATTACCGGGGAAGATGAGTATTCATATTTTATGGAAACGGAAAGGCAGTAAATAATTTTTTTAAAATTTTTGGCTAAAGCGGTTGGAAGACTCTCTTTGATTTAAACACAAATCTCACAAATAAATGAGCACAAATAGTCACAATCATCTGCAGATCTGAAAATCTGAGATTGCTTCACTACGTTCGCAATGACGGTTTACTGATTTGCCATCGTTACATAGATCAGCCTTCCGCCTTCTTCTGCAGACAGCAGTATTTTTTTACCATCTGTCAGCTCAACCATAGAACCGGGTGGAATTTCTTTCTGCTCAGTGACATCTTTCATTCCTGATAAGCCTTGATTTACCAATACCCATTTTCCCTGATGGAATGTGAAATACCCTACAGGCATTTTATCCTGCATTGTCAGGTTTTCATTTCTTATCACTTTCCTGGAAGCATGCCATTTGAATAAATACTGATTATGATAAACCATCAGCCTGTGATTTTCCGGTTTCCATACCTCATCATCAAATTTGAAGTATAAATCTAATATAGGTAAAGTACCCTGATGCGGAGTTCCACAGAACGGACACTTCGGATTGCTGGTATTATCAAAAACATACCATTTTTCAGTACAGCCGGAATTATGGCAAGGCTGTATCAGATCTACGGTTTTCAATAAAGCGGTTTCCCATTCGTTGGCAGTAGGCCGCCTGATGGGATCATGTAATCCGTCTATAAATGTTTTGCGGAACAATTCTGAAATATAAGGTCCCGTAACGGTATAAGGAATCTGCTGAGGATCTCCCCAGAATGCGTCCCATTTTCTAAGATGATCAGATTTTACCTGGTTGGAAGAGTTTTCCGGGTGTTCTACAAACATTGCTTTTTCACCCATGGATAATATTTCGTCATTTTCGGAATCCAGATCCCAGATTTTCCCTCCACGGAGCGGGTGTCTTCGTAGCAGATACATATAAATCAGGACAGCAAGGGCATGCAGATCTGTTTTTTGGTTAGGCAGATGTCTGTTTGAATCCTGAAGACTCAAATGTTTTGTTTTCAACACTTCAGGGGCAATAAAATCTGCTGTTCCTATCACTTCCGGCGGAAACAGCTTTGGAACAACAAGCCCGTCAATATCAATAATACAGGCAGATTTCGTCACGGGATCCACCAGAATATTATTGTAAGATAAATCGGAATGTGCCAGCCCCATCTGATGCAGTTTTTTCACTCCCCGGCTGATGTTCACCGCAATCTGAAAATAACTCAGCCAATCTCCGAGTTCTGACTGATCCAGTCTTAAAGGATATTGTTGATTTCTGAACATAGGAGCTGTAAACCATTTTCCCACCTTATCCTGTCCCTGGATATTATCTGAACCGATATATCCTTTGGCAAAATAAAATTTATGATGGTAAACAGGAACCACAATTCCTGTGAGTTTATCTCTTTCAACAATATCGTAAGGCCATCTGAATATTTCGTTCAGAAAGTACTCTGGGGCATTTCCATTCTGTATACTCTGCAGATAAGTAGAAACAATTCTCTTGATCCTTTCTTTTTGTCCGTCATCTAAAGGACTTCGATAGAAAGCCACCACATATTCTTTATCGGGAGAAAAATAAACATCTTTCACTCCGCCCCTGATAGGGTTCTCATCTACATATTCATAGGATTTGGCTGTGTCCAGAACAGAAACAACTTTAATGGTCTTTTTCATGGGTATCAATAGATTATTGCCAATGTACGGTCATCGTGATTTCCTCTGCTCCAGAAATCACTCCAGATTAAAAGTTCTTCGTCAATTTTATCATCATTCATAAAATCAGCTTTCGTACGGTCATCATTATTTCCGGCAAGGTCTTCAAAAAGTGATTTCCAGCTTTGAGTGTCTTCCAGTTTATTTTCTGTGATAAATTTAGGATCATAAATACCATCGGTCATCAGCACGAGGTATGAAAAATCCTTAACACAGGTAATCCTGAAGCGGGAAGCCATTGTATTGTTGAAAATTTCTTTCATGGTGATAAATCGGGTACCTCCACCCAACTCTCCCACATCCATTCTGTTTAAAAGTTTAACTTCAGAAAAGTGGGTATTGATGAGGTTAATTGGGCAGTCTCCTACTCCAAAACTTAGAATAACATATCCAAAACTAAATTTTTTAAGCAATGTAAAAATAAGCGTTGCATGCAGATCATTCACAGAAAGGGAGTTTTCTGCTGCTGTCTTTTCTAATCTCTGATAAACAGATAAAACAGCTTCGGATAAAATATTTATAACATTTTGTTTGGCTTCCGATTGTTCTTCATTAGAGGATTGGGCAGCATATAGACGATTGATATTATTTTCAATCTGATTTAAAATCTCCTCTGAACTGAAAAACTGATTGATTGTTGTTGTAGCCAGTTTTGAACCTTCTCTTGCTGCTGTTGCCGAACCTGCTCCATCAGAAATCGAAACAATATTCCAGCCTGCAGGGAAAGTATTTACGGCAAAATCATCTTCACGGAATTTCCCTTCATGCGCATGGGAGCGTCCTCTTTTGGAAGCCACAACAATTTTTTTATCTGAAAATGAACCTTTGAAAGAGGCTTCTTCAGATTTATAAAAAACGGCATTTTTATCACTCGGAAGATTTTTCCATAAGTCTTTTGGATCTGCGTTGACAAACAGTTGAATTTTCTTTGTTTCAATCTGGCTTTGATCATGTATGTGATAAAACTGAACGTCCAGATGGTACATATTGTTGGTTACAGGAGTTCCTGAAATGGTATTGTTTTCAAAAGTAAGTCCTGCTTCTTCGAGATTCCCGATATTCTGAATTTTGATGTTCGGAAAATCGTCCATGTCAAGAGGGAATTCATAAAACTGTTTAACACTGGCATTCTTCAATACCCAATGAACCTCTTTGAATTCTTCTTTTTCTTTATAAATAATAGCTTGTTCCACAGTCTTCGGTTTAGATTCACCGGCTGATTTCCGGAAAAATTTACCCATCATTAGCCCAAAGTTCGGTTAATATCAAATCCACCTCCGGAAAAACCGTAATAATCCGAAGTTCCACACCATGGACATTTACTGTATCCTTCTCCTCTCAGACAATGAATTCCTCCGCATGAGCAGGTAGCCAGTGCAATGGGATTGGCACAGTGAGGACATGAAGTTCCTCCATCCAGTTCTTCTATATTGATTTTAAGGTGGGTTTTCTGGTTTGAAGAAAGCCTGTAGTACGCTTTTTCATCAATTTTATAGGCACCATCCAGTCTGTAGTACCGTGTAGCCATTCCCGGTATGCTGGATTCCGCAAATGCTTTTTTAAACTTCATCAGATAAAGCTTTTCAGTTTCCTGGCATTTTCCGTTCAGTACAACAAAATTATTGTCCGGAAATTTCTGTTCCATTTCAGGATCTACTTTTTCCAGAATAAGGGAATCAATTTTAGATAAATTAATGCCTTCTTTTTTTGCTTCTGTAACACTCTGGCTGGTTGTTTTAATAGAGTCCGTTACCCACTTGAAAAACTCTTTATAGGAATTTTCATCTGAATTATTGAACAGCAAAACATGGTCTGCCAGAGAACCAAGAAGTTTATAATTGGTATTTTCCCCTATGGATACAGCAATCGTATTGGATTTTCCATTGTATTTGGTATTCCATCGTTCAATGGCTTTGGTAGCATCATCGGTAGGCACTCCGTCTGTAAACAGGAAAACAATAGGTTTCCAGTCGCCTTTTCTCTCATAGGTGGTTTTCACAATATCCCTGTCGATACAATCCATTACTTTGATTAAGCCCTGTGAAAGTGACGTTCCGCTTCCAATTGGAATCTTAGGGGGATAAAAGCTGATAATATCCTGCATTGGAGTAATCACTTCAGCTTCTCCTGCAAAGCCAATAACAGAAATGTAAACCGTTTCGAGTGAATAGGGATCTTTTTTCAATTCCCTGATGATATTGGCGATACCTTCCTGTACCTGCTCAATAGGTTCTCCTACCATAGATTCGGAGATATCTACTAAAAAATAAATAGGCAGTCTTCTCATGGTGTAAAGACAATTTTTTAAATAATAATATTAAGTTCCGATGGTGGCGGAGGTAATGTGATATTTTCTCCCGTACTCTGAGAATGTCCTCCCTGTGTAATGGAAGAACTCACCCATTTGAAAAAGGAAGAAAGCGTAATGGCATCTGTAGTATCCAGTTTTACCACATGATCCGTCAGTTCTTTCAGAAACTGCTCATCTGCTTTCGGACCAGCTGCACACCCTACGATGGCTCCAAATTCCAAACCTCTGATCACAGAGATCATTTGTCTGTATTTCTGGATATCCGAAGGTTTTCCATCCGTAAAAATAAAAAGCAGCGGCTGCCAGTCTCCTTTTGCATCGGCTGATTCTTTTACGAGTTCTTTCCGAACCAGTTCAGAAACCATTTCCAAAGCGGCTCCCGTATGGGTTGGTCCACTATCCGGACAGGTAATTTCCATAGGATAAAAACTCGCCAGATCTGTTAATGGTATCATGTTTTTAACCTCTCTATCGAAAGTAATAACACTTACATGTAAACTGTCCATCGCCTGCGGATCTGCACGCAGCATGCTGATAAGGCCGTTGAAACCGTTATTCAATGCCTGAATAGGTTCTCCGTTCATAGAACCTGAAGTATCCAATAAAAAATAAGCTAATAATCTCCTGCTCATTATAGACAAATATTAATTCTGAAGCCGGCGGAGGGAGTCGGAGACTTCCAAGCCGGCTTTTATTTGAGTTGAAAAAAAGTGAAAATCTAGTTGGAATAAGCGTACTGCTGTCTCAGAATATCGATAAAATTATCTGTATTATGCGGCTCACCTACAGCACGGAACTTCCAGTCACCATTATGTCGGTATGCCTCTGCAAAAACCATTGCACATTTTCCGTTCATACTTGAATCTCCGGAAAGGCTGTATTTTGTAATTTCTTTTCCTGAAGCATCCACCGCACGGATAAATGCATTTTCAATCATTCCGAAATGCTGGTTATTGGTTCTTCCCTGATAAATAGTAACAATGAATACAATTTTCTGATAGCTTTCGTCCAGCTGATCCAGCCTTACAATAATCTGCTCATCATCTCCATCTCCGGCTCCGGTTCTGTTATCTCCTGTAAGCCAAACATTCCCGCTTGGGTGCTGCATAGAATTGAAGAAAACCACATCTCCCTGATAAAGTCCCATCTGTCTTCCGTCATTAGTCTGAACGGTTCTTCCAAGATTAGCGACTTTTCCGTTGCCATCTAAAAGAAATGCTACTGCATCAAGGTCATATTCGGCTTCTTTACTGAACAGTTTCCCAAAGAATCCACTGCCTTGTTTTCTGACATCCCATCCTAAACCGATGGTTACTTTTGAAAGATCATAAACGCTTTCTCCGCGGTCATTCTTTCTTAAATCTATCGTTTGTCCTTTCTGTAAATTAATTGCCATAGTTATCGTTTTTGTGTATTTGATGATTTATTTGATGATTTGTCCTTTGTAGTATTTCTCAAGAAAGAAGCCCAGATCTGCTCTGTATCCTATTCCCGAAGCTTCAAACTTCCAGCTTCCGTTTCTTTTGTACAGCCTTCCGAACTCTACTCCTGTTTCAATGGAGAAATCTTCATCCAGTTCATATTTTGCAATTTCCTGGTTTGAATGATTATCTACTACTCTGATATAGGAGTTTCTAACCTGTCCGAAATTTTGTCTTCTTCTTTCAAAATCTTCAATAGTAACCACAAAAAGAATCTCTTCCACTCTTGAATCTACTTTATCAAGATCTATAACGATCGCTTCATCATCGTCACCATCGCTGTTTTTACCACTGGGATCATCTCCTGTATGGGTAAGCGCTCCGTCCGGAGAATTCAGGTTATTGTAAAAAACAAAGTATTCTTCACTTACTAATTTTCTGTCAGAATCAATCATGATTGCAGAAGCATCCAGGTCAAAATCGTAGCCGGTTCCTTCATTCGGATCCCAGCCTAATCCAATCGTCATTTTAGTTAATCCTATCTCGATCTTTTGCCCTTTCTGTAGATTAATTGCCATAGTGTTTTATATTATGATTATTTTTTGCATTAAGATAGAAGTGATTTACGAATTGACCAAATTTATTGATGAAAAAATGATCTATACAGCTTCATTAAAACGATTTACGTCACAAAATGACCATAAAAAAAGGTTCAATTAAAAAATTGAACCTTGTATTGTATAAATGTATTTTGAATTACTTTTCAAATTCTTGATCCGAAACAGCAGCATTTCTTGCTTTTGCCAGCATAGGAATAGAGATCAACCCCATTACCAGCATAATCACAATCTGCAGCGGTAAAGAAATAAAGGAATAGGTAAGCCCCATTTCCCCTCCAAAATCTGCCCTTTTTCCTACTGAAATAAAAAGGGCCATAAAACCGTACTTCATCGCAAGATTATAGGCTCCGATTCCGCCACTGGCCGGAATAATCATTCCCAATGTTCCCACTACAATAATGAAAAAGCCGTCTGCAAAGGTAAATCCAGAGGTTTCAGGAAGAGCAAAGCAGACAAGATAGGCTGCCAGATAATAGCAAATCCAGATTCCTAATGTATAAAGGATGAATTTTGCCTTTTCTTTTAATTTAAAGATGGAAGTTAATCCTTGAAAAATCCCATCAATAAAATTAACGACCTTTCCTAAAAACGGAATGCCTGAAAGTTTCTTTTTAAACACAAAAAACAAAACTGTTCCTCCTATCAGAATGGAAAGGATCAATACTATTTTATTAGGATTAATATTCACTCCGGAGTTTTTATAGAATGACAGAATCGCATCATATTTAAACAATAAAGTCAATCCTAAAAATCCCATCATACAAACCAGATCCACTACTCTTTCCAAAATGATTGTTCCAAAAGATTTGTCTACCGGTACTTTTTCCACTCCATATAAAGCTGTAGCTCTCGCTACTTCACCACTTCTCGGAATGGTAAGGTTCATCAGATATCCAAATGATATAGACCAAAGGGCATTGGAGTTCGAAATTCTGTGTCCCATGGGTTCCAGCATCAGATTCCAGCGGATGGCTCTGAACCAGTAAGCAAGAAGACCAAATACGGAGGCAAACAATACCCAGATATAATTAGCTTTAGCCAGTGACTTTTGAATGACTTTAAAATCCAGTCCCCTTAGGGCAAGCCATAAAAAAAAGCCTGCAAAAGCAAGCGATATTACGATTGTAAGTATTGATTTTACCGGACTTTTTGATTTTTTCTCCATGTCCTACGTAAGAAGGTTTGTTTTTTCATCCGGGAAAACGATCTTCGGCTGGAAGTCTTTTGCCTCCTCCGGGGTCATCTGAGCATAAGCAATAATGATGATGATATCATCTTTCTGTACTTTTCTTGCTGCAGGTCCGTTCAGACAAACTTCTCCTGATTTTCTTTTCCCTTTGATTACGTAGGTATCAAAACGTTCTCCGTTATTTACATTCACGATATAGACCCTTTCTCCCACTACCAGACCGGCAGCTTCTATAAGATCTTCATCAATCGTTATACTCCCTATATAATTAAGGTCAGAGGCTGTTACTCTCACCCTATGAATCTTAGACTTGAAAACTTCTATTAGCATGATGCAAATTTATTAATAAAAATTAATAAAACAGGTCTTTCCTATCATTTAAAAACTCCCACAAACACAGGGGTTTAATTTCACAAAATACAAGAAATATAAAAATTACTTATAAATTTAATAATCATATGATCAAAAATATTAATTGTTTATATAGAATTTAGGATTTAATAAATACAAAAAATAATATTAACTTTTTGCTAAAGTCAATAAACATAAGCATTTGGCATGATTTTAGTAACCTGTAACGTAGATTTTCTGTGAAAAGTGGAATTATCATATTTTAACTGATTTGAGTGAAAAGCAAAAAAATTTTACAAGTTTTAATAAAAAAATTGCACAATTAGAAAATAGTACTATATTTGCTATAATTACGAACTAACTTTAATATTAAAAATTATGAACAAGTCTGAATTAATCGACGCAATCGCAAAAGATGCAGGTATCACTAAAGTTGCAGCAAAAGCTGCTTTAGAATCTTTCATCGGTAACGTTACAACTACTTTAAAGAAAAAAGATGGAAAAGTTTCTTTGGTAGGTTTTGGTACTTTCTCAGTAGCTGAGAGAGCAGCTAGACAAGGTATTAACCCTGCAACTAAAAAACCGATCAAGATCGCTGCTAAAAAAGTTGCTAAATTCAAAGCTGGAGCTGATTTATCAAATGCAGTTTCAGGTGCTAAGAAAAAATAATCATTCAGATTACGAAAATTCAAGGGCTGTTTCTTAGAAACAGCCTTTTTTTTGTTTTAAAGATGATAGAGAATTAAACCATTAAGAAGTTTTAAGGGCGTAAGAATTATTAAGTTGTGGCTAAAGCCTCTATCATTATGCATAATAAAAATAAGCGGGCTAAAGCCCGCTCCTATTGAATTACAGAGTTTATATTTTCAAGTGGTTTGTCTCATATTAAAAACCACCACTTCTAATTTCTAATTTCTAATTTCTAACTTCTAACTTCTAACTTCTAACTTCTAACTTCTAACCTCTGATTTTCCTATTAAGGTGCCAGTCTTGAAATTTTCCAGTCGAGATCTTCAAGCTGATAAATAATCCTGTCATGAAGACGGTTGGGTCTTCCCTGCCAGAATTCAATTTCATAAGGTCTGGCAAGATATCCGCCCCAATTGGCAGGTCTTGGCACCTCAGTATTTTCATATTCCTTTTCTAATTCTTTCAATTTTTCCTCTAAAAACTCCTTGTTAGGAATCACCTGGCTTTGCGGAGAAACAACAGCTCCCAGCTGGCTTCCTTTTGGTCTTGAATGAAAATAACCGTCACTCAGATTTTCTGCTACCTTTTCAAGATCCGCTTTGATAATAATCTGCCTTTCAAGATTGGGCCAGAAAAAATGCAGACATGCTTTATGATTATTTTCTATTGCTTTTCCCTTTCTGCTGTTGTAGTTGGTATAAAAAATAAACCCTTCATGGGTATATGCTTTAAGAAGTACCATTCTCGTTCTCGGACATCCATCTTCCTCTACTGTAGAAACCGCCATAGCATTAGCTTCTGAGATCATCGGGCTCTCACTTGCCTCCAAAAACCAGTCTCTAAACTGCTCAATTGGATTTTGTTTTATCTCACTTTCAATAAGTTGGGATTTATCGTACACTTTTCTTTTGTCGTGCAGGTTTTCCATAAATATTTTTTATTAAATTTGAGTATGAATCACTCATACAAAGGTAAAATATTAATCTCGACACCTGACATTTCCGGCGATATTTTTTCAAGATCGGTGGTATTGGTTATTGAACATAATGAAAGTGGTGCATTTGGTTTGATATTGAATAAAAAGAACAGCCAGATGAGTAGCAAGTTCAAAGATTTTTTTGACTTTAAAATTGAGGTTTATGATGGAGGTCCTGTAGAAAACGACAAGGTATTTTTCATCGTAAAAGGTAAAAGAGTCACAGAGATCTATACAGACATTACCGATGAATACTACCTTACAGAAGATATTGAACGGATCATTAACGCTGTTTTAAGCAGTGAACTGGATATTAATCATATCAAAATATTTTCAGGGTATTCCGGATGGTCTTCGAACCAGCTGGACACTGAGGTTCAAAGGAAAATGTGGACCGTAGTGGATGTTTACAATCTTGATTATACGTTACCCAATGATCAGACGCTTTGGAAGTCTATCATGCAAAATCTTGGAGGAGAATTTCTTCTCTGGGCCAATTCACCTGAAGACATCTCATTGAACTAAAGGCCTATTTTTCGTATCATTCTGATAATTAACAAACTTTAAGATTCCTTTAACCAATTTTAAACAAAGTTTTTCCGTTCTTTGAAAAACCAAAATCACTGATATGAAAGGTATTACATTACTTGCTTTATCAATATTTTCTACAGCGTTTTTATCATTTACTCCTATCAACAAAAAGTACATTGTCATAGATGCCGGCCATGGCGGAAATGATTTTGGGGCTACCCATGGTGAAATTCTGGAAAAAAATATTTCATTAAGTGTTGCTAAGGAAATACAGAAGATCAATGAAAGCCAGGATAAATATGAAGTTATTTTAACCAGGGATTCAGATAGCGCTCCTACTCTTGCCGAAAGAACAGATATGATCAATAAGCTGAACCCAGAAATGGTCATTTCTCTTCACGTTAACAGTTCTCCTCAAAAAGAAAGATCTGACAACGGATTTGAAGTGTATGTTCAGAATTCTGATGTTTCAAAGGAGTTAGCCGGAAAAATCTATAAAAAATTTAATGCCCGTAAAATTGAAGAGCGTAATCTTCACATGCTAAGAGAAACCAAAGCAGCTGCTGTATTGGTAGAACTTGGGTTTATCAATAATTCTGATAACAGGAATTATATTACCAGTGAAAAGGGGCAGAAAGAAATTGCACAGAAATTTGTTGAGATCATCAACGAATATTAAATAAAAATAACAATTTCTGATTTACTCAGAATAAAACCCGGTAAAGGACTTCTGGAACTTTGTTGTTTACCGGGTTTGTCAATTTCTATTGATTAAAACTTTGTTTCCAGCTTTCTACCAATTCGGAGAAGCGGGTCGTTTCAAAAGTCTTATTTCTTATCTTACCTACAGAAAATATACCTTTCTCATCAGAAATCATTAAAATTTCTTCAGCTTTCTGAGATTCGAATGCGATAATTTCGTGTTCCTGGATATCCGCAAGATTATTCTTATGTAAAAAAGTAACAAAATTTTCCATCAAAGGAGAAATGTATGCTCCTTCAGTCTGCTTGGGTACTTTGATAACATCACCTTCTAAAAAGAGAAGATTTCCGGCAGTGGTACGTGCAATTCTTTTGTTTGGATTCAGAAGAATAACGTCGTCAAGGTCATTTTCCTGCGCATAGATCGCTCCGTAAATATTTTCTGGACAGTGAACCCTGATATTGCTCAGAAGATTGTTATTAACGTTAATTTCTTTAGTCAAATCCAATTCTAAAGGTCTTTGATGAACTGCAAGCACATCAGCCATTTCTGTTACTTCATAAAAATAAGAAACAGAAGATTTTGCCAATGTCACGCCATCATTATTTCTGAACACCTGGAAATTGATAATTCCGTTCTTAACTTCTTTCCCCTCTATAATTTCTTTTTGAAAAAGGGTCTGGAAAAACTCCAGCGTATAAGTCAAAGGAATATTCATTCTCATCTTTCTCATGGAAGCCATCAGGAAGAAATAACATTCTTCGTCCATGATCAATCCACCATTTCTTACAAAAAAAGAAACCTTCACTGAGTCGCCCCAAAGAAAAGCTCTGTTCTTTACATTTAACTCGTCTGATGTAAAATATTGATTTTCCAATTTTTGATGTGATTTATTTACAAAAAAATAATGAACGATAAATCGTTCATCAGTTTTATCATTTAATATTGCCCGGTATTATGCCGCACCTAGTTTTATTCTTAGGTTCTCAATAAGATTTTCCCAATACATTGCATTTTCCTCTTCATCACCTTCTTCACAGAAATCTGTAATATTTAAAGCAAGATCTTCTGTAATATCATCAATTGTGATAGTCATTTCAAAGAAATTTTTTGTTCCTTCATCTTCTTCCCATCTGAAACGCACGAAACCTTCAGGCTTATATCTGATCAAAGTGGCCTTCTCAGCAGGTCCTCCGCCCCAGCTAAAAAAGAAATCATCGCCTTTCTCTGTTACCTCATCCGCAAACCATTCAGACAATCCCTCTGCAGTCGCCAGATATTCATATAAAATCTCTGATAAACAGTGCATTGGAAATTCGTAATGGACTTTATGTTTCGCCATATAATCTTTGTTTTATCGTCCCGCAATATATAAATTAATTTTTTTATTACGCAAAAAAACAATTACTTTTTTATAGAATCAGTATGATATTTATCACGGGATTCAAATCCTTATTATGTTAAATATTAGGGCTTAAAACTGCCATGCAAAACATAAAAAAATCTCTCCTTTCCGGAGAGACTTTATCTTTAATTTTCATTTAGTATCTCTAGAATAATCTGACATCCTTCTCTGATTTCGCCCAGAGATAATGTGAGAGGTGGAGAGATTCTCAGATATTCATTTCTGTACAGCTGCCAGAAAACAATAAGTCCTCTTTCCATGCATTTTTTTGCCACTTCCAGGGTATATTCAGGAGTTCCTAAGTTCACGGCAAGCATCAGACCTTTACCGTTGATATTTTTAATTTTAGGATGAACTAAAAGTTCTCTGAACAACTTCTCTTTTTCTTCTACTTCATTCATTAAACCGCTTTCCAGCACTTCTTTTAAAGTAGCATAACTCGCTGCTGCAATCAATGGGTTTCCTCCAAAAGTAGTAATATGACCTAACTTTGGTGAATGTGAAAGGGTTTCCATAATTTCTCTGGAACTCATAAAAGCTCCTACAGGAACTCCTCCTCCCATTCCTTTCCCCATTACCAGAATGTCCGGAACGATTCCAAAGTGTTCGAAAGAGAATAATTTCCCTGTTCTTCCAAATCCTGGCTGTATTTCATCTAAAATCAAAAGTGCTCCTACTTCTTCGCATCTTCTCTTCAGTTTGATCAGATAGTCGTTATTGGGCACCAGAAACCCTGCTGCTCCCTGAATGGTTTCAAGGATAACACATGCTGTTCTCTCTGTAATTTTATCGAAGTCATTTTCATTATTAAATTCAATGAAAGAAACCATTGGCAGTAAGGGACGGAATTCCCTTTTGTGGGTTTCATTTCCGGAAACGCTCAACGCTCCATGGGTATTTCCGTGATAAGAGTCTTTAAAGGAAACAATTTCTTCTCTCCCTGTATATCGTTTTGCCAGCTTCAAACTTCCGTCAATGGCTTCAGCACCACTATTGACAAGATAAGTAACTTCCAGTGGATCCGGAGTAGCTTCTGCCAGCAATCTGCATAATGCTGTAGGTTTTTCCTGGGCATATTCACCATACACCATTACGTGAAGGTATTTATCAGTCTGCTCTTTGATGGCATTCACAATTTTAGGATGCGAATGTCCCAAAGTATTGGCAGAAACTCCTGCTACAAAGTCAAGATATTTCTTTCCGTCTGTTCCATAAATATAGCTTCCTTCTGCTTTTTCAACTTCAAAACCTGCTGCAAACTTTGTGGTTTGTGCCTGATATAGAAAAAAATCTTTATGCATTTCCATTGTCTCCAAAAATTTCAGCAAAGCTATAAAAGATTCATTACATGCTAAAATTAATATACAAAAAAGACCAGTACTTACTGGTCTTTTCTATTATTTTCTGGTTCGTTTAGGCTTTTTAGCTTCTTCTTTCGCTTTTTCGTCATCTATAGCTTTCTGAGCTTTATCGAATAGCTCACTATCAGCCGTGTATTGTATTTCTTCGTTATTCGGAGTGTCTACAAGGATATCCTGCCATTTTCGGATCCGGTCTTTGGTATTCCAGTTAAAATCCGGGAATTTTCTTTTCGAAGGTTCTATCATACTCATAGGATAAGTATCTGATACAGCCCCAATACTACATGAAATTATTTGTAAAGCTCTTTCTTCAAACAATGCTCCGATAATTCCACATGTTGAAAGGGTGATCCCTATTCTTTCCTGTTTTTTTGTTTCCTGATCGGTATCATCAACATATACAATAGCCTGGGCATTCCCCACTACTCTTGCCTCTTTAATTGCATTTTTCTCATAGTAAACCGTCATGAATTTTCCTTTCACCTGGTTGAACTCATCTTTCAGCGTTAGTGAGTCTACTTTACTGATGGCAAAGGCATTTCCGATTACTTTTAATGAATCAATATCTTCCGTCTGGGTATTGAAGTAAGCTTCTACTTTATCTCCGGTAACCTGTTTTTCACCACTCCAAAGAATCGGATTGGTATACATATGCATAATTCCGTCTGTTTCATTGAAGGCAATAGAGTCTGCTCTTCCCTGTGCATTGGATTTATAAATACGGGCCTTTTTGAAGGCTCTCAGGTAACTTTTCTTAACTTTGATATCCAATGAGTCCGGTCTCTGATAAGAGATTATTTTTTCTGCGGCAAAATAAATGGAGTCTTTTTCCATTACTTTTACTGCATAAGGATTTTTCGTCATCATTGCGGAGTCTTTTTTCTCAAAAATCTCTCCGTAACCTCCTTTTATATATCTTTTTTCTTTAGGATCATCCAGGGTTACATTTCCTGTTGCTTTACCGAATCCGGAAATCTGATTGTAATACATATCATCACCGGTAAGAATTTTCTCATTATAATAAATCCTGGAGTTTTTGGTTAGAAAAGCTTCCTTGGAATCCATTTTATAAGTTCCCTTTTCGGTATAGATTCTGTTTCTCGGATTGGTTTTGCTGGTAATGGTTGTAGAACCTAAAAAATCCGCAATTTTTGTGTTCTGATTCTGTTTGATGTTGGGTCCTTCTATAGTATACTGCGGGGTTTCAATCTTTACATTTCCGGTAAGATCTACCACTCTTGTATTAAGAAAATAGGTTCCTACTTTGGCATAGGTTACATTCTGTCCGTCAGAAATTGTCCCTCCTGTGTTAAAATAAGCCTGATTTGCCAGCCTGTCATAATACAGAATATCTGTTTTTATGGTTTGCTTTGGATCTGTTAAAACCACATTTTTTCTGGCAACACCTTTTTGGGTATTGGCATCATATTCCATTTCTCCTGCTGTGATTACAGAGCCGTCAGTGTTTTGAAGTCTTGTATTGCCTATTGCTTTTACAAAGTTTTCCTCATTATACAGAATGACTTCATCTGCTGTAAGAATAGAGCCTTGGTGTTCGATCTGAACATGACCGGTAAAATATTGATTCCCGTCGTATTTTTCAGGATCTTTCTTAATTTCGTCCGCGTGGATGATCTTTACTTTATCTTCAGGTCTTACCTGTTTAGGCTGAGCCGGTGAAGGAGCCTGCAAATAAGGATCTCTCTTCACAGGAGTTTTATCCTGCGCAAAACTTAGCGTAGAAATAAAGATTAACAGAAAAAAGGCTATTCTCATTAATTAGTCATTCTTAGTGCCATAGAAATATAGCGAATGAGAATCAATTTTTACGCCAAATGCTTCTTCAATGGCTTCTTTGATTCCTTGGATTCTTGGGTCGCAGAATTCAATAATTTCTTCAATCTCTTTATCAGAGTCTTTTTTGTAGATCACCAGGTGGTCATGCTGTTTGTCAAAATAAGACTTTTCATATGATGAAGAGGTCAATGTTTTTTCTCCGAACTGATGCTTACGGATCAAGCCTGCATCAAGGAAAATTTCAATCGTGTTGTAAATGGTTGCTTTGGAAACATGGTATTTCTTCTGCATCATCAGAAGATACAGATCATCAACATTAAAGTGATGATCCATATTATAAATCTCTTCCAATATCGTATATCTTTCAGGTGTGTTTCTGAACCCTTTTTCTAATAAGTAGTTTCTTAAAACATCCTTGATCAAAGCTATATTTTTTTCTTTTTGTATTGTATCCATTAAAAAAATTATCTACAAATTTATTGAATTTTATTTAAATAGATATTATGGTTAAATACTAGAGGATTAAGAATTGTGACGGAAATACCCGGATTGCTCAATCTTATTGTCATACACTGTAAGTTCTGTGATTGGTGCAGATTCCACTTCAACGTTATGAGAAGATACTCCCCACGCCTTAAAGTCATCACTTCCGATATACTTCACAAAGTTGTAAATATTAAGGGTAATCTTCTGTTTAACAGTTAAAAGAATATCGTTGATATAGGTGTTATCTATGATCACATATTTAAGATCCGGCGGTATATCGTGAGCTCTTAAAGAAGGATGGCTGCTTCTTGAAGGAATGGTTCCGTCTGCCATTAAATCTTTAAGTACCATGTTGAAATAATCATTGATTCTACGGTCTACTTTGAATCCTAAAAGGAAATTGATTTTATACACTGTGCCCGGAAGAATTTCATCTACGGTATATCTGAAAGTATATGGATCTTCCTGGTTTACAATGCTCAGGATAAAGTAATGATCTGCTCTTTTCGGCTGCTTTTTGATGATGGAATAGATAATTTTTGATTCTACTTCATCATTTCTTTTTGCTCTGCTCAGGTAAGCAAGATTAGTAGCGTATTTCGGAATGGTTTCATCCAGCTTCATGTCTTTAAGGATAGACACATACTTTTCTATTTTCACAAACTGGATAAATCTTGTTTTGATCAGTCTTCCGTTATACCATGCATACATAGAAACCCCGATAGAACCTGCCAATACAACAGTAATCCATCCACCTTCCATGAACTTGATAATATTAGCACTGAAGAAACCTAATTCAATAGCCATATAAACAAAGGCAAAAAATAAAATTAATATTTTGCTTACTCTTTGTTTCAACAGCCAGAAGACTAACAGGATGGTAGTCATCAGCATTGTCACTGTAATGGAAAGTCCATAAGCGGCTTCCATTTTTCCAGATTCCCTGAAATGCAGCACAACAATAATACAAAGGATAAGAAGTCCCCAGTTGATTCTTGGGATATACATTTGTCCTTTCACCCCGGAAGGATAATCAATTTTCTGATTGGGCCAAAGGTTTAGAGACATTGCTTCTGAGAATATGGTGAAAGAACCTGTAATTAACGCCTGGCTGGCAATAATTGCAGCAGCTGTTGCCAGAATTACTCCCGGAATAATCATCCACTCTTCCATGATTCCAAAGAATGGGTTTACCACAGAGAATCCTGGTTTGTTGTAATTAGTCAAAAGCCATGCACCCTGTCCAAGGTAATTAAGAATAAGCATAATCTTAACGAATGCCCAGCTTACTCTGATATTTTTAGCCCCACAGTGTCCTAAGTCAGAATAAAGGGCTTCTGCTCCGGTTGTACAAAGGAAAACAGCTCCTAAAATAACAATGGCACTCGGTGAGTTGACAATAAGTTTATAAGCGTAATATGGATTGAATGATCTTAAAATCTCAAAATTCTCACTCAAATGCATTACTCCCAATCCTCCTAACACAAGGAACCAAACAACCATCACAGGACCAAAAAACTTCCCGATAAAGCTGGTTCCGAATTGCTGTACCACAAAAATGGCGATCAGGATTCCGATTGTAATAGGCACAACAGGAGTGTGAGGATTATAAATTTCAAGACCTTCAATAGCTGACATTACCGTCAGTGATGGGGTAATTACTCCGTCCGCAATAAGGGCAGCAGCACCAACAATTGCAATGAGGTACAACCATCCTTTCTTAAGGTTTCTTACCAATGAAAACAAGGCCAGAATTCCTCCTTCGCCTTTGTTATCTGCTCTCAAAGCAATGATCACATATTTGATTGTAGTCTGAAGGGTAAGCGTCCAAATAATACACGAGAGTGCTCCCTCTATATATTCATTGAAAGGCATATTGCTCCCTTGGGATCTTGCATTCACAATTGCTTTCATTACGTAAAGCGGAGAGGTACCAATATCTCCAAAAACTATTCCTAGAGACACTAAAACTCCAATAAAGGAAAGTTTCTTTATGTCGAAGTGGTAACCATCTTCTGTAACTTCTGCCATATCAGCTTAATTTATTTTAAAGGCGCAAATTTATACTAATTTTATGACGTCAAGAATTTTTCTTCATGAATATAATAAATGAAAAAACTTCCTTTCGGAAGTTTTTTTCTATAACTATTTTACGTACATCGCTTTTTTGATTTCCTCTTTTACTTTTTCAAGTTTAGGGAACCATTCTGCAAATAATGCAGCAGAGTAAGGTGCAGGTGCATCAGGAGTAGTAATTCTCTTGATAGGAGCATCTAAATAATCAAATGCTTTTTGCTGTACCATATAAGTAATTTCAGAAGATATAGAAGCAAATGGCCAAGCTTCTTCTAAAATAACCAGTCTGTTTGTTTTCTTCACAGATGCTAAAACAGTGTCAAAATCAAGAGGACGAACAGTTCTAAGGTCGATAACTTCTACAGAGATTCCTTCTTTAGCCATATCTTCAGCAGCCTGTAAAGCCAGCTTCATGATCTTACCGAAAGAAACCAAAGTAACGTCTGTACCTTCTCTCTTGATATCTGCTTTTCCTAATGGTAAATAATATTCTTCTTCAGGAATTTCCATTTTATCTCCATACATCTGCTCAGATTCCATGAAAATAACCGGATCATTATCCTGAATTGCAGTTTTCAACAACCCTTTCGCATCGTAAGGATTTGAAGGTACTACTACTTTAAGGCCGGGAATGTTTGCAAACCAGTTTTCAAAAGCCTGAGAATGGGTAGCTCCTAATTGACCTGCAGAAGCTGTAGGACCACGGAAAACAATTGGGCAATTCCATTGTCCACCACTCATCTGACGGATTTTAGCCGCATTATTGATAATCTGATCAATTCCTACCAATGAGAAATTGAATGTCATATACTCTACAATGGGTCTGTTACCATTCATCGCAGCACCCACAGCAATTCCTGTAAAACCAAGTTCTGCAATTGGGGTATCGATTACTCTTTTAGGACCAAACTCATCCAGCATTCCTTTTGAAGCTTTATAAGCACCATTGTATTCTGCAACTTCCTCCCCCATTAAAAAGATGGATTCGTCTTTACGCATTTCCTCGCTCATTGCCTGTGCAATTACCTCACGAAAAGTATATTCTGCCATATTTATTCGAAAAATTTAGACTACAAAAATAGTGTTTTTTTATTATACACATCATAAAAAGGCTTCTCATTTTGAATGGAAAGCTTTAATATTAATTTTATTTAAAACGGTTTTTCTTCGTGATTACACAGTTATTTGCCGTTTATCTAAAGCTATGAAGAAATTCCAGGTAATTCTTTTGGATACAAAAAATGACATCTCATTTCTGAAATGTCATCTAAATTCTATTTAAACTTAAATTAATTAGCTTTCTCCCAAACCTGGGTTCTTCCTAATAAAGATAATCCTAAGTAACCTCTTACATTCAGCTTATCACCGCTTCTTGTAATGGTACATTTATAAGTTTTTCCGGTTTTAGGATCCGTAATTGTTCCTCCTGTGAACTCATCACCGTCTTTTTTCAATCCTCTGATGATTTCTAATCCTAAAATGGGTTTTCCTTTTCTGTCATCCTTACAAGCTGTACAGTTTGGATCAGCTGGCTTTATCAACAACTGGGAAACCTTCCCATAATATTTACCATCTGATTTTTTGTACACTTCAACAATAGACTTTGCCTGTTTTGTTTCATCATCTATTGTTTTCCACTTACCTTCAATCTGGGCAAAAGTAAGCACACCACAAAAAGAAAGTGCGAACGTTAACAATATTTTTTTCATATTTCTTATAGTTTTAATTTTTATACAATATTCTTATCTACGTATTGATAAAAATATAAATTAATTTTCAACGAACAAAAACTTTTATTATACAAAGCATAAAGAGGTTAAAAAAGTAAACCAGTTTATTTATAACTTATCTTTTCTATCTTAATACAGCTTCCTGTTAATCACCCTATCCATATAATCCTGATACCAGGCTTTCGCAGTTTTCTTCCCAGCTTCCACTTCGGGGTTTTTAACCTCATTGATCAGATTTTTCTCAAGACTCAGATCAGATTGATTATACACTCCGATGATTTCTTTTCCATCAAAACGATAAATATAGTTTCCAATCATGAACTGATCTGTACTTCCATCTGAATTGACAACAATAAAAGGATATTTTTTATCACTTACCAAACTCCTGCCCCAGCTTCTGATGGGTTTATTGTATCCAATAAGATCTGCTAATGTAGGATAGATATCTGCCTGTTGTGCTATATCCTGACTCACTCCTTTTAACTGATATTCAGGATTCGGAGAATAGAAAACCAATGGAACAGCATAGCGGTTCATTGCTCTCTCATATTCCGGATAATAGACCTGATTGGTATGATCTCCCGTGAAAACAAAGATGGTATTGTTGTACCAAGGCTGTTTTTTAGCTGTTTCAAAATATTTTTTGATCGCATAGTCTGTATACTGCATCGGTTCATGAATTTCAATTTTCCCTTTTTTAAATTTCCCGTTATATTTTTCAGGGATCTTAAAAGGGTGATGCGATGAAGCCGTAAATACAGTGGTCATAAAAGGCTGTTTCTTCCCTACATTTTTAGCAAAATACTGAAGGAATGGCTCATCCCAGATTGCCCACATTCCGTCAAAATCTTCATCATGATTGTATTCTGTTTTTCCGAAATAATGTTTAAATCCTAGAATATTTCCAAATCCAAGGAATCCCATAGATCCATTTGGGGCACCATGATAAAAAGAAGTATCATATCCCAGATCATTACAAACAGAAACAATAGACTGAATTTTCTGATTGGAATACGGAGATCCCGTAAATGCATCGGTAAGACTCGGAATTCCGGCCAACACACTGCTCATTCCATGAATAGACTGTCTTCCGTTCGCAAAAGTATTCGGAAAAATAAGACTCTGCGTAGCTAAACTATCCATGAACGGAGTGTAAGAAACATAATCTTTAATATTTTTATCTTTATTAAAAGCTCCCGAATATTCTCTTCCGAAAGATTCTACAATGAAAATAACGATATTGGGACGGTTCTCTACTTTTCTGTCATACACTTTATAAGGCTGCACATTTTCTTCAATATATTTTTCATCTACGAAATGAACTTCCTTAAAGTTATTGGTATTTAAAGTCCTGAAAAAAGAAAATGTACTGTTAAGAACCATATTTCCCTGCAGAGGATTTGTTACAAAACGGGTAGCATCCACCATATTAATAGGTCTTGTACTGTGTTTAAAATCTCCTCTTATTCCTCCCACCACTAATACTGCCGTAATACACAAAGTAAGAATGGAAGTAATAAAGTAAGGAAACAATTTCAAAGGTTTCACCTCTTCTACTTTCACTCTTTTGTAAAGGAAAACCCATAAGATCATCAAAACAACAAACCAGATCAGCACAAAAGGATGTTCTCCAACAGAGATCATCAGTGTTTTAGATACATTGGATTCATGTTCGGCCACTTGAAATACTGCCGAAGTAAGCCTTGCCTGAGAAAATTTATAGTAAATAAAATCTCCGAAATTCATGGCATAAGCAATACCGTTGGTAATGAAATACAGCCAGAAAAGAATTTTCTGAAAAACTTTCTTCGTATTGATTACTAAGGGTAATAAACTAAGGAGTATAAATAGCGCGTTGACATACAGAATAGCGGTGGTATCAAAAGCAGTACCATGGAAAGCCAGCTTTATATATTCCGAAACAGAATCAACTTTAATCAGATCTTTATTAAAATACCAGAATAAGAGTCTGGCAATCTGATAAAAAACATAGGCTAAAAAAATCCTGTAAACTAATGCCAGAACTTCCTGTTTTCTAAATCCTTTTAAAAATTTCATGGAGCAAATTTACATCAAAATCACTTTAATGCATTTTTTAGTTCAGATTATTTTGAGTTAGAATTTTTAAAAACTGTAATTTTGTGCTTATGGATTTTATAAAGAATAATCTGGCCAATGCCTTAACCCTGGCTAACTTATTTGCAGGTTGTGTAGGGGCAATACATTTAATTTTAGGAGATTATCAGACTACGGCAATCTGCCTTGTGCTCTCTTCAATTTTTGATTTCTTTGACGGCTTTGTAGCCAGAGCTGTAAAATCAAACTCCAATCTGGGGCTTCAACTGGATTCTCTTGCAGATATGGTGAGCTTTGGGGTAATTCCAGGACTTACGATGTATAAAGCTCTTGAACCTTTTGGGGCAGAGCTGCTGGGAATTCATTTTCCGTTTGAGATCAAGTACCTGGGATTAATCGTTACCGTATTTTCCTGCCTGAGGCTTGCGATCTTCAATCTTGATGAAGAGCAGCGTTATTATTTCAAAGGATTGAATACACCTACAAACACCGTTTTATTGTTCGGTCTTTATTATGCCTTTAAAGAAACCGGAGCTTTCAGCTTTTTGTTTAATAATGAATTGCTGTTGATTCTGCTCACTCTTCTTACCTCATGGCTGCTGATCAGCCCGATTAAGATGATGGCCATGAAGTTCAAATCCAAACAATTAAAAGACAACTATCCTAAAGTAGTATTACTGGTAGGAGGAATTGCTATTCTTGCGATATTTCAGGTAGTAGGAATTCCTATGCTTGTTATTTATTATATATTGGTGTCTCTTATTTTTCAGGGACAGTTAAAATAATTTATTTAAATAAAACACATTTCAAATTATTAATGATCAACATGAATTTAAAACTCCATAAACCACTTTGTATTTTTGACCTGGAAACCACAGGAACAAACATCGGAAAAGACAGAATCGTTGAAATCTGTATCTTAAAAGTAAATCCGGATGCCTCCAGAGAAAGCAAAACATGGCGTGTAAATCCGGAAATGTCTATTCCCAAAGAAAGCAGTGAAATCCACGGAATTTATGATGAAGATGTAAAAGATGCTCCTACCTTCAGAGATATTGCTTCTAAAATTATGGAAATGATTACCGGAACTGATTTGGGAGGATTTAATTCCAACAGATTTGATGTTCCTCTTTTGGCAGAAGAACTTTTAAGAGTAGGAATGGATTTTGATCTGAGTAAGTTCAGATTGGTAGATGCACAGACTATTTTTCACAAGAAAGAACCCAGAAACTTAGGAGCTGCTTATCAGTTTTACTGTGGAAAAACATTGGAAAATGCCCATTCTGCAGAAGCTGATGTTATGGCAACATTTGAAGTTCTGGATGCTCAGGTGGGAAAATACGATGATATTCCGAATGAAATAGCACCGCTAAGTGAATTCACATTCCATAATAAGAATGCAGATCTTGCCGGATTTATCGGATATAATGAAAAAATGGAAGAAGTTTTCAACTTTGGGAAATACAAAGGTCAAGGGGTGAAAGCCGTGTTCCAAAAAGATTTAGGGTATTTCGGATGGCTTCAGAATGCTGATTTTCCGTTGTATACCAAAAAGGTTTTCACTAAGATTCAACTTTCAAGCAGATTTTAACTATGTCTGAACTGGTTCGTTTTAAATTTTATGAAACTGCCCTGGAAGCCAACAGGGACAAGCAGATACTGGCCGAAAATGGCATCAACAGTTTCATTGCAAATGAGCAACTGATCCAGTCGGATTGGCTTTTGTCGCAAGCTGTAGGAGGCATACAGCTTCAGGTATTTGAAGATGATCAGGAAAAGGCTCAGCAAATCCTGCAGGATTATAAAGAGAATGAGCAATATTCATTGGAAGTGGAACACACGATTGAGGATCCTGAGTTTGATTTTGTCTGCCCGAAATGTGGTTCCAATCATATTTACAGGGATGACAGTGCTACCAGCTTCTTTGGGATTTCTTTTCTGACAAGTCATAAATTCAAATGTTATTATTGCGGGAATGAATTCACTCATTAATCAATAAGAATTAATATCCCTTAATCCATATTATAAAAGATTGCTTCGTTCCTCGCAATGACGAAGTCCAAAATAAAATAAAAAAGAGTTATGAAAATAATCTGCATAGGAAGAAACTACAGCGAGCATGCGAAAGAATTAGGAAACGAAATTCCTGAGAATCCTGTTATCTTTATGAAGCCGGATACAGCCGTTTTAAAAGGAAACGATTTTTACATTCCTGAATTTTCGAATGATATTCACTACGAGCTTGAAGTGGTAATAAAAATTTCAAAGGGAGGAAAATACATTCAGAAAGAATCCGCGAATAAACATTATGAAGAAATAGGTCTTGGAATCGATTTTACTGCGAGAGATCTTCAGAGCGAACTGAAATCAAAAGGGCTTCCCTGGGAACTTGCCAAAGGTTTTGACGGTTCTGCTGTGGTAAGCAGTTTCTTCAAAAAAGAAAATTTTAATCTTGAGAATCTTCAGTTTTCATTATTAAAAAATAAAAACAAGGTTCAGGATGGCAATACGAAAGATATGATGTTCAACTTTGATGATATTATTGCTTTCGCTTCCCAGTATTTTACGGTAAGAGTAGGTGACCTGATATTTACCGGAACTCCAAAAGGGGTTGGAAAAGTAGAGGAAAATGATATTCTGGAAGCTTATCTACAGGATGAAAAAATCCTTGATATCCGAATATTATAAGTATTTAACATCAGAGTCTGGCAAATTTTTCCTATCTTTAGGTAACAAAATTAGAGGTTATGATAAACATTGTATTACCCGTAGATTTTGGGGACAAGACAGACCAATTGGTAGACGGTGCCATAAAATTTGCAAAACAGCTTAACGGCAGAATTTACCTGATCCACGTAGCACCATCAGATATCGGCTTTGCCATTGGTGATATGGGATTTCAATATTTCCCTGAAGTGGAAGCCAATGAAATCAGAGAAGAGCTGGTGCAGCTTAATAAAATTGAGCAAAGAATCATCGGCCATGATATCGACTGTGAGCACCTGTTAAAACAGGGACTTGCCAAAGATATTATTCTGGAACACGCAAAGGCAAAAAATGCAGATTATATTGTGATGGGATCACATGGCAGAAGCGGAATTTATGATGTATTCGTGGGAAGCTTAACAAAAGGGATTACGAAAAGTTCAAACATTCCTGTGCTGGTACTTCCAATTCACGACTAAGAAAAAGAAATTTTAATCGTTAGTAATAAAAAAACCGATCAAAGCATATTGTTTGATCGGTTTTTTACTATATAACCAATTAATTAACCTTCTTTTTTGTAGATATTCGGATCGTAGTAAGGGTTCTTACCTTCCGTTGGAGAATAATAGTCTTTATCTTTGTCTCCACCTAATGTTACTACAAGTACATAGCACCAGTAAGTAAATAATACACAGCAAACTGCAAACAAAATCCAGTTTAAAACATTACCGAAAGTATCAAAGAAACCGAAAGTCCATTTGAAAACTTTACTTAAGAATAGAAAGAAAGACGTCATTATTTTCCTTTTTTAAATTAACTTTGTACAAATTTATAAAAAATGTTTAAATTACTTTCAAAAGAAAGCAATATTTTTTCAATTCCTGTTTATATTGGTTTTCTTCTTTTAGTAGTCGTAATATTTAACATACTGAATTTCAATACTTACGAAGCTATAATTGCCGGAATAACTTTTCTGGGAATTGCTTTGGGATATTTTTGTTTTCATAGTATTGCCCTTAATTATCAGACCCATCTGCCTTTATTCCTGTATACATTTTTCATTTTTGGGTTATACCCCGGAAATCTGGATATAGGAATTGCTGTCTCGCTGCTTACGAACTCGTTTCTTATCCTGCTTCTGACCAGTGCAGATGAAGATATCAGAAAAAAATCCTACGTATTGGTAGGAGCTATTGTAGCGCTGAATTTTATTTTTCTTCCTACGACATGGCCGATGGCTGTTTTTGTGATTATCCACGTCATTGCTACCTCCGCCAAAATCGGGTTGAATCTTTTCAGATTTCTTTTAGGAATTGTTCTGATTACGTTCAGCTATTTTTCTGTCATGTATTTCGTTCAGTTCACTTCATGGAATATCGATTATTTCCCATTTGGAAAAATGAAACCGGTTACGGATTACACAGAGCTTTTACCATTGATTCCTGTGGTTCTGATGCTTATCTATGCGGTATATGACCATTTTAAAAACTATAACAAGAAAAGTCCGATAAGCAGATATAAATATACTTTTCTGCTGGTATTTTCTGTAGCGCAGCTTATTTCCATCATTTTATATATGAATAAAAGCTATGAATATCTGCTGCTTCTGGCATTTCCTTCAAGTATTATTCTGAGCAGGATGATGAGATTTTTACCCAAATACTGGATGCGGGAAGCCAGTGTATGGCTTATTATTATTAGTTTACTGACCTTTAAAGCAGGTACAGTTTTTGATTTATTTTAGAAAATTATGATTCAGATAGACGATAAATTGATTTCAGAGGAAATTTTTTCCGAAGAATTTGTTTGCAACCTTACGAAATGTAAAGGTGCATGTTGTGTGGAAGGAGATGTGGGAGCTCCGTTAGACAAAAACGAGCTTGAGATATTGGACCGTATTTTTGATCAGATAAAACCTTACCTTACCCAAGAGGGGATTAAAGCCCTTGAAGAGCAGGGAACATGGACTACTGATCCACACGACGGAATGTATGTTACTCCAATGGTGGAGAACCGCGAATGTGCCTATGTAACTTTCGATGAAAAAGGGATTACCAAATGTGGTATTGAAAAAGCGTACGAAGATGGTGCCGTGGACTGGCAAAAACCTATCTCCTGCCACCTTTACCCAATCCGTGTTACAGAATATTCAGCGTTTACCGCATTGAATTATCACGAATGGAATGTATGCAGCGATGCATGTACACTCGGAAAAGAACTTCAGGTTCCTGTTTATAAGTTTTTAAAAACTCCATTGATCAGAAAATATGGCGAAGAATTCTATACGGTTCTGAGCGAAGCTGCTGACGAATGGAAAAAAGAATACGGTTCTTAACCGATATGTATTTGAATACAAAAACAAAAACCGCAGAGAGATCTGCGGTTTTTTTATATTGGATAAAAAGCTGATTAAAAAAGCGGTTGTTTATTTAAAATCAGCATCTGTAACTCCTGAATTGATTACCACTTTCGTAGTTTTAATTGTCATTTTCTGACCTCCACCCTCAGCATCTACTTCAGCCGGGAATTGTATTCCATCTACCGCCATATAGCTTTTAATGGTTGCTTTACCTTCTCCAGCATCCGTTTTGTACAAAAGTCCGGTTGCTGCATCGAAATAAAATTTTCCTTTGTCTGAAGACAAAACATTATAGTCTTTGCCGTCTAATTTCTCTGTACTTGCAGTCTGGAAATTAGAAGCATCAAAAGCCAGGGCATCAATAGGTTTTCCTTTCTTCAGCTCGGCAATTTTATCAGCAGGAATATCTGATTTAGTCCCCATCTGATCAAAGTAACCTTTCTCACCGTCAAACAACTGAACCATTTCTTTCCCCATGAAAGATTGTACAGACTTGAATTTATTTCCTAATTTCTTAGTCGTCATTTGAATTTCCATTCCCTGTACCGCAACTGTGTTATCCGTAATGGTAGATTTCACAGCGTCTAATTTATCTTTTCCACCTAATGCTTTGAAATAATTATCAACAATTTCTTTAGGTGTCTGATTTGATTTTACAGCTTCTGTTTTAGCAGAGGCAGCCCCTTTTTTCTGAGCTGCTGCAGGCACTGAGAAAAGTACAGCGCAGAAAAACGGAATGATGATCTTTTTCATATTTATAATAAAGTTTAAAGAGTAAATATAGGAATATTGGCGGACATACATATCGGGATGGAAATAAATAATAAATAATAAGTAATGAGTCATGAATGATACTTGATGACTGATAAATCTTTGGTGTGGATACATCATAAAAAAACCGTCAAAAAATTGACGGTTTTCAAATATTTATATCGGAGTATAATTATTTCTTAAGTTCTTCTAAAAATTCGTCGTGAGAAATTTTAGTTTCTTTTTTGCTTGCTTTTTCAAGAATTACATCTTTCAGTTTAGCCATAGCAACTTCAGAAGAAATTTGTCTTACCTGCTCCTGGTCTTTCAACATTTCAACAGCATATTTTTGAATTTCTTCATCCCCTAAGTGGTGGATTCCGTAGATTGCTAATTGGTTTTTCACCAACTGCTCAGCCTGACCTAATACATCAGCATAGTCAAGGTTGATTTCGTTCTCAGTCATCAATTTACCTTCGATGATCTGGTATCTCAATTGGTTTTTCTCAGCTTCAAGAATTTCTTTAGCCTGATCTTCAGACTGGATGTTCTGGTTAGAGAATAACAACCACTTCACAAGGAAAGATTCAGGAAGTTTTACTTCTTCTTTCTCAGTTACTTGCTCCAATACTTTATTCACGAAGTGAACATCAGCATTCTGTTGGAAGTACTCGTCTAATTCAGTTTTCACTTTATCTTTAAGTTCATCTTCAGACTTGATGTTTCCTTCTCCGTATACTTTGTCGAATAGATCCTGGTTAAGCTCAGCTAAATCTAATGAATAGAAATCTTTTACTTTTACTTCTAGTTCATTGTGGTGTAGGTGCTCAACTTCTTCTTTGCTGAATCCTAATTCTTTAGCTAATTCTTCATCACCTGCAAGAGTTTCTTTTGTAACTTTTACAGATCCGTCCATTTTCAACCCTTTTACCAATTTGAAAGCTTCTTTGTTTTCAGCAGTAATGGTAAGGTTTTTTGGGTGGTGGTGGTGCTCTCCTTCAGCATCTTCTTCCACAACCTGAGAAACTTCTAAAGCAATGTAAGAATCTTTAGTGATTTTATCTTGAGGAACCTGCTCAGCGAAACGCTTCTGCATGTTTTCAATGCTCTTACCGATTTCTTTATCAGAAGCTTCTACTTTGTAGTGAGGAGCTTCATATTTAGCTAAATCTATAGTGAATTCAGGCTCAAATCCTACTTCGAAAGCAACTTCTAATTGATCAGCGTTGTAATCTAGTTCGTTTACTGGCTGAGGAATAGGCTGACCAACTAATCTTAATTTGTTTTCATTAACATAGTTGTTCAATGCATCAGAAACCTGTCTGTTGATTTCTTCAAATGCAATACCTGCTTCATATTGTTTTTTAACCATACTTAAAGGCACTTTCCCTTTTCTGAATCCAGGAACTTGCGCATTTTTAGCATAATTAATCAACTGCTTCTCTACTTTTTCTTTGTAGTCAGATTTTTCCAATGTTACTGTAAGCAATGCACTTACGTCATCATGGTTTTGTGCGGTAACCTTCATTATTGATTAAAATTTTAGGTTGCAAAAATATGAATTTTTTATGAAAAAAACCCATTTAAAATCAACTTATAAAGCCAAATATTGTTAAATAAAAAGCCACCGGAACATTCCGGTGGCCCAAACAAGATTAAAGGATATATTAATTCGTAATATTATAGTTAGCCTGTGCATCTGTTTCACCTCCTGTATGAGTTCCATAAATCACTCCATTTCCGCTCACTGCAGAAGTTTCAGAAACCGTTACCGGTTCATGGAACAGGGTAAGAACCAACTGACTAGGTGCAGAAGCATTTTTTACAGCCGTATTTACCACCCATTTTGTTTTCAACCCTACGCGGTTTCCGTCTCCTCTTGTGGAGCTCGCATCATCTGTACGGGTTAAGGTAATATCTGAGTTTGGAAAGTTATACACTAAGAAATGTTCATCTTTTGCATCTTTGATTTCCTGAGTGGCATCTTCATCACCATTCTTGAAAATTACTTCTACATTATAGGTATGCCCATTGATCAATTTAACATTTGGATTGGTGGTACTGTTCACCTGATAATCGTACACCACCGGCGTTCCTGTAGCTACATCGGTAACTCTTAAGAGAACATCTGAAAGCTCTTCCTGAGGAAGGTCATCTGCTTCGTCATCGCTTCTGTTACACGAGGTTAAGCTTAATGAAACTGCGAAGAATAAAAGTCCTAAGATAAGAGTCGTATTTTTAAAAATATTTTTCATGTTTTTGATTTTAAATAATTAAAATTGATATTTAAGAGTTAAAATAAAGTTTCTTCCCATTTCGTTGGAAAAGAAACGAAGTCTGTTCAGATAATCTCTGTAAGACGTGTTGAATACATTTCGGACTGAAAAATCAATTCCGAAATTTTTAGACAGATTCACCCCTGTCTGAAGGTTCCAAAGCGAATATCCGTTGGGAGGCGTAGAGATATCTACTTCTTCATTGTAAGCATTTCCATCTGAATCGAATAGTCTGATTGGAACATTATAAACCGGAAATCTTGTCTGCTTCAGATAGGTATTGTTACTTACTGAGACATAGAAGTTTTTCCATTCTTTTTTATTGAATTCCAATGAATTGTTAAAGTTCGGAGGCATCATGAGGATAAGGGGTACATTATGGGTTGTATCCTGTCCATACACATAGGAACCGCTTCCCTTATAGGTCAGATTATCTGTAATTTTCAGCTGAGCATCAATATCAATTCCATACATTTTTGCATTGATTTGCTGATAGTTGTAAACTACAAAAGCCCCACCCCATTGCGTATTCTGATATCCTGTAGGAATCTGGTTGATGAAATTCTGAGTATAAAAGAAATACGGGTTTACTGAAATACTTAATCCTTTTAAGACATGTGCTTTAACGTCTGCCACCAAATTAAACTGGTTTCCCGTCTCGCTTTTCATTCTCATATCTCCTCTTTCAATAATGGCTGCGGAATGGTGAAGCCCGTCTGCAAAGAGTTCGGCAATATTCGGAGATCTTGAAACTCTTGCATAGTTAAATTTCAGGTCAAAATATTCAGATGGATGATAAACAATCCCTCCGTTTACTGAAATGTTATTATAACTTAAAGATGGGTTGGTAAGAATTCTGTTTTGGTTGATTCTCACGACAAAGTCTGAATAATCTGCGGCATATTGTTTATTCCAGTCGCTCAGATCATACCATTTTGTTACATCATAATGATCATAATCGTATCGCCCTCCCAGTTCAAGATCCAGCTCAGGTGCAATTTTATATTTTAGTACGGAATAAATTCCTGCATAATATCTGTCATAGTTCGGGACAAGACGCCTTGCCTCGGTCTGAGTGTTGGAATAGTTATTCTGATATCCTGCATTAATCCCTGTTTCAAGATTCCATTTTCCTCTTTCGATCAGGTGGTTCACATTCAGATCATTGGTGATCAGCTCAAGATCCAGTGCAGGTTTCTTGCTCAGTGTTTCTGTACGTCTTATATCATATTCTTTTCTATGATTGTACTGGAAGCTATATGTAGCCGTGATTTTTCCAAAATTTTCAAACCTTTTATAAGCAGAAACTTTAGCAATATGATGCTCGATTTCCTGTTTAGGATTATCGATATCATAACTAAAATCTCTTTGGTAGATTGGTTCTGATGAAGTAAGAGCATTACGCAAATCTTCAGAATTCCCTACGTGAGAACTTCTAAGAATCCCGACTGTGCTTTTCGTCAGATAATAATCAAATGAAAAACCTTTTTCAAATGTCATCTTCTGAACACCAAAATTAAATCCGGAGCTTTCAAGCCCTGTATTCATCAAGCCATAATCCGGAGCTTCAAGATCACCCAGTTTTTTATAACTTCCATTCGTTTTTATGGCCCAGCCGTTTTCCCAGGTTTTGGCCAGTTTTACATTAAGATCAGCTCCTCTTCCGTTAGAAATTCCGGAAAGGGAAACATTTCCCATGATAGTATCTTTTTTAGGTAAAACCTGAGGCTGTAAAACAACCACTCCACCTACCGCTCCGGCTCCATACTTCAAGGCCGATGCTCCCTTAATCACGTCAATATGTTCAAAATTATTGACATCTACGTTAGGTGCGTGTTCTACGCCCCATTCCTGTTCGGCAAGTTTTACCCCATCATTCATAATAGAAACCCGGCTTCCATAAAGTCCATGGATAATAGGTTTTGCAATATTATTTCCTGTTTTAAGAACGTTAACACCGGAAATATTGGTTAGTAAATTCCCTAAGTTTTCGGTAACATTTCTTGAAATCATTGATTTATCAAGGGTTTTCACCACCATGCTTCCGTTATTCTTGTGGCTTCCGTGAACCGTCACTGTTTCGATGTCTCTCACGTGATGTTCCAGTGTAATCACCAGCTGAACATCCTTATCAACTCCTATATTTTCAGTATAATCATTGCAATCAGGATGTTGTGCAATGAGTGTATACTTCCCTGCAGGAATTTTGTCAAAAGAAAATTGACCTTTCTTGTTTGTTTTAACTGTAAAGTTCCCGATTTTGATTACTGCATTTTCCAGCAATGTTTTATCATGAAAATCATGAACGGTTCCCTCTACAGTATAAGTTTTTTGTGCACTTGTAAATACTGATCCGCAAAAGATCAGCAGCAGGCAATATATCAATTTCATTGTAAATAGATTGATTGCGTACCCTTTTTCAATAAGGTACATTTTTCGTTAAAATTTGTGGGAAGGGTTGTGTTTGATTGTAAAATGTATGTTGTACAATGTAAAAAGTATAATGCCTAATGAGAAGTTAGAGGTTAGAAATGAGAAGCCAGTAATTAAATATCAATTACAAGCTATCCGTTGTTTCCCAACAACATTAAACCTTGAACCTAAAACTTTAAATTTTAAGTATTAAACATTGAACTTAAAGTATCAAACTTTAAACCCTATAGAATCTGTGAATTATGAAAGTGCGGGCGGTCCCCGAAGCTGAAAAGTGAATTTGGTCTGTGACCAGATTTTCTCCTGGATGGCGATGATTTGTTCTACTTCATGGCTGTAATGCTCAAAAGTAAAATTGAATTCTTCAGGAGCTAATGTATGTCCGGTAACCAAAAAGTGGCAGGCCAGACAGTCGCCAGCTTTCTCTTTAGTAACGGCTTTCGTCATCGTATTCTCGACTTTTTTAAGATGAAATGCCTTAAAATAATCTACTGAATCGTGGTGGTGAAAGCTTTGAGAAAGCAGCGCAAGGAAATATACTCCAAACAATAGCTTGGAGATAAAACTCTTTAGGTTTCTGCTTTCTTTAAAAATCATGGTTCAAAATTATGAAAATAATTTAATTGTTTCCTTAAAGTTTTATTAAATTACTTAATGGCTATTGATAATATGTAGAAATGAGTAAGATTTTGTTACAAAAAAAATGCTTCATAATTTTTAGTTAATGAAGCATTTATATTTCGTTTAATCCAGTTGGGTTCCAAGATATTCCCATTCCTGCAAAGCAGTATCCAGCTCTTCCTTAGCTTTATTATATTGTTCTAAGGTTTCATCTGAAGGATTTTCTTTGGCAAAAGAGGCTTCCATTTCTTCTACTTTTGTTTCAAGCTCAGAAATTTTCTCTTCTACTTTCTTGATTTTATTCTGAATATTTTTTTGTTCTTTACTTACAATATTTGAAGACTGACTGCTTACAACAGGTTTTTCTTCCACTTTTTTAGGCTCTACCTTTACTTCGCTATGAAGTTTCGCCTTTTCTGCAGAAATCTCTCTGATGGTTTCTTTTTGTCTGTATTCAAGATATTCATTGATATCTCCAAGGAATTCTTTCATTTTCCCATCACGGAATTCGTAGATCTTATCACAAAGTCCCTGAAGGAATTCTCTGTCGTGCGAGATTACAATTAGGGTTCCTTCAAAATTCTGCAGCGCCAGCTTGATGATTTCCTTAGACTGGATGTCCAGGTGATTGGTAGGTTCATCCATGATCAACGTATTGAAAGGACGAAGCAATAGTTTACAAAGCGCCAGACGGTTTCTTTCTCCTCCGGAAAGTACTTTTGTTTTCTTAGTAACGGCATCACCCTGGAAAAGGAAAGATCCTAATAAGTCTCTTACTCTAGGTCTTGTTTCTTCTGTTGCCGCATCTTCTGCTTCTTCCAGAACCGTTTTATTGGGGGTCAACACCTCTTCCTGATTCTGTGCGAAGTAACCGATGTTTACATTATGACCAAGATTCCAGGCTCCTGAGTAATCTTTAATATCTCCTGCTAAAATTTTAGCTAACGTTGTTTTTCCTTGTCCGTTCTGTCCTAAAAGAGCAATTCTGTCTCCTCTCTGAACGATAAAATCTACATTGTCAAAAATCTGTTTCTGCCCATATGCTTTTCCAAGATTTGCAGCTTCGAAGATTACTTTCCCCGGAACCATAGACTGTACGAAACGGATATTGAATTTTGAAACGTCCTCGTTATCCACTTCGATACGTTCAATTTTATCTAATTTCTTAATAAGCGACTGTGCAAAAGAGGCTTTGGTAGCACTGGCACGGAACTTATTAATATTGTCTTCCATCTGCTTGATCTCCGCATCCTGATTCTTTTTAGCCTGAATCAGTTTTTCACGGCGATCTTCTCTCATGACAAGATATTTGGAATAGTTCGCTTTATAATCGTCAACTTTTTTATTGTTGATATCAAAAGTACGGTTACAAACCGCTGTCATAAACTGTTTATCGTGACTTACCAGAACAATAGCTCCGGGATAGTCTTTCAGGAAGTTCTCCAACCAGATGATGGATTCCATATCCAGGTGGTTGGTAGGCTCATCGAGAAGCATAATATCATTCTTCTGAAGAAGTAATTTTGCCAATTCAATTCTCATTCTCCATCCTCCGGAAAATTCATCAGTAATTTTCTGGAAATCGTCTGCTTTAAATCCTAAACCAAATAACACTTTTTCCATGTCACCTTCAAGATTATAGGCATCATGGTTCATCAAAAGGTCGTTCAGTTCGGTCATTTTATTAATCAGATCCGTGTAAGAATCGCTTTCATAATCTGTTCTGACAGTCATTTGGTGATTCACCTCTTCAAGCTCATCTTTCCAGGCATTAATCTGTTCAAAAGCCTGCATGGTTTCCGCCCATACCGTTCTTCCTTTTACAAAATCAAGATCCTGCTTCAGGAAACCAATGGTAACACTTCCTTCCGTCACCACCTCTCCTTCGTAGAAATTAATTTCTCCGGACAGCATTTTTAATAAAGTGGATTTACCCGCTCCATTTTTACCTACCAGACCTACTTTATCATCCTTTTTAATGGTGAAATTGACATTTTGAAATAAATAATTTCCTGAATGATGTAATCCTAAACTTTGAACCGAAAGCATCTTAATTAATAATTAGTAATGAATAATGAATTTTCGGGTGCAAAAATACGGAAAAAGAAATGAATAGCCCAGAAATAAAAAAACTGGCCAGTTTTGAATTGTTTTCTTTCTCAATCAAAAGGCAGGTATAGTTCCTGTAAGAGATTTTGGTAAACAGAAATTTCCTCCATTTTGAGAGGAAATTTTTATTATATACATTAGTGTAATCACAAAGAAATAACAATCCGTATATCAATCAATTGATTTTCATTATTTTATTCAATCAAAAAAACAGATTGAATTTCAATGCTTAAAGTATGCTTTAATTTGTGTGTGAAATCTGCTACTTGACAAGTATTAACGAATTACATTTCATTACTCTAGCTCAATAGGGTTATGTCCTTTTTTCTCTGCTTCACTTATTTTTGGTTTGTTTTGCCCTTCTGAAAATACAGTACCCATACTTTCTAACTCACGTTTTGCATTGGCTCTAAAATTTGCTCTTGCATCTGCTAATTCTTCTTGTGTGACTAACTTAGCCCCTTCGTATCGTACTTTTTTTATTGTGACGGTTTTGTCTTTTAATTTAGAACTAGATACTGCTTTTACTAATTCATAATCATAATCTCCCGTTTTATCAATTATTTTTACGATTAATCCGGGGAGACCACTGAATTTGTATGGACCATAGGGAAAAGGAATTTCGGTTGAATACCAAGCTACCCAGTCTCTACCTTTATAATTTACTTCTGCTTTTTTACAGTTAATAGAGTTAATTACTTTTGTCTCATTAACTAGCTTCCAATTACGAATTACCGGACTATTATACGATAGCAGAGTCATCCCGACTGATTCGTAAAATTCTGAATTTTCATTTGTTTGGATAATTAAAAAGTTAGACCTTGAGGCAGGAATACCACTTAAATCAATAATATTACTTTTTTTATTATATGCTGCTGAAAAAGCAGAATCAAATTTCAGTTTATTTTCACTACTGAAAAAAGAACGTTTATCGGTTATTTGTAATGAATATAATTCTTTTATAACGTAATCTCGATTTAGATTATTAGGCTTATACTGAAGTAAGTAGGTAAACTCACCCCTTAACGAATCACTTATAGCTGTCTGAGAAAGCGAAATAGAGAAAATGAATAAAAATATAATTGTTAAAGTGTGTTTTTTTATAAAACTCATAATGTATCATTTACTTTCTTCACGTTTCCTTTTGCACTTGCAAAACCTGCTATACCAACCATAGCAATAAATAATAATTTTTTCATGATTGTAATAAATTTGAGTAGCTAATATAAGAACATAAATCAATCAAATGAGAAAAATTTAATTATGTTAACTAACTCATTTAATGCAAATTAAATACTTAAAACATAAATATATAATTTATTAAATTATATCTCATGATATAATGAAATATTTAAAATAATATTGAATCATGTATAGAATAAAATATTTTTACAGTTGTTGATTTACAGTAGCTACATTATGAGAATTTTGGTTTTATCCGAATGTGAAGAACCTTTTTTCTATTCAGATTAGCCAAACTTTTTGCTTAGCCCCAACTTTTGCATCTGTTGCCTTTCTTCACTGTATGTAATATATAAAACATAAAAAAGGAGACACCAATCAGATGTCTCCTAACCTAAATTTAAAACTGAGAAGCTTGGGCACTAATTCTTCATTTCATTTAATATAATAGTTGCCGGCGTTTTTAAAATGGTACGAACCCAGATATCATTATTGGGAACGCTTGTCCCATAAAGGAAATCAGCAACAAAACTGTCTTCCGGCAGGTGAAGTTCTACAGAAAGTCTTGTCTGGCTTGCCTCATCTACAGAGGTGCTGCTTGAGACATTGAGTCCGTTGTTGATCAACTCAATATTAATTTCCCGCTGAGTTCTGTACTGGAAACTATCACTGTACAGTCCAAAGTTTGATGAGATATGGGTATAATCTGCAAATCTTCCAAAGTCATATATTGGTTTTTTGTTGATGGAAAGGTCTTTTAAATATTCTTTCATTTTGGTATAAAAACGACTAAGAAAGGAATGTTTATTATAATCTGTTCCAAAATATGCTTCATTCTCTGTATTAAAGATCAAGGATTTTGCATTGGTTTCATCCATCATCAGTTTTCCATATACTTTTGACAGATCATTGTATACTTTATCACGGCACACATAAGCCTGTGAAAGCCCATTAACCGTTTCTATTTTATATTCTGAAAGTAATGCTTCCCAGATTTTATTTCCATCAACATTGGTTTTTTCATTTCTGATATCTGAAACATAGTTATGCAGATCATCAACACTCATGAAATCTGTAGAAATATAAACAGATTGTGGTCCTTCCAGATATCCACCACCTATATCAGCATGATCTCCGGGTACAAAAATTTCTTTCCAGACGGATGACTGATTTTCAGATTTCTGATCCTGCATGATAACCGAGTTTTCAAAAAAACCGGTAAGCGGAAAGAAAAACCTGCTTTCATTGACTGCACAAATATGCAATGCATTCTCTACCTGTACAGGCATTTTCATATTATAGGTATTAAAAGGTTTAGACTCTACGGTATCAAAGACGCCCAAAAATTTTATTCTGCAATTTCCCACCGCATAATACGTTAAAAGCTGGTTACAGAAAGTTCTTGCCAGCATGCCTCCTCTTCCGAATCCGTATAGATAAAAATGATATTCCGTTGTCTTATCACCAGCAATCTGCTGCACAAAATCTCCAGCTTTCTGAAGTTTATCATCGGAAGAATATCCTCTTCCATAGGGTGGATTTGCACAGGTTGCCATAGCAAAGTTACTATCTTCATTGCCTGTTACAGTACCGATTCCTTCAATATATATTTTTTCATCTCCAGCGAATAAACTGTATAATTTATAGATGTTGGTAAACGTACCATAATAGCTTTCATTATTATTCAGTGGTTTATCCGGTGAAAGAATATTTACCCCATTATTTCCTGTTCCGTCAAAGAAAATCCCGACGGAAATCACTCTGCTGCCATTCATGTTCTTACTTTAATTTTTTATTACAGATCTTGTTTGTGTTTTTTTCAATTAACATCCCCAAAAGAGACATTTCAAAATAACAGAAGAAAAACAAAGCGAGCTAGAGTGAAAAGTACCAAATAAAAAAATCCGTATTTCTACGGAATCAAATTATATTTTTTCAAGAGAGTAAATATTATTAACAATGGCGTAGATCACTATTCCCACTGTATTTTTAGCTCCGATCTTTTCCAGGATACGCTGTCTATGGCTCTCTACAGTTCTTGGGCTGATAAAAAGTTTTTCTCCTATTTCGTTGTTGGTAAATTCCTGACAGATGAGTTTAACCACATCTTTTTCTCTTTCGGATAATTCATCTTCTGTTTCAAAAAGAGAATTTTTCTTGGCAGAACTATTCATGTATGTAAACAGCATCTGATGGTCTTCAGCCGTAAAAAAGACCCCATTTTTATCCACCATTGTAATGGCATCAATGAAGGTTTTCTTATTTGAATTTTTTGGAAGAAATGCAGATACACCCAGCTTGACCATATATCCAAGAATAGAGGTTTTATAATGGGATGACAGGATAATAATTTTAAGATCAGGATATTTTTCCTTCAGGATTTCTACCAGTTCAAAACCGTTCATTGGTTTCATCTGAACATCTACGAGAGCAATATCAGGAAATTCATCTTGTGAAAGTTTTCCGAGGGCTTCTATAAAATCGGGACCATTATCCGCGGTAAGGTTCACCGATATATTTTTTTCATTGGACAGCAACATTTTTACCCCTTCGAGGATCAGCTGTTCATCATCAATCAGTGCTAGTTTGATTTGGGAACTCATGATATTTTGGAATTTTTATGATTAAACGACTTCCTTTGTTTGAAAATGTTTTTTTCCATTTGTGTGTGGCATTCATTGATTGGATGCGGGATTCAATATTTTTAATTCCCATTCCTTTTTTTACTTCTTCATATTCAAAACCCTGTCCGTTGTCGGAAATCACCACTGCCATATTTTCAGGATAATCCTTAATGTAAATCCAAAGATCGGTGGCATCCGAGTGTTTGATTACATTCGTAGTAAACTCCTGAATAATCCTGTACAACTGTACTTCCACAAAAAGATCTTTCTTTTCGTATCCCGGCATTACCTGCAGGGAAATATTAATTTTATGGGAAAGGTTGGCTATTAATTCTTCAGCGTATAAAACCAGTCCCACTGATTCCAGGTTTACGGGGTATAATGAATGGGAAATACTTCTGGCAGCATCAATCAGGGAAGACATCTGACCATAGATATTTTTTTTGATTAGCTCATCACCCTGGGTATCAAGGTTATTGAGCCATAAGGAAAGAATATTGAGCCGGTTTCCGATATCATCATGAATCATGACTGCAATTCTTTTTCTTTCTTCTTCCTGGGCTTTGATGTTTTCCAGTACTAATTTTTTCTGATGAAGAACTTCTGCCTCATGCTGTACATTTTTCTCTTTAATTATTCTGGTTATAAAAGCTCTGTAAGCTAACAGAATAAAGGATACTATAACTGTTATGGTAACAATTATAAGGATCAGCAGATTGATATTTAAAGTTACTTCTTTAATTTGAAAAAAGTGTATAAAAATGAACAGTACAAAATACTCGAAAGAATATTATTGGCACTGAGAATAATATAATAATCGTTTTCTGACAGATTCGCTATCTGATGCTGGATGATAAAGATAAATACAGAGACTGAGTAATAGAAGAAAATACTGGCATCTACAAGAAGAAAACGGTTCTGCAAAGATGTATTCTTAATCTCACGGATCAGGGTAAATCCGGAAAGGCAGATAATGATAATATTGGAAACCACTTTTGCTATATCGGCATTTCCGGGATAATCAAATCCATATTTCGAGATCATAAAACCTGCCGCGATCAGTGCGGTACATCCAAGAACAGATTTTGGTAAGTCCAGTTTTCTGATAAATAAACCAGTCAGCAGAAAAAACTCTCCTGCAATATATAAAGGATAAAGGAATGACGTATCATTCAATCTGAAGATATAAGGCAGCGCAAGATTCAGCAACTCAATAAAAAAAAGAAAAGCAATACAATGAAAATACTGCTTTTCTTTATGATTTAATATGCGGTATTTTGCTGCTCCCAGCAGTATTACAGAGAGGAGCAGTGCATAATTCAGGAATAAAATTGCCTTATAAAGTCCAGCCATTCCTTAGTTTATCGTTTTTAAAATTCACCTCCAACTTCTACATCCGGAATACGGCAGATAGGCGGACATGGTTTTGCCCAGTCGTAAGTATTGGAAATTGGTTCGGCTCCAAGTTCTGCATTCCTAAGATTTTCACGGAAAGAGATAAAGATAAGCGTTACCAACATTTTCCCGTAAATATCATTGTATTTGATTCCAAATGAACAGGTGATACCTGCTAAACCATCATCTGAAAGGCAAAGGTCTGCTGTAGGAACATAGAATTTTCTGAAAATTCCACTTCCTTGATTTTCTCTGGTCTCTTTATAAAACCAATCCATCCCTTGATTTCTCCAGCGTTCAATAGCATCTACGGCTTTGTCCTGCTCAAGAATTGGGGTATTGGAAACCGGAAGTCCCATATTGGCATTTTTTTCCATGCTCTCAAGATCTTTAGACAGAACCGCATTTCTAATAAGCGTATATTCCTGGATTTCCTGGAGCCTCAGATCCTTTTCCAGCTCGGTAAGGAAGCTGTATGGATATTCTTTTACATCTATTTTTACCCCATCATTGTTCATAGGATAAAAGATAAGAATCAATCGGTCTCTGTAAATTCCTACTGCCGCACAGAAGTCTTTATAATCCTTAAACTCCTTCATCCATTCAAGGTGTTCTCTGGAAATATTAAAAACATAGTTGGTAGGGATAAGTTTTTGAATTTTGGAAAAGTCAGAAAGACATGCTTTCCACTGATTTGACGCTGCTCTACATTCTTCTACAGGCAGCATATAGTCTACAATGTTTAATGTTGACATAAGCATAGTTTTTAGTCGTATAAAAATATACAAACTAAATATGCTATGCAAGAGGATTTTAATTAATAATTTTTCACAGTAATATGATAACAGCTCTGCTGCTTCTCTTTGATGTAATATATTCTACCGGCTTTCTCGTAATACTTTAAAACTTTCTCCAGAGCTATTTCCATTTTGGGATTGTATTTCAGAACATTGTTGAATCTTACGTAAGAAATGTCAAAAGAGTTGCCATAGTTGTGAGAACTAATCCCCAGAGAGGCATTAGAATTCACTCTTCTCAGCCTGCACTGGTCTTCAAGAGTTCTGGTAATGGAGGAAACAGTAAATGTACCACCTTTTGTATCCTTGCTGAACTTGGAACCTATTTTCTCAAGAGTCGTTTTTGCCTTGGATACCATATAAGGCCTGCTGTAATCAAGTCTCTGAACCTGATATCCTTTGCCGGATTTTTTAATTTTGTGGAATTTTCCTTTGTTGATATATTTCTGTACGGTTTTGGAATCTTTCAGCAATTGTACCCCAAAACTCTTTGAGGCATCAAGATGAGGTTTATAAAGTGGCGTAGGCTCAACTTTCAATACAGTACCAAGATCATAGCAGGGAAAAGCTTTTTTAGCTGTCTGCGAATAATGTAAACTATAAATAAAAGGTACAAAGACCACACAAAGAAACTTTCTCATTCACCATCCTTTAAAATTACAAATGAAAGATAAAACATTTATGTTATATCTTTCAAAACTGACGATAATACTCTCTAAATAAATCCCAAACAAACTTTACACCAAATTACAGATTTTGCAATTTTTGTTCCCACTTTTTTGAAATATTTTTTCAGTTTTTGCTTTTTACTTTAAGATTTAAATTCTACATTTGAGATACTTTAAACAATAAACAACATGATAAAAAAACTTTTCGCTGAATTTTTCGGCACATTTTGGCTTGTTTTCGGAGGGTGTGGAAGCGCTGTTTTCGCAGCTGGTGTTCCAGACATCGGCATCGGACTTTTAGGCGTTGCTTTAGCCTTCGGTCTTACTGTTCTTACGATGGCTTACGCGGTAGGCCATATCTCAGGAGGGCATTTTAATCCGGCAGTTTCTTTCGGACTTTTAGCGGGAGGAAGATTTCCTGCAAAAGACCTTGTTCCTTACATTGTAGCCCAGTGTCTGGGAGCAATTGTAGCAGCAGGATGCCTATATACGATCCTTAACGGTGCCGGAGCGGTAGAGTTCTCAAAACCCGGAGATTTTGCCACAAACTTTTACGGTGAAGCCGTTTACAATGGAAAAGCTTTCAGTATGGGAGCCGCATTTCTTGCTGAGTTCTTACTCACTGCTTTTTTCCTAATTGTAATCATGGGAGCTACAGACAAATGGGCTAACGGTAAATTTGCCGGTCTCGCGATTGGTCTTGCTCTTACTTTGATTCACCTGATTTCTATCCCGATTACGAATACTTCCGTAAACCCTGCAAGATCGCTTTCTCAGGCAGTCTTTATGGGAGGCATTGCCATGTCACAGCTTTGGCTGTTCTGGGTAGCCCCTATTTTGGGAGGAGTTGTAGGTGGATTGATCTATAAGTTCTTACTTCAGAGAGATACTGCTGAAATTGCAGATTAATTTTAAAATAATATCCCATTATAAAATCCTGTCAGGCGGCAGGGTTTTTTATTTTCTGATTTTGAATAAATTGCTTTGAAATTCTTTGTAAACGCAAAGATTTTATGAAGGAGAGCTTTTATTCAAGGGAACAAAGTGGTTACGACTACGTCGCTGATGAAGCTAATTGTAATGTTTGCTTAGTAAGAATCAATGAAATTGATTCCTTCTTTGCATCCTTAAGACATATCAATAAGAAATTAAACTTTGCGTTAAAAAAAAAATTTTTGATCTTATTTCAGTTTTTTGATTTCAAAAGGGTTTTTGAAGATCAGTTCTTCATGTTTACCTTTGATTTCCATTTTACGCTGGAGAAGATTCAAAGCCATTTTTCTGATAAAAAGATCTTTATCATTCAGCTTCCAGTAAGAATCTTCATGAAGCTGTTTAGGGTTGCGGATCAGATAAAATTCAGTTTCCCAGGTATCAACATTATGATAGAATTCAATGATTCCGCAATGTTCAGGGATAAGTGCTGCATCTACCATTCCCATCGGGAGCAAGAAACTGAAAGCATTACACATATAATCTCCACAGGAAATTTTATCATGTTTCAGAAATTTTTCTCCGGTATCTTTGTTCAGGTAGGATTTTTTGAAATCATTTTTAAAATCACTTTTTGAAAGTTTGATCTCTATTTCATGGCTTCCCCCCTCTGAATCTATGATCAGAATATCCGCTTCCCAATCTGCCTGAAAATAATTCGTCAGTACAATTTCTTTTTCAAAATCGCAGTGTGAATGGATGTAGGCGTGTATAAGTTCTTCTATTTTGAGCATGAATATAATTGTACAAAGTAAAATGTATAATGTATTTATGATAATGCCGGAATACAAAATTGACAAGCAAAGCGAATTGACAATTCACCATTGCTTTCTTCAGTTTAAATCATCAACTCACCAGCAGACTGCATCCTCTGATATCGGAATGGTCTATTCTTCCTAATACCTGAAATTTATCACCTACTATTTTTCCTAAATCCTGTGTGGCAATAAATGAACAGGAATGGGTATTGGCAAGATCAATAATGTTAATAGCTCCTGTACGTCCTTCTTTTTCGTAAGCTAAAGGATCTTCTGCATTCCGAACCATAATTCTCATCCAGTTTGGACATTCATATTCGTTATTTCCAAGGGAATAAGCCTGTGAAAGCAACTCTGTCATAGAATATTCAGAATAAATTTTGTCTGTTTTAAGCCCTTCCTGCAAGATTTTCAACAATTCATCCTTTGTCATTTCTTCCTTTCGTCCTTTCATACCTCCAGTTTCTATCACCACTAAATTTTCAGGAAAATTTAGAGATTCTTCGCTTTGCTCAGAATGACAGTAATCAAGAAAGTCTAATAAGGCAAAAGAAACTCCGAAAAGAATAACTTTTTTATCCTGCAGTGTATTCAAAAGTTCAAAGAGTTCAGAATGATTATAAAGGAAATATCCGTTTTCCGGTTTGGCAGATTTCTTCATCAGATAATCTACCATATAAATCAGTGATGAATTTTGTTTCTCAAGATAACTTGGGAGTAAACCCAGAAAAATAAAGTCTTCCGGTTTTCCGATAAACTGTTCAAAACTTTTATAAATGCTCTCTTCATAAAGATCCGGATCTGCTATAAAATGTTTGGAAAGATTCATCTGGGTAGTTCCTGAACTCTGAAAGAAAAGATCTGCAGCAGCATTTTTATCCAGGATCTGATGGTTTTTAAACATTTCAATAGGCAGGAAAGGAATCTTTACCAGACTGTCTACCTCAGCGGGATTAACCTTCAGAAAATCAACGAATTTCCTGTATATTTCAACATTTTCATATTGATAACGAAATGTTTTCAATGATGCATTCAGGAAATCCTGTTCAGTCTGTATGTTGAATATATTATTTAATTCCATAACTTTTTTCAACCCTGCTACCACCTCATTACAAGATAGTTACAAAGGTAATGTATTGATATTAATAATTTTTTAATGTATGAAACCTATTTTGGTAGACTTATTGCAATTATCTAAACGGAATATGGATTAAAAACAAGAATGGGTTTTCCACCCGTTCGAAAGTTACCTCTTTTAGGGGTAATTTTTTTTTGTTTTATTTTTCAAAAGTCCTGAGTTCAAAATCCTTTTCAAAAACCCCATAAGTGAAATAGGAAATCCAGTCTCCAAGGTTGATATATTTTGCATTCTGTTCAAGATCCAGCACCATTGGCAAATGCCTGTGTCCGTAGATAAAGTAATCAATCTTCTGCGTTTTCAGCTTTTCTTTGGAATAAATAATCAGAAATTCTTTATCTTCTCCAAGAAATGCTTTGTCTTCTTCTCCGGAGATCATTTTATTTTTTTGGGACATATATAAAGCAATTTTCATTGCAATATCCGGATGAAGCCATTTGAAGAACCATTGAGCCACAGGGTTTGTAAATAGTTTTTTCATTCTTTTATATCCTTTGTCTCCAGGCCCTAATCCATCTCCATGAGCCAGCAGGAACTGCTTCCCTCCCATTTCAAAATATTGTTTCTGGTAGAATACCGTGCACCCAATCTCTTCTTCCAGATAATCTTTCATCCAAAGATCATGGTTTCCGACAAAGAAATAAATATGAATTCCCCGGTCTTTCAATTCTGCAATTTTTCCAAGCACGCGCACGTACCCTTTTGGAATAACATGCTTCCATTCATGCCAGAAATCAAAAAGATCACCCATTAAAAATAAAACCTGAGCATCTCCTTTGATCTCGTCCATCCAGCGTATGAATTTCTCCTCACGCACCTTACTTTCCTTGGTTGTAGGAGCTCCAAAATGCTGATCCGAAGCAAAGTATACTTTTTTTCCAGGTTCTAAATTAATTGTTATTTTTAGCACTTTCTGAGTTTTGTGGGATAAAATTATTGATTATCTTCTGCAAACCATTCTCCATAAGAGTTTTCTGTCTCATGAAGCTTAAGATAAGCTAAAGAAATTCCTTCAGGAAGTCTTGATTTGATTTTAGCAGCAATGGCATATAACATGTTTTCACAGGTTGGCTGGAAGCTGCAATAGATTACTTTATGTCCCTTCTGCTCAAGATCATCTCCTAATTCTTTGTGAGGAGAAAGGGCATTAACAAGAACCGCATGGTCCCATACATCTACGATTTCAGACTTTACGATACTTTTAATATCTCCGAAATCTACCACCATTCCATTTTTAGGATTTTCAATATCATTGATCGGTTTTCCTTTCACTGTTACAAACAGCTTATAAGAATGTCCATGCATATTTTTACACTTCCCATCGTAGTTGTAAAGTACGTGAGCCGTTTCGAATGTAAAAATTTTTGTAATACGTATCATAGTACAAAGATATGATAAAACAGCTTAATACAGAAGAGACTGTTTCTATTACAACGATTTTACCTATTCTTTTTAATCAATTTTTAACGTTAAATTATTATCCTGAGATCCATCCACATTCATTGCATTGGAAGGTACAGAAAGCCAACCGTTTTTATTCATTATAAATTTAAACTGGTAAGTCTTTCCTTTTTCGAACTTAGATGTTGGGATTGACAGTTCAAAAATATTATTCTTTTTCAGACTCATCTGAAATACTTTATCCTCAGGATTCCAGTCATTAAAGGAGCCTGCCACTGAAATATTTCTGATCAGCTCTGTGCTTTGTTTTTCAGGAAACTGATAGGAAAAAATAACAATATCTTTTTCTTTTCGGTACCCGTAAATTTCTTTTTTACTTCCGGGATGAACAAAAGATTCGGTTCTTGTATATTCCTCTGCCAGCGTATATGGGTTCAGCAGCTGTTTATCCATGATGCCTGCAATCTGGTTCACCATGGTATAAAAAACAGGAAAGGTTTTATATCCACTGGACATCAACACAATAGACATATTCTGGTCCGGATAAATTCTGTATGCACTAACATTTCCACCAGAAAAATGATATGATTTTATGTTATTAAAAGTTGACATATCCCAACCGTGGGTAAATTTGATATCTTTATTTTTATATTCAAAAGGTTTCCACATCAGGTCTTGCGTGGACGGTTTCAGGAAATCATTCTTACTAAGATGAATACTCCATTCTAAAAAAGCAGGCAGCGTAATTGCCAATCCATTGGCAGAGTGAGCCCTTCTTCCTTCCACAAAGGTGGATTTATCATAGTGACGGGTATCATTGTTGTAGATATACTTTACAATTCTGTTCGGAATTTTCTCCATAGAATCAGAGGAGAATACCACTTGATGTCGGGAGTCTGAAAACTGCTTTTTTGTGATATAGTCTTCAAATTTCTCACCCGTTATTTTCTCAATAATCATGGCGATCAGCATGTAATTTGTCTGATTGTATCTATAATCACTTCCTGTTTCAAATTCCATTTTTTCTTTTGATAACCGCTCAATAACTTCAGCATTGGGAGCATCTATGGAAATATCACTGAAACGAATCCAATCCGGCAGTCCTGAAGAATGAGAAACAAGATTTTTTACCTGAACATTTTGCCAGTCTGTTGGTACATTGTCAATATATTTTGAAATTTTATCTTCCAGGGATACTTTCCCTTGTTCAACAAGCTGAAAAAGGCCGATATTTGACATCAGTTTGGTAGTAGAATATACCCTGAACATGGAATGGGAATCTACTTTTTTATCACTTTCCAGCGTTTCTGTTCCATAATATTTCTGAAAAGTTACTTTATTATCGGTTACGATTCCTACCGCTATTCCCGGTATTTCATTGATTTGAATAACCTTTTTTATATAGTTATCAATAGCTTTTGACTGTTCTGCTGTCTGGCTGTAACCCGTAAAGAAAAAACTTGAAAATAATAGAGTTAAAACAGATGATTTCATAAAGATGTTGGTTTGATGTTTCCTTATTAAAACAACTGTGTTTCTTATTATATTACATTAGGAAAAAGTTATCTGGGGTTTATGGTTTTAACTTGTCTGTTTCAAAACCTAATTCATTCAAATAATCAAATCCGTTTTGTATTTCCATTGAATTGAAGCCCGACCATCCTTTTTGTAAGCCCAATAAAATAAACTGTTTGATGTATTGTGGCTTATTGAGATTTACCTCATCTTCTGAACACGTGATTTTATTCATCAGCTTCACCCCTGATTTTAAAGGCTGTCCCATAATATAATCATCCACAGTCATACTTTTGATGATTAAAGGAGTTTGTTTTTGTCCCTTAAAAAAAACTTTTACAGTCAAAGTATTAGTTTTAGTTTCGGAATGATATTGATCAGAAACTGAATACAAGTATTCTACTGCATTGATGGTTATTTTTCTTAACTTACTTTTCATTACCTCTTTTTTCTACCAAGCTATTTCAAACATTATTTTATCGTTTTTTCAAATCTATTAATGACTTTGTACTCTTTGTCTTTAATCACAATATCATAAATTCCTTTATCCAGAATTAAAAAACGATTGTCTTTGGAAGTATTAAGCTCAATGATATCAGCAGGAATTCCTTCTTTTTCAAACTCTCCTTTTCTGTATGCTAACACCAAAGCCGGATAGCTGGAAACTTTAGAAACCGGAATCTTATAAAATTTTCTGTTTTTATTCAGCATCCAATCTGGTCTGCCTTTACTATATTGTGTAACGGGATGAATGATTTTAATATCGGTATACAAATCTTTGTCTTCACCATTATATATTTCCTGATTTTCACCTTTTAAAACAACAGGAACAGTATTACGTACCAATCTCAAAAGCGGTTCATTATACTTCAGATTGCTTTTTTCTGAAAACTGAGTCTGATCGATGGTAAACGGATTAATCCCTGTTAAATCCGAAAGCCTTCCTGCCATTGTTTTCTCCCATGATTTATGAATTCCTTCATAAGCATGTTGATATCCGCAATAGATCAGATATTTCCCGTCTTTATTTTTCTGCATAAAATTGAAGATATTTTGTGCTTCTCCAATTTCCCTTTCTTTATTATTTCCTTCAGCCTCGTATGGAAATAGGGTAAACCCAATTTTCAGAGCATTATAAATAAAATTCCCAAATTCCGGTTCTTTGGAATAATATCCACTGCTGAGGGTTGCAAACTTTTCGCTGTTTAAAGAGTCATTCGCCAATGTTTCAATTCCTAAATATCGATATCCTCTGTTATATAAACCCTGAAGTAAAGAAGAGGCAAAGTTTCTGTGGCTTGCATTGTGATGAGCTTCATTAATGATAACAATCTGTTCATGGACTGCTTTTTCCAAAATATAATCTTTTGCCTTAACAGGATTTAATTTTGTAAACTTCAAGCTATCTGTGGCACTTAGTTTTTTAACCCTTCCAAAAGTCATATCCCAACTTTCCAGTGCAGGTTTATATTGTCCGCTTATTGAATAATACGTTGCTGCCATCTGGCTTCTCCATGACTGACTTTGAGTGGAGTCTGCCACCTTTTTTTTAATATCATCGGTAAACCAGTAGGGATTTTCCTGACTATAACTTGCTATGCTCAGCAATAGCAAAGCCAGTGAAGAAAAGAATTTCATGTGTATTTAGTTTTTGAATTAAAGTTTTACTGCTAAAAAAACTTTTCCAGCCAGTCATGATCCAGACGTTTGATCTTCTTGGTTTCAGGATCAAACAAAATCCAGAGTGTACTGGAGGCCACCACAAGTTCATCATTGCAATAAAATTCAACTTTCCTTGGCTGCCTGGCTCCCTCAGGGGTCATGGGATAAGTTCTTACCGTGATGATATCATTCAGATAAACCTGCTTTTTATATTGAATATGATGATCCAGAAGCATCCAGGCATCGTTGATATATTCGGTTTTATGTTTTAAAAGATCCCAGTGCTCAGCAGCTACTTCTTCCACCCAGTGCACATACTGTACATTATTCACATGGTTATTCTGATCAATATGTTCTTCTGTTACTCGTGTCTGTTTTTCGTACATTAAGTTCATTCTCCTGAAAGTTTACTCAAATTTATCATTTTAAAACAGAACTGTCTTCATCCGGCTCTACACTTTTGTGCATAAAAAAACGGAATCATACGTTATGATTCCGTTACAATATTCAGTATAATGAAATTCTTATTTTTTCCCCGCAGGTTTTGCAGGCGCTGCTGTAGCTCCTAATTTACTTTTCACAAGAGCAGTGATATCCTCACTTCCATCGTTGTAAACAAGATTATTAGATTCCTGTGATGCCACGTCAAATATATAATTCAGGCCTCTTTCTTTGGCAGCAGAGGAAATAGCAGATCTTACTTTTTGTTGTAGAGGAGTCAGCAATTCACTTTGTTTAGCAGCAATATCTTTACCTGCCTGTGCTCTGGCCTCTTCTATTTTCTTACCAATACCTTGAAGTTCTGTTTGTGCAGCGATAAGTTCTTTAGTCACCGCTTCTTTATTAGCTTCACTCAGAGTTTTCTCTTTATCTTTTGCTGCTTTCAGTTTGTTCTGATATTCAGTAATCAGTTTTTCAATTTCAGTCTGCTTGGTTTTAGTTAGATTATCAATAGTGGTACCTATAGTTTTTGCTTCGGGTAAACTTGCAAAAATTTCATCAGTATTTACGCTTCCAATCTTCTGTTGGGCTTTCGCAGCATTTGCAGTAAGTGTTAATCCTAATGTAATAAAAAGTACTTTGATTAAATTCATTTTTAATATTTTTTTTCGTCCTCAAATATAATTCAAATTTTCATTATTTATCATGGGGATTTTTCATTTATCATTTCATTACCCGAATGAGACTTAAAACCGAACTTAATCAGCATCAATACAGAAAAACCTCCCCACAACAGAGAAGGTTTAACATCAAAAAAATATGGAAAAAATGACTAATAGAATTGTGCGGTTTCTGTAGAATCTTTCATTGCTACTGTGGCTGAAGAGCCATTGGTAACAATATTCTGTATTTCATCAAAATACCCTGTTCCTACAAAAGACTGATGCTTCACTGCTCTGAATCCTTTCTGCTGTAATGCAAACTCACGCTCCTGAAGCTCTGAATATCCCGCCATTCCTCTTTCTTTATATGCTAATGCCAGTTCAAACATAGCTGTATTCAGCGCATGGAATCCTGCCAGCGTAATAAACTGAAATTTATATCCCATTTTAGCCAGTTCCTCACGGAAAGTAGACATTTCTTCTACGCTCAGCCTTGCAGCCCAGTTAAATGAAGGAGAACAGTTGTAAGCCAACATTTTTCCTGGGAATTTTGCATGAATTCCTTCTGCAAATCTTCTCGCCTGCTCCAGATCAGGATTTGAGGTTTCCATCCAGATCAGGTCTGCATACGGAGCATAGGATAAACCTCTGTCAATCCCCTGTTCTACTCCGTTTTTCACTACATAAAATCCTTCGGAAGTTCTTTCTCCTGTTACAAATTTCTTATCTCTGTCATCAATATCAGAAGTCAGTAAATCTGCAGCATCCGCGTCTGTTCTTGCAATAATAAGGCTCGGAACTCCCAGTACATCGGCAGCCAGACGAGCAGCAATCAGTTTATTTATAGCTTCCTGAGTGGGTACTAATACTTTTCCTCCAAGATGTCCACATTTTTTTGCGGAAGAAAGCTGATCTTCAAAATGAACGGCTGCTGCACCGGCTTCAATCATTTGTTTCATCAGTTCAAAAGCATTCAGGTTTCCTCCAAAACCTGCTTCTGCGTCTGCAATAATGGGTACCAGATATTCTTTATTTCCTGTTCCGCTCACAGACTGTACCTGATCTGCTCTCAATAAAGCATTATTTATTTTCTTCACAACAGAAGGCACTGAATTGGCAGGATACAATGACTGATCGGGATACATTTCACCTGATAAGTTAGCATCTGCAGCTACCTGCCAGCCTGAAAGATAAATAGCTTCCAGTCCGGCATCTACCTCCTGTACTGCCTGATTGCCTGTTAATGCGCCAAGTCCTGCCACATAATCCTGGGTATTTAATTTATCCCAGAATTTTTTGGACATTTCTGTAGCAATTGTGTAATCTATGGTATAAGATCCGCGAAGTTTTAAAACTTCTTCTGCCGTATAAGGTCTTTTCACCCCATTCCAGCGTGGATTTGTCAGCCAATCTTGTTCAATAGCCTGGATTTGTTCTTGTCTTGTTTTCATAATATTTGGATTTTGTTTGATTAGGTTTTTTGGATGCGAGGTTCGGGGTACAAGATGCGGGTACGAGATACGGGATATAAAGTTCAAACTTTCAGACTCTACCACTCTCTAACTCGAATCTCTCCAACTAAATAAAAGGATATGCTTTAAGGGTCAGAAATTCTTCAAATTTTTCAGAGAAAATCAATTCATTGAAAAGTTCTTTGGCAAGATTAAATTTCCCGTTTTGGAAACGAAATTCCCCCACATACTTTTCAATATTGTCCATTTCTTCTTTTTCCCACTGCAAAATCATACTTCGGGTTAATGTTCTGTCATCACTCAGTACAGCTTCGTTTTTTAGCCATTGCCAGATCTGGGTTCTTGAAATCTCTGCAGTAGCAGCATCTTCCATCAGATTATAAATGGCAGCAGCACCCGTTCCCATCAGCCAGCTTTCAAGGTAAAGAATTCCTACATTGATATTTTTTCGGACGCCTTTCTCTGTGATCTCTCCTTTGGGAATTTCCAACAGGTCGCTTTCCGTTATATGGTATTCAAATTTTTTCTCGATCTGATTTTTGGAAGGCATATATTGGTCAAAAATTTCTTTAGCAACAGTCACTAATGCCGGATGTGCCACCCAGGTTCCGTCATGACCGTTTTTCACTTCCCGTTCTTTATCATTTCTTACTTTCTCAAAAGCAGCATTATTAGCTTCATCATTATCTTTTACAGGAATCTGCGCGGCCATTCCACCGATAGCATGTACATTTCTTTTATGACATATTTCTATCACTCTTTTTGAATAAGCACTCATAAAAGGAGAACTCATGGTCACCTGATCTCTGTCCGGAACAATAAATTCAGGAAGATTTCTGAACTTTTTAATGTAAGAGAAAATATAATCCCATCTGCCACAATTCAGCCCTGCGCTGTGTTCTTTTAATTCAAATAAAATTTCATCAATCTGAAATGAGGCAGTAATGGTTTCGATTAAAACAGTTGCTTTAATAGTTTCTTCCGGAATTCCCAGATAATTTTGGGCAAAGACAAAAACCTCATTCCACCAGCGTGCTTCTTTATAATGTTCCAATTTTGGAAGATAAAAATAAGGGGCACTTCCTTTTTCCAAAAGCGGTGTTACATTTCTGAAAAAATACATTCCAAAATCAATCAGTGAACCGGAAGTTTTCTCTCCATTGATTTCAATATGCTTCTCGGAAAGATGAAGACCGCGTGGACGAACCTGTAAAACCGCAGTTTTTTCATGAAGAGTATACGCTTTTCCTTTTTCATTAACAAAATCAATAGTCCGGTTAATCGCATCAGAAAGATCAATCTGTCCCTGAATACAGTTCTCCCATACCGGCGAAGTGCTGTCTTCAAAATCAGCCATAAATGTAGACGCTCCGGAATTCAGGGCATTGATAATCATCTTACGGTCCACCGGTCCGGTAATTTCTACCCTCCTGTCCAGCATATCGTCAGGAAGCGGAGCACATACCCAATTTCCGTTTCGGATTTCTGCTGTTTCTTTTAAGAATTCAGGAAGTTTTCCTTCATCAAGATGCTCCTGTATATTTTTTCTTTCTTCTAAAAGTTCAAGTCTTTTATGATTGAAATTCTGATGGAGTGCAATCAGAAAATCTACCAAATCAGGAGTAAATATTTCCTCAAACTGCTTCTGCGCCTTAATTTCTAATTGAGTCTTAGTTTCCATAACTTATTGATTTTGTGATTTGATGTTACAAACATAAATAAAAATTTTCACAAATAGCGAACGTTCGCTAAATTTATTTAAAATTTATTATGCGAATAATCGCATCTATTTATTTATATTTGAGTAATGAATTCAGAAAGCGACTTTATCAAAACAGTTTTTGGGTTAAAACTGAAACAGCAGAGACAAAAGAAAAACTGGTCTCTGCAGGATCTTGCTGTAAAGACAGGATTATCAAAATCTTACCTCAACGAGATTGAAAACGGAAAAAAATATCCCAAGCATGATAAAATCATTCAGCTTTCTGATGCTTTGAGTTGTACTTTTGATGATCTGGTTTCCACCAAGCTTGATAAAAGTCTTGCTCCTTTCAATGAAATTCTGCAGTCTGATTTCTTTAAAGAAGTTCCGTTGGAACTGTTTGGGATCAATAAAAACAACCTGATCAGCATTATCAGTGATGCTCCTAAAAAAGTAACTGCTTTTATCAATGCGCTGATTGAAATTTCCCAGAATTATAATTTGGGAAAGGAAAGGTTTTATTTTGCGGTATTAAGATCATTCCAGGAGTTGTACGATAATTATTTCCCGGAAATTGAGGAAAAAGTAAGGGTATTTATCCTGGAAAACCAGTTACAAATCGGAAAAAATTTAAAATCTGAAGTGCTGGAAAAAATTCTTATAGAAAAGTTCAGTTATACCATTCAATCTGAAGATTTTGAAAAATACGGAACGCTGGATAATCTCCGATCGCTTTTTATTCCGGAGAAAAAACTATTGCTATTGAACCAAAAACTAGAGAAGGATCAAAAAACTTTTATCCTTGCAAAAGAAATTGGATTCAATGTTCTGGAATTAAAAACCCGCCCGAACACTTATTCCTGGCTTGATTTCGGTAGTTTTGAAGAAATTCTGAATAACTTTTACGCTTCTTATTTCGCAGGAGCTCTACTAATTTCAAAACAACCCGTTATTGAAAAAACTTCCGAATTCTTTCAGCAAAATACATGGGAACCTAACAATTTCGAGAATCTGATCAACAGCTTTACCCGCTCCCCTGAAACTTTTTATTACCGGCTTACCAATATTCTTTCGGCTGAAATGGGAATTAAAGATCTGTTTTATTTATGTCTGGTAAAAAAGAAAAATTCAGATAAAATTCAGATTTTAAAAGAGCTCCACCTGAACCATCAGCAAGCTCCTCATGCCAACGCAATGAACGAACATTATTGCAGGAGATGGATTGCCGTGAAAAACCTTGATGATTTAAAAGAAAATGAAACCCTGACAGATGCTCAGATCTCACATTATAAAGACCAGGGAATAAGTTATCTGGTTATTTCCACCTCACAGAGAAATCCTTTTTCGGATGGAAGCAACAGAAGTTATTGTCTGGGGATTTTATTGAATACTCAGACGATCAAAAAAATAGGTTTCATCAAGTCTCCTTCTTTAAAAACGATCAATGTAGGTGTTACCTGCGAATCATGCAGTATTGCCGATTGTGAAGTAAGACAAGCGCCTCCGGTAAGGCTGGAAAAGGAACATTTTAACCTGAGTATGAAAAGCTCTGTGGAGAAGATCAGGAAGAGGTTTGAGAATTAAAGGGTGAAGAATGAATGGTGAATGGTAAATCGTCAATTCGCTTTGCTTGTGAATTTTTAATACTGTTATGAAGTATTCTTTTATGAACTTTTCCGCCTTCAATTCACTTACGAAGTAAAATTCACCATTGACTTAATTGACTTTTATTTCCTATCTTAGTGAAAACACACTTATGATATTAGACTTATTGTTTCCGAACCGTTGCACCCATTGCAACAGAATCATTGATCCTGAACTTTTGATATGTGATCTTTGCCTTACCCAGATTCATTTTACCCATTATGATTATTTCGAAAACACTCCGATCAAAGAAAAATGCAGTTTATTTTTTCCGGTTGAAAACGCATTTGCTTTAATACAGTTTGAAGAGAAAGGCTTAAGCCGGCAGATTGTTCATGAGCTAAAGTACAGAAGCAGGGAAAAGGCAGGAAAAATTCTTGCAGACTGGACTATCGAACGCCTGGAATTCAAGGATGAAAAACCTGATTTATTGGTGAGCGTGCCCCTTCACCCCAGGAAACTTAAGGAACGCGGATATAATCAACTTCATTTATTCACAGAAACTTTATCTTCATTTTACAACATTCCTTTTAATCATCAACTCATTAAAAGAAATCATTATTCAAAAGCACAGGCTTTAAAGGATAAACAACACAGACTGGAATCTGTCCATACATTCTCCATCACTCAACCTATTACCGGAAAGTATATTCTTTTGATTGACGATGTTTTCACTACAGGAAATACGGTTTCGTCTATAGCATGGGAGATTCTCAATGCAGGAAATAATAAAGTGAGTGTTTTGGTAATGGCTGTGGATGTTTAATGTGGGATGCGAGGTTCGAGGTTCGAGGTTCAAGAAGGAAAGATATAGGGTGAAAAATTCAGAGTATGAGGTACAGAGCTATGTTCAAAAATATTCTCAAACACTAAAACCCTAAAACTCTCCCACACTCTTACCCAAACCATTTTCATCATTCAATTCTTTTTCCTAATTTTCCGGAAACTAAACCACTATGCCAAATCTGCTTTTACTGCACGGAGCCTTAGGTCACAGCGACATTTTCAAACCTTATCTGAATACTTTATCCCAATATTTTACGGTATACACTCCTTTGTTTTCAGGACATGGAGATCAGGAACTTCCGGCAGATGGCATTACCATTGAAAAATACACCCAAGAACTCTCCGAATACTGTAGAGTGAATAACTTAACAGATGTATCAATCTTCGGACATAGTATGGGAGGCTATGTTGCCCTTTGCTACGCAATGGAAAATCCTGAAAATGTAAATTCTATTATAACACTGGGGACAAAGTTCGACTGGACTGAGGAACAGTCTTTGAAAGAAAGTAAGATGCTTAATCCAGATGTTATTCTTGAAAAAATTCCGCAGTATGCCCAACTTTTAGAATCCCAGCACGGAGCAAAATGGAAACAGCTTCTTCCGGCTATTGCTGGTTTAATGATTGATTTAGGTAAAAATCCTCCTTTGGAAAACAATCTTGCTACGATTACTACTCCAACTCAAATTATGGTGGGAGATAAAGATAACATGGTAACTATCGAAGAGAGCACAAGAGTTTACAAAAGTCTTCCCAATGCAAAATTGGCCGTACTCCCAGACACAAAGCATCCTATAGATAAAGTACGACCTGATTTATTATTGAATTTAATAAAAGATTTCTGGAATCTTTCTTAAGTTATCTCTGAAGTTTTTCTCCGTAGCTCAAGTCTCCGGCATCTCCTAATCCTGGAGTGATATACCCTTTTGAAGTCAAGTGTTCATCCATTGCTCCTACCCAGATATGCGCTTGAGGATATGCATTCTGAATGGTCTCTACCCCTTGTTTTGATGCAATTGCTACAACAATATGAAGCTGGGTCGGATTTCCATTGGTTAGCAGGTCTTTGATCGCTTCAATTAAAGAAGCTCCTGTTGCCAACATGGGATCTGCCACAATCAGAGGTCTTCCCTCGATGCTCGGACAAGTCAGATAATCCTGTTTGATAGAGAAATAATCGTTGGCATCGTGTTTTCTGTAGGCTGCTACAAAACCACAGTCTGCTCTGTCAAGATAGTTCAGGATTCCTTCGAATAATGGAACTCCGGCTCTCAAGATAGTTGTAATAACGGGTTGTACAGCAATTTCTCTGCTTTTTATTGTATCTAAAGGAGTTTGAATTTCAACTTCTCTGTACTCCAGTCCTTTACTGATTTCAAAAGCGGCAATCTCCCCGATTCTTTCCATATTTCTTCTGAATCTCATTCGGTCATGTTGAATGTCAACGTTTCTAAGTTCGTTGATCCATTCATTGACAAGAGAAAAGTGTTGCGATAAAATAGTAAGCATGAAAATTTATTTTTTTAATTTCAGTTAATTGATATTAATTGCTGCAAAATTACAACTAAAAAACGAATTGAAAGTTTGGGCTTGAGGAGAAAATCTACTCTTATTCAATAAAAAACTCCGGCAAGCTTTGCTTGCCGGAGTTTCTGATGAACACTTGTTCTCATTATTTTTGTCTGAAATACACTTCAATTGGAACTCCGGTAAACCCGAATTGTTTTCTCAACTGGTTTTCAGTAAATCTTTTATAAGGTTCTTTCACATATTGTGGAAGGTTACAGAAGAATACAAACTGTGGTGACGGTGTAGGAAGCTGTACACAATATTTGATTTTAATGTATTTTCCTTTTAATGCCGGTGGCGGTGTCTGTTCAAAGATCGGAAGCATTACTTCATTTAGTTTTGAAGTTTTAATTTTCTTCTTACGGTCTTCGTAAACCTCCATGGCTAATTCTACCGCTTTTAAGATTCTCTGCTTCGTTAATGCTGAAACGAATAAGATTGGAATATCCTGGAACTGACCAATTTTATCTTTGATTGATCTTTCGAAATCACGCATCGTATTGGTCTGCTTGTCTTCGATCAAATCCCATTTATTCACAAGGATCACAATTCCTTTTCTGTTTTTCTGAGCTAAACCGAAGATATTCATATCCTGAGATTCCCATCCCTGGGTAGCATCTACCATAATGATTACCACGTCAGAATATTCAATAGAACGGATAGATCTCATTACAGAATAGAACTCAAGGTCTTCGTTTACCTTAGACTTTCTTCTCATCCCTGCAGTATCTACCAATACAAACTCATGTCCGAATTTATTATATAAAGTCTGGATACTGTCTCTGGTAGTTCCCGCAATATCAGTAACGATATTTCTTTCAACATCCAATAAAGCATTGGTCATCGTAGATTTTCCTACGTTTGGACGGCCCGCGATAGTGATTTTTGGAAGCCCTTCAAAAGGATCTTTATATTCTGTAGTGGGAAAATCTTTAATGATATCATCTAACAAATCTCCTGTCCCGGAACCTGTAGCTGAAGAAAGTGTGTAATATTTATCAATTCCTAACTGATAGAATTCAGTTGCAGGAAGCTCTTCTTTTGCAGAATCTACCTTGTTGATAACGATATAAATCGGCTTGTTGGATCTTCTAAGAAGTCTGTAGATTTCGTAGTCTGTATCAGTAAGTCCTTCTTCCACATTCATCATGAAGATGATAGAAGTTGCTTCATCCACTGCCAATTGTACCTGCTTACGGATTTCCTCTTCAAAGACATCATCTGTACCTACATCATAACCTCCGGTATCAATTACTGTAAAGTCTACTCCATTCCAGTCGGATTTTCCGTAATGACGGTCTCTGGTAACACCAGCTGTAGAATCTACAATAGCTTCTCTTCTTTCTAATAAACGATTAAAAAGCGTGGATTTTCCTACGTTGGGACGCCCAACGATTGCGACAATATTTGACATAAAAAATGTTTAATAATCCTTTTGCTTTGCTCAGGATATGTTATTAATGGGTTACTCCAACTTTTGGAGCCCAATTTTTTGCAAAGATAAGGTTTTATTATTTAACGGCACTTCAAGGATGGAAACCGGAAGAAGGAGGCTGGGAGGCTCTATTCATCGGAAAATTCATAAGAGTCATTCACTTTAAAACTGAACAGAAAATATCTGGAATGCCGCTATTCTCCTTATAAAAGCAGATTATTTTTAAATTTTTATTGAAAAATAATTATTTGTATATCAATAAGTAAAGCGATTTGCACTCTCATTATGTTAACTAATCTTTAATTTTGATTTTCATATTTAAAATAAATTCTATAATTTCGCAACATAGAAACAGACCTATAGTGTAACGGTAGCACTCCGGTTTTTGGTACCGTCAGTCGGGGTTCGAATCCCTGTGGGTCTACAAACCATCCTTTTTAAGGGTGGTTTTCTTTTTTAGATCTAAATCTGAAATGAACGGCAAATCATCTTTTGTTATTTATATTGAAATTAATAAAAAAGGCAGCCATACATGCTGCCTTTCCTTATTTTCATTTTATCTAAACTTTTGGATGCACTCTAAATAACAAATTTTAATATTATTCATTAAAATACTCTTCGAAATATTTATCATTTTCAGGATTGTTTAGTTCGCACTCTACAATAATAACTTTTTTGTTTTTTAAAGTATTTAAATTAGAAAATACTTTATTAAAATTATCTATTAAAAAACTGATTGACTCGGAAGGAAATCCAATATTAGTAATTATAATAGTATCTTTTTTCTGATCCACAAGGATTTTAAGTATATCAATATGTAGTTTACCTAAAATATCATCAGTTCGAAGCTCAATATTAGTTAACTGATTAAAAAGTCGGATTAAATTATTACGTTCTTTCTTTCTAATTTTGTCATAAAAAGAGGTAATCATTAATGCATCTCCATAAGCAAAGTTAAAAAAAACATACTCATTTTTATTTTTTAAAAATTTCAATTCTTTTAAGTTTATTAATAATATTTCATTCATTATCTAGTTGGTTTTACTGGAAATTTATATGTTTTCGGTACATATCTAAGTGGATTACTAGTATCTCGTGTAGAATGTTCCATTAAAATGTCTAAATACTTGTAGCTTCCTGTTTGTATTTTATATTGAATTGCAGCATTAATCCTATGATTACCTTCAGTAAAGAAGAATGTTTCATTATAATGATAAGCATGTTTTCCTCAATATTTGTAAGAGTTTCTAATGCCTTTTCCAGTAGCTTTGGTATATTAATTTTGTTCTCTTCCGGCTTATCATTTAATTGTGTTTCTTGTTCTTCAATCTGCTCTTTATATTCTTTTTCATTTCAAGATATTCTTCATCGGTATTACTTCGAAAAGCAGTTTATTTCTTGCCAGAGAAACCTTTGAATTCAACCTATCAATTTCATCGGATATCTTCTTTCTTTCATCCTGTGGGGCTTTTATAAACTTCTGATAGTTATGCAGAAATACTTTTTTTATGAGTTTTTGTGCAGAGCTACTCATTTCCAATTGCTTTAATCCTTCTTCAAAAACTGAATTGACCAATTCTGCTCTATGGCGGAATCCACAGGCCCTCTTTCATAAGGAATTTATATCCGGCGGGATATTGTTAAATATTTTAAAATATCAGGCTGAGTAAAAGCAATATGATAAAAATGGACCATTTTTAACGTCTTAATATCATCATTATAATCATCCTTTATAAGGTACCACCACTCTCATCCTTAAGTGAGTTACATCTTATTCCTTCAAAAGAAGTTACTCAGGTACATTTCAAACGCCTAATATGATTTTCGATATTTTAAACAGTCTAATTTCTACTTTTTCTCATACACACATCCATTATTTTTGTTCGCATTAAAAAAAATAGAGCATTGAAAATCAACACTCTATTTCATCATCAATACGTTTAAGATTACCCCGTTAAAATATATATAGGACATTATCTAAATTATTGTTATTTCACACAACGATTCTTATATGAAAGCCCAAGAAAAGATGTGAGGTCTGTTATTGGAACCTCCTTATTTGAAGAATCATCAAACTTTTGAACAGTACCATCTCTCCAATGAGTAATAGAGCTTTTTAATACACTCATTTTTGTAGTACAATTGATCTGTACATAAAACTCAGTAAATGCTATTCCCGGATTATTCTTTATGGTTTCTTCTATTTTGTGCCATACATAAACTTTATTCCCATCCTTTCTTTCTAACTTTTCATATATTTTGCTGTCATATTGCCCTTTTGTCAGAAATTTATACTCATTTATTTGTTGGGCATATATTGATAAAGATGCAAGCAAAATTATCACAAATAAACTTTTCTTACTTATTATATTTAATTTATATTTCATTTTATTAATAAGTGTTTATTATTTTTCCAGAATTATATCATTAATTTTTGTGCTATCAACCTTTATAGGTAATTCATTAATTTTCCATCCATTTAAGGGAATTGAGGAAGTATTGTATATCGGATAAATATCTAAAATAACATTATTTACAGGTTCTATTGAATCAAAAACTAAAAGATACCTTTGTCCCCTTTTTAAATCTAAATTTATTGTATTAGTATATTTTATATTATTTACAAAATATTCATAATCCACACCTATTCCATTAGTGTTTTTGTGATGCCAATCACTTACTACTAATGCTGAAGTGTATTTTTGTCTATTTGATACATTTTTAAGACCATTCACTGAGCTAAAGTACCAATAACCAATCACGACTATGACGATGAAAATTAGAATAAAATGGAAGTTCTTACTGACTATCTTGTTCATTTTTTTATTTTATTTTCTATAATAACATCTGTTGTATTAAAGTAAATTCCGGGTAAAACAGTTGTACCAAAGTAACCACTAAGGTAGCCATTTGTCAAACCATTATAATTTCCCACTCCCATTCCAAAAATACCAGTTAATGCTTTTGCGCTATTTACCTCAATATCTTTCATAAATCCTTTTTTCCCACCATCATAATATGAAGTACCAAAGTTATTAAGCATATTACCTCCGTAATTTAGCCAATTCACTTTGATAGCTCCAAAACCTTGCCCACCTCCTATAAATGCATTAATACCAGTTTGTTTCCAGTCAATACTCCCTTTTATAGTTTTTTGTAACGTCATATCTGCAACTCCTCTTATTAAAGCCCCTTGCAGATAACTAGCTGCTGTTTCTCCTCCAAGTGTAGCAATATAGGACCCCACAAATGGTGCGGCTAAAGCACCTCCAAACATTAAATAGAAATTTCGTTCTACTTTATCCGCTCCTGTTCTTGCAACTTCACTATAATAAAAAGCTCTATTTTGTTGAAAATTCCATTCCCCAAGTGCACCAGTGAGCTTACTCATCATAAGATAACTGTTGTAACCATAATTTTCAGAATCATTCCATGTAAATCTATTTCCATGAGCATTTATAGTAACTGGGATAACATTTTCCCAGTTACCCATTGTAAAAGTACCATCATACCCTACCGTAGAATTATAGGCAAGACCAGTGCCACCACTACCTGTAGGTCCGTCCTGATAGCTGGTAAATCCTCCGCCATCACTGAACCAATAAGAGTTTGTACCTTCTGGAGTTGCATTCCACATAGCCGCTACGATTTCGTCTGTTGAGTACCTGCCATCAGGATCAAACATATTAATAGCATTATTCATCACATAGGCATAAGGGCTGGTAGAATGATAGCTTTCTGCCAGCTGATCTATACCATTCCATCTTCCCAGATCCGGCATGTACTGTCTCCAGCCATAATCCAGATTCCCGGTACCTTGTAATTCTTTACCATTGTAAAGATATTTAAATTTATTATTACTTGTATCTCCTGTGTTGTAACCGGCATGTTTTAATCCAAAAGGATAATAATTATTTTCCTCCAGAATTACAGGCTGTCCAACATTACCTTTAGTATAAGACAATCTTATATTTCCCAAATGGTCTTTATACTGGTACACATATCTGCTGTTCACAAAATCATAGTATCCTTCCTCATTAGCCAGAACAAATGAAGTCTGTGCGCCTGTAGAGCTGTTGGCAGTGTACTGAAAGCTTCCCAGATAATCTGTTACTTCCGCATCTTTGGTCATTTGTACTTTCGTACCATCAGAAGAATAAACATATTTCAGCGTTTCTGTCTGGGTTGTAAAAGGAATTATTGAAGGAAGGTTCAGAAAATTATAAGAAATTTTTTCCAGTTTCTTATCCAGATGCTGTATAAGGTTTCCATTGGCGTCATACCTCATTACTGCTCCTTTTCCGCGGGCAAGTGGATACCCACTTAAGGCATTTCCTTTTCCTGACTCTGCCACATATTCCAGTTGGTTTCCACCACTTAGATAATTATAAGTAAGGTCATCCATCACCTCAGCTGTTCCATTGACTGCACTTCCCGTTCTATTCATTGAAATGATATTTCCACCCGTATCATAACCTATAACCTCACTATATTCTTTAGAATAAGGATTGGTTGCGGCTTGGAAGAATCCTGCCAATAATCTTGATGCTCCGTCATACACATAACCATATCTTCTTAATGACTCATTGGCACCGGAAGCTGTTTTCCAATCGGTTTCTACAATACTTCCGTTGTATTTCGGTTTCACTCTATGGTGGCTAAAAGAGTTGTTAGGCATTTCTACTCCCTCTACAGTATTATATTTTACTCTGTAGGCAAATAACTTACTTCCCATGCTGTTGATATCGGAACCATTAATTCCGGTAAGCCATCCATGGATATTATAAGTATAATCAATGCTCTGAAGTGTACTTCCTGTCTTCTTATTAGTTATCTGTCCTAAATCATTATAGGTATAGTCAGAAAGAAGTTCTTCTTGGTTGGATCCAATCTGCTGATAATGCTTCAGCAGGAAATTCTGAGGACTATATTCAAATCTGTCTTTTACCGTAATTTCAGTATTAGATGTATTTTTTGAATGGAAAGTATAGGACTCTTTTGTTTTCCCTGAAAAATCCAGTAAAGCTTCTGTACGAGTAAAACCACCCAGATGATTGACTTTATAGGTCCCGATCAACCTTCCCAAAGTATCATACCACAGTACCGATGAGGTCCATTTTTCATTTTCGATATTTCTTGTGATAGATACTGTAGGAAGCATTTTAGTACTTCTTACAGATGATAAACCATTGACAGTAATGGACAATGGTGCAGGAGCAAGGGTGTTGGTTCCTTGTATTTGTTGAGGCCTATCAGGCACCCCCAAAGGATACTCATCATAATAATTAACCCCTAAAACGGTCAAGCTTCCGGTAGGAAAAGCTTCCTGAGTATAGTATATGTTAAGATTATTCTGATTAAATGATGAACTGCTGGGCTTTTCATTATTAAGTACATTAACTGAGATATTATTCAATGCCACCTGAATATCAGATCTTGAAGCAGTGGAAGGAAAGAAACCATAGTATAAAGACCTTCCAAAAGCATCATATTTTGTGAACATCCAGCCCTTTTGTCCAAAATTGTTCGTAGTGGTTCTTAAATTTCCATCCTGTCCAAGTACTTGTCTGTTCTGTTTATCAAATACAAAATATTCCCAGTCCTTCCCCGGCACTTTTTTCTCAGCAAGCCTATTGTATTGGTCATATTTGTATTGGTAACATAACGTATTCAATACTGCCTGAATTTGCGCTGTAGTATTAAATACGGCTGCCTTAGGAGGAATTATAAATGCTATATTTCCAGTCTCATTATATACATAGTACGTATCAAGATTCTCCTGTAAACCATCTACAGTAGTATTGACCTGACGGCTCAGCATTTTCTTTCCTTGTGAGTTGGTAAATATTTGTGTTTCGTTCCCATCCTCATCTTTAGAAACGGTCTTAAATAAGGTGCCTGCCTTATAATATCCTCCAGAAGTATAGGCATCATCTGTTCCCGATGATAAAGAAACATCATAGATACCTGTTAATGGATTCCAAACTGTTACAGCCCGAAATCTCTTAACTTGCCCATCGGTATTGAGTGCGTATTCCATTTTTTGAACGTGTGTTCCACTTATCTGCCATTCTGTTCCAGGCATTGCCTGTTTCTCCGGTCTTCCCAATGGAGATTTTTCATAAGCTGCTTCCGAATAGGCATTGGGAACGCCATAATAAGTGTTTACAGTATTTCCATTCGTTGCTGGTAAATAAGCTCCATTCTGTGAATCTGCGGGTAAAGGGAGATAAGATTTAGTTTGTCTTCCTGAAGAATCATATGCAATAGGAACTACAATGTCTTTTGCTGACGGAGATCCCTTTATCGCAATATTCTGAATAGGCCTTCCCAATCCGTCCATATACTGTACAGTCTGGATCTGGGCAGCACCAGCCTGTTCTGAGGTAACAGCTTCCATATAAGTTCTGCTGTAAATATAGTTCTCACTCTGCGTTAAACTTTGCGCCTTGCCCAGAACAGAGAGAAAAAGAGAGAATGACAATATAATATTTTTCATACTGTTAGATTTAAGATATTAAGGTTGTGGCTTGTTGTTGTACTTATATTCCTTTAGAATATTTCCATTTACATTGGCTACTGTTTTCAGCCTTCCGCTTCTATCATACTGATAAATCTCTCGAATACCATTAGGAGGAGTGGTAGTGGTAACACCTATTAAAGGATCATAGGTATAGGTTGTAATCTGAAAATTTTTCAAAACAGCATTACTTCTGAACAAGTCTAATGCTTTAACAAGTTCTGTTTCAGATGGGATATCTTTGTCAGCATTGGATTTTAAAATAATATCATCTGCCAGAGTTCCTATATCTGTGAGTCTGGCTCCTTCTATTTTTGCAATAGGCATAGTTTGGTTATATCCCCAGATTAAGACAATAGGGAATCCATTTCCTGAATTCTCGTCAACATTTACCATATATTGACGTATATTCCCGTAGCTATCATAAACCTCATATTTTACAGCTGTTTTACTACTTCCATTATCTGTATTGCTGACCTTTAATGATATTGGATCAAATCTTCCCGAATCAGTATAGAAGTTTTCTGTTTTAGCTGCAGCTTTTCCATCTATCTTGGTCTCTGTTTCCAGTGGTACAGAAAAAATATTGGCATCCATCATCTGTGTTTTATTTTTATCTGCTGCATACCTGATCCAGCTTTCTGTTGTGATGCCGTCAGAAGATATTCCTTTCATAAATCCTGCTTTAAAATTGACAGGATTAAAACTTATTTCACTTATAGTCTTTGCAAAGACATTCCCTGAAAAATTTTTTGTAATGGTTTTTGTACTCTTGATGTAAGCAGGCTTTGTATAGATTTCTGCATTACCATCATATACATCTATTTTCAGATCAGGAAGGTTTTGAAGGGTCTCAAATTCTATCTCATATTCTAAAGAAGATAATAGCTGATTTTGGACATTATATACCTCTTTCTTTTCTAATACACCGGATTTTGTTATTGGATAGTATTGCCAAAAGCTGGTAGGGTTGCCATCCACTGTATATGAAGTTTTTGAATAGTCATCCGGATTTTTGAAATAATAACGCACAAAACCGTTTTCTCCGTCACTTACTGATACATTTTTATACAATACATAGCCAGGGAAAAAATTATCACTACTTTCAGCTTCATTTCTGAAAATATACCCACTAGAGCTAATGGGATCACTGAATGAACCATAGTTATATTGTTCTGTTTTCGATGGAATAGTCTCCGTACTGCTCGTGTAATATTTAATATTTTTGAGTCTGGGGCCATACTTATAAGTGCTGGTTTTATTGGGATAAGTACCATTCTTCAGTTTTATCTGAGACATTAGAAGCTGTGCTTTACCTCCTGTCCCGGAAACATTTATTGTATAAGTACCTGGTAATAATTGATAGATGGATGCCTGGTTAGAAATACAAAATGTATTCATTACTTCATTATTTTTTTTCAGCGTATAGGTCAAGTCAAAATGATAATGCCCTCCTGGGTGAGGATCATTGCCTTCTGGATCTGGCTGATCATTGGGATCAGGGGTATCTGGAACCCATATTCCAGGGGGGTAATATTCACTGACAAGAAACTGTAATGCTACTGATTTTGTTACTCCCGGAGTTCCTGTAACAGTTAAAGTATATGATAAGCTCTGATTGGTATCTACATTAAGTACCGGAACTAACGGCTCCCAATCCTGGACATATGGATCACTTATTATTCCTGAACCCAATGCATTTTCCAGATATTGTGGCGTATTTCTATTGAAAAAGTAATCATGCGCCTCATAGTTATATTCCACGACTCCACCCATAGGATAAACAATTCTTTTTAACAATCCAGGCATTTGGTAAGAGTCGAAATTACCAGGTGTGGAAACAGGCTCAGGATAACAAGGATAAATAAACTTCTCATTAAGAGCATCCTGATAAGGGTTGTATACAAAACTTGTTTTTTCAAAATCTATCTGGTCTTTGTCAATCTTTATCAGTTTTGTTAGCAGCCTTCTTCCTTTCTCTTCGGTATTATCGGAAGGGGAGGAAGGATAAAGTTGAATCCAGCTGTAAGCGAATTTATATCCCGAAATCAAACTTCCCCATATATCTTTCAAAAGAATTTGTGAGATACTGTAGGGATCATTCATTGTCTTTTCCTTTGTTGTGTCATACTGATAATCTATATTCACAGATCCTATGCCGTCAGCATTTATCTTTGAAAGTTTACAACTCCGATATACAATAGGAGAAGTCCACTCTTCGGTAGCATGCTTACTGTCTTTTCTGTATTCGAAGCTTGCAACAACCGTATTATCCGGCATTTTGATCTGGCTTAAAAAGAAGGCTGATCTGTACGTTGTAATAGCATCAGCATTACTACTCTCACTATAATCTTTAAAAACATACTGATACCCGCCTTCATCTGTAATGGTAAAACTTAATACTGTAAAATAGATCGGTGCTGCGGTGTCCCTGATATAGGTTATTTTTACTTTATTCGCCGAAAGGCTTTGAATATCAATGCTACCAGTCGATGCATTTTTGTTAAATTTGAATTTTCCTGAAACTCCCGGTAAATTATAATAGTAAACATCATCAAAAATTTCCGGGGAATTACTCGATGGATTATTACTGTATTGAACCTCATTTAATGCGCCTATAATTTCTCTCGAAATAACCCCACCTGCAAAGAGAGACCAGCCTGTACCAGCTTCTCCTGCAGGTTCCAACGCTTTTACATTCATAGAATTATAAGACAGTGATAGTGGCAAAGAAATATTCTTGGATCGAGTAGGAAGCTCAAGCAAAGGAATAGATACGTTTGATGTACCACTAGCTATTGTAGCTGGGGTATTATTATATGCGGCTAAAGAGGATACTGATGCCACAGGATGGGCAAAGTTTCCAAAATTAATTTCCGGTGTCTGAGCCCTTAACATATTGGAGATTAAAATTCCGATCAATATTCCGGTAAAGTGTAACAGCTTGTATTTTATATTTTTTTTCATAACATTATTTTTTGATGAGCTTAGCATTTGCTGTTTTATTGTTATCAGTTTTTATGGTCACCAGATAAGCTCCCTGAATGAGTGCCTGAGTATTAACCTTAGTCACTCTATTCTTTGTTTTAATACTCTGAAGCTGTCTTCCGCTCATGTCATACAGCAGAATATCTGCATCTTTAAAATCAAAGCCAATTTCTATGTAAGCATAATCGGAAACTGGATTTGGATAGATTTTGATATCATATTTTTCAATTAACTGATCCACCTGCTTGTCACCAAGCTTTACAATCTTCCAGTTTTCTTTACCCAGCTCTTCTGCACTGGTTCCTGCCAGAATAATGGAACCATCTCTGTTGAGTTTTAAATCAGAAAGTCTTTCTTCCTTCTTTCTGGATTCTCCTTTGACATGTTTTCTCCACTGTTCATTTCCGTTTTGATCAAGGTACAGCATCCAGAAGGTTTCATCATCAGTTTGTATTCTTCCTTCAGCCTGAGTGTAGCCTCCTAATAGAATGCCTTTGGAATATTTATCATCTGCTGAATGCAGAACGCTCATCCCCATCAGGATATCACGATTTTTGAAATTGTAGGATTTCTGCCATTGCTCTTCCCCTTTTTCATTTAAAGAAATGAGCCAAAGATCTGTTCCTTCTTCCAATCCTACTGTTTTATTTCCTGAACGCTCAGATCGGGATTCTCCACCGATCAAATATCCAGATGAGGTTAAGGCCAATGTTCTTAAATGATCATCACTCTTTCCTCCAAAATTTTTCTCCCATTCCACTTTTGAATTTTTATCAAGCTTTATCACCCAAAAATCTCCTTCACCATAATTTTCCGTTTTCTTTGTTCCACTGGCATTACTTCTTGAATAAGCTCCGAGTAATATACCTCCGTCATGGGTTGGAATCATCTTTTCCACCTCATCCAAACCTTTTCCACCTAAAATCAATCGTGACGATTCTTTTCCGTCTTTATCCAATTTGGTAATGAAGATATCTTTTGAGCCGTGACCTTTTGCAGCATTTTGTACATTTCCGGCAACAAAGAATCCTAAGTCTGTACTTTGAATAACAGCTCTAGCTTCTTCATCAGAAGAGCTTCCTAACGTTTTCTGCCATAATTCATCACCAAATTCATTGATTCGGATCAACCAGATGTCTGAGCCTCCTTTGGAATCTTCTTTTTTATCCAGACCTTTACATGAATATGAAGTTCCAGAAATCAGAAAACCTCCGTCCTGAGTAGTAACAGTTGAAGATAAGTAGTCGTGATTGTTTCCTGAAAAATATTTTTCAAAAACCTGTTCTCCTTGCTGATTCAGTTTTACAAGGTGAAAATCATAACCGTTGTTTTGTCTGCTGTTCTGTTGGAGTTTATCACTTTGAATAGAGCTTCCTGTGACAAGATATTGTCCATCAATAGTTGTTGTAATCTGGCTTAGAAAATCCTGCGAATTGGATTTAATATCTTTCTGCCAAAGTACCTCCTGGGCAAATATGCCCGAAATAGTGCATAGAGATAATGCACACATGTAGAGTTTTTTCATACTTGTGTTATTAATGTTAAGTAAATGTTGATTTATTTATTGTGTATATAGAAATACACAAATTGCTGAGTAAAATTATTGTTTCATGGTTATGTTTTTAGCACGTTCAAAATTAGGAACTTTTAATCTTTATCTCAAAGAAAATTTATTAACTGTCTTTAATAAAAGCAAAGATATACCTGCAAAGCGACAATACTTGTCGTATTATATTTTTATAAAAAACTTTAAAGTAATAATATTGAATTCGTAAACTTTTGATAAGTACTCTCCCACAATGTTTCTTTAAAATTTTTTATATCTCATTACAATGACGAAAATAAAATAGTTTCTAATCAACTACAATTCTTTTTGTTGCGATTTTTCACAAACACATAAATATCTCATTTACAATAATTCATACATTTAAATTATTCACAAATATGATAAATCCTCTATAATATTTTTCTGTTAAATATTTTGTTCATCTTTTACTCTATCTCATTATGAATTGGTCAATAAGATATTTTGTAAAACAAAAAAAGACAGCACTTCTGCTGTCTTTTTTTATTTTCATTTTTATTTATTAAACCAGATCAAACCTGTCCAGATTCATCACTTTTGTCCATGCTGCTACAAAGTCATTTACAAACTTTCCTTGTGCATCGGCACTTCCGTATACTTCTGCGATTGCTCTCAATTCAGAATTGGAACCGAAAACAAGATCAGCACGGGTGGCGGTCCATTTTGGCTGTCCTGTTGAACGGTCTGTTCCCATATATAACTCTCTGTCATCCGACATTGCTTTCCACTGTGTTCCCATATCTAAAAGATTTACAAAGAAATCGTTGGTAAGAGCTCCCGGACGATTGGTAAACACTCCATGCTTTGAACCGTCAAAGTTGGTATCCAAAGCACGCATTCCTCCTATCAGTACTGTCAGTTCAGGGGCAGTAAGTGTTAACAATTGTGCTTTGTCAATCAATAAAGACTCTGTAGACACTGCAAATCTTCTTTTCAGATAGTTACGGAATCCGTCAGCAATGGGTTCAAGATAGCCCATAGATTCTACATCCGTCTGTTCCTGAGAAGCATCCATTCTTCCCGGAGCAAAAGGAACTTTTACGTCCTGACCTGCATTTCTTGCAGCCACTTCGACTGCGGCATTACCAGCCAGTACAATTAAATCGGCCAATGATATTTTTTTACCTCCGTTTTGAGAATCGTTGAATTCTTTTTGAATTCCTTCCAATACTCCTAATACTTTATTTAATTGTGAAGGATTGTTCACTTCCCAGTTTCTTTGAGGCTCCAGCCTGATTCTTGATCCATTGGCACCACCACGCTTATCACTTCCTCTGAAAGTAGAAGCAGATGCCCATGCTGTAGATATCAGTTCAGCGTTGCTCAATCCTGAATTTAAAACTTTTGATTTTAATGCTTCCACATCATTTCCGTCCACCAATTCGTGGTTTACTTCAGGAATAGGATCCTGCCAGATCAGTTCTTCCTGTGGTACATCTGTTCCCAGATAACGGGCACGCGGTCCCATATCTCTGTGCGTAAGTTTAAACCATGCTCTTGCAAATGCATCGGCAAACGCATCAGGATTTTCATAAAAATGTCTTGAAATTTTTTCATACACAGGATCCAGTCTCAACGAAAGGTCTGTGGTAAGCATTGTTGGTTTATGCTTTTTGTCAGCATCAAATGCATCTGGGATAATATCTGCTCCATCCTTAGCTACCCATTGGTGAGCTCCGGCAGGGCTTTTTGTCAGTTCCCATTCATTTTCAAAAAGATTTTTAAAGAAATAATTACTCCATTGAGTCGGAGTTTCAGTCCATGTTACTTCAAGACCGCTGGAAATAGCATCTCTTCCGCTTCCTGATTTATAACTGCTAGACCATCCAAGCCCCTGTTGTTCAATTCCTGCTCCTTCTGGTTCTTTACCTACATGATCTGCAGGTCCGGCTCCATGGGTTTTACCGAAAGTATGTCCTCCGGCAATCAAAGCAACGGTTTCTTCATCATTCATCGCCATACGTCCGAAAGTATCACGGATATCTTTAGCCGCTGCAATCGGGTCAGGATTTCCGTCCGGACCTTCAGGATTCACATAGATAAGCCCCATTTGTACGGCAGCCAATGGATTTTCAAGATTTCTTGAATGAATGTCTCCATCTGCATTATCATCGGTAGGAAGAACTGCCGAGTGACCTTCTACAACACCTTCCGAACCGTGGGCATAACGTAAATCGCCTCCCAGCCATGTTTTTTCTGATCCCCAATATACATCGGAATCCGGTTCCCAGACATCTGCACGCCCTCCCGCAAATCCGAATGTTTTAAAGCCCATGGATTCAAGAGCGATATTCCCTGTAAGGATCAAAAGGTCTGCCCATGATATATTTCTGCCGTATTTCTGTTTAATTGGCCATAGTAATCTTCTTGCTTTATCAAGACTCACGTTATCCGGCCAGCTGTTTAATGGGGCAAAACGTTGCTGCCCTGCTCCTGCTCCACCTCTTCCGTCACCTACACGATATGTTCCTGCACTGTGCCATGCCATACGGATAAACAAAGGGCCATAATGACCGAAGTCTGCCGGCCACCAATCCTGGGAATCTGTCATTAATGCATAAAGGTCTTTTTTTACAGCCTCCAGATCAAGGTTTTCAAACGCTTTAGCATAATCGAAATCCTTATCCATAGGATCAGAAAGGGAAGAATGCTGGCGCAGAAGATCTACTCTAAGCTGATCAGGCCACCAATCAGAATTTTGGGTTCCACCACCTGCTACACTCTTCTTCATTGTTCCGTTATGAAACGGGCATTTACTGATGTCATTCAAATCTTTTTCCATTGTCGTTTATTTTATTTTTTATGTTGATTAATTTAAATTCTCTGTTGTAAGAACATGACAAACCTACAACGTTTGAACGATATGCACAATCTATTAATTTTTATTTCAACGATAGTTAAAAACTATAAATAAATATTTTCGACAGCTTTTGCGCTGAGACATAATTGTGGTATTAAGTTAGTCATTTTTCAGATTAACTTAAATAAAAACAGCGGGATACAAGCCAATTTAGAATTACTCAACGTAAAAAAAACACGCTATTTCAACAATTTCTAAAAGTACTTCCAGTTTCCATCACCCAACTTCCAGCTTTATCTCACTAAAAATAAATTATTTATCTTTATGTTACCAAACATGAACATCTGCTATGAAAAAAATAATTGTTGTCATTCTTGTTGCATTTATTATGATTCAGTTTTTTCTCATTGATACAACAAATCCTCCACCTACCCCAGGTATGGATTTTTTGAAGATTAAAAATACTCCGGAGAAAATTGCGCGTACTCTCAGAACCTCTTGTTATGATTGTCATTCCAATGAAACAAAGTACCCTTGGTACAGCAAAATATCTCCCGTTTCATGGTGGGTAAAAAATCACATCAATGAAGGCAGAAAACATCTTAATTTTTCTACCTTTGCAGTATATGAACCTAAAAGACAACTTCATAAACTGGAAGAATGTATAGAAATGGTTGAGAAAAAGGAAATGCCGCTTGAATCCTATTATTTGGGACATCAAAGCGCTAAACTTTCGGATGAACAACGTACAGACCTTATTCAATATTTCAAAAAAGTAAAAGAAGACACTGAGAGAGGGATCATGTTTAATAAATAAAGTCATGGAAAATTGGGAAAATAAACATATTGTTTTTTTTGACGGAGATTGCGGAGTTTGTAATTTCTGGGTGCAATGGATTTTGGAGCGCGACAAGAAAGATCAATTCATGTTTGCTTCGCTTCAGTCTGATTTCGGACAGCAGTTTTTGTCTGAAAGAGGATTGGAAACCCGTATATTCAATACCATGTATCTGTGGAAACCTGGAAGATATTATCAGATCAAATCCAGAGCTGTACTGGAAATCGCTAATTTGTTGGGAGGAGTTTATAAACTTTCCTTTGTCGGGAAAATTCTTCCTTCATCTTTAAGTGATAAAGTATATGATATCATTTCCCGAAACAGGATGAAACTGGCTAATCAGAAATGTTATCTGCCGGATCAGCATCAGAAGAAAAAATTTATTCAGGTATAATTTTCTTTGTCTGACAAAAATTTCTTTCAACATAATCTAAAATATCATTCCGTAAGAGTCTCCAACACATTAACATTAAAGAGAATGCATTGTAGAGATTCCTACGGAATGACAAATAAGACGTATAATTGCTTTTGTTTAATGTTTAATGTTTAATGTTTAATGTTTAATGTTTAATGGAAATTAAACTGAAAAACAGTCTTTTACCAGCTTAATCAATTATCAATTATCAATTATCAATTATCAATTATCATTCATTACTCATAAATTAAGCGACCACACAGAATAAGAATTTGGCGGGCACTGGATTTTCACCCACTTATCTCCTTGTGTTGTCGGATACCAGCTTGAACTTCCGGTGAAGTCTTTGATCTGCTGGCTGCTCCAATTGGTTTCCACCCATCTTTCCTGCCAATTTGAGGATGTGTTGATATACACAACAAGTCCTGGATTTCCATTATAACCGTTACGTCTCGCAATATATTCATCATTATCGGTATACAGGATAGAAGTAGTTCCGGTAGCTTTATTGTTATGGATCCAGATCAGGTTATTCAATCTTTCTTTATTTAACCATTCTTCGTAGTCTCTGTAAAAAATTGTGGGATACCCTTCATGGGTTAAGATATAGGCATATGCCGGCATTTTATTGTAAATGATATCTGTATCATGATTGGCTACAAAAGTAACTGCTTTGTAGGGATTTCTTTTCCACATCATATCATCATTCAGAACATTTAAATTTCCGTTATCAAAAGCTTCATCCATTTTATAATACGCAGCAAAATCAAATACAGAGCTGTTGGCATTATTGGCCCACCACTCCAGTGTATTTACATTGGAATCCCATAGTTCTCCAACAGAAAATCCTCCTACATTGGAATTCCAGGTATTCACTACCCAAGGGCCGAATCCTTTAACGTAATCAAACCTCCAGCCATCGAACTTCATCACATTTTTATAATATTTACCTACAGAATCATCTCTTCCCCAAAGCCAGTCCTGTACATGGGGATTGGCGTGACATAAATCCGGAAAACCTCCAAAGGCTCCTTCATCATTATTTCCATAGGCATTTTTATAAAAATCATTATAATTTCTCTGAAATTTCCCTGATGCAACTCCTGAAAAATTGGTCCAGGTGTTAGTCCCTGTAAAAGGGTTGGCTTCAGATTGCCCGCCACTGTTGTGATTGATGACAATATCTGCATACACCTGCATATTTTCGGTATGTGCTTTGGTAATCAATGCTTCCAGTTCGGTTCTTGATCCGAAACGGGTTTCTGTGCTTCCATTCTGGTTAAAATTTCCGAAATCATAATAATCGGTAGGATCATATCCCATAGAATAGGCTCCGTTCTGTGCTTTTGATGCAGGAGGTAACCATACAGCACCAATTCCGGCATCGGACCATGCCGTTAATTTATCTTTAACAGTATTCCACCAATTGCCTCCTTCCGGAACATCCCAGTAGAAGCCCTGCATCAGAACTCCACCGCCGGGACCTGCTACAAATTTACCCTGCATAGACCCGGACTCATTTCCAGTACTGAAAGGCCGACCGTCATGATTCGTTACATGTACTGTTTTGTCATGAACCTCTTGCTGCCTGGCAGGTTCCGTAATCATTTCATCTCTGTTCTGGCAAGAGCTAAACAGCGCCAAAGCCAGCAGAGAAAGGAAAAAGTTTGTTTTTTTCATCGTAATAATTAATTATCAATCTATTAAACAAGATACAATTTTATTAAAAACAAATTCAAATGAATGGGAAATATTTTCATTTTTTATAATAAATCAAGAAGAAAGGCCATTTAATTTTTCATTAAAAAATCATAATTTTTTAAGATTCTGGAAACAATTTTTCTTTTAATCCATATATTTGCATACTATGGAATACAATACCCAAAAAACTCAGCTTCATATGCCAGAATATGGCAGAATTATACAACAGTTGGTTGAGCGCTGCAAAGAACTTCCTACCAAAGAGGAAAGGAACGAAATGGCTATGGCAATCATCGATTTTATGGGTCAGAGAAACCCACAACTTCGCGACGAGGAAAATTATAAACATAAACTTTGGGACCATCTTTTTATTCTTGCTAATCATGATCTGGATGTAGATTCTCCTTATCCGTTCCCAACGATGGAACAGTTAGCAGAAAAACCTAAAAGAATGGAATATCCAAAACTTCAAGGTGACTTTAAGTTCTACGGAAAAAGTATTCTTCAATTGATAGAAAAAGCAATCGAACTGGAAACGGGTGATGAAAAAGAAGCCCTTATCGAAGTGATTGCCAACAATATGAAGAAGTCTTATAATGTCTATAATAAAGAACATGTGACGGATGATGTTATTTTCCGCCACCTGAAAGAGCTGTCTGAAAACAGGTTGGATCTTACCGGAATAGATTCTCTTGAGAAAAGTAAGATTTATTATACCAATAATAATAACAACAACCGAAATAACAACAATAACAACAGGAATAACAGCAATAATAAAAATAATAACCAGCCTAACAAGAGAAGGCATAATAACAATCATAAAAACAGAAAATAATGAGTGGAACATTTCAGATAAGAGGAGGAAAAAGACTGCAGGGTGAAATAACTCCACAAGGAGCCAAAAATGAGGCTTTACAAATTTTATGTGCGGTTCTCCTAACGGACGAAGAAGTAAGAATCAAAAATATTCCTGATATCCATGATGTTAACAGACTGATTGAAATTCTTGGAGATTTTGGGGTAAAAATTACTAAAAACGGACAGGGAGATTATACTTTCAAAGCTGATCAGGTTAATTTTGATTATATTAAATCTAACGAGTTCAAAAAAGACGGAGCAAAATTACGTGGTTCTATTATGTTGATGGGTCCAATGCTTGCGCGTTATGGAGAGGCTTATATGCCCACTCCGGGAGGAGACAAAATCGGAAGAAGAAGATTAGATACTCACTTTCAGGGACTTGTAGAATTAGGTGCTGAATTCAATTATGATGAAGAGGAATATTTCTATTCTTTAAAAGCTAAAGAACTGAAAGGAAAATTCATTTTACTGGAAGAAGCTTCTGTAACCGGAACAGCTAATATTGTAATGGCAGCGGCTCTGGCAAAAGGAAAAACAAGAATCTATAACGCTGCGTGTGAACCTTACCTTCAGCAATTATGCAAAATGCTGAACAGAATGGGTGCTAATATCTCAGGAATCGGATCAAACCTTTTGACCATTGAAGGGGTCGAACACCTTAGAGGAACTGAGCACACTATGCTTCCGGATATGGTAGAAATTGGTTCCTGGATTGGTCTTGCAGCCATGACAAAATCTGAAATTACCATTAAAAATGTAAACTGGAACCAGCTTGGTGTTATCCCGAATACATTCAGAAAATTAGGAATCGAACTTGAGCAAAGTGGTGATGACATCTACATTCCAGCTCAGGAACACTATAAAATTCAGAAATTTATTGACGGATCTATCCTTACGATTTCGGATGCGCCATGGCCTGGATTTACGCCGGATTTATTATCTATTATTTTAGTGGTAGCTACACAGGCAAAAGGAAGCATCCTGGTTCATCAGAAAATGTTTGAATCCAGATTATTCTTTGTAGATAAGCTAATTGACATGGGTGCTCAGATCATTTTATGTGATCCGCACAGAGCTACGGTAATCGGATTAAATCAGGAAGCTCCGTTAAGAGGAACAACTATGGTTTCCCCGGATATCAGAGCAGGAAATGCACTTCTTATTGCAGCCCTTTCAGCAGAAGGAAAATCTATTATCCACAACATCGAACAAATCGACAGAGGATATGAAAATATTGATGGAAGACTAAGAGCTATTGGTGCGGACATCGAAAGAATTTAAAATTATTTTATTTGATAATACGAAAGCGTTCAGGGTATTCTGGGCGCTTTTTTTATTTTACCACCCCGTCAAAAATTCTTTGAATTTTTGCCACCCCTCCGGAGGAGGGGAATTTTGTCCTGGTTAACGATTGATCTTTTAATGTGTTTATCATCTACTTTTGTAAAAAATAAAAAGTGCCCGGTAAAAACCAGACACTTTGAGTAATTAAAACTATATGAATCTCACTTAAAAATAGGTTCTGCAGGTATATTCTACCGTCGTATTGATAAGTTTATTTTTATTCAGATAGAATTCAAGCTGCTGAAAATCTTCTGAATTGACATTAATATATAACTGTACGGAACCAAAACTATATCCGTTCACGTATTCTACATTAGCTGACAACACTCTATGGCAAATGCCTAATTGATTATAGATGGTATTCATTAAATGTTCAAATTTCATTTTCCCATTCAACTCTATTTCCAATAACAATTCTTTTTTAGGCAGGTTTATTTTATTTTGTAAAACCTGCAGGCCTGGATTAGGTGTAATCATCGCTAAACATTTTTTGGTTAAACACTCTTAGATCATATCGCGCTCTGCATTTAAATCTGTGACAAAAATATAAAAAAATATTAGTCCACCAAATTAGTAGACTAATATTTTAAAAAATTTATCATAAAAAAAAGAAGCCTTATAAGCTTCTCTCTCTATTTTACAGTGTATTTATTCTTTCTAATTTCTCTGAACCCGCAAGGCCATTAGGATTACAACCTTCCTCTCCTTCAGGGACTTTCAGATTTTTTTTGGTGTAAAATTCTTCCCAGAATACATTTGTTTTTCCGGTCTTAGGATCAATAAATGTCATGGGTTCCAGTTTGAAAATATGTTCTTCCCGAAAAGCTCTTTCCACAAAATCTGAACAGTAATATGAATTTTCATCCAGAATATAATTGAAATTGTAAGGTTTTCCAAGCATGGAATGTGCCTTTTTAATAGCTTCAGGAATTGCTTTCTGGTATTCGGGCTTTAGACGATAAACAATCACCTCCTGCCCTTCTTCTTTCTGATCTTTTATAAAATCATGGAAATCCTGTTTCTGAGAACCACCTTTAGGCGCAGCATGCAGAACAAACATTCTGTTCCCTTCTTTTTCAAGAATTCCTATATGATCAAATGAAGCCGTTTTTTGTTTTTGAGTCACATTATTAATCGCCCCGGAAAGTCCGGATTCTTTTGCTGTGACAAAAAGAAGATCTCCATTTCTAAGCTGTACATTGCCAGAATGAGTATTTTTACACTGAACCAACAGAATCATTAAGCAGCACAAAAGTCCTGCAACCATAAGTTCTTTAATTTTTGGGCTAAAAGATTTTCTAAATTCAGACATGCTATTATACTTTCGCTGTCAAAATTACAAAATAGAATTCATTACATTTGTGGGAATATTGATCTATTCTTCACACCAAACATTTCCAAAAATCTTATGCCACATATTTTATTAGTTGAAGACGATGACAGGCTTTCAAAATTGATTGCAAAAGGATTTCAGGAAGCTGAATTTGAAGTAACAGTGGCTTACGACGGAGTTACAGGTCTGAAACTGGCAATGCAGACCTATTTTGATCTGGTAGTGACAGATATTGTATTACCCAAAAAAGATGGCCTTGAATTTTGCCATGAAATCAAAACATTAAAACCTCATCTTCCGGTCATTATGCTTACTGCATTGGGAACCACTGATGATAAACTGGAAGGATTTGATGCCGGAGCAGATGATTATCTTACGAAACCTTTTGAAATGAGAGAACTGGTAGCAAGAATTAAAGTTCTCCTGAAACGTTTTTCGCAACAGCTTCAGCAAAAAGTTTTTATTCTTACATATGAAGGTATTGAAATGAATCTGGAGCAGAAAACAGTAAGCCGTGATCATACCCCGATAAAATTAACACCGAAAGAATTTAACCTCTTAAAATTCATGCTGGAAAATTCTGAAAGAGTTCTTTCCCGAAGTGAAATTGCAGAGAAAGTGTGGGAAACCCATTTTGATACGGGAACCAATTTTATTGATGTATATATTAATTATCTCCGAAAGAAAATTGATAAAGATTTTGAGGCCAAACTTATCCACACCAAAGCCGGTATGGGATTTATTCTGAAAAAAGACTACGAGTCAGGCATTGTACAATAATCATGAAGATGAACTAAAAATATCCGGATGAAAATAAGAACCAGACTTACGCTGCTTTTCACCTTAATTACGGCAATGCTTTTAGGGATATACAGCTTTTCGATTTATTATTCATCCAAAGAAGCCAGGGAGAAATCTTTTTACAGCGAACTTCAGAATGAAGCCATTGCCAAGGCTGATTTATTTTTCAGAAGTTCACTTCCTGAACAGGAAATGCACAAGCTTTATAAGAACAATACCAGAACGCTTAATGAGGTTCAGGTAGCCATTTATGATACCAATAAACAACTGATCTATCATGATGATGCCAAAGTAGATTATGTGAAAGAAACCCCGCAGATGCTTTCCCAGATATTCCAGAAAAAAAGAATCACTTTCTTTTTAGACAATTTACAGGTAATCGGGATGGTGTATCATTATGAAGGAAAATCGTATGCTGTAACTGCTGCTGCTTATGATCAATACGGATATGAATATTTGACTCATCTTCTTACCATCAGTATTATTTCATTCTTCAGTATTTTGATTCTGATTTATCTGGCAGGAATATTTCTTTCCAAAAAAGCATTGAGCCCACTCAGTGAAATGGTCATTCAGATAAAAAAAATTACTGCCGGAAAGCTAGAGTTGCGCCTGAAAACAACAAAAGAAAAAGACGAACTCAATGAGCTTGCCCAAAACTTCAACGGAATGCTGGAAAGGCTTGAAAATTCTTTTGATTCCCAAAAACATTTTGTCTCTAATATTTCACACGAACTGAGAACACCTTTATCAGCTATTATTACTGAACTGGAACTGGCCTCCGAAAAAGATAAATCCAAAGAAGAATATCAGGAAACCATTCAATATGCACTGGAAGATGCCCGCAATATGGTAAAACTTTCCAATAGCTTAATGGATCTTGCAAAAGCCAGCTATGATCCCAACGAGATCAGCTTTTCAGAAATCCGCCTTGATGAAATTCTTCTGGAATCTTACACCAAAATAATAAAAGAAAATCCCGGCTATAAAGTTTCATTAAACATCGAAGATTCATTAGAAGAACATCAGCTTATCATTCAGGGAAACGAATATCTTCTGCAGGTTGCTTTTAATAATCTCATCGACAATGCCTGTAAATATTCACCGGAATACACTTGTTCAATAGATGTCAGAACCCATTCAGACGTTCTTAAAATCCGCTTTACCAATACGGGAAATAGTATTCCTCAGGAAGATTTACCCCATATCTTTAAACCTTTTTACAGAAGTGAGATTCCAAGACAGGAAAAAGGCCACGGAATAGGACTTTTCCTTACTGAGAAAATTATTTTGCTCCACCATGCAAAAGTTACGGTACTATCAAATCATCATGAAACTATTTTTACCGTGGAGTTTATGATCAGTTAATGAATCAAAAACTTCTTTCAAATTTATTTGAATCTTAACTTTTCTTACAACCTTAATTAGCTTAATGGTTTAAAAGCTTCATACCTCTACTCGTGAGAAAGAGATTTCTTATTGAAAACGGTTGTTCCTATACTGGCTGCAATGACGCATGCAATTGAAATCCATTGTAAAAAAGATAATTCTTCAGCCAGGAAAACCAATCCGGAAAGTGCGGCAAATGCAGGCTCCAAACTCATCAGAATACTAAAGGTTTTTGCAGGAAGCCTTTTCAATGCCATAATCTCCAGCGAAAAAGGTAAGGCACTCGAAAGAATAGCCACCCCAAGACCTTTTACAAAAATATTCGGAGTAAGGTTGAAAACAGCGCCATCCCATATTGTAAATGGAATAATTACGAGGCTGGCGAATATCATTCCTGTCGTTACCGCATCTTTTCCATCCATTATTTTGGAAACCTTCCCGCCTATTATGATATAAACTGCCCAGAACATTCCCGCAAGAAAAGCAAGCCCAAGTCCTATTAAATCTACATGATCATTCTGCCATGGAACAATCAGTAAAATCCCGACACATGCCAACAACGCCCACACAACATCCAGCAGTTTTCGGGACAAGGCTAAAGCAAGAAATAACGTACCCGCAAATTCCACCGTGACAGCTAATCCTAATGGAATTCTTTGAATGGCCATATAGAAGATAAGATTCATCGCAGCCAAACCTATTCCGTATATCGCACAGTATTTCCATTTCTGTCTGTCAAACTGTAAAAATTTCGGACGATTAATCAAAGTAAGCAATACAGCAGAAAGTACAATTCTTAAAGTAACCGTACCAATAGCTCCGATAGCAGGAAAAAGCTGTTTCGCGATGGAAGCTCCGCCCTGTACACATATAATAGCTAACAATGTAGCAGGTATTGCTATGTTTGATTTTTTCATTTTTAAAACTTATAATTTACAAAAGACTTTTGGAAAGGAACTTCCTGAATTCAACAAACTTTTATTCTCCAAATGATCGGAAATAGTTTGCCGTCAAAAATATTGAAATTTTATGTTTTACGATGGGTACAGTTTGTATTTATTAACAGGACTTAATCATAAATACTTTTTCTCGTCAACAGAAAATTTGATCATTCCTCCTATTTATTCTAATGATTTTCTAATAACATTCTAAAGCTTTTCTAACGGTAAAAAAAAGCAGTCATTTCTACTTTTGCACAGTAAAAAATAAAGCATATGGACCCAGATCCTTACCCTAATTATCAATCTTAAAAGCTTTAGTTGTATTCACTTTTCTATACAGCTGAAAAGCTTTGCAAAAAAAGGAAAAGTTATGAATACATTTGAATTTACCCTTCGTTTACTGACCGCATTCAGCTTGGGAGCAGGAATAGGCTTCGAAAGACAGTGGCGCAAAAAAAATGCAGGTCTCCGAACCAACACTTTGGTTTGCATTGGCTCAGCAGCATTCGTATTGATTGCCATCAGAATTGGTGGGGATGCAGCCGGAAGAATCACCTCTTATATCGTTAGTGGAATAGGCTTCCTTGGCGGTGGAGTGATCATGAAAGACGGCCTTACCGTGAGAGGATTAAATACGGCGGCCACTTTATGGTGCTCAGCAGCCATAGGCGCATTGTGTGCTCTCGGATACCCTATAGAAGCACTCATTACTGTAATCTTCATTGTCTCTACAAATATATTTCTGAGACCCTCATTATCCTCACAAAAAGAAGCCAGGAGCAAAAAACTGGTCAGTACCAAGAAAAAGAACGAAACAAAAGCAACAATCAGCAATAGCACTCAATTTTATTAAGGTCATGAAAAAAGTAATCTTATTTCTTATCAGTCTCTTTGTAGTCTCCTGTAAAGACAATACACCTCAACAAAACAAAGAATCTGAAATAATAACCCGTGGCGAGCAGGTTATCATCCCGGAAAACAATCCTGTTTTCAAAAAAATCAAAACACAGATCGTTACCGAACAGGAACACAGCGATGGTATAGTCTCGGCCGGAACAATCCAGGCTATTCCCAATCATTACGCAGAAATTGCAAGTCCGTTTTCCGGAAGAATAACCCAATCATTTATTCAGCTGGGACAAAATGTTTCTGCCGGAAGCCCGCTCTTTGAAATCCTTTCTTCCGATTATTTTTCGGTTCAAAAGGATTATACAGATGCATTGAATGATGTACAGCTTGCAGAAAAAAATTACAGACGCCAGCAGGACCTTGTGAAACACGGCGTAGGTATTCAGAAAGAACTGGATGAAGCAGACACGGATTTTAAAAATAAAAAAACATCTCTTTCCAATGCCTCTTCTGCTTTGAAGGTCTATAACAGCAAAGGCGGAGGAATAGGAAGTCCTCTTATTGTAAGAGCGCCCATCAAAGGAGAAATCATTTCCAATAAAATTGTAAACGGCCAGTATCTGAAAGGAGATGTAGATCCTGTAATGATTATCGCAGAATTATCAAAAGTCTGGATTTCCGGTGATGTCAAGGAAAAAGACATCCGTTTTGTGAATACCGGAGATCAGGTTTCTGTAAAAGTAAGTGCCTATCCCGACAGAAATATTACAGGAAAAGTATATCACGTCAATGAAATTGTAAATGAAGATACCCGAAGCATAAAAGTCCTTATTGAATGTGATAATCCCGACAGAAAACTCAAACCGGGAATGTACGCTACCGTCAATTTTTCCACAACGCCTGAAAAAGCTGTGATGATTCCCGTAACCGCTTTAATGCAACAGGATAATTCCCAATATGTATGGGTAAAAACAGGAAAGCATCAATATGCGAAACGTCCCGTGACAACAGGAGAAACCGACCAGAAAACAGTAAGAATTATTTCAGGATTAAAACCCGGAGAAACCATCATGACGGAAGGAGGAATTTATATGCTTGATGCGAAATAATGTAAAATGATGCGAAATCAGAAACTATGAAAAAATTACTTACAATCTCTATACAGAAGAGATGGCTCATGCTTGCTCTCTTCCTTTTACTGGGGTTCTTTGGATATTATTCCTGGACCAGATTATCCATAGAAGCTTATCCTGATATTGCCGACGTAACTTCCCAGGTGGTAACACAGGTTCCTGGACTGGCCGCTGAAGAAGTAGAGCAGCAAATTACCATTCCTTTAGAAAGATCACTGAACGGTCTTCCGGGAATGCATGTAATGCGCAGCAAAAGCACCTTCGGACTTTCCATTATCACTATGGTTTTTGATGATGGCATAGATGATTACTGGGCACGCCAGCGTATTCAGGAAAGACTGACAGATGTGGATCTTCCTTATGGCGCACAACCGGGATTAGATCCCCTCACCTCTCCTATCGGCGAAGTTTACCGTTATATTATCGAAAGTAACAACCATAGCCTCCGGGAATTGACGGATTTGCAAAAATTTGTCATCATTCCCAGGATCAAACAGGTTTCAGGAATTGCTGATGTAACGAATTTCGGGGGAATTACCACCCAGTTTCAGATTGAGCTGGATCCACATAAACTTGAACAGTATAATCTTTCCCTGTCAGAAGTAACAGAAACGATTTCCAAAAACAATGTAAGTGCCGGAGGAAGTATGCTTCCCCGTGGAAATCTAGCCTATGTCATCCGTGGAATAGGATTGGTAAAAGATTTAAATGATCTTGGAAAAATTGTGGTAAAAACACAAAACGGGGTTCCTGTTTTTCTGAATGATGTAGGAACATTGAAATACGGAAACCTGGAAAGAAAAGGAATTCTTGGCTACACAGACCGGAAACGTAATTATTCTGAAAGCGTGGAAGGAATTGTTCTTTTACTGAGAGGGCAAAACCCTTCACAAGTATTGGAAGGAGTGCATGAAGCAATCGAAGAACTGAATAACGAAACACTGCCTCCCGGTGTAAAGATCCATCCTTTCCTGGACAGAACAGACCTTGTCAAAACAACGCTTACAACAGTTTCCCATACGCTTACTGAAGGAATTGTATTGGTTATTATTGTACTGATTGTATTTCTCGGGAGCTGGCGCGGAGCATTGCTGGTAGCCATTACCATTCCGCTTTCTTTATTATTTGCTTTTATATTAATGCATTTCACCAATATTCCGGCCAACCTGCTTTCACTGGGAGCTATTGATTTTGGAATCATTGTAGACGGAGCTATTGTCATGCTGGAAACCATTCTGAAGAAAAGGGAAGAAAATTCTGAAGAAACACTGGAAGAAAAAACGATAACCCAAAGAGTGATTGAAGTGGCAAAACCTATTTTCTTTTCAACCATTATTATCATTACAGCATACCTTCCATTATTCGCTTTTGAAAGAGTAGAAAAAAAATTATTTACCCCCATGGCCTTTACTGTAGGATATGCTCTATTGGGAGCACTCGCCGTAGCATTACTTCTGATTCCGGGATTAGCGTATGTAATCTATCGCAAACCCCAGAAGATCTATCACAATAAATGGCTGGAGAAAGTAAGTACCGCCTATGGAAAGAGCATTGAAAAGATAATGCAAGCTCCCAAAAGAGTGATGATTCCTATTACAATCGCCTTAGTATCTGCCGGAATTCTGTCCTACAATGTAGGAAAAGACTTCCTTCCGGAGCTGGATGAAGGTTCTATCTGGCTTCAGGTACAGCTGCCACCCGGAATTTCTTTAGCTAAATCAAAAGAAATGAGTGACACCTTACGTGCCCGTACTTTAAAACATCCTGAAATTACTTATATGATGGTTCAGGCAGGACGTAATGATGACGGTACCGACCCATGGACAGCTTCCCATTTTGAAGTTTCAGTCGGGATAAAACCTTACAGCGAATGGCCTGCAGGAAAAACAAAAGCAGACCTCATCAAAGAACTCGCAGCAGATTATAAAGATATGCCTGGATTCACCGTAGGATTTTCACAGCCTATGATTGACGGAGTAATGGATAAAATTTCCGGAGCTCACAGCGAATTAGTAGTAAAGGTATATGGAGAAGATTTTAAAGAAACCAGAAGAATTGCAGAAAATGTACTTTCAACTTTAAATAAAATTCCGGGTTCCGCAGACCTTGCCATTGATCAGGAACCGCCATTACCTCAATTACAGATTATTGCCAACAGAGACAAAATTGCTCAGTATGGCTTGAATGTAGCTGATGTTGCCGACCTTATTGAAGTGGCATTGGGAGGAAAAGCCATTTCCCAGATTTTTATTGGCAATAAAGTCTATGATATTTCATGCCGTTATACGGAAGACAGCCGTGATACTCCGGATAAAATCGGAAATCTGATGCTTACCTCAGCTTCCGGAGCTAAAATTCCTTTATCTCAGGTAGCAGAAGTGAAGTTAAGTACTGGTGAAAGTACTATTACCCGGGAAATGAACAAACGACACCTTACCGTTAAACTAAATTTAAGAGGAACGGATCTTTCTTCATTTTTGAAAAAAGCACAGGATAAAATTGAAAAAGACATCCAATATGACCATGAGAAATACCAGATCAAATGGGGCGGACAGTTTGAAAATCAAAACAGGGCTTATTCCAGATTGGCGTTTATTGTTCCGCTGGCATTGGCAATTATGTTCCTGTTATTGTATGGTGCATTTGGAGATTTCAGACAGGCTTTGGTACTGATGTCTATTGTTCCACTGGCATTATTTGGCGGAATGCTGGCACTCAACATACGGGGAATGTCCCTGAATGTATCTTCGGCAGTAGGATTTATCGCATTGTTCGGGGTTGCCATTCAGAATGGAGTTATTATGATTTCTCATATCAACGATCTGCGAAAGAAAGGATATGAACTGAAACATGCTGCTATCAAAGGAGCAAAAGACCGTTTCAGACCTGTATTGATGACCGCAACGGTAGCTGTAATTGGATTATTCCCGGCATCACTGGCTACAGGCATCGGTTCGGATGTACAGCGTCCACTGGCAACGGTAATTGTCTATGGGTTAATGTTCTCTACTATTTTAACACTTTTTGTGCTGCCGGCTATTTATTTTATGGCTGAACGCCGCCACGAAAAACAAAATTTGAAATCAGATGAAAATTAAAATTCATGTTATCATATTATCTGTAGTATGGTTTAGTATTACAGAGATAAATGCACAGGAAAAAGAGCTTTTGCAATTTGAAGAATATCTGAGTCTTGTGGGAAATAAAAATCTTGGATATGCTTCTCAAAAATACAATGTAAGTATGGCTGAGGCTGCCATTCAGACCGCTAATATGTTTCCTGATCCCCAATTGGAAATGGAAACCACCAATAATGGGGTGAATCAAAATATGGGCTATGTCTATGGCACATCAATCGGCTGGACGCTTGAATTGGGTGGTAAAAGAAAAGCCCGGGTAAATCTGGCCAGAAACCAATCTGAACTGAGCAAAATACAACTGCAGGATTTCTTCAGGAATCTTCGTGCAGATGCCAGTTTAGGATACATTGATGCTTTAAAATCAAAAGCTTTGCTTGAAGTACAGCAGGATTCTTATAAAAACATGCAGCAGCTGGCAAAGTCCGACAGTATCCGGTATCGTTTGGGAACCATATCATTAGTGACTTCCAAACAGAGTAAACTGGAAGCGGCTTCTTTACTCAATGAAGTATATCAGGCTGAGAGTGCAGAACAACAGGCTCTCACCAGTTTATCAGTATTTCTTGGCGACAGCAAAATAACAGGCAGAGAGGTTGCCGGAGATTTCAATACTTTCAACAGGGATTTCAGTATTGACGATCTAACCTTACAGGCTTTGAATGAAAGAGCCGATTTATTGGCAGCAAGACAAAATACAGAAGTAGCTAAAAGCCAGATCAATCTTGAAAAAGCCAACCGTATTATCGACTTAGGCATCAGTGCAGGAGCAGAACGCCATACAGAAGCAACCAACGAAATTGCACCTTCTCCTACCGTAAATGCTGTAAAAATGGGTATCAGTATTCCTTTAAAATTTTCCAACAGAAGAAATGCAGGATTGAAGATTGCAGAAATGGCGCATTCTCAGGCAGAAGTTGAATACAAACAAATCGAACAAAGCATAAAAGCAGAAGTGATGCAGGCCTACCAGCAATATATAGCAACTCAGAAACAGCTCAGGCAGTTCCAAAACGGAATGCTTTCAGAAGCACAAAGTATCTTGGAAGGAATTACCTACAGCTACAAAAGAGGAGAAAGCTCTATTCTGGAAGTGCTGAATGCCCAAAGAACTTACAATAATATCCGGAAAGATTATTATCAGGCTCTTGCAGATAATGCCGCTGCTTTGATTGAACTTGAACGGAAAGCAGGAATCTGGGATATTCATTTTTAGAAAGGGAGAGGGAAGCTGGAGGATGGAAGTTTCTGAAAGCCGATGAATAAATATACACTATTTAATTAACTTTTAAATATTTATCAAGCTCATCATGAAATGACAATTGGTGATTTTAAAATACAAATACTACCTCCAGCTTCAGACTTCCAGCTTCCAACAATTAAACGAAAATCAATAATTCTAAAAACACAAATATTACTTCCAGCTTCAAACTTCCAGCTTCCAGCATAAAAAAAGCTCTGAAATCAAGTAGATTTCAGAGCTTTTTTTATTTCTTATACTGAGATTCATAAATTTTGATCCAATCATCAGCAGTCATTTTTTTACTGAGTTCAGCGATCAGCTCAAAAGGAATATCTTCTACTTTTTTAAAACGTATGCATGATTTACCCATATCCAGCTTTTTTTTGGAGTGTTTAGGATATTCTGCCACAAACCAGTCGAGAAGTTCCGGTGTGGAATACAGTCCCATATGATACAGCGCTATAAAATTCTTCTGAGAAGCTACGCTTAAAAATGGCAGTGGAGTTCCCGGTGTACAGTGATAACCTGCAGGATATGTTTTCAAAGGAACAACCCAACCTACCATTCCATAATTTGTGGCCTCTTCGAAACCTTTAGGAAGGTTGTCATTCACGGTATCATAAAGCTTTTTGAAGGCTTCCTGTCTTTCTTCAGGAATTTTTGAGATATAATCCTCTATGGAAACTGACTGAATCTGCATATGGTAATTTTTTCTAAAATACGACTATTTTTAGATTATTATTCAAACAAATCATAAAAAAAGGCAGCCACACGAATGCAACTGCCTACAGAAATTATTAACTCAAAAAATTTTATTTCTTAATGGCTTTTACTGTTGATTTTGAGCCATCTTTAAAGTTCATTGTTACTAAATATAAACCAGCGTTCAATTCAGCTAACTGAAGTTCTGTAGTTGGGTTATCAATAGTTTTCACTACTCTTCCCGCTACATCTGTAACAGTTACAGATTTAACATCTTTGATATCTTCAATATGAAGAACATCTTTGAAAGGATTAGGATATACATTCACTTCTTTTTTCTTCAGATGGGTTTCTGAAGTTGATAATGAAGTAGCTACTTCAAAGGTAAAATCAATGAATTCTCCTCTTGAGATCGCTGAACAAGGGTTTGATGGTGCTGTACTGTTATAATCAGTTACTACTCTCATTCTATAACTTCCAAGAGGTGTTCCCGCAGGTACCGTAATAGTTCCGGAAGCATTTGTTATATAAGTGTTAGTAACAAACATTCTTTCTGAAGCTTCAAAAGTCAGATTATTATTCCAGTCTACCCAAACTGCAATTCCACATGTAGGGCCTCCTGCAGTGAAAGACACTGAAGTGTCAGATCCCGGAGCATTGATGATCTTGTTATTGCTTGCTATTAAATTTTGATATCCACCTGCAACACTTGAACCGGATGAATACGTCATATTTACCAATCCTCCGGTAGAACTGAAGTCAGACAGCCATGAGTTCTGTGAAGTAGATGAAGGCAGACAGTAACCTGTTCTGAATGCTGTAACATCACTCCAGATACTTTTGTCACTGGCACTACATACAGATCTTACCCATGCATAGTAATTCGTATCAGTAGATAGAGAGCTCAGCGGTGCTGAAGTCGTAGCAGAAGTTGCAGAGTTGGAAGCGTTCAAAACAGTAGATGCATCAGGTGCAGTATTCGTTGTACTGTAATATACTTCATATCCGTTGGCAGGAGCAGAAGCTGGTGCCGTCCAACCGATCGTTGCTGTATTCATTGTCACGTTTGATGATGTAACAGCAGTTGGCTCAAGACAAGAAGGAATATCCTGAACCGTAATATTATCAATATAAATAGAACGTGAAGAACCTCCCAATCCATGTTTAAATGCCAATTGCAAATCAGAACCTGAAGGAATATTAACGGTATATTGTGTATGAGTAGTAGTTAAGGTAATAGGAGCTCCAATCTGTGTAAAAGAAGCAGGATCTGTAGGATTCGAAAGTGTTCCCACTAATAATGTATAATTACTTCCTCCTCCTTTTGCATAGAATCTTACACGCTTCGTACCATCTGAAAGGTTTATAGTAGGAGGAGCCACTAACATTTGGCTGCCTGTAGTCCCACTTGAATTATTCATATAATAAGAATTAGGTGCTGAATAGCTATTGGATGCTACTACATATCCATACCCTGCAAATGAGGCACTCTCCAGATATGCCCAACAGCTTGGAGCATTCGTATTTGAAGAGGAACCTGTACTTGTTGTATCAAAGTTTTCTGTATAAGGAACCGTGAAAGTAGAACAAGCTGTTTTAAATGTTCCTGCAAAAGACCATACACTTTGGCTGGTTGCAGTATTACAGTTGGATCTCACCCAATAATAATAGGTAGTATTTGAATTAAGACCTCCAATAGTTGTACTCGTCCCTGTTACCCCCGGATAAGTAGGCGTTACTGAACCCGATGGTATTGTGTTTGAAGTACTGTGATATACATCATAACTGGCAGCACTGCCTGTCCATGAAACCAAAGCTGAGTTTGCTGTGATTCCGGAAACGGCCTGCAATACAGGAGGTGCACAATCAGAATAGGCATCTGCTGAAAAAGCAAAAATATTCGGTATCCCTGAACCACTAACTTTAGTTACGGTTACACTTTGTACTAGTTTTGCCTGATTTGCTACATCTATTGCCAATTCAGCCTGATATAATCTTGGATTGGTTCCCCCTTCAGGAGAAGGCACATCATCACCACTGGCTGGAGTAGCCCCCGGCTTTTTAATCCTTCCTATTCCCTGTATCGCAAAATTAGATCCATTATACCAGTCTGAAAGACTTATACTTGAAAATGTCTGCGAACTGCCATCGGTAAAATTAACCACTACACTTACCGTAGAAGTACCACTTCCACTTACAGCAAGCATATAGAGTTTGATCGCTGCCTTTGGTGTTGTAAATGCCAAAGTTCCGTTATCACTGGTTGCAGCCAATCTTAGAGAATTATTTGCATTTAAACTTGCCAGTTGAAAGCTTAATCCGGGAGTTGTTCCCACTACAGAATTAATGAGCCCATCTACAGGAATACCATACGTAATCGCTGCACTTGTAGAGGTCAGCTGAAAATCTTTCGCTACAAAAGCGTATGAAACTCCATCTACGTCATTATTTGTAGAAATTGTTGAAGAACCGATACCGTTTGCAATTACATCAGCGGTTAAGCCTGAAGTAATCGGCATGGTCTGATAATTTTGAGCCAGGAGTACACTGGCTGAAAACAGAGCGACAGCAGGTACCACTCTAGAAAATAAATTTATTGCCATTTTAATCACATTTGTGGCGAAATTTAGTAAAAATAACAATACAAAAAAGTTTTTTTTGATTAAAAAATAAAATAATTTCGAAAAAGATCAAATATTAATATTTAACGCACACAAAAATTAACAGAAGTAAAAAAAAATTAAAGAACATTCTCCTATTTCTTAATTGACTCTTAATTTTATTATTGAGAAATTAAATCCTATTTTTGTCATACAAATTTTTTGAACAATGCCGAATATTTCAAACAGAGCACTGCATATGCCGCCATCGCCGGTAAGAAAACTGGTTCCCTTTGCGTTACAAGCAAAACAGAAAGGAATAAAAGTATATCACCTTAATATCGGACAGCCTGATATTGAAACTCCGGAAACAGCGTTAAATGCTTTAAAAAACATCGATTTAAAAGTATTGGAATATGCGCTTTCTGAAGGAAATATTGAATACAGAAAAGCCCTTACAGAATACTATCATTCATTAGGCTTCTCAGATCTTACCCCTGACAACTTTATTGTTACCAATGGAGGTTCTGAAGCCCTGAACTTTGCTATCTCTACTTTATGTGATGAAGGGGATGAAGTGATTATTCCTGAGCCTTACTATGCCAACTACAACGGTTTCACCAGTACATTTGATGTGAATGTGGTAGCAGTACCTTCTACAATTGACACAGGTTTTGCTTTGCCTCCTGTTGAGGAATTTGAGAAAAAAATTACAGAAAAAACAAGAGCAATCATTATCTGTAACCCTGGAAACCCTACCGGATATCTTTATACGCGTGAGGAGCTTCAGAAACTTGCAGAAATTGCTTTAAAATACGATATTGTAATCATCTCTGATGAAGTATACAGAGAATATGTATATGACGGAAAGCAGCAGATTTCCATGCTTGATTTCCCTGAATTAGCGGAAAACTGTATCATCATTGATTCAGAATCCAAGCGTTACTCTATGTGTGGAGTAAGAATCGGATGTATGGTGACCCGCTCCAACAAGATCCGTAATGCAGCCATGCTTTTTGCACAGGCCAGATTAAGCCCGGTTCTTTTGGGACAGATTGCAGCAACAGCAGCACACCAGAACGATGGCCCTTATATCAGAGCAGTAAGAGAAGAATATACCCACAGAAGAAATGTATTGGTAGATCTTTTAAATGCTATTCCTGGAGTTATCTGCCCTAAACCAAGAGGTGCTTTCTACTGTGTTGCAGAGCTTCCGGTAGATGATACTGAAAAATTTGCTCAGTGGCTGCTTGAAAAATATGCTCTTAATAACGAAACCATCATGGTTGCTCCTGCAGGAGGGTTCTACAGCAATCCTGAATTAGGTAAGAAACAGGTGAGAATTGCCTATGTTCTGAAAGAAGAAGATTTAAAAAGAAGTGCTGAAATTCTTAAAGAAGCTTTAAAGAAGTACAGAGAAGAATTCAGTCTGTAAAATATATACTATGCCGACAACAAAAAAACTCCATCTGAAAATTCTGTTTTCGATTCTTTTGCTGTCGGCATTTTTTTCATGTGATTCCAAAAAGACTGAACAGTCGGCACCCCATAGAAATCCACACGAAATTACATTTATCAGTGTATCTGATATTGGGGGAAACCTTGGAAATTACAGAATTATCAAAGCCACAAAAGATTCTGTTTTTGCAGAAAAAGGGATAACGGCCCAACAAAGCCATCAGGCATGGGCATCTGCTATCAATCCCGAAGTCTGGAAAAAGCTTGTATCATCAGTCCATATTGTAGATCTTGATCATATAAAAAGTTCTCCCAGCCAACAGTCTGTAGACGGAATAGATGAAACATTCCAGATCCGGACTCCGAAAAAATCCCATATTTATGTAAATGCCTACGCAGATACTTTACATTACAAACAGCTACAGCAACTTAAAGAACAACTAGACAAGATTCTTCCCAAAGAATACAAATAAAACATGCAGGAAAATTTTTCATTAAAACCTTATAACACATTCGGTGTTGAAGCCAAAGCCCATTATTTTACTGAAGTCAGTACTATTGATGAATTAAAAGAGGCACTCATTTTCTCGAAGATGAATTCCCTTCAGCTTCTCTTTTTGGGAGGCGGGAGCAATATTCTTCTTACCAAAGATTTTGACGGTCTTGCTATCCAACTGAATTTAAAAGGAATTTCCGAAGAACACATCAGTGAAAATGAAGTATTAGTAACCGCAAAAGCAGGTGAAAACTGGCATGAATTTGTGATGTACTGCCTGCAAAAAAATTATGGAGGACTTGAAAACCTGTCTTTAATTCCGGGAAATGTGGGAACTTCTCCTATGCAGAATATCGGGGCTTACGGAACAGAGATCAAAGACGTTTTTGTAAGCTGTGAGGCATTGGATCTGGAAAATCTTGAACTGAGAACCTTCAGTCTTGAACAATGCAGATTCGGATACAGAGATTCTGTTTTCAAGCAGGAAGGAAAAGGCAGATATGTTATTCTTGGAGTCACTTTTAAGCTTACCCAAAAAGAACATCGTATCAAAACCGAATATGGAGCCATCCAATCCGAACTGGAAAATCTTGGCATTAAAAACCCTACGATTCAGGATGTTTCCAAAGCGGTAATCCATATCAGACAAAGCAAACTGCCGGATCCTAAGAAAATCGGAAATGCCGGAAGTTTTTTCAAGAACCCGACAATTCCTCTGGCTCAGTTTGAAGCATTAAAACAGCAGTTTGAAAATATTCAGGGCTATCCCAATGGAAACATGGTAAAAGTACCCGCAGGATGGTTAATTGAGCAATGCGGATGGAAAGGAAAGCAGATCGGAAATGCAGCTTCCCACCAACTTCAATCATTGGTGATCATCAACGCTACAGGAAAGGCTACCGGAAAGGAAATTTTTGATTTTTCTACAGAGATCATCAATTCTGTGAAAGAAAAGTTCGGAATAGAACTTGAACGGGAAGTGAATATTATTTAATCTAAAAAATATAAAGGCTGATTCATATGAATTCAGTCTTTTTTTATTTCTTATTATCTTTAAGTATTGGATAAACGCAAAGTCGCAAGGATCTTTTATTTTCTTTGTTATTATTTTAAGGCCAGGAATTTATCTTCGATAAAATTTAATACTGTTCGATCTTTGCGCTACAAAAGGATTAACCTTATCTTATTTCATTCTCACCCTTGCTGAAAATCTCCGATTTCTCGCGTCTTAAAACAGCATATTATCCAAAACCTTTGCGCCTTTGCGCTTACCCAACAAAAATTAATTCAGAATCAATTCATATCCAGTCTCCGGAAAATCATTATTTTAGCTTAAAAATTACAATTCGTGATGAAAATAGCTATTCTTGGAGCCGGAAATATGGGACTTTCTTTTTCAAAATCTTTTTTGAAATACGAACTGATCAAACCTGAACATCTTCATCTTATTATCAGAAATCAGGAAAAAATCTCCAAAATAGCTGAAGAATTTCCCCATTCTAAAATTTCTACATTTGAAGAAATTCAGGAACTCGATGCTGATTTAATCATTATTGCCGTAAAGCCTCAGGATTTTCATACCGTTGCTCAAAATATTCAATTTACCTTCAAAGAAAACCAGATGGTTCTCTCCATCATGGCAGGGATTAATATTGAAAAAATTCAGAAATCGCTCAATCATTCATTGGTGGTAAGAGCAATGCCGAACTCTCCTACCCTTTTGGGAATGGGAATTACAGGCTATACAGCGGCCAACGGGATCTCTTTCAGTCAATTAATCAGTATAGAAAGATTATTGAACAGTACCGGAAGATCGGTTTATCTTGAGGATGAAGAACTTCTGGATGGTGTTACCGCTCTTTCAGGAAGTGGTCCTGCCTATTTTTATTATATCATCGATGCCATGATTAAAGCAGGGGTTGAAATGGGAATTGAAGAAAACCTTTCCAAACTTTTTGTAAAACAAACCATGCTGGGAGCGTATCACCTGATTAATAATTCTGACAAAAATCTTGAAGAACTGATTAAAGACGTTGCTTCTAAAGGCGGAACTACTGAAGCTGCTTTAAAAACGTTTGAAGAAAACAGTTTCAAAGAAATTCTGAAACAGGGAATTCTGAATGCCGAAAAGCGTGCGAAGGAACTTAATAATTAAATCTTTTATCAATAGCGCTGCATAATATCCATCCCAGATACACTCCAAAAGTATTCTGGATAATATCATCTACTTCAAATATGCCCATTCTTGTAAAGTACTGAAGTGCTTCTACAATTAAGATACATGAGATAAAGCCAAACATCAATGGCTTTAATTTTTCAGCTCGGGAATCATCCAGCCCAGAAATCCAAAAGGAATAAACATAATAATATTGCCCAAAACAATCGTCACAATATCTACCGTCTTGTGTGGACCCTGAATAAATTTTACCGTAGAAAAAACAGGTTCTACCGTGATAAGATTTTCCTCGTACTGAAATCTGCCCATTCCTAAAAAAATCAGATAGAGCAAAAGCAGACTATAGGGAACAATAATGATTTTATATATTTTCTTTAACATTGAACTGCTAATATATTCATTTCAAAAACATTAAATTTGTGTATTAAAATAATTTAATGAAATACGTTCTACTTACACTTATTTCAGCAATGCTGCTGTCGGTTTCATGGCCAACTTATGGAGTTCCGTTTTTTATATTTTTTGCCCTTGTTCCTCTTCTGATGATGGAACATGGAATTTCAAAATTCTCAGATTACAAAAGGAAAAGCTGGGTCGTCTTCGGATTATCTTACTTATGCTTTGTGATCTGGAATGTAGTCACTACAGGATGGCTGTATGGCTCAAAAAACCCTGATGGAAGCCACTCTATGATGGCTGTATTATTCCCGGTACTGGTAAATTCCCTTTTATATTCTTTGGTATTCCAATGTTATCACTGGTACAAAAATGCTCAGGGAACCTATTGGGGATTAGGATTTTTAATTGCCATCTGGATGAGCTTTGAGAAGTTTCATTTGGGATGGGAACTGACATGGCCATGGCTGAATCTGGGGAATGTATTTTCAGACTACCCAAAGCTGATCCAATGGTATGACACGTTGGGTGCTACAGGGGGAAGCTTCTGGATTCTTTTGGTTAATGTTTTAATATTCTATACGGTAAGAACCTGGGAAGCCGGAAGAAAAAGAAAAGATCTGATTAAAAATTCTGCTATCGTAGGGGCTTTAATTATCTTACCGATGATTATTTCAGTGATCAAATACAATAGTTTTGATGAAAAGCCTATCGGGCAGGTAAGCGTTCTGATGCTCCAGCCGGATCTTGATCCTTATGCTGAAAAATATTCGAAAGACAGTCTGACGATAGAACAGGATTTATTGGCTCTTGCTGAAAAAAGCTCAACAGGTAAGATTGATTACTATATTGCTCCCGAAACAGCGCTTCCTGGCAGAGGATCTATTTCTGAAACAGCGTTTGAAAAGAGTTTACTTTTAAATAATATCAAAGGATTTTTATCCAATCATCCGGGATCTGTTTTTGCTACAGGAATTTCTTCCCACCGTTTTTTTTATAATCCGGTTGATTTACCTAAAGAAGCCTATCAGATCAACAGCGGTGTTTGGGTAAGCAGCTATAATACGGCGATTCAATTGGTTCCTAACCAAAAAGTTCAGGTTTATCACAAGGGAAAACTGGTGCCGGGTGTAGAAATATTCCCTTATATGAATGTTTTAAAACCATTGTTGGGAGATGCCATGCTGAACCTTGGCGGTACCGTAGCCTCTTTGGGGACAGATAAAGAAAGAGTTGCCTTTTCAAACCCTTACAATAAAGGGAAACTGGCACCAATTATCTGCTATGAAAGCATTTACGGGGAGTTTGTAACAGACTATGTAAAAAAAGGAGCTAATTTCTTAGGCATTATGACCAACGATTCCTGGTGGGGCGTTACAGAAGGACACAAACAACTTCTATCTTACGCGAAATTAAGGGCTATTGAAACCAGAAGAGAAATTGCCCGTGCGGCCAACAGTGGGATTTCAGCACATATCAATGCTAAAGGAGAGATCACCGCTGATACTTTCTATGGTGACCAAACAGCCTTATTCGCAAAGGTAAATCTTTATGATACCATGACATTCTATACCAGAGCCGGAGATATTCTTTCAAGATTTTCCCTATTTGCCTTAGGATTTTTATTGTTCTATTACCTGATTGAATGGTTTAAAAAGAAAACAAAGAAAGCGTAGTTCCCAAAGGTTAATTGATTTTAATAGATAGAAAAGTGAAAGAAAAATTATTCAGATACAGATATTCTGTCATTTTCCTACTATATTGCATTGCAGCATACTATCTAAGTAGGAATGCCGATCTTGTATTTGAATGGAAGATAATCATGGAAGATTTTTCCGTTTATCATGATTATTATTATCTGGGTAAACCTTCGGCTTATATGCCACCTTTATATCCTTATTATTTACTTTTAGTAGAAAGTATTGTCAAAACACCGAATTGGGTAATGATTTCATGTATTCTGCAGGCTGTCATTTTATTTTTCTCTGTTTTATTACTTGTTGTGTCTTTTGAAGAAAATGCGATAAAAAAAAACAGCTACTTCTTTGCTTTTGGGTGTATTATTTTTTTTCCGCCTATTCTTTTAGGCGCTACAAAAATCAGTTCATTTGCTCTTACATTATCTGTATTCAGCATTTTCTTTGCACTGGTATTGAAATTATCACAGAAGGTCACTGTAAAAAATGTAATATTAATTTCAATATTTTCAATAGCCGGGCTATACCTCCGATTTGAATTTCTGTTTTTAATGATCATCTCAGCAATTATATTGATCGGATATAAAAAAATAAAATATTACAACCTTGCACTGGTGTTCACATTTATTTTCATTACATATCTTCCATGGTGTATAAGGAACTATGAAAAAACAGGAGTATTCCATTATTCAACTTCTCTCAATTATAATTTTGCAAAGGGCAATAATGAAAAATATGATATTTTCTCAAGTGAAAACCTGCCGTATGATCCAGCAAAAAAAATATTATTAACCGATGAATATCTCCGTCAGAATTTTACAGATGAAAAACAAATAGATCAATATCTGAAACAGCTTAATAAAAATTTTATTTCGGAGCATCCGGAACTGTTTATTAAAAACAGTTTAAAAAAAATAGGAATTAACTTTTTAAATTATTATCCGGGAAATTATAATTTTTCAGGTATTTACATAATGTACCTCTATTCTATTATTTTAATGGTTTTTAGTTTGCTTTTTATTTACACGATCATTCAAAAGTTAAAATTAAGATTTTCATTTGATGCTGTATATACCGGAATTATTTTTATTTTTTATTTATTGTTTTATTCAGTAGCGCCATTACCAAGATATTTCCTGTTATATTTTCCTTTATTTTTTCTTTTTGTATTTCAGAACTTCAATGATAAACTCCACTCATATTTACTGAAAATCAAAAAAACAAACAGATAGAAAAAAGAAAAGCCAGCTGGACGCCTGGCTTTTCTCATTGATAGAAGATAGAATTGATTCAATTACTTAATCGTAAGTTTTCTGGTGGTTATTTCGTTTTTTATCTTCAGTTTTAATAAATATACTCCTTTAGGTAAATGAGAAACACCAATAGACTGATCTCCGTTTACCCTAATATTCAGTTTTCTTCCGTCCATCGAATACATTTCAGCTTCTGAAACTTTTTCGCCTTTGATATACACTTTATCTGATACCGGATTAGGATAAATAACAAGTTGCTTTTCAGGTTTGATATCCGCTGTTCCAAGCACACTTTGAGTAGAAGCATCAGAATACACTTTTGAAGCATCAATAGATTTTACACTCCAGTATACATTCTGAATGGACGGATCAAGATCCAGAAACCATGAGGGTGTGGTTACTACATACTTAGCAATATCATGAGCTCCCTGTGTAGATCCTACGGTAATTTCATAACGTAAGGCATTCACCGGAGTTTTATCATCCGATGCACCACTCCAGGTAAAGTTGAACCTGTTTCCATATTTCGTCATATTCAGCTGAGTAGGTGCTGCAGGTTTTGCATTGGCCGCTGTAGCATTATTTTTAAATACTTTCGTTAGTGAAGGCAGATCAGAAGCAGCCCAGTCGAATCCACCCAGTAAGATATCCAGATGATGATCGTTATTAAAATCAAAAAGCTGAACCATCCCCGGACCTCCCAGTTCATGGATGCCCGTTACGATTCCTTCATTAAATGTATTACTGGATGCATTATAGATATACGTTTTCACCACGGCATTATAGTTTTCATTCCCGGAAATGATAAAGTCGTAATACCCATCATTATTAAGATCACCAACACTTAATGCCGCATCTGAAATATCCCCTACCGCAATGGTCTGAGCATTCAATGTACCGGTACCATTATTCATTAAAACGGCAAAATACCCATCATCATTGGCATCCCTTCCAATCACCACAATATCCTGGAAACCGTCTGCGTTAAAGTCTGCAAAATCTATTTTCCCTACTGCTACGGAAGCAAGATCCTGGGTATGGGCCAGAACCCCTGCCTGATTCATATATACTTTGGATACTGGATCCCCGTTGATATCCGATCCGATAATCACAAGATCCAGAAGATGATCATTATTAAGGTCTACCACTTTAAAACTTCCGCTCTGAGTTCCATCCACCCAGTTTTCCGTCAGAACAAAATCAGTCCCTGTATTTTTATAATAATCTAAACTATTTCCGAAACCTCCTCCATGGGCATATTGAGTTCCATTAATGGCATAATCAGGTTTCCCGTCATGATTAAAATCAAAAACTTCCAGAGAACCATATATTTTACCGGGTAACTCTGCTTCTTTTACAAATCCTGTCCCGGTATTTTTGAATCGGTATTGTTTATAATTAACAACATCCCAATAGCTGAGTCCTGTAGAAACAATATCCATCAGCCCGTCATTATTATAGTCAATGAATTTAATATCTCCCAGATGCGTCACATCTGCTCCTAATCCTGCAAACGGCAATAAAGTAGTCCCGTTATTCTGATATACTTCATTGTAGGTACTGTCTACATTTCCATCACCGTCAGAATCTATCGCACCATTGAGTACAATATCCAGCGTACCATTGTTGTCTATATCAGCAATATCAGCTGCTGAATAATAAAAATTATTTATGTTGGTCTGCACCTCAGTAAAGTTCTGGGCCATCAGACTGACAGGTAACATAGACCATAAAATATAAATCCTCCTCATAGTTGTTTTTATTTAGATTAATTAAAAACAAAGATAGAATATTAAATTCTTTGCTTAAAAAAAAGCCTGTATGAAATATATCAGCACTGATTAACTGCTGTATCCCAAGGATTCTACTATTTTAAAAATTCATGATTATTAATCAGTCACTTATTTGCAAATATTTTCTAAAAGATTTGTCTATCTAAAAAATTCTTCGTTATTTTGCACTCTCAAATATTATACAAATAAGAACATCGAGATATGTCAAGAATTTGCCAAATAACAGGAAAGCGTGCAATGGTTGGTAACAACGTTTCTCACGCTAATAACAAAACGAAGCGTCGTTTTGAAATTAACTTATTAGAGAAGAAGTTTTACCTTCCGGAGCAAGATAAGCACGTTACACTGAAAGTATCAGCTCATGGATTGAGAGTGATTAACAAGATTGGAATCGAGGAAGCTATTGAAAGAGCTACTAGAAACGGATTGATTAAAAAGAATTAATAAATCATGGCAAAAAAAGGAAATAGAGTTCAAGTAATCCTTGAATGTACAGAGCACAAAGAAAGTGGTATGCCAGGAATGTCTAGATACATTTCTACAAAAAATAAAAAGAACACTACAGAGAGATTGGAATTGAAAAAATACAATCCTGTTCTTAAGAGATCTACCCTTCACAAAGAAATTAAGTAATTTATAAATAATAACTTACCATGGCAAAGAAAGTAGTAGCAACCCTACAAACTGGGTCTAAAAAAATGACTAAAGTGGTGAAAATGGTTAAGTCTTCTAAATCAGGAGCTTACGTTTTCGAAGAAAAAGTAATGAATGCTGACGAAGTAGACGGTTATTTAAAGAAATAATCTGTACTTTGTTTACAATATAAAAAAACTACTCATATTTTGTGAGTAGTTTTTTTGTTATTTTTATGCTTAAAAAACATATAAATGAAATCGTTGTTTACGCTGCTTTTGGGCACCATTATTTTCTGTCCCATTTCGGCTCAAAGTATTAAAACAAATACAAATAAAGGGGTCGTCTTAACGGTCCTTGGAAATGTACAGGATGCAGGTTCACCACAGGCAGGCTGTAAGAAAAGCTGTTGTGCTGATCTTTGGAAACATCCCAGACAAGATCGGAAAATTATATCAATGGGAGTCATTGATTACGATCTGCAAAAAAATTATATTTTCGATAGCAGTCCTGATTTCACTTCACAACTTCAATTATTACAGGAAAAATCCGGCACATTGGAAAAAACAGCTCCGGATGGAATTTTTATCACGCATGCCCACATCGGCCATTATACAGGTTTGATGTTTTTGGGAAGAGAAGGTATGAATTCTAAAAATGTTCCGGTGTATGCTATGCCGATACTTAAGAAGTATTTTGAGAATAACGGACCCTGGTCACAATTGGTTCATTTAAAAAACATTGAGATCCGGGAAATGGAAAATGAAGTGTCACTACAAATAAATCCTCATCTTCAGGTCACTCCTATTTTAGTGCCTCATCGTGATGAATACTCAGAAACAGTAGGATACTTAATTCAGGGGCCTCATAAGAAGGCTTTATTTATACCCGATATTGATAAGTGGAATACATGGAAGCACAGCATTACAGATTTCATCAAAAAGGTTGATTATGCATTTTTAGATGCCACGTTTTATGACACTGAAGAAGTAGGCTTCAGAGATATCTCAGAAATTCCCCATCCATTTGTAACGGAAAGTATGGAGCTTTTTAAAAACCTGCCGGTTCAGGAAAAAAAGAAAATCTACTTTATTCACTTCAATCACACCAACAAACTTTTAATTCAGGATAGCCAACAGAGCAAAACGGTTCTGGCCAATGGATTTAATATTGCAAGACTTGGAGATACGGTAGAACTATAATTTTAAATAAGAAAAAGATACACAATACAACGGGCTTAACATGGTGAGATAGTCTATATTTTATAGATAATGTAAAAAAAACACTCATTTTTTGGGTAGTTTTTTTGCTATCTTTGCTCACCAGATTATTAATCAGCAAAATATGAAAAAGATTCTTGTTCTGTTATGTACAGCAACTTTTCTATTTTCATTCAGTCAGAAAACAATGAACCCTGTAGAATATAAAAGTTCGCCGAAAGTTTTCAACATAAAAGGATTATCTCAGTCAGTAAGTATTGACTGTGGCAGTTCTAAAATGGTTTTATTATCCGGACAGGTGCCTCTGGATCTGGAAGGTAACCTTGTGGGGAATACTATTGAAGATCAGGCACAGCAGGTTTTCAAAAATATTGAAAACATCCTGAAAGAATATGGAGGCACAGGAAAAGATATTATCAAACTGGTAATCTACACCACGGATATCAAAAAAATAGCTGATTTCAGAAAAGTGAGGGATTTGTATGTCAATCTTCAAAATCCTCCTGTAAGCAGCCTTGTGGAAGTGAGCAGACTTTTCAGAGATGATGTGCTTATAGAAGTAGAAGCCACAGCAGTGATTAAAAATAAATAAGAATAAACTAAAACTATGAGTTGGTTTAAAAATATTTTCAAAAAAGAAGAAAAAGAAACTTTAGACAAGGGATTGGAAAAATCCAGTCAGGGATTCTTTGAAAAAATGACGAAAGCCGTAGTCGGCAAAAGTAAAGTAGATGATGAGGTACTTGATGATCTTGAAGAAGTACTGATTGCTTCCGATGTAGGCGCCTCTACTACCATCAAAATCATAGGAAGAATTGAAGAACGTGTTGCCCGAGATAAATATGTAAGTGTTAACGAGCTTGACAAAATTCTTCGTGATGAGATTTCAGGATTATTGCTTGAAAATCCTCATGCCGGTACAGGAAATATCGATACTTCCAAAAAACCTTATGTCATCATGGTTGTAGGAGTGAATGGAGTGGGCAAAACAACGACTATAGGAAAACTGGCTCATCAGTTCAAATCAGAAGGTAAAAAGGTGGTTCTTGGTGCTGCTGATACCTTCAGAGCGGCTGCTGTAGACCAGCTTGTCATCTGGAGCGAAAGAGTGGGTGTTCCTATTGTAAAACAGGAAATGGGCTCTGATCCTGCTTCCGTAGCATTTGACACTGTACAAAGTGCGGTTGCACAGAATGCGGATGTAGTAATCATCGATACAGCAGGAAGACTTCACAATAAAATCAACCTGATGAACGAACTTTCCAAGATCAAAAGGGTAATGCAGAAAGTAATTCCTGATGCCCCTCATGAGATCCTGCTGGTACTTGACGGTTCTACAGGACAGAATGCTTTCGAACAGGCAAAACAGTTTACCGCTGCTACAGAAGTAAATGCATTAGCAGTAACCAAACTGGACGGAACAGCAAAAGGAGGTGTTGTAATCGGTATCTCCGATCAATTCCAAATTCCGGTTAAATATATTGGTGTAGGCGAAAAAATGCAGGATTTACAGCTTTTTAATGGTACGGAATTTGTAGACTCATTCTTCAAGAAAAGATGATTTATATCATGTTTTCCCTTATATTAGTAAACAAATCATTTTTAAATATTAACAATAAAAAAATTTGCAACTATGGGAATATTAACATGGATCTTATTTGGTCTTATTGCAGGTGCTATCGCTAAAATGATCATGCCGGGAACTCAGGGAGGAGGATGGCTTATCACTATTATCCTGGGAATTCTGGGAGCGTTTATAGGAGGAGCTATAGGAGTTTACATTCTACACTGGGGAGATGTCACTTCATTCTGGAATCCTAGAAGCTGGATTCTCTCAATTGGAGGCGCTTTAATTATCCTCTGGATTTACGGAATGGCAACAAAGAAAAGCTGATATTAACGCTGATAAAAAAATAAAATCCCGGATCTGAAATTTCAGGTCCGGGATTTTTGTATACAATATAAAATTTAGTTTAGTTGTTGATTCTAATCTGATAAGGCATTTCCATTTTTACCTCAGACTGTAGTTTTTTATCTGTAATCTGCTGCAATATTTCATAGTTGGACTTCCCTATTTTATTTTTAATGATTCTTGCAGAAACATCTTCCTCGTTCAGATCTTTGAAGATTTGCTCAAACGGTGACATTCTCTTAGGAAAAGCTTCTACATGGTAAGATTTTAATCCTGCTTTCTGCGCGGCAAACTTCACAGCATCTGTCAAAGTACCCAATTCGTCTACTAATCCTATTTCTTTAGCACGAACACCACTCCATACTCTACCGCCACCTACATTATCAATCTGTTCAAAAGTTTTCTTTCTGTTCTGAGTCACAAAATGTACAAATCTCTTATAGGTACCTTCTACGCTTCTTGTCATCATATTGACTCCGTAAGGGGTTACTCCGTTTAATCCTGAATAATACATAGAGTTGGCATTGGTAGAAACAATATCTGCACGGATTCCGTTTTTCGCCGCAATATCTTTATAATAAGGCATCACCCCGAACACTCCGATAGAACCGGTAAGTGTATTAGGCTCTGAATAAATTTTATCCGCTGCCATGGCTACATAATATCCTCCTGATGCTGCATAGTCACCAAAAGAAACGATCAGTGGCTTTTTCTTTTTCAGCTGCTGCAATTCAAATAAGATTTCATCTGAAGCATTAGCACTTCCTCCCGGAGAGTTGATTCTGAAAACAACCGCTTTCACTTTATCATCTTCCTGAAGTTTTTTGATATACTTTACATATTTTTCAGAATGAATATCATTGTATTCATCACCATTATTGATAGATCCGGAAGCATAAAGCACAGCTATTTTTTCACCTGATTGATCATCATCTGCATAAGAACTGATATAGCTTGCCAAAGAAACTTTATTAAGCTTTTCTTTATCTTTTACATTTAACTTCGTTTTAAGAAGATCTTCATATTCTGATTTCTGGATAAGTTTATCCGCAAGTTTATATTTTACGCCTTGTTCAGGAATCATTCCGTATAAGCTGTCCGTAATCGTTCTGAACTGAGCCGTATCAATCTTTCTTGAAGCAGCCATTTTATTGGAAGTGTTTTTCCAAAGATCATTCAAAAGAGTGCTTAGCTGTTCTTTATTTTCAGGAGAAATATCATTTCTTAAAAAAGGTTCTACTGCAGACTTAAATTTACCGTGACGGATCACTTCAATTCCTATTCCATATTTGTCAGCAAAATCTTTGAAGAAAGTAACCTCCGTAGAAAGACCTTTTAATTCTATCATTCCTGCCGGGTGCAGATAATATTTATCAGCAACAGATCCTAAATAATAGGCCGACTGTGATACTCCGTTTCCATAAGCATATACAAACTTTCCGCTTTTCTTGAAATCTTCAATAGCATTTCTCAAATCATCAATTTGAGTAAGACCCGCAGATAAATAATCAGTTTCTATACTGATTCCTTTAATATTATCATCAGTTTTTGCTTTATTAATAGCCTCCAATGCATCATATATAAGGATACTTTTATTTTGGGCACCTAATCCGAACAATCCCATCTCTTCTTCAGTGGGACTATCGATTATATTTGTTTTTAAATTAATCGTAAGAACCGAGTTCTTTTTCACCGCCACCGACTTATCATTTCCCATCGAACTGAACACAATCATCATAATGAAAAAGATGAAAAATAGAGAGCAAAGTATGATAATTGCTACTATATTTGCCAAAACATTTTTGAAGAAACTTCTCATAAATCAATCAATTTTACAATATGTCGCAGCATAAGGTCGTTTTGTTACTAGGAAGTAACTTAGGAGAGCAAAAAAAAAATGTAGAACTTGCATTAAAGAAGATAAATGATGCCGGAAATAACATTTCACAAATCAGCGAATATTTAATGTCTGACCCCGTAGAGTTTGCCAGTTCCAATATTTTTTGTAATATTGCAGCAATAATATTCACACATCTTTCACCAATCCAACTGCTTGATTGTATTAAGAATATAGAAGTTGAGATGGGAAGAATTAATGATTCAAAAGTCTCCGGAGGATATACTGACAGGATAATAGACATTGATATCATTAAGTATAATGAGTTAAATTTTAAATCAGAAAGATTAGAAATCCCTCATAAAAAACATCTTTTTGAACGGGATTTTTCCAGAATATTATTGAAAGATTTTATTTAAAACATAAAACATATTGTATGAAATTAGGTTTATTATTATTGGCTACGTCATTGCCAATTGCAGCTTTCGCACAGAACAGCGGCACTACAGTAAACTCTTCCACAGAGTATCCTAATACATTCTCCTCAGGTTCCGCCAATGTACAAACTTTCGACAACAAAGCCAGACGTTTCAGAGACTGGTCTATTTCTGTCGGAGGAGGTCCTGCATTCATGGTACACTCTGATTTAAAATCTATCCGCAAGGATAAGACCAATTGGGGGTATAATGCTTACGTAAGCGTGGACAAACAAATCACCCATGCATTCGCATTAAGCGTTATGTATATGAGAGGAGAAACGAAACAGACAGCCCAACTTCCCGGTGCTGCAGGTGTAAAATCAGGAGTAGCTACTGCAACAACACAATTTGACAACATCTCTTTATTAGGAGATATCAACTTCTCAAATTTATTCAGAAGAGTAGACAATCATTCTCCATACAGATGGGCTTTCCACGGATATATGGGTATTGGAGTTCAGGGATTCAGAACATCATTACATGACAATGACGAATTCAGATGGAGTACTACCCCAAGAAGAACCCCTTTATTCATTAAGCAAGACATTGATATCAACTCTATCTTCTATCAGGGAGGTCTGGGAATAAAATACAATGTTTCAAAACTTATTGATGTTGAAGCAAGAACCATGTACATTATCAGTGGTGATGATGAATTCGATGGTGGCGGATGGGCTGATCCTAATGATTATGATCCTTCCACTCCAGGTTCAAAATATAATATGCTAAATTCCAGAAGATCTGATAATGCCTGGACGGTAAGTTTAGGATTATCTTTCAAATTAGGAAAGCAAGAATCTCACCTGGCATGGCATGATCCGCTTCAGGAAGCTTATTACAGAACCAGCGTTCTTGAAAATGCAAGTACCGATCTTGTTGTTTGCGAAAAAGGAGATGCAGACAATGATGGAGTATGTGATGACTGGGACAGACAACTTGATACTCCTGCAGGAGCAAGAGTAGATGGTGCCGGAGTTGCTTTAGATATGGATCTGGATGGAGTTATTGACCTTTACGATAAATGCGTAACGGTACCAGGACCTGTTGAAAATAACGGATGCCCAATTAAATAATTAAAAAAACTTAAACTTCTTTTTTCTAAAAGAAATCAAATAATAATACACGATGAAATTAAGTTTAGCAATTGTTGCATTAGCTTTGGCAATTCCTTCTGCCACATATGCACAAGACTCAACTGCAGATACTAGTGGAAAATATCCAAATACATTTTCTTCAGGATCTGCCAATGTTACCCCATTTACCAGCCAATCCAAGAGATTTAATGATTGGTCTATCTCAGTAGGAGCAGGGGTCCCGCTTCTTCAGTCAGCAGATTTGACCTCTATCAAAAATGGTAATGGTAAAAACCTTTTTGGATATTCAGCTTATGTAAGTATTGATAAAGCGATTACCCATGCTTTTGGGATCAATTTACAGTATGACAGAGGTGAAACCAGACAAGGATGGTTCAATACTAAAAATGCAGCACCAGATGCATCAGCAGTAGGAGCAAGAACTCAGTATGATGCAATCTCTATTTTAGGAGACATTAATTTTTCTAACCTATTAAGAAGAGTTGATAACCACTCTACTTACAGATGGGCACTTCATGGATATGCAGGTATCGGTACTATTGCCTACAGAGCATACCAGAAAGACGGGAATAACAAACAGGCATTGATGACTGAAATTAAGCCTTTCCAATTAGGTTCTATGTTCTTCCAGGCTGGTACAGGTCTGAAGTTCAAAGTGAACAGAAGAATCGATATTGAAGGGAGATTAATGTATGTTGTAACAGGTGATGATGAATTTGATGGTGGTGGTGATGCGTACAGCGCTATCAACAAACGTTCTGAGCAGGTTTCTGACAACTTCTTCAATGCTACTTTAGGTCTTTCCTTCAAATTAGGTAAGCATGAATCCCATGTAATGTGGCATGACCCACTTCAGGAAATCTATTATAAACTTGATGTACTGGCTAATAAAAACCAAGATATCGAAGTTTGTAAAAAAGGAGATGCTGATAATGATGGGGTATGTGACGATTGGGACAGACAGCTTGATACTCCTGCAGGGGCAAGAGTGGATGGTGCCGGAGTTGCCCTTGATACTGACCTAGACGGGGTTATTGACCTTTACGATAAGTGTGTAACGGTTCCTGGACCTGTTGAAAACAACGGATGTCCTATCGTTAAAGACAATAAACAAACTGCTGTAGAAGTAGAGAAAACCCTTAAGGATATTTATTTCAACTTTAATAAAGCAACGATCAGACCTGAATCTAACGAAAAATTAGATCTGGCTGCTTCCATTATTAAAGAAAACGGAGGTAACTATCTGTTAACAGGACATACAGATATCAAAGGAAGTGCAGCGTACAACCTAAGACTCTCTAAAGAAAGAGCAGCTGCTGTAGTAGGAGCTCTGGAAAACAGAGGCATTAATGAAAATGTCTTGAAATCAAGAGGAGTAGGCTCTGCTGAAGCAACAATTCCTGCATCAGCTTCAGATGCTGAAAGAATGGCAGACAGAAAAGTTACTGTAAGATTTATAGAAAGTTCAGAATGGGATTCTATTAAAAAGAAAGACTATGAAGATGCTCCTGTAAAAAAAGCAGTAAAAAAAGTTCCTGCTAAAAAAAAGAAGAAATAAATTTTCAAATACTTTATAAACCGAAAAGAATTACTCTTTTCGGTTTATTTTTTTTCTACTACGAATTTTTTTACATACCTTTAACATTATTTTCAGGACAACTGTATGAAACATATTAAAAATCAACGAGTTTCTCCTGAAAAAAATTAACGCAATATCACTTTTTAGCGTAAAAAATCATTTAAAATAACTTAACTTAAAAAAATAACACTATGAAATTAAGTTTAGCAATTGTTGCATTAGCTTTGGCAATTCCTTCTGCCACGTATGCACAAGACTCAACGGCAGTTTCAAAAGGAGAGTATCCTAATACATTTTCTTCGGGATCTGCTAATGTTTCCCCATTCACCAATCAATCTAAAAGATTTAACGATTGGTCCATTTCTGCCGGGGTGGGTGTTCCACTTCTTCAGTCAGCGGATTTGACCTCTATCAAAAATGGTAATGGTAAAAACCTTTTTGGATATTCAGCTTATGTAAGTATTGATAAAGCGATTACCCATGCATTTGGGATCAATTTACAATATGACAAAGGTGAAACCAGACAAGGATGGTTCAATACTAAAAATGCAGCACCAGATGCATCAGCAGTAGGAGCAAGAACTCAGTATGACGCAATCTCTATTTTAGGAGACATTAATTTTTCTAACCTATTAAGAAGAGTTGATAACCACTCTCCTTACAGATGGGCGCTTCATGGATATGCAGGTATTGGTACTATTGCCTACAGAGCATACCAGAAAGACGGGAATAACAAACAGAGATTGATGACTGAGATTAAGCCTTTCCAATTAGGATCTTTATTCATGCAGGCTGGTACAGGTCTGAAGTTCAAAGTGAACAGAAGAATTGATATTGAAGGGAGATTAATGTATGTTGTAACCGGTGATGATGAGTTTGATGGTGGTGGTGATGCATATAGCGCTATCAACAAGCGTTCTGAGCAGGTTTCTGACAACTTCTTTAATGCTACTTTAGGTCTTTCTGTAAAACTTGGAAAACACGAATCTCACTTAATGTGGCATGACCCACTTCAGGAAATCTATTATAAACTTGATGTACTGGCTAATAAAAACCAGGATATCGAAGTTTGTAAAAAAGGAGATGCTGATAACGATGGGGTATGTGACGATTGGGACAGACAGCTTGATACTCCTGCAGGGGCAAGAGTGGATGGTGCCGGAGTTGCACTTGATACTGACCTAGACGGAGTTATTGACCTTTACGATAAGTGTGTAACTGTTCCTGGACCTGTTGAAAACAACGGATGTCCGGTAGCAACAACAGGACCTGTAGTAGAAACAGAAACTAAATTGGAAGGGATTGAATTTGACTTAAATTCTGACAGAATTTTACCATCAAATACTCCAATTTTAAATAATGCGGTAAACTATATTAATTCTTCAACTGGTTCTTACAATGTAATCGGAGCTACCGATACAAGAGGTACTGACGCTTACAACCAAAAACTATCTGAAAGAAGAGCAAACAACGTTAAGAACTATCTGATCAAAAACGGTGTTCAAAATGGTAAACTACAGGCAGTAGGAAAAGGTGAAAAAGACCTTAAATACCCTGAATGTGAACCAGCAACGAAGTGCCCTGAATGGAAAAACAGAGCCAATAGAAGAGTATACTTCGAAGCTAAATAATAAACATATTGATATATCATATGAAAGTCACGCCCTGCGTGACTTTTTTTGTCTAATTCTTTCCTTATTTTTACACCATGATTTCTCCGCAGGATTTTCAAAAGCTAAAATATGATACTCTTAAGTATTTCTGGGGCTATACAGACTTCAGAGATTCTCAGGAAGAAATTATCAATGCTGTTATCAACGAAAAGGACACGCTGGTTCTGTTGCCTACAGGAGCAGGGAAATCTTTATGTTATCAATTGCCCGCCCTATTAAAAGAAGGAACATGCCTCGTAATTTCTCCTTTGCTGGCATTGATGAAAGATCAGGTTAATCAGCTCAAATCCCGTGGTATAGAAGCAGAATACCTTTCATCTGAACTGGATGAATATGATGCTGAAACTATTTATGACCGCTGCAAAGAAGGTCTTACAAAACTGCTCTATGTTTCTCCTGAAAGACTTACCAACACTCAGTTTATTCAAAACATGGGGGAAATTCAGTTATCCTTTATTGCCGTTGATGAAGCGCACTGTATTTCAGAGTGGGGCCAGGATTTCAGACCTAGCTATCAGAATATAAAAGGATTCAGAAGTAATAACCCTGAGATTCCCTGTCTTGCTCTGACTGCAACTGCTACTCCCAAAGTACTGGAAGAAATTAAAAATAAACTGGAACTTAAAAAGCCTTTTGTTTTTCAAAAAAGTTTCAAAAGAGAGAATATCAAAATCTTTACCGATGAAGTATCTGATAAATTTCAGCGTGTTTTTGATATTTTAAAATACAGCAACGACTCCGGAATTGTCTATGTAAGAACCAGAAAAGAAGCTGAATTACTGGCAGAATTTCTGAAGAAAAATCAGCTGAAAAATGTGGATTATTTCCATGCAGGCTTAACTACTAAAGAAAAAAATGCAAGGCAGAATCTCTGGAACACCAGCGACAACCATGTCCTTATTTCTACCAATGCCTTTGGAATGGGTATTGACAAGGATAATGTACGATTTGTCATTCACTACTCTCCTGCTGCATCCATTGAAAATTATTATCAGGAAATCGGAAGAGCCGGAAGAGATGGAAAAGACAGTTTTGCCTTCATGCTCTGGAACAAACAGGAGCTCTTGAATTTTGATCAGATTTTAAAAAATCAAACCCCCAACAAAGCTGAGTTTTTGAAGATTGTTAGTTACCTCTACTCTATTTTTCAGGTAGCAGAGTTTGAACTTCCCGAAAAAACTTTTCAGTTGAATAGCCTTAGTATACAGAATTTTACCAGGCTTTCGAAAGCGAAAATCAATAATGTACTCAACTTTTTGCACAATCAGGAAATTGTTTACTACAATGATAATAAAAGTCTGTCTTCGCTTGAACTTTTTATCAAAGCCGACGAAATAGATCAGTTACCACAAAAAGATGCTCATTTTATAGAACTTCTTTTCCGCACCATATCCGGAATTACGACCCATAAAGTAATGTTCAGTGAACAACAGGTAAGCAATAAAATTAATGTCAGTGTCCCTTTGATCAAAGAACGGCTGAAGGAAATGCAGCAAAAGAATTATCTTGAATATATCGATGGAGCACTATCCAGTATCAAATTCCTTAAACCTCGCGATGAAAGAGCGGTAAACAGTGCTTACTGGAAGTTATTTGAGCATATTCAGAGAAACAAAATCCAGAAATGGGAAGAGATGAAATTTTACGTAGAAAACAACGACTACTGTAAAATAAAACTAATTCTAGCCTATTTTGGTGAAAAGAATTCAAAAAACTGCGGCCAGTGTTCTGTCTGTGAAAAGAACAAACAATCCATTTTTGGAAAAAATATTTCCCAGCAGATTATCAATGTATTGGCCAAAAAATCGGCAACCATTGAAGAACTTTCTATACAGCTGAGTTATCACTCTAAAGAAAATATATTAGAAAATCTGATTTTTCTTTTAGATTCCGGAAAGGTAAGAATGCTGAATTTCAGAACGTATGCGCTTAATCATGAGTAATGAGTAATGAATAGTAAATGTATTGTGGTAAAATCCTGATGAACTTATCCTATCTCTAAAACTCTCCTGCCCTCAAACTTAAACACTTTCCGACTCTCAGATCAAAAACTTATCTTTGCATTATGAAATCATTGAAAGTCGTTTTTTTAGGGACTCCTGAGTTTGCAAAAACTTCTTTGGAGGCAATCCATCAATCTCACCATCAGGTGGTAGGTGTAGTCACAGTAGCTGATAAAGCAAGTGGACGTGGACAAAAAATTCACCAATCACCGGTAAAAATCTATGCAGAAGAAAATAATATTCCTGTTTTCCAGCCGGAAAAGTTAAGAAATCCGGAATTCTTAGAAGAACTTAGAAAACTGGATGCCGATGTTTTTGTAGTTGTTGCTTTCAGAATGATGCCTAAAGTACTTTTTGAAATGCCTAAAATGGGAACATTCAATCTTCATGCTTCACTACTTCCGGATTACAGAGGTGCTGCCCCTATCAATTATGCCGTTATCAACGGAGAAGAAAAATCCGGAGCTACGACTTTCTTTATCAATGAAAAAATTGACGAAGGTAATATTCTCCTTCAGCAGGAAATGGAAATTTTGCCTGATGAAAATGCAGGAAGCCTTCACGACAGACTGATGGAGATGGGCGCAGGACTTGTTGTAAAAACGCTGGATGCCCTTGCTGAAAATACGATTGAAGAAAAACCTCAGCCTCAGGTGGAACATCCTAAAAATGCTTATAAAATTTTCAAGGAAGATACCCGAATCAATTGGGTACAGCCTTCAAAAACTGTTCATCAGTTTATTCTGGGAATGTCACCTTATCCTGCAGCTTTCACCACGTTGAAGATTGAAAACGAAGAAAAAGGATTAAAAATATTCGGAGGAAAGTTTGAACTTTCTGATCACGGAAAATCAGCAGGAACTCTTGATATTTCAAAAAATGAATTTAAAATCTATACCCAGGACGGAATCTACTATCCTATGGAACTTCAACTGGAAGGTAAAAAAAGAATGATGGTTAAAGATTTTCTGAACGGTTTCCGAAATTTTGATGGAATCACATTAATCTAAAGATTTATATCTTATCAAATATAAAGTCCCAAAAGTTTGTCTGTAGATACTTTTGGGACTTTTCGATTTTTAACCATCAGCTTTTACTGACAATTTTCTTCCGTATTCTGCTTATAAACTCAGGAGTTACTCCCAGATAAGCTGCAATCTGAATATTGGTAAGACGATGCGCTGTTTTCGGGTAATCCCTTAAAAATTCTACGTACCTTTCCTCTGAAGGCTTGCTTAGATTATCGATAATTCTTCGTTGCAATGCTATAATTGACTGCTGAAATTTAAGCCTCATCAATCTTTCAATTTCCGGCATTTCAGCATACAGTTTTTCTTTATCTTTTTTCGGAATAAGAAGAATCTCACTATCCTCGAGTGCCTGAATATTAAGTTTTGAGGGAATGCGGTTGATAAAACTGTCAATATCAGAAACCCACCAGTTTTCAATTCCAAAATATAATATTTGTTCGGCAGCATTGTGATGGGTATGAAAAACTTTAAAGCATCCACTCAGTATAAATCCTTCAAATTCGCAGATCTCCCCTTCTTTTAAAAGGAATTCTTTCTTCTTTATTTTCCGAAGGTTAAAAGCACTGCAGTATTTTTCCAGCTTTTCGTCTGAGATATCAATATATTCCCGGATATGTTTTTTTAATGGCTCAGTCATCGTTTAAAAATAAAAAAAGGTTTAGAAAAATCCTAAACCTTGTATGTTGTATGGTAAACAGTCATATATTGTGAAAAAATCACAATTGACTATTCATTTATTAGAGTTGTACCATCTCAGTAACCTCTACATCATATCCTCCAACCTGAGGTTTGATATTAGGGTTTTGTGTGATTACTTTGAACTTATTGATTCCTAAATTCTTCAAGATCTGCGTTCCAATTCCATAATCTCTGTAATTGTACGCTAATGTAGGATGCTGCTCCTGACCATCCTGATAGTTTAAGAACTGCTGAAGTTTTCTCAATGTATTTTCGGAATTAGAAACGTTATTGATGAAAATAATTGCTCCTTTTCCAGCTTCATTTACCATATTGGTTACTTTTTCCAATAATGGTTTTTCACCGTTATTTAATCTTGTCAATACATCAAAATAAGAATCTGAAGACTGTACTCTTACCAACACAGGCTCATCTACAGTCCAGGCTCCTTTTGTCAGTGCAAAGTGGATCTGATCATTAGAAGTTTCTCTGAAGGCATAAAAATCAAACTCACCGTAATGTGTTTTTACTTTTTTCTCTTCAAGTCTTTCTACAAGATTTCCTTTTTTAAGCTGATAATGGATCAGATCTTCAATAGAAACGATCTTCATATCGTGTTTTTGAGCAAAAGCATGAAGTTCAGGCAAACGAGACATCGTACCATCTTCGTTCATGATCTCACAGATCACTCCTCCTTCTTTTAAACCTGCTAAATGAGTAAGGTCAATAGCTGCTTCAGTATGTCCGGCTCTTTTCAATACTCCTCCTTTTCTTGCACGAAGCGGGAAAATGTGACCAGGTCTCATAAAATCTGTAGGTTTGGATTTTTCATCCATCAGTGCTAAAATAGTCTTTGCTCTGTCTCCTGCAGAAATTCCGGTAGATGTTCCGTTACCCAGAAGGTCAACCGATACGGTGAAAGCAGTTTCTTTAGGATCGCTGCTTCTGCTTACCATCACTTCAAGTCCAAGCTCATCACATCTTTTTTCAGGAAGCGGCATACAGATCAGCCCTCTTCCGTGAAGCGCCATAAAATTGATAATTTCCGGCGTTGTCAGCTCTGCCGCACAAAGAAAATCACCTTCATTTTCTCTGTCTTCATCATCTACTACTATGATTATTTTACCATTTTTAAGGTCTTCAATGGCCTCTGGAATAGTATTTAATTTAATATCGGACATTTTTACTTTTTATTTGTGCAAAGATACTCATAAAAATAAGCATCTCCCAACTAATTATGAATGGTTTATTACGCTTTGGATAGAGTTCGCTGCCTCTCTGAAAATCTCATAAGATCTCAATCTTTTCTGATGGTCATAGATATGTGAGTTGATCATCATTTCATCCACCTGAAATCTTTCCTGGAAATTTGTAAGCTTTTCCTGAACTTCCGCCTGATCCCCAATAAACGTATATCTCAGCTTTTGTAAAACCATAGATTTTTCCATGGGAGACCAGATCTCATCCATATCATCCACCGGCGGAGCAAAAGGCTTTCTATCATTTCTTACAATATTGATGAATGCCTGGAATAAAGTAGTAGATATTTTATGAGCTTCTTCCGATGTTTCTGCTGCCACCCCGTTTACACAGGCAATTATATAAGGCTTGTCCAAATATTTTGACGGTTCAAAATGTTCTCTGTATATTTTAAAAGCCATTTCCATCTGCTCCGGAGCAAAATGTCCTGCAAATGCATAAGGCAGCCCAAGTTCTGCAGCCAGCCATGCACTATCTGTACTTGATCCCAGAATATAAATCGGAATATCAAGTCCTTCTCCGGGAATAGCCCGCACCATGGCCTCTGAATTTTCTTTTGAAAAATATCGTTGTAATTCGAGGATTTGTCTTGGAAATTGTTCATTGATGAGAGCTGGATTTCTTCCTAAAGCCTGAGCTGTTAATCCATCAGTTCCCGGAGCTCTTCCTACTCCCAGATCAATTCTTCCCGGGAAAAGAGATTCCAGGGTTCCGAACTGTTCCGCAATGATCAGGGAGCTATGGTTGGGAAGCATAATTCCTCCCGAACCTACTCTGATTTTTTTCGTTCCATTGGCGATAAAACCAATCAAAACAGAAGTGGCTGAGCTGGCAATACTTTCCATATTGTGATGTTCTGCCAGCCAGAATCTTTTATACTCTAAATTTTCAGCGTGATTGGCTAATGATAAGCTGTCCTGAAAGGTATCGTGAATGCTTTTACCCTGCTTTACAGGGGCAAGATCTAAAACAGAAATTTCAAAATTTTTCATATTGAGATGTTAATTTTTTCAAAGTTGATCCTGAATCTCCTTTGTCAATTTCATAATTCTAAAGTCGGGTTTTAAAAACCAAACAAATTTAAAACATAAAAACTGCATTAGTTACTTTTTGTAATTAATAAAAACAATGGCTCAGTTCAGGGAAAAACTATTGGAATAAAATTTTTGTTTATATGATTTTACTTATAAGGTTTTGGTAACTTGCAACATTATTTAATAACTAATAACATGAAGACAAAAATAATGTATATCGAAAACAAATCCTTCGGACACAGCGGGCCGGCATGGATTGGTTTTGTGGAATTTTCAAAGTCCGGACAAACTATTTACTGCAACGGGAAGGCTTTGAAAAAACTGAAAAGACCGGAATATATTGCCAACTATTTTGATATAGAAACCGGAGAAGAATACTGGGTATCCGGTATTAAGAAAAACGGACAGGACAGGCATTGGTGTGGAGGCGGAAAAATTATGCTTGATAAAAACTCTATGGATGAATATCTGAAATTGGTAGATTTCAATAGCATAGACAAAAATCACTTTGAGATCGTTGAATTCTCCCAAACAGATAAAAGCAGATTTAACGAATTAGAAAATACCGAAACTGAATTAAGAGATAGCAGTTTTCATGCTACTTTTTATGATAACAACCGAAGAAAATTAATCTTAGACACTAAAATTTAAATGAAAAATATTTATTTACTGCTTTTATCATTCTTTTTAATAAGCTGCTCTTTCAATCAATTTTATAAAGACAGAGAATCAGACAAAACAGATGGTGAAAAAATTCCCATAAAATTTTATTGGGAACTTCGTTATGGAAAAAATCCGGATGATATTTATAAGTTATTTGGTGAGAAGTTTTTTGAAGTGACCGATAAAGAAAAACTTGTAAAACTTATGAATACAGTCAATGCGATTGGTCCTGTTGAAGAATACAATCTTGCCAAATGGGAAACAATGGTTGTGAAGGGAAACAACGCACGAAGTCAATACTTCTTCATGTATAATGTAAAAAGAGGAACTAAGAAAACAGAAGAATCTTTTACTTTAGAAAAGAATAAAGAAGGAGACATAAAAATCGTTGGTTACAGAGTTAATCAAGATATGCTAAACGAATAAAAATAAAGGGTTTTGAACATTTTCAGGACCCTTTTTTATTTTACAGGGTTTTAAGTGATTTTTAAAACAAATAATACGAATAAGTATATTTTAACAAAAATAATTCAACAAAAAGAGAGATATTCATTATATTCGTATACCAAATTTTTAAAAACTTTAATATGAACAAAAAAACAAACAGCCTGTTTTATAAGCAGATGCTGACGGGAAAAACTGTGTTTATGAGTTTTCTTATTGCAGCTACATTTTCCTCTTGCAGCAAAAATAATGAGGAAATTACCACCGAAGCCCAAACCAATGCCTTGAGCACAGACAATGTAAAAAAAGGAAAATTTGGAGGTCAGGACATTACCTATGAAAGAAAAAACGGAATGAATTTTTTCCAGGGAGATATTGTTCTTACCGACAAACAATTGTCAGAAGGCAGCGAACTCAATAAAGGCGGCGCCAGTTATTCCAGATGGCCCAATGGTAAAATTTATTATACCATTGCCAGCAATATGGGTTCAATCAACGTTAATAAAATCAATTCCGCAATCAGTGAGTATAATAATAAAACCAATACTCAATGGATCTACCGAAGCAATCAGTCTAACTATGTTGAATTTATTTTTGGGAGTTCATCCGGATCAGATGGCTGGGCTCATATCGGATATCGGGGCGGAAAACAAACGGTTTCTTTGGATCAGTATATTTCTGTAGGATCCGTAATTCATGAAATGGGCCACACGGTAGGTCTTTATCACGAACATACCCGCAAAGACAGAGATCAATATGTAAAAATCCTTTGGAACAATATTCAAAATGGGCAGGCTTATAATTTTAACATCTATAATTCCGGGACAGACATAGGACCTTTCAATATTAATTCAGTGATGATGTATTGGCCAACATCCTATTCTAAAAACGGACTGCCAACAATTATAAGAGCAGACAATTCAAATTTCACTTATAACAGAACAGGTTTTACAACCGGGGATATCAATACCATCAATGCGATGTATCCTTAATTTTAAAGAATTTTTGTGACCATCAAAAAGGGAAGAATTCTTATGAATTCTTCCCTTTCTTATAATTATAATGATTAATCAAAATCCTGATTTCATTGAATTCAAAGTGGTTGGGCAATGCATTCTTCCACTCAGTCAATGTTTCGTGTGGGTTTTTGTAAAACTCCTCTTCAAACGCTTTGATTTTATCTGAAGTAATGACTCTTGCAATATCCAGCAATCCCTGTTCTGCAAATTTGGCAAGATGGCCAATGACCGTTTCTTTTACCAAACCTCTTTCAAGGGCTATTTCCCCAATGGTTTTTCCCTGTTCAAACAACTGAAAAGTTAAAACCTGAGACGGAACTTTAGCTATTTTCAGATTGATTTCCTTATCATTTTTTTCATCTAAAAGTTTCGTTTCAAGAAGGTAAATATCTCTTAAACTGTTCAGGTATTCTTCAATATCCTCCAGCCAGCTTTTAAATTCTTCGTTATATTGTTTTAAACCTTTCGCTCCTTTTATTTCAGCATAGAATTCCTTCAAAGGATCGAAAATTTTATTTCTGGTTTCTGTAAAAAAGAAATTAACCGCTCCTTTTGACTTGCTTTCAATTTCGGACCAATCTTCTTTTTGTTCAATAAAATTATTGACCTTCTGAAAAATGATACGTTCCAGCTTTTCAAATATTTTCCCAAGATTTACCGCTTCATGTTTCAATTGCAGATAAAGCTGCTTGGTCTTTACATGATCGATATTTTTGGTCACCATCGAAAGGTTGTTCCATTCTTCTACCTCTTTTAAAAACCAAGTACAATCTAATGTACGAAGTACTTTTCTGATGCTGTAATCATATTTTTCCTGATTCAGTATGGCTTCAACATGGTCGTTGGCAATAGTATCTGTATGGAAATGTAAAATTCGGTTATCCTTGAAAATAACTTCAGGGGTAATTTTTGATTTTAACACAATTCCTTCCAATGTTCTGCAACGGGATAAAGCTACATATACCTGACCGGCTGTAAAACTTTTTCCTGCATCAATAATCACTTTATCAAACGTTAATCCCTGACTTTTATGGATGGTTACCGCCCATGCTAATTTGATAGGAAACTGCTCGAAACTTCCTAAAACTTCTTCCTGGATATTTTTATCCGTATCAAGGAAATATTTTTTCTGTTCCCAGGTTTCTCTTTTTACAACAATTTCGTTTTCGCTTTCGTCCAGTACAACACGGATTTCATTTTCATCTAATCCGATAACCTCGCCCAGTTTTCCGTTAAAATATTTCTTCTCACCGGAAATGTCATTTCGGATAAACATGATCTGGGCTCCGATTTTCAGTTCTAAAAACTGTTCGTTCGGAAACTGATTTTCTTTAAAATCACCTACCAATTTCGCTTCATACACCTGAGGATCAACTTTAATTTCTGTCAGTTTTTCCTGGTTGATTTCATCTGCCATTTTGTTGTGAGAACACAAATAAACGTAAGACTCTTTCCCCATATCAAAATCAGGATCATACCTTTCATTGAGATGATTAAAATCTATATTATCTACATCTCCATCACGGATCGCATTCAGAATTTCCAGAAACTCTTCGTCAGATTGTCTGTATACTTTTGTCAGCTCAATGGTAACAATGGGAATTTCTTTAATGGCATGGCTGTCAAAAAAGAAAGGTGAATTGTAATACATTTTCAAAATGTGCTCATCCCTCACTACCGGAGGAAGCTGAAACAAATCCCCGATAAAAAGCATCTGTACCCCTCCAAATCTTTGATTATTCCTTCTGATGAATCTCAAAGAAAAATCCATCATATCCAGAACATCTGCCCTCAACATTGAAACCTCATCAATAATAATGATTTCTACTTCTCTCAGAAGCTTCAGTTTATCTTTACGATATTTGAAATGGGGCATCAGGTCAGCAATATTATTGGCCAAACTGGTATCTATCCTTTCTGTGGTGGGAAGAAAGGTTCTTAGCGGCAGTCCAAACATAGAATGGATGGTTACTCCACCCGCATTGATTGCAGCAATTCCCGTAGGAGCTACTACAATATGCTTTTTCTTTGTACGCCTTACAAAATCATTAAGAAATGTCGTTTTTCCTGTTCCGGCTTTCCCGGTTAAAAAAACGCTTCTGTTGGTATATTCTATTAAGTCAAAAAAATGATTGTTCATCGTTGTCAAAAATACGGAAATGAATTTGAATTTCTTACCTTGGCATAAGTTTTGAAAATTTATAAAAAGAAAAAAGTTTATTGTGAAAAAATTATTCTTTCATATCCCGGCAATAGTATTATGTACTACAATAACTCTGGTTTCATGTAATACATCAAAGAATGCCAATACCAATCTTCCTATTGATATCGCAGACAGACCTGCTGACGAAGAAAGTCAGAAATATGAACAGGCACAACTCGACCGATTAAAAGCCTCCATCGAATCTGAAGTATCAGGAGAAAAATGTACGGATGCCAATGAATGGACATTTGCTCCCATGGGATCGAAATCCTGTGGCGGGCCTCAGCAATACATTGCCTATCCTAAAAAAATAGAAGAAACTTTCTTACCAAGAGTGAATGAGTATACGGATAAAGTGAAAGCTTTTAATGAAAAGTATAATATTATGTCTGACTGTATGATGATCACGCCTCCTACATCTCTCAAATGTATCAATGGCAAGATAAGACTGATCACACCAGACAATAACTAACAATAAAGCAAAGGTTCTATATCAAATCGAAAAAGCTCTGTCCAAAAACAGAGCTTTTATATTTATTTTAAATAGATCAATGGTGAATTTTGCTTCGCAAGTGAATGGTGAATTTTTAACATCAAAAAAAATTGACAAGCGCAGCGAATTGACGGTTGACCTTTCACAATTTCATAGTCAATAAGAGAATTTTGCTTCGCAAGTGAATAGTGAATTTTTAACATCAAAAATAATTGACAAGCGCAGCGAATTGACTATTCACTATTCACCTGACAGCCTAAAATTGATGGTCTTTCACATTTTCCTTATACCACGATGAGTATTTCACATAGTTATCTGCAATTCTGTTCACTTCTCCTTCCAGTAACTGAGCATTAATATCTTTGATTTTTTTTGCAGGAACTCCACCCCAAACTTCTCCGGATTTTATGTGAGTTCCCTGAGTTACTACAGAACCCGCTCCTACAATGGAATTCTCTTCTACAAGACAATCATCCATCACAATCGCTCCCATTCCGATCAGTACATTATCTTTAATGGTACATCCATGAACAATCGCGTTATGCCCGATAGAAACATTGTTCCCGATATTCAAAGGAAATTTCTGATAGGTACAGTGCAGCATTGCATTATCCTGAACATTCACCTTATCTCCCATTTTGATATAGTTAACATCTCCTCTGATCACTGCATTATACCAAACACTGCAATCTCTTCCCATCTCAACATCGCCAATAATGGTAGCTGTTTCTGCTAAAAAAGTATTCTCTCCAATCTGTGGTGCTTTTCCTAAAAGTTCTTTTATAAGTGCCATAATATTAATTTGAAAATTTGAAAATGAGCCAATTTGAGAATGTATGATGTGTTATCTTTTCTTGTATCTAAGTTCTAAATTACAGCGATAGCAAAAATCTAACTCTCAATTTTCAGCTTCTAACTTCTAATGCGTATTTTTGTATCTCAAATTTAACGAAAAAATGCGTACCGTACTTATAGAACCAACTGAAAACCCAAAAGTGATGAAATTTGTAGCAGATTACAATCTCATCCCAGGGTCTTTAGAACTGGATAGAAATTCAGATATTTCAGAAATTCCTTTAGCACAGGAACTTTTCAATTATCCTTTTGTGGAAAGAGTTTTCATTACGGCTAATTTTGTAGCTGTAGCAAAACAGGATACCATAGAATGGGAACATGTAGCTGAAAGTCTGAAAAATGTGATTGAGGATGAATTATTGGCAAACCCAAGAATTTATCTTCAGAAGAAAAAAGAAATGTATCAGATTTATGCTGAAATGACTCCGAATCCCAATGTAATGAAGTTTGTGTCAAGCAAGCTGCTGATGGATGGTTTTGTGGAAGTAAAATCGAAAGAAGCTGCTGAAGAAGTTCCTTTGGCGCTGGCTATTTTTAAAGAATTTGATTTTGCAACGGAAGTTTTCATTTCTGACAACTTTGTAGCGGTAACCAGAAATAATTCTGTAGAATGGCATCAGGTAATGATGACTGTTCGTGCGCTTATTGCTGAATATCTTCAAAATGGAGGTGAAATTTCAAAAATAGAACCTCAGAAACATGAAAACCCTGTTGAAAAAATCATCAACAGAGATTATACTGAAGATGAGCAGAAGATTTCTGACATTTTAAATGAATATGTAGCTCCTGCCGTAGAAAATGATGGAGGAAAGATTTCTTTGATGGAATATGATCAGGAAAATAAAACGGCAAAAATGCTTCTGCAGGGTGCATGCTCTGGCTGTCCAAGCTCTACAGCTACTTTGAAAAACGGAATTGAAAATATTTTAAAACAATTCGTTCCTGATTTAGTAGAAAGAGTGGAAGCTGTAAACGGATAAAACAGTGGAAATGCCTCCCGAAAAGAAAATTATCATCATTATAGGAAGTGCTTCTAAAAGTTCCAGCAATCAGAAACTGATGGAACAGGTACTGAAAAAAATGGATCATGCAGATTTCAAGATGTATGATGATCTTTCTGTTCTTCCGCATTTTGATACCGCATTAACCGACGCTCACACTCCGGAAGAAGTTCTGAAAATCAGAGAGGACATTAAAAATTCAGCAGGCGTACTATTTTCTACACCGGAATATATTTTCAGTATTCCCGGAAGATTAAAGAATCTGTTGGAATGGTGTGTTTCCACAACAGTATTTTCTGAAAAACCGGTTGCTGTGATCACCGCTTCTGCCAATGGAGAAAAAGGCCATGAAGAGTTATTATTGATTTTAAAGACCCTCGGAGCGGTAACAGATGATAAACATCAGGCATTAATAAAAGGGATAAAAGGCAAATTTGACAGCAATGGCTTACTGGAAAGTAATACCTTTGCTAAAGTATCAGAATTAGTAACAGATTTTACAACTTCTGTTTCATAATTAAAAATTAGAATATTGAATAAGAAAGGAATTTTACTGGTCAACCTCGGATCACCGAGATCAACTTCTGTAAACGACGTAAAGGAATATCTTGATGAATTTTTGATGGACGAAAAAGTGATTGATTATCGCTGGATCTTCCGTGCCCTTCTTGTACAGGGAATTATTCTGAAAACAAGACCTGCAAAATCTGCTGAAGCTTATAAAACAGTCTGGACGGATAAAGGTTCTCCACTGATTGTTATTACTGAACAGATTCAGAAAAAACTTCAGAAAGTGGTAGATGTTCCGGTGGAAATCGGAATGAGGTATGCAGAACCGAGTATTGAAACCGGTATTCAGAAACTGGTAGATCAGGGAATCACTGAAATCGTTCTTTTTCCTCTATATCCTCAATATGCGATGAGTACTACAGAAACGGTGATTGAAAAAGCAGAAGAAGTCAGAAAAAAGAAGTTTCCAAAAGTAAAGATCAATTATATTCAACCTTTCTATAACAGGGATATCTACATCAACTGTCTGGCAGAAAGTATTAAAGAAAAACTTCCTGAAAATTTTGATGCCCTGCAGTTTTCGTATCATGGGGTTCCGGAAAGACATATTTATAAAACGGATCCTACCAAAACCTGTAACCTCAACGACTGTTGTTCCAGAGATGATAATCCAAGTCATCAATTCTGCTACCGTCATCAATGTTATAAAACGACACAGCGTGTTATCGAAAAACTGGATTTACCGAAAGAAAAAACAATCGTTTCTTTCCAGTCAAGATTAGGAAAAGACAAATGGATTGAGCCATATACCGACGAAACATTGGAAACCATTGGCAAAAAAGGGATAAAAAACCTGGCTATCGTTTGCCCGGCTTTTGTTTCGGACTGTCTTGAGACCCTGGAAGAAATTTCTGTGGAAGGGAAAGAACAGTTTATGCATGGTGGTGGTGAAAATTTCCACTATATTCCATGTCTGAATGATGAAGACCGTTGGATTGAAGTCGTAAAAATCCTTTGTGAAGAAAAACTGAATGATTTCTATCTGGTATAGTTTACTTTACACTAAATATACAAAAGGCCACAAGAATTAACTTGCGGCCTTTTTGTTGAATATATTAAAAAATTTGGTGCTACTTTTTAATCAGGTTTCCTGCTTTCTCTCCGTTTACCATTACAATATATACTCCCGGAAGAATATTGGAAGGAAGCTGGATATTAAGTCTGTTTACTCCATCGGTAATTTCTACTTTTTCAGAAATTTCTTTCTTACCTGTAAGACTTACCAATTCTACAATTCCTTTTCCTGATTTCCCTTCAAAGTTTATAGTGAATCTGTCAGTTGCAGGATTTGGACTTATAGTATACAGAGCTGTCTCTGCTGCGGCTGCTTTTCCTGCCGGAGAAGTTCCACCTCCTACCCCTACAGCGTTCCAGGCATTTTTAACCTGAGTCACTTCATTGCTGGTTGCTCCGTATAAATCGGTAGCTGCCTGAATAGAATAGGTTCTTGCACTCGCATAAGTAGAAGAAGAAGTCAGATAAGTCGTTAATGTTCTGTAAGCAATAGCTCCTGCTTTATCCAGTCCGATAGCTGAAACATTATAAGCAAAGCCTTTGTCATTAGTACCGGAACCTCCTGTAACCAGTAGATAATACCAGAAGTTAAGAACTCCTGAGTTGGTATGAACTCCACAATAATCATTAGATTGGCTTGGAGTTACACAACCGGAAGTTGTTGTTGTTTTCCAATACGTTCCCAGATAAGTATCAGGCTGGCTGTATGCGTTAGGATTAGCCATATTTCTGATCACATAATTGAAATCTTCACCCAATGTCCAGCTAGCCTGTGTAGGTCTTGCCCAACGTTCAATGGTATTTCCGAAGATATCTGAGAATCCTTCATTCAATGCTCCGGGTTCTCTCTGATAGACAAGGTTAGCCGTTTTAGAAGTGAGTCCGTGTGTAATTTCGTGACCACAAACATCTATTGCTGTTAAAGGTTTTCCACCGTTTGTTGTAGAGCTTCCATCTCCATAAGTCATTCTGGAACCATCCCAAAATGCATTAAAATAGTTGCTGGAATAATGAACATATGATTTAATAGCGAAATTATTATTATCAATACTCTTACGTCCATATTTTGTATAAAAATAATCTACTGTCATTTCAGCTCCCCAATGGGCATCGGCAGCGTATTGATCTTTATTTGTATTAACATTATTCCAGTTATTGTCTGTATCTGTAAAGTCTACAGCAGAAGCATAGCTGGTTCCTTTTTTAAGGTTATAGGTTTCTACAGCTGTTCCTGCATTTCTTCCTGTTTCTCTCAATCGGTAGCTTCCGTTATAAGAATCTGTAGTAATGCTACGGGTTCCGCTATATCCTGTAACGGCTGTTCCCGGGCTGTTCACTTCATGAATAATGGCATCTACACCTAATACTTTTCCATTTTTAGCATCTACGAAAACATATTGTCTGCTTAATGGTTTTTCAGCATAGATATCAAATTTATAAGCTAGTCTCAGATCATTCAGCTTATCATCATCAGGATCTGAATAATACACTAATTCTCCTTTAGGGGCAAAGCTTGCATTGGGATCACCCGTTTCTTTTTTCAGAAAATCTTCCTCCTCTTTATTTTTCCATTTATAGGAATCTGCTCCCACAAATGACAAAGCACTTTGTAATGCAACATTTTCAGCAAGGCTGGCATTTTTATCAAGTTCTTTCGGAAGTTTAAGAACCCATTTTCCTGACTGTCCTACAATTTTACCGTTTTTTGTCTGTACTGCCATCATTCCGTATTCTACAGGAATATCATTAACAGTCTGTTGAAATCTTTGGGTTTCAAAACCTAATGCATCCTTTTCCAAGCCTAGTTTACGAGCTTGTCCCGGAGAAAGTCTCTGAGACGCTTCGTCAAATAAAACAGGGTTCCCCTGATAGGCAGGAGCATTTTTTTCAAATCTCATAAACTCGGCGTGTAATCCGCTTTTTCCCGGAATTAGTTTTGATGGTGTGTTTTGCCCAAAAACAAATGAGCAGGCGGCAACACTTGCCACTAAGATAAATTTCGTTTTCATAATAATATTTGGTTGGTTGTGGTGACGAATTTATAAACTTTTCACAATAAAATGATATAAACAATGAATAAAATTCAATTGATATTATAAATCAATAAATAAAACACAATGATGATTTTAAAACAAAGAAAATTATTTAAAGATAATTTTTCTGTAATACAAACTTTACATTAAAATAATTAATTAAAATCAAAATTTTGTGAATTATTTTTTTTCACTATGTAGTGCATTATAATTAAAAAAAATAACCCTATTCTGAGATTTTAGAGCGCATTTTATTTCAATATGGGCAAAAAAATTAGGACTATCTTAAGAGACAGTCCTAATTTATATTTATATTTTTTATACAAAAATGATATCAAGTCATTGCTTATCGTTTATTGGCAATTGGGGTTCTGAATTCTCCGTACCCCATAAGACCATCATAATTTCTTCCGAACGGTGCATAATAAAGGAATGCCTGATAGAGGTTTTCTGTCTGCCAGAAGTTACCATTTACTTCCCCAAAATTCAGAGAGCCATTTCCTTCTTTTGTTACCAAAACGTAGTTATAAAAACCTTGCTTCAGGAATATTTTGGCTACATATTGTTTCGTGGCAGGATCATATTGCATCTGATTTTCTTTGCCTGGTTTAAAATTATTAAATCCTCCCAGCACATAGATTTCTTTATCCACAGGATCTGAATCCAGGTAGAAATGTACCCATGAATAATCCGCTTCTCTTTCTGCATCTCTTTCCCGTCCCAGATCATTTCTCCTGTAATACCATGCTCCATTCACATCCGGCTGGTATTGGTAATTCAAAGGAAATGCCCATACCGGATGAAGATAAGTTTGGTTAACATCATCTTTTATTTCAGTGGCACGCACCATATCTGCTGCCATATTCATATTTTTATTATCAAAATAATAAAACTCATTGTCTCCAGGGAACGTAAGATTCGTCTGCTGAAAAAGCACCTGATTTCCTAAAACGCTGCTTGGCTTAAGATTAGAAATCACCATATTCGGGTTGTTATTCTGCATCACATTCATGGTGATTGAATTGACATTGGAAGAAATATCTCCTCCTTTCGGAGAAACATTCACTTCTACCCTTTGATTAATGTTGGGATTTTTTGCATCTGCAAATCTTGAAATATTTAAACCTACAGAGGTTACATCCTCAACCAGATAAAACCTTTTTTTGAAAAGAGGCTGGTCTGCAGAATCTTTATAAACAATCAGCTCATAATTCCCTGAAACCTTCAGCTGGATTTTATCATTCGGAAAAACCAGTTTATAATGAGTGTATGCCTGCAATGTATTGAAAGAATACTGAAACTGATCCAGCAATGCATTCATACTTCCGGTTGCAAATTCTGTAAAAAACAGATTATCCTCATTCCAGTTTCTGTCATAATGTTTAAAGGTATACCGGTAGATCTGACTGCCATTTGTAAGATCATCAAAGCCCAGAACCAACTGTTCGCCTATCTTAATTACCGGAGTTTCATCATTCGTCTGAGGATTGAACAACTGAACACTTTGGATATTTTGTCCAAAAACCAGTCCGCCCAAAGAAAGTAAGAGTATTCGCAAAGTTTTCATTATGACGAAGATAGCGAAAAATAGCCATTTTCTTAATAATATCGTATTTTTGAATAAAAAATATTCAGATATGCTTCAGATTCAAGGTTTCGTATTCAACTTTGCGAGTGAAAATACTTACATCATCTATAACGAAAATAAAAATGCCTGGTTAATTGATCCGGGAAATATGAATGCTCAGGAAACTCAAGCTATTGATCATTTTATTACAGAGAAAGAGCTGAAGATTCAGAAAATCCTTTTGACCCACGCTCATATTGATCATGTATTCGGACTACAGTGGGCTTTTGATAAATTCAATATCCCCGTGAATATGCATCAGGAAGATCAGGAAGTATTGGATATGCTTCAGGCGAGCGGTGTAAGATTCGGAATGCAGATAGATCCGGTAAAAGTGGATGTAGAATATATCAAGGAAGGAGATGAACTGGATTTAGATGGCGAGAAATTTAAAATTTATCATGTCCCAGGACATTCGCCGGGAAGTGTTGTTTACCATAATGAAAATCAGAAATTCATGATTTCAGGAGATGTTCTTTTTGAAGGCAGTATCGGAAGAACAGATTTGTATAAAGGAAATTATGATCAGCTGATTGAGGGAATTAAATCAAAACTATTCATTCTGGATAATGAAACACAGGTTTTCTCAGGACATGGAAATCCTACATCTATTGGATTTGAGAAGCAGTATAATCCATTTTTGAAGTAAGAGAGTTTGAGAGTTTGAGAGTCATATAAACGTCTTAAATCAACCTTAGATCTGACACTTTATATAAAAAATCATGTTCGATAAAATTTAAATATAATGAACAGGACACTCCTCCGGAGCTTTATTTTACGGCAATCTCATTTTTTCTACTAACAGTTAATCCCGATGGGATCAAATCCAGCTTCAATAGGAGTTAACTGTTAATAGGACGTATTTATTTAAAATTAGAGCTCCGGAGGAGCGACCTGTTAATTCATGCTGTAAATATTGATATTTTCAATGTATTTATACTTTTTATCGGACAGTAATAATAAACCGTCAGGACTAAGCCTGACGGTTTTGTTGTTATAAAGAAATAGAGTTTAGAAATCTAAAGTGATGGAAGCTCTGGCAGCTGCTCCCATAATAGGTCTTGCCATGATGATTCCATCTCCATTGGGTGATCCGGCTCTTGGATCTCCTTCTGTAATACCAATCGTATTAAAGATATTGGTACCATCCACTGCAAAACGTATTTTTCCTAACTGATAAGACATTCCTGCTCCAAATTCTGTGAAAGAAGGTAAAGTCTGTACATTCAGCTCATCTTGGAAGCGTTTTCCATAATAATTCATGCTTACATAAGCTCTCCATGACTTGGTAATGTTCACAGCCGGTGAAATATTAAAATAAAACTTCGGCATTCTTCTCACCACATTTCCTTCCAGAAGACTTCCGGCTTCAAGGTTTTTATATTTTGGACTCTGAACTGTTCCGTTAAAGGTAACTTCCAACATATTATTGAATAAGCGGGCATACCCTTCTACCTCAACTCCATAGTTTTCTGTATTGGCAAAGGTATTTTCAGATTTTCCATCAGAGAAAATATCTGTAAATGACAGGTTCTTCAAGGTAGAATAGAACGGAATCACGGCAATATCAAAGGTACGCGAGTAGTATTTATATCCTACTTCCAGCTGATTGGTGGTTACAGATTTTAACGGTTTATCAGGAGTCGGGTTGGAGAAATAATTGTAGTACGCTTCCTCATTCGGAGATCTGAAACCATTAGAAAAACGTGCATATACTGCATTCTCTCTGTTGATTTTATAATTCGCTGCTAATGTGAAAGAAACTTTATCTACGTTAAAATTCCAGTAAGTAAATTTATTTCCCAGTACACTCATATTATCATCAGCAGTTGTTGTGTTGAAACCGTGAGTTCCATCTGTTGTTAACCCTGAGTTATTTAAATTGGAAGTTGTTGTATTGGCAAAATTTCCTTTATAGTAATCATGGCTGTAACGAAGGCCTCCGTTCACACTTAAAGCATCGGTAATATTATAATCTAAGTTTACATAAAGGTCATTCAAACTTCCCTGAGTTTGTGTTCTTCTTTGCAGGAATGTCATATCCATCACCCCATTATAGGTTTTAGAATACCCATCATCTGTAGGGCTCATAGAAGGGTTTACCAGATTTAAAAGCTCAGGTCTGTCTGTTGCTGTGGCCAGAATATTGCTCCAGTTCCAATATTGCTGAGATTTCCAGTTGGATTTGTAAAAACCTGCCGTAATATTTCCTTTATCAAATTTATAATTGAACTGTAAATCATTCACAAAGTTATTCATCTGCTTGTCAATCGCCCAGAATCCTAATTTTTGTACGTACTCAGGATTTACAACGGCTCCGTTGCTTACCAGAGAATACTGATAATTGCTCATTCCAAGCCCGCCGTCTTTCACAGCGTCAGTCGCATATTTAGAAGCCACTTTGGGTGGTCCTGCCGGGAAAATCCCCGTATAGTTCATGTTGATATCCGTATATCGGGTTTTGTTTAAAACCGTGAAATTATTTCCAAGATCATATTTAAACTCAGCCCCTAGTACATCTACTTTCGGATGGATTCCGTCTTCAAGATTTCTGTTGAAAAACCCGCCTCCGGCCTGTGGAATATTCAGTTGGCTGATTGCTCTGTAACTATACGTTCCATAATTAGGATCAAACCCCTGGAATCCTTTCAGTTTATTTCCGTTTTGTACTAAAGGAATTGGAAGGAAGAATGTATTTCTGTCATCCAGTTTTTTGTAATACACTTTTACATAACCTTTATCAAAGACATATTTAAGATTCATTCTGATTTGTCCTCCATTATTGGCTTTGAAACCTGTTTTTCTGATTCCGTCATCTGTTCTGTAAAAACCTCCGACATTGAAAAACAATTTATCCTGAACCAATGCTCCACCTACGTTAACATCGGTACGCATTAATCCATAGGTACTTGTTTCCAGTTTTGCTGTACCTCTGAAATCATTGGTTCCTTCTCTGGTAATAAAGTTGATCAGACCACCGGGAGAATTCGTGGCGTAAATAGATCCGGAACCTCCTCTCAGAGCTTCCATACGATTCACGGAATTATCTACACGGAAAAAGTTATCCGCATTGGCAAACTGAAGCGCACCATCTTCAAAAACGGGAAGACCATCTTCCTGTACCTGTACAAATTCATAGGCTCCTGCAGAAGGAATCCCTCTTGCAAAAAGGTTGTTTCCTACTTCACCTCCTGAAGTTTCCACGGCAAACCCTGGAACTCTCTGTAATAAAGCAGCAGCACTGATTGGATTCTGCTTCTGGATTTCTTTGGAGCTGAATGTAGAAATTGCAGTACTGGATTCTATTTTTTTCTTCGGGTTTGAATTTCCGGTAATAACAATCTGATCTATAGAAGAAACTTTTGCAGAATCCTGCGGAGTTTCCTGAGCATAAGCATTATTAAAATATAACGTAGCTGTAGCGGCAATTAAAAAGATCGATTTTTTTTTCATAGCCATATTTTTTATTGTTAGTTTCAGTTTTGTTGTAATTGTAAATACACTCCATTGGTCCAACCGAATCCATCCTGATTGGGGTATTCCCCGCCGCCTGCTATTGTTTCTGTGTCTAATGCATTGTATTTTTCCATCAGTTTTCCAGTGTTTTTGTAGACTCTTTCTACGTTTGAACACCAGTTGTCTTTAATTTTTTCTGCCAGCTCATTAAAGCCATAATTTTTCATTGCTTTAAAGCCCAGCCATTGATAAGGAGCCCATGCATTGGGAAGATCCCATTGCTGTCCTGAGTTTTTGGTTGTGGTGACAAGCCCGCCTTTATAAAGAAATTTTTCAGCAACCGCTTTGGCCACCGCTTCAGCTTGTGTATGGTCTGCAATTCCCAGGAATAAAGGGTAAAGAGCAGCAATATGTTCAGACGGTGTTTTTGTGTTTTTTTTAGTGTGATAATCTTTATAATTGTTAGTATTTCCATCCCAGAAATATTTATTGATCATCTGTCTTCGGCTTGCTGCTCTTTCTGAAAAATAATTTTCTTTTTCACTCAGATTGTGAAGCGCTGATGATTTCGCCAAAGTTGTTTCCAAATGCCATAAAAGACAGTTCAGATCAACCTGTGCAAGGTTCAGCGTTTCTATCGTCTGTATATTTTCTCCGTCTGCGAACCATCTGCTGGAAAAATCCCAGCCGGATTCACAGGCACTTCTTATATTTCTGTAAAATTCATCTCCTGAAGTTTTTTCATGATCTTCAATATCGATCAGGTAACTTTCAGGGCGAGGTGCATTTTCTGCATCGTAATAACGGTTCAGAATATCTCCGTCTATTGTTTTAACTACTCTTTTTACACTGGAATTGTTTTCAAGCCATTCTTCACCATTCATCCAGAAAGCATATTCTTTTTCCAAAGTGTCATGGTATTCTGTATAAATTCCTTCGTCATTTGTGGTTTCAAAAAGAAGATCCAGCATTAATGAAAAATAGGGAGGCTGTGATCTGCTCAGGAAATGAGTTCTGCTGGCATTGGGAACAAATCCTACGTTTTGAATCAGATAAGAACAGTTCTCAATAATGTTATTCATCATTTCTACTCTGCCGGAAGCTTTTAGCCCAAGCATAATAAAATAGCTGTCCCAATAGAAAAACTCATTGAAACGACCTCCAGGAACAATGTAAGGTTTTGGTAATTTTAAAAGCGTTCCTTTTTCTTCATAGGCTGTACGGGTTAATTCATCCCATAATTTCTCAATATGTTCGCCAATAGGAAGTTGTTCTTCTCTGTGTACGGAAACTCTTGCTCCCAAAAAGTCAAAATGAGTCATCACAAAATCTTTCAGGTCAAAACCTTCAGTATTTTTTGTTTGTTCATAATCTTCATTAATCTTTGCAATGGGAAACAGAGGAACTGCATCCGTCATCATTTTCTGATCTTCAAAAATTTCAGATCTCTGTACATCATCAAACAGACTTTGAATTTCGTTTATGTAAAGCTGATTACTCATTGTTATTTTTTAGGATTAATTTTTAATTTATTCATGAAAACCGCTGAGGTGATCAGTAATGAAAGCGGAATCAGGGAAAGGTAAAATGCCTGTTGTCCACTAAACTCCTGAAACACAAAACCGGTAATGATAGAACCTATAGTTCCCCCGATTGCTGAGAAAACAACAATCAGTCCTGACATGGCACTGTGTAAATATTTGGGGATAGATGCCAGAATTACAGAATTAATGCTCGGATAAATAGGTGCCAGCAAACCTCCCATTAAAGGAAATAAATAGACAACCAGAGGAGCATTCGCCCAGTTTGTATTCTTATCAATAGTAATATTATGTGTAAGGGGTAAAACCAGCAGTAAACTAATAGCAAAACCTACTACACAAAAAGAAACAACATAGATCCAGCTGAATTTTTTGGAGAAGAATCCCGATAAAAATCTTCCCAACGCAAAAGCTCCTGCCAAAACCGCTCCTGCCTGAATACTCATTGAGGTAGGCACTTTTAAAATCTCTTTATAAAAAGTAGGAGTCCATGTCTGAAAACTCTGCTCTACCAATACAAAAAGGAAAGCACATAATAAGAAACACAACACTTTTTTATAACTGAACAGGCTTGCACTGTTTTTTAAATCTCCCAAAAGATCTGTTTTCTCACTTTTAGCTTCCTGCTCATTGAGTTTTGAAAAGAACAGGAATAAAAAAGATACACTTGAAAGTGCTCCCAGCACCCAATACACATTCAGCCATTCGGTAGATTTCGGATTGTGATCATCAATATATAAACTGAATAATACATTTCCCGCCAATACGCCAATCATAAAAAAGCCTTCCAGAAATCCCATGAAACTGGAATGTTCTTTATCTGTTTCCGTTACTAATCCAATAGAAGTAAAAACTGATATTTTGATCAGTGCAAAGGAAACTCCTACCGTGGCAAATAATAATTTAAATACCCAGAAATCATTGGTAAACGGCATTACAAAACACATACAGCTTACCAGGAGTAAGGCAGTCAGCATTGATTTTTTGATTCCTATTTTAGGAAGGAATGAAGCCAGAATGAAAGAACATATGGCGATTGGAAGATCTTTGAAACCTTCCAGAACACTGGCCGAAGATTTTGAAATCCCAAAATTCTGCTGTACCTGTAGAATAACTGTTCCTACAGAATTCAGAAGAATTGCGAAGACAAAATAGTTTAAAAATAAAACGGCCTTGATGTTAATATTTTTCATTCAGGTTATTTCTTGTCGGCTAAGATAGAAGCATTTCTGTTAACGATAATTTAACACAGTAAATCAATATTTGAACTATATTAATATAATTAGTATTTTTAGTAATTAAATATGATTAATTAAATGAAAGTTACTTTTGAAAGGGTGATCCCAAATGAAAAGAGCTCGTTCCGTACCATTCATAATAATTCCCCTATTTCAGAATTTAAATGGGAGTATCATTATCATCCCGAAATTGAACTGGTATGTGTCATTTCCGGGAACGGAACCCGCCATGTAGGCTACCATAAAAGTAATTATACGAATGGAGATCTGGTATTGATCGGATCCAATATTCCCCACTCCGGATTTGGACTGAATTCTATTGATCCGCATGAGGAAATTGTACTTCAGTTCAAGGAAGAAATCCTTCAGTTTCCCCAGCAGGAGGTAGAAGCCAGATCTATTAAAAATCTGTTGGAACTTTCAAAATACGGAATCCATTTTCATCATAAAGTAAAAAAAATAATGCTTCCCAAGCTGAAACTTATGCTGGAATCTGAAGGTTATAAAAGATATTTACTTTTACTTGAGATTCTTTTTGAGCTTTCAAAATGTGAGGATTATGAGCTCTTGAATAAGGAAATCATGCCCTATACCATTATTTCCAAAAACAAAACCCGCCTTGAGAATATCTTTACGTATGTGGAGCATCATTATGACAAGGAAATTGATATTGAAGATGTTGCAAAACTGGCCAATCTGACTTTACCTGCTTTCTGTAATTTCTTTAAAAAAGCCACCCAGATTACGTTTACAGAGTTTGTAAACCGCTACAGAATTAATAAAGCATGTCTTTTGATGGCACAGGACAGATCTATTTCAGAATGCAGTTATCAATGCGGCTTTAATAATGTCACTTATTTTAATAGGATGTTCAAAAAATATACAGGGAAAACACCTTCAGAGTTTATCAAGAACTACTCTCACAATAAAGTCAATATAGATTTAAAGGTTGAAAAAGAGGTTAAAAGTAAGGTGAGTTTTTGATAGTGTAAAGAGACTCCTACAGAGTGACAAGGTTGGTGGATAGACCATATCTCGTATTTGTCATTGCGTAGGAATCCAGACTCTCTTCAAATTTTGTAATAATTTACAATAAAAGATATGCAGAGACTCTTACAGAGTGACAAGGTGTGTGGATAGACCATATCTCGTATTTGTCATTCCGTAGGAATCCAAGCTTAACTCAAATTTTACAATGGGTTACAATAAAAATAGGATAAGCTATACTGAGACTCCTACGGAGAGAAAAAGTGTGTGGATAAGCTGCAAGTATTATGTTGCAATCAACAAAAAAGCCACTCTAAAAAGAGCAGCTTTGTATTATTGAGTAAAACCAGTAACTAAATAAACCAGCAACCAGCAATTATTTCCATTTAATATTACACCCCATACTTGGTCTCTGGATTTCTTCCTGAGCTTCACCAGCTAAAAGATTTTCAAAAGCAATGATTAAATCTTCTCCGGTTACATCTTTATTATTTCCCGGTCTCGAATCATCCATTTGTCCTCTGTATACAAGGTCAAGCTTGTCATCAAAGAAATAAAAATCAGGTGTGCATGCAGCATCATAAGCTTTTGCTACAGCCTGACTTTCATCAAATAAATATGGAAAATCAAATCTTCTCTCGATTTGGAATTCAATCATTTTTTCCGGAGAATCTGCCGGATATTTTTCAATGTCATTCGCATTAATGGCGATGAATTCAATTCCACGCTCGTTGTAATCTTCGTATAATTCATTGATCTTGTCAATCACATGCAGAACAAACGGGCAGTGGTTACACATAAAGATCACCAAAGTACCTTTTTCTCCTTTCAGTTCGTCCAAAGACTGAAGTTCATTCGTTTTTGACGGGTTAGGAAGTTCAAAAAACGGAGCCTTTGTTCCTAATGCCAGCATATTTGAGGGAGTATTCATATCCTTATTTCTTTACCGGCAAAGATAATTATTTCTTTTGTTAATTGAGCCGAGTTCTGAAACATGCATTTTATTTTTGGTAGAGTAAGGAAGTTGGAAGCTGGAGGCTGGAAGATAATAGGGCTTCAAAAATAGTTATAGTCAAATTCTATTAATAGTTTTTTCACACCCAAAATTAACTTCCAGCCCCCATTCTTCCAGCTTCCAGCCTTTGATTTATTTTCTTTAAATAGTCAGCAAATCTATAAAACTTACAATATCCTTTGGAACTTATATCAAAAAGTTTGTAGTTTTGCTAACGCTGTTAGTAAATAAATATCATGGGTCTACATGAACGCCGTCAACGAGAAAAAGAATCCATCCGTGCAAATATTTTGCAGGCTGCTTTTACGTTGGCTAAAACTGAAGGCTGGGGTTCGCTTTCTATGCGTAAGATAGCTGATGCTATTGAGTATAGTGCACCTGTTGTATATGATTATTTTGAAAATAAAGAAGCTATCCTATTTGAAATTTCTTTAGATGGCTTCCACAAGTTACATATAGAATTATTAAAAGCTCAGCAGAAACACGATACTCCGGAAGAGCAGCTTGTTGCTATTGTGGATGCTTACTGGAACTTTGCTTTTAAAAATAAGGAATATTACCAGCTTATGTTTGGTCTTGGAATGCAGTGTTGCGGAAAAGGTCAGATGAAAAAGGAATTCTCATCATTTCAGGAGCTTATCTATGAATGTACTTATGAGATTATCAAGAAAAACGGATCCAATCCGGACAATGCCTGCCATATGTCTCATGCTCTTTTTTCTGCGGTACACGGAATGATCTCTATTATGATGATGCGTACAGCTGATATTCCTGCAACAATGAATAAGACTACATTGGACGAAACTGTTTCGGCTTTCATTAAGTCTTTGTAAATTTTTTTTGAATTAAAAATTAACACCGTTAGGAAACTTAACACCGAATAATTAAAAGTATTCTGTTATTCCTGATTAAAAACTCAATCATTTATGAAACCATTCATAGAATTCAGTTGTTAAAATTAGTCATTTTTTGCTTACTAATTAACACTGTTAGTAAAATTAACACACCTTACACCATCATTATACACTTAAATACATTAAAAACAATTTTCAATTATGGAAACAATCGACTTTATCGGACATTAAAAATTCTGTAATTTTTTTTGAACTAATTATTAACACTGTTAGGAAAAAATACAGCATTTATTAAAACACTTTACTTACCTCTAACACTTCATTAAAAAAATTAAACCAAAATGAAAATACCTGGAAAAACAAGGTTTATTGTACTTATTGCAAGTATAATTCTTTTACAGAGCTGCACAAAAGCCGCAGAAGGAACCAATGCCGCACCTCCAGCTCCAGAACTTCCGGTTTATACCGTTATTACATCACCCGCAACTACATATCAGGAATTCCCAACTGCTTTGGAAGGGAAAAACAACGTAGAAATAAGATCTCAGGTAGACGGATATCTGGATAGAATCTATGTGGAAGAAGGCGCTTATGTAAGAGCAGGACAACCGTTATTTAAAATAGATTCAAGAAGCTACGGTGAGCAGATGAATATGGCTCAGGCAAATCTTCAGGCTGCGAATGCCAATATCCAAAAAGCAAGAGTGGAAGTAGAAAGACTTCAGCCACTGGTTGCTGCAAAAGTAGTTTCTGATGTACAGCTTAAAACAGCAAAAGCCAATTATGATGCCGCTGTTGCCGCTGCTTCACAAGCCAAAGCCTCTGTAGGAAGCGCAAGAATCAATGTAGGATTTACAACGATTACAGCTCCAGTGAGCGGTTATATTGGAAGAATTCCTTACAAAAAAGGAAGTCTGATCTCCAGAACAGATGTAAATCCATTGACATTATTATCTGATATCAGTGAAATCTACGCGTATTTCTCTTTAAGTGAACTTGACTTCATTGCGTTCCAGAATAAATATCCGGGAGCAAGTTTAGAAGAAAAGCTTAAAAATATGCCAATGGTAGATCTTGTCATTGCTGATAACAGTACTTACCCTGAAAAAGGAAGATTAAGTATTGTAGACGGACAGTTTGATAAAACTACCGGAGCCATCAGTGTACGTGCCGTTTTCCCTAATGCCAACGGAACTTTAAGAACCGGAAACACAGGAAGAGTGCGTATGCCTCAACTGATCTCAAATGCTGTAGTAATTCCTCAGGAATCCACATTTGAAATTCAGGATAAAACCTATGTATATGTGATGGATAAGGATAAAAAAGTAATGGGAAGACCTATTAAAATAGCTGGAAAAACAGAGAGCTATTACTTTATTTCTGAAGGACTTTCCCGTGGAGAAAAAATCGTATTCACCGGAATTGGAAACTTGAAAGATGGTGCTTCCATTAAGCCGAAAAATATTTCTTCTGACAGCTTATTAAAAGCAAAACCATTATAGTCCCTTTTCCCAATACAGAAGACTAAAAAAATAAACTTCTTATGTTAAAACAATTTATAGAAAGACCGGTCCTTTCAACGGTCATCTCCATAATACTCTTATTATTGGGAGCTTTGTCTCTCTTTAATTTACCGATTGCCCTTTTTCCGGATATCGCTCCTCCAAGCGTTCAGGTAACGGCATTCTATCCTGGAGCGAATGCTGAGGTTGTTGCACGTTCGGTGGCTACTCCTATTGAGGAAGCAGTGAACGGTGTGGAAAATATGACCTACATGACTTCTAACTCCAGTAATGACGGTACCATGACACTTAGTGTATACTTCAAGCAGGGAGCAGATGCTGATAATGCGGCGGTAAATGTACAGAACCGTGTATCGAAAGCAATGAGCCAGCTGCCTCAGGAAGTAGTACAAGCCGGGATTTCAACCCAGAAAGTGCAAAACAGTATGATCATGTTCATGGGATTAACCAGTGAAAATGAAAAACAATACGATGAATTATTCCTTCAAAATTATCTGAAGATCAACGTAATTCCACAGATACAGCGTATCCCGGGAGTTGCACAGGCTCAGGTATTCGGTACAAGGGATTATTCCATGAGAATCTGGCTGAAACCGGATCGTCTGGCATCCAATAACCTTTCTCCTCAGGAAGTTTTGGGAGCGATTAAAGATCACAACCTTGAAGCCGCTCCTGGCCGTCTTGGACAGGGAAGTAAGGAAACTTACGAATATATCCTTAAATACAAAGGGAAACTGAATAAGAATGAAGATTATGAAAACATCGCGATCAAAGCGAACAGTGATGGTTCTTTCTTAAGATTAAAAGATGTTGCACGAGTAGAATTCGGATCTTATACATATACTGCCACCAACAGAGTAGACGGAAAACCGGTTGCCGGATTTGCCATCTTACAAACCGCAGGTTCCAATGCCAATGAGATCCTGACCGAAATTGAACAGCAGGTGAAAGTAATGGAAACTACCCTTCCAAAAGGAGTGAAGCCTATTATTATGTATAATTCCAAAGACTTTTTGGATGCTTCGATTCATCAGGTCGTAGAAACGCTTGTTATTGCTTTCGTCTTGGTATTTATTGTGGTATTTATCTTCCTTCAGGATTTCAGATCTACATTAATTCCGGCTATTGCCGTACCGGTTGCAATTATCGGAACATTCTTCTTCCTGCAGTTATTTGGTTTCAGTATCAACATGCTTACCTTATTTGCATTGGTACTCGCCATTGGTATTGTAGTGGATGATGCCATTGTAGTAGTGGAAGCCGTCCATTCTAAAATGGAACAGACAGGAATGCCTGTAGAGCATGCAACGATGCACTCAATGAGTGAAATTTCTGGAGCCATTATTTCCATCACACTGGTAATGTGTGCCGTGTTTATTCCGGTTGGTTTCATGCAGGGACCTGCAGGAGTTTTCTACAGACAGTTTGCCTTCACACTAGCGATTGCAATTTTAATTTCAGCAGTGAATGCATTAACCTTGAGTCCTGCATTATGTGCGATGTTCTTAAATGATCCTCAGGGAGAACACGGTGAGCATAGTCATAAAAAAGGTTTTGGAGCAAGATTCTTCAATGCTTTTAATGCCAGCTTCAACAGCATGACGAGAAAATATATCTATAGCCTTAAGTTTTTAATTAAAAACAAATGGGTTGCGATAGGAGGCCTTGTTGTCATTACAGCTGCAAGTGTATTTTTGATCAAAAAAGCACCGTCAGGATTTATTCCTACTGAAGACCAGGGATTCGTACTTTATGCAGTGAATACTCCTCCGGGAAGTTCACTGGAAAGAACACACAGAGCAACCGCACAAATTGATAAAATTATCAACGGTGAAAAAGCAACCAACCACCTTTGGGTAGCAGATGGAATGAACTTCATCAGTAATGCCAACGCTTCTCCCTATTCTGCAGGTTTCATTAAACTTAAAGATTATGACAAGCGTGGAGAAATGAAAGATCCTGATCAGATTGCAGCAACATTGACAGGTAAGGTAAGCCAGGTAAAAGATGCCAATGCATTTTTCTTCAACTTCCCTACTGTACAAGGTTTCGGTAACGTTTCCGGATTTGAATTCATGCTTCAGGATAAAACAAACGGTTCTTTTGAACAATTGGGAACAACCACTCAACAGTTCATTGGAGAGCTGATGAAAAGACCTGAAATTGCTTTTGCCTTTACCACATATGCCGCAGGAAACCCTCAATATACCATTGATGTGGATACTGATAAAGCCAACCAGCTGGGTGTTTCTGTAACAGAACTGATGCAGACTATGCAGATCTATTTCGGTAGTAGCTTTGTATCGGATTTCAACAGATTCGGAAAGTATTACAGAGTAATGGCACAGGCAGATATTCCTTATCGTACTGACGTCAACTCTCTGGAAGGGATTTATGTAAAAAATAAATCCGGAGAAATGGTGCCGGCAAAAACACTGGTTACGTTAAAAAGATCTTTCGGTCCTGAAACGGTAACAAGAAATAACCTTTTCAACGCAGTAACGATTAACGGAACTCCAAAACCTGGTTACAGTACCGGAGATGCCATCAAAGCTGTAGAAGAAGTTGCTCAGCAATCACTTCCAAGAGGATATGGATATGAATGGACAGGGATTACCCGTGAGGAAATTAAAACAAGCGGACAGACTGCCTTTATTTTCTTCTTAAGTATTCTGTTTGTTTACTTCTTACTGGCAGCACAATATGAAAGTTATATTCTTCCGTTTGCTATTATTCTTACGATTCCTACAGGGATTTTTGGAGTATTTGCCTTCACAGGATTAGCCGGAATTGATAACAATATTTATGTTCAGGTAGGATTGATCATGCTCGTAGGACTATTGGCGAAAAATGCCATCCTGATTGTGGAATTTGCTGTACAGAGAAGAAAAGCAGGGAAAACATTAATTGAATCTGCCCTTCAGGCATCAAGATTACGTTTAAGACCGATCTTAATGACCTCTTTTGCCTTCATCGTGGGAATGCTTCCGCTGGTATGGACGCAGGGTGCATCTTCAAAAGGAAACCACTCTATCGGTTATAGTACAGTAGGAGGAATGCTTACAGGAGTAATATTCGGGATTTTTATTATTCCGGTAATGTATGTAATATTCCAGTATCTGCATGAAAAAATGCCAAGCAGAAAAAAGAAAAGACTTCTGAAAAAACAAATGGAGGAAGAACTTTTAGCTGCTACACACTAATAAAAAAATGAATTACAAAAACTTAGGGAAAATTTTAAGATCATAGGTTTACCTATTTACCTGCCTGATCTTAATGGTTTAAAAAAGCTGATTATTTTCTCCTACTAAAGACAATTTTTGCCTCTACAAAAACCTCTCTAAGTTTTGGATTCAATTAAAAGTTTAAAAACTATGAAACGAGTAAAAAATATTATTCTAACATTTGTGCTGGCCATCGGCTCTGTTTCGTGTGTGTCTAAACTGGCATACACGGAACCCGAGCTTCCTCTTCCGGAAAAGTTCCAGTACACCGCAACTGCAGACACCGCCAGCATAGCCAACCTGGAGTGGAAACAGTTCTTCAGCGATCCTATTTTACAGGAACTGATTGAAAAAGGAATTAAAAATAATTATGACCTTCAGATTGCCCTGAAACAGGTAGCTGCTTCACAGGAAAAACTGAAACAGGCAAAATATATGCAATATCCGGACGTTGGATTCGGAGTAAGCGGACAGATTTCAAGACCTTCCAAAAACAGCATGAACGGACAAAGCTTAAATTTATTTTTAGGTTCAAGCCATGTTGAAGATTATAACGCAGCCTTCAACCTTTCATGGGAAGCTGACATCTGGGGAAAAATCAAAAACCAGCAGGAAGTTTCAAGAATGCAGTACCTTCAGACTTATGAGGGTTCAAAAGCAGTTCAGACTCAGGTAGTAGCAGCCATTGCACAAGGATATTATAATTTGTTAATGCTTGACAGACAATTGGCTATTGCAAAATCCAATCTGGAACTGAGCAGCAACACCCTATTGATCACACAAAAAATGTGGGAAAGTGGTGATAATACCTCTTTAGGAGTTCAGCAGGCAGCCGCACAGAAACAGGCAACAGAACTTTTGATTGCCCAACTGGAACAGAATATTGCCATTCAGGAAAATGCACTGAGCATTCTGACAGGAGAACTACCCAATAAAGTAAACAGAACCATAGAAATGTCTGATACTTCTTTGCCTCAAAACATCACAGCAGGACTTCCGGCAGCTATGGTAAGCCGCAGACCGGATGTTCGTCAGCAGGAATTGGTTTTATTAGAATCCAATGCGATGGTAGGTATTGCGCAGGCTAATATGTATCCGGCATTGAAGATTACCGCTAACGGAGGGGTAAATTCATTCAAATTTGATAACTGGTTCCAGATTCCGGCTTCGTTATTCGGATCAGTTTTAGGAGGACTTACCCAGCCTATTTTCCAGAAAAGACAATTAAAAACAGATCTGGAAGTAGCAAAAATTCAGAGAGAGAAAAATGTTCTGGCATTCCGCCAATCGGTACTGAATGCAGTAGGTGAAATTTCAGATGCTTTGGTTTCCAATGAAAACTTAAAAATTCAGGAACAAAAAGCCTCTGAGCAGACCACTACACTGAAAGACGGAATTAAAAGTGCACAACTTCTTTACAAAGGAGGTTCAGCCAATTACCTGGAAGTGATTACAGCACAAGGGAATTCCCTACAGGCAGAGTTGAATCTGGCTTCCATTAAAAGACAGAGATTAAGCAGCATTGTAGATTTATACAGAGCTTTAGGCGGCGGTTGGAAGTAGTAAATTAAATTATATTTGTTAAGGTGCGGTTCTTTTTAGAGCCGCATTTTTTTACGATTTTATTGATGAAATAAATGATCATTAAACCATTAAGAATATTTAAGTTGTTAAGTTTAATTAAGAAAAATCAAATAGATTTTTAAGAATACTTCATAAGGCGAAGCTTTCTTAATATTCTTAACACCTTAATAGCTTCTTCATGGTTTAAAATGATTCAGGCAAAATTTATCATTGAAATTGCTCTCCAATCCATTTCAGCAAGTCTTCAAAATCATTTTGAGAATACCCGAGTGGTAAATAATGAATATCATCCGCCTTTCTGTACCACGTCAGCTGGCGTTTCGCATACCTGCGGCTATTTTTTTTAATTTCTGAAACCGCAAAATCAAGATCCCACTCTCCGTCAAAATACTTGAAAAGTTCCGCATATCCTACCGTATTTAAAGCTGTCAGATCCTTGAATTTCTCAAGACCTTTTACCTCATCCAGCAAGCCATTTTCCATCATCATATCTACTCTGCGATTGATTCTGTCATACAGTTCTTCTCTTGGCGCTTCAATTCCGATACGGATCACATTGAAATCTCTGCCATTCTGGGAAACCGAAATATGTTCAGAATATTTTTTATCCGTTTGCCAGATAATATCGATTGCTCTCAACAGCCTGCGGTGATTGTGAATATCTACCACATTGAAATATTCCGGATCCAGTTCTTTTAAAATATCCTGAAGTTTTTCTATCCCTTCCTGCTCCATCATAGTCTGAAGTTTCTCCTGATTTTCAGCGTTCGCTTCCGGAAGATCATGTAAGCCTTCTATTACTGCTTTTTCATACATCATACTTCCACCGACAAAAATAACAGTGTCATGAGTGGTAAAAAGTTCATTAAGTTTTTGAAGCGCATCTTCTTCGTACTGCCCGATAGAATAATATTCTTCCACTGAAAGATTTCCGATAAAATGATGAGGGGCACCCGCCAGTTCTTCTTCAGAAGGTGCCGCTGTTCCTATTTTCATTTCTTTAAAAAACTGGCGGGAATCACATGAAATAATCTCCGTATTGAAATGCTGAGCCAAATCAATTGCCAATCTCGTTTTACCAATTCCGGTGGGTCCCACTACAGAAATTAAATTTTTCTTTTTCACGGCGCTAATTTACGAAAACGAGTTTATTTAATTTGCTGGAAGATGGAAGCTGGAGGCTGGAAGTTAAAATTAGATCTATAACAATCTTCCTGCTTCCTACCTCCATCTTCCAGCCATTCAACATTAGCCAAACTATAGACTTAAATGATTATCTTTGTAGAACAATAAAAAACTATGATTTTATCAATGACCGGATTCGGTAGAGCCGAAGATGTTTTTGAAGGAAAAAAAATTACAATAGATATTAAATCTCTGAACAGCAAGAGCTTTGATTTGAATATTAAAATTCCTTTACGTTATAAAGAAAAAGAATTTGAAATCAGAAAAATTCTTAACGATAGAATTATCCGTGGAAAAGTAGACTGCTACGTTAATATTGAGAATCTTGAAGAGTCCAATGATGTAAAAATTAATAAAAACTTAATTGACTCTTATATCAAAGAACTTAAAAATATAGCTTCTGACGGCCCCGATTTCGAATACCTTAAAATGGCGGTGAGACTTCCTGATGCCATTACATCAAGACCAGATGAATTGACGGATGGTGAATGGGAAGCTTTGGCTAAAATTGTTAATAATGCTATTAACAAATTCGAAGAATTCAGAAAAACTGAAGGCAGCATTTTACATGAAGAATTGAACAGGAATATCCAGAATATCGACAAATATCTTGGCGAAGTAATTCCTTTTGAAGAAGAAAGAATTGTAAGCGTGAAAGAGCGTTATCAGAAATCTTTAAAAGAATTTGAAAACGTTGATGAAACACGTTTCTATCAGGAAATGGCTTATTTTACTGAAAAACTTGATATTTCTGAAGAAAAGGTAAGACTTACCCAGCACTTAAAATATTATAAAGAAGTAATGGATAATGAGTCTTTCAATGGAAAAAAACTGGGCTTCATTTCTCAGGAAATCGGAAGAGAAATCAATACATTAGGGTCTAAAGCCAATCATGCAGAAATCCAGAAACTGGTTGTGATGATGAAAGATGACCTGGAAAAAATTAAAGAACAAACGTTAAACGTATTGTAATGATAGATGCGCGTTACGAGATGCGTGATTGTCATTCCCAACAATGGACTCCCAACTCGAAACCCGTAACCCGAAATTGTAAAAAATGGATAAAGTAATTATATTTTCAGCGCCATCAGGGAGCGGAAAAACTACATTGGTAAAGCATTCACTGGAAACATTTCCCGAATTGGCATTTTCAATCTCATGTACTACAAGACAGCCAAGAGGAAGTGAAATTCATGCAGTGGATTATCATTTTCTGACACCTGATGAATTCAGACAGAAAATTTCTGAAGAAGCTTTTGTAGAATATGAAGAAGTATACACTGATAAATATTACGGTACTTTAAAATCTGAAGTAGAAAAAATCTGGAATCAGGGAAAAGTTGTTATTTTTGATGTAGACGTAAAAGGAGGCATCTCTCTAAAAAAATATTTTGGTGAAAAAGCACTTTCTATTTTTATAGAACCCCCTTCCATTGAAGAATTGGAACGAAGATTGATCTCCAGAAACACAGATGATGCAGAAACCATCAAAACCCGCGTTGCCAAGGCAGAAGAAGAAATGACCTACGCCAGCGAGTTTGACAAGATCGTGATCAATGAAGATCTTGATGCAGCTAAAAAAGAAATAGAAAGTTTAATAAAAAGTTTTATAGAAAGAAACTAGAAGTTAGAAATTAGAAGTTAGTTTTTTTAGTGTCAGGAAAATTATCCTCATTTTGTACTAACCTCTAGTTTCTAATCTCTAACTTCTATAAAAAGAAAAAATTGAGGTTGATATGAGTACCGAAACATTAGAAAAAGCTAAATCTGCAATTCCTGTCAGAGGATTTCTGGATATAAAAGATATTGCTATTCCTCAGGGAGAAGAATTGGTGAAAGCCATTCTTAAACTTAAAGAGGAAAAGAATGCTGTTATTCTTGCCCATTATTACCAGCCGGGAGAAATTCAGGATATTGCTGATTTCCTGGGGGATTCTCTACAGCTTGCAAGACAGGCAAAAGATACAAATGCTGATATGATCGTATTCTGCGGAGTACATTTCATGGCAGAAGCCGCTAAAATTCTGAACCCAACTAAAAAAGTAGTTCTTCCTGATACCATGGCCGGATGCTCTCTGGCAGACGGTTGTTCCGGAGAAGGATTAAGAAAAATGCGTGAACAGCACCCGAATGCTTTAATTGCCACTTACATCAATTGTAATGCAGAAACTAAAGCTGAAAGTGACATCATCGTAACAAGTTCAAATGCTGAAACAGTAATCGAAGCCCTTCCGAAAGACAGACCCATCATCTTCGCACCGGATAAAAACCTTGGAAGATATTTATCTAAGAAAACGGGACGTGATATGATCCTTTGGGATGGAAGCTGTGTAGTACACGAAGCATTTTCAATGGAAAGAATTGCTCAGCAGTTAGCAGACAATCCGGACGCTAAACTCATTGCACATCCTGAAAGTGAAGAAGCCGTTTTGAAGCTGGCTCACTTTATTGGTTCTACTTCTGCCCTGCTGAACTATGTAGAACAAGATGACTGTCAGAAATTCATCATTGCTACAGAAGAAGGGATTCTTCACGAAATGAGAAAACGTGCTCCTCACAAGGAACTGATTCCTGCATTGGTTTTTGATGAAAGCTGTAACTGCTCAGAATGTTTCTACATGAAACGTAATACAATGGAAAAATTGTATTTATGTATGAAGTATGAACTTCCTGAAATTCTTATCGACGAAGAATTAAGATTAAAGGCATTGAAACCTATCGAAGCCATGCTTGATCTTTCAAAAAGCATAAAATAAACAAAGAGGCTGTCTCTGAAAGAATTTACTTTTTTGAGACAGCCCTTTTTATTTTTAGTCTGCAGTAATTGCAACAAAACAATCTGCGCTTACAACTACACACATTCTGCAGTTCTCTGATAATGTCCAATATGCCTCGCACGAAGGATCACTGGATGAACCCGGCCCAAAAACCAGGTGGGTAGGACAGCCATCACATCTTGATACACCAGCACCTTTCATCTGTTCCAAATCTCTTCTGTTTAATCTTTTCAAATTTTTCATAAAAGTCAAATTATCTTTTAAGAAACTCCTCCGTCCACACATTCCATACTTACCAGAACACACATCTTGCAATAATCAGGAAGTCCCTGATAAGCAGAACATGGGTACTGATATTCAGGACCATCTCCGAAAGTAGCATGTTGCGGGCATCCTGCACATCTTGACGGACCTGCTGCTCCATTTAATTTTTCAAGTTCTTTTCTGTTTAATTTCTTTAAATTTTTCATAGTCGTTTTAATTAAATTTTGATTTTTAAGTAGATTATTTTCCTGAATCTGATTTCAACCTATTTTTATAAATGAGGATCAAAACATTCAAAGCTCACAAGGACTCTTCCTTTACAACATTCCGGTAAAGCATGGTAATCAGCACATGATCTTGGTTGACCAGGTCCGTAAGGTCCGGCAGGGCAGTTTTCAAAACAGTTATTCACATCTCCTCCATTCATTGATTTCAGATGTTGGCGGTTTAATTTCTTTAAATTTTTCATGATTATTTCGTTATTAGTTAACATTCTAAATGTAACATTTTTAATCAATTACACCAAATATATCTCCTAAAAAGGAAATATATTTTATTATGTTAAAAACTTGGCTGTTCCAAAATAATTTGTACATTTGTCTTGTTACAATGAATTTTCTAAGAAACATATCTGATATTTCTGCCCTGAAATCACTTATTTCAGGCATATCTTCTGTTTCTACATTTGGCACTACAACAATTACCCCGTAACGGGGTAGATTTTCACATATCATTTCCGGTACCCGTACTCTTTTTTTAAAGAGTAACCAATTCTATTTACCCAATTTTCAAAAAAAATACTTGATGAAAGTTTTAAAATTCGGCGGAACATCAGTCGCCCATTCTCAGAATATCTTACTGGTGGAAAAAATCATAAAAAGAGAGTCTTTAAAAAGCAAAGTTGTTGTTATTGTATCAGCTCTTCATGGCGTTACCGACCAGTTGATCAAAGCTGCAGAATATGCTTCAGTAAAAGATGAAAACTATATTCATATTGTTCAGAATCTTGAAGAAAAACATATCAATCTTGTCAAAGAACTTTTTCCAATTGCAGAACAAAGTTCATGGTTAAGCTTTGTAAAAAAACACTTCAACGATATCGAAGATCTCTGCAATGGAATCGCTGTCCTTGGTGAATTGACAGACAGAATTAAAGATAAAATAGCTTCTTATGGAGAATTTTTGTCCTCAAAAGTCATTGCTGCCAGACTCCAGCAAGAAAAATTAGACTGCATGTGGATGAATTCTGCTGAGCTAATCAAAACAGACAGTAATTTCACCAATGCAAAAGTAGATTTCGAATGTACTGAAAAAAATATTCTCAATTTTCTGAATGAAAATCAGAATAACATCCTTGTAGGTCCCGGTTTTATAGCTCGTGACAAAAAAAATAATGCAACAACATTAGGAAGAGGAGGTTCAGATTACACTGCTTCCATTATTGCGGCTTCTATTGATGCAGAAGAACTTCAGATATGGACCGATGTAAGCGGAATGATGACGGCCGATCCACGCCTTGCTTCCAATGCTAAACCTATTTCAGAAATCTCTTACCATGAGGCGATGGAACTGTCTCATTTCGGGGCAAAAGTGCTTTATCCGCCTTCCATTCAGCCTGTGATGGTAAAAAATATAAATCTGATGATCAAAAATACTTTTGATCCGGATGCACAGGGAACTTTAATCTCTCATCAACTGAAATCTTCAGACAATGAAAAACAGATTGCCGTAGGTATTTCGAATATGAACAGTATTGCTCTCCTTACATTGGAAGGAAGCGGTATGGTAGGAATTCCTGGTATTTCTTCAAAACTTTTTCAATGTTTAAGCCATGAAAAAATTAATGTCATTCTTATTACACAAGGATCTTCAGAACATTCTATCACTATTGCTATTGAAGAAAAAGAAGCGTTACGTGCTGAACATGCAATCAATTTTTCTTTTGCTGATGATATCGACCTGAAAAGAGTTTATGCAGTAAATATTGAAACAGGGCTTTCCATTGTCGCTTTGGTAGGAGAAAGTATGAAAAGCAGAAGTGGTGTGAGTGCAAAAATGTTCGGATGCCTCGGAAATAACGGAATCAATATAAGAGCGATTGCTCAGGGGTCTTCAGAAAGAAATATCAGCATTGTCATTTCAGAAAAAGACAGTAAAAAAGCAGTGAACGTCCTTCATGAAGAATTTTTTGAATCTGAAATAAAACAGATCCATCTTTATATCTGTGGTACAGGGAATGTAGGATCTAAGCTGATTCAACAGATCTATGACCAAAATGATTATTTAAAAGAAAATTTTTTAATTAACCTTAGAATTGCAGGAATTTCCAACAGTCGTCATATGATATTTTCAGATCAGGGAATGTCAAAGGAAAACTATCTTATCTGGAGCCAGCAAGGTGAAAAAGCCTCTCCGAGAGATTTTGCTGATGAAATTATCCGCAGAAACCTTAGAAATTCTGTTTTCGTTGATGTTACTGCAAGTTCAGACATTCCTGAAGTGTATGAAAGCTTATTAAAAAGAAGTGTAAATATTGTGGCCTGTAATAAAATTGCAGCCTCTTCAGATTATAAAAAATATAAAGCGTTAAAAGATACAGCAAGAAATCATAACTGTAATTTTTATTTTGAAACCAATGTAGGAGCAGGGCTTCCGGTAATAGGAACAATCAATGACCTCATCAAAAGCGGAGACCAAATCCAGTCTATTCAGGCTGTATTGAGTGGAACATTGAATTTTGTATTTAATGAATATGACGGCAGCAGAACATTTTCTGAAGTAGTGGCACAGGCTCAGAAAGAAGGCTACACTGAACCTGATCCAAGACTTGACCTGTCCGGAACAGATGTCGCAAGGAAAATTTTAATTCTGGCAAGAGAGGCAGGATATCCGCTTCAGTTTGATGCCATTGAAAACACAGGTTTTCTACCTGAAGAATGTATGCAGGGAAGCGTTGACAGTTTTTACGAAAAACTTACAGCGCATGAAGAGCATTTTAAAAACTTATTAAATGAAGCAAAAAACGAAGGCAAAATATTAAAATACGTTGCAAAATTTGAAGATGGAAAAGCAAAAGTCGGGTTACAGCATATTGCTCCGGATAGTGATCTGTTTCACCTTTATGGCAAAGACAATATTGTCATTTTTAAAACCCTCAGATATTCCGAACAACCTTTAGTGGTAAAAGGTGCTGGTGCCGGTGCTGAAGTGACAGCAAGTGGAGTTTTTGCAGATATTATTCGTTCTATATAAAAATACAATTATGAAAAAAGTAAAATTAAAAGTTCCCGCTACTGTTGCCAATCTGGTTTGCGGATTTGATATTTTAGGAATGGCCGTACATGATCCTTATGATGAGATGGAATTCAGATTATTGGAAACCCCTGAAATTATTATAAAACATGTTGATGCTTTCGGACTTCCTGAAGAGCCTTCCAGAAATGTCGCAGGTATTGTCCTGTTAAAAATTCAGGAATATTTTAATCTGAAAAACGGTTTTGAAGTTATTATCCGTAAACATATAAAACCTGGAAGCGGGCTCGGATCCAGTGCGGCAAGTGCCGCCGGAGCCGCCTTCGGAGCCAATCTATTATTGGGAAATAAACTCTCAAAAGAAGAACTGGTTCATTTTGCCATGTTTGGAGAGGAGCTGGCTTCAGGAGTACGCCATGCAGATAATATCGCTCCATGCATCTATGGTGGAATAACACTGGTAAAATCAACTCATCCTATAGATATTGTTTCCCTGAACAGCCCAGATTTATTTGTAACCGCTGTACATCCGCAGGTGGAAGTCAAAACCTCAGATGCAAGACAGATTCTAAAGAAAAATATCACCTTAAAAAGCGCTGTTGAACAATGGGGAAATATTGCCGGGCTTGTAGCAGGAATTCAGAAAAATGATTTCCCTTTGATTGGCCGGAGTCTTAATGATGTTATCATAGAACCTATCCGCAGTATTCTGATTCCGAAATTTGACGAAATCAAAGCAAAAAGTCTGCAATCAGGTGCATTGGGAGGCGGAATTTCAGGTTCAGGGCCATCCATTTTTATGTTGTCTGAACAAAAAGAAACTGCAGAAAAAATTGCCCGGATGATGAAATCAGTCTATGATGAGATTGAAATTGAAAGCCTGGTATATGTGTCAAAAATAAATCCGTCAGGCATACAAATCATTGAAGAAGTTTAATCACAAAAAACAGAAATGAAATATTATAATTTAAAAGACCACCTGGAAAACATTGACTTCAGAGGAGCAACAATAAAAGGTCAGGGAAAAGAAAAAGGATTGTTTTTCCCTGAAACCATACCTCAGTTTACTGAAGAATTTATTCAAAATCTTCAGCAATATTCCAATGAAGAAATTGCTTATCAATGCATGAGAGATTTTGTGGGAGATGAAATTCCTTCAGAAGTATTAAAAGAGATTGTTGCAGAAACCGTCAGCTTTGAAATTCCTTTGGTAAAAATCAATGAGCAGATATCTATACTGGAATTGTTTCATGGGCCTACTCTTGCATTTAAAGATATTGGAGCAAGATTCATGAGCCGTTGTCTGTCTTATTTTCTTAAAGATCAAAAGAAAAAAGTCACCGTTCTTGTAGCTACTTCAGGAGATACCGGCGGTGCTGTTGCGCATGGGTTTTATAAAATTCCACAAATCAATGTAGTAATTCTCTATCCTAAAAACAGGGTAAGCCCGGTTCAGGAAAAGCAATTGACTGCATTAGGAGAAAATATTTCAGCATTAGAAGTAAATGGCAGTTTTGATGACTGTCAAAATCTTGTAAAACAAGCTTTTTCAGATGAAGAAATCAACAATCAATTATTTCTGACCTCTGCCAATTCTATCAACGTTGCAAGATGGCTTCCTCAACAGATTTATTATTTAATAGCATTGAAACAATGGCTTCAGCATCATAAGGAACAACCGGTAATCTGTGTTCCAAGTGGTAATTTTGGAAATATCTGCGCCGGATTGCTTGCTCATTTCAGAGGACTGCCTGCCAGTCATTTTATTGCTGCCTGTAATGCCAATCACGTAGTTCCTGATTATTTTATTACTCAGAATTACCAGCCACAAAAAGCAGTTCCTACCCTATCCAATGCTATGGATGTTGGAAATCCAAGCAATTTTGTAAGAATCCTTGAACTTTTCGGGCATCAGTTTGAAAGTTTAAAAAATAAAATATCAGCTTATTCTATTGATGATGATAAAACGATGAGCACTATAACAGAAGTCTATGAGAAATACGGATATATTCTGGAACCTCACAGTGCGGTTGCTTTTGCCGCAATGGAACAGTATCTGCAGGAAAATCCTGATGAGAAAGGATTTATTCTGGGAACTGCACATCCGGTAAAATTCCCTGATGCTGTGGAAAATGCTATTCATACTCAGATTGAAATTCCGGAATCTTTAAATGAGCTGATGAAAAAGGAGAAAAAAACTGTAGAAATAAATTCAGATTTTGAAGAATTAAGACGATTTTTGCTTCATAAAATCTGAAGCAATGAGCAAAATATATCTTGAAGATGTACGAATATATGCGTACCATGGTGTACTTCCTGAAGAAAATATTATCGGGACCTATTATATTCTGAATGCAGAACTTCATACCGATCTGTGGAAAGCAGCAGAATCTGATGATTTGCATGACACTATCAGTTATGCAGACATCAATGATATTCTCCACCAGGAAATGAAAATAAAATCCAAATTACTGGAACATGTAGCAGGAAGAATCATCACAAAAATTCATGACAGCTTTCCACAGGTTGATTATATTAAATTAAAAATCACCAAAACAGCTCCACCCATGCAGGGAGAAATGAAAGGTGCCAGCATAGAGCTTGAAAAGAGCTTTAAACCGGAAAATTAAATTGCTTATTTTCGTTTCATTAAAAAACATACAAATTGAAATTCGTTAAAATATTATTTTTAGCTGCAGGAATCAGTGCTTTCGGTCAGACGGGTGTTGAGAATCAGCTGGCAGCGTACACCTTTCCAAAGATAAAGTCCAGCATTACAATGCCTGTGACGATTCCTCTTTCGGAACTGAGCAATATGATCAACGCTTCTGTGAAAGATCTGGTTTATCAGGATGATTCCTATACTGATAATAACAATGACCAATTTAAAGTGAAAGTATGGAAAACAAGACCTATCCGTCTTGTAGGAGGAACCAGTCAGAACCTGCTGATTGAAGTTCCTTTAAAAATATGGGCAGAAAAAGGGATCGGTACTTTGGGAGTATATACGTATCAGAATACCACTTTTGAAACAGTAATGTCTTTCAATACAACCGTTACTTTTAAAAATAACTGGACCATTACTACGAATACCCGGCCCAATGGTTTCAGATGGGTAACCAAGCCGGTACTTGATTATGGAAGAATCCAGATTCCTATTACCTCTATTGTTGAAAAAAGTCTAAAAGAACAACAGGAAAAATTCTGTAAAACGATAGATCAGCAAATGGCGACACAACTGAATTTCCAGCAATATGCTTTAATGGCATGGAATACTTTTCTGCAGCCCTTTAATATTTCAGAAGAATATAATACATGGCTTAAAGTAAGTCCTGTAGGAGTGAATATTACCCCTTTAAAGTTTTATGGAAACCAGATCAATGCAACCCTTGGTGTTGATATATTTTCTGAAACTTTTACAGGAAATAAACCTACAGCTTCTTCACCAGTGACCAGTGTTTCCAATTTTAACACCACTCCTACTGTTGCAGACAAATTCATTTTACAGACTACGGCCAATATTCCATTTACAGAAGCAAGTAATATGGCAAGAAAAACCTTTCTGAATAAAGAATTTGACGTACGTGATTCTAAAGTAAAAATAACGGACATCAGAGTCTATGGGGTTGATAACAGAGTGGTCATTGAAGCTCAAACCGATGGCTATATTAAAGGAACTTCCATCATTTCAGGAATTCCGGTATACGATGAAACAAAAAGAAAAATTGTTTTATCGGAAACGAAATTTAAACTGAAAACGACCAATATCCTGCAAAAAACGGCTTCACTCCTATTTCAGGGAAAAATTGTAAAAATGATTGAAGAAGAATATGGAATTCCCACCCAGGAACTTGAAGAAACTTCAAAAAAAAGTATTGAAGAGGCCTTCAATAAAGAATACTATAAGGGATTAAAAATGAATGGGAAAGTATTCAATCTGAAGCCCAGCAAAATACTACTCAGCAATACTGGTATTACAGCCGTTATTGATACCAACGCTTCACTAAAACTGCTTGTCAACGGATTCTAAAACATCAGATAAAACCAAACTAAAAAACTAATAACCGAACCATGAAAAGAATTCTAAATGTTGTTGAATACAATAAAGCCTCGTCAGGGATTAGGCTTGCCAATTATTTTCTCGATTTTATAATGCTATACGCTATTAATTATATCCTTTCTATTCTTGCTTATTTTCTTTATGAAGTAACTTCAATGGAGTTTTTCTACTATTATAGTAATGGAAATATAGTATGGCAGCTATTTATTGGAAATTTCAATTATTTCCTTTATTACTTTCTGATGGAAAACTATTTAGGAGGCAGAACCGTTGCAAAATATATTACAGGCACCAAAGTAATCAGTACAGATGGTACAAAACCTACTACCCAGCAAATGATGTACAGAAGCCTTTCCAGAATTGTCCCTTTCGATGGGCTTTCATTTCTGGGTGTAAACGGATGGCATGACAGCTGGAGTGATACGAGGGTAATTAATGTTAAAAATTATTACGCTGAAATTCAAGCAAAAAGCGAAATAGAAGACCTTGGAAAGAAAGAATTTGCTTAAAAACTTTTGTTCATAAAGAAATTTCGCTATATTTGCACACCTCAAAAATGGTAAAAATGGTACTTTGGCCGAGCGGCTAGGCAGTGGTCTGCAACACCATCTACAGCGGTTCGAATCCGCTAGGTACCTCAGAAAAAACCTCTAAGTTATTTAGAGGTTTTTTTGTTTTTAGTCTCATTATTTTTTATATCTCATTCTCTTTTTTATCAATCCTATTACTCATGAAAAAAAACATAATCTTCTTCTTCATTTCATTTGTATTTGCACTGTTGAATGGATATTTTTTTAATTACATAAATGATGTCTATTTTCATTTTGATGTACATCAGAATACACCCATCAATGTTTCGAAAGACGAACTCAACTTCATTGCCATATTCATCGCGCCTTTTCTGGAAACTTTTTTATTTCAGTATCTCCCCTATTTGATTTTAAGTAAATGGATAAAGATCAATAATAAAGCAATTTGTATAATCATAATGAGTATTATTTTCGCATCCATGCACTATTATAATGGGTTGTATATTGTTATGACATTTTTTGGAGGTATTATTTTAAATAATCTTTATGTTTATTACCATCAGCACACCCATCAATACAGTTTTATTCTAACAGTGCTTTTCCACTTGCTATATAATCTTTATGGTTTCTTATTCATCATGTGATTGTTCCATTTTTAATGATATAAAAAAGCCCTTCCCATTCAAAGAAGAGCTTGATAAATAATGTAAAAAAGTAATGATGGATAGAAAATTATCTCGTTCAAAAATAGAGGATTCATCCAACATACTTTTATGAGCAGCGTCATATGGGAATAAAAAAAATCCCCGGAAATTCCGAGGATAAAAACTAATAACCATGAAAACTCAAATTAAACATGAGTTACATTTCTATATTGAAAAATCGTGCCAAGAATAACAATTTCAAGAAAAAAAGTTAATTTCTTTTTATGGCACCATTTTAACCAATTCAGCATTTTAAATCGATTTTAATGATACTTTAAAAACGACTTCATAATTATCTATAATAAGTTCAGATAAATCTAACGCTCCGGCAAAAGTATTAAAAAAAAAATAATTTACATTTTAATAAAATAAAATTTACATTCAGGACATAAAAATTTTTTAAAATACCGATCAGCCACAAAAAAGAAAAATTCACTAAACAAATTGACACACTTTTTTCTATAATTGCCTCCATTCACTAACATGGAAAACCATTATGGCACAAAAAATTTTTAATAAAAAATTTCATGATGCTAAAGGAAAAATATCATCTGGAATTTACAGTTCTATAGCATTTTCTTTCATATATAAAAAGCCCCCAGAAATGGAGGCCTCAAAAAACACAAATGATGAAAAAAAATTTTATATCAGAGATAAAAATTATTTTATCTTTTAATTCTTAGTCAAAGATATACCAGTCTTTTTTTTTATTTTATGAGTATAATCATAAAATTATTATTTCTTTTAAATACAGGATTTCCGGACTATCAGCTTTATTTCTCAAAAAAAGACAATAATAAAAACCCTTTGTGTATATTCTTGTCATCGTTGCAGGTAAATAATGTATTGCTTCTATTTTGATCAATGCATCTAAAAAATATTTCGCTCTTACAGTTGGGAGAATATAAGAAAAAAAAACTATATATATAATGATTGAGGTTATGTTTTTCGCATATATTATTTTATAATTTTACATTATTAATTCAAAATGACGTGATAAATTTCTCTATACTTATAGCCAACTATAATAATGGAAATTATTTCAAGGAGTGCTATGATTCATTAATCAATCAAACCTATGAAAACTGGGAAGCGATTATTATTGATGATGCCTCTACAGATAATTCGGTTGAAATCATACAGTCTCTGATAAAAGATGATTCCCGTTTTAAACTGTATCATCATTCAGTTAATGAAGGCTGTGGATCTACCAAGGCCAATTGTATGAAATATGCTCAGGGTGATTTATGTGCTTATCTGGATCCGGATGATGCTCTTTATCCGGAAGCACTGGAAAAAGTGGCGCTGGAATTTATGAACAGAGATGCTCTGGCCGCCGTATACTCTCAAATGATGATCTGTAATGAAAATCTTGTTCCGGAAAAAGTATACGCGGGTACGAAGCAGATTTATAACAATCGATATTTCTTCAACTGTCCCATTCAGTTTGCCCATCTTTTTACCTTTAAAAGAAAAGTTTATTTAAGAACTGCAGGAATTAATACAAACCTGAAAAACGCAGTAGATCAGGATCTTTATCTGAAAATACTGGAACAGGGAGAAGTAAAATACCTCAAGGAACCTTTGTATCTCTACAGGCTTCACTCCAATGGAATTTCTCAGGATAAAGCAAAACAAAGTGCAAAAGAATCATTTGCAAGAGTGATCCATGATACCATGAAAAGACGGGGACTCAAAACGATTAATCATAAAGCTGTTCCTGAAATTTTCACCAGTTCAAATGAAATTTATGAACTTCTGAATTACCAGACCAACAAAATGCACCGTCTGATCAGCAAAATAAAAGTTACTTTAGATAATATATAAACAAAAAATGCTACTCAAAGTGAGTAGCATTTTTTAATAAAATATGGAATGAAAATGTTTCTCATAAAAGTATAGGTTTTTGAACAGGTATCCTATGTGCAAAATCATAAAAACGATCAAAAAAGAAACGGCCTCCTTGCGGAGGCCTAAAAAACACAAATGATGAAAAAAATCTATTTAGAAAAATCCAAACAGAATATTGTGGAATCATTCAGCATGACCATTACATTACATTTTCTAAGCAGAAAAAATAATACAATATCGGAACAGAAGAATGAATGCTTTCTATAAGAATCAAACTGCACCCTGAAGATAAATCAAAATATAATTTACATTATTAAAAATGTTCAGACGATTCACATTGAATGTAAAATCAATTAAACCAAACAAAAACTATGTATAATTATTTTAATTATTAAAAATCTTCATTACTGGAATGGGTAAATTTAGCTAAATATTTGTTCGCTCACAAGGCTTATTCCTCCCAAATGATCGGAATATATATTGTAATATAACCCTCAGAATCTACCTGTGCATCAGAAACAGTGGCAACTACCTTTCCATATCCTACCCAGCCTCCCTGTCCCTGCATTGCAGAAAAAGTATAGGTTCCTGCAGGAAGTCCGTTATAATACTGGGGAACAGACTGAAATCCACCACCATAATACGTATCATACACTTCTCCTGTAGCCATATTTTCAGCAAGAAAACTTCCTACATCATAATTTCCCGAAAGAATTTTTGTTCCATTTTTTGAAAGAAGGCCATAACGAATCTTATAAGTCTGAGTTGCTGGGGTCTTATCAGTTATTTCTGAACAGCCTTTATGGGTCTCTGTTATTTCCTTAGAGGTAAACGATGTTGTGACAGCCAGCAATCCAATAAATGCTGATACTGTAAAAATTGATTTTTTCATATTAAAAAGTAATTTGGTATTCAAAAATACTCAACTTATATGAATTTAAGAAAAACTATCAATGAATTTAAATTTACAAATACAGCTTAAACCCCGCATTAATAATATAAAATTCATCATCATTCAAAATTATTTCCCTTTTTATTCTCATTTTTAACACTCGTTAACTAAAATTTGGCTTCATAATTGAAAATAAAACTAAAATTAAAGTCGTTTTGGCTTTATCTTATTAAAATTTGAATTATGAGAAAGATAGTATTAGCAGGTTTTTTGTCTGTTTTTTTAATGACAGCCTGCAAGAAAGATGACAGCATTGCTGAAAAATCACTGGAAGTACAGAAACTTGAATTTCAGGCCAGACAACTTGAAATAGAAAAACAAAAACTGGCTATTGAGAAAGAAAAGCTGGTATATGAAGCTCAGAAAAAAGCAGATAGTATATCAGAAAGTAAAAAAGCTAAAGCTACTGCTGAAAATAATTCAAAACCACAGGTGATCAGAGAAACACGAACAGTATATAGAGACAGAAGCTCCAATTCCAATTCTGGAGGAAGCAGCAACGGAAGTTATGCCAACAACGGAAGTGGTACTTCACAGGGAACTACTCAGAAAAAAGGATGGAGTAAAGCTGCGAAAGGAACGGTCATTGGTACTGTAGGTGGAGCTGCTGCCGGAGCCCTTATTGCTAAGAAAAACAGAGGACTGGGAGCTGTAATTGGTGGTGTTGTAGGAGGCGCTACAGGATATACCATTGGTAGATCACAGGATAGAAAAGACGGAAGGGTACAACCTCGTTAATAAATATTTTTAATGATAGAATATAAAGATTGCTTACTTTTAAGCAATCTTTTTTTATGGTATTGATTCTATTTTCTTCTATTTTCATCATTCCCGTCCTGATGGGTTGGGGAAAAATCATGGAAAATATATGGGGAATTTTATTTCAAGGCATCTCCTGGAAAATGATATCCGGAATCATAGGAATAACACTGATATGGACACTTACCTCTTTTTTCGTACCCTTAAATATAAATGCAGAAGCACCTTCCATCCTATTGGGACTATTCTTTTTCTTTAAAAATAAACTCTATCAGGAATTTCATCAATTTTCAAAAAAAGATTTTACAGTATTAAGTGTAATTTCTCTGACGATTATCTTCGCGGGTTCCTTTTACCCTTATATATTAGATCATTTCGGATATTATATTCCCACATTGAAATGGCTTACAGAATATGGGCTGATAAAGGGTATTTCCAATGTAGACCTCACCTTAGGACAAATGTCTCTCTGGCATATTTTTCAGGCTGGATTTTCAAATTTTTCCGATCCGTTTTTAAGAATCAACACGGTTCTTCTGATGATCTATACATTTTATATTATTGAAAGAAAAAACTGGATCCATCTTTGTTTCCTTCCGGTATTACTGCTCTTTTCACAATCTCCAAGCCCTGACCTTCCGGTTATAGTTTTCTCATTGATTATTTTAAATGAACTTATTGCCGGAAATAGGAATACCATTATCCTTTTTGCCTTTTCGGTTTTTGTTTTTGCTATAAAACCTACCATGATATGGCTTCCTGTCCTGGCTTTCTTAGTCTCTCTTTTTATTTTTAAAAGTAACTTTAAACAACTTCTTTTGGGAGGAGCAATTCTCTTTTTATTTTTCACTAAAAATATCTGGACATTCGGATATCCTGTTTTTCCTGTAGCAATAGGTGATCTGGGACTATCCTGGAAACCCAATCCGGAAATTTTAAATACTTCTTCACAATTTGCAGTTATGAAGACCTATGACATGCAGTATACCTATGAGGAAATTCAAAAATTTTCAACGGCTGATTATATTAGGAATTGGTTTTCTCTTGAAGGAATCAAATCCAAAATTAATATTCTATTTGTGCTGAGCTTAATTATTTTTTCTGTATTTGCCTGGATAAAAAAGAGAAAACTCATCACGCTGATCTACATCTCATTATTAATAAAAAGTATATTAATCCTTGCTTTTTCAGCTCAATACAGATTTTTTATCGATGTTTTTTTCGTGATATTCTTTGTCATGTTTCACGAATATTTTGACAAAAAAAAATCCATTGTTGTTTTTTCTGCTCTCAGCCTATTTTTCATTTCAATATTATCTTTTCCAGAAATTATTCAAAAATATATTCCAAGTTTTCGGGTGGGAAGTTTTATGAACGGATTAAAAAAAGAACAGATCCTCAAACCTTCAACCTATGAATATCAGCAGTTTGACACGTTTAAAGTAGGAAATCTTCAATTTAATGTTTCCCAAAATTACCCTTATAGTTTTGAGACTCCAATTCCGGCTGTGACTCCTTTCTATATTGTTGATGATGTGAAAGCAGGTATTTTTCCACAGCTTTTGGACAAAAATGATATCAAAAAAGGATTTATCTGGAAAAAAATGACACCAGAAGAAAAAAGGGAAGCCCAAAAGGTTATCAATAATATCAAAAACACTGATAAATAGAACAAATCCAGAAACTTTATTATCTGAAGAAAAAAAGGTAATTTTGTATCATGTTCAACACATTAGGTAATCTTCTTAGTCTTACAACATTTGGAGAAAGTCACGGAGTGGCTTATGGCGGTATCATCAATAATTTTCCGGCAGGTTTAGCGGTAGATCTCGATAAAGTTCAGTATGAATTGAACCGAAGAAAACCCGGCCAGTCCGCAATCGTTACACAAAGAAAAGAAAGTGACACAGTAAAGTTTCTTTCCGGAATCTTTGATGGGAAAACAACAGGTACGCCAATTGGTTTTATCATTGAAAACGAAAATCAGAAATCAAAAGATTATGACCATATCGCAGGTGCATATCGTCCAAGTCATGCTGATTTCACCTATGACCAGAAATTTGGTTTCAGAGATCACCGTGGAGGAGGAAAATCTTCTGCCAGAGAAACAATGAACTGGGTAGTAGCCGGGGCACTTGCCAAGCAGCTTTTACCCAACATTGAGATCAATGCTTATGTATCTTCTGTAGGTGATATTTTCTGTGAAAAACCTTATCAGGATTTAGATTTTTCTCAAACAGAAAGCAATGATGTTCGTTGTCCTGATGCTGAAACTGCTGAAAAGATGATTTCAAGAATCAAAGAAATCAAAAAAGAGGGTAACACTATTGGAGGAACAATCACTTGTGTGATTAAAAATGTTCCTGTAGGAATTGGTGAGCCTATATTTTCCAAACTTCAGGCTGAGCTTGCAAAAGCAATGCTGAATATCAATGCCTGCAAAGGTTTTGAATACGGAAGCGGTTTCTGTGGAGCTAAAATGACGGGAAAAGAGCACAATGATGCTTTCAATACAGATTTCACTACGAAATCTAACCTTTCCGGAGGTATCCAGGGTGGAATTTCCAATGGAATGGACATCTATTTCCGCGTAGCATTCAAACCTGTAGCAACTATTCTGAGACCTCAGGACAGTATCGATAAAGACGGAAACCCGGTAATCGTAGAAGGAAAAGGACGTCACGATCCTTGTGTAGTTCCAAGAGCGGTTCCTGTAGTGGAAAGTCTTGCTGCATTTGTGCTGGCAGACCTGTTTTTGGTTAACAAAACAAGAAATATCAATAATTTTTAACATAAATAGCTTTGGTAATGAAAAATTACTGGGATAAAGGAATTTCATTTGAAGAGTATCTTCAGATTGCAAAAGAAAGATTAGAGAATCCTGCTAACCAACAGGAAGCTGACTATAAACAATATTATGAGCTGGGTCTTCAGAGAATGGACAGAACGGTGAAGAAATACGTTCCGGACGAAGATCAGTTGCAAGAACTTGCTGCCAAAAACTTTGACGGAAAGATTTTAATCATTTCTGAAGCATGGTGCGGAGATGCAAGTGCAACAGTGCCTGCTCTTTTCAGATTTTTTGAAGGAAATAATGAGGTAAGAGTTTTCCTGAGAGACAGTGATAAAAGCTTGATTAATCAGTTTTTAACCAATGGCACAGAATCTATTCCTAAAGTCATTATCCTTGATAAAGATTTCAGGGTAAAAAATTCTTGGGGGCCACGTCCCAAATATGGATATGAGCTGCTGATGAAGTATAAAGCTGATCCCGAAGCGTATCCAAAAGATACATTCTATAATGATCTGCAGATTTATTATGCTAAAAACAGAGGGAAAGATGCTGTTCAGGAAATTTTAGATCTTCTATAAAAAAGAGAGATGAAAAAGAGTATCATTTATATTATAATAATAGCGATCATAGGTATTGTTGCTTTTGTTCCGGGAATTAGAAATTTCCTAAAGGATACATTCTTTCCGGTAGCCACTATTGAAAGCGCTGTTCATATCAGTGAAGAGGATTATGATGTAGAACTTAAAGGAATCAATGCACCCAGCACCAATCTTAAAAACTTTAAGGACAAAGGTGTTTTCCTTAACTTCTGGGGAACATGGTGCCCACCTTGCAGAAAAGAATGGCCTTCCATTCAGAAATTGTATGACACCAGAAAAGATCATGTAGATTTTGTATTGATTGCCATGAATGATAAAGAGGAAGATGTAAGAAAGTTTTTGAAAGAAAATAACTATACCGTTCCTGTCTATATTGCTCAAAGTCCTATTTCTGAGAAAATTCTTCCCAAGGTATTTCCTACCACTTTCCTACTGGATAAACACGGAAGAATCCTTATTAAAGAGGATGCCACAAAAGACTGGAATACAGAGACTGTGCATCAGTTTATTGATAATATTATCAAATAATATTTTAACTAAATTTTATAATTTGTTGGTACAGGATTTGCGAATTTTATAGCATTGAAAAATTTATTAATCCAAACACAAAATGAAATATTCAAAATTAAATCTTGCAAAAGAAGCCATCAATCATAAGGGCTTTATAAAAAAGATCCCTGATATTTTCAGAATGGTCAGAATGTGGAGAAAAGGAATCTATCCTATGAAATCCATAGACATTATTCTTCCTTTACTGGGAATTTTATATGTGCTCTCTCCTATTGACCTTCTTCCTGAATTTGTGATACCGGTACTTGGAGTCATGGATGATCTGGCAGTATTGTCACTGACTATTCCTAAGCTCATCAAAGAGGTTGACAAGTTTTTATTATGGGAAGCTCAGCAAAAATACAGTGGTGCCCAAGTCATTGATGCTGAAATCGTAAAATAATAGTTTATTATATTTTTCACACCATCCTGCTTAATCCGGGATGGTTTTTTATTTACAAATGAGCGATAAATTTTTAAGCCTTATTTCAATTCCTTAAATTTGCAATATCTAATAAAAAATAATGGAAAGTAAAAAAGAATTCTTCTTAGAGTGCTACAAACTAGGAATCATTAAATTCGGAAGGTTTACCCTGAAAAGTGGTATCGAAAGTCCTTTTTATGTAGACCTGAGACCTTTGGCTTCAGATCCTAAAATTTTAAAAAATCTGGCTAATTATTTATTGGAAATGCTTCCATTAGATAATTTTGATTTAATCTGTGGAGTTCCTTATGCTGCCCTTCCTATGGCTACTGCAATGTCTTTGGAAAGCTATATTCCATTAATTATTAAAAGAAAAGAAGCGAAAAGCTACGGGACAAAAAAACTGATTGAAGGAATTTACCAGAAAGGGCAAAACTGTCTTTTGGTAGAAGATGTGATCACTTCAGGAAAGTCTTTATTAGAAACCATTCCTGAAATAGAACAGGAGGATCTTAAAGTTTCGGATATCGTTGTGGTACTGGACAGAGAGCAGGGAGGAAAACAATTACTGGAAAGCAAAGGATTTAGAGTGCACACTCTTTTCAATATTTCTGAAGTATGTGGTATTCTTCAGGAAACGGGTGAATTGTCTGATGAAGAGGTAAAAAGAATCCAGGACTTCCTTCAGGGGAATCATATTCAGTTCGAAGAAGAAACAAGATCTTCTTATGAGCAGAAACTTCAGGTTACCCAACATTCTGTTTCAAAAAAATTACTGGAAACAGCTTTAGCAAAAAAATCAAACCTTATTGCTTCTGCTGATGTTACTACCACTCAGGAGTTATTGGAGCTGGCTGAAAAGGTAGGTCCTCATATTGTTGCTTTAAAAACGCATATCGATATTATTTCTGATTTCGAATATGAAAAAACAATCACTCCTCTAAAAGCTATTGCTGCAAAACATCAGTTCTTATTGATGGAAGACAGAAAATTTGCTGACATTGGAAATACACAGGAACTTCAGTTTACCAGTGGAGTTTTCAAAATTACAAATTGGGCAGATTTTGTAACATCTCAGGTAATCGGAGGTTTTGAATCCTTAGACTGCTTCAGCAATGTAGGGGTAGTAGCTATTGTTGGAATGTCTTCCAAAGGAACCTTAACAACAGCAAGCTATCGTGAAGAAGCTTTAAAAGTAGCATTATCTCATCCTAATGTTATTGGTGGTGTATCTCAGAATAAAATTCCTGAAGACCTTTTATTGTTCACTCCAGGGGTAAACCTTGCAGATTCGGGAGATGGTAAAGGACAGCAGTACAACACACCAGAACATGTTTTCAAGACCTTGCACACAGATTTTATTATCGTAGGAAGAGGAATCTACAAATCCAACGATCCTGAAGCGTCTGCAATCACTTATAAAACAGAAGGATGGAATGCCTATATTAATTCTTTGGAAAAAAAAGCAATTCAGGGTTAAAATCCTATAAAGTATATACAAAATAAGTTATATTTGGGCTTTATCACGAATATTTGAAAAAGATCAGCATTTGCCTTATTTTGTTATGGGGAGTTGTACAGGTTTCTGCACAGACAGACAGTATATACGTTGAAACGAAACTGTCTCCTGACAAAAAGAACCTTGATGTCAGCCAGGAAATTGTTTATTACAATCATTCCGGGAAAGACCTGCAAACCGTAAAACTCCTGAATTGGGTTTCCGCGTACAATAAGCGGGGAACTTCTTTAGTCTACCGAAAACTGGAAGACCGAAATAATGATTTGCATTTTGCGAAGAGCGATCAATTGGGAAAACTTCTTGAACTGAACATTAAAAGTTCTGAAAATGAAGTAATTCCCGTCAATACACTTTCAGATGAAAATATTTTTATTCCTCTGAAAAATGTATTAAAACCTGGCGAGAGCGTCACATTACAGTTGCAGTACAGGATGCAGCTTCCCGATAAAACATTTACGGGATACGGAACATCCGCTCAGAATACTGTATTAAAATATTTCTTTATTGTTCCGGATCATTTTGATCCGGACAATATTTCTAAAAGAAACTACCACGATATTGAAGAACAGGTAAGTTTCAACACTTTCTGGACCATCAACTTTGATATTCCTGTTAATAATTTTGTAGAAGGTAATCTTCCACAGGTACAGATGAATTCATTTAAGGGATACCTTGATTCCGATCCTGAATTTTTAATTTCTTCAACCGGTTTTCCTTCCATAAAAACCAATGTTGACGGAGAGGAAATCGAAATCAAATTTGGGTATAATCTGAAACCGGAAGAAAAACAAAATCTGGAGTTTTATCTTCCCTTACATTTAAAATTCCTTAAGGAACGCATCGGAGTTCTTCCGAAAAGTATTTTTATTTCAGATAAATTCAGAGCTAAAGAAGACTTTTTCGGAAATAATGATATTACTTTCTGGAAATTCAGATTCCGTTTGTTTACCGATACTGAAAAAACAGATCTTGATTATTTTGGAATCATTGCCAAGAAAATTCTTGATGAAAGTGTTATTGCGGATAAAGAAAAAGACCATTGGTTTAAAAATGGATTAAAATCTTATCTGGAAATTCAGTATCTCAAAAAATTCTATGCTGATACAAAACTTTTAGGAACGCTACCCGAAACCAGAATATTTGGGCTCAAACCTTTAAAATTATTCCATGCATCCAAAGTAAAACTTCTGGATCGCTATGGACTTTCCTATCAGTACATCATGCTGCAAAATCTTGATCAGAAGATTGATGAACACTTCCCTGTTTTGAGTAATTTCAATGACATGGCCATCAGCAGCTTTGAAACAGGAAGTCTTTTCAACTATTCGGCTGACAAAATGGGATACGATAACTTCAATGGGATTGTAAAGAATTATATTTCTCAGAATTCCGGAAAAAAAATCAATACTGAAGAATTCCTGACCGCTCTTTCAGAAAATAATAAATCAACAGCTTATCTCTCCAACTTTTTCAAACAAAAGAACCGTGTTGATTTTAAACTAAAAAATATTAGAAAAGAAAATGATTCTCTACAAATAAAAATTGTAAAGAATACAGATATTTCCATTCCGGTAAAGCTGGAAACAGAAACCAGAGAAGGAGAAAAGAAGGCCTATTGGATAGACACCGAAGAAAACGAACGTATCACCAGCCTTTCTCTTCCCGCATCAGAAAATATTTATAAAGTCACTCTAAACAGCGGATATATTTTCCCTGAATCCAATTACAGAGATAATTTTCTGTATGCAAAAGGCCTGTTTTCCAATGCAAAAAAAATTAAACTAAAATTAATAAAAGATATTCCAAACCCCGAATACAATGAAGTTTACCTCAGCCCAAGGGTACGTTTTAACAATACGTATGATAAATTTCTTTTGGGAATCAATTTAAAAAACCAGTCTTTCTTTGATCAGAAATTTTTGTATTCGGTTACTCCGACTTATAGTACCGGAACAGGAAAACTGACGGGTTCTGGAGCAGTCTCCTATTCTATTCTACCTGCAGAAAGCATTATCCGAAGTTTAACATTCGGACTTTCGGGTTCTTATTTTCATTATGATTATGACCTTGCCTACAGAAAAACCTCAATATCTTCTTCTATCAACTTCAGGAAGAACCCGAGAAGTACTGTAAGCAGAGGTCTAGGGATTTCCTATAATTATTTTGAAAGGGATCTGAGTCCTAAAATGATCGCTAATAATGATTATAGCAAGTATAATCTCTGGAGTATCGGCTATGGCTATAGTGACAACCAGATGATTCATGAAAAAAGCTTTAGTCTAAGTACGCAGGGAATGGAAGATTTTAATAAAATAACGGCTGAAGGTTTCTACAGATGGGAATTTGCTCCTAAGCAAAAACTGAGTTTACGTTTATTTGCCGGATATTTTATAAGAAACAACACCCGAAATAACCTTTTCGACTATGGAATTTCCAGGGTTTCCAACTATTCATTCTCTTATACGCTTTTAGGAGAAAGTGCCAGCAGTGGCCTTCTTTCCCAACAGTTTATATTAGCTGATGGTGGTTTTAAATCTTTTCTTCCGGGAACAGTGAACCAATGGATCACTTCTGCCAACGTGGATTCAAGCGTCTGGAAAATATTCCATGTGTATGCTGATGCCGGTGTTTATAAAAACAAAGATCTTCCCGCCAAATTCATATGGGATACCGGAGTTAAGGTAAGAATCATTCCTGATTTTCTGGAAGTTTATTTCCCGATACAATCTTCTTTAGGTTTTGAGCCATCGTTCAAAGATTATGGAAAGCGTATCAGATATACATTAATTCTTAATCTTGGTTCCATTATTAATGCTGCAAGAAGAGGTTGGTATTAAACTTATGGTAATAAAAAATAAAAGAACAGTTCATTAATGAGCTGTTCTTCTTTATTAAAAAACTAATCTTTTATAATTTTCTGTGAGATCGGAATATTATTAATGGTTCCTGTGACAATATAAGTTCCTTTTGGAAGCTCTGCAATATCAAGAGTTGAAGCTAATTTTGTAGGGGATTTTTTAACAACCTGTCTGAATGTATCGTAAACTTTCACATCTTTCACCTCGGTTCCGAACACTACTTTACTGTCTTTTATAAAAGGATTCTGTACAAAACCAGATTTCACACTGCCTTCAAGGGAAAAGTCTGCCATATTATCATTACTTCCAACCATCGTTCTTTTAATAGCCGTTGTTGTAGTGGGAGAAGGAGCCGGCCCATCTCCTTTAAACTGATCTGCATTTGATCCATATCCTACAAAATCCAGTACATTGGATGCGGAAGGTCCCGTCACCTGCAATATATTTCCGGCCAAAGCAACTTTTCCTGATACGCTGGAGATTTTCATCCCGGAAGATTTATTGGGAGTTCCGTCGAAATTAGTGATTGTAGTGGCAATAAAATCCGGTGTTGGTAGGTTTTCAACGCCTCCTTCAATTGCTGACTCCTGAATCAAATAAGTTTCTTCAGGGCCTAAAGTAAAGTCAGGCAGTGTATGATATTCGGTAAAAGCACCTATCGCCGGAGCATATTGAATGCTTGCTCCCGTTAAAGAAACCAAAGTAGTTCCGATATTTTTAAGGACAATATAATTATTCTTCAATACAGCACCAGAACTTGCATTCCCACCATAGATTTCATTAATCACAATCTGGGCATTTGAAAAAGAAGTTAATACTATAAGTCCAACAAGAGTAAAGATTTTTTTCATCGTAATAATTTTAAAGAAATGGATCAATAATAAAACATCAAAAACAATACCACCAAATTAAGAAATATATGGGATACAAAAATCTCAAAACCAGTAATAATTGTATAAAAAACAGCCACTTCAATGAAGTGGCTGCATGTATTTTTATCTAAAAGAGATTAGTCTTTAAGAACTTTTTGAGAGACCGGTTGGTTGTTCACTGTACCTGTTACGATATAGCTTCCTTTTGCCAGCTCAGCAACGCTTACCGTTTCGTTTTGTTTTACAGAAGCTTCTTTTACAAGCTGTCCGAACATATTGAAAACTTTCACATCTTTTACATCAGATCCGAAAACAATCTCGTTATTTTTAACGAAAGAATTCTTTACAAAGTTTCGTGATTTTACGTTTTTAGCATCAATAACAGCTAGAGAAGCAGTAGATGAAGTTACCATTAAAGAAATATCATCTATTCTCCAGTTGGCAGTACCAAGAGATGGAGTTCCCGTACCAGGGCTGTCGCTTCCATAGATTCTTAAAGTAACCGGAGCAGATTCCGCACCTACTAAATTAGTTCCTGAAAAAGTGATGCTATTCAATGTCCATGTACTGTTATTGTTAACATTTACAGTACCTATTGCAGTAGCATAATTATCAATACTGGAATATACTGTAATCTTTCCCGGTCCGGTAGAGGTACCTCTGGACCCTAGACTTAAAGAATTCAACGTTACTTTATTACCCGCAACAGGAGTAACAGTAACACTAAAATAAGTACTTGTAGCAGTAGAAAGAGCCTCTTTAAAAGCTGCAGCACCAAAATTACTGGATCCGCTTGCTCCTGTATAACCTGAAGACACAGATGTAGCGGTAATTAAATTCGTAGTACCGTTATTATTTCCCTGGGTAGCTGCAAATGCTACATTTGAAATATTAGCATTTGTACCCGAAACAGGATTTACAGAAGTACCGTCCCAAAGGTATGTTGTTTGTGCAAAAGCAACTGCACTCATCATCACCGTTGCAAAAAGAGAATAAAATTTTTTCATGATTTAACATTTTTATAATTAATAATTTCCTTGATAAAAGTACATCGTTTTATTTTTTTTGACACAATAAACAGGTTAAGTTTCTGTTAATAATAGTTAAGCTATTACGATTAACATTTTTTAGTTACTTTTACCAATTATTTTTCAGGGCTTGCGGAATTATATCCTTCTAATTGTATTCTTCTTAGGCATATTTTCAGGAAATGCTCAGGTATTTTCATGGAAAAATCCCAACGTTCCGGAAGACAGCATTAAACGAGACAGTATTCTTGCGGCAAGACTTGAGCAGGATATCTTTGCAAAAGACACCCTTGATTTCATAAGAACGCACAACAAGATCGTTATCGATGAGGCTGTACTGGCAAAGAATGATAAAAAACGATTTTTAGGAGAACTTAATTCAAAAGGTTCCATCATCAGAGGGATTACTTTTGGTAACAATCAGGGCCAGTCTGTGCAAAGTTCAATGGATCTTCAGATTTCAGGGCGCTTATCCAAAGATGTTACGATTTTAGCCAGTATTTCGGATCACAACCTGCCTATTCAGGCCGATGGTTACACCCAAACGCTTGAGGAGTTTGACAAAATCTACATGCAGCTTAATATTAAGGAAAAATCCATCCTCAGAGCCGGGCATCTTGACCTTGTAGAATCTAAGAATTATTTTGCCAAATACCAGAGACGAAGCATGGGGCTTCAGTTCCAGACAGAATTCGGGAAGGAAAACAAAACATTGGTAGATATCTCTGCAGGTGTTGCACGAAGTGAATTTCACAGAATCCGTTTTCAGGGGGTTGAAGGAAATCAGGGACCTTATCGTCTGACAGGTAAGAATGGGGAACAGTTTATCACACTGATCTCCGGTTCTGAACAGGTCTTCATTGATGGAATCCTGATGAAGCGTGGTGAAAACCAGGATTATATTATCAATTATAATACCGGTGAAGTTACCTTTACCAGTTTCCGTCCTATTTTCCAGCAGAATTTCATAACGATTTCCTATAACTATGCCAACAGGAATTATTCAAGATATCTGTTTACAGGAAAGCTTGAACATCAGAGAGAGAAATTCAAAGTAGGCTTAAACTGGTTCATGGAAAATGACAATAAGAACGCTCCTCTGTCTTTAAGTCTTTCTAAAGAAGATGAACAGATTCTTGCAGATGCAGGAAACAATCCGGATTTGATGTATGCTCCTTCAGGGGTGGTAACGGAGTATGATGTGAATAAAATTTTATATAAATTAAATCCTGCCGGAACTTTCTATGAATATTCTACTGATTCAAGCTTAACGCTGTATCAGGTTTCTTTTACGTATTTCGGGGCTAATCTGGGGGATTATAAAATAGCACAAACTACCAATAACGGACGTGTTTTTGAATATGTAGGTCCGAATGCCGGAGATTACAGAGCTGTAAGAAAACTTCCTTCTCCTCAGAAGTCACAGGTATACTCTCTGAACTCTGAATATTTACTGAATGAAGGAAAAATAGGAGCTGACATTTCCCTGAGTAATTATGATGTCAATTTATTTTCCTCAAAAGATTCTGATCAGAATATGGGATATGCATGGCGTATTTTCGGAAATAAAAGTTTCACGAAAAATGCATGGAAAGGAACACCTAGTTTTGAATATCAATATATAGACAGGCAGTTTCATATCCTTGACCGTATCAATGATGTGGAATTCTCCAGAGACTTCAACCTTACCCAGGAATTTAATAAGAAAACCCAAAACAGGTTTATCTTCAGTTTCCTGAATAAATGGAATAATAAATCCACCTTAAATTACCGTGTCAATTATCTGAATGAACAAAATTCTTATAAAGGGATCAAAAATGACCTGGACTTTGGCTGGCTTACAGGAAAGTTCTTTACCAAGGGAAATCTATCTTATCTGAATACGACTGCCACCCTTCAGGACACGAAGTTCATCCGTGGTGGAGTTTCAACAGAATTTACCGGCAAAAAAGGAAGCTGGGCCGTTGGTGGAAGCATGGAACATAATGAGAAGAAATACAATGACACCCAACTTATGGATGTCACGAGTTTCAGCTGGAAGGAAATCTTTTTGCAAAAGAAAATCGGTGACAGTACAAGAACTAAGTTGCTGGCAAAAGTATACATGAGAGATAATGACTCGGTACGTGACAACAGGCTTCAGAATATGAACAATATTTTGGGAATTATGGCTGAAAGTCAGATTATCAAAACAGAAAGAACTTCCCTAAATGCTTTAATCCACTACCGAAAATTCTTCTACGCAGGTCCAGAAGGTGAAGTAACCCGTAATAATGATTTTGTTGTTGGAAACATCTTATACAATCAGCAGCTTTTCAGAAATGGAATGCGTCTTCAGGCTTTTTATGAACTGGGGAACGGACAGGAAGCCCAGAGGGAATTTCAATATATTAAAGTAACAGATGGACAAGGGGTTTATAAATGGACCGATTATAACGGAGATGGAGTGCAGCAGCTGGACGAATTTGAAATCGCTGAGTATTCTGATCTTGCACAATATATCCGTGTATACACCAATTCTGTAAGATACATTCCTTCCAATAAAAATAAATTACAGCTGGCCTTATTTGTTAATCCGGCAATTGTTTTTAACTCTGAGAACGGGTTTTTAAAACGATGGAATTTCAATATTTCATTAAACTCTCAAAACTCTTTCTATAAAAAAGAAAAAGTGCTTGTTCTGAATCCTTTTGAAAAGAACAGTGATCAGATCCTTAAAAACCAGAATATTCTTGCTTCTGTACAGTTTAACCCAACCGACAAGTCAGGCTGGAACGGAAATTACAGATTCATTACCAATGACAATCTCATCAATGCCAATTTCAGTAATGAAGAACGTGAGCAGACTTCTCATTTCCTGAATGTGGGATACTGGTTCAATAAAGAATTCAGGGTAGACTGGGAAAACTCAGTTCATGATATCCAAAACTCTTCACAGTTATTTAAAACAAGAGATTATCGTCTCAATAATTTTGAAACCAAACCTAAAGCAACGTATAAGTTCACAGATGCCATTCAGGCTGAATTATCTTCTGCTTTCCGCCAGAAACAAAGATTGGATGGTGAAGAACTTCTTAAAGCTTTTGATATTACAGGAACCATCCAATGGGAGCGTAGAAAAACGTCTATCCGTGGAAATTTCTCGTTCATCAGCAACAATTTTACCGGAAACAATTTCAGCATTGTAGGAAACCAGATGCTGGATGGCCTTAAGCCTGGGAAAAACCAGGTATGGAGTGTATTCATCCAACAGGCTATCAACTCCTTTATCCAACTGAATCTTAATTACGAAGGAAGAAACTCAGGTGACCGGACCATTCATATCGGAAGTATGCAGGTAAAAGCAAGCTTCTAATTATGATGGTTACTTTATACAATAAAAAATCCCCAATATTATTGCTATTGGGGATTTTTCTGATTATTAGGGTATATATTATTTTTTAATAATTTTTAAAGACTGTGATCCTTTTTCTGTATTCACTTTTAAAATATAAACTCCTGCCGCAGCACGTCTCAAATCTACAGAGCCTTTTTCAGCGTTAATGGTTTCGCTGAGAATTCTCTGGCCTGAAACATTATACACTTCAATATCTTTAATTCTACTGTCATTATTGATATATAGGTAATCCACAACAGGGTTCGGATAAACATTCACTGTATTCTTTTTCGCAGCTTCATTTACTGCCAATACAGCTGCTGTAAATTCGAAACTTCCGAGGTCTGGTGTTAAAGCATTTCTTATATTGCCATCTGCATCCAGTGTTACTTCAATTACCGGAGTTCCCTTATTATCAAGAGCTGCATTCCCTGTGGCCGACAAATGGAAATCAGTTGCTGATACGAATACCGGCAGCACATTCAATGAGTTTACATTTCCTCCGAATCCCGCCTGGATATCAGCAAGGGTAGCTTTTGCCAATCCTCCAATATACCCCAGGTTGGTACCGGAAGAATAGAAATTATTATAATTAATAGTAGAAAAAACACTACTGGCGGCTCCCGCATAAATAGCGTATCTGTCGCCTGCCTGAGTCTGGGTATTGACAAAAAGATTATTTCTGATATCAATACCTCCTGCACCGGTCACTCCACTTGTAATATTCAAAGCAGAGGGTCTTCCGGCAACAGTCTGGCTGACATTCATGACAACGGTATTATAATAAAGCTTATATCCGCCTCCTGCAGCGACAACAATCCCGTTTCCATTGTCATTTACTCCTCCTGTTGTTGCATATCCATAACCGGCCACACCACTGACGATATTGTTGGCCACTAATGTATTGGAGATAAGACTTGTTGTGGACAGATAAATTCCCTGGGCTCCGTACCCTGAGACATTAGTATTTTTAACTCCATTTATTTTATTATTAATAATGGTCATTCCGGTTGTCAATGTACCTCCTGCATAAATACCTGCAAACAAACTTCCCGTTCCACTGGAATTAAAATTGGAAATCGTATTTCCGCTTACCATAATATTGGCTACTGCAGAGGCTCCTGTACTCCCTGAGGTGATCGTTATTCCGGAAGCTCCTCCCGCACCCGTTCCGGTATACCCAAGATTGGTTATGGTATTTGAAATAATTGAAGAATTGACGGTTGCTGTGGCAAACCAGATTCCTCTTTTAATTTCAGCATTGGTCGTTTCAAAATTACCTAATGTGTTATTACTTACCGTTACTCCATCGGCACCCTGAACATAAATTCCTCCAAGACGGTTGGCATCTGCTCCCGAAGCACTTATATCATTACCCGTAACCAATGTATTAGCTCCATTACCAGCAGCTGTAGCAGCAAATAAATAAATTCCCATATAAGCTTTCTTCACAGCATTATTCTGAATAGTAACATTGTTAAAGAAGCCTCCCGTAGGTGTTGCTGCTCCGTCATACATCACCAAAGCTGAAGAATTATTCATTCCGTTGATAATATTAAGGTTTTTAACCATAATATTAGTATTGGCTGCAGCTGCAGAAGCCGCTATGAATGTAAGGACCTGTGGTGCTGTAGTAGAAGTGTTGGTAAGGGTAAGATCTCTTGTCGTTCCTGAAGCTGCATTGCTTCCGTCCAGGGTAATATTACTCCCCTGTATTCTCACTAAAGGCGCACTGGCAATATCCCCGGAAATAGTTGCCGTAACTCCTGTGGCAGGTTTTATGGCAACAGAAGTATAACTTGTTGCTCCGCCACTGGCATTCAGACTGGCTGTTGCCGTTTCCGTTGTGTTTGCTGTGATACTGATTGTAATTGCCCCCTGGTGTGTTCCTGCGTTAATAGCATCAAATGCGCCCTTCAACGTAGTATAGGTTCCTGTAGCTGTTCCTGCCGTAGCAGAAATATTTACTTGTGAATAAAAATTTGATGAAACTAAAATTGCCATCAAACAAAATAGAATTTTTCTCATGACATTAATTTTTATTATACTAAATATAAAAAATAATTATCAATAAAATTCAATAAACATTGATAATCAGTTAAATATATTAAGTAAAAATTAAACAGAATATCATAAAATCCCTTAAACAAAACAACACAAGCAAAACGCAATACCATATTTTAATTTAAAAAATATTGTTTTTTAAGAATTTCGTAAATTTGCACCATGATAAAAATAGGCAACATAGAACTGCCGGAATTTCCACTTTTGCTGGCTCCAATGGAAGACGTAAGTGATCCTCCGTTCAGACGTTTGTGTAAAATGCACGGTGCAGATTTAATGTATTCGGAATTTATTTCTTCCGAAGGGTTAATTCGTGACGCTATCAAGAGTCGTAAGAAGCTGGATATTTTCGATTATGAAAGACCAGTGGGGATACAGATTTTTGGTGGAGATGAAGAAGCAATGGCTATGTCCGCAAGAATTGTTGAAACGGTAAACCCGGATCTTGTAGATATTAATTTTGGCTGCCCGGTAAAAAAAGTTGTCTGCAAAGGAGCAGGAGCTGGTGTACTGAAAGATATTGATCTGATGGTTCGCCTTACCAAAGCTGTGGTAAGCTCTACTCACCTGCCTGTAACGGTAAAAACCCGTTTAGGATGGGACAGTACCAGCATTAATATTGATGAAGTGGCAGAACGTCTGCAGGAAACCGGAATCAAAGCTCTTACGATACACGCAAGAACCCGTGCTCAGATGTATAAGGGTGAAGCAGACTGGGAGCATATTTCAAGAATTAAACAAAATCCCAATATTGAAATTCCAATTTTTGGAAATGGTGATATAGATTCTGCTGAAAAAGCATTAGAATATAAACAAAAGTATGCATGTGACGGCATCATGATCGGGCGTGCTGCTATTGGATATCCATGGATATTTAACGAAATCAAACATTTCTTTAAAACTGGAGAACATTTACCTGAACCTACAATTTCAGACCGATTACTGGCTGTTCGCCAACATGCAGAATGGAGTGCTGAATGGAAAGGAGAAAGATTGGGATTGGTTGAAATGAGACAGCATTACAGCAATTATTTCAGAGGGATTCCTCATTTCAAGGAATTTAGAAAAAAATTCCTGGAAGTTTTCACTATGGAAGAAATGAACAGTCTGATCAAAGAGACTCAGCAGTTCTACGAAGAATACCAGGCTCAGCTATAAAAATAAAACCATCAGTAAAACTGATGGTTTTTTTATTTAGAATCTAATTATATTAATATCCTTCTGATGAAGTTTCGTTTTTAATTAATCCCAGCGCTGAAGAGGTTCCAATTCTTTTAACTCCCATTTTAATCATTTTCTCAGCATCTTCAGGAGTTCTTACTCCTCCAGCTGCTTTTACAGGAAGTTTCCCAGCATTATTGAGCATAATGGTGATTCCTTCAAAGGTTGCTCCATTAGGCTTTCCTTCGGCAGTTTGGTAAAATCCTGTTGATGACTTAACAAAAATTTTCGACAGTTCATTTTCAGAAAAATTTTCTTCTGCCCAGGTAGAAATATTTTTAGTAAGATCTGCAATTTGTTCATCAGTCAATGCTGCGATTTCAATAATCCATTTTGCAATTTTATGATGCTCAAGAGATAATTTTGTACATTTTACAAATTCTTCTCTTACCAGTTCTATATTTCCCTGTAGATAAGCTGTATAATTAATAACAAAATCCAGTTCATCTGCTCCGTTTTCTATTGCTTTTGAAGCTTCTGTAAGTTTCTCATCAATAGAATACGTTCCTTCGTGGAAACCTATTACAGTTCCTACTACAACATTTGAATTTCTTTCCTGGATATATTTTTTGATCTCAGATACGTAATCCGGTCGAATCATCACGGCAAAAATACCATTATCTATTGCTTCCTGAGCAAGTTCTTTATCTTTTTGAAGTGTTTCTTCGTGGGAAATACCTGATTGTTCTGGTGTTTTCAGGTAAGTTGAATCCAAATATTGGGCTATGTTCATATCGTTATACTTTCAGTTGTCTGTAAATACCTTGTTCCAAAGATATAAAAGTTTCTGTTCTTGTTACTCCCTTCAGCTTTTGAAGCTTGCTAAGAATCTGCATTAAATGATCATTGTCTTTACAAAGAACTTTCAGGAAAATAGTATAATTCCCTGTGGTATAGTGGGCCTCCACTACCTCATTGATATCATGCAGAGATTTTACCACTTCCGGATAATGGCTTGGCTGATCCAGAAATACCCCGATGTAGGAAATCACTTTATATCCAATTTTCTTAGGGTTAAGAAATGATATTGAATTTTCAATAACTCCTGCATGTTCGAGTTTTTTGATTCTTTGATGCACTGCAGTTGTGGAAATTCCAACATTTTTTGAAATGTGGGCTAAAGATGTTTTAGCATTGTCCATCAACATGTAGATGATTTCTTTGTCAATAGAATCTAAATGGTAGCTTGTGTTGCTCGAATTTTTCATTTTCTACTTTTTTATTATTTATGTTTTTTAATGTAAATTTTTAAATTTTACAAAAACCGGAAAGTGATCGCTATATCCTCCTAAATACCGTGTACCAGCATATGTTCGGAAAGGCCGTCCTTCAAAATTTCTGGTTCTGCTGCGGATTTTTTCAGAATTAAATATATGGGCATCCTGAAAAGCCAGCGTCTTATTATCAAGTAAAGATCTTGACATAATGATCTGATCATACAACAATCCAGATTTATAATGAAAAGTAGAATAATTTCTTGTAGAAAACAATTGCTGAAAAGGGTTCACTAAAACCTTCTCATGGTCATTGTCATAGAGAATCTGTACTAAATTTTCATCATCCGGGTTTTCGTTAAAATCACCACACAATATAACGTGCTCTTTATCTGCGTCCACTATTTTCATAATCCGTTCCCGGACTTCATTCAATATAAAGGCTCTTTTAGGCTTATTGATATCTTTTTCGCGTTTAGAGGGAAGATGGGCGATAAAGACATTAATAATTTCCCCTTTATATTTAATTTTTGAAAAAAGTACGTCTCTGGTTGTGTCGTAATTTTCTGTGTTTTTATTTACTATTTCAAAAAAGAAAGTAATGGTTTCTGAATCTATTACCTCTACTTTATTTTTATCATATAACATGGCTACATCCACTTTTCTTTCGTCCATGGAATTATAATGTACAATTCCATATTCCGAATTAAAGGGTTCCATTTCTACAAGATCTTCCAAAACTTTCCTTCCGGAAACTTCAGATAATCCTATTACAAATGGCAATACATCATTTTCCTCCTTCATCAACTGAAATACGTGAGAGATTTTGAAAAGCTTATTTCTATATCTCTTTTCATCCCAATTCCTTAATCCTGACCGGGTAGGATCTAATTTGTGGACAGGTTTCGGATCGGGTAAAAATAAATTTTCAACATTATAAAAAGAGAACAGCTCCATCTACACTAATTTCTATACTTTTAATTTATTATGTTCTTTTTACTTTAAGATGTAAATTTATTATTTTTTTTCCAAATTTCCTCGATTTATCCTTAAAACAACAAATCAATTCCTCATAGAAAACATTTCAAATATAGTAAAAAATACCAATGAAATTAGCGATAATAAATTAATTTTTCAATTATTAGAGCGTTTTAGTATATTAGTCAAAATTGAGATAATATACAAAATCCGGAATAATAGAAATAAATTTTCAATTTAAAATAAGAAGTATTAATGTTTTTCACACCTATTAAACTTACAACAAATATTATTCCATTCACCTATTATAAATGGAATTAAATACGCAGGTCAGCATTAGATAAATGCTGACAATTTGTTTACAGTAAATCGGGGCGTTTTTCCTTTGTAATTCTTACTGCTTCATCATGACGCCATTCTTCAATTTTTCCGGAATTCCCACTCAACAGGATTCTGGGAACTTCCAGGCCTTTATAACTTTCGGGTCTTGTATAGATAGGCGGTGAAAGAAGATCATCCTGAAAACTGTCTGTTAAAGCGCTCTGCTCATCATTTAAAACACCAGGAAGCAATCTGATGATTGAATCTGCAAGCACACAGGCTGCCAGCTCTCCGCCTGTAAGAACATAATCTCCAATTGAAATTTCTTTGGTAATATGAAGATCTCTTACTCTCTGGTCTATTCCTTTATAATGCCCACAAAGAAAGATCAGATTTTCTTTAATGGAAAGTGAATTGGCAATTTTTTGGTTCAAAGTAACACCATCCGGCGTCAGATAGATAACTTCATCATAATTCCTTTGAGATTTAAGCTCTGAAATACATTTATCCAGTGGCTCCACCATCATTACCATTCCTGCACCGCCTCCGTAAGGCTCGTCATCAATTTGTCTGTGCTTATTAATCGCCCAGTCTCTCAATTGGTGAAAATGTACTTCTACCAGCCCTTTATCCATCGCTCTTTTCAAAATAGAAGTTTTGAACGGACTTTCCATCAATTCCGGAAGTACGCTTATTATGTCAATTCTCATTGTAATGTTCCGTTTTTCTTAGTAGGTATAATAATTAATCTTAAAGAAGAATCTTTGTTGATATAGCTCCACATCCAGTTGAAGAATATGGCCAGCTTATTTCGAACGCTCAAAATTAGCATTAAATGGAGAAACATCCAGAAATACCACGCGAGAAATCCCTGGAATTTTATAAATGGCAGATCCACAACAGCTCTGTGCTTCCCAATTGTTGCCAATGAGCCTTTGTCATCATATTCATATTCTTTCCACTCTTCCTGACTTTTCTTTAAAAGATTTTTACCTAAATTTTTTGCCTGATTAATGGCTACGTTGGCTACCTGAGGATGTCCCTGTGGATATTTAGGAGTTTCCATATAGGCAATATCCCCGATAGCATAAATATTATCGTAACCCTGTATTTTATTATATCGATCTACAATATATCTGTTTCTTACTAATTTGTCTTCCGGAAAACCTCCTACCACATTTCCTGTAACTCCGGCTGCCCAGATGACATTATTGGAAGGAATTTCTTTTCCACTTTTCAAATGAACTTTATCTCCGTCATAATCTGTCACTACTTCCCCGCTCATAAAAGTGACCCCAAGATCTTTAAGATATTTTTCGGATTTCTCCTGAGCTTCACTGCTCATTACAGCAAGTGGCTTTTCTGTAGAACTTACCAGAATAATCTTCAGATGATCAAAGTTCATATAAGGATAATCTCTTGGAAGGATGTCTTTTTTCATTTCAGCAAAAGCTCCTGCCAGCTCTACTCCTGTTGGACCACTTCCTACGATAACGATGTTCCAGTTACCGTCATCACTTCGGCTTTTTTCAATAATCAGTTTTTCAAAGGTCATCAAAACATGATTTCTGATGCTGATGGCTTCCTGGGTATTTTTCATTCCGAAAGCTTTTCCTTCCAGATCTTTGTTTCCGAAAAAATTAGTTTTACACCCTGTTGCAATGATGAGTTTATCATAGGTAAATTCTGCTTCGTCGGTAATCACTTTATGATTGGCAGGATCTATTTCTTTCACCTCTGTCATACGAAACTGGGTATTTCTGGACTGCTGAAAAATCTTTCTGAAGGGAAAAGAAATGTTGGAAGGTTCTATCCTCCCTGAGGCTACCTGATAAAAAAGCGGCTGAAACATATGGTGGTTCATCCGATCGAGAACAATGACCTTTTTATTCTTGTTATTCAATGTTTTTGCAAGCTGCAGCCCCGCAAATCCTCCTCCAATAATGATGATTTTTTCGCGTGTTTCCATAATACACAAATTTACTGATTTTATTTTAGCATTTAGCAGTGAAAAAAGTTAGTTTTGCAAAACTTTATGACACCAAAAAAGTACACCAAAAAAACTGCCAAACAAGTCCATAAATCCAGACGGAAGAAGTATTTTTTCCGAAGATGGGTGATATTGGGCATATTAATCGTAGCATTGGTGGGAACAGGATTTTATTTAAAACAGTCTGTAAGCTACTATTATGCATTGTACTTTAATAAATTTAAGCATAAAAAACTTCATAACAGTGAAAAGGAAGCGGCAAGAATTCAGAGAATCCTAGCCAGCAATCTTGATAAAACCTATGGCTTTGATGTTTCTCATTATCAGAACCGGGAAGATATCAAATGGGACAGTCTCAGTATTGGAAATAAAACAATCCCGTTAGAATATGTTGTCATGCGCGCCACCATGGGAAACCGAAGTGCAGATAAGCATTTTGATGAGTTCTGGGAAAGTGCTAAAAAACATAATCTCATCCGCGGTGCCTACCATTTTTACAGAGCTGATGAAGATCCGGTGATCCAGGCCAATAATTTTTTGAAAAATGTAAAACTGGAGAGTGGAGATCTACCTCCCATTCTTGATATTGAAAAAATCCCAAAGCGTAAAACCAATAAAAAACTGATTGAAGACCTGAAAGTATGGTGTAAAATCGTAGAAGAAGCCTATGGCGAAAAACCTATCATCTATACCTATTATCATTATTATAAAGATTTTCTGAAAGGTGAGTTTGAAGGCTATCCTTTATGGCTTGCCAATTACAATGATGTTCCGTCTCCTTCTCCCGACGATGAGTGGGATTTCTGGCAGTTTACAGAAAACGGAATTGTTCATGGAATCAATGCGAAAGTGGATCTTGATATTTATAATGGTAATTCGTGGTCGTTGAAAAGACTGACACTGGATTAGAAATAAAATAAGAAAGGAAGCTAGAAGCAGGAAGATGGGAGCTAATGAAATGATGTGATCCCTTCCAATCTCCACCTTCCTTCTTCCAGTTTTAAATTTTAAAGGATTTCCATAACCTCTTCCCAGGAATGAACTCTTTTGTAAGTATCATTTTCTATCAGTTCATTATGAGGCTGGGTAAATATCAGTCTCTGCCCTGAAAAATGATCTAAATTTTTAGGATAATCATCTATCATAATATCTCCGGCAACCACTTTTTTACTTCCACAAAGAACAATCTGTTCCCAAGTAATGAACGGAAAATGTTCTGCCAGCCAATCATATTTTTCTCTTAAGCTGTTCGGAAATTCCATTCCTGCAGATACAATATACAGATCATATTTATTATTCAGATATTCCATTGCCTCACGGCTTCCTTTCATCACAGGTAAGGTTCTGAAAAAACCTACTTCATTTACATGTTTTTTCCCGTTTGGAAAAGACTCTATTTCAGGCTTACCAGCCAAATCACTGATTTCAATTTCTTTTCCTGTATCTCTTTTTTCAAATTGTACCAGCTGATGATATACATCCGCCATTACCCCATCCATGTCGACAATAACTTTTTTCATTACTTCAATCAGATTTTGTATTATGTATTACTATTTACAATTTAAATTTCATTGTGTTGATCAAATTTACTAATTAGTTTTTTCAGATAAGGGGCACAGTCTATTAAAAAATTATAAATATTGAGTCTTATAAAAGAGGTTCCGGAAAATTTTAGATTACATTTTCGTATTTTTGCGGTTCAATTCAAAATTAAAATCAAACCATTAATTCCCAATGAATTACGTTTCTGCAGAAAATCTCACCAAATCTTACGGCATCAAAGTTTTGTTTAAAGACATTTCTTTTCATATTAATGAAGGAGATAAAATAGCTATTGTTGCCAAAAACGGAAGTGGAAAATCTACCCTTCTGAAAATATTAATGGGTAAGGAAATTGCAGACAGCGGAACTGTGATTATCAACAAAGATATCCAGGTAGTATTATTTGACCAGGAAATCAACTTTGATCCTAAGCTCAGCATTGAAGAATTTATGATGGCTCTTGATTCAGAACCTATCCTTGCGCTTAAAAACTATCATCAGTCACTTCATTCCACAGATCATGATTTTATTGAGAAAGCATTAGCGGATATGGAAGTTCATAAAGCATGGGATCTGGAAAATGAAATGAAACAGATTCTTTCCCAGCTTAAAATTACTGATCTGGATGCTAAAATGGGAACTCTTTCCGGAGGACAGATCAAACGTGTAGCTCTGGCTAAACTTTTAACAGAGACAAGAGCTGAGCACAGACACACGCTTCTTATCATGGACGAACCTACCAACCACCTTGATGTAAACATGGTGGAATGGCTTGAAAACTATCTGAATAAGGCAAAAATCACGTTATTGCTTGTTACTCACGACCGATATTTCCTTGACAGTGTTTGTGATATAATCTGGGAAATGGAAGATCAGAATCTTTATTTTCACAACGGTTCATATGCTACTTATCTTGAGAATAAGATGATTCGTGAGGAGAATCTTAATGCTACGATTGATAAGGCAAACAACCTTTACAGAAAGGAACTGGAATGGATGCGAAGACAGCCAAAAGCCAGAACTACAAAGTCAAAAAGCAGAATCGATGCTTTCTACGAGACTGAAAAGGTAGCCAAAACCGACACCAGAAAAGACGGGCTTGAGCTGGATTTTGAAATGAAGCGTTTAGGAAATAAAATTCTTGAACTCAAAAATATTGATAAAAGCTTTGGACCTAAAGTTCTTTTAAAAGATTTCAGCTACCAGTTTCAGCGTGGAGAAAAGGTGGGAATTATTGGAAAGAATGGTGCGGGAAAATCTACCCTGCTTAATATTATTCAAGGTCTTGAAAAGGCTGATAAAGGAGAAATTGAAACAGGAGAAACTATTTCTTTCGGTTATTTCTCACAAAAAGGTCTTACTTATAAAGAGGATGAGCGCGTCATTGATTTCATCAAGGAAATTGCAGAATTTTATCCGCTAGCCAACGGAAAAAGTTTATCTGCTTCACAGTTTTTAAGATTGTTCTTATTTGATGATCAGACTCAATATTCTCCCATTTCTAAACTTTCGGGAGGGGAAAAAAGAAGACTTCACCTGATGTATATTTTGTATCAGAATCCTAACTTTTTGATTTTTGATGAGCCTACGAATGATCTGGATCTTCCTACATTGACGGTTTTAGAAAATTTCCTTCAGCAATTCCAGGGATCTTTGATTATCGTTTCCCACGACAGGTATTTTATGGACAGAATTGTAGATCACGTTCTGGCTTTTGAGGGAGAAGGAAAAATCAGAGATTTTGTTGGAAACTTCTCAGAATACAGAGAAGCAAGAAGCCGCGAGGAAGCATTAGAAAAAAATACAGCTGTAAAACCTGAGCCTGTAAAAGAAGCAGTTTCTTCAGCAGAGAGTACTCAGCCTTCCCATTCTAAAAGAAAACTAACTTTTAAAGAACAAAGAGAACTGGAAACGATTGAAAAAGAAATGCCTGCACTGGAAGAACAGCGCACCAAAATTCTGGACAATCTCAACAACGAAGCTGATTATGAAAAAATAGCCAAACTTTCTTCAGAACTGGAAACTGTTTCAGAAAAACTGGAGAACCATGAAATGAGATGGCTGGAGCTTCAGGAACTCCTTTAATAATGATGAATTATGAATGAATTCAAGGTTTAAGGTTTAAGGTTTAAGTTAATAGTAATCGTGATTAGAGGTTTCCAACTCGTTTACACTCAAACTCTCCAACCCTAAAACTCTCTAATTCTTTGAATTCATTCATAATTCACAACTCATCATTTATAATTTATAATTCAATTATTCTTTCTTCTTTTGCACTTTTCAGGGAAGCATCAATGATTTTCATATTCTGAATAACTTCTCTTCCCGGAGATGGTAAAGCGTAACCAAAAACAATATGTTCATAGATCTGCTGGTAATAATCCATGTAGTTTCCGGCTTCAGTTGAAGTTAGAATTCTTTCTGTTTCAGAGTTTTCATTCAGGAAATTCAATATTCCATCAGATTCTTTCAAAGGCTGCGTCCATTCTTTTCCATACACAGGAATAGCGCCTGCTACCAATTCGTTTTCCTGATTATCTGTTCTTTCCTGCAGGAAAGTTCCTCGATCCCCATGAATGGTATAAGCATAATGCCCTTCTTTACTGAAAACCGATGTTTTCAATCTCACTCTCAGATCATTTTTGTAGAATAACAGAATTTCAAAATAATCATTCGCAAATTCGCTTCCTTTCATCGAAAACACATCTGCAAAAAGCTTTTCAGGATACCCAAAATATAGTACAGCCTGGTCTACCAGATGTGCTCCCAAATCGTGAAGTGATCCTGAGCCTAGCTGTTCAGGGCTTTCTTTATGCTGTTTTCCGCTTGGAGTCGTACGGAATCTGTCAAAACGGATCTCTGTTTCTTTTATATTTCCTAATTTTCCATCAGCTAAAACCTTTTGAACCTGTAAAAAATCACGGTCGAATCTTCGGTTTTGATATACACTTAGGAACAATCCTTTTTCCTCAGCCAATTGAACCAGCTCTTCAGCCTCAGAGACATTCACTGTAAAAGGTTTTTCCACAATAATATTTTTCCCGGCCTCCAACGCTTTTTTTGCATATTCATAATGGGTCTGAACAGGAGTATTGATAATCACCAGCTCTATATCTGCCTGCTGAAGCATTTCGTCCACAGAACGGTAAATGGTTGCTTCCGGATACTTTTCTTTTGAATCTTCCTTACTTCTTTCTACCACAGCAGACATAAAAAATCCCGGATGTTCCTTTAAAAAGGGAGCATGGAATACTTTTCCGCTCATTCCAAAGGCACAAAGCCCTGCTTTTACCAATTGCATATTATAATTTTCAACAAATATATTCATAAAAATTTCTCTATCCCTTAACCTAAAGGCGCTATAGAAACAATCCATCTCACTAACTCAAAAATATGATTTAAATCATAAAATTATTTTTATCTATTCTAAACAAATACTTACATTTGCGCCTTATTTAAAACTGTTCTACATAAAAATAAAATGAAAAGACAACTACTTTCTTTAGGTCTTCTATTCATCGCTGTTTCAGTGAGTTCTCAGATGAAAAATGCTGAGGCAGATACCATCAGAACTCAGACTATTGAGGATATTAATCTTCATAAAACGGGAAATCCTAACCAGGCAAGAGCATTATCGACAAAGTCAAATCTGACGGTAATGGAAAATCCACAGCCTATTGCTATTGTTACTCACGAAATTATTGAGCAGCAGCAGGCAAAACAGCTAAGTGATGTTCTTCAGAATGTAAACGGTCTGTATATCACTTCATCCAGAGGAAATTCTCAGGACAGCTTTGGTGGACGTGGTTTCATTTTAGGAAATGATAACATTTTTAAAAATGGTTCAAGAATAAATAGCGGTGTTTTCCCTGAAGTAAGTGGTCTTGAAAGAGTAGAAGTTTTAAAGGGAGCCAACGCCATGCTTTTTGGTAATACAGCCGCAGGTGGTGTTATCAATATGATTACCAAAAAACCTAAATTCAATTTTGGAGGAAGCATTGGATTAAATGGAGGAAGCTGGAACTCTTACAAACCAACTGTTGATATCTATGGACCTTTATCTAAAAACGTTGCATTCAGAATAAATGGAGCGTATGAGCATGCCGAAAGTTTCAGAGATGTGGTAGAATCAGAGAAGTACTACTTTAACCCTTCATTTTTATTTAATTTAAGTGATAAGTCTCAATTAATAGTTGAGGCAGATTATCTTAAAAATAATTTTACTCCGGATTTCGGGATTGGATCCATTACTGAAAAAGACCAAAGCTACAGATTGAATGATGCTGTTTCCAGAAATACTTTCTTCGGAACCGACTGGCAATATCAAAATGTACAGCAAGCTTCTACGAATATAACATTTAATCATCAGTTTAACGAAAGATGGTCTTTGAACGCTACTGCTTCTTACCAAAACTACACTAAAGATTATTTTTCTTCTGAAAGAGTACAATGGATATATGAAACTAAAGATGCAACTGTAGATCCTAACAGATTATCCTGGAAAAGACCTTTTGGTAGAACTTACAACGAACAAAATTATACTTCTGCACAAGTAAATATCAATGGTGAATTCAATACAGGAAGCATCAACCATAAAGTTTTAATTGGTTCAGATGCTGATTATAGCCAGGCAGATGCTTATGCTTATAATATTACAGCTCCCAAAAATCTTCTCTATTTAGATGATCCTTCAACATGGGGAAGTATTGATATGCCCAATTCTACTCTTAGTACAAGAAATAGAATCAATACAAGAAGAATCGGAATCTATGCACAAGATTTTATCAGCTTAACAAAGCAACTGAAGGTGATTGCAGGTCTAAGATGGTCTTATATCGAAAACATGCCTACACTGACCACTCGTTTTACATTAAATGATAAAATTGAAGTAGCAAATTCGTCAACCTCTGACAATGCATTTTCTCCAAAAGTAGGTTTGGTGTATGCTCCAAATGAAAACCTTTCGGTGTTTGCAACTTACACGAATTCATTTGCTTCAAATGCAGGATATACTTCAGATCAGTTTGGTACCGTAAATACCAACCAATCTGTTACTGATGTTCAAAATCAGTTAACTACTTTATCAAGACAAAGCATAAAACCTTCAACAGTTGACCAATACGAGATTGGGGTCAAAAAGAATTTCTGGAATAATGCTTTAGCGGTTAACTTAACGGCTTACCAGATCATGTACAACAATTACTATCAAACCTACTGGTTCGCTTCTGCTCCAAACGGAGCACCAGTAAATTCAACAGATACCAATCTTAAAGAATTTGCAGGAAATATGAGAAGCCGTGGTGTGGAACTAGACATTACTGGAAATCCTACAGAAAACTTATCTATTATCGGAGGTTTTTCTTATAATAATTCTGTGTACACAGACACTCCGGAAAAAGGATATGTTGAAAACCAAAGATTGGTAAGAACACCGGCTACAACAGCGAATGCTTCGGTTTTCTATAAATTTACAAACTACGTAAAAGGGTTAAAAATCGGTGCCGGAATTTATTACATCGGAGACAGAATCGCTGGATGGAATGATTCAAAATCTACAAATACAAGCAGAAACAACGTAAGTAGAATGTTTGATCTAAAAGATTACACAACGGTTTCTTTATCTGTAGGATATGAGTGGAAAAAATTCTCTATTCAAGGAAAAGTGGGCAACCTGTTTGATGTTGTAAACTACAATGTTCACGAGAACTATTCGGTGAATCCTATCACCCCTAGAAACTACTATTTCACATTAACATACAGACTCTAGAATTCTTTATATAATAATTCTTTCATTAAAAGTGGAGATTGCATTTTTGCAGTTTCCACTTTTGAAATTTTAAAACAAAAACAAAACAATAAGATATGGATAAGATTAAAGACACAAGAAGCTTCATGAGAATTACCCACCGTTATCTGGGATATTTTCTTGCCGGAATTATGGCTGTATATTCATTAAGTGGAATTCTTCTGGTGTACAGAGACACTGATTTTCTGAAAAGCGAAAAGAAATATGAAAAAAACATCGCAGTTCATCTTTCAGAAAAAGAACTCAAAAAAGAACTGAAGATGAAAGGCCTGGAAGTGGAAAAAACGGAAGGAAGTGTTCTTTATTTTAAACAGGGAACTTATGACAGTGCTACCGGAAAAGCCAAGTACTCAAAAAAGGAATTACCTTTCGTATTAGACAAAATGGTTTCTCTTCACAAATCACAGTCTAAAGATGCGATATCGCCTTTAAGCGTATTTTTTGGGGTTTCTCTTTTCTTTTTCGTGATCTCCAGTTTCTGGATGTTTAATCCTAAGACAAAAGCATTCAAACGCGGAATTAAGTTTACCATTGCAGGACTTATTATTTCTGTAATTCTTTTATTTATTTAAATAATATGAAAGCTGGATAAAAGAAAAAACAACAGTTTTGAGCATTAATGACCTCATATCTATTTTTATCATTTTCATCTCAAAACGCTTGTTTTATTTTATTTATCGTTACGAAATCCGCAGTAAATATGTTAAAAAACCAAAATGTATCATCCTGGAAATCTTAACGTTTATTTAGAGAAATTACGTAAAATTAAGAGTCTGGCACATTTATTGTTTTTTCTATAATTCGTGAATAATAAACATTTAATTATTAAAATAATAAATTATGAAAAAACTTATTTTAACAGGGATATTAGCCGTAGCAGGCTTAACAGCAACTGCAAACGCTCAGATTCAGAAAGGTAATTGGATGGTAGGAAGTAGCATCGTAGCCAGTAATTTTGGTTTAAATACAGGCGGTGGATATAATATTTCACTACAGCCAAAAGCAGCTTATTTTATTCAAGACAATGTAGCAGTAGGAGGATATGTAGATTTAGGATTTAATAAAGTAACAAATGGATCGCCTACCAATTTTGTATATAAAGTTGGAGCTTTAGGTAGATATTATGTTTCTCCAGGAGAAAAAGGAGTAGATAACTTATTACACCACGGAAGATGGTTCTTCGAAGGTAATGTAGGTGTTGGAGGTACTTCTACTGAAGGATCTAACTCTACTACAGGTTTAGATTTTGGAGCAGGTCCTGGTTATTCATACTTCATTACACCAAATATCGGTGTTGAAGGTTTAGTAAAATATAATGGTGTTGCTGGATTTGGTAGCGAGGGATTAACTTCTACTTTAACTTTCAATGTAGGATTTAGCATTTATTTACCAACTTCTAAAGGTAAACAAATCATCAACGACGTTAAGTAATCAATCGATTTACAATACATAATTATAAAATGAAAGCGCCCCGGAATTTAATTTCGAGGCGCTTTTCGTACAAATTAAAACTAAACTATAAAAAATCAAATAAATCATGTATTCGGTTGTGGGGTATATCTTAGATACGGCTTTATTTCCGTTACCCCTTTTGGAAAAATTTTCCTGGCTTCTTCCGTAGAAATGGTAGGCGGTATAATAACATCTTCTCCATTTTCCCAGTTAACAGGAGTAGCCACCCTATAATTATCTACCAGCTGTAAAGAATCCAGCACTCTAAGGATCTCATCAAAATTTCTTCCTGTAGAGGCCGGATAGGTAATAATCAGTCTTACTTTTTTGGAAGGATCAATAATCAAAAGAGAACGTACAGTAGCCGTAGCGGAAGCATTGGGATGAATAAAATCATACAGCTCCGAAACCTTTCTGTCTTTATCAGCAATAATGGGAAACAAAACATGGGTATTCTGTGTCTCATTAATATCTTTCACCCAGTTTTGATGATCCTCTACTCCATCTACACTCAGAGCGATCACTTTAGTGCCTCTTTTATCAAATTCAGACTGCAGCTTAGCTGTATACCCTAATTCTGTAGTACATACGGGCGTATAATCTGCAGGATGCGAAAACAGAATTCCCCAGGAATCTCCCAGATAATTATAAAAATTGATATCCCCTACAGACGATTCTGCCTGAAAGTTGGGTGCTGTATCTCCTAGTTTGATTGACATAATGTTCACTCTTTATAGTCTACAAATTTAGTAGACTTTTTGGAACTGGCAAATTTTTTGTTGAAAATTTATATCTTTAATTAAAATTTTTATTCATGGAGAAAACCGGGCTCAGGTATGTAGATCTTGTTTATAAAGTATTGGAAAATTGGTATGTAACATTTGCGGAACTTACTCCAAAGCTGATTGTCGGAATTTTAGTATTTACCTTTTTTCTTATTAGCAGTAAATATTTAAGCAAAGGAGCCGTAAAATTATTCCACCAATTTTTCCCGAAAAGCAAAAAAGAGAGTTCTTTAGTAGCCTTAATCAGTGTATTCAGATTCCTGATTATTCTGATGGGAACATTTATTTCTCTGGAAATAATGGGTTTCAGTGGTTTTCTTTGGAAATTTATCGGAAGTTTAGGAGTGGCAGGGGTTATTGCAGGGGTAGCGCTGAAGGATCTTGTGTCAAGTATTTTCTCCGGAATGCTGATTGGCATTGATAAGGCCTATAAAGTAGGAGATTATATCACGATTGGAGCTCATTCCGGAACGGTACAGGAAATTGGGTTTTTAACCACAAAACTGCTTACTGATGACGGTAAGAAAGCCTACATTCCCAATCAGGTTGTCTTCAATGCTCCGTTTTATAATATTACCGCTTCCCCACAACGCAGGATTATTTTAAATTTTGAAATTCCCGCTGATGAAGATATCAGCAAAGCACAGAAAGGAATTCTCGATGTGATTAAAAACCTTGATAATGTGGATAAGTTAGATACTATAGAGGTGATCTTTACAGACCTTAAACAAGGGGCATTTAATCTTCAGGTGAAATTCTGGATAAAAGTAGGAGCTAACCTTGCTCAAATAAGAAGTAAGGCCTATTTAGGAATTAAAGAACGTTTTGATTTGGACAAAGTTCAGTTGGTAACACCAACCAGTATCAGCATTACCAATGGGGAATCCCTTCCTCCAGAAAATCATGATAAATAAATGCTTTTATATTCTGGCTTACTGATCGAATTAGATTATGCATTATAACCGTTTTATATTCAGTTTATTACCGTATAATTTCTTACTTTTATGTAAAGATCTTAATCTATAAAACAATGCCATCACAATCCAATTCATTCCACCCTATTGAATCAAAAACTTCAAAAAGGCTTTCTTTATTGATAAAAGTGGTTGGCATAGCGTTTTTAATTATGACTCCTTTATCCATTATCATAATGGCTATATTGGCATTTAATGCAAAAGAAATCTCAGGAGAAATAAAAATTGTCCTCATTGCCCTTTTTATAGCAATCCTATGTTTTTGTGTCTGGATGCTCTTTCAGAAAAACAAAAAAAATATCACCACTCATATTATTGTTGATGAAAAAGGAATTCATCATTACTGCAACCGGAACATTGTACATTCCTTAGCCTATGCTGAACTTCACTCTAATCCGGAAACTGATCAATATGATGTATTATTAACAGAGTATGATGAATCTGCTCCTGGTTTATGTATCTAATTCTTTGAGCCTGAATTAAAAAAAGCTACCCGGAAGACTGTCAATTTAAATATTGACACCGTTATTACCAATGGAAATTTGTTACTCAAAAATTTTGTGAAAGGAATATTGATTTTCAGGCCGGATTTAAAAATTGCACCCAATGTTCTGGATCTTTACCGGCTGGAAGAATTCAGGAAATAAATCCCGTTAATTCAACGATTACCACTCAAAATAATAACAAAAAAACCGCTCCAGAAAGGAACGGTTTTCTATTTATTCAAAAATTTTAGATTAAGCTAAAACTTCTTTTACTTTGTTTGCAGCTTCTTCTAAAGTAATTGCAGAGTGTACCGGAAGACCAGACTCGTCAATTAATTTTTTAGCTTCTACAGCGTTAGTCCCTTGTAATCTTACGATCAATGGAACCGGAAGGCTACCCATAGCTTTGTAAGCATCTACAACTCCCTGAGCAACTCTGTCACATCTTACGATACCTCCGAAGATGTTGATCAAAATAGCTTTTACGTTTGGATCTCTTAAGATGATTCCGAAAGCAGTCTGTACTCTCTGAGCATCAGCAGTACCTCCTACGTCAAGGAAGTTTGCAGGGTTACCACCTGATAATTTGATGATATCCATAGTTGCCATTGCAAGACCAGCTCCGTTTACCATACAAGCAACGTTACCATCTAGTTTCACAAAGTTAAGACCAGCTTCACCAGCTTCTACATCCATTGGATCTTCTTCTCTTGTATCTCTAAGTTCAGCTAAATCTTTGTGACGGAACAATGAGTTGTCATCTAAAGTTACTTTAGCATCTACAGCAATAATCTTGTTATCAGAAGTTTTTAATACCGGGTTGATTTCGAAAAGAGAAGCATCAATTCCTGTATAAGCATTGTAAAGAGATGAAATAAATTTCACAAATTCTTTGAATGCATTTCCTTCAAGACCTAGGTTGAAAGCAATTTTTCTAGCCTGGAATCCTTGAAGACCGATTGCCGGGTCAATCAATTCATTGTGGATCAAATGAGGAGTTACTTCTGCAACGTGCTCAATATCCATACCTCCTTCAGTAGAATATACGATTGTATTTTTTCCTTCAGCTCTATCTAAAAGAATAGAAACATAAAATTCTTTAGTTTCAGATTCTCCTGGATAATAAACATCTTCTGCAACCAAAACAGAGTGTACTTTTTTACCTTCAGCAGAAGTTTGAGGAGTTACCAACTGCATTCCGATGATATTCTGAGCGTTTTCTTTAAGTTTATCCATGTTTGGAGAAAACTTAACACCCCCACCTTTACCACGACCACCTGCGTGAATCTGTGCTTTTACAACCCAAGCCTGTGCTCCGGTTTCAGCAGTCAATTTTTCAGCAGCTGCTACAGCTTCTTCTACGTTGTTTGCAACGAAACCACGTTGGATAGCTACTCCATACTTTGATAAAATCTCTTTTGATTGATACTCGTGAAGATTCATATTATTTTTATTATTTTATTTTAATATTTAAAGGTTGACAAATTTACTAAAAAGACACGGAAGTTCAAGTTTATTGACTTAAAATTTAAAGTCTGATCGACTTGATTTTTAACATATCACTCCATTTCCCCTATTCTTCCGACAATTTCTCAGACTGAGATCCGATAAACGGAATTTTCGGAGCCAGGAAATATCCGGTAAGGCTGGCAAATAATATCGGCACAAAATAAGTAAATCCCGTTAGGGTTCCCAGAATAATTGTAGTACTCATCGGTGTTCTTGTCACACAGGCATTGATAGCCGCCATACAGCTTACAATGGCTAATGTAGTATCTATGGTTGGAAACAAATTGTGAATAATTAATCCTAATGTGGTTCCTACAAAAAACAAAGGAATGATAAATCCACCTCTCCATCCGGAAGTTACCGTAATGGCAATAGCCAGTATTTTAAAGACCAGAATCAGGATTAAAAAATTCAATCCGAAGTTTCCTCCGATCAGCTGATTGATCTCGTTGTGCCCAAAGTATCTTGTAATAGGGAAATTATAGGCTATGATTCCTAAAATAATTCCTCCTACCAATGTTTTAATATAAATCGGAAATTTTCTGTATTCAAAAATCTTTTTGAAAAACTTAACGACAAAAATGAAAATCCATCCGAAAAGAGTTCCTACAGTTCCGAACAATGTAGCATAAAGAAAATCATACACTCCGGTATAATGATATGCTTTCAGATCCCAGGTTGCTCCAATTCCCAAATGGATAATCAAAGCAAACATCAGATAGCTGAAACAGCTTGCTACCAACGCAGGAATAATGGCTTTATAATACTCTACAGCATGTTTGTGATGCAAAATCTCCAAAGAAAAAAGACTTCCCCCAAGCGGAGCACCAAATAATGCTGTAAAACCGGAAGCCATCCCGGCAATACTCAAAGAACGCAGTTCTTCTCCCTTCAGTCTGAAAATTTTTCCCAGCCAGGTTCCCGTAGATCCTGTAACCTGTACCAAAGGAGCTTCAGGACCCAAACTTCCACCTGATGCAACACAAAAAAGAGAAGAAAGGATCATCGAAGGATTATTCTTCGGTTCCAGTTTTCCTTTATTAAATCTGATGTTATTAACGATCAAATGAATTTCTCCGGGATCACCTATAAAATGGATTACCAGCCCGGCCAGCAAACCACAGATCGCCATGGTTGGAATAACCTGCCAATCTTGAAACTCGGCCAGAAATTCTGTAAAATGTTCCAGAACGATCCAATATCCTCCGGCAATAATACCGCCTACAAGACCTGTAACAGCCCACATAAAAAAAGTACGGCTGAACACAAACGGATTGAATCTGATAGGTTGATCTAAGAGATTGAATGTTCGTATTAACCGTCTTCTTCTGTTAATCTTCATTCCTAAATTCTATTTTTAGCAAAATAAAAGATCAGCATTCCCCAGCTTAAGATCATCATTAAACCTCCAAGCGGAGTGATAGGACCTAGGAATTTAAGATTCATTCCAAGATAATCCTGCATGCTCAGGAAATAGATGCTCACTGAGAATAAAAGGGTTCCTGCAATCATTAAAATGGAAGTCCATTTTTCAGCAGAAGTTTCAAATTTTAAAATATAACCAATGATCAGCAAAAAAAAAGCTGCATACATCTGATATCTCACTCCTGTTTCAAAACTTTCCAGTCTTTCCACAGCTAATATTTTCTTTAAAGCATGTGCTCCGAATGCACCCAAGATTACAGAAACCATTCCGTAAACCGCTCCAAAAACTAAAGTAATTGTTTTCATTTTATAACTCTTCTAATTCTAGGGTTAAATATTTTTTTGTTTTCTCATCCTGCCAGGTTCCGATGATTTTCCTGCCTTGCAGATCTGCTTCCACCAAGGCTTTGAAAACCCATTGATTGGTTTCTTCGCTATAATAATCGTTTTCTATAATAGAAATGTGATTACCTTTTATCTTTCCGTTCCACTCAATTAGTTTTTTATTTTTATCATACCAGTATTTTGCAGAGAAAGAACCATCATCATATACCTGACTGATCAAAACAGTAATGGAATACTTTCCATCGATCTTTCCCTTATACAATTTATTATTAAGACTTGTTATCTCTGTCTTTTCAGATCCGGAAATCAGGTTTTTAGCATAAGAACTCCAATATTTGTCAAGCTCTTTGTAAGAAAATTCTATCTTGTGACTTCCCAGATCATCCAGCGCCCGCATAGCATGGTTGGAACATCTTCCGGCAACAAAAGTCAGTTTATCTTTTTCAAAAAAAATTTTGATGCCGTTCAAAGTATACTCCGTGAAACAATCTTCATACAGAGCAATCTGATCCGGAGTTTCTTCTGAAGGATTTTTTTCAGATTTCAGTTGGTTTAAAAAATCACCAACTCTTTTTTGAATTCTCTTTTGAATTAAACCATTGATAGTTTTAAAGCTCTCTGCTTGAAATAAATCTTCAGGGTTGATATAATTTCCGGTTCTCAGATCGAAATTTTTCCAGTCTGCAAACTCTTCCGGATATGCACCAGAAACTTCACCATTTATCGCAATACTCAGAATATTTTTAGGAGTTTCAATCTTGTCCCAACTATAAAAATAAACATAGTTTGAATAGGAATTTGTTGCTGTAGAAGCCAGTTTAAAAGGATTTCCACCAGATCCGGGAACATATTCCAGCTGATCTACCTGCAGAAATGTATTGATTTTATTTTCTACTCTCGGATTTTCAGAATAAGAAACAACCGGAAAAACGGTATCTTCAGTTTTCGGCTGCAGATTACTTATTTTCACTTTTTGCTGTTGCGAAAAACTTAACCCGGAAATCAGTAAGAAAAATACAATACTCTTTTTCACTATTTCGATTTTAGGTACATTAGAATAAACTTAGCAACCAATGTAGAAATTCCCAGTATGATAAACATATTGGCAAATCTTTTGGAACTTCTGAAACCTTCATTGTTTGTTTTCTTCAGAAAAAATCCAAAAAGAAGGAATACAATGGGCAAAATGATCTGTAACATTAGTTTTCTCTCATTCTGTTAAATTCATTGATCACCTCATGATGGCTCACCGTCTTATCTTTGAAATACGTTACAAAGTGCTGCTTTTCCTCTTCTGTAGCTCCCAACTGGTTCAGAATATTCAGTAAGTGCATTTTCATATGACCTTTCTGAATTCCTGTAGTAACCAGAGAACGTAATGCACCAAAGTTTTGTGCAAGACCTGAAACAGCAAGAATACTCATCAATTCCTGTGCGGAAGGTTTTCCAAGAAGTGCTAACGAGAATTTTACCAAAGGATGAAGATTGGTAAGCCCTCCTACAACTCCTACAGAAATAGGAAGATCAATCCAGAATCTGAAAACTCCATTATCTGTTGTACAGTGTGTCAAAGATCTGTACTGTCCGTCTCTCGCTGCATACGCATGTGCACAGGCTTCAGTAGCTCTGAAATCATTTCCGGTAGCAATCACAACAGCATCTACTCCGTTCATTACTCCTTTATTGTGAGTGGTTGCACGGTAAGGTTCAATTTCTGCAATGGTAACTGCCTGTTTAAATTTAGAAGCAAATTCTTCAGGAGAAATTCCACTGTCGTCTTTTAAATCTTCCATTTTACATGAAACCTCAGCTCTCACGATACAATCAGGCGTAAAGTTGGAAAGAATATTCATTACAATCTGTAAAGAATTTTTTTCTTCCTGAGTAAAATCTTCACTGGTTGCCACTTCCTGTCTTAACGTTTTCCCAAACTGCTCAAGACATGAGTTGATAAAGTTTGCTCCCATTGAATCTACCGTATCAAAACTTGCTTTCAACTGGTAGTAATTAGGCATTTCTGCTGTTTTATCCACCAGGCTTATATTTAAAATACCACCGCCACGTTTTCTCATGTTGGCTGTAATATCTTCCGTTGATTCGAGAAGTTTTTTCTTTAAACTGAAATTAAAGAAATGTAATAATTTATGAGGTTCAACATCAAAAATAAAGTGGGTGTGTCCCAACTTTTCTGTATTGATAATGGTAGTCTTAAAACCACCTTTGTCGATCCAGAATTTAGCGGCTTTGGAAGCTGCTGCTACTACAGAACTTTCTTCAACAGCCATTGGAAGAGCCAATAATTTTCCATCGATTAAAAAGTTCGGAGCAATTCCGTACGGCATATAAAAATTGGAGATGGTATTTTCAGAAAACTCTTCATGAAGTTTCTGAAGATCTGCATCATCGTTCCAATATTGTTTTAATATATTTTGATATTCCTGGTTTCCTTCAAGATATTCGTTTACGAGCCATTCGATTTTCCCCTGCTTTGGAAGCTTGGAAAAACCTTCGATTGGTTTATGATTCATGATATAAACTTTAATGAGCCGTAAATATAATGATTTTGAGACTCTTTTTTGTTGATAACTTCTATGAAAAAAGATTGACATTTATCAATTTTGGAACTAAATTTGAACAATATTTAAATATAATTCCGATACAAAAAATATCAATCATTTAAAAGTATGAATTTTGACCGCCTGAAAGAAAAGCTTGAAATCCTTGCTGATGCAGCGAAGTATGACGTTTCCTGTTCATCAAGCGGAGGAACGAGAAAGAATAAAAAGGGAGCTTTGGGAGACAGTTCCGCAAGTGGGATTTGCCATACCTATACAGAGGATGGCAGATGTGTTTCTTTGCTTAAAATTCTATTGACCAATCATTGTATTTACGATTGTGCTTACTGTGTTTCCAGAAGCTCCAATGATATTAAAAGAGCTGCATTTACAGTGGAAGAAGTGGTAGATCTCACCATCAATTTTTATCGCAGAAACTATATTGAAGGGTTATTTCTGAGTTCAGGAATTTTCAAAAATGCAGATACAACGATGGAGCGGCTTGTAAGAGTTGCCAAAAAACTTCGGCTGGAAGAGAACTTTAACGGCTATATTCATCTTAAATCTATTCCGGGAGCGAGTGACGGCCTGATGCAGGAAGCTGCTTTGTATGCAGACCGGTTATCAGTAAATCTTGAAATCCCTACAGAAAGCGGATTAAAATTATTGGCACCTGAAAAAAACAGACAGGATATGATCAGCCCGATGCGGTATATTCAAAAAGGAATCATTCAATATAAGGATGAAAAGAAAGTTCTGAAAAAAGTTCCCAAGTTTGCTCCAGCGGGACAGTCTACGCAGATGATCGTTGGAGCAACCAATGAAAACGACCTTCAGATCATCAAAGTTGCCGATCATTTTTATAAAAATTTTAATCTGAAAAGGGTTTATTATTCCGGATATGTTCCGGTTCTGGAAGATCAGAGACTGCCTTCTTTAACGACAGAAGTTCCTATGCTTCGTGAAAACCGATTGTATCAGTCTGACTGGCTGATGCGGTTTTATGGTTTTAAAGCAGAAGAGATTTTGGATCCGAATATGCCCTTCCTTGATCTGGAAGTAGATCCCAAGTTAAGCTGGGCTCTAAGAAACCTCGACCAGTTTCCTATCAATCTTCAGACCGCCGAATATCAGATGATTTTAAGAATTCCGGGGATTGGAGTGAAAACAGCCCAGAAAATTGTCAGTGCAAGACGTTTCCAGGTTTTAACAATGGATCATTTGAAAAAATTGGGTGCTGCTGTAAACCGGGCGAAATATTTCATTGATTTCAATGCAGGGAATGCTTACCTAAGGTATTTAACGGATAAAAACTTCAGAAAGCTGCTGATTGGGGGAAGCTCATCCAAATTTCATAATCAGTTTTCACAACAGCTGACTTTATTTTGATCCTGATATTAAACACAAGCCACACTAATATTTTCACGAATGATCACAAATTTATAATACAACACTACTGTCATTCTGACGAAGGAAGAATCTCTTCAATTAACCAGATTCTTCATTTCATTTTATTTCATTCAGAATGACAAACACAAATAAATTTTTAAATTAAATATATGACAACCCTACTCTACGATGGCAGTTTCGACGGACTTTTCACTGCGATATTTGAAGTTTTCGAATACCGTTATAAAGATGTAGAGATCACAAGTAGAGAAAGATTTCACCAGGAAAATATTTTTGCTGAGATCCATGAAGTTATTACCCAGACAGAAAAATCTGAAAGAGTTCTGAACAAACTGGAACAGAATATCGGAAAACAGGGCGTTTATAAACTTTTAAAAGTTTTTTTATCAGAAGAGCCCCATCTTGAAAACCTCATCTTGTCTGCGGTAAGACAATCTATGAAGCATCCGGAAGAAAATATCCTTGAAAATTTTGCTGATTCTGATATTTTGAAAATCTCTAAAATCGGGAAATCAGTAGACAGGGAAAGGCATAGAATGACCGCATTTGTCCGTTTTGAAAAAATGAAAGATGAAGTCTTCTTTTCCAAAATAGATCCTGACTTTAACGTTATTCCATTGATCAGAAAACATTTTCATGACCGGTATCAGGATCAGAAATGGATGATCTATGATCTTCGAAGAAACTATGGAATTCTTTACGACCTGGAGAACTGTGATTTCTTCTATCCTGATGAAAAGATTGATTTCAATAATTATCAGCAGAAATTTCATGATGAGGAAAAGAGTTATCAGGTACTTTGGCAACGCTATTTTACCAAAACAAATATTGTGGAACGAAAGAATATGAAACTCCATATTCAGCATGTTCCGAAAAGATATTGGAAGTATCTGACTGAAAAATGGTAGTCTGAAATTCCATATTGTGGATAACTTTTTTTTCGGCGAAGAAAAGAGTGAATTTCAAGTCCTCATTTTTTAATTTTTATTTAAACTATTAATATAGTGACTGATAGAATCCACATTAATCAAAAACTCATATTGTGGATAACTTTTTACAGTTAACATACCGTTAACATTGAAAATATTTCAAAACAGTTTTTTCCTTAAGAACTAAGCAGATTAAAGCATTTCTAAAAGAATAAGGAATATGGAAATTTTATATAAATAAATGAAAACCCGTTATTTATATAACAAGAATTGAAATCAACATTTCAAATTTGTGGATAACTTTTACTTCTTAATCGTTCGCAATGCTTTTTTGACGATATACTGCGTTTCTTTTGTGGGACTTTCCCGAAGCCATTCGTCACAGATTTCCACCACGAACTCGGGTTGTGATTTACTTGCATCATTCAGCCAATTACCAACACTATCCTGCACATAGCGGGAGGAATCGGATCGTAAAGGTTCTAAAATTTCCAGTCCTAGTCCCGGATTTTGTTTTAAAGCATCAATATGTTCACACCAAACTCCTCTTGGTCTGGTAGATTCACTGGCAAAGCGTCTCACATTTTCATTGTCATGCTGAGTCCATTCCGATAAAACAGATAAGCTTTCGACAAGATTTTTTGAAATATCCGGACGTACAGTCATCCAGCATATTTCCCTCACTCCAAAATGGGTATCAGAAGCAAACGGCTGGATTTTGTTTAATTTCTCTCTGAATGTCAAATTACTGTTTCTTCCGATCGTATAAGCAGCCCAGCATCGCACCAGATCTGCCGGATGGGTTGATAGTTTCAGCAGAAATTCTTCATCTTTATTATTTTCAGCCCAATGAAGCAAACCGATGCCAATGGTTTCATTAATGGTATTAACCGTTTGTTTTTTCAGCTGATCTACATTTTCTAAAATAGGTTTCAAATATTCTGTACGGTGATTCTGCTGAAGAAGATTTTCCAACAACAGCCTTTGATCTACTGCCAGCCATTCCGTAAGATTTGCAGTTTCAATTTCACCTTTGTTCAGCTGTTCTAAGATATTGGAGGGAATATCTTTGATGGAGCGGGCACCTTTTCGTTTTTCTGACATGCTGTTTTTAATGATTATCTTTACAAAAGTCTGAAAGTAAACAGACAAAAACAATAGCGCATATTTTTCACCCATAGGGATAAAAAAGTCAATTTTATGGAAACAAAGGAAAGAGCTGAAGAAAATAAAATCTGCCCGTTGGAAGTAGCGGTCAATACAATTAGTGGAAAATGGAAAATTCCTATTGTGTGGCAGATCAATGAAGGGAAAAAACGTCCCAGTGAATTTTTGCGTGGTATTGCAAAAGTGGACCGAAGAGTTCTCAATCAACAGCTGACTGAAATGGTGGAAGATGGTATTTTAACAAAGCAATCTTTTAATGAACTTCCCCCAAGGGTTGAATACACTTTAACGGAACTTGGTGAAAAGCTGGTGGAAATCCTCTGGCAACTGAATGAGTGGGGAAAACTTTTAATTCCGGAAAAAGAAAAGGGGTAAAGCAGGTTTCAAATCTTCATATTTTCAGAATCCTTATTGCCAGATATCTAAAAAAAATGATCTTTGTATCAACTAAAAACGCATGAAAAAAATTATCACAGGAATTACAGCATTTCTCTTTCTCACAGGCTGTACAAAAGAAAAACTGTCAGACCGTTTACTGGCTGAACCGGATCATAACGAACATTTAATTGCTGAAAATTCTCTAAAGATCCATAAGGATAAAAATACCATCCGGGAAAGATTTTCTCCACCGGAAGGATATGAGTGGATCGACGAAAAACCAGATTCTTTCGGATATTTTATTGAAAATTTTAAGCTGAAACCTTATGACAGTCCAATTTTAAAATATGATGGTACTCCTATTTCTACCCAGCATCTTCATGAGGCTGTTTTTGACATTGATACCGGAAATAAAGATCTCCAGCAATGTGCTGATGCGGCAATCCGGATGAGAGCTGAGTATCTTTATAAGGCAAAAAAATTTAACGAAATCAAGTTTCATTTTACCAGTGGTGATCTTCTCAGCTGGAACGATTATAAAAACGGAACGAGAGCTTTTGTCAGCGGAAATTCGGTCAGCTTTAGAAAAACAGCAGCTTTTGATGATTCTTATGGGAGTTTCAGGAATTACCTGGATCTTATTTTCAATTACGCAGGAACAATTTCATTAAACAAAGAAACAAAGCCCGTTACAAGAAATTCTAATCTGAAAACAGGAGATATTCTGATCACTCCAGGCAGTCCCGGACATATTGTTTTCATTACCGGAGTTTGCAAAAATCAAAAAGGGGAAAGATTGTATTTATTAAGTGAAGGATTTACCCCAGCTCAGTCGGTTCATGTGCTTTCTAATCCGTTTAATCCCTATTTTACGCCCTGGTACGATCTTGACATCCATGCTGAAGAAACAAAAACTGCACGATATTTTTTTAAACCTACAAACTTCAGAAGCTTTTAATAATTTATATTCAAAACTATTGGAAAGTTACTACGATAATCTGAACTTGTTTTTGTAAATTTGTGTTCGAAATTTTTTACTTGATGAAAGAGAGTGCTGTAAAAAAGATTGCAGTTCTTACTTCAGGGGGTGACTCTCCGGGTATGAATGCGGCATTAAGAGCGGTAGTAAGAACCGCCAATTACTATAATATCGAATGCTACGGAGTGAGAGAAGGCTACAACGGCCTTATCAACAATGATTTCCTGAAAATGGGAGCCCGTTCCGTAAAAAATATAATCAACCAGGGTGGAACGATTCTAAAATCTGCCAGATCCACTGAGTTCAGAACGAAAGAAGGCCGTCAGAAAGCTTATGACAATTGCATAAAGCTTGGAATAGATGGATTGGTTTGTATTGGTGGAGACGGAACTTTCACCGGTGCAAAAATCTTTAACGAAGAATTTGGAATCAGAGTAATCGGTATCCCGGGAACAATCGACAACGATATTTTCGGAACAGATAACACCATCGGATACGATACTGCTTTGAATACTGCAATGGATGCCATTGATAAAATCCGTGACACCGCAACGTCTCACAACAGAGTTTTCTTTGTGGAAGTGATGGGTCGTGATGCAGGTTTTATTGCTTTAAACAGTGGATTGGCAACCGGAGCTCTGGATATTTTAATTCCTGAGAAAAAAGACAGTATTGATGAGCTTTTCGCAAAATTCAGAGATGCAGAAAAAACCGGAAAAGCATCAAGCATTGTGGTTGTAGCAGAAGGTGAAAAACTAGCCAATGTATATGAACTTGCTGAAAAAACAAAACTTACCTTCCCTGATTATGACATTCGTGTAGCGATTTTGGGACATATGCAGAGAGGAGGTTCTCCAAGCTGTGCAGACAGAGTTTTGGCAAGCAGATTAGGCTACGGTGCTGTAACAGGATTAATGGAAGGACAAACGAATGTAATGGCCGGAATGCGTTCCAACGATCTGACGTATACGCCTATTGAAGAAGCCATTAAAAAACATAACGAAATCAATGAAGATCTTTTACTGATTTCAAAAATCTTAGCAATCTAATTATTTTTATAATCTAATAAAAACAAACTATTATGTCAACAATTAAAGTAGGTATCAACGGTTTTGGTAGAATTGGACGTCTTGTTTTCAGAGCAATGACTGAAAGAGACAACATTGAAGTTGTAGGAATCAATGACCTTATTAATGCAGAATACATGGCTTACATGTTAAAATATGACTCTGTACACGGTATTTTCCCAGGTGAAGTTTCTGTAGAAGGAAATGATCTTGTAGTAAACGGGAAAAGAATCAGAGTAACTGCTGAAAGAGATCCTAACAACCTAAAGTGGAATGAAATTGGTGCTGACTATATCGTAGAATCTACAGGTCTTTTCTTATCTAAAGATACTGCTCAGGCTCACATCAACGCTGGTGCTAAGAAAGTAATCCTTTCTGCTCCTTCTAAAGATGATACTCCAATGTTCGTAATGGGGGTAAACCACAAGGAACTTACTGATGATATCAAAATTTTATCAAACGCGTCTTGTACTACAAACTGTTTAGCTCCTTTAGCTAAAGTGATCCACGATAACTTCGGAATCGTAGAAGGTTTAATGACAACTGTACACGCTACAACAGCGACTCAGAAAACTGTTGACGGTCCTTCAGTAAAAGACTGGAGAGGTGGTAGAGCTGCTCTAAACAACATCATCCCTTCTTCTACAGGTGCTGCTAAAGCAGTAGGAAAAGTAATCCCTTCACTAAACGGAAAACTAACAGGTATGTCTTTCAGAGTACCAACTGTTGACGTTTCTGTAGTAGATTTAACAGTGAGAATTGAAAAAGCTGCTTCTTATGAAGACATCTGTTCAGTAATTAAAGCTGCTTCTGAAGGTGAATTGAAAGGTATCCTAGGATATACTGAAGATGCTGTAGTATCTCAGGACTTCGTAGGAGATAAAAGAACTTCTATCTTCGACAAAGATGCGGGTATCATGCTTTCTCCAAACTTCGTGAAACTTGTTTCTTGGTATGACAACGAAATGGGTTACTCTAACAAGTTAGTGGATATGCTTGTACACGCTGCTTCTTTATAATGAGTAATAAGCGATAAGCAATGAGTAATATAAAACCTTCCCATGGGGAAGGTTTTTTTGTTTGGTATTTTTATTTTAAGTATTTTAAATGTAAAATTTCCTTTTTATTTTATCCTTATAATTTTTTACGTCAACACTCTTACAAATGTAGAAAGAAAAAATCAGTTCGTAAAAACTGATTTTTTAATATTTCAAATCATACAATGCTATCGAAATTAGTTATTTCAAATAGGAATGTTGTATAACTTCGATTTCTACGTCATGATTTTCATTGTTAGGTTCACTTTTGTGATTTTCCCTATCTTCCTCCGCTTGTAAGCGTGTCGTTTTTTTTCCCACATACTTGCGACAATTAAGACAGTCCGCACGATAAAGGATTGTGTCTTTCCGTTTGTTTTTTGTAGTTTTTGCCATAATAAAATATTTTAAAAATTAAGAAATGCTACTGGAATTGATAATCTTAGTCCAATTTCGTTTCGCTTTAAAAAAGCTAACTCTGAATCGTTGGAATTGGTTAGATCAATAAGATTGAAATAAAGTTCCACATGTAGTTTAGATTTATCTTTTTTCAAATCCTTAAATGAGTATAGTAACCCTATTCCTGCATTATATTGAGGTTTACTTTCTTCTTTAAATGTACTTTGTGGATAAATGTGTACTGCCATTGTATTTTCTAAAAAAAATCTGTAATAATCAATATACAATTTGCTATATGATAGATTTGTTTTATATGTTCCTTGATAAGCATTAAATTTTTTGGTTGAGGTTCTTTGTCCTGATGAAGTTTCTCCATAATTGTAAGATTCATTAATTTCAGTTTTAGATAAATCAGAAAAATTATCATCAATCCCTCCTGAAAAGCCTATCAACAAATAATGAGTTGGTTTGCTGTACTGATTCCACTCATAATAATTGTATTCAATTGAACCTTTCCAACCCACGTAATTTTTTTTAGTTATTTGATTTGCGTAAGATAAAGATGGATTAAAATAGTTGAAATTATTATTCTGAAATCCTGCTCCTAAACTTATCCAATGAAAGAAGATGCCAGTATAATTAAAGTTATCAATGGCAGTATTTACACCGTTTTTTTTCTTAGATACACTTAAGGTTTCTATTTCTTTTAAAGACGGAAGTGACTCTTTCTTTAATAAAAGAGAATCGGTCTGCATATTTTTCAAAGCTATTTCATACTCATACTTTGCTTTTACAGTAGGGTCTAAATTGGTTGTTTTCAGTCTTTCCTGAATGTCAGAGATTTCTGACCTTAATAGCTTCAATTTTGAAAATAGTAATATTGAATCTTTTATGTATAATGATTTTATGACATTAGCTTGTGATGCAGCAATAGATTTTTTCTTAGATAAATTTTTGATTTCCCTTTCATGAAATAAAATAGAAGATGATTTTAATCTCACATTATATTTGAAATTGACACCGACATTACTATTTATTTTTGATTGATTAAAAATTGCAAAAAAACCATCAGTAACACTTCCACTTGCATTTACTGAAAGCATATCACCATTTCTAAAATTCTTTGTTGCATTAAAAGCCAAACGCCCATCGTTGATATCTGCCGCAGCATAATTTCCAATTGTGGTTTTACCACTACTATTCATAACAGAATTAAATTCTTTATTAACAATTTTTTTAAATTCGTCTTTAGATAATAAGGTCTCAATTTCAGGTATTGTCAATTGAGTTGGAATTGAGTCTTTTTTGTCTTTTTTTTGTCCAAACGCCATCACCACCCAAGCGAGTAGAAACAGCAATACAATTTTAGTTTTCATGATTTTTATTTTTCTGGTTAAGTCTTCTGAATTTTAGAATAAGTTTATCATTGTAGAAAAATGAAATGTTTTTATAATTGAGTTTTCATGGTTATTAGTTTTATTTTACACAAAGTTTCAAATTATACAGATACAAGTAAATTACCCGTTTGTGGTATTTTTTCTAAAAATTTCTCCTGAATAGCTGATAAATCTCACCGGAAAACTTCAGCATAAAACTTGTACTTTTATAGATAAAGGAATGAACATGATACAACCTCGATTTAAAGATGCTCCTCACTTCAAAAACTTTTGGGAAAGTGGGAACGGAAAACTCCTTATTGAATTTTCCGGAGCAGAGGTGAATTTTGAAAAGTTTGAAAAATTTGCGCCCTATTTTCATCATGTGGATGAGATCGGTGATGAAGTGGTAAAAGAGGTTTATTTCACTAAAAAATTTCATGAGGCTTCCAAGGAAATTGAACAGTATATTAGAAATGGAGTTTCGGAAACAGAGGCAGTTCCTGAAAGTGTAAAAAAGCTTTTCACCCAAACTCAAAAAGTTCCCGAATGGCTGGATTATAACCTTCTCAAAAGTGGTGCTGAACTGTGTATGAGAAGTAACCTCGATTCTTTGATCTCCCTGAGAGATTATTGTCTGATCGGTGGTTACGACTACGCCTATCTCAACAAGCCCTTGATTGTCACAGAAGCATTGAAAAAAGGAGCCGTAAAACGTCTTTCGGAAACGTTGGATTTCTGGGTGAATGCTACCCGCTACAATGCCCTTGAAATTCACGCAAAAGGCTATGAGTTTGCGATAAAAACCCGTTTGATCCATTCCTACGCCAGACTTTCCATAAAAAAACATTATAAAGACTGGGATACTGAAAACTGGGGAGAACCTATCAATTCGTGGGATATGATGGCAACGTATATCGGATTCAGTCTTGTCTTTCTTCATAGTCTTCATAAACTTGGCAATCGTTTTTCTATTGAAGAGGAACAGGGAATTTTCCACCTTTGGAAATATGTAGGCTATCTTTTGGGAATTCCGGAACAGCTTCTTCCTGATGACAAGAAACAGGCTACAGAATATTTTTATTTATGGACCTCTGTTCAGCCGCCCTCGGATAAAGATTCTGTTCTGCTGGCTCATTCTCTGCTGGATGAATCTCTGGAAAATCCTATTTTAAAATTTGAATTCCAAAGGAAAAATTTAAGATACCTGCACATCTGCTGCACCTGGTTTCTGCTGGATAATGAAGTTTGTAAAAGATTACAAATCCCGGATGTTCCTTATAAAACGATGTTTCCAAAATCGAAAATACTCTTCAATAAAATATATGACAGTTTAGTAAGTCGTGATGCCAGAATACAAAGAGGAAATAAAGATCAGATAAAAGTATTGGAAGATTATCTGAATATCACCAAAAATTCAAATTTTCATTAAAGGTTTTTTTGGTTGGAAATCGCAAAGTTGCAAAGATTTTTAGACATTATGGTACTTTTTAAGGCGCAAGAAAATCGAAGATTTTCAGCAAGGGAAAGTATATAATTTTAGATGAAATTTTCGCAGATGAAGTAGATTATGAAGATTTTCATTAGCACCATTTTAATTTGCATAATCTGTGAGAGGTTAAGATATGCAGCATTCAATTTTATCGGAGATAAAATTTTTGCGTCTTAAAACAAAAGTATTATACATAAATAGCGCCTTTGCGATTTCCAATAAAAAACAGCTACTCTTATTTAGTAAAAACAATTTAGATACCACATTCCACATATGCTTCGTAATGAATAAGATCAGTAGTAAAAATTTATCATTTTTTAACTCTAAAAACAGCTTTCACGGATAAATAATATTAGCTTTTGATATTTAAATTATGTATTTTTGAGAAATTATTTTAATAGCGATGAGTAACATTGATGATAAGAAAAAAGCACTCGCATTAGTGCTTGACAAGCTAGATAAAACATATGGAAAGGGAACAGTAATGACTTTAGGTGATGAATCTATCGACAATACAATAGAAGTAATTCCTTCCGGTTCTTTAGGATTAGATATTGCACTAGGTATAGGCGGATATCCAAAAGGAAGAATCATTGAAATATATGGTCCTGAATCTTCAGGTAAAACAACATTAACCCTTCATGCTATTGCTGAAGCTCAAAAAGCAGGTGGTATTGCTGCATTCATTGATGCAGAGCATGCTTTCGACAGAACTTATGCTGCGAAATTAGGAATTGATCTTGAAAACCTGATCATTTCTCAGCCTGACAATGGAGAACAAGCTTTAGAAATTGCAGATAACCTGATCCGTTCAGGAGCTATTGATATCGTTGTAATTGACTCTGTGGCTGCTCTTACCCCAAAAGCAGAGATCGAAGGTGAAATGGGAGATTCTAAAATGGGTCTTCACGCAAGATTGATGTCTCAGGCATTAAGAAAACTTACGGCTACGATTTCAAGAACTAAATGTACAGTGATCTTCATCAACCAGTTGAGAGAAAAGATTGGTGTAATGTTTGGAAATCCTGAAACAACTACCGGAGGTAATGCTCTTAAGTTCTACGCTTCTGTAAGAATTGATATCAGAAAAGCAAGTGCACCGATCAAACAAGGTGATGAAGCTATCGGTAGCCGTGTGAAAGTGAAGATTGTGAAAAATAAAGTAGCACCTCCTTTCAAGCAGGCAGAATTTGATATCATGTATGGTGAAGGAGTTTCTAAAGTAGGTGAAATTCTTGATACTGCAGTTGATATGGGAATTGTAAAGAAAAGCGGTTCTTGGTTCAGCTACGAAGAGACTAAACTTGGTCAGGGACGTGATGCTGTAAAAGATGTTTTAAAAGACAATCCTGATCTTTCCGAGGAATTGGAAAACAAGATCAAAGAAGAAATGAAAAATAAATAATTTCAGAAAATAATAGAAAAGGCAGTCTTAGGATTGCCTTTTTGTTTTTAAATGATTCTGTTTTTTTAACGCAAAGCTTTCATTTGTATACTGTAATATTTTTAAGAGAGCAAAGGATAGAATCAATTTCATTGATTCTTACTAAGCTAATGTATAATCACAAAGCTTAATCAGCGACAAAGTCGAAATTCTTTGCTTCCTGAAATAAACTTTCGAATCTCTTATTCCTTTGCGTTAAAATAATCTCTCAGTTTTTACAATAAAAAAGAGGTCATTCCTTAGAACAACCTCTTTAAGTTTTTATATTTTTAAAATTATTCAGCAATTTTACCTTGCAACTGAAGTGCTCCGGTCACTTTCATTCCTTTTGTAAGTGTTTCCAGTCTCATGTTTTCTTTATTCACAAAAGCATCAATGGTAAAGAAATCTTCATTTTCTTCATTCGTGATCAGCTTCAGTTTAAGAATATATCCTTTAACACTTCCATCATCAAGCAATTCTGTTTCCTTAAAGTCTACCAGCTGAGCAATAAAGTCAAAACATGCATAGTTAGGAAGATCCTGGCTTGGTACATAGGTTGTGAAATCTTCACTCATTTTGGTTCCATCTGGTAAATCAGTATTGGTATGAACATCAAGGATAAGAACAATTCCACTAACATTTACCTTCAGATGAAGCTGTGTCATGTATCTGTTTCTATTTTCAGCATAATCCGTAGCAAAAAACCATACTCCGAAAGTATCTCTTGCAGGCCCTGCTACAATCGCCTGTAAATTCAAAGCATTTTCCCATTCTCTGATTGATCTCGTTTCAAAATCCAAAGTATAATCAGTTTTCACTTCCGGAACGATAATACTTAGCTCCTCCGTTAAAATAGTTTTAAATCTTACCCCTTCAAATTCCGTTTTACTTTTAATATCATCTGACTGATCAGAAGACTCAGAGTGCATTAGAATAGCATTCAGATACTGACCGTAATCTTTAGTCTGAAAATTCTGATGACCAAAAATTCCGCTCCATGTATTCATAAGATTATGAACATTTGATTTTCTGATAATAATTCCTGCTTCATTAGTCATTTCAGGAGCTGCAACACCTTCTGTATGCTGGAAATAATTTCTGCCTTCAACCAACTGATGATTCATGATCTCATTATTTTCTTCGTGAGAAAACTCTGCGAAACCTTTATAAGTGACATTTTGGTTTTCAAAAATATATGGAAGTCCTGTTTTCGCTTTATCCGCTCCTGCAAAATGATAAGCAAGTGAAATTCCTTTGAACTCTCCTTCCTGGATTGCCGGAGTATGATTCCCATTATTATCAAACTGAGAATGGTACAGGATCATATAAGATTTAATCTTTCCTTCCTGAAGCTCATTTTCAAATTTTTCTTCCATCTGTGTGATCGCCTGTTGTGGAGAAAGCGCATAGGCATCTTCTGTTACCATATAAGCAAATCCTTCTACCTCACCATTTTCTTTTTCAAAAGCTGAAAGAGGAGTATATTCACCTCTTAACTGAAGTGCAATAGAATAGACGATATAATCATTATAAACTCTGATTTTTTCATACTCTTCATTTACTTTCGGCTCTGTTACTGGCTGTAAAGTGATTTCCGGAATTGTTTCCGCCACCTCTTCTACTGTTTCCTCTACGATCTTTTCCTCTGGCATTTCCATTTCCTGAACCGGAGTACTCACATTTTCCTGACTGTTATTCTTTTTCTTAAAAAAATCAAAGATTCCCATACTGTTATTTATAATTGGCGGTAAATATAATAAAAGCGATCAACAGACTCATCATAAAAAAATGCCATTGTGTCAGTTTCTGCTTTGTCTTTCTGGAATTTATTTTGAAATAAAAAAAACCGGCGGAGCCTTTGGCTCCGCCGGGTTTTTTTATTAATTAGGTTTATCATCTGTAAGCTCAAATCCCCAATCTTTTCCTTTTTGGGTGGCTGGAATACCTCTTGTCATCCAGACCGGAGCTTTAGCTCCTTTAAGATAATAATCAAAAAACTGCTGTTCGCGGATTTGGATATCTTTTCTGTTCTGACGTTTGATAAGGTTATGATCATCACCATTATAATTCAGAAGCCATACTGGTTTTCCGAGGCGGCGTAATGCTGTAAACATTTCAATTCCCTGATACCAAGGTACTGCTCCATCTTTATCATTACTCATAATAACCACTGGAGTTTTTACTTTATCAATCGTAAAAAGTGGTGAATTTTTAATGTAAAGATCCGGTGCTTCCCATAAATTCTTTCCTAATCTGCTTTGAGATTTCTCATACTGAAACTGTCTGTTCATCCCTGAAGTCCATCGGATTCCTCCATATGCTGAAGTCATATTAACAACAGGAGCACCACTCCATGCTGCTGCATACATATTGGTATGAGCAATAAGATACGCTACCTGATAACCTCCCCAGCTTTGTCCCTGAATTCCGATTTTAGCAGCATCTACCCAGGAATTTTGCTTCAACTTTTCAACTCCGGAATTAATATATTCCATTGCAGATTCTCCTGGAAATCCGTCTGTATAAGAAATATCAGGGGTAAAAACCAGATAACCGTTGCTCACAAAATAAGAAATATTTAATCTTGAAGGTGTCGGAGCAGGTGCCACATAACGGTTTAAGTTATCCGAAAGCTTTTCATAGAAATAAACAATCATAGGATACTTTTTATTCGGATTGAAATCTTCCGGTTTGTATAAAATTCCGGTAGAGGTATTTCCTTTTGGTGTCGTCCAGTTTACCAATTCATCTGTTCCCCAGTTATACAGGTTTTGCTGCGGATTTGTATTGCTCAGTTTTTGCTGTTCTGAAAAATCTGATGTTGCAAAAATATTTGGAGAATCCGTGTAAGATTCTTTTACTAAAATATATTCTTCAGCATTTTTTGCTTTCTGAAGACTTCTGTACCCCCATACGTTTTCCATCTGAATTTTTACAGGATCAGAATTCGACTGAATAGAGGTTTTGAAAATTCCGTTCGCCTTGGATATATTATCAAATGCAGATAAATAGATTGTCGATTTTCTGTTCAAACTTTTAATATCTTTATCTAAGACGTATGTTTCAAATGTTATTTTATGTTTACGTCCAAAACCATTGGTCATATTTCTCGGTTTTTTGGAACCATTCAGAAAGAACTCCCAAAGGTCATAACGGTCTTTGATAATCACAGATTCATCTTTATCTGTCCAGGATGCAATACCATAAGAACTTGGAAAATCCGGCATATCAAATTCTTCGTCAACGAAAGAAACAGGTAATCCTGAATTCAGCGGAAGTGTTTGTTTTGTTTTCACATTGTAGCTCAGCCACTTCCCTTTTTCTCGGTCAAAAATCACCACAAAATTCCCAAGCGGAGATACTGCAACCGATCCATCCAGATTTTTAATGACTTCTGTTCTTTCCCCTGTTTTATTATCAATCAGAAAATAGGTCTTCTTGATTGAGCCTTCCCATTGTGAAGAAATACGGTTGTTGATACTGGTAATACCCAGCGCAAATTCAGCATTTCCTTCGTTTACCAGCCTTAATGTATCTAAGTCTTCACCATCAATATTTCTAAAGAAATCCGGTTTTTCCGTTTGCATTACTGCAGCGTAAGATTTCTTCAGATCATTTTTCAATTCTTTTAACTGCACCGTTTGCAGATAGTCATCCCTATAATTCCAGATATCTACCACAGCATGGTCGTTTGCAATCATCGCCGTATCTTTTGCGATAGGCTTTGGACTCACCCCAAAATACAGTTGTTTTCCGTTTTTACTGAAAATAAGCGAACGATTTTCAGAAATCACCCACCCTTTTTTCATGTTTGTATTTTCATTGGTAACAATTTCTTTTTTGTTTCCTTTAAAATTAAAGTAATACAACTGATATGATTTCACCAAATCATTCTGTGCTGAAGAAGTTCCCACATAAGCCAATTGATTTCCTTCTTCGTCAAAAGACAATTGTGAAAAATCACCTTCCATTTCAGAAATTGTATGGACTGTTCCTTTCTGCAGATCCACTACCTGTACGGTTTGAAATGCATATTTCTTTGGCTTGGATTTGTCTGTGTCCTTTTTATCTGCAGATTTTTCATCTTCCGAATCCTTACCTTCTTTTTTATCCTTTTTAGGTTTCTCTTCCGGCTTTTTAGTCACAAAAGCAAGCTGCTTCCCATTTTCACTGAACTCGTAGCGTATTACATTATCGTAGGTTGTACTTTTTCCATCCAAAAGATTTCGTACAACCAGCTGCAATGGCTTTACATTCTTATCTTCATCCTTATTTTCGTCTCCATCTTCTTTATCAGAAGCGTCATCCGAAGATTTATCTTTTGTATTTTCAAGAAGATAAGCAACGTAAGAACCTGCTTTTTCAGGAACTTTAAAAGATTTTACATTAGGAATTTTCTCTGTTTTATCACTAAAAAAATCAACGATGGCAAGACTGTCTTTCGTTAATTTATTTTTTTTAAGTTTTTTATCTTTTACCGCTTTTATATCTTTATACTGGGGACGGATTTGAAAAACAGCAAATCTGGAATCATTTGTAAAATCCACTTTTGTGGCTCTTGCAAACTTCTTTGAGGTTTTATTTTTAACGGAATATAAAGAAAGGTTAGAATTTCCTTCCTGAGCATCCACAGAGTAAGCAACCCATTTTCCATCATTTGAGATTTTTCTCGAGCCGATATTTTGCCAACTGTCATAAACAGAATGGTCTAAAGGCTTTTTCTGCGCATACATCCAGGAGGTCATGATGAGCAGAATAAAAACTGTACATTTCAACTTCATATTTAAAATATTTTAAGAATTAAAAATAAGGTATTTCTTCGACAAATTCACATGATGAGCACATTTCAGGCTAAAAAAATGTCATTCTGTCACATTCCTCATGATGGTATTTTTTTTGAGAAGTATGTGGAATAATTAAAATATAAAATATGATGACTAAAGGAAATATTAATGTATCTGTGGAAAACATTTTCCCACTTATTAAAAAGTTTCTTTACAGTGACCACGAAATATTCTTAAGAGAATTAATCTCTAATGCGACTGATGCTACTTTAAAATTAAAACATTTAACAAGCATCGGTGAAGCAAAAGTGGAATATGGAAATCCAAAACTTGAAGTTAAAATTGATAAAGAGCAGAAAACATTACGCATTATCGACCAAGGTATTGGGATGACCAGTGAGGAAGTTGAAAAATACATCAACCAGGTTGCGTTCTCAGGAGCTGAAGAGTTTTTGGAAAAATATAAAGATTCTGCAAAAGATTCAGGGATTATCGGACATTTCGGTCTTGGATTCTACTCTGCTTTCATGGTGGCTGAGAAGGTGGAAATCCTTACAAAATCTTATAAAGATGAACCTGCAGTACGTTGGATCTGCGATGGAAGCCCGGAATTCACCCTTGAAGAAACCACTGATAAAACTGACAGAGGAACAGAAATCATCCTTCACATCGCTGAAGATTCTGTAGAGTTTTTAGAAGAAGGAAAGATCCGTGAACTGTTATTAAAGTATAACAAATTCATGCCCGTTCCAATTAAATTCGGAACAAAAACACATACACTTCCATTACCGGAAGATGCTCCTGAAGATGCCGTAGCTGAAACAGAAGAGGTAGACAATATTATCAACAATCCGGTACCAGCATGGACAATTGCTCCAAGCGAACTGACCAACGAGGATTATATGAAGTTCTACCACGAACTATATCCTATGCAGTTTGAAGAACCGTTATTCAACATCCACCTGAATGTTGATTATCCTTTCAACCTTACAGGAGTTCTGTTCTTCCCGAAACTGAGCAACAATTTAAATATCGACAAGGATAAAATTCAATTATACCAAAACCAGGTATTCGTAACGGACGAAGTAAAAGGAATTGTTCCAGACTTCCTGATGCTTCTGAGAGGAGTAATTGATTCTCCGGATATCCCATTGAATGTATCCCGTTCTTATTTACAGGCAGATGGTGCCGTAAAGAAAATTTCATCTTATATCACGAAAAAAGTTGCCGACAAAATGGCTTCTTTAATCAATGAAAACCGTGAAGACTACGAGCAAAAATGGAATGATATTAAAGTCGTTATCGAGTACGGAATTGTTACGGAAGAGAAATTTGCTGAAAAAGCAGACAAATTCACATTATATCCTACAACAGATGGGAAATACTTCCTTTGGGATGAATTGGTAGAGAAAATCAAGCCTATACAAACAGACAAAGACAATAAACTTGTGGTACTGTATGCAACGAATGCTGATGAACAGCACAGCTACATTCAGTCTGCGAGAGATAAAGGGTATGAAGTTCTTTTATTGGACTCTCCTATTATTTCACACGTGATTCAAAAACTGGAAACTTCAAAAGAAAATATTTCATTTGCAAGAGTAGATGCAGATCATGTAAATAATCTTATCAAAAAAGATGAGCCGGTAATTTCAAAATTGAACGAAACTGAAAAAGAATCTTTGAAAAAGAATGTAGAAGAGGCTATTCAGGATTCTAAATTTACTGTTCAGCTTGAAGACCTTGACAGTAATGATGCTCCGTTCACTATTACCCAGCCAGAATTTATGAGAAGAATGAAAGAAATGCAGGCAACAGGCGGAGGAGGAATGTTCGGAATGGGAGGTTTCCCGGAGATGTATAATCTTGTGGTGAACTCCAACAGTGAACTTTCTAATCAGATTTTAAAAACGGAGAATGCTGAAGAGAAAGAAAGCCTGATCAAATATGCGCTGGATCTTGCGAAACTTTCACAAAATTTACTGAAAGGAAAAGACCTGACAGATTTTATACAGAGAAGCTATAAGCAACTTGAAAAATAATACACTAGAGACTGTTTCATTTTGAAGCAGTCTTTTTTTATCTTTTTAACCACAAAAGCCACAAAAGATCCTGGGCACTTAAGCTTTTTGAAAATCTTAAATTTCCACAGATGTTTGTGGAGAGTTTTTTGGGAAACGCAAAGACGCTATTTTTTTATATACTATGTGTTTTAAGGCGCAAGGATTTTATCTCCGATAAAATTGTATCCTGCTAAGTCGTTATCCATTATTCTTGCTGAAAATCTTTGATTTTCTTGCGTCTTACAACAGTTTAAAAATAGAAATCCTTGCGCCTTTGCGTTTTTCCAACAATCCCAAACAATCTAAAAATTGTACACAATTAATCCAAATAAGATTTATATTATACAGCTTTTCTGCTTTTTCTATTCGCTTTCATTGCTTTGCTCTACATTTTTTCTGTTTTCTATTGTATAGATTCTGCTTTTTTGCCATTTTTGTATAAAATGTCGGTCATGCAAAAAGAAAAATTACGTCTCATCAGAAAGCAAAAAGGCTACACTCAACAACAGGTAGCTGACTTCATCGCAACGGATGTATCGAATTACAGCAGAAAAGAAAGTGGTGATGTAAGGATTGTAAAAGATGAATGGGACAAACTTGCCCGTTTTCTGGATGTACCGTTTGAGGACATTTATGAAGAGGATGAAGCAACGCTTGTTGTTAATAATGATCATCCTGTGTTTAATGACAATTCTGGTACTTCTGCTGGGACAATTAATAGTCAGAATAATTATAGTAATATTCCAGGATCTATTATTGAAAACCTTCAAGGTTATATCGCTTTATTAAAAGAAGAAAACGAAAGGCTAAAAGAAGAAGCGAAAGGTCTCCCAAAAGGAAGAAAATAATATGGTTTTAAACTGTAAAAATATAGATGTCACTCATATTAAATTATGGAGTGACATTTTTTCTGTATTAATGCATACTAGTTTTTTTTAACGCAAAGAACTAATGATTCGAATGTTTTATTTCAGGAAGCAAAGAATTCCGACTTTGTCGTTGAGGAAGCTGTGTGGTAATGCGTTCGCTTAGAAAGAATCAATGGAATTGATTCCGACTTTGCTCTCTTAAAAATATTACAGAATACGGAGAAAATCTTTGCGTTAAAAAATTCTTTGATTTAAATCCTTTGAAATTTACAATTCAGTCAATGGATCCCAGAATAGTTTTTTAAAATTTTTTATTCTAAGATTTTCCACAGTGATTCCTTCTGCTTCCAGTTTAGGCTGAAATTCCGGGACAGATAATACTCCTGAGCTGGAAATCACACGGTGGGCAGGAACATCTTTCGGACATCCACCCATTGCTTTTCCTACATGCCTGGAATGATTTGGATAGCCAACAGCCTTTGCTATGGCTCCATAAGTAGACACTCTCCCTTTCGGAATAAGTCTTGCCACTTCGTAAACCTGTTGTTTGAAAATTTCTTCCATAGCTGAGTATTCTCTTTTTGCATCATTTTTGAACTCTATCAAATTCGATGATGTTTCATTAAAAGATAAAGATATGAAAAAATCATTTTTCAGGCTGCTGAATGCCGTTAATAAAAAAGTTCTTCCGAAGCTGAGTAAGAAAGATCCTAATCATCTGACTAAGGTTGAAAAGGGAATTCTGGCGTATCGATATTTTGTGCTGGTGAATTCTTTGGATTGATTTTTCTGGATTTGTGTGAATGTTTTTCCCGCAGATGACACAGATTTTCATAGATTTTGGTGTTGAATTTTGGGAAACGCAAAGACGCTATTTTTATATACTATGGGCTTTAAGACGCAAGGATTTTATCTTCGATAAAATTTTGGACTATTAAATCTATACAGAATCCTTGCTGAAAATCTTTGATTTTCTTTCGCCTTAAAAATATCCACATACTTAGGAACTCTTTGCGCCTTTGTGTTTTCCAACAAAATTACACTTACTTATGGTAATAAAAAAAGCGCTCCAAATGAATTGAAGCGCTGATATTGTAATCTCTGATGAGATGTTTATTCTTAAGCGTTTTCTAAGATATAAGAGAACATTAATGGTGCACAGATTGTTGCATCACTTTCAACGATAAATTTCGGTGTAGTGATATCCAATTTACCCCAAGTGATTTTTTCATTGGGAACAGCTCCTGAATATGAACCGTAAGATGTTGTAGAATCAGAAATCTGGCAGAAATAAGACCAGAAAGGAATGTCATGCATTTCCATATCCTGGTACAACATTGGAACTACACAAATAGGGAAATCTCCTGCGATACCTCCACCAATCTGGAAGAATCCAACTCCTTTTCCTGCAGAGTTTTTAGTATACCAGTCCGCAAGATAAGTCATATATTCAATTCCTGATTTCATTGTAGTAGCTGTAAGCTCTCCTTTGATACAGTAAGAAGCGAAGATGTTCCCCATGGTAGAATCTTCCCATCCCGGAACTACGATTGGTAAATTGGCTTCTGCCGCAGCAATCATCCAAGAATTTTCTCTAGGAATTTCATAGTACTGCTCCAATACTCCTGAAAGGATCATTTTGTACATGAATTCGTGAGGGAAATATCTTTCTCCTTTAGCTTCTGCATCTTTCCAGATCTCTACGATATGTTTTTGTAATCTTCTGAAAGCTTCTTCTTCAGGAATACATGTATCAGTAACTCTATTTAAACCTCTTTCTAAAAGATCCCACTCATCCTGAGCCGTTAAATCTCTGTAATGAGGAACTCTTTCATAGTGAGAGTGTGCCACAAGGTTCATTAAATCTTCTTCAAGATTCGCCCCTGTACAAGAGATAAAATCTACTTTCCCCTGACGGATCATTTCTGCAAGAATTTTACCCAATTCAGCAGTAGACATTGCTCCAGCTAAAGTGATCATCATTTTCCCGCCATCTTTAAGATGGGCAACATACCCTTTAGATGCATCCACCAATGCAGCTGCATTGAAGTGCAGGTAATATTTCTCTATAAATTCAGAAATTGGTTTGCTCATTTTTTTAATTTTTGCAAAGATAAAACTTAAAAACGGAATGCAGTCAAAGCACTTGAAGAAAGTATCATAGAGAAGTATTTTTTTATCATTTGTTAAATAAGTTGTTGGAAAACGCAAGGACGCAAAGGATTTTATATTATCTGCAAAATTAACGTGAGACAAATTATACAATATAAAATTTTATCGAGATAAAATCCTTGCGCCTTACAACTATTTAGTATTTAAAAAATTTGCGCCCTTGCGTTTTCCAACACATTACTATAAAAAAGCGCAGCCCAAAATGAGCCACGCTTTCATTAACAATCAACTTAATAATATTCAACAAAGGGTTATCCTTCCCAGGTTTCCACTTTCAGAATCTCGATTTTCCTTTCTCCGTCTCTGAAAGGCCAGTCTATCACATCTCCTACTTTATATCCAACGACTGCCAGGGCAATATCCGAAAGGATAGAATGTTTATTCTTTTTTAGCTTTTGTTTGGTAGAAGGCACAAATATATATTCATGCTCAAAATCTAATGTATGGTCTTTTAAGGTCACTTTTCTGTCAACGGTTACAATATCGGCAGGAAGATCTCTTCTCAGAACCTGTTTTGCCTTTCTAAGTTCTTCCGTTAATCTCTTTTCTTCTTCGATGCTCACTTTTTTTCTTCTGAGTGTATCTTTTATAGCATCATAAATTCCGGTGGTTACAATAATATGATTGGACATTTTCTTCAATTTTTAAAATTAAATGCAGTTATTCCCTGATGATCCAATGTAGAATCCAGGTGTAGAACAGCCTTCTTCCATAGAAAACTGCAAAAAAGTAATACATAAAATCCGAATTGATTCCCTGTCTTGGATCCTGACAGGGCTTATGTGATGAAGTCCTTAGAACTTTTCAGAAAAGAATCTGTGTGAAGATAAAGTAAAGACAGCAGCAATCCTGACCGGCGGCGTTCTGCAGATAAAAAGATTGTTGCTGTCATTATCAATTATTATTAACTCTAACAAAGATACAGCTTAAAAACGGAATGTGGCAGCTGCACTTAAAGAAACTCTGTGCAAACCTTCTTTTTGATCACCATCAAATTTATAAGTGACTCCGTTATACTTCATTTTATTGAGGGTTCCACCACTTAAACCTACTTTTGGGCCAATCAGAAAATTCTTGCTTACCTGATACTGATACCCAAGATCAACTTCTGCCCCGAACGTGGTTCCTGTACCTTTTACATCTCCTGTTTTTGTGGTATAAGACATTACTCCCAACGCTACATCTGCAAATATTTTATGTCTCGTGGCCAAATGATTATTTGAAATAAGCCCGGAGAAACCGAAAAATGTAATATTATCCTTTGTCGTTACAGGAACAGACACAGGCATTCCATTTACATAACCAAGCAGAAATCCGTCACTGGATGCACTGTAATTAGAATATTTTAATCCGAATGCAAGACCATTTTTCACTTCATAATGGGCTGCAATGTCAAAGTTCAATCCATTTTTCAGGTCTTTTACATATTCTTTTTCTTCTTTACTAAGTCCGGAAATTGTTTTTGCAGTTCTCCATGCGTACCCAACGGAAGGTCTGATGGAAAATTTCTGAGCGAAAGACATGATGGAGATTGAGAATACTCCAACTAAGATTAATTTTTTGATCATGGTTTTAAAAGTTTCCGCAAAAATAATGCTTTCTGTGAGAGAAACAAGTTAAAACCTGAAGCGTCTGTTTTCTTTTTTATCTGAAAGTTTTTTCTTGCCATCCAGCCTTTTTTGCTTCTGCGCTTTTGAGGGTTTTGTTGCCGTTCTCTTTTTGGGAACAATGAGTGCTTTGTTTACGATTTCAATTATTTTTTCAATGGCTTTATTTTTATTCATCAGCTGGGTTCTGCTTTCGGAAACCGTCAGGAATAAAAAACCATCGATATTGATTCTGTTTTTCAGTTTATTATGAATCAGTAATTTTTCATCTTCACTAAAAACTTCTGATGCACTTACTTTCCAAAGCACGGTAACAGCAGTTTCCACTTTGTTGACATTCTGTCCTCCTGCACCACTGCTGCGGGAAGTTTTGAAACTGAGTTCTTTTGAAAAGTCTTTCATTTTTTGGTGACTAGAGGTTTATGTTGATGCTTTTATACAGTTCCATTCTGTTTACTTTCCCGTTAGGGGTTCTCGGAATTTCACTGATGAAGATAATTTCTTTTGGTTTGTGGAAATTTTTATCAAAAGGGATATCCATCACTGTTTTTATCAATTCATCGGATTTATTTCCTTCTATAATCAATATCAGTTTCTGACCCAAACTTTCATCAGGCAAACCCATAAACACCGCTTCATTCGAAAGTTCTTTTTTCACCAATGTCTCCAGTGTTTCCGGGAAGATTTTTGCTCCTCCTGAGTTAATCACATTGTCAATTCTTCCAAGGAATTTAAACTGTTTTTCATTTCTAATATCAACTAAATCATTAGTTTGCAGTTCGTCAGCATTTACATTGGGAGCAAAGATCTTCAGGCAACCTCTGTCGTCCAAAGAAATAGACACATTTTCAAAAACAGTGAAATAGTCTTCCTGTTCCGGCATCAATTGTTTTAAGCCAATATGGGAAAGGGTTTCAGACATTCCATAGGTTTCAAAAATACGATTTGAAGGGCTAAGGTTCATTTGCAGAATTTTACTTTTCAGGCTTTCTGAGACGGCAGCCCCTCCAATGATCAGGTTTTTAATCAGATGAAGCTTTTCCAGAGAGTTTTCTACCTGAAGAGGTGTCATGGCACAAAAGTCTATTTCTTCATCCAGATTTTCCACTGGTTTTAAAGAAGGTTCAGCAATTTTTAATTTTAATTTTCTTTCTATGGAACGGACAATCATCATTTTTCCTGAGATGTATTCTACAGGCAGGCAAAGTAATGCACTATCCCCTTCTTTTAATCCCAGAAAATTACAGGTCATTACTGCGGAATTGATCATTTTCTTTTTCTCAATTTCAAAAATTTTCGGAACTCCGGTAGAACCTGAAGTCTGAACATTTACTTCTGTTTTTTCTGAAAACCATTCTTCCAGAAAAATTTTCACTTTCTTTTCAAATTCCGTATCGAATGATAATTTATTAGTATTGAGATTATTGAAGTCTATCAGCATGTTTTCTGTAAATAAATTCTACAGTAAATTTAAAAAAAAAATCAAAAAGTTCTTGTATATAAAGAAAAAAGCTGTAAATTTGCACCACCAAAATAAAACAGACCTATAGTGTAACGGTAACACTCCGGTTTTTGGTACCGTCATTCGGGGTTCGAATCCCTGTGGGTCTACAAACCACTCTTTTTTAAGGGTGGTTTTTGTTTTTTGTTCTCTTTTGAAAAATAAAAAAGGATAAAAACTTAGAGCCGGATAAAGATAGGCGGCTTTATCAAAAAATGATCAAACTCAAATCTGTTTCCTTATTTCAAATCACTTCCCAGTAAAAATATATAACTGCGATTACAATATTCACGAGTCCATTTATCGTGAATTGATTATTAATTCACACCGTCTTATCTCTGTTAAAAATACGTATTACTGCAACTACAGAATAGCGAGGTCAAAAAACTTTTATAAGGACCAAAAAACAATGAAATTTGCACTCTAAAGAATGTGAATGATCATTGGAATCAAAAAAATATACCAAGAAAACAGTATAGAAAAAATGTAAAAGAATGTAGTTGATTTAAAATAAATTACAAAAAAACATTGCAAAAATATATGTTTTCTAAGTTGCAACCATATTAATAATTCACAAATTGACAGTACGATAAAAGAGGGCGAAAATCAATAATTAGCCAAAAGAAAGAGACTTCTATTTAACTACAATAAGTCTATCAGGAACCAACTTTCCCTCAAATCATCAATTTTATAAAAACTAATTTTCAATAATAATGAAAGTACCATTAAAAACAATATTTAGCTGGTTTGAAAAGGGTGATATACCCACAGAAAATCAATTTCAGCAGACCTTTTCTTCATTCCGTCATTTAGATGAAAATATCAGGATGGATGAGGTAACGGGTTTAAATGAAACTTTTCAAAAAACGGTATCCAGCACAACTTTTACAAATCATCTGCAAGATGAAAGCGCACACCATTTAGTGCTCGCAAGACTTAATGCATCCAATCTTACTGCCAGAAATATAGAAGAATGGAAAGAAAAATTAAAGATCAAACTGGCAGCCACTATAGACGATGGTGAAGAGACCGGAAATGTCTATACAAAGGAGCAAATCGAGGAAATTGTAAATATACTTCAGGCAAAAGATAATGAAATGCTTGAGCTGATTGCAAAAATCAACGAAATACTAACTTCGAATGATGATAATCTTGATAAGCTTCAGAAAATCGTAGACTACATCAAAGAAAACAGGGAGCAGATAGAATTGCTTAAAGGTTCAGGAGCAAATTCTTCCTTTGGAGGAATTTTAAGGCCTACTGATGATATTATTGTTAAGCCTGGATCAGCAAAATGGTTTTGGGCAGGGAGTGGAGTCTACGAAAATGCTTCAGGAGTTAAGGTTGAAAATTTCGGGATAATTTCCTATGACGGTTTGGTTTGGTCTGTTCTGGAGGTTAATATGCCTGGAGGTGGAGCAGATGGTTTTATTGATTTAACACAAGAAGATTAAAATGAGATATACAGGAAGAATTTATTTTACAAATTATGAAAGATCAGATAAAGAAGTTGCAGATAACTTCATTTATCCCGTGATGTTCTTCATTAAAAATGAAGAGGGAAAAATCATTAAACAGATTGCATATTCAGCGTTAGGAGAAAAGTCAGAAAGTGAATATGGAACTGGTGGAGGAAACGGAGGAGCCAATGGAATTGTTTTCCGCGCAAAATCTGAAATACCTACATCATTCATAAAATCATTTGGAAGCGAAGTTAAAATAGTTTTTTCGTGGTCATCCATCGACAGCGTTGATGGTAGTGAGACTGGCGGAGGAACTGCGAGTATTTTAAAAGGAAATACAATTCTATTTAATAAAAACATTAATCAGGGAGTCAATGAGATAGATATCAAGTCATATATTTTGGCGGGAGATAATACAATAACGCTCAGTATCACCGATAGTTATGGAAATAATAGGAAATTAAAATATGATATTCAAACAATAGCACTTGCTTTAAGTACTACCTACGACAAGACCACTATTAATTCGGGACCAATCATTTTTCGATATATTCCAACCGGGAATGTAGAGAAGACGATTCATTTCAAATTAAATGGATCAGATCTTCCACCAGTAGTTACGTCAATAAATAACAAAGAGCTTCTTTATGAAATTCCTGCACAGTCTCACGGAGTTCATATTTTAGAGGTGTATATGACCGCTGATTTGTCCGGAGAGATCATTGAAAGCAATCACTTATTTACAGATATTATCAGTGTTGTTGCTGGTAATTTAACGCCTCTGGTTTCTTCAGCAAATAATGTTGTTGCTAATCAATATGCTCCAGCTTCGATTGAATATCTGGTGTATTCACCATCATCAAATTATAGCGATGTTGAGATTTTGGTCGACGGATTGAAGGTTTCAGAATTGGTAGTAAATAGAAGTTTGCAGAAGTTCACCTATACATTTATGGACTCAGGTGCGCACACTGTAACTTTTAAATGTGGCACTGTCACGAAAAATACTTCAGTAGTTGTAACAGCATTTGATATTCAGGTTGAAGCCGAAACGTTAGGCCTGGAATTATTTTTAAGCAGTCGGAACAGAAGCAATTCAGAGATTAACAAAAACGAGTGGAAATACAAAAACCTGTCATGTACTCTTACTGATTTTGATTTCAGCACCAATGGATGGGTTCAAGATTCAAAGGGTTCTGTGGCACTTAAAGTGAGCGGAAATGCAAGGGTTGAGATTCCTTTCAAGATTTTTGACAATGATTTTAAAACAGGTGGTAAAACATTAGAATTTGAATTTTCAACTTCAGATATAAAAAACAGTGACAGTACTATTTTTTCTTGTAAAAATGGAAATGTTGGATTTGTTGCTACCTCAAATTCGTTTTCGTTCAGTTCTGAGCAGGACGGTACTTCCATATTCTTTAAAGAAGAGGAAAGGATCCGTGTAAGTGTAGTCGTTACAAAGGTTTCAGATCAAAGATTGGTATTTGTGTATATCAATGGAATTATATCTTCATTATATCAGTATAATTCATTAGACAGCTTTTTACAACAAGCTCCTCAAAACATTACCATTGGAAGCAGTGATTGTACTATTAATCTATATAATATCAGGGTTTATAATAATAATCTAAACGCGGATCAGATGTTGTCAAATTACATCGCTGACATGGATAACCTGGTTGAAAAAGTCAATATTTACGAGAGAAATAAATTGTACGATGCCTTCGGAAATTTGTCCTACGATAAATGTTTACAATCAATTCCATGCTTAACCATTGTTGGAGATCTGCCAACTTATAAAGGCGATAAAAAAACAATTGTTGGAGAATATGAAAATGCTCAAGATTCTACAAAATCGTTTTCTTATGTAAATGCGAGTATTGATGTTCAGGGTACATCATCACAATATTATCCCCGAAAAAACTTTAAAATCAAATTTAATGGAGGTTTTAAAAATGGTGAAATAAATTCTTCAAAATACAAGCTTCGTGATAATTCATTGGCGGAAAAGACATTTACTTTTAAAGCCGATTTTATGGAGTCTTCTGGTTCTCACAACATAGGTTTGGCGAGGCTTGCACAAGATTCCTTGAATCAATTGGGTTATTTAGTTCCACCACAATTAATTAATCCTGATATCCGTACTACGATGGATGGGTTTCCAATGCTTATATTTCACAGAGCGACACCAGATTCGGAGCGTATTTTCTTAGGAAAATATAATTTTAATAATGATAAGTCTAATGAAGCAACAACGGGTTTTACAGGGGGTCAGGAATGCTGGGAATTTTTAAACAATACGTCAGATAATACATTATTTATTGCTACAGATTTTCAAAGTGTAGACGGAAATGGTAAGCATTTATGGAAGAATGATTTTGAGGGAAGATATCCGGAAGATAATGAAGATACATCGAATCTTGAAGCTTTGCATACATGGATTGTAAGTTGCAAAAATAATCCTGCAAAATTCAAAGCCGAGGCTCAAGATCATTTTAATATTCAATTTTTACTGTTTTATTATGTATTCACTGAGTTTTTTGCAATGGTTGATCAGCGCGCTAAAAATCAGATGTTTGCGATGTATCCGGATGCGCAAGGAAACAACCGTTGGTATCTTATTTTTTATGATAATGACACGGTTTTAGGTCTTAATAACGAGGGCCACAATGTGTATGATTACTGGGTGGAAGCTCACGACCAAGTAGGAAGTGGTTTTGTCTGGAATGGCGCGCTTTCAGAGCTTTGGAAACTGGTTGAAGTGGCTTTTGATACTGAAATTACCACATTATACCAGCAAATGAGAACTTCAGGAATTCTGACTTATGATAAGTGTAATACTTATTTCAACACGTTAGAATCTGACAAATGGGCGGAAAGTATTTTCAATGAAGATGCGAAATATAAATATATAGATCCTTTGGTTATTGCCGGGAACGGAAGTTACTTATACACCGCACAAGGCTCAAGAAAATCGCACAGGAATTATTGGTTATTAAATAGATTCAGATATATGGACGGAAAGTATGACACGTCTACTTTCTCATCTGATTATATCACGATGCGACTTTATACACCTTCGGGCACGCCTGTAGTTGCTCCCAATGCTAATTTTTTACTAACTGCTCAAAAAGACGGATACACTAAAATTAAATTTGGTTCCTATATCAACCGTGCGAGGCTTAGAAAAAATGTTGCATCTTTAGTTCAAGCTCCGGCTATTACTTTTAACGATACAGAAACCATTATTTATGGTGCATCTGCAATTAAAGATCTTGGAGATTTGTCAGGAAAGTATCTGGGTACTTTAGATGTTTCAAAAGCGACGAATTTGTCGAGGCTTCGGATTGGAAGTCAAATTTCCGGTTATTCAAATCAAAATTTAAGAAACTTGTTTATTGGTAATAATACAATTTTAGAAGAATTAGATATTTCAAATTGCCCAAATTTAAAACAATCAATAGATTTAACTGCTTGTACAAGTATTAAAAATATTTCCGCTGCAGGAACAGGAATATCGTCGGTATTATTGCCAAAAGGAGGTTTGCTTGCTTCCTTAATTTTGCCAAGTACAGCAAATACTTTGATTTTGGATAATCAAAAATTTATTAAAAATTCTAATTTAACTTTTACGGAAAGTTCTATAAAAACTCTTGTAATTAAGGATTGTCCTTTAATTAATGTTAATGATATTGTTTCAAATCTTAAAAATTTGAGCAGAGTGAGAATTAATAATCTAAATGGAAGTAGTACTTCTAGCGAAAATTTCTTTCCACTTATAAATGCTAAAGGAGTTGATGATTTAGGTAATACAGCCCCACATTCTATCGTTGAAGGAAAATGGACTTTTACTAATATTTATCAAGAAGATAAAGATTTCATGGAAGCTAATTGGCCCGACTTTCATTTTACTTATACAAACATTACAAATTTTATTCAGATTTCGGATATAACAAGAAAAACTACATTATTAAAAGCCTATGATACTAATGGTGATGGTGAATTAAGCTTTTCAGAGGCAAGATCTGTTACTGATATACCTGCCAGTAGTTTTAATCCTTTTATTAATTCAGAAACATTCTTAGGTGGAAGTTTTGATGAATTTAGATTTTTTACAAATGTAGAAACTATTGGAGATCATGCATTTGACAACAACTCATTGCTAAGTATAACTTTTCCACCCAATATCAAGAAAATAGGGAGAAATGCCTTTCAATTATACGAAACAAGTGTTATAAATGGCAACTTTGATAACGTTGAAGAATTGGGTATTTCCCCAATTATGGGAAAATACCTAGACATTAATTTGTTTAAAAATGTTAAGATTTACGATGCATATTCGTTTACCTACAAGTATCCCAAAGCTGGTAAGTACAATCTCCCTTATATCACGCGAATATTTCCGGAAATGCTTACCACGAATATAAACAATCCAAATGTTGAAGATTATGTTACTAATTTTATTGATCTTACAGGATGTACAAGTCTGGAAAGAATAGATTCATTTGGTTTAAGACTAAGATTAAGAACGGGTGAAAGTGAAATAACTATTATATTTCCCGCTTCTATTAATTATATGGCAAATGGCTGCATGCATCTGATTGCAGCTGGTGGTCAAACCAGTGTTAAAAAAGTAGTAGTAAAAGTATTGGCAACTACACCTCCTGTTTTGGTAGGTACAAATCTCGTTTCTGATGGGATTATTATTGATAAAGTAGAAATTCATGTTCCTGCAGCAAGCGTTTCTGCTTATAAAACGGCAACCAACTGGAGCTATTTTGCCGCAAAAATTTATCCGATAACATAATAATAAAATATGACACAGACAGACAATATAATTAAAGCGGATCCTGGGAAATGCTTTAAAAGAAAAACAGATGGAGTTGTTTTTGGCGATGAAATCTATTTGGGAACGACTTATTATCTTGATGGAATTAAGCTTCAAGAACCCATTCAGGAAACTCCTGATGATTTTGAAGAAATTGATATTGAGGTGAAAACAGAAGAAATTAATTAATATGCTCAAAATACGACCGAATATAATAACGAATCAGTTAGAATAATACTATAATTACGAATATGTTTTTATGATATTGCTTTGATAGAACTATAAGGTCTTCAACTATTTGGTTCAGCATTTGTTCGCTTTGACTACAAACCATCATTAAAAAGGATGGTTTTTCTTTTTATCCATCCATCAATTGTTATGGGAGTAAAAATCTATTTTTTTAAGGTAAACAGCAGAAAATTGAAAGAAGATATTTGTAAATAAGAAAAAAATATATAAATTTGCATCACCAAAATAAAGCAGACCTATAGTGTAACGGTAGCACTCCGGTTTTTGGTACCGTCAGTCGGGGTTCGAATCCCTGTGGGTCTACAAACCATCCTTTTTTAAGGATGGTTTTTGTTTTTATTCTACATAGTAAATTTTATAATAATAAGAATTATTATAAATCAAACGCAAAATTTGGGGATTAAACCAAAACACCAACTAGTCAACACTCTTTCTTTCAACCATCTAAGCTAGATAGTACAGGAAAATATTCTTCTATTTTAATAATCAATCTTTCAAATTTAAATTACAAAAGTTGAAAATTCTATTTTTCATTGCTTACTTTCAGGCAAAAGAATCCTTTGATATGAAAAAAAATAAAGTGAGATTACGAAAAAATAAGAGTGGAATTTCTTCCACTCTTATCTAATTGGATGATAATTATTAGAGCAAGTATTAAACTTACTTATAAGGCTTTCCTTTACAATACCAATCATGTCTGATAATAGTATCTTTTTTATGAATAACAAGTTCTAGATTTCCTGCTCTCTTAATTATTGTATCTCCCGCTTCCACTTCATTATAGTCGTCAATCCAATTATTATGTACCATAATATTTGATTTTTCATAGGTTATGGGATGATAGCCTGTAATTTTGATCCAGGAATTATCTATACTTGCTTCTCCGACAATCAAATTATACTCATCAGGGTAGAACGCTTTTTTCACATCATTGCAATCAGGTTCTCCACATGAAGACACCAAGATTAAAAAGCTAAAAAAGACAAATATTTTCATAGTTTAATCGAATTGAGGTTTAAGGTAAATATGTTTTTTAAACCAACTTTCATTTATTCTTGTTGTCTCAGTAGTAGCAACTCCTATATCATTACCTATCATTAAATTTATACTTCTAGTTGCTGTCCCATAGTTTACAGCACGTCTATTTTTAGAACTTTCACTATATTCACCACCCAAATAGTAAGCTACTGAAACCGATCGCCCTTCTCCTTCCATACCTCCAAAAACATCAGTATATTTATGCCCTTTTCTATCTTCACCAAATGCATTCATCTGATTAAACTGAAGTCCTATTCCATAGCTTGGTGCTATACTTCTCAAACCACGGGTAGCAAATAAGGCTACTTTACCATCTCCTATATTATATGCTAAAGTTAAACTTCCACTTACAAGACCATAACTATAACCTACCGTAAATCCTATCGCATACCTTCCAAACATTTCAGTTTCAGCAGCATACAATTTTGACCTTGATTGGTCTAAGTTCCAATCTTCTATCAAATTATCAACAGCACGTTCCATCATATAACTGTTATGGGATCCTTGTCCAAAACCTCCTTTTTTACCTTTTTTACCGGTTACTACAATTTCATCAATATCAAATGGACCATAGGTTGATTCTCCTATACTGCTTAGATATTGTCCATATGTATTAGGCACCACATTTTTTTTATTAGAATATGTATTTATAAAATTACTTGTAATATAATTTATTTCTGAAAATCCTCCTTTGAAAAGTCCTCCTGTTATTGCACTTTTAAAAACGTTTTGTCCAGTTGCAATTCCATTCAATGCCCCTCCAATAAACCCGACTACAGAGTTTTCAATAAATTTGGTTCCAGCAATTGAACCGATACTTTTCATCCCTGAAGCATAACTACCTCCAGCTAGTCCACCTCCAATTACAGAAGTCCAGGTTTGTGTACTTTTCCAGTCCCATTTAACAGGGTTCCAGTTTCCATGATTTGCCTGAACTCCACTTAAATAACTTCCAACAAGTGTTCCAATAAACCACGCAATAAATTCACCATTTGGATCATTATAGATCAGAGGATTATTCATTACGTATCCGTATTTGTTATAGTTTTGAGTATTAGTAGGAGCCTGTATGTTCTCATCTGCATTTAAGAATCTTCTGAGCAATGGATCATACAATCTTCCGTTCATATGAATAATTCCTAATTCTCCAAAATGTTCATGGCTGGTATATCCTCTATCAATAATCAATAGTGAATTGTCAATAATATTCTTATCCGTAATAATGGCACCATTTCCGATTTGAAGATGCGTAAAATTCCCCCAGGCATCAAAATGTCTTTGCTCAAGTTTATTTCCAGCTTCATCACTTATAGCAAGAACGCTTCCTAAGTAATCTTTATGTAAAAATTTATATGAACCGTTGCTTTCATCAAAATTCTTCATATACACAATACTTGACTCATAAGGAGTTCCCCCAATATATATAATATGTTTCTCCTTACCTGTGGTATTGTCTACCAATACTTCAAATCTTCCATCTTCATTATAAAACTTTGTAAATTTACCATTTCCATCGCTATTGAAATTGCCCCCATAAGTAACTCTTTGCCTCATGCTTCCCATACCGTATTGGAATACTACATCTCCTTTCATTCCATCAATGAAAACAGGGTCATTATTTTCGTTATATACAATGCTTTGTATTAAGTCATTGTTATAATTCTGTACTCCGGCTGCATTTAAAGTCATTCCCGTGGGCTGATAAATCTTAGAAGAGTTTTCATACTTCATAGTTCCTACCTGATCATTCACCATGATTCTTCCTTTTACATCATAGGTATTTTGTGAGTTTTGTCCCATTTTAGGATTGGTCCAGCTTATCAATCTGTTATTATTGTCATAATTAAATGACTCATTAATACTAAAATCTCCTCCTGTTGATCTAGTTCTGAGCTCACCTTTTACTCCATCAAATGAATAATGAATCTGCAAGATATCTGATTTTGCCTGAGATGAATGATTCATATTGGTTAAGAAACCACTTTCATCATACATATTATTTGTAGTTGAAGATCCAAGTTTTGCTTTTGTTACCTGTCCTTTTGTATTAGTTTCCTGAAGCTCCCACAATATTTTCCCGGAATTTTTATCCTTTATTTGATAGAGTTCTCCATTCCATGGAATATACACATTTTCTATCTGAACCTTGGTAAGTACACCGGAAGAATATAGTTGCTTTTCATAAGATAGTACTCTCGCCTTATCATCATAAGTGGTTCCTTTCTGAATAAAATATTTACCATTACTACTTTCAGAAGACGACAAAACTCTCCCTTGCAGATCATATGCTATATTTGAGCTATATGCTTTACCTTTTGAAGTACCGGATTTTGAAATAAGCCTACCTTTATCATCATACGAAAAAGCAATGTTTTTATTGGTTGTCTCACCATTATCACCTGTAGAAATTTCTTTTTGCGAAATAAGCTGGCCTAAATTGTTGTAGATATATTCCTTAGTTCCTTTTGGACTGATAATCTTTATAGGCTGACCGAAACCATCATATTCATATTTATACAATCCATTGGAAGGATCATTGAATTCTGATTTTCTTCCCCAGGCATCATATTTTGTGGTAACAATATTTTCAGCATATTGTGCCTTAGTTTGTTTTCCGGCTGCATTATAAGAAAACTGTATAGTTCCCCCTGCATCAGTTGAAGAAATAATATTTCCCAAAGCATCAACTGTTTGAGAAGTTGTTCTTCCATAGCCATTAACTTCCTTATTTGTAGTAGTTAAACCAGAAACAGTGGTTATCACTTGTTTTCCTATAAAGGATTCCACTTTTTTCTCCTGAAGGCTAAGTTTTCCCAATGTTGTTGTAGTTGTTTTAACCGGGAAAAAAGTATCATCATACTCTACAAAATTCCATCTCAAATCATATGGAGGTTCAGAGTCTGCAGATGCAGATTCATAAGGCTCAGATTCTCTTATTTTCCTACCTAAACGATCATATACAATTGCTCTTAACACAAATTTGCCCTGTTCGAAAGCTTTGGTAGAAGTCTTGTATTCCTGGCCATATTTATTAATGAATTTCTTAGATACATTACCGTTAGGGTCATATTGAGTTAATGTAGTATTGGATTCAGCATCTTTATTATACTGATACGTTGTAGTACCTGCTAAATTATTTTTTGAAGTTAGCAACTTGCCCCACTTATCATAAACATTGTTTGTTGTATTCCCCGAAGGATCTGTCTGCTTGATAATCTGCCCCCAATCATTATATTCTATTTTTGTAACAAGCCCTAAATTATCTGTTTTCTTTACTACGAATAAACCTTTGGAATCATATTCCATTTTTGTAGTTTGAACTTGGGCATCGAGACTATTTCTAATTTCTTTTTGATTAATATTCCCGAAGATATCATAATTATAGGTCTCCTGAAGATACCCCGTATTATCACTATTCCAGCTTTTCAGGGTTTTCAACAGATTGTTTTCATAGGTATATTCGTCTTTGGAAGATTTCATGTCATTATAAGCTTGTACTATACTTGTTTTAGATTGAGCACGCCCTATAAAATAATCTGTTCCAGTACCTGCCGGATTATGAATATATCCATATGTTATCGTCTGAATGCCAAGACCATTATTAGTATTAGTTATGCCTTGCAAGGGAAGATAATAATTATCATATACAACATCTCCAGTGGTTACTGTATTTGTTAAAAAGTCTTTCGATCTTGTTGTTTTTGGAACAATAGAAGTTACAACTTTAGATTTATCGGTATCCGAAATTGTGGTTGTAACCTGTCCATTCACAAGTTTATCAGACTGATATTTTATAGACTTATAACTTAGCAACTCGGTATTATTCTCAGAGATATCGGTCGGAAAAATTTTGGATAAATCATTAGTTCTAATGGACCATTCTTTAATAGGAACACCTTCGTTCAATGGATCCGTCTCAGTTCCTGACCATATTTTCGTGGTCTCCAGACCATAAGCAATCCATGAAGAACTTACCATTTGTCGAAAACCAATCGGCTTCTTGTTGTGCAGATTTATAATGAGCCCACGATAATAGAAAATTTTAACCCCATTTTGATTACTTATTGAACTTACTATTGGTGAATTTACTTCACCTAATTCCATTAATGGATACTTTTCATTTTTTATTGGCTTATAATTTCCTCCGCCATAATAGCTAATGAGTGTTGGTACATCTCCCTGCTCAATTCTGTTGATTGATGATCTTGGAAGGTTTGAATAATGAGAAAAATCAGTAACTCTACCCAATTTCTGATTTGAAGTGGGCGTATAAACATATAATGCATTTTGTCTTAAACCTATTATATCTCTAAAAATAACAGGCGTATTAAAATTATTAGTAACTGTCTTAGAACCAAATTGGATTCTCCCATTCAGATAGCCTTGATTCTCACTTACTTTTATTGTTAGTACAGTACTCGCAGAAGTAGATGAGGCAATATTATAATTGGTACTAAAATTAATAATATCAGACTTTCCATCTGCGTTAATGTCTAAAACTTTGGCTACAGAATAATTACCATTTTTATCCGCAGTATAACTTTCAGTTGAGGCAAAATCATTAAAATATGGGATTTTCAAGAAATTTTTTCCAGTATTTAGATTGATAATATAGTGATTATTAACGTTTGTACGAACAAATAAATCAGATATTCCATCCCCATTGAAATCAGCTATCTGTACCTGCGAAGAAAGACCAGAATACTCTGCAGAAAATACTTCGGATAAACTATAATTTCCCTGACTATTTTTTTTCAGATTAAATGCATGAAAGTTATTTACAGGCACAGACTCTCCACTTATTATACTACTCGAAGTAAGGTAAGTTTTCCCAATATCATCAACCCCGTCACCATTAAAATCTCCCAAAAGAAGATTTTCACCTTTAACAAAATCAAACTCAAAAAACGGAAAGGTATTATCTTGTTGCTTAACTACAATATATTTATGATCCTCATATGTCACTATTTCACAATCTTCCTCTGTAGGCAGATCATTTGGCAAATGTGGGCATATTCTATTTCTAGTAAAAATCTTTTTCTCTAGTAAAACTTCAGGTATACCATCTCCTTCAATATCATATGCAATAAGTTTTACAATATCACTTGTTTTTTGACTATCAAAATAAGGGTCAGGAGGGAAAGTACTTTCATTCTCATCCCATAGAGCACCCGGAATAATTTTTGTCCCAACTAATTGTAATGCATTCGGATAGGAATTTGCTGTAACATCAATAGTTTTTTTTAAATCAATAATATAATATCTTAGAGTTATATCCCTTGTTGTAGTGTCTATCGAATAAGAAACAATCCCTTGTCTACTAACAGCAAAATTATTTTCATCTTTTATATTGATTGGAATTGCATTTTTATAAACATTCTCTGTCCCTAAATAATATTCTTGAGAATAATTTCCATGCTGATGCAAATAATAACCTGCCGGGCCAAAACCAGAATCATTTCTATATAAAATTAAATCAGCAGAATAGGTTCCACGAAAATCACCACTCATAATAACATCATAGAAGTTTGTCCAACCTGAAGTATTAAGATAGCTATCCGGATAATTTTCATTCTTAACAAATTCAATTGGATTTGCAGCCTCATTTTCCGAATTATATTCTTGTATTTTATCTACAAATTGATATTTTGTCTCGTCTGATTTGTAGATAATATCATATTTTCTGTATTGAGATGTAGCATTGCTTACAACAATATTATCTAACAATTTATCCTGAATAAAAGATATATCGTTTACATAAGATTGTTCTATAAGATTTCGGGTTGCTTTTACATTATAATTGAAAACAATTTCATTAAAATGTGTCTTTCCTAAACTTTCATTTCCTCCCCATTTAATAGAAGAAATTACCGCAACATTTGTTCCTGTATCCTGTGTGTAGGTATATGTTATATAATTTCCCTTTGCATCTTTCCACTTGACGATATTATATTCCAAAGGAGTTCTTGCAGTACTGCTACCTGAGTTTGTTGAGCCGTACCAAGCTTGTGATCCGTCCGTAAAAGTGACTTCCCAATATTCAGGTCCTTTCCATATTTGCCCGGTAATAGCACCGATGGATTTAATTTTTATGTTGGAAAATTTTTCTGTCACATATTCAGCTCCATCTTTTCCGTATTCGCCAGCCTTGAGAACTAATCTTTGCCCGTTAAAACTATAAAAATCAGAATAATCTAATTGGGCACCTTGCATTATCCCATCCTTTTCTAGATTTTTTCCCGTTCTTGAAATAGAAGTAATTCCAGAAATATTCCAGCCATAACCGGCTATACCATTAGGTGAACCGCTGTTATAGACAAGGGCCACCTGTGGTTCTACACTTTTTATCCCGGGAGGTAAGGCAATTGGCACAGTAAACTGAAACTGTCCTGCTCCATTTACATCAGCCATCCCCTTTGTATCCTGAAACTTTTTCCCTTCTGGAGCTGTAGTTCCAGAAGGATTATTTTCTCCTGCCCCGGAATCTAAGGGCCCTCCTCCAGGGTTTTCTGTAGCGGGCCCAATTTTTGCAATAAATGTATTTGAACCTCCTGGTTTTGCATGGAATCCCTGAGCCATTACCACCGTTTGTGGATCCTGAACCGTCCGGGATACCGTTTCTGTCTGATACAATATGGTTTGTGAAAAAACCAACATTGAACACAAAGACAGTATCAATGATGAAAAAAATTTCATTTTAGTGTTTATAATAATGTTTTTAATAAATTAGATATACTATCCTGAGTACAGAATAACACTCCTATACTCGTATCTTTAAGAATTTTATGTAAGTCTATCTTTTGGTAACATTTCTACCAAAGACTCTTCCATCTTTTAAAGTAAAGCGGAGAATATAAACGCCCCAATCGTATCCGGTCATATTGATTTTAACCTGACGATTTAACTCTGGAATATTCTGTTGCTGAAATTTCCAATGTACAGTACTATGCTGGTATAGAGATACAGATTCTATAAGTCCATCTACTTCTTCACTCCAGTCAATTGTCAGATAATCATTTACCGGAACCGGGTAGAGTCTTATTTGTTTCCAGAATGTTTTTTCATCTATAGCAGTTATTTGCTGAACTACAGCTGCTGTTCTTGCTTGTTCCTGTAATTTAGTTTCTTTCAAAGCTGTTTCTTCAACCTTTTTTCCTTCTGCATTGGTACCTCTATATCTTTGGTTTCCGGCCTCATCATATTTAAAGTAAACTTCAGTTTGTGAAAAACCTAAAAAACCTATTAGCAGAGAAAATAACGAAAATAATTTTCTTTTCATTTTTTTACTTTTTTGCGTTTAAAAGTATTTGAACCTGTTTTTTCAGTTCTTGAATTTCTTCTGACTGAGATTTCAAAATTTTATTTTCTTGCTGAAGTGCTTTTAGTTGTTTGTTTTGTTCGATCGAGTAAAGGGTAAGCTCTTCTATTTTCTGTAAAAGTTTTATTTGAAATTCACCAACATTTACACCTTCTTTTTCCATTACTTTAGCAGAAGCAATTTCGGGTAAGTGCTTTTTTTCTTTGATGTGCTTTTCAACTTCTTCTAATTTTGGGAGATCATAATTTTCGGCAAAGACAAAATCAGCAGTAGGGCTTAAAGTCACTTTTATTTCTTTAGCTTCAAATTTGCCTTGTAACAAAGCATTTCCATTGGGTTTAATAGCAAGTTGTACTTTCTTGTTTGTAATAAAATTAATCGCTCCAAAATCAGGAGTTGTAATCTCATTTTCAATATTAAAGTCACCGTAAGTTCCATATCTGAAGCCACTCCCTGAGTAGGTAGAATTTACTTCCAGATTAGCAGTAGTACTATTATACGTTAAACTAACTAGAGCAGTACCCCCGGTTTGCCCGGAAGATGTAAACTTTCCTAAAACCAGATTTTGGTTATTTATATTATTCTGGGTTACATGCAATTTAGCATCAGGATTTGTAGCTCCTATTCCTATATTTCCATTAGGGTTAATTCGAAGGCTCTCAATATTATTAGACTTCAAAATAAAAGGTTGATTATCTGTAGTTCCAATAAAATTGTTGGATGAGTTTGTACCTGAGTTTCCTGTGATATTCCAACTTTGAGCAAATGTAAATGATGACACTAGCAGTGCAATCGAAAATAATTGTGTTTTCATAATTTTTTTGTTAAATTTTATATATTGAATTTATTTTACATTACTGATAAAATCATCATCTTATATGTATGATAAGATAATCTGAAATTTCCAGACATATTTTTCGAGTTGATAAATTTTATGAGATTGTTTTTTTTGATATATTCTATTGCAATACCCTTTCAGCTATTGAAGATTTTACTTTGAAAAAGAAAATGTTAGCTTTTATATCGATATGGTATTGATGCAATCAAATTTTCTATTCATAGTTTGAGTTTTTTAAGCTGCAAATTTAACACTTATTAACATGCATTAAAAAACTATTAATGATATTTAATATGAGTTTTATCACTTATAAATGCAAAGATATTCTTACAAAACGACAGATCTTGTCACAACAAAATCCAATTGATATAAGTATTCAAAATACTATTGAGGTACAAAAAACAGCATAAAAAAAGACCTTTTTCAAGGCCTTTTATATTGAGAAATAATAGTATTCTTTATTTTTTAAGCTCATCAATTTCTTCCTGTATCGATTTGATTCTGTCTCTTAATTCCTGGCTTATTTTTCCCGGAATCTTTTTGACTTTCCTTAAATCCAGAGCGAGCATAATGGAAGCAATTCCCATAAAAATAAAGGAAACGCCTGTAAGCGTAACTAATGAAATCCCTGTAAATACCGGATTAAATATCAGCAACAGAGAAAAAATGATTCCTCCTACACTGGCCAGCGCTACATTTCCCCAACTCATAATTCTCATACTTTTCAGATCGAAGGCAAATCCTAATAATTGAAAGGAGCGAAACAGCAAAGTAAATCCTATCACAAAAGGAAGTACTGTCATAGAAATCTGAGGGTTTGCAATAAGATAAACCCCTATTGCAGTTGTTAATAATCCACTTACAAGAAACCAGCCCCATCCCTGTAAGGATTTACTGTTTTGTAGGGAAAAAAATATTTCAGTAATTCCTGAAAATAAAAATGAAACACTGAAAAAAATAGAAAGTGTAACATACGTTGCAAGAGGTACACTGAATACATAAAAACCACAGATAAGGAAAAGAATTCCAAAGATTAATGGGATGTACCAATGTTTTACGGTGTTGGTAAGGGTTTGAAATAAATTGGCCATAGGTGTCTTTTTTGGTCCTGCCTACTTTTTTGTAACGGTTTTCGGCTTATCCGCAGGTATTTCAAACAGATTATAATATTCACCTGAATTTGAAATATACTCTCTTACCAATTTACGAAAAATAACCGAGGAACCTTTCAGATTCCGTGAATTGTTTTTACAAGAATCAAATGAAGCCATTTATTCAATTGACTTCATCTGATCTACAAAAAATTAATTTCAATATTCTTTAAATTTATCTTACCAGATTTCCGGCAGGCTGCTGCTGGGTTACACAATGCACCATTCCTCCGTTTTCATATAGGTTTCTTACATCTATTCCTATTACTTTTCGATCCGGATATTGATCCTGAATAATCTTATTGGCAATTTTATCATTAGGATCTCCATAATTCGGAACCAATACAACGGTGTTGGCGACATAATAATTAACATAGGAGCCTTTTTCTTCCAATTGCTTTCCGTACGCTGTTTTCACTTTATTTTTAGTGGCTGGTACATAGACTTTTTTATATTCTTTTCCGTTGACATTGGTTGCTGTATAAAGGGTATTGACATCTTTTTCAGAAAGTCCCAGCTCAAGAAGATCATCATCTTTCATGGTAAGCAGGGTATTATGGTTAATAAACTTCATAAATCCGTCAATATGCATATCGGTAACATCCAGGCCTGTCACTCCTTCCAGCCAGATTACTTTAGATACTCCATAATAAGTTTCAAACATTTCTTCTGCTTCCTTCTGAGTGATGTCTTTGTTTCTGACAGCTCCTTTTTTCTGACTGATTACAGAACTTTTGCAAGCCATTAAAACACCATTTCCATCAGTTTCTACAGAACCTCCTTCGTTCACCATTTCTTCATTCAGATTGATTACTTTTACTCCAAGGTCTGCCCCTATCTTTTGTGGAATTTCATCACAGTTTTCAAAATCAAATTTCTCGCCCCATCCATTAAATCCCCAATCTTCAATAAGAACATTTCCTTTGTTGTCTTTTACGAAAATAGGTCCGTTATCTCTGATCCATACATCATCGGTAGGATAAACCTTAAAATCAACGTTTTTCATCGGAACTTTATTTTCTTCCAAAAGATGGATAATTCTGTTTTTTTCTTCATCATTATAGGTAATAATGTGAACTTTCTCGCCGGACTGAAGGGCTTTTGTCATATCTACCCATGTTTGCTCTACCCTTTTACGGTAAGTCATTCCATGTTGATAGTGATGCGGCCACTGCAGCCATGTTCCTTCATGTCGTGAAGATTCCTCTGGAAAATGATAGTCTGTCTGTGCCATACTTAGTATAAAACTCAATACAAAAGTGAGTGTGAATAATTTTTTCATATCATTAAAATTTCTTTTCAATTAATACCTCCAAATTAGTAATGGCCTGCGTAGAAATCCGTGACCAGGAAAAAAAAGCAAGAGGATGAGGAGAAATATATTTTTCATTCTATTTGTTTTTTTTAAGTTTTACATTGCAACTTCATCATTGTGATGATTTAAAGGTGCAAAATTACATCTCTCAAAAAACCAAATCTTGTCCTAAATTGACATTCTTTTCATACAGAGAAAATAAAAGACAGGTACTCATATTCTCTATCTAATTTACAGAAAATAAAAACAAAAGAGGTGAAAACCGTATGATTTTCACCTCTTCCAAACCCATCTGAATGAGTTGTTATATTCTTATTTTGGTTTGTATAATTTATACATTACGAACAAAAAGCCAATCCATATCGGAATCAGGATCACCTGAATTTCCATTCCTGTGATACTCATCAGCCCAAGAATCAGAACCAAAAATGCAATACAGATATAGTTGGAAATCGGGTAAAATATAGATGGGAATTTTGATTGAACACCTTCTGCATTTATAGATTTTTTAAACTTCAAATGGGTGTAGCATATCATCAGCCAGTTGATAATCAACGTAGATACAACCAAAGCCATTAGATACTCAAAAGCTTTTTCCGGTACTAATTTATTGATGATAATACAGATTCCGGCAAAACATGAAGAAATAATGATTGCATTGGTAGGAACGGAGTTTTTGTTCAGTTTTTTCAGGAATTTCGGAGCATTTCCCTGCTGGGCTAATCCGAAAAGCATTCTGCTGTTACTGTACACACTACTGTTGTACACAGACAAAGCAGCTGTCAAAACAATCAGGTTAAGAACATTCGCAATTAATGTATTGAACTGTACAACCTTTCCAAAAAGACTGAATTCAAGCCCATTCAGATTTTGAAATACCATTACAAACGGACTGGATCCTTCTGTAATATCTCTCCACGGACTTAATGAAAATAAGATCACCAAAGCACCTACGTAGAAAATAAGAATTCTATAGATCACCTGGTTGGTAGCCTGTGGAATTGTTTTTTCCGGATTTTTTGCTTCTGCAGCAGTAATCCCGATAAGTTCAAGGCCTCCAAATGAGAACATGATCATCGCCATTGCCGCAAACAATCCTGAATATCCGTTTTCTGTTTTATTAAATAATCCTTTCGGGAAAAATCCGCCATCATTCCACAGATTGGTGATCGTAGCTTTTTCTCCTCCAGTACCACTGATTAAAAGGTATACTCCAAAGATAATCATCGCAATAATAGCGACTACTTTAATGATGGAAAACCAGAATTCAGTTTCTCCATAAACCTTTACAGAAGCCAGATTAAGGGCATTGATGACGATAAAAAAGAATAAACTGGAAACCCAAAGTGGTATTTCCGGCCACCAAAAGTGGATGTAATGCCCGATTGCCGTGAGTTCGGCCATACTTACCAGAATATAGAGAATCCAGTAGTTCCATCCGGAAGCAAATCCAGGGAAATTTCCCCAATATTTGTAGGCAAAGTAGCTAAAACTTCCCGATACGGGTTCCTGAACGACCATTTCACCCAGCTGACGCATAATAAAAAAGGCGATAATTCCGGCCAGGGCATAGCCTAAGATTACAGATGGTCCTGCCAGTACTGCAGCGGGTCCGATTCCTAGAAATAACCCTGTTCCTATGGCACCTCCAAGGGCAATTAATTGTATGTGTCGGTTTGTTAATCCCCTAACTAAAGTCTCGTTTTGTCCTGTTTTATTTTCGTTGCTCATTGAATGAATTATTCGGTCGCTAAATATATAAAAACTTTTCAGAGAAATTCACATTCCATGGGGCAAATTGACAATTTGTAATTCACGGGACAAGAAAAAACCTTAACAATTTGCCAAGGCCTTTTCTGAGTATAAATATAAAATCGTTGATCTTTTTTATTGAAATTGGTTTTAAAATTCTTTTTCGTAGAAATGTCCAACAATTTGCAAAAAATTCTTTTCAGCGGTTTCATCTCTTTAACAAAACTAAAGAAGTTGTATTAATGAATTTCGCTGTAGATTTCCAGCAATTCAACAAGATTGGTAATCTTTAATTTTTGATAAACCCTTCTTTTATAAGTTCCTACAGTAGATTCTTCAATATCAAGAGCATTGGCAATTTCAAGATTACCATTTCCTTTTGCCAGAAGATTAAAAACCTGCAGTTCTCTCTCTGATAAATTCTCAATGGCTTTTCGTTTTTTATTTCCTTTCAGCAATTCACTCAATATCTCCGGAGTGTAATACTGTCCATCTTTAAAGAGCGCCTCAACAGCTTTGACAAAATTTTCGGGATCACTTTGCTTATTCAAAAAACCGTTTGCTCCTTCTTCAATGTATTGCAACGCAATATTTTCTTTGTAGGATGTAAATATTAAGATGAGTGTGTCTTCAGCAATTGCTTTGATCTCTTTCACCATTGATTTGAGAATACTTCCTGGAAGTTCAATATCAAGAATAACCAGATCATATTTTTCCGATTGTATTTTCTGTTTTACCTCATCATAGGTTTCTGCAAAATCGACCTCAAAATGGTTAAAATTTTTCTCCAGAATCATCGCGGTTCCAATTCTTACCACATGATGATCATCTGCAATGAGTATTTTTTTCGTCATATTTTAATAAAGATTTTAATGGTGGTTCCTTTCGGAGTATTTTTATGAAAAGTCATTTCGGAATTAATCTTCATGAGCAGCTGAACAACCATATGAAGACCTAACCCATAGTTTTTGAAAATCATATGTTCATCATTTTCCTTTTTCTTAAAGAGCCCGGAATAGTAAATTCTCTGTTCCTCAGACATTCCGTTCCCCATATCTGAGATATTGATTTCCAAATGGGACACTGTGGAAGCTGATGTGATGATAATTTCTCCGTCTGAAGTATTTTTCACTGCATTATCTATGATATTGTGGAAAACTGCAAGGAGAATGTTTTTATTGAGCCGTGTTCTCAACTGGTGATCACAAAAGTTGTAGATAAATGTATTTTTCTGCGCTGCAATTTCTTCAAACAGTAATCTTTTGGTTTCAATCAGATCATAAATAGAGTATTCTTCATTGGCTGTATTTTCCTGCTTATACAGTTCGGTGTATTCTTTAAGACTTAAAGTAAATTTATACAGCTGTTCAGAAGTTTTGTAAATACTGTCAAAATATTTTTTCTGTGTCTTCAAGTCCTGAGACTGGTTGAGTTCCTGAGAAAGGAGGGCAATAAATTTCACAGGTGTGGTAATATCATGACTGATGCTTTCCACCAGTTTTTTTTGATAGTCGGACGCGTTTTTAAGTTTGTTATTCGTTTCGAGAAGTTCTTTGTCTTTATGAACAAGGGTATTTTTCAGCACTTTATTTTTCAGTCTTAAAAAATTGGTTCTGATCTGTACAATCACCAAAACAATGAAAATAATAATCCCAGCGATCAGTATTTTAAAGATAAGCGTCTGATAAAAATAGGGGTCTACTTCTACAGGGATGGTTTTATACATAAATTTCCCTGTTTCGGAAGACAGAAACCGAACGAGAAGATTGTAGGTTCCAGGATCTATATTGGCCAACCGGAATGTTTTATCACTTTTAATATTTATCCATGAACTGTCTTCATTGTCAAGCTTAGCCTGTAAATAAATATTTTCCAAATCAGAATAGTAAGGAACATCTATATAGATTTCTGCATTTTTATACCCTCGTTCCAGAAAGAGTTTATCTTTCACCTGAATCATCTTTCCTTTTATCTTTGCTCTTTCCAGATGTATGTCTTCAAGCCGGGGATAATACGTTTTTACATTTTCAGGATTAAAAAATACGAATCCATCCATGGAAGGAAATACAAACTGTCCATCTTTCAGAATGTGGGCACAGGGATTTGCACTGCCGTTGAATTCATTATTTAAAAGTCCCTGTTTTTTGGTGTATCGGTAATAAGCGAGATCTCCTTTCGGATCATTTATATATTGTAAAAGTATATTTTTATTGATTTTAAACAATCCGTTATTGGACGGGATCCACAGATTGGAATTCTTATCTTCCAACAGATAATGGGCATTCGCCAGGAAATCATTTTTATCAGACGGAACCTTGACTGCCTTTTGATCTTTTAGTAAGTAAAGCCCTCTATTATATGTGGTAAACCAGATATTTCCGTCTTTTGTCCTAATAATTTGTTTTACCGGAAGACCTTTTCCAATAAGCTTCACCACTTTATTCGCAGTAAGAGAATACACATATATTCCACCGCTGCTTCCCAGATAGAGAAAATTTTTATCATATCGGAGAACAGCATCTATATTATCTTTACAGGGAATGATTCTTTCAATTTCTTTAAAATGGTCTTTCTTAAACAGATAGAGATAAGACCCTTTTCCACTGACAAACGATGCCATATAAAGCGCTCCGCTTTTATACAGACCATCAAGTTCCTTATTTTTAAAAGAAATGGAATCATATTTTGTAAATCCGCTGTTCTTATATCTGATGTAAATGGAATTATTTTCCCTGTAAACCAGATTTCCGGCATTATCTTCCAAAATATACCGTTTATCATAAGATTGGGGAGCGGGATATAGTCTTTCTGATCTATTCTGATAGTATCTGATACCTTCTGATGTCAGAACAGAATTATCACCATAGGGTAATGCAGCATAGCAAACCTCATCCTGATAAGATAAGTTCTTTCTGGAAACTGAAAAATCGGATAAGCTTAGAATTTTAAGCCCGTTAATAGAGCTCCCGATGTATAACTTCCGGGCCGCTTCATCGTAAAACATAGCACCGGAAATATCTTTATTAATATCGTTATATTCCAGCAAATAAGTAAGCTTCAACTTTCCATCTGAAAATTCACTTCTGTATATTTTACCATGACTGATCATGAAGACCTGTCCGGTAATCTGCTGCCAGTAAATTTTAGTTTCCGGATCCGTATAAACAGATGGTGCGTTGATATAAGAATATTTCCCCTGATAGAGCTGAAGAATTTTTTTATTCTCAGCATCAGCAACAAAAACGTAATCCCCATGAACAAACAATCGGTTCAATCTGCTTTGTGAAAATGCCAGATCAATTTCCGTACGCTTCTTATTTTTCTTTTCAATATAAATAATTCCATTCTTTTCAAAATAATAAGAACCTTTATTTAAATGGATGAAAAACGAATCTACAATCGAAACATACCGTACCGTGAAATTATTTTTAAAAATCTGTTTGTATATTTTATTGTTTGTTTTATTTCTGAAATTGGATACCAGTCGGGAAGATATAATATGGGGGCTTCTATGGGAAATCATCAGAACATCTTTTTCAGAAGCATTAAAAACAGCAATACTGTCTTTTTGAATGTTTCCGGAGAAATCACCAAAACTTAAATTTTTAAGTTTAAAATTTTTGTACTCAACGAAATTACTTCCATCGTACCGTACAATTCTGCCTTCCATAGACAGCCATATAAAACCATACTTATCTTTTACAATGTCCTTGATGCTGTTTTGAGGCAAACCATTGTCCATGTTGTACCAATGGGTAGTATAGCTTTGCCCGTTGACACTTAAAAAAAACAAAAGTGAAATAAAGTAAAGAAGCTTCATTCAATAGGGCAGCGTTATATTTAAGACAAATATATTATAGAAAATCAAATCTATTGTAAATATTTATCCACAATTATGTGAATTTTTCTCTACATAATTATTTATGAATAACATATCTATTATAATAAATTTGAAAACACTAAACACTTGTCCCTGTCAATGCCTCATCAGGCATGGTGCTAGAAACACAGTCTTTTTTGTCCGAAAAAAACATGATCTCCTTCTGTCCGGGGAGATCATTGTTTTATGAGCGTTAAAATGTAATATAAAGGGAAAGGGTAAAGCTTATAACAATTCTTTCGGAATAGAAATATTATTCTTTTTCATGTACTCCAGAAGATTTTGATATTTATCTTCATAGGCATCATTACCACATTTATGCGAAATACTACAGATATCCGATGGCTTGATGTCTAAAATATCAGATATTTTAGTCAGTATCTCCAGGTTGATCTTCACTTTGGAATTCTCAATATCGGAATATGCTTTTTGGGATATGCCCATTTCAAAAGCCATATATTCCTGCGTAAGATCTCTGCTCCTACGTATTTTCCTGATATTTTGTCCACATACTTTCATCGTTTTTGTTTTAGTAGTTTTCGGTATATTTTAGAAGATTAGCTATTAGTCTCTAACAAAGTTAATAAATACCTTTGGCAAAACATTACACACGTTACATGATATTTATTTTCAATATAGAAAAGGCCTAAAAATAAGGTTTTTTCAGAGAAAATATCACTTCGGTAAACACTATTGGAATTTATGGAGACGCAAAAATTTAATTATGACAATAATATTGTCAGAGCATTCCTCTATGCGACTATCGCATTCGGACTTGTAGGATTTCTGCTGGGGCTTACAGCTGCACTGATGCTTTTTTATCCTGAATTACCTGAATTTTTATTCGGTACGGATGATACAACTATTAAAAGCTTAGCTTCGGGTAATATTCAAGGACTGATCAACACTCAGGGAGCCATGGGCTTCGGAAGAATCAGAATGCTTCATACCAGTGCGGTAATTTTTGCTTTCGTATGTAACTCCTTTTTCTGTGGTGCTTATTACAGTATGCAAAGGCTTCTTAAAACCAGAATGTACAGTGACACGCTTTCATGGCTTCACTTCTGGTCTTGGCAGTTTATGATTGTAAGTGTAGTGATTACATTCCTTATGGGAATCAATACTTCTAAAGAATATGCTGAACATGAATGGCCAATTGATATCTTAATTGCTTTCTCCTGGATCATTTTCGGAATCAATATGTTCGGAACTATTGCCAAAAGAAGAGTGAGACATTTATATGTTGCTATATGGTTCTATCTTGCAACCTGGATCGCTGTAGCAATGCTTCACATCTTCAATAATCTGGAAGTTCCGTTATCTTTCACAAGCTGGAAATCTTATTCTGTATATGCAGGTGTAAAAGATGCATTAGTACAATGGTGGTATGGGCACAATGCAGTAGCATTCGTATTAACCACCCCTGTATTGGGTCTGATGTATTACTTTATGCCAAAAGCAGCTCAACGACCGGTATTCTCATACAAATTATCCATCATTCACTTCTGGTCGCTGATCTTCGTATACCTTTGGGCCGGGCCTCACCACCTGCAATATACAGCTTTACCGGCCTGGGCTCAGGCGGTGGGAACAGGATTCTCCATCATGCTGATTGCTCCATCATGGGGAGGAATGCTGAACGGTCTTCTTACCTTGAGAGGAGCCTGGGATAAAGTAAGAGAAAATCCTATTCTAAAATTCTTTGTTGTGGCAATTACCTGCTACGGTATGGCTACTTTCGAAGGACCTTTATTAGCAACAAAATCATTAAATAAAATTGGTCACTATACCGACTGGGTTATTGGTCACGTACACTTAGGAGCTCTTGGATGGAATGGTTTCATGGCATTCGGAGTGGTATATTACCTGGTTCCAATCATGTGGAGAACACCTCTTTGGTCTAAAAAATTAGCCAACTGGCACTTCTGGCTGGGAACATTAGGAATTATCTTCTATGCTGTTCCGATGTATATTGCGGGATTCACACAGGGATTGATGTGGAAACAATTCAATCCGGACGGAACCTTGTTATGGAAAAACTGGCTGGACACTGTTACAGCAATCATTCCTTACTTTAAAATGAGATTCTTAGGAGGTGTATTTTATCTTTCAGGAGCTATTTTAATGGTGGTCAATGTTATCAAAACAATTAAAGCTGGTTCATTCCAGAAAGAAGTTCCTGCGGAAGCTCCTGCGTTAGCCAATATCGGAAGTTCAAGAAAAGAAGGCGAAGGAGTACACTTATGGTTGGAAAGAACTCCTACTCTCCTTTCTGTATTAGCTTTCATCACTGTAGCAATCGGTGGATTGGTGGAAATTGTCCCGACCTTATCCCTTAAACAAAGTGTTCCCAACATTACAGCAGTAAAACCTTATACTCCATTGGAACTGGAAGGTAGAGATCTGTATATCCGCGAAGGCTGTAATGCTTGCCACTCTCAGATGATAAGACCTTTCCGTGATGAAGTAGTAAGATTTGAAGGAAAAAACGGACAGTATTCCAAAGCAGGAGAATTCGTATATGACAGACCATTCTTATGGGGATCTAAAAGAACAGGACCGGATTTACACAGAGAAGGAGGAAGAAACCCGGATTCATGGCATTTCAAACATATGTATAACCCAAGAATTACTTCTGCCGGTTCCATTATGCCACGTTTCCCATGGTTAATCATCAATAAACTGGACAAAACAGAAATGGTAGACAAAATGAAGCTGATGAAAAATGTCTTTGATGTTCCTTATACAAAAGCACAGATTGATTCTGCCAACCAATGGGCGGATAACCAGTCAAAAGCAATTGTACAGAGAATTTACGCTGAAGCAACAGACGTAAAAGATCAGATGGTAAAAGAAAAAACAGCAAAAGGATCTGCCTATGTACCGCTTGAACAAAGAGAAATTGTAGCTATGATTGCTTACCTGCAAAGATTAGGTACAGACATTAAAACAACCCAGGTACAAACCGCAAGCGTAGAGTAACATTTAAAATTGAATTGCAATGAAAACGAGAACCCCAATTTCAATATATATCGCCACAACGATAGGTTTAACGATCATGGCCTTTGAAATGTTCGCCGGAGATTCAGGATATTTTTCTTCTCCTTTTTTCTGGGCGCTGATATTAATCGCCGTTATCCTTCTGCTGATTATGAATTCTATTGGAGATCTGGTGGAAAATGAAAATTTCAACAGATTATCTGAAGAAGAGAAAAAACAATACCTGGAAGAGAGAAAAGTTCCGTATTACCAGAAATTATGGAACTCTGCCTTCAAAAAACAAACCGCTACGGAAGAAAAAGATATCCTTATCGACCATGGTTTTGACGGAATTACAGAGCTTGACAATTCTCTTCCTAAATGGTGGATCGGTCTGTTCTGGTTCGGATGTATCTTCTGTGCTGTATATCTTTTTGCCTTTTCTTTTACAGATTATGCCCATCCGGATGCAGAATATACCAAAGAAACAAAAACGATGTTAGCTTCCATTGAAGAGTATGAAAAAACCGCACCTCAGATTAATCTGGAATCGGCAAAATACAGTGCTGATAATATCGCAGACGGACAGGAACTTTTCAAAACGAATTGTGTTACCTGCCATGGAGACGGTGGAAAAGGAGGCATAGGACCTAACCTTACCGATACCCACTGGATCAATATTAAAGAAAAAAGCTTATTTAAAAATGTTTTCTGGATGCTTGAAAACGGCTCTCCTAACAATCCTACCATGAGACCTTTCATCAAAGAAGGAACCATTACCGGAAGAGATGCTGAAAAAATTGCCGCTTATATTTACCATATCAACCAGGAAACCGCTCCCATCACAACCGCACAAGGTGGTGCCGCTCCTCAGGGAGAAGAAGTGAAATGGGAAAACGGAAACAATTAAAATTATTATCTATCATATAAACCATGCCACGCCCCCATCACAACTACTAACATTTGAATTTTCATTTTTGCTAACTAACCTTTTCAACATTAAAAAAATGATAAAAAGGGGGCGTTTTTTAAAATAACAATCACTGCCTTGACCCGTCTTACTCAACTATTCACTTGACAACTACAAACTAGAAATTCCATAAAAAGACAGCCAAGGCAGGATTTTTGCATTCGCAAAAGTGTACCACAACAAGGACCAAATAAAATAGTATTATTATCTTTGTTAGAAACCACTTCGCATTTGAAACTGAAAATCAACACTACAAAACTTTTAAGGCGTATTGCAATAACCATTATTTCAATATTGGTTCTTCTTACCCTGTTGATACTAAGCTTAAGACTTCCTGCCGTCCAAAACTTTATCAAAGACAAGCTCATTGTTTATCTGGAGAAAAAAATCAAAACTCCGGTAAGCCTTGAAAGAGTTTACATCGGATTTCCCAACAGCCTTGTCATGGAAAATCTCTACCTCAAAGGACAAGATGTAGATACCCTTCTGGCAGTAAAGAAACTGGATGTAGGGTTACACATGCTGAAACTCCTTAATTCTACAGCAGATATCACTTCAGTCAATATGGAAGGTGCCCGTGCTCATGTGGTACGGAAACCGGATGGCAAATTCAATTTTGATTATATTATTGATGCATTTGCGTCCAGTGATAAAGAAGAAAGCCCTTCCAAACCCTTTATTATTTCTCTTGATAAAATCAATTTAAAAGATATTGGAGTAACCTTCAACGACCAACAGTCGAAGAATGACATCAAACTCTATTTTAAATCATTTGATACCAGAGTCAAAACTTTTGATCTCAGCAAAAACAAATATGCAGTCAATGACATCAATCTTGACGGATTAAAATTAAAGTTAAAGCAGGGACTTGTAGAAGAAGTTGCTCAAAAAGTTGAGAAAAAAGTAGATTCTCTCAATGAAAAGAAACCGATGAATATTGGATTGAGAGGCATTAAACTTACTCATTTCGATATTGATTACGGTGATGAAAATACCAAAACATTCGCAAAAGTTATATTTAAAGAACTGAGCACAAAGGTTAATAAACTTGATCTGGAAAACAATGCCTACCATGTAGCCAATGTATTTCTTTCCGGAGCAGACATCAATGCCAATCTCTATCTTCCCGCTCAGAATGCCAATCCGAAAAAAACACAGGAACCTGAGGTTTCCAAAGCTTCCGATCAGGATAAAGCCATGAAACTTCTCTTAGGGAAACTTGTTTTGAATGATGTAAAGGCAACTTATAACAATACTGCTATTGCTCCAACTAAACAAGGTATGGACTTCAATCATCTTAATTTTTCAAAAATGAATGTTGAGGTAAGAAGCTTCAAAATGGAGAATAATACTTTTGCAGGAACTGTAAATTCTGCAGAAATCAAAGAAAACAGAGGCCTGGATATCCAAAAATTCAATACGGATTTCGTGTATGCAGAAAAGGAAGCTTATCTCAAAGACCTTTATCTTCAAACCCCGAAAACAGTATTGCGTGATGAGGTTATTTTAAACTATAACTCCATTGATCAGCTTAGCTCAAATTTAGGTGCTGTAAAGATTTCAGCTCATATCAAAGATTCAAAAATAGGATTCTCTGATATTCTGAACCTGGTTCCAACTTTAAGAAATACGGTTCCATTCAACAAATATCCAAACGCTGTTCTCAATGTAAATGCTAATGTAAAAGGAAGCGTGAATGATCTTTTAATTCAGGATCTTAAAGTTTCCGGGCTTGATCAGCTGAGGGTAATGGCATCCGGGAAAATCAAAAATGCAATGAATCCTGATCAGTTATATTATGATCTGAGAATCGGAGAGTTTTCTTCCAGTGCCAAAACGGTATTCAATCTTGTCCCTAAAAATACGATTCCTTCCAATATTTCGCTTCCTTCCCATTTCAGCATTAAAGGAAATGCAAAAGGAACAACCAAAGTGGTGAATACAGATCTGAACCTCTACTCTACTTTGGGAAATGCAGCCATCATCGCGCAGGTAGACATGCGTAGAAAGAATCACGAACTCTATGATGTAAAAGCAAATCTTCAGGGAATACAGGTAGGAAAAATTATTCAGAATAAAGATATTGGTCCAATCACCGCGCAAATTGCGGCAAAAGGTGAAAGTTTTGATTTTAAAAATGCCAAAGCGGATTTAAAGGGGTATGTTGCTTCTGCCGTTTACAAAGGATACCGTTATCAAAACATGAACCTTACCGGAAAGATCAACAAAGGAGCATATCATGTGATTTTAGATTCCAAAGATCCGAATGCCAGTTTACAGCTGACTGCTTCCGGAGTGTATGATGAAAAAAATCCTACGGTAAAAGTGAATGGAGAAGTCATCAAACTGGATGTCAACAAACTTGGTTTCTATGAAAAACCGATGATCATTGCCGGAAAAATTGATGGAGATTTTACAAGCTTAGATCCCAATAACCTGAACGGATACTTAAACCTTAAAGATTTTGCATTCTCGGATACGAAAGAAGTGTATCCCGTACAGGAAGTCAATCTGAAAGCTTCATCTACTCAGGATTCTACCCAGATTGTTTTTAACTCTCAGGTGGCAGATGTTGAACTGAAAGGTAAATATAAGCTTACCCAGATCTTTGGTGCTTTAACCCAAACGATCAATCAATATTATCAATTCCAGAAGCCGGATAAAAGCCAGAAAATTGATCCGGGGCAGCATTTTACCTTTACCGCCAAAGTAAAAAATGATGATCTGATCAGAAAATTTGTTCCGGAATTAAAAGATTTTGAAACCATCAATCTGACAGGAAACTACGATGCAGATTCTCAGAAAATTGAAATTGATGGACAAATTCCAAGATTACTATATGGTGAAAACACCATTGAAAAAGGAGCCTTAAAAGTCACCAATGAAAATCAGGCATTGCAGTACAGCCTTAATGTTGCCGCATTAAAAAGCTCGAGCTTTTCTTTAAATAAAATTACTATTGACGGTGATGTTGCTGACAATACCATTCGCTACAATGTTACAACAAAAGATGAGAAAGATGCAACCCAATTCCTGATTGCCGGAAATGCAAAATCATTGAATGACATTACCGAAATATCTCTGAACCCGAACGGACTTAAACTTAATTATACGGATTGGAATGTTGCAGAAAATAACAAAATCCAGATCAGTGATAAAGGAATTCTGGCTGATAATTTTATTCTCTCCAATGGAAACAGTGAAATCGCTGTTCAGTCGGAAAGCAGCAGCCCAAGCAGTCCTTTGAATATTTCGTTGAAAGATTTCAAGATTGAAACCATTACGGAACTCATTAAAAAAGATACGGTTCTGGCAAGAGGAACCATCAACGGGACAGCACAGCTTCGTGATGTGACTAAAAATATGACCTTCACTTCGGACCTTAATATTTCAGATTTAATCGTCTATGGAAGCCCTGTCGGAAATCTTGCGGTAAAAGTAAACAATGCTTCACCGAAGATTTTAAATGCAGATATTGCCCTTTCCGGAAATAACAATGATGTAAAAATCCTGGGTGATTACAATACTTCTTCCAGTACTTTTGATCTGAATATGGCGATCAATCAGCTTCAGATGAAAAGTATTCAAGGGTTTTCAATGAATGCGATTACCAATACGGAAGGTTATCTCTCAGGAAATTTAAAGATCACCGGAACTACTGCTCAACCTAATATTTTAGGAAAAGTAAAATTCAATGATGCCGGATTGGAAATTGCCAAAACGGGAAGTGATTTCAGACACCTGAGTGATGAAATAGATTTTACAAGCCAGGGAATCGAATTTGATAAATTTAAAATCAAAGATAAAGACGGAAATGCTCTTGTAGTAGACGGACAGGTCCTGACTCAGACCTACAGAGATTTCGCCTTTAACCTGAATGTGAATGCTAAAGACTTTAAAGTAGTCAATTCAGAAAAATCCAATGACGCAATAATGTATGGTGTTCTTGCTATTGATGCCGGACTTCATATCCGCGGAAACCTTGATCTTCCAAAAGTAGACGGAAGACTGAGCGTGGCAGACAATACGGATTTCACTTTTGTTCTTCCTCAATCCAGCCCTACTTTACAGGAAAGAGATGGTATTGTAGAATTTGTGGATCAGGATCAGGTGGTTTTAAACAAAACAATCAAAGCAGATTCTCTTAATGCGCAAAGCCGTATCAAAGGGATGGATGTGAGTGTTAATATTGAAGTCAGCAAAGAAGCAAAACTGTCGCTAATCATTGATAAAGCCAATGGTGATTTTGTACAGCTGCAGGGTGAGGCAGAGTTAACTGGAGGAATAGATCCGTCAGGAAAAACCACATTGGTAGGAGTATATGAAGTGGAAAAAGGAAGTTATGATCTTTCTGTGAGTTTCCTGAAACGTAAATTTGACATCCAGAAAGGCAGTACCATCACATGGACCGGTGAACCTACAACGGCTCAGATGGATATTACCGCCGTTTATAAAACAGAAGCTCCGCCTATTGACCTTGTAGAACAGCAGATCAGTGGAGAAAGTGCTTCAACATTGAATCAGTTTAAGCAGAGAGTTCCTTTCAATGCCTTATTAAAAATGAAAGGGGAATTATTGAAACCTCAGCTTTCTTTTGATATCACTACAGATGAAAAAAATAATTCTGTATCTACGAATGTGAAAGATGTTGTAGATCAAAAGCTCGCCCAGATCAGAACTCAGGAATCTGAGCTGAATAAGCAAGTGTTTGCCTTACTTCTTCTGAACCGTTTTATCGGAGAAAATCCATTTGAAAGTGGAGCCGGAATGTCTGCAGAGACTATGGCGAGACAGAGTGTGAGTAAAATTCTTTCTCAGCAGCTGAACAATCTTGCCGCAGGTCTGATCAAAGGAGTAGATCTTAATTTTGGTCTTGATTCTTCAGAAGATTATTCCAGCGGAGAAAAAAATACTCGAACTGACCTGAATGTAGATATCAGTAAAAAATTATTGAATGACCGACTGAAAGTAACGGTAGGAAGTAATTTCGGACTGGAAGGTCAGGCCCGCCAAAATGAAAATATGACCAATATTGCGGGTAATGTTTCAGTAGATTACAGCCTTTCTAAAGATGGAAGGTATATGTTACGAGCTTACCGTAAAGATGAGTATCAGGTGGCTCTTCAGGGGCAGATCATAGAAACCGGAGTTGGATTCATTATTACATTGGATTATGACAAATTCCGCGAGATTTTCCAGAAATCTAAAGAGAAGAAGCCGAAAAAAAATCAAAATAACCAAGTGGTAGAATTTAAATAATGAGTAATAAGTTCCATATATATTGTAAGTATCTGTTGGTTTCCGGAATGGCATCCACTGTGGTCTCGTGCAGCAATACCAGGTTTTTGAAAGAAGGCCAGATGCTTTACACGGGAGCCAAAGTAAAGATTGAAAATGATACGATTTCCAAAAAAGAAAAAAAAGATCTTCAGGCTGCTTTGGAAGCCAATCTTACTCCAAAGCCCAATTCTACGTTTTTAGGACTGCGCCCAAAGCTATATTTCTATAATATAGCCAAGGAACCTAAAAAGGATAAGGGTTTTAATTACTGGCTAAAATATAAAGTGGGTGAAAAGCCTGTATTATTGGGTGATGTAGACCGGGAGTTCAATAAAGATATTATTGAGAATTATTCTGAAAATAAAGGGTATTTCAATGCTAAAGCTTCTTATGATACGGTTTCAAAGAATAAAAAAGCTCAGGTTATTTATACGGTAAGACCAGGTTCCAGATATCTGATTGACGGCGTAAAATTCCAGAAAGATTCTACACTGGTTAATCAGGAAATTCAAAGCCTTACTGATAAAACGCTTCTTAAAAATGGAAGACCATTTGATCTGGATGTCATCAAAGCTGAAAGAGACAGAATTGACAACAGGTTAAAAGAAAGAGGTTTTTATTATTTCCATCCTGATAATATTATTGTTCAGGCAGACAGTACGGTGAGCAAAAATCATAAGGTGGAACTTAATGTAAAACTGAAAGACAATACACCTGATTTAGCCACTCAGCAGTTTAGCATTGATAATGTTATTGTATTTCCCAATTACAACATTCAAGACGTAAAAGATGGTAAATACAGTATACCAATGGACAAAGATTCTCTTTCCAAATATCGTTTCGACGACATTTACGTTATTGATCCTCAGCATAAATTCAAACCGAAAATTTTTGACAGAGCATTATATTTCAAAAAAGGAGATCTTTACAACCGCTCCAATCATAATCTTACCCTGAACCGATTAATCAGTCTGGGTGTATTCAAATTTGTAAAGAATGAGTTCATTGTATCTGACTCTTTAAGCCATAAATTTGATGCGTATTATCTATTGACCCCAAGACAAGTCCAGTCGCTGCGCCTGGAAGCATTAGGAAGAACGAACTCTGCCAACTACGCAGGTAGTGAGCTGAACCTAAACTGGACTCACAGAAACTTTTTCCGTGGTGCCGAGCAATTCAAAGCCGCCATCTACGGAGCATTTGATTTCCAGATGGGAGGTGCCCAAAATGCCAATAATATTTTCCGTGCCGGAACAAACGTACAACTTTCTATTCCGAGAATTGTAGCGCCATTCCGTTTTCACTCGTCCAGTGAATTTGTTCCCAGAACAAATATTACATTGGGATATGAATTCCAGAACAGAACACAATATTACACACTTAATAATTTCACCGGATCATTCGGATATGTGTGGAAAGAAAATGCAAGAAAGGAACATGATCTGAAAGTAATTGACATTACATTGGTTTCTCCTGCCAATGTTACGGAAGAATATCTTGCTAAATCTGACAAAAATCCTGCTATGGCACGAGTTGTAGCCAAACAGCTTATTTTCGGTCCTACCTATTCTTATACCTACACCAATACGATGCTGCCAAGAACCAATACCTTTTACTACAAAGGAACACTTGATCTGGCAGGAAATATTACAGGTCTGGTTACCGGAGCTGATGTAAAAAAAGACAAAGAGAAGAAAATATTTGGGATTCCTTTCAGCCAGTATGTAAAGATTGAAAATGATTTCAGATTCTATCATAAGTTTACTGAAAAATCTTCACTGGCAACGAGATTTATCGGAGGAATCGCTTATCCTTACGGAAATTCAGAATTTATTCCTTTCTCTAAACAATTTTTCTCAGGAGGGAGTAACAGTATCAGAGCATTCCGTGCAAGAACATTAGGACCGGGAAGTTTTGACCCGAGAACGATAGATCCGAGTATTTACTTTGATCAGTCCGGAGATATCAAACTGGAATTAAATGCTGAATACAGAGCCAATCTTTATAAATTTTTAAATGCTGCCGTTTTTGTAGATGCCGGAAATATCTGGCTGCTTCACGACGACAAAGACAGACCGGGAGCTAAATTTTCAAAAGATTTTTTAAATGAAATTGCGGTGGGAGCCGGAGTAGGTCTGAGACTGGATTTTTCTATCCTGATTCTAAGACTTGATCTTGCCATGCCATTGAGAGTTCCTTACTATCAGAAAGGAGACAGATGGACCTTCGACAAAATCAACTTTGGAGACTCAAACTGGAGAAAAGATAACCTTGTTTTTAATATTGCCATCGGATATCCTTTTTAATATGATCAAAAATCTTAAATTTTTCTGGGAAGTTCTTAAAGACACATTTACTGAATGGAACAATTCTACTGCATCAAAAGATTCAGCAAGTCTTGCCTATTATGCTATCTTTTCTATTCCGGGATTATTGATTATTATTATCTGGGTCCTTGGAAACTTCTTTGGTGAAGAAGCCATCCGCGGGCAGATCAGTACACAGATCAGCGGTATCATGGGACCGGATGTAGCGAAAAGCATTGAAGGCATGCTGGCAGGTGCTCTTATTGATAAAAAGAATATTTTTATGAAAGCGGTAGGAGTGGGATCATTGGTTTTTGGTTCTACTACACTCTTTTTTCAACTTCAGCATTCTTTAAATACACTTTGGGAAGTAGAAGCTGCTCCAAAGAAAGCGTTGCTTAAATTTTTACTGGACAGAGCGAATTCTTTAGGGATGATTCTTATTCTGGGATTTCTTCTGATGATCACCATGATTTTATCTTCTCTGATCAGTCTGTTTAATACGATTATCACCCAATATTTTGGTTTTGAAACGTATATGCTGGTAGAAACCGTAAATTTCGCTGTAGGCTTTGGACTTGTTATGCTCTTATTTGCTTTAATGTTTAAAGTTTTGCCGGATGTTTTGGTCAGCTGGAAACCGGTATGGAAAGGAGCTTTTCTCACTACGGTTTTATTTACGCTGGGAAAATTCTTATTAAGTCTTTATTTTAATCAGGTAAAACCTACCTCAGCCTTTGGCGCTGCCGGAACAGTGATTCTGATTATGATGTGGATCAACTACTCCTGTATGCTGATATTCTTTGGTGCAGAATTTACCAAAGTTTATACTTACAAAAAAGGATATAAAGTTATTCTTTCCAAACATGCACGGTGGACTCCAGCCAAACTGTATGCTGATAGTTTGAAACAGATGAAAGATAATCAAGAAGAGACCAAAAGTCCAGAAACTTCGGAATCAAAATCTTAGTATTAAATAGCTCTATAATAAAAAAGCCTCCTGAAATTCAGGAGGCTTTCTATTTTTACATTCTGTTTACCGTTCCGATTCCCAGCAACTCTAACGATTTTTTGATCGTCTTTGCTGTGATATCTGAAATATTTAAACGGAATTGTTTTACGTTTTCATCTTCCTGATTCAGAATTGGATTATTCTGATAGAAAGAGTTATATGCCTTAACAAGATCGTAAACGTAGTTGGCAACCAAAGCCGGGCTTAATGTTTCCGCTGATTTAGCGACTACAGTTTTAAAGTTGGCCAACTGCATAATCAATTCTTTTTCGGATTGATTCAATTCAATATCTGCAGTCTCTGTTTGTAAAGCACCCGCTTTAGACAATAACGACTGAATACGTGCATAGGTATATTGAATAAACGGACCTGTATTTCCATTAAAATCAATACTTTCTGCAGGATTGAAAAGCATTTTTTTCTTAGGATCTACTTTAAGCATGAAATATTTCAATGCTCCCAATCCTACTGTTTCATAAGATGCTTCTTTATCTTCTTCTGAAAGAGTTTCCAATTTTCCTAACTCCTGAGCTTTAGATTTTGCCGTTTCATACATCTCCTGCATCAGATCATCTGCGTCTACTACAGTTCCTTCACGGGATTTCATTTTACCTTCAGGAAGTTCTACCATTCCATAAGAAAGGTGGAACAACTGATCTGCCCATTCGTACCCTATTTTTTTCAGGATTTTAAATAAAACCTGGAAGTGGTAATCCTGTTCGTTTCCTACTGTATAGATTAGCTTTTGGATATTATTTTGCTTGAAACGCTCCACGGCTGTTCCAAGATCCTGTGTCATATAAACTGATGTACCGTCTGAACGAAGCAATAGCTTTTGATCAAGTCCCTCATCGGTAAGATCACACCAAACAGAACCATCCTCTTTCTGATACAAAACTCCTTTATCTAATCCCGCCTGAATAAGATCTTTTCCTAAAATGTACGTGTTGCTTTCATATTGAACCTGATCAAAATCAACTCCTAATCTTTTATAGGTTTCATTGAATCCTTTGTAAACCCATGAATTCATCTCTGCCCAAAGTGCTCTTACAGTTTCTTCACCATTTTCCCAATCCAAAAGCATTTTCTGAGCTTCTTTCATTACCGGAGCATCTTTTTTCGCCTGCTCCTCTCCTACACCTTGGTTTACAAGATCTGCAATTTCTTTTTTGTAATTTTTGTCAAATTCTACATAGTAGTTTCCTACAAATTTGTCTCCTTTTGTATTGGTTGTTTCAGGAGTTGCTCCGTTTCCGAATTTTTCCCAGGCCAACATAGATTTACAGATATGAATTCCTCTGTCATTGATGATCTGAGTTTTAATCACATCATATCCGGCTTCTTTTAAAATCTGAGCTACTGAAAATCCTAATAAGTTATTTCTGATATGCCCTAAGTGCAATGGTTTATTAGTATTCGGTGAAGAATATTCCACCATCACTGTAGCATTTTTCTTTTCTATAGTAGAGAAGTTATTAGTTACTGATCTGAAGTTGTCTACAAACAATTGGTTTTTAACTTTAACATTCAGGAAACCTTTTACCACATTAAAGCTTTCAAAAATTTCCGTCTGCTCTGTCAAAGCTTCACCTAATTCAACCCCGATGCTTTCAGGATTTTTTTTCAATTGTTTTACCAACGGAAAAGTGACAATGGTAAAATCACCCTCAAATTCCGTTTTATTTTCCTGAACTTCCAGCTTGATGTCTTTTAACTGATATACGTTTAAAATGACCTCCGAAAGTTTTTCTTCGATAATATATTTAATATTCATGTTTCTAAATTCTCTTTTTAATGCTTATCGCCGAAACATTTTACCGTGTGTTTCCGCTCAAAATCCAAGTTACAAATATACGGAAATAAAAAAACCGCCCGAAGGCGGCCAAAATATATTAAATGTTAAAAAGTATTTGTTAAAATTTATCCCAGAATAGTTTGGTCGTTGCTTTATCTCCTCCTATTGCTGCAGCCGCTGCTGAAACATTATCGAAGTTTACGACATACTCCTGATCGGAATATAACATTCTATAGGGCACACCTCCTATCTGACTGTTGGGTGGAGTCTGAAGAACCGGATAATCTAGTCTTCTAACAAAATTCCATGCAGAAAAAGGATTATTCCACATAGCAACCCAAGATTCGTATCCAATAGATTTTTTCCAGTTTGCAGCATCTAATGGATGAGCAGCGATATAAGCAGCAGCATCTGTGGATGAAACTCCATTTTCAGTCATTGATGTTTGCAATGCTGATGCAAATAAAGCTACTGCTGTATCGCCAACATTATATCCTCTGGCTGATGCTTCGGCTTTCAAAAACTGAGTTTCAGTATAGCTAAAAAGTTTTGCAGGCGCATTTGCTACAGTAAAGCTTGGGTTTATATGAGAGTTACCCGAATATGAATTCTGAGAACCATATATACCTCCTTTAAATGTACCATTAGTTAATGGAGTGAAATAAGCATTTCGCCTAGGATCTAAATTTGTATTCATTGGAGTAACTATTACTGAAGAAGGAATAAAATCATTTCTACTTGATGCCACTAAATCATCGAATAAAGGATTTGAAAATGTTCCCCCATCAAATGTTAATGAAAATGAAGAAGCTTCAGAATCAATTACTCCAGCAGCTATAGCAGCTTCAGCTACGGATTTAGATGTTGCAGGATCTACATCAGCTAAATTTATAGCTAACCTTAATTTTAAAGAATTTGCTAATTTTTTCCATTTAGACATATCCCCTTTATAAACTAGATCGGCTGTTTCATAACTTGTTTTGGTTGCATCAATTTTTGATATTGCTATATCTAATCTTTTAATAAGGTCCAGATAAATAGATTTGGCATCATCATATTTAGGAGACTTAATTGTTTCTGCCTGTAAAGCCTGGGTATATGGTACGTTGCCATAAGTATCCACAATATTTTCCCATACGAATATTGAGGAGATTTCTAAAGTAGCCCATTTATTATTTACAATACCATCATCCGCATTTAGTTCAGCAGGCAGGTTTTTCATTGCCTGATTTAAACTATTCAGAGCATAAACATACATTCTATTAAAATGAGATCTAGGTTGTGCTCTAGTAATTAAATTATAATTGGTTTCTTGGGTATAAGTTGTTTCTGTCCATTGTTGTGTGAAAAATCGGTAATTATTAAAGTTCACACTACCAGTATATATATAATAAAAAGCTTGATATAATCCTGTAGCAAGCAAATTACTTGAAGGTACTACGGATGGGTGTTTAGGATCTTCATTCAACTGTGTGACATCACTCTGGCAAGAGTTGATCATAAACAATGATGAAACCAAGGTACCTGATAATAATATATTTTTTATCTTGTTATTCATAATAATTATAAATTATATTAATATTTAGAATTTACATGTGAAGTTTATTCCTACCTCTCTAGTAGTTGGTAAAGCCCCTATAGATGAACCATAAGAATATAACCCTCCCATCTGTGTTGCTTCCGGATCTGCATAAGGTAAATTTTTATGAAGAATCCATAAGTTTCTTCCTACTAATGAAATTTTAGCATCATTCATAAAAGTATTAGCGATTAATGTTTTAGGCAACGAATATGTGATAATTGCTTCTCTTAATTTTACAAAAGAGCCATCATAAACGAATCGTTTACCTGGTGCATTATCATAACTATCATTTGGATTCATATCATAACCTGCTACATCTACCTGAGCTTGGGTGGTATTTACCTGACCATTAGGATTCACTCCCTGAAGTACAACTCCATTTGTTCTATACCCATCCACAGCAGTTTCAGGATACAAACCACTAGCTAAGCCATAATATAAATCTGATGAAAAGATGTCACCTCCATGTCTTACATCAATCAGGAAGCTAAGAGATATATTTTTATATCTGAATGTATTTCTTAATCCTCCTGTCCATTTTGGCTGTGTATTGCCAATAACTCTGTTATCTTCTTTTAAATATAGCCCTGTAGTGGGATCAACAACCTTTTGTCCATTCAGGTAAACATAATCTGTTCCGTAGATATCTCCCCACGGATTTCCTACAGAAGCAACAATAGTTGCTCCAACCATACCCACTAATGGATACACTTTCAAACCGTCTTCCAAGGCCACAACTTTACTTGTATTTTTAGCCCAGTTGGCATCTACATCCCAAGAAAAATCTTGTGTTTTTATGGGTGTAATCCCTAAATGAACTTCAACCCCTTTGTTATTAATTTGTCCAGCATTGATTGCCGCCGCTAATTGTCCTGATCCGGAAGATATATTAGGTGTAATGAGCTGGTTATATGTTTTCGTATCATAATATGCCGCATCTAATGTGATTCGGTCTTTTAAAAAGTGTACCTCTGTCCCAAATTCAAATTCCTTGGATCTCTGAGGTTTAAGATTGGCATTATACAATGTGGTTTGAGGTTTATATATTCCAATCTGTCCATTGAATGAACCCGCTGTGAAATATTGTGGTGCTAATTGGTATGGATCAGCAGTACCTCCTACTTCAGCATAATTCCCTCTTACTTTCCAGAAATTTACAATAGAGTTTTGAGATTTAAGCAGCTCTGACAATATCAATGATCCGGAAAGAGAACCATAATTATATTTATTATTCTGTTTAGGAAGAGTTGAGCTTACATCTCTACGGAATGTTCCATCCAAATAGAAAATTTTATTAAAATCAAATGAGACTGTTGCATACAAGCTATTCGTTTGAATAGTTGAAACATTCTCTACTGGATTTAATTCTGGTTTTAATGAATTATCCAAAGAATATAACCCAGCTTTTATAAGTCCCCCTTCTGTTGATGCTTCGGTTGAACTTGCATTATTTCTACGCACTGTCCCTCCAACAATACCACTCATGTTTAACCAAGGAAGCAAATCATATTTATAGTTGGCAAAAAGATCATAATTGATCTCTCTTCTTGTCAAATCATATCTGTCATAACCTGACCCTACACTTTTTTGTGAAATCCCAAATGCCTGAGGATATGATCCTACAGCCAATCTTCTTTCAAAAAGTAAATTGGTATTATCATAACTAAATTTACCTGTAATATTTACATGGGAATCAATATCATAAGTTAACTGTGCATAAGTAAATATTCTGGTTCGATCATCAGATTCATAATTCTTGTATCGTTGAAAATATGGGTTATTCCAAAACGCAGGAATTCCATTAGCTGCAGATTTTCTATTCCAGGTTACATTTCCATAATTATTAGCGGCAGTGGGATTGTTAATATTGTTATTATATGAATTTTGTAACGCAACTACATCCACGTTGGTTTGCCACCATTGTCTGAATCCTGTAACAATGTTATCACTATATCCAGTTTCAGTACGGCCAATTGTACCTTGCACAGTTAAGGTTGAATAAACTGTAGCATGTAACTTAGATGTCAAATCATAATTAATCTTAGTAGATAAAGTATTCTTTCTTAAATTCGAATTTGGCAATAATCCATTAGACAGATTATTATCATAAGTTAAATTAAAATTAAATCCTTTACTCCCCTTAGATAAAGCTATTGAATTTATATACGACATTGGGGTTTCAAAAAATTTCAAAGGTCCGTTTTTGGCTGCTACCCAAGGTGTTGCCTTACCATAGTTTGGTGATGTAGGATCAAAAGAATCCCATTGATAAACCAATTTATTTGGATCATATTCCGGTCCCCAAGAAGCATCTTCACCAAAATTCACGTTATTAATTCCATTTGCTCCCGTCCCATAATAAAAAGATGGATCATACCCGGCTCCATATCTGGTTTGATAAGTAGGAAATGTAGATTTATCTATAAAACCGGCTTGTACAGACGATGATAATGTAACTCCCCAGGATCCATCTTCTTTACCTTTACCATTTTTAGTTGTAATTACAATCACCCCATTTAAGCCTCTTTCTCCATATAATGCAGAAGCGGCAGCTCCTTTTAGTACATTTATTGATTCAATATCTTCCTGGTTGATATCGGATAAGGCATTCCCTAAATCAAACCCTCCATTCGCACTACCTGAAAATGTAGAAGTGTTATTTACCGGAGATCCATCAATTACAATTAATGGGTTACTTCCTTGCAGAGATTTAACACCTCTGATTACTAAATTGGTTGAGCCACCAAAGTTGGAATTGGTATTAACATTTAATCCAGCAACTTTTCCAGAAAGCTGCGAAGCTACATTTCCAGTATTAGTAGTTCCACCAAATAATTTATCAGCTTTCACTTCCTGAGAGGAGTATCCAAGAGCTTTCTTTTCTCTCTTAATACCTAATGCAGTTACTACCACACCTTCAATCTCTTTTGTCTGTGTAGTAGTATCTTTTTTCTTCTGCTGAGCATTTACAATAGCAACGGAAGAAGATAATACAACGACAAGTAGACTCATTGTTAGTTTCTTCATATCAAAATTAATTTTTACTCATCAAAATTGTATTTTTATTAACAATTCAACAAGTAAAACTTGAAAAAGTTAAAAATAAAACAGAATAAACCAGTAAAAACTAATAAAACAATTAAAAAAAAACATTAAAAATAAAAAATTGAATAAAAAAAATAACATCAATATTTCAATTGATGCCATTTAAATCCACCTCTCAACAAAACCATATAACACATTGAATAAGTGATTAATATAAATACAAAAACCAAATTTAATTCCCAAAATTCTTTATTAAAACGATTACAAATAAAAAAAACCGCCAAAAGGCGGTTTTTTATACATAAACAAGAATATTTATTCTTTTCTGAAAACAAGGACAGCCTCGTCATTCCCAGGCGTATTATCCAGGTTTTTACTGTTGTCATTAATTCTTAATTCAGTATCAGAATAAGACTGTACTACTTTTTTCATTGTTTTAGTAACTCCAGCATCTGTATAAGTGATTGTAAGTGTATTATATAAACTATCATAAGCCCATTTTCCTACAAAAGAATCTGATAAATTACAATTTCCTGAAACCCCTGATTCATATCGATCATAGGCTCCTGAGAAATCGGCATTAATCATGATGACTCCTTTATCTTCACAATCATTCAATGCAATAGTTTTACCTCTGAATTCATATTTAAATGGTCGCCAGGTTCCGTTTATACTTACATTATTGGCCACTACATGAGTATCATCATCACTAGAACATGAAGCAACTCCCATTAATAAAAGAATTCCAATAAAATATTTCATAATTAAGTATTTTCTACATCCGGTTATCATTAACCGGATTATTATTCACATTAAAATTTATCCCAGAAGATCTTCGTGGAAACTTTATCTCCTCCAATTTTGGTTGCAGCTGCATTTACGTTAGTTGCATTCAAAAGATATTCCTGATCGGAATAACGCATTCTAATGGGAACAGCTTCTACTCTGGAGTTTGAAGGGTTTACGAATACCGGGAAGTCTAGTCTTCTTGTAAAGTTCCATGCCTGGAAACCTTTATTAAACATAGCTACCCATGATTGCTCTCCAATTGATTTTTTCCAATTAGCAGCATCATATGGATTAGCCAAAACATAAGCTTCAGCATTGGCAGTACTAACACCATATTCTGTCATAGAAGCCCTAATTGCATCAGAATATAAAGTGGCAGCAGCTCCTCCTACACTGAATCCTCTTTGTGCAGCTTCAGCTCTTAAAAACATAATTTCTGTATAATCTAACAAGAATCCCTGAGCATTTTCCCCTGAAATAGCATTCGTAAAATGAGAATATTGTCCGAAAACGTTTTGCTTAGCATATTTTCCTCCAATATATACACCTCCCACAGTGGTAAACCAAATGGCTCTTCTTGGGTCATTTTTACCATTCATAAAATTCATTAAGACATCAGATGGTAAAAAGTCATTTCTACCAGACTGAATCACATCCTGATAAACAGGGTTTGATAATAAACCTGAAGGGAAAGTCTGTAATCCGAAGTTATCTAACTTCTCGGTAAATAATCCACCTGAATAAGCAGCTTCCGCATAAGTTTTAGCTAGAGCAGGTTCAACATCAGCAAGGGTAACCGCTAGTCTGAATTTCAAAGAATTACCCATTTTTTTCCATTTTGACATATCTCCTTTATAAATCAGATCATTGGAATATCCTGTACCTGAAGTATCAATCATAGCAAGAGCTGCATCTATTCTTTTAATAAGATCAAGATAAATAGTTTTTGCATCATCATAAGGAATTTCTGAATTTCCCGGATTTTCTGCAGTTGCCTTAAGAGCTCCAAAATAAGGAACATCTCCATATGTATCTACTAAATTGGCCCATGCATAAGCATTTACCAATTCAATCATAGCAATATTATTGTTTTTTGCAACACCACTTACTCCCTCGTTATCAAGAAACCTTCTGGCATCTCTCAATGCTGAAAGAACTCCTGGAGAATTTACTGTAGCCGAAGAAGAAGCCATCATACGATTGTAATGGTTTCTAGGAATCGGTCGTGATACCATATCATATCTTGATTCATCAATATAGGTTGTTTCTGACCATTGCTGAGTAAAAAATCTGGTAATATTACGGTTAACATTAACATTCAATATTTGATCCAGTAAAACCTGTTCGGCACTTGCAAAAAGTACTCCGGAAGGTACTTCCGTCGGGTGCTTAGGATCTTCATTCAATGAAGTAATCTCTCTTTCACAAGACGTAAAAGTTAATGATAATGAAGCTAAGCCTATAATTAAAAATATTTTTTTCATTTTTTTAGAATTTTAAAGTTATATCTATTCCAATATCACGAGTCGTAGGCAGCACCCCGATAGACTGTCCTTTTGCAGCTAATCCGTTACCTGTACCTGCTTCCGGATCAGCGTATGGTAAATTCTTATGGATAATCCATAAATTTCTACCTACAATAGATATTTTTGCATCTCGAATAGAAGTATTCGCTAAAATAGATTTCGGCAATGAATATCCTATACTCGCTTCTCTTAATTTCACATAAGAAGCGTCATATACGAATCTCTTGTTTGGCATAACACCATACCCGTCTACACTACCAGCAGAGGTTGGATCACCTGCAACAGTAGTATTGACATTTCCATTAGGATTCACTCCCGGATTGATCACTCCACTTTCTCTATAATAAGCAGTCTCTTCATATAAACCAGTGGCTGTACCATAGGCCATATCCGGAGAATACACATCTCCTCCCTGTTTTACATCAATAAGGAAACTTAAAGAGAAATCTTTATAACGGAAACTGTTTCTTATACCTCCTACCCAGTCTGGTGTAATATTTCCAATAACCTGGTTGTTATTTCTAAGATAATTTCCGCTCACCGGATCTACAATTTTGTTACCATTGGCATCATATTGATAATCTGATCCTACCAACGCTCCAAAAGCTTCACCTACACGAGCATTCAAAGACACTCCGTTCTGATACGTTGCCATTAGATAATTCTGTGAATTACCGTTTAGAGCAATAACTTTATTTTCATTCTTAGACCAGTTCACATTAACATCCCAGGTAAAGTTCTCTGATTTGAATGGAGTACCATTCAACTGAACTTCTATACCTTTATTATCAATTTGTCCGGCATTTACTAAGAATGTTCGGTATCCTGTAGCTGAAGATACGGGTAAATTGATAATCTGATCAATCGTTTTGGTCTTATAAATAGCGATATCAAATCCTAATCTATTTTTGAAGAACTGAGCCTCCATACCAAATTCGGTTTCTTTAGACCTTTGAGGTTTCAAATTAGGATTCGCAAGGAAATAAGGCTGATCAAACAATCCTTCTCCTCTTGCTTTAAATGTATTGGCTAATCTGTAGTTCGATGTAGAAGAACCTACTTCTGCATAGTTTCCTCTTACCTTCCAGAAGCTAAGCCATGGTTGTTTTACAAATTCCGACAGGATAAGGGATCCTGTTACGGATGGATATGAGTAACTGTTATTTCCTTTTGGTAAGTTTGAAGATTGGTCAACACGGAAAGTACCATCTACAAATAAGAAATTCTTATAACCAAATGATGCTGTCGCATATAAACTTGAAGTTAAAAATTTCGCATAATTTTCATCAGGAGGAAGTATTGTTCTTACCGAGTTGGATATAGCAAAAAGTCCTGGTTTAGATAAACCACCTTCTGTACTCATATATACATTATCGATCAAATTTCTTCTCACGTTTCCTCCGGCAATCCCACTCACATTCAAATCAGGAGTGATATCAAATTTATAGTTCGCAAATAAATCAAAATTCATTTCCGAATTTTTAACATTCGTTCTTGCATATCCTGAGCCCACATTAAGACCGGAAGCTCCGAATACTTGAGGTAATGATCCGTTCATCAACCTTTCTTCTACCACCATCTGCAAATCATCATAGGATAATTTTCCGGTAATACCAAAGTTTTTAGAAACGTCATATTTTAATTGTGCATAGCTAAAAACTCTTGTTCTATCATCTGACTGATAACTCTGGTATCTTTGGAAATAAGGGTTATTCCAATACTGAGGAGTTCCATCAGTTGCAGAGGTTCTGTTCCAGCTGAAATTACTGTTGCCATTGTTTTGGTAAGCATTTCTTAATGCAGCTACATCTACATTGGTTTGCCACCATTGTCTAAAACCAGAAACAATATTATCTGAATATCCTGTTTCATTACGTCCTCTTGTACCTTGTAATGTTAATGTAGTGAAGACTGAAGCGTGGAGTTTATCTGTAAAATCATGGCTAAATTTTGCAGAAATTGTATTTTTTCTTAATTCTGAATTAGGCATCAGACCATTGGAAAGCATATTGGAATAGGATAAGGAAAGATTTGAAGTTTTATTTCCTTTTTCAATGGTAAGTGTATTAACGTATGTGACTGGTGTTTCAAAGAATTTAATAGGTCCGTTTTTAGCAGCTACCCAAGGTGTTGCTTTACCATAGTTTGGAGAAGAAGGATCAAATGAATCCCATTGATAAACCAATGAATTAGGATTAAACACAGGACCATAAGATGCGTCATCCCCAAAGTTAGCATAATTATATCCTCCAGGCCCCGGATCTTCATTCCAAGATTCACCTCCATATCCGGCTCCATATTTTGTCTGATATTTAGGGAATGTAGATTTATCAATAAAACCAGCCGTAATTCCTGAGTTTAAAGTAACTCCCCAGCTTCCGTCATTATTCCCTCTACCACTTTTGGTCACAATAAGGATAACCCCATCACTTCCTCTTTCTCCGTATAAAGCAGATGCTGCTGCACCCTTTAGTACGTTGATTGATTCAATATCTTCCTGGTTGATATCTGATAAGAAATTACCATAATCGAAAGGAGCTCCTGTTGTTACAGTTGTATTATTTACAGGGGAACCATCAATTACAATAAGTGGAGAACCTCCGTTTAATGATTTGTATCCTCTGATCAAAAGGTTGGCAGACCCGCCAAAGTTGTTATTTGTATTTACCTGTAGTCCGGCTACCTTACCTGAAAGAAGAGATGCTACGTTACCTGTATTGGTAGTTCCACCAGTTAACTCTGCTGCTTTTACTTCTTCAGAAGCATAACCAAGAGATTTTTTCTCTCTTTTAATCCCGAGTGCGGTTACTACCACACCCTCAATTTCTTTTGTTTTAACAGTATCATTCTTTTGCTGGGCATTGGCAACAGCTATAGAAGAAGATACTACTAAAACAAGAAGACTTGCTGTTAGTTTCTTCATATCAAATTAATTTTTGTGACTGTACAAATTTGTAAAACTTTCTTAATACCACAAAGAAAAATGTAGAAAAATTGAAACTTATTTAATATTTTAGAATAAAAACAATCAATAAATTATTAAAATAAGTTAAAAACAAAACATTTAACAAAAACCCCTCATTTAAAACTTATTTTTTTTTAAGAAATAATAACAATCATTTAAATTGATAGAATCTATAATAATTTGTATTCCTAAAGAAGTTAAACAAACTGAATGTCAACAACTTGAAAATCATAAAAAGAAAGAAAATATCTATATCCATTACAGATACTATGTTGTGCATATTTTCCTAAATAAAAAAACTTTTACTTTTTAAAACAAAAAAAACCGCCCGAAGGCGGTAAAATATATTAAAATTGTTTTATAAAAAATTAGTTCTGATTCCAGAATGGAGTCGTTTGGTTCTTAGTAAAACACTGAGCATTTGAAATCTGAGGAACGTTCGCTGAGTTAGCTACATATTCAGATGACGGATACATTAATCTGTATGGTTTATTAGGCTTCGCTGAAGTAGTTGCCATAGGAGTAACCGGGAAACCAGTTCTGTTATAATCAATAAAAGATTCCGTAGGGTTAATTCCAGCAGTAGCTAACCATTTTTGAGTCATGATCGCTTCAATCTTATTATCGTTAGTACCATTCCAACCTAAACCTACTTTAGCCTGAATAGCAGTAATGTATGTAGCAGAAGTACCCGCTGTAGCATATAGATAATCAAAAGATGCTTTGATACCATTTTCAAACTTAGTCTGACCATTAGAGAAGATAGATGGATATCTAACAGCAGCTTCAGCCTGAAGGAAGTTACTCTCTGAACGTGTCATTAAAACACCAGATTTCGCAGATCCAACCGATGTTAACTGAGCAGTAGTACTAGGGCTACCTTGACCAAATATCCAACCATTTCCAAATCTTGAAACCGTTGTAAGATCAGTCGGAGCTCCAGGCTGTCCTGGTGTAGCACCCTGTCTAACTCCTTTAACAACTGAAAGACCATTATAAGCAACTAATGAGAACATTCTTCCTCTTCTTGCATCAATGATACCATTAAATTTCTGATAAACATTATCAGCCATATTATAAGGATTACCATTAAGACAAGTTGCAATATGCTCAGATGCTGTAAATAATGTATTATTCTGCAACTGAGAATTGGAACTGTTTCTCACATAGTATCCATAAAACGGGTTCTGCTGGTCATCATTAGCAGCACTGTACCCAGGATTTACTAAAACATCGCTATCTATAAAGTTTGCCCCAGCTAAAGTTTGAAGTTGCTGATCTCTAAAAGCAGCCATAGAACCTGTTACTTTAGACATTCTAACCAACATTCTTAGTTTCACAGTATTCGCAAGACGCTTCCAGTTATCCATTGTTCCCTGGAAAACAATATCAGTAGCACCAAGTTCAAGTGCAGCAGCATTACCGTTATCAATAAGAGTGATAGCATCATTCAGACCAAGAATTAATGATCTGTAGATTTCCTCATCATTATCGTATTTTGGAGTTGCATTAGCCTGACCCATAAATGCCTGGCTATAAGGAGCATCCCCATACAAATCTACAATAGTCTGCATATAAAATGCTTTCATCACTTTTGCAGCAGCTACATAATTATCATATTTATGGTTAGAATTATCATATTTCTCAATAGCAACAAAGTTACTTACGTTTCTGTATAATCCATCCCAGATCTGTGGATAAAAAGAACTATCTACATTTAATGTATATTCGTTACCAAATGGAGCTCCAAAAGAATAAGAGTTACCCGCATAAGAGTTCATCATAAGCCCTCCAAATCTATTCATCCATGTAGCTTGTGTTCTGTAAGTCTGAGCAACAGCACCAGGAAATAATAAAGTTGGTGTAATAGCTTCCGCATGAATATTATTTGGATTTTCATTAATATCCAGATAATGATCACATGAAGTCAACGTCATTGAGGTAACGATTAAACCAAGTATTGTATATTTAAATTTTTTCATTTTCAAGTAATAATTAATTAAATTTTAGAAAGATGCTTTAAGGTTAAATCCAAAGCTTCTAGTTGATGGATACTGCGTTGTATAAGCAAAACCTGCAGCATTCCCTGTTGTACTTGCAGTTTCCGGATCAGCATAGTTTCTGTTATTATCTGCGTACTTAAAGAATGGGTTTCTTGAATAAACACCGATTGTTAATGAGTTCAAGAAAGTTGAGCTTAATACTGATCTTGGTATATCATAGCTTAACGCAATTTCTCTAATCTTCAATGCAGTTGCATCAACTACCAGGTTTTCACCTACAGCTCTATACGCACTACTTGAGAAATAGTTAGTAACGTTAGTATACGTTCCTGCACCTCCTACTGGCGTATTATTTGGAGTGTAGATTGGGTTAGCAGCAGTTCCTGTATTCTGTACTGAATTAGGAACAACATATCCTTGAGTTCTGTCAAACTCAGCTGATTCCTCTAAACCTCCTGTAAATGCAAGTAAGTTTTTCGTAAAGGATACAAATTTACCACCTTTTCTAAAATCTCCCATCGCAGATAAAGTAAATCCTTTATACTTAATGTTTGTAGAGAATCCAAGAATATAATCAGGAGTTGCTCTTCCTAAAACCTGAAGATTACTTGTTGTCAAAGGATTTCCTTTAGAGTCAACAATAATTCTTCCCTGATCGTCTCTCTGGAATGCACTTCCTTTGATAACCGGGAAATCAGATCCTTTTACAGCAAAGATACCTACTGCTGCTGAAGTACTGCTTAATAAAGATACTTCATCAGCTCCATCAGCTAATTCCAATACTTTAGATCTATATGTAGAGTAAGACACCTTCATATCCCAAGTAAAATCACTTGTTTTAATTGGCGTTATTCCTAAATCAAGTTCAAGACCTCTTAGTCTCATTTTACCCACGTTATCAAGAATACTTGTTAATCCTGATGTACTTGATGCAGTTCTTGCTGTAATTAAGTCATCAGTTGTAGATTGGTAAACAGACGCATCTAATCTAATTCTATCTTTCAGGAATCCTAGAGACATTCCGAAATCTAAAGTATTAACAAATTCAGGTTTAATATCTACCGATGTAGGCGTTTGATTATTAATATATGAACTTAATCCGTTAAATGGGAACCCTGTCGGGAATACTCCGATTTCATCTGTTCTGTAAGGATCTACTGCAGTTGTGTTACCTACTCGTGTATATGATCCGGTAATTTTTGCGTAGTTAAGAATATCTCCTTTTAAGTTAGCAAATGCTTTAGTTGGCACAAAAGATAAACCTACAGAATAATAAGGATAAACCGGGTTTGTTCTTTTTCCTGTGCTATAAGGTCTTGTTGACAATACTGAAGACTGCTCAATTCTAAATGTAGAGTTTAAGAATAAATAATCATTATAGCTTAAATCTAAATTCGCAAATCCTGCAATAATTCTACTGTTTGTCTGATAGTTATCAAGATTAGCACTAGAGAAAGGATCTGGATTAAGTACATTTTTAATGTGATACCAACCTGGAATATCTAAATTATTACCTCCTACAGATGTTACATTGTAAGTTCTGTCCTGGATGTTATTACCAATGTTAAACTTCAATCCAATTTTATCCGTTAACTCATAATCAAAGTTAATCATTAAGTCACCATAGTAATTTCTCTCTTTAGATGTACTTTCATAGAACCAAGAAGTGATATCACCATTTCCTAAATCACCAAAAGTAATTCCGTCGATGGATGCTCCAGGAAGGTTATATGTATTAGTAAAAATAGCACCATCATTATGTCTTGTATAAGTCATCCCTCTTGTTGTAACGTTTCCGTTATACGTAATGTTGATGTTCTTATTCAATTCATAATCTAAACCAAGGATAGCACTAAAGTAATCACTACGTCTGTCATATCTTTCGTGATCAATTGTCCAGTATGGGTTTACAGCATATCCTGTGTAATATCCTTCAATTCCACTATTTCTATACAGTTTAATGTTGTTGTTAGTTGGAGTTTGAAGAATATCATCATATAATGATGAGTTTGTAGTGGATATTATTCTATTGATATAGTTGATGTTACCATCAATTTTCAATTTTCCTATTTTCTTTCCAGCTTTAAAAATAAAACTGTTTTGTCTTAATTTATCACCCTCAACTACGAAATTATTTTCAGTTCTGTTAGCAGAGAAGGACACATATGAATCAGATCCACCTGCTGTTGCTGTAATTCCGTTTTGGGTTAATACTCCTGTTGAAAAGAATTTATTCATGAAATTCTTCACTGGAGCATATTTTTCATAAATAAATGAACCATCAGCCTGTGGAAGACCTGAAGGCATCATTGTTCCTCCGATAGCCGGATTGTCATAAGCAGCTCCCCAAGACATGTTTTCCCATGGCACATAGTTTGTACCACCGTAATCCACATCACTCCATCCTTCATCCTGAACTCCTTTACCGTACTTCTGCTGAACTTTTGGAAGCATGAAAACATTAGAGATATCAATAGACGAATTGAACGTCATCTGAAGTTTCTCAGATTTTGTTCCTCTTTTTGTCGTCACAATAATTACCCCGTTCACCCCTTGCTGCCCATAAAGAGCTGCTCCTTGTAAACCTTTAATTACGTTGATGTTTTCGATTGCTTCTGGTGGTATCTGCTGTAAGATGTCAGCAGATGAAATAACGTTATCAATTACAATTAACGCTTGGTTATTACCCGTGATAGATTTAGCACCTCTTAAGACAACTCTATAGCTAGGATCCACACCATTGTTTGTCAAATTGATTTGTAAACCTGAAACCTTACCCGTCAATGCCTGTACAGCAGTTGGTGCTGACGCCTGATTCAGTTCTTTTGTCGTTACAACTTGCTGTGTATTTGTTATCGCATCAGCCTTTCTTTTGATACCTAAGGCTCCGGTAACAACTATCTCCTCTATATTTTTGGTTTTTAGAGTATCTTTCGTGTTTTGGGCTGATACCATCATAAATGACGACGACAGTACCACCGCGAAAACACTCGCAGTTAATTTCTTCATATCAAATTCAATTATTTTTACAGATTACAAATATGTGAAACTTTCACAAAATAACCAAAGAAAATGTTAAAATTTTATAATTAACAAAAACAAAAGCATTTAACATATGCCAAAACTAACAACTCATTAAAAAAATATACATTATTTCATCAATATGAAAAACACATACAATTAACAACCCCAATAAAAAAAAATAAAAACAGTAAATTATACTTGTTATAACAATAAAAACAGTAAAAAACACACAAAATCACTTCCTGCAAAATTTTATATTTTTGCATTTATAGAAACAATTCATGGAGCTAATAAAAAACTGGTCAAACCTTTACATTGAAGCCGGATGTGATGAAGTAGGAAGAGGATGTTTAAGCGGTCCGGTAGTAGCAGCAGCAGTAATTTTAGATGATGACTTCAAACAAAATCTGGTGAATGATTCAAAAAAATTAACATTTAAAACCCGGATGGAGCTGGACCATTATATCAAAGACAATGTAAAAAGCTATGCTATTGCAGAACTTCCCCCATCCTTTATTGATGAACATAATATCCTCAATGCAAGCATTCATGCCATGCATCGTGCACTGGACAAACTGAGTATTACACCGGAACTTATTTTGGTAGACGGGAATAAATTCCATCCCTATAATTACATTCCTCACCAATGTATCATTAAGGGAGATTCCAAAGTTTTATCTATTGCCGCAGCTTCCATTCTTGCCAAAAATTACAGAGACCAATTAATGATCCAGCTTCATGAAGAACATCCGGAATACGGCTGGGATACCAATTTTGGTTATGCCACAAAAAAACACCAGGAAGCCCTTATAAAACACGGTCCAACAGTTCATCACAGACAATCTTTCAGACTGAAATATGATTGAAAACCTCTCATTTTCAATTATTAAATTCGCATATAACAATTAGAAATTTAAAATCTTTCTAAATAAAAATTACTATAAAAAAAGAGAAGCAATACAGTATTGTTTCTCTTTTTTAAGATATAATTAAGAAAATTATTTCTTTTTACTTCTTTGTTGCTCCTGAGTCTTTTGCTGCTCCTGAGCCTTCTCCATCATCTCTCTCATTCTCTTCTGGAATTTACCTTCTGCTTTTGGCTTTTCCTTGTTAGACTGAATCTGAGCATGGATTTTCTTTTCATCCAAAATCACATATTTAATAACAAGGATGATTAAGATGTTAATCGCATTCGATACAAAATAATACCATGAAAGTCCTGAAGCCGAAGTGTTAAGGAAGAATAAGAATGTCACCGGGAAGATGTACATTAATACCTTCATATTTGGCATTCCTTCCTGTTGAGGCTGCTGCATATTTCCTGAAGTCATTACAGTATAGATTAAAATAACAACGGTACAAGCTAATGCAAAAATACTTAAGTGATCTCCAAGGAAAGGAACTTTGAACGGAAGCTTGATCAAATCATCATAAGCTGTCAAATCCTTTGCAAACCAGAAGCCTTGCCCTCTAAGATCAATAAAGTTCGGGAAGAAACGGAATAATGCATAGAAGATAGGAATCTGAACTAATGCCGGTAAACATCCCGCCATCTGGTTTACTCCCGCTTTTCTGTACACTTCCATTGTAGCCTGCTGTTTCTTCATCGGATCTGCATCCTTAAACTTAGCGTTTACCTCATCAATTTCCGGACGGATTACCTTCATCATCGCACTCAATTTATGCTGCTTATACATAATTGGTGAAAGGATTAGTTTCACAATGATTGTCATTACGAAAATTACCCAACCTGCTGATAATCCCCACGCAGCAATAATACCATATAACCACATGAAGAAATAACGGTTCATCGCTCCGATGAATGACCAACCTAACGGAAGAATTTCATCAAAGTTTTTATCATAGGATTTAAGCAAAGGTAAATCCAATGGCATGAAATACCATGTAAAGTCCTGGTTCAGCTCACTTCCTGTCATCTGAACAAAGCCTTCATAGTTGAGTTTCTTCAAATATTCACCTTCTTCAACATTTTCCTGGTTTCCTTTACTTTGGGTGAATCCGTTTTTCGCTTCAATTACTGAAGTGAAGAACTGCTGTTTTACCCCAATCCAGTTAAGAGTCTCCTTTTCTTCTTCCATCGTTGTTCTTCCATCATAATCATAGTCTTTATAATTATTGAAAGCATAAGAAAATTCTGAGTGAGATTGCTCCTGAGCTCTACCTTTCTCTAAGTTTCTTACATTGTAATCCCAGATGAAATCTGCTTTGTTATCGGAAGTAATTTTGGAAAGTCCCTGAGTTCTTACTTTAAAATCAAGGGTATATTTTGGAAGTAGTGTGTAAATGAATTGAATTACAGCACCATTATAATCTGCAGTTAAGGTTACAGCATTTCCACTAACAGAAGGCGAGAAAACTAAATCTTTAGTATTAACAATCTTTCCTGTTTTATCTTTAAACTGAAAACCGTAGTTTGAATTATTCTTAGTGATCAGATAAAGTGGCTGATCTGCATTGTCTGTTTTGTGGTTGTAGGCTTTATATTTTAAAAGCTCTACTTTGGAAACCTGTCCTCCTAAGCTTGAAAATTCAAGTTTCAGTTCATTATTTCCAAGACTTGCGGTCTGGATGGCGTTAGGAGTTACATTTGGATTGATATTGTTTGCCTGAGTTTGCTTTACGGCATTTTTAGCCTGTTCCGTTTTCTGCTCCTGAGCTTTCAACTCCGCTTCTTTCGTTTGTTTGTTCTGGAAATAGAACATAAAACCGAAGAGAACAAGGCATAAAACCGCGAAACTAATCATTTGCTTCTTATCGATTCCGTTGTTTTGTTGCATTTTATTTTATATTAAAATTTTAAATTTAAAATGTACGCACTGGTGTACGTAATTTGAGCTGACAAAAATACTGTTTTTTTATCAAAACTCTATGCTTTACGTTGTTACTATATAATAAACTCAAGCTGAGAATAATCAGCCTGAGTTTATGTGTAGACGTTTATGATAAAATTTTACCTTATTTCTTTTCGCAAGCCTTAATGAAAGCTCTGAATAAAGGATGCGGCGTCGCTACCGTACTTTTATATTCCGGGTGGTACTGAACTCCCACATAGAATGGATGATCAGGTAGTTCAAGCGCTTCTACCAAACCAGTTTCGGGATTGGTACCAGTAGCAAGGAAACCGTTCTTTTCAAACTCCTGAAGATAATCACTGTTGAATTCATAACGGTGACGGTGTCTTTCAGAGATATTTTTGCTTCCGTAGATATCATAAAGCTTAGAACCATTTTTCAAAGAACACTTCCATGCTCCCAGACGCATTGTTCCACCTTTATCTACCACATTTTTCTGTTCTTCCATCAAGGAAATTACAGGATCCGGAGTTGCTGTATCAAATTCCATAGAGTTTGCTTTTGTATGTCCTAAAACATTTCTTGCAAATTCAATCGTCATGATCTGCATTCCTAAACAGATTCCCAACATCGGAATTTTATTTTCTCTTGCATATTTTGCCGTAAGAACCTTTCCTTCAATCCCTCTGTCTCCGAAACCTGGAGCTACAAGGATACCATTTACTCCTTTCAGAGTATCTTTGATGTTTTCCTCCGTAATATCTCCACTGTATACCCATCTTACTTTTACTTCAGTTTCAAGGTCAGCTCCTGCATGTTTGAATGCTTCAGCAATAGAAATATAAGAATCCTGAAGGGAAATATATTTTCCAACTAATGCAATTTCAACAGTTTTCTTTGGATTTTGGAATTTCTTAAGGAAACTCTTCCAGTCTTTTAGATCAGCATCTTTATCACTCTTCAGATCAAGTTCTTTCAATACTACATCATCGAAATTCTGCTTCTGAAGATACATTGGAACTTCATAGATCGTTTCAAGATCTTTACATTCGATAACATTATCTAAAGGAACGTTGCAGAACTGAGCCAGTTTTGCTCTCTGATCTTTAGGAATTTTGTGTTCTGTTCTACATACTAAAACATCAGCCATAATTCCGCTTTCCATCAACTGACGAACAGAGTGCTGGGATGGTTTTGTTTTTAATTCTCCACTTGAAGCCAGGTAAGGCAATAAAGTCAGGTGGATTACCATAGAATTACGCTCTCCCAATTCCCATTTCAACTGACGAACAGTTTCAATGTATGGTAAAGATTCAATATCCCCTACCGTTCCTCCGATTTCAGTAATGATGATATCGTAGTTCTGTTTTGAAAGGATTTTAATTCTACGTTTGATTTCGTTAGTAATATGAGGAATTACCTGAACTGTTTTTCCAAGAAAATCTCCTTTTCTTTCTTTTTCGATTACAGTCTGGTAAATTTTTCCTGTAGTAACGTTGTTGTTTTGGGATGTAGGAGCATCAAGATAACGCTCATAATGGCCTAAATCCAGATCCGTCTCCGCACCATCTTCAGTTACATAGCACTCTCCGTGCTCATAAGGATTCAAAGTTCCTGGGTCGATATTGATATAAGGATCTAATTTTTGGATCGTTACATTAAAGCCGCGTGATTTTAGTAGAAGTCCCAGAGAAGCAGAAACGATTCCCTTTCCCAAAGATGAAGTTACACCTCCTGTCACAAAGATGTACTTTGTATTCTTTTTACTCATTAGATTAGGTTTGTGCAAAGTTAGGGGAAAAAGAAATACAAAGCAATCTTTTACATTTTGAAAATGGTAAAACATCCTTCAAACAATCATAAAACCTGATAAAAATTTTTATCTATATTTGGTATAAGCAAATGAAACAAAGCTATAACCATCATGATTTCCGTATATAAACTAAAACCAAAATTCCAGCAGCTCCTCACTCCTGTTTTGTTATTTTTTCATAGAAATAAGATTACGGCCAATCAGATTACGATCAGTTCTATTCTCTTATCCGTGGTTATTGGGATATTGTTCTGGAATGCGGATATTTCGAAATGGTTCTTCCTAAGTCTTCCCGTGGGATTGCTTCTGAGAATGGCTTTAAATGCTTTGGACGGAATGATGGCCAGAAAATTCAATCAGACCAGCAAACTCGGAGAGGTTTTGAATGAAGTGGGTGATATTGTTTCCGATGTCATTATATTTTTTCCTCTTCTTAAGTTTCAGCCTGAAAGTTTATATCTTATCGTTGTCTTCATCGTTCTTAGCATCATTAATGAATTTGCAGGAGTAATGGGAAAAATCGTAGGAAAGGAACGCCGTTATGACGGACCTATGGGAAAAAGTGACCGCGCCCTTATCCTTGGATTGTATGGTTTACTCACCCTTTTTGGAGTAAACATTACCGTTGTTTCCCCATACATTTTTGGAATTATCATTGTTTTACTCCTGATCAGTACTTATACACGACTTAAGAAATCTCTGAATGAAGCCTGAAGAAAATAAATTTGCCGATGTTCCTATACGGGTAAAAACATGGATCTACATCATTATTGTTTTTGCGCTGGGAGTTTCACATCCTCTTGCTATGACCATTTTGGTTTCATGGATAAGTTTTCAATGTTTTTTTGAATTTTCAAGGATGTTCAAAATTTATGATTCTCCACTTGCTCCTTCAATTTTCATAAGTGTTTTACAGTTTTTCCTGCTCTATTTTTTGAATACTGATGTTTACCTTTTGTACAGTTTCCTTATAACAATCCTCATTGTATGCCGTTCTGTGCTGAAAGGTTCCTCCGTAAAACAGATATACGGAATTTCCATTGCCTTATTAATATGCCTTATCGCTTTTCCGAATTTGCTATGGATAAGAAATCGTTTTGATGGGTTGAATGCCATTATCTTCATTGTAGTAGTGACTGAACTGAACGATGTATTTCAGTATCTGATGGGAAAGTTTTTCGGGAAACATAAAATAACACCTCAAATCAGTCCCAACAAAACACTGGAAGGGCTTATTGGTGGTATTTTTATTACGATTATCCTGAGTAATATCTTAGGGTATTTTCTGCTTACAACAGATATGGTAACCAATTCTATTTTAGGACTTGTTCTGGGAGTTTCAGGATTTTTCGGTGATATCTTCATGTCTTATGTAAAAAGAAAAACCGGTGTAAAAGATACTGGCAGCCTGCTTCCCGGACATGGTGGCCTTCTTGACAGAATGGACAGCCTGGTTTTTAATGCGCCTTTATTCTTTTGGTTATTTCCTCTTCTGATAAAAAATTAATGCCATGGAAGAAAAATTTAAAAGAGCTGTTATTTTTTCAGGAGGCGGAACAAGGCTGATGATTTATCTCGGAATCTTCGCTGCACTGGAAGAACTGGATCTTAAACCGGATCTCCTGATTGCTTCCTGTGGTGGATCATTTGCAGCAACAATCATCAATGCTTTTCCTGATCATCTTTCCCGGAAAGAATACCTGACATCTGAAGAATATTTTCAGTTTGTTTCAGGAACTGTATTAACAAGGCAGAGAAAACTTTCACAAATAGGAATTTTCTCACTAAAAAAAATTCTGGATAAAAGAAAAGCCCCATTCATTGAAGATGTTTTCAACCGATATCTTGTTGAAATGCTCCAAGATCTATCCAAATGTTTTCCAGCCATCAAAAATGTTCAGTTTTCAAAAGAAATACCTACCCTAATTATGGGTTCGGAGATTCTTTTTACCCCAAAAGAATGTGGACAAAAAAGAAATGAAAAAAAATTATATCAAAAAACAATCTTCACAGATTCGGAAACAGCAAAGAAGATTTACCCCGAACAAATTGTCAGTCATTCTGAAAGCTTAAAAAACAGTGCTGTTGAAGAAACGCTCAAAATAGTTACTAACTTTTCCATGCTTGAAAGTACCCGAGCTTCTATTTCCGATATGTTTTATGTAGAACCTGCATTTCTTAAGGGAAAATATTTTGCTGGCGGAGCTATAGATCTTGTTCCTGCAGAATTAAGTCAGCATCTCGCACAGGAAATCATTACCGAAAAAAAACAATCATACAATCCCGTGGAAGAAGCTCTTGTACGTTCTGTCCTTGGATTCAGTGGAAATGAAAGGCTTGCAGAGACAGACCAACTTTTATCAGGCTTCCAAATTGATACCATCAACATAAAACAGGAACTGGAAGGACATTATCTGAAAAAAGGAATTGACTGGAGAAAATTTGAAATCAATTTTTCGTTTCCTAAAAGTTACCAACAATTTGTGAAAGACATGGAAATACAATGGCAATATGGATTTGATCAGACCATGAAAACTATTAGAGGGTGATGACAAATCCTCCAACTGAAGACGGGAAAATTCCCCTCCTCCGGAGGGGTGGCGAAAATTCAAAGAATTTTTGACGGGGTGGTTTTTAACACATAGTTTTAAGTTTCGGCTAAAGCCAATGGAAATGCAACCTATTGTGATCACGGGCTAAAGCCCGTGCTTATTGAATATCTTAGTTTTATAAATAATACTAAAACCATTAAGAAAGTTTAAGAAATAAAGTATAGTTAAGATGAATCATCCTGATTTTTAAGCTTAAAGCAAAGCTCATCTTCATATTCTAAACATCTTAAAAAAATCTTAATGTTTCAATCGTTAAAAACATTCACCTTATTTTCACTTTTAAAATCTATTTTTACATAGAATTGAAAACCATCAGACACTCATGAACGTTTTTATCGCAGGCGGAACTTCGGGTATTGGCTATGCACTGGCCGGACACTATCTTTCTAAAGGATACTGTGTAGGAATCTGTGGAAGAGATCTTACCAAAATGCCGGAGACTGATTCTAAAGATATAAAGGCTTTTCAGACAGATGTTTGTGACATCAACGCCCTGTTATCCACATTACAGTCTTTTCTTGTGGATAAAAATGAACTTGACATTTTCATTAACTGTGCAGGAAGCTATGCAGAAGATGTAGCAGGAAGAATTTCGTACGAAGAGGCTGAAGAAATGCTCCAGACCAATATTCTGGGAACCGTTAATTTTTTCGAGGCAGCAAGAAAAGTAATGAAAAATCAGAAAAAAGGAAGGATTGCCGTGATTGCTTCTGTTTCAGGGATATTGGAATATGAAAATTCCAGTCTTTATACGAAGACAAAACGTTCTGTAATACAGATTGCCGACGCGTATCACCGTGCACTGAAACCTTTTGGAATTTCCGTCACTACAATTGCTCCGGGATATATTGATACCGAAAAATTAAGGCAGCTTAACCAAAATGACTTAAGTAAAAAACCATTCCTTATGGAGGTAGAAACTGCAGTTTCCATTATCTCAGAAGCCATAGAAAAACAAAAAAAGCTTATTATTTTCCCAACAAAAATGAAGTGGATGATGAAATCTTTATCCCTCCTTCCTTCTTCTTTATTAAATATCATCATGTTCAGAAAAGCCCAATGGATGAAAAACGACTGACAATACAACGAAAGCTGTACGCCTTGATTCTGTGTTCCATTGTATTTATGATGGTTTACAATTTTACAGCATGGTATATTTCAAAACTGACTGATGTTCCGTCCTTCGTCTTTAATTTTGAAAAGTACATTCCATTTATTCCGTGGAGCATTATTCCTTATATGACCAGCGGAATCTTTTTCTGTCTGGTATTTTTTTTCTGTCAAAATAAACAACAGCTTAAAGTTTTAACACAGCGTATGCTCTTCGTAACGGTTGTTGCCGGAATTTGCTTCTTATTATTTCCCTTAAAATTTTCCTTGGCCAAACCTGAAATCAACGACTTGGTTCTGGGATATTCTTTTCAGTTTTTAAAAGTATTTGATTCTCCTTTCAATCAGGCTCCGTCCCTTCATATTGCCTATGCTTTTATTTTCTGGTCTGTTTTCAGGAATTTAAAAAAAGGAAGATCATTCGTAATGCTTTGGCTTATTATCCTGGGAATTTCTACGTTGACAACGTATCAGCATCATTTCATTGATGTCATAACCGGAAGTATGCTTGCCCATTTTAGTTTTATCATCTTTCCTTATCAAAAAAATAATTTTCTGTATAGAAATTTTCATATCGCCAACCTCTATTTTTTATCAGGATGGTGTATTATTTTAATCGTATTTCTGGCTAATCAATTCATCGGAGAAACAGGGTTGTTATTTCTTTGGCCAGGGTTGATGATTATTCTGATCGGGTATCATTATCAGAAAAACAACATCTTCTTTTTAAAAAATAGAGCAGGACATATTCCGTGGATAAAAAAGATTTTCTATATCCCATATCTGTTAATTTACAGGATATTTTGGAGGTTTTTCCGGAAAAACAGAACTCCCTTGGAAATTATTCCCCAATTATATATTTCATCTAGACCTGATCGTGAAAGCATACAGGATTTCGGAATTAACAAAGCAACCCTTGTGTATGACCTGTCAGCTGAAATAGAAGAACTCTCTATCATAAAAGATACAGCAGTTTATCATTCTTTTCCTCTTCTGGACATTGGAACATTTGATAGTTCTGAAACCCAAAAGCTGGTTACGGAAATCACAGAATATTATCAGCAACTTCCGCCGGATGGCAAGATTCTGATCCATTGCACAATGGGATTCACAAGAAGTTCAGTAATCGGAATTTTAGTAATCAAAAATATTCTATCTTTACCTCTTACAGAAGCAATAACCATGATGAAAACCCACAATAAGCATGCGGTCATACCTACTTATTTGGAGGATTTTCTGAAAAAAATTTAATCTATGAACAGCGGACATTTTACAAGTTTTGACAACAGTGAAATTTTTTATCGTGAGTGGAATTATCAACCTCAGCAGAAGAGTATCATCATGATCCACCGTGGACATGAACATTCTGAAAGACTAAATGATATTGCACAATCTCCCCAGTTTTCAAAATACAATATCTTCGCATTTGATCTTCGTGGGCATGGGTATACGAAAGCCCAAACCTCATCTGTTTTTATGGATTATGTAAGAGATTTAGATGCTTTCTCTCAATTTATCAATTCCCAATACGATATAAAAACGGCAGACATTTTTGTTGTAGCCAATAGTATAGGCGGAGTGGTAGCTTCTGCATGGGCTCATGATTTTGCTCCTTCTATTGCAGGAATGGCTCTTTTGGCTCCAGCTTTTAAAATCAACCTCATTGTTCCTCTTGCTAATGAAATGATTACGTTAGGAACAAAGCTTAAGAAAGGACTGATCATTAAAAGCTATGTAAAATCCAAAATGCTGACTCATGATCCTGAACAGCAAAAAGCATATGATACAGATCCCCTGATCTCAAGGTCTATTGATGCAGAACTTCTTATTGATCTGGCAAAAGCAGGAAAACGTCTGGTAGAAGATGCTGAAGCTATAGATACGCCGACTTTAATTCTGGCTGCAGAAAAAGATCATGTGGTTTTCAATAAAGATCAGAAAATATTCCATGAAAAACTGGATACAGATTTGAAACATTATGAAGTGCTGCCTGATTTCTTCCATGGGATTTTATTCGATACCGGAAAGGAAAAAGTCTACGATAAAATTGTGGATTTTGCTGAAAAATGCTTCAAGAGAGCAACAAAGCAAAACTCTCTTTCTCCCGACCGTTTTTCTGTAAAAGAATATAACGATCTGCAAAGTAATGTCGGGAATAATCTGAATTTTAAAATGCAGAAATTTTCTTTAGGAAAAATCGGGAAACTAAGCAATGGAATGGCCATTGGTCTGAAATACGGCTTCGATTCCGGAGCTTCGCTGGATTATGTATATCAGAATCAACCCAAAGGCAAATTCGGGTTTGGAAAAATGATGGATAAAAACTACCTCAATGCAATCGGCTGGAAGGGAATCCGCATCAGAAAACAACATTTGCTGCAGCTTTTGGAACAAAATATCAAAACACTAAAACAACAGGGCAGACCTGTGAAAATATTGGATATTGCAGGCGGAACAGGAAATTATTTGTTCGATATCAAAGAAAAATATCCGGACGCAGAAATCGTTATCAACGAATTTGTAAAATCCAATATTGAAATCGGGGAAAAAGTTATTAAAGAAAAGAACTATCAGGATATCAGATTTACCAATTTTGACTGTTTTGATCCGCAAACCTATCAAAAACTGAATTTTGAACCTAATATCACCATTGTATCCGGGATTCTTGAACTTTTCGGAGATAATGAAATGGCAAGTAAAGCAATTCAGGGCGTGAATTCAATTTCGGAAAAGAATGCCTTCATCATTTACACCGGACAACCATGGCATCCTCAGCTGAAAATGATTGCCTATGTACTGAATAACCATCAGAACAAAGACTGGATTATGAGAAGACGCTCGCAGAAGGAGCTGGACAGAATGATGGCTTTTAATACCATTCAGAAACAAAATATGCTGATTGATGATTTTGGAATTTTCACTGTTTCTTCAGGAAAAGTAAACGTTTCAGATTAATACTATTTTCCATTCCCGCAGATTCTCTGCCGGTTTTTATAAACAAAAAAAGGTTTTCCATCAGAACGGAAAACCTTTTTATATTTTTGGGTTGAATATTATTGCTTCACCAGTTCAAAGTAAGCGGTTACTTCAACATCTTTTGCAATACCTGCTCCTGTAGGATCATATTTGATTCCATAATCCAGACGGTTTACAGTAAACTTGGTCTGAATCCCCATAATTTGTTTTCCGTCTTTATTTTTTGTAATCCCACCGAAGGTAACCGGAGCCGTAATATCTTTCTCCACTCCTTTGATCGTCAGTTTTCCTTTAACAATATAGTTGTTGTTTTTATCTTTTGTAACGGAAGAGCTCTTAAATTCAATGGCAGGATATTTGGCCACATCAAAAAACTCTTCACTTATAAGATGTCTGTCTCTCATGTCCACTCCGGTATTAATGGTGGAAGCACTTATAGAAAAGCTTAAATCAGCATTATCCAGATTTGCCCCACTACTGGCCATCCTTCCGTCAAACTTATCGAATCTTCCCTGTACAAAGCTAATTCCCATATGTTTAATATTAAAATTGATGGAAGAATGCATATGGTCTACGTCCCACGTACCTTGTGCAAAGGCAACAACACTTAAAAACACAAACACGAAAGATAAAAATACTTTTTTCATTGTAATGATATTTTACATTAATATTTTAATTGAATGAGGCTAATATATGAAAGATATTTCTACCATGCATGGATTAGTTTTTAATATTAAGTTCAATTAGATTCTGAAAAAAAAATGCTTTTTTATACCTTCGCAGTATGGCAAAACTGAAAACAGCATATTTCTGTCAAAACTGTGGAACACAGTATCCTCAATGGCTGGGACAATGTAAAAACTGTGGGGAGTGGAATACCTTAGTAGAAGAGGTTGTTGAAAAACCTTCTCACAAAAATCCTCCTTTCTCAAAGACGAAACAACATGTCATCAATATTGTTGAAGTGGAAACAAGCGAGGAACCGAGAATAAAAACACCTTCCGAAGAACTGAACCGCGTTTTAGGAGGTGGAATTGTTTTAGGCTCCGTTACTTTAATTGGTGGCGAACCGGGAATCGGGAAATCTACCCTTCTGCTTCAGCTTGCATTGAAAATGAAGAAAAAAATCTTCTATGTTTCCGGGGAAGAAAGTGCATCTCAGATTAAAATGAGAGCAGACAGGCTTACAGATATTCAAAATCCGAACTGTTTCCTTTTTACAGAAACGTCATTGGAGAAAATTCTTCATGAAGCAAAAAAACTGGAACCGGATTTCATGATCATTGATTCCATTCAGACGCTGCAGTCTCAACTGATAGAAAGTTCTCCCGGAACGGTCTCTCAAATCCGGGAATGTTCCAATGAGATTATCAAATATGCCAAAGAAAATAATACTCCTGTTTTCCTTGTAGGCCACATCACCAAAGACGGCCAAATTGCCGGCCCAAAAGTCCTGGAGCATATGGTAGACGTGGTTCTGAATTTCGATGGAGACCGGAATCACCTTTTCAGACTGTTGAGAGCCAATAAAAACCGTTTTGGTTCTACCGCCGAAATTGGTATTTATGAAATGGTTTCCCAGGGATTGAAAGAGATTAAAAATCCTTCTGAAATTCTGATCACCAAAAAATTTGAAGAACTGTCCGGAAACTCCGTTGCCGTAACACTGGAAGGAAACAGGCCTATGCTTTTGGAAATTCAGGCATTGGTAAGCACAGCTGTTTATGGTACTCCTCAAAGAAGCTGCACCGGTTTTGATTCAAAAAGGCTCAATATGCTTTTGGCTGTACTGGAAAAAAGAGCAGGTTTTCAATTGGGGGCAAAAGATGTTTTCCTGAATATTACCGGAGGGATAAAAACAGATGATCCGGCACTGGATTTAGCGGTCATTGCTTCTGTTCTTTCCTCCAATGAAGACATTGCCATTTCGGAACATTACTGCTTTGCCGGAGAAATTGGTCTGAGTGGAGAAATACGTCCTATAGCCCAGGTAGAACAAAGAATTACTGAAGCTGAAAAGTTGGGGTATGAAAAAATATTCGTTTCTAATCTTAATAAAATTCCGAAGAGAAAATTTGGAATAAAGATTGAAGAAGTGAGCAAAATTGAGGATTTTCACGAGAGACTTTTTTAATGTGAATGGTCAATTTTGCTTCGCAAGTCAATGGTCAATGGGATGTAGATAAAAAAAATTCACAAGCGAAGCGGATTCACTATTCACTATTCACTATTCACTATTCACTTTTATCAAACATTCACATTTAATTCATACCTTTAAATTATGAATTATCTGGCGCATTCTTTTCTTTCTTTTACCGACGGACAGATCGTGGGGCAGTTTCTTGAAGATTTTATCCGCAACAGGGATCGTTTTTCTTTCCCGAAAGATATTCAGGACGGAATTACCCTGCACAGAGCTATTGATACTTTTACAGATTCCCACCCCGCCATTCATGAAGCCAAAAAAGTGTTTGCCCCTTTGGTGAGATTATACGCAGGTGCATTTGTAGATGTTTCTATGGATCATTTTGTAGCCAACGATTTTTCTTTACATACGCTTGATGGCTGGAAAGCTCATTCCCTTCGAGTGTACCGTGTTTTGAATGCCAATGAACAGTGGCTGCCCGAAAACTTCAAAAAAATGCTTGTCAAAATGGAGCATGATGACTGGCTTTATAATTATCGTGAAAACTGGGGAATTAAATTCAGTATTCAGAATGTACTTAATAAAGCAAAATATCTTGATAAGGACATTCCTGTTTTTGAAGCTTTTTTAAAGAATAAAGAGCGTCTTCAGCAATGCTATGATGATTTTTTTCCTGATCTGCTCGCCCATGCAAAAGGTATCAATACCTTGATTCAGCTGGAAAATTAATATTTTCGAATTGGTTAAAACACAAAGTTCATGTCAAATAGCTTATCAGAAGTGAGCTAAGAAAGCGACAAAGTCGCTGACTAAGCTGAGTGGATATGAATAAGCTTAAAAGGAATCAATGAAGTTGATTCTACCTTTGCTCCCTTAAGAACATCACACAATAGGTTAAATCTTTACGTCAAACGAAAATAATCTAAACCGAATTGTAATTCTACTTGTCTTTTAGAGCTTTATAATAGGTTTAAAATTGCTTATAAAGATAACGGTTAGGATAAGTAAGTTTTTCACTTCTTCTTTCTCCATTCACAATAATATGGACAATATTGATCTGATCATCAAAAAGGTTATACAGAAAGCTTACCGCTGTTTCTACTTTTTTGGGAGTGGATACAGTTTCAGATTCCAGAAATACATTTACCGATTCCTGGTCTTCTTCATACCCGATGTAGTTGACCTTCAAAAATTTATTATCAACTTTTAATCTGAAATATTCTGAACAATATTTTTGCAGGGCATCATTCAATTTTGCTTTGTATTGTTCATCATTAAAATGAAAAGCGCCTCCATATTTTTTCCCTAAGTCATTTTCCATATCATCAAGGAAAAACCTTCCTGTCACTTCAAATGTTCTGGATTTTGAATTATAATTAATTTCCACAGAGCCTACATGGTAGGGATGAACAACCTCATCGCTTACAAAACTCTGAAAGACGATGGTTACCAATACAAGAAATCCCCAAAAAAACTTACGTGACATGAATTTTATTTTAAGCAAATATAAAAAAAGCAACAGTTATAGAAACTGCTGCTTTTTTAATTGAAATTGATTACTGAATTTTTATTCTTTGATCACCTTTTTCGTAATTTTTGTATTATCCTCCAATACAATGGTGAACAGATAAGTTCCTCTTACCAGTGCTGAAACATCAATTTTACTTGCGTTGGTGTTGACATTTGCTGTTTTAACCAGTTTTCCTGAAGCATCATAAATAGTTACCACTCCTTTAGAATGTCTGCCCAACACTACATTCACAAAATCTTTCGCAGGATTCGGAGTGATATTCACCTCTGCATTGATCTTAACATCTGTTGTTCCCAGTGTTGTACCAGTTTTAACAAAATATCCGCCAAAGCCTGTCGTCTGGAAGCTCACTTCCCAGTATTGATAGGTATCATTCCAGATAATATCTGCAATATCAGGAGTGATAATCGCTGCAGCTCCTCCGAAAGAAGCTACTGTACCTGTCGTACTAGTTCCTGTGTATTTTTCAATAAGAAGATTGGCTTTATTGGCAACATCGGTAGGTGAAGTAGGTAATTTCACTCCATTGGTAAGATTATAAGCATCGAAATCACTCTGCTTAAAGTATAAAGTTACTTTACCAGTTGCAGTCGTAGTGTTTGCATCCGAATTGATTTCATATCTTCTTGCCACATAGTTGGGCTGTGCATTATCCACCCATACTTTTGAGGTTACATTTCCTGTTACGGTACTTGCTGCTTCTTTTTCTACTCTTGCTATAAGCTGGCAGGTATTTGTAAAATAGTTATATCCATTGGCTACCGTGCTGGCTTTCGTTTGGTTGGAAGTTGCTAAATTCTTCACTTCAGCTACATTTTCATACACTACAGCTCTCATCTTAAAATCAAATGTTCTTGAAGTCCATGCCGTACCATCTGTAGATGTTTTAGATCTGTTATTAACTACTGCATTTTCAGCCTTCATGGCGATTCTTCCTCCCAAACCATTGACCACAATATAAAAATCTTTTCCGGTAACCATCTGTATATTCAGATCGGAAAGACTCACATAGTTCCAGGTAAACCTCTGTGTATTATTAAGCCACGAAGTAATCGTTTTAGTAGCTATAATATCCCCGGGATTTCCATTGGCATCCACTTTTCTGATTTGAATATCCACCGGAATATCAGAAGGAAGTGAAGTTCCCGTTAAAAACGAAAATCCTCCCAGTTTCCCTGTTAATGTTGGGGTATATCTGACAGCAAGAGCTATATTATCAAAATAATAATTTGATTCTGTATTGGCAATGATATAAGGTTCATCATACCCTACTGTTTCAAAATTAGATTTCACACATCCCAGTTCATCGGTAACGGCTTTATAAATATCTAATTTACCATATCCCCATCTCATATTCGGAACAGTACCGGTTGCCCCATCCATTCTTGCGTTAGCTGTAAGACGGGCTTTCACCTGTGCTGCTGTTAATGTGGGATTGGCCTGAAGCAATAATCCTACTGCGCCCGCTACTCCTGGCGAAGACATACTTGTTCCCTGGTTTTTCACATAATAGTTGGTTCCTGCAATAATATCTGTAGCTCCGGGAGAAGAATCAGCTGATCTGGTTGAAATCACATTCTGGCCGGAAGCCGCAATCTCCGGCTTTTGAACCCCATCTACTCTTGGCCCTTGCGCACTGAATGATGATATGGATTCCTGTGGAGTAAGGGTATAATAACCGCTCGTTCCGCTGTACCAGCTTGTTCTTCCTAAATATGAAGCCACGGTAATGGCATTAGAAGCATTCCCGGGAGACCCTACAATATATTCATTATCGCCATTTTGCAAAGTTGTACTCACTCCCTGGCTGTACAACCAGCCATGGGTAGTAATCTGCTGGGTTCCGTTATTGGTAATTTCTAAGGTATAATTTCCCTGAACGTTTGTAGTTCCGGAAGTTCTGGTTATCACCATCTGAACATACCGCTTGTTGTTATCATTCCCCCAGTAGTTATACATTGTTGCTGTAAGCCCTCCTCCCAATATACTATGAGCAGTAGTTGTGCTTATATTCTGTGTATACTGTTGTCCGTCCGGAGTAGTTAGTTTTGCTGTAACAGGAGTATTATCATTGGCATACATAATAAATGAAAATACTGAAGTTGCAGAAGTATTGCTTGAAACGGTAAAGGTATACGTCTGTGCCGCACCAGCCGCAATATCAAATTTTCTATGAAGATTGGCTCCATAATCATTACCTGCAGAAATAACCACTACTCTACCAGGTCCTGAAGTGGTAAAATTGTTCACCGCTACCTCATGGCTGGAAGTTCCGTCATGAGCAGTTCCCTGTCCGCCAATACTCATATTGACAACAATAGGTTTATTAAGCGCTGTTGCTACGTTTTTAAAATAGGTTAAAGCATTAATGGTATTTGTTGTAGGAAAGGATCCGTTGCCACCTTTTACAAAAACAATATCTGCATCAGATGAAAATCCTTTATGTCTTTTATCCGTAAATGCAGAGCCATTGCCGGCTGCCGTCCCCGAAACGTGGGTTCCGTGTCCGTTTGTATCATTTTCACGCACAAATCCTGTTGGTGTTCCATCCAACTCATCTTCAATCTGTGCTCTTGTATACTCTACACCTGTTGAAAATCCTGTAGGGGTTGTCTCTCCTGCTTGTGCTGTGAGTGTCTGATCCCAGATGGAAACAATTCTGCTTTTGGTCTGATCATTGGCTTTTCTGAAGTCCGGGTGTTTCCAGTCTATTCCACTGTCATAAATTCCGACTAAAACACCTGTTCCGTTATAAGCTGTGTTATTGAAAACTCCATCCTGCAAAAGGCTTGCTCCGGACTGAGCTCTGCTCACATCATTATGAAGTTCATCAAACTCAGGAGCCATTACTGAAGTTACATAAGGAAGTTTCGTAAGCCGTTCAAGATCATCCATGGAGACCAGAGCAGTAGAGAATGTTGGCAACTGACTTTGGATCAGGAAACCATCAGCCTTCAGTTTTTCAGGCTCTTTCGTATAGATAATACATGAATACATAGTCTGAGCTCCCTTTGAAGTCACTACCAGATGCTGGTCAAGTTTCATATCGGGACGTTCCAACTCTTTTACTGCTCTACCATTGGTAATATTTTCTTTATTTTTCAATAAAATATCAAACCGGGAGTCCAATTTCTGTACCTGACCGTAAAAAGCGTAGGAATATAATCCCAAAAAGGCTGCTGTAGCATTTCTAAGAAGCTTCGCTCCTCCAGGTGAAATGTTTACATTTGTAGAAAATAATTTTTTAATATCCATATTTCATTTTTATGCAATACAATTATACAATTTTTATTCAATACATAAATAGTGTAAATTATTAATAAAAATCAAGCGTGAAAATTAAACCAAACAATAAAACCAACCCCACTTTAACAATATATTCAAAACATAAAATTTTTTAATCAAAATGCAGGATTTCCTTTTTTATTTAAACCTTGGATGGGAACATATTATTTCTCTGGATGCTCTGGATCATCAGCTTTTTGTACTGGCATTGATCGCTGTTTATTCCTACAGTGACTGGAAAAAAATCCTAATTCTGGTGACTGCATTTACAATAGGACATTCCATTACATTAGCTTTGAGTATTCTGGATGTTTTCAGAGTTCCTTCTGACTGGGTTGAGTTTTTAATTCCTTTAACCATTGTTCTGACTTCTTTGGATAATATTATCATGAAAAATCAGAAACAGACCTTGATGCGGGCCAATTACTACCTCGCATTAATCTTTGGACTTGTTCACGGAATGGGATTCGCCAATACGGCAAGAGTAATGATTGCAAAAAGTCAAGGTATTGCTTTACCGCTATTGGGTTTCAATATAGGTCTTGAGCTTGGCCAGATTGTAATTGTTGCTGCGATTTTAATCATCCTGTTTATTTCACTCAATCTTTTTAAAGTGAATAAAAAAGACTGGATTCTGTTTGTTTCTTCCGGGGTATTTGCTTTATCCCTGAAAATGACTCTGGAAAGAATTCCGTTTTAAAAGTTAAATATTTTTATTATTTCAGCAGCTAATTCCTATCTTTGATCATTAATAAATCATTTCGGTTATGAAACTAAAAGTTGTTATACTTTCACTTTCTGTATTTGCATATACAGGTTTCACCGCACAAAATATTCAGAATAACCCAGGCAGCAACCATGGCAACAAGTTTGAGCAGCTGGGAACGATTCTACCAACACCCAACATTTACAGAACAGCTTCAGGAGCTCCCGGACACGGATACTGGCAAAACAGAGCCGACTATAACATTTCCGCTTATCTGGATGAGGATAAAAGAAATCTGAAAGGTTCGGAAACAGTTACGTACTACAACAATTCTCCGGATGAGCTGGATTATATATGGTTGCAGCTTGATGAAAACGAACACTCAAGTATCAAAAATGCCGGATATGACGCTTCATCTGTTCTTCGTCCTTCCACTACAGATCAGCAGCTTAAAATTTCTGAGCTTCCTGTAAAAGATAATGGCTATGGAGTAAATCTTGAAAAAGTGACTGATGCTTCAGGGAATCCTTTGAAGTATACCGTTAACAAAACCATGATGCGGATTGACCTTCCCAAAGTTTTGAAAAAGGGAGAAAAATTCGTTTTCAAAGTAGACTGGAATTACAATATCTCTAACAGAATAAAGATGGGAGGCCGAGGCGGTTACGAAAACTTCCCCGAGGATGGTAATGATCTGTATACGATAACACAATGGTATCCAAGAATGTGCGTGTATAGCGACTTTCAGGGATGGCAGAACCACCAGTTTACCGGAAGAGGTGAATTTGCATTGGTTTTCGGAGATTTTAAAGTTTCTATGAATGTTCCTGCCGATCATATTGTAGGAGGAACCGGAGAATGTAAAAACTACGATCAGGTATTAACAGCTGATCAGTTATCAAGATACAGAAAATCTGAAAATGCAGCGGAACCCATCGAAATTGTAACATTGGATGAAGCTAAAAAAGCAGAGAAAAATCATTCAAAACAAAGAAAAACATGGGTTTTTGAAGCAAAGGATGTTCGTGATTTTGCATGGACTTCTTCCAGAAAATTTGTCTGGGACGGAATGCGTGTAACGATCCCTGAAAACAATAACAAGGTAATGGCAATGAGTTTTTATCCAAAAGAATCTTATGGCCTTTACAGAAAGTTTTCAACAAAAGCTGTAGCGCACACCATTAAAACCTATTCAGAATTTACCATTCCTTATCCATATCCTGTAGCACAGTCTGTAGAAGCATCTAATGGAATGGAATATCCAATGATCTGTTTTAATTTCGGAAGAACTGAGAAAGACGGAACGTATTCTGAAGGAACTAAAAATGGGATGATCGGTGTAATTATCCATGAGGTTGGTCACAACTTTTTCCCGATGATCATCAATTCTGATGAAAGACAGTGGGCATGGATGGACGAAGGTTTGAATACATTTACTGAATATCTTACAGAAGAGAAGTGGGATAACAAATTCCCGTCTAAAAGAGGACCGGCATGGACGATCGTTGACTACATGAAACTCCCGAAAGATCAGCTGGAGCCTATCATGAGTAATTCAGAAAATATTGTTCAGTATGGACCGAATGCGTATTCAAAACCTGCTACAGGACTGAATATTCTTCGTGAAACAATCATGGGAAGAGAGCTTTTCGACAAAGCATTTAAAACGTATGCTAAAAGATGGGCATTCAAACATCCTGAACCTGCAGATTTATTCCGCACCATGGAAGATGCCAGCGGTGAAGACCTTGACTGGTTCTGGAGAGGCTGGTTCTACGGTACAGATCCTGTAGATATCGCTATTGATAAGGTAACGGTAGCTGTTCCTAATCTTGAATCTGATCCAAAAGCAGCTGCAGAAGTAAAATATCAGGTTGAGAAACCTTTGGTTAACAGTTTCGAAGACCTTTCAAAAATCAGAAACAGAGAGGATAAGAATATCAAATTCCATGTAGATGGAGATAAAGATCTTCAGGACTTCTATTACAGATACGACAGAGGCCAGGAAAAGGTAGATAATAATAAGGAATACACTGTAAAACCAGCAGCCAATCTTCCTTTAGATGCTAAGGACAAAGAGAAATTCAAAAATATTACAGGCTATCAGATAGACTTTGTGAATAAAGGCGGACTGGTAATGCCGATCATCCTTGAATTCACTTTTGAAGACGGATCAAAATTATATGATAAATCTGCGGCTCAGATCTGGAGATTGAATGAGCAAAAGGTTTCCAAGACGTATTATTTCGACAAAAAATTAAAATCTATTCAGCTTGATCCAATGAGAGAAACGGCTGATATTGATACCACTAATAATGTTTGGAGCAGTACCGGATCTGGCAGTGAAACTTCAAAATTCCAACTCTTTAAACAAAAACAGGAAGGAGGAACTGTAAGAGGAGGCTCAACCGGAAAGGTTAATCCAATGCAGGCTTCAGGAAAGAGTTAAAAAACAAAACGTTGTAACTTTTAACAAATACAGCACTACTTATTATTAAAAAGATCATGAGAACTATTCTTTTCCTTTTAATACTAAGTAGTGCTAATTTTTTTTCTCAAAAACTGCTTACGCCAGAAAATGCTGGAATCAATCCAAAATTAATACAAGATGAAACTTCCGAAGCTCTATGGTTTGCAGAAAATGCAGGAACAAAAATAGAAATAGGACGCATTACCACCGAGACAAAAAAACTGAACAAAACAGATCTTCTGATCAGAACAACTGTACAAATGAAACAGGCTCCTGATGCAAAATGGACAGATTCTACCCTTGTGAAAATATCGAACTTCGCTCCTATTTATCATTCTTCTTACAATATAAACAGAGATACGGTTCTCAAGTCTGGGAAAGATAAAGTCACCGGATATTATCTGGATAAAAAATCTCAGAAAAAAGATATCATTGAAATCCCTGCTGTACATTATTTTGATAGCAGCAGCTATGCAATGCTGATACGCTATCTTCCTTTGAAAGAAAATTACACTGCTGAGATTTCTATTTTCGATTACAATCCAAAATCTGAGAAAAAAGGATTAATGAAAGCCTATATTCTGGATACTCAAAAAGCAGAATATAAAGGAAAACCGGTTTGGGTAGTCAAAACAAATGATGACATCAGCAACAAAACAGCTACCACAACCTATTATATTGATCCTGCAACAAGAAAAATTGTAAAACAGGATATGGATATGGCAGGAAGAAAAATGTCTTTGGAAATAACTCAGTAAATTATTGAAAACCAAACACCAACACCTTTTTTTTCGTCTATAAAAAATATAACAATCCGGCTTAAAAAGTTTTATATTTGAATCATCATAAACACCAGATGTCAAAAACCTGATTGACTTTAAATGCTCAGGAACGTACAAATCAAAATATTACTTATGAAAAATGCCAGATTACTAAGCAGAGATGCTCAAAAAACAATCAAAGGCGGAATTGCTGCCAGATTGGTATGTTGCGAACGCGACGATAATGGAAAATGTACTTTATGGATCGGGCCTGGACAAAACTGTCCTTAGTTCTATCATCTCATAACAATTTTGAAGAAAGCCGGAAGTTTCCGGCTTTCTCTGTTTATATTCTCAACCTGAAGTATATCTATTACCATTGAAGAAAAACCATTATCAACTGATAATCAAAATTTTATTTAAAAAAATATCAATAAAATATATCACATCATAAGGAAAAGTACTATCTTTGATTCTCTTATTTTACACCAAGTGTCAAAGTCCTGATTGACTTTAAATGTTCAGGAACGTACAAATCAAAATATTAATAACTATGAAAAATGCTAAATTATTGAGCAGAGACGCTCAGAAATCGATCAACGGCGGAGCAGCAGGACGCGTTTGCTGTGAGTACAATTACAAAGGACAGTGTATTCTTTGGATTGGGCCTGGACAATATTGCCCATAGTTCTATCATCAGATAACAGTTAAAAAAAAGATTGTTTCAAAACCCAATAACTTGACTTTTGAAACAATCTTTTTAGTTTAAATGTGCTTTCACATTCTTTTTATAGGTTCTTCCCAACGGAAGCTCTTCTCCGTTTTTCAGAAAAACATGACTGGAATTATACGAATTAATATGTTCTGACAATACAATATAAGACTTGTGAATTCTGATGAAACCGAAATGCTGAAATTTCTCTTCAAAATTTGACATTCTCTCCAGAATCATATACTTTTTCAACGGCGTCATCAGCACAATATACTCTCCGAATCCCTGTATCCAGAGAATATCTTTGAGAAAAACCTTATTCATCACATAATTGGATTTGAACATAATATAGTCTTCCTGATGATGATTGTTTGCCGAGTTTTTAAACTGAACAAAATCTCTTGCTTTATTGACCGCTTTTCTAAAAGTATCAAAATCCACAGGCTTTATAAGATAATGAACAACATCCAGTTCAAATGCTTTCACCGCATATTTTGTTTCCAGCGTCAGAAAAATACACAGCGGTGGATCGGGAAGCTGCTGTAAAAGCTCTACCCCATTGATTCCAGGCATATTGATATCGAAAACCACCAGATCCACTTTGTTGGTTTTCAGAAAAGCCAGCGCTTCTTCCGGTTTTTGAAAGGAAGCCAGCAATTCAACATCTTCAAGCTGATCACAATATTGTTTTACAAGCTGCAATGCAGGATATTCATCATCCACATTAACGATAGTCAGGTTAGCCATTGATAGTAATTGTTAAAGCAATTTTATATTGATCATGTTCTTTCGGTCCGGAATAAAATTCATACTGATCAGGATAAAATTTTTCCAAGATATGAATAATTGCCTCATTACCCAATCCGTGATAATTAGATTCAGCTGCATGAATTCTATCTTTCCCTACAGAATTTATAATTTCAAAATACAATTCAGAGCGCTCAATATTACAGAATAATTTTATAAAACCATGAGCATCCTCTCCTATTGCTGAATGTTTTAAAGCATTTTCAAATAAAGTAAGAAGTATAGCAGACGGGATTTCAGCAACGTCAAATTCTTCCTGCTCTTCAATACCCATGACAATATCAAGCTGGTTATTATATTTAAGCTGGTACAACGCAGCAAGAGCTTTCAATGAAGAAAATTCCTGGGAAACCGTAACTTTTTCTTTTCCGCTGTCATAAATAATATACTTCAGAAGTTTACTCAACTGCAAAATAGAATCTGAGGTCTTCTCCGAATGGGTAAAACTGTTCGCGTATATATTATTAAGGGTATTCAGTAAAAAATGAGGATTTAGTTTAGACTTCAGCAAATCAAGATACAGCTGATCTTTCTCCTCTCCAAGGCTGATCACATCCTGTTCTATTAAAAATTTGTCTTTGGTAATTCCCAAAAAAGATCCCACCAGAATGATGATTCCCTGTGAAATGTACACATTGTACAGAAACCCAACGTGAAAGCCCTTTCCACTGAAATCCATCTGAAAAACAGCAGGCTCCCACAGAATCCTGAAAAGGCTGGAAACCAAAAAGCAGATTAAAGCATAGAGAATAAACTCCGGATACTTATTGGATAAATAAAACCGGGGAACCAGATAATAGTACACCAGATAATAAATCCCAACATTGAAAATTGTATTCAAAATAATGCTTATTACCAACTGAGTTGAATCCAGGAAGTAGTTTTCGGTGAAATAAGTCATCAAAATGAAGATAAAAAGGAAAAAAATATGCTGAAACCTCAACAAAAATTTCCAACGGTACTTCATAAGGCTTTCCAGAATCTTACCACTAAATAAAATTCTGATAATCAATAATATAATAATAAAATTAATGATTAAAAACATAGTCCATACCTTATTTTGAAACGTATCAAATATAATATCTTTTTGTCTCAAAATGCAGTTCGTTGAGAAAAACTGTCATTGATTGAAAAAATCCGGGTCCGCTCTTCCGAATAAATATATTTGAGAAACCGCAATATTAATCAAATATTTCATGAAACTTAATATAAAATTAACGCTTATTTTATCATTTTGTCTGATAAATGGTCTTTTATACAGTCAGAGCAAAGACAATTATAATATGTGGTTTCAGTACCTGATGTCTGCAAAGATTACTGATAAAAGTACTTTAACTGCCCTTACCCAATACCGTTCCTTTGACCTGGCTTACGACACAAGACTTTTCCTTGTGAATGCTTATGTAGACTATGAAGTGGCAGAAAATATAAGACCTGCCGCAGGAGCGATGTTTTTGATTCTTGAATCTTATAATGCTGACGATTCTAAAAAGATTCGCTACGAAAAAAGGCCATTTCAACAGGTAACCGCTGATTACTACATTGGCAGAACCTCAATATCCAACCGCCTTAGAGTGGAAGAACGCTTTATCAGTAACCCTGATGAATTCGAGGTAAGAATCCGATACCTGATCTCTGTCAGAATTCCTTTCAATAAAAAAGGTGAAAAAGAAAAACTCTATGGTATTCTTAAAAATGAAATAAGAATGAATATTGATAAAACAGAGCCTTTCGACAGCAATCGTATTACTGCAGGCCTTGGAATAAAAGTAGGGAAAAATTCTGCGCTGGAGCTTGCCTTTATTAATCAGATGGAAACCGGAAAAACAAGCAATTACGGATTCATAGGCTTCAGAAACAGCTTTGACTGGAGAAAAAAGAAACAACAATAACCTCATTAACATTATACTATATTATGCTTACATTTCTTGGTTTTTTAATGATTTTCATCTTCATGATCCTCATCATGAACAAAAAGATGACCCCGCTTACGGCTTTAGTCCTTGTACCTGTTCTTATCGCTGTGGTGGCAGGATTCGGGCCTGACCTGGGGAAAATGATGAAAGATGGAGTAAAAGAAATAGCACTTACGGGGGTTATGCTGATTTTTGCCATCCTGTATTTCAGTCTGATGATTGATACCGGGCTTTTTGAACCTCTTGTGAATGCCATACTAAAGGCTGTAGGAGATAATCCGGTAAAAACAACCATCGGGACTGCCCTTCTCACCACACTTGTTTCTTTAGACGGAGATGGCTCTTCCACTTACATTATTGTGGTGGCAGCATTACTCCCGCTTTATAAAAAACAGGGCATGAACCCTTTAGTTCTGACCTGTATCATCATGCTAGCCGGTGGAATTATGAATATTTTACCATGGGGAGGACCAACTGCCAGAGTAATGAGTTCTCTAAAACTGGGACATACTGAAATTTTTGTTCCTATGATTCCGGTAATGCTGATCGGGCTGGTATGGGTATTCTTTGTTGCCTATATTTTAGGAGTCAGAGAGAAAAAAAGAATCAGCAAACATGGTAAATATACCAAATACAGCGGACAGGATATTGCTGGCGAAAATGATCCCGCATTAAGACGTCCGAAACTTATTATTGTCAATTTAATCCTGACCATTATTTTGCTTTGTGTGATGATTCTTGACATTATTCCTTTGGGAGTTGCTTTTATGATTGCTTTCTGCATTGCTTCCGTGATCAATTATCCTAAACTGAAAGATCAGCAGAAGATTATTTCAAAACATGCCGGAAATGCTTTATCTGTGGCGGGAATGATCTTCGGTGCAGGAATTTTCACCGGTATTCTGAATGGTACCGGAATTATGAGTTCTATGGGAAATAGTATCATCAGTATCGTTCCAAAAACCTGGGGTGGCTATCTGAACATTATCACCGCTATATTCAGTGTACCGCTTACCTTTTTCCTTACCAATGATGCTTATTATTTTGGAATCCTTCCAGTTATTACAGCTACAGGCAGCCAGCTGAATATTCCACCTGATATTTTGGGACGTGCCAGCCTTGTAGGACAGGCTTCTCATTTATTAAGTCCTCTGGTTCCTTCCACTTATCTGCTGGTTTCACTGGCAGGTGTTGAATTCTCCGACCACTTGAAATTTACCTTAAAGTGGGCTATAGGATCATCAATCGTAATGTTGCTGGGTGCTTTGGTTCTTGGTATTATATAAGGTTATATCTTTGAATTCTGTAATCTTATCCTAAAACGAGAATGATGAAAACTGCCAAGCAAAAAACATTTACAGACTCTTATTTAAGAAATCTTACGCTTTATGTGTTCACAGCGATCATCTGTGGAGCATTAACCGGTTATTATTTTCCGGAAATCAGTAAGCATCTGGAAACGGTAAGCAGTTACTTTTTCATGCTTCTTGAGGTTTTGATTATTCCGGTAATTTTTATTGCTGTAACGTATGGAGTAAGCTATATTTTCAGCACCAAAAATGCTTTTAAAATTGTAAGTCAGATGGTTCTGTATTTTATAATCATCACTTCCATCAGTATTGTATTGGGGATCGGATCAGGTCTTCTTTTAAAACCGGGAGCGAATACGGGGATTATTCTTTCTTCACACAAGGCGTTACCCGAAAGGTTTCTAACCAGGACTACGAATCCTTTACATATCAGCAACTATGTATTTTTTCTTTTACTCTCCATATCTGCGGGAGTTGTAATTGGTCTTTCAAAGAAAAAAAATAACATTCTTAAAGCTATAGATGTAGGAAGGAACTTGTTTTTCAAACTCATCAAGTATGTGTACCTGTTTCTTCCGATAGTCATTTTCTCTAATATCGCTTACGGAATTTCTGTATACGGAATTAATACTTTACTCCCGTTAAGTAAGATTGTTGCCACAGTATATCTTACCTGTGTATTTTTTATCTTCGGAATATTAGGGGTTGTAACAGCTTATTTTAAAATTAACCTTTGGGATTTTTTAATCAGCATCAAAGAAGAAATCATTCTTGTTATCGCAACGTCTTCATCAAAGACCGCCTTCCCAATGATCTTTGATAAAATGGAATCACAGGGTTATGACCGGAAAATTCTCCGCCTTATTATTCCTCTAGGATACAATTTTAATCTGGCCGGAGCTTGTATCTACCTTTCAATTTCATGTATTTTCCTTATCCAGTTTTATAATATTCCTCTTACCATAAAAGATTATTTCTGGCTTTTTATCACCATTTCCATTGCTTCAAAAACAGCTTCAGGGGTACCGGGATCCGGTTTTCTTGCCCTGATGTTTACCTTAAGCCGTTTTGGAAAAATCCCCACCACAGATCTTGCCCTTTTATACAGCGTAGACCGCTTTATGAATGAAGCCAGATCAGTTACCAATTTCATAGGCATTTCAGTTTCTGCTGCCATTATTTCAAAACTTAATCAACATTCTATTCCCTTAAAAAATGATATTTCCTGATTTTACCCTCCTTTTCAATGACATCTTACAAAACCCTGCAAAATCTTTAGCCATTATAGGCAATCTCATCCTGATCGAAAGCCTTCTGTCCGTAGATAATGCTGCTGTATTGGCCACCATCGTAATGGATCTGCCAGAACATCAAAGAAAAAGAGCTTTGAAATATGGAATCCTGGGTGCTTATCTATTTCGGGGACTTGCTCTTATTTTTGCTTCTGTTCTGATTTCCGTTTGGTGGCTGAAACCACTGGGAGGATTATACCTGATCTATATTTCTCTGGACTGGCTGATCAAAAAGATGAAAAATAAAAACGATGAAGAAAGTGCAGACGAAAGTCCTGACAAAGAATCCAGCTGGCTGTATAAAAATTCCATCGGGCTGCTGGGACAATTCTGGGCAACCGTTGCTATTGTAGAAGTAATGGACCTTGCTTTTTCTATAGATAATGTTTTTGCGGCAGTTGCTTTCTCTGATAATTTACTTCTGATTACCCTCGGAGTATTTATAGGAATTTTAGCGATGAGATTTATAGCGCAGTGGTTTGTCCGCCTTATGCAGGTATTTCCTTTCCTGGAAACGGCCGCATTTATTGTGATTGCTATTTTAGGAATTAAACTAAGTTTATCTTTATTTGAGCACTTCTACCCTGCCACCGCATTCGCTCAATTTCTAGGCAGCCATACCATGGAAATTTTAGTTTCCGCCATTACCGTTCTTTTGTTTGTAATTCCTGTAGTGACCAGTTATCTTATTGGATTTCCAGCCCGCAAAAAATAATTTTTCTGCCAAATTTTCACATTCGGAAACAAAAGTCTGCCATTTCAGCCACCACGGTCTCATGGCATACATTTAGAGAATTACAACACAGAAATAATTAAAAAATAAATATATTATGTCAGTAAACTTTAAACCATTGGCAGACAGAGTTCTGGTAGAGCCAATCGCAGCAGAAACTAAAACAGCTTCAGGTATTATCATCCCGGACACTGCAAAGGAAAAGCCGCAAGAAGGTACTGTAGTGGCAGTAGGCCCTGGTAAGAAAGATGAGCCTACAACAGTTCAGGTAGGTGACAAAGTTCTTTATGGAAAATATTCAGGAGCTGAATTGAAGCTGGAAGGTAAAGATTATTTAATCGTAAGAGAAGCTGATTTATTAGGAATTATTGGCTAAGATTTAAGATCACAGACATCAGATTTCAGATTAAAAAAATCAAATTAAAAAACTTTTGTTAGCTGTCTAATATCTGACATCTAACATCTAATATCTAATCAAAATGGCAAAAGAAATAAAATTCGATATTGAATCAAGAGACGCTCTAAAGAGAGGAGTAGATGCATTGGCTAATGCAGTAAAGGTAACTTTAGGTCCTAAAGGTAGAAACGTAGTGATCGAAAAATCTTTCGGTGCTCCACACGTAACTAAGGATGGTGTGTCTGTTGCAAAAGAAATCGAACTTGAAGACAGAGTAGAAAATATGGGAGCTCAAATGGTAAAAGAAGTAGCTTCCAAAACTAATGATATCGCAGGAGACGGTACTACTACCGCTACTGTATTGGCACAGGCTATCGTAAGAGAAGGTCTTAAGAACGTAGCTGCAGGTGCTAACCCAATGGATCTTAAAAGAGGGATCGACAAAGCTGTAACTGCAGTTGTTGAAAACCTTAAAGCGCAGTCTCAGGCTGTTGGAGATTCTACAGATAAAGTAAAGCAAGTAGCTTCTGTATCTGCTAACAATGATGAGACTATCGGTGCATTAATCGCTGAAGCTTTCGGAAAAGTTGGAAAAGAAGGTGTAATCACTGTAGAAGAAGCTAAAGGTATCGATACAACAGTTGACGTTGTAGAAGGTATGCAGTTCGACAGAGGATACCAGTCACCATACTTCGTGACTAACCCTGAGAAAATGTTAGCTGAACTAGAAAACCCATATATCCTTTTAGTAGAGAAGAAAATCTCTTCAATGAAAGAATTGTTACCAGTTCTTGAGCCAATTGCACAAGGTGGTAAGTCTCTATTGATCATCTCTGAAGAAGTGGAAGGTGAAGCTTTAGCTACTTTGGTGGTAAACAAACTAAGAGGTTCTCTTAAAATTGCTGCTGTAAAAGCTCCAGGATTCGGAGACAGAAGAAAAGCAATGTTAGAAGATATCGCAATCCTTACAGGTGGACAGGTGATCTCTGAAGAGCAAGGTTTCACAATGGAAAACATCTCTTTAGATATGCTTGGAACTGCTGAGAAAGTAACGATCGACAAAGACAACACTACTGTTGTAAACGGTGGTGGTGACGAAGCAAAAATTAAAGGAAGAGTAGCTCAGATCAAAGCTCAGATGGAAACTACAACTTCTGACTACGACAGAGAGAAACTTCAGGAAAGATTAGCTAAGTTAGCTGGTGGTGTTGCTGTACTTTATGTAGGTGCTGCTTCTGAAGTAGAAATGAAAGAGAAAAAAGACAGAGTAGATGATGCTCTACACGCTACAAGAGCGGCTGTAGAAGAAGGTATCGTTGCAGGTGGTGGTGTTGCTTTAGTAAGAGCAATCTCTGCTTTAGAAAGCCTTACAGGAATCAATTCTGATGAAACTACAGGGATCAAAATCGTGAAAAGAGCGATCGAAGAGCCATTAAGACAAATCGTTGCTAACGCAGGTGGTGAAGGTTCTGTAATTGTTGCTAAAGTAGCAGAAGGAACAGGAGACTTCGGATACAACGCCAAAACTGACGAGTATGTTCACATGCTTGAAGCAGGAATCATTGACCCAACTAAAGTAACAAGAGTTGCCCTTGAAAACGCAGCTTCTGTATCTGGAATGCTTCTTACTACTGAATGTGTAATCACTGAAGTAAAGAGCACTGAACCAGCTATGCCAATGGGTGGTGGAATGCCAGGAATGATGTAGTAGCGTAAGCTAAGACAAATTAATATATTAACCGTTCTGCTTTTGTGGAGCGGTTTTTTATTTACTATTGTTTTATAACATTAAAGATTATGCAGTTTGGAAAACACAAAAAAATAACTAAAAAATATGTTCTTCAAAAGTTGTGAAGTTTCATATATTTGAGAATTGGACCTTACTTAAAAGAAAAAACAATAAAATATGGTGACACTCAAAATAAAAAATTATTTCATCGTTTTTTTTAGAATTGTATTCTCTTTTTTTTCATTATCTCTGCCATTTATTTTTACAAAAGGAGCATATCAAAATATGATTTCAAAAGGTCATTATTTATGGTTCTGTTACTTTATTTTACTCTTTCTGCTCACAATATACATAGTAATGAAAAAGAATTATTATGAATTGATACGAGCCAAGATTCAACACGAAAATCTAGTTTATTATAACTTCTTATTAATTAAGAAAACCTTACACTTAAAAGATGTTCTTGGCTATAAAAATGGAATTGATGATGATGGAAATGAATTTATAAGTCTATACAATGATAAAAACAAAAAAATAGTTACGCTAAAAGTAAACATATATTCTAATTTACCTGAATTTGTAGAAGCTTTACATTGTAAACATATTGGATATGAATTAACCCCTTTTCAACATGTGATTGAGAAGATTAAAAAACTCTTTACAAATACATAAAGCATCGTACAACATTATTATATATCAAATATACTTCTTACAACTAACTGTGTAATCACTGAAGTAAAGAGCGCTGAACCAGCTATGCCAATGGGTGGTGGAATGCCAGGAATGATATAATAGCGAGTCGCTAAGACAAATTAATATATAAACCGTTCTGCTTTTGTGGAACAGTTTTTTGTTTAAATTATGGTTTTCCGTAAGGAATTCATATTCTCATATTCTAACTTAGGTGCAAGATAATAGATCATATTTATTAAATAAAGAAGTTTTAAAGCTAATACTTTGTATAATAATAATTTTGTAATTTTTAGATTTGTTCTGAACTCCAATAAAAACGAAAATAACCAAAAATTTAATGATAGAAAACTTCTTTTCAAATAGCTGGACAATAGGTATATTTGGTGGTATCATAAGTGGATTTATAGTTTATTTTATAACAGATCGTATTTTTAGTAAAAAAGAAAATAAGGAATATGTACAAAAACTAAAAATTGCAAACAATGAACTATTATACAATATAAGGCCACTTATAGTTGAAGGAAATAAACCAAGTATTGAAATATTAACATCAATAATAAAAGCAACCTCAAGAAGATATGATGTTAAACTTGCTGATTTATACACACAAGAGGATATTTCTGATGAATTAATTAAAGAAATTGTTGCTAATCCTTTTCTAACATCAGAAAATAAATTACAATATTCAAACTTATGTTTAGAAATTTCAAATCTTAAAAAGACTGAAATTACTATCGATAATGACCCCAAAATTGTATACTTAAATCGAAATAAAGATATTTCCAAAGAAACTTTAACTTTAACATTAGGCTTAATAACCGCACTGACATCAACACTATTTATTCAAGTTTTTAAAACCGATATCTTTGGAAATATAAAATTCGATGAAATAGTTGGAATATTGCCACTTATTATATTTATACCTGTAATTTCTCTACTTATATCTAAAATTCTACAAAAAATTAAAAGAGAAAAAGATAATAAGGAATATTCTAATGATATAAAGATAAAAGACCAAAACATTAAAAATGAGTGGTAAATAAACAATGTCAATATTATTATTTGAAAAGATAATTTAAAAATTTGTATTAATTACCCTACTTTTCTAACATTAAAATTCAACTACCTTATCTCACACTGCTTCATATATAACAAACTAATAAACAATGAATAAAGATTTTTTCAAAAAACAATTATCTGAGTTAATAAGTAATTTTAGGACTATGAAAAATAGATCTGCAAATTATGATCTATCTGGTAACAATTCCACCGAAGAGATTGTATCATTATTAAGTAGATGTAAGTCAGCAGTCCAAAGAATCTCTGGAATAAATTCAGAATATTATAAAGACATAAATTCAATTATGAGAAAAAACAATATTTGGGAAGGTGAAAAACTAATTGAAGTTATAGGCTGTGTTGATGCTCTGTTCAGAGATTTGGAGAATGGTTATCTTCAAAATTTATCCGAAATAATAAAATCTGAAGTATTTAGTGACTATATTGAAATGGCAGAACACCTTTTAGAAGAAGGTTATAAAGATCCAGCTACAGTTTTAATCGGTTCTACTTTAGAAAACAAACTAAAGGAACTTTGTACGATTAATAGTATAGATTTAGTAATAATAAATAATAGAGGAAATACAGTTTATAAAAAAGCTGAGGTTTTAAACGCTGAATTATGTAAGTCTGACATTTATAGCTTAGCAACTCAAAAACAAATAACTGCTTGGTTAAATCTACGTAATTATGCTGCTCATGGTGAATACAATAAATATACATCTGATGAAATAAAATTATTCATAGCAGGAGTTAGACATTTTCTATTATCTTACTAGTAAAATAAATTTTCGATGTATAAAATGAGTCAGTCTATTTAAATTCAAAAGTTCGAAAACAATAGAAAATCTTACCCCCCGCTACCGCACGATTGTATCGTGTGGCTCGGTTAAAATTATATAATTTATAATACTATAACCACACGAAAGGATTCATATGAAAAGTATTAAATAACATAAATATAATCCCTATATATGTTTGTATCCTCGCTTCATAAAGCCTTTTAAAATATACTTCAAAACGGAAAGCAGATAGCTTTTTCTCTGTTTCTGATTTGAGAGTTAGCACTAATTTTAACGACAAAACTAAATGAAAATAAAATCCCTATCACTATCTGATATTAAATCTTTTGTTAAAACAACAAATTTTGATTTTAGTGATTCTGAAAAAATAAACACTATAAGTGGTGTAAATGGTTCTGGCAAAACAACAATTTTCAAATCTATTATTTTAGTTCAAAAGTTATTTTTTACTAAAGTATACGAGATTCAAATTGAAAATGACGAAGAATTATTAAATTATTTTAATAGCATAAACTCATCAATCTCAATTAATTTTGAATTTGATGATTTAAGTATTGCCACATTGACTTTTAAGTGTATCAATAGATCAAAGGAACTAGCAGAAATCAATCTCATTTGTTCAGAAGAAGATCTAGATAAAATAAAAAAACATTGGAATATTGATTCTCCAAGAAATTTGATTATTTATATAGATTCAAATAGAAATATTCAAGAAGATAATTTTTCAAACGAAGATATAAATATATCCGTTAATGATAGCAAATCATTACTTATTGATTATATTATCCAACCTGATAAATTATTTAATACAACATATGAAAGACTAATTAAAGATTATATTAGAGAAAGAATTATTCCCAGTACTCCCAGAACAGATTTACCACATTTCACCACTAAAATAATATTGCATAATATTTTAAACTATCTAGAGTTTTCAAATTTCACTGCATTAGAGAGAAAAGATCAATTTATTTTGCAAGTAAAAGCAGGAAATGGTAAAAGAAAAAATATATATGATTTAAGAAATTTAAGTTCTGGTGAAAAAACATTGTTTTATGTATTTCATTTTATTTGTTATGTAAAAAGTATTGGAATGCTAATTATTGATGAGCCAGAAAACAATTTACATGAAGATATGTTAACAAAATTTGTTAATATATTAAATGACATAACAATTGAACAAAAATTTTCTGATTTAATATTTAGACTTGCTAAAAACATTAATCAAGAAATAAGTCCAAATATTCAAAAACAAATAACTAATTACTACAAAGATCATAAATTATCTCAAACCTATCTATTAACACACTCTAAGAATTTAATTTACAATAACTTTACTTTAGGTAAAAATTTCATTGTCAATAATGCCTTAACATTAATAGATTATGAAAATCATGAAAAATTACTTCGAGAAATTGGTTTAAGTAAAATAATAAACAAAGTCCTTTTTGTTGAAGGGAAAACAGAGAATGAAATTTTTCATTCAATCTTATCTTTAGAAAATATAAAAATTCAACCTTTAAAAAATTGTAGCGATGTAGTCGAGACTTTCAAAAAATACTACAAATTCCATAGCTATATAAGAGATGTACAATTTTGCTTTTTAATTGATCGTGATACTCGTGATGATATCAATATAAATGAAATCCGAGATAATGATGTCAATTTTTTTGACAATCATTTTATTATTCTTGAGAGACATGAAATAGAAAATTATTTACTTGATTCTAAAGTCATTCATAATATATTTAAAAAACATCATGAATTTAATGAATTTACTCCACTAATGAGTGAAGATGAAATTTCTCAAATCATAAAAGAAAAAGCAAATCAAAATAAGGAAATTGTATTGAGAAAAACATTACAACATCTTAATCAAAATAGCTTCTCAGATCTAAAATTAGCTGTAAGTGAAAAAACATTAGCTATCAATAATAAATTAGATTATGAAGCTTATATTGAAAGTATTTTCACATCTAATAAACTTGATTTAACAAAAGAAAAAATCAAAAATAATTTTCAAAAACTTGATGATATTGAAACTAATTGGGAAAGTGATTATTTAAAATTATGTGATGGAAAAATTGTTCTTAATCAGATAAAATCAATTATCGCACAAAAATTACAAATTACACCTGATCGCTTTATAAAAGAACTTATAAAGGAAGTACAATTAAAAAAATCCCATGATTTTAATGAAATTATTAATTCAATCATTAAAATACTCAAATAAAACCCCGCTACCCTACTACCGCAACGATTGTATCGTGTAGCATAGACTTTTAGATCATACTATTAGAATGTTTAAACAAAACAAAATCCGAAGTCTCCCACTTCGGATTCTTTATATCCCAACCCCATCTAAAATACTCCGACTCCCCCATTTCCTATCCCCCAACTTTTACTTATATTTGTTTCTATAACGTACACAAATATGCAAAACAAAAAAATACATCAGGGGAGAAATATCAAGCGTTTTCGTGAGATGTTGGGCATCAAGCAGGAGGCTTTAGCTTTTGATCTTGGGGAAGACTGGAACCAGAAGAAGGTTTCTCTTTTAGAACAGAAAGAGACTATCGAAGAGAATATTTTAGAAAGGATTTCCAACATCCTGAAAATTCCGATGGAAGCCATTGAGAATATGGATGATGAACAAGCTATCAATATTATTGCAAACACATTTGATAATGGAGCCATACTTAATGGTATCAATTATAATCCTTCATTCCATCCTATAGATAAGGTTTTGCAACTACACGAAGAAAAAATTGCGCTGTACGAAAGAATGCTGAAGGAGAAAGATGAGATGATGGCCAGACTGGAACAGCTGATTCAGAAATAAAAACAAAACTAATAACCACCCCAGCTCCGCAAAGTCTCCCGACTTTGCGCTCACAAAAAAACAAAATCCGAAGTCTCCCACTTCGGATTCTCTATATCCCACATCTAAAATACCCCGACTCCCCTGCTACCACACGAAAGGCTTCATGCGGTAGCAGGGTATTGCTGTAATTCGGGGTTGAATATTAGCAGTAGAACTATTTGTTTCAGAAATCTTTGTAATTTTGCACGGATTATGCTTTGTTTGTCCCGAAACTACAGCAATACCCGAAACGTTAGCGAAATTTTATCATATACATCGCTTATCAAGCAAAACTTATGAAATTAAAACCAATTATTATTTTATCATCTGTACTTTTACTTACAAGTTGCGTAAAAGTTTGGAATCAGATGAGTGAATTGAAGCCACTTGAAGATTACTCTACTCAAAACGCAAATATCCAAGAAAAAAATGTGATGGATGCGAAAATCACTTTCATTAACGATAAAACAATTGATGGAAAAATTAGAGGTCAAAAAAATATAATTTATGGATTTCTAAATGAAACTTCAATAAACAAATTTCTTCAAATTTATGATAAGACAGGAAAAAAAGAATACATCTATTTCCAACTCCTAAAAGAAATGACGATTAAAGATTATAATGGAAACGAAAGAAGATTTGTGAATAGAGGTTCTGAATATAAATCTTTGCAGGAGAACTTTTATGATGGAAAAATTAAATGGTTTAGAGAATATTACAATAACGCATATGATGGAAGCGTTCAGATAACAGACCATTTCATCAATGAAAATAATCAAGAAGTAAATGTTGGTACATTCAATAGTATGAAAAATAAACTGAAAGAAATTACCTCTTCAAAACCTGAATTATCTTCAAAAATTGAAAATACATCAACATTTAACAAAGAAACTGTTATTAGAATTTTAAAAGAATATGAACAATAGGAAAAATTTCTGATAACATCGGTTTTGCAATAGTGGGGCGAACCCCAAGCTCCGAAAAGTCTGGAGACTTTGCACCATCATAAAAAACAAAAATCCGAAGTCGGGAGACTTCGGATTTTTTTATAATTACCCCAACTAAAATACCTCTACACCTTCATTTTCTATCCCAAGCTTTTACTTATATTTGTTCCTGATTAAAAAACAAAACTAATAACCAATAGTTCAAGAAACTTATACTCAAATGAAATTAAACATTAAACTTTTCTCCATCTTTATTATTCTTCTGGTTTCCACCTCTTCTTTTGCCCAAAAGAAGACTCCTTTTCAAATCAATGGAGAATTATTTGAAATTCCTGGAAAATGGGAATATAAAAATCAACTGAAATCATCCGGACAATTTCACCTAAGCAATAAAGACGAAAAAATAAATTTGCTGATTTCAGTAAGAAAACCTGAGAAATTTGAGTTTTATAAAGAAGGTATAACAGAAAAAGAATTGCTGAATGCATTTTACCAATGGGAATATGATTACTGGGCATCTTCCAATGGAGTGAAAGCAGAAGTTTCTGAAGTAAAGCGAAACGAAGAAAAAAATTATATCATCTGGAAAATTATCATAAAAGATAAATCTCAGGATGTTAGTAAGGACCTTACTTCCTATTTACTGTATGCCGTTAGAAACAACAATCTGATTTCATTCAATCTAACCAATAATACAGATAAGAAGAATCCCTTAACTGAAGCGGAATCGGTTAAACTTCTTGAACAAACTTATTTGAAATAAAAAACAAAAACTAATAACCAACCCTTCATGAAACTCTATACTTTAATAGTAGGAATACTCTTACTATTTTCCGGTTGCACAAAAAAAGACCAATACAATGTTGGCCAGGAATGGAACTACAAAACCCGCCCCACAGAAAAAAACTCAACACTTACAATTTTAAAGATTGAGGAATACCCTGAAACCGGAAAAGTGATTCATATTTCTATCAGCGGTTTGAAAATGAAAAACCCTGCCAGCCCTAGCGGTTATGCAGAAACCCTCACCCATATTCCCATATCAGAAGAGGCATTAGACAAGAGTGTCACCAGTCTGAAAAATGAAACCGGCAAAAAACCAGATTCCCTTGAAATGAACGGATATTCTTACTGGAAGAAAGAGTTTGATAATGGCAATGCCGGGATATTTACGATTACTGTTTCGGAGATTGTAAGTACAATGGAAAAATCTATTGTTGCAGGGGATTATACCAAATAAAATTCAACACTTCCCCGACGCTTTTTTTCAGTTATACGATCATACAATATAAATTCTCATGAAATCAAGAATTCTCTTTCTTCTTATTATTTTAATTTCTTATAGTTGCTCACTAAATAAATATAGTAACGTTCCTGTTCAAAATGAAATTGATCTTTCCTTTAAAAACTTCAGTGAAATTAAAAAAGAAGAAATGGATAAAGAATCAAAAGATATTACTCTCGGATATTTTTGGGGAATTGGAGAAGATATCTATCCCGCATTTCAAAAATATAAGTTTGAAATTCCCAGATCATATCAAAGAAACGAAAACAACTTCATCCTTAAAGTAGATTATTTTTTCACAAAAGATGAGCAAATCAAATTCAAGTCTTATGAATGGAATGAAAATGAAAAAATTGAAACTTCGAATGAAATGTTTAACGAAAAATTCCACGAAATAAAAAATTATATAACTGAAAATCTTGGAAAACCATCCCTTGAAGCATATGAAGATTTAGAAAAATCTAAAGAGGAAATGGTAAGGGATGATATAAAATGGCAAAGTAAAAATCTGAACGCCTACTTATTTCGTTTCAGAGGAAAAGGTGGATTTGATCAAATACGTTTGGCAATTTATTGTGATTAAGAATATTGTTATGAACAGAAGAACATTAATAAAATAAAGCTATACATGAAAAAAAAATTACTCTTAGGAATATTTTTCTCTGTTTCAATTTCTTTTCACATTAAAGCTCAGGATTTTCCACAAAAATTTGAAAAAGACAGTATAGATTATATTCAGAGATGGATTTGAAAAGGATAAATTGATCATTTCATTACAAACCCTATTGCGGGAAACAAAACAGGATCCTGGTTTCTTTCCCGCAACTTGTATAAGACTTCTGGAGGCCTCGGGAGATTACAAACAAAGTTGTTTTTAACTTCTGGAGAATTCGTTTGATGACAAACATAAACGTTTCTGACTTCCGGAGAACTCACTTAATGAAAAACAGAATTGTATGTATTCTGATTTTAAAATCATCTATTTATATTTGAATACCATGAAAAATTTCACACTGTTATTATTTTGTCTTATAATTTTATTCTCCTGTAATAAGAAAAATAATGATCACAAAACTGAAAAACCGAAACCTGTTCTGATCAAAATAGGATACTACCCTACGTTTCATCTTCCTGCTGAAACCATCTTAAATTTTAATGAAAAATATTTGATTTTTTACAGCCCGGTTTCTTATAACCCACCGCCACCTCCGCCTCCATCAAAGGAAAATGGAGAAAAATGGAGTACCGAAGAAAAGAAAGAACATCTGGAATACCTTAATGAAAGGCCGCAACTGCAACCTTTTAAAATTAAACTCTCACAAAATGATATCGATCGAATTCAACGAATATCAGGTTCCTTCACTTCAGAAGATTTTAATGATAAAGATTTAAAACCTGCAATGGATGGGATGTCAACAAACATTATCATTGTATACTCCAATGGAAAATTAGTTCAAATCAACCCTATGAACGCTCCCAATGAAAAGCAAAGGGCGTTATATGGAGAGATTTTAGATCTCCTCATAGAAAAGAATACGAATAAGAATGATGCTGTTATTTTACAGAAAATAAAAGGATATCACTGATTGACAGCTATTTTTCCAGTTATACTCTCTGATGTTAATTTAATATCTAAATTTGGATGTTTGTAACAAAAAACAAATTAAGAATGAAAATTAATTGCAACAAATGTAAAAATGAAGTGATTACTCTAAACTTTTCTGAAGAACAAAAGCTTGATCTTTATATTTTGATGCAAAACGATTTAAAAGTATTTACTGAAAAAAAATTAATTGACGAATTCAATGTAGATAAAAAGGAAGCAAAAATTATTATTCAACATTTAAACAATAGAAATGGCAGATGTGCAGAATGTGAGTTTGAAAAATTGAATGGAGAATATGTTGAATGTCCCAATTGTGGTGCTTTTAATTATAATCTTAATGAACCTGTGTTTAATTTAGAATTTTGCAGTCATTTAGAATGGTCTCTGGATTTTAACAACATTGAAAATGAAAAGATAAAATATTATGCTAAGAATTTTTGGTGTGATGGTATAAGTCATTTACCAGAAGACTCAAAATCTTTACTTTATCATACTATTGAAAACAGCAAGCAAATCATAACAAAAGCCTGGATTGGATATGGTGGTGATGAAATTTATGAAATGAAAATCAAGTTTGGGAAAAAAGCTATAGAAAATTATAAAAATAATAAAAGTTTAATCGAATGTATTCCGAAAAATAATGAAAATCCGAATTGGATAAAATTATTTATGGAAGATAAAAAGATTGAAATTCAATTAAAATAATAACTGTTGATAACATGAGTTTGCACCATTGCAGAAGGCAGTAACCTCGCTCTACAAAGTCTCCCTATTTTACAGAAATAAAATAAAATCCACCACCGCACTAATTTTTATCCTCAAACTTTCTCTTATCTTTGTTTCAATAACGATCTGATCAGTGCTGACGACGTAACACCAAAACAAAATATGGCAACAAAAGAAGAATTCTGGGACAGGAAAAAGAAATTAAATGATGATTTTTTCGTGATGGGCTCCGTGGCCAATCCTGCAACTGAAGAACAAATCAGAAAATATGAAGAAAGCACAGGATTTACCTTCAGTGAAGATGTTAAGGATTTTCTGACCTCATTCGGGTCCTTACTTTTTGAAGTGAAAGAAGAGATCTGGAAACGTCCCCAGGAATTTGATGTTCTTCCAAGCTGGAAATTCGGGTATGGATTTTTTGTGTACGGACTTTCGCAGGATGAAGAAATGCCTTCCTGGATGGGATTTGAAGAAAAACATCAGGAAGCCCTTGAGTATAAAGAAAAGCCATTGGGACAACTGTTTTTCAAGCGCAGTGGAAATCTCTACAGGGCATATACCGACAACGGAATCATAAAAATTGAGTATGACAAATACGACGAGAAAGATCATGAAGTATTTGAAGGAAATATTTATGATTTTTTAATTGAAGAAATTAATAATTTAGAACAGGATTATCTGGAATACATTAATGAAGGAAAATCCTGATGTATTTGTACACAACCTTATAACTTCTGACTTTACCCCTATAAAACACTAAACTTTATACCATTGAAAACAAAATTATTATTCCTTTCATTTTTAGGATCAATACTAGCCCATACACAAACCCTTCATTTTAAGAGTCTCAAAGATATGTCTACAGGCAGAGGGGCCACAGCCAGTGTAATTGTGGATGATAATATCTATGTGAGCAACGGATATCAGGACAAGGGAGGTAACGCCAATTATATTGAGAAATATAATATTACGGATAACAAATGGAGTGTTCTCAATACTACTCTGCTTTCTAAAAAATTTTCTAATTCGGAGACTTACCATAATAAAATTTATATTTTTAACGGTTGGGGAAACAGCCATCTTGAAATTCTGGATCTTGCAACCAATACCATAACGAAGGGCGCTGTTAATCGTTTCTACACAGGAAATGCAGGTTCTGCCATTCATAACGGCAAAATATATGTGTTTGGGGGCAGCGGACTCAACGGAGCGAAAACCACTGTATTTTCTAACAGATTCCAGTATTATGATATTGCTTCCGATACATGGCATCCATTACCCGATATGCCCACAGCCAGAGAAACAAAGGGCAAAATTGTGAATGACAAGCTTTATGTCATTGGTGGTTTTAACGGTACCTCATCCCGCCTGATCAATGTTTATGACCTCAACACGAATCTCTGGACCGATCAATATACGATGCCCGCCGGGATATCGGGACACTCATTAGCCGTGTCCGATAATAAGATTTTTATTGCAGGAGGTTATAATAATCAAACTTTTCTGGCCTATTTTGATACAACTACCAATAAATTCCATCCGCTATCCTCCAACATGATCCCAAGAAGACACGCTGCAGCGGAAATATATAACGATAAACTATACATCATCGGAGGAAGTACAACTTCTCTCACCAGCTCAGCAATTAAAAGCATACAGGTGGCAGATATCAGCGAAAACGTACTCTCTGAAACCACAGCAAATGATAATAGGACATTGGAGAAAAAGGTGTATACCAATGCCACCAGAGACGGTTTTGTCATCAGTAATAAAAATAACAGCAATCAGTTTGAATTTACCGTTTACTCTACAGATGGAAAGGAAATACACAAAGGTTTTGCCTATTACAACAGAAATATAGATTTATCCAGAGTACAAAAGGGAACTTATATTTTTAGTTTTAAAGATGAGAAAAGGGTTTTGCAGCAGATTAAAATTTTCAGATAATCATACCTTACAATCATCCATTAAAAAATACAATGATTACAATGAATTTAAATTTTAGCAGTGCTGAAATAGATGAGGCAGTTAGAAAGAACTCAAAAAGAAGCTCAATGATACTGGATTTAGCCAACACAGCATCGTTGGCTACTGATGGAAAATTATTCTATGGCAGGGAATTTAAAAATAGAATTGAGATTGCTAGAATAAAAACTCCTATCACATCAATCCTTCCTATTCTCATTATTGTTTTTAAAAAGAATGACCTTCAACATCCTAAATTAAGACTAAGCTTTTTGGGATACTTTTGGTTTTCAATTCTCACCTTACTATTTTTATGGGCTATCATAAAAAAAATTATTGATCCCGATTTCCCGGGGGATCTTGAATTGGCTATATTTTCAGTTCTATTTTTTTACTCATTATTCGCAATAGAATTTTACTTCACAAAAAAGGTTTTTGAAAGACTAAAACTAAGAATCAGTAAATAATCATGAAAAACAGAGTTCTCATTTTATTTATTTTAATTTTATTTTTGGGGTGTAAAAAACAAGAATTTGATGAATTTGATTTTTCTTATGGCAATAGTTTTGAGACAGATTTCTCAATAAAGTTTAGCCATAAAAATGATTCGATTTTTTTGTATGAAAATTGGGCTCCGGAAAACAACCAATTACCCAAAAACAAAACCAGCTATCTTTCAATCCTGAATAAAAGTCAAAAATTAAAACTGGATAGCTTTATTTCGAAGATAGACTTCAAAAGTTTAGACACCTTATATTTTGAAAAGTATCAGGATGGGGAATATTATAATTTCTTTATTAGAAAAGGTAAAATCAGGAAAACTATAAAAGTTCATAGTCTGAATGCACCCCAATCATTAAGCAATTTTGCCCATTGGATTTATCAAACAAAAAAAACTTTACAATTAACAGAAACACAAAGAAGTTTTGAGTTTAAAAGTAAAAACATTTATCCTGAGCCTCCGCTCTTTAAATCAAAGACTAAAAAAAATAAACTTATATAAATGAGTTCAAAAGGCGGAAAATACCAGCATCTCTTATCATTATGATACAACTCCGAATCGATACAATTAAAGAAACATGGGTAAGTGAAAATATAAAACTTAGCCCACCCGCAACAACAGAAGATATAAAAGCTGTCGAAGAAATCCTTGACTTTCAGTTTCCGGATGATTGTAAAGAATTTTATTTAAAACTGGATGGTTTTGCAGATTGGGACTGGACAAAGAATATGTTTTCCATCTGGCCATTGGCAAGAATTCTCGAAGAATACCATAACGAAAGTGATAAGAGCTTCATTGTATTTGCAGACTATCTGATTAATTCCCACCATATCGGTTTTGTAAAAGAGAAAAACGGGATATTTAAAAATACAGATAAAATACCTGTAAAGATTGCGGATACTTTTTCTGAAGCAATCTTTCTTATCAATTCAGATGCAGATATTCTGTATTGAGATCAGTTCCTTACTGATAAGGATTCCCGCAAGATCAACCTTGTCACTTGTTTTATTTTGATTTACCCTTCAATAAAAAATTCCAGAATGAAGTATACGTTAGCAATGATTATGTTTTTTATCAGCCTCTTCTCTTATTCACAAACCATGGAATGGAAGCCTGATTATAAATTACAAAAAAAAGACTTTCAGGGTAAAGTTCCTGACAATAATACGATTGATCATGCAGGAACTGCTTTTAATATCGGTTATGAAATTGTATCGAATTCAATATGGACAGGAAGAATGAAGATCAGAACCTATGCCGTATTCGACAAATCAAAATCCTGGTTAAATGAATCTTTTTATTCTGATCATCTATTGAATCATGAGCAAAAGCATTTTGACATCGCTCAGGCTTTCGCATACAAATTGCAAAATTTAATTAATAAGGAAATAAAAAATTCAAAAGATTTCAGTTCAAAATTTTCAAACTTAAGCGAACTGGTTGGTGATGAATGTTTACGTTTTCAGGAAAAATATGATGCAGAAACTGATCACGGAACAATACCGGAAATACAAAAAGAATATGATAAAATTATTGAACAAATGCTCAAAGAAAATAACACCAACTAATCATGCCATATTATAAACAATTATTCCTATTTCTCACAGTACTACTACTTCCCATTAACCATTCATTTGCTCAAAACAAAAAGACGGCTAAAATTGATTCTCTGATGAAATAGGCTCATCAAAAAGGCATTTTTAATGGAAATGTCTTAGTAGCAAAAAATAATAAGGTCATTTATAATACTTCTTTTGGCTTTACCGATGCTACAAAAACATGATTATAGATGATTTAATATGGGTTCTATTACGAAGAAAACCTGTTCTGCTTTTTCAGAATGGGTTCATTTTTTAACTTAACATGATCTGCATCATTATTCTGGTATTTATATGTAGATTTGGGGACTAATAATCACGATATGAACGCTCAGGAACTTCAAACATTACTTACCGAAAGAGCTGAAAAATTTCATCTCAAAAATGAAGCATTTCACACGCTCCACAAAATACTCTCAGAAGATCCTGATGAACTTATAGGAGGCTTTGCCCGTCACGAAATTACTTTTGTATTTGAGGGATACCAATATCGGATTGAACAGCAATACCAGGAACCTATTATCCGGGCAAGAATAAGTCTTTGTGTGGAAAATGAAATCTATCTTAAAAACCTGGAACCCATCGGATATTATGATCTTGAAATGAATTTTGATGGCGAAATAGTGGACGACTGGTTTGTCATTGAGAAGGAAAAATACCTGAAAGATATCGGAATCATTTCCTATTTTCAGGAGATGAACAAAAAGATGCCTCCTCAATATTTACGTAGAAACCACAGTGAATATAAATTTGTTTCCTATATTTCCTTAATTGGAACATTATTCATCAGCAAAGAATTTGAAGGGGCCGGAGTATTTATCAACAGAGCCAACACTTATTTAAATGACACCGATAATGTCTTACCAGATAAAGATTATTTAAAAAAATGCCGGTATTTCCTGAAAATAATGACCCACTACTTACTAGAAAACAATTTGTTATCAGAAAGTTTGAAACAAAGATTGATGGATAATAAGACCAATGACTAATAATTAAGAAATGTAAATTAAAACGATCAGATTAAATAATGCATTTTAAATATCCAATCTACCTACTTTTAGGCCTTATAGCAGTAAGCTGTCAAAGAAAAGATGAAGTTGTAAAAAGAGACAATGAACCTGATATTCATATTCTGCAAGGAGAAGACCATGAAATGAATACAGCCATAGAAAATGCCCAGAAATCATTATACAAGTTTAAAGAAGCAATAAAAAGCCCAAACCCTGATTATTACAACTTTGCACTGAAAGAAAGATTTACCACTGCTGATTCCGGAGGTGAACATATCTGGATAAGCGCAGTTCAATATTCTGGTGATAAATTCTATGGAATTGTAGACGGAGATCCCATTTCAACAACAGAAGTAAAACTGGGAGATACTATTGAGATTGATCAACACAATATTACAGACTGGATGTATATTGATAAAAATATTGTAAAAGGTGGCTATACTACCAGGGTTTTAAGAAAAAGAATATCACAAAAAGAACGTGAACAAATGGATAAGGAAAATGGTTTTACTTTTGAGAACGAGTAAAAATGTCACTTTCTCCTCAAAATGTTCCAGCTTTCTAAATCAGGATAGAACAAATGAAGCTTTTGAGGCAATTGGAGGTCATCAAAATGGAGTAACCGTGAATAGAATAAATAAATTCTTTTGTAAATGAAAAAAAGACAATTTAAAAAACTGGATAATTCAATTTCAAGCTTTCAATGGATAAAAAAGAAAAGTGAAAAATATTGGCAGAAAGTAGATCTGATGGAATGCTGGGGATTCCAGATTCAGGAAGGCAGTACATGGAAAAAAGGATTGTCAGAGTCTGAATTGGACGATTTTCAGAAGCAACTGAACATCACTTTTCCGGAGTCATTAAAGAACTATTACCGGACGATGAACGGACTTGACAAACCGGGAATAGATAATAATGGTGGTGAAGGAGAAATTGATTTTGGTCCTACCTTTTATTCATATCCTGAGGACATTCCCCTCATAAAAGCAAGAATTGAATGGATAATGGAAGCCAATCGTGTGACAGAAGATATTTTGAAGAACCAAAATATTCCTCCAATTATCCCTTATTTAGGACATCGATTTTTAATACTGAATCATGAAGAACATGTACTTTCAATGTTTGGCAATGATATTATATTCTGGGGAGGCAATTTATCAAAAGGAATTGCAAGTGATATTTTTTCAATTTATCATTTTGAAAAAAAGAAAATTGATACAAGCTCATTTTGGAACAAAAAAATAGGTCGCTAAAGCGTTCTATTCAGTCACTCCAATCTTTAAAATACGAGAAACTAGAAGACTTTCGTAAATATTCAAAAGTAAAAACATCTATACAACATGAAAAAAGCATTTGAATTCCTTACCCATTTAAAAGAAAACAATAATCGTGAATGGTTTGCTCAACACAAATCCGAATACGACACCATTGTAAAAGAAAACAAAGTTTTTTTTAATCATATCTATCATGAACTTCAGGAATATGACAACCTGAAAGGAATCCATATTTTCAGGATTTATAATGACGTTCGTTTTTCCAAAGACAAGACGCCCTATAAACCCTATTTCGGAGTAGGATATTCCCGTTCAAAACCTATGCTGAGAGGCGGATATTATATTCAGTTGGAACCGGGTAACAGTTTTGTAGGCGGTGGTTTTTGGGGTCCGGAAGCTAAAGATTTACTTCGTATCCGTAAAGAATTTGAAATCAGCAGTACAGAAATTGAAAAAATTATCTCTGACAAAACTTTTATACAATATTTTGGAGAACTTAAAGGTGACGCTGTAAAAACAGCCCCACGAGGTTTTGATAAAAATCATCCGGCTATAGATTTAATCAGAAAAAAGCAGTTTCTGGTGATGCGGAAGTTTACCGATAAGGAAGTTTTATCAGACAATTTTCAAAAAGAAGCCCTGCAAACCTTACTGGCCATGCGTCCTTTTTTTGATTATATGAGTGAAGTGCTGACCACGGATTTGAACGGGGAACCTTTGTTTTAAAATTCAGTTATCATACATTTTATATGATCTTAGGATAATGAACAATATTTTTATAGAACCTGCCGAACCTTTTGTCTTTTTCAGCTATTCTGATTTTCTAATTATAACAGTTATTAATCTCATTTTATACATTTTAAGCAAAAATCAACTGCTTAAAGCAAATAGAATAAGCAAAATAATAATTGGAATATTTTTTTTCATTATTGTTCCCATTATTTCTACTCAAATTGAATTAAGGAATGTTAATAATAAATTTGAAATTGTCGATGGATTTAATGTTTTATATATTATTTTTAAAATTCCTATCTGGTGGATCATTGGAATCTTAAATATTTATATAATTAAAATAAAACTAATGAGCCACTGATAAACGGTAATCTATCCACCTAAAAAACAACCCATGAAAATAAAAATCCTTCTACTCCTTTTATTCATTGTCAATGCTGTCAAGGCACAAATCACAGAGAAAATCACCATTCCTTCCGGTGTGGCTTATCACTATGCTGATGATAAAACAAATGAGAAAGCAAAAAAAATGCTTACTGAGAGCCTTACCAATACACTCAATAATGATCTATTGGGAAAAAACTTAATTATAGGTCCAACTCTTTGGAAAAGATTTAAAAATATTGAAAGCTTAAAAACGATACCTGACAGTTTGATTTTCCACATAGATGATATGGAAATTGAAGGGAAAATGGCAAAAAAACTGGATGACTCAAAAAAGATATGGAATGAATTTAAAAAAGAAGTTTCTGGAAATTATCAGATCAGAAAAGCCAATGAAGATGAATTAAAATATTATTGGTCCACCATTTCGTTTGACATCCAGGAGCCTTTATTCATTCTGCAAACCGAAAATCATGATTACATCGTAAATTTCCTAAAAGAAAAGCTGAAATTATTCTGGCTTGATGAGTTTCCAAATAAAAATGCTTACAACAATCCCATTGATAACGGAACTTATACAACGGAGGGAACTTTCAAAAAGTATAGAAATGGTAATGAAGTGTACATGACCGATAAGGGAAACAAGGAAACAAAACTTGAAAAAGTACTCTTCTTAAGCAGTGAGCCTGAAATACAGGCCAATTTTTCCATTGAGGATATTCAGGCTATTATAGAAAAGACCAACGGAATCTTTGAGAACCTGTTCAAAAACTCTAAGAAAGAAGGAAAAATAATGGTTCAATTCGAATTAGGAAAAAAGAAGAATGACATCCAATATGCGGTTAAAGATGATCTGGATCTGGAAATTATGAAAGAATTCGAAAAACAGGTCAATGAAGAAAAATATCCCAATTCCAAGACAAATACAGTGAAATTTCAGCTGATTTATAAGGTCAATTCTTATAATGATACAGAATAAACAATCTTTTATTCTATTTCCCTATTCACTTATTTGTAATTTAGTCCCTCAGAAAAAACAAAACCATGAAACTGTTTATTTTATTTTCTCTTCTTTTTATTTCCGGCATAGTAACCGGACAAGAGAAAGAATATCCATCCATCAAAAAAGGAGATTTTCCGGAAGGCGTTTATATGACACTGGAAGATGTTTTAAATAAAAAACCTTCTTCCACCGAAGAAGTATACTTCAAAGTTTGTGAAAAATGTGATTCTCTTGCTCTGCCGGAAAAGGCTCTTTTTTACTTTAAGCAAAAGAATAAAAGGGTTAAATTTCCGCTAGCCGTTTCGCATAAAGGGGAAATGTATTTTCAGACCTATAGAAAATATACCAACAGGGACGACAAAGGATATGATCCTGATCAATATTCAAGATTTTGTAAAGTCCTGAATTATGGAAGATTCATTTATTTTGAAGAAAATATGAAAGGCTTATGGTCTAAAGCATTCTTAGGCGCATTAAGTCCTCTTGCCTATTCTATCAATGGAAAAACTAAAGGAATTGTTTTAGATTTAGACAATAAAGAATTTAATATTCTTCAAAATTGTGATGATTTGAATGATTTCCTATCAGCCCATAATATTCCGCAAATCCAGTGTAACCCGGAAGCGTATACCATTGGAGATTTGAGAGCAAAAATTGAAGAAATTAATCTGCCTTACCGCTAAGCTGATGTTGACAATATATTGAAAGCCGTTCCGTTGTAAGAACGGCTTTATTCCTTTATAAAACTTTTAACCGATGAAAAAATATATCACAGTGTATCTAATTCTTTTCTCCTGTCTGCTATGGTCACAGGAAATAATTTATCCTAAATATATTTACGAAAAAGATTTAAATAACATTACCATAGAACAAACGGAAGACATCAATCTTTTTAGATATAAACAAATACAGTACATCGGACAGCCTGAAAAAAAAATCACACTCAGCTATACGGGTATTGAATGGTATAGTGAAATTTTAAAAAAAAATTATCGGAACAAGGATTTTATTGCTCTTAATCAAGAATTTAATAAACGTCAGTATAAGAGTCTCCGAATTTTTGTGGATACATCTCAAAAAACACCCTTAATTAAAACATATACTGATACTACAAAAATATCAAATCTAGACTATGATATCAAAATGGATAGTTTAGCTGCTGGTTTAAAATTATCAAAAGAGATTCCATTCATTATAACGTATTACGATGGATTTCCTGTTACCATTTATAATATGGAAGAAAGAGAGCGCATAATCGGTTTTGGCAATAATGTGATACTAGAACTTGAAGGTTTAGATAAAAATCATCAATGGAAAAAAATAGATGGCTTCAGAAAATATACTTGCGGCGTAGGTATTAAGTTTTTCGTTTTAAAATCCAAAGAAATTGCAACTGTATTTGAGCCTCGTTTAACGGGTAATTTTAAAACAAAATTCAGATATAGATTAGGGAATATCCTTTCTAATGAATTTGACGGAAGCATCAATGACAAATATTTTGAACAAATAGACTAATTTTTTCAATCAAAAAAAAAAACAAACCCCATGAAATTCAAAGTTTTTTTACTAGCCATTTTATTATTTTCCCTAAAAGTTTTAGCCTGCAAATGTAATGGAGAACCCACTTTAAAATCTTCGTTCGAAAATGCTGACTTTGTATTGATTGGTGAAGTATATGATATCTCAGAAGTGCCTTCAGGATTCAAAACTGTCCAAAACATTCTGAGCAAAGTCAAAATAAATAAAGTCTATAAATCAAATGATTATGGAGAGTTCTATCAGCAGACTGCTACCCTTTTCGGATCTCCACTTCATTCATGTGATGTTCTTTTTACCCAAAAAGGAAAATATCTGATTTTCGCCTATGAGGAAAAAGATACCGGATTGCTCCTCTCCGATCATTGTTTTGTACAAAAAAGATTAGACGAACTTTCTTCTGCAGAATTACAAGAACTGGAATCTCTAAGTTCTCAGTATAAAAAATTATCTGAAAATTCCGATACATCCAATCATGCCGAACTTACAGATTTGATTGTGGACGACTCCAATCAATCCGATAGAAAGGTCAATGAGCAAAAAATAGAAATATCATCACTTAACCAACAAAATAATAAATATAAAGTTATTATTTACATAGCCACTTTTGTGATTATTATGCTTCTGATAGCACTAATTTTGTTACGCAAAAGAACTCGACATTGACATGAATGACAGGAGATTGTTTGTTGCGAAAATCATGTGAAAACCAATTTACCTATATTATTTCAACCAACATAAAATTTTATGAACTCAACTATGAACCCAATTCAACAATATGAAAATTTCTTTCAGGAAAGTAGTCCATATTATCTTGAAAAATTAAATCTTTTTGAAAAAGGAAAAAAATTCACCTTTAACTATGCTGCTTTTTTCTTTGGCGTATTCTGGTTTCTCTATAGAAGAATGTATCTGGAAGCCGTACTCATTTACTCATTCTTCTTTGTTGAAGGCTGCTTTGAAAAATTTTTCTTAGCCCCAATAATTGGGGTGGAGCAAACCAAACTGGTTGGCTATATTATTACAATTTTCATGCTTATTATTGTAGGTTTTTGGGGAAATCTTCTTTACCTCAACAAAGCAAAGAAAACTATAGAAAAAGCAGAGGAAAAATTTCCGGAATATGAACAGCAAAAAAAATATTTGAGCAAAAAAGGAGGAACAAGCTTTCTGTACGTAAGTATTTTATTGATTATAATAATTGCCTCAATGGCTTTGAGTTAAATATTTATTTAAGTGTTGAAAATCAAAGAATAATACAAACCTTATTTTTAGTAAAAAAAAGCAAAACATTCCTATCTTTATCGTTATTTCCAACTCATACCTATCTTAAAAAAATGAAAAAAATAATACTAGACCTTGCCACTACATTAGACGGCTTTATTGAAGGCCCCAACGGAGAAACCGATTGGTGTATCATGGATGATGATATGGATTTTAATGGATTTCTTTCCGGAATAGACACTATTTTTTACGGAAGGGCAAGCTATGATGCCTGGGGAAATTATCAGCCGGAAGAGAATACAGATCCGGAAGAACAAAAAGTTTGGGAAGCGGTTCATTCAAAAAATAAATTTGTCTTTTCCAGTCAAAACAGAGAAGATGAAAATGCTGTTTTTATCAGTTCTGACATTGCAGAAAAAGTTTCAGAAATAAAAAATCAGGGCGGAAAAGATATCTGGCTGTATGGAGGAGCAAGTCTTATTAAAACTTTTATTCAGAACAACCTTATTGACACCTATAGAATATCCGTTCATCCGGTCGCTCTGGGGAAAGGAAAACCTCTTTTTGAAGATTTGAAGGAAAGATTAAATTTAAAATTAATTAAAACCAATGTATTCAGATCTGGCGTAGTACAGCTTATTTACGAACCACAGACTCAAAGTTAATATAAGATTAATGCCTGCTTTACTTATGCCAGTCATCTTTAAAATTAAAAACAAAACCAATTGGGTGGTAACCCTTATATTTGGGGTAGGTTTACTCATGACTTCTTTGATTATTTTGATTATTCTGATCATTATTCCTCTTATGAGTATGCAGGCGGAGGGCATTTTTATTATTTTCAATTATATTTTATCAGTTATCCCCTTTGCAGGTTTTTTTATACTATTTCTCTATTTCTGGCTTTGGAACACCTTTGGAAAAACAGTGCTCACTATTGAACCTGAACAAATAACAATCCGGTATAAAAACAAATTATTTACAGCCCCAAAAGTATTTTTGAAAAAGGAAATTGATCTGGTTCAGACAAAAGATTTTACAATAGAAAAGTCTAAATGGAGAGTCCGTTATAATTTTTCTCTAAGCGGCTCAACATATTCTGTTGTTTTCATACAAAATGGCAACGAAATAAGAATTGTAGATTGGATCACCGAAACTAAAGCCTGTGAAATAACAGATGAAATAAAAAAAAATGTGGTATTAAAAAATGTATAATCCAACCCGTAGAAATAAAAATATTGGCACAAAAAAACAGGGGTATGGTCAAAATAATAAATTGACAATTTCCTCTCCTTATGGAGACCTGAAATCCTTTTATGAAACGCTGACCGATTATCAAAAAGAAATAAGATTTATCAATAATCATGAATTTGTATTTATAATTGAAAAGCCCCGCAAAAACTCGATTCATTCTTGCTCTATCAACGATATAGAGAGAATTATAGAGTATTTACCTGTTGAAGATTATGGAGAATTAAAATATATTATTTTAAGACAGCCTAAAAGAAAGGAGGAAATTCTTTCGCCGGTTTGGGGTAGATTAATCTATAGCTATGATTTCGAAAATGAATATTTTCCTGCCATTATTTTAGATGCCATTGATTTGGAAAAACAATTATTTTGGCCTAAAAAACAAACGATTGAGGATCAACAGGAATTTGAAAGGTTAAAAACAGATGGTCATACTTTTACGGAAACAAAAAGAAATTTCATAGCAGAATTCCAACCTCAAAATATTAGAAATACTCAGCTTTACAGAACTTTGCCACATGAGTTTGGACATTATGTTCATTATTTGGAAGTTGTTGAAAGACCTGGATATAATGAAAATAAAGAAGATATTGATTATGATGCGTATGACAAAAGAATGGATCTTTATTTCCGGATTCCCAAAAACGAAAAAGAAAAATTTGCCCATACTTACGCTGAGAAATTAAAAAGTAAACTCGTTAATGAAAACAAAATTCCTTTTGATTCTTTAGATTAAAGAATGATTAGGTGAAAAACCCGTAACATCTATTCTTAAATATTTTTTTCAAATTCCATGTAATATTATCACACTTAAAAGTGTCTTATTTAAAAAAATTACATGAGATCTATTTTAACCTGTATCGCTTTATTGCTTGCAGTACATTCCCTTTTTTCGCAGAAATCTAAAAAACTGGAAGAACTATTCTCAACGTATGAAAAGGCAGGATTGTTCAATGGTTCTGTTCTGATTGCTGAAAAAGGAAAAATCATTTTTGAAAAAAGCTACGGCTACAGAAATGCTCCTAAAAAAGAGAAAAATACCAATAACAGCCTCTACAGGGTTTTCTCCACCACAAAAATGTTCACCGCAACAGTTATTTTTCAGCTGGAAGAACAGGGAAAGTTATCTCTGAATGACAAGCTGTCCAAATACTACCCTGACTTTCCGAAGGGCGACAGTATTACCATTGCCAATCTGTTATCTCATACTTCAGGAATTCCCAATGATACCAACTCTGAATATACTGTAGATGAAGAAACATTTTTACAATATATTTCTGCAAAACCACTGAATTTTTCCCCAGGTAAGGATTGGGATTACTCCAATTCCGGATATTATATTCTTGGCTATATTATTAAAAAAGTGACCGGTCTGAATTATGATAAAGTCATAGAAAATAATATCCTGAAACCTCTGAAAATGAATAACAGCGGATTTCATTTCAACAACGTTACCGATGAAAATAAAGCATTCGGATATGAATTCTTATCTGATAACCTGTCAAACGAAGCATTACGTTTTAAAACAGATCACCCTTTTGGCGCAGGAGCAATGTATTCTACCGTAGAAGATTTGTTCAAATTCAATGAAGCACTCAAGAACTACACCCTCCTGAAAAAAGAAACCTTAGAAAAAGCTTTCACACCCTATCTTAAGGATCATTATGGTTTAGGTTTCCAGATTTCAACTGTTTTTGACAAAAAAAGAGTGGGTCATGATGGCGGCGGACCTGGCTACAGAAGCAGATACTATAGAGTCCTTGAAGATGATATTTGTCTGATTGTTATCTCAAATTCAGAACTGTCACACACCGATTTTATTCTTCCTTTGGCAGAAAAAATATTGTATAATAAACCTTATCGCATTCCAGCCATTGCAAAAGTGAATGCAGAGGATTTAAAAAAGCTGGAAGGTGTTTATTCTACAGAAAACTCAAACTTCTACATAAAAAGTTCTGATGGACGACTGGTTTTCAAAGAAGGCAGTTACCCAAGAAATGCGCTGTTACCAAAAAGTAAAACATCATTTCAGCTTGATAAAAAATTCACCTGTACATTCCAGCCGGATCAAAATGGAAAAATAGAGACTCTTGTTATTCATTTTTGGGATGGAACAGTGAAAACAGCCAAAAGGAATACCCATAATCTTACCTGGGGAATTATAGGAAATGCGACTCCTAACGGCTGGGACGGAAAAGACATTCCACTACAGACTGATCTTAAAAACCCCAATATTTATTTTCTGAGAAATTATAAACTGAATAAAGGTAATCTTAAATTCAGATTTAATAACGACTGGGGATACAGTTTGGGACTGAATAATGATGATAAAAGTATTGCCTTTGATGCCTATGATTTTCCCATCAAAGAAGAAGGAATATATGATATTGTTCTCGACATGACCCATGCAGTACAACCACAATACAGTATAAAAAAATCTGTTCAATAAAACTTGCATCTACAAAGTAAAAAATACACATTTTCAAACCGTTCTAAAAACAGAACGATTTTTATTTTGGATATCCGTTGATATTTTTTATTACATTTATCTTACACAAAATCAAACCACAAAATATAATCTATGCCTCATTTTATTATAGATTGTTCACAGGATATTATTCATCAGAAGACTCCTGATGAGTTAATGGATGCTATTTATGAAGTGGCCCATGCAACAGGCCTTTTTGCGCCCAACGATATTAAAGTCAGAATTCAACCCTATCAGTATTACAGATTAGGCAATGGCAAGAAAAACTTTCTGCATGTGTTTGGATATATCATGCAGGGACGCAGTACGGAACAAAAAGCTGATCTCTCAAAACAAATCTGTACCCTACTTTCAGAATTACTGCCTGATATTTCTTTTCTTTCTGTAAATATCAGTGATTTTGAAGCGGCAACATACAGTAACAAAGCACTCATTAATCCTGAAAACACGGATAAAAACAGGCATTTCGGTTTATAACATTCACCTTTACACCAACTAAACATTAATCATATGAGCCTAAAAACATTAGTCAGCAAAAGTGCACAGTACAACAATTGGGTAGTCAATAAATACATCGACTGGTTATCCACAAAGTCTGATGAACAACTCAACCAGGAAACAATTTCAAGCTTCCCGACTATTTTAAAAACGCTACATCATATCTGGCAAACACAGGAATACTGGTGGAGCCATATTTCTGAAAACAATGATTTTGATTTTACAAAAACAACAGAAACCACCAGCAAAGAAGATGTTTTCAATGCCATTAAAAACAATTCACAAAAGCTGGTAGATTATGTGGAAAGTCTGTCTGAAGAAGATCTTTCAAAAAATGTAAAGATAGAATCCCAATGGTTTCAGTGTGATTTTTCCAAATACGAATATATCCAGCATGCCATTCTCCACGGAACATACCATAGAGGGCAAATTGTAACGATGGGAAGAAATGTCGGAATAACAGACGCTCCCATGACCGATTTCAATTTTTGGAATATTTATAAAGATCAGTAATAAAATCAACGGTTTTGTGGATAAGTCTGAGGTAAAATATCAGCACCATCACAGAAATACAATTAAACAACTGATTTCAAACAATTTACATTAAAAATATTTAGTTATCCACATCTTAAAATATTTGTGGATAACTTTACATGTATCTATTTACTCCTGTGGATAAACTATGGATAACTTTTCCCACCATTGAAAAAACACACCGTAATTAACTGTATTTCTTTAATTTACAGTAAATATAAATTTTCGTGAAATTTCCACAATAGAAAATCATGTTGATAAGTTCTGTGGATAACTTATCAACATTTTTTAACAGAGATCTTGATTTATCCACTAATCTCATTCATATAGGATCACTGTGATTTTGTAAATTTGGTTTATAATACACCAATACTTACAATTGTATATGGAAAAATTTGCAATATCATCAGACGGTCAGAAAATTCATTATAAAGAATCCGGAAAAGGGAATACAACATTGATCTTCATCCACGGATGGCTGGGCAATACCGAATGGTGGGAAGACCAGCAGAAATATTTCAGCAGCCAGTATCATATTGTACAAATGGATCTTGCAGGACATGGAAAATCTGATTCTTCCAGGCAGGAATGGACAATCACAAGATATGCCGATGACATTAAAGCGGTTGCTGATGCTGTTCATTCAAATGAAATTATACTTGTAGGACATTCTATGTCCGGAGCTTATGTGCTTGAGGCTTCATTGAAAATCCCACAGGTGAAAGCGTTAATTCTGATTGATACCCTGAAAAATTTAGATGAATCTTATACGGAAGAACAGACTGAAGAAGTTTTATCACAGTACAGAATCGATTTTAAATATACTGTGGAAAACATCCTGCCGCAGTATCTGTTTGCCGAAAAAACTCCTTCTGACGTAAAGGAAAGACTCCAGCACGAATTTCTTCAGAATGACCCTGAACTGGCAATCAATGTACTAAGACCGCTATACAAAGCTGATGTGAATACAATTGCAAAGCAGGTTCAGGTACCAGTGATCGCCATCAATTCGGATGCTTCTCCTACCGATGCGGAAACCAATCGAAAATATCTGAAAAACTATGACTACGTGACCATTGAAGGAGTTGGACATTATCCTATGTTGGAAAAACCAACTGAATTCAATACTATTCTTGATAACGTTATCAAAAAACTAATCTAATATTTATCATGCAAAATACCAGAATTTTCGCAACAGCATTCTCCAGCATTTACCCGCATTATATTCAAAAAGCCGAAAAAAAGGGACGCACCAAAGAAGAGGTACATGAAATCATATTCTGGCAGACGGGATATGACGAAAAAAAACTGCAGGAAATACTGGATCATAAAACTGACTTCAAAACATTTTTTGAACAGGCTCCACAGCTGAATCCCAATATTTCATTAATTAAAGGAGTCATCTGTGGATATCGTGTGGAAGAAATTCAAGATGAGCTGATGAGAAATATCCGGTATCTGGACAAACTGATTGATGAACTGGCGAAAGGAAAGAAGATGGAAAAAATATTAAGAGCTGTTTAAAAATAAATACTCCTTTACAAATTTATAAATCTGAAAAATATCTTCTCCAATTCAAAAAACTTCCCGAAATTAGCGGTCTGTGCGTTAAAACTATTCAATGAAATAAAAATTTAAATTACAACATACAGCAAAACTTAGTATAAGTTTTCTTCGGGGCAGGGTGAAATTCCCTACCGGCGGTTACAGTCCGCGACTCCTTTCTTTTGAAGGGACTGATCTGGTGAAATTCCGGAACCGACAGTTAAAGTCTGGATGGGAGAAGAAAATGAGATGATCAATAAGATTCCTTATGGACTCTTGTTGTGTCGTATTTCATTTCCATGTACCGAAGACTATTTTAACTTTTAAAAGTAAAATAACATGGAAAAATTATTAGAACAATTCGGAGCTACCTCCAGAGAACGTGTAGAAAAAGCACTTCAAACATTACAAAAGGGAAAAGGTATTCTATTAGTAGATGATGAAAACCGCGAAAACGAAGGCGATATCATCTTTCCCGCTTCCACTATTACAGAACAGGATATGGCACTTTTGATCCGCGAATGCAGCGGCATTGTCTGCTTATGTATTTCTGAGGAAAAAAGCCGCCACCTCAACCTTCGTCCAATGGTGGAAAACAACAATTCAAAAAATCAAACTGCATTCACGATTTCCATTGAAGCCAGAGAAGGTGTGGAATCAGGAGTTTCTGCAAAAGACCGTGTAACAACAATCAGAACAGCGGTAGCATCAGATGCAGAAGCCGAGCATATTGCAAGTCCCGGTCATGTTTTTCCCCTGATTGCCAGAGAAGGTGGTGTATTTGAAAGACGCGGACATACCGAAGGTAGCGTAGATCTTGTAAAAATGGCCAACCTTGGTGACGATGCCGTACTTTGTGAACTGACCAACGAAGATGGTTCTATGGCAAGACTTCCTGAAATCGTGAACTTTGCACTCAAAAAAGAAATGAGTGTAGTGACCATCGAAGATATTTATGCTTATCGCAAAATGGTAATAAGCAATTAAACTTAACATTTTTAACGCACAGACCGCCTGTTGATCCGATCAACAGGCGTTTTTATTAAAAATATAATTAAAAAGAGAAAAAATTAACATTTGAATACTATTTTTTAATTATTTTTAACAAAAAATTCTGACTATGAAAAAATCTTTACTCCTTTTACTAGGAGCGTCTGCCATGATGTCTGCGCAGATCACGCTTACAAAAGCATCCAATGATCCTATTTCCGGAAACGTTATCAATTATAACAATACAGCCGGTACCGTAAACAACTCTGCAACAGGACCAAACGCAACATTTTCAAATGGAGGACTTACGATGGGAGCTGCGTCACAAACAACCTATTCCACTCCTACTTCTACTGAAATAGCGACGTTCCCGGGTTCTACTCTTAAAATGGTAGATGGAGGAACAACCGTTTATTACAAAGCGTCAACTACTAAACTGGAAATTACAGGAATTGTCAATACACAGGCAACTTTAAATTTTAGTGTGGATAATGGTACTCATATTAATTATCCAACAACGTACGGACCAACACAGAACGATACCGCGAAAGGTACTTTTTCCTCATCTTCTGCCAGCGGATTATTCAGTGGTACAATGACTGCTATCTCTGATGCATATGGGACTTTAATTATAGGAAATCAAACATACAATAATGTTCTGAGAGTAAAATTCACACAGAATTTCAATCTCTATTCAGCTCTGGATGTTACTTATTCTAACCCTATCGGAACAATTACCAATATAGCATATTCTTATTACGATGCTTCTCACAGATATGCACTGCTTAATTCTACAAGCGGAAATATCAGCATTCCATTGTTGAGCATCAATCAGAATGTAAAAACTACATTTGCATTAAGTGAAACATTCCTTGCCGTAAACAATGCAGTAAAAAAAGAAAACCTAGTGGTTTATCCAAATCCTGCACAGGACTTTATCGGTTTCAAGGGAAATACAGATAATTACTCTAAAGCCAATATTTACAGTCTGGATGGAAAACTGGTTAAAACTTCAGAGGTAAAATCTGGAAACATACAGATTTCAGACCTTCCGCCAGCATCTTATTTCATTGAGGTCAGTGGAAAAAATGCTGCAGAAACAAAGAATACAAAATTCATCAAGAAATAATAAAACAAAATCCCCGCTCCTACCAATGAGCGGGGATTTCTTATTAACATTCAAACTTGCATTTAAAAGGTTGCAGCAGGAGCAGTTTCATTATTAAGCTTTCGCTGAATCTCTGTTTTTTTCCCTTTAGAGAAATCATAGCTTAATCCTAACACAAACATGGATTTGTTGTTCATAATCTGTGTATGAATTTTATAATCAACCAAACTTTCCGGTAAACTTTTCGTTTTGTATTCCGAAGGCATTCCTATCCAGTACATTCCTGTGGAAAACGTCCAGTTCTGATGTTTATAGCTTACAAAAACATTATTCTGGTTTTCATTTGTATTCAGGAAAGCTCCATTAAGGCTATATACCGGAATATTGAACTGATACTGCACTGAGAAAGATTTATATTCTGATGAAAGCGAAAAATAATTTCCTAAATAATCATTTTTGATCAAAGCACCTGTACTTGTCCTTACGGTTTCAGAAGTTGGGGTGATTACAGCTTTTACAACAAGTAAGCTATTCCCAAAGGGTTTATAAGATCCTGTCAGCTGTATTCCGTATCGCTGTCCGTTCTTCCCGTTTTCATAAGTCAGTGCATACCCTCCCAATATATCATCCTGAACATAATACTGATTAATCACACGGTTGGTATACCTGTAAAACAAACCTGCATTAAAATCAAAATATTTATTATTAAAAGAATAGGTCAGGTTATTAGAAAAAACCTGTTGTGATTCTAAAAAAGGGTTTCCTCTCTGAACAATATTAGGAGCCAGCTGTACCACATTACTACTCAAAGCATTACTCCATGGACTCACTGGATTGTAGCTTGCGGTAAAACGAAGATTCTGATTACCTTTAACCTGATAGGCTAAAATCACCTTCGGAGTAAAAGTCCATTCATCAAAAGTATTCTCTGCACTTTTGTTATGAATATTCGTAAGACCGGCTCCGATGCGGTAACTGAATTGATTCACTTTTCCTGCAAATTCAGTATAAAAATACTGTTCCAGATAAGTGACACTGTATTGAGAATATCCGGCAAGGTTATTCAGATCATTGGAAATAGAAGATCTTGAAATACGATATCCGGATGAAAGTTTTCCTGCTTTGAAATCGTGTGTATGAGCAAGCTCTCCCACCATACTCGTCTGTTTGGCTTTCAGCATCATATCATTGTCATACACAGACAATCCCGAACCTACCACCCATTCTTTGGCTGTTTCTGTAGTATTTGTAGTATAATAAGAACCCACCACATTAATACTCAACTCATCTTTTTCACTGATTTTTTTTGAATAATAAAGATCCAACTTCGGAATTACATAGTCTGAGCCATTATTTTTAAACATGCAGTGCTCTTCCTTCAGGTTATCTTCAGTAAAGACACTCTGCCCCACTCCTTTTGAAAACCTGTTGAAAATATCCATATTCAGTTTAGCCTGAAAAGCATAATCATCGGGAACAAGTCTTGTATAACGCAAAGCAATATTCTGGAAAGTATATCCGAAATGATCTGTTCTGTTTTCATCAGAACGGTAATGTTTTCCGTTCAGCTGATAGTCATAGATACTGTTTACCCTTCTGTCATTATAATCTCTCAGATTCAAAGAATATTCCAGTCCGAAATTATTTTTCCCTTTTGTATAATTCGCGTAGGCCGAGCTATTCACAAACCCGGTATTTAAAGCAGTAGAAATATCAGCTCCGAAAACATATCCTGTTTCTGTAGATTTTGTAAGAATATTAACTACCGTATCTGCTCTCGTTGCCCATCTTGCAGGCGGAATGTCATAATACTCTACCTTTACCACCTCACTGGGTGCAACACTCCGGATCTGCATATCTGTAGCTTCAATGCCGTTAATAAGGAACAGTATAGTTCCTCCTTTCGTACTGGTAATGGTATTTGCTACCGGATCCAGCTGCAATTCCGGAAGTGTACGAAGAAGATCTTTTGCGTATCGGGCTTTTTCCAGAGCTTCTTTGTCAAAAGTATAAACAGCTTTGTCTGCAAACAGCTTTTTACGTTGTGATTTCAAAATAACTTCCTGAATTTCTTTGCTGGCCACAGCATCAGCCGTATCATTTTTCGTCTCTTGTGAAAACATAAAAGTGCCACAAAGAAAAAAGAGGGTATATATAGTTTTTTTCATGTCTGAAGATGAATTATACCATTAAAACAATCAATCCCTCATGTTTGTTACATTTATAATGGCAGACCAATTAAAAAGCAATCCATAAGTTTTCTTCAAAATTTCAGTTATTATGTTAAATTCAGCCCGTTTTTTGCTGGTATTTTTTTACATCACAAAATATAGAGTCATGAAAAAAGTATTCATATTAATTCCGTGCTTCCTGTTTTCTGTGTTGGGGGCTCAGGAAATTCAGAACAGTTCAGCAGAGAAGATGAATATCATCAAGACCAATGTAACGGCTTATGCATTCCGAAATATCAACCTGTCTTATGAACGGGCAGTCAACCAATGGTTTTCCGTGAATATTGGTTTCGGAACTATGCCGGAAGGAAAAGTGCCTTTCATCAATGCCTTTCTGAAAGATGAAGATGAGAAAAGATTCCAGAATCTTAGGGTAAAAGCGACCAATTTCACTATTGAGCCGAGGTTTTATATCGGGAAAGGTTATGGAAAAGGTTTTTATTTTGCTCCCTATTACCGCTATTCAAGTGTAACATCCAATGCTTTTGATTTTTATTATGATTATAACGGTCCGAATGGAGTCACTTATCAGGTACCACTTAAAGGACAGGGAGATACAAAAGGGAACAGTGGCGGAGTAATGGTCGGCGTACAATTCTTTCTAACCAGAAGCCAGAATCTTGTACTGGATTTTTGGATCGCGGGAGCTCATTATGGAAGTGGAAAAGGCGATTTTACCATGACTTCAGATTATGTACTGACTCCTGATATGCAGGCTCAGCTAAAAAAAGAAATTGAAAATCTGGATATTCCGTTTGTAAAATATACGGTAGAAACGAATGCCAATGGCGCCAGAATAAAAGTGGACGGCCCTTGGGCGGGTTTCCGAAGCGGACTTTCCATTGGGTATAGATTTTAAAAAATACAATCCTTTATGTATACCAACCGTTCTTTTTGAGAGCGGTTTATTTTTTTCTGAAATTTGTATCTTGGACGTTATAATTAACAAAAATTTCTGGAAAATATCATGATGAATTCGTCCACTATTACTACCGCTCAAAGAATTAAAGCCATCATAGGCGGATCTATCGGAAACCTTGTGGAATGGTATGACTGGTATGCTTATGCAGCCTTTGCCATTTATTTTTCCCATTCATTTTTCCCGGATTCTGACCTGAATGCCCAACTGATGAATACCGCAGGAATATTTGCTGTAGGCTTTCTTATGCGTCCTATCGGTGGATGGCTGTTCGGTAGCATTGCGGATAAGATCGGAAGAAAAAAAGCGATGACTCTTTCTGTTCTTCTTATGTCTTTTGGATCTTTATTGATAGCTCTTACACCTACTTATAAATCTATAGGTATTCTGGCCCCTTTATTACTTTTATTGGCAAGATTACTTCAGGGATTGAGTGTTGGCGGTGAATACGGAGTCTCTGCAACCTACCTCAGCGAAATGGCAACACAGGACAGAAGAGGATTTTATTCAAGCTTTCAATATGTCACTCTGATTGGCGGACAGCTTATAGCACTGGGAATTCAGCTTATTTTACAAAAATTACTTCTGACTGAAGCTCAGCTTGAAGATTGGGGTTGGAGAATTCCTTTTGTAATCGGGGCTATGCTTTCTATCATTGCATTATACCTCAGAGCCAACCTTCATGAAACGGAAGCTTTTGAAAATAAAAAAGAAATCAGCGAAAAGAAAAAAGGAACTGTAAAAGAGCTTCTGAAACATCCTAGAGCCCTGCTTACCGTTGTAGGCCTTACTTTAGGAGGAACATTGGCATTTTATACCTACACCACTTATATGCAGAAATTCCTGGTGAATACAGTACATCTTACCAAGGAAGAGTCTACACTGGTTTCTTTTATTTCACTATTTATTTTCGCATGCCTTCAGCCTGTATTTGGAGGACTATCTGACAAGATTGGAAGAAGGCCGCTTCTTTTAGGATTTGGTATTCTGGGAACGCTGTGTACTGTTCCTCTTCTTACAGCATTGAGTACAACTACTTCAATATGGAGTGCATTTTTTCTGATTATGGCAGCATTAATTATTGTAAGTGGATACACCTCCATCAATGCAGTGGTAAAAGCAGAACTTTTTCCTTCCGAAATCAGGGCACTTGGTGTGGGTCTGCCTTATGCGATTACAGTGGCTATATTTGGGGGAACAGCAGAATATATTGCCCTTTGGTTTAAAAAGATTGGTTCAGAAGAATACTTTTACTGGTATATTACCGGATGTATTCTTTTTTCTCTGGTCGTTTATATAGGAATGAAAGATACTAAAAAGACTTCTACACTTGATCAGGATTAATATTCCAGTAATTTATAAAAAATGTTCGCCGCAGATTCTCTGCGGCGAACGTTCTATTTTTTAATGATAAGCCTGTTTAAATTTTTCAATCATACTGTCCAGATTATGGCGCTGGACATAGATGCTCTTTACCTCTTCATACCTCGGCGATTTGTAGAAAACCTCATGGAAATCCATACTCCCGTTTCCTACTTTTACAACTTTCTGTACTTCGATATTCAACTTTCTCAATTCGTCTTTGAAGACTTTAAATTCATCTTGGATACTACTGCTCATTAATATTTTTAGTTTTTTAGTTAAAAATTCCATTTACCCCCTTCAAATGTTAGGGGTAACATCTCAAATTCCGAATAAAGTTAGTAAATTTATTAACACAAAGTAACACTTTGATAATATTTTATTATTTTTTTTACAAATAGTCAGTCGATATTAACCGATTGATACATATTCCGTATTTTTACGATCATAAAAAAATATAACAACCTTATACAAACTATGAATATTAAAGCATTTTTCTCTTTATTCTTTTTACTACTGCTTAGTTTCCTGCATGGTCAAAAAATGGAATTCAAAGCACCGGATTATGCTGCCATTCAAAAAAATATTGAGGATAAAAATTCAGAGTTCTATTATCCGAAGCTTTTAAAAAGGTTAAAACAGAACGATACTCTTCTTACCAGCAATCAATATCGTCATCTTTATTTCGGTTACACGTTTCAAAAAGGATATGAACCTTATAAAACAGGCAAGAAGGCTGAAGAGGTTGCCAAATATTATCGTGGAGAAGGTATTTCGCAAAAAGATCTTTCTAAAGGAATCCAGCTATTTCTGGATGCTTTGGATGAAAATCCGTTGGATCTGCGCGCTATGAATTATCTTGCTTATCTGTATCATTTGAATAAAGATGATGTCACTGCTGAAAAAATTGCAGGAAATTTCCACGGACTATTAAACGCCATTCTAACTTCCGGTGACGGGCTGAAATGTGAGACAGGCTTTCATATCATTTCCGTTACAGATGAGTATGTTCTTTTAAACAGATTTCAAATGGAAACAAAATCACAAAGTATAAAAGGGAAATGTGACTATCAGGAGTTTGAAAAAGACAAATATAAAATTCCAGGATTTTATTTTGATATCAGCCGATTCTATGGAAGAATATTGGAGTAATTAATTCCTATATTTTATAATTCAAAAATAGCAGCCATCAATTTTTTTAAAATAAATTTCATATGATTTTGCCCTAATAATAAGGGTTCCGGAGAAGGAGAAATATTTTTCCAAAAAAATAAATAAATTTTGTGTAACATTTTTTGAAGGTTCGTCTCTAAAAGACAAATAAACTTTAAAACTTTAGAAATCATGAAAAAATTTACATTCCTTCTTATCATCATGTTATTTTTTTTAGCGGTATGCAATATATTCGGTCAGGAAACTACCTATCCGTTTGAAGTTAAAAAAACAGGAAAAGGGAATCAGTCATTAATTTTCATTCCGGGATTTGCCTCTTCAGGAGATGTATGGAACGAAACCACTGCAAGATTTGAAAAAAACTTCACCTGTTATACTTTAACAATGTCCGGATTTGCAGGAACTCAACCACAGGCAGACGCCAGCTTTAAAGATTGGGAAAAAGGAATTGCTGCTTATATCAGGAATAATAAAATTGACCAACCCATCATTATTGGGCATAGTATGGGAGGCGGCCTGGCTTTGGCTATTGCAGCTGATTATCCTGAGCTTGTAGGTAAAATTGTAATCGTAGACACCCTTCCCTGCCTGGCAGCAATGGCTGATCCTAATTTTACCTCAAAAGAAAACAACGACTGTACTCCTGGCATTACTCAGCTAACCGCTATGAATGATGAACAGTTCCGTAAAATGCAGACTCAGGCTATGCCACGTCTTCTGGCAGATAGTTCTATGCAGGAAACTGTAATCAGCTGGAGCATGAAATCTGACCGAAAAACTTTTGCTAAAATGTATTGTGATTTTTCCAATACCGACCTCAGAGAGAAAATAAAAAATATACAATGTCCTTCTCTTATCCTTTTGGAGTCTTTTTTTGTCAATCTTAAGCCAACCATTGAAGGACAATACAAAAATTTAAAAAATGCCAATATGCAGTACGCTTCAAAAGGATTGCATTTCATTATGTATGATGATAAGGATTGGTATTTTAATCAGCTTACTCACTTTTTATCTGCGAAATAATGGTTTTTGAAGAGATATACGAACTCTACTGGCAAAGGATATTCCGTTTATGCATGGGATATGTGAACGACACCAACATTGCTCAGGATCTTGCCCAGGAAACATTTATCATTGTATGGCAGCAGCTCCCGAAATTCAGGAATGAATCCAGCATAGGAACATGGATCTTCAGAATTGCCTCTAATAACTGCCTCAGACAGATTGAAAAGGAAAAGAAGTTTACCAAAACTGATCTGCCCATTAATTTGGAAGAGAAAAAGCAGGAATCTATGGAACCTCAGATACAAATGCTGTATCAGTTTATTTCGGAGCTGCCTGAAACAGACAGAATTATTATTTCATTGGAACTGGAAGAGATAAAACAGGCTGAAATAGCTCATATCGTAGGACTTTCAGAATCCAACATCAGAGTAAAGATTCACAGGATAAAAGAAAAATTAACGCAAAAGTTTAAAGAAAATGGCTACTAATATTGATTTCAAAAATATATGGAAGCAGCAGACTTCCAACAAACCTAATCTGGAGGAGCTTCTTGGAAAGCTAAAAAAATTCAGAAACCAGAATCTGCGCCGGCTCATCTTTGCTAATATTGGATTAATCGCTACTTCATTAGTAATTCTTTTCATCTGGTACCGTTATCAGCCGGAAATGATCACAACAAAAATCGGAATGGTGCTTGTAGTTCTGGGTATGGCTATCTTTCTATTGGCCTATAACAAAATGTTTATGGTATTTTACAAAATTGATCAGACTCAATCTAACCATGAATATCTACAAAGTTTATATCTGGTAAAAAGCAAGCAAAAATTCATGCAGACTACCATACTCAACTTGTATTTTATCATGCTGTTTCTGGGAATATGCTTTTATATGTATGAATATACTTCAAAAATGACCCTTGGTTCTGCTGTTTTGACTTATTCAGTAACCTCTTTATGGGTAGCCTTTAACTGGTTTTATTTAAGACCCAGAACTATAAAGAAACAACAAGGGAAACTTGACGAATTAATTAATAAATTTGAAGAGATCAATAATCAATTAAAAGAATCATGATTTCTTCTGACAACAAAAACCACTGGGAAAATGTATATGAGACCAAAAATCCTAATCAGGTAAGCTGGACTCAGAAAAAACCTCACACCTCTCTTGATTTTATAAAATCTTCCGGATTGGGAAAAGATGCCCGCATCATTGATATCGGCGGCGGAGACAGCAACCTTGTTGATTTTCTTCTTGAGGAAGGCTATGAAAATATTACCGTGCTGGATATTTCCGCCAAAGCTCTGGAAAAAGCACAGGAAAGACTGGGAAATGCTGCCGGTAAAGTAAAGTGGATTGCTACAGACATTACCGATTTTGAACCCACTGAAGTTTATGATATCTGGCATGACAGGGCTGCTTTTCATTTCCTGACAACACCGGAAAAGGTTTCAAAATATGTAGATATTGCAGAAAAAAATGTGGATAACTTTATGATCATTGGAACTTTTTCTAAAAATGGCCCAACCAAATGCAGCGGATTGGATATTCAGCAGTATGATGAGGAATCATTAACAGAAAAATTTGAAAAAAGTTTTAAAAAGTTACAATGTATTACCGAAGATCACACAACCCCTTTTGAGACCGTTCAGAATTTTGTGTTCTGCTGTTTTAAAAAGCATTAATGAATTGTATATATTTTATTTAAATATAAAAAAGAGAGTCGGTAATGACTCTCTTTTTTGTTTATCTAAACTTTGAAACAGTTTTTCAAATTATGATTCTTTTTCTTCTTCCACTTCCACTTCATGACGAAGCTGAGCTTTGTAAAGAGTGGCGTAATATCCGTTTCTATCCAGAAGCTCAAGGTGCTTTCCTTCTTCTACAATTTTACCGTGTTCCATTACAATGATCTTATCCGCTTTTTCAATGGTGGAAAGTCTGTGGGCAATAATAATGGATGTTCTGTTTTTAGTAATTTTTTCTGTAGCTCTCTGAATCAGCTTTTCACTTTCGTGATCAATGGAAGAGGTTGCTTCATCCAGAATTAAAATTTTCGGATCTGATAAATAAGCTCTCAGGAAAGACAACAGCTGTCTCTGCCCTAAAGAAATGGATGAACCTCTTTCACTCACTACATAATCATATCCGCCAGGAAGCTGCTGAATAAACTGATCCACCTCAATCTCTCTGGCACCAGCTTTTATTTTTTCAAGCGTGATACTGTCATCTCCAAAGGCAAGGTTTTCAAAAATACTTCCGTGGAAAAGGAAAACATCCTGCAATACCACTCCGATATGGCTTCTCAGGTTATAAAGCTCATAATCTTTTAAATCCACATCATCAATCAGAATATTCCCGGAATTGATATCATACAATCTTGTGATCAAGCTAATGATGGTAGATTTCCCGGCACCTGTTGCCCCAACGATAGCTACCGTTTCTCCAGGATTCACCTTAAAATCTATCCCTTTCAGTACTTCCTGTTTTTCATCATAGGCAAAATGTACTTTCCGGAATTCAATTTTTCCGGCAAAGTGGTCTTTCTTCACTGTTCCGTTATTCGGCATTGAGTTTTCTTCATCCATCAGTCCCAATACTCTTTCCGCTCCTACAATTCCTCGCTGGATATTATTAAAGCGGTCTGCAATCTGTCTCAAAGGGCGGATCAGCATTGAAATATACTGGATAAATGCGATTACTACTCCGGCACTGATGGTAATATAACCTCCATAAAAAAGGATAAATCCTATAAATAATGACGAAATAAGTTCTACTACCGGAAAGAACAATGAGAATATAAATACAGTTCTCAGTAATGCTCCTTTCAGGGTAATATTGATATCATCAAATTTCTTAAACTCAGATTCCTGTCTGTTGAATACCTGAATAATCGACATTCCGGCAAGCCTTTCCTGAACAAAAGAGTTCTGATTGGATGTCCAGTTTCTTTCATCCCCGAACGCTTTCTTAAGTCTTTTCTGAAAGAATCTTGTAATCATTACCATCAAAGGTAAAATAGCCAGTGTAATATAACTCAGATGAACATTGGTACTGAACATCATGACTAATACAAACAGAATTCTCAGAATATCCCCGAATACCATCAGGAAACCATCGGTATAGACAGTCGCAATAGTTTCCACATCTCCTACGGCACGCGTTACCAGCTGTCCGATAGGAGTTTTATCAAAAAATGAAGTCTTGAAATAGATCAGTTTAGCATAAAGTCGCTCTCTGATATCTCTGATTACATTCTGCGAGATAAAATTTGAAAAATAAACCAGGAAAAAGTTTAAAATAGTTTCTGCAAATACCAATCCTACAAGGATATAGATATGCTTCATCATCAAAGCCTTATCATGGAGCTTTGTAATGTCATTATCCACCACCTGCATTGTAAGATAAGGCCTGTAAGTAGAAACAATAGAAAGGAATATAGAAATTATAAGGGTAAGGATGAACCATGAACGAAATTTCATTCCGATAAAGAACAGCCTTTTTATAATTCCCCAGGTATCTTGTTTTTTCATTGTACGAATCGAAAGAAAGAATTAAAATAAAATTCTATGCAAAAATAAGACTTTATAACCGGACTGCCTTTACAACTTTTGGAAATCGTCATAGAAAATTTCAGATACCTACCATTTACAATATGAATATATTAAGCATTCTTTTGTATCCAGCCCACAACATATTCTGCTACTTCTTCCCAATTTTTTTCTCCACAGATAAAGTGACTTCTGCCTGCAAATTCTTTAAAATCTACAATACTGTTGGAATCTTTATAAGCTCCCGCAATTTTTTTTGAAAATTTAGCAGGAAAAATTTTATCATTAGAGCCAGCAATAAACAACAGTGGCTGATGGGGTTTCTTCAGATCTAATTTAGCAGAAGCTTTGAGTAAAGGATCTCTTGCCAGTTTTCTACTTTCGGGAGCAGCTACCTTTTCATACAATGTATCACTTTCTTCTTTAGAATAATTATTAAAAAAAGCTTTGTGATACCAATCTTTCGTTCCTAAAAACGGACTGTTTCCTTTGAAAAAGTTAACTACCGGCCAAACAATTTTTACCGTAGAAAAAGGAGCCATCACATTTTTGGGAGGCGCACCATCTATACTCACTCCTGCTGCTGCTTTTCCCATATCAATCAGTTTCTGAACCATAAGTCCTCCAAATGAGTGTCCGATGACAATAGGTTTTTCAGGAAGGCTGTCAATCAGTTTTACAAGATTATTCACCGTATCATCAAAGCCCACATGTCTCAATTCCTGGGGAATATTGTTTTTTAAATTCACAGGATCTCCTTCATGTCCCGGATTGGAAGGTGTATGCACGGTATACCCCTGAGTTTCGAAATACGTTTTCCATTCTTTCCAGCTTGTATTATTCACAAATAATCCATGAATTAATACGATCGTTTTTGTTTTCATATTTTTTACTTTTTTGTATTGTTAAAATGATGAAACAAATTTCCGCAGATAAAATGACGAAAACTTTAACTCAGGTTAAAATCGTACTATTTACCTGAAATTCTTTTTCTTATCCTGCTCAGAGAAGGTCCCTGAATGCCCAGATAAGAAGAAATATGATACAGCGGAACATTGCTGAAAATATCAGGATGCTCTTTCATAAGATCCAGGTATCGTTCTTCAGGAGACTTTAATAAAAACCCCTCTACCCTTGTCATGGTAATATTAAATGCTGCCTGTGCCATAAGCCGTCCAAACTTTTCCCATTGATGCGACTGCTGATAAAGCGAAAGTAAATCAACATGTCGGATAAAAATAATGGAGGCATCCGTAAGAGCCTGTGTAAAATAATCACATGGAATCTGATTCAGAAAACTTTTAAAAGGAACAACAAAGCCATTGGCAGAATACAGAAAAACATTCTTCTCTTCTCCGGTATCTCCATTAATAACGTAAGAACGGAAAACTCCATCAACGATAAACCCCAAATAAGAGCAGACATTTCCTTGAAGATTATAAAAATCTCCTTTTTTATATTCCTTAGGAAGCCAAAATTGTTCAGACAATCTGAAATCTTCTTCTGAAAGTCCGGCAAAATGATGTAATGCGAAGGCTAGTTTTTCAATTTCAGTCATGATTATTTTTTTAGTATCCCTTACATTATTTAAAAATAATCTTATTTTCTGATACTAAAAAGAGAAATATTACTGATCAATAGCCTTCCCTATTTCTTCAATTTCGATGGTTTTTGCCGGTCTTTCTTTTATAAACTTATTTTCAAGAAATTTATAAACTCCCCAAACAGCAAGAATAGAGATTAACCAGCCGACCATATTCACTCCCGAAAATCCTGTATAATTTACATTATCTACGGATTCAGGATCTGTTATTCCCAAATACACACCGTAACTCATCCCTAACACAATCTGGGTTCCCAGATAAATTCCAATAGCCAAAACACCGTATTGCCATTTTGTTTTTCCAAATCTTTCGGCTAATTGTGCATAATATCGGTAGGCACCAATAAGAATAAAAATTGATAACATGATTATTATTTTGTTTTTAGTTTTTATTTAAAATCGTATCCCACATCCACCAGATACAGTCCATGTCCCGGAGCTGAAGTACCTGCAGCATTGCGGTTTTTATCTTCAATTACTTTACGGAGATCTTCCGGTTTCAGCTTTCCTGTACCAATTTCCACCATCGTTCCGACAATAGCACGAACCATATTTCTAAGAAAACGGTTGGCAGAAACTGTGAATTTCAGTTCTGTTCCGTTCTGCTCCCATTCTGCTTTGTACATTTTACAGATATTAGTTTTGTTGTCGGTTTTTAATTTGGCAAAACTGGTAAAATCTTCATATTCAAAAAGAATCTTACAGGCTTCGTTCATTGCATCAATATCCAGAGATCTTTTCCAGTGCTGCCATGCAGATTCCTGGGTAAACGGATTTTTTTCCAGTGAGATATAATATTCGTAGGTTCTGTAAGTCGCATCAAAACGGGCATGAAAATCATCTTTTACCGGAAAAATCCTTTTAATGGAAATATCAGGCGGAAGAAAACTGTTCAGCCTGCGTGTAAGTTGGTCGTCCAGTTCTTTTTCAGTATCAAAATGGGCAAATATCTTTTTGGCATGAACCCCGGTATCAGTTCTTCCCGCTCCTGTTGTTTTAATCTCTTCGCGCAAAATTGTAGACAGCGCTTTTTCCAGTTCTTCCTGCACAGAAATGGCATCCGGCTGTATCTGATAGCCGAAATAATTCTTCCCGTTGTAAGAAAATTCAATAAAGTATCTCAATGTATTGTAATAACTCCACAAAAATACTTTAATTTAACGAAATATTTGTTGAAAAGTCTTTGAGAATGTTGCACCAAATGCTTACGAAAATTCCTATTTTTGCAATCGTATGAAAAGATGGTACCTTTATCCTTTTTCCCTTGGTTATCATTTGGTAACGGGTATCCGGAACACAATGTATGATCTGGGAATTTTTAAGTCGACAAAATTCAAAACACCGATAATCAATGTCGGAAACCTTTCTGTGGGCGGAAGCGGGAAGTCACCTATGGTGATGTATCTTGCTCAGTTTCTATCCAAACATTACAGAACCGGTGTGCTTTCAAGAGGCTATGGAAGGCTGACCAAAGGCTACGAAGTAACCAATTACGAAAGCAACTATAAAATGGTGGGTGATGAAGCCATGCAGCTTTTTGAGCGTTTTAAAAACCGTTTTGTTATTGCCGTTTCGGAAGAACGTGTTCCCGGAGCTAAAAAAGTAATTGATGATATGGATCTTCAGGTTCTTGTATTGGATGATGCCATGCAGCACAGAGCTATTAAGGCTGGATTCAATATTCTGATGACTGATTTTAACGATCCTTTTTTTAAAGATTATGTGCTTCCTGCCGGAGACCTCAGAGAATCGAGAGCTGGATATAAAAGAGCCAATATCATCATGGTCAGTAAATGTCCTGATGAACTGACAGAGGAAACAAAAAGGTATTATATTTCAAGAATAAGACCTTCTTATGGGCAGAAAGTGTTCTTTTCATCCATTGGTTATGACGAAAATGTATACGGAAAAGATAAAATGCTTCCGGATAACAACCTGAATTATTATGATATTTTACTGATTACCGGAATTGCCAATCCAAAACCACTTCTGGAACATCTGGCAAAATTCTCAAAAAGGGTGAAGCATTTAAAATTCAGGGATCATCATAATTTCACCGATGATGATATTAAAAAAATCCTTGCCGAATACAAAAAACTAGGAGAATATAAACTGATATTAACCACAGAGAAAGATTACGTACGTCTGAAAACTTTTGACTATCTTAGAGAAATTGTTTACTACTGGCCTATCAATGTACTTATTGATAAGAAAGAAGAATTCAATCAAATCATCTTGGATTATGTTAGAAAAAATTAAAGAGACCGCGGATTTTATTAAAAATATTATTCAGGAAACTCCTGATTTTGCGGTTGTTTTAGGATCCGGACTGGGAAAATTACAAAATGAAGTAGAACCAATCCATATTTTAGAGTACAAAGACATTCCTCATTTTCCACAAACTACAGTGGCCGGACACACCGGAAAACTGATTTATGGAATATTGGAAGGAAAAAAAGTACTGATGATGAGCGGCCGTTTCCATTATTATGAAGGACATTCAATGGAAACCGTTACTTTCCCGATAAGAGTTTTTCATCTGCTGGGAATTCAAAATCTTATTCTTTCCAATGCCTGTGGCGGAGTAAATCCTGCTTACAGCGTTGCTGATATTGTCATTCTGAAAGATCACATCAATATGATGCCTGAGCATCCTCTTCGCGGAAAAAATATAGATGAACTTGGACCACGTTTTGTGGACATGAGTGAGCCTTACAACAAAAAAATGATTGCTGTGGCTGAACAGGCAGCAGCAGAACATGACATTAAAATTCATCAGGGAGTTTACGTTGCCCTGCAGGGACCTACTTTTGAAACTCCGGCTGAATACGGAATGATTAAAGCTATTGGTGGGGATATGGTAGGAATGAGCACGGTACCCGAAGTCATCGTTGCCAGACATATGGAAATGGATGTTTTCTGTATTTCCGTAATTACAGATCTTGGCGGTCCCGATGTAGCGTTTGCCGTTTCTCACGAAGAAGTTTTGAATGCCGCTAACAAAGCAATGCCGAATGTAATTTCCGTTGTCAAAGGACTGATTAAAAACTACCAGTAAATAGCATAGCTCAATATTACAACTCAAGACGCAATATTCCCTTCCTGTGGAGGGGTGGCAAAAATTTAAATAATTTTTGACGGGGTGGTTTATCCCATAGAATCCATCAATATTATAAATTTTTCCTAATTCCCAAGAAATCAATCTCAGATTGCAATTCATTGTTTAGATTTGTACAAATGAAATTGTACAAGATGAGAAAGTTGATATTAATTTTTATGATGGGTATTTTTGGAATAAGCTATTCGCAAAAAGTCCCTGCTGTCCTTAAAACAGGATTCTCAAAAGAAGCTTTACAGCAAAAACTGGAAGATGAAGAAGGAAAAGCCATTACCATTCAGCAGATTCTAAATCAGCATAAAGGAAAAGTTTTAGTCATTGATTTTTGGGCAGGATGGTGCAGAGATTGTTTAAATGCCCTTCCAAAAGCTAAGGAATTAGAAGAAAATAACAAGAATATTGATTTCGTATTTCTATCATTAGACCGTTCAAAAGAAGGGTTTGAAAAAAGTCTTGAAAGATTTGATATGAAAAACAAAGAAAATTATTGGTTTTCTACAGGCTGGAAAAATGATTTTAACAATTATGTGGATCTTAACTGGATTCCCAGATATATGGTTATTGATCAGAAATCTTCTATTGCAAAATATTATGCAATTTCCCCCGAAGACCCAGAACTTCAGCAAACCATTGACAAGCTTTTAAAATAATTGTCATTTATTTTAATCTGAAAAAACATAAAAACTCATTGAAAATCATAGGTTTCAATGAGTTTTAAAATTTTATTTATTTAACACCATGATCACAAGAGAAGCTACAGAAAAGGATTTAGAAATTCTTTTAGAATTTGAACAGGGAGTGATTACTGCTGAAAGACCTTTCAACAGTACACTTATTGAAGGAGAGATCCATTATTATGATTTAAAATTTCTGATCCAATCTCCTGACGCAACTGTCATTGTTGCTGAAGAGAATAATGAAGTCATTGCATCCGGATATGCTCTGATTAAAAAGTCAGAAAAATATTACAACCAATTTGAAAAGTATTCTTATCTGGGGTTTATGTATGTAAAGCCGGAGCATAGAGGGAAAGGAATCAATAAAGTGATTACCGATGAACTTATTTCCTGGTCAAAATCAAGGGGAATCAGTGAGGTAAGACTTGATGTATATGCTCAAAATGAATCTGCCATCAAAGCTTATGAAAAGGCAGGTTTTGAACCTCATCTTCTCACCATGAGACTGAAGGATTGATGATGGAAGGCGGGAGCTGGAAGTTATTGACGCGTTATTAATTACTACTTCGTTTTTTATTATTTAGTGAACAGTTCTTTAATTTCCTTATCGAGTAATATTACTTCCCTCTTCCAGCTTCTAGCTTCCTTCTATAAATAAAGGAATCCATATCTTTGTATATGGATTTTTCTTTGCCGCTTCGTAAAATTATTCATGTGGATATGGATGCATTCTATGCTTCTGTGGAGCAGCATGATAATCCTACATTGAAAGGCAAGCCGATTGCTGTAGGAGGCCAGCATCGCGGGGTCGTTGCAGCAGCAAGCTATGAAGCCAGAAAATATGGTGTTCGCTCTGCAATGCCTAGTAAAACAGCTAAAGAAAAATGTCCTCAGCTTATTTTTGTTCCTCCCCGATTTGCCCGATATAAAGAAATTTCAAAAAAAATCCGGGAAATTTTCTATGAGTATACAGATCTGGTAGAACCTTTATCTCTGGACGAAGCCTATCTGGATGTCACTGAAAATAAAAAAGGTATGGAATCTGCCAATCTGATTGCCAAAGAAATTCGTCAGAAAATTTTTGAACAGACGGGACTTACCGCTTCTGCAGGAATTTCAGTCAATAAGTTTTTAGCTAAAGTAGCTTCTGATATTAATAAACCGAATGGCCAGAAAACCATTCATCCTGACAAAATGGAGCATTTTCTGGAAGAACTTCCGGTGGAAAAATTTTATGGTGTTGGGAAAGTTACGGCTAACAAAATGTTTAGTTTAGGTATTTATAAAGGAAAAGATTTAAAGAAGAGATCACTCGAAGATCTGGTAAGAATCTTTGGAAAATCTGGTCAGCATTATTATAATGTAGTACGTGGGATTCATACTTCTGAAGTAAAACCTCATCGGATCCAAAAAAGTGTGGCTGTGGAAAGAACTTTTTTTGAGGATCTTTTAGATGAGCAGCAGATCAATGAAAAGCTGGAAAGCCTTGCAGAGGAAATCCATCAAAGATTACAGAAAAATAATATTCTCGGAAGAACTTTAACCTTAAAAATAAAATATAAAGATTTCTCTCTTTTTACAAGAAGTATAACGAGAGAAGATTATTTTTCATCTCCGGAACAGTATTTCAATACCGGAAAAAAGCTCTGGGAACTTCGTCCCTTCGATAAGGCTGTACGCCTGCTCGGATTGTCTCTCTCTCAACTGAATACGGAAGAAAAAAAGCAGGTTTCCGTTCAACTAAAAATCCCGTTTGAAGAATTTGAAAATGAATAGGTCATATTTTTTTGCTAACTTGTATTGATCAAATCAGCAAATCTATGAACCCAACCATGATCCAATTTTTTCACTGGTATTCTGAAGGAGACGGAAAATTGTGGAAAGAAGCCGAAAAACAGGCCAAATATTTAGCAAAACTTGGGATTACTTCTGTATGGTTTCCTCCTGCCTACAAAGGAACAAATGGCGGTTACTCCATCGGATATGATGCCTATGACCTCTATGATCTTGGAGAGTTTGATCAAAAAGGAATTATTCCTACCAAATACGGGACTAAAAACGATTATACAAAAGCCATTAAAGCCTTAAAGAAACAAAATATACAGATTATTGTAGACATTGTTCTGGGACATAAAGCTGGAGGTGATGAACTGGAAAAATTCAAGGTCGTAAAAGTAGATGAGGAAAACAGAGAAAAAGTAATTTCTGATGTTATCGAAATAGAATCATATACCAAATTCACCTTTCCCGGAAGAGGAAAAAAATATTCTGATTTTGAATGGAACTTTACCTGCTTCAGCGGTGTGGATTATGCTGAAGGCATGGATTCTCATATCTATAAAATACAGTCAGAATATGGAAATGACTGGGAAGAAATGATTGATGATGAAAAAGGAAATTACGATTACCTGATGTATAATGACATTGAACATCGGAATCCTTTTGTACGGGAAGAGCTCAACAATTGGGCAAAATGGTATTTTGATCAGACAGATTTTGATGGGGTGAGACTGGATGCTTTAAAACATATTTCTTTTGATTTTTATAAAGAGTGGCTTTCTCTGCTTCGTTCCAATTCCGGAAAAAATATTTTCGCTGTAGGAGAATACTGGGCTCCGGGATATCTTCATCTGCTTCAAAAATATATTGAAGTGACGGAAGGCTGCATGAGTCTTTTTGACAGCTCCCTGCAGAACAACTTCCACAATGCCTCAAAAGAAGGCGGTTCTTATGATCTTCGAAGAATTTTTGATGAAACCCTTACTCAGGCAGATCCTATGCATGCTGTAAGTTTAGTTGCAAATCATGACACACAACCTCTGCAGGATCTTGAAGCTCCTGTAGAACCATGGTTTAAACCTATTGCCTATGCCCTTATTTTGTTGAGAAAAGACGGCTATCCATGTGTATTTTATCCCGATCTCTATGGAGCTCATTATGTGGATAAAGACAGAGAAGGTAATGATCAGGAAATTTTCATGCCTAAAGTAGATGGCATTGAGGCGCTATTAAAAGCAAGAAAAGATCATGCGTATGGTGAGCAACATGATTATTTTGAAGATGCCAATTGCCTTGGCTGGGTACGTACAGGAGATGATCAACATACCGGATGTGCTGTTGTTCTAAGCAATAAAGAGTCTTACCATAAACCTATGGAAATGGGAACACTGTATGCCGGAAAAAAATTTAAAGACCTTTTGAAAAGATGTAAAGATAAAGTGATCATTGATGAAAACGGCTGGGGAAATTTCCCTGTTCCGGCAGGAAATGTAAGCGTCTGGATTCCTGAGTAAGAGCCTTGTCAAGGTTTAAAAAACCTTGACAAGGCTTTCTTTCAATAGAAAATTAACAATAAATATATCGGCAATTCCAGATATCTATGGCCCACTCGCAACATTGTCCGTCTTCATTGGAAGTACAGCATACTTTGCCCCAGTTTAAGTCTCCGGCTTTTAAAGTCTTCAATTCCTCACGGTTAAGTTTTCTTACTTTGAACTCTTTTTTCGTTTTCATAATGATTATTTTTTTATGGTTTAGCTATTAAATATACATTAAATTTATAATTATGAATAAATAATACAAATAAATCACACGAATAAGCATACATAATTCATATAAAACAAACAGATATTAAAAGAGTGATAACCACCCCGTCAAAAATTCTTTGAATTTTTGCCACCCCTCCAAAGGATGGGAATGTTTATGCCTCCAGTTGGGATAATTGTTAAGATTAGAGATGTTATAAGCTTGCTGTATAACTACAATTTTCTGAGTTCCAGAATTTCCGGTCTTTCGGAGGTGTCAGCTATTTTTCCGGTACGGGCAAATTCCGCCCAGAGAGCTCTTAATTTTTTACCATGCTCATGAATACGGCTCCATGGAATATCTTTCAGCAGTTCGGATGATTTCCAGGCTGATTCATTTCCAAAAATCAAAGGAAGATCAATACAATGTGGTGCTCCGATAGGGTTGTCTTTCAATTTTGAATGAATTCTGAAGAGATAAACATTTCCTCCGGCATCAGAAATATTCTGAGCAAACAGTTTTGCCGGAGTTCCGTAAATCAATTCCGTAGTTTTCTCAACCGTTTTATCCATGATTTTTAAGCCCAATCCTTTTCCAAAATATTTGTTTAAAGCCTCGGAAGTTTTAAGGTAAAATGCAGTTTCATCATTATTAAACCCTATCAGTATATCATATTTTGGAGCATTCTTTTTCCACATATCCAACGACTCTTCTTCTTTACATAAAGGGAAAAATCCATATTGGGTACCAAAGGGCATTGCTGCTTTCAAACCATACTTCATCACAGACGGTAAAAATTTTCCGTACTCATCCATCATTTTTAGAACATCGGTTTCATCTTTCAATACTTCTGTTTTTTTCAGAAATTCCGCAGACATTTTCTGTCTTTTATGACGAAGCCCTAACGGAGCACTCTGAATAATCACCCGCTGAAATAAATCTTCTATTCCTTCTGAAATCATAAGATGGGCAATGGCATCACCTCCTGAAGACTGGCCGAGAAGGGTAATATTATTTTCATCACCTCCTACCTCTTCGATATATTTTTTAATCCATCTCAATGCTTCCATCATATCCAGCAGTCCAAGATTAGCAGGTCTTTTTTCATTTCCTCCCAGAAAGCCAAAAAGCCCCAAACGATAGGAAACCGTAACTACGATGATATGTTGCTCTTTCACCCATTCGGCAGGATCGGCAGTAGCAAGATCACCACAGCCAATTTCATGAGAGCCTCCATGAATCCAGACTACAACAGGTAATTTTTCATTTTCACATATGATTTCCGGACGGGTTATGGAAAGGTATTGCGTAGCTTCATCAGCCTCGAAGCTTTCAACAGGAGTTGCTCCTATCATTTTTTCCACAAGCGGACTTAAAGACTGTGGACAGACCGGAGTTTTTTCAGGAGAAGTAATAAGTGATGATGAAGAATATTCTACAGGAACAGGTTTTTGAAACCTCTCAGAATAGGCATAGCGAATACTTTTAATTCTGATTATTCCATCATCTTTTAATGCAATAATTCTCCCGAAACGAGTCTCGAAAATAGTGGTGTTCTGCTGATTTGGTGTCATCTTTAGAATGGTGAAAACTTTTCTCTCTAAATTTAATTATTTAAACACAAATTTCACAATTAATATGGTGTTATTCATGTTAAGAATCTAAAAAAAGTTTAAACACAAATTGCACAAATGAAAACGCTAATGTCCACTAATTATTATAGTGTTATTTATGACATAATTAGTGTTATTCGTGTTAAGAATCCAAAAATAATTTAAACACAAATTGCACTAATGAAAACACTAATGCCCACTAATTATTATAGTGTTATTTGTGAAATAATTAATGTTATTCGTGTTAAGAATCTAAAAATAGTTTAAACACAAGTTGCACAAATGAAAACGCTAATGTCCACTAATTATTATAGTGTTATTTATGACATAATTAGTGTTATTCGTGTTAAGAATCCAAAAATAATTTAAACACAAATTGCACAAATGAAAACGCTAATGTCCACTAATTATTATAGTGTTATTTGTGAAATAATTGGTGTTATTCGTGTTAAGAATCCAAAAATAATTTAAACACAAATTGCACTAATGAAAACGCTAATGCCCACTAATTATTATAGTGTTATTTGTGACATAATTAGTGTTATTCGTGTTAAAAAAATTTAGTTCAGGATTTTATACTCACTCGGAGAAATTCCCACTTTGGTTTTAAAAAGTCTTGTAAAATGTTGTGGATATTTAAAGCCTAAATCATAAGAAATTTCGCTGATTGTTTTTGCCTGATCCAGAATCTGTTCTTTGGCGATATCAATAAGTTTGTTGTGAATAAATTCCTGAGCGGAAATTCCCAGTTCTTTTTTTATCAGATCTCCGAAATAATTGGCAGAAAGATTTAGTTTTTCTGCAAAGTAATTCACCATAGGAAAACCAATATTTTTGGGATTTTCAGATTTTAAATAATCATCTACAAGATTTTCAAATTTCCCAATAACTCCCTGGTTGATATGATCTCTTGTAATGAACTGGCGGTCGTAAAAACGCATGCAGTAATTCAGAAACAGTTCAATATTATTAACAATTAAAGATTTGCTGTGTTTATCAATCGCCTGCTCCAGTTCCAGTTTAATATTTTTAAAACAATCCAGGACAACTTCTCGTTCTTTTTCAGAGAGGTGGAGCGCTTCATGTACATCATAAGAGAAAAATGAATAGTCTTTCATATTCTTTCCTAAGTTGGTTCCTTTTATTAAATCCGGATGAAAAATTAATGCGAATCCTGCAGGCTGAACATGTCTGTCTTTATTATAAATTCCATAGGTCTGTCCCGGAGCAATAAAAACCAATGTTCCTTCCTGGTAGTCATAGCTATGTTTTCCATACTGCATGTCTCCGCACATTACATCTTTCAGGAAAACGGTATAAAACCCAAATTTTCTTTTATACTGACAAATAGGGTCGGATTTGGAAAAATCAATCACACTCACCAAAGGGTGCAGCGTTTCATGATTGGCCATTTTATTATATTCCGAGACCGTATTATAGATTTCAACCTCCTGATTTTCCATGAAGTATATTTTTATTACTATTCAAAATTACCACTTTCATTTGTAATTAAAATGAGGTCTGTAAAATTGGTAAGTAATTCGGTAATCTGTATAAGTCTGGTTTAAGTGAAAGTTTCGACTTTTGTACCGTTATGGAAACTTTTAATACCAACATTTTTCAAAAGGCATGGAGCAGCTCCTGATAGTGCGTTTGCCCATATTGCCATCAATCCTAATACCCAAAGCGGAATCGTAGAATGGCTGCAGCCTGTAACAGATGAAGAATATAATAATTTATCAACCTAAATAAACTGAATATAAAATGAGTACAATCACAGTAAAAGCTTATGGTGCAGCGTCTACCACAGCAGATCTGAAAGAAATGAATATTGAAAGAAGAGAAGTAACCTCAAAGGATGTAGAGATTGAAATTCTATACTGCGGGGTATGCCACTCTGACCTTCATACAGCAAGAAACGACTGGGGCGGATCTTTGTATCCTGTAGTTCCGGGACATGAAATCGTGGGAAGAATCACAAAAGTAGGAAGCGAGGTTTCCAAATTTAAAGTGGGTGATCTTGCAGGAGTGGGATGTATCGTAGATTCGTGCGGACATTGCGACAGCTGCCAGCATGATCTTGAGCAATATTGCTTAAATGGTTTCACAGGAACATACAATGGAAAAGACAAGCATTTGGGAGGTCATACTTTTGGCGGATATTCTCAAAAAGTCGTTGTAGATTCTCATCACGTTTTAAAAGTACCTGAAAATCTTGACCTTGCTGGTGTAGCACCTCTCCTTTGTGCAGGTATTACGACATGGTCACCTTTGAAACACTGGAATGTAGGTCCTGGTTCTAAAGTAGCTGTTGTAGGTTTGGGAGGTCTGGGTCATATGGCTATTAAATTAGCAAAAGGACTGGGAGCTGAAGTTACTTTATTCTCCAGAACTCCGGGAAAAACCGATGATGCTAAACAACTGGGAGCTGATCATGTTATTATTTCTACTGATGACGCACAAATGGATTCTGTAAAAGGGAAATTCGATGTGATCATTGATACGGTTCCTTATGTACATGATGTAAATCCGTATGTAGCTACTTTAAATATCAACGGAACGCATGTTCTTGTGGGATATCTTGGAGGTTTAGAACCTATCCTTAATACGGTTCCGATGATTATGGGAAGAAAATCTGTAGCAGGTTCAGTGATCGGTGGTATTGCTGAAACTCAGGAATTACTTGATTTCTGCGGGGAACACAATATCGTTTCAGAAATTGAAATGATCAAAATGCAAGACATCAACGAGGCATATGAAAGAATGTTGAAAAGTGATGTGAGATACCGTTTCGTGATTGATATGCAGTCTTTATAATTCTTCTATAGAATAGTAACGAAAACAGGCTCTTCAGATCGAAGAGCCTGTTTTATTTTTTCAGATTTTGGCTAAAAGCATTCTGATCCTGATTCGTTATATATCTGTTTCCTTCGGCACATTTGTTATCATTTCTTTCCATGTCCTGAAAAGCCCATGCTGCCATAGCATCAATAACGGGAGCCAGTTCATTACCCGCTTCACTCAGTGTATAAGTCACATGAGGCGGCACTACAGGTTTTGCTGTCCTGATAATTAACCCGTCAGCTTCAAGCTGTTTTAGATGCTGGATGAGCATTTTTTCCGTTACGGCAGGAATTGCTTTTTTCAATTCGCTGTATCTTTTTTCTCCTGTGGAAAGATTAAACAGGATGATTGGCTTCCAGAATCCTCCAATTCTTTCCATAACATACATTACAGGACAATCCTGCACTGTTTTTTTATTCTCCTGAATGGTTGAACTTTCTTTGATGGCTGTCATATCTACATACTTTAGGGTAAGTACTTGTATAAAAGTAAGTACAAATATAACTTTGTTCTCAGAAATAAAAAAATATTTACATATGAAAATTATAATCACAGGATCACTGGGAAACGTGGCTAAACCATTAGCACAACAATTAATTGCCGAAGGGCATAATATTACAGTAGTAAGCAGCAGCGATGCCAGAAAACAGAATATTGAATCTCTGGGAGCAACGCCAGCTATAGGATCTATTACAGACGTCAATTTTTTAACGCAAACATTTGATGGAGCTGATGCTGTTTTTGTCATGACACCTCCTGCAATAAGCCCGGATAAGATTGTAGAAAACACGACCAATGCAGGAAAAAATTATGCTGAAGCTTTAAAAAATGCCAATGTAAAAAAAGCAGTAATGCTAAGCAGCGTAGGAGCAGAATCTCCGGTAGAAAATGGCCCTATTGCAGGTCTTCATAATATTGAAAAATTATATAATGAAGTGGAAAATACCTCTTTTACTTTTTTAAGAGCCGGATATTTTTATAATAATTTTTTCAATGATATTCCTTTAATTCAAAATGCAGGAATTATTGGAGGGAATTATCCTGCAGGTATTGAAGTGCCTGTGGTACATCCCAATGATATTGCCAAAGCAGCCGCTGAAGAACTGGTAAAAAACGGAAATACCAATACAATCAGATATATTGTAAGTGATGTAAGAAAAGCTTCTGATTTTGCGAAGGTTCTGGGAACTTCTGTTAATAAGCCTGAACTTCCATGGGTAGAATTCTCTGATGAAGATTCTTTAAACGGAATGCTTCAGGCAGGTTTACCGGAAGATATGGCCAAATTATATGTTGAAATGGGACGAGGAATAAGAACCGGTGTGGTACAAAAAGATTTTATTGATCATGGTTCTCCCGTAACAGGAAACACCAAGCTAGAAGATTTTGCGAAGGAGTTTTCTTCTAAATTCTAATTTCTTTTGTCTTTTCAAGATTGATAAAAATAGAATCGGCGCACCAAAGGTGCGCCGATTCTATTTTTTATATGACATCTTAAGTTTAAGATTATTTTTTCTCCTTCAGGGTTTCTTTTAAAACTTTCAATTTTCCGTCAATGGGCTGATCTATTTTTAATCCTAAAACCTTAGCAACCAAAGGATAAACATTGATATTGGCAAATTCGTCGATCACCAGATTATTTTTAAATTCCGGTCCCCATGCAAAGAAAGTAGCTTTCATTTCCGGAACTACTTTAGGATTGTAGCCGTGCTTTCCAACAGAGGTTTTCTTTCCTTTTTCCAGGAAGATTTTAGGAGCTTTTGGAATCAGAAGAATCTGCCCTATTCTGTGGTACTGATCATCTCTTGTGGCAAAGTGCAGATATCTAGGCAGTTTTTTATCCAGATATACTTCGTAATCATCTGTTTTGTTAGCTTTCAGTTCTTTATAAACCGCTTTTACCTCTTCCGGATTTTTAACGTAAACTCTCAGTAAAGTCTGGGAATTGTAAATATCAAACCTGTTTTTATCCAAAAGAACAGCCGGAATTTCCAAAGGTGTACCTCCATCTACTTTGATCATTCCGTGGTCTGAAACAAAAATAAAGTTGACATTTTTTAATCCTAAATCATTTACTTTCTGAACAAGATCACCAATGGCCTGATCTATCAGATGAACAGCATTTTCCGTTTCTTTGGTGTCCGGACCATAATGATGCCCGCTTCCATCCACTTCCGGAAAATATAATGAAATAAAGTGAGGTCTTTTATCTTCCGGTAATTTCAGCCAGTTTACAACTTTTCCTACTTTTTCAGAAGGAGTAAATTTCTCGTGATACGGATAATAATAAGTAGGTCTTATTCCTCCTGCATCGCTGGCAGATCCCACCCACATTAAAGAAGCAGAGATCATTCCCTGTTTTTCAGCAAGTCCCCAAAGCGGAGTTCCTCCATACCAGCTTCCGTCCTCAGCATTTTTTTTGTTGCTCATTGCATAGCCTTCCTTTCTCTTGTAATCGTAGAAAAAGTTATCAATCAGGCCATGGTGAGAAGGATAAAGTCCGGTGATTAAACTCCAGTGATTGGGAAAAGTAATACTGGGATAGCTTGGAATCATTGCTTCAGCCCTTACACCTCCATTAGCCAGCTTCACAAGATTTTCAGCCTTGTATTTTTGGGCATAGTCATAACGGAAACCATCCGTAGAGATCATAATTACGTAAGGTTTTGCCTGGGCTTCCGTACTGTTTTGTCTTCCCGGTATAACAACCTGGGCTGTATCAATATTGACCTGTTGTGCAAAAGCTGTAAAGGAAATTAGCAGCAGTAAAAAATGGATTCCTCGCTTCATTATTTAAAAATTTTCGGCAAAGTTACATCCTATACTTCTCCCTGAAAAGTTTAAGAGATTAAAAGTATATTAAAACCTTCTTATTTTTTCTGAGTCAAAATTACTCCCTGTTAAATAGATCTTTTCATTTCAAATTGTGACAACCAATTGTTCAGTCCTATTTTTTCGCTAAGGAATTTACTGGTGTTTTCTGAGGAGTCATCTACATTATTCAAGGCTATTGTCTGTCCGTTATTTTTTTCTCTAATAGCATTAAAAAGCATTGTCCCAATTCCACGGTTTCTATACTTCTTATCTACGGCAAACTGATATATTTTTTTTGCAGCAGGACCATAAACGATATATCCAGCCAGCTGATCTCCATCATAAGCTCCTAAAGTGATATAGTTTTCCGGCATTGGCTCTAATACGAATACAGATCCCTGCCAGGAAGGTTCAATATCCCAAAAAGAACATAACACATCCCATTGAAAGTCTTTGAGATCTTTTATCAATATTCCGGCATTTTCTTCTCCAGGCTTGATGTTTCCATTAAAGCAAAGCAGCCTTCTGACAATGCTGAATCCTAAGTTTTCATAGGCTCTGATTGCAGGCTGATTTCCTTCAATCACTTCAAGCAGTAATGTATTGGCATTTCTTTCTTTTAAAATGGGAATAATAAAATCATACATTTTTCTCACCAGCCCTTTCCCTCTGTTTTCCGGAACGACTCCTGTTCCGCCATTGTAAATAATCTTCTCCCCATTTTCCATTTTTTCAGCCTGAAGAATAAAGCCTACCAATTTTCCATTTTCAAATGATCCGGCAGAAAGATTCATATCCAATTTTTCGGCAGCTATTTTAGCAACAAGTACGTCTTTGGTTAAATGAAATGGGACTACATAATCAGAAAATGAATGGTTGAATACTGATAAAAGCTCATCAATTGTAATATTGGTTAAGGTTTTAAATTCCATAAATATTTAAAATTTATATAGTAATTACGCTTTGCTATGTTGATTCAAATACCATTGAATGGCGTTACGTTCTTCTCTTTTTATAAATGGGTCTTTTTCCTGATTATAATCATTCCCGTCAAACCATTCTTTTTTACTCAATTCCTCTTTCAGTTTTTGATATTCTTCCTTTACCTCCGGATGAGTACGAAGATAATCCCTGAAAGCCAAATGGCGAAGCCAGTGTTCTGAAGAAGTTGGAATAACGTGAATATGAGCAATACGGAGATGATGATTGTGAATTCTCTCAGGAATTTCATCCTTTGAATAAATTACATCAGGAAATCCTAATGCATGGGCATTATCTATAAGTTTAATAAAGAAACGGCGATATGGCATATCTTGATTATACTTTTCGTAATAGACATAATCTTTTCCTTCCAGTAAAGGAGGAACTTTATCAAGTTCTTTTTCATCCTTTACCCCAATCATAATATCAATAATTGGTTTTGCAGATAAACCTTCCACAGATGTGCTGCCAATATGTTCAATTTCCGGATTCAAAAAACCGATACAGTTCTCGAGTTCTTTTTTGATGGTTTCAAACTGTTTTTTCCAGAAAGGATTATATTTTTCAAAAGTAACTTTCATAGGTATCCAGATATTACACAAATATAAAAATTTTCTCAGCAAACTCCCTAGAATTAATACTTAACAAAAAATGACACCTCTGAAAAATCAGAGGTATCATTGCTAAATATTTAGGTGTGCTTTTTCTAAAAATTATTCTTTAATCAGTTTTTCGTAAGATGTGGTTCCATCTTTAAGCTGAATTTCAAGATAATAACTTCCTGATTTAAGGTCTTCAATATTGATACTTTCACCCTCCGGTTGTACTGATTTTATCTTTCTTCCGGTTGCTTCATAGATATCAACACTTCTAATTTTATCAAAGTTTTTGAAGTTTACCGTTGATTTCGCAGGATTCGGGTAAAGATTTACCTTCTTGCTATTGGAAGCAATTTCGTTAGTAGATAAACTCGCTGCTGTCATGGTTAAAGAAGCATATCCTCTTCCTACATCATGATATCCTAAAGAAGTTCCGGTACTTTTACGGGAATAAAAGATATTGATTGTTCCGGCAGCATTGGCAATAGCAAAATCTCCTGCCCCCCCTGAAAGGGATCTTGTTGCCACTACAGTTCTTGTACTTCCGGAAATGGTATTGGAAGTTTCCGTCCAGTCCTGAGAAGCATCTGCATTAGGTGTTGTCATCCCAATAAATGTATAATCTCTGTTCGCCGATGTATTATAAATAAACCCGTCTGATCCTGGAGCCATTCCTACAGTTCCAAAACCTATTCCCAACATAGAGTTGCTGTCACCTGTTACCGTAATCGTTACTCCGGTTGGAGTCGTATCTAATTTCACCGTCATAGCTGTACTGGGTAGATTTACAACGCCTGACGAAAACTGTGCCCATGCAAAATTAGCAAGAGCTAAACTAAGTACTAGTAAAGTTTTTTTCATATCAATTTTTAAAAAGGTTAATAATTTCTTTGTTGTTGGTTTGCAATGCATATTCAAAAGGAGTCATTCCCATTGAATCTTTTTTTGTTTTATCTGCTTTATATCTAAGCAGCTGTTCTATCAGTTCTTTATTTCCGGATTTTACAGCCCAGAATAAAGGAGTGTATCCCGTAGCATCCGCAATATTGGGATCCGCTTTTTTCTTTAACAGGTGTTCTACCAGATCTTTGTTGTATTTAATAGCAAGACCGGCAAGTGCTGTTCCTTCACGGCTTTTGTAGTTGACATCTTTTACGTTATCAATCAGAAAATCTGCAACGCCTGTATTTCCTCTGTAACATGCTAAAATAAGGGGTGAAAATCCGTTCTCATTAGTTTGATTAATGATATCCGGATTTTGTTTCATCAATTCCTGAACTTCAGTTACGGTTCCGTTTCTGGCAATATCAAATATTGATTTTGCCTTTTCCTGGGCAGAGATCAATGAGCTCAGGAATAGTCCAAATAGTAAGATTAGCGGTCTCATTGTTTCACCATTACGTAGTTGTATTCAATATTGACATTTTCGGCCACTTTCTTAGTCACCATTTTAGGAATCGTAACTTTATAATCAGCAGGTCTGGCCATAAATCCACCCTGCATATAGATTTTTCCGTCTTTTGCATATAGAGTGGCTGCAGAAGCAACCGCTTTGTCTACACCGTGAAAGTTTAACGTTCCCTGAACGGTATATTTCTGAGGACTTGCCGTAAGTTTTGTTTTATCAAAGTTGACTATTTTCCCTTTGAAAGTTGTTTTCGGATATTTTGCAGATTCTGCATAGCTTTCATTAAAATGCTCTTCCATTAATTTGGTTTTAAAATGAAAGTTTTTAACGGTAGAAACGGATGCCATTTCGCCGTTATCTGCGTTCAGAATCACAATATTATTGTCATCCTGGGCAAAAATATCATCAAACAAAGGAACCGAAGCTTCAAAAGTCACTTTTCCTGTTTTAGAACTGTATTTTTGTGCTGAAGCATACCCTGCAGAAAAGAGTAATACGCTTAATAATGCTAATTTTTTCATATCATTTTTTTTTTAATTTTCATTTAATCCGTCAGCTTTCCACTTGATGAAAATATTGATCTGGGTAGCAGACAAAGATCCTCCCTGTGGCATTTTTCCGGGATCACCGTTAGGTCTTTGGATACGGTCCAGAATTCCGTCTATATTATTTTTGACCTGATCATAAGTAACTAAGGGTTTAAAGCTTCCTGCAGAATGACAGCCTATGCAGTTGTTATCCACAATGGGTTTTACATCTGCTGTATATTTTACCAGAGCAGTGATTGGTGTGTTGTCAGAAATCTCTTCATAAGTTCTGCTGTCACAAGCCATCAGTATGATTGCTGATGACAATATCAATAAGGATGTTAGCTTTTTCATATTAAAAAACTCTATAAAGATTAAACCCAAAGAAAATATGTCCCTTTCCCCATGCCCCTGTGGCATTGGTAAGATATCCGATATCTGAATTTATCTGGGAGTTTGTTAGTAAAAGCTGGAACACGTGTCCTCCTGTTTCTATATCCACCCCTAATGATAAAGGATTTTTATAAAAACTGTGATCGTCAAAATTCACAAAGTACTCTGCATTCAGAGAAACTCTTTTTGAGATTTTGTAGCGTCCTCCCAAACCTGCCAGAAACTGGTTTTTGTTTTCAATAGTAGGTTCGTAAAGATTTTTGTGAACGAAGGAAGGGGTAAGCTGTACGGAAAGCTTATCACTGAACCTTCTCGAGATTAATGCCTGTGTAAGATAAGAAAGCCTGTCATTGAACTTCAGGTGTGGATACGTATCTTTATCCAGTTCAGTATTGGCACCCATTACATTGTACCCCACAATATCCACCGGAAAGTTTTCACTTTGTTTTATCAGTCTGTATTTCACTGCTCCTTCAAACGTTTTCATATTCGTTTCTCTGGAAAGGCTTACAGATACTGCATCCGAGATGCCATAGATAACACCTAATTTGGTGGAAGCATGATCCAGGCCAAAAAAGTCTTTAAATCCTGCGCTTATGTCTCCAAATCTGTGGGCAACAATAATGTACCATTCTTTTTTGGCAGCCAGTTTTGTAGATTGCCCTGTAACAATCTGAAGAGCTTTGAAGGCGGGTTGTGAGGTTTCTGTGTTGGTTTTCACCGTGTCAATATCTTTCAACAGATCTTCCTGTGCAAAGACAAGACCTGAAGAAAATACCGACAAAAATAAGAGAGTTTTTGTCATATACAATTTGAATTAAATTATGATATAACAAACTTATCGAGTTCTCAATTCAAAAATAGGTGATAAAAGTCACCACTCAAATTGTTTTTATCAATGATAGAAATAAACAATTCAAACAAATAAAATTAGATCATCCTAACATTTTCATTTACAGGAACTTTTATTCCTTCTTTGGTCTGAGCGATTTCGCCTTCGCTTTCAATTTTTTTCAAAACTCTGCTCACCACTTCTCTTGAAGTTCCCAAACTGTTGGCAATTTCACGATGGGTGATCTTAATAGGGTTGCTTCCGGTGGTTGAAATCTGCTGTTTAATATAATTCAGCACTCTCTTGTCAAGCCTGTGAAAAACGGCATCATTTACCATATTCATAACTTCTGAAAATCTGCGGTCATATTCATGATAAAATAGTTTATTGATTTCAGGAAATTTAATCAGCCATTCATGCATTATGGAAACAGGGATGAGAATAGCTTTTGAGTCTTCTTCTGCTACGGCATATACTCTGCTGATATAATCCGTCAAAATAGAAGAAAACGTCATAAGGCAACTATCTTTAGGTTTAATATAATAGTAGATGAGTTCTCTTCCATCATTAAGGGTAAAAACCTTGATAGATCCTTTTATTAAGAAAGGAACAAACTTATTCTTCTGTCCTTCTCTTATGATTTCAGTTTTTGCTTTTATATCAATGGCAACAGCATGCTTTTCGAGCTCGGATAAAAAATCAGTGCCCAGAAAGCCAAATTTACTTACAGCGAACGAGTTATCAATCATATCTTATATTTTCTGCTTTTTCTTAAACAAAGATATAAAATTGCTATATCGTTACTATATATTTTTACCTTATTAAAGAAAATTAACAATTAAAAAGATTTTAATCTCCTTTACTTAGGGGGTAGAATAAAAAAATGCCCTGGAAAACCAGGGCATTCTTTATATTATTGTAAAAGAAATCTTACGCTTGAACGTTGTTTCCTCCTAATACGAAAGGCTCAACTTCTTTGATTTCTCCGAACTGCTGCTCGTAGTTAGCGATGTTCTGTTGAAGAGCGTTTAATACTCTTTTAGCGTGAAGTGGAGCAAGAATTACTCTTGATCTTACTTTAGCTTGCTGAACACCTGGCATCAACTGAATAAAGTCTACTACAAATTCAGATGGAGAGTGGTTTACTAAAGCTAGGTTAGCATAGATACCAGCAGCTACCATTTCGTTTAATTCGATGTTGATGTTTCCGTCTTGTGGATTTTGATTGTTGTCCATTGTTATAAATTATGTTTTTAAAATTCGAAATTTGAGATTGTGAAAATATAAAAATAATTTCAAATCCCAAATTTCAAATCATTAATTTTAGTTAAGGTCTTCGAATTCTTTCTTAGAACCAACAATAACGTTCTGGTACTCTTTAAGACCTGTACCTGCAGGGATTCTGTGTCCTACAATTACATTTTCTTTAAGACCTCCAAGATTATCTACCTTACCAGCAACTGCTGCTTCGTTAAGAACCTTAGTGGTTTCCTGGAACGATGCTGCAGACATGAATGACTTAGTCTGAAGGGCTGCTCTGGTAATACCTTGTAATACAGGTGTTGCTGTAGCAGGAAGAGCTTCTCTTACTTCTACCAAGTTTTGATCTTCACGTCTTAATTTAGAGTTTTCGTCTCTTAATTCTCTTGCGTTAATCATCTGACCTGGGCTGAATTCTTTAGAATCACCAGCATCTACAACTACTTTAAGACCGAATACTCTGTTGTTTTCTTCCAAGAAATCATACTTGTGCTCAAGAGCTCCTTCAAGGAACTGAGTATCACCTCCATCAACGATAGATACTTTCGTCATCATCTGTCTTACGATAATTTCGAAGTGCTTGTCGTCGATTTTTACCCCCTGTAGACGGTAAACTTCCTGAATTTCGTTTACTAAGTATTCCTGAACGGCAGTTGGGCCTTTAATTCTTAAGATATCTTCTGGTGTAATAGAACCGTCAGAAAGTGGAGAACCTGCTCTTACGAAGTCATTCTCCTGAACAAGAATCTGGTTAGAAAGTTTTACCAAATAGAATTTTCTTTCTCCAGTTTTAGCCTCAACAATAAGTTCACGGTTACCTCTCTTGATTTTTCCGTAAGAAACTACCCCGTCGATTTCAGTAACAACCGCTGGGTTTGAAGGGTTTCTTGCTTCGAATAATTCGGTAACTCTCGGAAGACCTCCGGTGATATCCCCTGCTTTTGCAGATTTTCTTGGGATCTTGATTAAGACTTTACCCGCCTTAATTTTTTCACCATCGTTAACCATTAAGTGGGCTCCTACCGGTAAGTTGTAAGCTTTTTGCTCAATACCTTTAGAGTCTACCACTTTCAAGGTAGGTACGGCTTTCTTATTTCTAGATTCAGAGATTACTTTCTCTTCAAATCCTGTTTGTTCGTCAATTTCAAGCTGGAATGAAATACCCTGGATGATATCCTCGTATTCTACCTTACCTGAAGTTTCAGCAATGATAACCGCGTTATATGGATCCCATCTACAGATTGTATCTCCTTTCTTCACTTTATCACCTGGTTTCACAGATAATATAGATCCGTAAGGTACGTTAGCTACCATTAATGGAGTTCTTGACTCATTATCAGCAACTAATCTGAATTCTGTTGAACGAGAAACTACAACCTCAGCTGTATTACCGTTTTCATCTTCAGAAGTAATCGTTCTTACTTCGTCCATTTCAACGATACCATCTCTTCTTGCAACGATAGATGGGTTTTCTGATACGTTTCCTGCAGTACCCCCTTGGTGGAAAGTTCTCAACGTAAGCTGAGTACCTGGTTCCCCAATTGACTGTGCTGCAATTACACCTACCGCTTCACCCATGTGAATTACTTTACCTGTTGCCAGGTTTCTACCATAACATTTTGCACAGATACCTTTCTTAGCTTCACAAGTTAATGGTGAACGAACTTCAACAGCTTCTAATCCTGCTTCTTCAATTCTCTTAGCTAATTCTTCGATGATTACCTGATCTGCACTCGCAATAAGCTCGTCAGATTCCGGATCATAGATATTATGAAGGGATACTCTACCTAAGATTCTTTCAGAGATTCTTTCAACGATCTCGTCATTTTTCTTAAGTGCAGTAACTTCTGTACCTCTCAGCGTTCCACAGTCGTCTTCTGTAACGATAACATCCTGTGCAACGTCTACCAATCTTCTCGTTAAGTAACCAGCATCGGCTGTCTTAAGAGCGGTATCCGCAAGACCCTTACGAGCACCGTGGGTAGAGATAAAGTACTCTAGAATCGAAAGACCTTCCTTAAAGTTTGCAAGGATCGGGTTTTCGATGATCTCCGCTCCGGTAGATCCGGCTTTCTGCGGTTTTGCCATCAAACCTCTCATCCCTGATAACTGACGGATCTGTTCTTTAGAACCCCTCGCTCCAGAGTCAAGCATCATGTATACAGAGTTAAATCCACCTTGGTCAACTTTCATTCTGCTCATGATCATTTCAGTTAATCCAGCGTTGGTATTTGTCCAAACGTCGATTACCTGGTTATAACGTTCTGTATCTGTAATTAGACCCATGTTATAGTTAGCTCTAATTTCGTCTACAGTTTCAATAGAAGTAGCAATCATCTGCTTTTTCTCAACAGGAACTACAATATCCCCTAGTGAGAAAGAAAGACCTCCTTTGAATGCATTTGAATACCCTAAGTCTTTCATTGCATCCAGGAACTTCACAGTTGTAGGGAAATCTGTATCAGCAAGGATCTTACCGATAACGTTTCTCAATGATTTCTTCGTAAGAAGTTCATTGATATATCCTACCTGCTTAGGTACAATCTGGTTGAATAGGATTCTACCTACAGAAGTTTCGATCAATCTTGTAACGATTTCACCATCTTCTTTGATAGGCAGTCTACATCTTACTTTAGCATTTAAAGATACTCTACCTTCAGCATAAGCGATTTCCGCTTCTTCAGGAGAATAGAATGCAAGACCTTCTCCTTTTACTTTCATCGTCTCAGTAGAGCTTAATTCTTTAGTCATGAAATAAAGACCAAGAACCATGTCCTGAGATGGTACTGTAATTGGAGAACCGTTTGCAGGGTTCAAGATGTTTTGAGAACCTAACATCAATAACTGAGCTTCAAGGATTGCTTCTGGTCCTAACGGCAAGTGTACTGCCATCTGGTCACCATCGAAATCGGCATTGAAGGCCGTAGTTACTAACGGGTGTAGCTGGATTGCTTTACCTTCGATCATCTTAGGTTGGAAAGCCTGAATACCCAATCTGTGAAGAGTAGGTGCTCTGTTCAATAGAACAGGGTGACCTTTCATCACGTTTTCAAGGATATCATAAACTACCGGTTCTTTTCTGTCGATAATTCTCTTTGCAGATTTTACTGTTTTTACAATACCTCTTTCAATTAGTTTTCTAATGATGAATGGTTTGTAAAGTTCAGCTGCCATATCTTTAGGAATACCACATTCGTGAAGCTGTAAGTTTGGACCTACAACAATTACCGAACGCGCAGAGTAGTCAACCCTTTTCCCTAGTAGGTTCTGACGGAAACGACCTTGCTTACCTTTCAATGAATCAGAAAGTGATTTCAATGGTCTGTTTGATTCAGATTTTACTGCAGAAGATTTTCTTGTGTTATCGAATAATGAATCTACTGATTCCTGAAGCATACGCTTCTCGTTTCTCAAGATTACTTCAGGAGCTTTGATCTCCAATAATCTTTTCAAACGGTTATTTCTGATAATAACTCTTCTATAAAGGTCATTCAAGTCAGAAGTTGCGAAACGTCCTCCATCCAATGGAACTAATGGTCTTAATTCTGGTGGGATAACAGGAAGTACACGCATGATCATCCACTCTGGTCTGTTGATCATTCTTGTATTAGCACCTCTTAATGCTTCTACAACGTTCAATCTTTTCAGCGCTTCAGTTCTTCTTTGTTTTGAACCTTCGTTGTGAGCTTTGTGTCTCAAGTCGAAAGACAATGCATCAAGATCAATTCTTTTTAATAGATCTTCAACAGCTTCAGCACCCATTCTGGCGATGAATTTGTTTGGATCAGAATCATCAAGATACTGGTTTTCTACAGGAAGAGTTTCCATGATATCAAGGTACTCTTCTTCTGTAAGGAATTCCATATTTTCAAAATCAGAACCGTCTAATTTTTTAGCAATACCCTGCTGAATCACTACATATCTTTCGTAGTAGATGATCATGTCTAATTTCTTAGAAGGAATTCCTAAAAGGTATCCGATTTTGTTTGGTAATGAACGGAAATACCAGATGTGTGCAATTGGAACTACAAGGTTGATGTGCCCGATTCTCTCTCTTCTTACTTTTTTCTCAGTAACTTCTACTCCACAACGGTCACACACAATCCCTTTGTAACGAATTCTCTTGTATTTACCACAAGCACATTCGTAATCCTTTACAGGACCAAAGATTTTCTCACAGAATAGCCCGTCTCTTTCAGGCTTGTGAGTTCTGTAGTTAATAGTTTCCGGCTTTAGAACCTCTCCTCTTGAGTCTTGCAAAATAGACTCTGGTGAAGCTAAACCGATGGTTATTTTATTAAATCTACTTGATTTATTTTTATTTGACATAATTTTTTTTAGATTTTAGATTTCAGATTTCAGATTTCAGACGAAATCATCATTCCAAATTCAAGGATTATAAAATTTTTAGAGTGCCATAGTCTGACATCTTGTGTCTGACATCTGATATCTTACTCCTCCAATCTTACGTCTAATCCAAGACCTTGTAACTCGTGAAGTAATACGTTGAATGATTCTGGAATACCTGGTTCAGGCATAGATTCACCTTTCGCAATTGCTTCATAAGTTTTTGCTCTACCAATCACGTCATCCGACTTCACAGTAAGGATCTCTCTCAGGATGTTAGATGCACCGAATGCTTCAAGTGCCCAAACCTCCATCTCTCCGAATCTCTGACCTCCGAACTGAGCTTTACCTCCTAACGGCTGCTGAGTAATCAATGAGTAAGGACCAATAGAACGTGCGTGCATCTTATCATCTACCATGTGTCCTAGTTTCAACATGTAAATGATACCTACTGTCGCAGCCTGAGTAAATCTTTCTCCGGTACCACCATCATAAAGGTGAGTGTGACCGAATTTAGGAAGACCTGCTTTCTCAGTATATTCAGTAATCTGATCAAGACTTGCTCCATCGAAGATTGGCGTAGCGAACTTCAATCCTAATTTTCTACCAGCCCATCCAAGAACGGTTTCGTAGATCTGACCGATGTTCATACGAGAAGGTACCCCTAGTGGATTCAATACGATATCTACTGGTGTTCCATCTTCCAGGAATGGCATATCTTCTTCACGAACGATTCTTGAAACGATACCTTTGTTACCGTGACGTCCTGCCATCTTATCTCCTACATTCAGTTTACGTTTCTTAGCGATGTAAACTTTAGCCAACTTCATGATCCCTGCCGGAAGCTCATCTCCGATTGAAATTGCAAATTTCTCACGGTTTTTAACTCCCTGGATGTCGTTATATTTGATTTTGTAATTGTGAATTAATTGTTTGATCAATTCATTCTTGTCAGCGTCAACTGTCCAGTCTGCACCGCTAACATTTACATAATCTTCAACTGAAGTTAATAACTTGTGAGTAAATTTCACACCTTTACCGATGATTTCTTCGTCAAGGTCATTTTGTACCCCTTGAGAAGTTTTACCGCTTACCAGTGTATTTAATTTTTCAATTAAAGTATTTCTCAACTCGTCAAATTTAGCCTTGTAAGTGTTTTCAATTTCTTCAAGTCTAAGTTTTTCTTCAGTTCTTTTCTTTTTGTCTTTAATGTTTCTAGAGAACAATTTCTTGTTGATAACAACTCCTCTTAATGAAGAGTCAGCTTTCAATGAAGCATCCTTCACATCACCAGCTTTATCACCGAAAATTGCTCTAAGAAGTTTTTCTTCAGGAGTCGGGTCAGATTCACCTTTTGGAGTAATTTTACCAATCATGATATCTCCAGGCTTCACTTCAGCACCGATTCTGATCATACCGTTCTCGTCAAGATCTTTAGTAGCTTCTTCAGATACGTTTGGAATATCTGCTGTAAGCTCTTCCATACCTAGTTTGGTATCACGAACTTCAAGAGAGTACTCATCTACGTGGATTGAAGTAAACCAGTCTTCACGTACAACTTTTTCGTTGATTACGATTGCATCCTCAAAGTTGTATCCTTTCCAAGGCATGAACGCTACCACTAAGTTTCTACCAAGAGCTAATTCTCCTTTTTCAGTAGCATAACCGTCGCAAAGTACCTGTCCTTTCTCCACTACATCACCTACTCTTACGTTTGGTCTTAGGGTAATGGTTGTACTCTGGTTAGTTTTTCTGAACTTAGTCAGTTTGTATGTTTTAGTAGCAGACTCAAATTGTACTAAATCTTCGTCTTCGCTTCTTTCGTATTTGATGGTAATCTTGTCAGCATCTACATACTCTACAGTACCTGTACCTTCAGCATTAATTAAGATTCTTGAATCTCTTGCAACTTGTTGCTCAAGCCCTGTACCCACGATTGGAGCCTGTGGCTTCAATAGAGGAACGGCCTGACGCATCATGTTAGATCCCATCAATGCACGGTTCGCATCATCATGTTCCAAGAATGGAATTAATGAAGCAGAAATACCAGAAATCTGGTTTGGTGCTACATCGATAAGGTTCACCTGAGCTGGTTCAACTACCGGGTAGTCACCATCTAATCTTGCAATAATTCTGTCTGTTAAGAAATCACCGTTATCGCTCAATTCAACGTTTGCCTGAGCAATTACCTTGTCTTCTTCGTCTTCTGCATTTAGATAGATAGGATCAGCGTTAAGATCAATCTTACCACCGTCTACTTTTCTATATGGAGTTTCAATGAAACCTAGGTTGTTGATTTTAGCATAGATCCCTAGAGATGAAATCAAACCGATGTTTGGTCCTTCCGGAGTTTCAATCGGACAAATTCTTCCGTAGTGAGTATGGTGAACGTCACGAACCTCGAAACCTGCTCTTTCTCTTGATAAACCACCAGGCCCTAGTGCAGATAATCTTCTCTTGTGAGTGATCTCTGATAGAGGGTTGGTTTGGTCCATGAACTGAGAAAGCTGGTTGGTACCGAAGAATGAGTTGATTACAGATGTTAATGTCTTAGCATTTACAAGATCAAGCGGAGTAAAGATTTCGTTATCTCTAACGTTCATTCTTTCCTTGATTGTTCTTGCAATTCTTGAAAGACCTACACCGAACTGTCCTGCCAATTGCTCACCAACAGTTTTAATTCTTCTGTTTGATAAGTGGTCAATATCATCCACATCCGTTTTTGAGTTTACTAACTCAATTAAGTGTCTTACGATTGCAATGATATCTTCCTTTGTAAGAACTTCAGTTGTAGTTGGGATGTTTAGACTTAACTTTTTGTTTAGTCTGTAACGTCCTACTTCACCTAAAGAGTATCTCTGCTCAGAGAAGAATAATTTCTCAATGATTCCTCTTGCCGTTTCCTCATCTGGTGGATCTGCGTTTCTTAACTGACGATAAATATACTCTACCGCTTCTTTTTCAGAGTTAGTAGGGTCTTTTTGTAATGTATTCTGAATGATTGAGAATTCGTTGCTGTTTTCTTTGTGAATCAAGATAGATTTCACTCCAGCATCCAGGATAAGATCTAAGTGTTCTTTTTCAAGGATTGTTTCTCTATCCAAGATGATCTCGTTTCTTTCGATAGAAACTACTTCACCTGTATCTTCGTCTACGAAATCTTCGAACCAAGTGTTCAATACTCTCGCAGCCAATGTTCTCCCTTCCACTTTTTTAAGGGCAGCTTTAGAAACTTTCACTTCTTCAGCAAGGTCGAAGATTTGAAGGATATCTTTATCAGATTCGTATCCGATAGCTCTTAATAAAGTTGTTAATGGTAATTTTTTCTTACGGTCGATATACGCGTACATTACGCTGTTGATATCTGTTGTAAATTCCATCCAAGATCCTTTGAAAGGGATAATTCTTGAATAGTAAAGTTTGGTCCCGTTCGCGTGGTAAGTCTGTCCGAAGAATACACCAGGTGAACGGTGAAGCTGCGTAACGATAACTCTTTCAGCACCATTGATGATGAAAGACCCACTTGGCGTCATATAAGGAACCGGACCTAAATATACATCCTGAACCACAGTTTGGAAATCTTCGTGTTCCGGGTCAGTACAATACAATTTAAGTCTAGCTTTTAGAGGAACTGAATAAGTAAGTCCTCTTTCCACACACTCATCAATTGAATAACGTGGAGAATCTACCAGATAGTCTAAGAATTCTAATACGAATTGGTTTCTTGAATCCGTAATTGGGAAATTCTCTTGGAAAGTCTTGTAAAGAGCTTCTGTCTTTCTGGCTTCAGGAAGTGTATCAAGCTGGAAAAATTCTCTGAAAGACTCAATTTGGATATCCAAAAAGTCTGGAGTGATAATTTTTCCTTTCGCTGATGAGAAATTAATTCTCGGATTTCCTTGAGTTGTTGATTTTGTTTTACTCATAAAACTTTTAAGAAAGGGTTAAAAAATATTTTGATTCATTAAAAAATATCAGAAAAGAACAAGAAACAAGGTAAAAGCAAAAGGTAAAAGTGTTTTTGGCGCTCACGAAGGACCTTAGAACTCTTTTAACGCTGTACTTGGCTCTTTCTAACTGCAACACTGGTATATCTTTTCACAGCGTAATGCAAAATATTTTTATTACTTTTGAGGCTATATTACCGCAATATCTATACACACGAAATCCCCTTCATGTTTTACACAATGAAAGAGTTGATTTTCAGTATTTTATAAATTTACAAACAATTTTTCGCGCCAAAAGAGGGGCAAAGATACAAAAAGTTATCCACAATAACAAATAAATCCTCTCATTTTGAGACTCTTAAAATAAGAGAGACTGCCCAAAATGAGCAGTCCCTCCACAACACAAGCTAATCTTATGATTATTTCACAATAACCTTATAAGATTTTATTTTCGATTTAGTTTCTATTTTTATCATATACAGCCCTGTTGGAAGTGAAGAGGTATCAATACCAGTACCGGCATTGAATTTACCTGTCTTAACAACCTGACCCTGTGCTGAGAATAAAGTATACGTTCCTTCTTCCACTGATGTAATGCTAAGGGTTTCTCCTGCTTTTACAGGGTTTGGATATACTTTCACATCATTGGCCGCTTCAGTGATTTCAGCAGTAGTGATCTTAGCAGCGGTGTTGGACGCATTTTTCAGCAACGAAGCATAAGGTGAAAGTGGTGAGCCCGGAGATCCTCTTTTCACAAGATCTGTATCTACCACAGCCTGAATTCCGTCTTTATCTTTGTCGTTGATCGTAGAGATAAATCCTCCTCCTAACGTATCAAGGTTTGCTTTTCCGATCTGATAAAGGTCCGGATCTGAACCATTGGACGTAATATCCAGGAAGTCCGGTTTATCATCACCATCTGTATTTTTGATTGGATATTTCAGTACGCCTGAATCAGGTGACGTTTCCAGAATATCAGCAATTCCGTTTTTACCTACCGGAACATTCGCATCAATAACGCCGTTTCGATCTGCATCGATCTGATTGATTACAGATGTTGGAATTCCAGATTCAAATAAATCTAAGATACCATCATTATCGGAATCCAGATCAAGATAATTAGGAACAGAATCTCCTAATACTGGTGTCAAAAGGATATCTCCTTCGTTATCATCATCCTGAAACTTACCATTGTTATCAAAATCCTCTACCGCATCCGGAATTCCGTCATTATCAGAATCCAAATCACAGGCATCTACAATACCATCTCCATCTGTATCCAGTGCAGGAGATTTGTCATTTACCGCCGTACAGCCTTCTGCACAATCAGGAATTCCGTTTCCGTTATTATCTATGCTGTCATCTCCTCCCTGGCACTGATCAAAGCAGTTCGGAACACCATCATTATCATCATCTCTGCTCGCAAAAGCATTGTAGATATAATAATTTTGAGGAATACGAATCGCTGTTCCGCTATTGAACGTAATCTTGATACGGTTGAAAGGTTTTGTAGCCTTTCCTCCAACATAGAATTTATTTGAGTTGGTAGTGAAGAAGTTCCCGCTGATAAGGCTTCCCGAACTTGTAAAGGTATCAGTCAAAGTATTTCCGTTATACAATGTCACGGTGATATTTTCCAGAACACTTACTCCAAGAAGATTTCCTGCTTTTTCTACCGTAAATCCAGCCATTGTATTGACAGGAAGTATTGAATTACTGCTTACTGTTGCAAATGCAGAGAAAAGACTGAATATAGACGCTGCCGGAACAGTAGCTGTTGCATAATTGGATGGATTATTATCTACAATCGCTTCCGGATTGATCATTTTAGCTAAAATAAGACCAAGGAATCCCGGACCTGATGTCCATGCAGCACCTGTAACCAAATTCCCAGGTACAGCAGAACCGCTTGTCTGGATTTTATCATCACAATCACAGGAAACAGGTTCTTCAAAAGCATAATATACTTTCATCGCTCCTAAATTAAACCCTAGTGTTTGGGTAATTTTCAATCTTACTTCATTGAAAGGTTTAGTACTGGTTAATGTAACTTTCTGTTTTCCTGAACCATACCCCAACACTTTAATATTAATCAGGCCTCCTCCGTCAGACAGTTGTTTTGAATCCTGAAGCTGACCGAAAAGATACGTTTCTATGGTAATATTTTTTAAAAACTCAGCACTTAGGAGTTTTCCCTGATCATCAGGCTCTATTACAAAACCGGTTCTGTTCCCTGCAGGATATACCTGATTTTTATCGAGAACTCCCACTGAATAAGATCCTAGCAACCCTATCGGCAATACGATTGATCCATAAGAGTTTTTATTTCCATCTCCAATTCTTTCTTTATTCTGAACATAAGAAAGCGGAGCCAGGAAACTGCTGCTTCCGGATACATTTCCATCAACACCACTTCCGGCAATAATGTCATCGCAAATACCATTATTATCCGTTGGCACTTTTGCGGGGTCAAATGCAAATGCATAATATACATTCATTGCACTGAATACAGAAAGAACATTGGTTTGGTATAACCTCACTTCATCAAATTCTTTTGAAGTCTTGAAGTGCAGGAATATCCTATTCTTACTTCCCCCGAATGCAGGTACCGACAAAAGAGTACTGCTGGTGGTTGTTTCCTGAAGAACTCCATTTTTATAGGTACTGATCCTCAAAGAGCTCAAAAGATCCACCGTAATAAAACTTGTTCCCAGGTCTACATTGAATCCGGTAATATATCCCGCAGGATATGTTGTATTTTTATTTTTTACAGATATTCCGTTTCCACTTAACAGAGAAGCGAAATTTCCCATACTTACACTGTTATCAAGACTGGCATCTACTACAGGATTCATACTTCCGTTATAGCACGCAAGACAAATCCCTGAATTGTTGACAGGCTTTGCCTCTACACCCATTCCTCGGATTGGTTCATAGCCCTGCTGCGCAAACAGTACTGCCGACATCATCAATGTCATGAGCATCGCAGCTAGCTTTTCGAATAATTTTCTGGTCATTTTTTATTTTTTTAAGGTTTGTGTTTTTTTATTAATTGTAAAGGGCTTTCCAATTGCTACCATTACAGCCTTCATGTACTTTAGCCGTTGTATTATAACGGATTGCGCCTTCTTCAGCCGTAGTACACGTAGCATTAGCACTGGAAGCAATTCCCTTCATCTGAATCGCAGCACCTGTAGAAGTTGCTGCAGTAGGAGTCATATTGATTCCTAGTATGGTATCTGTTCCATTTCCTTTATTGAAGAAAACGTGTACTTTGTTGGCATAAACCATTTGTCCCGCAGCTGCCTGTCCTGAAAATCCTATCGCAAAAGCTTCTGTACCGCTTGCTGTATTGGCAGAACCAACAGCTACATTGTTTGTTGATGTTGTGTTTCCGCTCCCAATGGCAATTCCGCCATTATTTGTATGATTATTCCCAACAGTCAGCCCCGTCAGTCCCGTTACAGTATTCAGGTTTCCAAAGACTAAATTATTGGCTCCTGTTGCGCTGTTATTATTCCCTATTACTTTAGCACCATTATTTGCCGTATTGCTTAATCCAATGGCTACAGCCGGAAAATTCCCCTGCGCAGAGACTATATTGTCTTTTCCCAGCGCCACATTTGAAGAGGTACTGTTTGTAAGGGTGTTATTTGAACCCCAAGTAACTGAGGCATAAGGGCCTGTGGCAGAATTAGAATTACCTCCCTGTAGAGTTCCGTTTATATCCAGAATTCCTTTTACATTTTTCTGGGTAGCCAAAACTAAGTTCTGACCGTCATTTGTTCCTAAGTAATTTCCACTCCCAATGTCTGTTCCTAAGGCTGCTGTTGCTGCTGTTGTTCCGGTATTTCCTACTGTTCGCCAGCTTCCGCTTAAGCTATTCCATTTGGCACCGTCAAAATAATAGTAACCTGGAGAAACGACATCTACAGTTTGTCCTGTAGGTGCTGTTTCGGCTGATGAAACATATACTATGGCTCCTGTTTGAGCTGTCGTATAATTTTTAGCTTTTAATTGCACCCCTGTAAGCCTTGGAGCAATAACGCCGTCAAACTTACTGGTATTGGAAGGTGATCCTACGATATCAAAGGTTGCCTGAGCTTGATTGGTATTAATCCCTACCTGAGCGAATGTGGACAAGCCAACTGATAAAAGAGCGATGGTTAATAATTTGTTTTTCATTTGTAATGATGTTTGCTGTTTTTTATGTGTATGTGTTTTTTTGAAAGGGCAATTTTCGGGCGTTCTCATTTAAATACTAAATGAAATGACAGATTGTACTGTAAGAAAGCGTTAAAATTGTAAGAAATAGTATCAGATAAGGGAATGGATTGGTTTATCAGGAATTTTTATGATAAACTTAAAACCGTCTACAAGTTTAATGGAATTACTGTAGAACTTTTTAACTTCTTTAAATGCCAGAAAAATATTCTCTTTATAGTTCCGGTATGAATGACTCCATGTATTTGATATGGTTATAAGTTTTATGTTGCCGGGGAAAGATATATGAAGATGGGTGTTTTTAAAGAAACAAAGATTATATTGGAAATCTTTGTCATAGAATACATAAGCTTCCTTTTGATAGACAGGCAATTTACCGGTAGCTGCCAATTGATTTTCTGTTTCAGCACACAAATGAATTGAAACATCAGCTAAGCAGGGCTGCAGGTAGTTAGTAATATCTGTACGGTATGATAACTCAGGTTTTATCATCTTAACAGATATAAACTTAGCGTTTATTTTTCCTACAGCCGCCAAAAGCAACAAAAGAGTAATCTTATGGCCGTAGGAAAGAAAGTAATTTCTATCCAATTATGTTGTGTTTTTTTCGATACAAATATAATATTTTTTCAACCAAAACAATGTTTTATTAATAAAAATTCACACAAAATAAACAAATCACTAAATTAACGTAAAATATTATGTTAATTTTTGAAAAATAACCAATCATAATAAAATATATACAACCAAGAGTCAACAATATTAAAATACAATTATGAAATAAGACATGAATTTACAAAGACTTACATACAAAAAAAGCCCGGGCAAATGCCCGGGCTTCTATATTTATAATAAAATTGAAATTATTTCAATTCTACTTCAGCACCAGCTTCTTCTAATTGCTTCTTAAGAGCTTCAGCTTCGTCTTTAGAAACACCTTGCTTGATTGGAGCAGGAGCACCATCTACGATGTCTTTAGCTTCTTTAAGACCAGCACCAGTTAAATCTTTTACTAATTTAACGATAGCTAATTTAGAAGCACCTGCAGACTTAAGAATTACGTCGAATTCAGTCTTTTCTTCAGCAGCTTCACCTGCACCACCTGCAGCAACAACTACAGCAGCAGCAGCTGGCTCAATTCCGTACTCATCCTTAAGGATAGCAGCTAATTCGTTTACGTCTTTTACAGTTAGGTTTACTAGCGTTTCAGCTAAATTTTTTAAATCTGACATTGTTGTAATGTTTTTGTTGATTATTTATTTAATTTTTTGAGAGTAATTATTCAGCAGCTGGCGTTTCGTCAGTGCTTTCTGCAGCAGGAGCTTCTGGAGCTTCAGCAGCAGGAGTTTCTTCTACCACAGGAGCAGCAGCTTCTTCAGCTTGAGCTTCTACAGTTTCAGATTTGTTTTGAAGAGCAGAAACAACTCTTTGGATTGGAGACTGAAGTAATCCGATGATTTCACCGATCATTTCTTCTCTAGACTTGATGCTTACTAGAGTATCAAGGTTGTTGTCACCAACATAGAAAGTTTCTTGAACAAAAGCAGACTTCAAAGCCGGCTTCTCGTCTTTCTTTCTAAAATCTTTGATTAATTTTGCAGGAGCGTTAGCTGTCTCAGCAATCATTAAAGCAGAGTTACCTTTGAAAGTTTCAAACATTTCAGAGTAGTCTACTCCTTCAATTTGCTCCATTGCTTTTTGTAAAAGTGTATTTTTTACTACTTTCACTTTGATATTTTGCTTGAAAGCCTGTCTTCTGAAATCTGAAGATTTAGCAGCGTTCAAACCATTTAGATCTGCTACGTATACTACTTTTGCATCCTGAAGCAAGTCTTTGATCTCTTGTATTGCTACAACTTTTTGGTCTTTTGTCATTGTCTTAGGATTAAATATTAGTTAACAGATTTTGTATCAATTGCAATACCAGGGCTCATTGTAGAAGACAAATAAATGCTTTTTACATAAGTTCCTTTAGCAGCAGTTGGCTTCATTTTGATCAATGTAGAGATCAATTCCTGCGCATTTTCTTTGATCTTAGCAGCATCGAAAGATACTTTACCAATACCAGCGTGGATGATACCATACTTGTCTACTTTGAAATCAATTTTACCTGCTTTTACTTCAGTTACTGCTTTACCAATTTCCATTGTTACAGTTCCTGATTTAGGGTTTGGCATTAAACCTCTTGGACCTAATACTCTACCTAATGGACCTAATTTACCCATTACAGCTGGCATAGTAACGATAACGTCAACATCTGTCCAACCGTCTTTGATTTTTTGTAAATATTCGTCTAGACCTACATAGTCAGCACCAGCAGCTTTAGCTTCTGCCTCTTTATCTGGAGTTACAAGAGCTAATACTTTAACATCTTTACCAGTACCGTGAGGAAGAGATACAACACCTCTTACCATTTGGTTTGCTTTTCTTGGGTCTACACCTAATCTTACAGCGATATCTACTGAAGCATCAAACTTTGTAGTGTTCACTTCTTTTACAAGAGCTGAACCTTCTTCAAGGTTATAGATTCTTCCTTTTTCTACTTTGCTTAAAGCTTCCTTTTGCTTTTTAGTTAATTTTGCCATTTCTTTAGGTTTTAAGCGTTAGTTGGTTTAGTTCCTGTTACTCTTAATCCCATAGATCTAGCAGTACCTGCAACCATAGAAAGAGCAGAGTCCAATGTAAAACAGTTAAGATCCGCCATTTTATCTTCAGCGATTTTCTTTACTTGTTCCCAAGTTACAGAACCTACTTTGTTTCTGTTTGGTTCACCAGAACCTCCCTTGATTTTAGCTGCATCCATTAACTGGATTGCTGCAGGTGGAGTTTTAATAACGAATTCAAAAGATTTGTCTTCGTATACTGTAATTACTACAGGTAAAACTTGCCCTGGCTTATCTTGGGTTCTTCCGTTAAATTGCTTACAAAACTCCATGATGTTCACACCTGCAGAACCCAATGCTGGACCTACTGGTGGAGAAGGGTTAGCTGCGCCACCTTTCACCTGAAGCTTTACCATTTTAAAGACTTTCTTAGCCATTGTTTGTTTTTTAAATTTGAATAATTAATGAGTTTGGAAGCATTTATTATTCAGCAGGTTATCCTACTCACTTATGATAAACCTACTTTTTGGACTGCAAAAGTATAAAATATTTTTGAAATAGCAAACGGAAATTGCTGATTTTTAAAAAGTTTTAAAGAAAAAAAATAAATCATGACCATCACCAAAACAAAAACGGTCAGGGAATCCCAATGACCGTTTCATATATTTTTAAAAGGAAATATTAATTAAAAACCTGCGGGTTTGTTAATCGTCTGGGTAGAACCATCATTTCCTCCCAGGTCAGCATTGATGTCGCTGATATTCTGTTTTTCTATCAGTCTTCTATAGGCCATCAGATAAAGATCAACCGTAAAGTTGTTATAAGTTCTGGATGGAGTGGATGAACTCACTGCAAGAATTCTGCTGTCTGTAAATCTTGCTCTTACATGCCATGTCCCGTTACTTTTGAAAGCAACAACATCTGGTGATCCCTGTTTGTTATCATTCACACCATTGTCCCCATAATCAAGCATTACGTTGGTAGTTCCATCATTCAGTTTGAATGAGTAGTTGTGAAGGATAACCAAAAAATTGTTTGCATCAATTTTGGTATCATAATCCGCAATTCCTGTTCCCGATACTCCTGTTAGCGTAAGCTTAAGGTAATTGAAAAGTCCGCTGCTTTCCAAAGAAGGATCATACAATTGCAAACCATTTTGTGAAGTTGCTAAAAAGCTACCTCCCGTCATGGTAGGTTCTCCCGGATTTCTTAGATATAGAGAATTCGTATATGTTTTTCCGTTAACATCAAGTGTTTCCGTAGGGTTTGCTGTATTCACTCCTACTTTTCCTTTCTGGGCATTCAAAAATATCCCCAGACACATGATTATTGTGATATAAATTTTTCTTTTCATAGTATTTTTATTGAAGTCCTAGAGGCGTAGTGTTTGAAACTCCTGAATAAGCAGGTGAAGCAGATGCTGAAACAGAACCATTGAAAGTTCCCCAGTCTTTAACCAATGATTTTTCAAAGACATTTAAGGTAAGTGTCCAGGTACCATTTTGGGAAGAAACAGTTCCTGCTCCTTTAAAAGCCAAATTAATAGCATGATATTTTATACCACCGCTGGTTACCTGAGTAATTTCAGTTGCATAAGAACCATATGATTTGGGATTAGTGGTGGTATTCGTTGCTGAAACCGCTCCTGTAAAAACAGCACCTGTAATAGCCACAACATATTTACCCGCATCTAATCCTGTATTGAGGTTTACCACTTCATCTTGTCTTACATTTTTCAATACAACATTATACATATTTACAGGTGCTACATTACGGAGCGTTATATCCAACAGCTTCACCTTACCTACCGGTGAAGTATCTTTTGAACGGGTAAGAAGAAGATAATTTCCACTTGCCTTTGTATTTTCAGTATCTATTAAATAGGATTCTACCAATGTTTCTCCTTCAACATCCAGGGTACCTTTAGGTGTTTTAGTATTGATTCCTACTTGGGCATGCATGCTTAAAGCGGCAAAACCCGTAAAGAGTATCGCAATAATTTTTTTCATATAGTTTATGTTTTATTGAATTAAAGGAGCTGCTGCAGCACCCGTAGTTGAAGCATTAAGGTTTTGTGTAGTAGTAAAATCTTTGGCATATGATCTGTCAAATACCAATAAATTCAGTGTCCAGACTCCTGTTGGAAAAGAGTTATCAGGAGCAAATCCCTGGTAATCTGCCTTAAGCTTCCATGTTCCTCCTGAAGAATACGCAAAGATCTGAGGCATTGGGGTCACCCAGTCTGCTGTATAAGTTCTTGTAGGCTGTGTAAATCCAAAAGAAGAGATCACGACCAAAAACTTGTTGGAATTGATCTTTGTGTCAAACTGATTTACCCAATCCTTGTCTGAAGGGTCACAGGTAATTTTAAACTGAATAAGATTAATCGGAGCCGGTGAATTAGGTACAAAAGAATCATTGTACGCTGTAATTTTGTTTTCCGGAGCCGGAGATTTAATAATGAAAGTGTAATTCTCGTCCGCTTTCAGTTTCTCCATGGGCTGCTTGAAAACAATTCCTGATGTCTTCATTGTACCGTTCACGGTAAGTTCCTTTTCCGGTGTAGCAGTATTGATACCAACCTGCGCACTCGTGAGCATTGATACACTCACTAGAATGATCATCGAAATAATTTTTGTCATTGGGTTATGTATTTATATAAGACTTGTGTTTTACTAATTCAGGTTTTACTTTTTTTATTAAAAGCATAAATGCTCCATACAACTGCAAGCAGTGTATAAAATAAAAAAATATAAAATTTTTGGATTAGTTACCATGTTGTTGCAAGAAGTATGCCATCCGAAAGTGAATTAAGCATAAGGAAAGGACTTCGATCTGCAAAAACAAATCTATTCCCAACATGGTGATTATTAAATTAAAGGGAAGCTCTTTGCAGGCGTAACTAACAGAAATTGAGAATTAAAGAATAGAAGAAAAATAATTATGAAAAATTACACAAAAATACATTCTTCATAATCGTTAATTTACACCGGTCTAAATTAACAGAAATGGTGTAAAGCAAAAAGACCGCTTAATAGCAGTCTTTTTTATATTTTATAAGTAATTATTATACTTTTTCTACTTGCATGTAGCTTAGTTCCATTGGAGTTTTTCTACCGAAGATCAATACAGAAACTTCAATTTTCTTTTTGTCTTCAAGAATCTTCTCAACTGTACCATTGAATCCGTTGAAAGGACCATCGATCACTTTAACGTTTTCACCTACTACATAAGGAATCTCAACATCGCTTGCAAATTCTGAAAGTTCATCCATTCTTCCAAGCATTCTGTTAACCTCTGATTTTCTCATTGGAACAGGATCACCACCTTTTGTCAAACTTAAGAAAGAAATAACTCCAGGAATATTCTTAATAGCGTGAGGAATCTCTCCCATCAGGTCAGCTTCAATCATCAAGTAGCCAGGATAGTAAGGTCTCTCTTTAGGAACTTTTTTACCGTTTCTAATCTGGATCACCTTTTCCATAGGAATAACCACTTGAGTAACGTACTGCTCAAACCCTAGACGTTTGATTTCTGTCTCAATATAGTTTTTCACTTTATTTTCCTGTCCGCTGATAGCTTTCAGCACATACCATTTCAATTCGCTCATTATGGAAAATACTTAATTATTAATTGAACAAGTTGATTAGCATTCCTATTATGTTGCTGATTGCTTTTGAAAACAATTCATCAACTCCAAAGGTAAATAAAGCCAGAATAACTGTCGCAATAGTCACTACAATTGTAGAAGACTGTAGGTCAGCCCATTTTGGCCATTCAACTTTATGTCTGAATTCGTTATAAGAACCTTTTAAAAAATCGACAAATGAACTCATAATTTATATTTGCACGGGCACAAGGATTCGAACCCTGATCAACGGTTTTGGAGACCGGTATCCTACCATTGGACGATGCCCGTAGATTAAAAGCTCCGTAAAGAAATTCCTTACGGAAGCTTTTTATATTTTTAAGATGATTAGTCTATGATTTCAGTAACCTGACCTGAACCAACTGTTCTACCTCCTTCTCTGATCGCAAATCTAAGACCTACGTTAAGAGCGATTGGTTGTAACAATTCTACAGTGATCTCTAAGTTATCACCAGGCATTACCATTTCTACACCTTCTGGTAAGAAGATCTCACCTGTAACGTCAGTAGTTCTTACATAGAACTGAGGACGGTACTTGTTGTGGAATGGAGTGTGACGTCCACCTTCTTCTTTAGAAAGGATATAAACAGAAGCTTTGAATTTCTTATGTGGCTTAACTGAATCTTTCTTAGCGATAACCATACCTCTCTTGATGTCAGTTTTTTCAATACCTCTCAACAATAGACCTACGTTATCTCCAGCTTCACCTCTATCTAGGATCTTTCTGAACATCTCAACTCCTGTAATAGTAGAAGTTAATTTCTCATCACCCATACCTACGATATCAACTGGATCACCAGTGTTGATAACACCAGCCTCGATTCTACCAGTTGCTACAGTACCTCTACCTGTAATAGAGAATACGTCTTCGATTGGCATCAAGAATGGCTTATCAGTATCTCTTGGTGGTTGCTCGATCCAAGTATCAACAGCATCCATTAATTCTTCTACGCTTTTGAACCACTTATCTTCTGTGTTAGCAGGAGATGCAGTAGCAGCTGTAAGAGCACCTAGAGCAGAACCTTGAATTACTGGAGAGTTATCTCCATCAAATTCGTAAGTAGACAATAAGTCTCTAAGTTCCATTTCAACAAGCTCTAACAACTCAGGATCGTCTACCATGTCAACTTTGTTCATGAAAACAACGATTCTAGGTACGTTTACCTGACGGCAAAGTAGGATATGTTCTCTAGTCTGAGGCATTGGACCGTCAGTTGCAGCACATACTACGATAGCTCCATCCATCTGAGCAGCACCTGTTACCATGTTCTTAACATAGTCGGCGTGACCTGGACAGTCAACGTGAGCATAATGTCTTTTTTCAGTTTCGTATTCGATGTGAGCAGTATTGATAGTAATACCTCTTTCTTTTTCTTCTGGAGCAGAGTCAATTGCAGAGAAGTCTTTTTTCTCAGCAAGACCTTTGCTAGCTAATACAGCAGAAATAGCAGCTGTAAGAGTAGTTTTACCATGGTCAACGTGACCAATAGTACCAATGTTCAAGTGTGGTTTGTTACGATTAAACGTTTCCTTTGCCATGATTTAAAATTATTTATTTATTGTTTTTCAAATTTTCGGTGTGCAAATATAATGAATTTTTAAATACCAAAAACTTTTTATTAAAAAAACTTTCAATATTCTCATCCAGTGAAGGACAAACCTTATATTTCAACGTATTGAGACTGCAAATTTACACATTTTTCCGGATTGAAAAAAATCATTAGAAACGTTTTATGAAAAAATATAAACTATCTAGCTAATTATGAATATAATAAGCGATAAAAAAATATTCAGACAATCATTATATTCTTAAATCCATCTTGCTTTTTTTCTCGTAGATATAATAACAACTAAAATTAATATTATGAGAAAACTATTACACATGTGTTTGGCTTTATTTACAATTGCAACACTATTTTCATGTGACAATTCAGATGAAAACCCTATGTCAGAGAACATGCCTCAGGGTCCGGATCTTATGGTATATGGAATAACAGCCATGAATGAACTTGTTTATTTTAATTCCAACAATCCGAAAGCCTTCACTTCAAAAACGACTGTAACAGGTGTTCCTTCAGGAGAAAAATTGTTAAGTATAGATTTCAGACCTGCCACAGGAGAATTGTATGCAGTATCAAATGCCAGTAAATTATATATAATCAATACCACCAATGCTTCAGCAAGAGCTGTAAGCACAACAGCGTTTGCTCCTTTGATTTCCGGAACAATTGCTTCTATTGATTTCAATCCTACCGTTGATAGAATCCGTTTGGTGAGCAATACTGGTCAAAATCTACGTCTGCATCCGGAAACAGGTGCTGTTGCAGCTACTGATTCTAATATTAATGGAACAGGGAATCCTTCTATAACAGGATTAGCTTATACCAACAGTAAAGCAGGTGCTACTACAACTATTTTATATGACATTGATCCGTCATTAGGAAAATTATATAAACAAGACCCTCCCAATAATGGCAGTTTAATAGAGGTAGGGAGCTTGGGAACTACTTTTACCGGACAAGCTTCTTTCGATATTAAATTTGATAACAATACAGCATTGTTAGCTTTCAACGATAAACTACATATTCTGGATCTGAATAATGGAAAAGCAACTTCAATAGGTTCTCTTCAACAGGCAATTATTGATCTGGCGATTCCTACAGAACCGGTAGCCTATGCTATTGACAATTCAAATAATCTTCAGATTTTCAATCCTAACAGCCCGATGCCTGTTTCCAAAATAATAGCAGGGTTACAAAGCGGTGAAAATATTTTAGGAATAGATTTCCGTCCTGTAAATGGACAATTGTATGCATTGGGAAGCTCAAGCAGAATCTACACTATCAATTTGGGCACAGGTGCCGCTACTGCTGTGGGAGCATCTCCATTTTCTACCTTACTTTCCGGCACGGATTTCGGATTTGACTTCAATCCAACAGTTGACAGGATAAGAGTAGTAAGCAATACAGGACAAAATCTCCGTCTCAATCCTAACGATGGAACAATTGCTGCTGCAGATCTTACACTGAATCCGGGAACTCCCATGATAAGCGCAGCTGCCTATACCAACAACTTTGCCGGAGCTACCTCAACAACCTTATTTGTGATTGATCATAATACGGATAAATTATATCAGCAAAACCCTCCTAACAATGGAACTTTAGTAGAAACAGGTTCTTTAGGAATTAATATTACAAATACTAATGGTTTTGATATTGGAAGTATGAGCCAAAAAGCATATTTAATGGCATCTGTAGGTTCCTCTACAAAAATTTATACCATTAATACAACAACAGGAGCTGCTACATCAGTCTCTGATTACCCTAATTCTGTAAAAGCTTTTACAGTAGGGCTAGGATTTTAAACTCATCCTATTTTATTTTAATAATGGAGCAGCGCGGAAAACTTTGTTTTCCGCGCTGCTGACTAATATAAATGAAAGATAATTTAAATATTACCGAGCTTTTTTGTTCTGTTGAAAATCCAGAAGATAATTGGGAAAATAAGCAGGGTAAGCACTGTTGCAGTAATCAGTCCTCCGATAATGACAATTGCCAGAGGTTTCTGGGATTCTGATCCGATCCCTGTAGACAATGCCGCCGGCATAAGCCCGATGGAAGCCATGAGTGCTGTCATAATAACAGGTCTGGTTCTGGATTTAACCCCATTTAGTATCGCAGTGTCTATATCCATCCCATCTTTGACATTCTGATGGAATTCTGTAATAAGAATCACCCCGTTCTGGATACAAATTCCCAGAAGGGCAATCATCCCTACCCCAGCAGAGATTCCAAAGTTGATTCCGGTAACATGCAATGCAATAATTCCTCCTATTAAAGCAAAAGGAACATTCGCTAATACCAGAAGAGAATCTTTCATATTTCCAAACAGAATAAACAAAAGGAAGAAAATCATCAGAATACTCACTGGTACTACCTGCGCTAATCGGTGGGAGGCGCGCTGCTGATTTTCAAACTGACCTGTCCATCCTACAGAATAGCCGTCCGGAAGTTCAATCGTTTCTACCTTTTTCTGGGCATCCGCAATAGTACTTCCCAAATCTCTGTCACGAATTGAAAATTTAACTCCAATATATCGTTTGATATTGTCTCTGTAAATAAATGCGGCTCCGTTATCTTTAACAATGGTACTTATTTCTTTTAAAGGGATTTTTGCTCCATCCTGTGTAGGCACCATCAGAGCTGCAATATCATTTTCATTGGTTCTGTATTCCTGAGAATAACGAAGACGGATTGGAAACTTCCTTTCTCCATCAAACATTTCTGAAGCCGTTTTTCCACCAAAAGCCATTTCTAAAACAGCTTGTGCATCCGCAGGCATTACGCCGTAAGCAGCCATTTTATCTCTGTCCAGCACAACGCTTACTTCAGGCTGGCCAATATTCTTAATGATCCCCGGATCTTTTACCCCTTGTACGTCTTTAATCTTTAATAAAACTTCATGAGCAAGTTTATCAAGAGTTTCAAGGTTGTCACCATAGATTTTAATTCCGTTCTCAGCTTTAAAGCCTGCTACGGCTTCTGCAACGTTATCTGAGATAGGCTGCGAATAGTTAAAGGTAATTCCCTGGTAGCTTCTGAGCTTTTTGTCTATTTCATTGATCAGTTCATCGTAGGTAATTTTACGTTTCCATTCTTCTCTCGGCTTAAGATTCACGGCAAACTGTACAAATCCAAATCCATTTGGGTCGGTTCCGTCATTACTTCTTCCCGTCTGCGCGAGAACATCTGTTACTTCGGAGAAACTCATAATGTCTTTCTTTAAAAGGTCTGCTGTTTTCAGAGATTCTTTCAATGAAGAACTCATTGGCATTTCTGCAGTGATCCACAACGAACCTTCATTCAACTGTGGCAGGAATTCTGTTCCTAAAAATTTACCGGAGAATAAAGTCAAAGCCAGAAAAGAAATCGCCACGATCATACTCGTTTTTTTATGCCTAAATGTTAAATTAAAGCCTTTCAAAACAATTCTGTCCCAGAAATTAACAAATGGGTTATTTTTTTCTCTTACATTTTTATTCAAAAGAATATGGGAAAGAACAGGAACCAGTGTCAGCGTAAATATCAAGGCTCCTATTAATGCAAATCCCAACGTAAAAGCCAAAGGAGAGAACATTTTCCCTTCCACTTTCTGGAATGAGAAAATAGGAATCAGGGACGTAATGATAATTAATTTTGAAAAGAATATTGCTTTTCCTAATCCGGTACCGGTTTGTTTGATCCAGCCTCCTTTTGCAAGTTTATTAAACTTCTCCGTTCCGTACCGTTTCGCTTTATGATCCAGCATTACGAAGAGTCCTTCTACCATGACGACGGCTCCGTCAATGATAATCCCAAAGTCTACGGCTCCCAGCGAAAGCAGGTTGGCACTCATTCCAGCCAGTTTTAAACATAAAAATGCAAACAGTAAAGATAGAGGAATGATGATGGAAACAATCAAAGTTGTCCTCCAGTCTGCCATAAAGATGAGTACAATTACGGTTACCAATACAATTCCTTCAATAAGGTTGTGCATTACGGTATGAGTAGTAAAGTCCATCAGATTATCACGGTCGTAGAAAGTAACCATTTTGACATCTTTTGGAAGTATTTTTTCGTTAAGCTCTTTAATTTTTGCCTTTACTCCCACCAAAACTTCTCTTGGATTCTCTCCTTTTCTCATGACAACGATTCCTTCCACGGTATCATCATGATGATTCAGGGCAGCCTGTCCTACCCTGGGCATGGAGCTTTCATGAACTTCTGCTACATTTTTCACCAAAACAGGGTTTCCACTGTCATTCTGAATGGTAATATTTCCAATATCAGCCACTGATTTCACTAATCCTATTCCTCTTACTACATAGGCCTGCCCATTTTTTTCAATGACATCACCTCCTACATTCAGATTGCTTTTGGTGACCGCATCATATACCTGAAGCGGAGTAAGATTATATTTATCCAAGGCTCTGGGATCGATACTCAGTTCAAAAACTTTATCCTGTCCTCCAAAAACATTGATATCAGCAACACCGGGAACTCCTCTTAAAGAACGGTCTATCACCCAGTTTTGCAGGGTAAGCAATGCCCGGGAATCTTTTGTTTTACTTTCCAGCGTATATCTGAAAATCTCTCCGGTAGGCCCGTAGGGTGGCTGTACTTCAGGGTCTACCTCATCAGGAAGGCTAATGGTTCTTAATTGGTTATTAACCTGATTTCTGGCAAAAGTATCATCCACCCCGTCGTCAAACAGAATTTTAACAATGGAAAGCCCAAACATGGTGGTACTTCTCACACTTGTTTTCTTCTGAACCGGGCTCATCGCCAATTCGATGGGTGTAGTGACAAAACGTTCTACTTCTTCTGCACTACGCCCATTCCATTGGGTAATGATGACAATCTGGGTATTGGTTACATCCGGAAAAGCTTCAATAGGCATATTTTTGAAACTTATAAAACCGGAGATGGCTAAAATCGCTACCCAGATAAAGGTAAATGCTTTATTTTTTAATGAAAAAGCAATTATATTTTTAATGAATTTATTCATGATAGATAAATTGATGACCTAAAAAAGCCGTTAAAGAAAAACATAGATATTCTTAATGGTTTAATAAGACTAGCTGTTCAGCGAGCGGTATATCAGCAGCTGGTTGTTGGTTATCACTTCTTCCCCTTCTTTCAGACCGTCTGCAATATAGGTAACGTCACCTACCTGTTTTAATACTTTTATCTCTCGGATTTTCACATCTGTTCTGGATTTAAAAATCACAACAAAGCTTTTATTATCATCAAAAATCACAGCTTTGGAAGGGATCGCCAAGGTAGTACTGCTTTCAAGGCTGGAAACTTTTATAGTGGCTTTACTGTCGGGAATTAACAATCCGTTGGCATTATCCAGGACAACTCTTGCCTGCATGGCATTGGTCTGCGGATCAATAATTTTGAATATTTTATCAATTTTCCCGTCAAAAACTTTATCCGGATAAGAGAGAGTGGATACCTGGGCTTTCATTCCAAGACTGATCTTATCAATATCAGATTCGTTCACATTCATGATTGCCCAAACATTGGTGGTATTGGCAACATCAAAAATATTATCACTTCTGTCACTTCTCAGCTGCATGTCTTTATTGATACTTTTCTGAACAATATAACCGTTGATAGGTGCTACTACACTGTATATATTTCCGGTTTTCACATTATAAACCGTACTTACTGCAGCAGCTCTCTGCAATTGGTCTTCTGCTTTTTGAAGTTGGCTTTTAGCTTCCAGAACATCTCTTTCTGTATTTAGTTTTCCTTCGTACAACTCTTTGGCAACGCGAAGATTATTCTTTGCTACTACCAGATCTGTTTTGGCATCACTTACATCCTTTTGAATTTCTGCAAGCTCAGTACTTCTGATCGTTGCCAGCACCTGCCCTTTTCTTACATAGTCTCCCAGTTCAACATTTACACTCATCACATTTCCTCCTACCAGCGGGTAAACATCTATATAACTATTTTTGTCGGCAGAGATTTTTCCGTAAAAGCTATATTCATCTTCTATATTCTTTCTCTCAACTTTTGCCAGGGAAATAGAACTCAACATCGTGTTGCTAAGCTCAAATCCTTTTTTAGCGTGAATATTTTTCTCTTCCTCTTTTTTTGAACAGGCCAATAATGAAACGACCATCAATGCGGGGATAATATATGTTTTCATGATTTTAATAGAAGATTTTCGTTTGTATGAGTTGATTAAGTTGCTCCGCAGACTGCATGATTTCATTTTTCATATCATAGATCTGAAGGGCAGTTTCTCGGTAACTATCCATAAAGTCCGTGAATTCAATCAGGTTGACATTTCCTTTTCTGAAATTGTTCAGCATTCCGTTGTAGACAAGTTCCATATTCTGAAGATCCGTAGTTTTCACATCCAGAAGCTGATCATACTGAGCTTTCCATGTTTTATAAGCAGACTGAACTTTCGTTTCAAGAGTCAGTTTCTGAAAATCTGCATTTTTCTGGTTCTGCTGAATGGCATAATTTGCTTTTACCACATTACCCTGATTTGCTTTCCATAATGGCAAAGGAATTCCCAATGTCAGATTCGCTTCATTATTAAAGGTTCCGCCTGCCTGATCCCATGCAGCACCTACAGTAACATCCGGTACATTCATTGATTTCTGCCACTGGGCATACAGCTTACTGTTATCAATAAGTTTTAAATTGTATCTGTAATCTGCATTATTTTCCAGAGCTTTACTTTTCAGTTCTTCTTCATCACCAAAAGGCTGGGCTGCCAGCGCATCTTTAGCTTCAGTTTCAGACATCACAGGCTCTATCTCTTCCGAAGTTCCTGTTAAAACTTTTAGATTCTGTTCAAAATCAAGGATATTTTTATTGATTTCCAGTTTATCATGATTCAGCTGGATCACAATACTCTGTAGTCTTACAGCATCTTTAAGGGAAACATTTCCTTTTGCTGATTGTGCACGATAGGCATTTAAAAGATCATTCATATACCCCAGCTGCCTGTTGGTATTCTCCAGTTTCAGTTTTTCATAGTAAAGGTTGAAATAGGCAGAACGGAGCTGAGATCTTAAATCCACCAGCAGTTGTGAAAACTGAAGCTGGGCAAGTTCTTTATTGGATTTGGCAAAAGCAATTTCGTTTTTCTTTTTGCCACCCATATAAATCAATTGAGTAATGCCTGCTCCTTTGGAATGTCCTACATCAAAAAACTTTTTATCCTGAGGGTTGTAAGCATTAAACTGTCCGCTTAATTGAGGTAATTCCCAGATTTTAGCCTGCAGAATATCCGCATCAGCCATATTGATGTTATATTGTTCGGCGAGCAGCTGGAGGTTGTTCTTCTGAAAGGCTTCTTCGCATTCCAAAAGAGACATCTGCTGTTGTGCTGCCATGAATGAGGAAATGGCGAGGCACAGCACTGCAATTCTGTTCATTATTTTTCTTTTTAAAATACAAAATTGCTTTGATGCGATTAAAAGAAACTTAAATGACGCTTAAAAAAATATTAAAATGGGCTTAAACAGGACGTTTATGGTAAAAATCGGCAGATGAAAATAATATATTTTTCTCCAATCATTGAATTTTATAGTAAAAAACTTAATCCAGAGTTTAACAAAAAAGCAACTGTTTTCGTAACCAGTTGCCTTTAATTTTATTTTTTAAAAAATAATGTAAACTTATTCATGCAATCCTCAGGTGAAGAGTACTTAATATCTGCATCGTGGTATTCCAGGATTCTTTTGACAATTCTAAGACCTAACCCGGATCCTGCTATATTCTGAGCATTATTTCCTCTTGTAAAAGCTTCGAACAATTTAGCTTGTTCTTCTTCGGGAATTGTATTTCCATGGGAAATGACTTCTACAAAAAGATTGTCATTCGTTTCAGTTATTAATACGTTTACTTCAGTATTGTCCGAATATACAGCCGCATTTTTAAAGAGATTAATAAAGACAATCACCAATAGTGATTGAATTCCTTTGATCATCAGAAAAGCATTCTCAGAATTATCTTCATTAATCAGGAAGTCCAGCTTAAGTTGTGGATAACTTTTCTCTATCGCTTCAAAGGCTTCGAAAATAACTTCATCAATCCTTACTTCCTCATAAATACTCTGAATATTTTCTTTATCAAATTTCGTAAGCAGTAAAAGTGAGTTCGTAAGATCCGACAGCTGGTATACATCCCGCTGAATCTGTTTTAGAGAAGAAAGGGTTTCCGGGGAATGCTCCTCAAATTTAATCAGGTTCTCCAGCTGAAACGCCATTCTTGTTATAGGTGTTCTGATCTCATGGGAAGCACTTGCCGTAAAATCCTTTTGCGACTGAAATACATCATCCAGCCTTCCGATCATCGTATTAAAAGATTTTGCAAGAACACTTACTTCATCATTGGATTGTTCCACAGGAATCTGTGTGGTTAGTTTGTGAGCCGTAACTTCAGAAATTTCTTTATTCAGGTCTTCCAGCGGACGTAGAAACTTTTCTACAAAATAATAACTGAAAAAACCAATAAGCATAGTACTCATCACATAAGCCGTGATCAAAAGATATTTAAGATATCCCAACTTGGATTTCCCGTTGGTATCAAAGGCACTCGTAAGAATATAATAGTTTTCTCCATTAATGTTTCTGAGCGCTGCATAGATTTCCGGAACGGTCTTTTCTGTATAGATAATCTTTTTCTTATCCAGCTCTTTAAGCATTGCACTGTCCCAGATGACATTCCGGTCTTTGATGGTACTGTAGATCAATTCTTTTTTTTCGTTGAAAATTAAAATCTTTTCATTCAAAAGAATATTGTCAGAGTTTTCATTGAAAAAAACGGGAGCTTCCTCTTCAAAGTCTTTAGATTTTGAGATGAAATGAGACGTAAACTCAAGCCTCTGCCTGAATCGTTCTTTAAACTCATCCCTTCTGAAATCATTAAAAGATAAATAAATGACCGCCATCACCATTCCAAAAAGCAATGAAAAGGCGATACTGATCGTTAAAGCTATCTTTCTTTTTAAAGACATTTATAATGGGCTTAGGTAGTATCCGAAACCTGAACGGGTATGGATGAGTTTTATTTTAAAATCCTTATCAATCTTTTTCCTCAGGAAATTGATATAAACTTCTACCGTGTTGGTATTGGTATTAAAATTATGTTCCCAGACATGTTCTGTGATCTGCTGCTTGGAAACGGTTCTTCCCTGCGCTTCCGCAAGATAAACCAGCAGCTGAAATTCTTTTAGGGTAAGGGTGATTTCATTTCCTCCACGATACACTTTCTGTTCTGTTTTATTGATGATAAGATCATCAATTCTGAGAATATCCTGATCTGAATTATCAGAAGGAGCTTTTCGTCTCAGCAGTGAATTGATTCTTAAAAGAAGTTCTTCAAACTGGAAAGGCTTTACAAGATAATCATCTGCCAGCCTGGTGAAGGCATCTTTTTTATCAGAGATATCTCCGTAGGCCGAAATGATAATGATTGGGGTATTTTTATCAAAAGAACGGATCGTCTGGCATACATCAAGTCCATTTATTTTAGGAACATTAATATCCAGCAGATACAAATCGTAAGTATTGTTTTTTATCTGGCGGAGAAAAGTCTCTCCGTCATAGATCTTATCACAGTTAAAATTATTTGATTCTAAAAATCTGCAAAGTTCTGCAGACAGAATGAGATCATCTTCCAATAAAAGAATATTCATCAAAAATTTATTTTACACGAATTTAACGAAAATTTTACGATTGTGATTCTAAAGGTGAAGTAAAAGTTTTCATGACCCCCAATACATATTCCTTACAGATCAAAAAAACCTTATGAAAGATTAGAGTCACATTATTTGGGAAGTTATCTAAACAGATGCTTAACGGTAAAATGCCCAGATCAACAAATGAATTTCTTTTGAGTGTAAAAATTGGGTAAAAAAAAAATCCCGAAGAAATTCGGGAAAATCGAGAGCCAACTACGGGACTTGAACCCGTGACCTCTTCCTTACCAAGGAAGCACTCTACCGCTGAGCTAAGTCGGCATCAACTAAAAAAATCACACTGAGTAGCATGATTTTTTGTTGAGCGGAAGACGGGGGTCGAACCCGCGACATTCAGCTTGGAAGGCTGACGCTCTACCAACTGAGCTACTTCCGCAATTTTGTTTCCAAAATTATTGGTAAACGCTGTGCAAAACTAAGAAAACTTATTTAATCTTGCAAGTATTTTTATTAATATAAAATGTGGGGAGAGCAGGATTCGAACCTACGAAGCCGAAGCAACTGAGTTACAGTCAGTCCCATTTAGCCACTCTGGAATCTCCCCAGATATTTTATATTAAAATGAGCCTCCAGAGGGATTCGAACCCACGACCCCGAGATTACAAATCACGTGCTCTGGCCAACTGAGCTATGGAGGCATTTTAATAAAAGACTGAAAGTGATTGAGAAACTCTACTCTACACGTTTCAGTGTTAAAAAAAATCACTTTTATTGTGTGATTTTATTGAGCGGAAGACGGGGGTCGAACCCGCGACATTCAGCTTGGAAGGCTGACGCTCTACCAACTGAGCTACTTCCGCAATTTTGTTTCCAAAACTATTGGTAAACGCTGTGCAAAACTAAGAAAACTTATTTAATCTTGCAAGTTTTTTTTATAAAAATATAAAGTGGGGAGAGCAGGATTCGAACCTACGAAGCCGAAGCAACTGAGTTACAGTCAGTCCCATTTAGCCACTCTGGAATCTCCCCAAAAAGTTTATATTTTATGAGCCTCCAGAGGGATTCGAACCCACGACCCCGAGATTACAAATCACGTGCTCTGGCCAACTGAGCTATGGAGGCAAATATAAAAAAGAATTCAAAAGATCGCTGTTCCTTTTTTGCGAGTGCAAATATAGAACGGATTTTTTGAATTCTCAAATATTTTATAAACTTTTTTTAACTTTTTTTCCTATGCCATTTCTTTTTTCTTGATTAATAGCTTTTTAGCTGTATCAACACAAAGGTCCAAACTTTCTTCAAAACTCGCAGATGTCTTCTTTACTACGATATCATCTCCTGGAACCGCCAAAATAATCTCAGCTGTTTTATTCGCTTTATCAGCGTTATTTTCTACTTTTAAAAATACCTTACAATCTTGAATTTTGTCATAAAAGGTATCCAATTTGCTTACTTTTTTGTCGATGTGTGACTCTAGTGGTTCGTGTGGTGTTAAACCAATTGATTGAACTGAAATCTTCATAATTCTTCTTTTTTTGATGCTCGAGGGTGAGCCTGATTAAACACTTTTTTCAATTGTTCAATATTAGCATTCGTATAGACTTGAGTACTGGCAAGACTGGAATGCCCTAATATTTTTTTCACTTTGGAGATCTCCGCCCCATTATCCAAAACGTGTGTAGCAAAGCTATGCCGAAGGATATGAGGACTTCTTTTTTCTTTCGTTGTTACAAGACTAAGGTACTTATTAACTACCACATAAACAAATTTTTCGTTGAGTTTTTTCCCTTTCTTATTGACGAAAAAATATGATTTAAATTCTGTCTGTGGATTTCTTATTTCCAGATAACTTTTAAGGAGTTCAGACAATTCGTTGGAAATAGGGATTACTCTTTCTTTATTTCCCTTTCCTATTACTTTTAATTCATTTTCATATAAGTCAACATTCTCAAATATCAGGCCACAAAGTTCGGCTTTACGCATTCCGGTCTGATAAAGAACCTCTATAATACATTCTTCAAGCAGATCATGCACCTGTTGGAAGATTCTTTCATTAAGATCTGTCATTTCCTCTTTAGATATAGGAATCTGTTTTTCAGCATAAAACTTCAGAGAAGAGATTCCTTCTGTTGGGGAAACTTTAATTTCTCCTATTTTTAAAAGAAAAAGATAAAAACTGCGGAGAGAAGATAGTTTTCGATTGATACTTCTTTTGGAAATATTATTTTCGCTCAGTTCAACAATAAAATTTCTGATAATTTTCTTGTCTGCTTTGGCTAAATTGTCGGAAGATTCTGTTCGGAGAAAGAAATGGGAAAAGTCTTCAAGGTCTTTTTTGTAGCTTGTAATAGTATGAGGAGAATATCTTTTTTCGAATTGTAAGTATTCTAAAAACTTTTCCAGCATCATAGGTATAAAAATAAAAATTCACTCCTCAAATATAAGAATTTAAGAAGTGAATTAATATATGGTTAAGAAAAAATCTTAAGCCTGCTCTTCTTTGCTAAGCGCTCTTTGTTTGTAAGCAGCTTTTAACTTAGATTGTCTCAAAGTTACAGAAGGCTTGATAAAAGCTTGTCTAGATCTTAATTGACGAACAGTTCCTGTTTTATCAAATTTTCTCTTGTATTTTTTTAAAGCTCTGTCGATGGATTCACCATCTTTTACTGGAATTATTAACATATTTTACATCTCATTTTGGATTGCAAAACTAGGCAATTTTTCTTACAACACAAAATATATTACCATAAACAATCACTTCATTATCTAAAGCCATCTTAAAAACCTAGTATTAAAAGCCATTAACACATAATTTTTTTTATCCACAATGATTCAATATTTAAATCTTAATGGCTTCAAATTGGTCATCATAACCCCTAATTTTCATTAAAATCGTTCATATTAATGAAATATAAACAAAAAGCATTATCTTTGCATTCACTTTATTCATGGGGTTGACTGGTTTCGACAGCAAGACCAATGGGTAAGTAAGCATGCAGAGAACCGTAGCGCGATCTCTATAATCCCTTGCTACAAAATTTTAACTGGCAACGAAGAGTTCGCTCTTGCAGCTTAATATCGAAGTATAGTAGATCAAGCGTTTTCCCGAAGATTTAAGTAGGGAAGCAAGATATTCCACAAATGCTCTGTTCTGCGGCGTTTGATTCTGGGATATAGGAATGCAGAAATAAGGCTTTAGAAGCTTTGGCTAAAGCTCGAAAAATTTAGAAGATAAGTTGGAAGTTGGGTGTCTATCCTCTGCTTTCAATCGAAAACCAATGGTAGAATAAGCATGTAGAAAGCTTATGTATTGCTTGTTTGGACGAGGGTTCGAATCCCTCCAACTCCACAAAACAAAACCTTAAATTATTCAACATAAATAATTTAAGGTTTTTTTGTTTTCACTTACTGTATAAAAAGTTTTTAACGGTGCTAATCTTCTACTTCCCTACTCGTCAAATAGTCTGAAATAGATTGATCTTTTGACAATATAATAAGGATAAGCACTGACTTACTATCTGATTTTATGAAAGAATCTTTCAATTAATCTGACATCTTTTGTTATAATTTCAGCATCTCCCTTCAGTTCCTGATCAAAGTGAAAATTTTTGTCATTAGAAATTGTTAAGCCTTTAGGTAGCATAACATTTACATAATACTTTCCAGTTTTATCAGAAGCCTCAGTTATCTTTTGCACCTTTCCCTCTACTACTCCATATTCCTGCTGGGGATAATTGTCAAATTTTATCAAAACTTTTTGACCCGACGTAACCTTAAGAGAATCTTCTATTGGGATATCCATCTTCCCTACAAACCTCTCTTCTTTTGGTAAAGTAGGTACTGCAGTGTCTCCTGCCATTATTTTTTCAGGACTATTTTGCGAGGTAACAATAATAGGCGCCCGGATATATTCCGGATATTTGATAAAATAACTCATCAATATAATAAGGAGTAAAACAATAAAAACTATAGTATTTCCCCATCGAATCATCCAATGAGGCGATGTAGAAAGTATCTTTTGTACACTTTCTGAATGAAGTTTAAGCTTGTCTGATATATTTTTTTTAGCTTCCAAGTTCTAATTGGTTTTTTACAAGTCTATAATATTCGCCTCTCTTAGCAACTAATTCAACATGATTCCCTTCTTCTACCACACATCCTTTATCCAAAACAATAATTTTGTCAGCATTTTTTACTGTAGAAAGCCGATGTGCAATCACTATGGCTGTCCTACCCTTGAAAAACTGTTCCAGATTTCTCATTATTATTCTTTCATTATTGGCATCCAGTGCTGAAGTAGCTTCATCAAAGAAAATATATTCGGGAGATTTATAAATAGCTCTTGCAATAAAGAGTCTTTGCTTTTGCCCTCCGCTTATTCCTATTCCTTCATTGCCTATTCGAGTATTATAGCCGAGAGGTAGTTCACCAATAAAGTCTTTAATATTAGCAATCTCTACTGCTTTCAACAATTTTTTCTGATCTATATTTTCTTCTCCTACAGCAATATTTTCTTCAATTGAATCGTTAAAAACATATCCATCTTGCATAACAACTCCACAATGCTCCCGCCAAAATCTGGGCGAAATGTTTTTCAAATCGGTATTATCAATTTTTATTTCTCCTGTTTCTGGTTCATAAAATTTCATAATCAGTTTCAAAAGAGTAGTTTTCCCGCTCCCACTAGCCCCAACGATTGCAGTTGTTTTTTGATAAGGGATAACCAGATTTAAATTTTTGAAAACATATTGTTTCGTGCCAACATACCTAAAAGATATGTCTTTAATTTCAATGTCCTTTTTCGGAATTTCTGTAACATATTTCTCGTCGGCAATTTCCTCATCTTCTTTTTCATGTATTTCCCCTAATCTCTCTAAAGAAATTTTAGCATCCTGACTTTGCTTAATAAAATCGATTAGCTGCAATAACGGACTATTTAACTGTCCTACAATATACTGTACTGACAGCATCATACCCAAAGTAAGACTGCCATCCAAAACTAATTTTGCAGATAAAAAACTTACTAAAATATCTTTCATTTGATTGATGAAATTCCCACCAACAGATTGCCATTGTTCCAATGAAAGAGACTCAATTCTTATATCGAATAATTTGGCCTGCAAACCTTCCCAATCCCAACGCTTTTTCTTTTCGGCATTGTGCATTTTTATTTCCTGCATGCCATTAATGAGTTCAATTACTTTGCTTTGTTCATGAGAAATCTGGGAAAATCTTTTATAGTCTAGCTTTTCTCTTTTATTAAGGAAAAAAGTGATCCAGGTAACATATAAGATGGCACCTATCAGATACACGATAAAAAGTCTGTAATCGTAATACAGTAAAACAATACTGAAAATTATCAGATTGACTAATGAGAACAATGTATTTAATGAAGAAGTTGTGAGAAGCTGTTCTATTCTGTGGTGATCATTAATCCTCTGCATAATATCTCCTGTCATCCTTGTATCAAAGAAACTGATAGGCAGCTTCATCAACTTAATGAAGAATTCGGAAATTATAGAAATATTGATTCGTGTAGAAAGATGGAGGAGAATCCAACTGCGGGTAATTTCTATTCCTGTTTTCCCTAAAAAAAGCATAATCTGCGCAAGCAAAACGATATAAATAAAGTTTAAATCGCGGTTTTGTATCCCTACATCTACAATGCTTTGGGTAAGAAACGGAAAAATAAGTGAAAGCAAACTCCCTGCTAAAAGTCCTATAACTAATTGCCCTACCAGCAGTTTATATTCAAACAGGTATTGAGACAGAAACTTAAGACTGGCTTTATTTTCTTGTTTATCGAGATGTTTTTTTAAAAAATCAGGCGTGGTTTCTAAAAATAAGACAACCCCTTCCTCAGTTTTTTCAGTGGCGTCTTCATCAATCCAACGCTTGAGAAATTCTGCTTGTTCATATTTAAGAATGCCAAATCCCGGGTCCGAGATATGGAAATAATATTTTTTATTTTTTTCTTCTATTTTGTATAAAACAACAAAATGATTTTTATCCCAATGGAGAATGCATGGTAATGGAGGATCATCAACCAACATATCGCAGCTGATTTTCACTGCCATAGTTTTAAAACCAATCTGTTCTGCAGCTGTACTTATTCCCTTGAGGCTGCTTCCTTCCCGGGTCGTCTCTGAAAGAAGACGTATCTGTTCTATGGAGAGTGTTTTGCCGAAGTATTTGGCTATTATCCGCAAACAAGTAGGGCCACAGTCTTTTGCATCAGGCTGCCTGTAGAAGGGAAAGGTAGTTTTAAACATTTTTCTAATCTACTTTTTCATTTCCAGCAAATGTTTTTTAATAAAATTTACCAGAAGATTGTTATTACTAATTTTCTTTTCATCCTTAATTAACTCAAGAAGTTTAATTATTTTTTTTTCTCTATCAGCATTGTTTGCAGTAGTAATATAAATATCTAAAAATTTATCATAATATACTATCATTGGATATGTATAGTTATACTCATCAGTTTCTTTAGTTATATATTTTTTTGCCAGAGTTATATTTTCTTTGGCTTTTGGGATATCTTCAATTTCAAAATAATATAAAGCTCTATTAAAATAAATCTTATAATAATCAGAATCTTTTGGCGAGGTACCAGCCAGAGCCTCATCAGTCACCGATATAGCTCTACTAAAATCTTCGATACCATAATACAGATTGGCTATATACACATATTCATTGGGAGATATTTCGTGGCTTACATTTGTGATATGTTCTAATATATGATACTTTGTTTTTAAATTTTTTAAAATATCGTACTTATTATTTACCATAAACTCAGATTCCAAACTGCTTATAATCCACGGATCAAAAGCATAATTTATTGAATTATAAATAGACATAGGAATTATTGTATTATGATTTGCCGTTGGAAAATAATCATATTTCAACTTAAACTTAGGGCTATTTATGCTATCAATCTTCCCTTTATAGGCAACAGTTTCCTCTTTAAACGAATTTTCATATTGTCCGATACCACCATGTGATAAATATAAGTTTACATCTTGTGATGGGATATTTAATTTATCAACAGTTTTAGATGGAGAATACGCAATATACACCTGAAACAACTTGCTCAAATTGATATCGTTTGCAAGGTCTAAAACAAATGATGCGGAATTAGAATGACCTAGAATTACATTATAATTCAATGCATTATATTTGTTAAGATGAATAATCGTTTTTTGGAGCATCTCTGCCAGCTCGTTTACCCCTTCACCAAAATACAACTTAGACCGATCATATATCTCCACCCTTACGAATATGACTTCAGGTACTTCTTTACCAAAATTCTGCAAATAAGATATATTTGATTTCACTATATCAACAATGTTCTTTTCCTGAGAATCTAAAATGAAAAACACCGGATATTTTTTATTCTTTGCCAAAGAATTTTTAGGAACAGGCAGATCAACAATTATTTTAGCATTCTTTGTATTTACTAAAGTATCACTTAACACAGATCCATTTTGCGAAGACAAAAGATTAGACATCATAGCCGTAATAATTAAAAAGCATTTAAAAAAAAATTTCATTTAGTATTTATTACAAATTAATAATTTGGCTAACAATAAATCATGAAAATGAAACGCGGATTGCTTGATCAGCATGACTTATTGGGTCCAATTTGTCTATTATATTTTGAAAAATTAATTTCACATTGAAGAATGGCTTTACTGCCCAATAAATCTTTATTGCATTGTCTGGAATTTTACTGAAATAAAGTAAATAGCCCGTAACACAATTCCCTTTAGACAGGACATAAATTCTTTATGTCTAAATTATTTTTTAGAGTAATGAATGACTTTGTTAACTTCAATAGGATTATTTTCTTTCATCATTGTTTCTTGCGCTTGCTTCTCAAATGTTTTCAACTGGTCTTTACTTGTAATTTGTGTACCTCTGTAAAAATACTGGGCATCCGGCTGCTTATCAAACTGTAACATAAAATCCTTGAAAGGCTCATTAAATCTTTCTAATTTTTTTTTCTGAACCATTTCCTCACTTACTTCTAAAGGTTTAGTACCTGCATAGCCTTCTATGAAACCTGTTGTATCATAGGTCACATCCAATGACTTCGACTGCAGCATGTTATACTTGAACTGACTTTTTGAATCATAAATTTGAAATATTAATCCTGGCAACCCTCTAAATTTATAAGGTCCTTCATTGTAAGGAATCTCTTTACAAAACCATGCCGTCCACTGTCTTCCTCCAAAAAATGTCGTGGCTTTTTGCAGAAGATATTTATCCGCCATTTTGGTTTCATTGCTTAAATTCCACTTCATTGAATCATCTGTTTGATACACAAACAAGTCATCCAGATTTTCAAAATTTTTGTTTTTGAAGGAATTTCGTTCCCTCGTAATAATATTTTGAAAACCCCAGGTTCGAAAGCGGTAGTTCTGATTAGCCTTATTAATGGAATCCATTCTAAGAAATTTATATTCATAGAATTTGACATCCTTAGGGTTAATATCCAATACCATATTGGTTTTAATATAATCAGTGGAGGTTGAGTCTATTTTGAATTGTAATTCATAAATAAAACGATGAGTTTGTGCTGAAGTAAAAAAACAGCTCATCAAGAGAAGAAAAAATATTCGGTTTAACATAATGATTTGGTGGTTTTTAAGAAATAATTTTAAAATAGGAGAAATCGTTTTCACATTTATGTATCATAATACAAATCAAAACCTTATATCTCGCTACCGTATAATAAATCTGTGGAATTTCATTTATAATCTAAATATAATACAAACTGGAATAAATTGATTTTTAAAATAGATGCCAGCACTCTTTTGTGGGGTTTGACGTAACATCGGCAGCACTAAAAATACATGAGAAATTGATTAACTTCTCTGATATCGTTAAGGTCTTCCGAATTAAACCATTCCGGACTTTCATCTACAAGATTATTGAGCTCTTCAACAGTAATCTTTGCTTCATCTATGTGGTTTATTTTTACACAAATTTTCAAATGCTTGTATAACAATTTCCAATTATATAATTCGAGTTCAACAAATAATAACCTTTGAGGAAATGGATTTTTACCATGATACAGTTTTAAAGACTTTTTCGAATATTCATAAGCCGAAGTATAATTATCGTTGTCATAATAATGACAAATGATTTTGTAAGTAGTCTCAGCTCTTATCGGATCAATATCATTGGCTTTTGTATATTCTTTTAGAACAACATCCCAATCCTTCTCTAATAAGTATGAAATGCGTCCTATGATATATTGAGAATAAAATATTTCTTCACTGTACCCATCGGCTGTCATTGCAACCCTTTCTCTATATACTTTTAATGCCTTGTTTAATTTGTAGATACGGTCGTCATTATTAAATGTAAACAAAGCTGAAAAATAGTAGCTTTGCGCCAGATAAAAAAGCCATCTGGCAGCATCTGTTATATCATTTTTTTGCAGATGCTTTTCTAAAATATTGGCGTGATTTAAGTATTTTTCTGTTAAATTATTTTGCCACGAGTTACCATCGTTATAAACATTGATTTCAAAGTTTTCAATCACGGCACACGTAAACTTCGGTTCACATTTTAAATATTCGTGTACAGGTCCATACCAAAAGAAGGGTAAATCTAACCTGAAAAAGGTTAATCTTGAAAATATATCCCCATTCAGATGTACTTTACACAGATACGAATCTTCTGTCAGCATATTTTTATCAAAGCCTTTATCCGTTACAACTTCATCACAATCCAGCCAATATCCATAAGTTCTTGTTTCATCCCAACCCAGTGTACGAACAACCTCTTTTAATTTATTTAAAGCAAAATTCCGGCTATTATCAAAATAATCAAAAGTTCTATAAAATATAAATAATTGTTTTTTATTGATTTCTGCCCAACGCTTAATAACATCTACGGTATTATCTGTGGATCCTGTATCGACACACACTATCAAATCAGCGAAGTGTAAGTTGCTGTTTAACATCCGTTCGATAACATGCTCTTCATCTTTAAAAATAAAATTAAGTACAACTCTTTTCATTATTCCTGCCAGACATTATTGTAAGGATCATAACCACATAAAACCGGCTTTGCATTATGAATCTGGCTTTCATCTAAAAAGCCTCTGCAATCGCTGCATACGTTTCTATATTCACAATCTTTACAAACACTCAGCTGATTTTTATTAATATTCCAAATGTCAGTAAATGATTCTTTAATTACAATTTCAGTTAATCTGTCTTGCTTTATATTACCAAAAGAAGAGGCTAATGTTGGACAGTTTTTAATATTTCCATTCGTATCAACACCAATTTTCTTATACAGGCACGAATTGTATTTTAATGATTCATTAAACATTCTAAAGTTTGTGGTAAAATATTCCGGAGAGATTTTCCCGCAATGAGTCTCATCTTTAATTTCCTGCATAATAAAAACCACATTCCCCATGTAAGAAAAATATTCAGCGTTAATAATTTCTATCCTGCTAAAGGGTGTAGAGTGAACAAAAACACTTTTAATTCTTAAGTTTTGCTTGGTTAATTCTATTAAAAAATCAACATTATATGATTCATCATACTTGATAATAAAATCTAAAGAAGTAATCCTTGAGTTGCCAAGAAGGGTTACAATTTTAATTATTTCTGCTTTTGAAGGAGAATGAAAAAATCTGAATTGACAATTTTTACATCCCAGCAATTCCAGATCAGAAAAGATTTCCTCAAGATGCTGTAAATTTTGTGATGTACTATCAAAATCAATAATAGCACTTTCAATGATTGAAGGACTTTCAATATAATCACCCAACGGCGGAAAACAATCAGCTGACTCAGAATAAAATATCAGATCATTTTCATATAAAAAATCCAAGTACTCCATTAAAATCTCTTCTTCCCCTTTGAAATCTCCGAACAGCTTTTCTAATTTTTGATTATTATAGTTGAGAAGAATTGTATGTAAAGAATTTGGGATATGATACCATTCTTCTCTTTGAGTGTCTACTATCACGGACCTTTTCACCCCTTTTGTCATAAGACATACTGAATACAGTTGTAAAAATTTATCCTTTAAAATTGTATAATCCATCATTTAGTTTTCTGGTTTATGTCTTCATTTAATTTTTTTAAATCAATAATTTTACTGATCGGTTTGTTGGCACCTCCTTCAGGCACACAATATGTGCTGTCATAAGCATCCACGGGAAATGCCTCCTGTCTTTTCTTATCAATATTTAATTTAATTTTAGTTAAATATTTATATATGTATGGTAGTTTTGTCATTTTCAAATTAGTTAGATAGATATTCTGCTATTTTTGATTCAAGATTGTATGAACACGCTTGGGAAACCGCTCCAAACTGCCCCACAGGATTTACTTCTAAAAAATAATACTGTCCCTTTGTATATATTAAATCCAGTGAACCACAATTCAAATTAATCTTATGCATGAATGAAACTATTTTTTCTTCTACATCAACAGGTAATTTGTAGGGAACATTCCGGTTAGGTCTATCGAAATTATATTTTCGGAAATCAGTTTGAGTCTTAGCATCTGCCTGACTAAAAATAGCCATGCTATAACAAGTTCCGTGGAGATAAAAAATTCTAATTTCATATTCTTTTTCAATCTTATGCTGGAATAAACTAGGATAAAATTGAATAGAATCATTGATATCATCCGCAGGAACATCTTCAGTAAAATACATATATCTGTTTATGTCATCCTGAGCATGAAGAATGTCTTGGATACTTTTTGTGATAAGTGTAGCTTTGGAAGTATTTTTAAAATTTGTTAAAATCTTAGTTTCAGGTATGGGCAGCCCGCAGCTATTAGCAACGGTAAGCTGTTTCAGTTTATTGATATGGGCACTTGACTGGCTTCCAATAGTCTTCTCAATATGAGTCTCCAGATACCAATGGATATATTCATGTAATTCACGGGACTCTGCGTACAGATGTTCTCTTGATTTAAGCGATATCTTTTCACTTTTAAATAGCTCGTATATATCTTTCATTTCCGGTAAAGGAAACATGGGAATGCCTCCTCTTCTATACCAGCATGAATAAACATCATTTAAATCCAGAGGTGCTTTGTTTTCAAAATAAAGTATGAATTTTGTAACCTCTCCTTCTTCAAAATCTAAGCGCACATCAACAAGTCTGTCAGAATCTACATTTACCCTATAAAAATCTTTTTGGGAAGCGATCAGATAATCAATTACTCTATTGGTAGAGATATCAGATTTCTGACTTAAAATTAAAATAGTTTTTTTCAACTTGAATTTTTTTACTATTAGAAATAAAAAGCCTTAAATACTAACTGTATTAAATAAGTTAAATATTTAAGGCTGGATAATTTAAAAATTATTTTGCTGATCTACCAAGACCAAAGCCTGGTTCTAAGCCAACACTTGTTCCTCCATTTGGATCTTTTTCACAATCTGGACATGCGCTATCAGTATCAAAAGTACTTTCGTTTGTCACAGAACTTGATGTGCTTGTATTACCAGCTAGACCTCCTTTAATTAATTCAGTGATTTCCAAAGTGTTTTTTGAATATTTACCAAATTTCTCGCTTTTTAAACTTTCTAATTTCATAGTGTAAAAAATTAATATTTTGTAATGTTTGTTTAGTTTCCTTTAACTCCCATTTCTAATTTAAACTGCGTGCACTCAATCATGGTTAAAAATTTGTCTAAAGCAAAACTTTTTTAAAAGTATTAAAAAAAAATCAAACTTATCAACGCTTTATGAGTTTTTTTTTAATAAAAAACACAATAATATGAATATATAATAAACATACTCTCATTTATGTGAATTAAAATTTAATCCCATGATGGATCAATGAAGGTATCGGGAATAGTATGCTTAACTGAAAATTATTTTTAATAAAAAAAATTACAGAAACATAAAATAATTATATCAATGCTCATAGAAATAATTTATAAAATAAGGTATAAAAACAAAAGTAAAATGGCAACTACGGAACATTACACATGAACATTAAAGGCAGAAGCCCACAAGATTAAAGTAAAGACTTAGGTAAAATAAAAACGGACTCATTCTTTTGAAATCCGAACCCTGGCAGAATAGCTATTATAATAAATATCGATTTTGTTTTGAAAACAAGTTTATCTGCAAAAGATGGAAAACACTTATCAAATGTGTTACTAAACAAAATTTATAACATTATTAATTCTATAGTAAATTATCCTTTTTAGTAACAATCTCAATATTCAAACTTATTGATCAGAAATCATCTATCCTCAAATCTAAATTAGAACATCTAATCAACAAATTAATATATTTCCACTACTTATTCCTAATAAAGAGAATAGTATTTTATCAACAAACTAATACTACCATCTTATCAAAACTAAAAAGCACATTTTATTAATCCTCTTTTAGCATTGTCATTTTAACAATAGCAACGAATATATTGGACTCAATGAGTTTAGGGTAAAAAAAAAGAATGACAGGGTAATGGTAAGAGTTCCCGATTTTTCTGTACCTATTTACTATACTAAAGAAAAGGATTAATCAAACTCAAGAAGGTTAGGCTTCTATTCATTTCTCATCAAAAAGATTGGAAAGTAGAGATTGGGTTATAAAAATTCTCAATCAAAAGTCAATTTTAAAGTTCATACATCAGTTTTATTGATAAGAAAGGAGAATTCTGCTTGATCTCAAACTTTCTTAATTTGAAGCACTTTATCCTTTTACCGTTTCATCAAAATATAACCCACTGAAAACTAAAAGACTAAAGCTAAACAATCTAAAATGAAAGCTTCCGGTCCACAAAAAAGACTAAAAAAATGTTTTATCGTAAAGAATTTTATATATTTGCACCATCTAACAATTAAAAAAATAATTTACTATGTCAGACATTGCATCAAGAGTAAAAGCTATCATCGCTGATAAGCTTGACGTTGAAGAAACAGAAGTAACTCCTGAAGCTAGCTTCACTAACGATTTAGGAGCTGATTCACTAGATACAGTTGAGTTAATCATGGAATTTGAAAAAGAATTTAACATTCAGATCCCTGATGACCAAGCTGAAAAAATTACTACTGTAGGACACGCTATCGCTTACATCGAAGAAGTAGTAAATAAATAATATTCTTCAACAAAAAAGAAATTAAACAAAGTTTATGGAATTAAAAAGAGTAGTTGTAACCGGATTTGGAGCAATAACGCCAATAGGAAATAATGCAAAAGAATACTGGGAAAATCTTGTGAAAGGTGAGAGCGGTGCCGCTCCGATTACTCTTTTTGATGCCACAAACTTTAAAACAAAGTTCGCTTGCGAGGTGAAAAATTTCGATCCGTTACAGCATTTCGATAAGAAAGAGGCTAAAAAAATGGACCGAAACACTCAATTGGGACTTGTTGCTGCAAGAGAAGCAGTAGCGCATTCCGGAATTATTGAAGGCAATGTAGATAAAAACAGAGTTGGTGTAATCTGGGGATCCGGAATCGGAGGATTAGAGACTTTTGAAACTGAAGTGTTAGGATGGGCCAATACGGAAATTCCGAGATTTAACCCTTTCTTTATCCCAAAAATGATTGCGGATATCACTCCTGGACATATCTCAATTGAATACGGTTTCCACGGACCTAACTACACGACTGTATCTGCATGTGCATCTTCAGCAAATGCTATAATTGATTCCAAAATGCTGATCCAATTAGGAAAAGCAGACGTTATTGTGTGCGGAGGCTCTGAAGCTGCCGTTACAGCAAGTGGTGTCGGTGGATTCAACGCAATGATGGCACTTTCTACAAGAAATGATGACCCTAAAACTGCTTCAAGACCTTTTGATAAAGACAGAGATGGATTTGTATTGGGTGAAGGAGCTGGCTGTATCATTCTTGAAGAATATGAGCACGCTGTAAAACGTGGTGCTACAATTTATGCAGAATTATTAGGAGGTGGTTTAAGTGCTGATGCACATCACATGACCGCTCCGCATCCTGAAGGCCTTGGTGCTTATCTGGTAATGAAGAGCTGCCTGGAAGATGCAGGTTTAACTGCTGATGAAGTAGATCATATCAATATGCATGGTACTTCTACTCCATTAGGAGACATCGCAGAATCCAATGCTATCTCAAGATTATTAGGCGAACACGCTTATGACATTCAGATTAATTCTACAAAATCAATGACTGGACACCTTTTAGGAGCTGCCGGAGTTATTGAAGCTATCGCTGCATTGGGAACTATTATTCATGGTACTGTTCCTCCTACCATCAACCATTTTACTGATGATGAAAATATTGACAGCAGACTAAACTTTACGTTTAATACGGCTGTGAAGAAAGATGTAAAAGTAGCCATGAGCAATACTTTTGGATTTGGCGGGCATAACGCTTGCGTTCTATTTAAGAAAATCTAAATTCAATGAATGGAGTTACAGAAATACTTTTCTAAATTCCTTCTCAAAAAAAGAAAAAGACAATTAACGGAGAGAGAATATTTTCTCAGTACCGAGCTTAGTAAAGTATTGGGTACCGAGGTTCAAAATATAGCTCTTTACCGCGAAGCTTTTTCTTTAAAAAATTCTTCTAAAAATCAAGACAGCAATTACGAAAGGCTTGAATTTTTGGGAGATTCTGTTTTGGGTACAATTATTTCTTGTCATTTGTTCCAGACGTATCCTCAGGCTAATGAGGGATATCTGACACAAATGAAATCTAAGATTGTTAATAGGAAAAATCTCAATAAATTAGGAGAAGATCTCAAGCTTACCAACCTTTTGCAAAAGCAAAACAGTTCTTCCGCTTTGGGAGAGAATATCTCCGGAAATTTATTCGAGGCCTTAATCGGTGCCGTTTATTTAGACTTCCATTATGATGCCTGCAAAAGGATCATCTTGGAAAAATTGCTGACCCCTTCTGAGATCAATAAGCTTGAAAACAAAATTGTAAGCTACAAAGGTCTCCTTCTTGAATGGAGCCAAAAGAAGAAGGTTAACATAAAGTACGAAACCTGCGAGGAAATACAGGCAAATAAAGCTGTCGTATTCAGATGTCATGTATGGCTGGGAGATGAAAAGATTGCGAATGCAACTGAGACTTCTAAGAAGAAAGCAGAGGAAAAAGCAGCACATAGGGCATTTTATATTTTAAATAAAAAAGAAAATATACTTGGAAATTCAAAAACTTTATGATCTTGATGATATAGAATTTGAAGATATTGCCATAGGATTGGTAAGATTAGCCAAAGATGTACCTGCTCACGAGTTTTTCTATAAAATAAATCAAACAAACGACCTCAATTTTTCAAGAAAGAAAGATCTTGTCTTTCATGGGGGATATTATGATTATCTTTTTCCAAGATTTGAAGCCTACCACAAGTTTTCAAAGACCTGTTTTACCTTCATTTCAAATAAATCTTCTGAAAGTAAGCAAAAAAAAATTCAGACAGAACTCTTTACAGAAGAAGAAAACATTAAATTTTTATTAAATAATCAGGTAGATGTGGAATATATTCTGCATAGTTCGGAACAGTTTCCTGATTTTTCCGTAATTTTGCTCCCTGAAAATCTTGTGTTTCCAATTCAAGATTATACACTGAGTTCTGATGAAGAACTTTATCAAATTATCCAGTATTATGAATAAGTATTTAAAGAAGACAAAAATTATCGCAACACTAGGGCCTGCTTCATCGTCGAAGGAGGTAATGTTAGATTTAATGAAAGCGGGTGTTGATATTTTCAGAATAAATTTTTCCCATGCAGATTACGACTTAGTTCGAAAAAATATTGAAATAATTAGAGAGCTAAACAGCGAGTATGGTTATTCAGTGGGAATCTTGGGAGATCTTCAGGGTCCTAAGCTGAGAGTAGGAGTTGTAAAGGAAGGATCTTATCTGAACCCAGGTGATATTCTTACCTTCACCAATGAAAAGATGGAGGGAGATTCCACGAAAGTGTACATGACTTACCAACAGTTTCCACAAGACGTAAAAGTAGGAGAAAGAATCCTTATTGACGATGGGAAACTTATGTTGGAGGTTACTGAAACCAATGAAATAGATACGGTAAAAGCAAAAACCATTCAAGGAGGGCCGTTAAGCTCTAAAAAAGGAGTTAATTTACCTAATACAAATGTTTCTCTTCCTGCATTGACAGAAAAGGATATTCAGGATGCTAATTTCATGCTTGACATGGAAGTTGACTGGATTGCCTTATCATTTGTTCGTCATGCTCAGGATATTATCGACTTGAAGGAGCTTATCAAGGCGCATCCAAATGGTAAATTCAAGACTCCGATTATTGCGAAGATTGAAAAGCCTGAAGGGGTTAAAAATATTGAAGAAATCCTTCTTGAATGTGATGGATTAATGGTAGCTCGTGGAGACCTTGGAGTAGAAGTTCCAATGGAAGAAGTTCCTGCGATCCAGAAAAACCTGGTAGAAAAAGCAAGATTCTATTCTAAGCCGGTGATTATCGCTACCCAGATGATGGAAACGATGATCAACAGCTTAACACCAACCAGAGCAGAAGTAAACGACGTTGCCAACTCTGTATTGGATGGTGCAGATGCCGTAATGCTTTCGGGAGAAACTTCTGTAGGGAGATATCCGGTACAGGTTGTGGAAAACATGGCCAAAATTGTAAAGAATATCGAAACCACTCATTTTTACCAACACAAAAATGAGCCTATCGAAAAAGATTATAACTGTATTGATGAGAGATTCATTACCAACAGGGTTTGCCTTGCAGCGGTAAGAATTGCTAAAACAACAAACGTTTCTGCTATTGTAACGCTTACTCACTCTGGATACACTGCTTTCCAGCTTGCAGCCCACAGACCAAACTCTCACATCATTGTATATAGTGGCAACAAAAGGGTTATTACCATGCTGAACCTTCTTTGGGGTGTTCACGCATACTATTATGATATGAAGAAATCTACTGATGAAACGATTATCCAGGTAAATATGCTGACTCATAACTACGGTTATATCGAAACAGGAGATTTCGTAATCAATATCAATGCAACTCCATCCTATGAAGGAGGAAAAACCAATACATTGAGATTGACTACTGTATAAGCAATAAGCAAAATTACTTTTTGTCAAAACATAAAAAACTCCTGGAAATTGATTTCCGGGAGTTTTTTTATATTATAAAATTGGCTCATGAATACATTGTACTTTTTACATTGTACAATATACTACGGTACAATCTAATTACCTACAATAGTCTTAGCTGTCACGAATTCTTTTAAAGCCAACAGAGACAATTCTGTTCCATATCCTGAAGCTTTTGTTCCTCCAAATGGAAAACGCGGATCAGAACTCGTCATACGATTGATATTGACAGTTCCTGACTCAAGGTTTTCAATGAAGAATAACTGGCGTTCTTTATTTTTCGTCCAAACAGAATTAGAAAGTCCGAAAGGAATATCATTCGCCATCTGCAAAGCTTCTTCCTGATTTTTTGCTGTCATAATCATTCCAAGAGGTCCGAAAAGTTCTTCTTTCAAAATTGGATTTCCTTCCTGAACTCTGATTAAACCAGGTTTAAATTCATTTTCAGAAACCCTTTCCAAAGGAATGATAATTTCGGCACCATTTTCCAGCGCTCTGTTGAACTGCGCTTCCAACTCATCAGCAAGATCAGGTCTAGCCATTCCTGCTAATTTCGTTTCTTTATTTAAAGGATCTCCAATTTCATATTTTTTATATTCTTCAATAAATATTGGTAAAAACTGATCCTCGATCTTTTCATCAATAATAAATCTTTTGGCTGCAGTACAGGTTTGTCCACAGTTTTGAAGTCTTGATTTCACTCCCGCTTTTGCTGCATCTTCCAGGTCTGCATCATCAAAAATGATAAAAGAATCACTACCACCCAGTTCAAGCAAAGATTTTTTGATATTTAATCCGGCTATTGAAGCCACTTCTCCACCTGCTTTTCCACTTCCTGTTAAGCTCACTCCTCTTACAGCATCGTGTTCAAGGATTTCCTTTACAGCTTTGTGTCCTACTTCAAGATTTTGAAAAATACCTTCAGGAAAACCTGCTTCCAGAAGAACATCTACAATGGCATTTCCACTTCCGAAACAAATTGATGCATGCTTTAAAACCACTGTATTTCCAGCCAAAATTGCAGGAGTAGCAAATCTTAATACCTGCCAAAAAGGAAAATTCCAAGGCATTACGCCTAAAATTACTCCTTTGGGAGCATAGTGAACTTCAGAATAAGCAAATTCTGATTCTACTTTCTCAGGTTTTAAAATATTCTCAGCGTTTGCATAATAATTCATCATTAAAGCACACTTTTCTACTTCAGCAATAGATTCTGAAATAGGTTTGTTCATTTCTGTTGTAATTATTCTCCCAAATTTCTCCGAATTATTCTTTAAAATTTCCGCTGCTTTTGCAATTAACTTCTGCCTTTCCTCAAACGGCACTTTTCTCCATACTGAAAACGCTTTATCTGCTTTAATAAGCTTGCTTTCAATTAATTGTTCCATAATATAAATTTCTGTTTTAAATTCAGCTAATGAATTTATGAGCGCTTTTATTTTAAAAGCACGGTGAAATCAGCAAATTCCATTCCTTAAGGGTTAATAAAATAATGATTTTCTCTATCGGAAGAATATAGCTTTATCTTAAATCATTAGCCATTCATTCACAAGACATGCTGCAAGTCTTGCTGTTCTGTCCTGAATATCGAAAGAAGGATTCACTTCTGCTACATCCAGTGCCAGCAATTTTTTATTTTTTAAGATATGTCTGTAAAAATGCATAAAAGCAGTATCCGCAAAGATACCATTATATGCTGCTGCCGATACTCCGGGAGCAACGGATGCATTAAAGACGTCCATACAAATGGTAAGATAGGCATAATCTACACTGTCCAGCAATTCATCGATACGCTGATAGATGGATGTAAGATTTTCAAAAAATAATTCGTCAGCAAGGATATATTTCATCCCATACTGATGAGCTGTATCAAAAAGCTTTAAAGTATTGGAGTTTCTCTGAATTCCAATATGCAAAGAATTGATGGGTCCTTCCTGGGCAATCTGCCAGAATCCGGTGCCAGAACTTGGTCCTACTCCTTTTTCCGGCTGCCTGTTATCAAAATGGGCATCAATATTAATAATACCAATTTTTTGTTCAGGGAAAGCTGTTTTAACCCCTAAATAATGGGCATATGTCACTTCATGGCCTCCACCCAGCACAAGGGATTTCCCTCCTTTTAAAAGTACTTTTGAAACATTTTTGGCAAGATTATTCTGAGTATTTTCCAGATTGCCGTCCTCACAGGTAACGTTTCCAAAATCCAGCATTGAAAAGTCAGGAAGGATCACCGGAAAATTAGACATATTTTTTCGGATCACATCAGGAGCATCTTTCGCTCCCTGACGGCCTTTATTTCTTCTTACTCCTTCATCTACAGCAAATCCATGCAACGCAAAGTCACCTGTAGAGATGTTGTCGTAATTATGTTCTTCTTTTACTCTTTGAAATAATCTGTGATAGAGAAGTTCTTCTCCGTCCAATCTGCCTTGCCAAATATTACTCATTATTCAGTCATTTGCCTATTGTCTGCCCTTCCATCAGCTCATATTGGAAACACGCTGATGGAAGAACAAATATGGTTAATTTATAATTTTACATCAGATTTCCGTCAATGTACACATTTTCTGCTTTTAAGCTTCCCTGATTATACAGTACATTCTGGAAATTATTGGTTTTGAAAGTCACAAAATCTGCCTTTTTTCCTTCCTGTAGCTGTCCTCTATCCTCAAGATTAAGGGCATAAGCAGCACGGAAAGTCATTCCTGCCAATACTTCAGCTGTAGTCAGTTTCTGGAAAGTGGCTAAAATAGACGCCTGGGTAATTAAATTTCCCATAGGGGCTGATCCCGGATTCCAGTCACTTGCAATGGCTACAATAGCTCCTGCATCCAGTAACTTTCTTGCCGGAGTAAATTTCTCACCCAAACCTAGGCTCGCTCCCGGAAGAGCTGTTGCCACAGTATCAGATTCAGCCAGAAATTGAATATCTTCATCAATGGTTGCTTCTAAATGGTCTGCAGACTTCGCTCCCACTTCTACTGCAATTCTTGAACTTCCAGGGGTAAACTGATCTGCATGAACGGTAATTTCAAAACCTAGTGCTTTTGCTTTAAGTAAGAAATCCTTACTTTCCTCAGGCTGAAAGGCAGACTTTTCAATAAAAATATCTACTCTGTTCGCCAATCCTTCTTCTTTTACTTTTGGTAAAATTTCGGTGATGATATATTGCAGATATTCAGGATTGCTTCCTTCAAAATCTCTTGGTTTCAAGTGAGCTGAAAGACAGGTAGGAACTAAAGTTGCCTTAGTTTCGTGCTGGGCTTTTTTAATAATTCTAAGCATTTTCAGCTCATTTTCCACATCCAGTCCGTAACCACTTTTCACCTCAATCGTCGTAATTCCCAGCTCAACCAAAAAGTTGATTCTTTCCACTAAAGTTTTCAGTAATTCTTCTTCTGAAGCATTTCTTGTGTGCTGTACAGAACTCCAGATTCCACCACCACTCTCGGCGATTTCCAGATAAGTTTTCCCTGCGTTACGCATGGCAAAATCATTCGCACGGTTTCCTCCGAAACAGATATGGGTATGTGAATCTACAAAAGCAGGAAGAGCAATCTGTTCTCCCTCGATCTGTTCAATTTCTATGGTAGGATTTTCTGTTTTTAATGTTTCGAAATTTCCAACTTTCCGGATGGTATTCTGATCTACTACAATCCCTCCGTCTACAATAATTTCCAGCTGCTCATCGGAAAGTTTTCCTCTTAAGGGTAAGTTAGCAAGGGTCACCACCTGCTTAAATGGTCCTATTAATTTCATTAGTCTAAAGTTAATGCGATGTTTAGATTCAGGCTGATTAGTTCTTCAATCAGCACCTGTCTGCTAACAGTCAAAATTTTATTAATTTTTATTAATAATTTCTCCTCTCAAAAATACTTAAAATATCCCAAATATTTAAATCTTAGGTGTTCTCATTTTCAACCCTGGCTAAAACCTCTGTATCAATCTTAACGTTTTCTCAATCTGCCCTTCAACCTTAGTCGAAATTTGCTATCTTTGAAGTAAATGAAATGAATTAATGCCAGATTTTTTACATCCAGATAAGGAAAACTACTCACGAGAGGAGCTGATGCAGGAAGAACAGATCCGTCCCCAGAGCTTTAAAGATTTTGCGGGACAGAGAAAAACGCTGGAGAACCTTGAAGTTTTTGTTACCGCTGCAAAAAGACGTGGCGGAGCACTAGATCATGTTTTATTACACGGTCCGCCAGGGCTTGGTAAAACTACGTTGGCCAATATTATCGCTAATGAGCTTGGAGTAAACTGTAAGATTACTTCTGGTCCTGTATTGGACAAACCTGGTAGCTTGGCTGGTTTATTGACCAATCTGGAAGAAAATGATGTTCTTTTCATTGATGAAATTCACCGTCTTTCTCCTGTTGTAGAGGAATATTTGTATTCTGCAATGGAAGATTACAAGATTGATATCATGCTGGAAACGGGTCCCAATGCCAGAAGTGTACAGATCGGACTGAATCCGTTTACCCTGGTGGGAGCCACTACAAGAAGTGGTATGCTTACCAAACCAATGCTTGCCCGATTCGGGATTCAAAGCAGGCTGGAGTATTACTCTGTTGAATTGTTATCAATGATTATTCAGAGAAGTGCAAGGGTTTTGGGAGTTGTCATTTATGAAGATGCCGCCATAGAAATTGCTAGAAGAAGCCGTGGAACACCAAGGATTGCCAATGCATTATTGAGAAGGGTACGTGATTTTGCTGAGATCAAAGGAAATGGTGAAATTGAGATTAAGATCACAAAATATGCACTGGATTCTTTGAATGTGGATGAATTTGGTCTGGATGAAATGGACAATAAGATTATGCGCGTCATGATTGAAAACTTTAAGGGAAAACCAGTAGGTATTTCTGCGCTTGCCACATCCATTGCTGAAAATCCGGAAACACTGGAAGAAGTGTATGAGCCGTTTCTGATTCAGGAAGGATTTATTATCAGAACCCCGAGAGGAAGAGAAGTTACAGATAAGGCTTACAAGCATTTGAATATTACAAGACCTAAAAATCCGGGAGAGCTATTTTAATTCAAAGTTTTGAGTTTAAAGTTCAAGGATTTTAGGGTAAGGTTAACAAGAATTTTTAGTTTATGTTTATTCCCAAATTATATAAAAGCGAAGATTACCATTTGATGAGAGAGATCATCAAAGAAAATTCTTTTGCTTTACTGATCTCTTCTGTTGATAAGATAAGAGCGACCCATTCTATGATGATGCTTAATGAGGATGATCCAGAAAATGCTTATATTGAAACTCATATTTCGAGAGCTAACCCACAGGCAAAAACCTTACAAAACGGGGATGAAGTTCTTTGTGATTTTCTAGGTGCCCACACCTACATATCCAGCAGCTGGTATGATCATATTAATGTTTCCACCTGGAATTATGAAGCGGTACAGATTCACGGAAAAGTTGAAGTAATGAATCATGATGAGCTGTATGCCCATTTGGATAAATTAACATCCAAATATGAAAGCTTCCAGCAATGTCCAATGATGGTGAAAGATATGGGAAATGCCTTTGTGGAAAAAGAAATGAAGGGGGCTTTTGGGATTAAAGTTATTCCAACCGAAATATTTATCAAACAAAAGCTTTCTCAGAACAGAAAAGAGACGGATTTCAACAACATTATCAGCCAACTTGAACAAGCTGATGATAACGCAAGAAAGATTGCGGAGAAAATGAAACAAATAAAAAAATAATCAAAATATACATATGAAGTTATATCCAATACAATGTGGAAAATTTAAACTGGACGGCGGTGCTATGTTCGGAGTCGTCCCGAAGAGTCTGTGGGAAAAAACGAACCCGGCAGACGAAAAAAACCTGATCGAATTGGGAACCCGCTCCCTGCTTATTGAAGACGGGAAAAAACTGATCCTGGTAGACTGTGGCCTTGGTAACAAACAGGATGATAAATTTTTCGGACACTACTCTCTTTGGGGAGACGATACTCTAGATAAAAATCTTAAAAAATACGGCTTTGTAAAGGAGGATATTACGGATGTATTCCTTACGCATCTTCACTTCGACCACTGTGGTGGTGCTATAGAATGGAATGATGACAGAACCGGATACAGACCAGCCTTCAAAAATGCCCATTTCTGGACTAATGAAAATCACTGGCAGTGGGCAACAGAACCTAATGCAAGAGAAAAAGCAAGCTTCCTGAAGGAAAATATTATGCCGATGCAGGAAAGCGGACAACTTAACTTTTTGCCTCTTCCTACCACCGGAAATTACGGCTTTGCTCCGGACCTGAAAATGGATGTCATCTTTGTAGACGGACATACCGAAAAACAGATGCTACCGGTAATTCAATACCAGGAAAAAACAGTTGTCTTTGCCGCCGACCTTATTCCTACTGCAGGACATATCAACCCGGTGTATGTGATGGGATATGATACCAGACCTCTTTTAACAATGGAAGAAAAAGGAAAATTCCTTAAGCAATGTGTAGACAACGAATATTTACTGTTCTTTGAGCATGATGCGCATAACGAGCTTGCAAGTCTTAAAATGACTGACAAAGGAGTAAGGCTTGATGAAACGTTTAGCTTTAATGATGTTTTTGGATATTAATTTTGAATCATGGAAGAATTACATTCAGAAACACAACAGACAGAACCGGAACCAGCACCCAAGATCATTGGTTTAACCGGAGGAATAGGCTCAGGAAAAACCACAGTAGCACGCTTTATAGAGGAATTCGGTTTTCCGGTCTATTATTCCGATGATAGAGCTAAGGCCATCGTTAATGAAAGCGAAGATCTGAAAATAAAAATCAAAGAACTTCTTGGTGAAGAATCTTATGATGAAAATGGATTGTATGACAGAAAATTTGTTGCTGATAAAGTTTTTAATAACAGAGATCTGCTTCAGCAATTAAACGAAATCATACATCCTGCCGTAAGGGTTGATTTTGAAGACTGGGTAAAGAAACAAAGCAAATATTTAGTTTTCAAAGAAACAGCACTATTGTTTGAGCTGAAGCTCAACAGACAATGTTACAAATCTCTTTTGGTAACCGCTGAGGATAACATCAGGATCAAAAGGGTAATGGATAGAGATCAGAAAACCTACCGCGAGGTAGAAACTGTCATGGAAAAACAAATGCCTGAAAGGGATAAAATTAAAATGGCAGATTGTATCATCTACAACAATACCAATCTGGAAGAATTAAAAGAACAGACTGAGAAAGTGATCTTCAGTATTGAATAAATAAGAACTCGTTAGAAGCTTTTCTAACGAGTTTTTTTTCTGCTAAAAATATTTCTTAGGGAAGATTCAACCAAGATTCTTTTGCAAAAAATAAGCCTCCATTTCTGGAGGCTTATTCTATCTGAAATTTAATTGATTTATTCTTTGATAAATTTCTTTTGGGCAGTATTACCGTTATCATCGATATCAATCACATAAACACCGTTAATCAATCTGCTTACGTTGATCTGGTTGTTTAATAAGATACCGTCAGCGATTACCTGTCCTGCAGCATTGTAGATCTTATATTTAGCTCTCTTGCTAACATTTTTCACAAACAATACTGAGCTTACCGGGTTAGGATAAATCATGACACTTGTCTGATCAATCGGATTAGCAACGATCGGTTTAGAGATTCTTACCGTGTAATCCTCTACTTCTCCGTTTTTGAAGTCAGTACAGTTTACAGGGATACCGTCTCTTGACATCGCTACTCTCATCACTACATACTTATAGTCTGTCATACTTACAAAAGCATCTGCAGGAACATTGAATTTACCAGATACAGGGCTGTTTGAATTCGGTGAAGAAGTGAATACTCTTTCGTTGATATCAAACTCTCCATTTCTGTTGAAGTCAATCCATACTGCGATTCCTTCGTTGTAAGTAGTTCCTGTCCATTTCTTCTCGATGATGATCTCATTGTCAGTTGATCCCTGAATCATCTCGATGAATGTCTTAGGTACTCCTGTATAATCTGTATAGGTAGAAGCTCCGGATTCATTCTCCATTGTTTTCTTACCTGTAGGCTTCACAGTAACTTTAGAAATATGCTCTCCTGTAGAACTTTCTGCTTTCATTTTACAGTAAATTACTGTAGGTGTTGTAAAGTAATATGGAGGAGTATAGTTTCCTGGTGTACCGTTACAGATATTGACTACCTGCATCTCATATTTCGTTAATTCTGTAAGTCCTGTTAATACAAGATTATTAACTAATGAAGGTACTTCTGTCCAGCTTGGAATTCCTACTTTTCTATATCTAAGAACGTATGTCGCTCCTGGGAAAGGATCCCACTGAATCGCTGCCGATGTAGGAAGCAATTGAGTAATTGTTAATCCTGGAGGAGGAATTTCACATATTCTTTCTGTAGTAAATACTTTAGGGTTAGAATATGGATTCAATGTTGTTTCTCCGTTACACTGGTTCGCAATCTGAACTTCATATGTAGTATATGGATCTAAAGGAGTTGCACTTCCTAATACATAAGTATTTGCAGGAGCTGCTGGTAAACTCACAATATTCCAAGTAGTAGTCCCTACTTTTCTCCATCTCATCGTGTACGTAGAGCTTGCTGCTAGCGGAGCCCATGTAATCAATGCTGTTGTTGGAGTAATGGTACTTACCGTTACATTTGGAGGAGTAGGATCACATCTCGTAGTAAATGTTTTGATAGGAGTTGCAGTTCCCACGATATCTCCACAAATTGCTGCTACCTCTACTTCATAAGTAGTAGCTGGTGTCAATCCATTGATTACTAACGGAAGGTTACCCAATTGTGCTGAAGCATATACTTCTGTCCAGGCTGTTGTTCCCTGAACTCTGTATCTTACTACATAGCTCACTCCTGCTCCTGTGATGGTAACAGTAGCTGTTGTATGCGTTGTAGTAAATGTTGGTGCGTTAGGAGTTGCATTGCTACAAGGTCTGATTCTGACTCTGTAATCTTCAACTTCTCCATCTACTGCATTCTGGCACATTGTAGGAGCACTTGTACGCTTCAGTACAACTCTCATTGTAGTTGTCAATGGTCCTGTATAAGCAGTTGAAGGAACAGCAAAAGTAGCTGTAACCGGAGTTGTTGTGTTAGCTGGAGAAATTAAGATTCTCTCAGCATCTGTAAACTGTCCGTTTCTGTCAAAGTCAATCCAAGCTGTTACAGCGTCATTACCTGTTGCGCCTGTCCATCCTTTTGCTACAGAGATTTTATTATTTTGAGAATTTACATCTAAAGTAATAAGAGTCTCCGGAGTAGTATAGCTGATATAATTTGTCTGTACTGAAGTATTATTCATTGGTGGAACTCCAAGATTCGAAGAGGTAACTGTTACATTCGAAATATGGTCATTCGTTCCTGTACCTGTCATTTGACAGTAAGACAATGGTGGTGTTGTAAATGTTACTGATCCTGAATAAGCTCCTGTAGAACCGTTACAAGTTGTTGAAACCTGAACTTCATAATTCGTCTGCTCATTAAGACCTGTAATTCCATAGTAGTTCTGACCTGCAGGAACAGTTGCTGTTTGCCAAACACCTCCAGGAGTTGTTCTCCATCTAATGTTATAAGTAGCTCCAGCAGTAGCAACCCATGATACTGTTGCCGTAGTTGCCCCAATATTATTTACGGTAATATTTGTCGGAGGAGCCGTTGTACAGTTTTGAGGATCTACAAATTTTACTGCATAATCTTCTACTTCTCCCTGAGTGAATGTACCACAAGGATTAGCATTATCAAAATATCTCATTACTACACGCATACGGGTAGGAAGAGTTCCTGTATATACATTACCACTTGCAACGGTAGGCACTGCAAAAGTAGCCGTTACCGGAGTAGTTGTGTTATAGGTAGTATTAAGAATTCTCTCACTGGTTTCAAATGTTCCGTTTCTGTTAAAGTCTACCCAAGCTGAAACTCCGTATGAAGTAGGAGAACCTGGCCAGTATTTGTTGACAGAAATTTTATTATTTGCTGAACCTCTTTCAAAGATAACTACTCTTGTAGCATCTGTTGTATAATCTTTATAATTGTCAGATCCGGAATTACTCAACATGATAGGAGTATTCGTAGGAGTAACAGTTACATTATTAATATATCCACTTGTTGCAGTATTACCTGTAGGACCTGCTGTACAATAAGTAAGAGCTGGCGTTGTAAAAGTAACACTTGATGAGAATGCTCCAGTTGTTCCTCCACAAACAGTAGCTACCTGTACCTCATATGTAGTCTGCTCCAATAATCCTGCAAGTATTTGATTACTGATTAATGGGGTATTGACTGCAATCTGCTGCCATGCTCCGGAAGGAGAAACTCTGTATCTTACAATATAAGTAGCTCCTGTAGCTGATGTCCAAGTAACATTAGCAGAAGAAGGAGTTACGTTATTTACCATAATATTAGAAGGCGGTGCTGTAGAACAAGGTGATAAGTCTATAAACTTAACAGCATAGTCTTCAGTTTCACCATAAGAGTATGTTCCACAAGCATTAATAGGGCTGTATTCGTTTAATACAACACGCATTTTTGTAGTCAGGTTTCCAGTGTAAACACCACCGGCAACATTTGGTACTGTAAATGTAGCGGTAACCGGAGTTGTTGTATTACTTGGTGAAGTAAGTACTCTTTCATTTGTTTCAAAAACACCATTACGGTTAAAATCAATCCAAACTCCTGTTAAGAAGCTATATTGGTAACCTGGCCAGGTCTTTGAAACAGAAACAGTAGCACTACCTCCTCTTACCAAAGTAACTACTCTTGTAGGATCTGTACTGTAATCTGTATAACCACTCTGATCAGAGTTGCTGGTCATGGACGGAGCGCCTTGTGCATTAACAGAAACCTGGTTGATATATCCATCAATAAAAGTACTCGTAGCACCGGACGCACAATAACTAAGTGCCGGAGTTGTAAAGTTTACGCTGGAAGAGAATGCTCCCTGAGTACCACCGCAAATCGTAGCTACCTGAACTTCATACTGTGTCTGTTCGGTTAATCCCGTAATAAGCTGATTTCCCACCAAAGGAGTTGTAACATTGATTGTTGTCCAGGCGCCTCCTGATACAGGTCTGTACCTTACCACATAAGTAGCTCCTGCAGAAAGATACCAACCTACATTAGCTGAAGTTGTTGTCAGGTTTGAAACCGTGATATTTGTAGGTGGAGCTGTTGAACAAGCCGGTAGCGGGTGGCTTTCCAATTGTATTCTAGGAATATCTGCAAGTCTGTCTTTTGCAGAAGGGGGTGCAGCAGGATCCGGGTTTGTAGTATCTTCATAATAGATGATACCTCGGTTTGCCCCTGCATTATAAGATCCCCAAGCCGTACCTGGCGAAGATGAATAGCCTGGAGTTTTTTCATTTACAGCAACTACCAGGTTGTCTGTTCCGTTCCATAAAAACGGTGTAGCCAATTGAAGAGTTACCCAGTTTCCGTTTGTTAAGTTAGGTAAAGTTCCGGCAAACACCTGAGTTAAAGAACCTAACGGAACCCAGTTTGTATTGGACGTAAAGGCATTCTGGGTTGTATTACCCATATATACCACCCAATCCTTATACACATCCTGAGAAGTTGAAACGGTAGTGGAATAAAACTTTATGGCTGTGATATAGTTCGACGTACCTATGGCCGTCGTAAGCTCCGCAGCAGTATAAATCTGCTGAGAATAACTATACCCATAATAGGAACGTATGGGGAGATACACAGAGGTACCCGTTCCTGTCCCGATCTGCCCTGCCTGAGCCGAGACTTTGGATACAAAGCCTGTACAAATCAAACAGAGAAACAGAATTAAAAAGGTAAAGAGTTTCTTCATAATGTTTTCATTATAATATTAATCACACAAATCTAATCATTTTTTATTATTAATTTATAAGTGCATTTGGGTTTTTTCTGAAAAAAAACAATATTTTTTCCACTTATGCTCTAAATAAAGAAATCCCCGGGACTTCCCGGGGATTTACTAATATTTAAAGGTTATCTTTATTTCTTGATAAATTTAGATTTGAATTGTTCAATTCCTTTATCATCTATTGTAATTACGTATCCACCTTTAACTAAAGCTGAAACATTTACCTTTCCACTATTGATATTTCCTCTATCTACTAATTGTCCGGCAGCACTATAAATTTTATAAGTTGCTTTATCTGAAACTTTAGTAACGTTTAGAACATCCGTTGCAGGATTTGGATAAATCTGAATACCATTATTTTTAACAGCATTTTCAGAAGTAGCAAGGTTACCTGTAATAACTACGTTATAGTCTTCAACTTCTCCGTAATCGAAAAGATCTCCACATACATAATCTGAAGGTAATGATAAACCAACATTTCCGTTTCCAGTACCAGCTCCAACATAGAATGCTACCACTCTCATTCTTAATGGCTGTCCTTCTACAGCATTACTTGGAATTGCAACATTTGCATTGATCACCGTTGATGGCTGCGTTAATGTCACAGGATAATTCAATACTCTTTCTGAATCACTGAAAACACCATCCTTGTTAAAGTCAATAAATGCTGCTACAGCATCATAATCTGCAATATCAGGGTTACCTACAGTAACAGACATAGGATAAGTATTTCCTTTTGTTAAGTTAATCTGAAGAGCTGAATTCGTAGTATAGTTTGTATATGTACTGTTTGCAGAAGTATTATTTACATTGGCAAGAGTTACATTGGCAATATACTCATAGTTTGCACTTCCTGTAGAAGCTGTACAATAAGTAAGTGCAGGTGTACTGAAGTTTACAGAAGTTGAATATGTTCCTACCGTAGTACCACAAACTAAAGCTACCTGAACTTCATAAGTTGTACCATCAATTAAGTTACTTAAGTTGATTGAAGGAACTGTTGTATCCGCCTCAGTCCATACAGTTGAACCTACTTTTCTGTAACGTACTTTATAAGTAGCTCCAGTATAAGACATCCATGATACACTTCCTGAAGACACTGTGATGTTGCTCACCACTACGTTAGTTGGCGCCGCACTGCTACATGCAGATAGAGGAGCGATACTAACAGGACCTACAGCATAGAAAACATTTCCTATTGAAGAAATTCTTACTTTAATAGTCTGACCGTTCAATGAAGAAGGGAAAGTAAAGTTTTCAGATCCGTCGTTAGGAGTTGAAGCTGATAATACAGTCCAAGTTGTTCCGTTATCTGTAGTATAGTCAATCTTTACGTTAGCAACATTATAAGGAGCTGCGTTAGTATTTGCAACAATCCACTGAACCGGAGTTGGAGTATTCACATCAGCATATTGATTAGCTAATCTGAAAGGACCATTATCTCCTACAACAATTGTCTGAACTTTAAAAGCTGACTGCTGTTGAGCTACGTTAGAATTGTTATCTCTTACAGTTAATGCAAAATTTGTAGTTCTTGCTGTAGTAGATACAGCCTCCCAAGTATTGTTTGCATTATTTAGTACTCCACTCATTACAGAAGCAAATTTCGGGAAGTATCTTGTTGGGCTTGCGTTTGGAGCAGCAGATCTGAAAGAAGCTCCAGACATTGTATTTCCTAAGTTATACTTATCAATAGAAACTGAAGCGTCATCCACCTCTTCCCAAGAATAAGTCATTGGATCATTTTCAGGATCTGTAGCACTACCTGTTAAAGCAAAAGCAGTCCCTTTTGGTATTGTATATGTTGGAAGATCAGCAATTACCGGAGGGTTATTGGTAATTGTAGTTTCTACGTCACAAGTTTTTGCAATTAAGTTAGCTTGTACCTGACCGATACTTGCTTTATGGAAATAAGGATCAGAATTAGCCTGAACATCTGTATCAGGACCTGTAATACCTGCGTATCCCATAATGGTAGTTCCTGAACCTGGTTCCATATTCACACCACTTCCTTCAAGATTGTGAGAGAAAGTATGGTTAGCTCCTAACTGGTGACCCATCTCATGGGCAACGTAGTCGATATCAAAGCTATCTCCTGATGGAATTCCGTTCGCTGGAGAAGTAAATCCTGAACCTTTTCCTTTAGGAACTGAAGTGGTAGGATTAATACATACACACCCGATACATCCGGCGTTTCCTCCACCTCCTGATTTACCGAATAAGTGTCCGATATCGTAGTTGACATCTCCTACATTGGCCGTCAAAGCAGCCTGAAGTTGTCCATTCCATGCTCCCCCTGCTCCTGTTGCAGCAGCAGAATATGGATCTGTAGCAGGGTCAATATAAATTACATTAGGAAAATTCTGCAAATTCAAATGCAATGCAAAATCTTTTTCAAAAACTCCATTTACTCTGGTTAAAGTATTGTTGATGGCAACAAGTGCAGGAGCTCTTTTTTGGTCATCTGTAGCTGTAGCAGGTACACCAGCAAGTCCCATAAAGTATTGGGTATACTCACCAGTAACAGACATTGCCAATCTCATTGTTCTGTATTTCTTATCAGAACTTTTGTTAAAAGTTGTTGCCTGATTAGAGAATGACTGCCCATTTTTTAATAAAGCATCTATTTCCTTTTTAGCAGCAGGAGATTCTTCTGTAGAACATAAGAAACCATTCTTTTCCTTTTTTGTTTTAGGATGAACAGCATACACTGTTTTATCTGCAGAGGCAGGGTCAATAAATTCATACTTATCTCCATGAATGATCATCGACTGAAAATCATTAGGAGCGATACTGAATCTTAAAAATTTGGTAGGGTCATCGACACTTGATCCAACATAAGATCCCAATTCATACTTGTCTGCCAGTTCTTTTACAACTACTGGAAAACTGTACACATTAAACCTTTCAATCTTCCCGCTCATCGTAGGAAGAGAAATTACTACAGGAGTGGAATTAGATCCCATTTCCTGTGCATTCTTCAGCTGAGATCTCAGTAAGTTCAGGTCTAACTTATAGTACCCATTACCTCTTACATTGGATTGATCTACTCTAAATCCTGTACTTCTTTTGTTATCGTCTCCTTTTTTAAGAGAAGTGGGTGTCCATTGGCCGAACACTGCGCCTCCTATAAAAGTAAACATTAAAGCAGTAAATACTCTTTTCATAAATTAAAACACAATTATAATTTCCGCCAAATATAGCTATTTTATAACTCACACAGATAAAATAAGTTAATATTTTTTAATATTATACATCTAATAAGCATATCTATTAAAAAAAATACAAACTTTAGAACATTCTAAAGTTTGTATTTTATATATTTTAAAGATAAAGGATTGATATTTCTAGAACTTATAAGCAATATTCCATGCAAATCCCATATTGAATTTTGAAGAACTTCTTCCAAAACCGGGAACAATCATCGGAGAGATATCATCCTGCTTAGAAGTATATACCATGTATCTTGGCTGAAGATTCACATCGATATAGAAGTTGGAACTGAATAACTGCACCCTGCCTCCTATTGTTCCTTCCAGCCAAAAAGAAGTTTGTGAGGACGAAGGAAACGCTTCAGAGGAATTACTTCCCCCAAATCCGCGAACGGGGACAGCCATATATTCCTGATTATAGAATGATCCGGCAGCTTTTCCACCGGCATAAAATCCGTTGAATTCATTTTCGGAATCTTTTGCCAGCATATAAAATGCACCCAACTTAACGAAAGGGCCGCTTGCCTTAGCATCATACCCATTCTTCTGATATATGTTTTTTTCAAAACCGGCTTCTGCAATAGCATGAATATTTCCTCTGATTTTTGAGGAAATAAATCCCTGGTACAATTTTCTGTCCGAAAAAAATCCGGCTCCAGTATTCAATACATCAAGGCCAACCATAAAATTGGGTTCATATTTTTCGTGAACCTTCTTCTCTGCTTCCTTTTTTTTATCCTGTGCCCAGCTTATTATTCCAAATAAACTAAAAAGAAAGGTAAAGATTAGTCTTGTCTTCATTCTCTATCTGATTTTGTCCGGCTTCCAGTTTCAGAACTGGATTAGGAGTTAATAATTCTGAACTTAAATTCTCATAAGTTTTTTTGATCCCACATCCTGGAGACACATACGTTGACTTCGTACTATAATTAATCCTTACTTTAGACTCTACCCCTTTATTGGTAAGTTTAAAATAAACATCTGTATAGGGCGAATTGTCTACCCGTAGAGGAATCAACCTTGAATCAATCTTTGCAAGTCCTCCCAGATCTACTTTTCCTGCACCATAATCTACTGCAACATAGAGTGAATCCAGAGTTCTATCTTTTCCAGAATCCAGTGATCTGAAAGCGATCTTCATTCTTGGAGTTCCTTCTCCGCTTTCGCAAATATCATCATCTCCTCCACAGGAAAAAAGCATTCCTAAAAGGCAGATTGCTATGAGAAATTTAAAATACTTCATATTAAGATTTGAAATTCAAATTTAAATAAATTTATTTTTTAATCAACAACGCAATGTTCTCAACATGGTGTGTCTGCGGGAACATATCTACCGGCAAGATCTTTACTAAAGTATAGTGATCTTTCATCAAAGCAAGGTCTCTTGCCTGAGTAGCAGAATTACAGCTTACATAAACTACTTTTTCAGGTGAAAGTTTTAAGATTTGCTCTACTACCTTCTGGTGCATTCCGTCTCTTGGTGGATCTGTGATCAATACATCTGCTTTAGGATGGTTTGCCATGAATTCATCATTGAAAATATCTTTCATATCTCCACAATAGAACGTTGTATTTGTTAAACCGTTCAATGCAGCATGTTCTATCGCTGCATCTATTGCTTCCTGTACAGATTCTATTCCAATAACCTGTTTTGCATTTCTTGCTACATATTGTGCAATTGTTCCTGTTCCTGTATAAAGGTCATATACCACTTCATCTCCTTTCAGATCAGCAAATTCAAGTGTTTTTCTGTATAATTCCAATGCCTGCTTGTAGTTGGTCTGGAAGAATGATTTCGGTCCTATCTTAAACTTCAGTCCGTCCATTTCTTCCATAAGGTAACCTTCTCCGAAATACACATTGATATTTAAATCATAAATAGAATCATTCTGCTTAGGATTAATGGCATATACCAATGTTTTAATCTGCGGGAATTTTTCCAATAAGAATTCAAAAAGCTTCTCTCTGTTTTCTTTTTCTTCTCTGTAAAGCTGGAAAAGAACCATCCATTCTCCTTTAGAGTTCTGTCTCATCATCAAGGTTCTTAAAAAACCTTCCTGATTTCTTACATCAAAGAAGTCCAGACCATTATTTACTCCATATTCTTTTACAGCAAGTCTTATTGCATTGGAAGGATCTTCCTGAAGAAAGCACTCTTTCAGATCAAGAATCTTACTCCACATTCCCGGGATATGGAATCCCAGGGCATCTCTACTTCCGAAATTCTCTTCGGAACTGATTTCATACTGAGTAAGCCATCTTGCATTGGAGAAGGAAAACTCCATTTTGTTTCTATAAAAATATTGTTCTTCAGATCCTAGAATTGACACGGTTTCAAAGTCATCAATTCCTCCGATTCTTTTGATATTATTATATACTTCTTCCTGTTTAAAATCGAGCTGTTTTTCATAGCTCATATTCTGCCATTTGCATCCTCCGCAGGTTCCGAAATGGACGCATTTAGGATCAACCCTGTAGGGCGATTTTTCAAGTACTTCAATAGCTTCGCCTTCATAATATTTTGACTTCGCTTTCTTCACTTTTACATTCACAATATCACCTGGAATTGCTCCTGAAACCATCACAGCTTTTCCTTCTTCTGTTCTTCCGATTGCCACGCCTTTTGCTCCGGCAGTCAATAGCTTTATATTTTCAAGAATTAAATCTCTTTTTTTCTTCCTACTCATTCTAAAATTTTCTATTTTCCTAATTGAAACTTTTACGTTCCAGTTTGCAAAAATACAATAAAAAAAACCTTATCCGAAGATAAGGTTTCTATACTGTGTTAAAGTTTATTATTTTGTTGGAGCCGGCTGTGGATTTGCGGGCTGTGGAGCTTGCTGCATTGCAGAAGGATCAAGCTGTAATTGCGGCTGCGTTTGCATATTCGGCTCTACTTTTGGAGCTGAAAGACCTGTTTGTTTATCAAGAATCGTTACTAATTCCTGCTCACCCAGGTTTACAAAAGATCTGCTGGCAATTTTACCATCTTTATCAATGATTACAAAGCAAGGTAACTTGAATCCATATACACCATATTTCTTAGCAATATCTGAGTTCAATCCTCCTTCTCCATAAACATTTACTCCCTGAATTCCTTTTAATAAGGAGTTACTTGTTTTAATGAACTGGTCTTTTGTATCATCAACGTTTACAAATACAAAATTCATTTTAGACTTGTAGAAGTTTACTACTTCCTTTAGTACAGGTACCGTAGCTTCGCTGATGTAAGGATTCCATGAAGCATAGAAGAATAACATATAAGGTTTTCCTTTGTTTTCAGAAAGTTTATAAGCTTTTCCGTCTTGTTTTGCTAAAGCTGCTTCAGGAGCTGCATCTCCGATTTTAAGACCTGTAATCGCTATCTGCATTTTTAAAAGATCACTTTTAATGGTAGCATCTTTAATATCTGAATCGATAATCTTTTTAATCTTGTCGATATTGGCAACCGGAGTCGTTGGATGAATATCAGCCTGAGCCATTACAAAAGCAAGAAGATAATCTTTTGCAGTCTGAGATAAGTCTTTCTTTGTTTTTAAATACTGAGCAAACATCTCAGAAGTTGTAATTCCTGTTTTTCCTTTGCTGTTTGCTTCAGCATACTTCTGGAAATCAGGAGTCATTTTTACAAGAAGATATTGTCTGTAAAGAGGAATCGTTTTCACCATTGCATCTTTATCTGTCTCTAACTGAGTTTCATAATCTTTAAAAGCCTTAGAAGCTTTGTAAGAAGGGTTTCCAGACATTGGACCGTGACCCATTTCATAATTGGCAAGCAAGTTAAGAATAGTTACTTTCACGTCGTTTTTCTTCCACTCTAATAATCCTTTGCTTGGGTTATTTTTCTTGGCAAGATCATCTACATTTTTATTAATATCTGCTTCAATTTTATGCATTCCTTTCAAAAATGCAGCTTCATCTCCACCCATTAATACAGGTAAATTAACTTTGCTGCCATAGTCTGCTAAAAACTTCATACTTGCCGTAAGGAAATCATTATTCTTTTTAGCATCTCCGGTAATTACATATTCATTTGGGAAAGTAGTTCCGTTTCCAGAAATATTCACAGTTTGTCCTCCTTCAAGATAGATCAGGCTTTGTCTGCCTGCATAGTTAATTACGTACATCCCATCTTTAGGAGCATCAAAATTTCCTGAAAAGTTTCCGTCTTTATCCAGACCTATATTAATTAAAGGCAGGGTTCCTACTCCTGAAGCTTCTACAAATTCAATTCTTTCTAATGGTGAGCTTCCTGTAATTTTTCCTTTTACTTCTACTTTTTTTGAACAAGACATCACAAAGAATGTGATGATAAACAATAAAAGATATTTTTTCATTTCAATTTTTAATATTACACAAAAATACGCTTTTTAGGGCTTGCTAATTCACACTAATTATTTTTTTTAAAAATTTTATTATTACCGTTCAAAAGGGATATTCTAATTATTGAACCCTATCTTTTTACCGGTAAAAAGTATTGGAAAGTTTTTTAAAAAACCATTCTATTACCCTTCAAATATATACTTAATAAATAAAGAATAACGAAGATCTATCAATAAGTTAACAAACTTTAACAGGGTCATCCCTTTCATAAAAAAATCGCCTCCAAAAATGAAGGCGATTTTTTATGTATTTGAATCAATTCTATCCTCGATCTGCAAGAGCAGCCATGTATTCTCTGTTCATTCTTGCAATGTTTTCAAGAGAAATACCTTTTGGACATTCTACTTCACATGCTCCGGTGTTTGAACAGTTTCCGAATCCTTCTTCGTCCATAGCTTTCACCATGTTCAGAACTCTTCTCTTAGCTTCTACTCTACCTTGTGGAAGTAATGCATACTGAGAAACCTTAGCTCCTACGAATAGCATTGCAGATCCGTTTTTACATGTTGCCACACAAGCTCCACATCCGATACAAGCTGCAGCATCCATTGCTTTATCTGCATCTTCTTTAGGAACCGGAATAGCATTAGCATCCAAGGTATTACCTGAAGTATTCACAGAAATGAAACCTCCGGCTGCCATTACTCTGTCGAATGCGCTTCTGTCTACCATCAAGTCTTTGATAACAGGGAAAGCGGCACTTCTCCAAGGTTCAATAACGATCGTTTCACCGTCTTTGAACATTCTCATGTGAAGCTGACAAGTTGTAATACCAGTATCAGGCCCGTGAGCTCTACCATTGATATAAAGAGAACACATACCGCAAATTCCTTCACGACAGTCGTGGTCGAAAGCGATAGGCTCTTTACCTTCGTTAATTAAGTTTTCGTTCAGAATATCCAACATCTCCAAAAATGAAGAATCCGTAGATACATCTGATATTTTATAGGTCTCAAACTGACCTTTAGTTTTACTATTTTTTTGTCTCCAAATTTTCAGCGTAAGATGTAAGCCTTTTTTTGCACTCATAATGTTATATTTATAGGTTGGAGATTATTTATAACTTCTAGTTTTAACCTCGATGTTGTCGTATATCAATTCTTCTTTATGCAACACTTCCGCGTTGATATCGTTTCCTTGATATTCCCAAGCTCCGACGTATTTGTAGTTTACGTCATCTCTTTCCGCTTCTCCGTCCGGAGTTGAATGGTCTTCACGGAAATGTCCACCACAAGATTCATTTCTGTGTAGTGCATCGATAGCCATTAATTGTCCAAGTTCAAGGAAGTCTGCTACTCTGAATGCTTTTTCAAGCTCAGTGTTCATTCCTTCTCCTTCTCCTGGTACTTTTACATTTTTCCAGAAATCGTTTCTTACTTCTTCAATTTCCTTGATTGCTTCTCTCAATCCTTCAGGTGTTCTTCCCATTCCAACTTTGTTCCACATAATGTTTCCTAATTGCTTATGGAAGTGGTCTACAGAATGAGTTCCTTTGTTATTCAAGAAGAAGTCAATTTTTTCTTTAATTCCTTTTTCAGCTTCGTCAAACGCTCCTGAATTCGTAGGAATAGCTCCTGTTCTGATGTCTGCAGAAAGGTAATCTGCAATCGTGTAAGGAAGTACGAAATATCCGTCAGCAAGACCCTGCATCAATGCAGAAGCTCCAAGTCTGTTAGCTCCATGGTCAGAGAAGTTAGCTTCACCGATTACGAAACATCCAGGAATGGTAGACTGAAGGTTATAATCAACCCATACACCACCCATTGTATAGTGAACTGCAGGATAAATCTTCATTGGAGTTTTGTAAGGATCATCAGCAGTAATTTTTTCGTACATAACGAATAAGTTACCGTATTTCTCCTCTACCCAGCTCTTACCTAAATCATAGATCTGCTGATCTGTAGGATTATGAATATGTTTTTCGATAGCGGATTCTTTACCTTTTTTCATGATCTCAGTAGAGAAATCCAGGTAAACACCTTCCTGAGTATCATTATTTTCAATACCGAATCCAGCATCACATCTTTCCTTAGCTGCTCTGGAAGCAACGTCTCTAGGCACAAGGTTACCGAATGCAGGATATCTTCTTTCTAAATAATAATCTCTATCTTCTTCTTTAATATTTTCCGGTCTTAATTTACCTTCTCTGATGGCTATTGAATCTTCAATTTTCTTAGGAACCCAGATTCTTCCTGAGTTTCTTAATGATTCAGACATCAAAGTCAGTTTAGACTGTTGTGTTCCGTGAACAGGAATACAAGTCGGGTGAATCTGTACGTAGCAAGGGTTTGCAAAGTACGCTCCTTTCTTGTGAATCTTCCAAGCTGCAGAAACGTTTGATCCCATTGCGTTGGTAGAAAGGAAATATACGTTTCCGTATCCTCCTGAAGCAATTACTACAGCGTGAGCAGAGTGTCTTTCGATCTCACCTGTTACAAGGTTTCTTGCAATGATTCCTCTTGCTTTTCCATCTACAATTACAAGGTCAAGCATTTCATGACGGTTGTACATTTTGATTCTTCCTTTACCGATCTGGCGGCTCATTGAAGAGTATGCACCTAATAATAACTGCTGTCCTGTTTGTCCTTTTGCATAGAAAGTTCTTTTTACCTGAACTCCACCAAATGAACGGTTATCTAGCTGACCGCCGTAATCTCTCCCGAAAGGAACCCCTTGGGAAACACACTGGTCAATAATATTTGCAGAAACTTCAGCAAGTCTGTAAACGTTAGCCTCTCTTGCTCTATAGTCACCACCTTTGATGGTATCATAGAATAATCTGTAAGTAGAGTCACCGTCTCCCTGATAGTTTTTAGCAGCGTTGATCCCTCCCTGAGCTGCAATAGAGTGTGCTCTTCTTGGAGAATCCTGGTAGCAGAATGCTTTTACATTATATCCTTGCTCAGCCAGTGTAGCTGCTGCTGAACCTCCTGCCAAACCTGTACCTACAACAATAATATCAATCTTATCTCTGTTGTTTGGTGCAACAAGGTTCATATGGTCTTTATGATTTTTCCACTTGTCTTTAAGAGGACCCGCTGGAATTCTTGAATCTAATTTACTCATACTAGTATATTGATATTATTGAGTTATAAAATGGAAAACTGCTACGATGATGAATCCTGCAGGGATAAGGATTGAATACCATGTCCCGAAAGCTTTGATCACCGGCGTGTATTTTGGATGTCTTGCTCCAATAGACTGGAATGAAGACTGGAATCCGTGAGCTAAGTGTAATCCTAGTAGAACAAAAGAAATTACATATAGAGCCACCCTCCAAAGATCAGCAAACTTCTCATGAAGTTCAGGCCAGAAACGTTCTGCATCAGGAGTTAATCCTTCTACATACTTGTAATTAATTTCATGCAACCAGAAATCATATAAGTGAAGCGCTAAGAAAGCTAAGATAACAGCTCCGGAAATAATCATATTTCTGGACATCCATGAAGAATTCACTGATGCGTTGTTTGCTGCATACTTTACCGGACGCGCTTTATTATTCTTGATTTCAAGCACAAATCCCATTACGAAATGGAAAATTACTGCAAAACCAAGAATAGGCTGCATTAAGAACTGCACAAAAGGATTATAGCCCATGAAGTCAGATGCTGTATTGAATGCATCTTTGTTCAGAACTGATAACAAATTGGTCGTCAAATGCAGTATAAGAAAAATCAGCAAAAATAGAGCTGATAATGCCATAGCATATTTTCTACCTATCGTAGAACTCGTTAAACCTGCCATATAAGTTTAAATTTGAATTTCTACAAAATTAAGAAAGTTTAACAATATCGAAAAGTGAGAAATCTCACAATTAGGCAGTTTGTAATGTTTCTAAATAAGAATTCCACCCTTTATAAATACAGGAAAACGCCTAAATTAAGAACCATCATTTCAGATCGTAAATCTTATCTCTGAAAACTACTTTTTGAACGGAGGATGACAAGGTTTTTACCTCAAAATGATCTACTCTCCTGGAGGCACAATAGGGATTTATTATATACTGTAAAATCTCTGCCATATTTTCCATATCCGAAATCCAGAAACATACTGTATCCCCATTTTTTACTGAAAAGATTTTGTTTTTATTAAAATGATGAACCAATATCTCTTCTTTCTGATGTTCAAAAGCTGTGCTTCCCGTTCTTATTATCAAAAAAACGATGGCCATCATTATCAGTCTCATAAGATTTTTAAAATTAAACTTTAAGATAACCGGCCTTAATAAATAAACTACAGCAGACACCGAAAGAACTTCCAGGATATTCATTGGAATATTTTCAAAGAATAAAAGGTCAATCTCAGCAAAACTGTGGATTATTTTCAATAGAATCAGGATAATACAATCATATATTCCATTCAGAAATTCAAAATCAATTCCAAAAGAAACCAGGGCAGTCATTATAAAGGAGAAAACAATAATGAGTTCGGAAAAGGGAACAACAACAAAATTGGCAATGATTGATATGAATGAAAACTGATGAAAATAATACAAGACCAAAGGAAGGGTTGCCAACTGTGCTGATAAAGATATTGTGATGGTATTAAACAGGAGTTTTTTAATATAGTTATCCTGTTTTGGAAAATGTTTCAACAAAGGCTGATTCAACCAATAAATCCCCAAAACAGCCAAAAAGCTAAGCTGAAAACCCACGTCAAAAAGTTGCTGGGTATCACCAATTAAAATAAAGAAAGCAGATAAAGCCAATGAATGAAGCAAATCCGGTTTTCGCTGAAGCAATACAAAAACAAAATAAACACTGAGCATGATACAGGATCGCAACACTGAATTTCCAAATCCAATAAAAGCAGCAAACAGCCAGATAAAAACCAAGCTTGCAATCACCGTATATTTTCTGAATGGTAAGGGAGTAAAACGGATCAGCAAAAAATAAAATATCCCGAAGATAACCACAATATGGGTTCCGGAAATAGCCAAAAAATGAACCAGCCCGGATTTATTGAAATCTTTTACAGTATCTGCATCAATCTCTGTACGGTCTGCCAGAATAATCCCTTTTAAAAATTCTTTGGTCTTTCCTGACATTCCGGTTGTATCAATTTTATGAAGAACCCTAAGTCTATATTGCCGCATTTTATCCGCCAGCGTTACCTCACTCCATTCTGCAGATACAATTTCTTTTGAAATATAAATTTGATAATCAATATGTTTCCGCTTCAGATATCTGGCATAATCAAACTGAAAATCATATTGGGCCGTCTTTGCTTGTGTTACATACGCTTCAGCTTTATAATAATGAATAAAATCCAGCTCTTTTCTGTCTTTTGGAACATAAAAAATGGAATTGAAACGTGTATTTCCCACCTGTGCCGCACCTTCGTATTTTCTATATTTTCCAGAAGAATTTAATTTCTGAGCGATCTTAAAAGTAACCGTTTCTTTTTTCCCTACCAGAACTTTATCATCCGGAGAATAAGCATTATAAAAATGAAGGATAATCCCAGCACCAAAGAACAAAAGCACAAGCCCGATAACTTTGGTTTTGTGCAGAAAGTAAGAATGAAAACAGATTAAAACAAGCAGAACTAAACAGATTGCAGCAATCCCATAAACGAAAGATTTCGTCAACACTATTTTATCCTGAAAAAGAATCCCAAGAATAAAACATACGGCCAGAATAAGAAGAGGCTGCTTGTGCAATTTCAATTAATTATCAGGGTAAAGTAGATAATTAATTCATGAGATATGATCTCTAAACTGACTAAAAAACGCCCCGTTATGCATCAAAAACATCAACGGGGCACTTAATTTTTTATGGTAAAATTCAGGATTGAAAGTATACTATTTCTTTTTCAAAAATTTATCCGTCAAACGCTTAGTTTCTTTGATATAAAACAACGGATCTTTCCCATAATCTTCATATTTAAAATCTCCCGCTTTTTTAGGAACAGCAGGTTCTATCTGAGTTCCTTCATGCCATTCATTGAATGAGGTGATCCCGATGAAATCAGGGTTTACTTTTATGGCAGCATCAAACATGTTTTCATAATACTTCCCATTGTTTCGGCTTTTGAAATTTGCTTCGTTCCATGGGCGGATTCTTGTATCTGAATACCCAGGCCCTACACAAGGAATAAAAATCAGATGATGATCTTTAGCATATTGGGCCATAAAATTCCAATTGGCGGTTGTACTTCCGTATACAAAACCTTCGCTGGCAAAATAGGTATAGAAACCGTCAAATCCGGACGATTCAAAAAATTTCGCATCATCTTTTTCAACCCACAGTCCTATATAAAGAGCATCTAATTCTGTATTTCGGATTGTTTTTTCGCCATTTTCAGACAGCATTTTTGCCCATTCTTCTTTAGGGATTTTATAGCTGTCGTATACATACAACAGAGGTTTTCCGTCTTTTTTATAGAAAGCATGGTGATTGGAATATGTTTTTATAAGGTAGGAAAGCTGCTCCTTTAATTCTGATGTATTTTTATAAAACGGTTCAATGTGAAATGCAATTTTCAAATCAAAACGATCTGCAATATCCAGATAATTGATAAGACTTTTATCCGTGAATGAATCTTTTCCCAGCCAGCTTACCACCACAACTCCTACTCCGGATTCTTTGATCATTTTCATATGTTTTTCAATGATCTTAGTATCATTGGAACTATAATTTCCAAGTGCCGGATAAAAATTAGCCCCGATATCATCTCCTCCTTGGTGATGTCCCATATTGTTCCACTTCGGATTGCTCCAGTGAGGAAGAATTTCATGATTCCAATGTTGATAACTTCCGTCTGTTGATGGATTTCCATACCAGCCGTAATAAAATATCTGAGCTTTATCTCTTATACTGTTCTGCTGGGCAAAACTATGGGAGAAAAATAAGGTAAATGTCAGTAATAACAGGAAACGGCTACAATAATTCATAGGTAAAAGGTAGATTAATTTTTCAAAAGATTTGGGATGAGGCTATACGTTTAATATTACCTCAGCAGCATGGTCGCTGGCTCCTTTTCCGCCAAGCTTTTCTCTCAGAAGGCTATAGTCATTCAGAACCTGGTTTCTTTTTTCTCCTGATAAAATTTTATTGAGCTCTTCTACCAGGTTTTTAGTGTTCAGATCATTTTGAATTAATTCTTTTACCACTTCTCTATCCATAATGAGATTAACAAGGGAAATATAATTGATGTTTTTCACTAATCTTTTAGCAATAGCATAGGAAATTTTACTTCCGCGATAACAGACTACTTCAGGGATATCCAGTAATGCTGTTTCCAGAGTAGCTGTTCCTGACGTAACAAGAGCTGCTTTTGAGCATCTCAGCAAGTCATAGGTTTTATTGGAAACAAAATGAACATTATCATCCACATATTTCTCGTAAAATTCTTTTGGAAGACTGGGTGCTCCGGCAATTACAAACTGATAATTTTTAAAGTGTGGTCTTACAGAAAGCATTATTTCAAGCATTTTTTCTACCTCCTGTTTTCTGGAACCCGGTAATAATGCAATGATTTCTTTTTCGTTCAGTCCATGCTCAGATTTGAATTTTTCAATACTGATTTCCTGCAGATCCGAAATAGCATCCAGCAAAGGATGACCTACAAAATGGGAATGAACTCCATGTTTCCTGTAAAAATCTTCTTCGAAAGGAAGAATCACCATCATTTCATCCACATATTTTTTGATAATTTCTACGCGGCCTTCTTTCCAGGCCCAAAGTTGTGGTGAAATATAATACACCACCTTGATTCCAAGCTCTTTGGCAAATCTGGCAATTCTCAGGTTGAAACCCGGATAATCTACCAAAATCAAAACGTCAGGTCTGTTCTTTTGAATATCCTCTTTACAGAATTTAATATTATTGAGAATGGTACGGAGGTTCATCACCACTTCCAGGAATCCCATAAAGGCAAGGTCACGGTAATGTTTTACCAATGTTCCGCCCTGAGCTTTCATGAGGTCGCCACCCCAAAATCTGAATTCTGCATTGGAATCCTTTTGTTTTAAGGCTTTCATCAGGTTACTTCCATGTAAGTCACCAGAAGCTTCTCCTGCAATAATATAATACTTCATTTCTATAGTAAGGATAGAGAACAAATTAAGATTGATATGATCTTAATTCGTAAATTTGTTCAAAGATAATGATAAAAAATGTCAGAAGAATTTGAAATCCGGAATAAAGTTGCAGAAAGCGGCCTTATCAATTTTGACCTTACCACTTTACTTCCAAAAGGGGAAAGAAAAGGTATTGACCTTAAAGATTTTCTTTTTCAGGAAATGATCCTTAAAGAAAAAGATTTCCGTGAAAAGGTTGACGCCATCGATACGGAACAATATAGAGACACCTATATATACATTTACAATTCTGTAGATACTATTATTCCGCTTTGGGCGTATTTTGTTTTAACAGCGAAGCTTACAGAAGTAGCAAAAAAAATCGTCTTTGGAAACCGCGAAGACCTGGAAGTTATTTTAATGCACAATGCCATCCAGACTCATGATTTTGAGGAAATGAGAGGAAAAAGAGTACTCGTAAAAGGCTGTTCCGATAAAGAAATCCCTGAAAATGCCTATATTGAATTGGTAGAACAATTAAAACCCATTGTAAAATCTCTGATGTTCGGAGAAGCTTGTTCGAATGTTCCTATTATAAAGAACTAATATGAACAAATATTTATCCGCAGTATTTTTGTTTATTATTTTTCTTGGAATCTATTATTTCGGAAGTTTTTCAAAAATTTCTTTGCCGATTGTGTTGGGTTTAGCTTATACCAGTCTACGAAAATTTTCATGGGTATGCCTGTTGATTCCTGTGGGATATCTTCTAGTCTATAAAGTCATATTATTGACGGAAAAAGGAAAAGAATTTCACACGTTTAAGGAGTATAAAGGAGGGCTGAATTATTATGCACTTCCATGGATGAATAACAATATGGGTATTTTGGAGTTCACCATTGATAAGAAGCAGGCATCTGAACCTATTGACTGGATGACCATCAGTGCGATAGAATATATAAAGCTTTTAAAGAGCAAAGGTTACACGGAAGAACAGATCAGAAAACTTTAACAATAATTATGAAAGGCGGTCATTTTATGAGGCATATTTTTTGATAACTTTGGTTTACTTAATACTAACAAACACAAAAAATGAGTTTAATTGACCTACTTACAGGGAACACAGGCAACCAGGTTGCAGAACAGGCTGAAAACAAATTCGGAATCAGCAAAAACCAGGTAATTGCCCTATTAGCAGTAGCTACTCCTCTTATCATTTCTTATCTTAGAAATAAATCTCAGGATGCTAAAGAAGCAGAAGCTTTAAATAGTGCTTTAGATAAAGACCATAACGGAAGTATTTTAGATGATGCCTCACAAATTGAAGCAAGGCAGGCTGAAGGAGGATCTATTCTTGATCATATTTTCGGCGGACAAAAAAGTACTGTTGAAAACCAGCTGTCACAAAACACAGGAATTTCAATAGACAAAATAGGTCCTATTCTTGCGATGCTTGCCCCTGTTGTAATGGGTTATATCGGCCAGCAAAAGCAACAAAATAATGTAGGCGCAGGCGGTTTGGGTGATCTTTTAGGAGGAATTCTTGGAAAGGCTTCTAATCAGGCTCAGGCTCAGCAGTCTAATCCTTTAAATGACATTCTTGGAAGTGTTTTGGGAGGTGGCGGACAAGCCCAATCATCAGGAAATCCTCTGAACGATATACTGGGAAGTGTATTGGGTGGTGGAAACCAACAGCAAGGCGGTGGCGGCTTAGGCAGCATCCTTGGTAATATTCTTGGAGGTAAATAATTAATTTAATTTTCATAAAAAAAGACCGGAGACATGATCTTCGGTCTTTTTTATTTTGATTACTTCTTAGATTTTTCTTCAGAAGCAGCAAAAGATTTTGAAGCCTTTTTAGGTCTTCTTTTTCCATAACTTCCGGAATTAATTTTTCCTCTTCTTGATTTTTTGTCTCCTTTTCCCATAGTATTATGTATTTGTTGTACTACGAATTTATAAAACCCAACGCTAAAATCCAATTAATAAAGGTGTTAAAGTTTTATAAATAGATGGGAGCCGGGAGAGGGAGGCGGGAAGTTACACCAGGTTGCTGTTTTCAATTTCTCTGTTATCATATCAAAATCTACACTATAATGATTGCCGTTAAACACCGTTTTTAATATCTCAGACCTTCATTAATTCCATCATCCATCATCCAGCTCCCAGCCTTCTAAACCTTTCATTTCCTTAAAAAAAATTTACACTCCAATGTTTGCTAATAAAAACCGTTTTAGATATTTCAGACCTTCATTACTTCCATCATCCAGCTTCCAGCTCCCAGCCTTTTAAACCCTGATTGTTTTCCATTTTCCTTAAAAAAAATCTACACTCCAATGTTTGCTAATAAAAACCATTTTAGATATTTCAAACCTTCATTACTTCCATCATCCAGCTTCCAGCTCCCAGCCTTCTAAACCTTTATCGTTTTCCATTTTCCTTTTTTAAACAAGATAAAAGCAACAATGGTGATTAAAGTTTCTGCCGCCGGAATTGAAATGAAAACACCTTTCGGCCCCATGTCAAAATATTTGGATAAAAAATAGGCTAAAGGAATCTGAAACAGCCAGAATCCAAAAAGATTAACCCATGTAGGAGTCCAGGTATCTCCTGCTCCATTGAATGCATTGATCATTACCATACCGATTCCATAAAAGATAAATCCAGTGCTCATAATCTGAAGAGCATTTTTAGCAAAATCTTTAATGGCCATTTCCTGCGTGAAAAAGCCCACTAAAAAATTCCCCATAAAAAGGAAGATCAGACTGACCACCAGCATAAAGATGACATTATATTTCACGGTTTTCATTACAGACTGTTCTGCTCTCAGCATTTCATTGGCTCCCATATTTTGTCCTACCAGCGTAGAAGCGGCATTACTCAGTCCCCATGCAGGAAGCATAAAAAACATCATAAGCCTTAAAGCGGTCTGATAACCTGCTGATGCATTCTCACCACCAGTTGTTGCCACGAGTTCTGCTAGGAAAATCCAGCTGCATGATGCAATAACAAACTGAAAAATTCCGGGAGTTGCTATTTTTATTACGGATTGGATAAGTTCATAATTCGGTTTAAAATAAGGAATCTTTATACGAATCTGCGTATCGGCTACTAAGAGATGATACAACTGATAAATCACCCCTATGCTACGGCCTATCGTTGTGGCCAAAGCAGCACCCGTTAATCCCAGAGCCGGAACTGGTCCTAAGCCTTTTATCAAAATCGGACAGAGAATAATATTGGCAATATTGGCTATCCATAAACTTTTCATCGCAATCATCGCATTTCCTGCTCCTCTGAAAATACCATTGATTAAAAATAAAAGCATAATAATGGTACTGCTTCCCATCATAATTCTGGTGAAATTCTTTCCATAAGCTGCCGCTTCAGGTTTTGAGCCCATCAGAATCAAAATTTCTTCAGCATAGATCACTCCGAGTAAGCTTAAAACAAAAGTAATAGCAAAGGAAACGAGCAGTACCTGTGCTGCACTTCTGGAAGCCTGTTCCGGGTTTTTCTCCCCAATTCTTCGTGCCACTAAAGCAGTTGCCGCCATACTCATACCGATCGCAATAGAATACATCACTGAAAGTACAGATTCGGTAAGGCCTACCGTCTGAATGGCAAAGCCACTTTCTTTCAGGTGACCAACAAAATAGAGATCAACAAGAGCAAATACAGATTCCATAGCCATCTCCAACATCATGGGAATTGCTAAAAGCAGTACAGCGCTTCTGATATTCACTTTTGTAAAATCTGTTTCTTCGCCGCTGAATGCCTTTTTCAAAAACTGAATATATTTTGTCATGACTCTCCTGGTTTATTAGCAAAAGTATTCATTCAAAAGCAATTAAAAGTTGGCATATGAAAAGTTTTAATCATTTTTTGAATCATGACCGTTGCTATCAAAATTCAGTTAAAAATATTGTAAAATTAATTTTACAATAAAAATTTATCGTAATACGATAAATTTTTATACATTTACAACAACTAAAAATAATATCGCATGAAATTAATTGGTGAAAAATCTGTTTCTACTCTGCTAAGTAAAATTCTATTGGCAGGCTCCGTCGCTCAGCTTCTATACCTGGGATATATCATTTTGGGATTTCTCATTGTTTACAGTAATTTACATCAGGGAACACAGTTTTTCTCAGAAACTTTTAAAACCGAAAATTTCGATAATGAAATAAGAAAAACTGCAACTGATTCTTTAACGTTCCAATTCGGAATGCCATTAACGGGTGCTGTAATCAAAGGCAGTTATACCCTGTATACCTTTATTTCCATTATTTTTTTTGTGGGATTTTACAGTGTTTTTACTTTTTATTTGTTCAGAATATTCAAAGGAATGAGTACTGATCTTATTTTCAATACAAAAGTCATCCATGACTTAAAAATATTCGCAACCCTTAACATCATTTTTATCCCCATCTATAGTATCGTTTTATATTGCATGGATCAATCTATCTATAGCATAGATCCTCTATTCATCCTACTTCACTTCACATTGGGAATCATTATATTTTTTATTATAGAATTTTTCAAAAAGGGATATGAATTACAAACAGAAAACGAATTAACTATATAATCATGCCGATCATTATCAACATTGATGTAATGCTTGCCAAACGGAAAATGCAGTCCCAGGAATTAGCCGAAAAAATAGGAATTACCCAAGCAAATCTCTCCATTTTAAAAAACGGAAAAGCCAAGGCTTTGAAAATTTCCACCTTAGAAGCAATCTGCACTGCACTGGATTGTCAACCCGGAGATATCTTAGAATTTAAACCATAAAAACTACAATATGCGATTACACCAAACCCTTAAAACAATCATTCTTGCATTAGGAATGTTATGCGTGACCTCTGTAACCGCTCAGGAATTAACTAATGAGCATAAGCAAATGCTAAAATATGACAACACTGCCTACTTTGCAGGTTTAATCAATAAGGAAAACATCAATGCATGTTATCAAATCGAAAATAACGCTTATACTTTATTAGCGCTGGCTATTAAAATGAACAGCAAGGAGATTTTCCAAAAACTGATTGATGAAAAAGCTGATCTAAACAAAATCTGTGATGGAAAAACACCATTAATGTTTGCAGCAAAATATGGCAATACAGAGTTAGCAAAAAAACTTCTGGCCAACGGAGCAAAGAAAGACATGAAAACCTCAGCAGGCTACACTGCTTTAGATTATGCCCGAAAGTATGAAAAACCCGAAATGATTAAGCTTTTAGAATAAGTTCCCCTTATTTCCCAAAACCAGTTTTACGATTTTACAATAATTAAAAGAATAGACCGCTTAATCAAATAACATTTATTGCCAAAACTTATCAATTGGTAATAAAATTTAATTTAGATTTGTATATTCTTAAAAATTATTCTTATGAAAAAAATAATCTCTACTACCTTTCTATTTGGAATGTTACTGTCTGGCAGTATGTTATCTGCTCAGAAAATGACTCAGGAAAAGATGAAAGCCATTTATTCTGATGATATAGCAACATTTAAAAAACAGTTTGCCCCGGGAGATTACAACAAATGTTTCCTTGTTGGAGATATACTTTATTCACCTCTTGGCTTCAGTGTTATGTCTGATAGAAAGAACATTATCAACTTCCTTTTGGACAACAAAGCCAACGTCAACAAAAAATGTCAGAACAAAACACCTCTTGAAGTAGCTGATGAAACAAAAGGTACTGAAGAAATAAAGAGAATTCTGATCGCAAAAGGTGGTAATAGAAATTAAAAAATCTAAAAACAATATATGAAACTTCCGAAAGGAAGTTTTTTTTATTTATAAAACCTGCAAAAATCTTATCTTTGCCAACGAAAAATTCAAGGTTCAAAAATGAACCTTAAACATTGAACTTTAAACAAATAATTATGTTTCGATCACACACCAACGGAGAGCTATCTCTGAAAAATCTGAATGAAGAAGTTACACTATCAGGATGGGTACAGACTATCCGTGATAAAGGATTTATGATTTGGGTAGATCTACGAGATCGTTACGGAATTACCCAGCTGGTTTTTGACCAGGAGCGCTCTTCTGCACAATTGATGGAAGAAGCTAAAAAACTGGGCCGTGAATTTGTGATTCAGGCTACCGGAAGAGTTATTGAAAGAGTAAGTAAAAACCCTAATATTCCAACCGGGGAAATTGAAATTCTGGTAGAAAAACTGACTATTCTGAACGACTCTCAGCTTCCTCCTTTTACTATTGAGGATGAAACAGACGGTGGTGAAGAATTAAGAATGAAATACCGTTACCTGGATATCAGAAGAAATCCGGTAAAAGATAAACTGATCTTCCGTCATAAAATGGCACAGAAAGTAAGAAATTATTTATCTGAAGAAGGTTTCATTGAAGTGGAAACCCCTGTTTTGATCAAGTCCACTCCGGAAGGCGCAAGAGACTTCGTGGTACCAAGCAGAATGAATCCGGGGCAGTTTTATGCATTACCACAGTCTCCACAGACTTTCAAGCAGCTTTTGATGGTAGGTGGAATGGATAAATACTTCCAGATTGTAAAATGCTTCCGTGATGAGGATTTGAGAGCTGACAGACAGCCGGAATTTACACAGATCGACTGTGAAATGGCTTTTGTAGAGCAGGAAGATGTGATGAACGTATTCGAAGGAATGACTAAAACTCTTTTAAAAGATATTACAGGCCAGGAATTCGAAAACTTCCCAAGAATGACTTTCGCGGATGCAATGAGAAAATACGGAAATGACAAACCGGATATTCGTTTCGGGATGGAGTTCGTAGAACTGAATGAGCTGGTAAAAGGGAAAGACTTTAAAATATTTGATGACGCAGAACTGGTTGTCGGAATCAATGTAGAAGGTTGTGCAGAATATACAAGAAAGCAAATTGACGAACTTGTTGATTGGGTAAAACGTCCTCAGATTGGAGCTTCAGGAATGGTTTGGGCAAAATTCCAGAATGATGGAGTGAAAACCTCATCGGTGAACAAATTCTACAACGAAGAAGATTTAGCAAAAATCATCGAAAAATTCGGAGCTAAAGAAGGAGACTTAATGTTGATTCTTTCCGGAAATGAGAATAAAGTAAGAGCTCAGCTTTCTGCATTAAGAATGGAGCTTGGAAACCGTTTGGGATTAAGAAAAGGAAATGAGTTTGCTCCACTTTGGGTAGTTGACTTCCCTCTATTGGAATGGGATGAAGATACTGAAAGATACCATGCAATGCACCACCCTTTCACCTCTCCAAAACCAGAAGATATTCACTTATTGGAAACGGATCCTGGAAAAGCAAGAGCCAATGCTTATGATATGGTTCTTAACGGAAATGAAATCGGAGGAGGATCTATCAGAATTTTTGACAGAGATCTTCAGTCTAAAATGTTTGATTTATTAGGATTCACCAGAGAAGAAGCAGAAGCTCAGTTTGGATTCCTAATGAATGCGTTCAAATATGGAGCACCGCCACATGGTGGTTTAGCATTCGGATTTGACCGTTTGGTAGCCATTCTTGATGGAAATGAAGTAATCAGAGATTATATCGCATTCCCTAAGAACAATTCAGGACGAGATGTAATGATTGACGCGCCGGCCTCGATTGCTGATGCACAGCTCGACGAATTAGAATTACAATTGAATTTAAAAGCATAGATGTAAAGCGGGGTTTTTGCCCCGCTTTTTTTATATCATCAATTACAGGGATCTTCAATTTACCTACAATTTCCATGCTCTATATCGACAATATTACTTAAAAAAAGAAGATCACACTTTGGCTGCCATGACTGTATAAATTTAATCATGTCTTATTAATTTGTTAATAGAATAAACTTTACGTGAGTATAATGTGCAGTTTTAATCAATATATCAAATATTCGTGAAATAATTAGATTTGAAAATAAGTAGTAAAAATTAAATCAAAATAAATTATTTAACGAAACAAATACATTTTTCGAATAAAAACACAACAAAACAATCAATATATTGTGTTATATTTAAATAATAACTTTTATTGATATATTTACCACACACAGCTGAATTATAATGAAGACTTAATCAAACTTAGGGATTGATGTGTTTTAACCATCTTTTGCGCATGATGATAATATAGCTGTTCATATTTAAAACCTGATCACCAAACCAATATTAAATAATATGAAAAGCAAACTATTACTATTATCAGGATGCCTTATTTTGGCACTGAATTCATGTAGGTCGGATATTGAAAATGCACAGGCAGATTCAATGGATCAAACCACGACAAAGCTAGACAATGCAAAGATTCACAAATTCTTAATCAACGGAAATTACACGTATGTCAATGAAGTAAACGGTGAATATTTTTACGCCGATGACATTACGATTAGCCCTGAGCAGTTTGACAAATTAAAGATGCAGGCCAGTTCTGAAATGTCAACCGTTGAAAAAAGTACCATTGTAAGTTCCTTTATTAAGACATGGCCGAATGCAACAGTTTATTATACATTACCCAGCCAGGGAAGTCTGAGTACTCAAAATTACAATACTTTCCTGACCAATATCAACAAAGCGTTTGATATGATTTCTTCTCAAACCAGTATGCAGTTTGTTGAACGTACTAATCAAACAGAATATATCACTTTTACTTATACAACAACCAACAGTTCTCCCCTTGGATGGCAAAAAAACAGGGTTAATGGTATTAAAATTTATAATATCACTTATCCCGCCATTATTGCTCACGAAATAATGCATTCTATGGGAATCATGCATGAGCAGTGCCGCCCAGATAGAGATCAGTACATCATTGTAGATGTTAACAAAGCGGTGGAAGGAAGCCGTCATAACTTCAATCTTTATAATGATTATGCAGGACATGGGGCGTTTGATTTCGGATCAGTCATGATGTATCAGTCTACAGACTTTGCTATAGATGCAAGCCAGCCTGTAATGACAAAGCTGGATGGATCCACTTTCACCAAGCAAAGAACAGGATTATCTGCAGGTGACTATGCCGGAATAAACCATTTGTATGGACCTGTTAATGCCTCTTCTGCAATCAACGGAACGTATACCATGACAACGGCTTTAGCGAGTGATAAAAATTTAGATATTTCCGGAAGTTCCACTACAGACGGCACCAGCATCATTCTGTATTCCGCTTCTACAGGGAATAACCAGAGATTTACTTTCAGCAAATCAGATCATGGATATTATATCATCAAATCTATATTGGATCCTGCAAAGGTTTTAACCGTAAAAAGTAACGGAACAACGAATGGAACAGCTGTTGAATTAAGAACCAATTCTAATGCAGATTCTCAGAAATGGTTATTATTCAATCTGGGAAATAATGGTTTTGGATTCGCTCCTAAGAATGCGCCAGCACTGAGATTAGAAGTAAAGAATGGAGCAACTACTAATCTTACTCCTATTGTAATCGGTACTACGGATCAAACGGTTCAACCTTCTACAAAGCAGCGTTTTGTGCTTACAAAAGTTAACTAAACCTCTCTATACAAATAAAAAAGAGGTTAGGAAATACACTTCCTAACCTCTTTCTCTATTTGATAACTATTTATTAGATTAATTTCAACATCTCATTTCTTCCCGGACCTGTTGAAAGATAAGCCACCGGAATCCCCAATTCAGCTTCCAAAAATGATAAAAATTCAATTAACTCCTGTGCTAATTCTGAAGGATTTTTCATTGTAGAAAAATCAGCATTCCAGCCGTTCATCCATTTCAGTACAGGCTTTCCATTTTCCGGAAGTATCCCTGAAGCCGCTACTGTTTTTCCATCTTCCAGTTCATAGTGGGTACAAACAGCTACAGATTTCAATCCGCTTAAAACATCTGCCTTCGTCAGAACCAGCTGCGTCACTCCGTTGATCATTACGGCGTATTTTAAAGCAGGTAAATCCAGCCAGCCTGTTCTTCTCGGACGTCCTGTATTGGAACCAAACTCATTCCCTTTAGTTCTGATCTCTTCTCCTAATTCATCAAACAACTCTGTTGGAAATACTCCGTTCCCTACTCTCGTACAATATGCTTTAGCAATTCCAAATATTTCACCGATCTTTTTCGGTGAAACACCTAACCCACTACTCGCTCCTGAAGCTGTTGTGGAAGAAGAAGTTACATAAGGATAGGTTCCGTGGTCAATATCAAGCATGGCTGCCTGAGATCCTTCAGCCAATATTGTTTTTCCTTCAGCCAAAGCATTGTTTAAATATATTTCGGTTTCTGTACACTTAAATCTCTTTAGAAAATCGACTGCTTCAAAAAACTCATTACTGATATCCTCTAAAGAAGGTAACTCTATATTTCCCTCAGCAAGCATTTTGTAATCTCTTGCTAAAATATGTTTTACCCTGCTTTCAAAGTCCGGAGCAAACATATCTCCTATTCTTACATTCTGTCTTAAAATTTTATTTGAATAGGCCTGAGCAATCCCATTTTTAGTTGTTCCAATGGTAGTATAATCAGAACTCTCCTCCATAAAAATATCCAGAAGTTTATGGGTAGGAAGTACAAAGTGAGCTTTCAATGAAATAACGATATTATTTTCCGGCTGAACAGTCTCATCAAATGCCTGAAGGTTTATAATCTCTTTTTTAAAGCTCACCGGATCCAGAACAGTTCCCGTACCGATAACGTTCTGCACTCCTTTCATAAAGATTCCCGAAGGGATCATTTTAAGCGTAATTCTGTGGCCATTTCTTTCTATGCTGTGCCCAGCGTTAGATCCGCCGTTAAAACGCGCTGTAATGTCATAACTTTCACTGATAAGATCAATAAACTTTCCTTTTCCTTCATCACCCCATTGTAATCCTAATACAATATCCATATTCGTACTTTAATTTTTATAGGGCAAAGCTATGACAGTCAAATAGAAAGACCATTGCCATTTGACAAAAAGGGTTTAATAAGAAATTAGATGTTAGATGTTAGATATTAGATGTTAGCCAAATTTACAAAGTCTGTTGTTCCTGCACACTCATTAGTATCATCTATCAATGATCATTCATCATTGATCATTCTAGACTATATTTCTTCTGATCCGGCTTAATGAAGAAGGAGTAACCCCAAGATAGGAAGCCAGCATGGACTGTGGAACTCTATTGGCAAGTCCGGGATAATGGTTTAAAAAATGAATGTACCGTGATTTCGCATCCTGATTCAGCATGATACTTGCCACCTTTAACTTGTTCTCCACCACAAAGGCATGAATTCTGGCAAATAAAACCGGCCACACCGCAATTTTCTGTTCCAGGATTTTAAAATATTGAAGATCCATCACCAAAAGTACAGCATCGGTAATAGCTTCAATATCTTCATGCGCAGGCAGCTGATCTGTAAACCCTTGAAAATCTCCGATAAATCTCCCTTCATAGATGAAATACCTGGTAAAATCATCACCTTGTTTATTATAATACAAAGACCGGAATACTCCTTTTTTTACAAAAGCAATTCTTTGGCTCACCTTTCCTGCTTCTACAAAAGGTTCTCCTTTTTTTACAGTGACTTCCTGAATGCCATCAGCAATTAAAAGCTCATCCTGAGGATTCAGTGACCCGAATTTTTTGATATAATTAAAAAGTTCTTCCATGTTGTATTGTATCCACAGATTGCGGAAAGATAAAGATATAAAAGTCAGCGCTAAAAACAATTGTCATTTGACAACAAAGCCATCTAAAGGTACCACACGGGTGTTCAACGGCATATTAATTGCTTGATTTTTAAAAACGTAAGACAATGAAAGCAATTTGGAATGGCGCCATTGGCTTCGGTTTAGTGAACATTCCTGTTAAAATTTATTCGGCAACGGAAACCACAAAATTGGATCTTGATATGCTTGACAAATCTGATTTTTCCAATATACGGTTCAAAAGAGTGAATGAAAACACAGGAAAAGAAGTTAAATGGGAAAACATCGTCAAAGGTTATCTCATGGACGACAAATATATCGTTCTTGATGAGGAAGATTACGAAGCTGCAAGCCCTGAAAAGTCAAAAATACTCTCTATTGACCAGTTTGTAAAAGAGGTTGAAGTAGACAGTGTGTATTTTGAAAACCCCTACTATCTGGAGCCTCAGAAAAATGGAGAAAATGCCTACAGGCTTTTACTGAAAGCTCTTGAAAAAACAGCTATGGTGGGAATCGGAACATTTGTACTCCGTGAAACGGAAGCCATTGGAATGATCCGTCCGTACAAAGATGACATCCTCGTCCTCAACCGTTTGAGGTTTGATCAGGAAATAAGGGATTATAAAGATTTAAAAATTCCCGCTCAAAAAGCCCCGAAACCGGCAGAACTTAAAATGGCGGTTAACCTCATCGAGCAACTTTCTCAGGAATTTGATCCTGCAATGTACAAAGACACCTATTCTGATGAACTGATGAAGATCATTAAGCAGAAAGCAAAAGGCAAAAATATAAAAGCTAAAAAAGCACAGCCTGCAAAAGAAGGTAAAGTGATTGACCTCATGGCACAGTTAAAAGCCAGTCTGAATACTTCTAAATCCAAATCCGCATCATAATGGCTCTTAAAGATTATAATAGTAAAAGGAAGTTCGATGAAACCAGCGAACCAAAAGGAAAAACCAAGAAAAGTAAAGACAAACTTATTTTTGTGATTCAGAGACACGCTGCTTCCAGACTTCATTATGACTTCCGGCTTGAAATGGAAGGTGTACTGAAAAGCTGGGCAGTTCCAAAAGGCCCTTCTTTAGATCCAAAAGACAAACGTCTGGCCATGATGGTAGAAGATCATCCTTACGATTATAAAGATTTTGAAGGAAATATTCCTGAAGGAAATTACGGAGCCGGACAAGTGGAAATCTGGGATAGCGGAACTTATGAACCTCTGGAAAAAAATTCTAAACTTACAGATGAAAAAGAACTTCTGAAGGAGTTACATGCAGGTTCTTTAAAGTTTATTTTACATGGCAAAAAATTAAAAGGTGAATTTGCTTTGGTTAAAATGAAAAATACAGAGGATCATTCATGGCTGCTCATCAAACATAAAGATGAATTTGCAGAAGCCCCTTACGATGCTGAAGAAAATACTTCCCAAAAATCTCTGGTCACAAAATTTTTAGAGGAAAAAAAAAGCCTAAAAATAAAAGAAAAAAAGAAGTCATAACATCTGACAGGCCTTTCAGAAGTTTTAATTCTTTAACCAACGAAAAAAAACTGAAGTCTTTCATCAAACCTATGCTGGCTAAGCTTTCAGAGGAAGCCTTCAATGATAAAGACTGGATCTTTGAAATAAAATGGGACGGCTACAGAGCTATTGCAGACCTCAGTAAAGATACTCCACTCTTCTATTCCCGAAACGGGATTTCATTTTTATCCAAATTCGAAAAAATAGCATTGGAGCTCGAAAAACAGAAACACCATATGATTCTGGACGGCGAAGTTGTAGCCTATGACGAACAGGGAAAGCCAAATTTTCAGCTTTTACAACAAATCGGGGATAATCCCAGCACAGCTCTTGTTTATCAGGTTTTTGATCTTCTTTGGCTTAATGGCCATTCTACAGAAGATCTTCCTCTTATTCAGCGGAAAGAACTCTTAAAGGAAGCTCTTACAGAAACTGGCAGTATTACATATTGTGATCATATTCCGGAAAAGGGTATTGAATTTTTTGCTCAGATGAAAAAAATGCAGCTGGAAGGCATGATTGCGAAACGGGCAGACAGCACCTACAGTGAAAATCACAGAACCGCTGACTGGCTTAAAATAAAATTCTCCAATACTGATGAGGTTATTATTTGTGGTTTTACTGAACCCAGAGGCACACGGGAACGTTTCGGAGCATTGATTTTAGGAAAATATACCGATTCTCAACTTACTTACTGTGGCCATACAGGTACAGGATTTAATAATAATTCTTTGAAAGAGCTCTATAAAAGGTTTCAGAAATTAATTGTAAAATCTTCACCTTTCGAAACAGTTCACAAAACCAATATGCCGGTAACATGGGTAAAACCTGAACTGGTTTGTGAAATAAAATATTCTGAAATTACCCGTGACGGAATCTTCAGACATCCAGTTTTCATGCAAATCAGAGAAGACAAAAGTCCGGAAGATCTTAAAGAATCATCCTTCACCGAAAAACCTAAAGAAATGAAATCAAAAATTGCATCAAAAAAAACGGAGGTTACTGAGAAAGAAAAAGAGATCACTTTAGATAAGCATCTTGTAAAACTTACGAATCAGGATAAGATTTATTTTCCTGAAGAAAATATAACGAAAGGAGATGTCATAGACTATTATCAATCTATAGCACGTTATATTCTGCCTTATTTAAAAAACCGTCCCCTTTCTCTCAATCGATTTCCCAATGGAATTGAGGAACAAAGTTTTTATCAGAAAGATGCAGGAGATCATATTCCTGAATGGATAAAAACCACACAGGTATATTCTGAATCGAATGATAAATACATTGATTATATTTATTGTAATGACAAAGCAACATTAGCATATCTCAATAATTTAGGCTGTATTGACCTCAATCCATGGAACAGTTCTTTACCCGATCTTGCACATCCTGATTATCTGGTTTTAGACCTGGATCCTTCTTCAAAGAATACATTTGATGAAGTAATCGAAACGGCTCTTCAGGTGAATGAAGTTTTAAAATCAATTAAAATAAAAGGCTACTGCAAAACTTCAGGGAGTACGGGAATTCACATTTATATCCCGATGGGTGGCAAATATGATTTTGACCAGGTAAAAGATTTTGCTCATATCCTCATGAAGCAGGTGAATGATAAGCTGCCTAAGATTACAACGTTAGAAAGAAGCCTTCAAAAAAGAGATAACAAAAAAATTTATCTCGATTACCTTCAGAACAGAACGGGCCAGACTCTGGCAAGTGCTTACAGTCTGAGACCTAAACAAGGTGCCGCCGTTTCTATGCCTTTGGATTGGGATGAATTAAAACCCGGCCTGAAGCCAACAGATTTTACGATTACCAATGCACTTGGCAGAATTAAAGAGAAAGGAGACCTGTTCAAACCGGTTTTAGGTAATGGAATTGATATGATAAAGGCTTTGGAACTGCTTCAGAATATTGATTAAATTAAAAACTCCCACATTAAAATAATGCAGGAGTTTCTTAAAAAAATTAAATATAATTATTGATTATACACATGAATATCTCGTTGTGGAAAAGGAATTCCTATTCCCGCTTTATCGAGAGCTTCTTTACAACCGATGATTAATTCTTCATTCATTGCCCAGAAGTTTTCAGTGGAAGCGCTCACTCTTATGGATAAATTGACAGCGCTATCTCCCAGCTGGGTCACCACTACTTGCGGCGCAGGTGTTTCAAGAGCATATTGATTACTTTTAATAACATTCATTAAAATATCTTTGGTTTGTCTTAGATCTGCATCATAGGCAACCCCTATATCCAATGATGTTCTTCTTGTTCCTAATTGCGTAAAATTGGTAATACTATTATTTGAAACTACTCCGTTTGGAATAACGATGAGTTGGTTTTGCGGAGTGATTAGTTTTGTATGAAAAATATCTATTGCATCTACCGTCCCTGAAACTCCGGAATTGGTAGAAATAAAATCCCCGATTTTAAAAGGTTTTAATAGTAAAATTAATATTCCACCTGCAAAATTTGTCAGAGATCCCTGCAAAGCTAAACCTATAGCCAAACCTGCAGCACCAATCATTGCAACAAATGCAGAAGTCTGTACTCCCAACTGTGTCACCACAACAATAAACAACAGAATATTAAGTCCCCAGTTGATAATATTTAAAAGAAAATGCTGTAGGGAAGCTTCCATATTTCTTTTTTTGAAAGCTTTCTCCACCAGTTTCTTAATCATTCTGATCATCCATGACCCGATAAGATAAATTAATAATGCAGAAATAATTGCAGTAAAAATTCTCGGTGCCCATGAAATGGCTGAAGAAATTAAGGTATCCCAGTGTTGTTGAATGTTGTTCAGTTCTAAATCGTCCATTTTTGTACGTATGTATGTGTTTTATTATTATGTCAATAGATATTAACATCTTCTGCAAGACTTAAAATGAAATTGAACAAAAGTATATTCCGGTTCAAAAAGAAATTCACTTTACACCAGCCTAGTGAAAGTAAAAATATGATAGATTAAAATAGATTGACAGCAGAACAGATTGTTTCTGCTTTACTCAATAATCATTCAGAAATTGAATCTTGCAGGAAGAAATAATTTTCAGGTCATAGAATTACAAAAACGATACCGAAGTGTGGTATTCATCAAAGAAAAATAATATTAATGAACATTACTTAAGGTAATTTTGCGGCCAGGCTTTCCGGTAAAAGTCTAAGAATATGGTAGATAATCTTCCATTTAAAATTTGGAACAATGGTAAAGGAGTTTCCTGCATTAACAATAAATTTGGCCACATAATCCGGTTCCATAATCAAGGATTCATTCAATTCCAATCCTTTATTAATCTTTGTTCTGATATAACCAATAACCAAAGCATTGACAATGATGTTACGGGAAGCTAACTCCTGTCTTAATCCAGCCAAAAACTGGGTAAATGCGGCTTTTGTACTTCCATACACAAAATTACTTTTTCTTCCTCTTACTCCGGACAGTGAAGAGAGCCCAATGATTCTTTCCAGGTTTGAATTGGTTTTATCCATTGCCATAATGCTCAGGATTGACACCCCACCCATATAATTGACTTCCATCATTTGTTTGGCGCCTTTAAAATCAGTTAAAGCTTTTTGATTGTCTACTAAAAAGCCTGCAGCATACACTACAATATGAGGTTTTACAGAAAGGCTGGAATAAAATTCATAATGAGAATCAAAATCTGCGGCATCAAAGTATAAAACAGAAATTAGTGAGCGGTTCAGATTGTTTGAATCAATAAAATCGTCCAAAGATGTTGTATTTCGAGAAGCAGCAATGACTGAAAACCCTTTTTCAGTATATTGTATCATACATTGTTTTGCTACATCTGAATTAGCACCAAGAATAAGAACGGTTTTATTTGTGTTTTGATTCATTGGACAAAGATAAATTTTATTAGCCACTAATTCCACCGATATATAAAAACCCTATAAAAAAGCTGCGGCGGGTGAACTTCGTTCACCCGCCGCAGCAAATATTTTCAGACTGAATTATTTTTTTTCTTCAGTTGCTGTTTCTTTTTTGTCTTCTGTTTTATCAGTAGATTTTGCTTTATCTCCAAAACGAGCTTCTGTCATTTCTCTTGAAACTGCTGCTTTTTCGAATTTCAGTTTTCCGGATAATGTTTCGATAACAAAACCGTCATCCTGAACCTGAGCAATTCTTCCGTGAAGACCTGATGTAAGAACTACTCTTGTTCCTACTTTAAGGTTTTCCTGAAAGTTTTTCTCCTGCTTCTGTTTTCTCATCTGAGGTCTGATCATCAGGAAATAAAATCCTACAAACATCACCCCCATCATGATCAGCATCATTGGTGATGATCCACCTGCTGCCTGTAAAAATAGTGTCAACATATTGTAAATATTATGGTTGAATGTTTGCTGTGAAAGTTAATCTGATTGGAGCTTTTTCTACGTTTGCAAAAACATCTGCATACTTCTGAACGTTTCCGTCAAAGCTTGAAGAATCGAAATGCAAAGTAACTTTTCCTTTTTTACCCGGCATAATCGGTTCTTTTGTAAAGTCTGGCGCTGTACATCCGCATCCTGGCTTCACTTCAGAAATGATCAATGGGTTTTTCCCTGTGTTGGTAATTTCATATACGTGCTCTACTTTATCTCCTTTTTTGATTTTTCCAAAATCGAAGCTGTTTTCAGATAAAGCTACAGAAGTAGATGGTTCATTAGAAACCGGAGCAGCTGCTTCACCCGATACAGGCGCTGCCGCAGAATCAGTGGTTACCGGAGCCGCAACAGCTGCAGAATCAGTAGTTGCAGTTTCAGTGCTTTGAGTTTCTTTGTTTTCCTTTTTACATGAAATTAACCCAAAGCCTATAATAGACAAGGCGATAATTGATAACGTCTTTTTCATTTTATATTCTATTTTGATCTTTACAATATTTATCTAAAATACCATTGATGAAGATATTGGAACGGTCTGTAGCAAATACTTTTGCAATTTCAATATATTCATTAATGATCACTCTTGAAGGGGTAAAAGCAAAGTTATCAAGCTCTGCAATGGCTGTAGACAAAATTACTTTATCCATTAAAGAAACTCTTTCCAGATCCCAGTTTTCCAATCTTTCTTCCAGCTTCTTTTCGTTGTTTTCCCAGTTGTTCAGAGTATCTCTCAACAATTTTGCAGCGAATGTTTTATCTTCTTCATCTTTAATCATTTTGATCAAAGTTCTGCTTTCTTCATCTTCTCTCAGGAAACCGATCGTTTTTTGTACCATGGAGTTGGCAATGTGAATATCATCATACCATGAAAGTTCTTTATCTCCAAGATAATCATGAAAATCTTCATTTTCAGCAATATATCTTAAAAATAATTTTCCGATAAACTTCTGATCTTCTTCAAAAGAGTATCCATCTTCTTTCATGAAATCCTGATAACGCTTTCCAGCAGTAATTCTTTGGAAAGTTTTTACCAATAGATCATCATGCATATCCCATTTCAACTGCTTATGTTGACCTGTAAAAAACAATCTTTCAGGATTTTCTTCCAGTTTAAGCAATACCTGGTTGTTGATGAATTTTTGGTTAGGATTAATGTCAGAATCAGTTTTAAGATATTTGTTCTTCCCAATTTCGATCTGGTGTTCTGCCAATTCTTTAAGAGCCACCAAAAAATTGAGCTGGTAAATGTATAGATAATAGATTTTCTCTATACCAGCAAACATGTTTTTCTCTAAAACATCAAACTTTACAGGATTTTGGTAGTATGAATACACTGTCTGTACTACTTTTTCACGGATTTGTCGTCTTCCTAACATTCAAAGAGCTTTTTTATGGGGGCAAAGATACAAAATTTAAAATTGATGAAATTCGTAGTGTGATGACATTTTTGTAATTTTGTACAACTATATGAAAGCGCTTAAAACCTTAAACCCCTATTTTTGGAAACACAAAATACTGTTGTTTTGGGGAGTACTATTTATTATTGCCAGTAATTTCTTCAATATATATAAAGTACAGTTTGTAGGAAAATCTGTGGATGAGCTTACAAAAAACGGAAACCTTGGCTTTAACAATCAGGTTTTGATCTATGTTGGAATTATTGTAGGCTGTTCACTTCTGACCGGATTCTTCACTTTCATGATGAGGCAGACCATTATTGTAGCTTCCAGAAGAATAGAATACGAGCTTAAAAATAAGATCTACAGACATTATCAGGATTTATCTTTAACGGATTATAAGCAGACCACCATCGGAGATCTGATGAACAGATTGAGTGAAGATGTTGTGGCAGTAAGAATGTACCTTGGTCCCGGAGTGATGTATGTAGCTAATTTGATCGTCCTGGTATTGATTACAGCTATTTACATGGTAAAAACAGATGCTTCTATGACGATGTGGACTTTACTTCCGCTTCCGATTTTATCTTATGCCATTTATAAAGTAAGTTCGATCATTAACAAAAAGTCGAAGATCATGCAGAAAAGCCAGTCTGCGATTTCCACTTTTGTACAGGACAGCTTTTCCGGAATTCGGGTGGTGAAATTTTTCGCGAGAGAAAAATACATTGAGAAAAACTACGGGGTAAAAGTCACAGATTATCAAAATAAAGCATTAGATCTTGCCAAAACAGAAGCGTATTTCTTTACTATTATTCTTTTTGTCATCGGATTATTAAACGTAGCGGTCATCTGGATTGGAGGATCCAAATATATTGCAGGGGAATTGAGTATCGGTAAGATTGCAGATTTCTTTATGTATATCAACACCCTGATTTTCCCTTTCTCTATGGTAGGATGGGTAACTTCCGTCAATCAGAGAGCTGAAGCATCGATGCAGAGGATCAATGAATTTATGGATAAAAAGTCTGAGATTGTTAATACCAATTTTGAAAATTATCCTATCAAAGGAGATATAGAATTCAGAAACGTCTCTTATATATATCCTAATACAGGAATCAAAGCGCTGGATAATTTAAGTTTTACTGTAAAAGCCGGAGAATCATTAGCTATTATGGGTAAAACCGGAAGCGGAAAATCAACGATTGCCTTGCTTTTATGCAGACTGATTGATCCTAGTGAAGGAGAGATCCTGATTGATGGCAAAAATCTGAAAGATCATAATCTGTACAACTACAGAAACTTTATCGGATATATTCCTCAGGAGAGCTATCTATTCTCTGATTCTATCGAAAATAATATTGGTTTTGCGATTGATAATCCTTCTCATGAGAAAGTGGTAGAGTACGCAAATATTGCCGATGTTCACAAAAATATTGTGGAGTTTAAAGATGAATATAAAACACTTGTAGGTGAACGGGGAGTTATGCTTTCCGGGGGACAAAAGCAAAGAATTTGTATCGCAAGAGCCTTAATTAAGGATCCTAATATCATTATTTTTGATGATTCCTTGTCTGCATTAGACACTGAAACGGAGCAGAATATTCTGGAAAATATTGATAAAAAAATCAGTAATGCGACTTCCATAATTATCACACACAGAGAGTCTAGCGCTCAAAAAGCCCATCAAATTATCAACCTTACCGAAATTGCCAATTCTGTAACTGCTTAGCCATTTCGTTCTCAATTGTTAAATAAATCATAAAAAAAATTTTGTGATTAAAAGAATTCTTTTATATTTGTTCTTAACAAGATTAAAAAATATCTAACAATGAGTGAATACAAGGAACGCCATGAAAATGAGATTTTCACGAAGGTGTTAAAAGCAGGGAGAAGAACTTATTTCTTTGATGTGCGCGAGACGAAAGCAGGAGATTATTATCTTACAATCACTGAGAGTAAGAAGAATTTCGGAGAGAATGGGGAAGCTACATTCGAGAAGCATAAAATTTACCTTTACAAGGAAGATTTTAAGAGTTTTCAGGAGATGTTTAATGAGTCCACAGATTTCATCATTAATGAAAAGGGTGAGGATGTAATTTCAGAAAAACATGATAAAGACTTCAAAAGCAAATCATTCACAATTGATTCTGACGACGAAGTTTAAAAAAAGAATATCTAAAAACACAAGCATCTGAAAAAGATGCTTTTTTTATGCGCTGCCATCAGGGAGTCTCTATCCAGGATTTTATTGTTACAACACATATCATAATAGAGTTTGGCTAAAGCCATTGGTTATTTATATATAAAAAACGGGCTAAAGCCCGTTTCTATTAATATTATATTTTATCCTCTCATCTCGTTATCTTACAGATATCATTTCTTTTAATTCGTCCTTATCAGATTCTGATTTCAGGAAACTGAATAACTCGGTTGGCAATCCGTCTTTACAAGGATCTGCACTTCTGTTGTTCATGTTATTCACACTGTTTCTAACTTGCGCAGCAGAAAACATAACAATGCCTCCATCTTTTCTGAGAGTAACCAATTCTTCATTCTTAGTACTTGAATCAAAATTTCCGAAACACATTACATTATTTTGGGTTTGCAGAAGCGGAAACTTTTCAGAGGTAACACCTAATAAAGTATTTCCATTCAATTTAAATAATTTATAATCGCCATCAAAGTTTCTGTGAGCAATAATTTCAGCAGCACCATCAGCATCAATGTCTCCAACAGCCAAACCTTTCCAGTCTGAAGCTGAACCCCAGTTTGTAAATTCGGTGATTTCTGTGAGAACACCACTATCATTGACACGGTAAACATGGAGACCATTATGTATTAAATTATTATCGTCAGCATCAACAAGCAGTACGATTTCATCTTTACCATCTTTATCAAGATCACCTGACGCAACTGCTTTGATTTTAGAATTCGCAGGCAGATTAAGTGTATTTAAATACACTGATTGCATATCTGTGCCAACAAATTTATACACCTTGACTTCTTTATTAAAATTTCTTACTGTAATCACATCATCCTTTCCGCCGCTGATAAAGTTTCCGGCTGTAACGCCCACCCATTCTGATTGTGCTCCCCAGCCTATATACTTTGTATGCTCAACAATATTACCGTTTTCAACTTTTAAAACATATAAACCATTTTTGTCGGCATCTGCATGATCACTTAAAGCTATCATTTCACTTTTATTATCTCCAAAAAAATCACCGGCAGCTAATCCTTTCCAGTTATATGAAGCACCCAATACCTTACTGCTGGTAACTTGTTGAAATGCTCTATCATGGGGCTCCAAAGTCTGCATCAATCCATCAAAATTTCTTAAGACAACGAATTCATCATCGCTGTCTCCATCAAAATTACCGCTGGCAACTCCTCTCCAGTCAGAATCTTCACCATACTCGTGATCTGTATTGACAGGTACAATTAAATTTTCAAAATTTGATAAAAGTGCCCAGGTGATAGACGAATCAAATACAGTTATGTTACTATAATAATTCTTGGCAGCCTGTAAATCAGAAACTATCTGATATAATGTTTTATCATCATATTGAGATAAATACAACCATAAATATGCCGTATAAGTTCCATATCGAGGAGTTAAAGTAGGATCAGAGGTATTAATATTATACTTGATATTCCAATTCTCACCATTATAATTGACCCCATTTTTTATATGTAAAGGAGAGATATAAATATCTTTCGTCAACGTTTTAGTATACGCATTTATATCTGCAGTGGTATAAATAAGGCTTCCATTGATTGAAATACCATACTTATTACATTCATAAGGAAACGCTGCTGTCAAATCAGCGTGGGAAATATCTTCACGTAAGTCATCGTGTTTCCAATAGGTCCAGACATTTGATCCCAAAGTGGAATTAAGTTGGGTATTTGCTTTTATAAAATTAGCGATTTGATTGAGCTGGACAAGATAATCGTTCTCATCCGTCGCCCTGTACATCTGTACCAGCACTCTTCCAACAGAACTTTGCATGTTAAAAGGTAAGATTTCATCTGCATAATTTACTGGTGGATTATCATTCCGTTCTTTATAGTAACCTATACTAGCGCTGGTGCTAGGACCAGGCTCCAAGTACCATTGATCTCCATGATAATCAAGTGTTTCTTTTATTTTTTGTACAAGATCAGCAGCAATTGTCATATAATTTTGACCTGCATAACGACCCGTTGAATTATATACTAAATTTTGAATAGTAGTGTCATTCTTGACTATTGCCGCGAACTTAGCCATAGGATATGTAATATTAGCACTATGTACCAAGTGAGAATAAGGCAAGCCTGAATCCATTGTTGCATTGTAGTGGTTAGTAGACCAGGTAGGTCCTGAATATCCCCGGTAATCATATATCTTACTTAATCCCTGCACCTGATCTCTCAGATCGTCCCTTCTATCAATTGTATTTCCAATACACTTGATCAAAGTATTAGCATATTTTGGATCATGTGTTTTTTCATACATAAGAACCAATGCTTCCATATGAGCAGGAACTCCCCAGGCAAATTCAAGCTGGTCCGAACTTGTAGAATTACCATTCCACTGGTCGAGTCCTCTGGTATCAAACAAGCGTTTATAATAAGATTGAGGATTTGATTGGGAGTATGATAACATGGAGAAGAGCCCAATAGCAATAATAAAGAGTTTTTTCATATTAATAGTTTTGATTTGATATCATTTCAAAGAGAATTTCTTCCCATGATTCTGATTAAACAAATATAAAAGTTTCAATACTAATCTTTACATTTATTTTAAAGAACTTAATAAGAACCATTTTTGTACACTGGCTTAAGAATTATATACGTATGACGGAGAAAAGATTTTGGAAAGGGGATGAAAAAGAAGTGTCTGTATTTTTTGAAACAGACATAAAATAAAAAAGTACACTTGTAAAAAGTGTACTTTCTTTGGGTGAATGAGGGGTCTCGAACCCCCGACCTTCGGAACCACAATCCGACGCTCTAACCAACTGAGCTACAATCACCGTTTTGTGAGTGCAAATATAGAACATTTTCCTCAACTACCAAACAATTCCATCAAAATTTTTCAAAGAAATTAATTTCTCAGACGTAAAGCCCTCAGCATAAGTAACTCCCGATAATCGGCCTAAATCCTGTGCTCGGTATGTTAAGCTCTCATAAAAGTCTTTTGTGGTAATCGGAGTCTCAGGTTCTTTAGAAGTAGGGTCATAAAACTGAGTTTTGTAGGCCATGCAAGCTTCTAGTTTTGTATTAAGATGTTCTGAAATGTCAATTACAAATTCCGGTTTGATATCTTTCCATTGAATATAGTGAAAAACATGTTTAGGTCTCCATACTTCCTGATTCTCTCCATCCAATACCGTTTCAATTTTTCTCAGTCCGGACAAAAAGCACGCATCCGACACTAATTTCGCTCCTTTTGCATGGTCTGGATGTCTATCATCAATGGCGTTGGCTAACACGATTTCCGGACGGTATTTGCGAATCATTTTTACGATCCTCATTTGGTACTCTTCAGAATTTACCAAGAAACCATCTTTCATTCCCAGATTCTCTCTGGCTGAAAGTCCTAAGATTTTAGCAGCATCAGCGGCTTCTGACTTTCTGGTTTCATCAGTTCCTCTTGTTCCCAGTTCTCCTCTTGTAAGATCTACAACCACACATTTTTTTCCTTCAGAAACCATTTTAGCAATAGTTCCTCCGCATCCCAGCTCTACATCATCAGGATGGGCTCCAAAAGCAAGTATATCAGTTTTCATAGATTCAAAGATAGGATTTAAAATAAAAACTTCCCAAACATTACGAATGGGAAGTTTTAATATCTATAATTTAAAATTTAAATTACTTATTGATTTCTGCATTTAATTTTACAGCATCCTGATAAGTAGGATCTAGCTGTAAAGATTTAGCTACATAATCTTTTGCTTTTGCCGCATCAGAATCTTTGCTCATATAAGCTACCGCGAAGTAAGCGTAAGCAAGTGTCTGCTTGTTAGCCTCCTGATCAGCTGGTTTTACTGTACTGATGAATTTTTCATAAGCCAATTTTGCCGCATCATTGTTTCCAGCTTGCTGGTAAGAATACCCCTGGCTGTAATATGCAGGAGCCCAGTCAGGAAGAAGAGCTGACATTTTTTGCCATGTAAGAATTGCTCCGTTCCAGTTTTTAATATCCTGGTAAGCTGTTGCTAATTTAAATAGAGCATCAGAATCCTGGTTGTTTGCCGCTACCTGCTTTTTCAATGCTTCAATTGCAGGGTTAGTAGGTCCTTTATCAACTTCTGATTGAGATACACCACCGCCACCTGCGATGTTAGCTAATTCAAGATCCCATTTCATGGTCTCATCTTTAGCAGCCTTTGCAATAGCAACTTTCTGCTGAGCTTCCGTCATTAAAGCTGTTTTTTTAGCAGCATCCTTTTCATCTTTTGCTAAACCTGCAGCGATAAGTCCTTGTAAACCTTGGTCAGCAGGCTGTACTCTTGTTTTTTCAGCCTGAGAAACGAAAGTATCCATATTCTGCTTGGCATCAGTATAGTTTTTATCTGCATACGCCTGGTAAGCTCTTAATTTGAACTTAATAGGATCATCAATTTTATCAAAGATTTTATCCAAAACTATTTTAGAGTTTGCATAATCTTCATTCGTGAAGTATAACTTAGCAATTTCTAATTGAGTATATGGATCTTCGTCAGCATATTTTGTATAGTTGATAAGATCCTGCGTTGCTTTTGCATTTTGTTGGTATCTGATATCATAACCAGCCAACGCTTTATATGCAGGAGCATAAGTAGCATCTACCCCAATAGCTTTATCAATATTTTGTTTAGCTTGCTGCCATTGTTGTGCTGCCATCCATAAAGTTGCCATTCTTGTATAAACGGATGCTTTATTTTTAGCACTAGGTAATGCTTTATCATAAGCAGACATAGCCTCTCCCGGCATTCTCTTTAATCTGTAAGCATCTCCTAATGTATAGTAATAGTGTGCAGGAACACCTTTTTTCTGAGCTTTCTCAATCGCTTTAGTCAAAAACTGGATGGCTAGATCTGGTGAACTGTTTTTCTCAAATAAAGTTAAAGCTTCTGCTGCTCTGAACAGAACTTCAGCATCTTTTTCTCTTGAATCAGTAACTACTTTTTGAATTTCAGCAATGGCATTTTTATCTCCTTTACCTAATTTAACAGCAGCTAAACCAATTTTGTTCAGATAGCTTTTACTGTCAGCAGCTAAACCTTTGTTGAAATTTTCAGTTGCTTTAGCATAGTCTGGCTCTCCTTGTCTTAAGAAAGTATTTCCTAAATAGAAGTAGTTTTCAGCTGTAGGCTCTTTAGCGATCATTTCAGTGAAATTTGTTTTTGCCTGCGCAAATTTATCACTGTCTATACTGTTAATACCATCCTGCAATGTCTGTGCAGAGGCAAAACCGGTAAAAAATACCACGGCTGCTCCAAAAGCAATCTTCTTTACATTCATATTCATTATATCTTTCATTTTATATTTTCTAATAATTGAGTTATATTCTACACAATTTTCAGACCAAATCAATATTTTATTAGGGATAAATTGTGAATTTAATTTTTTTAACGCATTTGTACCTCTCTCTTATATATGTTATAAGGCTGCAGACCTTCTTTCTGTACAATCTTTTGGCCTAAATGGGTACATGAAAACCTTATAAATCCATTGGCAATATTAAAATTACCCTCGTTAATAAGGAAATAAAGTACTCTTGTAAACGGATATTCCATGGTACGAAGTCCATCGAAATCTGCTGTGTAAGATTTTCCTTTCTCAACCACAGGAAGAACTTTCACCATATCTCTCAACCTTTCTGAAGTTTTATCATAAGGACGGCTAAAAGTATTAAGTCCAACAACGCCAATTTTATTCGGATATTTTCCTAATTCCTCGATAATCTGTTGATTTCCCGGAATAATGGAAAATTTAAGGTCTTTTGGTTGTTTTTTAAGTTTTTCCGCAACAAAATTCAAATTACTTGAATTGGTTCCGTCGAAGATAAATTCTTTTTTATCAGACATCAGCCCACTGTTGATTTCCTCCATAGAAATACTTTCTTTCGGAGAATCTTTAGGAACAACAAATACGACCGCATCTGCAGCAAATTTGGAAGGAAGAAACTTCAAGTCTGTTCTTTCCTCATATGTTTTTATTTCTTCTGGGTTAAGATTTCTGGACATTACCACTGCTTTAGCACTTCCTTTAAGAAGATCAAGAAGTCCTAAATCTTCTTTCTTGGTTTCTACTTTGATGTGGGTGTCCGGATAGTTGATCATATAGCCTTCAGCTAATGCCACTGTAACGCTTTGAAAAGATTCGTCAGTGAAAATTGTAAGATCACCTTTGTGATAGGAAGGAGCGTTTTTCTCCTTTTTGCAGCCTGCAAGCATTATGCTCAAAGCAAAAACTACTGCAAGCTTAAAACTATTCTTCATTTCTCGATTTTTTAATTCTTGAGATCGCCCTGTAAATTCTGAAAATACCATAAATAACCAGCACTACTCCCAATGGATAAGCAATAGCAGGTTCTAAATTAGTAAAGAAGAATTTGTAGACAATCACTACAATTCCTAAAACGATATAAAACAATCCCGTAACCAGGGATAACCAATTGAACATCATGTAACAAAAATACCAAAAAAAATAAAAAGAGAAGCATATGCTTCTCTTTTTATTTATATTTTGAATAAATAAGTCTTATTCAAAGTTCATAGTAAATGGTACGCTATAGTAAGATCTAACGCTCTCCCCGTTTCTCTTCGCAGGAGTCCATTTTTTAAGTTTCTTAACTACACGCATAGCTTCACTGTTGAAGTCGCCATTTGGAGATTTCTCTTCAATAGTAACATTTGAAACAGTTCCGTCTTTTTCTACAACGAACTTAAGCTTAGTTTTAAGCGTTCCTTCACCTCCTTCCATTAGAGAAGTATCAAAGTTATCTCCTAAGAATTTTCTTAATGCTCCCATACCTCCAGGATATTCTGCAGACTGGTCAACATCTTTATAGATCTCGTTAGGGTTATTTGCTTTTACCTCTGCTGTACTAGCTTTAGTACCTGTAGATGGTGGTGGCGGCGGTGGCGTATAAGCTGGAGCCTTTACCCCCTCCTGATTGTTCAAACCAGTTGTAGTTTCCAACTGCTTAGAAATGGGTGGAGGTGGAGTTTCAATTTTCGGAGCTTTTACAGGCTCAGGAACTACGTTCTGAATCACCTCAATTTTCTCTTCTTCTTTTGGAGGAGGAGGTGGTGGTGGTTCTTCGTCTTTAGGCTGCTCGATAATTGGTTCTTCTTCGATAATATCTACAAGGTCTGCCTTTACTTCTTGTTTAGGCGGAGCTGTAAGATTTTTAATCGTAAGATAGATGAACGGAGACAAAGCTGCCAAAAGGAATAAAGCTGTTCCGATGATAAAAGACTTTGTTAAAAGTCTCGGATACTGATGTCTAATATCATAGGCACCATATTCCTTGTTTCTATTTTCAAATACGATCTCGTCTAAAGTAAGATTCTGACCGTATACATTTTCATCTGCCATAGATTAGATATACAATTTTATGGTTAAATTACTTTGTAGCAGCTGGTGCAGCAGCACCTCCTACTTTCTTATCATAAATAGCTTTTTCCCAAGGCTTCACATCAGTAACACCGTACTGCTCACTTTTGGTAATTGCCATTTCGTCAAGAATATCAACAAAGTTCTTATATATAGCATCATCAGTTGGCTTAATGATCACGGTAAATTTCGTTTGATCTGCAGCTCTAGATTTTGCCTGCTGAATTACTTTTCTAATTCCTTCTCTATCAAGAGTAGTTTCCATAAGAGTCTGATCATTCAAGGAAGTAGCATCCTGTTGGTGCCAAAAAACTCTGTTATTTTTTCCTAATAAAATAGAAATTGAGTTAGAAAGTTTAATTTCTGTTGGAGGTGGTTTTTGTTTTTCATCTTTCGGTTTAGCCGGAAGACCCAAATCCATCACATTCGGTTTACTGAATGTAGTTGTGAACATAAAGAAGGTAATCAATAGAAAACCCAAGTCCACCATAGGAGTCATATCGACTCTGGTATTTTGCTTCTTGGAGCGAACTTTGCCGCCCTTTCCGCCTTTTTCTTGTACTTGTACTTCTGCCATTTCTAATGATATTATTATGGTTTACCTTCTTGTGATGTAATCAACCAAAATTTAAGAAAATCAATATCTCTTAAACCCTCAAATAGACTTTTAACTTTAGGGTATTGAGTTGTAACGTCACCTTTAATAGCTAACTTGTAGTCAGGGTTAACGCTCAAACTTTCTTTTACCCAATCAATTAATTGTTTATTTGTACTGTCCATAGGAATACCTGATGGACTCTTATAATTTTTCTGCTCATCTGCAGGCATATCCAAGTACCCTTTAAGCTGGTTCATTGGAACTCCAATTGCCTGAACTTTCTGGAAAGCTGCTTTTTGATTGTTGTCAAAAGTAATACCATACTTTTGTCCCATTTTATCCAAAAGAGCAAGTCTTTCTGATGCATTGTCTACTGGTTGGAAATAGAATTTCCCATCCGGAGTAGCGTTGATAGTCATTAAACTAGCATCAGGAAGCAATTTTTCCGAAATTGAAGATGGCGGTTTGATCTGCTCCACGTCAGGTTTTTTAAACTGAGTGGTCAAGATAAAGAACGTAAGAAGTAGGAACGCAACGTCACACATTGCGGTCATGTCCGTTACGACTCCATGTCTTTTAGGTTTGACTCTCGCCATTATTATAAAATATTTTTAATTAAACTTCTTTTAATTGCTAATGCAAATATCCTGCTAATTCTTAGTTGAATTCAGCAAAAGATTGTTGGATACTCATAGAGATCTCGTCGATCTTGTAAGTTAATCCATCAATTTTAGATGTAAAGAAGTTATAAAGGATAATAGCGATTGCTGAAGTACCAATACCTAATGCCGTGTTGATCAAGGCTTCAGAGATACCTGTAGATAGAGCAGCAGCATCTGGAGTACCACCTCCTGAACCTAATGCAAAGAATGCTTTGATCATCCCGATTACAGTACCAAGAAGTGCGATTAGCGTTGCAACAGTACCTAAAGTAGAAAGGATCATCATGTTTTTCTCAAGCATTGGCATCTCAAGAGTAGTAGCTTCTTCGATAGCTTTGTTAAGAGCTACCATTTTCTGCTCTTTATTTAATGTAGTATCGTGAGAAAGTGCTTTGTAAGTAGTAAGACCTTCTTTTACTACGTTACCAACAGAACCTTGTTGTCTGTCACACTCTTCGATAGCTTCGTCAATTTTGTTTTGGTTTAGTAAGCTTCTTACTTGAACAACGAAGTTGTCTAAGTTTCCTTTTCCAGCTGCTTTACCAAGAACGAAATATCTTTCAAAAGAGAAAACGATTACAGTAATCATGAAAGTAATCAAGATTGGTACGATAACCCCTCCTTTGTAGATAATACCTAAGAACGATTCTGGGTGAATGTCTTTTCCTTCAACACTTGAAAAAGCTACAGAACCACTTCCTAGTTTATCTGCATCTTTAAAGTTTCCTGGGCTACCAAGAACGAATAAATAAATACATATTCCTATAGCAAATAGAATAGGAATAATAACAGCTGGATTTAAACCTCCTGCCTTTCTAGCAACTACTTGCTCATCATTTTTTGAAACATTCATTTCCATATTTAACTAAATTATATTGTTTTAAAATTTTACAGGGTGTAAATTAAAGGCAAAATTAATTAAAATGCAAGAGTCTTAATTAAACATTTTGCTTTTTTTTGATAAAGAAAATTTAATACGATTTCGAAATAGTAATTATTTTAAATTATTTTATTTATTTTTTCCAAATTTAACATTTGAATTAAAAAATCAAAAAAATAAGACACCCATTTTTTTTAATTTCCCAATGTTAATTTTTTTTTAAATTACGATATTCACAATACGGTGAGGGACTACAATGATTTTTTTAGGGGTTTTACCCTCCAAAATCTGTTGCATTTTCTCGTTCGAAATCACCAAATCTTCCACTTCCTTAGCAGATAATTGAGCTGAAAGTGAAATTTTGAACTTCATTTTACCATTTACGCTTACCGGATACTCAATTTCGTCTTCAACCAGATAATCTTCATTTAATGCCGGGAATCTTTCAAATTCTATCGATGTATCGTGTCCTAATAAACTCCATAGTTCTTCACAGATGTGAGGAGCATACGGAGAAATGATAACGGCTAGTGGTTCTAAAATATTGCGCTTGTTGCATTTTATTTTCTGAAGCTCGTTCACCGCAATCATAAATGAAGATACAGAGGTATTGAAAGAGAAATTTTCAATATCATATACGACCTTCTTTATTAAGGTATGTAAAACTTTGTATTCTGCTTTTGAAGGTTCTTCGTCTGAAACTTCAAATACTTCGCCGTTGAAATACAGGTTCCAGAATTTTTTAAGGAAACCATATACTCCGCTTAGCCCTTGTGTATTCCAAGGCTTGGATTGCTCCAATGGTCCTAAGAACATTTCATATAATCTTAGCCCATCCGCTCCGTATTCTTCACAGATATCATCAGGATTTACTACGTTATATTTTGACTTGGACATTTTTTCTACTTCACGGTCTGTGATGTATTTTCCATCTTCAAGAATAAATTCTGCATTAGCATAATCCGGTCTCCATGCTTTGAAAGCTTCAGTATCCAATTCATCAGAAGTACCTTTTAATAAGGATACGTCTACGTGAATCTGTGAAAATATATTCTTACTTGGATCGTAAACCTTTAGAATAACATCATTAATTTTATAATCCCTATTAATTACATCATTTATCCTATCTAAAATTTTTTGTTTATTATCCGAAATAATATTATTCAGAATTGAGATTGTAGAATCATATGAAACATTCTTAGAAACATAGTAATTATTTAAAAATGATGGAGAGCTTCCCCACGCTAAAGACTCATTAGTTTTTGCATCGAAAACTTCAATACCAAAATGTAACCTCTTTACAAATGCACTCATCCCTAAAATCATCCCCTGGTTGATCAATTTCTGGAATGGCTCATCATGATTGATATATCCTCTGTCTTTTAAGAACATGTTCCAGAAACGGGAATACAACAAGTGCCCGGTTGCGTGTTCGCTTCCTCCTATATATAGGTCTACCTGTCCCCAATAATCTGAAAGATTCTTTGCACAGAATTCTCCGTCATTTTGCGGATCCATATATCTCAGGAAATACCATGAGCTTCCTGCCCAACCTGGCATGGTAGATAATTCTAACGGGAAAATTGTTTTATTATCCACCAGTTCTGTAGCAACTACCTTCTGGTTAGCTTCATCCCATGCAAATTCTTTTGCATTTCCTAATGGCGGATCTCCATCTTCTGTAGGTAAATATTTTTCAACTTCAGGAAGTTCCAATGGTAAAGCAGAAGCCGGCAATGTGTAAGGCATCCCATCCTTATAATATATAGGAACAGGTTCTCCCCAATAACGCTGTCTTGAGAAAATAGCATCACGCTGTCTGTAATTTGTAGTTCCATGACCGATTCCTTTCGTTTCGATCTCTGAAATTATTTTTGACTTTGCCTCATTATAATTCAATCCGTTTAAGAAATCAGAGTTTACACAAACGGAGTCTTTGGAATCAAAAGATTTTTCCTGAACGTCTTCTTCAGTTTCTACAACCTTTTTAATTTCAAGGTTGAATTTCTTTGCAAATCTATGATCACGTTCGTCATGTGCCGGAACTGCCATCACAGCACCTGTTCCATATCCCATCAATACATAGTCTGAAATATAGATCGGCATTTTTTCGTTGCTGAACGGATTGATTGCATAACTTCCTGTGAAAGCACCGCTCACGTTTTTCACGTCAGACATTCTGTCTCTCTCTGTTTTTTTGGAAGTTTCTTCAATATAAGTATCTACTTCTACTTTTTGAGCATCCGTAGTAATGGTTTCTACCAAAGGATTTTCCGGAGCCAATACCATGAAAGTAGCTCCAAAGATGGTATCAGGTCTTGTAGTAAACACCTCAACAATTTCGTCATGACCTTCTACCTGAAACTGAACCTGTGCTCCCTGAGATTTTCCAATCCAGTATTCCTGAGAATCTTTCAATGGCTGTGGCCAGTCTAATGTACTTAATCCTTGTAATAATCTTTCAGAGTATGCAGAGATTCTCATGCTCCACTGCATCATTTTCTTTTGGAAAACAGGGAATCCTCCTCTTTCAGATTTACCGTCTTTCACTTCATCATTGGCCAATACTGTTCCTAATGCAGGACACCAGTTTACAGTGGTTTCAGCTCTGTAAGAAAGACGATAGTTTAACAGGATATCTTCTTTATCAAGATCAGAAGCAATTTTCCATTCTTCTGCTGTGAAATTTAATTCATCATTCTGATTAGCATGTAATCCTTCTGTTCCTTTTTCTTCAAAATGCTTAATCAAAGAATCAATAGCTTCTGCCTTGTCTGTATTTTTATTATACCATGAGTGATACAACTGGATAAAAATCCATTGCGTCCATTTATAATAAGAAGCATCTGAAGTTCTTACTTCTCTGCTCCAGTCGAATGAGAAACCGATTTTTCTCAGCTGCTCTTCGTATCTGTTGATATTCTGTTCTGTAGTAATAGCTGGATGCTGTCCTGTCTGGATAGCATACTGTTCAGCAGGAAGTCCAAAGCTGTCATATCCTACCGGGTGAAGAACATTAAACCCCTGATGTCTTTTATATCTCGCATAGATATCCGAGGCAATATATCCCAGCGGGTGACCTACGTGAAGTCCTGCTCCGGATGGATACGGAAACATATCGAGTACATAAAACTTGGGTTTATCTGTATTATTAGAGGTTTTATAGGTTTGATTTTCCTCCCAGTATTTCTGCCACTTTTTTTCTATCTGCTGATGATCGTAAAACACTTTATATATATGTTATATGTTAGACTGAATTATTTTTCTTTTTAACAAGATTCACAAAATTAATGATTTTAAAGTAAATAGAAATTGAATTTATGATGAATTACCATTTACCCTCAACAAAAAAAATCCCATCCTGGGATGAGATCTATTTTTATGTCCTGAAGTATATTATTATTGAGGAACTCTTTTAAATGTATAAGTTCTAGTTTGGAATATAGTAGGATCCTGAGTCTCTTCTCTTACTGCAAGATTGAGCGTATTGGCATCCAAAGTAATAACTTTTGCATTTTGCGGCTCTACTATTCCCTGAATTTTCATCTGAACGTCTTTTCCTTCCTTGTTATAGGTATAATTAAATTTTATATCTGAAAGAATAGCACACTGACCAGGGGTAGCAGTATCTCCCCAGTTTGTTTTCCCACCTTTGGAATCAGGGCTGAACCACCATCTTGTCTGTTTCTGACAGTCAGTATAAGTAATCGTGTTAGAAACCGGGTCTTCACCAACTTCTACAGTGGTAACTACTTCTTTTAACGGTTGCCATGTCCCAACAAGAGGAGCTTCCAGAACAGTATCATTGTTATCGCTACAGCCAGTAGCTGCAACAAACAAAGACAAACCTGCAAATAGTAATGCTAATTTCTTCATAGATCAATTTTTTCAAGCGCTAAAATTATAATTTTTTTGATTTATATTACTATTTTTTATGAAAAATTATTTCATTGACGTTTATTTATATATATTTTAAAACAGCCAGACCTCATTTCCCCTCTATTTAACAAATAATGAATACATGAGCACCATTCATTTTATTAAAAAAGTTATTTTTGCAAGAAAGAAAATACAAATGCAGGATATTACGAAAAACAATTTTGATTTTATACGCGTTCTCCTTGCCTTTATTGTCTTTCTCGGACATCTTGGCACCCTCAGTAATTCTCCTGATCTTAAAATTTTTGAGTACAGCCCTATAGAAATTGCTGTTTTCGGCTTCTTTGCAGTCAGCGGATTTCTTATAGCAAGGAGTTATGAAAGGTCTTCAAGCCTGAAAAGTTATTTAAAAAAGAGAATCAAAAGAATTGTTCCCGCATACTTATTGGTTATTTTTTTATGTGCTATTTTATTAAGTTTGGTAAGTACTTATTCTTTCACTGAATATTTTAGCAATACACAGGTTTACAAATACCTTTTCTGGAATTCATTATTTTTAAATTTCAAAGCACCCTGGCTTCCCGGAGTCTTTGGAAATCAAGCTGTAAATGGCGCTCTTTGGACACTAAAAATAGAAATGTGCTACTATTTCGCTGTCCCTTTGTTGTTTTTACTTTTCGGAAAAAAGAATAAATACAGAAATATAAGTTTGGTTATTTTATACTTTTTGTCCCTTGTTTATTTAAATTATTTTGAGTCATTAAATAAAATTTCACTTGCCAAGCAGCTTCCCGGAACATTATCCTATTTTATCCCAGGAATGCTGATTTACTTTAATTTCGATCAATTTATCAAACATAAAAATCTCATTTTCATCATCGCTCTTGCTACCGTTTGGATTGATTTATACTTAAAAATTCAGCTTTTTTCCCCAATGATGATTGGTGTTATCGTTATGTATATTGCCTATTCATTCAAATTCTTAAATAATTTCGGAAAATATGGTGATTTCACCTACGGAATTTACATTTTCCACTTCCCAATTATCAGAACTTTCCAGACCTTAGGATTGTTTGAGGATTACAATCCGTTTGTAATGGCTCTGGTATGCATGTTGGTAGTTATTGCTGTAGGGGTAAGCTCGTGGCACCTTTATGAAAAAAGATTTTTATAATTTTACAATTCAAAAAGCATAAATGAAAGATCTTGTCTCCATTATTACTCCCTGTTATAATTCTGCAGAATTTATTGAGGAAACCATACAGTCTGTTCTTAACCAAACCTACGAAAACTGGGAATGGCTGATTACTGATGACCTTTCTAAAGATAATACGGTTGAGATCATTAGAAAATATAATGATCCCAGAATAAAACTACAGGTATTGGAGCAAAATGGAGGAGCAGGAAATGCCCGAAATAAAAGTCTTGAAAGAGCTAATGGAAGATATATTGCATTTCTCGACTCCGATGATTTGTGGTATCCCGAATATCTGGAAAGCATGATTACGTTTCTTCAGGAAAATAATGCAGAACTGGCGTATTGTAACTACTCAAGATGCGATGAATATACAATGGAACCGATTTTAAAAGATTTTGAAGCCGATAAAATTGTTACTTTTTCGAATTTACTTAAAACCTGCAGACTGGCACCGGTTTCTACCATTTATGATACCAAAAGAGTCGGAAAATTTTTCTTTCCGGTAAAAAGTAAGCGTGAAGACCATGTCATGTGGCTGAATTTGTTGAAAGTAATTCCTAAAGGCTACCCGGTAAAAAAGACGATGGCCAAATACAGAATGCGTGAAAACAGTGTTTCCAGAAATAAAAAAAACATCATCAAAGATCAATATCTTGTCTATAAAGATTTCATGGGATTCTCAGCAGTAAAATCCTTGTATTATACGGCTAACTGGGCATTAAACGGATTCCTGAAATATTCGAAAATTTTCAATTAATGGAATATTCAAAAGAGTTCAAAGCCGCTCTGAGTGCTTTTTCCGGTCCCGAAAAAGACAAACTTATTTTCAGACTCCTGAGAAAGGATAAATTATTATCTAAAAAACTCTACTTTGAACTTATTGATCCGGAAACTACGGATGATAAGAGAAATTCCATGGAAGATCATGTGGAAGAACAGGTTCTTTTAGCATCAAAATATGTGGGAAATGCCAAATATTTTCTGACGATCGTTCGAAAAATAAGTGCTGAAATTACAGAACATGTAAAAATTACCACGGATAAATTCGGGGAAGTTTCTTTGAACCTTCTTCTCATCAATAAGGTATTGGAAAACAACAGTGACCTCAGCAGACAAAGATTCGACAATGTTTACAAGCTTTATATTTATATCATCAATAAAGTATTTAAATCTCTGATTCTGATAAAGAAACTGGATGAAGATTACTGGATGGAAATTGATGAATACCTTCGTGATACTCAGAATAAACTTTTAGAAAATCACTATCTTCAGAAACTTTGTATTAACAATGGTCTTGACTTCAATTGGCTGGAATGCGACAGGATTCCAGATAACATCGATCAGATGATGAAAGACATTAAAAGCCAGGGATTCTTAAGATAAAATTTTCTGAAGAATCATCTTGGTAGAATCAGGTTTCTCATCAACAAATTTTCCGGCATTTTGAGACATCGAGATAAGTTCCTCTCTGTTCTCTTCATTGATAAGAAATAAAACGAATTCTGCTGCTGTATATTCGTCAGGAAAGGCCTTTCCACCATTGGCAGAGATCAGATCATCAGCCTCCGGATTCTTTTTGTAATGATTCCCAAAAATTACAGGAACGTTAAAGGTTGCGGCCTCCAGAATATTATGAAGTCCGGCATCATGAAATCCTCCTCCTACAACCGCTACATCTGCATAAGAGTATAGTTTTGACAATAGACCAATGCTGTCTATAATCATAATCTGAGCATTGAACATTGAAGGTTGGGAGCGTTGTATTTCGCTGTACAGTAAAGCATCCGGAAATATATTTTTCAAATGCTCTACTCTTTTCAGATCGTGAGGTGCTATAATAAGTTTCGCCGTGTTATTTTTCCGGGAAACGACTTCTGCGATTTTCTCTTCTGCCTGCCATGAACTACCAAAAACAACGACTTTACGCTCTCCTTTAAAGTCTGCAATGAAATCTACGTGATTATCTCTTTCGCGAAGCTGTTTCACTCTGTCAAACCTTGTATCTCCCGTTACAGAAGACTTTATCAACCCTACACTTTTCGCCAAAGCCAATGAAAACTGAGTCTGATGAAAAAACCAGTCTACATTTTTCTGAAGCTGTTTTACAAACCATTTCCCATAAGAAGTAAAGAAAGATTGTCGTTCATAAAACAGAGCGGAAATCACATAAACCTTCACTCCTTGATTTTTCAGTTCGGCAAGGAGATTGTACCAATAATCATACTTAACCGTAAAAAATAGTTCAGTATTAAACTGACCTGTAAATTCTCTTACCGTGCTTTTTTTATCGAAAGGTAAATAACAGATAACATCTGCAATATGTTTCTTTTTAACGACATTCTCATATCCTGAGGGTGAAAAGAAAGTCACCAAAACTTTGTGTTGGGGGAAATTCCCTTTAAGCTTCTCCAGCACAGGTAATCCCTGTTCATATTCGCCCAGACTTGCAGCATGCATCCAAATCACTTGATCGGTCTTTGAAAATGCAGTTTTCACTTTACTTAAAGATTCTCTTCTTCCTTCAACGCCTTTTTTAGTTTTATCATTAATCAATGCAAAAACCTTCATTCCGAAAGTAAGGAAACTGATAAATATATTGTAGAGAAAAGCCATTTTTATTATTCTTTAATTTCAATTCTGTCATGATCCGTAGGAGGATTGGATATGACTAAAAACTCAATTTCTTCAGTGGATTCATTGGAGATAAAATGTTTTGATCCTGCTTCAATGGATATAGATTCTCCCTGACCAATCAAGAATTTTTCTTCATTAATGTAAAATGCCGCTTCTCCTTTCAGAATATAAAAAAACTGTTCTGCCACTTTATGAAAGTGCAATTTTTCTGAAGTTCCTGCAGGCATCTTCTCCTGCTTTACGGACAAGCTTTGTGTATTTTTAAGGATCCAGCTGTCACATTGGTTTCCCCAGGTGTAATGTTCTGAATTATCTTTAGAGTGTATCATTTGAATAGATGGGCGATAAAAAGTAATGCAGGAGTAAATAAAACAACAGATAAAAAGATGGTAGCAAATGTAATTCTCGGTTTAGCCTGATCATCAACGGCAGATCTGAACATATAGTCCTGAATATTCATAAAAATAATTGCCAGCAGCAAAAAAAGAATTCTCAATCCAATTTTCATAATTAAAAACTGAGCATTCATATTCTGAGCTGTAATTTCTACAGGGAAATTAGTGTCTTCAGGATGTCTTGTGCCATGGGTAAACACAGCATATAATCCTAAAGTCAGTACAGGCATCAGAAACGCATAGATCCGTCCTCCGAATCCATCCGCTTTCCCTTCCATATCAAAATGTACAGGAATTCTCTCCGGCAAAGTATTATAATTTTTCAGGGTAAACCACCACAGAAAAACGACTAATCCAAAATTAAAAATATCAAAAATTGTAAAAAGAATATTTTCCATTTCAGACGAGATTGAATTAGGATTAGATTACACTTTTCAGCACTCTCAGTTTATGAGTATGCTTATTCATTTCTTTATTAAAAATCCCTGTGGAATCCAGCGTATCAATTCTTACTTTCCCGGAAGCATGGATGATCTTTTGATTCTCCAGCATAATTCCTACGTGGATAATTTTTCCTTCTGCATTTTCAAAGAAAGCAAGATCTCCCGGCTGTGTTTCTTCTATGAAAGTAAGCGGTTCTCCCACCTCAGCCTGCTGTGATGCATCTCTCGGTATTTTAATATTATGGATTTTATACACCAGTTGGGTAAATCCGGAGCAGTCTACTGCAAAAAAGCTTTTGCCTCCCCACAGATAAGGTACATTAAGGAATTCTTTCGCCGTCAATGCAATACTTTCACGCACATCATGACTTCTTCTGGAAGCGACCACCGGAAACTCTACTTCTGATCCCATAGAAAGTAAAGTTTTCCCATCGTTCATGAGTACAGAAGAAAAATCTTCGGTAACAACAGTCACTTTTCTATGGGCTAGTTCTTCATCTGTCACTGGTTTCAGCTGTTTGGTATCCATCCATCCTTCATAGCCATCATAATGCATTTTTATTTTGGTCCAGTTTTTATCTACTTCCAAAATATCTGCACTTTCACCAAACAATATTTCCGTAACAATTTCAGCTCTGTCAGAATTTTCTGCACGAACGGGTGCTACTGTAACAATACAAATTCCTTTATTCATTAACTCTCAATTTAAAGATTGAATAATTTAAAGATTAAAAATACCATCTGTACTTTCTTTAAATGTCGTAATCTTTGGATATTTTAATTACTTTTTGCGAAGAAAATTAACTCCATCACGCAAAGGTAAAATAAGATTTTCAAAATCTTCGTCTTTTGCCGCTAAATCATTTAATTCCTGAATAGACTGCGTAGATTTCAGCTTTGGGTTTTCCTCCAAAACTTTCCCATACCATAGCACATTATCAAAAAGGATTACGGTTCCGGATTTTGTATGGGGTTTAATCAGTCTGAAATATTCAGCGTAGTTTTCCTTATCGGCATCTACAAAAATCAGATCAAAAAATTCATCTGTTTCTTTTAAATATTCTTTGGCATCCTGAAGTTTAAAATCAATCTGACCGACATATTCGCTAGACTCGAAATATTTTCTGGGAAGATAGGCCAGGTCTTCATTGACGTCCAGCGTAGTAATTTTTCCGTCTTTTGCTAATCCTGATGCCAGACATAAGGTAGCATATCCCGTGAATGTTCCTATTTCAAGAATACTTTTCGGCTGCAGCATCTGGGAAATAATAGTCAGTAATCTTCCCTGCTGATACCCGGAAATCATATGAGGCTGTGTCGTTTTCTGATAAGTCTCTCTTCTCAGCTTTTTCAGAATTTCGGATTCTGAAGAAGCGTGTGCTTCCAAATATCTGTCCATTTCAGGATTCTTTTCTTCAAAAAAACTCATACCATTTTAATTTAAACAAATTTAAGGATTTTAAAGCTAGTTTTTAAATTCAACAAGAAGATACAAAAAAAGAGAGAAATTAATCCCTCTCTTTTCTTAGCTATATCTAAATTTTATGTAAAAAATCATTATACTGCTATACAATATTGTCTTATACCTGCACAAACCCATCCTGGGCAACACTCTGTTTGTGGGCTGGTACAAAATATCTGTGGATTACATCCTCTAATAGCACCTTGTACAGTTTTCATTTCTTCTCTTGAAAGTTTTTTTGAATTTTTCATAATTATTTTGTTTAGTATTAATTCCTACTCTTTAAGATTTTCGGACACCTCTGTTTTTATTTCCTTTTAAAGGGATTTAAATATACACATTCTTTTGTTAACCAACTAATTATACGCTAATAATTGGTTAGAAATTAAAAAAATACATCATACCGGGAAAACCCCATATGAAATACCGGGAAAATACGGATGGTATTTTTGTGGTATCCGTTGTAAGTTTGCAATAAGAATAAGGGGTAAAAACACTAAGAGAAAACATGATGATTGCAGGAGAGACACAAACTAACCATGAGAATCACAAAAAAGTTGTACTGAAAAGTAGAACTGATTCTTCTGCAGCAAAAACTAAGAAAGAAATATCCACTTCATTTTTGCAACGAATTATTTCGCTCTTGAAAAAAGAAGAATTAATTTGATTAAAAAATAAATCCCGGCCACCTTCGGGATTTATTTTTGCTTTACATCAAGATTGTTTCTTCTTCGGTTACACCAATCATTCTGCCCGAGCTCCGGATTAACCTTCTTAATTTCCTTACGGGAGCCTATTTCACTACAGTTTATTCAACAGAACTTTGCTAAGTTCTATCTACACGTCTTTTTCAGAATTTATGTTTTAAGTAACATCACATTGCCTGAAATGCTCATGAATAGACATTATTCCTGAAAAATAATCTTCTTCAGACTCACTTCAAAAGTCAAAATCCTTATAAAAAACAGGAAAAACACCTGTGTATTACTGCTGCTATGCCTCTACCTTTGATATAAGTTTTCCAACCATGAAACATTCAAATAAAGGAGGAACCCGAAAATCCTAAAACAGAGTAGGGATATTTTAAAAACAACCACATGAAAACAAAGACTTTATTTTTAATTGGAGCAATAGTGGGACTTGTTATTATATTTTCCCAGCTAAAACCTCAGGAAATGTCTTTTTACAAAGAGAAAGGCAATTACATTGTAGACAATAATTACATTCTGAAAGATGTCAAAAAAATTTCTGATGAAGACATGAAGAGTTTATTAAGCCTGCAAAAACTTCATCAGAATAGTTTGGGGACTAATTTTATTATCTACAAAATCAACAGACAGTATGTGATCCGTGGATGCTTAATGAAAGCCAATATCGACTGGAAAAAATATGGCGATTTAAGAGCTAAAGTGGAAGGAATTCTGAAAAAATACGGAGCTAAAGAACTGGGAGCAGATTATTATGCTATTCAAAACAATCAGGTTGCTACCAACGCTGCATTATTAAGTCAGAAGGACATTTCATCTTTAAGTAAATTAACGGTAAGAGGTGCCGAAGAATACACCATTTGCCCGCCAACTATGGGAAGAAAAAACCTAACCAATGTGATCATGAAATCTTACAAAGTCAATACAGCTATTGATCCCAGAATCAATGTAAAACTTAATAATGTATTGCTCAATTACAAATAACCACAAAAGGCTGTTTTTAGCTTAAAGACAGCCTCTTCTAAATCTTTTACCATGAAAAGAAAACTTCAGTTATCCGGAATTTTCATTATCCTGCTGGTGGTCTTTGTTATTGGTCTGAAAGGAACATTTGATGGCTATTACGGTTTTTATTATGAAAACAAAAACTATGAAAAACCGCTGGCTTATAGTATTTCGGAAAACATTGCCCAGTCGAAACCCGTTAATATATTTACGTCTTATACGGGTTTTGATACAGGATATGGTTTCTATGCTCCTAATGTTGCCAGTGATTTTGTAATGAGCTTTGAATTGAAAGATCAGCAGGGAAATATACTTGAACAAAAAAATCTGCCTTATTTCAAAAACAAAGAAAGCAGGGTAAGATATACCACTGTTTTTAATATGTTTCTTGATAAAATCTCTGACAAAAAAAGCTATGACAGCAAATATTATCAGTATCTGGATATTATTATCAGGCAGATCGCTGCACATGTCATGAAGGAAAATCCGAAAGCAGCAAGCGTCACAACGCGCCTCTATCTGTACGACTACCCTACCATTGCAGATTTCGAACAGGGAAAAACAAATGAAAATCTGATTCTTATTGATGAATTCAAACATTAGAGCCATGAAAAAACTGAATATACTCTATGCGAAAGTTGAAAACTTCTTTTTCAGACAGGATAATAAAACGGAATTCTTAAGCTTCTTCCGGGTTGCCATAGGAGCTGTTATCCTTTTACAATTTATTGCAGTGCTGCCGGATTTTGATACATTATTTTCAAGCAGCAGTATCATTCCACAAGATATAATGAGTGTTTTCACTCCAGATTGGCTGATTACCTTCCCTAAAATGGTCAGCTTTTTACAAAACTATGGTATTGAAGAAAGCACAACAATTGTAATCACCAAAATATCATTCATCACATTATGCATTTTTATCATCACCGGGTTTTATTCCAGAATTTCTGCCTTTTTATTACTTATACTGCAGATAGCACTATTGAAAGGAAGTTCGTTCTTTGCGTATGGTGCAGATTTTTTCACAAGCATGTCTTTATTTTACCTGATTCTTTTTCCTGCTGATCAGCATTTCTCCCTTAGGAATCTTATATTCAGCAGAACAATCGGAGATATCAACATTATGCCGGTTAAAAGATTATTTCAGATTCATATTTCTATGGCCTATTTTTTTTCAGGATTGGACAAAGCTTTAGGTTTTAACTGGTGGAATGGAGAGTCTATCTGGAAAGCTATTCATCTTCCCTACTCTAACAGGGATCTGAATATTGATTTCAGCTGGCTTACAGAACATTCTTATATTTTAAGCTTCATCGGATGGAGTACGATTATCATTGAAATGTGCTATCCATTTTTCATCTGGTATAAACCAACACAAAAGACATGGCTTTTCCTTACAGTCTCCATGCATATAGGAATTGCACTTGTTCTCAATTTATATTATTTTTCAGCTATTATGATCGTCTGGAATATCACCAATTTTTATTTTGAACAGTATGCAAAAAAGGAAGTCACCTCTTCAAAGAAAAAAGTTTCTTTGGAGTATATTCCAAAACAGGTTAGCTCATAAAAAACAAATCCCGAATTGCTTCGGGATTTATTTTGATATATGGATTAATCATTATTTCTTAGGAGCGATATCCATCAGTTTCATAAACTCATCAAGCTTAGGCATAATGATGATTTCTGTTCTTCTGTTTTCCGATCTTCCTGAAACGCTCATATTAGTAGCTTTCGGGTTGTATTCAGAACGTCCTCCAGCCGTAATTCTTGCCGGATCTACTCCAAACTGAGTCTGAAGAACTTTAGCCACAGAAGTACCTCTCAATGCAGAAAGATCCCAGTTGTCTCTTGGAAGATTTGGAGAGTTCAACGGAGCGTTATCGGTGTTACCTTCAATTAACACTGAGTATTTATCGTAATCGTTGATTACTTTTGCTACTTTACCTAACACTTCCTGAGCTGCAGGTAAAATATTGTAGTCTCCTGTTTTGTATAGCATTTTGTCTGAAAGAGAGATCATTACTACTCCTTTCAATACTTTTACCTGTACATCTTCATCCGATACATTATCCAAAGATCTTTTCAGTTTGTTAGACAATGCAAGGTTCAAGCTGTCATTCTTAGCATTGCTTGAGATCAATTGCTTGATATAAGAATTGGAAGCATTGATTTCACCTACCAGTTTATCAATGTTAGCAGAACTTTTTCCTGTATTGGATAAACATGCATCAAGAGATGATTTTAAAGCATCATGCTGGCTTTTCAACAAGTTATTTTCACCTGACAATGCAGAGTTCTGAGATTTCAAATCCTGAATTTCTCTTTGTCTTTCTCCAATATTTTCAATACACTGCTTATAGTTTGTGCTCAAAGCATCATACTGCTTTTTGCTGACACAAGATGTCATCCCCAGCGCCATTGCAGAAACTGCTAAAACTTTTAAAATCTTCATAAATAATCATTTTTAGACTACTCAAAGTTAGGAAAATTCAATTGAATTATATCGGTTATCTTTGCATAAAAGAAATTCTCAACATATATGTTGAAAAAATTAACCTTTATCAACCAATTAAAAAATCTCGTATACGAACCGGAAAACCACACGTTTCTTCTGGCGGTAAGCGGAGGTGCGGACTCTATGGTTTTAGCCTCTTTGTTCAGGGATTTCGGGCAGGAAATTCAGGATTCAAAATTCCGGTTTCAGGTGGCCCATATCAATTATAAACTTCGTGGTCATGATTCAGACCTGGATCAGAAAACAGTGCAGGATTTTTGTGAGAAAAATCATATAAAATTTCATTTGTATGAAGTTTCAGCAAAAGATCAGAAACCGGAAAATTCTATTCAGCTTTGGGCAAGAGAACTACGGTATACCTTTTTTAAAGAAATCCAGAAAAAAGAAAACCTGGAATTTCTTGTTACAGCCCATCACCTCAATGATCAGCTGGAAACTTTCATCATTAATCTTTCCAAAGCCGCAGGAATCAATGGACTAAGCGGAATTCCATCAAATGATAATGCCATACTTCGCCCTCTTTTAGACTTTTCCAAAAAAGAAATTTATCAGTTTGCTGAAGAGAACAGCATCGAATTCCGGGAAGATCTTTCTAACAAAAAAGATGATTATCTGAGAAATAAGATCAGGAATAAGATTGTTCCCATGCTTATGGAAACCAACGAGCACTTTCTGGAAAACTTCAGGAAAAGTTCTTTGTATCTCAATCAGACTAAAGATTTTGTCCATAAACAGATTCAGGAGATAGAAAATCAACTCACGATATTTAACCAAAACTATAAAATCCTATCAAAGGAAAAGCTGGATCAGGAAAGTGATTTCGTAAAATTTGAAATCTTAAAAAAATATGGGTTCAGTCAGGAGGAAGAAATCCCCAAAATTTTTACAGCAGAAAACAACAGTTCTTTCTTTTCAAAAGAATACCAGTTGATTGTCAACCGTGATGAACTTATTTTCATTGATAAAAGTGAAGAACAGGAAACTCCGGAAGAAATAGTACTGATCAAAAATTTTGATTTTTCCAAAAACCAAATCTGCATTGACCTCGTAAATGCTATTGAAAACATTGACAGGATCGGTAAAAGATTTGAATGGGACTTTGATGCTGAAAAACTTCAATTCCCTCTCCTTCTGAGAAAGCAACAGGATGGAGATGAATTTTATCCGGCTGGGTTTTCAGGGAAAAAGAAAGTTTCTAAATTTTTTAGGGACGAAAAATTATCTGCATTAATCAAGGAAAAGATCTGGTTACTCTGTGATTCAGGAAACCATATTTTGGGAGTCATCCCCCTTAGACAGGATCGCAGATATCAGACAGACAGAACTACGCAAAAAAAGATAACTGTAAAGTGGACAGAAAGACAACTAATTCGTTAGCTGTTGATGATTTTAAGAAAGACAGCAATATAGCTTTTGGAATTTTATACCAACAGTATTTCGGTTATACTAAAAATTTTATAATCAAGAATAAAGGTAATTTGGAAGATGCAGAAGATATTTTCCAGGATGCATTACTGATTCTTTACGAAAAACTCAATGCTGATGACTTCAAAGTTCAGACCTGTCTGGGAAATTATATTATCGGAATTGTAAAAAATCTCTGGTTTAAAAAACTAAAAAACAGAAACTTTTATGTAGAATCTCCGGAAAGCTATTTCATAGAACACCAGGAGGAAATCAGTGATGCCATTGAAAATGAAAGGTATTACTGGGAAAAACTGGTTGGTTATATTAAGTCAATCTCTTCCCATTGTCAGAATCTGATTCATGACATTTTTATTGAAAACAAAAGTATCGAAGAAATTCAGGATAAATATCAATATTCCAGCAAACATAATGCTCAGAATCAAAAGTATAAATGTGTAGAGCAAATTAAAAAGGTTAAAAACAAAAGCATTTTTTCTACCTGAAAATCAAATATTTACATAAAAACTTAGAGTTTGTGGGTGATTTTTTTCTTTTTCAGGGAACATCATAAGAAAAGAATATATGTTCAAAAAAATCGTATTGAGCCTTCTTATAATAGTAGGAATTTCATTGAGAGCACAAAGTGCAGGCATCAATTTTCAAAAAATTGATTTGGAGGCTGCGAAAAAAATCGCAGCAAAAGAAAATAAACTGATCTTCATTGATCTGTTCACCACATGGTGCGGACCTTGTAAGCTCATGGCAAAAAACACCTTTACCGATCCTAGAATTGGAGAGATGTTCAACAAAAATTTTGTTAATATTGCCCTGGATGCAGAAAAAGAAGGAATAAATCTGGCCAAAGAGTTTAAAGTGGTAAACTATCCTTCTTTTTTATTCCTGGATCCAAAAGGAAAACTGGTTCAATATGATTTCGGATATTATAATGCTGAACAGTTTTTAGGAGTGGGAGCTTCAGTTCTGGGGAAAAAGATGTCTCAATCCGGCAAGACTTTAGATCAGGTAAAAGGAAAAATGGTTGGAGATAAAATTGATAATTTCAATGCGAAAGACCATATGGGAAATACATTTTCTTCATCCAAAGAAAATCAAAAACTGGTGATCGTTTTTATCCGTGGACAATGGTGCCCTTATTGTAACAAATACATTGAAACATTACAAAAGCTGTCTCCTGAACTGAAATCGAAAAATGCAAGACTTGTTATTATCTCTCCTGAAAAACCTGAATTTATAGAAAAGACCATTAACAAAACAAAGACAGACTATACCGTTCTATATGATGAAGGATATAAAATTGCAGAAGCATTCGATGTTCTTTACACTCCTGACAGTGAAACGCTTAACCTCTACAACTCAAAATTAAAGGAGGATTTTGCTGACAGCAGGTCAGATCATTCAGGAAGACTTCCTGTTTCGGCAACCTTCATCCTTAATGAAAGTAAAGAAATTACATGGAGGCATTTTGAAACAGACTATAAAAAGAGAGCGTCTGTAGAAGATATTTTAAAGAACCTGAATTGATTTTAACAGAAAGTTTTTGTATTGGCAAAAGATGCTAATCATAATCCTCAATCAACAAAATTGATAAAATTGACAAAATCAATAATCATTTTGAAGGATAAAATAAGTGACACGTCTCTTGCCATCAAGGCGGAAGACAGAATATTTTAGACATCAGGCTTAAAAAAAGAAAGTTTCTAAGTTTTTTAGGGACGAAAAATTATCTATTTTAGCGAGGCAAAAAATCTGGATACTGACTGACAGCAATGATTCTCCATTGGGGATCATCCTTTCAGACAGGATAGAAGATATACAAAGAATGAGAAGACAAAGTGGAGTCTCAAAATTTTTAATGAAAGGAACAATGAAATTTAGAAATTGGTTTTTATTAATTCTACTCTTTTTAGCGACAGGAATTAATGCGCAGATAAAAAATCCCGTAAAGTTTAAATTTACCATCAACGATCTTGGAAACAATCAGTACGAAGCGGTATTGAATGCTACTATGGAAAGCGGATGGCATATTTACTCCAAAGATTTACCGGAAGATACAGGTATTCCTACCGAATATAAAGTTACCGGAAAAAACATTGAGCTGATTGGAAAATTTACCGAGGTCGGGAAAAAACATGAAGAATTTTCTGAAGCGTTTGGAGGAACAATTGTTTTCTACTCCAATTCTGCTGGATTTAAGCAAAAATTTAAATTAAAAGATCCGACAAAACCTGCAGATGTCACTTCTGAGATTACGTATCAGACCTGTGACGACAGAGTTTGTCTGGCTCCCAACACCTTAGAATTCAATCAAAAAGTTACTCCAAAAGGGGCAACGGAAGAGACTGCAACTGAGGAAGCGGTTCCTGCAAAAGATTCTGTAAAAACAGTTGAGACAATAACTGAAAATCCTGCAAAAACAGAAGCTACGATTACAGAAACTTCTAAACTGGATCCTAAACAACTGAAAATTGAAAGTATTGATTTCAAAAAACCATTGACGGATTGTGGTACAGCTTCTACCAAAGTGGATGAAAACTACTGGACGTATTTATTCCTTGGGTTTATCGGGGGATTAATCGCTTTGCTTACTCCATGCGTTTTCCCAATGATTCCACTGACCGTTTCATTCTTTACCAAAGGAAGCAAAAACAAAGCAAAAGGAAAAAGAGATGCTCTTATTTATGGGTTTTTCATCCTTCTTATTTTCGTTTTACTGAGTATTCCTTTCCACATTATTGATGGGATTGCCGGAAATGTCTTCAACGAGATTTCCACCAGTGTATGGCTGAATATTGCTTTCTTTATCATATTCATCTTCTTTGCCGGAAGTTTCTTCGGATATTATGATATCACACTCCCGAGTTCTATTGCCAACAAATCTTCTAAAGCGGAAGAGGCAGGAGGAATTATCGGTATTTTCTTCATGGCATTAACGCTGGTAATTGTTTCTTTCTCATGTACAGGACCTATTTTAGGAAGTTTACTGGGAAGTGCAGTAACAGGTTCCACAAATGTTCCTATGCTGCTAACCTTTGCATTGGCAGGATTCGGGCTGGCATGGGCAATTATTTTTGGTTTACTGGCTTTATTCCCGCAGGCATTGCAAAGTCTTCCGAAATCAGGAGGATGGATGAATACCGTAAAAGTGGTGTTAGGGTTCGTAGAACTGGCATTAGCATTGAAATTTTTATCTAAAGCAGATCTTGTTTCTAAAACCTTCTTCTTAAAAAGAGAGCTTTTCATTGCAATCTGGATCATTATTGCCTTAGGATTAGCATTATATTTATTAGGATTGATCAGATTCCCACATGATGATAAAAAGCCTAAAATCTCAATCACAAGAAAGGTATTGGGTGTATTGGGAATCGGTTTTGTCATCTACCTGGTACAAGGTTTAATCCCGTCTGATCGTCCGAAGCTTCAGTTATTAAGCGGAATTTTACCTCCATTGAACGTAAGTTATTTCCATGATGAAAAAGACGGAATTTTAGGAATGCATCCGGAACACGACTTCTTCAAAGCAATAGAACTGGCTAAAAAAGAAGATAAACCGATCTTAATTGACTTCACCGGGTACGGATGTGAAAACTGTAGAAAAATGGAGGAGTTTGTTTGGAGTGAACCAGACATCTTGCCTATCCTACAGAATGACGTAGTACTAGCTTCTCTCTATGTAGATGATAAGGAAGAGCTTCCTGAAGATGAGAAAACCAAAATTGACCTTGGGGACGGACAGATCAAAAAGGTAAAAACAATTGGGGACAGATGGAGTTTATTCCAACAGGTGAACTTTAACAATAATTCCCAGCCTCACTATGTTTTAATCACTCCTGACGGAAAAGTAATTAATACTCCTGTTTCAGGATACATGCCGAAAGAGGATTTCAAAAAATTCCTGGAATGCGGAGTGAACTTCTATAAAAAGAATAAATAATTTATTTACATATCATTTAAAAAACTCACACTTTACCGTGTGAGTTTTTTATTTTAATAAATTAAATAAACAATAAAACACCAAACGTAGTACAAAATTAATTACATTTGAATAACCATCACTTATTCAAATACATATGAAACATTTAACATCTACTCTTTTATTCTTTACTTTTTCAATAATAACAGCCCAAACTGCTCCTTCTATACAATGGCAGAAAGCATTGGGTGGCAGCCAGAGTGAATCCGCAAATGCTATCCAGCAAACCTCTGACGGAGGATATATTGTTGCAGGAAACTCTATGTCCAATGATGGAGATTTGAGCGGCCACCACGGACAAGGAGATTATTGGATCATAAAACTTGATTCGGCCGGAAATATAGTATGGCAAAAATCTCTCGGGGGAAGTAATCTGGATACTGCACAATCTATCCGACAGACTATAGACGGGGGATATATTGTTGCCGGATCATCCAACTCAAATGATGGAGATATTACCGGGTATCATGGAAACTATGACTTCTGGATTGTAAAAATGGATGCTAATGGAAATATACAATGGCAGAAGTCTTTAGGTGGGAGTAATCTCGATCAGGCTCTGTCTATTCAACAGACCGTTGAAGGCGGATATATTGCTGTCGGCTGGTCAAGCTCTAATGATGGAGATGTGAGTGGAAACCAGGGAGGACAGGATTACTGGGTTGTAAAATTAGACAATAGCGGAAATATAGAATGGCAAAAATCATTAGGGGGAAGCGGCAGCGACCAAGCCTCTTCTGTACAGCAAACGTTTGATGGTGGATATATTATTGCGGGATCTACAACTTCCAATAACGGTCATGTTACCGGAAACAATGGCGGTTACGACTTTTGGGTAGTAAAACTGAACTACGCAGGAAATATGCAGTGGCAAAAAACATTAGGAAATAATAGTAATAATATAGCTTCTTCTGTACAGCAGGCTTTTGATGGCGGATACATTGTTGCGGGAACTTCTTTTAATCCTTTGCATTCTGAAAACGGACTTCCTGATTATTGGGTGGTAAAATTAAATAGTAATGGTATTCCTCAGTGGGATAAATATTTTGGAGGAAGTGCTCATGATAATGGCATAGCAATCCGGCAGACAAGCGAATGGGATTACATTTTTGCGGGCTGGACTGCTTCCAATAACGGACAGGTAACCGGAAATCATGGAAATAATGATTGCTGGATCATAAAAATGGACAGTAACGGAAATCTGAAATGGGAAAAGACTCTGGGAGGGAGTAATTATGAAAACTTAACTGCTGTAGAGCTAACTGATGATAATGGTTATATTATTTCAGGAAGTACAGAATCTATAGACGGAGATGTTACAGGAAATCATGGTTTACTTGATGCCTGGGTAGTTAAGTTAAATCAGGAACAATTAGGAATTTCAGAAAGCCAGAAGACTGCTCAACCTAACCTCTACCCCAATCCGGCAAAAGATTTCTTTTATGCAGATCATCTGCCGCAGGAAAGCAGTATTGATATTATCGATATGTCGGGAAGAAAAATATTCTCTCAAAAGTATAATGAGAAAAAAATAAAAATCAATACCAATACATTCTCTGAAGGAATTTACATGGTACAGATAAAAAATAAAAACGGAATCATTCTTTCAAAGAAAATAACAGTAAACAGGTAAGCCGTTTGTCAATATTTCAGCCATTCAAACTCAATATCATAAAAAGAGTAAAAGAAACAGGATTTTTTTTCAAATTCAGCACAAAAACAATCAATAAATTCATGAATCTATTGATTACTTCACAAACAAGGCATGTGTTTTGTAAGAATTATTCAAAAAAAATACCGTTTAACATTTAAAAACATTAATCATGGCAGAAGTAATTGCACAAGAAAAACAAGGCAGCAAACAAAAGAAAAAAATGATCAGAGTAGATATGACTCCTATGGTAGATTTGGGATTCCTGCTCATCACATTCTTTATGTTCACTACCAATTTTACAAAACCCAACGTAATGGATCTGGGATTACCGGCAAAAGATCCTAACCCTCACCCTAAGGATATTCCGGTAATAGGAGATAAAAATCAGATTACCTTTATCCTTGGAAAAGACAACCGTGTATTTTATCATCAAAGCAATGCTAAAGATTTAAATGCAGGAACCCTTAAAGAAACTGATTTCAGTGGAATAAAAATTTCAAAAATCATTGCTGAAGCCTATAAAAATGCTCCGGTTCCCAACAACTTCACTGTTATTGTAAAACCAACAGATGAAGCTAATTATAAGAATTTTGTAGACATGCTGGACAACCTTGCTATTTCCAAAAAGGAACGATATGGCGTAACAGATATCAAGCCTTGGGAAACAAAGATTTACAAGGAATTAACTCAATAAAAGACGAAGAGCATTGTAAAAATGCTCTTTTTTTGACTAAATTTGAAAGGAGAAACAGATCCGCAGCACGCAACCTGCTGTATTATTTTAACCTTCTATAACTTTGGAATTATGCTAAACTTTGAAAGAAAAGGAAACGGAAAAGAAACTTTAGTACTTCTGCACGGATTTATGGAAAACCTGACCATCTGGAGCGATATGGAGTCTCATCTTTCTAAAGATTTTTCACTGCTCAAAATTGACCTTCCCGGCCACGGACAGTCTGAAATTCTGGCTGAAGTTCACACCATGGAATTGATGGCTGAGGAAGTAAAAAAAGTTTTAGACCATCAGAATTTAGAAAAAGTTCACCTTCTGGGACATTCCATGGGAGGCTATACTTCGCTTGCTTTTGCTGAAAAATATCCCAGTTCTTTAAAAACTTTAACGTTATTTTTCTCTACATACTTTCCGGATGATGAAGAGAAAAAACAACAGCGTATCAAAAGCTACAGAATTATAAAGGATGCATTTGCCCACTATGCCAGAGCCGGAATTCCCAACTTATTCAATCCGAATGAAAGAGATATCCTGGAAGGGAAAATTGAAACCGCTCTTGAAACCGCACTTTCCACCAACAATATGGGAGCACTTGCCTGTGTAAAAGGCATGGTAGAAAGAACAGACAAAAAACATGTTCTGGAAAATCTGGAAGCAAAAATCTTAGTACTGGCAGGGAAACATGACAATGCTGTAAAAACCGATCTCATGATTAAGCATCTTCCGGACAGAACAAATATTAAATCCTACATTCTGGATTGCGGACACAACGGACATTGGGAAAAACCGGGTATCTGTGCTGAAATCATCAATACAGAACTTCTTCATAATCTTCCTAAGAAACTGGTCTTATAACATTGTTTTCATCATATATTAAAGCCGTGTTTAATAAAAAATCCTGTATATTAGTAGAGGATAATTTTTGTAATGGCTTTATTCTCATTCAAAAAAAAGAAACCACCGGCACCACCGGTTATCGGACTTACACTTTCAGGCGGAGGAATGCGTGGAATTGCCCATATTGCTGTACTGAAAGCGCTGGAAGAATACAACCTGAAGCCGCACATTATCTCCGGAACAAGTGCGGGATCTATCATTGGCGCTTTTTATTCTTTTGGAAAAACACCGGATGAGATGATGGAAATTGTGAGACAAACCTCTTTTTTCTCCAGATCAGCTTTAAAATTATCAAAAAATGGAATTTTCAGTTCTAATTTTATTTTAAAACTTTTCAAAGATTATTTCCCGGAAGACAATTTCAGTATTTTGGAAATCCCTATGTATGTTGCAGCCACAGAGATGACTCATGGTATTGTTGACTTTTTTTCTGAAGGAGAGCTTTTCGGTCCGTTGCTGGCTTCTTCCAGTGTTCCTTTCATCCTTCCTCCGGTAAGAATTGGTGAAAAAATTTATGTGGATGGCGGCGTTCTTGACAATCTTCCCATTGAGCCTATTATGGACAAATGCAACTTCCTGATTGCATCCCATGTGAACTCGATCAGCTATGATGAACTCAATAAAATGAGTCTTATGAAAGAATTTGACAGGATTCTCCATTTGGCCATCGCAAAATCCGTGTATTCTAAAGCGAAATACTGCAATATATTTTTAGATCCGCCTAAAATGACGAAGTACAGTCTTTTCAACAAAAGGTATATGGATGAAATGTTTCAGCAGGTCTACGAATATACCTGTCTGGAACTTGAAGAAAAAGGGTTTCGCAAAAGTTAATAAGTTTAAGAAACCGGGAATGGATAAGCTATTTCAGCTTTTCATCCCATTATAACCCTTCCTCTTTTACTTTAGCTTTAAAGTTCTCGATAGTTCCGGCTAAAGAATCCAAAGATTTCCCTCCGGCAGCATTGATGTGCCCTCCACCATTAAAATATTTTCTTGAGAATTGGTTCACATCCACATCATCTTTACTTCTGAATGAAATTTTAACAAAATCCTCATACAGATCTTCCATAAAGAATGCAGACATTTTCACTCCGGCAATGCTTAAACCATAATTAACAAATCCTTCCGTATCTCCCTTCTGGAATCCAAATTCTTTAAGCTCGTTTCTTGTAAGGCTTAATACAGCTACTGTTCCCTCATTCACTACCTCAATTCTTCCCAGAACCAAAGCAAGTAAATGCAGTCGGGAAACTGTGTTGGTATCCCAGGTATTAGAGGTGATCATGGCAGGATCTGCTCCATGTTCAATAAGATTGGCAATAATTCTGTGCGTGGTAGCACTTGTAGAACGAAAACGGAAACCTCCAGTATCCGTCATAATTCCGGTATAAAGACATTCCGCCATATCCTGATTCACCAGTTTTTCATCATTCATTGCCTCAATGAAATGATAGATCATCTGTGAAGTGGCAGGAATTACCGTATCAGAATAAACGAAATCAAATTTTTCCGGCTGCTGATGGTGGTCAATAAGAATTTTCTTTCCCGGAGCTTTTACCAACCAGTCTCCCAACAATCCGATTCTTGAAGGAGAATTAAAATCCAGGCAGAAAATAACATCTGCTCCTGCAATCATATCAGAAGCCAGTTTTCTTTTGTACTCAGCAATGATAACTTTTTTAGATTCCGGCATCCATTTCAGAAACTTAGGAAAATCATTAGGTACGATAACTTCTGCATGAATTTCTTTGGCTTTCAGATAATGTTTCAATCCCAAGCTTGACCCAATAGCATCTCCATCCGGATTGTAATGGGTAAGGATAACTATTTTGCTCTCCTGGGTAAGTAATGTATTGATATCTAAAAGTTCTGCTGGTGTAAACATCCGGTGTTTATTTTTCGTTAAAATTAAAGTTTTCAAAGATAGAGCTTTTATATAAATCATTTAAATATTATTTTTGTACCGGAAAATGGTTTTTCCATGAGGGTTTGTCAATACCCGACTGAAAAACGCAACATTTAATTTTAAAAAAAGATATATAAAATTTGTAACTTATAAAAATTTATATATCTTTGCAACCTGAAAATTAATAGATTAATTACGATTTAAACATATAGTAATGAGTAAAAGAACATTCCAGCCATCAGAAAGAAAGAAAAGAAACAAACACGGTTTCAGAGAAAGAATGTCTACGCCAAATGGAAGAAGAGTTTTGGCTGCGAGAAGAGCTAAAGGCAGAAAGAGTTTAACTGTAAGTGCATCACGCGCTAAGAGATAATTCTACATTATCATATACAAAACATGCTTGAGAAGTTCCTTTTCAGGCATTTTTTGTTGTTAAAATTTACTAAAATTTAGGCTGTATCAACATCTTTTTCTATTTTTAAAAGTTGAAATATTTTTGTTAGAAATAGTCTTTAAAATTAAATTATGCCACATACAAATATCTCCGGAGAAAACATCATAAGTTTACAAAACGCAAAGATTGCCCAAAAAAACTTCACTGTACTTTCTGATGTAAATCTTAACATTAAAAAAGGTAGATTCTGTTATCTTATTGGAAAAACAGGTTCCGGAAAAAGTTCTCTTCTGAAAACGCTTTACGGACACATTCCATTGGCATCAGGACACGGAGCTGTGGTAGGATTTGACCTGGCAAAACTAAAACCATCTGATATTCCCAACCTTAGAAGAAAGCTAGGAATCGTATTCCAGGATTTCCAGTTACTTTCTGACAGAACAGTTGAAAAGAACCTGAAGTTTGTTCTTGAAGCCACAGGATGGAATGACAAAGTAAAAATAGAAGACCGTATCAATGAGGTTTTAGGAAGCGTGAACATGAAAAGCAAAAAGCACAAAATGCCTCACGAACTTTCCGGAGGAGAGCAACAACGTATTGCCATCGCAAGAGCTCTCCTTAACCACCCGGATCTTATCTTAGCCGATGAGCCTACAGGAAACCTTGACCCTGAAACTTCCAACGAAATTATGACCCTGTTAAAGCAGGTAGCTCTTGAAAATGGCGCTGCAGTAGTAATGGCAACACATGATTATCATATGATTCAAAACTTCCCTGGTGAAGCCATCAGATGTGAAGACGGAAAAGTTTCTGTATTGGATACATCTGAGTTATTTGAATAAGAATAAAAAATAAAGAGTTCAGAAATAACTAACTTCTAAAGTCTAATTTCTAACTTCTTCACTTAAAAACATGAAACTCTTTGGTGAGTTCAAGATATGGGTCCGAGTATTGTCTCGGACTTTTTTCTATAATAAAGTCAGATTCGTCAATGTCTTTTTCTTCTGATGAAAACTCCAGAATCAGCCTTTTTGCTTTTGAATTTTCAATTCCTTTGATATGCACTCTTCGGATCAGAAACAGATTATTTTCTTTCCCAATTGAAACAAAAAGTTCTCCAGCCTCAACAGGAATAATGACAGAAAAAATCCCACCTTTTGATAAAAGCTGAGATGCTTTGGATATCAGCTGCACGAAGTTTAACTCAATCGTCTGACGGGCAATTTTATCCTTTTCAGACCCCGACTCTTCGAAATATGGAGGATTGGAAACAATAAGATCAAACTGATCTTTCGTTTCAAAAGTTTTAAAATCCTGATGTCTGTTTTGCAACCTTGTATGAAAAGGAGAGTTTTCAAAATTAAGTCTGGTAAGCCTTGCTGCATCTTCATTAATATCAAGTCCCAAAAATTCAGCATGAAGATTTCTCTGGGCCAGCATAAGAGAAATTAAGCCTGTACCCGTTCCTACTTCCAAAACACTGGAAGCACTTTCAACACCAGCTAAAGCGCCAAGCAAAACCCCGTCTGTTCCTACACGGAAGACATCTTTAGACTGCTCAATTTTAAATTGCTTAAAGGTAAAAGGTTTCACTATAAATTGGTAGGCAGTGTAATAATGAAGGTAGACCCTTTTCCTATTTCAGATTTTACAGAGATCTCTCCTTTATAATCTTCAATCATTTTTCTCACCATAGACAACCCCAGCCCCATTCCACTGCTTTTAGAAGTAAAATTCGGTTCAAAGATTCTTTCGTACATATTTTCAGGAATTCCTATTCCGTTATCCTGAACAGAAATAATCACTCGTCTCTGGTGCTGTTCCACATCTACATTAATGATCAGTTTTCTTTCATCACTTTCCGCCTGTTTCGCATTGGTAACAAGGTTGGTTATAATCCTGGAAAGATAAATTCTGTCCATATTGATCATAATATTCGTCTTGTTGGCATGCATGAAAATACTGTCATCATTAAATACACGGAGAATGTCTTCAACTTCAGTATTCAGATTAATAACTTCATTATTTTTTTCAGGAAGTTTCGCAAATTCTGAGAATGCCGAGGCTACAGTAGCAATCAGATCAATCTGATCTACGATCGTTTTACTCATCTGTTTTACTCTCTCTCTGATATTGGGATCTTCAGGATCAAATTTTCTTTCAAAATTTTGAATGGTCAGCTTCATTGGAGTCAATGGGTTCTTCACCTCATGAGCCACCTGCTTAGCCATCTCTCTCCACGCTTCTTCAGATGCCTTGAACCTAAGTCTTTCTTTCTGGTCCTGAATCTGCAGAATCATTCTGTTATAAGCTCTCGCCAAAGCATTAAGTTCATCATTTTTATAGTACCTGATGGGACGCATTTCATTTTCAAACAATGTAATACGGGTAATCATATCAGAAAATTTCGTAATGGTTTTCGCAAGGCTGTTAGACGTAACCCAACTGATCCATATACTAAAAAGAATAAGGAATATATCGACTAAAAGAATATATTTTACATACTGATGAAGAACTTCAAGATAAGCAGATTCATTGTGGTATAAAGGGATATAAACAATTCCGATGGGTTCAAGCTCATTGTTTTTCAACAAAAGATAGGAAGAAGTAAGCTTAGCATCTTTAGCCGCATCATAATTAATCATATCTACTCTTGCATCAGTAGACAGGATTTTATTGATAATCTCTATAGGAATTGTTTTCTGCTCAACTAAACCTTCATCTTTATTGGAAAGCAAATAGTGTCCTTTCAGATCATAAATAAAAATGTCATGCTGGTTGATATCCGCTATTTCAAAGATTTTATTCCCTAAAACTTCCGGAAGGTCTTTTGTTTCTATAAGTGTCTGACTTACCGCATAGTCCAGATACCTCATTACCGCATTGGTCTTGTCCTGCATATCGATATTACTCTGCTGCAAAGAATGATTTCTCAGCACAAAGTAAGGAACAAGAGATGTAGCAACGACACTTAAAAAACATACCAGTAAGAAACCGAAGAATACCCGATTCCTTAAGCTATATCCTTTATACTTGTTTATTGACATTCTACTTTTTAATTAACCTAGCAATATACTTACCAATAATATCAAATTCCAGGTTTACTGTATCACCAATTTTCAAATGTTTCATATTCGTAAATTCCCAGGTATAAGGAATAATGGCTACGGAAAACTGATCGTCTTCGCTTTTAGCAACCGTAAGACTGATCCCGTTTACTGTAATTGACCCCTGAGGTACCGTCACAAAACTTCCGTCATTTTCATATTTCATGGTGATAAAATAACTTCCGTCTTTATTTTCAATACTCACCACTTCACCGGTTTTATCAACATGTCCCTGAACAATATGACCATCCAGTCTTCCATCCATCTTCATACAACGCTCAAGATTCACAACTGTTCCTAATTCCCATTTTCCAAGATTGGTCTTTTCCAGTGTTTCATTGATCGCTGTAACCACATAATGATGGTCTTTTATCTCCACAACTGTAAGACAACAGCCGTTGTGTGCAAGGCTCTGATCAATTTTAAGTTCGTTTGTAAAGGGGCATGTCAGGGTGAAATCTATATTGCTTCCTTTTTCTTCAATCTTCTCAATAACACCAACTGCTTCAATAATTCCTGTGAACATATTATTTTTTGCTAAATTTGTAAATTATAATCTTCAAAGATAATCAAAATGAGCCCAAAAAACCATAAAGTACGAGTAGGAATTTCAATCGGTGATTTCAACGGCATCGGTCCGGAGATCATCATGAAGTCTCTGAAAGACAAAACTATTACAGATTTTTTCACTCCTGTAATTTTTGGTTCGGGAAAATTATTCACTTATCAGAAAAATATTTTTAAGCTGAATCTTAACTTCAACTATGTTAACGAGGCCTCACAGGCACAGGTAGGAAAACTCAATATGGTTAACCTTACCAAAGAAAACGTGAATGTAGAATTGGGAGTTCCTACTGAAGAATCCACAAAAATGGCGATTGATTCTTTAGAAGCGGCTACTGAAGCTTTGATGAAAGGAGATATTGATGTACTGGTAACCGCTCCTATCAACAAAGATGAGATGGTAAAAATGGGCTTTAAACACGCCGGACACACTGGATATTTTGAAGAGAAATTCAGCAAAAAGGGATTAATGTTCCTTGTCACTGAAGATCTTAAAGTAGCTGTTTCCACCCATCATATTCCTATTGCTCAGGTAGCTGAAAATATTTCCAAGGAAAAAATAAAGAAACAGATCAGGGTATTAAATCAGACTCTTATAGAGGATTTCTGTATTCAAAAGCCTAAAATTGCGGTATTGGGGTTAAATCCTCACGCAGGAGACGGCGGTGTTATCGGAAATGAAGAAATTGAAATTATCAGCCCCACTATTAAAGAACTTTCTGACAACGGAATATTGGCATTCGGACCTTTCCCTGCAGACAGCTTTTTCCAACCGAACAAATACAAAAATTTCGATGCCGTACTCGCAATGTATCATGATCAGGGGCTGGCTCCTTTCAAAACATTAGCGTACGAAGAAGGAGTAAATTATACCGCAGGACTTCCTTTTATCAGAACATCTCCCGATCACGGAGTTGCTTATGATATCGCAGGAAAAAACATCGCTGATGAACAAAGTTTCACAGAAGCGATCTTCACGGCTATCAAAGTTTTCAAAAACAGAAGTGAATACAGAGAACTGATGAGCGACCGCCTGCAGCCTAGAAAAATAACTGTAGACAACGGAATAGACGAAGATCTACCAGAGGAAACTGAAGCATAAATCTTTAAAACAAATTTTAAATTAATTTGTTTCAGATTTTATTTGTTATTATAAAAAAAATGCATATTTTTGCACACTCATTTTATGGACAAGTTAAGAAACTATGACGTAAGCTTTTCCGGACTTAAAAACGGAAGACACGAGTTCAAGTTTGAGATAGATAATACGTTCTTTCAATTATTTGACACTGAGCAGGAATTTACAAATCCTAGAATAGAAGTGAAGGTATCACTTGATAAACACACTACTTTTCTGGAATTTGAGATTAAAATTAATGGATGGGTTGAGTTAGTTTGTGATATCACAAATGAAGATTTCGACTATCCTATTGAAAATGAAATCAAAATTTTGGTGAATTTCGGGGAAGAATATGATGACAGCAATGAAGATGTTATTACTATTCCTACCGCAGAGCATGCTTTCAATGTAGCACATTTGATTTATGAAAATGTAATGCTTTCTATCCCGATGAAAAAGATTTCACCCAATGTAAGTGATGAAGATCTTAAAATTCTTGACCAGTTCAGTCCTAAAGATATTGAGGTAACTGAAGAAGAAGAACATGAAAGTGACCCTAGATGGGATGCTTTAAGAAAATTAAAAGACAATAATTAAATAGAATAATTTAAATATGATGAGATGATGAATCTCATCGCTCATCAATTAAAAAAGTTATTAGAAAATGGCACATCCAAAGAGAAGACAATCGTCCACAAGAAGAGATAAGAGAAGAACTCACTACAAAGCTGTAGTTCCTCAATTAGCTAAAGATGCAACAACAGGAGAGCTTCACCTATACCACAGAGCTCACTGGCATGAAGGAAAACTTTACTACAGAGGTAAAGTAGTATTGGAAAAAGAAGTAGCTGCTACTGAAGAAAACTAAGAGTCGCTTTTCATTGAAAAAGCCTCATTTTAATACAAAAACCGCCCAATTTTGATAAAATTTGGCGGTTTTTTGTTGTTTTTTACGTTTTTTTGGTATCTTTGACCCAAAATCAAATATCAAATTTATGGACATTAAAGACATACAAAATCTTATCAAGTTTGTATCTAAAGCTGAAGTTTCAGAAGTGAAGTACAAGACTAAAGATTTCGAAATCACTATTAAAACTCCATTAGCTGGAAGCGATACTGTTTACGCACAACCTGCAGTATACCACACTGCTCCACAAGCAGTAGCTGCTCCGGCACCTGTTGCAACTCAGGCTGCTGCACCTGCTGCTGAGAAAGCTGAAGCTGCATCTGATGACAGCAAATATGTAACGATCAAGTCTCCAATGATTGGTACTTTCTATAGAAAACCATCTCCTGATAAAGATGTATTTGTAAATGTAGGTGATGATGTTTCTGTTGGTAAAGTAGTTTGTGTTATTGAGGCAATGAAACTATTCAACCAGATTGAATCTGAAATCAGCGGAAAAATTGTTAAAATTTTAGTTGACGATGCTACTCCTGTAGAGTATGACCAACCTTTATTCTTAGTAGATCCATCTTAAGGAATTTTAGATTACAGATTATAAATTTTAGATGAATCTTTTTTCATTTAAAATAATTTAAAATTCAAAATTTATAATTTAAAATTTCGGAGAGATGTTCAAAAAAATATTAATAGCCAATCGTGGCGAAATTGCAATGCGTATTTTACGTACTTGTAAAGAAATGGGGATCAAAACTGTTGCGGTATACTCTACTGCTGATAAAGACAGTCTTCACGTAAGATTTGCTGATGAAGCGGTATGTATTGGCCCTGCAATGAGTAAAGACTCCTATCTTAAAATCCCTAACATTATTGCTGCAGCAGAGATTACCAATGCTGACGCTATTCACCCAGGTTACGGATTCTTATCTGAAAATGCTAACTTCTCAAGAATCTGCCAGAAAAACGGTATCAAATTTATCGGTGCTTCTCCTGAGCAGATTGAAAAAATGGGTGATAAAGCTAATGCTAAAGCAACCATGAAAGCAGCAGGTGTACCATGTGTACCTGGTTCTGACGGATTGATCGAATCTTACGAACATGCTGTAAAAGTAGCGGAAGAAACAGGATATCCGGTAATGATCAAAGCAACTGCCGGTGGTGGTGGAAAAGGAATGAGAGCGGTTTGGAAAGCTGAAGACCTTAAAGATCACTGGGAATCTGCTATTCAGGAAGCTGTAGCTGCCTTTGGAAACGGAGGTATGTATATGGAGAAACTGATTGAAGAGCCTAGACACATTGAAATTCAGGTTGCGGGTGACCAATTCGGTAAAGCTTGCCACCTTTCTGAAAGAGACTGTTCTGTACAGAGAAGAAATCAGAAATTAACTGAAGAAACGCCTTCTCCTTTCATGACAGATGAACTTCGTGAGAAAATGGGTGACGCTGCTGTAAAAGCTGCTGAATTCATTGGATATGAAGGTGTGGGAACTATTGAATTCCTTGTAGACAAGCACAGAAATTTCTATTTCATGGAAATGAATACAAGAATCCAGGTAGAGCACCCTATTACTGAACAGGTAATTGATTATGACCTGATCAGAGAACAAATTCTTCTTGCTGCAGGAACTCCTATTTCAGGAATCAATTATTACCCTAAATTACATTCAATCGAGTGTAGAATCAACGCAGAAGATCCTTATGCAGACTTCAGACCATCTCCAGGAAAAATCACAGGATTAAATATCCCTGGCGGACACGGAATCAGAGTAGACACTCACGTATATTCCGGATACAGTATTCCTTCTAACTACGATTCAATGATTGCTAAGCTTATCACTACGGCTCAGACCCGTGAAGAAGCCATTGCAAAAATGAGACGTGCTCTTGAGGAATTCTATATTGAAGGAGTGAAAACAACCATTCCTTTCCACAGACAACTGATGGATAATGAAGATTATCTTGCAGGAAACTACACAACAAAATTCATGGAGGATTTTGTAATGGACAGAAAATACGATAATCACTAAGATTATTTTAAAATAAAAATGAAACTGCCTCTTTTTGAGGCAGTTTTTGTTTTTAGCTGATCAGTTTAAAATTTTCTGTTAAAAATCTCAGAGAAGCCACTCCTGCATCTATTCCTGTTCATTCATAAAAATTGATACCCATACAGAAAATAAAATTTCATCACGATAAAGATATAATACCTATAACCGTCTGCGAACAGAGAAAATATTTTCCAATACCACATTATTCCACCCTAAAATCTCCTTCAATTATACCCCAAAACGTCACTAGGCATTTGTTTATGCATATCATTAATATTGCGTAAATTTGTTGAAAACCAAAATATATGTCAACAGCAGAACAAACAAAAAACTCGCAGTATTTTATTGACCTTGAAGACAAACATGGAGCGCATAATTACCACCCACTTCCAGTAGTTCTGGATCGCGGAGAAGGTGTTTTCGTTTGGGATGTGGAAGGTAAAAGATACTATGATTTTCTTTCAGCATATTCTGCTGTGAACCAAGGACATTCTCACCCTAAGATTGTAGGAGCATTGGTAGAACAGGCACAAAAACTGGCTCTAACTTCAAGAGCATTCTACAACTCTAAATTAGGAGAATATGAACAGAAAATAACAACTCTTTTTGGATTTGATAAGGTTTTACCTATGAACTCCGGCGCAGAAGCAGTAGAAACAGCTGTAAAACTAGCCCGAAAATGGAGTTATGAAGTAAAAGGAATTTCAGAAAATGCAGCGAAAATTATCGTTTGCGAAAACAATTTCCACGGAAGAACAACAACCATTGTTTCTTTCTCTAACGATCCGGATGCCAACCAAAATTATGGCCCTTTTACACCAGGATTTATCAAAATTCCTTACAACGATATTGCAGCACTGGAAGAAGTTCTTAGCAGAGAAGCAGCAAATATTGCAGCATTCCTTGTAGAACCCATTCAAGGGGAAGCCGGAGTATATGTTCCGGATGAAAACTTCCTTAAAAATGCTGCTGAACTATGTAAAAAGTACAACGTTTTATTCATTGCTGATGAAGTTCAGACTGGTATTGCAAGAACAGGAAAGCTTATTGCATGTCATCATGAAGATGTACAACCGGATATTTTAATCTTAGGAAAAGCCCTTTCCGGAGGAATGTATCCTGTATCTGCTGTTTTAGCGAATGACAACATCATGAATGTGATCAAACCTGGACAACACGGTTCTACATTTGGAGGAAACCCAATTGCATGTGCAGTTGCAGTAGCAGCACTAGATGTTGTAGCTGAAGAAAAATTATCTGAAAGAGCTGAAGAATTAGGAAAACTTTTCAGATCTGAAATTGAAAAGCTGATTGAAAAGTCAGACCTTATTACCAAAGTAAGAGGAAAAGGACTTTTAAATGCTATTCTGATCAACGATACTCCCGAAAGTTCTACTGCATGGAATCTTTGCCTGAAATTGAAAGAAAACGGATTGCTGGCAAAACCTACCCACGGTAACATCATCAGACTGGCACCACCATTGGTAATTACTGAAGAGCAGTTACTGGATTGCGTGAAGATTATTGAAAAGACTATCCTTGAGTATAAATAATGGCTCTCTCCCTTGCAATCATCACTTATAATGAAGAAGAAAATATCGTAAGACTTCTAGATTCATTAATAGATATAGCTGATGAAATTATCATTGTTGATAGCTTTTCAACAGATAGGACAAAAGAAATCTGCACTCAAAAATATCCGCAGGTACAATTCTTTGAGAAAAAATTTAACGGGTATGGTGAACAAAAAAACCATGCCCTTAATTTATGTTCCCATGAATGGGTACTGTTTCTGGATGCTGACGAAGTTCCTGATGAAAATCTGAAAAGATCTATACAGAAGATCGTTTCTTCAGCAAGCACAGAATTCAATGTGTACAAGGCTGCATTCAACAATCATTTAGGGACTCATCTGATCAAACATGGAGGTTGGGGAAATGTATGCCGTGAAAGGCTGTTCAGAAAAGAATATGCAGCATATTCTCATGATAAAGTTCATGAATTTTTGATTACCTATGAAAAAGTAGGGCTTCTCGAGGGAAAACTGAATCATTATACTTACAAAAGTATTCACCATCATGTCTCGAAAATCAATAAATATTCTGATATGATGGCTGAAAAAATGTTTGAAAGAGGAAAAAAAATCAATAGATTTAAAATCATTGTAAGCCCAATGTTTGAATTTATCAAGGTTTTTATTTTCAAACTGGGTTTTCTGGATGGATTTCCAGGGTATTATATTGCTAAAACGATGTCCTATTACACTTTTTTGAAATATATTAAATTGCGTGAAAAAATAAGACTCCAGGAACTTGAAAAAAATACGGTAAAATAGTATGATCCTGTATATTATTCCTGTTTTATTGGCGGTATTTATCGTCGTATATTTCCGTCTCTATCTGTTTGCTTTTCCGCATAACAGACTTGTCATTCTCATGTACCATCAGGTTGAAAAAGAAAGCCAGGAAGATCTTACAGTCAGTGTAAAGAACCTTGAACAGCAGTTTTCCTATCTAAGCCGTAAAAAATATACTCCTCATTTTTTTTCTGAGCTTACCATTTCATCAAAGAAAAATATTATCATTACTTTTGATGATGGGTACAAAAATAATCTTGAATATCTGCCGTCCTTACTGGAAAAGTATGATCTGAAAGCTACTATTTTTATTCCTACCGGATTTATTGAAAAGGGATATAACAATTATTCCATGATGACCTTTGACGAAATCAGAAGTCTGGATAAAAAATATTTTGAGATTGCCCTTCACAGTCATGCCCATGAAAACTTAAAAAACGTTTCTATTGATTTTATAGAAAAAGATCTAAAAAAAAATATGGAAATCCTCGATGCCCACAACATCAGGTATTCAAAGGTTTTGGCATATCCTTATGGAAAATATCCACAAAAAAAAGAAGATAAATTAACTTTTTTTTCCATTTTAAAAAAAATAGGAATTGAATTTGCAGTAAGAATTGGAAATAAAGTAAATTATTACCCTACCCAGCGCCCATACGAGCTGTGTAGAATTGATATAAAAGGCAAAGATTCGATTATAAAATTCAAATTAAAACTTATCTTTGGCAGATTAAAACTATTTTAAAAAACAATTATAAGGAAGTATTCACATACTCCTCTATCAAACAAATCGTTGTGATGAATATAAGTGGTTTAATCATAACATATAATGAAGAAAAAAATATACAGGATATCCTTGAGTCTTTTGATTTTTGTGATGAAATAATAGTAGTAGACTCTTTTAGTACGGATAAAACTGTAGAAATTGCGAAGAAATTCTCTAATGTAAAGGTGATTCAAAATAAATTTGAAGACTTTACAAAGCAAAGAAATCTGGCTCTGAAAGCTGCAACAAACGACTGGGTTTTATTTTTAGATGGTGATGAAAGAATTACACCGGCCCTGAAGCAGGAAATTATCGATGAGCTAAATAAACCCGAGCAAAAGGATGCCTATTATTTTTACAGGAAATTCTTTTTTGCCCAGAAACCGATTCATTTTTCAGGAACTCAGTCTGATAAAAATTTCAGACTCTTCAGAAAATCGAAGGCCATCTATATGGCAGGAAAAAAGGTACATGAAACTCTGGAGGTTAATGGAACCATTGGAATTTTAAAAAATAAATTACTCCATTACTCCGTTTCAGATTATGAATCTTACAAAAAGAAAATGATTCATTACGGAGTTTTAAAGGGGAAAGAAATGGCTGCTAAAGGAAAAAAGTACAATGTTTTAGTTCAATATCTTAAAACAGCTTTTAAATTCTTTAAAGCCTATATAATGAGACTTGGTATTTTAGACGGAAAAGAAGGCTATCAGTTATCTTATCTGCAGTCTTTAAGCGTCTACGAAACCTATGAATCATTAAAAAAAGAGCAAAATTAGTTGAATGAAGATTTGTATCATTAGTTATGATTTTTGGGATTATGATAAGTATATTGTTGAAACATTATGCAAACGTGGTATTGACGCTCATCATATAAAGATCAGTACCGTTACTCATTCCAACTTCAATGAAAGAGCTGTAAATGCTTTAAGCAAAACTTTTTTAAACAAGAATCTTAAGACTGAAAAAAGACAGAAATATGTCTTGGATTCTCTTGAAAAACTAGGGCATCAGGATCAAATATTAGTGATGAATCCTGATACATTTGATCTTTCTACCCTTAAAAAAATCCGCAAGTATACAGACCGTCTGGTTACCTACCTTTATGATAATCTTGAAAGAGTTCCTGTAGAAGATAAACTGTATCTTTTTGACAAGGTATTTTCCTTTGACTACATTGATGTCAAAAAGCACGGATTTGAAAAATTAACGAATTACATTTACCTTCCGCACTGTTCAAAAGAAACTCAAAAGCCTGAAATGGACCTTTTTTATATCACATCTTATGATAACAGAAGGGTTTCACTAATAAAATTACTGGCTAAGAAACTGATTGAGCAGGGATTAAAATTCCAGATTATGATCATTGGAAAAAAATCCTGGAAGCATCAGCTGACCAATATTTTCATGACAGTACCTAAGAATCTTTTCCTGATTTTCAGTATTAAAAAGATTCCGCACAATGATCTTCCAAAATATTATAAAAACTCAAAAGTTTTACTGGATCTCATGCGGGAAGGACAATATGGACTCAGCTTCAGAGTTTTTGAAGCCATGTCTCTGGAAAAGAAAATCATTACTGATAATGAAGCCATTAAAACCTATGATTTTTACAATCCCAATAATATTTTGATTTTAAACAAAAATATTAGTAATCTTGACAAATCTTTTTTTGAAAGACCTTACGAAAAAATTCCGGAAGAAATCTACTACAGATACACTTTGGATAGTTGGGTGAATAAAGTTTTTGAACTGGATACTAAAAACTGACAAATGGGAATCTTAAAAAAAATAAAAAAGCACTTCGAAAGAAAAGAAAAACTCAAAAACCTTCAGTCTAAGGATATAGTCAACATCAACCAGTATGACGCTTCCCAAAAAACAATCCTGTTTGCATCCAGAGATTTCCCGGCCCATGATAAAGAATCCGGAGCCAACAGACTGAAAGAACTTATATTTATTTACAAAGAATTAGGATATAACTGCATATTATTTGCGCCCCATATTTTTGAAGATAATTCTTATGTAAAATTTTACCAGCAGCACAATGTTATCGTCTATATAGAAAACAATAAGTATAAGAATATTTATGACTTCCTGTCTTCTTTTAAAAAGGTAGATTATGTTTGGTTCAATGGCCCTCTGGCTCTGAATCTTTTTTATAAAAAAATGAAATCCGTTTTACCTTCTGCCAAATTCATTTATGACATGGTAGATATTCATTTTTTAAGGTTTAAAAGAGCCATCGAACTGGAGCCAACCCGTATTTCTTTGAAGAAAAATTACAAACACTTTTTCCGTCTGGAAACTGTTGTTGCCCCAAAGCTGGATTATATTATTGCCATCTCTGATAAGGAAAAAGAGATTATGAGCCAGTATGCAGATAAAAATAAGATCATTACCATATCTAATATTCATTATCCTAAAATTGATATTTCTGAAAGAAAAAATTTCAGTGAAAGTAAAGGAATTACCTTTATCGGATCTATCCATGAACCGAATATTGATGCAGTAAAGTTTTTATACGAAAAAATAATGCCCATTGTCTGGAAAACCAATCCTGAGCTGGAAGTAAGCATCATCGGAAATGTTGCAGAAAAGCTGGATCTTAAACTATATCCTAAGTTTAAATTTTTAGGCTTTGTGGAAAGCATTGAGGAACATTTTATGAATTCGAAAATTATGGTAGCCCCTTTAAGATTTGGGGCTGGTGTTAAAGGAAAAATCGGACAGGCTTTTGAATACTTTTTCCCAGTGGTTACTACAGATATTGGTGCCGAAGGAATGAAGCTTACCGATAAAAAAAATGTTCTCATTGCCAACGATGAAAATAGTTTTGCAGAAGCAATTATTCAGCTGAATAATAATGAAGAGCTTTGGAATATTTTAAGTAAAAATTCCGTAGACAGTCTGAGAGCATTTTCACCCGAAGAAGTAAAAGAAAAACTTAAAACATTATAAAACATGTCATTAAGCGTAAACTATCACGGTTTTTTTGATGGAAATTTTGGCATTGCAGAGGCCACAAGGCTTAATGCTGCTGCCATGGAAAATGCAGGGATTAAAGTAAACCGCATCAGCTATTCAAGTGATACTCTTGAAAAATCTAAAAGCGACACCCCATCAGATGCCTTAATTAATATTTTTCACATTAACAGTAATGTGACTCACGAGTTTTTCTCAAAAAATCAGGATATCAATCTTGCAGGTCATTACAACATTGTATATTGGGCCTGGGAATTTCCCGAAGTTTCGGATAAAACGGTTGAATTTCTGAATATTTTTGACGAATTATGGGTTCCTAGTGACTTTTGTGTCAATATTTTCACAAAATATACGGGAATTCCTGTGATGAGATTTTCTCATCCTATTCAAAAGCTGGCTCCTTCTGATGAATTTAATTTTGAAGAATATAATATTAAGCCTGGCTCAAAGGTATATATTACTATTTTTGATTCCTTAAGTACAACGATCAGAAAAAACCCTGAAGCGACTATTGAAGCGTTTATTAATGTCTTTAAAGATGATCCTGAAAGTATTTTAATTGTCAAGACCCATAATCTCGAAAGAAGTAAGGATGCACAAAAAGTAGTGGAAAAATATGCAGGAATTTCGAATATTATCATTATTAATGAACATTTCTCGAAAGAAAAGCTGCATTCCCTTATTCAGAAATCTGATGTTCTGATCTCGCTGCATGGCTCCGAAGGATTCGGCCTGACAATGGCTGAAGCGATGTCTTACGGGAAAATTGTTGTGGGAACAGGATACTCCGGAAATCTGGATTTTATGAATGTGAACAACAGCTTCCTTGTTCAGTATAGTTTTATTAAAACTTCCAATACAAAAGGATTAATTGCTGAAGGGCTCACTTTGGCAAAACCTGATTTGCAGGATGCCACCCAAAAGCTTTTGTATATAAAGAATAATTTCGGGTCTTTACACGCTGTTAAAGAAAGTGCAGAGGCTCAGATCAGAGATCATTTTTCTCTTGAATCTATAGGAAATCTGCTTCAAATACGACTGTCTTTTATCGACCAGATGGATAAAAAAGAAAGCAGCACAGAAAATAGTGCAGGAAATGTATTCTATCTTGCTGAAATAGACCGATTGAGTGGCAGAGTGAATTATCTGGAAAAAACACTCTACAATAAAATCAGGAAAAAAGTAAATATCTTTTTAAAGAAAGTAAAAGGTAAAAAATAAAAAGAGCGATGGATTTATCAAAATCCATCGCTCTTTCATTTTATTGTAAATTATTTCTTTTGTTTTCTATTTCTGAAATACATTTTCACTCCATATATCCACTGAATAGGTTTGCTTTTTTTATAAATTCTAAGGTCTTTTCTCAGAAATAAACTATCGGCATATAATTTTATTAATGCTGATCTGCTTTGCTGAATTTTACCTCCAGAAATAAGCTCTTCAGATCTTTCTCTGATCAATTTTCCTACTCCTTCGAGAGAGAAATCATGAGTAATTGTTTTGCGTGCATTCTCAGATTTCACTTTGACATCTTCTCCGCCCTGATATATTTTTTTCAGATATTCAGAAGCTTTTTCCAGTGAAGGTTCAGACCAGATGGTATTAGAATCATAATTAAGGTCGTCTGAACCGTAAGAAACTTTTTCTGCACTTACGAGAAAACTGTTTTCAGAATTCATAAATTCCAGATTTCCGGAATACGCGGTAGCAATAACAGGTTTCCCAAAATACATGGCCTCTGCCATAGTAAGCCCAAAACCTTCAGATCTGTGAAGAGAAATATAGCTGTCACAGTTACTGATCACATAGTTCAGTGCATTTTTATCAAAAATCTTTTCTACTACTTTAATCTTCGCCGAGTCACCGATTGCCTCGTTTATCTGTTGTTTTTCTAAAGAAAACTTATCTGATTTAGAGGTTTTAATGGTTAAAAAAGCATTATTGTCTTTTCCGTCAAATGTTTCTCTGAAAACCTTAATCAGGTTGAGAACATTCTTCCGCTGTATGGAACTGTTATAATCAAAGATGAATAAAAAATTAAAGTAATCTTCGTTATAAAAATTCAAAGCATCAGGATCTTGGGTCTCTTTCAGATGAATATCAATCGGGTGTGGAATTACTTTTACAGGAGATGCTATGTATTTTTCAATACATTTTTTACAATATTCTGAAGGCGTCCAGACCTCATCGAAAAGATTAATATTCAGAAGGTAATCCTCAGGAATAGTCTCTGATTCCCAGGCCATATAAAGAATATTATATTTTCTTTCAAAAAAAGAATAGTCAAAATATTCAAAGAAATTTGAAATTTCCGAAACAGATGGTGAAACCTGAATTAAATTAATGGGATATTCTGCTTTATGGGAAAACTGAGTAAACGTCTGGTCATTATTGTTATGATTGGTTCTCACATCATAGTTGATCAGGCTGATAGGCATGCCTGCGCTCTGTATGGCTTTACAATTAAGCCTTGTGGCTTCCGCAATACCAAATTCACCATTAATAAATCCAAAAACGTTAATTCCTAAATCTGCCATTTTTATTTTCTAATAATTCAAATAATTAATCTTCCAATGTTTCATAAAAACTATTCTGTTTTTTTTTCTTCTCGAAATTCTTTTTATTAATCAATGACAGTTCATATTTTGCAGGAATTTCCGTAAAGTTTTTATTTCCAAATAAAACTTCATGCACTTTATTTTTCCAGAAGATCTTTTTATTATTCTTTACAATTCTCGCCTGATAATCAGGGAAATTGATATAGCCTTCTTTATTCATATTCCAGCCCATTTGCTGTACATATTCTTCTGTAATTCCCTCTACAGTATTGATTCGGGGAACGTAGAATACCTCAACACTTCTTTCCTTTTTAAGATAGGGTTTCAATGTTTTGATAAAATGTTCAGTAGGATATTCATCTGCATCAATCTGGAACAGATACTGGCCGTTTGCCTTTTCAATTAATCTGTTTTTGAAGGTTGCAAAATCCCCATCCAGTCTTGCCTCAAGCTTTACAATATTATTATAATGAGCAAGCAGCTCCGTCACTTCTTTATTTTTATTGGTAATATCCTGGAGAACAATGATCTCATCATTCTGACCGATCAAAGGGATAAGAATATCTAATAATTTTTTAAGTTCCTGAGCTTCATCATTGACGGTGATTCCGTAAGAAACAGATATAAATTTACTGGAAAAGCGTGAAAGTAAGCTCATAATTTAATTGTAGATTATAGGATAGTTGCCGGAAAAATGGGTAAAGTAATTTTCGGCAATGATTTGTTTTACGTAATTTTTATACTTCCTTGTAGGATAAAAACAGCTTCCTGTTTTTTTATAATAATATTTCCTGAAAAATTCCGGAAGTTTTTTTTCATCAGATTCTACTTCCTTCCCTTTCTCTGTTCCCTTTATTTTATATAAAACCTGAACATTGAATGCAGGTGGTAAAGCCTCAAACCAATTATTAATCTGTGAAAAATAAGCAAATGGTGTTTCTTCAAAGCTGTTCAGCTCCCCCTGGTTATGGCCTGAAAAATAGTATTCTTTAAAGATATCTGCTACTTTCTTCGGTCTGAAAATAAATACTCCTCCATTGATACTTCCCTGCAATAAAGGATTGGATTCAAAATGTCGGTCAGTAAAATACATTTCACTGGTCTCTTCCAGTATTCTTGGAATATGTCCCCAGGTTTTGTTGAATTCTTCAGTTCCTCTCGGATCCAGAATTGCCCCGAAATATTTGTCTTCCGGAAGATAATCAAAAACAGAGGGTGCACTATCTGAAATAATAATATCAAGGTCCATAAAAAGAACCATATCATAATCTCTTGTTTCTGCAGGAATCAGCAGTTTTTGAGCCAGAAGAGGACGATGAAACTGATCATCCATAGGTTTATCAATAATCTTTAAATCTGCCCCACATTTTTTAGCATAGTTTTCAAACCGTGCTCTATTTTTATTGTACATTTTCCAGTACTTATCTCCTACAATAAAAAGACATATTGCTTTTCTCATTGATAAACTCAATTTATACGACACAAAAATACATTTTTAACTACAAGGGCGTAGAAAATATTTGTCTTAAATTCCTCTGACTAATAAAATATCATACAAATTGTATCTTTTTATTTATTGCATAAAAAAAACCGCCTCATCTGAGACGGCTTCTTTGCTGTAAAAATATCAATATTTATTAGTAATAAGCATAGAAAGGAATACCCTCTGCAACATACTTATTAGGCGTTCCCGGATAGGTACTGTAGTAATGATCTCTTTCACTTCCGCTATAGAACTGATAAATAGGTCTCTGTGTACTATCCATTGTTGCATAGAACGCAATTCCTTCATATACATAATTCCAAGGTGTACCCTGATAAGTAGAATAGTAATGATCCTTGTCATTTGCACTATAAAACTGATATACAGGGACTGTATTCGGTGCTTTATAGCTATATGCTTTAAACTGCTCTCCCTCCGCCTGATAGGTATTAGGAGTTCCAGACCATGTAGAAAGAAGATGATCTCTTTCTGAACCACTATAGAATCCATAAATCGGTACCGGGATATAATCCAACATTACTTTATTATCAATCAGGTACTGGATTACGTATGATTTAAGTTCTGCTTTTTTAACAGGGTCTTTTACAAGATCAAAAATAAATACCAATCCATTATTTCCAAAATCTACTAATACTGAATTATTTGGTGTAGAACTGTTTTGCCAGTTTGCGATATTGATCTTCGGAGTGTTCTGGTCAAGATTCAGCTCTCCAATAAGACCTTTGGAAGGATCTCCCCCTCTTGTTCTGTATGATAGTTTTTTAGAAAAGTTCATGGATGATTCTGAAGTATTGACATCATTCTGAACTTCAACATCAAAAATTTTAGACATTCCTAATTTTATTCCCACTCTTGCAGCGCGGTCACGGCTTTCATTTCTTGTTTCTGACTGGAATATGATATCCATTTTTGCGCCCGTATAGATGTCAACCATTACGTGAGTTCCGTAGTCCTGTACAATTTGTTGTGATGATTTTGTTTGTAAATCCTGAGCAAACTCCGGGGTAATATAATCCGCTAACATATCTGTTGTGGCATTAAATCTTAATCTTTTCTGCTTGATTAAAAGATTGTAGCTGCCATAGATATATTTTGCATCAAATTTATGATTGGTGGTAATTGCAGAATTAAATCCTACTGAAAGCGTTTTTTTGAATAAAGGAATTCCTGCAGTAACATCTACTTTGGTAGATACCATTTTGGAATAAGTTTCCGCATTCTCTCCATATTCTTCAACGTACTCCTGAGTGTTGGTATTTTCAGAAACCAGCCTCGCCGTCTGCTCAGCTTTGAAACGATCAATATCAACAACTTTAAATCCTGCAGAATTGGCATTCGCATATTCGCCTGCAGCATTGTAGCCGTGTCCAAGCACATCATAAATTCCGTCTCCTGCAAATTTGGCTGCTGATAATCGGTTGTTTTTAGCAGAACTACCAGGAGTTCCTTCGCTATTCAGTTCTTCTGTAGAACATGAACTCATACAAAGCATCAGTAAACTACTGAAGCAAAATAACATTTGTTTTTTCATGGGTTATTTAAAAGTTTTTGCAAAGATAATATTCAACAGTGAGTGAAAAAATAGTTTTACAATGACATATATCATTATAAAGTGAATTTAATAAACATTTAAAAGTCCATTAATAAATAACCCAATCATCACAGATCAGAGAATTAAATATTCATAAACAAATATCCATACCAACTTTTCAACATTTAAATCTACTTTATTTAATTTCAAATAAAAAGCGAAGCCAGAATATCTGACTTCACTTCAATGTATAACCAAATTGATTTATATAAATCCAAAATTAATTAGCTGGAATATAGAAAGCGATACCTTCTCTGGTATTCCAATAGCTCACAGGCCCTAAATTAGGAGATACTGAAAGATAATGATCTGATCCGTTTTTAGCTTTATAGCTGTATACAGGAATTCTTCCGGCTCCAGGATCTTTATAAGCATAGAATGCTACCCCCATATAAATATTCCAATAAGAAGATGGTTGTAATGTGCTTGCCTGCGTAAAGTAATGATCTGCTCCTGAAGTACTTTTATAGCAGTAAATAGGAACTGTATTTGGTGCTTTATACTGAAACACTTTAAATGTAGGCCCTTCATTTGTCCAGTAAGAAGATGGCTGAAGGTTTGTATTAAACGTAAAGTAATGATTACTGTCTGGTTGGTTTTGGTAACCATATAACATTGTTGTATTATACTCCAGTGAAATCTGGTTATCAATTAAATACTGATCTACGTAAGCCTTAAGCTGTGCTTTTTTTGCAGCATCTTTTACAAGGTTGTAGATAAGAACAAGGCCATTGTTTCCAAATTCTACCAACACTGAATTGTTAGGGGTAGAACTATTTTGCCAGTTTGCAATATTAACTTTTGAAGTAGTCTGATCAAGATTCACTTCTCCTACCAAACCTTTTGAAGGATCTCCTCCTCTTGTTCTGTAGGATAATTTTCTAGAGTAATTCATTGATGATTCTGATGTATTGACCTCATTCTGTACATCAACATCAAAAATTTTAAGCATTCCGATTTTTACCCCAATTCTTGCAGCACGGTCACGGCTTTCGTTAGTGGTTTCAGACTGGAACATAATATCCATTTTAGCTCCTGTATAAATATCAACCATTACGTGAGTTCCGTAGTCCTGTACAATCTGCTGTGGAGTTTTTGTCTGCAAGTCCTGTGCAAATTCCGGAGTTACATAATCTGCCAGCATATCTGTTGTAGCATTGAATCTTAATCTTTTCTGCTTGATTAAAAGGTTGTAGCTACCATAAATATATTTTGCATCAAATTTATGATTGGTCGTAACTGCTGAATTAAAACCTACTGATAATGTTTTTTTGAATAAAGGAATTCCTGCAGTAGCATCTACTTTGGTAGAAACCATTTTAGAATATGTTTCCGCATTCTCTCCATATTCTTCAATATACTGTTGGGTATTGGCATTTTCAGAGACCAACCTTGCTTCCTGCTCAGTCTTGAAACGATCGATATCAATCACTTTAAATCCTGCAGAATTAGCATTGGCATATTCCCCTGCTGCATCAAACCCATGCCCTAAGACATCGTAGATGCCATCTCCTGCAAATTTTGCTGCTGACAAACGACTAGCCTTTGCCTGACCATCAGGACTCACTTCATTATTCAGGTCTTCCGAAGAGCATGACCCCATGAAAAGCATCAGCGCTGTACTGAAGCAAAATACAATTTGTTTTTTCATAGTATTGTTTTAAAATTCTGAACAAATATAAACTTCAATACTATGTGAAATATAAAACAACAACTGACATATATCATTTATTAGTGAAATTAACAGTCAATTAAAACGCTTTTAACAAAAGCCTACACGATCACTAATTAGTGATTTAATAAAGAAAATAAATTACACGAACAAACTTAGCCAGACCACAAACAGAATACTGAAATGAATTTAATAATTTCCCTTTATGAACCCAATTTCCACAACAAGAATATTCACAGATTATAATTCTCTGATTAAAAATATTATTTGAAAATATAATACGAGGGAGTTGAAAGCGGTATTTGAAGAATATTTAAAGAAATAAATAAAAAAGTTAGACTCAAAAAACCAATACCAGGTCATAAATCATCTCTTAAACGCATAATTTTAAGTAAATTTGCAAAAATTAAAATTGAAATGGAGAAAGTAAGAGTACGTTTTGCTCCAAGTCCTACAGGGCCATTACATTTGGGAGGCGTAAGAACCGCATTATATGATTATCTTTTTGCTAAAAATCAAGGTGGAGAATTTGTATTGAGAATTGAAGATACGGATACTGCCAGATATGTAGAGGGTGCTGAAGAATATATTGAGGAAGCATTGGAATGGTGCGGAATTATCCCTGATGAGAGTCCTAAAAAAGGAGGAAAATTTGCTCCTTACAGACAGTCTGAAAGAAGAGATATCTACGACCGATATACTGAACAGATTCTAAAGACCGATTATGCTTATATTGCTTTTGATACGGCAGAAGAACTGGATGTAATTCGTGCAGAGTACGAAGCAAAAGGTGATGTTTTTTCATATGACAATAAAACCAGAAACCGTTTAAAAAACAGTCTTGCCCTTTCTGAAGAGGAAGTTCAAAAATTATTGGATGAAAAGACTCCTTATGTGGTAAGATTTAAAATGCCTGTTGACAGAGTCTTGAATCTTGAAGACATCATCCGTGGAAAATTTTCAGTTAATACCAATACTTTAGATGATAAAGTACTGGTAAAGAATGACGGAATGCCAACCTATCATTTTGCCAATATTATTGATGACCATGAAATGGAAATCTCTCACGTAATCCGCGGAGAAGAATGGCTGCCTTCCCTAGGACTTCACACATTACTGTATGAAGCAATGCAATGGGAAGCACCACAGTTTGCCCACCTTTCTTTAATCTTAAAACCTGAAGGAAAAGGAAAACTGAGCAAAAGAGACGGAGATAAATTCGGTTTCCCGGTATTCCCGCTTGACTTCAAGGATCCAGCTACAGGAGTAGTTTCCAAAGGATATAGAGAAAACGGCTATCTTCCTGATGCCTTTATCAATATGGTTGCATTATTAGGATGGTCTCCTGCTGATGATAAAGAAATTCTTCCATTGGAAGAGATGATTAAAGAATTTGATCTTCATAAAGTACATAAGGCAGGCGCAAGATTCAGTAAAGAGAAGTCTGAGTGGTTCAACCATCAGTATATCCAGATGAAATCTGACCAGGAGCTACTTCATATCCTTAAAAATACAGATCTTGATCTTTCAGGTGCTTCTGATGAAAAACTTTTAAAGGTAATTCACCTTATGAAAGAAAGAGCAACTTTCCCGAAAGACATCTATGAAAACGGAAAATTTTTCTTCGAAGCTCCGGTTTCCTATGACGAAAAAGCTTCAAAAAAAGCCTGGAATGATGAAACATCTGCAATTTTAGCAGAACTGGCAGCTGCATTTGAATCTACAGACTTTGTTGCTGAAACATTGAAACAAGCAATGCATGATTTCGCTGAAAGCAAAGGATTAGGTATGGGGAAGGTGATGATGCCGTTACGATTATCTTTAGTAGGAGAATTGAAAGGTCCGGATGTACCAGACATTCTGGAAACCCTTGGCAAAGAGGAAAGTACCTCCAGAATAAACAATGCTATAAATAATTTTAAATAGAATAACCATAATTTTTCATACATTTGAAAGATTTAATTTACTTCAAGAAATGGAATATTTAAGTTTCGAACTTCCTATCAAAGAATTGATGGACCAATACCAGACGTGTTCTTTAGTAGGAGAAGAAAGTGGTGTTGATGTAAAATTAGCATGCAGCCAGATTGAGGATAAGATTTTAGAAAAGAAAAAAGAAATCTATGGAAATCTTACACCTTGGCAAAGAGTACAACTGTCCCGTCACCCAGATCGTCCATACACATTGGACTACATCAACGGAATGGCAGACAAAGGTAGTTTCTTAGAACTTCATGGAGACAGAAATTTCGCTGATGATCCGGCAATGATTGGAGGATTGATTACCCTTGATGGTCAAAAAGTAATGATCATTGGTACTCAAAAAGGAAGAACGACAAAAGAAAGACAGCATAGAAGATTTGGAATGCCAAATCCGGAAGGATACAGAAAAGCTTTAAGACTAATGAAGCTTGCTGAAAAATTCAATATCCCTGTGGTAACTTTAGTAGATACACCGGGAGCTTATCCGGGACTGGAAGCTGAAGAAAGAGGGCAAGGAGAGGCAATTGCAAGAAATATTTTTGAAATGGTTCAGCTGAAAACCCCAATCTTCACTTATATTATCGGAGAAGGTGCCAGTGGTGGAGCCTTAGGAATAGGTGTTGGAAATAAAGTATATATGCTGGAAAACACTTGGTATACAGTAATTGCACCTGAAAGTTGCTCATCTATCTTATGGAGAAACTGGGATCATAAAGAAGATGCAGCCAATGCATTAAATCTTACTCCGGCAGATGCGTTAAGAGAAAAGTTCATCGACGGAATCATTGAGGAACCCCTTGGTGGAGCTCAATATGACCAGGAAACCACCTATTTGAACTTGAAAAATTCAATTTTACAAAATATCAAAGCTTTCTCCAAATTTACAGGACAGGAGCTTGAAACCCAGAGACAGGATAAATTCATTGCGATGGGTCAGTTTAAAGGATAAAAAATAAAAAGGTTAAGAATTTCTTCTTAACCTTTTTTCTTTAGTTTTCTTCTATTGTATTCTATTCTGCAACATTCAGTGCAATTTCAATATCCTGGGTAATCTTTTTCAAAGAAGAATATTTTGCATCACACACGGATGTTGTCATTACATACTCCCCTTTATCAACCAGAATAAAGTTCTCCCCTTTTGCCGGAACCGTCAAATTATAATATTTTTTGCCACTTATTTTTACGATAAGATTACATGCTGACCTGTTTTTAATATTAACATATGCTTCACTCTTATTAACATCATTATTAAACAGATGGGTAAGCATGGCGGCTCTTCTTTTACCTTCCTCACTTGGTTCAGATTTAGACGCTGTGGATGTACCTGCACTTTTTGCCGCAGAACCTACCGAGGCAAAGGTGGTTCTTCTTTCTTCTTTTAACGCTTCAATAGCAGCCGCTGTATTATTAGAAACAGGCTTACCATTAGCAGTATAAGCTTTATTTGTGGCAACCGTTTTACCACTGTTCAGTTCATTATTTTTTACAATATTTTCAATTTTTTCTTTACTGATAGGTTTAATGGTAGGTTTTGCTTCTGGTGAATTATCTGCCATAATAATATCAATAAGTTTTCTTTTGAAATAGTCCGTTTTAGCATGTCCAGGATTCTGTTTCAAAAATCCGGCAATCACTCTGGCTTCTTTTGAAATCTCAGCTTCTTGTTCTGTATAGATAATTACGGTTTCTTTTTCAACAACAGCTTTAGATTTTGTTTTTTTCTTTTTTTGGGAAAAACCAAGTGAGAAAATGCATATAAATAGGAGAAAGAAGATTTTTTTCATTAATCAAATCTTTAAAATAGTATTAAATATATTAATAACGTGAAAAGTCATTTTTTAGTTTATCATTAAAATCATTATCTTTGCACTGCTCTAAATTTAAGCTAAAAATTAATACTAATCTTAAATAAAAAAATAATAGATATTATGTCTTATACACCAGCTGCTGCAGACGTAGCAAAATTGAGAAACCAAACAGGTGCAGGTATGATGGACTGCAAGAAAGCTCTAGTTGAAGCTGAAGGAGACTTCGAAAAAGCGGTAGATATCCTTAGAAAAAAAGGACAAAAAGTTGCTGCTAACAGAGCTGACAGAGAATCTGCTGAAGGTGCAGTAATCGCAAGAGTAAATGAAGACAACACTTTAGGTGTAGTAATCTCTCTAAACTGCGAAACTGACTTCGTTGCTAAAAATGAAGCTTTCATCGAGCTAGCTTACGAATTAGCTGAGATGGCAATCTTCGCTGCTACTAAAGAGGAGCTTTTAGCTACTGACTTCCACGGAATGACTGTTGCTGAGAAATTAGTAGAGCAAACAGGAGTTATCGGTGAGAAAATCGAAATCGGATCTTTCGAAAGAATCCAGGGAGATTTCTTAGGAGCTTACATCCACGCTGGAAACAAAATCGCTGCAATCTCTTCTCTTTCTGCTAAAGTAGATGGAGCTGATGAAGCTGCTAAAGCTGTTTCTATGCAGGTTGCTGCTATGAACCCAATCGCTTTGGACGAAACAAGAGTTTCTCAGGAGACTATTGATAAAGAATTAGAGATCGAAAGACACAAACTTACTGAAGAAGGTAAGCCTGCAAACATTATCGATAATATCCTTAAAGGTAAAATGCAGAGATTCTACAAAGACAACACTTTGGTACACCAGGACTTCATTAAAGACGGAAGTATCTCAGTTGCTGATTACGTAAAATCTGTAAATGCAGACCTAAAAGTAACAGGATTTGTAAGAGTAAGCCTATAAGCTAACTTTTTCAAAAAATATAGAATCCCGGTGAATTTCACCGGGATTTTTTATTAACATAAACCCGTAACCATCAACACTATTCACCAATAAGAGATAAAATAAGTGAAAACATTAACAATTCAAGCGGGCAAAATTTTCATGGCAAATATTGGCAAATAACTATACTGGCCGAGCTCAACATTAATTACCAGTTTCATACCCAGAATCACTTTTAATTAAAAATTGAAAACACTTTTTTAACATTTATTTAAATTTTATTAAAAGTATTTCATTTTTTATTTTATTTTTGTAGAAATCCTAATTCCATACACATGAAAAGATTTCTACTCAGTCTGGTATTAATTTTTTTGACAATTAATACACTCTTTGCACAAAGGGATACAGAGCATTGGATTGCTCCTTACTATGATAGTTATGGCGGTAACAGTTATACCAACATGATCTATCTGTCTACTGATTCAGACACCCCATTTGATGTAACCATTTACAATAACAATGCTGTAATAACTACGGTTACCATTAGTAAAGGTAATCCGCAAACCTATAAGGTTACCAATAGCCTTATTAGTGGAACGACCACTACAGAAGCATTCACTGTTGGTAATAAAGGACTGTATTTAAAAGCAGTAAAACCTTTTTACTGTAGTTTAAGACTTGCCCAAAGTGTTCACGGGGAAGTAATTACCAGTAAAGGAAAAGCTGGAATCGGAAAAACATTCTTCGTAGCAACTGCTCCCAATACCAATACCACCAGTATCCAGAACTTTACCGCAGGTATTATGGCAACTGAGGACAATACTACTGTAACTGCATCATGGAACCCTACTTCCGGAGTTGTTTTCATTAATGGTACACCTACAGGTAATTCCCAGACCTTTACATTACAAAAAGGACAATCTGTAATTCTTGCCGGAGCAGGCACAGAATCTGCAAATAAAACAGGATTTATCGGTGCAAAAATAGTTTCTGATAAACCCGTAACCCTTACCAACGGAAGCTGTAATGGCAACTTCTCTACTTCTCCATCAGGAAGTGACCCGGTTCTGGATCAATCAGTACCGGTTGAAAGACTTGGAAATACATTTGCTATCGTTAAAACAAGATCTACAATCCCTAGCCAGAACATGGAAGGAGGTCTTATTATTGCTACAGAAGATAATACTGATGTTTATCTAAATGGTGTCGGAACTTCTGTTGCAACACTTGCTGCCGGAGAATGGTATAGAATTAATGAAACCAGTTATGTAGCACAAGGTACTAACGGGCATTCTAACATGTTTATTTCAACAACTAAAAACGTATACCTTTATCAGTTTGTAGGGGTAGGGAATAGTGAGGCAACTAATGGATTCAACTATATACCGCCATTGAACTGTTTCCTTCCAAGAAAGATTGATGAAATCGGAAAGATTAATGAAATGCCAATCGGTTCAGGGGGAGCCAGTGCAGTTCAGGATATCATCGTAAAATTAAATATCTTAACAGAGACCGGGGCTACTGTAATGGTAAATGATAACCCTGTCGCACCTACAGACGGTCCCTATCCATTGGCAGGAAATGCTAACTGGGTAACCTATGGAATCACCGGAGTTGTTGGAAACATTAAAATAACCTCTACAAAAGCAGTAACAGCTGGTATCAACGGAGGATTTAGTTCTGCCGGATATGGAGGTTACTTTGCCGGATTCTCATCAATTCCAGTAATTGCAAAAAAAACAGGTGAGTGTGTTCCGGGAATTATTCTTGAAGTAGATGACGGATATGAAACATACCAATGGTACCGTGACGGAGTTGCCATTCCGGGTGCTACAAGTTATACTTACACTCCTACACAATCAGGAAATTATACGGTAAGAGTAACCATGGGAACATGTCCTCCAGTGACTACTCCAATCTATAAAGTACAAAACTGTTTAAAAGAAACGACTCAAGCTCTTAATGCTTGTTCTACTAAAATAATTACACCTACGTTTACTTCTTCCACTCAAACAGTGGTTCCAAGTACAGTAGTAATTTTAACGCCTCCTACAAAAGGAACTGCTGTAGTGAATCCAAACGGAACAATCACTTATACACCAAATCCCGGATATTTAGGACCAGACAAAATCGTTTATAAATTCTGTGGAAATTCAGTTGAATTTACAGATTGTGAGCAGGTGACCTTAAACCTTACTGTAGTACCATTCATCGTAACGGATGCTTCTATTAAGGCTTGTTGGTATGATGTGGATCCTTACGCTTACTTTGACCTTACAAAAGCTAAGGTAACAGACTATAATGCTGTTACAAAAAAATATTACCGTACACTGAATGATCTTACTGCAGGAATCAATGAAATCACACAACCAGAAAACTTCCCTTCCACCGGAGGATTTGTATATGTGAAAGTAACGACTGCTGAAGGATGTACAGCAAATGCTAAAATTGAATTAATTGTACTTCCAATCAAAAAGTCACCTATCCTTGTAGATCAGTACATCTGTATGGATGCAAAAACTAACCTGGACGCTGGCCCTGGATATGATTCCTACCTATGGAGCACAGGAGCTACCACTTCAGGTATCAGAGATGTAGGTGTTGGAGAATATACAGTAGTTCTTGGTAAGAATGGATGTTTCCTTACACAGACTGTTAAAGTTAAAAAAGTTGAAGATCCGGTAATCCAAACCATTGAAATCAATAATAATACAGCAACAGTAATTGTAAGCGGTGGTAAAGCACCTTATAAATATGCTGTAGACGGAACTGCAAACTGGCAGGATTCAAGTACTTTTACAGGTTTAACAAGAGGGCAACACACTTTCTACGTAAAAGATGCCTATAACTGTACTCCTATTGCAGTAGAAGTTACTATTCCTAATCTATTAAATGCCATCACCCCTAATGGAGATAATGTAAATGATTATATCGATTACAGTGAACTGGCATATAAAGAAAACCTAAGCTTTGTAGTGTATGACAGATATGGAAATATGGTATTCACCGGAAACAGATTCAACAGCTACAGATGGGACGGAAAACACTTTGATAAAAAACTTGGAACAGGAACATACTGGTATCATATCAGCTGGAATGAGTCCAACAAAGAAAAGACTCCAATAAAATATACAGGTTGGATTCTTGTTAAAAACAGAGAGTAATAATTAGTTTAAAACTATATTTAATAAGCCACGATCAAATGATCGTGGCTTATTTTTTTAGCTCTCTGATTAAATTTATTCATTAGATTATGTTAAATACAGAAAAAAATAATACAAACTTAATTTTTTTTTAACCATGATTTTGAAATCACAATTTTTTATTATGTTTTCAACCATACAATACTTTTTATCACTAAATTTGTGATAAAGACCACCGCTGAATGAAAAAAAATTTATGTTTTTTGTTTATGTTTTGTATTTTCACCTTTGCTTTTGCCCAGTTGGATCGAGAGCATTGGTTTGCTCCAATGATAGATAGAACAGGCGCTCCCAATCCTTATCAGAAACTTTATTTATCTACTAACAGAACAACTCCTTTTCCTGTAAGCATTTACAATAATAATGTTCTGATTGGAACAGTAAATATCAGTAAAAATAACCCTCAGAAATTTGATGTCTTAAGGACTTATATTATTACCAAACTGCAGGCGGATTTATTTACCCCTACAACAAAAGGATTATACCTTAAGGCTGAATTCCCTTTTTACGCCAATTTAAGATTCTCAGTGTTCAACCATGGAGAAATTATTACTTCCAAAGGAATTTCTTCCACAGGACTGAAGTTTTACGCAGCTGTAACTCCTATTACAGTGAGCAATTCTATTCTGAATTTCATGACCAGTGTACTGGCAACTGAAGATAATACCAGTGTTACTATTTCCGGATACAGTCCTAACGTTCAGTTTTCAAATGGAACCACTGGGGCAACCAATCCTACAATGACTTTCACTTTAAATAAAGGGCAATCCTACATTATTGATGGAATTGGAAACATAACAGCAAACTTTGATGGTTTTATTGGGGCTAAAATTACTTCAACCAAACCCATCAATATCACCAATGGAAATTTTAATGGTCAATATGCAGGAAATCATCCAGCTGGTTCAGATATTTTAATGGATCAGGCAGTACCTGTCAACAGGCTTGGAAATGAATTTGCCCTTGTAAAAGGTAACGGTTCTATTGGCTCCCATATGGAAGGGGCTATTGTAATTGCTACTGAAGATAATACTCAAATTTTTGTAAACGATGAAATTCCACCTATTGCAACACTCAATGCAGGAAAATATTTTGTCATTCCTGACTCAAAATATATCCTTCAAGGCAACGGACATTATAACTTATATCTCAAAACATCAAAAAATGCTTATGTCTACCAAACTTTAGCAGGAGTTTCAAATCCAGGAAATGAAACGGCCACCGGTGGATTTAATTATATTCCTGCTTTGAACTGTTACCTGCCAAAGCAAATTAATGAACTTGGACTTATTGATGAAAATTTTGTTCATTCCATTGGTAATCCCGGAGGAGTGCTTAATATACCTACAAAACTTAACATCATTACAGAACGTGGCGCTATTATTACAGTAAATGGAGCTAATCCTCCTGCAATAACCGGCCCTTACAATATGACAGGTACAACGAATTGGGTTACCTATGGTATTCCCAATGTAACAGGTACGATTACTATAGCTTCAAATAGAGCCATTATGGCTGGTATCACTGCCGGCAGTGATGCTGTAGGATATGGAGGCTTTTTTGCCGGCTTTCCTACACAACCTGTTATTTTACAATCCGGAGGCGGCTGTATTCCAGGAATGAGTCTTACTGTAGATCCTTTTATTTATGATACCTATCAATGGTATAGAAACGGGGTTATTGTTCCGGGAGCCACCACTTCATCAATCACCCCTACATTATCAGGATATTACACATGCTCTGTAACAATGGGAAGCTGTGCACCTTTGGTTACTGAACAATTTAAAGTTCTGAACTGTACAAAACTTACCAATGCATCATATAACGTATGTAATGTTAAAACTATAATTCCTGCATTCAGCAGTTCATCACAGACTCCTAGCCCCAGCACTGTAGCTGTTACCACAGCACCTTCATTGGGTACAGCTGTTGTAAACCCTGCAACCGGTATTATTACTTACACTGTAAATACTCTGGGTACAACGGGAACAGATACATTCACTTATACATTCTGCGGAGACGATCCTGACTTTCCGGATTGTGAAACAGTCACTGTCACCCTGAATATTCAGGCTCTAACGGTAATGAATGCAACATTATCTGCGTGTGATATCAATGGACAGGGAACCTTCAACCTGACGACAGCAAATGTTACCAGCAACTCTCCTGTTACCATTACTTATTATCCTACCCTATTGGATGCTCAGAATGAAAATGCAGCAGCATTGATTACTAACCCAACTGCCTATACTGCAACTAACGGAACAATCATATATGCGGTTGTTAATGACCATATTGGCTGTAAAAATATTGCACAAATAACGTTATCACTCTTTAATAAAGCTATTGTACTGGACAACTACAATGGTGTTTTCTGTGATGATAATCTGGATGGAACGGTTACCGTCCTACTCTCCAATATCACCCCTATTGTACTTAATAATCCAAATTATTTTCCCAGTGTAAGATATTACGCAAACCTGGCTGATGCTAACGCCGGAAACAATAATAATCTCCCTAACAACTGGAACTATACAACAACCACAACAATTTACATCAGAGTAGATTCTCCGGATGGCTGCCCTTCTGTAATCAAACCTTTACAATTCAGTATCGGAGCCAAAATAACATTAATTACAAAAACAGTTACAGAAACTACTTGTGACGATGACCTGGATGGAATAAAAAGTGTCAACTTGGCCCAGTTTATTCCTCAGTTTACATTAGATCCAAATGTTACTTTTACTTTTCATGCAACTTTAGCAGATGCTCAGAACAATGTAAATATCGTTGCCTCACCTGTTAACATTACAGGTTCACAGACTTATTATATCCGTTTTGAAAAAAATGGAGTTTGTCCGGAAGTAGGTACTCTTAAAATCAATATTAAAGTTCCTAAAAAATCGGACCTATTAAAAGATAAAACTATCTGTCCGAAAACCACTACCACACTGAATGCAGGACCCGGTTTTGAAAAATACTTATGGAGTACAGGAGCTACAACACCTTCCATCACAAATATTGGCCCAGGAAGCTATTGGGTGGAACTAACCTTCAATGGTTGCGTTTACAAACAATATGTAAACGTAACAGAATTGCCTCTTCCTATCATTACGTCTATTGAAATTGATGGAACAACAGTAAAAATTGGGGCAAGCGGCGGTACACCTCCTTATGAATATTCTTTGGATGGTGTGGTATGGCAGAATTCCAATATTTTCTACAATGTACCTAGAGGTGCACACAATATATTTGTAAGAGACTCTAAAATGTGTGAAGATGTTAAAAAGCCATTTGCTATTATTAATCTGATCAACACCATTACTCCAAATGGAGACGGTCATAATGAAGTGATAGATTATTCTGCTTTAATGAAAAATGAGAATCTTATATTCAGGATATTTGACAGATATGGTGCAGAAGTCTTCAGAGGTACTCCTGAAAACAGATACACCTGGGATGGAAGAGTCGGTGGAAGATATGTTCCTACAGCTAATTATTGGTACTTCATCACGTGGACCGAATATGGTTCCAGCCTCGTGGTAAAATATACAAGCTGGTTGCTGGTAAAACATAGATAACAACAGAAAACCGGAAGAAAGAACCCCACTCTTTCTTCCGGTTTTTTATTTAAATTTTCGATTTTTTAAATGAATGGCAAGTTTCTAACACTCCTTAACAATTAAATCCCAAAGTTTAATATAACTTTAACCACTATTCTTCATCTAATTACACAGAATTGCTTTATTTCTATGTAATTTTGCGCATTATATGAAGAAACTGTTTACTCTGCTGCTATTGGTTTTTCTGGCAAAAATTAATGCACAAATATATTCCGGAGAGGTATTTCTGAGAGACAACTCAATTTTATATCTCAATCAGGTTTATGTCACTAACCTGAATACACAGAAAACCGTTCTTACGGACTACAATGGTAATTTTAATATTCCTGCCAATGTCGGGGATGTGATCCGTTTTACCTCTATCGTTACAGAAAGAAAAGATATTAAGCTGACTCCTCAATCCATGGAACAAAAAAATCTGGTTGAGCTGAAAATAGCATATTACGAAATCCAGGAAATTGTTCTTAGCAGATTCAAGCCTACCGGAAATCTTCGGTATGACGTGAACTCGTTAAGAAAGGAAGATAAAGCACATGCTCTTAAAAAAGTAATTGGTCTTCCTGAGCCAAAAGGTGACGGAACACCTCCGGAGCTTCCTGTTGCCGGACTGCGGGATGGAGGACTTACCTTTAGCCTTGAAAGTATCTATGATATTCTCTCCGGAGAACGAAAGAAAAAACAACGTTATCAGGCCTATGAAAGGATGAACAGCTCTGTAGCTCAGATTAAAAATTATCTGGGTAAAGATTATTTTACAAAATTTAAGATCCCTGAAAATTTAATTGATAACTTCCTTCAGTTTGTTTATACTTCAGAAAATATCCAGGCTTATGTATTGGCGGGCAACTTTGAAGCGGTAAAAATTCCTATTGAAAAATATCTTCCTATTTATCAGAAAAGGCTTAGAAGCTCGCATCTTCAGGAAGTTGTAAGCAGTAATTAAAAACTTTCGAAAAGAAATAACTTAAAATATTGAATAACTCGTGTACTTTACACGGGTTATTTTTTTGCTAAATGACCGAAAAATACCTGCTATAGTTTACCACAACATCTACAATACGAATTATTCAACTTTTACAACATATTCTTCTTCAATATTCAAAAATATGTTTAATTTTATCTCACAAACAAGTGTTTAAAATAAAAACACGAGATATTCGTTATCAAATAAAAACTAAGCAACCTGAACGCAAATTAAGAGTGAAACACCAATTTCTAACTTAATATGAATTAATGAAAAAAGTACTTTTACTTCTTGGATGTATGTTATTTTTTACGATCTCTGCCCAAAAACAAGGTAAAGACTACAGTAATATTCTGAAAAGTAAGAATATCTACGAGATCAATGCCTTTTTGCGAGATGCCCATCCTGATGACCCCCGAAGATCCGTTCTGAAACCAAGGGTAATGGAAATGATGAAAGAATACATCAAAAATGCACACCCTGCCGATCAGAAGGTAAAAGATATGCAGGAAATGCTTGCCATGCTGAGAAGAAGACCTTCTACCAAGATTACTTTTGATGAAATGAATGCTATCATCAAACAAAAACAGATTGCAAAATATAAGGCTGAACTTGCTACCAAACAATCTACCACAGTATATACCCCAAGTACTGCCCAAAATACATATGTTGTAAACGCCGCTGCTAATACCGCAGTTCCCAACGCTGAAGCAGAAGAATTCAACATGCTGATGGCAGTTTCTCCTGTAGAACATAAAAACAGGACCGTAAAAATCTTAAATTCCCTATTTGATAATGATCCTAATGCTAAAGAATGCATTGTCATGATTCAAAATAAATCAGACTGTAATATCATTGTCAGAATGGAAGGGGTGGGAATCACCAAATACAGACTCGCAGTTCCGGCTCAGGGAGAAGGTTCTATTGTGGTGGAAAAAGGTCAGTATCTTTTCTCGAGTTTAGTTTGCGGAGCACAGTATGCATCACAAAAAACAATAGAAAGACCCATTATGGTGGCCTTAGGAAGTCACTAAGCTCAATCAGAAACGAATTATCACTCTGTCTTTTACCTCCAAAAGACAGAGATTCTCGATAAATTTTTAGTATTTTTGCACTCATTTTATAATTCAATGGGCAAGAATAAATTAGCAAGATTTGCAGAAAACAAAATATTACCAAATGTAATCCAACCTACAAGAGAAGACGCTTTAAAAGGCTTTGAACTTAAAGGAAAATGGAGAGATAATTTCTTTAAAAATGACAATCCGGTTGTATTGGAATTAGGGTGTGGAAAGGGAGAATATTCTGTAGGACTCGCAAAAACATTTCCTGAAAAAAACTTTATCGGAGTAGATATCAAAGGGGCAAGATTCTGGTTTGGAGCGAAAGAAGCCGTAGAAAACAACATGAATAATGTAGCTTTTTTAAGAACTCAGATCGAACTTGTTGATTATTTCTTTGCTGAAAATGAAGTAGACGAAATATGGATTACATTCCCGGATCCCCAAATAAAATATAAAAGAACAAAACACAGATTAACACATCCGGACTTTTTAGACCGTTATAAAAAATTCCTGAAGCCAGGAGGCATTATTCACCTGAAAACAGATTCAGAGTTCCTGCATGGGTATACACTTGGATATTTACAGGGTGCAGGGTATGAAATCATTTCTGCTCACCATGATATCTATGGGGCACCAGAATACGATCCTAATACGGAACATTTGAGAGATATCAAAACGTATTATGAAGAGCTATTCTCAGCGAAAGGAAAAACTATTACTTACATCAAATTCCGGATAAGCTGATGAATTAAACAAACTTGATGAAAAAAAAATTTTTAACGATTTTATTCTTCACATTTCTTATCCCCAGCTTTACACAAGCTCAAAAAAGCAGTAAAGACATCTTAAAAAGCACAAACATCAAAGAAATTGAAGAATACCTGAAGAACGCACACCCTGACGATCCTAAAAAGAGCGTGCTGAAACCTAAGCTTATTGCTTTAAAAAACTCCGAATGGACAAAAGGAGCCCGTACTGCCAAACCTATGGAAACCAGACCTGTTATTACAGATATTCCTAAAGGGGCTATGAGAAATCCCTATTCGGATGATGCTGAAGAATTTAGGAAACTTATCACTGAAACAGCTGCTGAACATAAACAAAAAACAGTGAATGTACTGAATGCAATGTTTAATGAGGATATCAGCCGCAAGGAAGCAATTCTGTTGTTCAAAAATAATTCTGACTGTAATATTGTATTACGTATTGAAGGAAAAGAATTTTACAACCTTGCTGTTCCTGCTCATGCAGAAAATTTCATTGTTCTCAATAAGGATTCTTATACGCTTAACAGCAATATCTGTGATGTGAAATATTCGTCTCGGAAAAACATTAAAAAAAGTATATTTGTAACGATAGACAATCCAAAACCGGACGGCGCTGAGCTGAAATCAGCCCAAAAGGAGCCGATAAAGGAAAAGTCGCTGAAAAAACAAAAGTCAAAAAATAAAATAGGATGAAAAAACTATTCGTTTTTATCGGAACTTCTTTGATTATTGCCAGCTGTAATGTAAACTACGGAGGCTATCCGGGAAGAACCTCCTACCCTTATCCTGCTAACAATACAGGGAACAGAGCGAATACAGAAAGAGAATACAATGAGCTTATAAAGACGTATAAGCCTGAAACAGCTGATGTACTTAATGATCTTCTAAACAGTGATGATCCTAAAAATCCCAAAACCTCTATTTCCGTAGAAAACAAATCTCCATGCAATATGGTGCTTACAGTGAGCGGGAATAATTTTTTCAAGAAAATTCCCATTGGTGCCGGAAAAATAGGGTATACAATGGTACCGAAAAATCAAAATTACAGATTATCGGGTATGCTTTGTAATTCTACTTATCAGTCTACAAAGTTTGTCACAACTTCTTATTCTATAAAGCTTTCAAACTAAAATATAACCCGCAGATTTCTGTGGGTTCTTATTTTTAATAAAACTTACCCAATGACTTGCAGACAACTGCATAAACCATAAAAAAACGCTGGATCGAAATCCAGCGTTTTTCCTATATTAAAGAAAATCTTTAATTATTCTGCATCGAAATCAGCATCTGTATCAGCAGATACTTTTTCTCCTTCTTCTTTAGATTTTTCTTTATCAGCTTTTCTTTGAGACTGACCTTCTTTGATAGATTCAGAAACTACGCTAAGGATCATATCAATAGACTTAGAAGCATCATCGTTTCCTGGGATAACGAAATCAACTTTTCTAGGGTCAGAGTTTGTATCAACGATACCGAAAACTGGAATACCTAGTTTCTTAGCTTCAGTTACCGCGATGTGTTCTCTTAATATATCAACTACAAATACAGCAGATGGAAGTCTCACCATGTCAGCGATAGAACCTAAGTTCTTCTCTAGGTTAGCTCTTTGTCTGTCAACTTGTAATCTTTCTTTTTTAGATAAAGTTTCGAATGTACCGTCTTTTTTCATTTTATCGATAGCATTCATCTTCTTTACAGCCTTTCTGATTGTAACGAAGTTCGTTAACATACCTCCTGGCCATCTTTCTGTAATATAAGGCATATTAAGTTCAGAAGCGTGTTTTGCAACTACTTCTTTCGCTTGCTTCTTAGTAGCTACGAAAAGAACTTTTTTACCTGCAGAAGTTAATTTCTCTAAAGCGCTGCAAGCTTCATCTAATTTAACTGCTGTTTTATGTAAGTCTACAATGTGAATACCGTTCTTCTCCATAAAAATGTATGGAGCCATATTTGGATTCCACTTTCTAGTCATGTGACCGAAGTGTACGCCAGCCTCTAAAAGGTCTTTTACATTTGCTTTTGCCATGTTTTCTGTTTTTGTTAGTTTACTTTCCGTCTTTTAAACAATCAACAACTTCTTTAGATGGGAGAAGCGTTTGGATGCTAAACGTAACGGGCAATTTTTTTGTTTAGATAAAATAGAACCAAGAACCAGGAGCCAAGATCTGAGAGCAAAGTCTTGCATCTTGTGTCTGATATCTTGAATCTTGATATTAACGTTTTGAGAATTGGAATCTCTTTCTTGCTTTTTTCTGACCTGGCTTCTTTCTTTCCACCATTCTTGCGTCTCTTGTAAGTAAACCAGCTGGCTTCAATGCTAACCTGAACTCAGCGTTGATTTCGCATAAAGCTCTTGAAATACCTAATCTGATAGCTTCTGCCTGACCTGTATTACCACCACCGAATACGTTCACGGTAACGTCATACTGACCAACAGTCTCAGAAAGGATAAACGGTTGGTTTAATTTGTAAACCATCACGTCTGTAGAGAAATATTCTTTAGCATCTTTACCGTTTACTGTAATAACACCAGAACCTGGTTTTACATAAACTCTCGCTACAGAAGTCTTTCTTCTTCCGATTTTGTGAACTATAGACATAATTAATTATTTAAATTCGTTAACATTAATTGTTTTTGGCTGTTGAGCTTCATGTTTGTGCTCAGTTCCTTCATATAAATAAAGGTTCTTAAGGATAGCAGATCCTAATCTGTTTTTAGGTAACATACCTTTTACAGATTTCTCTAATACCTTTAAAGAATCTTTCTTTTGAAGTTCAGCCGCAGTCATAGACTTCTGTCCACCAGGATATCCTGTATGCCAGATATAAGTCTTATCAGCCCACTTGTTTCCGGAAAGTGTAATTTTCCCAGCATTCAAAACGATTACGTTATCACCACAATCTACGTGAGGTGTGTAGTTCGTTTTGTGCTTACCTCTCAAAATCTTTGCAACCGTAGAAGCTAATCTACCTAACGGCTGTCCTTCAGCGTCTACCACAACCCATTCTTTATTAGCAGTAGCTTTGTTCGCTGAAACAGTTTTGTAACTTAATGTATTCACACGTTTTAGTTAAAGATTAAACATAATTTACCCCTAAAAGGGTGTGCAAAGGTACAAATTATTTTCGTAACCCAAAAACATATTTTATTTAATCTATATAATCTGGGTTGTATGGCCTTGTATCAATAGATTTTAACACTAATTACAATTTTGGCATAAATCTTGCGAACTGATGAGCCGATGAAAAAAAACACTTCGAAGATTCTAAAAACACCAATGAAACAGCAAAGAGTTTATTCCCTCGACTCTTTCTTTTATTAAATTTACTTTAAAGATTTCCGTAAAAAACGTTAATATAATTATAATTTCATTGAAATAATTATATTTGCGTTAATCATATTCCATAATCCATGAGCCACGGAAAACTAAGAGAAGATAAGACCTGCCTGAACTGCGGGCATCAGGTTGAAGAAAGGTTCTGCCCACACTGTGGACAGGAAAATATTGAAAGCCGACAACCTTTTCATTTTCTCTTCACTCATTTCATTGAGGATTTCACCCATTATGACGGACAGTTCTGGAGAACTATACAGTATTTATTTACCCGCCCCGGATTACTTACCAAAGAATATCTGGCTGGTAAAAGACAATTCTATGTGGCTCCTGTAAAACTGTATATATTTATAAGTTTCCTTACATTTTTCCTTCCCAATATTTTGCCTCACGCCAAAGAAGAAGCCGAAAGGCCCAGCCACATTAAAAAGGAAACAAAAGCAAAAAATCCGAAAGAAATTTCAAAAGATATTGTAAAAGATTTACAAAAAGAAGGTGTGCTGTCGCACGAAGCGGCAACAACCACCCAAAAAGCATTGGATACTTTAAAAGCGTTGGATACGACAAAAATTAAAGCCACTCAAGAAAAGACTGAAATTTTTGACAATACATTCGATGCTAAAGATGCATCCATTATGAATGCTAATACGATAAAACAGTATGATTCTATACTCGCAAAGGATAAGACAGGGATCTATTCATTAATGAGACCTCTGGCAAAAAAAGCATTTTCACTAAAGGAAGAAGGATATAGCAAGCATCAGATCTGGGAAAAATATAAAGAGAACTTCATTCATACCATTCCCAAAGCACTCTTCGTTTATCTGCCCATATTCGCATTCTTTTTATGGCTGTTCCATAACAAGAAGAAATGGTGGTACTTTGACCATGGAATTTTTACCCTTCACTACTTTTCATTCCTTTTATTAGCAATACTTGTATTTATAGTAGGTGAAAGGATTACAAGCTTTCTGCCGGGCAACAATTTACTTACCTTATTATATGTTCTAGCCTGTATGGGACTGGGCCTCTATATGACAATCTATTTTTTTGTCGCCCATCACAGGGTGTATGAAACAAAAAAAAGAATAAGTATTCTGAAAGGCTCTTTACTATTTATTATAAATTATATCGGATTGATTCTGATGTTTATGATACTGATGTATCTCAGTTTTATTATGCTTCACTAATTTCTCAGGGATTTATTTCCTCTGAAGCTTGCAAATAAGTAATAGGCAACAAAAACTGTTGAAAATTTTAAGATAGATGGAATTGCCAGTTCAAGGTTAAAAATCAAAGCCCCAATAAGAACCAGAATGGCCATGGCTACAAATGAAAGACCCATTTTTTTAGGCAGTGTAAAATCAGGAGTATCCAGATAATAAGCAATTCCCCAGGCAGAACCAAAGGCAAAGGCATAGTAAATATCCAGTCCTATATTTTGTGAACTTAAAAAGAAATAATTAATCAGGAAGCTTACTACAGTTCCTAAAGCGAAATACATCAGAGCTTTTTGCATGTCTGTAAAAATATTCTGCAAAAATAGAGAATTTAATTGGGTGCAGAATCCTTACAAAGATTTAATTATTGAATTAAAGGCTGCTTTTCATGAGTGGATAAAGATTGGTTTCGGAAAAATCCAGAAAGCACCACTGAAACAATATCACCTAAAAAGGTAATTGACAACAAACATTGCAAATGATAAATTTGAAATAAAATCAAAAGCCTGAATTCCCTCATACCGTTTTACAGACATCCAACATGAGAGACCTGATTTTGAAGAAAAAAAATACACAAACCAAAATTAATAGACATGAAAAAGATTTCCCAAAAAACAGTAAAGCTTACTGACCTTCAAGAAAGTACTATTGAAGTAAATGTCATAATCAGCGCCAATACACAATTTGGAGACCCCCATTTTATCATCAATGGAATGAGAATCGATGACAACAATTTAAGTGACGGTAAATTTTCGTTTACCATTCCAAAAGCAGCTTTAACCTCTGATAATTTACTTTTCGCGACCTCTTTTAATATCAATATGCAGGAGAATCATCTGCAGATTTTAATCAATACCTGCAGAATAAAATTTGAATTTCCTCAAATTCCCGGCAAGAACTTTCATTTTAATCCTTTCGAAGGTAAAACGACTGAAGATTTAGCTGACAGATTTATCTATGGGGTTTATAAATACATAAAAATTGAGCTATGAAAAAGATATTATTAGCAGCTCTGACCGCTGGATCTACCCTACTATTTTCTCAAAACAAAGAAATTAGTGCAGAGTTAAACAAACTGGAGCTTTCCAATGCACCCAGTGTGATGCTTCTTGGTTTAGCAAGTTCTGATTTGGAAACCCCAAAATCAAAAAAGGCTTTCATGACCAGTATTGTCAATTCATTCAGTGAAAATGAAGGTCTTCCCAATGCCTATGCAGTAGAACTTACTCCTACTCATTTATTTCCTCTGACGGAGATGGATGCATTGAAGTATGCCGGTATTAAAAGCATTAAAAAATCAGATAATACCCATGAGTATAAGAATAACATTTTCAGTGAAGCAAAAAACGTTTCTGTCTCATTTGCCTTTCTGAGAAATTATAAAATTGAAGACCTCGATACGGAAAATCCTTCGGTATCTTTTTCTTTACGAACCACCGTATTTAAAGTAAGAAATAAAAAAAATATAGAGGCTATCACAACCTCAAACACGAATATCTCAAAGGAATTAACCGATATCCAAAGGGAATTTGAAAAGTCAGAAAAATACAACAGCATCATTGCATCCAATGCCAAACCAGATGAAATACAAGAAAAACTTGCAAAAGCATTAGAGGAGTTTGCCACTGATTATTACAAAACCGAAACTGAAAAATATAAAAAATACCTTGACGAAAAACCTGCTTTTCAATTAGATGTAGCCTCAGCCTACAGTACTTTCTTTTTAGATAACCAGTTCAAAAATAATCAATTTGGGAAATTGGGATTCTGGATGACCATGAGTTCCGGAATCAACCTTGAAAGAACAAAAGATCCTAAGAAAGGTGAAGGTCAAAATAATGATCAATCAAAAGTAACCATTAAAGAAACCTCCGCCACAGACGCTTCAAAAATTGAAAAAAGATTGAATTTCTATGCTGTTGCCAGATATATGCAGGATAAAACAGTTTATGATGTTGCCAACGGATTCAGCCAAACCAACAATTATGATTTTGGTGGAAAAATAGAACTCGTTTACAATAAATTCTCTATTGGCTATGAATTCATTTACAGAAGCAGTGATCTGGACAACACCTACCGTTCCAATGGAATCATCAACTATAAAGTGTCTGACAGTGTTTACATCAATGCTGCATTTGGAAAAAATTACGGGGATAAGAACAACCTCATTTCATTTCTAGGATTAAATTGGGGACTGGACAGCAAGAGAAAGACACTTTTTTCAGAAAAAAAATAAAACAGAACGCTTTATTGAAATAAAAACCAAACTTCAGTGTAAAACAATAAAAAAATGTCAGCAGATCAAAATCTGCTGACATTTACATTTTTACAGAATAGTGTAATAATCTGTAAAATACAGACCTGACCTCCAACAAAGTCTATCAGGCCAAAAAAAATAATTATTATAAAACACTGTAAATCAAAACACTAGTACACCATTCAGGGTTTTCATTTTATTACTATATTTGAGAACTTAGAAACTTTCTAGAATTTTTATGGAAACCCAAAAATATACTCCAACCAACAAGGTAAGAATCGTAACTGCTGCCTCATTATTTGATGGGCATGATGCTGCGATCAATATTATGCGTCGTGTTATTCAGGGAACAGGATGCGAAGTGATCCATTTAGGACACGATAAATCGGCAGAGGAAGTTGTAAATACAGCGATCCAGGAAGATGCAAATGCTATTGCATTAACTTCATATCAGGGAGGTCACAACGAATATTTCAAATATATCTATGACCTTTTGAGAGAAAAAAACTCACCGCAGATCAAAATTTTTGGTGGCGGTGGCGGGGTAATCCTTCCGGAAGAAATCAAAGACCTTATGTCTTACGGAATCGATAGAATTTATTCTCCGGATGACGGCCGTGAACTGGGGCTTCAGGGAATGATTGACGATTTGGTACACAGATCGGATTTTGCAACAGGAAAAGATGTTACCGCTAAAGATCTTGACGATATCAGTTTTGAAAACCCGTCCAGCATTGCACAAATCATCTCAGCCGTTGAAAACTTTTCAGAAGAAAAACCTGAGCTTGTAAAAGCTATTGACGAAAAATCTAAAGATTTAACAATTCCAATCATTGGTATTACAGGTACGGGAGGAGCTGGTAAATCTTCGTTAACAGACGAATTGGTAAGACGTTTCTTACGTTCAAATACGGATAAAAAAATCGCCATTATTTCCATTGACCCTTCGAAAAAGAAAACCGGAGGTGCTTTATTGGGAGACAGAATCCGTATGAACGCGATTAATGATCCTAGAGTTTATATGCGTTCTATGGCAACCAGAGAAAACAACGTTTCTGTTTCGCCGTTTATTCATTCTGCATTGAATGTACTGAAACTGGCTCATCCGGACGTAATTATCCTTGAAACTTCAGGAATTGGACAGTCTGGTTCAGAAGTTTCAGATTTTGCAGACGTTTCTATGTACGTAATGACTCCTGAATATGGAGCTTCTACCCAGTTGGAAAAAATTGACATGCTAGATTATGCAGATCTTGTGGCATTAAATAAATCTGACAAACGTGGTGCATTGGATGCTCTTCAGGCGGTAAGAAAACAGTTCCAGAGAAACCATTTATTATGGGAAAGCCCATTAGATGATATGCCTGTGTATGCAACGAAAGCATCTCAGTTTAATGATCATGGAACCACTGAATTATACAACAGACTCGTTTCAAAAGTAAATGATAAATTCTCTGAACTGAATCTAAAGACTTTTGTAGAACAGGAAATTACAGAAGAAGTAACCATTATTCCTCCGAAAAGAGTTCGTTACCTTTCTGAAATTGTTGAAAACAACAAGCAATACGATATCAATATTGAAAAGCAGGCTGAACTGGCCAGAAAAATGTATCATATTGAAGGCGTAAAAAATATCATTTCCAATGAAGTTTTAGAAGCTGAGTATCAAAAGGCTGAAAAAGAACTTCAACAAGATAATATTGATTTCCTGAAAACATGGGATGACACGAAAAAAGCTTTCCATGCAGAGTTTTATTCTTATTATGTAAGAGGAAAAGAAATTAAAGTTGAAACTTCCACAGAATCTTTATCTCACTTAAGAATTCCAAAAATTGCATTACCAAAGTACAATGACTGGGGAGATCTGATCCAATGGAAAGGACAGGAAAATCTTCCGGGAAGCTTCCCTTATACAGCGGGTATTTATCCGTTTAAAAGAACCGGTGAAGATCCTACGAGGATGTTTGCAGGAGAAGGAGGCCCTGAAAGAACCAACAGAAGATTTCACTATGTTTCTGCAGAAATGCCTGCAAAACGTTTATCTACAGCATTTGACTCTGTAACATTATATGGTCAGGATCCTGCTTTACCACCAGATATTTATGGTAAAATTGGAAATGCAGGAGTTTCTATCGCTACACTGGATGATGCTAAAAAGCTATATTCAGGATTTGATCTTGTGAATGCTTTAACTTCAGTTTCAATGACTATCAACGGCCCTGCGCCGATGCTGCTGGCTTTCTTTATGAATGCAGCCATCGACCAGAATGTTGAAAAATATATCAAAGAAAATGGTTTAGAGGCTAAAGTAGAAGCGAAACTGAAGGAGAAATTTGACAACAAAGGTTTAGAAAGACCAAAATATAATGGTGAACTTCCTCCATCCAACAACGGTTTAGGGCTACAGCTTTTAGGATTAACAGGTGATGAAGTAATTCCGGCAGAGGTATATGCGGAAATCAAAGCTAAAACGATTGCTACTGTTCGTGGTACTGTTCAGGCTGATATCTTAAAAGAAGACCAGGCTCAGAATACATGTATTTTCTCTACAGAATTTGCATTGAGACTGATGGGTGATGTTCAGGAATATTTCATCAGAGAAAAAGTAAGAAACTTCTACTCTGTTTCCATTTCAGGATATCATATTGCTGAAGCAGGAGCTAATCCGGTTTCCCAATTGGCATTCACATTGGCAAATGGTTTCACTTATGTGGAATATTACTTAAGCCGTGGAATGGATATCAATGACTTTGCACCGAACTTATCTTTCTTCTTCTCCAATGGTATCGACCCTGAATATTCAGTAATCGGACGTGTGGCAAGAAGAATCTGGGCAAAAGCCATGAAATTAAAATACGGAGCTGACGAAAGAAGCCAGATGCTGAAATACCACATCCAGACTTCAGGACGTTCTCTCCACGCTCAGGAAATTGATTTCAACGATATCAGAACTACTCTTCAGGCGCTTTACGCGATCTATGACAACTGTAATTCACTTCACACCAATGCGTATGACGAAGCAATTACAACGCCTACTGAGCAATCGGTAAGAAGAGCAATGGCGATTCAGTTGATCATCAACAAAGAATTAGGATTGGCTAAAAACGAGAATCCGCTTCAGGGATCATTCATCATTGAAGAATTAACGGATCTTGTAGAAGAAGCCGTTTATACAGAATTCGACAGAATCACGGAAAGAGGCGGTGTTCTTGGAGCGATGGAAACCATGTACCAGCGTTCAAAAATCCAGGAAGAATCTATGCATTACGAATGGCTGAAACATACAGGTGAATATCCGATCATTGGAGTGAATACTTTCTTAGGAAAAGATGGTTCACCAACCGTTTTACCAGGAGAAGTTATCCGTTCTACAGAAGAGGAAAAACAGGCACAGATTGAATCTCTTCATAACTTCCAGCAGGCCAATGAAAATAAGTCTGAAGAAGCTTTAAGAGAACTTCAGCATGCAGCCATTAACCAGCAAAACTTATTTGAAGTGATGATGGATGCCGTAAAATACTGTTCTCTGGGACAGATCACCAATGCTTTATTTGAAGTGGGTGGTAAATACAGAAGAAATATGTAATCCTTAATTGGACCTACATTTTTTATAAATTAAACCTCAAAGAATTTCTTTGAGGTTTTTATTTTACCTGTCAATAAAACATGAAATACTATTTTCATCATTCAATTTAATTTTTAACCTTCCTTAAATTCTTATTTTTGATGGATTTATTTTTACAATGAAACCAAAAGCTTTATTCAACTGGAGCAGCGGAAAAGATTCTGCCCTCGCTCTTTATAAGATATTACAGGAAGATCAATATGAGGTCACCACTCTGCTTACCAGTATCAATCAGGAGTTTCAGAGGATTTCCATGCATGGAGTTCACGTTTCTCTTTTAGAAAAGCAGGCAGAAAGTCTGGGAATCCCATTACTCACAATGGAACTTCCCAAAGAGCCATCCATGGAAGAATACCAGCAAATTATGAGTAAAACAATGGCTGAAATTAAAGCTCAGGGAATCACTCATTCGATTTTTGGTGACATCTTCCTGGAAGATCTGCGAAAATACAGAGAAGAACAATTAAACGCTATTGGTATGAAAGCCGTATTTCCCCTATGGGAACAAAATACGTCCAACCTCATCCATGAATTTTTAGAGCTTAGCTTTAAAACTATTGTTACCTGCGTTAACGGGTCTTACCTCGACAAAAGTTTCGCAGGACGAATTATTGATCAGAAATTCATTGATGATCTTCCTGAAAATGTAGATCCATGCGGAGAAAACGGAGAGTTTCATACTTTTACTTTTGATGGCCCGATTTTCAAAAATCCGGTTCATTTTGAAATTGGGGAAACAGTCAAAAAAACTTACCCTAAACCTAAAACAACTCCTGAAGAAGAAGATGGGGAATATATTTTCTGGTTCAGTGATCTGGTAGTAAAATAAGCTTGTGAATATTCTTTCACAGGCTTATTTTCAATCTATTATTTTATTTCAGCAATGATTTCATTCATGAGATCAAATACCTGTCTTATATCTTTTTCAATGGTCATCCAGTTTACAAAAGCAGCTCTTATTCCTTTATGCTGATTATAAAAAGTAGGTGTCATAAAAACTTTTCCTGTGTCATTAAGTTTTTCAAGAAATTGTTCTACCTCATTCTGTCTTGTATCATCTTTTAATGTAAAACAGACCGTATTCAATCTTACCGGAGCCAGCAGTTTAAAATCATGACTGTTCTCAATCATCTGGCCAAACTGTTGTGCCCATGTTATATTATTATCTACAATCTCCTGGTAACCTTTCTTCCCATAAGCCATGAGAGAGAACCATGCCGGAAGAGCCTTTAATCTCCTTGAGTTTTCAGGAAGGAAATTTAAATAGCTGAAATTCTCCAACGGATCGCCCAGATAAGGAGCATTGGAGTTTTGAAAAGTTTCTACCTGTAAAATTTTATATTGCTCTTTAATCAGAAATATTGCACTTTCATAAGGGACATTCAACCATTTGTGGCAATCTACTGTAATACTGTCGGCATATTCCCAGCCTTCCACAAGATGTTGATGCGTTTCCGAACAAGCTGCAAAACCACCGAAAGCAGCATCAATGTGCCACCAGAAATTGTATTTTTCTTTTAACCTGCTGATCGCTTTAAAATCATCAAAATCTACCGTATTTACTGTTCCTCCACTTGAAATTAATATAAATGGCTCACCATTAAGCTTCAGAATATTTTCTTCCAGATCTTTGATACGGATTGCTTCACGGTTTCCTTCTTCCGTTTTGATCTTAATGATATTACCGCTGCCAAGTCCCAATAGTGACAATGATTTTATTGAAGATGAGTGAGGTGTCGCTGTAAGTACCTTTACTGTTCCGGAAACGCCTTCTTTGGCAATATCTCTTCCCTGCTCTTTTCCCAGCCATTGACGACCAACAGCCAAACAGGTAAAATTAGACATTGTAGCTCCCGATACAAAACCTCCCAGAAAGCTTTCCGGAAGCTGAAGAAGTTTCAGTAAAAGCTGTATGGTTTCCATCTCTATTTTTGCAGAAGCATCTCCCTGCTCTGTTACTGACTGGGGATTCTGATCATAAACCGTCGTCAGCCAGTCACCTGCTATCGATGCCGGTGTAGCTCCTCCTGTTACAAATCCCCAATATCTCGGCCCTCCCGATCCAACCATGATCGGTTCAAATTTTTCATTAAAAATCCTTAAAGCTTCTTCTGTCCCGAATCCTGATTCCGGAAGCTCCTGCCTCTCCGATATAGTATTATTGATTACTGATGTTAATCTTTCTTCAATAGAATTCAGGTAATCCGTTCCCTGTTCTTTGATGATATTCAGCAGATTACCGATGTTTACTGAATCGTTTTTCAAGTGTTCATTCATATTTTGTGATATATTTTCTCTATCAAATGTATTAAAATACCCGGTAAAGAATCATTAAATTCAATATTAAATTGATCCCAAGCCTGTCCTAGCACGTAATTTGCATCCCTTAATGCTCTTGGATATTTTAGTATCTTTAAGAATATCAATCATCATAAAAAAATACAACACCTGTGATCAAAAATTTAGTATTCCTAACCCTATTCTGCTTTTTATTTTCCTGTACAACAACTGAAGTTCCAAAAGCTGCTCCTGTTGATAAAAAAGCAATTGTTGATTCTACCATTGCTGCATTTCAGAAGACCCTTTTAGAGCAACAGATTGATTCCGCTTTCAAGAAGTATCATTTCAATGGAAGTATTGCCGTTTTTAAAGATTCCCTTCCTCTTTACAGAAGAGAAAACGGATATTCAGATTTTAAAAGAAAAACTAAGATTGACAGCAATACCATTTTTGCGATAGGATCTGTAAGCAAGCAGTTCACCGCTGTTTTAGTCTTACTCCAGATGGAACAGGGAAAGCTTAATGTGACGGATAAAGCATCAAAATACCTGAAGGAATTTCAGATCAGAGAATATGAAAATATTACAATTCACCAGTTGTTAAATCATACTTCAGGACTGAATCTAATGGGTGGGAAGCTTATGTTTAAAAGTGGTTCAGATTTTTTCTACTCTAATGACGGATTCAATACCCTTGGAAAGATTGTAGAAAAAGTTTCCGGAAAATCATATCATGAAAATGTTCAGGAACTCTTTAAAAAAGCGGGAATGAGACATTCTTCTACAGGAGACACTTTTAAAGGAACTCATTTTGCCAGCGCTTATCTGGGTACACCTGCTAAATTTCAAGAAGTTCCCAATATGCCGAAAAGATTAGGTGGACAAGAAATCGGAACACCTGCCGGTGGAATATTATCTACCATTCAGGATCTTCATTTGTGGAACAATGCATTGTACGGTGGAAAAATTTTAAAACCGGAAACCCTGAAACTCTTTATGGCAAAAAGTGCAGAAAGACGTCATGCTATCTTTGGAAAAATGGGTTACGCATACGGAATTATGCTTAATATCGGCCAGCCTAATTCTTATTTCCACAGTGGTTACGTAAAAGGTTCCCCTTCATTAAATATCTATTATCCGGACACCAAAACGTCTGTGATTATTCTGTCTAATATTGCAGACGAAGAAAGAGGAAAAGGAGTGATCTTCAGGCCTCATATTGAAGTAAAAAAGATCACAGATCACCTTGAAAACACGCTTACACAGCTTAGATTAAAACAGTAGTTTTCACTATGCCGGCTTCAGGAATTCCTGCATTTTTATTAAATTCTTTCTATGCTCAAGAAAATTGAAGATGGCAAAAGAAAGAGCTACCTGTAATACAAAAGGAAGAATTAGAGTCATCAGAACCCCAACAATATCCGTATAGTTTTGTTGTCTGAAAAACTGATAGGCATAATCCCCGCTTTTCAATGCCACTTGTGACATGGAACTGGCACCAATAACCATTAATCCCAGATTCTGCTGATACATGGTGTAAAGGCATTTCCCTCTGTATTTAAAATCAGCCTTTATATATTTCCAGATTTTATAATTAAAAATCCATATCAATAGTGTTGTCAATACAAATGATCCATTAAGAAGTCTGAAAAGTATTTTATATACCTCTTGATTTCCTGCCATAAAAATCAGCAATAGATTAACAGCAAAAGCCAGAACCCCTACCATCAAAGATTTTTTGAAAAGGCCACTATATTTCTCCTGGATAATTCTTTTAGCAATGAAAGGAATTTTAGTAGGGTAAAACAGCAGGTAATTAACCATTTTAAATTCTCCGTTCCAGGATTCTTTCACTTTTAGAAAGGCTTCTTCAAAACTGATATTTTCATTGAACTGAATATCTGAAATCTGACTCATCATATGATCTCTGATCTCTACTAAAATATCTAAGGAAAGCTCCTGAGCTACCAGATAATCTGTAATTTTATTTTCCTGTGCTTCGGTGATCATACATTGAATATTGTCTGTAGGTTGAGTAAATAGCTTTTCATCTCAGTTTCCTGTTCTGTCTGTTGTTTTGTTCCTTTTTCAGTCAGCAGGTAATATTTCCTATCTCTTCCATTAATCTTCTGAATTTCGGAAGTGATCATTCCATCATTTTCTAATTTGTGCAGCAATGGATAAAGAGCGCCTTCCGTCATTTCAAGTTCACCCTGAGTAAGTTCTTTCGCTCTTTGGGTGATTTGATACCCATACATTTTAACTTCCTTTGAAAGAAGCTTCAAAATAATATTCTGCAGGGTACCTTTATAAAGACTATTTTTTTTCATAGCAGGGCTTATATACATTGCAAACTTATGCATAATTTTCTTATGTATATAAATTTAATGTAAAAACTTTTTAAATTGCTATATGAAAAAAATGTACTTCATCGCTGTTTATCCTCCTCAGGAGATTATTGAAGAAATAAAAATCTTTAAAAATGATATGGCAACCAATTATGCCAACTCCAAAGCTTTGAAAAATGAAGCCCACATTACCCTATTTCCTCCCTTTTCAAGAGAAATTGAAATGGAGGAAGATATTCATATTGCTTTTCAGAAGATTAATACAGAAATAGCCCCTTTTGAAGTAGAACTGGATGGCTTTGGAAGTTTTCCTAATCCTAAAAATCCTGTACTCTATATTCAGCCGAAAGAAAATATTCATTTAACCAAGCTTTATCATAGGGTAAAAGAATATTTTAATTTTGCCCCGTATTCTTTTAATCCTCACTTGACTGTGGGATTCAGAGATCTGACCTGGGAAAATTATCTTAAAGCCTGGGAAAAGTATGAAACAAAGGAATACAAAACTAGATTCTTAGTTGACAAAATACTGCTTCTTCGCCATGATGGACAATGGGTACCTATAGCAGAGAAAAGACTGGAAAAATAGAAAACCCGGCTGCTGGAGCCGGGTTTTGTTCAATTTATTCTTTAATGATCTTCTGAGAAATAATCAGGTTTTTATTTTCTTTTACATTCAACAGGTAAGTACCTGCCGGATAGTTTTTAATATCAACCTTTATCGCAGAATCATTCAGTTCAAATCTGGATGGAATAAGTTTTCCGGAAGCATCATACACTTCCACGTTTATATTCTTTGAAAATTCCTGTTTCCCTTTAATGAAAAATTCTCCATTTGTTGGATTAGGATAAATACTGAAACGACGCTCTTCAGCTTTTACTTCTGAAAGTTTAAGCGTGGATTTACTCAGAGTCCAGGAAACATTGGTAACATGGAGCGTACTATGGTTATCCACTTTCAAGAGTGGATTGTTATCTACTACTGAAAATGTCAACGTATTATTTCCATTATTGAGTTGTGCCGGAGTAATCGTAACACTATTTCCTGTTTCCCCTAAAGCGGTTCCGTTCAGACTCCAGGAATTAACCAGTGTATTGGGAATAGGAAGAATTTCATTGACTGTGAAAGTAACATTTGATGTAGCATCCACTGAAGTATTATTGGCAGGAGTATACGAATCTACAGGAGAAACTAAACTATGAATTCTCTCAATAATTGCCTCCTTACATACAGAACAGAATTGTTGGTTAAGATATCTCATCTCACAACTCTGGTGTGGACGAAACCAGGTTGGGCTTTCAGCATGGGCATATACCCCTACTCCATTCAATCCTACCCAGTTTTTCCATTTGATTGTTGCAGGATTGGAATTTTGGGTTTTATTTGCGGATTCCAATGTACCTGAGAACCAGTATTCATCGGCTAATTTTCCAAAGGAATGGCCTAACTCATGTACTACGATTTCATTGGAAGAACCATTTAATGAAGCAAAAGCATAGGTTCCACCGCAGCCCCCATATTCTGTAGAATTCCCCAGTACATAGGTGATATCATAATCAGGAATATTCGCTGCCAGCACCTGTCCTACTTTATTGGTCGTATTACTGTATATACATCTGTGAACTCCTACATCGAAAGTAGAGCCAAGATAATTATCAGGATTGGTTACAGGGATTACAGGCTCAGTAACATCCGTTGCAGTCCCGGGATGCTTTACTCCCGATTCTGTTGAAATTACTTTTACAGCATAAGCATTAAAGTAATTCTTATATTCTGTATAAGGACTTTTTGTGAAAAGATAATTGATTGTATTCTGGGCTGATGTCGTAAAAGCAGTTTGCTGTGCAGAGGTAAATCCGTCTCCTAAAACGGCTATCACAACTCTTTTACTGTTGTCTCCGTTCTGTAAAAGAGGAACGGTCTCGAATGTCTGTGCAAAACAACTGCTTCCTATTAAAAGGGATAATAAAGTTTTTTTCATAATTAAAGTTTTTGTGTTAATAATACTTGCACACCATCATCTGTTGCTTTTTCTATTTTTACTGACTGAACATTTTCAGAATAAGAAAAACGGGTACTGAACTCTGTATTTTGAAGGGCGGCCTGATGTCTGGAAATTCCTTCTTTTTCATACACTTCCAGTTCAGGATTAAAAGGATCTTTCACAAGTTGTTTTCCCACTTCTTTCCCATCAGATCCAGTCAGTGTGATAATAAGATCTCCCTTACGAATGTCATCTCTTTCAAAAGAAGGCATATGTTTCAATCTGCCGTCTGCAATTTTAGTACTCTGGAGCGTGATTTTTGCATTTCCTGCCTGATCTTTATCTGCCTTGAAAAACAAATAAATAATCCGGTCACTCTTTTTTGTGACAATCTCCAAATGCTTACTTTCAATTAAATTACTTTCCTTTTGGAAGCTGCATAACAGAAAAGCAGGAACAATAAGTACATTAAATAAATTTTTCATAATCATTTTTGCTTAAAGGTACTAAACTTTTAAATAAAAATAAAAATCATTGCCAATACTTTTTTATACTTAAAACTTAGAAAGTCCTATCTTTGGAGCAATGACTTCAGAGAAAATAATTTTAGGAATTGACCCGGGAACAGCGATAATGGGATTTGGTATCATCTCCGTAAAGAAAGGAAAAATGGAGATGGTTTCTATTCATGAACTGATCTTAAAAAAATATCCCAATCACGAAACTAAGCTTAAATATATTTTTGAAAGAACCCTTTCTCTTATCGACGAATTTCATCCTGATGAGGTGGCTCTTGAGGCTCCTTTCTATGGAAAAAATGTGCAAAGTATGCTGAAGCTTGGACGAGCTCAGGGAGTTGCAATGGCTGCCAGTCTTTACAGAAACATTCCTATTACTGAATATTCTCCGAAAAAAATTAAGATGGCCATCACCGGAAACGGAAATGCCAGCAAGGAACAGGTAGCAGGTATGCTTCAAAACCTTCTTAAATTAAAAGAATTCCCTACAAAATATTTAGATGCTTCTGATGGTCTTGCCGTTGCAGTATGCCATCATTTTAATTCCGGAACCATCACGGATACCAAATCGTATTCCGGCTGGGAGAGTTTTCTGAAGCAGAATCCGGATAGATTGAAGTAATTTCTATCTTTTCTTTGAAAATTTTCAAAAGAAATTTTAACCTTCTTAAAAACAGCATTTTATACAAATGCACACAGTTACTTGGTAAAACATAATACTATCTTTTACATTGGTATGATTTTTAGTACTACCTTTGTATAAATTTTCAGTTATGAAAACAAACCAACAAACTATAAATCAAGGGACTCATAAAATAAACTGGTTCCAAAAATTTCTGATGGTATGTTCAGGCGGGAACATCCATATTTTAAGAAAGACTCCGAGTGAATGGAATAAATTTTCCGGGATTGGAGGGATTGTACTTTTCACTGCAGTGTTCGCCACTTTGTCTGCAGGCTACGCCATGTATACGGTATTCGACAACATTTGGGCATCAGTAGGATTTGGAATTCTGTGGGGATTGATGATTTTCAATCTTGACCGCTATATTGTTTCTTCCATCAAAAAAACGGGAACATGGTGGAATCAGATTCTGATGGCTATTCCTCGTCTTATCCTTGCTACCTTTCTAGGAATTATTATTTCTAAGCCTTTAGAACTTAAAATTTTTGAAAAGGAAGTCAACAAACAGCTGAATACCATTATCCAAAGGAACAAAAAACAGCTCCAGGGAGAAATGAACGGAAGAATCCTTCAGCAGAGCGGACCTTTTGAGACAGAAAAGCAACAGATCTCAGGAAAAATAGCTCAATATCAGAAAGCATATGACTCTGCTTCTGTAGAACTTGAAAAAGAAATTCTGGGAAAACAATCTGGCCTCACCAGTGGAAAAGAGGGTTATGGGCCAAATGCAAAACGTAAACAGGAACTGAAAGAGCAGCGTAAACAGGATCTTGAAAACTTCCAAAAACAGGCTTCTCCAAGACTGGAATATTTAGATAAAGAAATATCCAAGGTATATACCAACCTGGAAACTGAAAGAAAATCTACAGAAACTTTTGAAGATAAGTTCAATGGTTTTGCAGCAAGACTTCAGGCATTGGATGAACTGGGTAAGAATTCTGCAATCATTGGCCTCGCAGCAGCTTTTATCATGGGATTGTTTATCTGTCTTGAGATTTCTCCGGTTCTGGTAAAATTAATCTCCCATATAGGACCTTATGACTATCTTTTAGAAAAAACAGAAAATGATTTCAGATTGTATTCTAAAGAAAAAATTGAAAAAGGAAATGCTCTGACTGATTTTAGGATCGATGATTTTAAAGATAATTTGAAAAAATAAAATGATAGCTCAATATTCTAACCGATCTTAAACATTAGAGAAAAAATCTATAATAATATATTTTTCAATAAATAAAATCTAACCTTTTACATAATTGTGAAATGTTTTTCTTTTAATAAAGAATTTTATGCGAAATATTTTCTAATTTTATATTACATAAAATCCTTATTATCATGAAAAACTTACTTTTTGCATGTATGCTGCTGATATGCAGTGTATCTGCTCCTGCTCTAAAAGCTCAGGCATCAGAACCATTTTTAGGGCAAATAGCCTTTGTACCGTATAATTTTGCTCCAAAATATTGGGCAGAATGTAATGGGCAGCTCCTGCCTATCGCTCAAAACCAAGCACTTTTTTCATTGCTAGGAACCACTTATGGAGGGAATGGAACCACTACATTTGCCTTACCTGATATGAGAGGAAGAGTACTCGTTCATAACGGACAAGCTCCTGGAGGGGCAACGAACTATACTATGGGAGAAACCGGCGGAGCTGAAAGTGTAACATTACTGATAACACAAATGCCAGCCCATAATCACACAATAAATGCAGTAACAGCGGAAGGGAATCAAAACTCACCTACCAACAGCCTTCCGGCGGACACCAAAGTTCTTGACAAAGAATATTCCGATGCAGCGGCTAATACTACGATGAAAAACACAATGGTAGGAAACACCGGAGGAAATCAGCCTCATGAAAACAGACCTCCTTTTATTACCCTGAAATGCATCATTGCCTTAGCAGGAGTCTTTCCATCACAAAACTAATCGTTATGAAAATTCTTTACTTAGTATGTCTTGCTATGGGAAGCTCAGCTTTTACGCAGACAATAACTTTCAGTGGATGTCCAAATCTGTTTGACAGCCCGCCTAATACTTACGTCTTTAACAAAACCGGAGTAGATGCCTTTAGCAAGAACATTTATATGACTACTCCTATTGATGGCGGGCAGGATTGTAGTGGATTAGGCACCTGTGAATTTAAAATTCAATGGAACAACACTCTTACAAGATGGGAATTTCTTGGTGATGAAGGAAACGGAACTTTTACGACTCCCTATCTAATTTATTACAACTCCACAGGTAATAATTCCTTACCGATTCCTCCTGGTAATAGTGTTGGAACCTGGGTTGAAAATACCACAATGACTAACGGCCAATGTGGAGGAAGCCTTACTGCGGTAAATTCTACCATGACGGGTGATGTACAGAACACAACACTAGGAACTTCGGATCTTTCGAAAAATAAAATTCAGATCTTTCCTAATCCGGTGGCTGATTTCATAAGAATTTCCGGCATTGATGACGGGTTGTCCATCCAAATTTATAATATTGACGGGCGTCTTGTAAAATCAGAAATGTTTGATTCAAAGATTGATGTATCACAGCTTGTTTCTGGAGGATATATATTAAAAATAACTACCAGAAATTTTCAGACCCATCAATTTAAATTCGTGAAAAAATAGAACAGTATTTTATTTTAAGAAATTAATTACTAAAGCTTTCGGAATTTCCGGAAGCTTTACTTTTTCATGGCAAGGAACATTTTTTGTATCCATTAGAATATGCCATCAAGTGTTGTAAATCATTTCATCTATTTTCCGGATACTGAAATATTGAGAATTATATATCAGTCGGGAGCGGTTTATGATTATTTTAAAGTACCTCCTGTTATTATTGAAAAGTTTGGAAAGGCAAAATCCAAGGGGCAATTTCTTAACAAAGTGATTAAGCCCAGATTTAAATACAAAAGGATTGAATAAAAAAATGTCCCCATTGAAATGGAGACATTTGATTTATTTAAATGATGATCTGTTTATTTAATGATCAGTTTAGAAGACTTAGTGTCTTTTCCATTAGAAACCTGAATCATATAAACTCCTTTTTCCAATTGCTGGTCTACTTTGAAAACACCACTTCCTTCTTCAGTTACAGATGGGCTTGATACCAATCTTCCGGACATATCAGAAATAGATACTTTTAGGTTTTTACCATTTTTAGCTTTAATGAAGATTTTATCTCCGGTAGCTACCGGGTTAGGATAAATAGTTAAATCGCCACTATCAGCTTTCACTTCACTTGTTGCTAAATTGGTAACAAATTTTACCGTATAATCTTCAACCTGTCCGTACTTTAATTGTCCACAAGGAGTCATGTTAGAATTCTCATCATCTACAAGGACTCTCATTCTTAGAGGAGTATTCAATACTACTGAAGCCGGTGCTGTAATGGTAGTACTGTAAGTACCTACTAAAGTAACAGGATCTGCAATAATATTATCAGCCGAACCTACAAGTTCAGAAGCTTCAAACGTTCCGTTATTATTATAATCAATCCATATTCTTATATCATTATTTGAATCTGATACATTCACTTGAAGATTATGAGTTCCCGTTGCAGAAAGTTCAGTTGATGTTGCTCTTAGGCAGCTTGCTCCTGTATAATCTTCATAGAAATTAGCAGCACTCTGCCAATATCCTGTTGATGCATTATTGATATTTCCCAGTTTCACTAAAGTAGGTCCTACGAAATAATTACTTGGCGTAGTAATACCTGTTGGATTACATGCAGCAGCAATAGGAGTTCCAATAGCTGCTCCTACAGAAGGTGCTGTTGCTCCTAATGAAGTACTTAACCCTCCTTTCATCAAGAAGAAATAAAGAGCTGCTCTATCATGTTGCCCATTAGTAAATTTAAATGCAATTGGATTGGTATAGTTCATCATGTTATACTGTACTCCCTGATAGTTCACCCCTGAACAATAATTCATAGCGTTATTGGTAGGTGCCGGATCGTTCAGCAAGCTTCTTGATCTTTCGGTATCACAAACCTGATCATCATCATTCTCACAGTTACCAGTAGTGGGTGGACAGAAAGTAGTAGTTGTATCTCCTTGTGGTGCATCCGGGTTTACATTTCCAAAAGTATGAAGTAATCCCATACTATGTCCAAATTCGTGTGCCAGAGTAATATCATCCGGTAGTGTAACTACAAAAGATTTCATAAAGGATTCATAAGAAGAATCAGGATTTTGAGGTAATCCTGCCCATCCCATGATACCATAAGTACCACCGCCATCTACTTTATTCATAATATAAATATTGAAGTAAGATGCTTCCGGCCAGTGAGGAGCAATTGTTTTTACCTGTGCTGTTGTAACTCCATTAGCTCCGTTACGCTTTACTCCATAAGTATCGTATCCTGCAAGAGTTCCCCCATTATATCTAACAATACCTGTAGTAGCATTACAACTTGGGTCTCTTTTAGCTAATACCAATTTAATCGGCATTGTAGCCGCATTACCAAAATCTGCAGGAATTCCCTGAGCCCACTGATAAGTCCCCGCATACATTTGATTACAATGATCCAACCACGCCTGAATTTGTGCATCACTTTTATTGTAAGCTGTACCAATAGCAGCTCCTGTAGGCGCTATTACGTGCACTACTACAGGAATCTCGTAAACTCCATTTACAATTTTGTATGCACTTCCATTTTTAGCAGCCGCATTTTGATTACTGCTAATAATTTTGTTACGGATATTACGAACCATTTCATCAATTTCCGCATTCTGCTTTTGGTGTACTCTCTGTTCATTATCAAAGTCACACCAATCTTTTTTTTGCTGTGCTGATACTGAAAGGGATAGTAGCAATGTCCCACAAAGGATAGTTTTCTTCATTTCAATAATTTAAATAGGTTGTAAATTTTTCAATCTTATGTTTCAATCAGCTAAAACTATAACTGAAAACCCTCACAAAATTTAAAATTTTATTACAGTTAGTAGAAAAAAAACCATTATTGTTACATTTTAAACGAAAATAAAATTAACATCATTATAAATAGAACCTATTTTATTTATATTATCACAAATAAATAACCATAAAAACAAACAATACAACAAAACAAAAACACAATATTATCACTCTATCAATCAAAACATTAAAGCAATATCATAGAATAAAAAAAACCGCACGAATTGTGCGGTTTTTCTATTTTTAATTCCATATCATTCTATAAAGAATAATTTGGAGCTTCTTGTGTGATAATTACATCATGCGGGTGAGATTCCTTCAATCCGCTTCCTGTAATCATTACCAGTTTGGAATCTTTTTGAAGTGTTTCAATATCTTTTGCCCCACAATATCCCATACCAGCTCTCAAACCTCCTGTCAACTGGAAAATAACGTCTTCCAGTTTTCCTTTGTGTGGAACTCTTCCTTCAATTCCTTCCGGAACGAATTTTTTAGCTTCACTTTGGAAATATCTCTCTTTACCACCTCTCTTCATTGCGGAAAGGCTTCCCATTCCCTGGTAAGATTTGAATTTTCTTCCCTGGAAGATAATTTCCTCTCCCGGAGCTTCATCTGTACCGGCTAAAAGAGAACCTAACATTACGGCTCCTGCTCCACTAGCGATTGCTTTAACGATATCTCCGGAAAGTTTAATTCCTCCGTCACCAATTACGGTTACATTTTGAGATTTTGCATATTCGTACACGTTATAGATAGCAGATAGCTGAGGAACTCCTACTCCGGCAACTACTCTGGTTGTACAGATAGATCCAGGTCCTACACCTACTTTTAATACGTTTGCTCCTGCTGCAATAAGATCTTTAGCAGCATCTGCAGTTACGATATTTCCTCCTACAATATCAAGGTCCGGATATGCTTTTCTGATTTCTGAAATTTTATCTAAAACTCCTTTAGAATGACCGTGTGCTGAATCAATGGCTACGATATCAACTCCTGCCTGTACCAAAGCCTCAATTCTTGTCAATGTATCTTCTCCTACTCCTACTCCTGCTCCAACGATAAGACGGCCATTTTCATCTTTATTAGCATTAGGATACTCTAACTGATTGTCGATATCCTTAATAGTAATTAAGCCTACAAGTTTATTATCTTTATCTACGATAGGAAGTTTTTCAACTCTGTTCTTAAGAAGGATTTCTTTTGCCTTTTCAAGGTTGGTATCTTTGTCTGAAGTGATCAGATTATCTTTGGTCATAATCTCCTCTACTTTCATACCAAGATTTTCCTGATATTTTACATCTCTGTTGGTAATAATTCCAATTAGAACATTATTATCATCTACTACCGGAAGACCTGAAATCTTATATCTTGACATAAGATCTTTGGCTTCTCCTAAAGTATGATCTTTAGATAAGGTAACCGGATCAGAGATCATTCCGTTTTCTGAACGTTTTACACGGTTTACCTGAGCAGCCTGCTCAGCGATCGTCATGTTTTTGTGGATAAAGCCCAACCCTCCAACTCTTGCCAAAGCAATTGCCAGATCAGCTTCAGTAACAGTGTCCATCGCAGCGGAAACTATCGGAACATTCAGCGTGATTTTGTCGGTAAGTCTTGATTTTAATGAAACCTGGTTAGGTAAAACTTCTGAATAAGAAGGGACTAGAAGAACGTCATCGAAAGTGATGGCTGTCTCTACAATTTTGTTATGAATAGACATCTTTACTTTCTTTGCAAAATTAGGTTATTTTAGTGAGATATGAAAATCCTTTTTAATAGTTTAAATAAAAATTAATAATCAATAACTTAAATCGAAAAAACCGTTCTTTATCAGAACGGTTACTGTACAAAATAATTGAATAAGTATGAAACTACTTTGGTTATATGTTAAATAGTGAACACAAAGGTCTATTTTAAAGGGTTTCCATTTTCGTCCAGATTCTCAATATGAGTCTGATTATTTTTATATACGTATAATTTGGAAGACTGGTTTTTAAAGGCATGAAAAAAAAAGCCACACAGTATGGTAAATACAACGGCATAGATTTTAAGGATATGGACTTCTCTTATTAATTTTTCCATGCTTTGAATGTTTGAGATAGTATGATTATTTATCAGAAACAGAATTAATCATTTTTGAAATATCATTCGCGGTAAAATTTCCTTTCACATCTACAAAGACCATTTCATTCTTACCCGAACCTACCGTGATCAGCATATTTTTGATAGCATCCCCATCTTGTTTTACCCTTATGTTAATATGCTCTCCATCATGTTTTATGGTGGCCCATTCTTCGTAATGATTATCATTCAAAAACTGGGCATAATCGTTTAGCATTTCATTACTTCCGTTAGTGACGGTAAGTACTTTTATTTTAGAAGCCTTCTTTACGAGATCAATAGTCTCTTCATTTTCTCCTTCTTCTCTCAAGGCCTTCTTAATATAAGATTTAGCCAGAACCATGGGTACATTAATACTTGCAAACTGAGCTCCCTTGAAATCATATTTTGAATTCTGGAAAAAATCTATATTTGGTTTTTCTGAAACAATGCATGACTGAAGCCATCCTATTGTCAAAACAATGAGAAAAATGGGTTTAAGAGCCTTCATAGTTTAGTTTTTTTATTTGATTTGTCTGAAGCTTCCTCCCGAGATTTTATCTACTTTAGCGTCCACTTCGGGATTTCCTTTTAGTTTTACAGAGGCTCCTGACGAAACACTTACTTTCAGTTTATCAGTAACCAGCAAAGAAAGGCTTGCTCCTGAAGTAGATTCTGCCACCGCAGTTGCAATTTTAAGATCATCAGCCTTACAAGACGCTCCACTGCTTATATCAATTACTGCGGAAACAGCTTCTCCTGATAAGCTCACACTTGCTCCGCTTGAAGTATCCAATGCTAGTTTTTCTGTATTAAGTTCAGCATTCAAAACAGCACCAGAGCTCACTGTAACAGCGGCAGCTTGTTTTATATTGAAAGCACCTTTAATAATAGAACCAGATTCCGCATCGATCTCCATACTATTCTCATTAACAGGATTCACAGCTGTGAAGACACTTCCTGATGAAGTTTTTATGCTATGAAGATTAGGAGCAGAGACATTGACATTCAGATTTTTAAATCTCAGGTTTCTTACCCCTTTATTGTCAACATATATTTTCAGCACCCCGCCTTCCACTTTCGTGATCACGTATTGAAGTTTATCTGCATCAGCAATTACTTTTACGCTTCTTGTATTTTCCTGTTTGAAGGTAACGTTTACGCCTACACTGGCATCAATTTTTGAGAATTCTCCTACATTTCTGTTGTCCCCATTCAGATAAGAAGATGTATTGTCTGAAGTAAGGCTGTTTCTTACAGAAGTTGTAACGGAAGAAGTTGTTGTCTCACCGGAATTAATGATCTTATTAACATCTGATAGTTTCATTTTTCCGTTAAGAATAAAAATGATATTTTCTTCTTTGGAATCAACATTGAAAACCAGATTTTCCAAATAATTATCTTTTTCTTCTTCAGCAAGGAATTTCATGGAAGTGCCATCACTGCTCATTGACATCAGCTCATTAAAGTTTAAAGATTTCAATGCATTGTTTACTCTTGCCGTTTTATCTTCGTTCATTTTTATATTGGCAAGATTCTCATCTTTTAAACGATCCGGAAAGGTAATTTTAGGGATTATCAAAATTTTAAGCCCATCTACTTCATTCAATATAGGTTTTATTTTTCCTATATAGGCATCATCAACATCAATGGTATTCAATAGTTTGAACATTGGCTTCTTAATGTTGATTGATGTTACTCTTCCATTTTTTTCAAAATCCTGAAAAAGCTTGTCCAATTTCTCAGTCTGTGCAGAATAGTTTGCAAAACTGGTTAGCATAATGGCTATTATAAAAAATATTTTTTTCATGGGATTGATCTGATTTTTAATATTCGCTGTCAAGATTTTCATTTTTTTGAGAAGACGCTACTGTTTTTTTAAACTCACTTCCTAATTTCATAAAGGAGTATTTGGCAACATCAATCGCTTCTTTTTCACTGGTGATTCTTTTTCCGTTCACAATGACATAGGAGTCATTATAGGTTGCAGCAGAATCATTTATATTTCTGTTGTTCTGGTAGGAAGAGTTGTCTACATATTTAGGTCTTCTTTCTTTTTTAAGTCGTCCTCTTTTTGGCAGAATCTCATCCAGTACATCTTTTTCTGCTACCTGATTATCCTGAAAAACAGAATCTTTTTTCACACCGGAAATAGAGTCGGTATGATTAACGGCTACCTGTTCCTGATGATCACTGTTTTCTTCAATAAACCCGGACTTTTGCTTTAAGATTTCATCTTTTACCAGTTTTTCTCTGTCCTGAACATCGGTATTATACCGATTCAGGAAAAATCCAGCCCCGAAAATCAGCATTACACTGGCGACCATCCAGAACCATTTAGGAAAGGAGGGCTTTTTCTTTTCTTCCAACGGAATAACAGGCGCAGTATTCTGTTCAGGTTCCGCACCTTCTGCAGTCTGAAGAAAGTCTTCAAAACTCCAGTCCATTTTTTCTTCCTTAATATCCCGGAAGACTTCGTTGTATTTATCTTGTAATTGATCTTTGTTCATAGCTCATCAGTTGTGAGATTTGTTCTTTTACTTTTTGTCTCGCACGCATCAGGTTTACCCTTACTGCATTTTCCTCCATTTCCAGCATTTCAGAAATTTCGGAAACATCATATTCTTCTACATCTTTCAAGTGGATGACCAACTTTTGTTTTTCGGGGAGCTGATTGATAAATCCTACAATATGTTCCTTAAGGTTATCAACTTCCATACTGTAAAGCTCCGATCGATGAAGCTGCATATCCGCAAAACCGATCTTTACATCATGATGCTTCAGGCGGTTCAGGCATTCATTCCGGACAGATTTCAGCGCATAGGATTTAAAATTCCCGAATTGCTCAAACTCATCCCTCTTCTGCCAAAACTTCATCATGAGATCCTGTACTACATCTTCTGCTTCATCACTGCTCATGACAAACCGCTTCGCAAAACGATACATCTCGTCTTTGAGAATAAACACCGTATTCTTGAAAGTTTCTTGGGTCATGAGTTTTGTTTCTTATAGGTAAGACAATTGCCGTTACATATCTATTACATCAAAAATAAAAAAACTTCAAAAAAGATTGAAGTTTTTTATTATCATCGAATTAATACGTATCAAAAATATGTTTCAGAATCGCTTTATCCTCCTCTGTTAAAGGAACTTTTCTCCTTCCCATGGCTCTCTCTGCCACTTCATATACTTTATCCAGCCTGAATCTTTCATCATCTTTCAATCCGCCCCATGAAAAATTTTCCACAAGGTTGGGCGGAAAGCCTGGTTTGAAAATATTGGAAGCCACTCCAATCACAGTTCCGGTATTTAATTGGGTATTGATTGCTGTTTTGGAATGATCTCCCATAATCAGCCCTGCAAACTGCAACCCTGTATCTTCAAATGCTTTTGTTCGGTAATTCCATAGCTTTACGTGGCTGTAATTATTTTTAAGATTGGAAGAATTGGTATCAGCACCAAAATTACACCACTCTCCTATGACGGAATTTCCGATGAAACCTTCATGTCCTTTACTCGTATATCCAAAGATGATAATGTTGTTCACTTCTCCTCCTACTTTACAGTGAGGACCAATAGTGGTAGCACCATAAATTTTAGCTCCCAGATTGAACTTAGAACCTTCTCCAAGCGTGATAGGCCCGCGGAGGTGGCAGCCTTCCATTACTTCTGCATTTTTCCCGATATAAATTTTTCCGGTTTTTGTATTCAGGGTTGAGAATTCTATTTCCGCACCTTCTTCAATAAACAGGTCTTTTTTATCACCCAAGAAACCATTGGTTGAAGACAATTCCTGTGAAGTTCTTCCTTTAGTAAGCAAATCAAAATCGAAATCAATCGCGTGATGATTATAGGTAAATAAATCTTTTGGTCTTTTAAAGAAAATAAGATCTTCCTTAATATCCGTCATTTTTTCAATCTGATTCAGGGAAAAACCTTTCATATTGATTTTTGCAGCGATTAATTCGTCCTCATACACTAAAGCTTCCCCTAGCTTAAGATCCTTTATCTGTTGAATTACAGTTTCTGTTGGAAGGAAATTCGGAACTAAAAAGAGACTTTCTTTTTCCTCAGGACTTTTAAATTTATCCTGAAGATACATTTCTGTGAAGTAGCTTACTTCAGTATTTTCGAGGATTTTCTGCCATCTTTCAGAAAATGTAAGGATTCCGCATCGCATTGTCGCAACCGGACGTGTAAAAGTAAGCGGAAGAAAGTCTTCCCAATATTGTGCGTCTGAAAATACTAATTGCATCATTCAGTTTTAAGTTTAAGGTTTAAAATTCAAGGTTAACAAATTTACAATAAAAAAAGTCTCCCAAAAATTGGAAGACTTTAATATTTTAATTGTACAAAAATTACTTAGCGAATTTTTTGTATTTGTTCATGAACTTATCAACTCTACCTGCAGTGTCAACTAGTTTTACTTTACCAGTGTAGAAAGGGTGAGAAGTTGAAGAGATTTCCATTTTGATTAATGGGTATTCTTGTCCTTCGTACTCGATAGTGTCTTTTGTTTCTGCAGTAGACTTGCAAAGAAACACCTCGTCGTTACTCATATCTTTGAAAACAACAAGTCTATAATTTTCTGGGTGGATTCCGTTTTTCATAATACTATTTTTAAAAAAATTAAGTTTGCTTTCGAAATAGTAATGGATATTTCTCTGCTAAATTTTAGGTTGCAAAAATACAACATTTTTTCTAAATTCCAAATACTGAATTCAATATTTTTTTATTGATAAGAAATTCAAAGTATTTTCGTTAAATTTGGAACTTACTTAAACTTTAATTTCAATGAAATTCAAATTATTACTGGCTTTTTCCTTCTGGATGTTACTTGTAGCTGTATCATGTAATAAGGATGACATTACGTTTGACAGCCCAACACAGGAACTTCGTTTTTCAAGAGACACGGTATTCTGTGACACAGTATATCATCAGGTACGTTCAGAAACCTATGTTGTAAAAGTATATAATAATGAAGATAAGGATATCCTGATCCCAAGAGTAAATCTTGAAAAAGGAGCTGCATCATTATATAGAATCAATGTGGATGGAAAACCGGGATATGATTTTAAAAATGTGCCTTTGAGAAAAAAGGACAGTCTTTACATTTTTGTTGAAATTGCCCCTGAAGCTACCGGACCTGAAGCTATTGCAGAAGACAAAGTTCTTTTCACCAGTCCTGGCGGGCAGCAGCACGTAACATTATTCTCTGTAGTTCAGGATGCTGAATTTTTTATCCAGACACCCGGCAATCCGAATGTGATTACCAATTCTACCACGTGGAATAATAATAAAGCAAAGATCATCTACGGAAATCTTACGGTTAATCCTAATATAACCCTTGATATAAATGCCGGAACTAAAGTATATTTCCATAAAAACAGCGGAATGAAAATTTCTTCCGGAGCGGTTTTAAATATCAACGGAACTCAGACCGATCAGGTTATTCTTCGTGGTGACAGAAACGATCCTTATTATGATACAATTCCTAAAAACTGGAATTCTATTAAAATGGAAGCCAATTCTATCCTTAAGATGAACCATGCCAGGCTTTTCGGAGGTACAAGAGGGCTTGATATGAAGCAAACCAACGCTACAATTACCAATTCATTTATTCATACTTTCTTTGAATATGGAATTTATGCAGTGGGTTCTACCGTGAATGCCAACAATCTGGTGATGAACAATTGTGGTTTATCCTGTATAGGAATCTTCCTTGGAGGAAAGCATAGCTATACCCATGCTACGATTGCCAATTATTCTAAAACGATGAGTTCTTTTGACAGAGCAGGAATTTTTGCTGCCAATGAATGGAAAAATGATGCCGGACAGACCCAACAGGGAGCTTTGCAGCTGCTTGATATAAAAAACAGTATTGTATATTCTGACAGGGATGATGCTGTACATTTTGAACAAACTCCAGGACAGCAGTTTGAATTTTTACTTCAGAATTCATTAATCAAATATACCAGTGCCACAGGAGCCGGTTTCACGTTTGATAACAATCCCAATGTAATTCAAACGGTAAAGAATGCTGAGCCTCAGTTTGTCAATTATTTTATGGCTAAAATGAATCTAAGAGTAAAAACGGGTTCTCCAGCTATTGGAAAAGGAAATACAGCTGTAGCTGCAACCGTACCTACTGATATTGTAGGTGTATCCAGAACCACTAATCCAACGTTAGGCGCTTATCAATAATGGAAATTACGCAATTGCAACAGCAGGTAGATGAATGGATCAAAACCATTGGGGTAAGATATTTTAATGAGCTGACCAATATGGCGATGCTGACAGAAGAGGTAGGAGAAGTAGCCCGAATTATTGCCAGAAGATATGGTGAACAAAGCGAAAAGGAAAGCGATAAAAATAAAGATCTTGGTGAAGAACTGGCAGATGTACTTTTTGTAACGTTATGTCTGGCCAATCAGACCGGAGTTAATCTGCAGGATGCTTTCGACAGAAAAATGAAAATCAAAACTGACCGGGATAAAGACCGGCATCAGAATAACGAAAAATTGAAATAATTATCAATGATGAGTTATGAATTATCCATGAATTTGTAACTCATCATTTTTTAAATATCATGTAGATCATAATGAAGAAGCTAGAAAAATCAAAATTATTAGAAAATAAAACGGTACAGATCAGCGGTTCGAAAAGTATTTCGAATCGTTTATTGATTCTGGAAAGCCTGTTTAGCAATATAAAAATTGGAAATCTATCCAATTCTCAGGATACGCAATTGTTGAAAAAAGCATTATCTGAGGATACGGAAGTGGTAGACATCCATCATGCGGGAACGGCAATGCGTTTCCTTACTTCTTATTATTCTATTCAGGAAGGTAAAACAACAATACTTACCGGCTCAGGCAGAATGAAAGAAAGACCCATCAAGAATCTTGTAAGTGCTTTGAGGGATCTTGGAGTGGAAATTGAATACATGGAGAATGAAGGATTTCCGCCTTTAAAAATTAAAGGAAGAAAGCTTACCCAGACTTCAGTAAATGTTCCTGCCAATATTTCAAGCCAGTTTATCACCTCCCTGCTTCTTGTTGCCGGAAAACTGGAAAACGGACTGATGATTAATCTCGTAGGAGATGTTACTTCAAGGTCTTATATTGAAATGACTCTTGACATTCTGACAAAATTTGGTATCCAAAGCAGTTTTGAAGGGAACACAATTAAAGTAGAGCCTTTCACTCCTAATGATTCTGCTGCAGTGCATTATGAAGTGGAAAGTGACTGGAGTTCGGCTTCTTACTTCTATTCGATCTGTGCGCTGGGAAGAAAAACGATTCACCTGAAAAGTTTTTACAAAGCGTCAACACAGGGAGATTCAGCCATTGCCAATATCTATGAAAAGTTCTTCGGAATCAAAACTACATTCTCTGAAGATCAACATCAACTCACGCTGGAACCTCAGCCTGATTTTGCTTTCCCGGAAAAAATTATCATGGATATGAATAACTGTCCGGATATTGCACAAACGCTTTGTGTAACAGCAGCAGCTTTAAAAATTCCTTTTGACATTTCCGGATTGGGAACATTAAGAGTAAAGGAAACAGACAGACTTCTTGCTTTATATAATGAGCTTAAAAAGCTGGGTACTGAAACAGAAATTACAGATTTAACGATTAAATCAATCAGTTTCGGAGAGCCACAAGACAATATTTCCATTAAGACTTATCAGGATCACAGAATGGCAATGAGTTTTGCTCCGTTCTGCCTGATTAAAGAACTTAATATAGAGGATGAAGATGTTGTAGAAAAATCTTATCCGGTGTTTTGGGAAGACCTTGAAAGTATCCTGACTCATTAATTTAATACTGTAAAGTGTGGTAATTTGAAAATTATTTTAATTTCGGGTTACCACATTTTCACAATGAAGTTGTTTAGACAAATGAAAAAAAATTCACTTTATATTAAAACCATTAAGAAGGATTTAAGAAATAAAGTATAGTTAAGATGAATCATTCTGATTTTAAGCTTATCTTAATACTCTTAACGCCTTACTACAATCTTAATGTTTCAAAAACAAAAGTTTAAACAGATTAAATATAATAATGATGAAACATTTCTTTTCCTTTTTGGTTGTTTTATCTGCGACAAGCTTATATGCTCAGAATCTGAAAGATTTTTCAGTTCCGAAAGGATATACAAAGATTACTGAAACCAAAGGTGATCTTGACAAAGATGGAAAAGAGGAAACAGTCCTGATATTTAATACAAATATAAAAGCATCAGACACGCAAAACGCGGAAGGTACAAATGACTATAGAAGGGTTTTCTATATTCTGAAAAAGGGAAACAACGGGCTAAAGGTATGGAAAGAAAATTCTGCCATCCTTTTTTCAAGCGGATTCGGATTTTATCCTTCTGATAATACTCTTACAATCAATATAAAAAATAACTGTCTTATTATTGAACAGCTGTTTTTTACCAATTCAAGGCATACCCAGAAATACAAACATACTTTCCGGTTTCAAAACGGAGATTTTTATCTGATAGGATCTCATGATCATTTTGAAGACACCTGTGATTTCAGTTTTACGAATGAAATCAATTTTTCTACAGGCCAAGTGATTGTTGACAGAGAATATTCATCCTGTGATGACGATACCAAAGTACCTGAAAACTCACACAAAGAGTTTTCTCATAAATTCCCGACTCTTATTAAAATGAATGATTTCTTTATCGGAGACCACAAATTCAAAATTCCCGGATCAAAGGAGGATTTTGTATTTTAGGATGGAAGCATGAAGCTGGGTGCTGGAGGTTACTGCTGGACGGTTGATCTATCATAGCCGCTTTATTGTAAATCCATTACTATTTAACTATTAACGATTTCTCTTCTTCCATCATCCATCCCCGAGCTTCCAAACTTTAAATCAACTTAATCATCTCTTAAAGTTAAATTAACTCCTCATGTTTTGATATATTCTTATTTTTAAGCTACCTTAAAAAATAAAAAAACTATGTTCAAACAAAACATGAAGCGTTTCACAGCCATTACTCTTGGGCTTGTTACTGCATCCATCTTTTTTTCCTGTTCAAATGACAGTATGCTGGAAAGAGACTCTAATGAAAACAATTTAGCTTCTTTCGCAAAAGCGGGCAGGACTTCTTTAGCTCCTATCGAAATGAATAGCTGGATGTCTGGTCTTCAGGACAATATTTCAATTTCAAAAATCTCCATTCCCGGAACTCATGATTCCGGAGCACGTGTAGATGCTCCTGTTGTATCAGGTACGGCTAAAACCCAAGACCTCAGCATTGCAGAACAACTTAATGCAGGAGTCCGTTTTCTGGATATCCGTTGCAGACATATTGACAATTCTTTCGCCATTCATCACGGAGCGATTTACCAAAATCTGAATTTTGATGATGTATTGAATGCGTGTTATGCCTTCCTTAACAGCCATCCTTCTGAAACAATCATTATGTCTGTAAAAGAAGAATATGATGCTTCCAATACCACCAGAAGTTTTGAACAGACTTTTGATGCTTATGTACAGAAAAATCCTTCTAAATGGGATCTTGGAGCAAACATTCCTACATTAGGTTCTGTAAGAGGAAAGATCAAATTATTAAGAAGATTCTCTGCGGGAACAACTAAAGGGATTAATGCTTCTCCATGGGCAGACAATACCACTTTTGACATCAACAATTCCGGAGTGCAGCTAAAAGTTCAGGATTATTATAAAGTAACCAACAATGATGATAAGTGGAATGGAATTTCAAGTCTTCTTAATGAAGCAAAAAATGATACGAATGGTAAACTTTTCGTGAATTTCACCAGCGGTTATAAACCGGGAATCTTCGGAATTCCTAGTATCCCTACTGTATCCAACAATATCAATCCAAGACTTAAAACGTTCTTCCAAACCAATACTAAAGGATCTTTCGGGGTAATGCCAATTGATTTTGTGAATGCTGAATTGTCTGAATTGATTGTTAAGACCAATTTCTAATTTATTATTTGTTAGATATATTCATAGGCTGTCTCTCTTTTTGGGGCAGCCTTTTTGAATTTTTCTCTGCTTCTATTTCCCTCAGATTTCACAGATAACACAGATTATCCACAAACATCTGCTTAATCTGTGAAATCTGTGGGATTTCTAAATTAAACACGCAAAAAAAAGACTGCTTCGAAAACGAAACAATCTCTCTTTGTAAAAGTAAAAGTATTAAAATCAAAAGTTATTTCTGTATTCCGTAGGCCGCCATTATTTTGTTAAAGATCTCCGTATTCTCGAATAATCCAGTGAATTCTTTGGAATTGGGCCCGTAAGCAAAAACACTTGACGGAATAGAAGTATGATCATTGGTACTGAAATTACCAAATACCCAGCCTTCTTTCAGACTACCATCCAAAAGCGTCAATCCTCCTGTTTCATGATCTCCCACTACAATTACTAAGGTTTCTTTATTTTCATCAGCGAATTTCATCGCCTTACCAACCACATGATCAAAATCCAGTAGTTCTGTAACCAGCTGTTCTATATTGTTGCTATGACCACCTCCGTCAGTCTGTGAAGCTTCCACCATCATAAAGAATCCGTTTTTATTATTCTTTAAATCATTTAAAGTAAGATCAAATGCATCGGCAAGCCAGTTTCCTCTTCCATTGGTTATTCTTTGTGAAGCTAAGGGATCAATAATCAGGGTACGATTATTAATTTTAGTTACAGATTTCAGATCCTGGTACAAATCGATTTTTGCTTCTTTGAATTTCTGCAGATTTTCCTGAGACAATCCGCTTGTAGGACCACCGATCAGGATTTTTGTTTTTGAAGCCGCAAAATCTTTCAAAATAGGTTCTGAACTGTTTCTGTTGTCCGAGTGGGCATAAAAATCTGCGGGAGTGGCATCTGTAACATCTCCTGTAGAAATTAATCCGGAAACCATTCCTTTCTCAGCAATAATATCAGGGATTTGTGCGAGTGCTTTTCCCATATTATCAACTCCTACAAATGTATTTTTGGTTTTGACTCCTGTTGCAAATGCCGTAGATCCCGGCGCCGAATCCGTAATATAAGCGTTGGATGAATTGGTTTTGGACAGCCCTGTGGATTTCATGTTGAAAACATTCAGTTTCCCTTTATTGGCCGTAAAGGCAGCGTAATATTGTGGCAAAGAAGTTCCGTCCGGAATAAGAAGGATCACATTCTTCACTTTCTTTGCAACACCGTCTGATTGATAAGTCGGAGTATAAGTAGTGTATTCCTTTGTATTCTTATAAAAGTTCTTTGGAATAGTATTCATGAATTTTTTAAGATCCGGAATATGATCGGTATTGATATAATCCACCCCTAAATCCATAAAGTTTACCCATGCATTAGGAAAATCCGGAGCACCGTAAAAACGAACCGGTTTCTGTTGAGCATGCGCTTTGTCAACTGCACTTTTGATTTTCTGAGTTTCTTCATCCCTTGGAATTCCTTTTCCATTCCATTTTACCAATCCCGGAAGATCCGCACTGAACATTCCGATTCTTTTCAGCTGATCTGAAGAATAGCTTTTATCAAGATCTCCATCGAAGTAAAGATAATTGGGATAGTTGTTAAAATCTGCCGGTTGAGGTCTTCCTCCGGTAATTACAATTTTAATTCCCGGATTTCCTGTAATCTCAGGATATTTATTTAATGTAGTAATCAAAGCAGCCAATGATGTTTTATAATCCTGCTTAATATCAATCAGCAACTGAAGCTTTTTATTGGCATCAGTATAAATATTCCCTTTGTTCAGTTTAATCTGTTTTGAAATTGGATCGAGATAAAGATTTTCCAACGTTCTGTCTGCAGAAAGTTCTTTTTCAGTATGGGCTACCCAAAGTTTGTCCTTTACCAGAAAAACATCAGCTTCGATAGATCCAAATTGAGCATAGTAAGCCTGCCAAAAAGGGATTTCCTGCATATAGTCATTATGTGAGTGTGCATTTCCTACATTGTAATGTAAATAATTCTGTGCCTGATTTTCAGAAAAAACAGCCAGGGCTAATACAGCCCATATTTTTGATAGTTTCATCGTATATCCTTATTATTTTTTATAGACCATGGAGCGATCTACCTCTGTACCTGTGAAAAAAACTATATCATCACAGAAGCATCTGCAATGATATAGTGGCTTATATAAAAGATTAAAATTTTACCAGCCTTCATTTTGTTTAATGATTCCATGACTGTTTACGATTTCAGCCTGCGGAACTGCCCAAACATTATGTACAGCTGGATTAAAGTTTCTTGCTGCCCAGACTACCTGTCCATTGATCCCGTGCAGAGGTTTAGCATACGCCGCCTGCGCATCTCCCCAACGTACAAGGTCTCTGTGTCTGTCTGCCCATTCACCTGCCAGTTCACAACGTCTTTCATGTTTCAGATCAGCAATGGTACATCCGTTTTTCGGAGTTAAGCCTGCACGTACTCTGATCATATTGATTTCCTGATCCGCAGATTTCCCCTGCATCAGCATTGCTTCCGCTTTGATAAGGATTACCTCAGCATAACGCATGATCGGAACGGCAAGGTCTGTACATGGATAATCTCCGTTGGCACTTACATGGCCACTGTTTAACTGATATTTGAAGGCATCCATATATTTATTAAACTGATATCCGGTAAGGGAATTAGAAGAAGCATATGTTCTTTCTTTTCCGTTGAAGGTAAACTTGTCGCCTATTTTCAAGATGGTAGCACTTCTTCTAAGATCTCCGGTTTCGTATTCGTCAAAAAGTTCCTTAGTCGGTTGGAAATATCCCCATCCGTTATATTCTCCCCAACCTTTGTTTTCAAGCATTACCCCCGGAAGGATACTTCCCCAGGAAGTAAACTTAGGAGTTCCCGGAATAGACCAGATGTATTCTGAGCTGTAGTTATTTTCTGCTTTGAAAACATCAGCAAAATTTCCTAACAAAGCTCTGTTTCCTTTCGTCATTACTTCATTAGCCCAAAATTCTGCATTCTTCCAGTCTTTCATAAAAAGATATACTTTTGCCAAAAGCGCCCATGCAGCTGCTTTATGAGGTCTTCCGTAGTCTTTTGCTGGAAGTTCAGCCTGTGTAGGTAATAATTCTGCTGCTCTTTTCAGGTCATTTACGATGTAGGTGTAATTTTCCATCACATTTGCTGCTCTTGGAATTGGGTTGGGATCCGGATCTTTTGAGCGGTCAATAATAGGAATTCCCGCTTTTTCATTTCCGTAAGAATAGGCCAGTTCAAAATACATTCTGCTGCTCATGAACAAAGCCTCTCCAAGATATTTATTTTTAGTAGCTTGTGAAGTTTGAATATTATCAACGTTACGGATCACACGATTAGCCACTCCGATTACATTAAATCTTTTGTTCCATTGGGTTTCAAGGTCACCTGCTGCGATATAATTGCTGCTGAAGTTTTTCGCATTATCAGCCTCACTTTTCGCTCTCCCGGTTACCATATCATCGCTGGCATTGATAAACCAGAAAAGCCCTCTTCCATAAAATTCACCATCAGATAATGGTTTATACATCGCATTTGCTCCGGTAATAAGGTCGTTTTCCGTTTTCCAGAAACTGGCTTCCGTAGGAGTTCCTTCCGGCTGAACATCCAGCTCTCCTGTACACGATAAAAGCATTACGGATATTCCTGAGATTAAAAATATTTTATTGAAAAATTTCATTTCTTTACTTTTTGTTGGTTAAAAATTATAATCCGATCTCCACTCCAAAGATGAATGAACGTGCCTGAGGATATCTTCCGGTATCTACACCATAAGAATTCATTCCTACTTCAGGATCAAACCCTGTATATTTCGTTATTGTAAACAGGTTATTGGAAGTCACATAAACTCTTACTTTGTTTACATCCAGCCTGCTGTACAATTCTTTTGGTAATGAATAACCGATGGTAAGGTTCTTCAATCTTAAGTAAGATCCGTCTTCCACATAGAAATCTGATACTTTGGAATAATTACCACTCGGGTCTCCGTGTACCAGTCTTGGAATATCAGTATTGGTATTCTGAGGAGTCCATGCATTCAGAATATCTCTGTCCATATTGTAGTTCTGCCCTGTTCCACCCGGATTCAAGGAAATGAACTTCATTCCATTGAATATTTTATTTCCGTATACTCCCTGGAAGAATAAGTTAAGATCAAAATTTTTCCACGTCATGTTATAAGAGAAACCATAAGAAAACTTAGGATATGGACTTCCCAGATTGACAAAATCATTATTATTAAGCACTCCTGTGTTACCTTCTTTCTTCAGGAATTTAATATCTCCAGGTTTTGCATTGGGCTGAATAAGATTACCGTTGGCATCTTTATAATTATTGATTTCTTCCTGGGTCTGGAAAATGCCTCCCGTCTTGTAACCATAGAAAGAATAGAGAGGATCACCTACTTTCACACGGGTTGGTTTCAAAACGCCTCTTACTCCATTATCATTGATAAAGATCTCATCTACATTAGCTAATTGCTTCACCGTATTTTTTAGTTGACTCATAGTAGCTCCGACTGAGAAAGTAAAATCACCAGAAACTACCTTGTTATAATTAATCCCCAGTTCATACCCTTTATCCTGGAATAATCCTGCATTTACATACTGATTATTATAAGTTGCCGTACTTGGTAAGCTTACATTGAAGATCTGATCTTTAGAATTCTTTACGAAGTAATCGAACTGTAAGGAGAGGCTGTTATGAAGGAATGAAGCATCTACTCCGAAGTTGGTCTGCTCAGATTTTCCCCACTTAAGATCCGGATTGGGACGCGTGGTAGCATAATAAGCAATATTCTGAGAAGGATCCTGTCCGAAAATAACATTATTATCTCTGGTCATTAATGGATTTACCGCCTGAGGAGAAATCCCTCCAAGGTTACCCAGAATACCATAACTTCCTCTCAATTTCAGACTTGAAAGCCATGAAATATCCTGCATGAAGTTTTCTTTCGAAACTACCCAAGCACCGGAAACCGCATAGTAATTAGCAAATCTGTTTTGTTTTGCTACGAGTGAAGAACCATCACGTCTTCCCAATACACTTACGATATACTTTCCGGCATAATCATAGTTTACTCTCGCCAGATAAGAAACCAAAGATTGCTTGAATCTGTAACTCGAAACATCTTTATTGGTATCTGCAGCATTCTGTAGATGCTGGAAAACCTCAGCTTCACTTCGGAAGTCATAAGATTTTGCTACAAAACCATCATCAATTGTTTTCTGGAAAGTAAATCCTCCAAGGAAATCAAAATTATGTTGGCCTGCAGTTATTTTGTAAGTCAGCAACTGTTCTGCAAGTGCTGTGGATGAATTATTGGATTGATATTCCAGATTGTTGGTATCAAAAATTTTCCCAACCTCCAGTACCCTGTAGGTAAAGTTTTTTACAGTACCCAATTTAAAAGTCTGTGAGAAATTGGAACGGAATTTTAAATTTTTTGCCAATGTAATTTCCGCATAAGGATTAATTAAAATCTCATGGGTAGGATTCCTGATACTGATTCTTTGAAGATAAGCAACCGGGTTGATCATATCTCCATATCCTCCTGCCACATCAATGGGTAATCCGGAAAAAGCACCGCTTGGAGTATATACCGGAACATTCGGTGGATAATACATGGCAGCCACTAAAGCACCTGTATACCCACTTTTGGTATCGGCTGTATTTCCGTCTGAGTAATTATAATACATATTTTCTCCGATGGTCAGCCAGTCTTTTACTTTATGTTCAGAATTTACTCTGAAGTTGTATCGTTTTGCCTGCGTATTCAATAAAATTCCTTCCAGACTTCTGTGGTTCATTCCCACAAAATATCTGGATTTTTCACTTCCTCCACTCAGATTAACGTTATATTCCTGAATCGTTCCTGTTCTGAAAATTTCTTTCATCCAGTCTGTTCTCGTTATTCTTCCGTCCGGATATTGATTAGGGTTAAAAGCTATCGGTAAGCTTCCCAGTTTTCCTGCATTTTCATAGGCTTTATACATTACATCCTGGAATTCGGCTGCATTCAGAGATTCTTTCAGTCTCCATGCTTCGTTCACCCCGTATTTAACATCAAAATCTACCGTAAGATTTCCTTTTTTCCCTCTCTTAGTGGTAATAAGAATAACCCCTCCTGAAGATCTTGCTCCGTAAATAGCTGCAGAAGCATCTTTAAGGACAGAGATATCCTGAATATCATTTGGATTGATAGATGGTGTTCCGTTGAAAACTACTCCATCTACTACATAAAGAGGAGTTTCTCCATTGATTCCTCCGAGCCCACGAATATTTACCTTAGGCGCTCCGTTAGGATCTCCACCTTCGTTCACTACAGTTACTCCGGGAGCTTTCCCCTGAAGAACTTCTCCTACTCCAGATAATGATCTGGAAGTTAGCTTATCCAGTGAAGCCTCCGAAACGGCACCCGAAACTTTACTTTTTTTCTGAGTTCCGTATCCAACAACCACAATCTCATCGATGGATTTTTCTTTTAAGCTGTCTTTTTTCTGTGCGAGGAACATCGGTGAAGCTGATATTGCACCAATAAGTAATACCCTTCCCGTGAAATAAGTTACGGACACAGGGATTTTAAATACATTCATGATCTCCTTTTTGATTAGGTGCAAAATTAGAACAGCACGCTCCCATCACTCATTAAGGTTTTCTTATGTTTTTATTAAGAAATTTTAGCTTTTTTTAGATCCCGTATACCACAAAACAAAATTAAACAACTGAATTACAAACATATAAGCAATTAAAAGTAATCATTCTGCTGATATTGCATGGAGAATTGAGATTAACTTTATTTTAAGTTTATCATCAATCCGAGAGAATAGAAGAAGATATCATTAAAATTATTTCAGGAATAATAAATAACTCAGTTCATTTTTCTTTTTTTACATTTGCTGAAAATAGATTTTACTTTTGAACCCAGACCATTAAAAACAGTCTGGTGAGTATCAGAAGGGAAATTAAAACATTAAAAATCATACGAATTCAATGACCATCATTATTACAGGAACCTCATCAGGAATCGGGTTTGCATTGGCCGAATATTTTGGTAAAAAAGGACATCAAGTATACGGATTAAGCAGAAAGCATACGGAAAGTGAGTACTTCAGATCCATCCCTACAGATGTTACTGATAACACAGCTGTTCAGAATGCCATCGCTGAGGTTTTAAAAACAGAAACCAGAATTGATGTTTTAATTAATAATGCCGGAATGGGTATGGTAGGAGCAGTAGAAGACTCTACGAAGGAAGACATTCTGAAGCTTTTTAGCCTTAATCTTGCCGGACCTGTCCAGATGATGAGTGCTGTTCTTCCGAAAATGCGTGAGCACAAATTTGGAAAAATCATCAATGTTTCCAGTATCGGAAGTGAAATGGGACTGCCTTTCCGCGGATTTTACTCAGCATCAAAATCAGCATTGGATAAAGTAACTGAAGCAATGAGATATGAAGTTTATCCATGGAATATTGAAGTATGCTCTCTGCATTTGGGAGATATCAAAACCAATATTGCAGACAACAGAGTGATAGCACAGGTTTCCCAACCTTATAAAAATGTTTTTGACAAAGTATATGCGTTGATGAATTCTCATGTGAATGAGGGAACTGATCCATTGGAAGTTGCAGAATACATTGAAAAGCTTTTAGCAAAAAATAAATGGAAAGCTCATTATTATTTTGGTAAATTCGGGCAGAAAATAGGGGTTCCGTTGAAATGGATTCTTCCGCAGGGAACTTATGAGAATTTAATGAAGAAGTATAATAAACTGGATTAGTTTCAGTTGTATAGAAAGTTATTTAATAATATAAAATTTTAAACCATTAAGAAAAATTAAGTTGTAAAGAATCACTAAGATAAGCTTTGCTTTAAGTTTTATTACACTTAATTCTATCGTTTGCCTGGTATAGATACATTTGGGATTGAAACTGTTTTTAAAAATATTTTTTGTACTGTTCTGCGTTTTTACACAAGCGCAGAAGAAACAATATTGGCTGATTGATACGGAAACTAAAATCAGAAAAAAAGTAAAAGATTCAACCTCTGCAGTCAAATTTCTGGATTCATTAGCCCAAAGTAATTATTTCTTCACCAAACTGAAAGACGTAAAAATAAAGGGTGACAGCACTGAAATTTTCTATGACAAAGGGAAGAATTTTAATCAAACCTATGTCAATCTTACGGATTCTCTTGTTCAGAAACTGAAAATTCAGAAGGATTTTTTTACTAAGAACTTAGATTCTACCAAGAAAAGTATCAACAAAGCCTATATTGATGAAGGTTATTCTTTCAGCAGAATCAAATCTAAATATAAAGGGCAGAAGAATGGTTATCCTATTGTAGAACTTGACATCAATAAAAATGATAAAAGATCGATCAACGGATTTGTCGTTAAAGGATATGAAAAAGTTCCTAAAAGGTTCATCAAAAATCTTGAAAAGGAATTTAAAGGTAAAAATTATGATGACAAAAACCTTTTAGCTATTAATAAAACCTTTCAGAGCCATCCTTTTCTAACGCTTGAACGGCAGCCACAAACATTATTTACGAAAGATTCTACCAGTATTTACCTGTTTTTGGAAAAGAAGAAAACCAATACTTTTGACGGGGTCATCGGATTTGGAAATGACAAAACTTCCAAGTTTACCTTAAACGGAACGATGAATGTCAATTTCAGGAATATGTTCAATGGTTTTGAAACCGTCAATTTATACTGGCAGAGAAACCCGGATAAAGGACAGAATTTTGATCTTCGGGTGGACATTCCGTACCTGTTCAAATCGAATGTCGGAATGGATACAAAAGTAAACATCTATCGTCAGGATTCTACTTTTGCCAATGTAAAATTCCTTCCAGCCTTTTATTATCATATCAACAACCGGAACAAAATAGGTTTAAGAGCAACCCTGGAAAGCTCAACAATTATTGATACCTTATACGTTCAGGGAAAAGACTACAACAAAAAGGGAATCGGGATATGGTATGAAATGACAGAGCCCACCGATATTGATCTTTTCCTTTATAAGACAAGGATCAATGCCGGATATGATTTTTTAACAACCACCTACTCTAAGGATAATATTAAAGCCAATCAAAACCAGTTTTATTTCTTTGGAGAACATAACTATCACATTTCAGGAAACCACTTTCTGAACATCAAGGGAGAAGGAGCAATGATGGATTCTAAAATAGAATTCTCTGCGAATGAATTATACCGTTTTGGAGGCTGGAATTCCATGCGGGGATTTAATGAAAACTCTCTTGCTGCCGACTTCTACTACTACGGAAGCCTGGAATACCGCTATCTGATCGGCAATCAGGCATTCTTCGATTTCTTTGGACAATATGGACAGCTCAATAATAAATCCCTCAAGGTAAAACCTAAGCTCTACAGTGTCGGGCTTGGTTTCAATTTCTTCATTCCTATCGGTTTGATGAGTTTCCAGCTGTCTAATGGTAACGAATTTGGAAATCCTTTTAAATTTAATGATATCAAAATTCACTGGGGAATTCTGAGCAGGTTCTAAAAAAAGAAAGGAAGAGGGAAGCTGGAAGATCGAAGTTATTGATGTCCCGGTTTTACTATCCTGTTATTTTTATTGTAAAGATTAACATTGACTGCTCAGAAATTTATAACACGATAGCGACTTCCAGCTTCCCTCTCCCAGCTTCCTACCTTATATAGTATAATAAAACAAAAATCCATACACAAAGGATATTTCCCATTTTACTTTTCTATTAATTCTTCATGTTAAAAAATATTAAATCGTATTTTTATTTTAATACATCATTAAAGTATAGGTAACAGTGCTCTCCTAAATTTGCCTTCAAAAAAAATGAAGAAGACTCTAGCTACTTTTGCCGTTTTTTTACTTCCTCTATATTTTTCCGCACAGGAAATCAATATTTCCGGAAATGTAAAATCAGAAAATGGCTCTAGTGTTTCCGGTGTAAACATCACTGATAAAAATACAGGAAAGACTGCTACTACAGATCAAAATGGTAATTTCACCATTTCTGCAAACCCCAAAGACATTCTTGAGTTTTTTGCTCCTGATTTTTCTGTTTATACCGTTGAGGTTTCTTCAAAAAAACAGTATTCTGTTGTCTTAAAAAAGCCAAACGAAAAGCAGATTGAAGGCGTTGTCATCACCGCATTAGGTATTGCCAAGAAGAAAGAAAAAATCGGGTATTCCACTCAGGAAGTAGGAACAAAACAGTTTGAAACAATCACCACTCCAAGTATTGGAAATCTATTCTCCGGACAGGTAGCTGGTTTGAATGTTTCCAATCCGACGGGAATGCAGCAGGCACCACAGTTTACATTGAGAGGAAACTCCAATCTGGTTTTTGTTATTGACGGCGTGATTGTAGAAAAGGAAGTTTTCCAGAATTTAGATCCTAACAATATTGAAAATATTAACGTACTGAAGGGAGCTACTGCTTCGGCTCTGTATGGTTCGAGAGGTCGTTACGGTGCAGTATTAATTACAACGAAAACCGCTAAGAAGAAGGGCTTCTCCGTAGAATTTTCTCAGAATACCATGATTACGTCAGGATTTACGAATCTTCCAAAAACCCAGACTGAATATGGTAACGGTTCTCACGGAAAATATGAATTCTGGGACGGAGCTGATGGCGGAGTTAATGACGGAGATATGATCTGGGGCCCAAAATTTGTTCCCGGTTTACAGATAGCCCAGTGGAACAGCCCCATCAGAGATAAAGTAACAGGACAGGTAGTTCCATGGTACGGAGCTGTGACAGGAACTCAGTATGATGACAAATCAAGATATGAAAGAGTTCCGATCGACTGGAAATATCATGACAATTTAAATACTTTCTTAAAACCTGCGGTGATCAATAATAACAACTTTGCGATCAGCTATAGAAATAACAAAGATGTATACAGATTCTCCGGAAATTTCATGAATTATGATGACAGAGTTCCGAATTCCTATCTTCAGAAGTATGGGATTAATTTCTCCTCTGAAAATCATCTTGGAGATAAATTAATTTTTGATACGAAATTCAATTTCAACCAGGCTTTCACCCCTAATATTCCCAACTACGATTACAACCCAAGCGGACACATGTACACCATTTTGATATGGATGGGAGGTGACGTAGACGGAAATGCACTGAAAAACCACATGTGGATTCCCGGAAGAGAAGGAAGGGCACAGGCCAACTGGAACTATGCTTGGTACAACAACCCATGGTTCGGAGCGGAATATTATAAGAATCAGAACAGAACCAATATCATCAATGCACAGACAGGTTTAGAATATAAAGCTACACAGGATCTTTCGGTAAAAGGGAAAATATCTCTTGTGGAAAACCACAGCAAAACGGAAGTGTTGAGTCCTTATTCCTATTTCAATTACAGTGCGCCAAGAAGTGGAGGTTATATTTTGAAAGATAATAAAACATGGAACCTCAACTATGATGTACTGGCAACTTATAAGAAAAAAATATCCGAAAACTTTGATTTTACAATCAATGCCGGAGCTTCAGCTTTTTATTATAAAAACAATAACAATGAAAGGTCTACAGATGGATTGAAAATTCCTGAAGTATACACCTTTGAAAATTCAATCGGAGCGCTTAAAAATTACACTTATCTGAAGGAAAAACTGATTTACAGTGCCTATTCAACGATTGATATCGGGTTGTATAATGCTTTCTTCATCAATATTTCAGGACGTAACGACTGGTCTTCCACGCTTCCTAAAGCCAACAGATCTTACTTCTACCCTTCGGCTTCCATCAGTGCTGTGATTTCAAACCTGGTAAAATTGCCGGAATCTATCAACATGTTGAAACTTTCCGCTTCATGGGCAAAAGTAGCCTATGACTTCCAGCCTTATTCCATCAGAAATTATTATCTGAATAATCAGGGAATCACTTTCAACGGAAATCCTACGTATTATTATCCAACGACTCTGAATATAGAAAACTCTTTGAAACCGGAACAGACAAAGTCCTATGAATTAGGTTTAAGTGCAGGTTTCCTGAATAACAGAATTACCTTAGACGCCACTTATTTCAGAACATTAGACTATAATAATATTCTTCAGTTCCCGGCGGCAGAGTCATCAGGTTTCACCTCCCAATATGTAAACGGAAACGAATACACCACAAAAGGATTTGAAGTTTCCCTGGGTATGGTTCCTGTAAAAACTGCCGATTTTACCTGGAAAACCCTGATCAACTGGAGTACTTACGAACAAAAACTGACTTCCATTTATGACAATATGCCGAACTATAATAATATTAAGTTAGGGGAAAGAATGGATAGTTATTATGATTATACCTGGCAAAAGTCTCCGGACGGAAAAGTTATCCTTGATGCCAATTCAGGAATGCCTACAAGAGCCAATACACCAAGCAACCTGGGACACTTTAATCCGGACTGGACTTTCGGCTTCAACAACACATTCAAATACAAGAAATTTACTTTAAATATAGGAATTGACGGAAGCATAGGAGGTGTGATGAGGTCACAGGTCGTAGAAAAAATGTGGTGGGGCGGAAAGCATCCAAATTCTGTAGCCTACAGAGATCTTGAGTATGCTAATCCGGGAACCTATTATTTTGTACCGGATGGAGTTAATTACAATCCGGCTACCGGCCTTTATACTCCACACACAAAAGCGATAAGTTTCCAGGACTGGGCACAGAATTATCCATACCAGGCAAGAGTAACGCAGGACGAAAGTGAGGAGTTTGCCAACGTTTTCGACAGAACCTTTATCAAGCTTAGATCTGTAGTTCTGGAATATGATTTCTCTTCATTACTGAATCCAAAAGGAATGGTAAAAGGTTTCACCGCTAATATTTCAGCGTATAACCTGGCGATGTGGAAAAAATCAAAGAACCTTTACTCCGATCCTGATTTCCAGATCAGAAGCGGAAGAAAAGAAGATATCACCAATGATATTCAGGATCCGTCCAGTCGATGGTTCGGAATCGGATTTAATCTTAAGTTTTAACTAAAAAGTACGTCAAGACAATGAAAAATAATAGTAATATAGTAAAAGGGGTAATGAAGAGCATCTTTGCTGCAGGACTTCTGACATTGGCATCATGTGAATCCAACCTTGATAAAATCAATGAAAACCCTAATGACCAGGCCAGCATTGATCCTAAATATCTACTGACCTTCGTTGAAAAATATACATTCCAGGTAAATGGTGATAATATGTATGCCTCAAGAATGATGATTGGTACTGATGGCGAAAATTCTTACCAGTATATGAAATGGAATGATGCTTCTTTTGAAGTCTATACCAAAGGACTTCTGAATACAGGAAAAATGATGCAGGAAGCAGAGAAAAGAGGAAATAAAAATTATCTTGCCATTGGTAAATTTTTGAGGGCCTATCACTTCTTCAATATCAGTTTAAAAGTGGGAAGTGCTCCCTATTCTGAAGCGGCAAAGGGCGAATCAGGCATTACACAACCTAAGTATGACACTCAGGAAGCAATTATGTCCGGAATTTTATCAGAATTAAAAGAAGCTAATGATCTTATTAATACCAACGACAAAATTGAAGGTGACATTGTATATAACGGTGATGCTTTAAAGTGGAAAAAACTGATCAACTCATTCCGTCTAAAAGTTTTAATCACACTTTCGAAAAAAACGACAGTAGGAAATTATAATATTGCTACAGAATTTGCTTCTATTGCAGGGAGCCAGTCTTTAATGACTTCTATTGCAGATAATGGTGAGCTTAAATTTGCCGATGCAGCAGACAGCCGATATACTATGTTTAACAACAGCGGATATGGTTCCAGTTTATATATGGCAGATTACTTTATCAATATGTTCAAAGACAGGCATGATCCCCGTTTATTTACTTTTGCAGCACAGACTACAGGAGCAAAAGAAGCCGGGAAAGCCATCACAGATTATACAGGATATAACGGCGGAAATCCTACTTCCCCATATTCTGACAATGCAGCACTGATCACGGCAAAAAATATCTCTAAAGTAAATGACCGTTTTTATAAAGATCCCACCAACGAACCTGCGTCTGTATTAAGCTATTCAGAACTTGAGTTTATCCTGGCCGAAGCTACGGCAAGAGGCTGGATTTCCGGATCTGCAAAAACCCATTATGATAATGCAATTAAGGCAAGTTTCAGTTTTTATCAAACGTATGTAAAAAATCCGGGACAATATTTCTCAGGATTTGATATCAACCAATATCTGGCGACTCCTTTGGTAGTTTACAATAATGCTGATCCTCTGCAGACACAGCTTGAAAAAATCATGACTCAAAAATACATGACCATGTTCCATCAGGCACAATGGACTTCTTATTATGACTATCTGAGAACGGGGTATCCAAATTATCCTTTAAAAGCAGGAGTGGCAGCTCCTTTCAGGTTCAGATATCCACAATCTGAATACAGCTATAACAGTACTAATCTAAAAACTGCTTTAGCAGCCCAGTACGGAGGAAATGATAATATCAATTCCAAACCTTGGTGGTTACAATAAAAAACTGATTATTTTTATAGAAAACAAAGAAATCGCAGGAAAATCCTATTAACTTGCGGTTTCTTTCTTATTACGATTGAACATGAACAGAAGAGAATTTTTAGAAAAATCAAGTCTTTTATTAGCAGGATTAGGAACTTCAAGTGTTCTCCATCCTTCCATTTTAAAAGCTTTAGCTATTGATCCGGCTGCACAGTCTACATTTTATGATGCAGAACATGTCGTAATCCTGATGCAGGAAAACCGTTCATTTGATCATGCTTTTGGGGCACTCAAAGGGGTGAGAGGTTTTTTGGATAAAAGAGCATTTGTAAAGCAGGATGGACATTCCGTATTTTTTCAAAAGAATGATGATGGAAAATATGCATCTCCTGCCCGACTGGATTTAAGAAATACAAAATCTACATGGATGAGCTCACTGCCTCACTCATGGGCCGATCAGCAGAAAGCACTGAACAAAGGAAAATACGATCAGTGGCTTCAGGCTAAAGCATCAGGAAATAAAGATTATAAAAATATACCGCTTACATTAGGGTATTATAACCGTGAAGATCTTCCTTTTTACTATCAGCTGGCGGATGCATTTACCATATTCGATCAGTATTTCTGCTCTTCACTTACCGGAACAACTCCCAACAGATTATTTCTTTGGTCCGGAACGTTGAGAGAACAACAAAACGGAAAGGTAAAAGCCAATGTTGTGAATGAAAACATTGATTATGATAAAGCAAGACAGGCAAAATGGAAGAGTTTCCCTGAAATTTTGGAAGAGCAGAATGTTTCGTGGAGAATTTATCAGAATGAAATCAGTCTTCCAAAAGGAATGTCCGGCGAGCAGGAAGCCTGGTTAAGTAATTTTACAGATAACCCGATTGAGTGGTTTTCAAAATTCAATGTTAAGTTTTCAAAAGGATATTATCAGAATATCCCCAATATCATAGCCTATCTGAAACAGGAAATTGAAAAAAATCCTAATCAGAAAGAAAGACTGGAAGCCATGATGGCTGAGGTTCAGGAAGATCAGGTAAAATATCATCCGGATAATTATTCCAAACTTTCTAAAGAAGAAAAAAACCTTCACGAAAAAGCATTTACCACCAACTCTAATGATCCTGATTACTGGAAACTGGAAATCGGAAAGGATGAAAATGGAGAAAGACTGGTTGTTCCTGAGGGTGATGTCCTGTTCCAGTTCCGTAAAGATGTGGAAGAGAAAAAACTTCCGCTGGTTTCATGGCTGGTAGCTCCTGAACATTTTTCAGACCATCCGGGATCACCTTGGTACGGAGCATGGTATATTTCTGAAGTTCTGAATATTTTGACCAAAGATCCTGAAACCTGGAAAAAAACCATATTCATCATCAATTATGATGAAAATGACGGATATTTTGATCATGTTCTGCCTTTCGCTCCACCCATGAACCCAAGCCAGCCTGTGGATATGAACGGAAAAGAAGGCGTGGAATATGTGGATCAATCTCAGGAATACATGAGCAATCCTTCTTTAAAAAATTATGAAAAAATTGAAGGAACCGTTGGATTGGGTTACAGGGTTCCAATGATCATCGCTTCCCCATGGACGAAAGGAGGGTTTGTAAATTCCGAAGTATCGGATCACACTTCTGTACTGCAGTTTCTGGAGAAATTTATCATGAAAAAATTCAAAAAGGATGTGCATGTTGACAATATCAGTGACTGGAGAAGAGCGGTATGTGGTGATCTCACCTCTGCCTTCAATTCTACCAGCGTAAAAGCGCCACAGATGGATTATCTGAATCAGAAAGAGTATGCTAAAACCATCAATGCGGCTAAAAATAAACCGGTTCCTCATCTGAAATGGTATGCTGAAAATGAACTTAAAAACACTTTGCTTGAAATTCAGGAAAGAGGATTGAAACCATCTCATCCACTGCCGTATCATTTCCATGTCAATTTAGAAGGCGAACAGATAAAAATGTCCAATTTAAAAGAGAACGGTGTTCCGCTTTTGGTGTATGACAGGACTCAATTTGACAGTAAGGATTATCATTTTTCATATGCCCTATATTCCATGCAAAAGTTATCCCATGCTGTACATTCCGGAGCTTATGATTATGAAATCTTCGGTCCCAATGGCTTTTTCAGGAAATTTCAGGGAAGTATTTCACCGGAAATGGAGATAATTTTAGAGAATATGACCGCTAAAAACCAAGTGGAACTGACGATAAGAAATACCAAAAAGAAAAATTTCTCCATTCATCTGGAAGATTTGTACACAAAAAATAAAAAAACAATTTCTGTACAAAAATCAGAAGAAAAAATAATTATTGATCTTGATAAATTTAAAGGGTGGTATGATTTGAAAATAACATCAAACGAGCATCTGTGGCACTTTGCCGGACGTATAGAGACCGGAAAAGTCTCTGTTTCTGATCCGCATTGGGCATAAAAATTTCTTTTAATATTGATAAAAAACCTGTACAAATTTGTACAGGTTTTTTTTGACTTATTGTATTAAAATATATTTTAAGTATAATGCATTACATACGATAAATAATTGTTAATATAAAAATTATAATATATTTTTCTCAAATTATTCTGAATTTTGTTATATTCACTTAACTAATTACTTGCATCATGAAAAAACTAAATTTAACTATTGCAGCGTCTTTATTTGCATTAGCTCTATCCGGGAATCTGAGCGCGCAAGACCTCGCTACAGATAACCATACGGTTACCATTTCTATTCCCGAAGTTGCATTGGTAGATATTGAACCATCTGCCACAAAAAACATTACTCTTGGATTTACAGCTCCTACGGAAGCAGGAAATCCCATTCTTCCCTCTGCGGCCAACACTACTTTGTGGCTTAATTATTCTTCTATTAAATCTGTGGCAGATCCTACCCGTAACGTAAGCGTAAAAATGAACGCTATCATTCCTGGAGTTGATCTTCACGTAACTGCTGCTGCTGCTACAGGATCCGGAGCAGGTACATTAGGAACTTCTGCAGGTCTGCTTACATTAACTAGTACTGACCAGACTATTATTTCTGGTATTGGAAGTGCTTATACAGGAAATGGAGCTAATAACGGTCACAATCTTACCTATGCACTTGCTGCAGGAAGTGGTCCTGGAGGGGTAGCCGCTTACGCAGATTTACAGGCTACAGCTACTGTTGCTGCGACCGTTACTTATACAATATCAGATAATTAGAATTTAATTAAAATTCTATTCTGCGTTTCAAAAACAAGAAGAAACTGTTATTCAGTTTCTTCCTGGCTTTGTATTATTAATGATTTAACTCCAAACTTTATATCATGATAAAGCGTATCCTTCTTTTGATCACCCTGATTTTGCAGTTCAGCTTTTTACATGCCGGTATTGTGATTCTCAACGGGCTTACGCATTCTTATAAAATAGAAAACGGAAAGATTTATAAAGGAAAAGTTGCCATTGAAAACACAGGCAGTACTCCTCAAAGTGTAAAAATATTTTTACAGGATTATACCTACCATGCGGACGGAACGACCAATTATACAGCATTACATACCAATACACGCAGTAACGGCGAGTGGCTAAAGCTCAATACCAATCTTGTTACGCTTAAAGGTAAAGAAAAGACTGAAATATTCTATGAAATAACAGTTCCCAATCAGGCCATGGATCCCGGAAGCTATTGGAGCGTAATTATTATAGAACCCGTAGAAGAGATAAAGCCCAGCGACAGCAAACCAGGAGTGAGTATCACTTCTATTATACGATATGCCATTCAGGTTATTACAGATTTTGAAACAGAAAAGGCTAAACCGGATCTTAAGTTTGAAAGTGTAAAGGTGGAAAAAATGGAGGGAAAACAAACCGCAAAGGTAGCAATAGCCAATAACGGTAATCTTTACTGTAAGCCCACAGCCACCATTGAAGTTTACAACCACAAAACAGGCGAAAAGGTGGGTACTTATTCAAGTTTAACAATGGGGCTGCTCCCAGGCACCTCCAAAACATTTTACATTGATATCAGCAAATTACCCCCTGCTCAATACAAAGCAGCGATCATAGCGACCGATGAAGAGGAGAATGCTTTTGCACTCAATGTGGAACTAGAAGTAAAAAATGATTAGAACTTGGACTTTATTTATTATCATAACATTATTCCCGGTATTTATTTTTTCTCAAGAGCAATCCAACCGATTGATCAGTAAAAAAGATAGTTTAATGCCGGGAATGTCTACTTCTATTCCCTTCACTTTAGAAAATATTTCAGCTGAAACCAAAACATATGATATTTCAGTTGCCACATCAAGTCCGTCTATCAATCCTATTTTAGTAAAAGGAGAATTTCAGATTCCTCCTCATGAAACCTCGGTATACCTGGTTCCCTTACGTGTGGGAACAGAAACCGGACAGGGTACTTATTCTGTCATATTGAATATTACCGATCGTAATAATGGAATATCGTTTACGAAAAACTCAAAAATCATCGTTTCCGGAAACAGAAATCTTTTGGTTACCCCATTGAATACTCCTGAATTCATAAGAGCCGGGGAAACCATCCGGGCTTCTTTCCTTATCAAAAATAATGGTAATATAACCGAAAACATTGTACTGGAAAGCAAAAATGCAATCGTTGATCATGAGTCGTCATTAGTGCTGGCCTCCAATGAATCAAAGATTGTCACTATTCATAAAGTAACAAGTCCTGAACTCGCTCAGAATGAATTTCAGAATCTAAACCTTTTTGTATATTCGAAGGGTAACCCTAAAGAAAATCAGGATGTCTATGTAAGTACTCAGGTGATATCAGCGAAACCCTCTGAAAAAGATATTTATCACAGACTTCCTGTTGCCCTCTCCTTATCTTTCATCGGAATGCAGAATATGGGAGTGTATAACGATGGTTTTCAGGGGGAAATCTACGGTAAAGGAACACTTGATAAAGACAACAAAAATCAGATTGAGTTCAGAGCCGTTACCCACAATCCTGTAGAACTCAACACATTCACCCAATATGAAGAATATTTTGTGAACTATAAACGGGATCAATTGTATATTCATCTTGGTGATAAATCGTATTCTTCATCTTATCTTACGGAGTTTGCAAGGTATGGTCGTGGAGCGGAGATCCGTTATGATTTTAATAAAGTGAGCTTTGGGGGCTTCTATAATCATCCAAGGTTTTTCAGAGATATCAAAGATGAATTTAATTTCTATTCCGCCTTTAAAATAAGAAAAGAGTCTGAAATTACTGTAGGATATCTTTACAAAACTCCGCGGCAGGGAGAAATCCGTTTTACAGATGTCAGGCTAGACTCTGATGCTCATCTTCCTTATGCTAAAGGAAAATTCAAGGTTTCAAAAAATATAAACATTTCCGGAGAGCTGGCCTACAGCACTACACAAAAAACAGATGGGACAGCTTATTTATTACAGGCAGATGCTGTTTTTAAAAAGTTGAACGCCAGCTTAATGTACATGAGAGCCAGTCCTGATTTTGCCGGATATTTTACCAATACCAATACCATCAACGGTAATATTTACTATAATGTCACCAAAAAGATCAGTGTATTTGCCAATTATATGCAGGATGCCAAAAATTTCCAAAGAGATACCCTTTTACTGGCAGCACCTTACAGAAAATATTTGCAATATGGAGTACAGTACAAATATCTGCCTACCGGTTTCGTCATTCTTACGAATGGATATCAAACCTATAAAGATCGTTTAGAGCCTAAACAATTTGATTATTATGAACGTTACTTCAAGGTGAGTGTTAATCAGCAGGTAGGAATGTTTCAGGTAAATCTGGATGGGCAATTCGGTAAAACAGATAATTATCTGACAGGATTTAACGGTAATTCAAGTTTTTATTCTGCGAATCTTTCATTTCAAAAATTCAGAACAACCTTTAACATCTTCGGAAGTTATGCCATAAGCTCAAGGTATCAGCTTCAAAATCAGAAAAATTTTTATTACGGAGCAAGAATCTTCAGCCAGTTTTCTGATAAGACCAGCTTAAGCATCTTTTATCAGAACAATTATATGCCTGAAGAATATTTTAAAGACAGAAATCTGTTTGAACTTCTTTTTCATCAGCAGTTATTTCCCGGAAATGAACTTGACCTTTCGGGAAGATATTCATTGCAAAGAGGAGAAATTGGGAATAAAGATTTCATTTTCTCCATGCGTTATACATGGCGTCCTCATATTCCGGTACACAAAACTGCGGAATATATTTCGCTGTCAGGAAATATCAGCAATTTAGGGATCAAAAAGACGGAAGGCATTAGATTAATGCTGGGAAGTTATCTGTCCATTACAGATAAAGAGGGAAATTATATATTTAAAAATGTTATTCCGGGGAATTACTTCCTTGAAATAGACCGTTCAACTACGGAAATTAATGATATTCCAACCCAAACTTTTCCTGCAGCCCTTTCCCTGGTGAATAAGGATAATACTTTCAATTTCGGATTAACCACAGCTGCCAATGTTCAGGGACATATTCAGTTTCTGGATACGGGAGAGAAAGATCAGATAGATTTAGCGCAGATACAAACGCTAAAAGGAAAGAAGAAAAGAGAAAGCATTATTGTGGAAGCCACCAATAATGATCAGACTTTTCGGAAGATATGTTATATCGGGGAAGATTTTGATTTCACTTATCTCCGCCCGGGAGACTGGACCGTTAAAGTGTACCGTAATGGATTGGATAAGCGCTATAAAATTTCGACAGATAAATTTCTTTTTACTTTAAAACCTTTAGAAACAAAGAAATTAAGCATCAATGTTGTCAAACAACAGATAGAAATCAAATACCAACAGGAATCCTTGAAAGTAGGATATAATGAAATAAAAAAGAAGAGATGATTCTGATCCGTTCCATAGTATTAATAGCATCGGTTATGATATCCGGTTCAATCTATTCCCAAACCTCGGCGAGTACTACTGTCAGCTTAACATTGCCCGTGGTAACGTTAATGGATATTGAGCCAACAGGAAGTATTACGTTAAATTTCACACCTCCTACTGAAGCTGGAAATGCCCTGGGAGCTCCCACTCCCAATACATCAAAATGGGTCAATTATACTTCCGCCATTACTTCCGGAGGGCTTACCCGAAGAATTACAGCTTCAGTAAATAAAGTTATTGCAGGTGTGAATATAAGGATTCAGGCAGCGGCAGCTTCCGGAGCTGGAGGTGGAACACTGGGAACATCTTCAGGACAGGTTATTCTCACCACAACTCCCACAACTATAATTAGCGGTATCGGAGGAGCATATACAGGAAATGGAGCGAATAACGGCCATGCCCTTACTATTTCATTGGCCACAAATACGTATGCCAATTTACAGGCACAGGCCAATACAGCAATTGTCATCACTTATACCATCACAGAATAAAATTAGAAAATGAAAGTCAAAAGTCCCTTTCTCAAAGAACAGTTCTTAAAAAGATATCTATACATTATTGCTTTAATAATGGGAAGTTTTCTTGAAGGGCAAACCATAAATATTGCCGGAACCAGCTGGACAGCCAGCGTACCTACCATTACAGAAGCTGGAAATAACTATACCGGAACTTATGACAATCCCAGTCTGTTAACATTATCAGGTTTTTTACCAGGGTCTTTTCTAAATTTACTGGGCAGCTCCGGAGCTAAAATCAGTATGCAGCATGTTCCAACTTCCTGGAACAGTTCTCTGAAACTTTATGCAAAAAGGAGTGGAGGAACGGCAACAATCAATGGTCTTTGTGTACTGTGTACAGCAACTATTAACGGTGGCCTTAGTTATATTGAAATACCACAAGCCACGGCCGTAACACTTTCAACAATTACCTTTAGTGGTGTTTTAGGTGTTAGCAACAGTGTAAATTATTCTGCTATTAGTGTACAATTGGAAATAGGTGGAGTTTCTGTGACGATTCCTGCTGCAGCTTATAGTACACAAGTCGTTTTTACCATAGGAGCAAATTAAAAAATACGCCAAAGCCATCCAGGTCCTTACATCATAATGAATTCAACAATCTCTGTAAAGAAATATTCAGTTCATTTCTATCTATAAAAACAATCCTTTTCAAAGTAAGAAAAGGATTGTTTTTTTATGGTATTTAAAATTAATTAATGTTTGGCCCACCAAAGAGGAGTGAGTACAGCATCAGCACCACCAAGTAATTGTACAGCCTTATCGTATCCAGGCTGATCCGTATTTCTGAAAGTACTTGGATATCTTAATCTCTGAGGGAAATTCTGAATAGAATTCGTCATATAATTCCCTGAAGTCAGATTAGGAAGATTTACCAAAGGTGTTTCTACTGCAGGGTTTTCAAAAAATGGTAACCCGAGTCTTCTCTGGTCGCTCCAGGATTCTAACGGTAGCCAAGGCATATTGGCAATGTATTTCTGGGTAATAATCTTTGTGAGTTTATCATTCTTTACAGATCCGTTCTTATAAATGGTATTCACCGGATATTTGATGTCTACAGAAACCAAATTTCCGGTTACAGGATCTTTATATTTCATAGTATGGCTCACCCCGGGTTCTGTAATATGACTATAAGAAACAGAAGTTCCATCACGGTTATAATCTGTTGAAGTAATATATTGACCATAGAATTGCGAAACTTCATTATAAACAAAACTTTCCTGAATTCCCTTGTTATAGGCAGCTTCATCGCTCATTGGAACCGACCAGCCTTTCAATGCGGCTTCCGCCAAAAGGAAATACGTCTCCCAGCTTGCAAAAAATATTCTTGAATTCTTACTTTCGCGATACTGCTTACCCAAAGCCGGCATACATCCAACTACATTTCTCAATCCATTTCTCTGTCCTTTTACTCCCCAATTTCCAATGGTGTAGGCATTCCAGGTATTGACTGTGTTTACTGTTATTGTCGAATTATCTGCAAACGTAAGATCTCCATGATTGGTAGTTGCCTGATTGGTATAAGTAGGATATAATGAATAAACCGGACTTGTAAGATCTCCTGGAATATAGAACGTTTTATACGCTCTAGGATCGATTTTATTGGGTAGACCATCCAACCAATATCCTGCACTTGGATCGTTGGTCATTGTTGTAAACTGTTGATCATATTTTATTCCAATATAGTCAGATGCTTTAACCGCCGTATGCTGAGCTGCAGGTAATTGGTCTGTGGAACTTACTCCTCCTAAACCAACATATAAATTGTTAAGTGTTCCTGACAAGATTTGGGAGTTCCATTCTCTTGACATTACCCCTGTTAAGGCGTCCCATCCTGGTTTTTCAGCCACTTTAAAATTATCTGCACTTGTAGCGATAAACTTATTTGAATTAGCTGCTGCTTCAAATTCTGTTTTTGCTTTTGAAGGATCTACTTCAGCAATTCTCATGGCGATTCTCATCCTCATAGAGTTGGCATACTTTACCCATTGAGCCCAATTAAATCCATAAACCATATCATAGGCATTAGCATTTGATGGTACTCCTTGGTTGGTGTCCATTTTTGCGGCTGCATCTTTTAATTCTTCTAAAATAAAATAATACACTTCTTTTTCAGAATTAAAAGTAGGATTCGTTCCCTGAAAAGCCTGAATAGGTTGTGGTCCGAAATTATCCGAAAATTCGCTCATTAAATAAGCTCTCCAAATTCTGGAAACCTGAATGATATTGTCATAATAAGGTTTTCCTTGCCCGATTGATTTTTTTTCATTCGCTAATTGAATAGCCGCATTTGCATTATTGAGCCAATCTGAAGCGTATTTCCAATATTCGGAAGTCCAGGAATCATCGTAGGTTCCCCCCGCAATTCCTGTTGTTAAATGCTGTCTGGAGGCTGTTTTCCAATATAAAACAAAAACACGTTCTGCAATATTAGGATCTTGCTGGGCACCGAGAATTGAGTTGTTTAATAAATATTCAGGTTCTGCTTTATTAGAGTCTACAGCAAACGGATTATTATTGATGTCTTCAAAATCATTACATGAAGCACATACTAAACCGATGGTAAAAAATGATAAGATATATTTTTTCATTGAGTCAGTTTTTAATTAAAAGCCTAAAGTGATTGTAAATAAATAAGATCTTGAAGTAGGAAAAGCAAGGTTTTCAAATCCTGTAGCATTAGAATTAATGGCAAATACAGATTCCGGATCAATCCCTTTTGCTTTACTGTAGATCATCCATACATTATTGGCCGTAAAAGCAACTTTAGCACTTTGCAGGGCCAATTTTTGGAAAATACTTTTAGGGAAATTATACGTCAGCTGAATATTTCTTAAACGAATATTGGTAGCATCATAAATATTTTGTTCCGTAATTCCTAAATTTCCAGCCGTTACAGCTCCCCAATAATCCTGTTGAGTGATCTCTTTGGTATTTGCTGTATAACCGCCGCTTCCCTGCACTACTGCATCCAAAATCATATTATCACGTTTTCCTCCAGGTGCAGTGTCCGCAGCAAGTCCATTCGCTTGTAATGCCGCTTGTGTTGCAGAGAAAAACTTTCCTCCGATTCTCCCGTCAATTAAAAATGAAAGCCCGATATTTTTATATACAAAGCTGTTGGTAAAACCAAACAAAGCCCTCGGAGTCTGATCTCCAAGATAATATTGATCAGGAGTAGCCTGTGGCAATCCATTTTGATCCACAATCAATTTTCCGTAATGAGCGCTACCGGTATCTTCTACTCTCAGAAATTTCGTTCCATAAATTGCCCCATAAGGTTTTCCCACTTCAGCGAAGAAGGCAACATTATCAAAACCTGCTAAAGGATATTTTGAGATATTCCCGTCAATTTTATCGATGTTACTTTTTAAAGTTGACAAATTAGCATTTACATTCCACGCAAAATTTTCCTTCTTAAAAATATCTGTATTCAATACGAATTCAAATCCTTTATTGTGCAGTCCACCTGAATTAATCATCATTCTTTCATATCCTGAAAGTGGATTTATCGGAATAGCTATAAGCTGATCAGTTGCATTATTATTGAAATAACTTACATCCAGAGACACTCTGTCAAAAAACTTCATATCTGCACCGACTTCAAAAGTTTTAAGTTTTTCCGCATGTAAATTTGAATTAAAAAGTATTTTATTTCTTGCAAGTACAATATGTCCGTTTGGATCAGTGGAAGCAATATAGGTGTTGTACAAGCTTTGAGGAGGTAAAGAGTTCCCTACAACGGCATAGGCTGCACGAAGCTTAGCAAATGTTAAAACATTCGAACTCGTACCATTTAATTTCTTCAGCATATCTGTTAAAACTAATGAGGTACTCACAGAGGAATAAAAATAAGATCTGTTATTAATATTCAACGTAGAGGACCAGTCATTTCTTGCGGTAGCATTCAGAAACCAATATCCGTCATAATTAATCTCAGCAGCAGCAAATACTGAATTAATTTTTTTCCACATATCAACTTCAGTTGTTGTAACAGAAGCAAGATCACTTGTATTAGAAGTGCTGAAAACGTTAGCAAGAATAAGATTTTGTGTAGTAAAATATAAAGCTTTATCCCTGCTTTCCATCATCTGTCCATACACAGAAAGCGATCCGCCCCATTTGCCAATAATATTGTCTTTTTTAGCATTAAGGCTTATGATATAATTATTCTCATAAAACTTTTCCTGACCGGTCGAGTAAGAATTATTACGGGAAGATCCTGTCCAAACCCGTGCATCCGTATTTAAAGAATAGAAATCTGTTCCTAACCTTACGTCTGCACTCAGCCAATTATTAAATTGATATTTGAGATAACCATTCAATAAAAACCTATCTTTTTTATCGGCATTCAATGCATTATAGGCCGTCCAATAAGGATTAATTCCATTTGAAGTGATCCAGCGCGAAGTAACTTCATTTTGCATCTGCCCATCACGATAGTCTCTTACATCAATATTTTGAGGCATTAAAAGTATTTTCGGATAGTAATTTCCATCACCTTGTCCACCAGAAGGTCTATTTGTTCCTTTAATACTCATATATTGGGCTTTCACCTCACTCGTCCATCTTTTATTAGATCCAAAATTAGAATTCATTTTAGCCATAAAATTGAACCTTTCGTATTTTGAATTAGGAATCTGGCTATTGCTATTTAAATAATTAGCAGAAGTGTACAAGCTTGACCCTTCGCCTAAGTTCTCCTGAAAGCTCAGTGTATGCTGTGAATTTGTTCCTGTCTTAAAAAAGTTTTTTAAGTTATCATAAACCGTCATATTGGATCCCTCAAAAGATGGTCCCCAAGAAGTAGTATTGTCAACTCCAGCAGGATTGGATAAACCATTACTACCTTGTGCAAAACTATGTTGCAAATCAGGTTTCATAAAAATATTTTCGAAACCTAAGCTTGTAGAATAGGTAATTCCTAATCCACCTTTTCTTTTACCGGTTTTTGTTGTAATCAAAATAACACCATTTCCACCTCTGGAACCGTAAAGGGCAGAAGCAGCACCACCTTTTAAAACAGAAAGACTTTCAATATCATCCGGGTTAATATCACTTAAACCATTTCCCATATCAAGATCCGGATTCCAGAAATCATTATTAAAGTCTTTTCCATTCTGTCTAACCTTTGATCCCAGGCTATTACTTAGCGGAACTCCATCCACCACAATAAGAGGCTGATTATCCCCAGTAAAAGAATTAAAACCTCGCAGATTAATTTTAGAAGAAGAACCGGGGCCAAAACTTCCTTTAATTACTTGTAATCCGGCAACCTTTCCTACCAATGCATTGGTCATGTTATTTTCTTTGGCATCAACAAGGGTTTGGCCTTTTACATCCTGGAAAGAATATCCAAGCGCTTTTTTTTCTTTTTTTACACCATAAGCTGTCACAACTACTTCGTCAATCTTTGACGTTTTAGTTGAATCACTTTGTGCATACAATCCATAGAAACAGAATAAGGATTGGAGCAGCCCAACCTTAAAAATGGTTTTTTTCATAAAAATTAGATTTGGTATATACTTAATAATATCTCTGGATATTTTAACAAATAAACGTAATTATTATTAAATTAATATACAATCATTAATTATTTATGTTAAATACATTAATAAAAGCAATCTAATCTTTCTAAAGCTTATGATACTTAAACGGTTAAGTAAAATTCAAAATTTGGTTAGCCATAATTAGTATCTGGTAACTGAAAAAAAGGGATAAAATAGAATATATATTGTATAGACTCCTACGGAGTGACAATAGTGTTGGGTAAAGATGAGTAATAGGTAATAATAGCATACGTTGGATATTACTCATTTCTGATTGCTGATTACTCATTATTGATTATTTATGTTGGGTTGGGATTTGTACGGTAAGCAGTTAGCTATGGGTAAGTATACAACAAAAAAAATCCTTTATCATCAGATAAAGGATTTTTAAAAATAAAATAAAAACTGGCGGCGGCCTACTCTCCCGCGTTAGCAGTACCATCGGCGCTGGTGGGCTTAACTTCTGTGTTCG